>MDSW01020162.1_pt1 | contig 1019813 bp, 949 predicted proteins | sample 811171 | NCBI WGS metagenome assembly MDSW01 (sample SAMN05326641, study PRJNA326480) | marine metagenome | isolation source: seawater | place: Atlantic Ocean: North West | collected 2012 | reverse complement strand
GGCGGCCCTGCAACCCCAACCAGCGATGCCGCCCGCGCTGGCGCCACGACCATCATTGCACTAACAATCAAATTGGACCCGTCCGTGGGGGCCGATCACCCTGACGAGGCGGCTGACGGCTTCCAGAACTTCGACAAGACGGCAAAAAAGACGCATGAGTGATTGCGGGCAGGACAGCGCTTCGTGAGCATGAAAACCGCAGAGATCGCAGACCCCGCGACGGATTTCGTATAGGCTATATTGTTCTTGAGACGAAGCATATCCGGATGATCAGCATGACGGCGCCGCACGGCTTCAGGGAAAGTCAGGCAACATTGAAGAGGACCGCGCAATTCAGCGGCGTGGGCCTCCACACAGGCCGGACAACCAATGTGACGATCCATCCCGCTCCGGCCGATACGGGGATAAGATTTCGCCGGTCAAAAGGGCGCGGACAGGGTGCCGAGCTAACGGCGGACTGGCGTCACTGCATCGACTTTCCCCGTTGCACCATGATGAAGGCCAGCGACGGAGCCAAATTCCAGACGATCGAACATCTGATGGCTTCCTTCTTCGCGCTCGAGATCGACAATGCGATCGTCGAGATGGATGCGCAGGAAGTACCCATCATGGATGGCAGCGCGCGGCCGATCGTCGAGGCGCTGGAAGGCGGAGGAATTCAGGAGCAGGACCGGCCGAGACATTTCCGGAAGATCTCGAAAAGCATAACGCTGACCGACGACCGCATTTCACTTACCATCGAACCTCACCCAACTTTTGCCATCGACTATTCGCTGGAACTTCCCTACTGGAACACGCAACGGTGGTCCGGCGAGATGCCGCCTGCCCGCTTCCGCGAAGAGATCTGCTTTGCGCGAACCTACGGGATTCTTTCGGTCATCTGGCCCGCACTTATCCTCGGCAAGCTGCGCCTCATTCCGCTCGTGAGGGGGGCATCACTCAGCAATGCGCTGCTGATGTACAAGGATCGCGTTCTGAACGACGGGGGCCTGAAATCCCCGGACGAGTTTCTGCGCCATCGCATTCTCGACCTTGTAGGCGATCTGGCGCTTGGCGGCGGTCCGATCATCGGCAAGGTCACCGCGTTCTGCTCGAACCACAAGCACAACCGGGCCCTTCTGAGAGCGGTGGAAGAAAGGGACGCGCTCGTACCGGCGGCTTGAAGGCTTACCGCTTTCCTTTTACCGAAAGATCATAGCCGTAGTGCTCCGCCCACTTGCCGCATATGTCGCGGACCACGGCGATATCCTCATCCGAGAGTACCGAAAGATATTGATCCCGCTCGGGATGAATCCTGGAAAAATTGTAGGTAAGCGAGCGTGTGTCCTCGCCCAGAAATTTCATCAGTCTCTTGGATTCGATCTTCGGATTCGAGGTGAGGGCCTCGTATTTCAGTTCATAAGACCGTTCCTTGATCGCGGGCTGAACGGTGTTGAAGATGGCGACCGCTTCCAGCCAGTAGTTCGCGGCCGCGATAACGCTCGGCGCCCCTATCACTTTTCCGACCATGAGGCTCGCCACGACGTTCAGCGGATTCCGGACGATATGAACGAAGCTCGCCGAAGGATAGTCGTGAGCAAGAAGCGGCAGGCCATAGATGTTCTGGGGTGACTTGTCGAACCAACGGCCTCCCTCATTCGCCGCACCGGCGAGAAAAGCCTTCATATAGCGATTCTGAAAATCCCGGCGCGACGAGGCCGTGGCGACCATTTCCTCGAACAGGCCTTCGTCGACCTTGTCCATCTTGCGGTGCCGCTTCAGTACGCGCCTCTTTGTCACCTCCGTTCTGTAGGCGTTGCTGCCGAACGGCTGCCCCCACCGGTAGTAATGAGTCTCTTCAGGGCACTCCAGGCGCCCGGAGCTCCGCAGGACGTCTCGCAGCAGGGTCGTGCCGGAGCGGACACATCCAAGAATGAAGAAGGGAGGATCAGAAATCATCTCGATATCCATAATACGTACGATAGGTATATGTCCGCGCGGATTGAGCAAACTCCGGGTTCGCCTTGGCTGCAAGATCGCTCCGGCTGCCGAGAAGGCAATCGACAACGACGGCAGGATCATGAAGCCCTTCCCGGGGCAAATAGACCGCGTGCTGGAACCCTGCTTCCACCAAGCGTTCGTATTGCGCGCCAAAAGGAAAAACCGCAACGGGAAATCCGGCGAGAAGGACTTCCGACAAGGTATAGCAATAGGTTTCGGGCCAAACAGAGGGAATCAAGGCCAAGTGGCATTTTTCCCGTTCCAGGATCCCGGGCAGATCGGCCTGCGCATAGACACCGGTGATGCGCACATGCTTGTTCCGGCGCAACTCGTTGTCCCGGTCGGTGTAGCCCACAACCACGAAATCCAGCGGTAACTTCTTTCGCTGGACGTAGTCTGCTGCCTTGACGACAATTTCAGACCCCTTGTGCCGGAGGATTGCGCCAAGGAGAAGCACGCGCAAACGCTCTCCGGCCTGCCAAGGGGTTGCTGCCCGGCCGGATACCGCAGCCTCGGGGTGCGGACGAACCGAGACGTCCAGTGCCGGAAATGTCTGCCGGATGCGGCGGGCCGCATCGCCGCTCGGCGCGAGGCGCAAACGGACTTTCGACAGAAATCCGCCAAACCTCTCGTGCCAGTCATCGATATCGTTTGCGCCGAAGAGGTTGCCGTTCTTCCTCAGGCAGGCATTGCATTTACCGCGCTCCGCACCGCCGCAAAAAACGCCGGTATGGTCGATCATGTTGATGCGCGGGCAGACCGCCATGTAATCGTGAAAGGTGAAGTCGAGAGGAACTTCCATCCTCGCCGCGATACGCGGCAAGATCTCAAGGAGCTTCAGATCCCATCCGGCGATGCTGTGCACATGGATGTGGGTTATCCCCGCCAGCGTCAGCAATTCCACCGCTTCATCAATATCCGGGCCGATCCTGACCCCGAGAAGATTGGGGAGGTGGAGATCGCCTGCCGACAGATCGCCGGCCAGCGCATGCGGCTTCGACGGCCGCAGATATACGGCACCTATCCCCGCCGTCTCGCAGATGGCAGCTAGATCGCGCATGTGGCGGTCCACACCTCCGCCCCAGGTATGCGAAACGAACAGGATGTTCCGCTTGTGACGCCCGGCAACACGAGCCGCATCCGCACGGCGCCGCAAATGGGCGGCGGGATTTCGCTTAACGAAGTTCCGAATCTCATCCGTGTAGCGGGGATAGCGGCCGGTCAGCACACGCATGCCTTCACTTCGTGCCTTCAGCGCCGTATCCGCAAAGGAAACGCCGCCTGTATGACGAACGAAGACATCTCCGGCGAGCAGGTTGCGCCAGCCAGCCGCCGCAGCCCGCTGACAGAGATCGTTTTCCTCGCCATAGCCCCTGCCGAAAGCCAGCTCGTCGAACATGCCGATTTCGTTCAGCAACTCGCGCGCGATGAACATGCAAAAGCCGACACCTGTCGGGATCTCGACGCTCTGTCCCCTGTTCACTGAAGCAAAAATGCGGTCCAGCGCGGCATATCCCAGCTCCAGCCTTTCGGGATTGTCGCCATTCGAAACCGGGTAGCTGCAGATCGTTGCATTGGTGGAAAACGGCGTCACCGTGCCGACGCGCGGCGCCTTGCCATGAGCTAGAAGCCGATCGAGCCAGTCGCCATAAACCACGGTATCCGAATTGAGCAGGACGACATCACGCGAGGGATGAAGGTTCATCGCCCTGTTGCAGCTCCGGACGAAGCCGAGGTTCGTTTCATTTTCGAGGAGAGTGATCAGTCCGAGATCGCGAAGTTCCCGCAGCTTCCTCGTAAGACGCGGCTCGGGCGAGGCGTCGTCGACGACGACAATCTCATGAGGCGTCTTGCCTGTGGAAGACAGGACCGAATGGAGACAAGCCAGCGTATCGTGCCAGCCGCGATAGGCAGGCACGATCACATCGACGGAAATTGCGCCCTGCGGCCTATTCTTTCGACTTTGGGCAAGTTCGGTCCAGGCATCGTCGCCGGGCGCCCTTGGTTTGGCGGCGGGCCGCCACTTGCCCGCTTTTCCCGGCGTTCCGAAACGGCGGCCTTCCTCCCTGCCGAAACGCAGATAATGCTGAAGCGGCTCCATGCCCGCGGCGGCGACGTCGGGATAGTGAGCGAGATAATCCCGTGCCGAAAAGCCGGGCGCCGGATCGCGCCCTTCCGCGGCTCCGTGCCGAAGGTAGTGCACCAGCGGGTTCATGCCGCTGGCCGCAACATCGCGATTTCGCGAGAGGTACCATCGGCTATCGAAGACAGGGTCGGGTTTGCGGCCCTCCTGCCCTCCGCTCAGGAGGTAGTGAAGAAGCGGGTCGACATAACGTCCCGCGACATCCGGATATTGTCCCCGGTACCACCTCTCATCGAAAAGGCCCGAGCGATAAAGAAGCAGATAGTCTCTGACGATCGAGACGCGGTCGCCGCGGGCAAGCGCTTCCAGCCAGATCTGGAGATGCCCCTTGAGCAGACGAAGATTCAGGCTCCAGGAAGCGCGGATAGCCGAGAAATCCAAAAGCGACATTTATCCCGATCCCCAGTGGACCCGCCTCAGGCATGAAGCCGGCGGGGTCCAAGCGTCCCCCTGAACGCCAAGGGATAAACATTACGAGGAGCTTCCGCCACCCGGGAATGAGGCTATGAGCCGGACGAAGGCGAAGTCGGCGGCCGAATATCCTCAACCGCCCTGCAGTGCGTATTCCTCGAAGTCGGGATGGCGCATTTCCCACCAGTATTTGGCGGTGAAGCTCGACCAGTTGTTGGTGACCTTGCCATCCGCCGTCTTGTACCAGCTGGAGCAGCCGGCGGCCCAGACCGTCTTCTGCATGTCCTGCTGCAGATCGCGATTGAAGCTTTCCATGGCTTCCTTGCGCACATCGATATAGCGCAGGCGGCTGTTGCGGAGGGCGGCAACGCATTGGGCGATGTAGTTCGCCTGGCACTCGATCATGAAGATGATCGAGTTATGCCCGAGATTGGTATTGGGCCCATAAAGCATGAAGAAGTTCGGGAAGCCCGATACGGCGACACCGCGATGCGCCTCGGCGCCGCGCGCCCAGACATGGTTCAAATCCGCGTTGCCGCGGCCGACAATCTTCATCGGCGCTAGGAAATCCGTCGATTCAAAGCCGGTAGCATGGATGATCACGTCGACGGGATGGGCGACGCCATCCTCCGTCACGATGGAATCCGCCGTGACGCGGGCGATATGGCTCGTTTCGACCTCGACATTGGGACGGGCGAGCGCGGGGTACCAGTCGTTCGTGAGCAGGATGCGCTTGCAGCCCGCGGGATAGTCCGGCGTGAGTTTCCTGCGGAGCTCGGGGTCCTTGATGTGCGTCTCCATCTCCTTCAGCGCCGCCTTTTCGAAAAGCTTGCCGAAGAAGCTGCCCTGCACGAAGGCGAGATAGTTCCGCTCCAGCATCATCCAGGTCCACCAGCGCTGGATGCGAGCGAGGAAGGGGAAGGAGCGATAGAGGCCTTTCTCCCATTCCTTGAAGGGGCGGTCCGGCTTCGGCACGCACCAGTTGGGCGTTCGCTGGAAGATGGTGAGGCGAGCGACCTTTGGCGCGATTTCGGGCACGAACTGGATCGCGCTCGCGCCATTGCCGATGACGCCGACGCGCTTGCCCGCGAGATCGACATCATGGTTCCAGCGCGCGGAGTGAAAGGCTACGCCCTTGAAATCATTGAGACCTTCGATCTTCGGATATGCGGGGCGGTTGAGCTGGCCGACGCCGGAGATAAGCACATTGGCCATGAACTCGGTGCCATCCGCAGCCCTGATGCGCCAGAGCCCCTCCTCTTCATCGAAGCGGGCCTCCGTGATCTCGGTGTTGAAACGGATATTCGGCAGGAGACGGTATTTTCGCGCGACGGTCTCGAAGTAATCCACGATTTCCGGCTGCGGCGCGAATTTCCGGCTCCAGTCCGGCTTCGGCTCGAAGGAGTAGGAATAGAGCATGGAGGGCACGTCGCAGCCCGAACCGGGATAGGTGTTGTCGCGCCAGGTGCCACCGACGCTCGACGCCTTTTCGAAGATCGTGAAATCCTCGACGCCAGCCTCGCGCAGCTTGATCGCCATGCAGAGCCCGGCCGCACCCGCGCCAAGAATTGCGACGCTGAGGGGGCGCGTCTTCACATCCGTTCCTTCGACAAGCGACCGCATCGACTCTCCCACGCGCCTTCTCCCTAACTCATTCTGTTTGTTGATATTCCTACCCTTCGCGCTCATTCCGCAAGCGCGGCGCGCATCATAGGGTATTCGCCCTAATCCTATATCAGGCGGAGAGAGCCGGCAAATTTGCTCGAGATTGGGCAGCTTGAGATTGGGCAGCTTGAGACGCCCACAAATGGCAACCGCCGCGCCCCGGTGGGGAGGCGCGGCGGTGCTTGCGGTAACCGCGTTCCGAGTGGGTCAGAAGCGGTAACCGACACCGAAGCCGACGACCCAGGGATCGAGATCGACATCCGCGCGGATGGCGCCGCCATTCATGGAGACATCGGTGGAGAGGAAGATCTTCTTCACGTCGACGTTCAGATACCACTGGTCGGCGACGGCATAATCGATGCCGGCCTGCAGCGCGTATCCGACGCTGTTTTCATAGTCGATGCTCGTGACCGGGCTGCCGGCCGCAGGGGACTCGTCATAGAAGAAAGTGTAGTTCAGGCCCGCGCCGACATAGGGGCTGAAGCGCTCCTTCGGCATGAAGTGGTACTGCAGCGTAAGTGTCGGCGGCAGAAGGCTTACTTCGCCGAGGTCGATACCTGTCGGCTTGTGCGAGACGTCGTGCTTGGTCGTCGCCGCGATAAGTTCGAGCGCGATATTGTCCGTCACGAAATAGGTGAAGTCGACTTCCGGAACCCAATCGTCCGACACGTTCACGTCGCCGCCAATCGTGGTGGAGGCCGACTCGTCCGGGATCACACCGATGACGCGGGCACGGACCATGATGTCGCCTGCGGACTTGCCCTGAAACTCCGCATGGGCGGGCGCGGCCATACCCGCCATCATCATCCCCAGCGCGACGGCGGCGACACCCGCCCCCAATTTCCGTTCCGTCTTCATTTACGTTTCTCCAGTTCGCGGCGCGAGCCCCAGCGGCATCGCGCAATTCCTGGAGAACAGACTGCGCCCAAGTACCCACATTTCGAGAGTGGTCATTCGGTCGCAGGGGCTGCGCCAAATGTCGCATTAAGTACAACTACTTAAGCGGGATCAGGTGCCGGCGCCGCCATCGAGAATATGCATGTAGGTGCGGACCTGCTGAACGAAATGGACCGCCTGCCCTCCCCTCGCCCGGCCATGCTTGAGGGTCTCGGCATAGGCCGCATTGTTGAGGAGCGGCAGGACCCGGCGCAGATCCGCCCAGCTGTCGCGATTGCGGCCGAGGCGCGTGGCCAGGGCGCGCGCGTCATAGACATGGCCAAGGCCCATATTATAGGCGGCGAGCGCGAACCAGGTGAGGTCCGGCTCCTCGATGCTCGCAGGCAATCTTCTTTTCAGATCAACGAGATAGCGCGCGGCGGCATCGATGCTCTCCTGCGCGTCGAGACGATCCTCGACGCCGAGTTCGCGCGCCGTCTGTTCCGTCAGCATCATGAAGCCGCGAACGCCGGTAGGGCTCTTCGCCTCCGGGTCCCAATGCGACTCCTGATAGGCGACAGCCGCAAGTAGTTGCCATGGAAGGCCATTTTCCCGCGCGGCACGGCGGATGATCTTTTCGTAGTCCGGCAGGCGCTCATCGATGGCGCGCTTGAAAGCGCGGATGTCCACATAATCGAAGAGCGGAAGGAAGCCGAAGAAACGGCGCTCGAGCGCGGCGAGCGCGCCCGACTTCTTCGTGCCCGCGAACCAGGTGCGGACGCGGTCCTTGAGGTCTTCCGAACCCGGCGCGAGGAACCAGGCGAGCGGCATTTCGCCCGAGAGATCAAAGGCTTGCGCCAGATCCGGATGATAGGGGTTGACCACCTTGAGGACGAGGCTGTCCGCGGCGGCGCAGTCATATCGGCCTTCGGCGACAAGGGCGAGAAGCTCCTCCGCAGGCTGATCTTCGAGATGGAGGGCGACCTCCTCCACCCCTTCCACCGAGGCCGCAAGCGCCTCAGCCGCAGGCGTGCCCCTGGAGGCCGCGACGGACAAGCCCTTGAGATCCTTCGGCTTTTTCGGGAGCGGCTGACCGCGGCGGCAGGCGAGCTGCTGCGTTACATCCTCATATTCCGCGCCGATGGCGAAAGCCTCCTCACGGGCTTGCGTGACGGCAAGGCCGGCGGCCGCGACATGCCCCTTGCGATCCGCCAGCGCCTCCATAAGCCCTTGTTCCGTCTCGTAAATCCGGAACTCCGGCTCGACGCCGAGCGATTTCGCCAGACGCTTCATCATCTCATATTCGAAGCCGGTGAGCCCTTCGACGCCCTCGTAATAGACGGTCGGGGCCTCGCGGACGAGGACCACGAGCTTTCCCGATTCCCGAATGTTCTCAATGCCTTGAGGGACGGGCGGCACATAGACATAGAGATAGAGAAGATGATTGACGCCGAAAAGGACGAGGAGGACCGGCGCGATCCAGGGGACGCGGCTGCGGCGCCAATGCGGCGCGAGCGCCCGGAAGCGCTCCAGCCAAGCCCTTGTTTTCGCTTTCCAATCCGGCAATCAGCCCGCCACTCGCGACCGCAACTGCGCGCGAGAATATCACAGGATCACACGGGATGGCTTGAGGCGTGTTTGGAAGGCGAGTTGGGGGCGCTTTGTCCCCGGGGGCGGGGACAATTCAGGTTTGCTTGTCCCCGGGGGCGGGGACAAGTGGGGGGTCACCGTCATCGAAACGTCATCGAACCGTCACAAAGGGGATAAGCCGTTTATTCGTGTACGGAGGATAGGTGCCGGCCACCGCCCTTCCCGGCCGCGCGAAATACGGGCGAGAGGCACGAAAGAAATAATCCGCGTGTCTTTCGCGCACTCCGGCGCGGCGGGAGGTGAAAAACTTATGCCCGGTGCTCGTAGCGGAGCGCGACCGCGCCGGACGAGCCGATTTCCTTCCGCCCGGTGAAACGCAGATCGAGGTGCCGCGGGAGCCCCGCGAGGAGATAAGGACCGTGACCGGCGACGCGCGGATGGACGATGAACTCGTACTCGTCGATGAGGCCGAGTTCCGCGAGCGCGAGCGGCAGCGTCACGCCGCCCGTCGCGATGCCCCTGCCCGGCCCGGCCTTCAGACGACGGACGGTTTCCTCAAGGTCCGCCCCGCGCACGAGCTCCGCATTCCAGTCGACGCGCGCGAGCGAATCCGAGACGACATATTTCTTCGCCGCGTGGATCGTGCGCGCGAAGGGCACCATCCATTCATCCATCCAGTCCGGCCGCTCGCCCGTCTCGGCAACGGGCCGCCAGGCCTCCTCCATCATCTCGTAGACGGTGCGGCCGAAGAGAAGCGCATCGGCAGCGGCGATGCCCTCCGCCGCGTGGGCGTGCAAGGCCTCGGTCGGGATGCCCGCTTGATGATCGCAGCAGCCGTCGAGGGTGATGTTTATGGAGTAGCGGAGAGGTTGCATGTGGTGATGGTGGGGGACAGGACTTCCAGTATCAAAGCATATGAAGACACGGGTGGCGCGAAACAGAGGTGCAGGAGATCTATAGACCTCGATGATTGGTGCATCTCATGAGGTACAATCCAACACCGCCCGCACCTTGGGAATCGCTCCAATTGCCGCAGTAAAGGTCTGAGCACGCTGGAGAAGCTGTGCGTCGGGATCGATGATGGTGAACCAGCGCTGCCTTTGGACATACAAACTGCCATTTACGACTGTCGGGACCGATACATTGGTACGAAGAGTGACAACTTTCTCTGCGTCTGCCTCGTCAATGAGTCGCTGATGCAACTGCTTCATCAGCTTGTCATGCTTCATGCTACGGCCAGGAAAAGTAATGAACGCAACAGCTCGGCCTGGTCGACGCAAATGTCTTATCTCCGCGTAGGTCGCATGTCTTTTGGTTTCAGCTCCGACCCCATTGTCTGGGTCCAGAAATACGATATCGGCCTTTTGTAAAGTATCTCGCTTTCGCTCGCACCATGCAGGACGGTCAACTCGCGAAGGCATCGGCTCATGATGAAAGATAGTGCCGCATGGCCATATTGGAGCGCCTTCGAGGGCCGCCACACTCCGCGCCGGTATCGACAGGAGACCGGTACACAACTCACTGTCCAGTCCGCGCCAAGCCGGTTCATCGCGCCATTCGAGATGTCGCCCATCGGGCCGCCCGTCGTCGCCCGGAGAATAGTACCATGCGATACCTAGCCTACGGTCAGTGGCCGCGAGCGAGCGCAGAAAGGCAAACTTCAAGACATCGCTTACATCGCCAACATACTGATCGCGCATAAAACTCCTTCCCCCAATCTCCTATCAAACCAGCATACAGACAGAAACTGGTTATGTCTGAAACAGAAGCCGACAACCCAACGTGTCTGGGAAAAACTCCGGGATGACACCTGTGGTGGTGGCATGTGGAGAATGAGACGTAGACGGATGGATTGGTGGGCGGCTGGTGGCGATCCATCGGGCGGTGCGTCTTGCGGAGAGGCCCTGTGGATTGCCGCGCCGCTCCGCGGCTCGCAATGACGGGAGGAGTGAGGACAGAAACGACATTCCGTGCTGCGGCAAGAGGCACCGCGAGTGGGTCGCGGGAATAAATCCCGCGATGACACCTGTAGTGACGGCAAGCCCTGTGCATATCTTATCCCCCCCGCCCCAACTGGCTCTCAGCCATTTACCCCCACCCGGATCGCGTGCCGCGATCCGTGCCTCCCCTCAAGGGGGAGGCGAAGAAGGCGCGGAAACCCCGGCTTTATTTGTGGCTTGACTACATACCGACCGGTTGGTATGTAAGCTGTCAACAGGGAGGAGAGGCATGGCCGAGACAAGCGCAAGCACCGCCGGAAAGCCCGCGAAGCAGGACGCGAAGGCGAAGCTGCTCGACGCGGCGCTGGCGACGATCCGCACCAAGGGCTATGCCGCGACATCGCTGGACGAGCTCTGCGCGGCGGCGGGCGTGACCAAGGGGGCCTTCTTCCACCACTTCAAGAGCAAGGACGCGCTGGGCGTCGCCGCGGCCGAGCACTGGTCGGAGACGACGGGAGAGCTCTTCGCGAATGCTCCGTATCACGATCATCCCGATCCGCTCGAGCGCGTGCTCGGCTATGTCGCCTTTCGCCGGTCGCTGCTGACGGGCGGCATTCCCGACTTCACCTGCCTTGTGGGCACCATGGTGCAGGAGGTGCACGAGACATCGCCCGCCATTCGCGAGGCCTGCGACCGCAGCATCAGTAACCACGCAAAGACGCTGGAAGCCGACATCGAGGCGGCGATGGCGGCGCGCGGCATGAAACCCGGCTGGAGCGCGGCCTCGCTCGCGCTGCACATGCAGGCGGTGATGCAGGGCGCGTTCATTCTGGCCAAGGCGAAGGGCGGCGCGGAGGTGGCCGCCGAAAGCGTCGACCACCTCGCCCGCTATATCGAACTTCTGTTCGGCGCGAAGACGCGCTGAGCACTGAGCACCCTGCCCCCCACCCCGCAAAATGGAGTGAGACCATGACCGATCTCGTAACCTGCCTCTGGTTCGACCATGGCGAAGCAAGCAAGGCGGCGGAATTCTACGCCGCGACATTTCCCGACAGCCGGATCGAGCGCGTCAACACAGCGCCGGGCGAGTTTCCCGGCGGTGCGGAGGGCAGCGAACTCACCGTCGAGTTCACGCTGCTCGGGCGGCGCTGCGTGGGCCTCAACGGGGGCCCCGTGTTCACGCCGAACGAGGCGGTGAGCTTCATGGTCGTGACGGAAACGCAGGAAGAGACCGACCGCTACTGGGACGCGATCGTTTCCAATGGCGGCGAGGAGAGCCAGTGCGGCTGGTGCAAGGACCGCTGGGGCTTTTCCTGGCAGATCACGCCGGCGCGGCTGCTCGAGCTGAACACGAGCCCCGACAAGGCAAAGGCAAAGCGCGTTTTCGAGGCGATGATGAAGATGAAGAAGATCGACATCGCCGCGCTCGAAGCGGCCGCGAAAGCTTGACGCCGATGCCGCCCGTCATCACCGGTTTTGCGAATTCTCCCGACCGGGGGCGGGGCCATGCGCGGGACATGCGCCTGCGCTGGGCTTTCGAAGAGGCGGGCGTTCCTTACGATGTGCGGCTTCTCTCCTTCGCTGAGATGAAGGAGGAGGCGCATCTCAAGCTTCATCCTTTCGGGCAGATCCCGACTTATGAAGAAGACGGTTCGGGCGAAGAAGAAGGGCTCGCGCTTTTCGAGAGCGGCGCCATCGTGCTTCACATCGCGGAGCGCCATGGCGGACTGTTGCCCAAGGAGGCGGGCGCCCGCGCCCGCGCGATCAATTGGCTTTTCGCCGCGCTCAACACGGTGGAGCCCGTGATCGTGGAGCGCGAGACGGCCGGCTATACGGAGCGCGACAAGGACTGGTATGGCGACCGGCTGGCGATGCTCGACGAGCGCGTGGACATACGGCTCGGCCAGCTTTCGCGGCGGCTGGGAGAGGCCGAGTGGCTCGACGGCGATTTCAGCGCGGGCGACCTGATGATGGTGTCCGTGCTGCGGCGGATCGAGGGGTCGGCGCTTCTCGCGCGCTATCCGAACCTCACGGCTTATGTCGCGCGCGGCGAGGCACGGCCCGCCTACAAGCGCGCCTTCGCGGCGCAGCTGGCGGTGTTCGAGGGGCGAACGAAGACCGGCGCTTGACTCGCGCGCCGACTCGCAACATATAAAGTTGCATGAAACGGAACAGCCAGCTTTCGGGCGTGCTCCATGTGCTGCTGCATATGGCGGAGCATGAGGGGCCCGTGACGTCGGAAATGCTCGCCAAGGCGATGCAGACGAACCCGGTCGTCATCCGCCGGATCATGGCGGGGCTCCGGGACGAGGGCTACGTGCGCTCCGAAAAGGGGCATGGCGGAGGATGGTCCATCGCCTGCGACATGAGCACCGTGACGCTGCGCGACATTCACGAGGCGCTGGGGAGCCCTGCCCTTCTCGCCATCGGCAACCGGACGGAAACGCCCGGATGCCTCGTGGAGCAGGCGGTGAATGCGCAGCTCGACAAGACATTCGAGGAGGCGGAGGCGCTGCTGCTCCGGCGGCTTGGCGAGGTGACGCTGGCCGCGCTTTCGGCGGATTTCCACAAGCGCTTCGCGAAGCGGCGCGGCGCGCACCAACTGGAGAAAGCCCATGCAGACTGACGCGATGAACGACATGCTGGCGCATTTCAACGATCCGGCGGCCGTCGCTCAGTATACGGAAGGGCCTGTGCGCTTCGTGCCCGGCTACAGGGAGCTTCACCGCATGACGGCGATCCTGCTCGGCGAGCGCGCGCCGGAGGACGCAAAGGTGTTGGTGCTCGGCGCGGGCGGCGGCATGGAGCTGAAGGCGCTGGCGGAGGCGCATCCCCGCTGGACCTTCGAGGGCGTGGACCCGGCACGGGAAATGCTGAAGCTCGCAGAGCGGGTGATGGGGGAGCACGCGGCGCGCGCGGACTTACGCGAAGGCTATATCGAGGATGCGTCGGAAGGCCCGTTCGACGCGGCGGCCTGCCTTCTCACGCTGCATTTTCTGGAGCGGAGCGAGCGCGTTCGCACGGCGGCGAAAATCCGCCGGCGCATGAAGCCCGGCGCGCCCTTCGTCGCCGCGCATTCGAGCTTCCCGCAAGGCGCCGATGTGAGGCCGCAATGGCTTTCCCGCTATGCGGCTTATGCCGTCGCTTCCGGAGCGGACCCGGAAATGGCGGAGAAGGCGCGCGCGGGCGTGGCGGCGCATCTCGACCTTCTGTCGCCGGAAGAGGATGAGGCCGTGCTGCGCGAGGCGGGGTTTTCCGGCGTGACGCCCTTCTATGCGGCCTTCACCTGGCGCGGCTGGGTCGCCTATGCCTGAGCGGCGGCGCTCTCCTTCACGAACTGGCGCAGCTTCTCTCGGACGCGGAAGACGCGGGCGCCCTGCTCTCGCTCCTTGCGGAGGAGACGGGCGATACCGCCGATGAACTCGGGCGAAGGCGCGCGGGCGATGCCGCGCGAGAGGATTTCAGGCGGCGGGACGTCGCGGCCACGGCCATATTCATCCACCACCCAGTTGAAGCCTTTCCACAGAAGATCGTTCTTGCGATCGAGCCCGCCGACGAGAAGAAGACCCGCGGGGTTCGCATCGAGCGGGATGAGCACGAGATCCGGCCGCTGGATGCGGAGCGCGTCGTAAAGCTTCCATACCTCGCCTGCCCAGAGCTGCGCCGAGCGCGCGCGAGCGCCCTGCGCGGGATGGTTTGGGAGCGCATGATTGACGACGACAAGGCTCGCCGGGGAAGAAAGGCGTTCGGCCTGCATGAAGTCGTGCAGGACGCATTCGAAGAAACGCGAGCCGTCGAGGAAGATCAGGTCCGGCGCGGGGTCGGTCACCGGCTCGTTCCCGCGGCCGAAGAAGAAGTCGCCGCTTGCGGCGGCAACAGTGCGGACATTCTCCGGCAGGCCCTGCAGCGCGCCCGCATGAGGGCCGATACCGAGCGCGGGACAATGCGCGAGAGACAGGAAGGCTGCATCGCGCGCACCGATTTCCAGACAGGCCCGCGGCTTGAGCGTCCGGTGCAGTTCCTGCAGGACCTCGGGGACGGGGGTGCTGCCCGCGGCCGCTTCTTCCTCCGCGCTGCCGGGGATGGCGGGCGGCGCGGGCTCGGCTTCGCGCGGCGGGAGGGCGCGAGCGGCAAGCGGCGGTGCGTCCTTGCGGCGGAAGACGCCCACGAGATCCTCCCAGGGGCCGCGAGCGTCGCGCCAGACATCGACGAGTTCGCAACCGGCATAGCGGGCGAGCGCGCGATAGGCATCCGGATAGAAGCGGTAGCAATCGACCGGGTAGCGGTGTTCCGGCCCGGCGGAGGGCGCGATCAGGAAGATGAAACCCGAGGGCTTCAGTACACGGACCATTTCCGCGAAGCTCTGCCAGAAGAACTCGCAATGTTCGAGCATCTGCCCGCTGAGAACGATATCGACCGAAGCGTCCTCGAGCGGAATTTCATAGGGACTGCCGAGAACGAGGGAAACGCCTTCGCCGGGCGCAATATCCGCGCCGATATAGTCGAAGCACGGGGCGCGGAAGAGATCGCGATAGGAACCGTTCAGATCGGCACCGCCGAGATCGAGAACGAGCGAGCGTTCCCGTTTCTCCAGTTCCGTTCCTTCCACGAAACGCCGGTAACATCTTTCCATGTTCTCCATGGAAGTAACATGCATTTTCGCTGGACTCCCCCAATCCGGAAATGGCCATTGCCGGGCGCCGGAACACCATCAGTAGACGGAATGTGGTCCTTTTCCCGGGCGGCGGCAATAGGTAGAAAGAACCGGAAGGGTCATTTCAGGCGATAGTGCGAAGGCCGGCGCGGAGCAAATCCGCGTCGATGCCGATTTCCCTTTCGAGTTCGGCGTGTTCCTTCTTCCAGATGCTCATGGCGGCGCGAAGCGTCTTGCGGCCCTCCGCGGTGAGGGAGAGTTTGCGCCCGCGCCTGTCATCCGGATCGACCTCTATGCGGATGAGGCCGTTACGCTCAAGCGGCTTGAGGTTGGCGGTCAGCGTCGAGCGGTCCATGGCAAGAAACTTCGCGACCGGCCCCATCGACACCGGCTCCGGCCTGTTCAACACGTTCAGGAGCGAGAACTGGCCGCTGGTGATACCGTGCGGCCGCAACGCATCGTCGAAGCGGCGGGCGAGCGCGCGGGCAGCGCGCTGCGCATGAAGGCAGATGCAGCGGTCGCGGATGTGGATCGTCGCCTCGAAGAGCTCCATATCCTTTTTTCCCGGCCGCGCCGGGCTTGCTTTTGCACCCGTCATTTCAACCCCGAGCCCTTTTTGATTGATATCAAACTTATAATATTCTATTGATATCAACCAATTGAGGCAATAGCAGCCGCGAACCGACCCCCGCGACCAATCGTCCCTTCCGGTCGAAGAAGGCTGTCTGCCCCTGCGGCAAAAGGAGCGTTTCATGCGAGCCGCAGAACCGCCCGGCGCATGGCGCCTGAACGGTCAAACCGGAGGACCAGCAGAATGAGAAAGTTCAGTTCGTTCGAATGGGTGCCCGACTTCGCGCGCGGCCATGTGAAGGAAATGCGCGTGCGCTGGGCGCTGGAGGAAGCGGGCCTGCCCTACCGGGAAATGCGGCTGACGCAGGAAGAGAAGGCAGGCGCGCCCTATCTGCAGCTGCAGCCCTTCGGGCAGGTGCCTTGTTTCGAGGACGGCGAGGTGTCGATGTTCGAATCCGGCGCGATCGTGCTTCGCATCGCCGAGCAGTCCGAGGCGCTGATGCCGCGCGACGCGCAAGGCCGCGCACGGACCATGAGCTGGGTCTTTGCGGCGCTCAATTCGGTGGAGCCCGAAGTCGCGCATCTTGCGGCAATCGACCTCTTCCATGAGGGCGAGGAATGGGCGCGGCTGCGCCGGCCGGGCGCCGTGGAGAATGTTCTCCATCGTCTCAGGCAGCTCGCCGGATGGCTCGGAGATCGCGACTATCTCGAAGACCGCTTCACGGCGGGCGATCTTATGATGACGACGGTGCTGCGCGAGGTACGGCAGGAAGAGGTGCTCGTCCAGTTTCCGACCTTGCGCGCCTATCGCGAACGCTGCGAGGCGCGGCCCGCCTTCAGACAAGCGCTCGCCGATCACCTGGCGATCTATGCGCAGGCGGCGGAATGAGAAAAAGGCCGGATCCTAAGATCCGGCCTTTTCGTTTCGCGTGGTTCGAAGCGCTTACTTGCCCTTCTTACTTACCTTTGGGGGCCTGATTGAAGGGCAGGTCCTTGTCGACGCGGACATCGCCCGGGAGACCCAGGACGCGTTCGGCGACGATGTTGCGGAGGATTTCGTCCGTGCCGCCCGCGATGCGGTAGCCCGCGGCGCCGATCCACTGCTCCGTATAGGCACCATCGGCAGGCGAGAGCTTGCGGTCGCGAATGACGCCGCCCATGTCCTGCAGGTCCATGCCGAAGGAGCCGAGATCCTGCATCTTCTTCGCGGCGACGATCTTGGAGATCGACGATTCCGGTCCGGGCGTCTCGCCCTTCGACAGCGCGGTGAGCGTGCGGAACTTCGTGAACTTCAGACCCTGAGCCTGCACATACCAGTCGGCGATGCGCTCGCGCACGCCGCCATGACGGATGGCCGGTTCGCCCGCGACGGTCACATCGCGCGCGAGTTCGATGAGGTCGTCCGTATCGGCATTGCCCTGGGAACCGCCAACGGCAAGACGCTCGTTCATGAGCGTCGTCAGCGCGACCTTCCAGCCGTCGCCCGGATTGCCGAGACGCTGGCTGTCCTTCACGCGGAGATTGGTGAAGAAGACCTCGTTGAACTCCGCACCGCCCGACATCTGCTTGATCGGACGCACCTCGACAGCCGGGTCCTTCATGTCGATCCAGAACATGGTGAGGCCCTTGTGCTTCGGCACGTTGGGGTCGGTACGCGTCAGCAGGATGCCGTAGTCGCAGAAATGGGCGCCGGACGTCCAGACCTTCTGGCCGTTGATGACCCATTCATCGCCGTCCTTTTCGGCGCGGGTGCGCAGACCCGCGACGTCCGAACCGCCAGCGGGCTCGGAGAAGAGCTGGCACCAGATCTCGTCGCCGCGCACGGCGGGAGCGACGAAGCGCTTCTTCGCTTCTTCCGAACCCCAGGCCATGACGGTCGGGATGCACATGCCGAGACCGATGGCGAAGATGCCGCCGGGGACGAGGTAGTTCGCCTCTTCCTGACCGTAGATCACGTTCTGGATGGTGGTACCGCCACCGCCGCCCCACTCCTTCGGCCAGGTAATGCAGGCATAGCCGGCATCGGCCTTCTTCGCCTGCCAGGCCTTGGACTGGGCGATCAGCTCGTTGAGATCGCGCGGCAGCTCCATGCCCTTGGCATCGGCCTTGCGGGTCGCGTTCTTGTCCAGCCACTCGCGCACCTGCTTGCGGTATGCGGCTTCTTCCGGTGTGTCGTTGAAATCCATTTCCTTACTCCCGAATATCCTTATTGATGCCGCTTCGTGCTCAGGCCGCGTTCTTGGCTTCAAGACGCGAGACGAGCTTTTCCTTCCACTGGATCGGCGCACCGATCGTGAGGGCAAGCAGTTTCGCGCGGCGATAATGGAACTGGCAGTCCGATTCCCAGGTGTAGCCGATGCCGCCATGCGTCTGGATGTTCTCCTGCGCGGCGAAGACATAGGCGTCGGAACCGGCGATGCGGGAAGCGGCGGCGGCTTCGGTGAGTTCCGAGCCTTCGTCGTTCAGCATCATCGCGCCGTAATAGGCGTTCGACTTCGCGAGTTCCTTCTTCACATACATGTCGGCGAGCTTGTGCTTGATCGCCTGATAGGAGCCGATCTGGCGGCCGAAGGCATAGCGCTCCAGCGCATAGTCGCGCGCCATTTCGAGGGCGGCCTCAGTGCCGCCGACCTGCTCGAAGGAGAAGAGCACGGCCCCGCCGTCCATAATGCGCGAAAGCTGCGACCAGCCCTCGCCCTGCTTGTCGCCGAGAATCTCCGCGGGCGCGTCCTTCAGCGTCAGCGTGACGTGCTGGCGCGAGGGGTCGATGGTGCGGACGGGCTCGGACGAAACGCCGCCGGCCTTGAGATCGACAATGGCGAGCGAAATCGCCTGCTCTCCGGAACCGCCGGTGTTGACGGCGACGATGGCGACCGAGGCGGCGGCGCCATCGGCGACCGGCTGCTTCACGCCGCTGACCTTGCCGCCCGCGAACTTCGCTTCGATGTTGCGCGGATGGGCGGCATGGAGACCTTCCGAAACCGCGACCGTGCCGACGATCTCACCGCTTGCGAGTTTCGGCAGCCAGGCTTCCTTCTGCTTCTGCGTGCCGAAGAGCTTGATCGCTTCGGCAGCGAGATAGATCGAGGAAGAGAAAGGAACGGGCGCGGCGGAGCGGCCGAGCTCTTCCGCGATCACGCAGAGTTCAAGCGCGCCGAGGCCGAGGCCGCCGAACTCTTCCGGGATCGCCGTGCCGGTGAGGCCCATTTCCACGAGGCCCTTCCAGACCTCTTCGGCATAGGCCTCTTCCTTTTCGAGGACGCGGCGCGTCACCGTCATCGGGCATTTGTCCGCCAGGAACTTGCGGACCTGCTCCTTCAACATTTTCTGGTCGTCGGAAAAATCGAAATTCATGATGTCTCCCTTGATGCCGCTATGGGCCGTAAGTCATGCGTTTCTCGGGCGCATACTTGGCCCGGGCACATTGTTTGGCGCGCATTCTCACCGCATTGGGGCAACATGAAAAGACCCATGCATTTGACGCCGCGTCGGCTTGGGATGCGGCGGTGCAGCGGAGGCGAATCCCGGCCCTGAGTTGAGGCTCCAGACTGAATTACGAGAATTCCGGGCTTCCGGATCGCCGGTTTCGCCAGACGAGAAGCGCGGCCGAAAAGACAATGACCGCCCAGCCCGCGAGGAGGACGAGGCCCGCGACGGGCAAGATGCCGTCGAGCGTCCGGACGTCTACCCGGCCGGTGTGCCAATAGACCCAGTCGCCCCCGAGCCCTGCGGCGAGACCGGGATTGCCTGTCGCGAGCACGAGGATGGCGTCGCCGGTCATCGGGTCGAGCCGGGCGGTGGTCTCTATCGCCGGGAAGTTCATGCCCTCATGGCCGACGATGTATCCGCCGCCCGGTGCTTCCGCATAGAGCATGACGCCGAGACCCCAGATCGGGATGCCGAACTGCGAGGCATGAGGCGTACGCATCGCCGTCATGATCTCCGGCGGCAGGGCGGGATTGCTCGCGCCTTCCAGTTGCGCTTCGAGGAAGCGAACGAGATCTTCGGCGCTCGCATGGAGCGAGGCGGCGGCGGGCGCGGCGAAGTTGCGATAGGCGCAGGGCGCGCCTTCCGCATCGAAACAGGGGGCGAGGCCCGCCGCTCGCGCCTCCGCCGGATCGAAGGTCGCTCGCGACATGCCGAGCGGGTCGAGGACCGCGCGCTTCATATAGCTGGCGAAGGGTTCGCCCGAGATTTCCTCGATCAGAAGCTCAAGCAGCGCATAGCCGCCGCCCGAATAGGCCCAGGCGGAGCCGGGCGCAATGCCGACACGCGTCCGCCCGTCGGCGCCGGGCATGGGGTCGGCGGCCTGCGTCAGCGATGACTCGAGCGTCTGGACGGGCGTGCCCGGCTCGAAGCCCATATAGCCGAGGCCGTCGGTCAGGCCCGCCGTATGAGACAGAAGGCGGCGCGCGGTGACGCCTTCCGTGCCGAATTCGCTTTCGGGAAGCTGCCAGCGCGTGAGATAGCGCGAGACGGGCGCATCGAGATCGAGCTTTCCATCCGCTGCGAGCTTCAAGACACCAATTGCCGTCGCCCATTTGCTGAGCGAGGCGAGCTGAAAAAGCGTGTCGCGGCTCACCGGCGCGCCAGCGGAAACATAATGTTCGCCGAAGACCGCGCCCTTCTCGATCAACACAAGGGCCACCGCGCCCTGCCCTGCCGCATCGGCCTTCGCGGACAGGCCGGAGAAGAAGGACGCCACATCCTCTCGCGGGCCGGGATCGGTACGCCACCAGCCCTGACGCGCGCCTGTGACAACCAGGACGGCCCAGAGCGCCATGGCCAGGAGGGCGGAAAATATCAAAAGTGACAAGTTGCGCATGGATGAGCGTCGCCGACCGGCGGATGACGGTCAAGCGCGGGGCGGGCGCTCTTCCTGCCGGGTGTGCCCCTCGCCTGCCTCGCCTCCTGCCTCGACAGCTTCGAGGTTCGCCTTGATGCGCTGGAACATGGAGAGGAGCGCCCGGTATTCCTCATCCGTGAAACCATCGAGAGCCGCCTCGAACATGCCGAAGGCGGCCGCCCAGAGCGGATCGTGAAGCTCGTCGAAGGCGCCCGTGAGATAGACGCGGCGGACGCGGCGGTCCGCGGGATCGGGCCGGCGCTCGACCAGGCCCTGCTCTTCCATACGGTCGATGACACGGCCGAGCGGCGCCTTTTCCATCATGACGAGATCGGCGATCTCGGTCTGGGTGAGACCGTCGCGCAGGCGCAGTTCGGCGAGGACGCGGGACTGGGGCACGGTGACGCCGGTGCCGGAGGCGCGCAGGTGGCGGTCCCAGGCACGCTGCAGCAGCCGGAAGACATCGCGCTGCAGCCAGCCGAATTCCTGATCGGGTTTCGCTTTCTTCGTCGTTCTTCCGGCCAAGGGCGGGCGCGCTCCCAAGTCATGCTTCCATATCGTAACCTGGGATACTATAACCTTGCTTAGCACCTGCCGGAAGGGCGGCGGGCGATTTTCGAGGAACAAGACCCATGTATTTCCGCACCGGCACCTTTACCGCCTGGATGGGTACCGCCTGGATGAGTACCGCCCGGACGGGCCTTCTTTTGGCGGCGCTGGCGCTGCTGCCGCTAGCCGGATGCGGCGAGGAGGCGGAAAAGGCGGAAGCCCCGGAAGCGGAGGCCATTGCGGTTTTCGAGAGCCCGGTGACACGCGAGGAACTGATGGAGCCGGTGACGGGCACGGGCACCATCGCCGCGCACAAGACGACCGTTCTGGGACCGCGGGTGGACGGCATCATCGAGGAGATCATGGTTCGCGTGGGCGACCGCGTGACGAAGGATCAGCCGCTTTTCCGCACGCGCGACACCGAATGGAAATTGCGGGTGGCGGAACTCGAAAACCAGGTGAAGCTCGCGACGGCGGAAGCCGCCAACATGCAGAAAGCCTTCGCGCGGGCGGCAGAACTGCACGGCAAGGGCTTCGTTTCGAACGGCAAGCTCGACGACGCGCGCGCGGCGCGCGACGCCGCGGACGCAAAGCTCGGCATCGCCAGGGCGCAGCACTCCGCCGCGCAGCAGGCGCTCGACGATTGCGTCGTGACCGCGCCCTTCGACGGCGTCATCACGCGGCGCGACGTGGACGAAGGCAAGTTCATGGCGACGCGCATGGGCAGCATGGGCCCCTCGCAGGGCGGCGTGCTCGAAATCATGAAGATCGACATCGTCGCGGCTATCGTGAACGTGCCGGAAATTCATCTGTCGAAGTTCAAGGTCGGAACGAAGGGCAGGATATTCCTCGACGGCATCGACAAGAGCTACGACTCCTATGTCGCGATCATCAACGACCGGATCGACCCCGTGACGCGGGCCGTGGAAGTGCGGCTTCCCATCGCGAACGAGGATTACTCCGTCAAACCCGGCCTTTTCGCACGGGCGGAGATCTATCCCGATCCCCGCGTGGCTCTCGTCATGCCGCGGGCGGCGCTGATGGGCACCGAGGCGCAGCGGCATGTCTTCGTGAACGAGAACGGATCGGCGAAGCGCGTGCCCGTGACGATGCGCCAGATCGACGCGACGCGCGTCGAAGTGCTTTCGGGCCTGGAGGAAGGCGACAAGGTGCTGTTCGGGCCGAATGCGCCGCTTCTCCTCGAAGGATCGCCCCTGAAGATCGAATCCGACCCGGAAGCGCCGCAGACGCTCGCCAAGGGCGCGCCGGCCGCGGCGACGAGCGCGGAATAGACACGGGAACGGGGGAGGAATAGCGATGTGGATTTCCGACGTCTCCATCCGCCGGCCCGTCTTCGCGGTCATGATCATCATGGCGCTGGTCGTGCTCGGCTGGATTTCGCTCGGACGCGTGGGCGTCGACCTCTTTCCGAAAGTCGAGTTTCCGGTCGTCTCGGTCACGACGACGCTTGAAGGCGCATCGCCCGAAGCCGTCGAAAGCGATGTGACCGACCCGATCGAGGAGCAGGTCAACACGACATCCGGCATCGAGACGCTTTCCTCCACCAGCGCGGAAGGGCTCTCCCAGGTCGTCATTCAGTACGACCTCGACGAGAATGTGGACGTCAAGGCGCAGGACGTGCGCGACAAGGTCTCGCTGGCGCGCGCGGAAATCCCGCAGGATGCCGAGCAGTCCATCGTGCAGAAGGTGGACCCGGACGCGCAGGCGATCATGTCCGTGATGATCGCGGGCGACCTGCCCATTCGCGACCTCACGCAATATGCCGACAAGACGGTGAAGGAGCGGCTGCAGCGCATTTCGGGCGTGGGCTCCATCGACGTCATCGGCGGGCGCGACCGCGAGGTCCGCATCTGGCTCGACGCGGTGAAGATGCGCGCCTATGGCGTGACGGCCGAAGATGTGAGCGCCGCGATCCGCCGCGAGCATGCGGAGATTCCGGGCGGCCGCCTCGAAACGCCCGGCGCGAGGGCCGAATTCTCGGTCAAGACCAAGGGCGAGGTTTCGACCGTCCAGGGCTTCCGCAGCATTCTCGTCGCCTTCCGCGAGGACGGTGCGCCGACGACCATCGGCGACATTGCACGCGTGGAAGACGGGATGGAGGACGAACGCTCCTATGCCGAGTTGAACGGCAGGCGCGGCGTTTCGCTCGAACTGCGCAAGCAGTCCGGCCGCAACACGGTGGAGGTCGCGCGGGCGGTGCGCGAGGAACTGGCCGAGATCCGCAAGAGCGCGCCCGCAGGCATCGAGATCGTGACGGCGCGGGACACGGCGGTCTTCATCGAGGGATCGGCGGACGACGTGTTCTTCGACATCCAGCTCGGCATCGTGCTGGTGGTGCTCGTCACGCTCGCCTTCCTGCTTTCGGTCCGCGCGACACTGATCGTCGCCATCGCCATGCCGACATCGCTGATCGCAACCTTCTTCGCCTTCTATGTCGCCGACTTCACGATCAACCTGATGACGCTAATGGCGCTTTCGCTCGCCGTCGGCCTGCTCGTGGACGACGCCATCGTGGTGCTCGAAAGCATCTACCGGAAGCTCGAGGAAGGGCTGCCGCCGATGCAGGCGGCCTCGGAAGGCACGCAGGAAGTGGGGCTTGCGGTGCTCGCCGCGACATTCTCGATCTGCGCCGTTTTCGTGCCCATCGCCTTCATGGAAGGCGTGGTCGGCCGATTCTTCTATCAATACGGGCTTGCGATCACCTTCTCCGTCCTCGTGTCGCTTCTCGTATCGCTGACGCTGACGCCGATGCTCTCCTCGCGCGTGCTGAAGAACGGGGAAACCGACCCCGAGAACTACGGCCGCTTCGCACGCATCTTCGACAATGGATACCGGAAGCTCGACTCCTATTACGGGCGGCTTCTCGAATGGTCGCTCTCGGCGCGCTGGGTGGTGATGGTGGCGGCCGTTCTCGCCATCGTCGTCGCCATCGCGGTGGCGAGGACGATCCCCGCCGCCTTCGATACGCGAGCGGACCGGGCGGAATTCCTCGCCACGGTGGAGCTGCCCTTCGGGGCGGGCCTCCAGGAAACGCGCATCGTCTCCTCGCGTGTCGCACATGCGATTTCGGGTGTGCGGGAAGTGACGACCGTCTTCTACACGATTGCCTCCGATCCGCAGAAGAGCGTCAACAAGGCCTTCTTCTATGTGGGACTGACGCCGAAGGACGCGCGCGACGAAAGCTTCATACCGATCATGGATACGACGCGCGCCGCCATGCTGAAGGCGGCGCCCGAGGCAAAGCATATATCGCTTGCGGACGTGCCGTGGATTTCGGGCGGCGGCTTTTCGGACTATGCGATGATGTATGTGCTGCAAGGGCCGGACCTTGCCGTGCTCGACGCCAAGGCGAGCGAGGTCGTGTCGCGGATGCGGGCGAGCCCGCTCTTCGCCGACGCGAAGACGAGCTATGACGCGGGCAAGCCGGAAGTGCAGGTTCATGTGGACCGCGAGCGCGCGGCCGATCTCGGCGTGCCGGTGCGCTCTCTCGCGGAGACGGTTCGCGCCATGGTGGGCGGCGTGAAGGTGGGAAGTTTCGAGGAATTCGGACAGCGCTACGATGTGCGCGTGCGGCTGGAAGAGGACCAGCGCGACGACATTTCACGGCTGAACCTCATCCAGATCCGCTCAGCCAACGGACAGCTCATCGATATTTCCAATGTGGCGCGCTTCGACGTTGCCGCCGGTCCGGCGCAGATCGAACGGCAGAACCGCTCGCGGCGTGTCGCGATCCTTGCGAACAACCCGGAAGGCGCGGCGCTCGGCCCCGCTTCCGCCGAACTCGAATCCTATCTGAACGAACTGAAGCTGCCGCCGGGCTATTCATGGGAAGCGGAAGGCCGCTCGAAACGGATGAAGGAAACGGGCGCCGCAATCGGCTTCGCCTTCATGCTGGCGCTGATCGCGCTCTACATGATCCTTGCGAGCCAGTTCAACAGCTTCGCGCAGCCCGCCATCATCATGCTCTCGGCGCCTCTCTCCTTCTCCGGCGCCTTCATCGCGCTGAAGCTGTCGGGCCACGAGATGTCGATGTTCAGCCAGATCGCGCTGCTGGCGCTGATGGGGCTGGTGATGAAAAACGGCATCCTGCTCGTCGACTACACGAACCATCTGCGGGAAGCGGGCGCAACGCCCCGCGAAGCCGCGCTCAAGGCGGGGCCGGTCCGCCTGCGGCCCGTGCTCATGACGCAGATCGCGACGATCTTCGGGCTGATCCCGGTCGCCATATCGGACAGTCAGGGCGCCGAGTTCCGCAACTCCATGGGCGTGCTCGTGATCGGCGGTCTCATTTCCTCGACCCTCCTCACGCTGGTCGTGGTGCCGGTCGCCTATACGCTGATGGAGGATGCGAGGGGCGGGCTTGCAAGGGCCGGCGGGGTTTTCCGGCGGCTCGGGGCAAGGGCCGGCCTCACGAGAAAAGGTCCCGGCGCTCCCGCGGAGTGACGGCCCTTTCGCGCCCGGAAACGGCCCAACAAGAGACAAACCGACGCTTTTCCTTAAGCCTGTGCTAACCGCCCGGCGCGGATAATGCCCGTCAGGTCATTCTTCTTGCGGGCGGAGGCTTATCCTCAAATGGCGAAAGCGCAGTTCCATAAAAACCAGCGGGTCTATGTGCGTCCGGTCGGAACCTGGGCGGTGATCGAGCGCGTGGTTCCGCAATGGGTCAAGGACATGGATGAGCCGCTGCGCATCCATTACGACGTGGGGCTCGGCCGCGACTTCGCGGCCAAGGAACTCGAAACGGAAGAAGTGGCGACGCTTTCCCATCTCGATCCGCAGATGGAGGAGTGGCACGTGGTTCGCGTCGCGAACAAGTGGCGCTCGGCGGAAGAATGCGCCGGACACCCGGTGCCGGGCACGCATCCCGTGGTCGTGACGGGGAGCCATGAAGGCGGCGGCTGGCGCGTGCCGGGCGTCGAATACGACATGACGCCGGAGCGCGTGGAGCTGCAGGCGAAGGTGATCGCGGCGGCGCCGAAGATGATGGTGCTGCTGAACCGGCTGGCGGACTATGCACGGCACAATCCGGAGAACCTGCCCGACGACGTGATGACGCTGGCGGGTGACGCCGATGCGATCGTTAGCAGCATCATGAATACGAAAGACACGCCCAACTGAACCCGGTGCGCGAGCTGGCGCACCTTCCAACCGGTACAAACAAATGGCCGCCACGTCCGCCCTGCCGACCTCTCCTTCCGGAAGTCAGTCCGTGGAGGAGGATCGCGAGCCGGGCAGAAGCCGCATGGAGACCGCCCTTTCGTTGCTGCACCAGAAGGATATCGAAATCCTGAAAGGTGTGCTCCAGGTGAACAGCGCCCTGCTGACCGGCGCACCGGACCTGGCCGCCCTCCGGCGAACGCTGCAGCGGGGCGACCTGATCGAGGACCTTACTTCCGAGATCGAGGATCTTGCCGTCGGCCTAAAGGACGGGCGCGGGCGCCAACTCCGGCGTATCGCGGTCGCGTACCGATCATTGCTGTTCGATCTTCAGATGCTTCTCGACGGCGTGATCGCGAAGGGCAACATTCCGAAGAAACTCTACCGGCAGATCGCCGACGACTGCGTCGAGCTCGTGGGACTGATCGAGGAGTCGAAGTCGCGTTTCTGGGACCTCCTTGCGAGCACCGACGAACTGACGGGTTTGCTCAACCGTCATGCACTGGAAGAAAGCTTCGAAATCGCCTTTGAACGAAGTGCGAAATCCGACGGCCTGGTGGCCGTTGCGCTTATCGACGCGGACCATTTCAAGGCGCTCAACGATACCCACGGACACGATTTCGGGGATCGGGCGCTGGTTGCGATCGCGGATGCGACACTCGGCGCGATCCGGCCCGGCGATGCGGCGCTTCGCTATGGCGGGGAAGAAATCCTCGTCTTCCTTCCCAATGTGACGGCGCGAACCGCCCGCAGCATCATGGACCGTGTGCGCCAGAGGATCGAAGCGATACGCCTCCACGCGGAAGATGGGGAGGAAGTTCAGGTTACCGCGTCCGCAGGATTCACATTGGCAACCAGGGAAGACGAGCTGGAGACGGCAATCAGCAAGGCCGATGAAGCGCTCTATGAAGCGAAAGACAAGGGAAGAAACCGGGTGATCTACAGGGCCCGGCAATCCTGACAACGCGGAAAGGAAACGCCTCCGTTCAACGCGTCAGCGCGACGCCCGCTTCAGAGCCTTATCCCACACCAGACGGTGTGTGCGCCTTCTTCCAGAACGGTGAAGCCATAGGCGGCGTAGAAGGCGCGGCCGCGCGCATTCGCCCCGCCGACGCCGAGATGAACGCCCGGCGAGCCGAGTTCCTTCATGCGCGCGAGAAAGACATCCATCAGCCTGCTCCCCACGCCCCTGCCCTGCAGCCGGGGCAACAGGTTCACATGAAGATGGGAGGGATGGTCCGCGAGGATGCGGGAAGGGACGCGGAAGGGATGATGGATGAGAAATGCCATGCGCTCATCGGCGCTCCAGCCCTCATGCGGGGGCGAAGGATTGGGGTATCGCCCGCGCAGAGCCGGCCACCATTCCGCCTCGAGCCGCGCCTCGAAGGCGCGCGTATCCGGCGCGCCGACGATATAGCCGCCGGCGCCCTGCCCGTCTTCGACGACGAAGGCAGATTCGGGCGCGAGCAGCACATAGGGCGCGGCATAGACATGGCCAACGAGACGGGGATCGGCGTAGAGGGCGGTCGCGTCCTCGCCATTCGCGCCGGTTTTCAGGGCGATTGCGTAGACGGCGTCCAGGTCGTCCGGCCGGACGGGACGGATTTCGATGCTGCCCAATTTCTCCCCCCTCGCAGAATCCAGCGATTCAACTATATAGAGTGAATATTCCCTCCGCAGCCGAGCCTCGCCCATGCGTACCGAAAACCCGCGCCCGATCCGCCTCAAGGACTACAAGGTTCCCGCCTTCACGACGCATGAGGTCATGCTCGACATCGACCTCGATCCAAAGGCCACCAGGGTTCATTCCACCCTCAAGATGGAACGGAACCCGGCGAGCATGGAAAGGGATGCGCCTCTCGTGCTCGATGGCGAGAAGCTGAACCTTCTCGAAGTGAGGCTGGACGGCGAGACGCTCGGACCGAACCGCTACAGCGTCGACGACGAGACGCTGACGATCCACGAGGCGCCGCAGGGCAAGTTCACGCTCGAAACGGTGACGACATGCGCGCCGGAGGAGAACACGGCGCTTGAGGGGCTCTATCTCTCGCAGGGCATCTATTGCACGCAATGCGAGGCGGAGGGCTTTCGCCGGATCACCTATTATCTCGACCGGCCGGACAACATGGCCGTGTTCCGCACGAGGATCACAGGCGACCGGAAGAGCGAGCCCGTTCTGCTGTCGAACGGCAACCCGGTGAAGAGCGGCAAGACGAAGGACGGGCGGCATTTCGTGGAATGGCACGACCCCTTCCCGAAGCCTTCCTATCTCTTTGCCCTGGTCGCGGGCGATCTCGGCCATGTGGAAGACAAGTTCGTCACCATGTCGGGCCGGGAAGTGACGCTGCGCATCTTCGTGGAAAAGGGCAACGAGGATCGCTGCGGCTATGCGATGCAATCGCTCAAGCGCGCAATGAAATGGGACGAGGAGCGCTTCGGCCGCGAATACGATCTCGACATCTTCATGATCGTGGCGGTGAGCGCCTTCAACATGGGCGCGATGGAGAACAAGGGCCTCAACGTCTTCAACGACAAATATATTCTCGCGCGGCCCGACACGGCGACGGATGCCGATTATGCGGCGATCGAGGCGATCATCGCGCATGAATATTTCCACAACTGGACGGGCAATCGCATCACCTGCCGCGACTGGTTCCAGCTCTGCCTGAAGGAGGGCCTCACCGTCTTCCGCGACCAGGAGTTCACGAGCGACATGCGCTCGCGGCCGGTAAAACGGATTTCCGACGTGCGGCTTCTGCGCGCGCATCAGTTTCCCGAGGATGGCGGACCGCTCGCCCATCCCGTGCGTCCGGACAGCTATATCGAGATCAACAACTTCTATACGGCGACCGTCTACGAGAAGGGCGCCGAACTCTGTCGCATGATCCATACCATGGCGGGACGAACACGCTTCCGCAAAGGCATGGACCTCTATTTCGAACGGCATGATGGGGAAGCGGCGACAGTCGAGGATTTTCTGGACGCGCTGGCCGATGGAGCGAAGCTCGACCTCAAGCAGTTCAAACGCTGGTACTGGCAATCGGGCACGCCGGAAGTGCTCGCTTCCGGCCGCTACGACGCGGCGCGCCAGACCTATACGCTGAAGATGAGCCAGGTGTGCCAGCCGACGCCGGGGCAGCGCGTGAAGGAGCCCTTCCACATTCCCGTCGCGGTGGGCCTTGTAGGCCCGGACGGCAAGGACATGGCGCTGACGCTCGACGGGGAAGACAAGCCGGGACCGAAGACGCGCGTTCTGCATCTGACGGAGCGGGAAGGCACGTGGCGCTTCAAGAATGTGTCGGAGAAGCCCGTTCCATCGCTTCTGCGCGGCTTCACCGCGCCGGTGAAGCTCGACGCGAACCTGAAGGAACGCGACCTCGTGTTCCTGATGAAGCATGACAGCGACAGTTTCAACCGGTGGGAGGCGGCGCAACGCTATGCGACCGGGCTGCTTGTGCGCATGGTCGAAGCAGCGAAGGACGGCAGCGTGCCCCGCAAGGGAACGGGCTTTGCCGAGATGGTGCGCGACCTTGTGAGCGCGAAGAAGATCGACCCCGATTTCGTCGCGCAGATCATCCTGCTGCCGAGCGAGCAGACGCTGGCGCAGATCATCGGCGAGAATGTAGACGTCGACGCGATCCATGCCGCGCGGGAAGCGCTTCGCATTTCCATCGCAACATATGCGAAGGATGCGCTTCTCGACGCCTATGAACGTATGGAAGTGAAAGGCCCCTACAATCCGGATGCGGCGGACGCCGGACGCCGCGCGCTGCGCAATGCCTGTCTCGGCTATCTTGCGGCCGCGCCCGGCGACGAGGGCGTGATGCTTGCCGCCGAGCAATTCCGCAAGGCGACGAACATGACGGATTCGATCGCCGCCCTCTCCGTGCTCTCGCATGTCGACTGCCCGGAACGGAAAGAGGCGCTTTCCGCGTTCCACGACCGGTGGAAGGACGATCACCTCGTGATGGACAAGTGGCTTGCCATTCAGGCCATGTCATCGCTGCCGGGAACGCTTGACGAAGTGAAAAGGCTGACCGGGCATTCCGCCTTCACGATGAAGAACCCGAACAAGGTGCGCGCGCTCATCACGAGTTTCGCGGCGAACAACCAGCTTCATTTCCACGAGGCCAAAGGCCAGGGCTACCGCTTCGTGGCGGACAAGGTGCTCGAACTCGACAAGCTCAACCCGCAGGTGGCGGCGAGGCTTCTCGGCACGTTCAAGAGCTGGCGGCAGTTCGAGGCGAAGCGGCGCAAGCTCATGCAGAAGGAGCTGAAGCGCATCGCAGGCGCCGAGGGCCTCTCACGCGACGTTTACGAAATCGCGACCAAAACGCTCGCCTGAACCGCATTTCCCAGCCGTTTCGTGCCGCATCGGAGCAAATCGTACCGGCGCGGCACATCTTAACCATGCTGCTTAACGCGGAATTAATGCTGGCGGGTCAGGAGTCGTTAACCCGGGATTTTCCCTGGCTCACACATGCCTCGCGAACACGGCCAGGTGAGTCCCGATTGCATCTATTAACAAAAAGTTAACGGCGGCTATGGACAGGGGGACTCGCAAGTCGAATCATCGTTTTGGACAGGGTGATTCGAACCCCGATGGGGCTTCTCCATGTTGAGCGGCCCGGAGCGGACGGAAGAGCGGATGAGCGACGCGACGACGAGGCAGGATGCGATGAAGTGGCGCGAAGTCGCGAGCCAGCGCCGCCGCACACTGCCGTCCGGGCTCCTTCCCCGGCTGGCGCTCGGCGTTTCCGGCTTGGCGCTGGCGGCGCTCAACGTCGCGCTCTATCTGCAGGACGGCATGTCGCGCCCTCTCGTCGCATCGGCCGCCCTTTCCGGGGGCTATCTCGTGCTCGCCTACATGCTGGTGCGCCTGCGCGAGTCGAAGCTCGAGGCCGAGGCGGCGCTCGTCGAGAACCAGCAGCGCTTCGATATGGCCTTTGCAGGCGCGCGCTGCGGCATCTGGGACTGGGATCTTTCCGAGAACCGCGTCTACTGGTCATCGGCCATGTTCGACATGGTCGGGCTCAAGCAGGCGTCGAAGCGGCTGTCGCCGAACGAGATCAAGGCGCTGGCGCATCCCGACGACATGGACGCAATCGACGAGATTTCGCGCGCGGTGACGCGCCCCTCGCGTTCCTACGATACGACCTTCCGGCTGCGCCATGCCGATGGCAGCTGGATCTGGATGCATGCCAAGGGGCAGGTCTGGAGCGGCAACAGGGCCGCGGGCGACCGGCTTGTCGGCATCACCATCGACATCACCGAACAGAAGATTGCGGAAGCGCGCGTGTCTGAAGCGAATGAGCGGCTGCGCGACGCGATCGAAAACATCGGCGAAGCCTTCGTGCTGTGGGACGCCGAAGGAAAGCTCGTCACCGCGAACAGCAAGCTCGGCGAATTCCTGAACCTCTCCGAAGACGCGATGGCGCCGGGCATAACGCGCGACACCGTGATGTCGCGTGCGGGTGTCGGCGATGCCTGGCCCGTGGCGGAGGGCGGGGAAACGGAGACCGCGGTGAGCGAAATCCGCCTGCCGACGGGGCGCTGGCTCCAGATCAGCGAGCGGCGCACCAAGACGGGCGGCCATGTGAATGTCGGCACCGACATCACGGCGATCAAGGAGCAGGAAGCAGCGCTCACCGACAACAAGCTCGCGCTCGAAAAGACGGTGCGCGACCTCGAAAGTTCGCGCCGGAAGCTGCAGGAGCAGGCTCGTCAGCTTGTCGACCTCGCCGAGAAATACGCTTCCGAAAAGACACGCGCGGAAGCGGCGAACCGTTCGAAGTCCGAGTTCCTCGCTAATATGAGCCATGAACTGCGCACGCCGCTGAACGCGATCATCGGCTTTTCGGAGATCATGGGGTCGGGGCTCTTCGGCGAACTCGGCTCGCCGAAATACAAGGAATATGCCTCGGACATCCATGCGAGCGGCACGCATCTCCTCGAACTCATCAATGACATTCTCGACATGTCGAAGATCGAGGCCGGACGCATGACACTCGAAGCGCAGCCGCTCGATCTCTCGGAGGTCGTGGAGGAATCACTCCGGCTCGTCTCAGGCCGCGCGGAAGTCGCGAAGGTGACGATAGAGAACGAACTGCCTGCCCTTCCGACGGTTCAGGCCGACAAGCGCGCCGTCAAACAGGTGCTGCTCAATCTTCTCTCCAATGCGGTGAAGTTCACGCCGGCGGGAGGCTCGATCCATCTCAAGGGAAGCAGCACAGACGGCATCGTCACGATTGCTGTCGAAGATACGGGTATCGGAATCCCTGCGAGCGCACTGCCGAAGATCGGCCGTCCCTTCGAACAGGTCGAGAGCCAGCATTCGAAGAAGCACAAGGGCACGGGGCTCGGCCTCGCCCTCTCCCGCTCGCTCGTGGAGCTTCACGGCGGGACGCTCACCATCGAAAGCACCGAAGGCGTCGGCACGACGGTGAGCTTCACGCTGCCTGCGATTACCGTCTAGAGATACCAGTCATACTCCAGCGGCGAGATCGCTTCCTGGAATTTCTCGAATTCGAGGATCTTCGTCTCGGCATAGACATCGACGTAGCGGTCGGTGAGATATTGCCGCATGACCTGCGAGTTGCGGAACCGCTTGAGCGCGCTCGGCAGATAGAGCGGAAGCCCCTCGTCCACGGTTTCGCACGCATTTCCTTCGGCGGGGTCGCCCGGATCGATCTCGTTCACGATGCCGTGGTGGATACCGGCGAGGATCGCCGCCAGCACCAAATACGGATTTGCGTCCGCGCCGGTGACGCGATGTTCGATGCGCCGCGAATCCGGCGAACCGTTCGGCACACGGAAAGCGACGGAGCGGTTGTTATATCCCCAGCTTCCATTGACCGGCACGAAGAGGTTGGGCCCGAAGCGGCGGTAGGAATTGAGGTTCGGCGCGAAGATGGCCATTGCTTCGGGCAGGGTCGCCTGGAGGCCGCCAATCGCGTGGCGAAGCTGGATGGACCCCTCGTCCGTGCCGTTGTTGAAGATGTTGTTTCCCTTTTCGTCCAGTACCGAGCAGTGGACATGCATGCCATTGCCGGTCTGGTCGACGAAGGGTTTCGCCATGAAGCTCGCAAGGAAATTATGCTTGCGGGCGATGGTGCCGATCAGGTGACGCAACATGACGGCATGATCGCCGGCCCGCACGACATCGTCCTCGTGCTTGAGGTTGATCTCGTACTGGCCGGGCGCGAACTCCGCCGTGGCGCCGGAAGCGGGAACGCCCTGCGCGGCAGCGGCCTCATCGATATCCTTGAGGAGACCCATGAAACCGTCGAGTTCGGTGATGCCGTAGACCTCGTGCGCGGTTTCGCGCGCACCGGTCGCCGGGTTGATCGGCGGCTGAGGACGGCCCTTGCGATCCATGTCCTTGTCGAGGAGATAGAACTCGAATTCGCAGGCGACCGTCGCCTTGAGGCCGATCTCCTCGAGCTTCTTCGCGACATGGATCAGCACGTTGCGCGGCTCGAGCATGAGCGGCGCACCGTCGTCATCCAGCATGGTCATCAGAACCTGCGCCTGCTTCATGGAGGCCCAGGGGACGGGAACGATGGAGCCGGAGACGGGACGGGACTGCTTGTCCGGATCGCCGTCGGAAAAGCCCATGCCGAGGATGTCCTCGTTCACGCCCGTCACGTCGAAGAAATAGATCGACTGCGGCATCTGCACGCCCGTCGTGAAGACCTTGTCGGCCTCTTCGGAGGGGAAGCGCTTGCCGCGCACCGTACCGCACATATCCACGAAAATGGCGTCGAGGTAGTCGATCTCGCCGTGCTCGGCGAGGAAGGCATTGAACTCACCCAGCGTGGCCCAATCCCTTGGGCCCTGTCTTTCCCGGTCGCTCATGATGTCCTGCATGTTCACAACGCAAGGTCCACGCGAGCGAGCCCCCTCACCCACGTTTGAAACCGCTATCGCGTCCTATAGATCCATGAAGCGATAGTAGCCGAGAGCCCCCCGGAGATACCAGCGCCGCAAAGCGGGAAAAGGAATGGAACGGGGCTCGCCCCTGACCGGCGCGGGAATGTCCGAAATTTTCTTTTTTCCGCCAATGAGTTGGGCGACGAGGCGGCCCGCCCAGGGAGCCGCTGCGACCCCATTTCCGTGATAACCCAGGGCAAAAAAGACGGTTTCATCGTCCGGAAGTGAGCCCAATGAAGGGGTGAGCCGGGCCGCCATGCAGACGAAGCCGCGCCATGAATGGGTAATCTCCGCATGGGCCCAACCGGGGAAGACCTCGCCAAGGCGCCGCTCCATGAAGCGGCGCATGCGCAGGCCGTCTTCGGGTTTGCCGGTGAGGTCGCCCCGCGCACCGAAGAGGAAACGGCGGTCGGGAAGAAGACGATAGTAGAAGAGAAGATTTCGCGTGTTGGCACAGGGCGTTTCGGTGCGCCAGTTCTGGGCGGCGAGCTCATCCGCCGTCAGCGGACGCGTCACCACGATGTTCGACATGACGGGGATGATGTTGTCGGAGAGGGCCGCAGGCATGGGGGAGCGCGTAAAGCCGTTCGTCGCCACGACCACGCGGGCGGCGCGGATCGTGCCCGACGGCGTGACGAGAAGATGCGAGCGCCCTTCCCTTTCCCAGCGCGTGACCGGCGATCCGCCGTGAAGTTTCGCGCCTGCGCGCGCGGCTGCGGCCGCGAGCCCCCGCACGAAACGGAGCGGATGGAGGCCGAAGCCCGCGCCGACATGGAGCGCACCGAATTGCTCCGTCGAGTCGTACCATTCCGCGGCGACTTCCTCGCGCGGGATCAGGCGGGCAGGAATACCGAACTTGCCCGAGAGGAGATCGCGCTCATGTTCCAGCTCGGCATAGCGCGAGGGCGCATGAGCGACATGAAGCTCGCCCTCGCCCTGGGGGTCGATATCCATGCCCTCCTCTTGCGCAAATGCGCGGACGAAGCGCGTCGCCTCCACCTGCGAGGAAATGAACCTTCTGGCTTCTTCCTCGCCATAGCGCGCAATGAGCCGATCGAACGTCAGACCCATCGGCGGCAGTGTACAGAAACCGCCATTGCGGCCCGAGGCACCCCAACCGAGCGGCCCAGCTTCGAGCAGCCGGACGTTCATTGAAAAGTCGCGTGCCAGATGCAGCGCGCAGGAAAGGCCCGTGTAACCGCCGCCAATGATCGCGACGTCGCAGGTCTCGTCGCCGTTTGCGCCGAGATCCACACCATTCGCGAGCGCAGGCGCGGTCTCTTCCCAGAGACTGCCGGCGGGCGCGCCCGCGTTGTACATCTCCGGATGATACCAGCTCAGTTTCGGACCTCTTCAACGGTACGCCCGAGGACTTCGGGTTGCGCGGCATCGCCGCCGGGCGATACGGGCAAATCTCTCGAATAGCCGAAGGTTTCGAAATCGGCCGCATATATCCGCCGAACCATTTCGATCGTTTCCGGCGTGTAGTAATCGGCGAGCGAGGCGCCGGCACCGGACCGGTTTCGCGAAGCAAGTTTTATGGATGAGAGGTTCGCACCGATCATCTTTCCGAGCGCCGTGAAATCCTCCCGCAGATTTTCCTGACGGCCGATGAAGGCATAGGGAATGTCTTTCGCCATGACGAAATCCGCCTGCGGCCGCCAGTGACCGTTCATGCCGGCAGATTTCTGCCTGTCCACCGCCTCCAGAAATTCGGCGAACGACATGCGGCGCATCGGATCTTCGATCAGCAGGGAGCGCAAGTGAACGCGGTTCGGCTTGTCCCAGTTGCGCAACGGATATTCGAACTGGTTGCGATAGCAGGAGAGAGCACGGGAAAAGGGATTGCGCACGAAGGTGACGGGTTTCAGCGTTCCGTTCTCGATACGCCGCGCGAGATCGCGCAGGCCAAGGTCGCGCATATGCTGCCAGGGCTGGTTGGCAACGTCGTGGATCGCGCCGGGGCGTATGGACCCGGTAGCGCCGTAGACCTCACGGAATGCGAGCTTCAGCGATGTGCAGGCAACCTTCGGAATCGATACATAGATGATTCCGAGTTCCGGCATCATGTGGAAGCTGTGATTGATCTCTCCCGCACTCATCTGCGCGGCCATGCGCAAATGCAACGGCCAATGAGAAAAGAAAGGCCGCACGCGCGACAAAACCCGAAACGCCTTCATTGGCCGGAAACCCTCTTTGCCTTACCCCGGGGCAACCTATCACAAAGCGCCGGGGGACGGCCAAAGCCCGGATATCAAGGGGCCGGAGGCGGAGCGCTCCGCATATCCCCGGGGATACCCTCCGGCATCATTTCCGGCGAAGTTTCATCGCCACGACGGTCGCGCCAGCGCAAGCGGACACGCTCCTGCTCCTCGCGCATGGCCCTTGCGACGCGCTGACGCTGCTCGGGCGTAAGCCTGGCGAAGACTTCGATCATCCCATCCCGGCCGATCTCGCCTATGGCATCCATCGCCTTTTCGATATCGTCGAAAGCAGCACGAACGGCCGCCTCATCGTAAGGATCAGCGGCTATTGCATCGGCAAGCGCATCCCGCGCCTCTCGCGACTGACGGATGAGCGGAACGACGTTGCGGAACTGCTCTCTCATCGCACGGCGAAAGATCAGCCTGTCTTCCTCCGGCAATTCCTTGAAGGCGCCGTGCATCAGCATCGGCCCATGTCCCCTGGGCGGCGCGCCGAAGCCGCCATCATGCGGCGGCCCGAAGAAGAGCGGCACGGAAATAAGCGCGAGCAGGAAGACATTCACCGCAAGCGAAGCCAGAAGGGCAGGCCCGAGCCAGCGGCGCACCACTTTCCCCTCGGACGGTGTCAAATTCGTATCGCTCATTGCATCCACTCCTCGGGCCATGCCTGATCGGCCATGGCAAGCGCGATCAGCCCTTCACCCGTCTGGTCGCCGGAAGCGGCCGCAACCGAGGTTTCCGGCTGAAGAAGGGAAATATTCGATGTCGAGCCAAGCGCCAGTCCGAGAACGAGCGCGGCGGCGAGCGCACCTGCCGGAAAGGCAGGCGAGCCATATGGCCAGACGGTTTCGAGAAGGGCGCCGAGTATTCCTGTTGCGCGGCGGCGTGGCGCCACCGGGCGACCGGACGGGGCGGCCGGACGAGGCCGCGCGGCCATCAACCGCCCCGCGAGCGCGGCGGAGGGAACCCCGGCGGGCGCCATGTCGAGAAGCGCATCGAACCGCCCCGCCTCCTCCACCAGCGCACGCGCTTCGGCGGAGACGGCAAGCAGCGCTTCGGCGGCGGGCCTTTCGGCTTCCGGCCAGCGAGCGGGCGAGGCGCCATATGCATCGACGATCTCGCCCAACCGCTTGAATGTCATCTCGCTTCGCATGGTCTCAAATCCATATCCAGCCTCGTCACGAGGCGCTCACCTTATCTGAACGTAACAAGTCGTCCTTTTCCGTCGCCAGCGAGAGGCGCAACTGGCGGCGGGCCCGCGAGAGGAGCGATTCCACCGCTTCGACCGTTACGCCGAGAATATCCGCCGTCTCGAGATTTCCGAGACCCTGATAATGGGAAAGCACGATGGCGGCGCGCTGCCGCTCAGGCAGTGCCTGCAGCGCGGCATCGACGCGGGCGGCAAGCTCACGCTGTTCGAGTTGCCGGTGGGGACCGGGGTCACCGCTCGCCAGATCCGGCATTTCGTCTATGTCGTCGGTTGGACGGTTCTTGCGCAGGCGGTCGAGGCAAAGGTTCGTGGCCACCCGATGCAACCAGGTTCCGAAGCGCGCCTGGCCGGGCTCCCAGCGATCGGCATGGGTCCAGACGCGCAGAAAGACTTCCTGAGCTACTTCCTCCGCATCCGCCTGGTTGCCGAGCATGCGCCTCGCGAGCACCAGTATTCGCGTCAGATGCCGGTCCATCAACGCACGGCAGGCCGCCTCATCGCCCGATGCGACGGCGGCCACGAGTTCGTCGTCCGACGGCTGCTCCAACCGTATGTTTCCCCTCGCATGCGCGGGCATCGGGAACATGCCCGCTTCATCCAGGCGAGAGCGCCGGCCGAAGCCGGCGCCCCGCAGGATTTCAAGGCGGCGATCCGCCATGAACCAGCCTACCCGGCTTTTACCTAATTGGCATCCGGGCCACCGCGATGCGGACGGCCTTCGCCGGGCTCGAGCTTGCCGTCATCATTGGCATCGAGACGGTCGAACATCTTCTCGCCGGCCGCAACGAATTCGGCCTTCGTCACCTGACCGTCGCCATCGGCGTCGATCCGCGAGAAATGGTCGCCGCGCTTGCCTTTATGCTCGGCGAAACGCTTCTGCATCTTGTCGCGGGCAGCCTGCATTTCTTCCTGTGTCAGTCCACCATCGCCGTCGGTATCGGCTGCCTTGAAGAACCTTTCCATGTGTCCGGCACGACGCCCGGCAGCGGCGGTCTTCATTTCCTCGAGTGTGATCCTGCCGTCGCCATCGGCATCGGCCGCGGCGAAGCGTTCTGCCGGATCGCCGCGATACTCCCTGCGCATGTTTTCATGCGCACTCCTCATCTCGTCCTTCGTCAGAACGCCGTCACCATCGGCATCGGCACCGGCGAAGCGTTCTTCGCTCGCTGCCTGCATCTCGGCCATCGAAACGGAACCGTCGCCATTCGTGTCGGCCTGTTCGAAGAGGCGGGCGCCATGCCCACCCTTGCCGGGGCCGGCATGGGAAATGACCGGCAGCGCGATCGCAAGGGCGAGTGCAGCGGACGTACCGAGCAATCCAAGTTTCAATATACGCATCTCTTGTCCTTTTCCTTGGGTTCCGTACCCCGGAGTTGGCGTTCCGGAGCCGCAGGCTCTGTCTGCGAAAGGTTGCCCGCGTACTCCGGAACCGGCTCGCCGCGACGGATGAGGCTGCTTCAAGGGGGGCAAGCAGCGGACCGTGCGGCGTCCGTTACCCAGATAAACGCATGGGCGAGGAAAATCCGTCGGAGGGAAGCTGAATTTTTTCAGAGGCCGAGAGGGGCAGGAATTGCGACGCGGCGCGCGGAATTCCAGGCCGGAGCCGGCAGAATCCGGACGGGGAGCAGTGCTTCGCGCGAGGAGAGCCCCTCACGACGGCAAGCCGTGACGGAGAGGTTTCCCTCGAGACTCGCGCTCTCGACCAGGGCCAGCGCGATATTCGCGCCCAGCGCGGGCGAAAAGCCGGCCGTCGTCACCGCTCCGACGGAACGGCCGCCACAGAGAACCGTGGACAAGGATGCGGGCTCGAAGCTTTCGGCCCGAAGGAGGACCAGTCGGCGGAACGGCCGCTCACCCGCCAGGCGGCGGAGCGCCCTGCCCCCGTTGAATACCGGCTTTTCCGTCGCAAGCGGAGGAGCGGACCAGAGCTCGAAAGGGGTCACCGCGTCTGCAGCCGACACCGCGGCGAAGGCGGAGAGATAATCCTGCCCGGCGCGAGGCAGGCCGGCTTCGAGCCGGGCGAGCTCGCGCAGGGCAAATCCGGCTGGCCGGAGACCGAGAGACGCTCCCCTTTCCATCAGACGGCGCCAGACATGCGGCGCGTCTTCGGCGTCGGTCCAGAGTTCATATCCGAGATCTCCGGTCGCGCCGGTGCGGCTCACATAGAGCGGCATCCCGCCAATATGACCCCACAGGGCGCCGAAGGCCGCGAGCTTCTCGATCCCTTCCAATCCGGCCTCGGCGAGGCACGACGCGGAAAGAGGCCCCTGAAGCGAGAGCATGGCGATACTCGCGCTTACATCCTCGACGCGGACGCGGAAGCCTTCGGCACTCTCGGCCATCCAGGCGAGGTGGCTTTCCTCGGTGACAAGACGATATTCCTCGTTCCCAAGCCGGAAGAGCAGTCCATCGCCAAGAACACGTCCACCACTTTCGCAAAAGATGACGTGGACAGAAGAATGAACATCGAGCAGCGAAAGATCGCGCGCTACCAGACGCTGCAGATAGTCGAAGGCCTCGCGCCCGGAGATACGCGTCTTCACGAGAGGCGAGTGATCGGCGAGTATCGCTGTGCCACGCAATGCCCTGTATTCGTCGCCGAGATCCGTCAGCACTTCCGGGACGGTGTAGCCGTTCCACCTGATCCAACGGTTCGTCCGACTTTCCGCCGAGGTGACGAGATGGAGCGGCGTGGTGAGCACCGAGCGCGCGAAAGGAGGCTCCGCGGGGTCAGCCTCGAAAAGCGCCGGGTCGACTTTCGCCCTTTCGTCGTCGAGGTCGATCGCCGAAGCCTCGTCTCCGGCAGGATGGGCAGTATCCGGCGTCATGTCGTCCACCTTTCAAGCGCTGCCTCCGCTGCAATCCAGCCCGGCAGGCCGGTAACGCCGCCGCCGGGGTGATTGCCCGCACCGCAGAGCCAGAGCCCCGGTACCGGCGCTTCGTAATCGCCATAGCCCGGGGCGGGGCGAAGGGAGAAAAGACGGTCAAGGCGAATATCGCCCTGATGCCAGTCGCCTCCGGCAAGACCATATTTCGTATCGATGTCGAGAGGCGTCAGAACTTCGCCCGCAACGACTGCATCGGGAATATCCGGCGCGTAGTCTCCAAGCCTGCGCAGAACGCGCTGCAGAAGCGCCTCGCGGTGACCTGCCCAACCGCCGTTCATTTCGCCGGGCACGTTATGCACGATGATGGACATGACATGCCGGCCTTCGGGCGCAAGAGATTTATCCGCCACGCTCGGCAGAAGGACCTCCATCGCAGGCTCCAGCGGAAGGCCGCCATTGCGGCTGGCGATCGCGGCCTCTTCGAGTTCGGCAAGTGAGGGAACGACGAGAAGCCGCGCGGCATGAAGTTCCGGAGAAAGGCCGGCAATATGCGGAAGACAATCGAGAGCGAGATTGATCTTGGCCGTCGCACCGCGCGGGACAGCATGGCGAAGTTCTCGCAGGTCCTCCGTCTCGACATGACGTGCGCCCACCAGGTCGAGCATGGTGCTGCGCGGCGATACGGCGGAGAAGACGAGCGGCGCGCGGACCTGACCGCCACCGGCAATCTCGATCCCCGCGGCCCTGCCCTGTTCGACCAGAATGCCCAGAACCTCCGTCTCCAGATGAACTTCACCGCCCGACGCCGCTATGACCGCGACAAGCGCATCGGACACCGCTCCCATGCCGCCCGCCGGGAGCATGACGCCCCGCCCTCTCATGCGCACCGCCTCGCGCAGAATGGCTCGGAAAGACGTGCCCGGTGAATAGGGGCCCTCAGCGCCGCCGAGTGTTGCATCGAAGGCAAGCGCGGCTTTGAGAAGGGGGGACTCGAACTCCGCCTCCAGCCGGTCGCCGATCGCTTCGGGCAGTACGCGCAACAGTTCCGGCAGGACATCCCTTCCCTTGAACGCCGCGCGCAAAACCTGGCGCCGGAGGAATGATCTCAAGGCCGAAGAATCCGAAAGTGCGGGAGGACATTCGCCAAGAAGGGGCGAAACAAGAGAGGCCAGAGCGCGGTTGCGTGCAACGTGGCGCCGGTAAGCCTCCGCATCCTTGGGCAAAGCCTCGGCGAAGGCCGTGAACTGCTTCCTGCTGCGCGGAAGAACGAGATGCTTTCCGTCCCTGTCCAGCGCGACGGTTGCAACATCGCGCGCGGCATAGCGAAGACCGTGTTTCGCCAACTTCAGCTTGCGCTCGATACGGCGCGGAAAGCCCTCCAGAAGATGCGCGACGGCAGAGATGGCGTATCCCGGGGCGATCTCCGACGTGACGGCGGCACCACCCGCACTTGCACGCGCTTCCGCGACGAAGACACGCTTTCCTGCCGCCGCGAGACGCGCGGCCGCGACAAGGCCGTTGTGCCCGCCACCGACGACGATCGCATCGAAGACATCGTTCTCCGGGATCATGCGCGCCCCCTCTTGCCCATGGCAGCAAGGAGAGTGGACGCGGCATTCGCACCAGCGCCGCCCATGACAAGGGGGCCCGGATGCGCGCTCGGAGAACAGAGATAGAAATTTTTCAGCGGCGTCTCCGCCCCACCGGCGCCGGGAAACGGACGGTTTGCAAAAAACTGATCGAGTGTTGTCTCGCCATGCGAGAGATCGCCGGATGTGAGACCGATCTCGTTTTCGACATCGTCCGGCAGCAGGATTTCGATGGCAATGACATGCTCTGCGATGCCGGGGCTTATTTCTGCGAGGCGCGTCATCACGAGGTCGCCCAGCGCATCGCGGCGCTCCCCCGTCCAGGGGCCGTCATGCAATTCCTCGGGCACGTAGTGGACGAGTGCGGAAAGAACGTGTCCGCCCTCCGGCGCAAGGGAGGGGTCGAGCAAAGAGGGGATGAGCACGTCGATCAAGGGATCTCGGGGCGGCATACGTTCGCGCCAGTCCGCAAAGGCGCGTTCCATCGCAGGAATGGTTCCCGCGAGGCGAAGACCGCCGCCAATCGAGGGACATCCCTCCGGCAAACCCGGAAAGACGGGTGCGGCGTCGAGCGCCAGGTTGACCTTTGCGGCGACACCTTTCATTCGCACGCGGCCAACGCGCTCCACCAGACCTTCAGGCAGATCCTTCCACTGGAAGAGGCTGAGGAAACTCCGCTTCACATCGAGGCCGGACAGAACGGCCCTCGCTTCAATCTCCTCGCCATTGGCGAGCACGATGCCCTTGACCTTGCCATCCCTGATACGAACGTCGGTGACTTCGGCTTCCATGCGCAACACGCCACCGGCGGCGCCGACTGCGGAGACAAGCGCCTGAACAAGTGCCGACGTACCACCGGCAGGCATAAGCGTTTCCGGCGCGCCGCCCGACGCGTCGCCTGTTTCGGCAAGCCAGGGAAGGACGAGACGCGCGGCGCTTGTCGGCGTGCAGGGGCCAAGCGTGCCGCCGATCATTGCGGCCGCCGCCAGATGCGCCTTGACGAAATCGTCTTCGAAATAAGTATCCAGGAAATCGGAAGCGGGGAGCGTCCAGAGGCGCAGTACATCCCGCATATCGTCCGGAGACATGGCGGCTATAAGGTCCGCATGGGCGAGTTGCGCCCGCAGGCGGCCGAAAAGCCCCCTCGCCCCCGAATGGGCGGGACGAGCCAGCAAAGGCGCCAGCCGCCTGACAGCCCGCAACATGTCGCGGCGATAGCGCGTGAAAGCATCCGCATCGACGCGCGAGAAGCGCGAAATCTCGCGGCGATAGACGACACCGTCGCGGTAGCTCGCATGATAGCGGCCATCCGGAAAGCAGGTGACGCCACCTTCGGCCCGAATGAAGCGGAGCCCGTGATCCGCCAGACCGAGATCGGAAACGATGCGCGGCGGCAGGCCGCCGCTTCCCAATGTGAAGCGCGGAAGACGGTAGCCCGGCGCAATCTCGTGTTCGGACGCGAGGCCACCCGGTGCGGTGCCGCGATCAAGCACAAGCACGTCGAGCCCCGCCTGCGCCAGATAGGCGGCGGCAACGAGCCCGTTGAGCCCGGCTCCGATCACGATTGCATCGTGACGCTCCATGCGCCCCCAACTCCACAACATCTGCCCGGCATGGGACGGTCCCGAAGGAAGCCATTTGGCTTACCTACCCGAAACGTGCCGTTTTGACACGTCCGATGCCTTGCAGCATCCCCCACCCCAAACGAGCGGCGGACGTATTAACCAAGAATGTCCGGGGATTGCCTTGCTTCCAGCGCATTTACGCCAAACAGCGTTAACGCTCCGGCACCCCGGCCAGTGCATCCGCGGTGCAAGAGTTCAGCCAGAGGAAAGCCGGGTCAGGCCTTGCCGATAATGGCTTCGAATGCTTCGAGGACCTTGCGCTGGTTCTCGACAAGCTCGGCTTCGAGAGCGGGGAAATCCGGCGCATCGCCCGCGCGGGCGAGGAGCGACTTGAGGCCGCTCGAGGCTTCTGCCGGATTAAACACACCCTCGACGCAAACACGGATCACCTGAGTGAGATTGTGATTGAGCGCGATCGCGCGCACGAGCATGTCGGCGGTTTCCGGCGGGAGAAGATTTGCGGCGGCGATCCGGGCAAGCGCAGTCCTTGTATGCGTGTTCAGGATTTCAGGATGCGCCGCTCCATGTATCAACTGCAGATACTGGCAGATGAACTCGATATCTACGAGCCCGCCCCGCACATGTTTCATCTCCCAGGCATTGGTGCTCGCATGTTCCCTGGCGATGCGTGCCCGCATCTCGACGACATCGGCGGCGATCCTTGCCCGGTCACGCGGACGGGTGAGTGTCTGCTGGATGGCCTTGTCCAATCTCTCCTTCAGATCGTCGGGGCCCGCAATGACACGCGCGCGGGTAAGCGCCATATGCTCCCATGTCCATGCTTCCGTTTCCTGATAGGAAACAAAGCTCGGGAAAGAGGTTGCGATGGGACCCGCGTTGCCCGAAGGCCGCAGGCGCATGTCCACCTCGTAGAGCTTTCCTTCCGCGGTCGGCGCAGTGAGAGCATTGATAAGCTGCTGACACACGCGCGCATAATATTGCGCGGCATAAAGCGGACGATCTCCGTCGGAGGCCGCCTCTGCGTCCGCGTCATAGATCACGATGAGATCGAGGTCCGAGGCCGCACTCATCTCCTCGCTGCCGAGCTTGCCCATCGCGACGACGGCGAAGCGGCCATCCGGGATTCGTCCGTGCTTTTCGGCGACCCTCGCCTCCGCCGCGGGTGCGAGCGCGGCGACGAGTTCGCTTGCCAGCGCCGCATAGGCGGGACCCGCCTCTTCCGCATCCGCGCTGCCGGAGAGGACGCGCACGCCAAGGCGAAAACGATATTCGCGGGCCCAGACGCGAGCAAAATCGAGAATGTCCTGATAGTCGGCTGCGTGGCCGAGTTCGTCGCGCAGACTGCGATGCAGCACTTCGCGATCCGGCAGAACCTTGAAGAAATCGGGATCGACAACCGCTTCCAGAACGCGCGGATTGTGACTGAGATAGTTCGCGAGGCGCGGCGCCGTTCCGCAAATGCCCGCCAGCAGGTCGAGCAGATGCGGATTCGAATAGAGCATGGAGAAAAGCTGGACACCCGCCGGCAGCCCCGTCAGAAACCTGTCGAAACGGTCGAATGCGGTGTCCGGGTTGGACGTGCGCGAAAGCGAGCGCAGGAGCGCAGGCATAAGGCTTGTCAGCAGCTCGCGTGAGCGCGTGGCCCGCGTCGCGGGAAAGCGGCCCGTATGCCAGGCACGGATTGCTTCCGACATTTCGGAAACACGCGTGAAACCCAGGCTGCGCAGCGTTTCCAGCGTTTCCGGGTCGTCTTCCGTGCCGGTAAAGACGAGACTACCGCCTTCCTCGCCAAGCGGCGGGGCGGTTTCGAAGAGTTTCGCATAGTGATCGCGCACGCATTCAAGGCGCGTGGTGAGCGCTTGGGCAAAGCTTTCGCGATCGGCAAAACCCATGAAGCAGGCAACGCGATCCAGATCGGCATCGGCAAGCGGCAAGGAATGCGTCTGCTCGTCCTCGATCATCTGAAGCCGATGTTCGAGGGTGCGCAGAAAGCGGTAAGCCTCTTTCAATTCTTCCGCTGCCTGGGGCGTAATCCACTGCTTCACGGCCAGTTCGTCGAGCATGAGACAGGTCTGCTTGCCTCGCAGATCGTAGTCGCGTCCGCCTGCGATAAGCTGCTGCGTCTGCACGAAGAACTCGATTTCGCGGATTCCACCGCGACCGAGCTTGATATTGTGGCCCGCTACCGCGATCCGGCCGTGACCGCCGACAGCGTGAATCTGCCGCTTCATCGAGTGGATATCGTCGATGGCGGCGAAGTCCAGATTCCTGCGCCAGATATAGGGCACAAGCATCTGCAGGAAACGCGTCCCCGCCTCAAGATCGCCTGCCACAGCTCGCGCCTTGATGAAGGCGGCGCGTTCCCAGTTCTGTCCGCGGCTTTCATAGTAGCTCTCCGCCGCCGGCAGCGAAACGGCGACAGGCGTGCCGCCGGGATCGGGGCGGAGACGCAGATCCGTTCGAAAGACATATCCTTCCGCGGTGCGCTCCTGCAGCATCTTCACGAGATCCTTCGTCATTCGGACGAAGAAGCCGCTGTCGTCCAGCCCCTCCTTCAGCGGCAATTGACCAGGCTCGTAAAAGACGACGAGGTCGATGTCGCTCGAATAGTTCAACTCCCGCGAGCCATATTTCCCCATGCCCAGCACGACAAGGCCCGATCCGCTCGCCGAAACGTCGTGCGTCGATTGAAGTATCTGGCCTCGCGATGCGGCGTTGCGCAGAAGCCAGCCGATGCAGGCATTGACCGTTCTATCGGCGAAGGAGGTCAATGCATCGGTCACCCGCTCCAGCGGCCAGGCACCCGTTATGTCCGCCATGGCGATGAGCAGAGCAGCTTCCGCCTTGGCAAGCCGCAGCGCGGCCATGACTTCTTCCTGCTTCTCGAGTTCCCCCGCGGAAGCGGTACGTGCCAGCAGATCGTCGAAGGCTGCTTCCGGCGGGCGACCGAGGAGACGCGGCAGCCAATCGGGATGGAGGCGCAGGATACGGCCGAGAAAGGGCGAGTTTCCAAAAATGGACGAGAGAAGGTGACGGACTTCCCGATCCGAAGCGAGCGCGGCTAGCTGCTCGTCGCCAAAGCGAGCGACGGCGGCACGAAAATCCTCCATCTCGCGAGCGACGCGGTCGGCATCATATGGGGCGGGCGCATGACCAGCCCAAACGCGAAGTGGTTTCGATACTTCGGGCGTCACCGCCTCATGTCCATGAAGGAGAAATTTCGAATCGACAAATCTGACACGCCCTATTTCATTTCCCTTTGGGCCTCGCCGGAACCCACGACGTCTAGATATTTGGCGATGCCAGCTTCTTTGAATGCATCAAGTTCGGAGAGTTTCGGCGCCAAAATCTTGTCCGCAATATATTCCGATCCGAGGAGCGTCAGATGTGCATCGTCCCATTGCAATGGCACCATATTATTGTCTGCAAAGGTCCGGCAGAATCCGTCACTACAAAGCTCAGCAAAAAGCGAGATATAAACTGCATCGGTACTAGCTAGAGCCGCAGACATCCGACGATCAATTTCCGCAACCTCCGCCTCGCCGTTCAGATCGAAGAAGCGTCGTGAATATTCGCCTTGCCACAGAGCGAGAGCTTCCGGGAGATCAGTCTTATATCGCGGCACAGGCCCGATTACGACTACTTCGGATGCGTAGCGCCGGATATAGGTTACGGTTTCCTGTAGATGTTGAATTTCGGACATCTCCCAACGACCGCTTAGGATGACCGCCGAGAATTTTCCCTTAGGAAGAAGTTCGTTAAATATAAAAGGCACCAAGATACCGCAACTCTCCTTGTCAGTCCGCGTATTCAGACCTTGAATCGACCGGCATCCACCAGCGCTATAGAGATGAAAATCTGTCCATGGCATTGCGTCTGAAAGACCGGGATATAGATGTGCGGCATGACTGTCACCGAGCAGTAACACACTGCGTTCATTTTGCCGGAGGTCGCATGACGCACCGGTTAATACGATCCGCCCTCCCTCGACAACACGACAAGTGACACCCTCCATGACCATGCGGATTTCGTTTTCTTCGTTTGTCATCAGTGGGCGGGGGTCAAAACGCAGGTCGAACCGCGCAGGCCATCCATGCGTCAGGTTGCCGGCAAGACCGACTCCCAAAAAAACTGTGCTCACTGCACCGCCAGCCAAAAGCACGCGCCAAGCTGACCCGGATTCTCCATGTGCCCGAAATGGCCGTTCGACAAAACGCCAGGACAGCCAAGCGCACACGAAAGACAAAATCACAAGCAAAAGGCGCACGGAAAGTGCGCCATCACTCCCGGTCATATGCTTGTAGAAAACAAAAATTGGCCAGTGGAATAGATAGAAAGAGTATGAAAGAAGACCGACAAATACCAAGAAGCGCGCGCTCAGAACGCGCCGCACGAATGTGTCGTTCCCCTCTCCAACGTGGATAAGCGCCGCAGTTCCCAAAACAGGAAGAAGCGCTGCGAATCCGGGAAATGGTGTGCTGGAGTCGAACCCGAAGATAGCCACCCCGATGAGAATTAGGCCCAGAGCAGAAACTGCCTCCGCCATTTTCCGGCCCCTGAGGGCCGGCACGAACCCCACAGCTAGCAAGCAGCCCACCATGAGTTCCCATGCTCGCATAGGTGTCAGATAGAACGCGGCATCGGGTGCTCTTTCAACAAAATATACACTGAGCACAAAGGAGAGCGTCAATATCACAAGGAGAACGAATTTTAGCTTCGACACACTGCGACGATGGAAAAATGCGAGCAGAAGTGGGAAGAAAACGTAGAACTGTTCTTCGACCGCCAGCGACCAGGTATGCAGAAGCGGAGCCAACTCAGCGTCGGCGCCGAAGTAACCAGCTTCGCGCCAGAACTGCACGTTGGATAAAAATATCGCTGCAGCGAAAACGGTCTCGGAGAAGTCTTCAAAATAGGAAGGCAGCAGAATAAACCAGGCGGTAACAAAACTAAGGCCGACAACAAGAAACAAGGCTGGAAATATTCGTCTAATACGACGATCATAAAATTTGATAATTGAGAATGTCTCCGACCGAATATCGTTCACCAGAATTGAGGTTATGAGATAGCCGGAGATCACAAAGAATATGTCGACCCCGACGAACCCGCCCGAGAATGGCCATATGTGAGCGTGAAAGAGAACGACTGGAACTACGGCTAGAGCTCTTATTCCGTCGATATCTGGACGATATCGCATTCAAATTTTTCCACCACCCAGTCCAACTGCATAATGTGCAGCCCGATAGTCTAGTCACGAACCAAGAAACAACAAGGGCCCGAAATTTTTTACCGCCCGGAAACCGGGAGGAAAAGGCTCACCCGGAGGCCGGGCCGGTTGTCCTCGAGTTCGATCGAACCGGCATGGAGTCGCGCGACAGCGGCGACGAGGCTCAAGCCAAGACCGGAGCCCGGCGTATTGCGGCTTGCTTCGAGGCGAACGAAGCGTTCCAGAACATGCTGGCGTTCGTCCGGGGGAATGCCCTGGCCATGATCCGCCACGGACAGCACCACGCCACGGCCGGGCCGAACAGGATCCGTCCCTGCCGCAACCACGATAGTCCGGTCATTTCCGTTATCCAGCGGGAGACCATGCTTGATCGCATTATCGAGCAGGTTTGCAACGGCCTGAGACAGGAGTTCCCTGTTGCCCCAGATTTTGAGCCCTTCGGGCACATCAATTGAGATCGAGAGATCTTTCTCCTCCGCCACGGGTTCGTAGAGCTCCGCCGCGTCATGCAGTGTCGCACTCAGATCGACCCAGGTCATCGAGTCGCGAAGCGAACCGGCTTCAGCGCGAGCAATCATCAGAAGTGCGTTGAATGTGCCGAGCAGGTTATCCGCTTCGGCAATCGTCTTTTCAAGTGCCTGCTTGTAGTCCTCCGGCGATGCTTCCTGCATCAGCGTTATCTCAAGGCGATTGCGCAGCCTGTTCAGCGGACTGCGAAGATCATGCGCGATATTGTCTGTTACCTGACGCATGCCGATCATCAGCGCCTCGATCTGATCGAGCATCGCATTGAGATTAAGGCCGAGCTGATCGAGTTCGTCGCCCGTGCCCGCGATGGGAAGGCGCTGCGATAGATCTCCCTCCATGATGTCACGGCTCGAACGGTTGATGTCGTCGACACGGGCCAGCATGTTGCGGCTCATGAAGAGACCGCCGACAAGTCCGAGCGCAATCGTGAGGCCGATGGCCCAGATCAGCGCATTGGTGATGAGGTTCTCGATCTCGCGCCGTTCCTGCACGTCTCGGCCAACAAGAAGGTAGAAGCCTTCCTGCAGATAGAAGGCGCGAGCGCGGGCGGCCTTCACCTCGGTTCCGTCCAGCGTCTTGCGGTTGTAGTTGAAGTCGAACCAGCCGTCGGGACCGGGCTCCACCTGCGGACGCCCGTCGAGCGTGCCCGCGAGAACGCGGCCCGCAGGGTCGAGCACAAGGTAGAGGCTCTGGCCCGGATCGCGCGAGCGCTGGATGACGGTGTGCACAAGAAGGGGCAAGCCCCCCTGCCGGTACTGCTCGGCCAGGCCCGCAATTTCCGCCTCCACCGCCTCGTCCGTCTGACGGGCAAGAAACCCCGCCGTATTCCAGTAGACATAAGCCAGCAGCGTGATCGCCGAGGCGGCGAACAGGGCGAGATAAATGACCGCGAGCCGGAAGGTCGAGGTCTTGAGGAGTTTAATCAGCGGCACGCAGCGAGTATCCCGCACCTCGCACCGTGTGCAAGAGCGGCTGATCGAAATTCTTGTCGATCTTGGCCCGGAGGCGCGAAATATGGACGTCGATCACGTTCGTTTGCGGATCGAAATGATATTCCCAGACATTCTCGAGCAGCATGGTCCGGGTGACCACCTGCCCCGCATGTTTCATCAGATATTCGAGAAGCCGGAATTCGCGCGGCTGAAGGTCGATTTCCTGGCCCTCGCGCGTAACTTTCCGGGCGAGGAGGTCGATTTCGAGTTCGCCGACCTGGAGCTTCGTGCGCACCTGGTCCGGATTGGCGCGGCGGACCAGCACCTCGATGCGGGCGAGAAGCTCCGCAAAGGCATAGGGCTTGGTCAGATAATCGTCACCGCCCGCCTTCAGTCCCTTGATGCGATCGTCCACCTCTCCAAGCGCGGACAGAAAGAGAACCGGGGTGCGAACGCCTTCTTCGCGCAGCGTTTCGACCACGCTCAATCCGTCGCGCTTCGGCAACATCCTGTCGACGATCATGATGTCGAAGGAACTTGAGAGAGCGAGGGTCAGCCCCTCCTCGCCATCCGCGGCGTGATCGACAATGTGGCCGCTCTCACGCAAGCCCTTCACCACGTAGGCAGCGGCCTCCAGGTCGTCTTCAATGACAAGAATGCGCATCGGTGTGCCTGTCTCCAAATCTCGGTCCGAAGGCGGACGGGCGGACCGCGCCGCCGACGCTGCGGGGGGAACACGTCGGACGGCGCGGCCCTGCGGCCCTTCGCTCGGTGGGGTCCGGGCCGCGTAAGCTCTGGCCGTTCCCCTTTTCGGCCTCGCGTTACGACTTCTGCAACGACAGCGCCACGAAACGCTGTTGTTCGTCGCTGCGGAGAAGCAAGAGCACGGAGTTCTTCTTTGCCTTGCTCGCTTCCTCGACTCCCGCCACGACATCTGCGGGATTCGTCACATCACGTCCCGATACCTTCACGATGATGTCTCCGGGACGGACTCCCTTTTCAGCGGCGTCGCTCGCGGGATCGACGCTCTTCACGACGACGCCGTCTGGCGATTCCGCGAGAGCGAGACCGAGGCTTTCAGTGGTTCCGGCCTCCGCATTGCCGCCGGGTTCCTCCGCCGCCGCCATCTGCGGGTTCTCCGGGAAGGTTCCGATCTCGACATCGATCGTCTTTTCGCGACCGTCGCGCCAGACGACGATTTCCGCGTCGGAATCGGGCTGCAAATCCGCAACCGTGCGGCTCACGGCGCGCACGTCCTCCATCTGCTTCCCGTTGACGTTGATGATGACGTCACCGGTCTTTATGCCCGCATCTTCGGCAGGGCTGTCCTTGCCGACTTGCGCGACAAGCGCGCCGCGAGCCTTGCCGAGAGAGAGGGAGGAGGCCAGGTCGTCGTCCACCTGCTGAATCGTGACGCCGAGCCAACCGCGGGTGACCTTGCCGTCCTTCTTGAGCTGCTCGATAACATTCATCGCGATAGAGGAAGGGATGGCGAAGCCGATACCGACACTGCCGCCCGTCGGCGAAAAGATGGCCGTGTTCACGCCGACCACATTGCCATGCACATCGAAAGTCGGGCCGCCGGAATTTCCCTTGTTGATGGACGCGTCGATCTGGATGAAATCGTCATAGGGGCCCGCGCCGATCTCACGGCCGCGCGCCGAGACGATACCCGTGGTGACGGTGCCGCCCAGACCGAAGGGATTGCCGACTGCGAGAACCCAGTCGCCGACGCGTACATTCTCGGAGTCGCCGAATACGACATAGGGCAACGCCTTCTTGCTCTCGACCTTCACCAGCGCAAGATCCGTCTTGGGATCCTTGCCGATGAGCTTCGCAGGCATCTCCGTTCCGTCGTCGCGGATCACGGTGATGTCCTTGCCGTCGCCGACAACGTGGTTGTTGGTGACGATGTAACCGTCGGCGGAAATCAAGAAGCCCGAACCGAGTGCGGTCGCATGACGCGGACGGGGTTTGCCGTCCGGGCCTTGAGGTTGAAGATCGCGAAAGAATTTCTCGAACGGGCTGCCGGGCGGGAAAGGCAGGTCCGGCATTGCTGGTCCCGTTGCAGTCACTTCCTCATCGACGCGAATGCTGACTACGGCGGGGTTCACCTTCTCCACCAGATCCGCAAAGCTCGGAAGGCGCTCAAGCGCTGTCGCTGCCGGTGCTGCGGACTGTGTATCGAGAGGCGCAGGTTCCGCGAGGACACCCGTGGCGGGCAGCCCAAACGCCATCAAGCCCGCGGTGGTAAGCGCCAGAGCCTTGAGGCGCAGGTTGGTGTTTCGACCGTTCCGCATGAATAACTCCCTGTCGTTAGCACCGCCACGCGCCCAGCCCGATGCGCAGTGACGGCATGCTTGAAGGACAGGATCATTTCCTGCTCCTTTCCAAATCATGTCCTAATTATTACAGATTGGTAAGGCGGAAAGAAGGCGACCGCTCAGACCGCGGAATCGTCGGATTTCCCGGCGGAAGTCAGCCGAGCAAGATGCGCCCGTTCCTCGGATGTCAGGCCGGGCTCGACCTCCTCGCCTCCTTTGCGCCGCAGAAAGGCGACGGCAACCACGACGCCGATGGCGAGAACCAGCAGGGGCCCGAGCCAGAGCGCCCATGTGGCCGGCTCGAAGCGCGGCGTCATCAGCACGAATTCGCCATAGCGGGCGACGACATAATCGAAGACTTCCTCGTCGGTGTCGCCGGCCGCTATGCGCTCGCGAACGATACGGCGGAGGTCGCCCGCCAGTTCGGCATCTGAATCGTCGATGGACTGGTTCTGACAGACGAGGCAGCGAAGCTCCTTCGAGATTTCGCGCGCGCGCGCCTCCTGTTCGGGGTCCGGCAAACGCTCCGATGGCGAAACCAGTGCAGATGCGGGACCTGCAAGGAAGAGAAAGAGGAAGAGTGCCGCAAAACCCCGGCGCATGGCACTACTCTGCCGGCGCCGCGCGCAGTCGCGCGCGTGTCGGGGCGCCGACGCGAAGCCGTCTGTCGGCAAGGGACATAAGACCGCCCAAAGCCATGATGCCACCGCCGATCCATATCCAGGGCGCGAGACTGTTATGATAGGCGCGAACGACCCATTTGCCGTCCTCCGAGGGTTCGCCAAGGACAACATAGAGATCGGCGAAGCCGTTGGTGCGAATCGCAGGCTCGGTCTTTTCCTGACGCTCGGCCGGAAAGCGGCGTTTCTCCGGCATGAGAAATCCAAGCACCCGGCCTTCCTTTTCCACTCGGACGACGCCGGCGGTCGCCTGAAAGTTCGGACCGTCACGCATGCCGACGCGCTCGAGTGTCAGCGTGTATGCCGCGATTTCCGTGCTTTCGCCGGGCGCAAGCGTGGTGATGAGTTCACTTTGCCACGCCGTCACACCGACAATGCCGGCCACGGCAATGCCCAGCCCGCCATGTGCAAGGGCGGTGCCCCAGGCCGCGCGCGGCAGACGACGCGCACGGGAAAGCGCTTCACGGAACGGGGTCGTAAAGAGGCGGATGCGCCAGGCGATCTCCGATGCCGCTCCCGCAACGAGCCAAACGGCAAGCGCAATGCCGAAAGGCGCAAGCCAGGGACCGTCATAGGCGAAAGCGAAGGTCGCGAGAAGCGCAACGAAGGCAAGACCGGCGGCGGCGAGAAGCCGCTCGGCTGCCGCTGTCACATCCGCACGCTTCCAGCCCAGCAAGGGGCCGAGCGGCACAAGACAGAGAAGCGGCACGAAGATCGGCACGAAGGTGTAGTTGAAGAAAGGCGGCCCCACCGTGATCTTCGCTCCCGTGAGCCCGTCGAGTAGCAAAGGATAGAGCGTACCGATGAAAACGGACGCGACGGCCGCGGAAAGCAGGAGGTTATTCATCAGGAGCGCGCCCTCGCGGCTGATCGGCGCGAAGATGCCGCCCGCCTTCAGCATCGGCGCACGCCATGCGTAAAGCGAAAGCGAGCCGCCGACGAAAAGGACCAGGATTCCGAGAATGAACACGCCGCGATCGGGATCCACGGCGAAGGCATGAACCGAAGTCAGCACCCCCGAACGCACGAGAAATGTGCCTAGCAGCGACAGCGAGAAAGCAAGAATGGCCAGAAGGATGGTCCAGCTTTTGAGCGAGCCGCGCTTCTCGGCGACGATTGCCGAATGAAGCAGCGCCGTGCCTGCGATCCACGGCATCAGCGATGCATTCTCCACCGGGTCCCAAAACCAGAAGCCGCCCCATCCCAATGTGTAATAGGCCCACCAGGAACCCATAACGATACCGATGGTGAGGGAGAGCCATGCGGCAAGGGTCCAGGGCCTTACCCAGCGCGCCCAGGCAGCATCCACCTTGCCTTCGATGAGCGCCGCGATTGCAAAGGAGAAGGTCATCGAGAAGCCGACATATCCGGCATAGAGCCAGGGCGGGTGGAAGGCAAGCGCCCGGTCCTGAAGGATCGGGTTGAGGCCGCGCCCCTCAAAGGGCGCGGGGTCGAGCCGAAGGAAGGGATTGGAGGTCAACAGAATGAAAAGAAGGAACGCAACGGCAATGGATGCCTGAACGGCAAGCACGCGCGCGCGCAACGTATCCGGCAGGTTGTCGCCAAAAAGGGCGACCGTCGCACCGAACAGCGCGAGGATCAGCACCCAGAGAACCATCGACCCTTCATGATTTCCCCAGACGCCTGAAACCTTGAAGATCATCGGCTTCTCGGAATGCGAATTATCGAAGACGAGCTTCACCGAGAAGTCGGAGACGACGAAAAGCCAGACGAGAGCACCGAAAGCCAAGGCTACCAGAAGAAACTGCAAAAGCGCGGCAGGATTGGCCAGCCCCATGAGTTGAGGATCACGGCGATGCGCGCCAACCATCGGCACCACCATCTGCACGAGCGAGATGGCAAAGGAGAGTACCAGCGCGAAATGGCCAATCTCGGCAATCATGGATAGCTGCCCTGTCCGTAGGTTTCGGCGTGGGATTTGGTCGAGCCCTCCCCCTGCCAGTTTCCGGTCTTCTTCAGCGCTTCGGCAACCTCGGGCGGCATGTAGTTCTCGTCATGCTTGGCGAGCACCTTGTCGGCAACGAATACTCCGTCTGCCTGAATCTCCCCTTCCGCGACAACGCCCTGGCCTTCCCGGAAAAGATCGGGCAACACGCCGCGATAGGTCACGGGGATGGTCTCCACGAAATCGGTGACATTGAAGCGGATGGTCGCATCTCCACCCTTTTCCAGCGACCCCTGTTCCACGAGGCCGCCCAGCCGGATTCGTTCGCCGGCATCGACGCCACGCTCGGCAACATCGCTTGGACTGTAGAAAAAGGTAACGCTGTCGCTCAGAGCGAAAAGCACAAGCCCCGCGGCAAGGCCCAGAATGCCAAGGCTGACGAAGATGAATGTGGCGCGGCGCTGTTTGCGCGTCATGTTTCGCTCCCGTCTTGGGCCACATGGTGGCCGGCGGGCAGAGATATAGCCCGCCCGGTACAGGACGCGAAACCGCTAAATCGTCGCGGGGGGAAGTCGTGGGAGCAGAACCGCTCAAATGCCGAGCATCAGCCGGGTTGCGGGCCCGGCAATGCCATCGTCGACAATGCCGAAGTCGCGTTGAAAGGACTTCAGAGCCTTTTCGACATTCTCGCCGAAAACCCCATCGCAGTTGAGGGCATATCCCTCCTTCGCCAAGGCCTTCTGAAGCGCGAGGACATCGCTGCCCGACATGCGGGGCTGGGTAAGACGGAGAGTTCGGGTCGAGGCATCGTCCGCCGAGACCCGGACGGGAGCCGCAAGCTCAAGAACGTACTTATCGACACGAACGCCGCGCACCATCACGGGCAATGCAAGCGTCCAATTGCCTGCTGCGACGAGCGCGTCAAACGCATCCATCCTGTAGACGCATTTACGCAGCAGGGAGTTGGAATGGCCTGCCAGCCAGGCTCGTCGCTCGGCGATATAGGTTTGCGTCCATCTCCGCGCACCCGACTTCGAGGGGGCGCCGATGCGCGCCGAGGTGCGATCCCGCATCGCACTCCACGAACCATGCACCACGCTGTCATAGACGACGGCCGTGGAGAGCGGCTCGATCAATCCCAGTTTCTCCGCCGCGACCGATGCCGGCGTCCAGTAGACACGATCGAAGAAGGCATCCTGAGTATCCTGCATGACGGGGTCCGAGCCCGCTTCCTTAAGGAGACCGCGGAACGTCCAATCGGTATCGAGGCGCAGATCCATATCGGCCAGTCTCGACAGATAGGCCTCTAGCGCGCGTGCATGGGATGCGCCGGGCGCAGCACAATAAGACTTGATGAGGAGGTGGAGATTCCCGCTGCCAAGCGTCGTCTGCGCCCGGCCGTAAGTCAGGTGTCCGCTATCTCCAGCGAGGAGCGTCACACTCGCGTAGTCGCCGCGCGCGCTGCCCGTCTCGAATATGTTCACGATCGCCTTGGCCGTTTCCTTCTGCGCCACGCTCAGCATGATCTCCGCCTGCCCCTTGTGTGAGTCGACTGCAATCCTACAGCGCAGGACAAAAAGCGGGGATTAGTCGGCGAGCGTTTTTTCGGCTTCTTCGATGCGCGCGAGAGCGGCCTCATCACCGGCAAAGGCGGCACGGGCGGAAGCGATCGCCTTGCGTGCCTTTTCCTGCTCGTTCAGCACCTTGTAGGAGCGGACCAGGCGAAGCCATCCATCCAGGTCGTCCGGGGAATCCTCGAGACGAGCCGCAAGCCCTTCCACCATTCCACGGATCATGGCTTCCTCCGCCTGCGGAACGGCAGGGCTCCGTTCCGCGGCTGCAATTCGGGCGCGAACGGACGGCACCCAGGCAGCATCTTCGGGCGCGGAGGCGAGAAGCTTGTTCCAGCGCGAAAGCGCAGCGTCTCGGTCGCCTGCTTCGATTTCCGCCAGTCCCAGAAAATATTGCGCGCGCGGTTCGGCGGGATCGAGCTCCGCCGCTTTCTCGAAATCCTGTCGCGCAGCCGGTCCCACGGCGCCGTCATCCGCCAGCACTCGAGCTTCGCCGCGCGCGGCCAGCCGTCCGGCAGAGACGCCACCCGCCATCATGGCGCGCGTCCACGCATTGGCCGCTTCCTCATAGCGCCCAAGCTCGAGATAGACCGGCGCGAGAAGTTCCCAACCGCGCAGATCGTCGGGCTGCTTCTTCAAATGGCGTTCGATCCTGATCACCAGCCCTTCCAGCGGCAGTTCCTCCGGCGGCACAGCCATCCGTTCGGCGAAGGATTGACCTTCCATACCGGGCGAACCCTCGGCGAGATAAATTCCGAGCGCCAGAAAGGGGACCAAAATGACGAGCAGCAGAGCCGTCGCTTTCCGCCAGCGCGGGTCGGAGGACGCGATATGCGCTTTGCTTCTCTCTTCGTCCGCGGCCAGCAGGCGGCGCGAAACCTCGATGCGTGCTGCCTCCGCTTCCGCCGGGGCGATGACGCCACGCTCAAGGTCACGATCGATTTCATCGAGCTGATCGCGATAGAGCGCAACCTCTCCCTCGCTTCGATCCGTCGCGGATAGGGCCGAACCAGCACGCAACGGACGCAGCAATATCCAGAGCGAAACCCCGGTCAGCACCGCGAATGCGATGAAGATCAACATGTCGTTTGCCGAAAGCAGCACGGAACAACCTTCTTCTGCGCGGCACAAGCACCGCCGAGCCTGTATAGAGGTTTCGGCGCGCCGCCGAAAGCGGCGGAGGGACGCAGCCCGGCACCCGGCGCCCCCGCATCACAGCCTCGTAATTTGACGGAATCGGCCTCTGGGCTAGGCTGCCCGACTTCATCGAGGTGGGAGGTAAGGCGTGCTGCGCATTGTAAAGACGGGACTGTTCGGCTTGGCGGGCCTTGCGGCGATCGTCCTCACGGTCATTTTGGTTCGCGGGACGCTGGAAGCGCCTCAGTCTGCCGACCCCGCCCCATTCATCGCAAAGGCCAGGGAATACGACGCGACGATCGACCGGGACGAATGGGGCGTTCCGCATGTCTTCGGCAAGCGGGACGCCGATGCCGGTTTCGGCATCGGCTATGCACATTCGGAGGACGATTTTGCGACGATTCAGGAGGTCGTCATTGCGACGCGAGGACAACTCGCTGCCATCAAGGGAGAGCGTGCCGCCGTAACGGACTATCTCGTGAACCTCATTGGCGTGTGGGAAACGGTCGAGAGGCGTTATGAAAGCGACCTCTCTCCCGAAGTTCGCCGTGTCATCGAGGCCTATGCCGATGGCGTGAACTACTATGCGGCGCTCCATCCTGAACAGGTCATTCCCGGCACCCTGCCCGTCACGGGACGGGACGTCGCGGCAGGATTCATATTCAAGACGCCCTTCTTCTATGGTCTGGACAAGGTCCTGCTTTCTGTTTTCGAGGGAAGGATCGGCCGGGATGCCGGTCTGTCCAAAGAGGGGGTCGATGCCTTTCTTCCCTCCGAAAACCCTTATCCCATCGGCTCGAACGGCATCGCGGTCAGTCCCGCACGTTCCGCGGACGGCGCGACGAGACTACTTGTCAACTCGCACCAGCCATTCAGCGGACCCGTGGCCTGGTATGAAGCGGTCGTAGAAAGCGGCGAAGGATGGCACGTAGCCGGAGGATTTTTCCCCGGATCTCCGTTCATGTTGCACGGGCATAATGCTACGCTCGGTTGGGCCAATACCGTGAATGAGCCCGACCTTACCGATATCTATCGCCTGACCATCAACCCCGACAACGAGAACCAGTATCTCCTCGATGGAGAGTGGCGCGACTTCGAAAAACGGATCGCAACGATCCGTGTCGATCTATGGGGACCATTCTGGTGGACGGTGGAGCGCGAGGTCCTGCGCTCCGAACACGGTCCGGCGTTGCGGACGCCCGATGGCGTATTCGCGGTGCGCTATGCCGGAATCGGAGAAATCAGGCAGGTCGAGCAGTACTTCGCGCTCGACAAGGCAACAAACTTCGCCGAATGGATCGAGGCGATGAAGATGCAGGCACTGCCAAGCATCAACTACATCTATGCGGACGCGCAGGGCAATATCGCCTATGTCTACAATGCGCAGTTTCCGGACCGGAAACCGGGCGTGGATTGGGCGGGTATTCTCCCGGGCGACGACTCCTCGCTCATCTGGCAAGGCTACGTCCCCTTCGACGTGGTGCCGAAAATCGTTAATCCAAATTCCGGCCTCGTTTTCAACGCAAACAACACACCTTTCCGCGCAACCGCGGCAAACGACAATCTCGACCCCGAAGCCTTTCCCGAAACGCTCGGAATCCAGACGGACATGACGAACCGCGCTCTGCGCATCGAGGAAACCTATGGTGAGGACCGGTCAATTACCCGTCGGGAGTTCCACGACTACAAATACGATCTGCGCTACAGCGAAAGCTCGGCCGTGATGGAAATCATCAATGGTCTTGTCGCCGCCGATGCAGCCGGCGACCTGGAGGTTGAGGAAGCGCAGCGGATATTGAAATCATGGGACCGGCGAACCGATGTTCACAGCAGGGGGGCCGCCCTCGCCATTCTCTCCGCAGAACCGGTCATCACCGCGCGCATACGCGGCCGGGTGCCGCCTGCCCCCATGGACAAACTGCGCGAAACCATCGAACACCTTAAAACGCATTTCGGCCGGCTCGACCCCGAATGGGGCGAAGTCAATCGTTTCCGGCGGGGCAGCATCGATCTGCCGGTGGATGGCGGTCCGGATATTCTTCGCGCAATCTACGGCACGAAGCAGGAAGACGGCACGTTGACTGCGCATGGTGGCGATACGCTGATCATGTTCGTCGAATGGGACCGGAGCGGAAAGCTCCTCTCCGAAAGCGTGCATCCGTTCGGCTCGGCGACGACCGACAGTAACTCACCGCACTATGCGGACCAGTCTCCCCTTTTCGTGGGCATGCGCGTGAAGCCCGTGCGTTTTACACGTGACGCGCTGAAAGGTCATGTCGAGGAGAGTTACCGGCCCGGCAAGCGGGAGGCTGCGGATCAATAGCCCGCAACATCCTTCGGTACGTTGCGACTGACGATCCTCGAGAGTGGAAGGTCCACATGTACCGTGGTTCCCTGACCAACCTCGCTTTCGATCGAAAGCGAGCCACCATGAAGTTCGGTCAGATGCTTCGCCAGAGGCAGGCCTAGTCCCGTTCCCTCGTGCTGTCGCGAGAGCGACCCGTCGAGTTGCGTAAAGGGCGTCAGCGCGCGAGGAATATCGTCCTTCGCGATGCCACACCCCCGGTCGGTCACGGAAATACGCAGGCACTCCGCCGTAATCTGACCGGAGATCGTAATCGCTCCTCCATCAAGGCTGAACTTGACGGCGTTTGAAACCAGATTGATCAGCACCTGCTTCAAGGCGCGTTCATCGGCAACAATGACCAACGAAGGCTCCGGCAGAGAGCATTCAAGCAGGATATTCGCCTGTTGCGCCCGGTGACGAACGATGCGCGTCGCCGACTCGACCACATGATCCAGTTCAGTCTCATCCTCATGCAGCTTGAAGTGCCCTGCCTCGATCTTTGACAAGTCGAGGATGTCGTTGATGAGGCTGAGAAGATGAACGCCGCTATTGTGGATATCTTCCGCATATTCACGATAGCGCGGATTGCCAACGGGCCCGAAGAGCTCGCGTTCGAGCGCCTCGGAGAATCCGATGATGGCATTGAGCGGCGTCCGGAGTTCATGGCTCATGTTGGCCAGGAATTCCGATTTCGAACGGCTGGCCGCCGTTGCCTGATCGCGCGCCTCTCGCAGCGCCTCCGCTTCCTTTCGCCTGGCGGTGACGTCCTGAATGCCGATGAGCATCGCGCGCTGACCCTGGAAATGCACGATGGCGGCAGAAACCAGCACATGGATGATCGTGCCGTCGACTCTCTTCATGCCGAATTCGACCGGCGATCCTGCACGACCGGTGAGAACCAGCTTGTCCAGCCGCTCGGGAATGTCTTCGTCGTCGAAGAGTTGACGCACATCGAGACCGGCGACGTTCTCATCCGCGATCCCGAAAAGCCTGAGCGCCGCAATGTTCGCCTGCATGACTTGAAACGTACCCGGATCGACAAGGGCGATCGGCAGCGGCGCTGCGTAGAAAATGCTCTGAAAGCTTTCCTCCGTCGCGCGCACCGCCTGTTCGGCCTCCTGACGGACGCCCACCTCGCGTTTCAGTTCATCATAAAGTTCCTGCTGCCGAAGAAGCGTGACGAATCCCTCTCTTCTCAGACGGTTCGCCGCCCGCACCATCTCGACGCCAATCGCGTTCACTACACCGAAGAGAACGCATATCTCTATCAATGTGATCGCCGATACGTCGGCGAGCGAAGGCGTGATCAGAACGAAGCCGATGCACAGTGCCAACGCCAGGGTGAGATTTGCGGCAAGACGAGTCGGCACACCGATATAGAAGGCGAAAAGAATGACGACCACGCTCAACAACGCCGCAGCGAAATCGACCTGCCCCAGGGTGAGGGAGACGGGCGAGATCAGCGCGACCAGCAACTGGGTGACCAGCGCGCACGTCATGAAGGCGCGGCGATCGCTGGGCGAGCGGAAAAACCTGAGCGCCGCCAGTATAGCGCCGAGTGCGGCAAGACGACCGAGAGCGAGAAGGACGAAAGGCCAGGTGAAGCCCAACGTGATGAAGTCGAAGACCATCCAGCTGACGAAGACATAGACAGCAATCAGCACGCCGCGAAGGCGCGAGTGGATTTCGCTCCAGCTTGCCCTGAGATAGCTGTCCTCCAGAACCGGGTCGGCAAATTCACCCGTCCAGCGATAGACGGGTCCTTCGTTCGCCTCCCGGCGAAGTTCGGATATAGCCTCTCCAGTCGTGTCAGCAGACCACGTCACGCCAACGTCCCCATCTTCGTTCCCAGCGTCCGGGGACGCTCCTCCCGCGATCCCAGTGCGCGTAGAGTAGGGATCAAACACTAAATAAAATGCAAAATTCGCCTGTCCGGCCTTTCTCATTCGAGGGGCCTTGCCTATCGTCTGCGCATCTGTCCGGTGTGCAAAAATGAGACAGGGAAAATGAAAGGGAAGACGTCATGAGAGGGCAAGAGAGCGGCGGCATTCTGGAAGGCGTCCGCGTATTGGACTTCGGCCGCTATATCGCCGGCCCCTATTGCGCCGCTTTGCTCGGCGACCTGGGCGCCGAAGTCATCCGCATCGAACGGCGCGACGGATCTGAAGACCGCTTCGTTCAGCCAATCGTGCCGGAGGCCGGACCCGGTGAGGGCGGCGAAGGGGCGATGTTCCTTCAGATGAACAGAAACAAGCGTGGCCTCACGCTCGATCCGATGACGGAAACGGGCCGCGGGATCGTCCGCCGCCTGGCTGCCACCGCGGATGTGGTCGTCGCCAACCTGCCCCCCTCAACGCTGAAGGCGATGGGCCTCGACTACGAAAGCCTCACCGCCGTGAAGCCCGACATCATCCTGACCACCGTCTCCGCTTTCGGACATGGCGGCCCCTACAGCGAGCGGACAGGCTTCGACGGCGTGGCCCAGTCGATGGTCGGCGCGGCTTATCTCACCGGCCATCCCGACGAGCCGGTAAAGAGCTATGCGCCCTGGGTCGATTTCGGAACGGCGTCGCTCTCCGCCTTCGGCACGCTCGCTGCCTTGATGGAGCGCCAGAAGTCCGGCAAGGGGCAGGTCGTGGAAGGATCTCTCCTGTCGACCGCCCTTGCCTATTTCAATTTCCACCTGATCGAACAGGAGCTGCGCAAGACGAACCGTGTTGCCATCGGCAATCGTTCGCCCTATGCGGGTCCGGCGGACATCGTTCGCACCAAGGATGGCTGGATACTCGTGCAGGTGATCGGTATGCCTCTGTTCAAGCGCTGGGCGCGGCTCATGGGCGAAGATCACTGGCTCACCGATCCACGCTTCAAGGACGATCTCTCGCGCGGCGATCACGGGGAAATTCTTTCCGAGCGGACGCAACGCTGGGCGGAGACGCGCACCACCGAAGAAGCTCTGGCCGAACTCGAGGCGGCGCGCATTCCGGCCGGTCCCGTCTACTCGCCGCAACAGGCACTGGAAGACAGACACATCCAGGAAATGGGATATCTGAAGCCCTTGCCCTTTCCCGGCCTGCCCGGCCCCGCACCCGTCATGGAAACGCCGCTACGTTTCTCCCGCACGCCGGCAAGTCTTCGCGAACGGGCGCCGCTTCTCGGCGAGCACACCGACGCCATACTCGGCGAACTCGGCTACACGACGGAGGAGATAGAGTCCTTCCGGTCCGAGGGAGTGATCTGAACCATGCCGAAGGCGCTGGATGATTTTCCTCACCTGCCGCTCGCCCATCTGCCGACGCCGCTCTCGGAAATGCATCGTCTGCGCGAAGCGCTCCGGGCGCGGGGAGTACGCCACGTTCCCAGGCTCTTCATCAAGCGTGATGACTGCACCGGCCTTGCCACTGGCGGCAACAAGACGCGAAAGCTGGAATATCTGATTGGAGAGGCGCTCGCGCAGGGCTGCGACACGGTTGTCACGACAGGCGCACTGCAATCGAACCACGCAAGACAGACGGCTGCTGCGGCATCCGCCGCCGGACTCTCATGCCTCCTGGTTCTCTTCGATACCGTACCTTATCGGGGCGCCCTCTATCGCCGCTCGGGAAACCTGCTGCTCGACCGCGTCCTCGGTGCGGAAGTTCGCATCGAAAGCGCAGATGCGGATGCGGCGGAGGTCTTCAGCAAGCTTTTCCAGGAACTGGAAGCCAAGGGCAACAAACCCTATTTCGTTCCCGTCGGCGGATCGAGCGCCACCGGCTCTCTCGGTTACGTCAATGCCTATCTGGAAATCTCCGGCCAGCTCGACGCCCTGGGTTTGAGCCGGACGGCGCTCGTGCATGCCTCGTCGAGTGGCGGTACGCAAGCCGGTCTCATTGCGGGTTCGCAGCTGCGCGGTTCCGGTCCAACGGTTAGCGGCATCAATGTTTATCGCAAGGACCACGAAGCGATGGCTGAGAGCATTCATGCCCTCGCCTCGAAGACTGCGGCCCTTCTGGAAACCTCCGCGCCCTCTCCCGGTGCCATCGATCTCGTCGGCGGTTGGCTCGGCGAGGGCTACGGATTGCCGACCGCGGCGATGCGCGATGCGGTCGAGCTCGTGGCACGAACGGAGGGCATTCTCCTCGACCCGGTCTACACAGGCAAAGGCATGTCGGGTTTCATCGGCCAGATCGAAGCAGGAAATTATGCGGATGTGGAGGCCGCCGTCTTCCTGCACACTGGTGGCATGCCCGGTCTCTTCGCCTATGAGGAAGAGTTCCGGACCAGCTGACCTTCAGCCTCGCGCGGCAACCTGCCCGCGGCGGCGCAGAATTTCGGCCTGACGGTCCTCGCCGAGCGCTTCATGAAGACGAGCGGCCGCCTCCACGAATTCCTCGGCATTGCCGCGCGCTGTTCCCGTCGCCACGCGCAGTTCTTCAAGCAGCCGGTCTTCATAGGACGCGAGGTAGGTTTCGATCTGCTGACGGATACTGCGGCAATGGCTCTGCGCGCCGAGAGGTTCGCAGATCGGCATCACGCCGTTCACGAAACGCAAGCACGCCTTCACCTTCTCGATGCGCGCACCATCTGGTGCCTTTGCTAGATCGGGCCGCATCGGACCGCCGCGCCCATACTGGCCGAATTGATGGAAAGGCAGGGCCCGCACGAGTTCGGTTTCGAAGCGTGACATTTCCTGTGAGATCGCCGCAGAAAGCCGTGCTCGCGCGGCGAGAAGCCGCTGGCCCCATTCGCCGTTGCGGCGAAGATCGATTTCGGCCGTGAACCCTCTCGACAGATGTGCGAACCGCCGGACATCCTCGAGCAAGGCATCGAGGTCGGTGTGGCCCGGACGAAGTGTCTCGGCGCTATGCGCAATGCTTTCCATGTCGGAAAGCAACTGTTCGCCGAAGACTGCGAGTTCGCAGCGGCTTATGACCTTGTCGTTGCGCTGATGCGCGACCTTGCGCACGAAGCGCAATATCTGGGACGGCTCCTTCAGCCGGCCCATTGCCGCGAATGGAAGATAGAGCGCCTCTTCCGGCGCCGTCTCTTCCACCTCTTCATAGATTTCCTTCATCGTCGCCACCATCGCGTCGTCGAAGTCGTCTATGTGTTTCGGCAAGGCCGCCTGAAGTCTGAGCATCGCAGGCGCAACCGCAAGAACACTTGCGATTTCGCAGGCATCCTCGAATCCGCTCTCGCCACCAAGGCGCTTTTCGGCTTGGGAACGCTTCGATGAATCTTGCCGCGCGGAGGAAATCGCCGCGCGAATAGCCGCGGCCGCCGAAGCGTGCATGACGGAAACGGCAGCCTCCAGCGCAATCTCATCTCCCTTGAGGGTATGATCTGCGATCCGCTTCTTCAGGTCGGGCAGCGCATCGGGCATCAACTCGTCTTCAAGCCAGGACCAGACACGCATAACGGAAGCGCGGGAGATCCGGCCCTGCCGCACGCCGTCCTCGTCCTCGTCGACCAACAGATCCTCGAAGGGGCGGCAGAACTGACGAAGCGCATCGGGCATGCCCGGCCGCTTGCCCTTGAAAGAGGCAAGCAGGGGCCGCAGGCCGGAGAGGATCATGTCGTAGGGCAGACCCGAGTTTCCGCGCAGCCGCTCCCGTTCAAGCCCCGAGGCAAGCTTGAGCACTGCGGGCTGGGGGAGCTGCGCCAGGTAGCTTGCGAGCTTCTGGCGGATCGACGCTTGCTGTTCCGTCATCATCGGCTTTCGCGGTGCAATCGATGGTTTCGGCGGAAATCCGCTGCCCCTATGGGGAGCGTGACGGAAGTTCCGCAAAGGTTTCATGACCCGCTCAGGCTATCCGGCCATGCTTAAAATTTGGTTCCGCCCCGTCATAATCCACAGATATGCCCTGTAGACAGCACCTAAAAACTGGTGGCCAAACCCGCGATTTTCGATAGGCCGCGGCAAAATTCGGTGATAGCGTTTTTTTCCGGGTGTCATCGTCAGGCTGTGGCATCCGTCTTTTACTTCTATACGAGGCATTCAAGGCACTATGGCTAGCGGAGTCGTGAAGTGGTTCAACGCCACTAAGGGTTATGGTTTCATCGCGCCGGCGGATGGCGGCAAGGACGTCTTCGTCCACATCTCCGCCGTCGAGCGCGCCGGCCAGAAATCCCTGCAGGAAGGTCAGCAGATCCAGTACGAACTGGTCGAGGGGCGCAATGGCCGCTTCTCCGCCGAAAATCTGGTTCTCGGCTAATACCGGCATCAGCAAGTGCGGCCGCGCCCGCGCTGAGACGTTCAAGGCCCTCCCCCTGACCGGCGGAGGGCCTTTTCGTTACGGACCTCAATTTGTCTTGCCGATGCTAGCCGAAGCGCCTGCAGGCAACTAGCATGAACCCATGTTCGGACCCTATACGCTTCTGGAACGCGCCCACGCCTTCGTCTGGGACCGCCCGCTGAACGAACTGCCCTTCTGGCAAAGGTCGCTCTTCCTCTCGGCCCGGATCGGCTGGGCCGTCGTGCGCGACCTTCTCGGCGGTGCGCTCAGCCTGCGCGCAATGAGCCTCGTCTATACGACATTGCTCTCCATCGTGCCGGCGCTTGCGATCGCCTTCGCCATCTTCCGCGCCTTCGGCTTCGACAGCTGGATTGAAGAACTGCTTGCCGACTTCCTGGCGCCGCTCGGCGACCAAGGATCGGAAATCACGAAGCAGATGATGGAGTTCGTCCAGCGGGTGAATGTGAACATTCTCGGTACGGTCGGCTTTGCCTTCCTGCTCTATACGGTGATTTCGCTCATCAACAAGGTCGAGGCCGCTTTCAACTCGATCTGGCGCGTGGAGTCGAACCGCTCCTTTGCGAGGCAGTTCACCGAGATCGTGAGCATGAGCGTCCTCGGGCCGCTCCTCGTCCTCACCGTCTTCGGCATCATGGCGGGCGCCGTTTCGAATTCGTTCGTAGGCGGGCTCGCGGAATATGAGGCGGTGCGTTACGTGCTCGAACAGTCGAGCCGGTTGCTGCCCTATGCTGTCCTCATCGCCGCATTCGGCTTCATGTATCTCATGATCCCGAACACGCGGGTGAAGCTCGATGCGGCGGCCGTCGGCGCGACGGTCGCAGGCATCGCCTGGGGCGCCGCAGGCTGGACCTTCGCGACCTTCGTCGTGAAGTCCGCCCAGTATGTCGCGATCTATTCCGCCTTCGCGAGCCTCGTCTTCTTCATGATCTGGCTCTATGCAGCCTGGCTTATCCTGCTTGGCGGCTGCTCCATCGCCTTCTACTACCAGAACCGGGCCTATCTCTCGCCTCATGCGGGGGTCAGTTTGCTGACATTGCGACAGCTCGACCGGATGGCCGTTCAGGCTCTCTTGCTGGTGCACGAGGCATTCGAGCGCGGCCAGACTCCCTGGACCGAGGAGGCCCTTGCGCGCAGGCTTCATGTGCCGATGGAGTCGATGGGGGAAATTTCGGCGGCGCTTTGCGAAGCCGGCCTTCTCACCTTCAGCACAGGCACACCGAGCCGTTTCGTCCCGGGACGCCCCGCAGGCAAGACGACCCTCGCGGACATATTCGCTGCCGTTCGCGCCAAACGGCACAGCCGAAGCATCGCCGACGGAACGCTCGCTCATGAGCCCCGTATCGAGGCCGTCTTCGAGAAACTCGACCAGCGTCAGGCGGAAGTGGTCGACTCCTTGACCATCGCCTCCCTCATTTCGGCGGACGAAAGCGAGCCGGAGAAATCGATCTCCGCACCTGCCGCGCGTTAACGACTTGATTCGTGCCTATGGCAAAACTCGATTTCGAAACCGCTGGCGCGCCGTCCAGCCGGCTCGCGCGGTCACATGATCGTCGCCAAAAAGGCTCGATAAACTGCGGGTCAGGCCACCTCATGCGGTATGTGTCGAAGTTTCACACACATTCTCTTGACGCGACCGCCGCGCGGATTCACGCTGAAGATCCTTGGTTCAACAATTGAAAGGAGGTGATCCGATGTCTAACGGTCTGCTGACACCGTTTGCCATCGCCAAAGTTTCGATCTCGATAGAGGGTCGTGTGGCGAGGCAGGAAGAGCCGGACACTTCCGGGGGTCTTTCTGCCTGAGCCTTTATCCTTCATCGCCGCACCAGTGATGGCGCGGCGACTCTTCGAGCGAGACAGATTGGTGCAAACGGGGCGGTCCTGCACATAAAATAATGGAGACCGCGTCGCTGCCGTTCCGAACTGGCCGCCGCCTTCCAGATGGAAAGCGGCGGCCTTTTCACGTCCAGCACGGCAATCCCCTCTTGTAGGTGGCCTCACCCAGGCGCGGTTCGGGGGCCGGGGTTCACCAAGGGTGAGGCCGAACGGCCTTTCAGCCGTTCATCGGTATGGCCTTATCTTCTTCAGCTCACGATCTGCCAGCTTCCGTCCGGCTGACGGCACGCCGTGCCGTAAGCGCTTTCGGGGCGTCCGCCGATATAGACGGTCTGGCTGTATTCCCTGCAGTAGGCATTGCCCGACTGGTAGGAGCGGCCCGGCTCGACATAGCCATAGTTGCCGCTCTGCGGATTGCTCCAGCGTGTCGGCTGGCCGGTCTGGAAGGCGCCATAGGAGGCATTCTGCAGATAGGCCTGGTCGGCGCGGTCAAGGCTGCGGCCGATATTGTTGCCGACCAGTGCGCCAATCAGAACGCCCGCGCCTGTCGCCCAGAGACGGCCGGAACCGCCACCGATCTGGGAGCCTGCGAGACCGCCCGCAACCGCGCCGGCCAGCGTCCCGATGCCTTCCTTCGGGCCGCCGCTATAGCCATAGGGATTTCCGGTCTGGCAACCGGCAAGCGCCACGGCAAGGGCGCCAACAATAAGAGTGCTTTTGATCTTCATGACACGTACCCCGTTCGTGATGGGTTGATCCGATGGTCATGAAGATAGAAAACCGCCCTTGAGCAGGCGCTGAATGCGCCATTCATCTGGCGTTCAGCTTGCGGGGCTCAACGCCCCGCTTTTCCGTCAGGAAGCAGCCGCGGGCAGGTAGATCTCGGCACGCAGGCCGCCAAGGCTGGAGCTTTCGAGCTTCAGTTCGCCGCCATAGAGCTCCGCAATTTCCGTCACGATGGAGAGCCCGAGGCCCGAACCCGGCTTCGATTCATCGAGCCTTGTCCCCCGCTTCAGTGCGGCGGCCCGGGCCTCCTCAGGCAGGCCCGGGCCGTCATCTTCCACGCGCAGGCAGAAGAAAGGCCGCGCCTTACGCGTTGCCGCATCCGGTATCACCGTTACGCGCACGCGGGACTTCGCCCATTTGCAGGCATTATCGAGCAGGTTGCCCACCACTTCCTCCAGATCCTGTCCCTCGCCACGAAATCCCGCATCGTCCGGACAGTCGAGCTCGATCGCAATGCCCTGCTCCTGGTAGATGCGCTCCAAAGCCAGCGAGATGCGCTCAAGCACCGGTTCAACCGGCGTATGCGCCCCAAGCACATTGGCGGAGGCCGCCATTCGGGCGCGGGCGAGGTGATGGTCGATTTGCTCGCGCATCTGGCGCGTCATGCGCGTCACCGTCTCGCCGAACGGGCCGTCATGCGTACGCGCCTCGTTGGTCAGCACACTGAGGGGTGTCTTCAGGGCGTGAGCGAGATTTCCGACATGGGTTCGCGCCCGCTCCAGCACTTCCCGGTTGCCCTCAAGGAGTCCGTTCAGCTCGTCGGCGAGCGGCTGGATTTCCGCCGGAAACTCCCCCTCAAGCTGCGTCGCGCGGCCGGAACGGATCTGCGCCAGCGAATTGCGCACGCGTTCGAGCGGCCTCAGGCCGAAGCGCACCTGGATCAGCAGCGCGACAAGAAGCCCCGCACCCATCGCGCCCATCGCGATGAAGACCCAGGTGTTGAACCCCTGAATTTCGGCGTTCATTTCGGAGCGGTCGCCTGCCACCGCGAAGGAGACGGGAACATCATATCCCGGCAGCGTCACGCGGCGCTCGACGACGCGAAGCGGCTGGTTTTCCGGCCCCTGTGTGTCGAAAATCTTCAGGCCGATCTGGTTGCGCTCCACCTTCTCGGCGGGCGAAAGATCGAGCGACTGGTCGAAAAGAGAGCGTGAGCGCAGCGCCGGGCGCGGCGCCACCGGCCATATCTGCCAGTACCAGCCCGAATAGGCCAAGTCGAAGCGCGTCTCCGAAAGACCGCCCTGCCGGACGATTTCGCCCTGTTCGTTCACTTCCGTGGTCGCGATCAGGCTGTGCAGAAGCACGTTCAGCCGCGAGTCGAAGCTGCGTTCGACCGAATTGCGGAAGATGGCGGAAAGGATGAGTCCGCCTGCAACGAGCGCGATGGCGCTCCAGAGCGCGGCGCCCGCGACCAGCCTGAATGCAAGGCTGTCAGACCGCATCTTCAGGCGCCACCAGGCGGTAGCCGAGGCCGCGCACGGTCTCGATCACGTCCTTGCCGAGCTTGCGGCGGAGGCGGCCGACAAAGACCTCGATCGTATTGGAATCGCGGTCGAAATCCTGGTCATAGAGATGCTCGACGAGCTCAGTCCGCGAAATCACCCTGCCCTGATGATGCATCAGATAAGCAAGCAGCCGGTATTCGAGCGAAGTGAGCTTGATCGCGCGCCCGTTCACGGTGACGCGGGAGCTTCGCGTATCGACGCGAACGGGCCCGCATTCGAGTTCGCTTGTCGCATGGCCGCTCGCGCGGCGCAGCAACGCCCGCAGCCGCGCCAGCACCTCCTCCATGTAGAATGGCTTGGCGACATAGTCGTCCGCGCCGGCATCGAAGCCCGCCACCTTGTCGCTCCAGCGGTCACGGGCGGTAAGGATCAGCACCGGCATGATGCGCCCGTCACGGCGCCATTTTTCGAGTACGGTTACGCCATCCATCTCCGGCAATCCGAGGTCGAGGATCACCGCGTCATAGGGTTCGGTATCGCCGAGGAAATGACCTTCCTCGCCATCCTTGGCGCTGTCCACGACATAGCCGGCTTCCTCGAGCGCCGTCACGAGCTGACGGTTGAGATCGGGATCGTCCTCGACAACGAGCAACCGCATGGTCTTCTCCGTTCCTCGCTTATCCGGGCCTATCGCGCACCCATGACGCGGCCCGAAGCCGCGTCCACGGTCACGACGACGACCCGGTTCTGAGGCGTCATGATCTTCACGTAATAGGCGTTGCCGCCAAAACTCATATCGAGAAACCGGCCCGGATAGCTTGCAAGCGCCGCCTGCTTTGCCTGCCCCGGCGAGACCACCTGACCCGAGCGCACGGCATCGCGCGCCCTGTCCTGCTCCGAGTGATACCCCCATTGAGCAGGCACGAGAAGATCGCCCGCCCGCGCCGGGGAGAGCCCCAGGGCGAGAAACAAGGCGATCGTCAGGGCGATCCATGTGGATTTCTGCGTCATGCCCCCGAACCTAAGTCAAAGACGCTGAACCCCGGATGAACGGGGCCTGCGCCTATCCTTCAGGAAGTGACGCTCAGAATCCAGCAAGCGTTGCGAATTCCTCCAGCGGAGCCCGGTCCGTGCGCAAACGGTTAATGGCCGCGCTTTCGTCCATATAGCCAAGGCCGAGGCCGCAGAAGAGCATCAGCTCCTCCGGCATCTGCACGAACTCCGAAACCGTCTTGTACCAGATGGCCCATGCCTCCTGCGGCGCCGTGTGCAGGCCATGTTCGCGCGCCACGAGCATCACCGACTGGATGAACATGCCGAGGTCGGACCACTGGCCGAGCCCCATCTGCCGGTCGATGGCAAAGAACATCGCGACGGGCGCGTCGAAGAAGCGGAAGTTGCGGGCGAATTGCTGAAGCCTGCCCGCCTTGTCCTCCCGCGAGACGCCGATGGTCGCATACATGTCCTCGCCGCATTTGAAGCGGCGGCCCTTGTAGGGCTCGGTCAGCCCCTTCGGATAGATGTCGTACTCCGTGCCCTCGCCGAATGGATTGTCCTTCTGCTTCGTCTCGATGATCGAGAGAAATTCCTTCAGCTTGTCGCCCGTCAGCACATAGACGTGCCAAGGTTGGAGATTACCACCGGAGGGCGCGTATTTCGCAACTTCGAGAATTTCACGCACCGTTTTTTCCGGCACCGGTTTGTCGAGAAAGGCCCGGCAGGTGATGCGGGTCTTGAGCGCTTCGGAAACATTCATGAGACTGTCCTTCGGATTGCGAATTCTATCGGGCGGTAACGTGAGGCCAGAGCGCATCGGCCCCGGCGGCGATGGTCGCGCGGCCAAGCTCGGCGGCCCATTCGCGGCCCGCGCCGAATTCCGCGCGCCACGACCAGAGCCTTCGCGTCGCGAAATGAAGCCCGTGTTCATAGGTGAAGCCGATGGCGCCATGAACCTGATGGGCAATCGAGGTCGCAATGCTCGATGCATCGTCGACGCGGATTTTCGCCACCGCGATTTCGAATGCTGCGTCTGCGCCTCGCTTGTCCGCCTGCGCGCAAGCATGATCCGTCACCACGCTGCAGGCCGCGGCTTGCGTCGACAGCACGGCAAGCTGCTGCTGGATCGCCTGGAATTTGCCGATGGGCTTGCCGAACTGCGTGCGCTCATTCGCATAGGCCACCGACTGCGAGGAGAGATAGCCAAGCGCTCCGGCCATCTGGCAAGCGCGGACAAGCGCGCCATAAAGCTTCATCGCATTGTCCGGAAGCGGCGCCTTCTTCGCCGTCGCCGCCTGCCCCTTCAGCACCACGCGGTCGCGCGGTTCGCGCGCGACGTTGATGCGCTCTTCGACCTCGGCCCCATCAAGAGACACGAGAACCACCTCGCCCTTCACGATGGCAACGCCCTGCTTCGCATTGCGCCCGTAAGGGACGTTCGGCGCCTCGCCCGAAATCTTGCCGCCTTCCAGCGTGAAGTCGCCGTCGAGCAGCGTGGTTACGCCTTCGGGCACCTCGATCCCCGCCTGTACGAGAAACCAGTTCGCGAGCAGCGCATCGGCAAGCGGCAGCGGCGCGACATGTTCGCCCGCCGCCTTCAGCACGATGGCCGCATCGGCCCATGTGCCGCCCGCACCGCCCTGTTCTTCGGGCACGAGCACAAGCGTCAGCCCGTTCGCTTCCACTTCGCTCCAGAGCGCGGCCGGAAACTCGCCCTCTTCCGCCTTCTGTACCAGCGTCTTCGTCACGCGCTCCGAAAGAAGCCCGTTCACGCTGTCGGAAAGGATCGTCTGCAGTTCGTTCATGGTTCCCTCCCTCAGCGCAATCCAAGCCCGCGGGCGATGATGCCGCGTAGGATTTCGCGCGTACCGCCGCGCAGCGAAAAGCTCGGCACGGTCTGCGTCAGATAGCCGAGCACTTCTTCAAAGTCGCTTCCGCCGCCAACCGTTGGCGCAATGCCGAGAAGCTCATGTGCCCGCACAGGCATGTCTTGCTCGAAGATCGCGCCAAGATCCTTCACGACGGATGCCTCGAGCGCCGGGTTCTCGCCCTTCTCCAGCATGCCCGCGACCGAGAGCGACATCTGTCGAAGCGTCACGAGATGCGCAACAAGACGGCCGATCTCGCTTGCACCTTCCTGCCCGCCCCGATTCTCAAGTTCGCGGATCATCTCGACCATCAGCAGGAAGCTCGAGAGATAGCGTTCGGGCCCCGAGCGTTCGAAGGCGAGCTCCGCCGTCACCTGTCCCCAGCCGCTTCCTTCCTTGCCAACCAGCATGTTGTCCGGCACGAAGGCATCCTCGAACACGACCTCGTTGAAATGCGCATTGCCCGCAAGGTCCTTGATCGGACGGATGGTGATGCCATCCGTGTTCTTGAGATCGACCAGGAACTGCGTCAGCCCGGAATGCTTCGCCTCGGGCGAGAAGTCGGTACGGAAAAGCGCGATCATGTAATGCGCGTGATGAGCGCCGGAGGTCCAGAGCTTGGTGCCGTTGACCTTGTAGCCGCCATCGACCTTCTCGGCGCGGGTTCGCGTCGCGGCAAGGTCGGAGCCGGAGTCCGGCTCGGACATGCCGATGCAGAAATAGCATTCGCCTTTCGCCACGCGCGGCAGGATCTTCTGGCGTTGCTCTTCCGTGCCGAAGCGCAGCAGCAGCGGGCCGGACTGGCGGTCGCCGATCCAGTGCGCACCCACAGGCGCGCCCGCCGCGAGCATTTCCTCCAGCATGACGTAGCGATCGAAAAAGCTCCGCTCATGCCCGCCATATTCTTTCGGCCAGGTCATGCCGATCCAGCCCTTCGCGCCCATCTTGCGGCTGAACTCCGGGTCCGATCCCGACCAGGTCTGCGCCCGCGTCACCTTCGGCACCTGTTTCAGTTCCTCGGCCAGAAACGCGCGGATCTCCTGCCGGAGACCTTCCGTCTCGCCGGGCAGTTCGCACAGATCGAACCTGAAAGGCTGCATCTCTTTCTCCCAGTCTCTCTTTTCCTGTTCCTACGTTTCTTTTCGCGCTTCAGGTCACAAGCGCCGTGGTGCCGCCGTCGATCCTTATGTTCAGCGCGTTGATCGCGCCCGAAAGCGGACTCGCGACAAAGGCGACGAGATCGGCGATCTCCTCCGGGCGCGGAATATGGCCGGTGAGGTTGCCCATGAAATTCTTCAGCACATGCGGCTCGACCTCTTCCCAGGTTTCGCCCCATCCGCGCTCGCGGCCTTGCGCAAGGAAACGCTCTTCCACTTCCTTCGTGCGGATGAGCCCCGGCGAAACGAGGTTCACGGTCACGCCGGTTCCCGCAAGTTCCTTGGCAAGCGACACCGTCATCGTCGCAAGCGCGCCCTTGGAGGCATAATAGTGCGGCATCCGCGCGGCAGGTTCCGTCGAGCCGATGGTGCCGAGCATGACGATGCGGCCCCAGCCCTTCTCCTTCATGCCGCCCATGAAGGCGCGCGTCAGGCGCACCGCCGACAGCACGTTCTTTTCATAGGCGTCGATCCAGCCGTCGGTTTCCGTCCGGGTCCAGCTTCCCGCATCCGCGGTGCCGTAATTGTTGATGAGGATGTCGATCTCGCCCGCCTCGGAGGCGACCTTGGCCGCGCCTTCGTCGCGCGTTATGTCGCCGGCAACGGCGCTTGCCCCAAAGCCCTTCTCGCGGATTTCCGCGGCTACTGCCTCGGCCGCATCGAGTTCGAAGCCATGAACCAGAACATGCGCGCCTTCGCGGGCGAGCGCATGCGCGATGGCGCGGCCCGTGCCGCGATGGCTGCCCGAAACGAGCGCCCGCTTGCCGTTGAGCTGAAGGTCCATGCCGCTTCGCCCCCACCGTTTTCTTTTTATCCGGGCGGCTTTTCTAGCAGCAATGCGCGGCCCTGTCCGGTCTGGAAGGGCGATGAGAGGGGCAGGAAAAGGGAGGATCGCGAGGGAGGAAGTTGGGAAGTCAGAATTCCGCTGCGGCAAGTCTCGGCGCCGGTTCATCGGCGCTCGCCGTCAGGGAAGGGTTGAACAGCGGGGCGAGAGCAACGCCCGCATAGAGGCCTGCCGAAAAACAGGCAAGAAGGGAAAGTGCGAATCCCGCCGCGACGAGGACGCGACGGCGGGACCTGCGGTTGTAGAAAATCTTCCTCGCCATTTTCGCCCCTCATGCTCTCGTGAGTGCCATCGGGCTATCTGCCCGGTCAGGGGTAGTTATGGCGATTATGAAGTTTCAAGGTTTACCGAATGCTAAAACTGAAACCTCGAATTCTATCTAAATGCCCGCATGGGAAGTCTATTTTCGGCGCGCATGGCCGACATTCAGGGCAAGCAGATCAACCACGCGCGAAATCGTGCCGACGATAGTGTCGTCCTTCTTGGTCGGCGTGGCCGCCGCCACGGCAGAAGCCGCGCCGATGACCGCGAGGAGCGCCTCAACCCACTCCGCAAAGGCGCCACCCAGAATTCCGTTCAGAAAATAGTCCATATCCAGCTCCTTTCAGCCGTGATGCCCCGCACGCCGGGGCGCATAGAAGAAATGTCCGCCAACCAGCGCCCGCGGCGTCTCCCGCGCGGCCCAGTCCGGGTTTTCCGTATGCGGATGGAAGTGTGTGGAGCCCTCAGTCGGGTCGGCGTCCTCACCCGCGAAGGCCTTACAGAGCGCCGCCAGCGCGAGCAGGAATTCCCGGTCGGCTGCGCGCTCAGGCGCGATCCGGTTCGCCAGCGCCCAGGCAAGCGCCGCCCGCCCTTCTCCATCCTCCTCCCGCGCCAGCCGGCAAAGCCTCAGCGCAAGCCCGATAAGCCCCCGAATGTCGCGCTCCGCCGCGTCTGGGTCGCCGCCCTCGCACATGATGCTCTTTTGCTCTTCTAGGATCATATTCCTATATAAGAACAAGATAGGAACATTGTCAAGAGATCAGGCAGCGGGTCCGACGAGTTCGAGGCAATGAATGGCGAGCCGCAGCTTGCCGCCCGTGAAATCGCCGCCTTGCGCGGTCACGCGGAGAGGCGTCGCGCCGTAATAGGCACAGGGCGTTCCGCTTGGGCCGATGACCGTGCTCCCTTCCGCGACGCCTAGGGAATTTCCATAGCGCGCGGGATCGTCCGCCACGCCGAGCTTCCAGGATGCCGCCCCCGTGACCGCTTCGATCACGATCCCGGTAACACCAAGCACGATGGCGCGGTCCGGAATGAGAAAACCCGTTTCCGAATAGGGGCCCGTCCCCACTTCGTGATCGCCTTCCACGATGGTGAGCCGCGTCTCCGCGCCGCTCGACCCGAGCAGCGCCGGGCCGCCACTGGAAGGAACCGTCCAGCCGTGGCCGTCATGGACGAGAAGCGTGCCGGTTGCCTCGTTCCAGGCGCGCCAGCCCGGCTTCGGCGCGAAGGTAATCCACGCACCGTCGATGAAGGCAGCGACCTCCCCCTCCTCCGTGATGTAGCGCGCGCCCTCCACGGGCGCCTCCGGCAGCGGTCCGGTCAGCCGCGAGACAACGGAGAGATGCAGCAGCGCGTCGATCCTCCGCAGCGCCTCGTTCACCGTCACATGCTTCTGCGCCTGCGCCGCTTCGAGGAAGGGAAGACCGAGATGGAATGTGTCAGACATGAAGAGTGGCGCTCCTTCCGGTGCCGCGGCCGAAAGCGCGGCTGAGTTGATAGACGGTGATGTCGAGCGTGCTGAAATCCGTGCCGCTGAAATCCGCTGCCTGATCGGCGGGCGCGTAGATCGCTTGCGCCGAAGAAGCGGCGATGACGCGTTTCACGGCATCGCCTTCGCGGATTTCCACTTCATAGGCTTCGATTTCCTCGCCAAGTGGCACGTCGAGCCCCGCCCAGCTGTCACCGTCGAGCCTCGTGCGGCGTATCCATGAGAGATGGATCGCGCCCGTCGCGTCTCGCCGCGCCTTCAAATGCGCGGGGCTCAAGGGCCGAAGACCCACACCGTCAAAGGCGCGCGTCACACTCGTATAAGCCGGATCGTCGTAAGGCAGAGCGGCGGGGCCGAACACCCAGAGACGTTCCAGCCCGCGTTCCGCTTCGCCGACGCCAAGCTCCGTCACGCTTCCATCGAGCAGCACGAAACGCGCGCCCGCCTCGAGCGGGCTCCGCATGGCGGCTTCCGTTCCCGCCTGTCCGCGAAGCAATCCGCGCAGTTCGTAAGTACCGGGCGCGATGAGCTCCGCCTCCCGGAACTGGATTACTTCCCAGTCGCCTTCCGGCGTTTCGAGCGCTGCTCGATTGGCGCCCGAAAGAACGGCGGCGGCTTCGACGCTTGAAAGCGTCCCGCTCGACAGCAGGACCGAGAGCCGGTTCGCCTCGTCCCAGCGCGACGCAGGGCCGGGCATCAGCGGCGTCAACGTCCGCCCAAGCGTCGCCTCGTCGCGAAGCACGCGGTCGAGCACGAGCCCCGCCCCCACATCCTTGTAGACCGCGACGCCGCCCCAGGGATCGGCCGCGGCGGCGATGCGCGGCGCATGCGGCGTCTCCTCGCCCGTCAGCAGCGGCAGATCCATGAAGACGGCGAGCGGCTTTCCCCAACTCACGATCTCCTGCGGCGCGGGTTCGCGTTCCACACCGGGCGCATAAGCGCCGAAAAGGCTCCGTTCGCTTGCAACGGCGCTTGCCTCGCGCGCGCCCGCATCGGTCACGCCCGTCAGCCGGTAGACCGCTTCGCGCGTACCGAGGTCGAGCGTCACATGGTCGCCCGGATCGAGCGCGATCAGGCTTGGCGGCAGCGTCAGTTCCGCGCGCTCGCGCTCGCTCCAGACCTTCTGCAGCCAGACATCGGCGACGATCTGCGCTTCCGCCTGCGTCAGCACCATCGGCAGCGCGGTGGTCGCGACACGTTCGCTGCCGCCCGCGAGCCTTCGCGCCTCCACCGCCGCCTGGCGGTACTCGCCATTGCCGTCGATATAGGTGAGCTTCGCGGACAGAGGCAGTTCCGTTTCCTGTCCGCGCGTGAGCTTCCATCCGGGCGACGCGCTTTCTTCCGCCACGGCGAGATCGCCCGCCGCCAATGTCGCGCAAGGCTCGTCCGTGAAGTGGCGAAAGCGGATCGTCCCTTCCGTTTCCACCGCATCGAAGAAGCAGGCAAGCATCAGCGGCTCGATGGCCGCGCGCGGACTCATGATGCGGTCGATGACGAAGCCTTCCACCACGCGCGTGAGGGTTTCCGCGTCGAAATCGGCGAAGCCCACATCGCGGAGGATCGCACGCATCAGCGCAGGCAGAGGGGCCGCGCCCATGCGCCCGTTGAGCCAGTGGCCGAGCCGCCAGTTCTCCGCGTCCGACCAGATGTCGCGCCTGTCCGGAAAGGCAGGGAAAGGCCGCGCATCCCAGGTCCAGAAGAAGATGCGCGAAGCATCGACCATGCGCCCGCCATAAACGGTTGAAACGGGGTTCGTTCCCTCCGTATGATCGGGATGCGTCTCATCCCAATAGGACATTTCCGCCTCGATGAAACGGCGCTGGATGAAATCGTCCCGCGTGCCGCGCGAGAAGTTCGGCCATGCGCTTTCCGAGGATTTCGGATCGACGAAAACATTGGGCTCGTTCGTCCCCTTGTCGATGGCGGGGCATCCAAGCTCCGTGAACCAGACCGGCTTCGATTTCGGCACCCATGAAGTCGGCGCCGCCGCCTCCACGCCGCCCGGCCGGTCGTAATGCGCGTTCGACCACCAGCGCTTCAGGTCCTTCGCGCGCCACACCCATGGCTTGCCGTAAGCGCCATCCGTGATCGGCGTGCGGTTCTGCGCGGCGCGGTCTTCCTCGCTCGCATAGTACCAGTCGTAACCCTCGCCGCCCGCGATGCGGCTGCGGAGATAGTCGAGGTCGTAGATCGAGCCCCATTCCTCCGCATCGAGATGCGTAGCGCCGTGGCGCCAGTCCGTCAGCGGCGCATACATGTCGATGCCGATGAAGTCGATATTCGCATCCGCCCAGAGCGGATCGAGGTGAAAGCGGAAATCGCCGCCGCCTAGATCGTGTCCGCGATATTCCGACCAGTCGGCGGCATAGGAGATTTTCGTCTCCGGCCCCAATATGGCGCGCACATCGGCTGCCAGTGCGCGCAAGGCCGCTACGGCCGGATAGCTCGCGCCGTCGCGTGCCTGCGTCAGCCCGCGCAGTTCCGATCCGATGAGAAAAGCCTCGACGCCGCCCGCCGCCGCGCAGAGCCGCGCATAATGCAGCACCATGCGGCGGTAGCTCCATTCGCTCGCGCCCGGCGCCTCACTGCCGAAGAACTCCGCCACCTCCTCCGCCACGTCACCCTCCGGCGCGATGCGCCCGCGCCAGGGATATCCGGGCATGTCCATCATCACGAAGGGATAGAAGGTGACGGCGAGCCCGCGCGCCTTCAGATCCGCTATCGCGCGCATGACGCTCGCGTCGGATGGCGTGCCGCCATAGGCAGGCTTTCCCTCCATCATGCTCACCGTCTCGGCCGCGGCGCGCGTCAGCCCGGCCACGCTCCATGCGTCGGGTGAGGTGAGCTTCGATGCCGTATCGACCTTCGGCTTCACACTGCATTCGCCGCCGCGCAGATCGTCGCCGAACCAGGAGACGACGAGCGAGACCGCGCGCGCATTGGGCAGCGCCGCCTCGAGCTCGTCCATCGCCACGGAAAAATCCGCGCGGCCCTCCATCGTATGCGTGTTGATCGCGCGGCTCGATGTTTCGCTCCGGATTTCGCGCTGCGCCACCGTGTCATAGGCGAATTCGCCCGCGCCGGGTATCACCGTCACCGCGCGCACCAGCCCTTCCACATCGTCGAGCGTGCGGAAGATTTCGAAACTCAGTTGCGGAATGCGATTGCCGAAAGGCGAGACGTCGAAATCCTCGAAGACGATATAGGCCGTGCCGCGATAGGCGGGCGCCTCGCCCGTCACCGCCTCGATCAGCGGATCGGGCTCTTGCGTCTCGCCGCCGCGATGAAGCCGCCACGTCACATTCGCAAGCGAGAGCGGCTTCCCGTCCGCCCAGACGCGCCCTACCCGCGTCACCTCGCCTTCGCAGAGCGCGACCGCGAAGGAGACCGTGTAGCTGTATTCCGTCACGCTCGCCGACGAGCCGCCACCCTTGCCGCCGCCCGCCGAGCGCGTCTGCCGGTGCTCGACATAGTCCGTCGCCCAGATCACCTGCCCGCCGAGCCGCGCACGGCCATAGACGCGCGGTATCGGTGCGCCTTCCGTCGAAGCCATCACATGGAGATCGCCGAGCCGCGGTCCTTCCGCGCTCGCGGAGGAGCCGAAAAGCCGCGCATCGATATAGGAGCCGGCCAGCGTGCCGACAGCGCTGCCGATCGCCGCGCCTGAAATCGTCGCGCCGAAAAGCGAGAGGCCCGACGGCATCAGCGTATTGCCGAGCGCGGAACCCACACTCGAAAGGGCTAGCGTCGCCATCTCAGTCCTCCACCCCCGGAAAGCGGAACGCATGCGCCGCACGCGCGCGCCACCAGCGTCCCATCGCCGTTTCCACCACCGCACGGCCCGACCATGCATGGATCATGCGGTTCTCCCCGCTCAGGATCGCGGCATGTTTCGCCGGTCCATGCGCGCGCATGCGAAAAAGCAGAACGTCGCCCGCGCGCGCCTCGTCCACGCTCACTTCTTTCATGTGCCGTCGCGCCGCCTCCGCCATCGCTTCTTCCGCTGCGCCGGCCGGCAGCTCCGCCCAGTCGGGCGTATAGGCAGGCGGGGTTTCCGGTTCCGCGCCGATCACCTCGCGCCAGACGCCGCGCACAAGACCCAGGCAGTCGCAACCCGCGCCTTTCACGCTCGCCTGATGGCGATAGGGCGTGCCGATCCAGCCGCGCGCCGCGGTGACGATCTCCTCGCGCGTTGTCAATTCAATCTCCCGCCCGCGCGAGCACGAAGTCGCTTCCCGGCATATGCGGGAAGCCGCGAAAATTCTCGTGATTGCCGAAGCGGACGCGGCAGGTCGCGAATTGCTTGTCGCATCCCGCCGTCACGGTGAAGCTGTCACCCGGCGCGATGCCGCGCGGCAGTGCCCGCCAGATTTCGAGCTTTCCCGCCTCATGCGCCTTCACTTCCATCGCCGCGCCTTCGTTCGCGCCGCTCGTGAAGGTTAGTTTTCCGCGCGCGAAGTATCCGGCGGCGTAAGCGCCGAGCCCCATCGCCTCGATCTCGCGATTGCCGCTCACGTGTTCGACCGCACCTTCCGCCGTCCAGTCCGATGCGTCGAGCCCGCATCGCGCATCGCAGAAGTCGGCGTCGCAACCATATTGATAGAGCCGCCCCACCGGCTGGTTCAGTCTGTGCGCGAGCCCCCGCAGCTCCGCCGTGAAACCCGCGCCGCTCCGCGAGACCTCGCCCAGATTTCCCTTCCGCATCAGCACGCGCCCCGACACATCCTGCCAGTTCACGCGCCAGATCTCGATTTCCGCATTGTCGTAGAGCCCGGCGGCGAGATCGCCCTCATCGAGCCGCGCGGAGGAAAGCGCACCCGTCACATCGAGATTGTCGACGTTCAGCCCGCCCGTGCTTTCAAGCGCCGATGCTGTGAAGCCGCCCGCCGCCTCGTAGGTCACGCCGCCAAAGACGAGATCGCGATCATGTTCCGTGAAGCCGAGCGTTGCGCCGTCGCGCCGCGTCAGCTTCCAGCACCAGGCAAGCGTCGTCGTTCCGCTCGCGACATGCGCGGCGAATTCGGGAGACAGATTTTTCATGGATCAGATCCTGATTTCGATCACCGGAATGTCGGGCACGCTTCCCGCCTCGAAAGCCCCGAAGCCGATATCGAGAAAATCCGTATCGAAACGCACAGGCACGTCGAACTCATATCCCGCGGTCACCGCCACGCCTTCGCCCGGCGCAACGGCGAAGGTGACGATGCCTGATGCGTGATCCACGGTGAAGTCCTCGCCCTCTTCCATCTCCGCGCCGGCAAGCGCCACGCGCACCGTTCCCGCAACGGGCTTTGCGATCTCGCGCGTGTAGCTCGCCCCGCCCGAGGCATAGCTCTTCACGAGCTGGAACGCCCTGCGTTCACCGTCGCCTTCCCCGAGCGTCTGGTCGAGCGGCGTCATGTCCCTCTGCGGCGCGCAGCTTTTCCAGTCGGCTCGATCCTTCCAGCGAAAGCCGTGCAGCCTTCCATGCCGCGCCTCGAAAAAGGCGATCACCTCGTGAATGTCGTCGAGATGGCGAAGGCCGAGCCCCGCATTGTAGCGCCGCCGCGACATCGCCCAGGGGCTGTTCCGCTCCTCGCGTCCCGAGCCCAGCGTCACGATTTCCGTGCGCCGCTCCGGACCGCCGCTTGCGCCGAGCGCAATCGAAAGTGGAAATCTCACTTCGTGAAATGCCATGCGCGCCTCACATGTTTCTCTGTCCGCGCGCGCCCACGCGTGCAAGCATCGCGGCGATCTGCGATTCCGAGCGGCGGAAGCTCGCCGCGTCCGTAGCCGTCACATTGAAGATGATGTTCGTTGCGCCGCCGCCTTCCGTGGCGACGCCGAGCCGCCCGTCCGCGTCCCGCCGCAGCGGCAATATCGCCTCGGCCCCCGCTTCGCCCGCGAGCCCCGTCCCCCCGCGCAGGGGAAAGAGCATCGGACTCGATATCACGCCGCCTTTCGCGAAAGGCAGCACCCGGCCATCGGCAATCGCGTTGCCGTCGGCGTTTGCGGTCACGCTGCCGAGCATGGTCCCAATGCCGTTCGATACCGCGCCCGAGATCGTCTGCGCTGCCCGGTCCAGCGCCACGCGTGAGAGATCGAGCGCGAGCTTCTTCAGCACGTCGGAAAGCGAGCGCCCCTTCAGCGCCGCCCCCTCGAAGGCATTGCCCAGCGCATTGCCGAAGTCGCGCCCCTCGCGCGTCGCGCGGCGCATCTCGTCGCTCACCGCTTTCAGCGAGCGCTCCGCATCGAGCGCGAAGGCGCGCGCGGCCTCGCTCGCCTGCTCCATCGCAGCAGCGAGTTCTTCCGGGTCTCTGTCTGTCATTCAAACTCCGTATCGTCTTGGCGGCAGCCGCTCGAAACGCTAGCGTGCCATCCATGGAAACTGTCACGCTCTGGCGCCCCGTGGGCCCGCAGGAACTCGATTTGATCCGCCAGTCCGGCATGCGCGCCTTTCCGCCGCGCCTGCCCGATCAACCGATCTTCTACCCGGTCACCACCGAGGAATATGCGGTCAAGATCGCGCGCGACTGGAACGTACCGGCGAGCGGGTCCGGCTTCGTCACGAAGTTCGAGGTGAGGAAGTCATTCCTCGACAATTATCGCGTCGAGGAAGCGGGTGGCAGCGCACATCGCGAATACTGGATTCCCGCGGAAGAACTTTCTGCCTTCAATGAAGCAATCGTCGGCGAAATCGAAGTCGTCGCGGAGTTTCGCTAGCGCGCGGCACCATCGGGATATCGGATCATCAACCCGTCGAACTCTTCGCGTCCCATCGCCTTCCGAACATCGGGCCTCATCGCCCGTGCCGCTGCCGCGAGTTCCGGCAGCGTCATGCGCCAGAAGATCTCGGGCGGCATGCGCAGCGTGCCGAGGCCGAGGCTCATCGCCTCTTCCCAGGGAAAGCGCGAGCCGCTCACGAAGCGCCCCCAAACGTCGCAGAGAGAAGGTCAGCCACGATGGCGATGAAGCCTGCCGCGCCGCCTTCCGCCGTCATGCGGGCGACATCCTCGTCCGTGCGTTCGTAGCCCGCGCCCCGGAGCCCCGCGCCGATGATGCGCGCCGCGTCCATCGCCGCGATGCGTCCCGTCTCGAAGCGGCTTGCCAGCGCCAGCATGTCCTCGCCGCCGAATGCCTGCTCCAGTTCCGCCAGCGCGCCGAGCGTCAGCACCAGCGTCACGCGTTCGCCATCGAGCACGGCCTCGATCTCGCCCCTGTGCCTGTTCGCCATTTGCTTTCCTTCGCGCTGGATTTGCATTTTGGAAAACCGTTATTCTCCCCCGGGGCGGCGCTTCAGGGGGAAGCGCCGAAGCGAAGGGGCCATTCGTGAAATTCAGTCTTGTCGTTGCTTTCGTGCTGCTCGCCGTCACATCGGCTCACGCGCAGGAACGCGAGCCCGCGCCGCCTCCGCAGGACCCTTCCGTCGCAACGATACGCGGCGACGTCATAGGCGGCTTCTTCGGCACCTCCGGCACGCGCATCGCCGCTATAGACGGCAAGACGATCTATGGACCCGAGGAGAGCTGCGCCCGGCATGACCTTACGCCCGGCCCGCATTCGATTGTCGTCGCCAATGGCAAGGCGCTTCTCCCGCTTCGTCTCGATGTCGCGGCAGGAGATGTCTACATTGTAGAGGGCACCGACGAGAGCGGCGTTCTAATCAAGGAGACAAAGTCCGGTACCACTGTCTTCCGGACGTCACGCACATCCGGCGATGGTTCGCCTTTGCAGAAAGCATCCACGTCGGGCAACGCTGATGCGGCGACCATCAGAATAGAAAAGGCGCAAATCGAAACCCTGTTTGGCGGGGCGGTCGACAAGGGAAGCGCCTATCTCTACACGATTGACGGAGCCCGGTTTTCGGACAAGACAACCTCCGCCGCCGTCGAGCCGGGAATGCGTGCCCTCAGCTTCATGATCTCGCATGCGTCGTCGGCATTCCCGGTTTCAATGCAACCGCTGGTGGTCGCGCCATCCGGATCGTTCGGCTGGTGGCAGGTCTTTCCCGTGCTTCTCGAACTTGAACCGGGGCACAGCTATGTGATCCGGCCAGGATCGATCCGCGCGGGCAATTTCAAGGGACAGGTGGTCGTTTCAATCAATGATGAGACAGCAGGCAAGGATATCGTCTCAGACCTCCCTGTCGCACTCAACGTCATCAATCGCGGTGTCACCTACTTCGCCGGAGTTTCCTACGACACGCAGACATCTCTTCCTGAGAAAAACGGCCAACTGAAACGGTCTCCGCCGCGCAAGAAGCAATGGTGTGAACGGGACGATTGATACAAGAAGTATCTTTATTCCAAATTCCAATCGGGAGTTTTCATGCGAATCTTCGTCAGGTTTTCCCTGGTACTTCTTGCCTTGTCCCTCGCGGCATGCGCTCCCGATCTGGCAAAACTGCAGACTGCGGAATTCCAGCCCTACGAGCCGGACCTCTCCGGCATCGCCGAGCCCGCAACGATCCGCGGAAGCTACGTCGAAAACACCGATATACTTGGCAAGACCTCACGCGCCGTTGGCGTCTTCGCCCTCGATGGGAAGACGGCATTCAAGGGAGGCTTCGCAACGCCAATCTCGCTAACTCCCGGCACTCATTCACTGACTATCGGTTATTCGGACAGCGGCTACGGCGATACGATCCCTGTCATGCTGGATGCAAAGCCCGGCGGCCGCTATGTCGTCAAACGCTCGAAAGACACGGACTGGCTGGATGGCCTGAAATACGACCGTATCCGGACCTGGCTCTATATCGAGGAGGAAAAGACCGGCGAGATCGCCGTACCGAAAGTCCCCGATGTCATTCAATCTATAGAAGGGCGATATCAGCCTCCGTCCGGTCCCGATGTCGGGACGATGCGCGGCACCGTCAATGCCCATGGTGTGTCCGTCTACCCGATTGCGGTGGACGGCCAGATCGTAAAGGAAGACCGGGAAAGGGACCTGCTGGTTACCGCCCGATGGGAACCTACAAAGCCGGTCGCGCTGGCGCCGGGTATGCGCGCCATCGCGATACAGGCCAAGATTGGAGTGACCAGCCGGTATCTGCCGATACTTCTCGATGTGAAGCCCAATGCCTCATATGTCGCGAACGTCGACTATCGGCTGAAGAGGTCCGGAGAAACGCGTATCTTTACCTTCACGATCTGGATTGAAGACGGCGTGACCGGAGAGGTCGTCCTGCCACGCACGGATTTACCCGGCGCGCCATACCCCACGCTCTAGCTTCACATCGCCGCGAAGGAAATCTCGCCTGCGCTTTCGAGCGCGAGGTCAAAGCCGACTTCACCGTCATGGTCGCCGGAAAATTCCAGCGCCGTGATCTGGAACGGTCCTTCCACCGTGCCGAAATCGGGGATCACCACCTGCCAGCGGCGGATCGCGCCCGCGAAGAAGATCTCGCGCACACTCGCATCCGACGCCGCGTCACGGAAAATGCCGCGCCCGGTGATCGCCGCCGAGCGGACGCCCGCGCCTTCCAGCAGCTCACGCCACCGGCCCGTGGATTCCGCATGGGTCACATCCACCGCCCGCGCATTGAAGGCGATGGCGCGCGAGCGCAAACCCGCCACGGTCACGAAACTCCCCTCGCCCGTGCCGTCGAGCTTCAGCAGCAGGTCCTTGCCTTTCTGGGCCGTCATTCATCGTCTCCCATGTTCCCCCCCCCCCGCCGCTTCGCGGCGACCTCCCCCCTCAAGGGGGAGGTAAAGCGTTGCAGCTCGTTAGCCCTCCCCCCTTGAGGGGGAGGGTTGGGTGGGGGGTAAAAGAAAATGCCTAAAGCTCTTCCGTCACCGCGCGAAAGCGGATCGTGCCGCGCCAGGTGATGCCGTCCGCCTCGCGCCGCGTCGTCCCGTCGAGGAAACGAAGATTGACGAGCGCATGTCCCTCAAGCGTCAGCGCCACGTCATGAAGCCCCGCGTTCACCGCGCCCATGATGCGCTTCACCTCCGCGCGGCCGCCGCCCCGCGAAAACGCATGGAAGATGAGCCGGTGTTCCATGCCGCCCGGCCAGTCGCGCGTCTCGTTTTCGCCGATGGCGAGATAGGGGAACCCCGCATCGCCCGGCACATTGTCGTAAATGCGCGTGGCCAAGAGCGCGGCAAGATCCTCATCGCCCGCAAGCCGCGCATAGATCGCCTTCTGCAGTTCGAGGTCGGCGCTCATCTTGTCCCCTCACAGGTGAGTTCGAGAAAGCGCTTCCGTCCATCCGGGTCGCGGAGGCTCGTAATGTTCAGCACACGCTCCTTCCAGAGCACGCGCATTTCCGTGGTGATGCCCGAGCGGTAGCGGATGGTGAGCGTGAGGGCGGCATGTGCGGCCAGCCTTCCGCCGGCGAGCCTCTCCTGCCCGCGCCTTTCTTCCACCTTCGCCCAGACGGTCGCGCCGCTCGTCCATGTTATGTTCGCGCCGCCTGCTCCATCCGGCGTCCGCTGCGGCGATTGCAGCGTCACGCGCTCGCGCATCTCGCCGATCGCAATGCCCGTCACAGCCGCATTCTCCGGAAAGGCTTCACCAGCGCGGAGACCGTGCGCGGCAGTTTCGCGCCATCTCCGACAGGTTCGCGATGTTCGAACCAGTGCGCGGCGAGCATCAGCACCGCCTGCCGGAGCGGCATGGGCACATCCGCCACCGCGCCATAGCCCGCGCGAAAGTCGATCACGATGCCTGCAAGCCGCGTCGCGGGCATGGGCCAGGCCTGCCCCCGCTTCACGGCAATGCGCGGATGCTCGCCCGTCTCCGCCTCGTAGAAAGCCGGATCGAGCGGCAGCATCGCGCCGCTCAGCGAGGCGACCTTCACCGCCATCACTTCGCTCACCGGCGCGAGCGGAATTGCCAGCGGACCCGAAGGCCAGTCGTCCAGCGTCAGCCGCCAGCTTTGCTCCACGAAGGCGCGCCGCGTTTCCGCTTCGAGCGCCGCCCGCGCCGCAGTCAGAAGCGCCGTCAAGAGCGCGTCCTCCTCCGTCGCGTCGAGCTTCAGATGCGCCCGCGCTTCGGCGAGCGACACCGGCTCCTCGGCGGGGCCGCTGAGAAGGGTCAGGGTCATGTGTGGTTCCTATTGAACAGAAGACTCAGGTCCCACCCGCCCCTGGGGGCGGGTGAGCAGAGAGGCAAGAGCTGATTACTCCACCGGCTTCAGCTGCGCGGCACCGAGAAGGGCGAGCGCCGCTATGGGCGTTCCCTCCTCGTGTTCGCCTTCGAGAACGACACCCACGCGCGTGTAACGCGCGGGCCCCGCATAGCCGATGCGATAGTCGCGCATGTCCTGGCCGTCCGCATCGAGGCGGGCAAAAGTGCCCGTCTCGTCCGGCGCATCGCCCAGCACTTCATGCGCCGCCGTCACCGGCATCCATGTCGCGCCGTCGTCGGAGGCCTCCAGCACGCAGGCGATCGAGACCTCGTCCGAGAGCTCGTCGCCGGCCGTGCCGATGCAGACGATGTGTTCCACCGCGCCGAAGCCGCGCCTGTCGACGGGCGCGCCGTAGCGCGTTTCCGCCGTCAGCTTCGGATCGAGCGTCAGCACCGTCTTCAGGTTGCTGTGCAGATCGCGCATCGTGCACCTCACGCCGAGAACTGGAGGAACTTGATCGCCTCGAAGTTCTGCACGCCGCCGCCCACGCGCTTCGTCGTATAGAAGAGCACGTAAGGTTTCGCGCTGTAGGGATCGCGCAGCACGCGCACGCCCAGCCGGTCGACGATGAGATAACCGCGTTTGAAATCGCCGAAGGCGATGGCGGGCGCGTCCGCCGCGATGGAGGGCATGTCTTCGGCCTCCGTCACCGGATAGTTGAGCAGCGTCGGCGGCTGCCCGGCCGCGAGTGCCGGCTGCCAGAGATAGTTGCCGTCCATGTCCTTGAACTTGCGGATCGCGGCCTGCGTCGCGCGGTTCATGACGAAGCGCCCGTTCGCGCGGTAGCCCGCCTTCACCGCATAGATGAGGTCGATCAGCTTGTCGCCCGGATTGGATGTGGGAAAGCCGCCCTCATTGCCGCTGGCGATGAAGCCGAGCTTGCCCCATTCCCAGTCGCCCTCTTCCACGCGCTCATAGTCGAGGAAGCCGCGCGGCTTCTTCTCGCCATCGCCCGTGACGAAGGCGGCGCCTTCCTGTTCGGCGAAAGCGGTCTGCACCTCTTCGGCGAGCCACTGATCGATATTCACCGCCGCATCGTCGAGCAGCGTCGGCGTCGCGGCCGGCATGGCATAGAGCTCCATCGCGGGGAACTCCAGTTCGGCGAGCGTCGGCGATGCCGTCTGCGGCCGCGTTTCCGTTTCACCGACCCAGCCCGTCTGCAGCCCGCCCTTCGAGAAGGGCTTCTTGTAGCTCGCCGCGCCGATCTGCCTGATCCCCGCAATCGCGCGGATGGGCGAAACCTCGGAGACGATGCGGTCGATCATGCGCTCGGTCTCCGCCGGCACCAGGTAGCCGCCATCGGGATCGGACTGCGCCGAGAGCGCCTTCGCCTCCAGCCCGCGCAGCTCATGCGCCTCGCCCTTCCTCACATAGCGTTCGAAGGCGCGCTTGTGTTCGCGTGCGCCCGCGCCCGTCTCCGCGCCCCCGCCGATCTCCGGGCGGCGCGCGGCCAGCGTCAGTTCGTCGAGCTTCTTCTTCTGCATGTCGAGCGCGCGGTTGATGCGCTCCACCTTTTCCTCCGCCAGCACGTCGGCCGAGAGCTTGCGTTCCAGCTCGCCGAGCCGCTCGTCATTCGCGGACTTGAAGTCCTCGAAGGACGACAGGAACTCGTCCATCGCGTCGCGCACTTCATGTGCGCTTGCGCTCCGCGCATGCTCGCTCTTCGTTTCCGGCGCGCGCGCCTCTTCCTTCAGCGACGCGCCGATGCGCGGCACGCCGTCATTCCAATGCGACATGTGTCGTCTCCAGATTGTGTTTCGGGTTCAGTTCGTGAAAAGCCGGGCCGCCGCGCGCAGCGCGCGGGCGAGCGCCTGGTCGCCGCCTCCCGCCTCCCGCGGGGCAGGCAGCGCCTTGAAGCCGCGCTGGATGATCGTGCGGGCTTCCATCCGGCTGAACCCAGCGTCCTGCGTGAGCCAGCGTTCGAATTCGCGTGTCGTGGGCCGCCCCTCCTTCACCGCGCTCACCCGCGCGGCGGGCAGCATCGGAAAGGTCACGACCGAAATCTCCCAGAGGTCCACCTCGATCAGCCGCCTGGCGCCGCTCGCGCGGTCCGTCTCCGCCTTCACGACGTGATAGCCGATCGAAAGCCCGTCGACGGCGCCCGCCCGCATCAGCGTCAGCACCTCGCGGGCGCGCCGGACATCGGTGAGCAATTGCCCGCGCACGAAGAGCCCGCGCGCATCCTCCTTTATCTCCTCCCAGGTGCCGATCACCTCGTTCGGCTCATGCTGGTAGAGAAGCTTCACGCCGCGGGCGCCCCGCTTCAGCAGCGATTTACGGAACGCGCCGGGCATCACTACGTCGCGGCCCAGATCCTCCGTCCCGAAAAGCGAGGCATAGCCCTCGAAGCTCCCATCCGCCTTCACCGCCTTCGCCTCGAAGCGCGCGGCCTTCCGCTCGCCCGCCGCATTCTCCACGGGTTCTCTCACTCGTTTCCTCCGTATGGGGATGTTTCGCGCAACAAAAAAGGCGCCCGGAGGCGCCTTCGCAACCCACAGGTGTCACCCCTGCGAAAGCCGGGGCCCATGGGACGATGATTAGAATTGGAGAGTCAGATGGATCCCGGCTCATGTCCCGGCGAAAGCCGGGATCACCGGATGACAGTTGGGGGTTGAAGCGGCCTCACCTCCCCAGCCTCTCCTCGATCCTCTCCAGCGCCGCGTTCGCGGCCTTTGTCTGCTCCTCCAGCCGCGCGGTGCGCTCGACGAGTTCGCCGATCCGCTCCGTCCGCGCCTCGAGCGCGCCGAGCCGCTCGTTCGCCGCGCCCGCCCAGAGAAGCGCCGCCGCCGTCTGCGCGAGGATCGTGACGATCACGGCGAGCGGCACGCGCCGGTCGATTGCCCACCGGTCCATCGTCCCCATTGGCGCCTCTTTCGTGTATGCTGTCTCTTCCACCGGCTCGCCCCTTTCGAAAGACCCGATATGACGAATGACCTCTGGATGATCCTGATCATGGGCATGGCGCTTGCCTGTGGCCCCGTGCTCCTCGTATGGCTCGAAGAGCGCACGCGCGCGCGCGGCGCTTCCGTGCCCGCCCTCGTCACCATCAAGGGCTATCGCATCACGCCGCACAGCGCCTTCAGCCTCGTCATCGCGGTCATGCTGATCTATCTCTCCTGGCAGATGCGCGGCATCGGCCTCGGTTTCGTCTTCATGGTCTTCGGCTTCGTGGATGTGATCGTCGCCGTGCAGAACATCAGGAAGTCGAAACGCTCCTCGACCTGACACCGCTCACCCCTCGTCCATATCCCACCGCCTCGCGCTTTTCCTCGTCGCTGAGGAAGTCCGCGCGGCCGACCCGCGCCCAGAGCGCGTCGCGGTCCGCCGAAAGCGCGTCGATGCCGTCCGCGTCGTACCAGAGCCGCAGGCGCCCCTCATAGCGGCTCCCGAGCCAATGCGTCAGCGCCCGCGCGGTGCGGCCCGCAAGCGGCAGCACGGTCCCGCGCCAGAAGGCCCGGTTCGCCTCGCGCAAATTCGCGTAGGTGTTGTCGCCGGGAATGCCGAGCAGCATGGGCGGCACGCCGAAGGCGAGCGCGATCTCGCGCGCGGCGGCGTGCTTCGTTTCGATGAAATCCATCTCCTTCGGAGAAAGCCCCATGCTCGTCCAGTCGAGCCCGCCTTCGAGCAGCAGCGGCCGCCCGGCATTCGCCGCGCCCTGGTAGTTCTCGGCGAGTTCGCGCTTCAGCCGTTCGAACTGGTCTTCGGACAGGTTCTGCCCCGTCTCGCCGCCCTTGTAGACGAGCGCGCCGGAAGGCCGCGCCGCATTGTCGAGCAGCGACTTGTTCCAGCCGCCCGCCGCATTGTGGATGTCGATGGCGCAGGCCGCCGCCTCCAGCGGGCTCATCCCGTAATAGTCGTCCACCGGGTTGAAAAGCCGCATATGGAGCACCGGGCTCCGCGTCCCGCAAGGGATCGTCACGATCCGTCCGTTGACGGAATATTCGTAGGCCTCGGGCCAGCCCGCCCGGCCCGGCACGGCTTTCATGCGGTCGGGCCGCAACACATAAAGCTCGCGAGGCGCGCCCTCCACCTCCACAAGCTCCATGTAGCTGTTCCCGGCGACTTCCAGAAAGCTGTACCAGCTCTCGAAGAAATCCGCGCCGGACTGCCCCTCGTTCGGCCGCTCGATCAGCTCGAGCAGCGGATGCTCGCTCAGCTCCCTGTCCCCGTCATAGATAAGCCAGGGCAGGCTTGCCGCCGCTTCCGCGATCATGCGCACGCAGCGATAGGCGATGGCGTTCCGCCGGTAGCCCTCGTCCGCCAGCGCCGCATAGTCGCGCGGCGTCCAGACGGGCCGCCCCTGCATATGCAGCGCGATCATCGGCGCGACGCGGCTTTCCTTCTTTTCGGGCACGGGCGCGCGCCCGCGCATCGCGCCGAGAAGCGCGGCAAGCGGATTGGGCATGGATGTGGTTCTCCGATTGTAAAGTCCGTGTCGCCCCGGCTCACCGGGTTGCCCTTCGCCTCCCCCTTGCGGGGAGGCCGGGAAATTCGCGGATCCCGTGAATTTCCCGGGTGGGGGTTCCGGGCAGTGAGGCAACCGGTGATGGCGAAATCAAGTTCCCGCAGGACGGCTCATTCCAGCAGAGGAAAGAGGAAGAAGTTCAGCAAGGAGCCCCCCACCCGATCCGCTTTGCGGATCGACCTCCCCGCAAGGGGGAGGTGAAGAGAAGAGCACCCTCCTGACGCTCCCCTTACAACCTTCGCATCCTCGGCTCCCCGGCCTCGCCGGAGAGCATCAGCTCCGTCAGCGCCCACACCAAGGCATCGAGCCGGTCGGGGCTTTTCGCGCCGGGCGTCCAGTCGCACATCTGGTCTTCCAGTTTCGCGAGCCCGCCCACGTGATGCACGAGCCCGCGCTCATATAAAGCCGCGATGGGTTCCGCGCGGACGCGCTTTCCCCTTGTCGCCCGCACCAGCCGGATCGGCGCATCCGGCATTTCCTGCCGCATCACGCTTTCCACCATCTCGCCGCCCATGTTCGCTTCGGCGACGATCCTGTCCGCCTCATGCGCGCGGTAGCAGCCGGCCACGCGCTTTGCCCAGGCGAGCGGCGAGAGCCGCCCCAGCGAGCGGTCGTCCAGCACATAGGCCTGACCGTCCTCGCCGATCCCGGCGCAGACGATGCCGCATTCGTCCGATTTCGCGCCGCCCGTCGCGGGCGGGTCGACGCCCACCACCACGCGGACGAGCAGGGGCGCGCGCTCGATCCGGCCCCGCTCGATCAGCTCGCGGTTCCAGAGCGCATCCGGATTGTCCTCGATCAGTTCGGCGTCGAGTTCCTGCCGCCCGAGCCGCGTGCCCTCGTAGCGCGAGATCACCGCGCGGAAAAATCCGTCCGCCAGGTTCGCGCGGTTCGCATGGGTGGAAGCCCGCGTCACCGCCGTTCGCCTGTCCGCGATCAGCCGTTTGAGCACGGGCACGGGCCTGGGCGTCGTCGTCATCACCTGTCGCGGGTTCTCGCCCAGCCGCAATCCGAATTGCAGCATGTCCCAGGCCGCTTCCGCATAGCGCCATTTCGCAAGCTCGTCGCCCCAGGCCGCATCGAATTGAGGGCCCCGAAGGCTTTCGGGCTCGCCCGCCGAAAAGACATGAGCCACAGCGCCATTCGGCCAGAGAAGCCGCCGCCGCGAAACTTCATAGCGCGGCCGCTCGCCTTCCCTCGCAATGCTCCTGAGCCCCGAAGGCCCGTCGATCATCACCTCGCGCACATCGCCGAGCGTTTCGCCGACAAGCGCGATCCGCCCCGCCCGGCCAGCATCGACTTCCCCCTGCACCCATTCGGCGCCCGCGCGCGTCTTGCCCGCGCCGCGCCCGCCCAGCACCAGCCATGTCGTCCACTCGCCCTCCGGCGCGAGCTGGTCGTCCCGCGCCCAGAAGCGCCAGTCAGCGTGGAGCAGCCGCGCCTCTCGCGGCGTCAGGCTTTTGAGGAACTCTTCCCTTGCCTCCGCCGCCAGCGAGGCGAGAAAGCCTGCTCTCAAGCTCGGCGCGGATGCTTTCGTCCTCCGCGCGGCGTCTTGCCTTGTCGGCCTCGGGGTCGTTTCGTTTGGCAAGCCGCGCCGCCTTTTCGATTTCGTGGAGCTTGTCGATGGAGCGCACCAGCGTCGCGAGGCGGCGTGCCTGCCGCTCGCCTTCCGCCTCGTCGCGCATCGTCTTTCGCTGCCGCTCTATGTCCGCAATTTCGCGGGCGATCAGCCTCGTCAGCCGCGCGGCCAGCGCCTCCGCATCCTGCGGCAGTTCGGTTTCGAGGCGCTGTTCCTCGGCAACCTCGCCGCGCTTCGGCCAGTTCTCGGTCTTCGCTCTCGCGAGAATGCGGTTGCAGTGAATGCCGTGATCGAAGGCGATCTCGGAAAGACGCCGCTTGCCGATCTCGTATTCGGCGCGGATGGTCTCCCAGTCGAGTTCCTCATCCGCCATTGCGCGCGGCGGCGCATCCGCCACCGGCTCTTTCGCCGCCGCTTTCGTCATCGTCATCCGCACAATTCTGGAGATGGACGTAAGGTAGGGAGCGAGCGTGACGCTGACAATTGGGGATATCTCGGAACTTTCGCTTTCACCGAGTCTGAAGCGCTGTTCGCGGGCGGGCACTACTTGTCACCCACCAAAAGTGTCATCCCGGCGAAAGCCGGGACCCACTCGCAATTCAACTTGCCGCAGCAATCAAGGTTGAACGCCGTCCCTCAGCGTGCTTCGAGCAAAACCGCTCTTGCTAAGGGAACCAATGGGTCCCGGCTTTCGCCGGGATGACATCGGCATTTTTGTCTCACGCATTGCCTCAACCGTCTTCTTCCGACTCCCCTTTCCTCCCGAGTCGCGGCAAACTCCCGCAAAACCGCGCCGGGGAGGACCATGCTGCAGAGAATCGCGACTTCGCTTCGCTTCCGCTTCGTCGCACGCCAGTCGGCGATCGAGCGGCAGGCGGGCGCCATTCCCTATGCGCTTGTGGACGGTCAGGTCGCGGTCCTGCTCATCACCTCGCGGCGCACGGGCCGCTGGATCTTTCCCAAGGGCGGGCTCATGGAAGGGCTCGATCCGCATGAGGCCGCCGCGCAGGAAGCGCTGGAGGAAGCGGGTGTCGAGGGTATCGTCGGGGATCAACCGCTTGGCGCATGGCGCACGATCAAGCGGCGCGGCGTCCGCGTGAAGCCCATCGAGGTCGACATGTATCCGCTGCTCGTCACGCAGCAGCATGAAACATGGGAAGAGCAGCATCAGCGCCGCAGGCACTGGGCAGGCGTGCGCGAGGCGCGCAAGCTTCTCTCCGATCCGCGCCTCGGCGATCTCGTGATGATGCTCAGGGACTTGAAGTAGCGCCGCTCAGAAATCCGAAACGGCCTTCATCAGCGCATAAAGGGCAGCGGCAAGGCCGCCCGCCGCAGGCACCGTGATGACCCAGGCCGCCGCGATGCCGAGGACATGGCGGCGGCGCACGAGGCGGCGCTTTTCGCGCTTGATCTGTTTCTTGATCGCGTCTTCCGGCGTTCTGGTCAGCGAGGAAGGTTCGCTCGGCGTTGGCTTCGCGGGCTTCGGTCCGTCCGCCTTGAGGCCGAGATTGGCGAGCTGCTCGCGCAGGAAGCCGACGCCGAAGACGCCGCCAATGGCGATATGCGTCGATGAAACGGGCAGGCCCAGCGCCGAGGCGATGAGCACCGTGATCGCGGCGGCGAGCGCCACGCAATAGGCGCGCGGCGCGTCCATCTTCGTGATCTTGGTACCAACGGTGCGGATGAGGCGCGGCCCGAAAAGCGCGAGGCCGAGGGATATGCCGATGGCGCCGATCGCGAGCACCCAGAAGGGCAGCGCGACATTGCCCGCCGTCGCCGTTCCCGTTTCCGCCGCCGCCACGATGGCTGCGAGCGGGCCCACCGCGTTCGCGACGTCGTTCGCGCCATGCGCAAAGGAGAGAAGGCCCGCCGCGAAGACGAGCGGCAGCGTGAAGAGCCCCGCCACATGCTTGCGCCGGTTCTCGAGCGTGGCCGCGCGGCGCGCGACCCAGGGTCTCGTCGCCAGCGTTCCGGCGATGAAGAAAACAAGGCCGAGCAGCCAGACGGTTCCCGCCGAGGGCTTCCAGATCTTGGAAAAGCCCTTCAGCGCGAGATACATCGCGAAGACGCCTGCCATCAGGCCGATGAGGACGGGCACCCAGCGCCTCGCCGCCGTCACGCGGTCGGGTTTGAAGAGGACCTGCCATTTCACGAAGCCGAGCAGCGCCGCCGCGATCACGCCGCCCATCACGGGCGAGATGACCCAGCTTGCCGCAATGGCGCCCATGGTCGGCCAGTTGACGATGCCGAAGCCTGCCGCCGCGATGCCGGCGCCCAGCACGCCGCCCACGATCGAATGCGTGGTCGAAACGGGCGCGTTGAGGAATGTCGCAAGGTGGATCCAGATTGCCGCCGCAAGGAAGGACGCCATCATCAGCATCACGAAGTCGCGGACCTCGAAGCCCTGGCCGGGCACGACGATGTTCTTGGAAATCGTGTTGACGACGTCGCCGCCCGCGAGGATCGCGCCCGCCGCCTCGCATATGGCCGCTATGAGGAGCGCGGCGCCTAGCGGCAGCGCACGGCTGCCGACCGCGGGGCCCATATTGTTCGCGACGTCATTGGCGCCGATGTTCAGCGCCATGTAGCCGGCGATGACGCCGCCCGCGATCACGAAGAAGCTCAGCGGTCCGGACGGGGCGAGCCCGCTCATGACCAGGAAGATCGCTACGAGGAAGAGGACCGCCAGTCCGGGGGCGGCGATGGAGCGCGACAGGTCGTGCGTCGCCTCCTCGAGCTTCACGACCTTCTTCAGGTCCTTGTCGAGCGCACTCTTCGGCACGGGGCTCCCTCAACGATTCGGCCAAGATCCGGGCATAACTCGCCGGGGGGAGCGTTTAGCATCTCGACGGGGATAAGCCTACCCTGTGTGACGTTTTTTTGACGTTTTGATGACGGTCAGGCCGCCTTGGCGGCGAGATATCCCCCCAGCGCGGCCAGCGCCGTCAGCGCCGTTCCCCAGGCCATGTCGACCGCTGCCATGCGCCAGGGCCAGCCCTTCAGCGTGGCGAGGTTCGTCATGTCATAGGTTCCATAGGCGAGAAGGCCAAGCAGAGCGCCCCTCAGAAGCGCGCCCTTCCAGCTCTCCGCCGGCATCACCGCGAAGAAGACGATGCCGCCGATATAGAAGAGATAGAAGACGCCCGCCGCGAGAAAGTCCGGCGCCTCGCGCATCAGGCTTCCTATCGAAGAGGCGTAAAAGTCACGCGCGATCCGGCTCAGCCAGACATAGTCGAGTCCAAGAAAGACGACCGCGCTTCCAATATAGGCGAAGAGATAGGTCATTGATCACCCTCCCGTTTCAGCCTTCTACGCAAGGGAAACAAGGCCGGATCACACAGCATTCATTCCGGCGGCAGCAGAGGCCAGTCGACGATCCGCTCTTCGAGGTCCTCCATATCCGCCTCGTCCTCATAGAGAAACCGTCCGTAGACGGACATGCCCGCAAGCCGCACCGCCTCGTACTCGCCGGAGACGAGGGGGTGCCACCATGGAAGATCCTTTCCTTCCTTGATCAGCTTGTAGGCGCAGGAGGGCGGCATCCAATCGATATCTTCCAGGTTCTCGACCGTCAGCGTCACGCAGTCCGGCACGCGGGTCGAGCGGTTCGGATAGTCCGAGCAACGGCAGGTCTCCGCATCGAGCAGCCGGCAGGCAATATCCGTATATTCGATCTCGCCCGTGTCCTCGTCCTCGAGCTTGACCAGGCAGCACTTCGCACAGCCGTCGCAAAGGCTTTCCCACTCCTCGCGGGTCATCTCATCGAGGCGCTTCACGCGCCAGAAGGGTTCGGGGCTACCGGTCATTCCGGGACAGAACATCGGCGCGAAGATTTTGTCAAAGCCTCACACTGCCGCCGCATTGCCCCGATCCCGCCCTATTCCATGCACAAACTTGGGTAAGTCTCGTTTTGGTCCAAAGGGGCTGGCACGACACTCGCATGAAATCGGCTCCCGGCTTACGCCCGGATTGGGTTCAACGAGGCGGTTAACCTTGAGCGACGACGACGATATCGATCCGCACTATCCCATGCGTTCGCAATTGCGCCACGCACAGATGTCGCGCGACCTGCCGCCGCCGGAAGAGTTCGAGACAGAACCGAAGCCCAAGCGCGCGTCGCACAGGCAGGCCGGTGGCTTTGCCCGTGCGCTCACCTTCGTCTCTTTCGGCATCACTGCTTTTATCGTCGGCTTCATCGCGCTCGTTTTCATCACCCTGCCCGACCTCAAGCGCACGCTCGAAACGGCGCAGACGGAATCCCTGTCGATCACGGTCCTCGCGTCGAATGGCGATGAGCTGGGCATACGCGGACGGCGCACGGCTCCTACCGTGCCGCTAGGGGAAATGCCGCCCTATCTCATCAAGGCCGTGCTCGCCACGGAAGATCGCCGCTTTTACGAACATAACGGCTTCGATCCGCGCGGCATCGCTCGTGCGATGTGGACCAATCTCAAATCCTTCGGTTTCGTCGAAGGCGGCTCGACCATCACACAGCAGGTCGCGAAGAATCTCTATCTCGACAACAGCCGCACCATCTGGCGCAAGGCGCAGGAAGCGCTCATCACGATGTGGCTGGAGAACAATCTCACCAAGGATGAAATCCTGACGCTCTATCTAAATCGCATCTATATGGGCGCTGGAAATTACGGCATGGATGCCGCCGCGCGTTATTATTTCGGCAAGTCGGTACGCGATGTCTCGCTCGCCGAAGCGGCAATCCTCGCTGGCCTTCCGAAAGCTCCCAGCCGCTTCTCGCCCGCCAACGATCTCGAACGCGCCCGCGCACGCGCAAACCAGGTGCTCGACCGGCTGGTCGATGCCGGCAGCCTTCGCGAAAAGGATGTCGTCGGCGCGCGCGAAAATCCCGCCGAGGTTCTGACCCATTCGACGGAAGCGGGACGCGAATATTTCATCGACTGGGTTGCGGAAGAAGTACGCACGCTCCTTCCCGATGCGACGGGCCGCGTCACTGTTCGCACCACGCTCGACCCTCGCCGCCAGACGGCAGCCGAGAAAGCAGTCGAAAAGGCGCTGGCCGACATGGGCAAGGATCGCAACGTCACGCAGGGCGCGCTCATTGCGCTGGCGCCGGATGGTGCGGTGCGCGCGATGGTCGGCGGCCGCTCCTATGTCGAAAGCCAGTTCAACCGTGCGATCCAAGCTAAACGCCAGCCGGGTTCCGCCTTCAAGCCCATCGTCTATCTCGCCGCACTCAAATCCGGCTACACGCCGGACAGTCCCGTCACAGACGAGCCCGTTTCCATGGGCGACTGGTCGCCGCGCAATGCATCTTCGCGCAACTGGGGAACGGTGAGCCTTGCCACAGCGCTCGCGAATTCCATCAACACCATCACCGTTCAGGTCGGCGACCGAGTCGGTATGGATCGCATTCTTTCGACCGCTCAGGATCTCGGCATCGAAGGCCCGCTGCCGCGCAATCTCTCCATTGCGCTCGGCAGCGCGGAAGTCACGCTGCTGGAACTCACCTCCGCCTATTCGGCTTTCGGCAACGCAGGCCGCCGCGCTGCGCCCTACGGCATCGTTTCCATCGAAGCGGAGAACGGCGAAACGCTCTATGCTCACCAAGCGACGCCCGAACAGGTCATGACGCGCAACCAGGCGCAGGACATGACCTACATGCTTCATCAGGTGATCGCCGAAGGCACGGGCCGAAACGCCGCTCTCTCCGGACGTCTTGCAGCGGGCAAGACCGGCACGAGCCAGGACAATCGCGATGCCTGGTTCATCGGTTACACAGGCAACGAAGCCGCGGGCGTCTGGTTCGGTAATGACGACAATTCGCCGACGGAGGGCGCCGCAGGCGGCAATTTCGCGGCCCTTGCCTGGCGCAACTACATGACGGCCGCCGAACAGGGCATGCCTGCCGCACCGCTGCCGGGCGCCGTCCGCTACCGCGATGCGCCGCTCGTTAGCGCCACCGCACCACGCAGCGGCTTCTTCGCGGAGCTTGCCGACCTTTTCGACGCCGCGCCGAAACTGGAGGGAGGGCCTTCCGGCCGTGCGGGCGCCCCCGATTTCCGGATGGGCGGGCGTTAGTTCTTCTTCGCGAGATTGCGCGCATCCGCGCGATGCGCCATACAGGCGGCCAGTTTTCTGAGGGATATTGAACTTGGCAGCCCCCCTTCTTGCCCTGCGCGACATTCGCGTCGTCTTTGCCGATCAGGTCCTGATCGCGGCGGCGAGCTTCGCGCTCGCGCCGGGCGACAGGCTCTGCCTTGTCGGACGGAACGGCAGCGGCAAGTCCACGCTACTGCGCATCGCGGCGGGCCTTGCCGAGCCGGATGGCGGCGAGATATTCCGCCAGCCCGGCACCCGCATTGCCTATCTTGAACAGGTGCCGAATTTCGGCGGCGCGAAGCGCGTCATCGACTACGCGACAGCGGGCGGCGCGGAGGAGCACAAGGCAGCGGCCGCGCTCGATGAACTCGGCCTCTCGCCCGCCGCCGATCCGGCAACGCTTTCAGGCGGTGAAGGCCGCAAGGCGGCGCTCGCCCGCGTGCTTGCGGAAGAACCGGACATCCTTCTTCTGGACGAGCCGACGAACCATCTCGATCTTCCCTCTATCGAATGGCTGGAAGAGCGCCTTTCGCAATTCCGCGGCGCCTTCGTGCTCATCAGCCATGACCGCGCCTTCCTGCGCCGTCTCGCGGCAGGCTGCCTCTGGCTCGACCGTGGCGCGATCCGCCGCCTCGACAAAGGTTATGGCGCCTTCGAGGAGTGGTCGGAGAAAATTCTCGCCGAGGAAGAAGTCACGCAGCGCAAGCTCGATAAGCTCATCGAGCAGGAAACGCAGTGGTCGCGCGAAGGCATCTCCGCGCGGCGCACGCGCAACCAGGGCCGTCTACGCCGCCTTCATGCGATGCGGTCGGAGCGCGCGCAACGCGTGCAGCAGACGGGCCGCGCGGATCTCGCCGTCGAAAGCGGTCAGGCTTCCGGCTCGCTCGTCGTCGAAGCGAAGAACATCACCAAGGTCTGGCCGCAACCGGACGGGACGGAGCGCATTGCCGTGCGCGATTTTTCGACGCGCATCATGCGGGGCGACAAGATCGGTCTCATCGGGCCGAATGGTGCGGGCAAGACGACGCTCCTGAAAATTCTGACAGGTGTCCTCGCGCCCGATAGCGGCAGCATCCGCCTCGGAACGAACCTCACGCCTGTCTATGTCGACCAGTCGCGGAGCTCGCTCGACCCGGAAGCCACGCTCTGGGACACGCTGTGCGAAAGCGGCGGCGACCAGGTGATCGTTCGCGGCAAGCCCCGCCACGTCGTCTCCTATCTGCGCGACTTCCTTTTCCGCGAGTCGCAGGCACGCCAGCCCGTGAAAGCCCTGTCGGGCGGCGAGCAATGCCGCCTGCTTCTCGCGCGGGCGCTTGCCAAACCGTCGAACCTTCTCATCCTCGACGAGCCGACGAACGACCTCGACATGGAGACGCTCGATCTCCTGCAGGAAATCGTGTCGGACTATGACGGCACCGTTCTTCTTGTCAGTCATGACCGCGATTTTCTCGACCGCATCGTTACCTCCGTCATCGCGCTTGAAGGCGACGGCAAGGCGCAGGAATATCCGGGCGGCTATTCCGACTACCTGAGGCAGCGGAAAGAAAACGCGCGCGCTTCTTCCGCCGCAAAAACCTCGTCTTCCACCGCGCCGAAGCAGGAACGCGCCAAGGCGCAAACGAAGCTGAGCTACAAGGATCAGCGCGCACTCGAAGAACTGCAGTCCCGTATGCCAGCGCTCGAGAAGGAGATCGCCGCGCTCGAAGCGGCTCTCGCCGATCCCGATCTCTATGCGCGCGATCCCGACAAGTTCCACAAGACGACCGAGCGCCACGACGCACTTAAAGCCGAGCTCGAAAAAGCCGAGGAACTCTGGCTGGAACTCGAGATGAAGCGCGAGGAACTCGCCGGAAACTAGCCATTTCGGTCGCTCCCTGCGGCTGGATTAACTACACACACATTATCCCTTTGACTGTCGCGGTTTGAAACGATTGGATGGTGTCCGCACTGATTCGCTCAGGGGTGTGGCGGACCGGTTCAGTTGAAATCCATGGGTCCCGGGGCGGGGCTCCATTGGGGGGATTTGCTTGAAGCTGGCCCTGAAGCTGGTAGCGGTCGTCGTCGTCGCGCTGATACTCGGCGCGGGCTCGGCGCTGTTCGTCATTCGCGGGTTCGGGCTTGGCGGCGACATTGCGGTCGGCCCATGGGTAACGAGCCTCACCATCGGCAGCACACAGGCGGACCCCTACACGCGGGCGCGCGTCGCCGTCGCGGGTCTTCTCGCTCTCAATCGAGACGAAACGATTTACTTTACCGCGGCAGACGACGATGACGGAGAGGCTCTCCGCTCCGGATGCACCTACAAGGTGACCGGCTCCGATCTGCCGGCACGCTGGTGGAGCGTGACCCTATATGGCGAAGATCACTATCTCGTTTCCAATCCGAAGAACCTCTATTCCTACGGAGGCGACAGCGTCGTGCGTGAGGAAGATGGCAGCTTCGTCATCTCGGTCGGTCCGGAAGAAGCGGACAGAAACTGGATTCCGACCGGCGGTCAAACGGGTGACACATTTTCCCTTACTCTCCGGCTCTACAATCCCGAGCCGGACGCCGTGCGCGATCCATCCGCGATCGCGCTGCCGCGGATCGCCAAGGAGACATGTCAATCATGAAAACCTGGCCTATCTGGCTCGCAGGCACGATCGCCCTCGCGGCCGTCTTTCACATCCTCACCGTGTTCGGCCTGCCCTATGGTATCATGAACCGGGCAATGGCCGGGATCGCTTCGCAGGCGGGCGGTGTCAACAAGCCGCTCTATCCGGAACGCGCGACGGCGGAGTCCCGTGGTATCGTGCGTCCCAGTCCCGATCTTCTCTATACGGCCTGCGTCTATGACGTCAGCGTGCAGCCGGTGAAGCTCAGCTCGCCCGTGCCCGACACCTACTGGTCGCTTTCCACCTTCGCGTCGAACACCGATAATTTCTTCGTCGTCAACGACCGCGAGGTGAAATCGAACCGCATAGAGATCATTCTTGCCGCCAATGAAGAGGCTGGCAGCGGCCAGGGCATTCCCGTCATCGTTGCGCCGAGCAGCAAGGGCATCGTTCTCTTCCGCTCGCTGGTCCCTTCCGAAGACCTGCGCGAGGAAATCGACGCCAAACGCCGCGAGGCGAATTGCGAGCCGCTTTGATGCCCGCCCGGCAGTAGCCCGCCGGGCCGCTCGCTGCTACCATTCCTTCGATGACGCGCGGGGCCCCGCGCTTTCCGGGGGATGCTTTCATGAACCGTAATATCATTCTCGGTATGATTGGCGCTGCTATTGCCGTGGCCGTCGCCATCGTGCTGGTGCTCCAGCCGGGTCGCGGGACGGGCGGTGATCTCGCGCATGTCACCTTCGCGACGGACTGGAAAGCACAGGCCGAGCATGGCGGCTTCTATCAGGCGCTGGCCAAGGGCTATTACAGGGAAGCGGGGCTCGACGTCGAAATCCTGCAGGGCGGCCCCGGCGTGAACGTGCCGCAGCTTCTCGCCGCGCATTCGGTGGATTTCGGTCTCGGCTCCAACAGCTTCATTCCGCTCAACATGGCCGCGGCCGATGCGGGCGCCAAGGCCGTCATGGCCTCCTTCCAGAAGGACCCGCAGGTTTTCATCACGCATCCGCGCGACGACGTGAAGTCCATCGCCGACATGAAAGGCAAGCCCATCATGGTGTCGGACGCGACCGTGAGCGCCTTCTGGCAGTGGCTGAAATCGAAATACGGTTTCGAGGACACACAGATCCGCAAATACACCTTCAACCTTGCGCCCTTCCTCACCGACGAGAAGGCGATCCAGCAAGGCTATCTCTCCTCCGAGCCTTACATGATCCGCGAGCAGGGCGTGGAGCCGCAGGTCTTTCTTCTGTCCGACTACGGCTATCCCGGCTATGCCGCTTTCATTCTCGCCAGCGACCGCATGATCGCGGAGCGGCCGGAAATCGTGCAGGCTTTCGTCGATGCGAGCATCAAGGGCTGGGTCGACTATGTCTATGGCGATCCCTCGCCCGCGAACGAACTCATCAAGCGCGACAATCCGGAAATGACGGACGACATCATCGCCAATGCGATCAGGCTGATGAAGGAGAACGGCATCGTCGATTCCGGCGAGACGCTCACTCTCGGCGTCGGCGCCATGACGAATGAGCGCTGGCAGAAGTTCCACGACGAGATGGTAATGGCAGGCGTCTATGACGACGGCCTCAGCGTCCACAGCGCCTACACGCTCGAATTCGTGAACCAGGGCGTCGGTCTCGACCTCAAGAAGGAATTGACGGGCGAATGACCGGCACGCCGCCGCTCATCGAACTTGCCGGCATCGGCAAGACCTATGGTAGCGGCACGGTCGCGCTTGGCGGTGTCGATGCATCGGTGCGCGAGGGTGGCTTCGTTTCGCTTGTCGGCCCGTCGGGTTGCGGCAAGAGCACGTTGCTCAGGATCGTCGCCGGACTTATTGCGCCGGATCGCGGACAGATCTCATGGCCCGCCTCGGGCACTCGGCCTTCCGATATCGGTTTCGTCTTTCAGGATGCAACGCTCATGCCCTGGGCGCGCGTTGCGGAAAACGTCTATCTGCCGCTGAAGCTCAAGGGCATCCCGAAGGACGAAGCGATGCCGCGCGTGCGCGACGCGCTTGCCCGTGTGGGGCTTGCCGATTTCGCTTCTGCATTTCCACGCGAACTCTCGGGCGGCATGAAGATGCGCGTATCGATCGCGCGGGCGCTCGTCACCGAGCCACCGGTCCTCCTGATGGACGAGCCCTTCGCCGCGCTCGACGAATTCACGCGCGAGAAGCTCGACGACGATCTTGTCGACTTGTGGACCAGCCAGAAGTTCACGACCATCTTCGTCACCCACAGCATCTATGAGTCTATCTATCTCTCGGAACGCGTTCTCGTGATGGGCGCGAGGCCCGGCCGCATCCTTGCCGATATCGCCATCGAGGCCCCCTACCCGCGCGGCCGCGCCTTCCGCGAATCCACGCCCTACGTCGAGACCTGCGCGCGGGTCAGCGCTGCCCTTCGCGAGGGGGTGTCCCGGTGAATCGCGAACCTTCATCGCGCAGCATGCGCCTCCTCGTGCCGCTCATCGTCGGGCTCGTCTTTCTCGGGTTCTGGGAACTTCTGGTCCGTGCGAGCGACATTCCGCCTTTCGTGCTGCCTGCACCCTCTGTCATCGCGGAGAGCCTCGCCCAGAATTTCGGATCGCTCATGACCTCGCTCTGGGCAACGCTTCGCGTCACGCTCGCCGCCTTTCTGCTCGCCGTGGTGGGCGGGATCGGCCTCGCCATCCTCTTTTCGCAGAACCGCCTCTTGGAGACCGCACTCTTTCCCTATGCGGTCGCCCTGCAGGTAACGCCCGTCGTCGCAATCGCGCCGCTCATCATCATCTGGGTCGGCTATGACCGGGTCGAAATAGCGGTGCTGATCCTCGCCTGGATCGTTGCCTTCTTTCCGATCCTCTCCAACACCACACTGGGGCTGCGCTCAGCGGACCACAATCTTCGCGACCTCTTCCGGCTCTATGGGGCAAGCCGCTGGCAGGTGCTGAGCGAACTCCAGCTTCCTTCCGCCCTGCCCTACATTCTGGCTGGCATGAAGATCTCGGGCGGACTCGCGCTGATCGGGGCGGTGGTCGCCGAATTCGTAGCGGGTTCCGGCGCTGCGACGGGTCTCGCATGGCGGATCGTTGAGGCGGGCAACCGTCTCGACATTCCGCGCATGTTCGCGGCTCTCTTTCTCCTTTCCACACTCGGTATATGCATTTTCTTCGCTCTGACACTCCTCGAGCAAAGGCTCCTGCGGAATTGGCATGAAAGCGCCATACGTCGCGAGATTTGAGAAAAGTTCGTAGAAATCCGCCGTATTTTCCATTTATACAATAATTTTTTGTTATATATATTGTTTTACACAACTATTGACGATCTTTGTGAAAAAACCCATCTTGTCCGGCAAATAGCCCCGTTGGTTTTCGGCGGGTGAATGGCTCGCTTTGCCCGTAAAAGGGCTGTATGACCGGGCCTATCACGCAAATCGAGGACAGTTCCGAATGGCCCAGCACACCCGCAAGGGCGCCCAGTTCCAGGCTTTGACGGCGAACCGGCTCAGCGATGGCATCGTTGTCTATCTCACGAGGGAGGACCGCTGGTCGGAATCCCTTCAGGACGCCGATGTGGCGGAGGGCAAGGAAGCCGGAGAGGCCCTGCTCGCCCGCGCCGCCCCCTCGGTCGAAGCCAACGAAGTGGTCGAGCCTTATCTCTTCGAAGTGTCACTTGAAGACGAAAGCGTTCGCGCGGTCAGCGTCCGCGAGACCATTCGCCAGGCCGGTCCGACCGTCCGGCGCGATCTCGGCAAGCAGGCGGAGCTTGCCGGCGTTCATCGCTGAGTTCGCGCAAGCCGGAAACAAGCAAAGGCACAGTCCATGTATCGCTACGACGAATTCGATCAGCAGCTTGTGAACGAGCGCGTCGCGCAGTTCAGCGGCCAGGTGGCCCGGCGGCTCACCGGCGAATTGACGGAAGACGAGTTCAAGCCGCTTCGTCTCATGAACGGCGTCTACCTCCAGCTTCATGCCTACATGCTTCGCATCGCGATCCCCTACGGCACACTGTCCTCGAAGCAGCTGCGCATGCTTGCGCATATCGGCCGGAAATACGATCGCGGCTATGGTCATTTCACCACGCGTCAGAACCTTCAGTTCAACTGGCCGGCACTGAAGGACGTTCCGGACATTCTGAAGGATCTCGCCTCCGTCGAAATGCATTGCATCCAGACGTCCGGCAACTGCATTCGTAACGTCACCTCGGACCAGTATGCTGGTGCCGCGAAGAACGAACTTGAGGATCCGCGCATCGTTTCGGAGATCATCCGGCAGTGGTCTACCTTCCACCCCGAATTCTCCTACCTGCCGCGCAAGTTCAAGATCGCCGTCTCCGGCACGCCTGACGACCGCGCCGCAATCCGCGTGCACGATATCGGCATCCAGATCGTGCAGAACGGCCAGGGCGAAATCGGCTACGAAATCTATGTCGGCGGCGGTCTCGGGCGCACGCCGATGATCGGCAAGAAAATTTCCGGCTTCGTTCCGAAGGCGGACCTGCTTGCCTATCTCGAGGCGATCATGCGCGTCTACAACATGTATGGACGCCGCGACAACATCTACAAGGCGCGCATCAAGATCCTCGTTCACGAGATCGGCGTCGAGGAAATGCAGCGCCAGGTCGAGGCTGAGTTCGCCGAAATCCGCAAGAGCGGCACGCTGCATCTTCCCGAGGAAGAGATTGCGCGCATCGAAGCCTATTTCCAGCCACCGGCTTACGAAGACCTGCCGGACGAAAGCACCGAGCTCAACAAGGCGGTCGTCGCCGACCCTGCCTTCGCGAACTGGGTGAAGTCGAACGTGGCGCAGCACAAGGTGCCGGGCTATGCGATCGTCAACATTTCGCTGAAGCCCATCGGCGGCGTGCCGGGCGACTGCACCTCGGACCAGATGGACGCCATTGCGGACATCGCCGAGAAGTTCAGCTTCGACGAGTTGCGCGTCACGCATGAGCAGAACCTCACGCTCGCGCATGTCCGCAAGAAGGACCTCTACGCGGTCTATGAGGCGCTGAAGGCCCATGATCTCGCGACGGCGAATATCGGCCTCATCACCGATCAGATCGCCTGCCCCGGTCTCGACTATTGTGCGCTCGCCAATGCCCGGTCGATCCCGCTTGCGCAGCAGATTTCGGAGCGCTTTGCCGATATCGAGCGTCAGCACGAAATCGGCGAACTCAAGATCAACACGTCCGGCTGCATCAATGCCTGCGGCCACCACCATGTGGGCCATATCGGTATTCTCGGCGTCGACAAGAAGGGCGTCGAATATTACCAGGTGACGCTGGGCGGCGCGGCGGACGAAAAGACGGCCATCGGCGACATTGTCGGCCGTGCCTTCACCGAGGATGAGATCGTCGACGCGATCGAGACCATCGTCACGACCTATATCGGCATCCGCAAGGATGGCGAGCGCTTCATCGACACCTATCGCCGGGTCGGCGTCGATCCGTTCAAGGAGAGCCTCTATGAAACTCATTAGAAACGGCGAGTTCGTCGAGGACAATTTCACAACTGTCGGCGACGAGGATGCGCTCCCCGAGGGTCCTGCCATTGTGAGCCTCGAACGCTGGCAGGCCGAGCGCGAGACGTTGCGGGCGCGCAATGCACCCATCGGTGTCAAACTACAGAGCGGCCAGGAGCCCAGCCCCATTGCGGAAGACCTCGATCATATCGACGTCGTCGCGCTCGAGTTCCCGGTCTACCGCAATGGCCGCGCCTATTCCTATGCGCGGCTCCTGCGCGAACGCTACGGCTACAAGGGCGAGGTGCGCGCCGTCGGCAATGTGCTGCGCGACCAGTTCCAGTTCATGATCCGCTGCGGCTTCGATGCGCTCGAGGTGGCCGACAACATCACACCGGAAATCTGGGCCGAGAATGTCGGTTCCTTCAGCCTTTTCTATCAGCCGGCCGCAGACGGGAAGGAAACCGTGCTCTCCCTGCGCCAGCGTCTCGCGACGCGCGCACGGGAGAAAGCGACGGCCTGATCGTTCCCCGGCCGTTCGGACAGCAAAAAGCCCGGCCTCGAAAGAGGACCGGGCTTTTCAATACTCAACGCAACTACGCAACCTACAAACCGCTATGCGCGGTGGGGGGAGTAATCCGCGCTATTACGCAGCGCGGAGTTTCTCGAAAGCTTCCGTGAACTTCGTCGCGTAGGGGGCGACGGCTTCGCGCACGGTCGAAACGGTGAGCTCGTTGAGCTCGCGGGCCGCATCGATGTTGCGCTTCAGCGTCGAACGGACATATTCGTTCTGGAGTTCCACCGCCGACTTGATGCTGCCGGACTTCATCACGGCACGGGCGGTCTCGACGCCTTCCTCGAAATTGGTACGGGCCAGCGTCACCATGATGCCAGAGGCGGTCTCGAACGCATTCTTCGGATCGGCCTTGGGGGCGGCCTTGGCCGCGGTCGTCTTCGCCGTCGCCTTCTTGGCGCGCGGCTTCGCCTTCGTCGTCTTGGCTTTGGGGGTCGCTTCGGTCATTTCAATCTCCTGTATCGCGTGGCCGCTCGCATGGAGGCTGCGAGCGTTTCCCCGCACATACCGGCGCGCCGGATTTGTGCGCTGCACAATGAGATAATTTGCCCCTGCCCTAGCGTCAAGTAATTTTTGTGCAACGCACAAAAAATAGCGTTTTTCCTTTAGGAGGCGACTAAAATCTCTTTATAGAAAAAGGACTTAGGTCAAGTTGCGGCGCACTGCCGCAGACCATATCCGCGACCGCCGCCGCGCTTCCCGCGCCCAGCGTCCAGCCCAGCGTGCCATGGCCGCTATTGATAAAGAGATTCCCGAATTGCGGCACAGCACCCAGAACCGGGCTTCCGTCGGGCGTCATGGGCCGGAGACCGCACCAGTATTCCGCCTCGCCGCGCGCCGGCCCTGTCTGCGGAAACAGGCTCTCAAGCGCGTTCATCACGGACTTCGCCCGCCCTGGTTCGAGCGTCATATCGTAGCCGCCCACCTCCGCCTGCCCCGCCGCACGCAGCCTGTCGCCCAACCGGCTGATGACGATCTTCCGCGCCTCGTCCGTAATGCTCACTTCCGGCGCGTTGCCTTCGGGTGCGGGCAAGGTCACGGAATAGCCTTTCACCGGGTAGATATAGCTTCGATATCCGAACGGACGGAGCAGCGCCTGCGTTCCCGTTCCCGCCGCGAGCACGACCGCATCGGCTTCGATGATGCCTTGCGATGTCTCGACGCCTCTCACGCTGGCGCCCTCGGCAACGAGGCGGCGCACATCGGCGTTCCGCATGAAGCGCGCGCCGAGCCGCTCCGCGCCTTCGGCGATCTTCACCGAATAGAGATGGGCGTCGCCGCTCCCGTCGGACGCCGCATAAAGCCCGCCCGCGATGTCGCCGCGTTGCATGGCGGAGGCGAGCGCCGGTTCGAGCGAAATACATTCTGAGGGCGTCAGTCGCTCTTGCCCCACGCCCATCCGGGCAAGGGGCCCTGCTTCCTGTTCGGCCTCGGCTAGCGCGTGCTCCTCGCGGAAGATGCGGAGAATGCCCCTCTCCTTCCGGCGATAGTCGAGCGGCATTCCCGCTTGCTCGAATTCCCGCTCATAGGCGGCGAGCCTTGAACGCGTGAGCAGGGCAAGCTCCAGGTTGGGCGCAATTCTTTCCCGCCGCGCCGAAGCGCGGCATCGCATCAGAAAGCGCATGAGCCAGAGCCATTGCTCCGGGTCCATTTTCGGCCTCAGCCGGAAAGGAGCGTCGTCGCGGCCCAGCCATTTCAGCACCATCCAGGGAATTTCCGGGCCCGCCCATGGCGCGACCTCGCAGGCCGAAAGCTGGCCGCCATTCGCATAGCTCGTGCCGAACCCTGCCCCTTCGCGCTGATCGATCAGGGTGACCTGCGCGCCGCGAAGCGCGAGTTCATAGGCAGTGGAAGCACCGGCAATGCCGGCGCCGACGACGATCGCATGCACGGGATCGAAACCTCGGGTCGTTGCGGCGGGAGGCCGCCTCGCCCCAAGCCCTATCAAAGTGCCGACGGTTTGGCGACGGCAAAAGGGCCGCGGTCTTGACGGCGCAGGCGGCTTCCCATATATGTCACCGTATGGTGACAAATGAGAAGACATCTTCGGCGCCCCGCCGCCGCGACCGCGAGAAGACCGAGAAAGTCATTCTCGATGCTGTCGGCCGCCTCATCCTTCGCGATGGATTGTCCGGCGTCGGCATCAATGCGCTCGCGCGCGAGGCGGGCGCCGACAAGGTGCTGATCTACCGCTATTTCGGCGATCTCGACGGCGTTTATCGGGCCTATTCCGAACGGGGAGATTTCTGGTGGTCCGTCGAGGACATGCTCGAAGGTCTCGAGGATGCGGAAAGCCTCGCCGATGCCCTAAAGGCAGGCGTGCGGCGCCACCTGCGGGAAATGCAGAAAAGACCGGTAACCCTCGCCGTTATCGCCGCCGAACCGGAAAACCGCACGCCGCTTGTCGTCGCGCTTGAAGAGGTGCGCGAACGGCGTTCTCTCGAACTCATGAAGCGGATCGCTGCGCGCTTCGCAATACCGCAAGAGGCCGACCTCCCGGTGCTCACCGGACTTCTTGCCGCCGCCATCGGCTATCTCGCCGCCCGCGCACGCAAGATCCGCGTCTATGGCGGCGTCGGCATCAGAACGGATGAAGACTGGAGCCGTATCTTTGCGACCATCGACGCCATGATCGACGGCGTCCTGTGCATCCCGGCCCAAGGCAGGCCGAAGAGGAGAAAGACATGACACGCTCTCCGACACGCCGCCGTTTCCTGCAGGCCGCAGGCGGCATCACCCTTCTCGCCGTGGGCGGCGCCATCTGGCGGGCGCATGACCGCGAGGTCTTCGTCACGCCTTCAGGTGCTCCCTACGATCCCTGGACGCTCTGGAACTCCTCCGAATACAAGAACACACCCGTAGCTCTCGTTGCTGCGGGGATTCTCGCCTCCAATCCGCACAATACGCAGCCCTGGATTTTCCGGCTAAGCGACAAGCAGATCGACATTCTCGCCGACACGTCGCGCAATCTTGGCAGCTTCGATCCTTACCTGCGCGAAATGCATATCGGCCTCGGCTGCGCCATCGAGAATATGGTGCTCGCAGCTCCCGCCAATGGATACGGCACGGAAGTCCTCTTCGAGGAAGGCTCGCTTCTCGAAATCGAGAAGAGTGGCCTCGTCCATGCGGCGACGATCCGCCTCGTCGACATGCAGGACCGGGCCGATCCGCTCTATGACGCGATCCCCCTGCGGCATACCAACCGCTATGCCTATGACCGCGAGCGCGGCTTCCCCGAAGACCTGTTGCGCCGTCTCACCGCGGCCTCCGGCAATGAATATGTCGCGCTGTCTCTCTTCACCGAAGGGGAGGCCTTCGACGCATTGGGCCGGGCCATCATCGAGGCAACGGAGGAAATCGTGGCGGATCATGCAATGATCGAGGATAGCCATGCCTGGTTCCGCGACGGTCCGGACGAGATGGAAAAGGAACGCAGCGGCCTTGCGCTCGATACGGCCGGCCTCTCGCCTGCCCTTCTTGCCGCCGCCAAGTTCCTGCCTGCGCTTCCCGCGGAGCAGAGTCACGCCGCCTGGCTCGGACAGACGCGCGACAGCCACGTTCCAAGCGCCGCGCTTCTGGGCGTGATCTCCGTCCGCAACCGGTATGATCGTCCGCAGTCGCTTGCGGCGGGCCGCCTCTGGCAGCGTATTCATCTCGAGGCAAGTGCCGCCAGCATTGCCATGCATCCGCTCAATCAGCCGGTCGAGACGATCGACCGCGAGCGCGAACTCGGCAAGGAAGCGAAATCGGAAGCGCGTCTCACCGCCATCACCAAAGATGCGAGCTGGCAACCGACCTTCGTCTTTCGCGCGGGATATCCCACCCGGAGCGCTCTCGCCAGCGCGCGCAGAAGCGTCGAAACGGTCACGGAGAAGACCTGATGGGAAGTCGGGCTGCCTATTCCTTCCGTGCCGCGACGATCTCTTCGGGAGAGGGCGGCATCGTTTCCACATAGATGGAACGCGAGGGGAAGGCGAAGCCCGTTCCCGCACCCTCCACGATCTGCTTGATGCGGTAGGCGAGTGCTTCCTTCACGGCGAGCCACTCTCCCCAGACCGTTGTCCTGGTGAAGCAGTAGACCATGATGTCGATGGAGGATGCGCCGAAGCTGTCGATCCTCACGAAGAGCGGCGCAAGCGGCGGCTGCACGAAATCGTCCGTCGTCTCTATGTAGCTGCGAATGTCGTCCACGATCCGCTGGAGCTGCTCATGCGTGGTGCGATATTCGACGCCGATGATCCAGGAAATCCGGCGATAGGTCATGGCCGTGTAGTTGGTAACCGCATTGTCCGAGAGATGCTGGTTCGGCACATAGACCGGCGCCTTGTCGAACTGACGGACCAGGGTCGAACGAAAACCTATCCTCTCGACATTGCCCTCCACCACACCGTCTACCTTGATCCAGTCGCCGAACCCGAAACGGCGTTCGATCAGGATCGACATGCCGCCGATCAGATTCTTGAAAAGGTCCTGCGCACCAAGCGCGACCGCGACGCCGAAAAGCCCGAGACCGGCGATGATCGGCGCGACCTGAATGCCCCATGTCTGGAGAATTGTCGCGATGGCAATAAGCACGATTGCCGTCTTTGCACCCGCGATGAGCCAGTCGAGGATTTCCGGCGTCAGAACCCGTTCAAGTTTCTTGATGCCCTGGCTGACAGGCCCCACGCAGTTGTAAAGCGCCCAGAAGATCGCAATGACGATGAGCGAGCGATTGAGGTTTTCCGTGATGAGGCCGGCCGTGTCGCCGAAATCCAGATATTCGGTCGCGAAGAAGAATCCGAGCGCAAGAAAGAGAAAGCGCAAGGGGCTCTTGACCGCGTCACGAATATAATCGTCGAGCTTGGTTTCCGTGCGTTCCACCCAGCGGTCGGCGATGGCAAGCACGAAGCGCGTGAAGAGCCCGCGCAGCACGTAAAAGAAACCGAAGATTGCAACAGCGACCAGAATGTCGCCGATACTGTGGCCGAGAACGCCTGTCTGCCAGACATCCTTCACCAGTTCCCAGTAATCCTCGAAATTTCCGATCACGCCCTGCATATATCAAGCCTGCTTGTTCAAGCCGCCACGGGTGCGCGTTCGCGCGTCGCCGAGAAACGTATCTTAGGCCATTTCTCCAGCGTATAGCCGAGCTCCCATGCACTCTTGCCCATGAAGACGGGCGCACCGTCGCGGTCCGTGGCCATGTTGCCGCGATGCGCCTCCACGAAGCGTTTGAGTTCCGCGGGATCTTCCGCGCTCACCCAGCGCGCCGTCTCGTAGGGTGCGGGTTCGAAATGAACCTTGATGCCGTATTCGCTGTCGATGCGCGAGGCGAGCACTTCAAGCTGAAGTTGGCCGACCACGCCGACGATCCAGTTCGCGCCGATCTCCGGCTTGAAGACCTGGGTCACGCCTTCTTCCGCGAGGCTTTCGAGAGCACGGCGCATATGCTTCGCCTTCATCGGATCGTCGAGGCGCACGCGGCGCAGAATTTCCGGCGCGAAGTTCGGAATGCCGGTGAAGGTCAGGTCTTCGCTCTCGCTCAGCGTGTCGCCCACGCGGATCGTGCCGTGGTTCGGAATGCCGATGATGTCGCCCGCATAGGCATCGTCCAGCAATTCGCGGTCCTGCGCGAAAAAGAGGATCGGGTTGTGAACGCCGATGGTCTTGCCGCTACTTGAAAGCTTCAGCCTCATGCCCCGCTTGAAGCGGCCCGAGCAGACGCGCATGAAGGCGATGCGGTCGCGATGGTTCGCGTCCATGTTCGCCTGCACCTTGAAGACGAAGCCCGATACTTTCGGCTCCGTAGGCTCGACAAGGCGCGTCGCCGAAGGCTGCGGGCGCGGCGGCGGCGCGAAGCGCACCACGGCGTCGAGGAGTTCGCGCACGCCGAGCTTCCTGAGTGCGCTGCCGAAATAGATCGGCGTCATGTGTCCCGCCCGATAGGCCTCGATGTCGAATGACGCGCTTCCCTCGCGCGCGAGTTCCATTTCCTCGCGGAACCTCGCCAGTTCTTCCGCGCCCGCATATTCGGCGATCTTGTCGCCGTCGAGGCTCGGCGGCTCTTCGTCCGCATGTTCGCTGCCCGGCTTCGCATAAGGAATGAAGCGGTTGTTCTCCGGGTCGAAGATGCCGCGCAGCAGCCCGCCCATGCCGGCCGGCCAGATCATCGGCACCGTGTCGAGCGCAAGCTTCGAGGCGATCTCGTCCATCAGCTCGAAGGGGTCCTGACCTTCGCGGTCGATCTTGTTGATGAAGGTGATGATCGGCACGTCGCGCAGGCGGCAGACTTCGAAAAGCTTCAGTGTCTGCGCCTCGATGCCCTTGGCCGCGTCGATCACCATGATGGCACTGTCGGCCGCCGTCAGCGTGCGATAGGTGTCCTCGCTGAAGTCCTCATGGCCCGGCGTGTCGAGCAGGTTGCAGATCACGCCCTTGTATTCGAAAGTCATCACCGCCGAGGTCACCGAGATGCCGCGGTCCTGCTCGATCTTCATCCAGTCGGAGCGCGCCCGCCGGTTGTCGCCGCGCGCCTTCACCTGACCGGCAAGGCGGATCGCCCCGCCCTTCAGAAGCAGGTTTTCGGTCAGCGTCGTCTTGCCGGCGTCGGGGTGGGAGATGATGGCGAAGGTCCGGCGGTGCTGGACCTCCGATTCCACATCGCCCGGCCGGGCGGCGGTTTCGGTCGAACTCACTTGGAACTCCTCAGGAATTTGCGGCGGACACTAGCCGATAGCCGGAATTTGCGCCACCCGCTATGAGCGCAGGACCGCAGGCCAGCTATGCACTCAGTTCGTACAGGCCCGCCGCCATCAACAGCATACCGCCAAGAAGCGCCAACCCACGCGACAGCAGGTCAAGCGGTGCTCCGTAGCGGGCAAGAAGCGCCTTGACGCCTGTCCGGCCTGTAATGGCCAGTGATGCAACTGCAGCCAGCGTCGTCGCGATCCCGGCGAACATCGCGGCCGCAAAGGCCAGCCCCGCCAGCGGAATGCCCTTCGCGCTCGCCATCACCATGACGAACAAGGTCAGAGGGCACGGAACGAGACCCGCAAGAAATCCGAAGGCGGTGCCTTCGTGGCGGGGATGAACAGGCAGTCCCCTCACGGCCTGAACGGCTATCCAGAGACCGATGAGCACGAGCGCTCCCCGGCTCACCCACTCGGCGACAGGCAAACTCCCGGCATCGGTCATTCCTCGTGACAGCAATCCGGTCGCAAACAGCGCGATGAGTATGGCGGAAAGCACATGCATCGCAGACAGCACCATCGAGACGCTCAGCCCCCGTATCAATGAGAGCTCCGAGCCGACGAGATAAGTCGCGAGCAGCGTTTTGCTGTGGCCAGGCGTCAGCGCATGGATCATGCCGAAGAGCATGCCGAGTGGGAGAATCGCCGCAAAGGCTGCCCAGTCGCTGCCCGCGGCGAACGCCAGAAGATGGTCGCGCACCGACTGGTGGATCCAGCCCTGTGTCCGGCTCAACCAGTCCATCACCCTGACACCGCCGGCCAGCGGCGGTGAAGATCGTCGATCACATATGCATGCGCATGAACCGGCCCCCGGCCGGCATCCTTCAAATGCGGATGATTTGGAGGAAGCTCCGGATGCTGGTGCGGAACGACGTCACGATCGTCACTCGGCCAGAGCAGAATGGCGGCAAGCGCACCGGTGAACGCGACTGCCCCAAGCGCGGCGAGTGTTACCGGCATGCCTGCCGTAGCGCCGAGCCAGCCGGCCAGAGGATAGGTGACGAGCCAGCAAGCATGGGAGAGGGCAAACTGCGCCGAAAAGAGCGCGGGCCTGTCTTCCTCGTGGGCCGAGCGCCGGAGCAGCCTTCCCGTCGGAACCTGCATTGCCGAGTAGAAGATGCCCCCAAGTCCCCAGACCAGAAGCATGACGCTCCACAAGTGCGGTCCTTCGCCTATCCAGAGAACGGCGCCCAGCCCGCATAGCAGAAAGGCAACCGCTACCGCCGAAACGGTCATCACGGAGCGGTCGCCGAGGGCGTCCAGCACGCGCGGCAATGCGAGGGCCGCGAGCATCGACCCGCCGCCGAAAACGGCAAGCGCTATGGCGACGTCGGCTTCGCCGAGGCCGAACGTCGTGCGCGCCAGCACGACCGTGTTCACGATGATCATGGCGCCGGCGGCAGCAACGGCAAGATTGAGCGCGAGCAGCCCTCGAAGCCGAGGCGTCGCGAGATAGATGCGAGAGCCGCGCGTTATCCGTCCCAGAGCCGTCTCGGTCGCGGCTGCAGAAACCTTCGCCGGAAGAACGACGCAAAGGACGAGCGCCGCCGACGCGAGAAAACCGAAGACCGTCCCGGCGAACAGCCAGTGATATCCGACAAGCGCCACCAGCGCCGCCGCCAGCATGGGGCTCAGCAGATTTTCGAGATCGTATGCGATGCGCGAAAGCGACAGGGCGTTCGTGTAGTCCCGTTCGCGGGTAAGGATGTCGGGAATGGTTGCCTGAAAAGTCGGCGTGAAGGCAGCCGACGCGGATTGCAGCAGCGCGATCAGCACATAGATCTGCCAGACCTGATCGACGAAGGGCAGCGCCACGGCGACCGCCGCACGGACGAGATCGAGGGACACGAGAAAAACCCGTCTGGGAACGAGATTCGCCACACCGCCTGCCAGAAGCCCGACCACGACATAGGCCACCATCTTGATGGCCAGGGCCGTTCCCAGCACCGCCCCGGCATTCTCGCCCGCAAGGTCATAGGCAAGAAGAGCCAGCGCGACGGTCATGAGGCCCGTGCCCACGAGAGCCACGACCTGAGCCGTGAAAAGACGACGGTACGTGACGTTTGTCAGGACACTAAGCATGGAGTCGCCCGGTTATCGATGGACAGCGAATGCATCACCCGTTGCGCTTCATTGTAAAATCTTTGCGGCCCCTATTCTATCTTCGCTCCGTCCTGTGCCCACAGTCTGCGCCGCCCGCGACAAAAAGGCACGTCCTCGACAATGAAGCGCGACAAACTGGCCAATGCTTGGCAGCCGCGCCCCATGCGACCATGTACCATTCGCTATTCATGAACGAGACAGACAAATGACCACTGCACGCGACATCATCGAGCCTCATATCGAGGCGGCGCTCGCCGAGGCGGCGGAAAAGAAGATTTCTTCCGACGCCATGGCCCGCATCATGTTCGAAAAGGTGCTGCATATCTGGCGCGACGTCCGCGCCCCGGAAGACATCAAGGCGGAACTCATGGAAGCCGCCGATCATCTCGATCCGGACGAAGACTTCATGTTCATGCGGCCGTGAACGGCCTCGGGATGTTCATGCGGCCGTGAACGGGGTCGGGATGTTCATGCGGCCGTGAACGGGGTCGGGTTGGTGGCCGTCTAGCCCACCTTCTCCTGCAGAAAGTGGCGGCCCGCCCGGTCCTCGATCTCGACCACCCAGATGTCCGGGTCGAAGCTGCGCTGCTTCTCTATATAAGCGTCCGTGTCGGCTTCCGGCTGGCGGCCCTTCGAGAGCCAGATCAGCGCCCCGTCCCCATCCCGCGCCGGGCTGAAGACTTCCGCCTCCCCATCGAGCGTGCTCACCTTCACCAGCACTGTTCCCGAGGTCGCATCGCCACGCCGCACGACCATTGCCGCCGCACCGCCCGTCTCCGCGCGGCGGATCAGCGCCTTCACCCATATCTCGGCCTTCAGCCTCGGCACCGCGTCCATTGTCGTTTCTATGGTCCCTGTATTCGTTTGTCGCCGTAACTCCCGGTAAATGGGCCCTTTTTGGCCCTCGGGATTCATCCTTAACGCGTTTCCCGTTTGCGGCAGGCTCCATGCGGGATTAGACTCATCAACACTTCATTAAGTACGACAAATTGCCGGGCGCAAGAAACCGGCCGATCGGGAAAGCGCATTGTCTTCTTTGGGGGCAGCGGGGTTGCCATGAGGGGTAAGAACTTGGCTCTGAATTTCCGGAACAGCATTCGCCTTGCCGGCCTTTCCTTTTCCGCCGCACTTCTGATCTCGGGCTGCACGGTTGTCGAAGGCGGCTCCGCCTCCTCCGCCCAGCCCGCGAAGGACAAGACCGAATTGTCGGCGAGCGAGGCCGTCATTCTCGCCAATCGGGCGATCTCGGCCGAGCATCCGTTGACCGTCGCTTCATCGGGCATTCCGATCCCGCTTCCCGCGCCGCGCCGCGCGAGCCCGGTGCAGGTCGCCTCGATCGACCCCTCCGCAGGCGTATCCGCGCTCGCTTCGCGTCCGGCCATGCAGGATTTCGCGGGTGTCTATGTTGGTTACGGTTCGGCCGTCGCCGCGGCCGACGCCAACAAGCTTCGCACGCCGGGCGATGTCCGCCGCGCGCTTGCCGCGCTCCGCTTTGACCAGCCGGATGCGCTCGCCGAAGGCTGGTATGCCACTAGAGCGATGATCGCAGCCGAAGATCCCCTCTTCGCCCAGGGCGTCCGCGCCGAGGTTCGCTCCCGCGGCAAGACCGCCGTCCTCGAGGCGCTTTCGACCGACGAGAACTACATCATGCAGCTGCCGGGCGTGAGTTCTGCCTCCGCCGCCGTCGCGGTGTCGATCCGCAACGAGCATGAGCGCATCAAGGGTCTCGCCGACCGCTTCATCGACACGGCCTACAAGTTCCAGAAGCAGAAATGGGGCATGTCTGAGCCGATGCCCGGCATGAGCGTCACGAAGACGGCCGCCCACGACGAAGAAGAAGGCCTCGCCGACAAGGCGCGTGCCGTTCTCGCGGCCCTCTCGCCCGTTTCCGCCGCCCAGGCCTATTCGCCCAGCGTCATGAACCGCATCCTGACCCTCGGCGCCTATCAGGTGATCGAAGGATCGATGGAAAAGGGTCTCGGCGAAGCCCGGACCACGACAGGGCGCTGCCTCAACTGGGCGCGCCTCAACCTCGCCCAGTGCATCGCCGCCGCTCACTTCCCCTCCGAGGAAGCCTATTGCACCGGCAAGCATGCGCTGGCCGAAGTCGGCAATTGCTGGGCGGAAGCGGTGCCCTCCTCCACGCTCGCCAACTGAGCGCGAGGCCGCGGCGGACCGAAACCGGCCGTAACAATTTGAATTGAATGCCGCGGGCATTTGAGTGAAATGCGTCTCAAATTTGAGGCGCATTTTTCTTTGTTTTTATTACATTTAAAATATAAATACTTGTATTTTCTAGTATCCAAATCAACCATCGCAGTCTTTCATCAAATCAAACCCCATTTCTACTTGCATTTTATCTATCCGATTAACTGCGCGGCAGTGCGCGACGACTAGCCTCCCCTCAAGCAAGCGAACAACCGCCGGGAAAGGACCGTCGCATGTCGTTTATTCTGAGAGCCGCGTTCTGGCTGACCGTGCTGGCTTTCCTGCTGCCGGCCGCCGGATATGAAACCACTCCCCAGCCCGCCGGCATGGACGGCTTCTCCAACGCCGCCTATGTGAGCGACGCCGCCGCCTCCGAGGAAATCGGCGCAGGCGAGGCCCTTACCCTTGCCGCCCGCTCCGCGCAGGACGTGATGGGCTTCTGCGACCGGAACCCGGACATCTGCGACAAGGGGCATGCCATTGTCGGCCATGTCGCCCGCCAGACCGCCTATTATGGCGGCATGGCGCTCACCTGGCTGACCGACAAGGCCAGGGAGCATCAAAAGGATCTCGCGGCAGGCGCGCCGCCCGCCCTTTCGCGCCCCGCGACCGAAGACGACTATATGACAGGTGCCTGATCTCACCCACCGGAGCCCCTGTCGGTTCCCGGCACTCTTCCTAGGGTGTGCCGGCAGCCCGAGCGCCCCGCGGCCACCTCCAGGCCTGCGGGGCGCTTGTCCTTTCAGGTCTCGTTCGCTATCTCCTGAGCAGAGAACCGGGTCGCTACCCGCCCGAATTTGCACTGGCCGGAGCACATCCGGCCGGAAACCGAAAGCAAGGCATGAGCATTCAGGATCTCGTGGACGATTTCGAATTCCTCGACGAATGGGAGGATCGCTATCGCTATGTGATCGAACTCGGAAAGGAACTCGAGCCGCTCAGCGAGGCCGAGCACTCGCCCGCGAACAAGGTCGAGGGCTGCGTCAGCCAGGTCTGGCTGGTAAGCGAGCTGCACAAGGATTCCTCCGGCGCGACGACCGTCCATTTTCGCGGCGACAGCGACGCCCATATCGTGCGCGGTCTCGTCGCCATCCTCATGCGGCTTTATTCCGGCAAGACGCCGGATGAAATCCTCGCCATCGACGCCCGCGCCGTCTTCGCCTCGCTCGGCCTCAACGAGCATCTCACGCCGCAGCGCTCGAACGGTCTTTATTCCATGGTCGCACGCATCCAGGCGGATGCGAAATCCGCCGCCGAGGCCGCGTCGGCCTAGCCGCTCTTCTCCTTCTCCATGCCGTAATGGCCGGCAAGCCGGTCGAGCGCGATCTGCAGGACGAGCTTTCCCGACCGTTTCGGCCAGCCGAAGCCTCGCTCCGCCGCCTCCAGTCCTTCGAGGTGGCAGCAGACGCTCAGCAATATGTCGCCAAGCTTCGGCCCCGCCGCCTCGATGGCGCGGGCCACGCGCTCGCGGGCGGCAAGCGCATGAGTGGCGATTTCCGCCGGATCGCGAGCCGGTCCGCGCCGCGCCCCGCTTCTTCCGCCCATGGCCGTCCAGTCTGCCGTCACGCGCGGTGTCATCTGGCCGAGCGTGAAATCGCGGCGCAGTCTCTCGCCCGCCTCGAATTGCGTTTCGCTCAGGAGCGGCTTTCCGTCCGCGCCCTTGCGGCGGCGCAGCCAGCCGAGCGGCGTCTCCCCTTCATTCACCGCAAGCGTTATCTCGCCTTCCCCGGTTCTGAAGCGCCGCTCACCGCCGAGCTGGTGCTGCGCGCGAAAGGGCTCCGCCTCCGCCGTCAGCCTGCGGTAGAGCGCGCGGCCCGCATCGCTTGCGCGCCAGCGCGTCTCCGGCGCGCCCTCCACGCGCTCCACGAGATCGCGCGCCTCGCATTCTGCCCAGAAGCGCGCCTCCATCGTGGCGATCGGGTGTTTTCCCTTTTCCTGAAAAAGCCCCATCCGCCCGTCCTGTACCGGCGCCGCATGGATGCCGGGCTCCACGAAGCGGCGGAAGAAGCGCCGCACCTCCCGTTCGAACTGCCGCTCGCCGCCCCTTCCCTTCATTGCGCCCGTCCCTGACCGCCCGCGCGGCGAAGCGCCGTTTCCAGCCGGTCGAGCAGCATGTCGAAATTCTCGTCATCCCGCCGGTCCTCGATCAGGCGGCAGGCATGCGCGGCGGTCGTACGGTCGCGGCCGAAATGGCGCCCCACCGCGGACAGGCTGAGCCCATAGATCACATGGGTGAGATACATCGCCACCTGCCGGGCCTGCGCCACCGGCGCAGCCCTGCGGGTCGGGGATCGCATTTCCCCGATCGGCACGTTCCAGGCGCGTGCCACCGTCTCCTGCATCAAGGCCACCTTCGCGGCCTGTTCCCGTTCCCTGATCGCGCGCTTTATCCTCGCAAGCCCTGCGTCTTCCGATCTGTAGACTTCCTGCATATTCAACCCACCCCAACGACAAGCGCCTGAAATGAAAGACTTGTTCTGACGCAAGATTTGCATATTTCGTACATATCGGGGATAAAGTGTCGTAAGTTTTTCGCGCGGCGAAGGGGTGTCTCGTGCGGACCAGGATCAGGCATTTCAGAAAGCAGCGCGGTCTTACCCAGACCGAACTGGCCATGCGGCTCGGCACGACGGCTGCGACCGTCTCGCGCCTCGAAACCGCGGACATGACGGTTTCGACCGGCTGGCTCGAGCGGATCGCGGGTGAACTCGATGTGCCGGTGACGGATCTTCTGGATGCGCCGTCGAAAGAAGCTCTCGCCTGTATCGGGAATGTCGAGCGCGATGGCAGGGTCATCGCTCTCGCGGCACCCGTTTTCCCGTCCGCTTCCCTGCATTCGCGCGCGCGCGAACCGATGCTCTTCCGAATGGGCGAGACACTCGGTCCCTATGCGAAGGGCGATCTTCTGATTGCGGATTGTCTGTCGGCCGCACAGGCCGGATGCGCGATCGGGCGCGATTGTTTCGCCGGCAGCGCGGAGAGCGGTTTCCGCTTCGGCCGCCTCATATCGCTCGCTGCGGATGCCTGCATCCTCATGCCGCCGGAAGCGGGCGCGCCGCCTTGCGAAGTGGCGTCGCCGAACTGGATCGCGCCGGTGGTCACTCTGATAAGAAACTATCCGCCGCTGAAGATCGCGAGTGCGGATTTCTGACAGTCCTCGCGCAGGGCCTCACCCGCCGGCGCCTTGCCCTCAGGAAGCATTGCGGCAGCTAATGGTCACACTCCCCGCCTCGCCTTCCGCGCCGCTGCAATCCATTCCCGGAAAGCACATCGCGGCGGAGGCTCCGCCGAAGCGGAATGCCACATAGGCATCCCTCCCCTGCGAGTCCACGACACCCGCCAGTTGATAGCTTCGTGTGTCACCGCGCGAGAGGGTGATGACATCGCCGACGGCGGGCGATGAAAGGGGGACATAATATTCGCCATCGAAAGTGATACTCGCGGATCCGCTCACATCGGAGATGTCGCATTGCGCGTCGAGGTTCGCGGGGCCGTTGCCGCCGCCGCTGATGGGGAAGGTCGCACTTTCGCCCTGCGTCAGCGTCACGGTGCCGCCTTCGAGCCTTGCCTCCGCCGCATGGGCGCCTGTGCCTGCAGCGACAAGCATCGCCGCGCCGAGCCCAATCCTCAAGAACATTGTCCGCATGGAAAAAGTCCGGACGAAAAGAGTCCGCGAAATATCTAAAACCGGCATCGGCCGCCTCCCTGTCCTGCCCCCGGCATCAGTCTGCACCGCATGGCAACCGCGATCAACGACAGCTCATGAAGGAGGTCAGGCGATACGAAGATTTGCCTTGCCCGCCAGCGCATGCGCCTTCTCCGACAGTAGGAAGGCGTCATGGCCAAGCACCATGACGATACGTCCTTCCTCGTTCGCGAGCGGCAGGCGCAGCCAGAACTGGAAGATGTGGGGCTGGCTCCAGGGTGTCAGCGGAATGACGCCTTGCGCAGGGCGTCCGCCGCGCACGACTTCGTGATAGGCGGCGTCCCAATAATCGGTCTGGTCGCCGAAGTCGAATTCGTCGAGATAGCGGCCCGTGAGCTCGACACCGAAATAGTCCCGCAGCCGGGTACCCGCCAGCCGCACGCGAAGCCGGGGCGCATCGTCCTCCGTCACATCCACAAGGCTCAAGGAAGGAAGAATGCGGCGCAGTTCCGCAGGCTGAATATCGGCGCGCGTCGGATAACCGCCTTCAGGCGCCTTCGACAGCCAGTAATCGAACACATCGCGCTGCTCGGGCACGATAAGTTGGGCGCGTATGGCCTGGTCTGCGCGTGTCAGCGGATCGTCCTCGACGGGGGCGGCGGGCCGCACATTGCGAATCAACGCAAAAAAGTTTGTGCGTGTGTGCGTTGCGATGCAAGAAATTTGGAAGAAGTGGGTGCGGATAGAACGCCCGCCCACGCCGGAGCGGATTATTTCGGCGAGCCGCGGCGCTTTTTCTGTCCGCCCTGCCCCAGCCCCATCTTCTTTGCGAGCCGGGAACGCGCCTGCGCATAATTCGGCGCGACCATCGGATAATCGCGCGGCAGGCCCCACTTCTCGCGATATTCTTCCGGGCTCAGATTGTAGTGGCTGCGAAGATGCCGCTTCAGCGATTTGAATTTCTTGCCGTCTTCGAGGCAGATCAGATAGTCGGGCGTTATCGACTTGCGAACGGGAACGGCAGGTTCAGCAGCCGCCGTCCCTCCTCCGGCCACACCGCCGGCTGCGCTGTTCAGCGCCGCATATACCCGATTGATGAGGCCGGACAATTCTTCCGGTGCGATCGTGTTGTGTCCGACATAGGCAGATACGATATCGGCCGTCATGTCGATCAAATCAGGCTTGCCCGCCACCTGGACCTCATCCATTCGTCTCGGTCGCTTTTAACGGCACTGAAAAAGAAGGCCGGAAAAAGATTCAATATTCAAAAGATTCTATATCTCTCTCGTTGTTGAACAATCAAGAGTTCAGTTGTCCTTTTCAGTTTTTACAATCCCACAATCAAGTTTGCTCCTCGATTGTGGATAAGTTCATCGCAAAACCGACAAGACCGGATGCGTAGACAGGCTCCAAATAAAGGCTCAATTTTCGGGTTTCACTTTCACTCCCGTATTTGTTTTCCAGCCGGGCGAGTCGAGCATTTTCCCGAGTAACCGCTACGTCTTTCGGGATTTCCAGCGCGCGGACAGGTAGTTTCCAAGCCGTTCTATTGCTTCTTCGCCCTGCGGAAGAAGCTGGTAGAAGGCATGCCACACATGGATCATGTCTTCCCATTCCTCAAGTTCCGCATCGATACCGGCATCGCGCGCCTTCCTGCACAAATTCGCGGCATCGTCGAACAATACTTCATCGCTGCCGACATGAATCAGCATCGGCGGAAGGCCGGTCAGGTCGGCATGGTTCGGCGATGCAAGCGGATGGCGCGCGTCCGCGCCGTTCAGATAGAGCGCCGCGGTTTGCTTGATACCGGCTTGTTGAATCATGGGGTCGGCATCCGCCCGAGAGGAATAGGCTCCGGTGTCGCAGGTCAGGTCCGTCCAGGGGCTGATGGCAATCGCCGCGGCAGGCATGGGCAGGCCCTCCTCCCTTGCGGCAAGCAGCGTTGCGACGGTGAGGCCGCCTCCGGCGGAGTCCCCGCCCAGTGCAATCGCCTTCGGCTCGACGCCATTGTCGAGCAACCAGCGATAGGCTTTCACGCCGTCCCGCACAGCCGCCGGAAAGGGCGCTTCGGGCGCGAGCGCGTAGTCGACACTCAGCACGCGCGCCTTGGCGGCAAGCGCGAGGCGCGATGTCAGGTGGCGGTGCGAAACCGACGAGCCCTGCACATAGCCGCCGCCGTGAAAGTAAAGCAGCACGGGCGCCGTCTCCGCGCCTGCGGGAATGTTCCATTCGCCGCCGAGCCCCTCGAGATCGGCCCTGGCGATCTCGACTCCCTCGGGAACAGGGAATTGATTCGCGTTTCCATCCATCTGTTTGCGGCGATCCTCGAGGCTCATGCCCTCGCCCGCTTTCGCACGAGCGCGGATGAGTTCCTTCAGACGGCCGATTTCGATGCCATTGCCTTCTTTCGGCATTCATTCCCCCCTATGATTGGTTCACACACCGATTCGCGTGCCGCGACGCTTTCCGAAGATCGATGCTAGCAGGCAGCGAAGGTGCCGCGCCCGGAAAATCGGACGGCAGGTCAGGGGTTCGCGGAGATGCAGGAAGAAATGCTCCAGGAACAACAGGCAGAGACAAACCCGCCGCCGGGCGAGGTCGTGTTTTCGCGCGCCGCCTATGACGTCTTTCTGAAGCTCGATCCGGATACGCGCCGTCTCGTCGGCCTTGCGCCGCGCTCCGCCGCGACGCGCGAAATCGCACCGGGCATATTCAGCGCCGATGTGGGGCCGGGCCTGCGCGTCGTCTTCGCGCGCGAGGCCGATGCCGCCTCCGTGCTCGCCCTTACCGGATGGAGGGCCGCATGAGCCGGGCGAAACGCGATCATCAGAAGATTCTCGGTGCGGATGGCGAGGCGCTTTTCGTTCTCGTGCCCGCCGCCGAATATGATGAGCTCTGCCGTGCCGCCGACGATATCGAGGATTTGCGTGCGGCGGGCGCAACGCTCGCGCTTGGATCGGAAGGTCCGGCGCCCGTTCCCGCCATTGTCGCCCATCGCATCGCCGACGGAGAGAATCCGGTCCGTGTCTGGCGCGAATATCGCGGGATGAAGGCGATAGAGCTTGCCCGCGCGGCGGGCATGAGCGCGCCCTATCTCTCCGAGATCGAGACCGGAAAAAAGGACGGCACCTTCCGCACCATGGCGGCCATCGCTTCCGTCCTTTGCGTTTCGCTGGACGATCTCGCCCCGCCCGCCGACGAGGAAGACCGCCGCGCGCGCGAGCGCGCCGCGCTTGTCGATGGCGTGCGTGCGCAGATCAGGAAGATCGTCGCGCTCGTCACCGGCCCTTCGGCCTTCGACACGGGCGCTGTGCGCCGTGCGGTCACGACGCTCGTCGGAGATGCCGTATCCCTCAAGGCGCAGGAACCGCATGCCGAAGACTGGCTCGGCGAGGTTCTGGAAGGTGCGCGCGCCGTGCTCGATCTCGTCGATCGCGCGGAGGGCGACATCATCGGCACCGCGCGTCAGGCGCGGCGCGAGCTTGAGGAAATCGTCTCGGGCCCCGGCTTCCGTTTCACGGCGCCGCCGCCTCCCCCTTCCGGAGACGAGGAAATCCGCTGGTCGCCGCAAAGCGCGGCGGAGTGAGGCTCAGGCTTCCGCCACGGTGAAACCGGCCGCCACGATCTCGTTGGCGAGCGCCGCATCCCAGGCACGAAGGGCGAGGTCCGCCCGATCCGTCGAGATCGTGTCGAAAAGCGTCCCGATCCTTTCGAGATCCTTCTTCGTCGGCAGTCCCCCCCGGCGCATATCGACCGCCGCGACGATGAGGTCGCCGAATTCCTTGCGGTTCATCGAGACCGCCTTGGCGAAGACGGCGAGCGGTTCGCCGCCATGATCGTTCAGGATACGGAACATCGTTTCGGGCCTCAGGCCCGTCTCCGCCGCAAGTCCGGCGGGGAGAAGCTCCTCCCTGTCCGCTCCCTGCGCGGAGAGAAGCCGCGCGAGGCGCTGCTTGTCGATCGGGCGCGGGCGGCGCACCTGCGACAGCGCCGCGTCGAGCACCGCATCGCCCGTGCCTTGCCCGTCCAGAACCCCCTCCATCGCCGAATGGATGTGGCGTCGCTCCACCGTGAAGCGGTTCAGGATTTCGAGGCGCATCTCGGCCGGCACCCACCAGAACATGAGCTGGGCGAGACGCACGGTGAGTTCCGGCCTTGCAAGCACCGGCGCCTGCAATTCGGGTTCGGCGGCGCTGCGGCGCGCCAGCGTTTCGACGGCGCGGCAGGAAAGCTGCGAGGTCCGGTTCTCGAGCAGTTTGCAGATGAGGCCGGCATCGCCCATTTCGATCAGCACGTCCGAAACGGCGCTCGGCAGGTCCTTGCGGCCCGCCAGCACCTCGCGATGCGCGGCAAGCCCCTCGCGCGCGACATGAATGAGGTCGCCGCCCTTCAGCGTCTGCCCCTCCGCGAGAAGCGGGCGCGCGATCTCCATGTCCTCGTCGAGCGCAAGCGCCATGGCGAGTTCGCGCGGCGTGTCCACATGCTGCGAGAGCCGGTCGGCAAGGCGCGCGCGCATGCGCGGATCGAGCCGCGCGACGAGCGTCGCCAGCATGGAGTCGAGGATGCTGCGTTCCTGCGGCGAGACGAGCGAGGACGGCAGCAGCGCAAGATCGGCCAGGCCGCGCAACAGCGTGTCGCGGTCGCGCGCGCCCAGGGGCTCTTCCCCGGCGGTCCTGTAGCTCTCCAGCGCCATTTCGCATGTCCCGGCGGTTTTTCCGAAGCTCCATCACACCACCCCGCCGTTAACGGCGCGTAAAGCATGGTGTGGGGGCTCCCGCCCGATTTGCGGTTCCCCCGCCCCCGCCCTATCCTTTGCCCGGACCCGCAACACCGCCGGACAAGCCCATGCGCCGCCCTTTCATGCCCGCCCTTCTGGCCCTCGCCTTGGTCCTGGCCGGTTGCGGCCTTGGCCGCAGCGAATATGCGGACGATCCCGACTACAAGGCCGGCCATTCGGACGGCTGCTGGACCGCCACATCCCAGGTGCCGGGCGACCCTGAAAGCATCACCCGCAACGAGGAGGCCTGGAAATCGAGCGAGGCCTACCGCGCCGGCTGGAAGGCCGGTTACAACGCCTGCGTCATCCGCGACCGTTCCGGCTCCATGGGCATGCCCGACATGCCCGAGCGCGGCACCGGCGTGCGCTAGCGCCGCCCTTCAAAACAGGAAAATCCCATGCGCGTCATCCTCGGACTGGTCCTGCTCGCCGTCATCGTCCTCGCGATCCCCGTCGTCTATTACGGTGAGGTCGATCCCTGCCGCATGCTCGCCACGGACATGGCGCATGAGGCCTATGGGCCGCTCGCCGAACTCGTCGGCAACGACCCGGACGAAGTGCCGCCCGCGATGGAAAATTCCATGCGGCTCGTCACCAGCCAGATGACGGCGCGGGAATGTTCGGAAAAGCTCTGGGAAAACTGGACGTCCGGCGAGGAGTGATCCTCAGGCGCCTTCCGGCTCCGCCTGCGGCGTGACGGGGCGTCCGTCCTCGTCCACCGTCTCCTCCGCGCGTTCCACGATCTCGCGCCATTGCACGCCGGGGATTTCCTCGACAAGCGCCGCGCCCGCCACTGCCGAAGGCAACTGGTAGCCGGGCTTTGCCGCGTCGAGCGCGCGGCGCGCAAGCAGCACCGCCGCTTCCGCCGAATAGACATGCGTCTGCGGCGTCACGAGCCGCGCCCGGCGCACGCGCCCGTCGGGATGGCGCGCCTCGCCCCAGACGACGGCATGTCCCTTCGTCAATTCCGCCTTGCCCGGCGTCAGCCGTCCGCCAGCAAGCCGCCGCTCCAATCGCTTCAGCCCCCAGCCGCGCCTGAAGAAGCGATGCGCCATCGTGCCTTGCTCAAGCGCCCGCGCCACCTTTTCCGGCAGCGCCTCGAAAGTCTCCATCGTCGAATAGATGCCGCGATGCCGCGCGGCCATCGCCTCGCCGCGCCAGGGCGCGAGGTACGCCTTTTCCGGCCCTTCGTCGAAATCGACCTCGATCACCCGCTCGCCCGCCCGCGCAGGCACGAACTGCCCGTTCTTCAGCGTCTCGCCTTCTTCGCGCATGGCCGCGGCGAGGCGCGCCGCCTCCTCCATCGTGCGCGACCCGCGCTTCACGGCGAGCGTCACCGCCCGCGCGCCCGGCAATATCTGCGCAAGCCGCATGGCGACCGCGTCCACCGCGGCGAAGTCGAAGCCCGCGCCCGCCATCAGCATGGTCTTTTCCTTCGCCGCCGCCTCGTCGAAAGCGGCGAGTGCCGCCACGCGCGCACGGTCCGCCGACATGTCGATCAGATGCGTTCCCGTCGCGATGCAGGCGACGGTGAGCGAGCGCAAGTCCTCGCCTTCGAGAGGCGCGCAATTGACGAGAACGCCCACATCGTCGAGCTGCCCGGCGATGCGCTCCGCATTGCCCGGCGTGAAGGTGCGCGGTTCCGCCAGCGCGCTTCCCTTCCGCTTCGCCAGCGCCGATGCATGTTGCGCCACGCCCGCGATCGCCCGACCGCCCGCGACATGCGCAAGCCCGGCCTGCGCCGCCGCATGCGAGGTCAGCGCGCCCATGAAGCCGTCGACGCCATAGACGAGTATCCGCGATTTCATTTTCTTCCCCAGCCGGGTCTTTCCCAGCCAGGTCCGGCGCAGCCCAACGGGCTTCCGAACCCCTCTGCAATAAGTCATTGTTACGGAGAGGGAGGAGTGTTCGCAATGCGTAGCCCGGCAACTGTCCCGCGCGGCGGCAAATTCCGCGCGGTAGCGTTAATTTTCGGCCTTTTTGGCGCCGTCTGTATCGCTCCCGGCCCCGCCGAGGCGCGGGTGCGCATCGAGACGGGGCATGACCTGAAGGAGGCCTGCGCGGTCCTCGCCGAATGGTCGCTCGCCCCGGAGCCGCCGACGCCGCGGCTCGCGCGCTTCTGCCGGCAATATCTCACCGGCTATTTCGAATCGCTGCGCGTCCTTCACGACGATCACGACGGCAAGGGCGTCTATGCGCCCGCGGGCGACGATCCATATGCCTGTCTCAATCTCGACGGACCGCGCACATTCGGCCAGCTCGCGCGGCAGGTCGTGCGCACCGCCGAATGGAACCCCGATCTTCTGGATGGCGGGGCCTACGATCTTGCCCACAAGGCCTTCGCCGACCGGCCCCCCTGTTCCTGAAACCGGTTGTTCCTGACATCCCTTCATCAAAGTTTCGGCATTTCGGAGTCGCGGAAGGGTTTAATTCAAACTAAACCTCCCCTATATGCTCCGCACTGGTCCCTCCTCAGCCGCAAGCAATCATAACCCCATGCATGCCCCCCTCCCCGCCATCGAGGTCCGAGGTCTTTCCAAGACTTATCCCGACGGATTTCAGGCCCTGAAGAATGTCGATCTCGAAATCCGCAAGGGCGAAATCTTCGCCCTGCTCGGGCCGAACGGCGCGGGCAAGACGACGCTGATCAGCATCGTCTGCGGCATCGTCAATCCCGGCGCGGGCCAGGTGCTCGTCGAGGGACATGACATCCTGCGCGACTTCCGCGCCGCGCGTTCGCTCATCGGCCTCGTCCCGCAGGAACTCACCGTCGAGCATTTCGAAAGCGTCATCGACACGGTGAAGTTCAGCCGCGGTCTTTTCGGCAAGGCACCGAACCCGCAACATATCGAGAAAGTGCTGCGCGACCTCTCCCTCTGGGACAAGCGCGACAATCGCGTGATGGAGCTTTCGGGCGGCATGAAGCGCCGGGTGATGATCGCCAAGGCGCTCTCCCACGAGCCGGACATTCTCTTCCTCGACGAGCCGACCGCGGGCGTCGATGTCGAGCTTCGCCGCGATATGTGGGAAATGGTGCGCGGTCTCCGTGCGAGCGGCGTCACCATCATCCTCACCACGCATTACATCGAGGAAGCCGAGGAGATGGCCGATCGCGTCGGCGTCATCAATCACGGCGAGATCGTGGTGGTCGAGGAGAAGAACCGGCTCATGAAGAAGCTCGGGAAGAAGCAGCTCGCGGTTCATTTGCGCGCGCCGCTCGCCGCCATTCCCGATGCGCTTTCCGGCCGCCCGCTCGAACTCGCCGATGACGGCCACACCCTCGTCTACAGTTTCGACGCGCAGGCGGACGAAAGCGGCATTCCCGAACTCCTGAAGAAGCTCGGCGAGATCGGCATCGACTTCCGCGATCTCCGCACGCATGAAAGCTCGCTGGAGGAAATCTTCGTCAGCCTTGTGAGGGCCCGCGCATGACGCTCAATCTCCACGCCATTCGCGCGATCTATGTCTTCGAGATGGCGCGCACCTTCCGCACCCTGATGCAGAGCATCGCTTCGCCCGTCATTTCGACCTCGCTCTATTTCGTGGTCTTCGGCGCGGCTATCGGCTCACGCATCCAGGAGGTGGACGGCATCTCCTATGGCGCCTTCATCATTCCGGGCCTCATCATGCTTTCGCTTCTCACCGAGAGCATTTCCAACGCCTCCTTCGGCATCTACATGCCGAAATATTCGGGCACCATCTTCGAGATTCTCTCCGCGCCCATTTCCGGCCTCGAAACCGTCATCGGCTATGTCGGCGCGGCGGCCACGAAGTCGCTCATTCTCGGCGTGCTCATCCTCATCACCGCGCGCTTCTTCGTGGATTACGAGATCCAGCATCCCTTCTGGATGGCCGCCTTCCTCGTTCTCACCGCGCTCACCTTCTCCATGTTCGGCTTCATCCTCGGCATCTGGGCCGACAGTTTCGAGCGCCTGCAGATCGTCCCCATGCTGATCGTCATGCCGCTCACCTTTCTCGGCGGCAGCTTCTATTCGATCAACATGCTTCCGCCCTTCTGGCAGACGGTGACGCTCTTCAATCCGGTGGTCTATCTCGTGTCGGGTTTCCGCTGGAGCTTCTACGGCTCGTCCGATGTCGGCGTGGAACTGAGCCTCCTCGCCATCTTCGGCTTCCTCGCGCTCTGCTCCGGCGCCATCTGGTACATCTTCAGGACGGGCTACAAGCTGAAGGTGTGAGGCGCCCCCTCACCCTTCCCACCTCACAGCTTCGCCACATCGGCGGCCCCTCCCCTCTCCCCTCCGGGGAGAGCGTGATCCGAGCGACAGCGAGGATCGGGTGAGGGTGCGGTCTGCACAACGCACATCCCTACCCTCCCGTCATTGCGAGCGAAGCAATCCATCGGGCCTCACCCCCACCTCACCCACCGCCCGTGAAAATCGGCGCGGCCGAGTTCTTCGTCCGTGCCTTCCGGCCACATCCGAAGACGGACGCTGGCCGACACCTTGTCCTTCTCATCCTGCTCCACGGAGAGCCAGGCAAGCGGCGCATCCTTCGTCGCGCCCTCGCCCGCCTTCGCCATCGCGGCTTCGATGCGCGCCTGCGTCGCATCGGGCAGGTATTGCCACATGATCGTATGCATGAGCACGCGCGCCTTTCCGCTTTCGCCCTTCCCCGCGAATGCGCGCTCCACCCAGTCCGCCGCATCCGCCTTCTCGATCACGGTCCCCGCGCGCGCCGTCGCCGCGAGCGCCGCCTCGATCCGTGCAAGCCGCGCCGTCTGGTCCGGCCATATGTAGGAGAGGAGCCGCTCGCACAGCGCCGCATCAGACGCATCGAGCGGGTTCAGGTCCGAGCCCTTGCGCGAGGCGACGCGCAGTTCCGCATGGAGCGGCGGAAGCGTCCCCTGCCATTCCGAAACGATCTGCACCGCGCTCGCCGCATCGCCCCAGCGCGCGTTCCCAAGCTCATAGCCATAGGCATCGAAGCCGAGATTGAGGCCCGCGCTCGCGCCGATCTCGTAGACGCCGAGCGGGAGGCCCGTGCGCGCCGCGACATGCAGCATGCCCCCCAGGATAGCGCTCGAACGCGAGACCTCGTTCGTCTGCGGCGCGCTGTCGAGGAAGCGGGTGAGGAATGCGTCGTGGCGGGCAATTGCCTTTTCGAGCGCGCGCCACAGCGCCTCGTCATCCACTTCGTTCGGCGGATAGGCGGCGATGAGCACGTCATCGCCCTGCCGCTTCAGCGCGTGGAAGCCGCCAGCCGCCCGCAGGGGCAGCGCGTCGTTCTGCGGATGGCCCTGCCAGCCGAGCACGCGCGCACCGAAGGACGATGTGTCGTTCAATCGTTCGCCGAGAAGGCGGCAGACGCGGGCGTTGAAGGGCGAACCGAGCAACTCGCAGGCCAGCGCCTGCCGCGCGAAGTCATCACGGATGTGGTTGGACATGAAACTTTCCGTTCTTCTCACCCTCCCACAGGGGGAGGGTGGGACCAAATCATCTGCCTACGGTGTAACTCACGCCGCCGCCTCGTCTTCCGGCCAGCCGCCGACATAACGCGACTGCGGGCGGATCAGCCGTCCGACGCGCTCCTGCTCCATCACATGCGCGGTCCAGCCCGCGATCCGCGCCATGGCGAAGACGCTCGTCACCGCGTCGCGCGGGATGCCCAGCGCTTCCAGCAACACCGCCGTGTAGTACTCCATGTTGGTGTCGATCCGGTGGCCGGGCTTTGCCGCGCGGAGCGCCTTCAGCGCCGCGACTTCCACCTCGCGTGCGAAGCGGACGCGCTCATTGCCATTGGTCAGGATCGTCACCGCCTTGTTGAAGACATCGGCCCTCGGGTCGCGCACGCGGTAGACGCGGTGACCGAAGCCCATCAGCCGCGCGCCGCCCGCGATTTCCCTTTCGAGCCAGGGTTCGATATTCTCGCGCGTGCCGATCTCGTCCAGCATATCGAGCACGGGGCCGGGCGCGCCGCCATGAAGCGGGCCTTTCAGGGCGCAGAGCGCGCCGACGACCGCCGAAATTGTCCCCGCCCTGGTGGACGCGATCACCCGCGCCGTGAAGGTCGAGGCATTCATGCCGTGGTCGGCTACCGTCACCATATAGGCGTTCAAGGCCTCCACCTCCGCGGCAGAGGGCGCTTCATCCCTCAGCATACGGAGGAAGTCTTCGGCGTGACCGGCGCGTGGGTCCGGCGCGACGGGAGATTTCCCCGCTTGCGTCCGGACGAGCGCCGCGGTTATCACCGCCGCCGCTCCCAATGCGCGGATATGGGCGGGGATATCCCGCTCGCCCGTGTCCTCGCCCGGCTCGTCCGCCAGCATCGACAATCCGGTGCGGAGTCCTTCTGTGACGGTTTGATGACGTTTCGATGACAGTAAGGCCGGGATATCCCCGAATGCCGCCTCGCGGGCGCGTCCCAGCGCCTCCCGGACCTCCCCTTCGGACGGCGCGGGCTCACAGCCTGCCGCCCTCCAGAGCGCGGCCGCCGCGCCCTCGAAATCGTAAGCCTTTACAAGGTCTTCGACGTCATACCCCGCCACGATCAGGCGCCCCGCCTCGCCGTCCACATGGCTCAGCGCCGTTTCGGCAGCCACCACATTGTCGAGGCCGCTTGCCGTCACGGCGGGCATCTCGCTCTTCAGCGTCACGTTGCCCGACATTTCATCTCTCCTTCTTGCTCGGGTCCAGAAAGCTGAGCCATTCCAATGGCTTGGCGTCTCGTTCCCGGTGCCGGCCCTCGCGCGATGCGGGGGCCTCCTTGCCCTTCAAGCTGGAGACAGGTTGATTGTTGGTCAATCTTGATTAAGATAATCAATGTATAGAAAAGAGAGCGTCATGGCCGAAAACCCGGAGAATCTCTATCTTTCCGCGCGCGAGGCGGCCGCCGAACTCGGCATCTCGCTCCCCACCCTCTATGCCTATGTGAGCCGCGATCTGATCCGCTCCGAGCCCGTGCCGGACAGCCGCGCCAAGCGCTACCGGGCGGAGGACGTCCGGGCGCTGAAACGGCGCAGATCGCAGGAAAATCAGGAGGTTAGCGGCGCGCCGGGAACGCTCTCCTTCGGCCAGCCGGTGCTCGATTCCGCCATCACGCTGATCGCCGATGGCCGTCTCCACTATCGGGGCTCGGACGCCACGGCGCTCGCCCGCAGTTCGAGCCTCGAGCAGGTCGCCGCCCTTCTCTGGGGTTGCCGCGACATCCAGCCCTTCACGAAAGACGCGGTTTTCCGCCCTTCCGAGCGTCTTTCCGCGCTCGCCGCCTCGCTTTCGCGCGTGCCCCGGATCGAGCGCTGCCTCTCGCTGCTACCACAGGCAGCGTTGGAGGATGCCGCTGTCTACAACATGACGGATCGCGGCCTCGCCGCCACGGGCGCGCGCCTGCTGCGCTACGTCGCCGCCGTCATTGCGGGCGAGGCGCCGAGCGACAAACCGGTCCACGAGGTGCTCACCCGTGCGCTCACGCAAGGCGAGAAACCCGCCTCGGAACTCATCCGCGCGGCCCTCGTGCTCTCCGCCGATCACGAGCTCAACGCCTCCGCCTTCACGGTCCGCTGCGTCGCGGGCACGGGCGCCACGCTCTATGCCGCCGTCCAGGCGGGCATCTGCGCCGCGCAGGGGCCGCGGCATGGCGGGCTCTCCGGCCGCGTCGAAGGGCTGCTGCTCGACATGTCGAACCGTCAGGACGTGGAAGATGCGGTGGTTCAACGACTTAAGGACAATGATCCAGTCCCGGGCTTCGGCCATCCGCTTTATCCAGACGGCGATCCGCGCGCGGCGGCGCTCATCGAAATGGTCGGCGAGAAGTATGGCGACGACGCGAATTTCCTGCGCGTTCAGCGCATCGTCCGCGTGATGGCGGAGGCGGGCGGTCTCAGGCCCAATATCGACTTCGCGATTGCGACCGTCGGTGCGGTGCTGCATCTGCCGCGCGGCGCGGGGCTCAGCATGTTCGTGCTCGGCCGCACGGCGGGCTGGATCGGTCATGCGATGGAGCAATATCGCACGGGCCTGATGATCCGCCCCCGCGCGCGTTATACGGGCGAAATTCCGCGCTAACCCGCGCGCCGCCTTGCCATTTCTTCCCTCACGATGCGCGACGGCGGCAGAAGCGCATGCGCCCTGGTACCCTTCCCCACTTCGCTTTCGAGCCAGAGCCTGCCGCCATGCGCCTCGACCATCGCCTTGGTGAGCGCAAGACCAAGCCCCGTGCCGGCGCGCGTGCGGGTGAAGGAATTTTCAACCTGTTCAAAGGGTTCGAGCACTTTCTCCAGCTTGTCCCCGGGTATGCCGATGCCCGTATCTTCCACCGTCAGCAGCATGCCCTCGACGCCGCAACCATCGCCTTCCTCGCAGATGCAGACGGAGAGCGTCACGGTGCCGCCCGCGGGCGTGTACTTGATGGCGTTCGAAAGAAGATTGATCAGGATACGGCGGATCTGCTGCTGGTCCGCATGGATCGGCGGCAAGCCGTCCGCCACATCGACGCGAAGCTGCAGATGCGCCTCGACCATGGACTGCCGCAGCATGCGCAGCACTTCAAGGCCGACATCCAGGGGATAGAAGACCGTCTCACGCAGCTCCACATGGCCTGACTCGATCTTCGCCATGTCGAGCAACTCGTTGATCATGTTGAGAAGATGGACGCCGCTCTTGTGGATGTCCTCGACATACTCGCCATATCGCGGCGGCTGCATCTCCCCCAGCGTCTTCAAACGCATAAGGTCTGCAAAGCCTATGATCGCATTCAAGGGCGTGCGCAATTCGTGGCTCATGCTGGCGAGAAACTGCGTCTTGCTGGCGCTCGCAGCTTCCGCGCGGCGTGTCTGCTCCTCCAGCTCCGCCGCGCGCGCGGTCGCAAGATCGGCCATGACCATCATCAACTGCTCGGCATTGCCGATGCCCGCATAGACTCCGTTTTCGGTCACTACGAAGGGACGCATTCGCATGTCACCAAAGGCGTTTCTCGCCCTCACATTGATCTCTTCGCAGCTGGTATTCGCATCCACGATGAGAACGTCACGCTCCATCAGTTGCGCCACGGGCCTCCTGCCGTATAGCTCCGCGCCATACATCCGCACATAGGTGAGCAGGAAATTCTTGCGGCTGATAAGGCCGAGTGGCCGCCCGTTGCGCACCACAGGAATGCTTCTCGTTTCCGGGTCCGCCAGGAGCCGATCGAAAACCTCGGCACAGGGTGTGTCGGGCGATACGGGCGTCACATGGGAAGCAAGGTCGCGCGCGGAAGGCGGTGTCATACGGATACCGGGAGCTGACAGATACCGAAACAGTGACTTCACTTATCCGCGTGATGCGCTTAACGGAGGCTGAAAACCTGGCGGTTCACCTGTAGATTTCACGAAACTGTCACGAAGGGGCGGAGGAAAACCCGAATGGGCGAAGGAAAAACGGCACTCGTCGCAGGCGCGACGGGCCTCGTGGGCGGGCACCTCGTCCGTCAACTGATCGAGGATCCGGCCTGTGCGCGAGTGGTGGTGCTCGCAAGGCGCCCTCTTGACGGCGTGAACTCACCCAAGCTCCAAACGATCATCGCGGATTTCGACGCGCTTGAGGAGGCAATGGCCGGCGTCGCGGCGGATGATGCTTTCTGTGCGCTCGGCACCACAATCAAGAAGGCCGGGAGCCAGCTTGCCTTCCGCAAGGTCGACCATGATTACATCGTCGCCTTCGCGCGCGCCGCGAAGGCTGCGGGCGCAAGACGCTTCATGCTGGTTTCCGCGATCGGCGCGGACGCCTCGTCTTCCATCTTCTATTCCCGCGTCAAAGGAGAAACGGAACGCGACGTTTCCGCGCTCGGCTTCGAGGCGCTCCACATTTTCCGGCCCGGCCTTCTCCTAGGCGAGCGCGCGGAGCGGCGGATGCTCGAAGGCATCGGCATGTCGCTCGCCCCTCTCCTCAATCCGCTGATGCTCGGGCCCGCCCGGCCCTACCGTTCGATAGAAGGCGAGACGCTTGCCCGCGGAATGCGCGGCGCGGCACGCAGCGACGCCAAAGGGATACTTATCCACGCTTATGACGCCATCCAGCATTATGCAGCGCTATAAATCCTGTGGCCTGTGATAGAGTTCCAAAAACGAATTGACCTTGGAGGAGGCAGAAATGGGCGCGCAAGCGAGGCGCAGCGCATGACAGGGCCGGAGTCGGCCTTGCGCCAGGATGCTGAAGCGGTGGCCGCGCGACAACTGCGCCTGCGGCTCTATCTGGGTGGACAGGCGAGCTGGTTCATCAGCCTCGGCATCCAGTTCGTCATCTTTCCCTTTCTGGTGACGCAGGTGCTTCACGAGCCCGCGGCCCGTGTCGGCATCGCGCAGATGTCGCTGATGATCCCGTCGCTTCTCTTCATGCTGCTTGGCGGGACGGTGGCAGACCATGGCGATGCCCGCCGCATTCTCATTCGCGTGCATCTCTTCGCCACGGTGCCGCCACTTGTTCTCGCCGCAGTCTTCCTGACGGACAACCTCACCTACACCTCGCTCATCGTCTATGCCCTTGTGATGGGAACGCTCGGCGCCTTCGCTATTCCCGCGCGCGATAGCGCCCTTACCCGCGTCGCCGGCACGAATATTCAGCAGGCAGTGACGATGGCCATGGGCGTGCAGATGGGCTCTCAGCTTGTCGGCATGCTGTTCGCGGCGCTCGCATCGATCACGGGCACGCCCGCGCTCCTCATCTTCCAGGCGATCGTCATGCTTGCCGGATTTTGGGCATCGGCACGACTTGAGCCGCTTCCGCCGACCAATACCGCCTCTGCTGCCAACCGCTTCGTGCAGATCGCGGATGGAATCAGGTCCGCGGCGGCGACGCCCATCGTTGCCACCGTCATCGCGCTCAATTTCGCGGTCGGTCTTTTCTATGTCGGCAGCTTTCTCGTCGTACTGCCGCTCATGCTGCGTGACGTCTACCAGAGCACGCCCGCGGAGTTCACACGCGATTTCGCGGTCATCAATATCTGCTTCTGGGGCGGCACTATCATCGCCAATCTTGCGCTTTTCCGGGTCGGCCATATCAGGCATCGCGGAAGGGTGATGATGGCCTCGCTCACCAGCGGCCTGATCATTCTCGCCCTGTTCCATTTCCACATGTCCTTCTGGCTGCTCTGCCTGCTCATTCTCTGGTGGGGCATAGGTGCTGGAACCACGATGACGATGGGCCGGACAATCGTGCAGGTCGCCGCGTCGGAGAGCCATCGTGCGCGCGTCCTTGCCGCCTATCAGCTGGGCTTCTCCGGTGGAGCACCGCTCGGCTCGCTGATGATGGGTATTCTCGTTGGCTGGCTCGGCATTTTTGACGCCGTACTCGTACCCGCCACCATCATGATCGGAATACTGGCGCTGCTTTATTTTGTGACGCCGATCTGGACCTACCGGGCGGAAAGCCAATAGAAAACGGGCCGGCGATCATGCCGGCCCGTTCAATCTGTTCTTTCAGCGGTTCAGCTTGCCAGACGTTCCGGCTCACGTTGGGCCGGAGGATGCGCCTTCGAGGGGCGCGCAAATTCCATCGCGCCGTCATCCACCTTGCCGAACTTGAGCGCCATGATATCGAGCGCATAGTTCTGGTAGAGCTTCCAGGGCTTCTTGGACCCCTGCTTGGGAAACTTGTCGAGCGAGCGCTGCACATAGCCGGAAGTGAAGTCGAGCCAAGGCTCCTCCTCAACCGAACCATCCTTCAGGCGCGGCGTCGCCTGCCTGGTTCCCGTCTCGTCCATATGATTGATGAGACGGCAGACATACTCGCAGGTGAGATCGCATTTCAGCGTCCACGACGCATTGGTGTAGCCGAAAGCCGAAGCGAAGTTCGGCACGTCCGAATACATCATGCCCTTGTAGCTCATGGTCTGCGAGAAATCGACATGGCGCCCATCGACCGTGAGGTCGATACCGCCAAGAACCTTGAGATTAAGCCCTGTCGCCGTGACGATCACATCCGCTTCCAGCTCCTTGCCGGATTTCAGCAAGATGCCCTTCTCGGTGAAGGTGTCGATGTGATCGGTGACCACGGAAGCACGGCCTTCCTTGATGGAATCGAAAAGGTCACCATTCGGCACAAGGCAAAGGCGCTGGTCCCACGGATTGTAAGGCGGCGTGAAATGAGTCTTCACATCGAAGTCCGGCCCGAGTTGCTCGCGCACGCCGCGCAGGATCATCCGCTTCACCCTTTCGGGCTTCCGGCGGCTCATGTTGAAGAAGAGCATGCCGAGCAGCACATTCTTCCAGCGTGTGATGCCGTAAGCGAGTTTCGCGGGCAGATTGCGGCGTAACCAGTTCGCGATGCCATCTTCCGCCGGGCGAGAAACGACATAGGTTGGCGTTCGCTGCAGCATGGTGACATGGGCTGCGTCCGCCGCCATTTCCGGCACAAGCGTCACTGCTGTCGCGCCGCTGCCGATCACGATCACGCGCTTGCCGGAATAGTCGTAACCTTCCGGCCATTTCTGCGGGTGCAGGATGTCGCCCTTGAAACGGTCCCTTCCCGGGAAGTCAGGCGTGTATCCCTTCTCGTAATCGTAGTAACCGCTGCACATGAAAAGGAAATTGCAGGTGTAGCGAACCTTTTCCTTCTCGGGCCCGCGTTCCGCTTCCACGGTCCATGTCGCGTCCTCGCTCGACCAGGAAGCATTCTTCACCATGTGCTGGAAGCGGATATGCCTGTCGATGCCGTTCTCGCGCGCGGTCTCGCGCACATAGTTCAGGATCGATGGGCCGTCGGCGATCGCCTTTGCCTCCGTCCAGGGTTTGAACGAATAGCCGAGCGTGTACATGTCCGAGTCCGAGCGAATACCCGGATAGCGGAAAAGGTCCCACGTACCGCCGATAGTCTCACGGCCTTCGAGGATCGCATAAGTCTTGCCGGGGCAGTTCTGTTGCAGGTGATAGCCCGCACCGATGCCCGAAAGGCCCGCACCGACAATCAGTACGTCGAAATGTTCAACCGTCATGGATCAGCAAGGCTCCAGATTGACGTAGGGACACACATGGTTTTCGTCCCGAATTCCTACCCGGAACTGCGACGAAATGCACCATCTAATTTACATAAAAGTAAGTAGGGCGCACCGCCGTTCAAGCTGCCCTGAACATAGCTGAACAAGACGACCCGGAAAACGGCGGGGCGACGGTCCCGAGCCGCGAGTGTAGTAAGGTTCCCGAACGAAATTTTCTTCGAGGGATTCGGGGGATGACCACGCCGGCGCGCGATCACCGGGCCGACCATCGCTGGTACATGGCGGGCCTTTGGGGCTACTTCCTCGCGGCCGGCATCCAGGGCGTTCTCTTTCCGTGGATCATCGCCTTCGTCCTTCACGAAAGTTCCGAGCGCCTCGGCATTGCACAGATGTTTTCCATGCTGCCAATGCTGCTGCTTGGCCTGTTCGGAGGAGCGGCGGCGGACCGCGCGGAACTCCGCAGCCACCTCATGCGATTGCAGACGATCGCCATCCTGCCTCCCCTCATACTCGCGGCCTTCATCTATAACGGCATCATCACCTACGAATTGATGATCCTCTATGTATTGTCACTCTCCACACTCGGCGGCTACATCATGCCCGCGCGCGACTCCATGCTCTCGCGTGTCGCCATGCGCAGCATGGGGGGAAACATCCAGCGCGCCGTGGCGCTCGCCATGGCCGGTCAATTTCTGGGGCAGGTCGGCGGTTATCTGCTCGGCAGCCCGGCGGAATATGTCGGCGCATGGCCTCTACTGATCCTGCAAAGCTCGCTTCTCGCCTTTGCCATGTTCACGACGACCAGGCTGATGCCCGCCCCGCCATCGCCGCGAGAGAACGCCCGCCGTCAACCCTTCAAGGACGTCAAGGAAGGCTTCGTCGCCGTCATCAAGGACGACCGGATACGCCCCGTTCTGCTTCTCATGTTCTTTTCGGGCATCCTGTTCATGGGCGTTTTCATGGTGCTTTTTCCGATCCTCATTCGCGATGTCTATCAAGGCAGTTCGCGCGAAATCGGTTTCGTCCTGATGTCCTTTTTCGGAGGGATCGGTATTTCGTCCCTCGTGCTCTCGCAGCTCCGTCCCATTCGCCGACAGGGACGCGCCATCATGATTGCCATGTGTACCGGCTCGATCGTTATGGTGCTTATCCACTTTCACCCCCCGATCTGGGGTGTGGATCTGCTGGCATTGTGCTGGGGGCTCGCGGCGGGCGTATCGATGAGCCAGTCGAGGGCAATCGTTCAGGAAAGCGCGTCCGATGCCCTCAGGGCGCGAATGCTTGCCGGTTTCAACCTCGGCACGATGGGCGGCGGCCCTATCGGATCGCTTCTCACAGGCTATGTCCTGCGATGGATGGGCCCGCTGGATGCCGTCCTCGTTCCTGCCGGACTGATGCTCTTTCTATGGGCCTCGATTTTCTTTCTGACGCCTCTGTGGCGGATCGAGGCGCCGCGATGAACCCGCGACACGGTCGAAACGTGTATGCTTTCTCGGCGTTCTCTCCGGTGAAACAGGTTTCGAGCATCATATGAACGAAAATCCAGCGCTTGCCGCCGCACTGATCGTCCTGCTCGGAGCGGCAGCGCAGTGGCTTTCCTGGTGGATGAAACTGCCGGCAATCCTGCTGCTGCTCATCACCGGGCTGCTCATCGGACCGGGTTTCCAGCTTTTCGATCCGGACGCGATGTTCGGAGACCTGCTCTTTCCCTTCGTATCGCTCGGCGTCGCCGTGATCCTCTTCGAGGGAAGCCTCACCCTGAAATTCGAGGAAATACGCGGTCACGGGCAGATCGTGACAAGGCTCGTAACGATCGGCGCGCTGAGCACCATTCTCGTGGCTGCTCTCGGCGCGTGGGGCCTCGGCCTCCTGAGCTGGGAAGTGGCACTCCTCTTCGGCGCACTCGTCTCCGTGACGGGACCGACCGTCATCATCCCCATCCTGCGATCTGTCGGTCTAAGCAAGAACGCAGCGAATATTCTGCGGTGGGAAGGCATCATTATAGATCCGCTTGGCGCACTGGCCGCCGTCGTGATCTTCCAGTTCGTGGCCATCGATGCGGCCGACCCGGGCAATCTTCTGCTTGTATTCGAGATACTTGCCGCCGGCACGGTGCTTGGCGCCGGTGCGGGCTATGCCTTCGGCTGGCTGCTCCGCCGGCATGTCCTGCCTGACTATCTCCACAATGTGGCGGCGCTGGCACTCGTTCTCGCTGTCTTCGTTGCCTCCAACGAGATCGCCCATGAGTCGGGTCTCCTTGCCGTGACCGTGATGGGCATCTTCCTTGCGAATATGCGCGACGTGGATGTCGTGGATATTCTCGATTTCAAGGAAAGCCTGACGGTACTTCTCACCTCCATTCTCTTCATCGTGCTGGCCGCACGCCTGCCCATCGAGGCCTTCACCGCCAACTGGACCATGGTTGCGGCATTGATGGGCATCATCCTCTTCATTGCGCGGCCGCTCTCGATCTTCATATCGACCATCTGGACCCCGCTCCCTTGGCGGGAGCGCGCGGTTCTTTCCTGGATAGCTCCGCGCGGCATCGTTGCGGCAGCTGTGTCCGCCCTTTTTGCCATTCAACTCAACCGGTCCGGTGTGGAAGGCGCGCAGACGCTCGTTTCACTCACATTCACCGTGATCGTGACGACGGTCCTCCTGCAGAGCCTCACGGCGCGGCCGCTGGCGCGATTGCTTGGGGTCGCGGATCCCGAACCGCGCGGCATCCTCATCGTTGGAGGCAACCCCGTCGCGCTTGCCATTGCGACAAGCCTTCACAAGCTCGATTTCGACGTCGTGCTCGCCGATACGTCCTGGGACCTCACCCGCAAGGCTCGCATGGCGGGTATCCGCACCTATTTCGGCAATGTCGTCTCGGACAATGCGGACCGCCGGCTGGATCTTGTCGGCATCGGGCGGCTTCTCGCTCTTTCGACCCGCGCCCCTCTCAACACGCTCGCCTGCCTGCGCTACGCGAGGGAATTCGGCTCGGGTTCCGTGTTTCGCATCCGGCTTGCGGACCAGGCCGAGAACGTCGCAGCGATTGAGGGCCGCATTCTCTTCAAGGAAGGAACGACTCTCGAGAAGCTGCAGGCATTGCTCGAGCAAGGGTGGCAGATCAAGGTAACGAAGCTCACCGAAGAATACGGCTTCAAGGAAGCAATGGAGCAGCAGGACGGAGACGCGATCCCGCTCTACGCCGTTTCGCGCGACAGGGTCGTCCATCCTTTTGCCGACGACCGCACCTTCAAGGCTGGACCTGGATGGCAGGTGGCGAATCTCGTCAAGCCGCCGACGGACAAGACAGATCAGGAATCTTCCGCTGTTGAGCAGGCCAAGGCCGATCTCGACAAGGAAATGAAACCGAAACTGCCGGATTGAAAAAGGGCGGGGATTTATCCCCGCCCCTGACTCTCATCCGTGCTTTCGCGCTCAGCTGTACTTGCGCTCTTGCCACCAGGGATAGAAGGAAGGCATGTCCTTCGACACCTTGCAGGGATAATTCGCGGGGCGCTTTTCAAGGAATGACATCACACCTTCTTTCGCATCGGCCGAAGCGCCGCGGGCGTAGATGGCCCGGCTGTCGATCTTGTGCGCCTCCATCGGATGGTCGGCGCCGAGCATCCGCCAGAGCATCTGGCGCGTCAGCGAAACCGAGACGGCCGCCGTATTATCGACGATTTCGCGGGCGATTTCGTATGCGGCAGGAAGGAGTTCCTCCGGCTTGTGGATCGACCGGACGAGGCCACCCTTCAGCGCCTCTTCTGCGCCGAAAACGCGGCCCGTGTAGGTCCATTCGAGCGCCTGGCTGATACCCACCACCCGCGGGAGAAAGTAGCTCGAGCAGGCTTCCGGCACGATACCGCGACGCGCGAAGACGAAGCCGAATTTCGCATTCTCGGAGGCGAGGCGAATGTCCATCGGCAACTGCATGGTGACACCGACGCCGACCGCGGGACCGTTGATCGCGCCGATAACCGGCTTCATGCTCTCGAAGATGCGTAACGTCAGGCGGCCGCCGCCATCGCGAACGCTTTCATGGCTCCAGTCAATATCTCCATTCGCCATGACCGGCGTGTTCGCCTTTTCGGGCCGGTCTTCGCGAGCGGCATAGTCGAAGGTCTTGGCACCCGCGGAAAGGTCGGCGCCGGCGCAGAAGGCGCGCCCCTCGCCGGTGACGACGATCGCCCGTACATCGTCATCCGCATCCGCCTTGTCGAAGGCATCGATCATTTCGAACATCATCTGACCGGTGAAAGCATTCAGCTTGTCCGGGCGGTGCAGCGTCAGGGTGAGGACGTTGTCCTTCACCTCGTATTTGATCGTCTCATAGGCCATTTCTTCGCTCCCTGTTGGTTTGCATAACCCGATTTTCTGTCCTGCGGCAGCCTGTCTCGCAGCGCCCTTACGTCAACTTCATCACCGGCAAAGGAAGTTGACGAGCACGTCATCTTGCTGTGTCTTTGCGCCAGAGAGGCTCGAGATTTCAAGAGCCCAGATATAACAACGGACTCGCAAAAAAGCGAAATCCGGGCGGGGCGAAAGCTCCGTTCTTCAGTTCCATGCCGGGGAGACGACGAGCGATGCATCCTTCATCCCATGTGAGTACCACGCCCGACAAACCCGCCTACATCATGGCGGCAACGGGCGAAAGCGTGAGCTACAAGGAGCTGGACGAACGCTCCAATCAGCTCGCCCACCTCTTCAGGGATGCAGGCCTGAAGCCCGGCGACTCCATCGCCATCTTCATGGACAATAACGGCAGGTTCTATGAAATCTGCTGGGCGGCGCAACGGGCCGGACTCTACTACACCTGCATCTCCTCACGCCTTACGGCGGGTGAAGTCGCCTACATCATCGACGACTGTCACGCGCGGATTTTCTTCACCTCGGCGGCTCTTTCCTCCGTGGCCGAGGAGCTGCTCAAAGGCGGACACATGCCCGCACGCGTGGAGCGCGTGTTTGCCGTGGGCGGCGCTATCCCCGGTTACGAGAATTTCGAGGATGCACGGGCGCAGTTTCCGACCACACGTATCGCCGACGAAACCGCCGGCACCGATATGCTTTATTCTTCCGGCACGACCGGCCGTCCCAAGGGCGTGAAGCATCCGCTGACCGGTGGCGCGATCGACGAGGACACAGCGCTCGAAGGGCTTGCCATGCTGCTCTATGGCATGGACAAGAACACGATCTATCTCTCGCCTGCGCCGCTCTATCACGCAGCTCCGCTGCGCTGGTCGATGACGGTTCAACGGCTTGGCGGCACCGTCGTCGTGATGGATCACTTCGACGCAGAGGAAGCCCTCAAACTCATCGAGAAATACAAGGCAACCCACAGCCAATGGGTTCCGACCATGTTCGTGCGTATGCTGAAAATGCCGGAGGATGTGCGCAAGAAATACGACGTTTCTTCGATGAAGGTCGCAATTCACGCCGCCGCGCCCTGCCCCGTCCCTGTGAAGGAGCAGATGATCGAGTGGTGGGGACCGGTAATTTACGAATACTATGCCGGCTCGGAAGGTAACGGCTTCACTGCGCTCAACTCAGAAGAGTGGCTGGCGCACAAGGGCTCGGTCGGCAAGCCGCTGAACGCCATCGCGCATATATGCGACGAGGAGGGCAAGGAGCTTCCCGTCGGCGAATCGGGAACGATTTATTTCGAGAGCGACAGCCAGTTCGAGTATCACAACGATCCGAAAAAGACGCAGGAATCCCGGCACCCCGAACATCCCAACTGGTCGACGCTCGGCGATATCGGGCGCGTGGACGAGGATGGATATCTCTACCTCACCGACCGCAAGGCGTTCATGATCATTTCCGGTGGCGTGAACATCTATCCGCAGGAGGCAGAGAACGTGCTGGTGATGCACCCGGCCGTTGCCGACGTGGCGGTGATCGGCGTGCCGAACGAGGATTTCGGTGAAGAAGTGAAGGCCGTCGTGCAGCCGATCGACTGGTCCGAAGCGGGGCCTGCTCTCGAGGCGGAATTGATGGAATTCTGCAAGAAGCATCTTTCCGCCATCAAATGCCCCCGCTCCATCGACTTCGAAGAAGAACTGCCGCGCCATCCGACGGGCAAGCTCTACAAGCGCCTCATTCGCGACCGCTACTGGGGCAACCGGGACAGCAAGATCGTATGATCGCGATAAAGAAGATGTGAACACAAGACGGGCGCCACCTCGGCGCCCGTTTTCCGTTGGGCAACGTCAGCTTTCGGCTCTCCCCGGATGTTGTGTGCTAGATTGGGGCGATTCACCCCACTGGAGGCAAGAGATGAGCAGTAGATTCCGCATCGCGCTCCCCGGCGCCCTGGTTCTGGCAGCCACTATCGGTACGCTGGTCCCCACCGGCCAGGCCGGAGCCCAAACCTCCGAAATGCACACGCAAGGTCACCAGTGCCGCAACCTCGGCACATCGAACAAGCTCTTCGACAAAAACTACTATGTCTATTTCGACACGAATTCGAGCCGTGTCGACCCGAAATACCAGAAAGACTTCGAACGCATCTACGAGCTCGCGAAAGGTCAGAACGCACAACAAATCTGTCTGTTCGGCAAGGCCAGCAAGGTCGGCAATCCCGCGGCCAATGCCGAACTGTCTCGCAAGCGCGCCCGGAACGTGGCCGATGCCTTTGTCGCGCTTGGTTGGCCCGCCTCCAAAATCGCCATCAGCTCCGAGGGCGAGGCATGGGGCTGGCTCGAAGAAACATTGACCTGGGACGCCGAAGAAGACCGCCGCGTCCGTATTCGCCTTTCAAGGTAATCTTCCAGGACCTTTCGAAACCCGGATTATGAGTGGAGATATCGGCCCGGGACCGCTAACTTTGGGCCCTACCGGCGGCGCGGCCGCATAAACCAGAAATCGCAATGGAGAGAACGAGATGCGTGTTTTCGAGACGGTCGCTGACTATGTCGCCGAAAAGGGCAATGAGATCGGCGTGAGCGACTGGGTCACCATCGACCAGGACAGAGTGAACCTCTTCGCAGACGCAACCGGCGATCATCAGTGGATTCACATCGATCCCGAACGCACCAAGAAGGAACTCGGCATGGGCACCATTGCCCATGGCTATCTGACGCTTTCTCTTCTCCCCTACCTCATGGGCAAGATCAGCACGGTGAAGAGCGCAACGCGCGGCATCAACTACGGCTCCAATCAGGTGCGTTTCACGAACATGGTTCCCGTAGGCAGCCGGGTCCGGTGCCGCGTCAAACTGAAGGACGCCACGCCGAAGGCGGGGGGAACGCAGGTCATCAACGAGGTGACGATGGAGATTGAGGGCCATGACCGGCCTGCCATGGTCGCCGAAACGATCAGCCTGATCTTCGAATAAGAAAAGCCTCCGCGCCGTCCGGCTTGTCCGGGCGGCGCGCGAGCCCCATATCCTTCGCAAGCCGAAACCCGACCGGAAAACGAGATGGCCGACGACAAGATTGCAAAGGACGACGCCGAGTGGCAACGCAAGCTGACACCCGAGCAATTTGCCGTTACTCGCTGTTCGGCAACCGAACGCCCGTTCACGGGTCCCTGGCTCGATGAAAAACGGGATGGCACCTTTGTCTGTGTGTGCTGCGGTTCTCCTCTGTTCCGTTCGGACACGAAATACGAAAGCGGTTCCGGCTGGCCGAGCTTCTTCGACGCGATCGAGCCCGGCGCGATCGCCACGAAGGAAGACCTGAGCCACGGCATGAGACGCATCGAAATCCTGTGCGCAAAGTGCGATGCGCATCTTGGTCACGTGTTTCCCGACGGGCCGCGCCCGACGGGACTGCGCTATTGCACCAATGGACATGCGCTCGATTTCAAGCCCGACGCCGACTGACTCACCGATGAAGCTGACACCTCCCGCTTTCGCGCCGCGCGCCGAAAAGAGGCCGCAGCCGGACACGCATCACGGCGTCACGCGCGTTGACGACTATGCCTGGCTACGCGACGAAAACTGGCGCGAGGTGATGCGCGATCCGGAGGTGCTCGACAAGGACATCCGGGCCTACCTCGAAGCCGAGAACGCCTATACGGAAGCGGCGCTCGCGCCGCTTGCCGAATTGCGCGAAACGCTGTTCGGCGAAATGAAGGGGCGGATCAAGGAAGACGACAGCTCGGTTCCCTCGTCCGACGGGCCCTTTGCCTACTACACACGCTTCGTCGAAGGAGCGCAGCATCCCCTCTTCTGCCGCCGTCCGCGCGACGCCGAGGAGGGCGAAGAGATCATCCTCGACGCGAACAGGGAAGCGGAAGGCGAGGCCTACTTCAAGATCGGCGATGTGGACCATTCGCCGACGCACAGGCTGGCCGCTTGGTCAGCCGACCGCAAGGGATCTGAGTATTTCACCGTACGGCTGCGCGATCTCGAAACCGGCCGGGACCTCCCTGACGAAGTGCCGGACACCTCGCCGGGCATCGCCTGGGATGCGAAGGGAACGAGCTTTTTCTACACGCAGGTGGACGAAGAACACCGCCCTCTCAAGGTCTTTCGTCACGTCGTCGGAACCCCCGCGAGCGAGGACAAGCTCGTCTATGAGGAAAAGGATGAGGGTTTTTTTGTCGGTGTCGGCAAGGTGCAGAGCGGTAAGTGGCTCGTCATCTCTTCCCATGACCACCAAACCAGCGAATGCTGGCTGATCCCGGCCGATGCGCCGGAGACGCCGCCAAAGCTCGTGGCCCCACGCGAAGAAGGTGTCGAGTACGATCTTGAGCATGACGCGCCGCGCAGGCGCTTTCTCATCCTGACGAACGCGGACGGGGCGGAAGACTTCAAGATCGTCGAAGCGCCGGAGGATTCGCCGGGGCGCGAGAACTGGCGTGCCATCGTTCCCCACCGGCCCGGCACACTCGTGCTGCACCACGTCGCCTATCGTGATTTCCATGTCCGGCTCGAGCGCAAGGAGGGATTGCCGCGCATCACGGTGCGTCGGATCACAGATGGCACCGAACATGAAATCTCATTCGAGGAAGAAGCCTACGATCTCAACATGGGAGCGGGTTACGAATACGAAACCCCAACCATGCGCTTTTCCTACAGCTCGATGACGACGCCCGCCGAGGTCTATGACTACGACCTCGAAACACGCGAACGCGTACTGCGCAAGAGACAGGAAGTACCCTCAGGTCACGATCCAGCCGACTATGTAACACGGCGCATCTTCGCGACAGCGGCTGACGGCGAGCAGGTTCCTGTATCGCTCGTCCACAGGCTCGATCTGAAGCTCGATGGCAGCGCCCCTTGTCTGCTCTACGGTTATGGCTCTTACGGAATCAGCATTCCCGCTTCTTTCTCCACCACCTGCCTGTCGCTTGTGGATCGCGGCTTTGTGTATGCGATCGCACATATTCGCGGGGGCAAGGAGAAGGGCTATCGCTGGTACTCGGACGGAAAGAGGCTGAAGAAGAAGAACACCTTCACCGACTTCATCGCGGCGGGCGAGTATCTCGCGAAGGAAGGCTTCACCTCGCGCGGAAACATCGTCGCCCATGGCGGCAGCGCCGGCGGCATGCTGATGGGTGCGGTCGCCAATATGGCGCCGGATCTCTTCAAGGGTATCGTCGCGGAGGTTCCCTTCGTCGATGTGCTCGCGACGATCCTCGATGCTTCATTGCCGCTTACACCGCCCGAATGGAACGAGTGGGGCAATCCCATCGAGAGCCGGGAAGCTTATGAATACATGGCCTCCTACTCGCCTTACGACAATGTGCGGGCACAGTCCTATCCGCACATCTTCGCACTGGGCGGTCTCACTGATCCGCGCGTGACCTACTGGGAGCCGGCGAAGTGGGTCGCGAAACTTCGTGAGTGCCGGACGAATGACGCTATCACGCTGCTCCATATCAACATGGATGCAGGACATGGCGGCGCCTCGGGACGCTTCGAGCGGCTGAAAGAAGTGGCGCGTGTCTACGCTTTCGCACTTGCGGTGACGGAAAAGGCCTGACGAACCGTTGCATCGGGGACACCGAGCCTCTCTAATATGAGGAATATTCATATTAAGGGGGCAAGATCTTGAGCAAATGGATCTGGTGCTATTCGGACCGTCCGAGCGCAAGGCCCGGAGAAAGCGTCGCTCTTCATATCTCGGCGACAAGCGGAAGCTGCGATATCGAGATCGCCCGGCTTTCGGCTTCACGAGACGTCGTGTTCACGCAGGCGGGAGTGAATGTGGAGCGCCATGACACGCCGGAGAATGCACATATCCATGGCTGCGGCTGGCCGGAAGCATTCCGCTTCACTGTCGGTGACTGGCGTCCGGGTTATTACGAGATTTTGCTAAGAGCGGTGGACGGCACAGAGGGGCGGCACATGCTCTGCGTGAAGGCTGCAAAACCATCCGCAAAGGCCGTCATCGTCCTCGCGACCAATACCTATCACGCCTACAACTCCTGGGGCGGCGCGAACACCTATGTCTGGATCGGCGGACCTGCTCCTGCGCCTATTCCCGCCGACCCAGCACAGCATGTCGTCGCAGCGCGGCTTTCTTCGGAGAGGCCCTTCTCGGCCGGATTGATGAAGCCCGCTTCGCCAAAGCACCGCATCGTGAACGAGGAGAGGCGTGGTTTCCGCGAGCGCGCTCAGCCGGGCGAAGTTGTTCACGAAGTGAAGGCAGGCGGAAATGGCTGGGACTGTCCGGCCGGCTTCACCGACAAATGGGAACACGCGTTCGTCAACTGGGCGGAGGCAGAAGGTATCGCGCTCGACTATCTGACGGATTACGACCTCGAAGCCGAGCCCCGGACGCTTGATGGCTACAAGGCGGCGCTCTTTGTCGGCCACAGCGAATACTGGAGCCGGAAACAGCGCGAGGAAGTCGAACGCTTCGTCGACCAGGGCGGCAATGCCGCCATTCTCTCGGGCAATACCTGCTACTGGCAATGCCGATGGGAAGACGATGGCCGCACATATGTGGCCTACAAGGGCCGCGCGGAGGAAGAGGATCCGTTCATGGCCGACCCGGCGAAGCGGCACCTCACCTCGGGTGTCTGGTCGGCACCCTGGACCGGGGCGCCGGAAGCGCAAATTACCGGTCTCTCATTCCTGTTCGGTGGATATCACCGTTTCGGACTGTGCACCGCGCGCGGCATCGGAGGCTATACGGTCTGGCGCGAGGATCACTGGACGTTGAAGGACGCCGATCTCTACTGGGGCGACGTGTTCGGGGACGATTGCCGCCTCGTCGGCTACGAGAATGACGGCTGCCCGCTTACTTTCGGCGAGGACGGGTTACCCCGCCCAGTACCGCGGCTCGGTGTCCCTGAAAATCTGGAAATCATCGCGACGGCGCCCGCAACGCTCGGCGAACCGGAATCGGAATATGGCGGCGTCGTGCCTCCGGAAGCCTGGGGACCGCTGACGCGCGCCTATGCGGGTTTCGACTCACCTGAAAACCGCGCCCGTATGATGCGCGGTCACGCCGTGATGGCCACGTTCAAACGCGGCAAAGGAGAAATCTTCAATGCGGGTACGACCGAGTGGGCCTACGGGCTTCAGGCACGAAACCCCTTTGTGGAAAGGATCACTCTGAACGTGCTCGAACGCTTTCTCGGCCCCTGAAAGCGGCGCGGGCCGCGCTCCCTCCCCGAAGCGCGGCCCTGAAGCGCCCAGGCCTTCTTTTCAGTAAGGCCGGTCGCCAATAATGGTAACGCGTTCCATCTTGCGCAGCGCCGGCCAATAGTCCGACACAGCGTAATGCTGGCAGGCGCGATTGTCCCAGAAAGCGATCGAGTTCGCCTTCCAGCGGAAGCGGCACTGATACTCGGGGATCGCCGCTTGTGCATACAGATGCGCGAGCAAAGCATCGGACGCCTCCTTCTCCATGCCAACAATGTGCTGAGTGAAGGCGACGTTCACATAGATGCCCTTGCGACCCGTTTCCGGATGTGTCCGTACCACGGGATGCTCGACCTTCGGATATTTCCGGTTCATGGCCTCGATTTCCTCGGGCGTCTTTCCCCTCTTCTGCATCAGCACACGGAAGTGTGCGAAGTCGTGGACTGCGACTGCACCTTCGATCTTCTCCTTCACCTCGTCGGAAAGCCCGTCATAGGCCGCATACATGTCGGAGAAGAGCGTATCCCCGCCCACTTCCGGCACTTCCACCGCGCGGAGAACGGAACCAAGCGAGGGACATTCGCGCCAGGTCACATCGCTGTGCCACTTGTTCTCCTTGCCTGGCCGGTCTCGGTCATGCGTGATGGCGAGCACTTCCGGAAAACCATCCTTGTGCGGCGCAAAGGGATGCACCTCGAGCTCACCGAAATTTCGTGCAAATGCCAGGTGCTGCTCGGTGGTTATGTCCTGCTCACGAAAAAAGATCACCTTCCATTCCAGCAAGGCTTCGCGAAGCGCTGCCCGCGTCTCCTCATCCACGGGTTTCGACAGGTGGATGCCGGAAACTTCCGCACCGATCGTCGGTGTCAGTGGCGCGATGGAAAGTGCCGCCGTTCTCGACCGCACGGCTGCCTGGCTCATGATCGTCCTCCCTTGCGGATACTCTAATCCCCGCCGAAAAACCTAGCGGCCCGAAAGACATCAAGCGCCCTCTAAATTTGGCAATTCCACAATGCGGAATTAGAATGACGCCTTGTGGATTGGAGATGTCCCATGCCGCGCTCGCCCGGCGATATCGAAGGAGTGCAACCTGTCCTGCGCAGCCTTGCCGTTCTTGAAGCGCTGAATGCGGCGGGAACGGCAACGCTCATGCAGCTGCATGAATCGACCGGATTGCCAAAACCCACACTGGTTCGGCTTCTCGACACGATGATAGCGGGCGGATATGTGCGGCGCATCTCGCGAAACGCGGGCTATACGCTGACCGAACGCGTACTCCGGCTTTCGAGCGGCTTCAGACACGGAGATCTTGTCGTCGAAGCATCGCGCCCTTTCCTTTCCGCAATTACGGCAGAACACAAATGGCCGGTCGCCCTTGCGACCCTCGACCGTGACGCCATGCTGGTGCGCATCTCCACACGGCATGAGAGCCCATTGAGCACGGATCCCGACTGGTTGAACCGGCGGCTCGCCATGCTGCTTTCCGCACTTGGCCGGGCTTATCTAGCCTTCTGCCCGGAAGAAGAGCGCCGCCTTATCCTAGCCATTCTGAGAACGTCCAAGGCGGCAATGAATGCGCAGGCGAGAGACGAGAGATATGTCGCGTCCCTGCTCGCCGGCGTCAGAAGGGCAGGCTACGCAACAACCGCACCGATGCGCGGAGATTCCGCAATGGGCATTGCCGTCCCGGTCATGGAGGGAGAGAGGGTCGCTGCCTGCATCACCATGCGGTATCTGGGATCGACGATGAATGAAGCGGAAGCTGCAAAGCGGTATCTCGGTGCGATGCAAAATGCAGCAAAAGCGATCGCCGCAGCGCATCAGCGGATGGTGCTCAGCGGCGCGTGATCATCACCGCCACCTTGTCCGAACCCACGGCATGAACCAGGAGACGCTGGTTTTCCTCGTCGCGCATTGCCTCGCCGCCTTCGACTTCCACATCATATCCGTTCGGATATTGCAGCCGGGGCACGAAGATTTCGGTCTCGCCCCTCCCTTCGGCTTCATAGACAAAACGGAAAGTCCCCGTTTCCCGCTTGAACTTCATTTTAAGGGGGCGTCCCGCGACAACCCGCGCGTAGGGTCTGACAAAACCCTTGAGAGCGCGACCTCCACTATTGATGTCGGCCGGATCGCTCCGCTGGTCGATACTGTAGATGGACAGGTCTTCCTGGTTCCAGCCGTCGCCGACCGCCTGATCGTTCCTGTTGGAAGCCGTATAATTCCATTGCGTCGAGTTCATGAGCAACTGATCGAGCGCGTTGTACATGAGATCGAGTGCAATGATGTGTTTTTCCCAGGGACCTTCCGACCTGTCTCCCGCGTCCCACGCCTTGTATGCGGCAGCATCGTCCAAGTCGAAAGGGATACCGAATTCACCGAGAAGCGCAGGTGCGCCAGTGCCTGAATTGAGCGTCCTCGATGCATCCTTGAGACGACCGAGCTGACGCACATAGGAGGCTTCGATCGCATCCGCGCCTTCCGTCGTACGTCCGGTATATGGATTGATCTTCACGGGAAAATCAAAACGCTTGGTCGAAAGCGTAACGATGTCGTACCAGTGGCTGGCATTCACAGTCCGCTCTGGCGTATCCGGTGGGAAGCCGTGCCCAAGCCCCGAACCGGGATCGAGTTCGGCGAAGAGCAACCAGTCCTTGTTGATCGCGCGAACGCGCTCGGCAACGTGAGTGAAGAACGGCCCCATGAAGTCCTTCTCCATCTCGAAGCGCCGCCCGTTTCGCTCGAGGAAGAACTCTTCGTCCATCACCTCGATTTCGCCGCCTGCGAGACGATAGACGCCTGCGCGTTCAAAGGGACAGGTGCGCCCTTCCTTCCAGATCGACACGCCATCCGGATTGACCAGTACGTCGCGCTTCCTCACGACTGCGCGCTGCTCCCAGTCGATCCCCATTTCGGGGATTTCCCTCGCAAGGCCGCGCGCCACGGCAAAGCCATCCAGCGGCGACCATGCAAGCCCCGGCCGCGCCGGGAAGGGGTTCTTCTCGCTCGGCCCCAGATGACGATAGCTCATCGAAAGGCCGACATAGCCCGAGCCCGGCTCGTTCAACGAATCGAAGCCGATGACATTCGAGAGGTCCTTCACCCTCTCCGCCACGGCTTCCATCGCGCCCAGGTAGTGCTCTTGCAGGAAATCCTGCGCCGGCCGGCCATGCACCAGGAAATCGGGGCAGAAGGTGTTTCCGGCAAAGAACAGCGTCCACATGATGGCGTTTGCCGGATATTTGTAATTCTGCGACCAGGTCATGGTCGGGTAGTTTTCTTCCTGCCTCCCTCCGCGCGCGAAGTCATACTTGTACTGCATGACATGGGCGGCACCAGCCGCATGGAACCTGGTGAAGTCGAGGCCGACGGCATCGAACAACCATCCCGGAGCGCCGTCGCCGCCGGTCATCCGGCTCCATACGTCCTGATGAAAGTCGACAAAGACATACATGCCGTAGTCGTCGGCCTTGCGGCAGATAGCGGCGAAATAATCGAGATAGGCTTCGTCGTAGCGTTTCGGCCCCTCATGTTCGACCGCTTCCCATGTCGTAAGGAGGCGCAGGCAGTTGAAACCCCAAGCCTTCAGGCGGGCGAGATGTTCATCGGCTTCCGCGAGAGGAAAAGGCCGCCCAACGAAGGAAACGGTCCTGTGATCGGCAAAATCAGTCGGAATGTTCGTATGCCCGTTCGGCGTGAATGGCACTTTGCAGTCACCGCCCAGATTGACGCCGCGCAAGAGGCGCGTCCGCCCCTCGGCATCCCGAAACCATTCCCCATCGATATCGAGCCGCGGCAACGCCATATCGTCCTCCCATTTTCCCTGTCCGAGGATAACGGGGTGTGGCGGCGGGGAACAGACACAAGCGCAGGATTTGCAACCCCGGCCCCAAGGAGGCACCATCGGGCCCTTGAGAATGGGGAGCCCGAAAGACGTGAACGCACCGACAAGAGAGAAACTGCCGCCGCTACCGGCACAACCCGAAGGTGTCGCCTGGCCGACGAGGGAATGGCCAGAAGGCGATCTTCCCCACGGTACGGATGTAAAGCGTCTCAAGATGCTGATGGATCACGCCTTTGCCGAGAAGGCGCCTGCCGATCTCGGCGAGACCCACGCCGTCGTGATCGTCAAGGGCGGGAAGCTTGTTCACGAACGCTACTGGGCAGGGTTCGGCCCCGATGTCACCTGCCCTTCATGGTCGAAGGCAAAGAGCATAACGCATGCGTTGGTCGGCATCCTAGCGGGCGAGGAAAAACTGGATATTCATGCCCCCGCCGACGTGCCGGAATGGGCGGACAAGAGCGATCCGCGAAACCCGATCACTCTCGACCTGTTGCTTCGTATGTCGAGCGGCATCGCCTTTCGCGAGGACTATGTGCCGGAACATCCTTCCGACGTGATCGAGATGCTCTGGGGGGCCGGCAAAGACGATGTCGCACATTTCGCCGCTAGTTTCCCTCTGGAGCATGAACCGGGGAGCTACTGGTCCTATGCGAGCGGCACGACGAATATCGTTGCCCGCGCGGCTGCGCGTGCCGCTGGCGCTTTCGGAAATGATTTCGAGGCTTTCATGCGGGAGCGGCTCTTTCATCCACTGGGCATGAAGAGCGCCACACCCAAATTCGATGCAGCAGGCACCTTCATCGGGTCTTCCTTCTGCTTTTGTACGCCGCGCGACTTTGCACGCTTCGGATACCTGTATCTGCGAGACGGCATGTGGGAAGGAAAACGTCTCCTTCCCGAAGGCTGGGTCGATTATGCGCGTACACCGACATGGCAGCAGGCGGGCGTCGAGGAAGGCCCATATGGCGCACATTGGTGGCTCGACATTGCAGGTCCGGGCAGCTTTTCGGCGAACGGCTATGAAGGCCAGTACACAGTGGTCGTGCCCGAACTCGACATGGTGCTGGTCCGCCACGGCAAGACTCCGCTCGAAGCAAAACTCAATCCGAAGAAATGGATCGCGGAGGTGGTGGACTGTTTCAGGCCCTCCTGAAGCGAAAACTCCAGCCGCAAAGCCCCGCCGTGACCGTACCCGGCAGGATCACACCCAACCAGTCGGTCGGCGTGCCGCCGGGAGCAGCGGCACAACCTTCCGCTATATCGACCAGATGGCCGACCGCATGACCGGCCATGAAGATGGTGGTCACGAGCAGGGCTCCGACCGAGCCCGTCGGGCGCCATGCGGCTAGAGCGAGGCCTGCCGCAGAAGCCAGATAGGCCGTGCCGATGTCGCGGATAAAATGAGCGTTTGCCGCTCCCGTTAGCGCGAGTTCCGGTATGGCGGCAAACCAGCCCAGGGGATCGAGCATCATGCGGATTGCGTTCGCCAGCGCAAAAACCGTCAAAAGCCCGCAAACTGTTCGAAAAATCGTCCGTTCCATGACCTCAGACTATGGCTGGCAGGATAATGCCGACAGAACCACAGTCCGAGATTTACGAGAGCCAATTCCCGTTCGCTCTCGTGTAGACTTCACTCCACGAACCAGAAGGGGCAAGGCGTTGGGAAGCGTGGTCCGGTTTCCGGGCGATCTCATCACGGAACATGACAGGCGGCGGCTGACACAGGCCGCCGAGGGGTCCCCGTTCGATCTCGAGTTCCGCAAGAATGCGCAGGGCGTTCTCGCACCCTACCTGACACGCTGCGGACACCTGCGGCCCAGCTTTCGTCTGAGAAAGACGCCGGAGGGCTGGGAAGCGATTTCGATAGGCGCGGACGACGCAGGCACCGTGGTGGCGCGGGGGCGCAGCGCCCGGGCGCTTTTCAGTGCGCTTTTCCCCTCGCCCTGCCAGGACTGAACAGACAGAAAGATATCCAAGGGAGAACCGAATGAACATCATGCCCCGTATCGCGAAGCCTGAGGATGTCGGTCTGGATCCATCCCGGCTTTCGAACATCACCAATTATTTCCAGTCCTATGTGGACCGGGGCAAGATCGCCGGTTTCTCGACCCTTATCTCCCGGCACGGGGAAATCGCTCACTTCGAGACGGCCGGACAGCGCGACCGCGAACGCGGCCTGCCAATGGAAAAAGATACGATCTTCCGCATCTACTCGATGACGAAGCCGATCACCAGCCTCGCCCTGATGATGCTCTACGAGGAGGGACACTTCCAGCTTACCCATCCGGTGTCGCGCTACATCCCGGCCTTCAAGAATCTGGAAGTCTGGGCTGGGGGGACCGCAGAAAAATACGAGACCAAGCCCTGCGAGCGCGAGATGACGATCCGCGATCTGCTCACCCACACATCCGGCCTCACCTATGGCTTCATGTATGAACATCCGGTCGATGCGCTCTACCGAAAAGCGGGGATCGAAGGCGCGAACACGGTGGGCATGACGCTAAAGGAAACGGTGGATGCACTGGCCGGCATTCCCCTTCTCTTCTCGCCGGGCACACACTGGAACTATTCCGTCGCGACGGACGTCTGCGGCTATCTGGTCGAAGTTCTTTCCGGCCGTCCGCTGGATGAGTTCTTCGCGTCGCGCATCTTTGCGCCCCTCGGCATGAATGACACAGGCTTCTTCGTGCCGAAGGAAAAACTGAATCGGTTCGCGACAAACTATTTCCGCGACCCAAGGACGCGCAAATCCGGCATCATGGATGTCGGAGACGAAACGAGTTCCTATGCCAAACCGCCGCGCTTCCTCTCCGGCGGCGGCGGTCTCACCTCGACCATCACGGACTACTGGCGCTTCTGTCAGATGCTACTTAACGGCGGTGAGCTCGAGGGCGTGCGTCTTTGCTCGCCGAAGACCATCGAATTCATGACCATGAACCACCTGCCGGGCGGGCAAACCATGAAGGAAATGTCGATCTCCGCCTTCAGCGAACTGGCGGCGGAAGGCGCAGGCTTCGGCCTCGGCTTCCAGGTCACGCTCGATCCCGCGGAATCGCAGGCCATAGGCTCCATCGGGAATTTCTCCTGGGGCGGCGCGGCATCGACCTATTTCTGGATCGATCCGGAGGAAGACATGATTGCGATCTTCATGACGCAACTCTATCCCTCCTCGACCTATCCTTTCCGGCCTCAGCTGCAGCAACTCGTTTATGGCGCCGTGATCGAGTAGCGGTGCATCCCTCCCCATGTCTCTCTGGATTCCGCTGACGATCGCGGCGGCCTTCCTGCAGAATCTGCGTTCGACACTGCAGAAACAGCTGACCGGAAAGCTCTCGGCCATAGGGGCGACCTATGTCCGCTTCGTCTATGGTCTGCCGGTCGCCGCAATCTATCTCTGGCTACTCATCGTCTTCGGCGGCGCGCCAATGCCGCATCCGAACGCGCTCTTCGTGCTCTACGCCATCATCGGCGGCGTCGTGCAGATCTGGGGAACGGTGCTGCTCGTGGCGCTGTTCGCCTATCGCAACTTCGCGGTGGGCACGACGTATTCCAAGACGGAGACGATCCAGACCGCCCTCTTCGGGATCATCGTTCTCGGCGATCACCTGAGCCCAGGAGCACTAGCGGCAATCCTTATTTCGCTCGCAGGTGTCGTTGCGATCTCCGTCGCGCAATCACATCTGACGCTCGCGGCCTTCTGGCGGTCGCTTGGCGATCGACCAACGCTGATGGGAATCGGTTCAGGCGCGTGTTACGGCATCGCAGCCGTATGTTACCGTGCCGCCTCGCTTTCGCTTCACGAGCCGAACTTTCTGGTTTCAGCCGGATATACGCTCGTCACCGTGCTCTTCATCCAGACCGTGGTGATGACCGCCTGGCTATTTATTCGCCACCCTGCCGAACTGTCGGCCTCATTTCGCACGTGGCAGGTGAGCGGGCTTGTCGGTCTTGCGGGAGCTCTTGCTTCTGTCGGCTGGTTCACGGCGATGACGATCCAGAACGCCGCCTATGTACGCGCGCTTGGCCAGATCGAACTGGTCTTCACCTTCATCTCCTCGCATTTTCTGTTTCGCGAAAAGACGAAAGCACTCGAACTTATCGGCATTGCTCTCGTGATCGGCGGCATTCTGCTTTTGGTTCTGGCCCGCTGAACTGCCCCTCGTCCCCGGGGCACGGCGAATGCCGGCCCCGGGGAGTATGGGTGGTCACGGTTGGGCGAGCTGCCGCAGCGTGGGGGGCAAGGGGTCGCCGGCAACTCTCCCGTGTCCACCGCGAGGGTGCGCTCGGGTGCGCACCGACGGGGACCGATATGGAACCGGAGCGGGAAGGGAGGACCGTCCGCCACTGAGATCCAGATCGGGTTTCATCAATCAAGCTGGAACAGCTATCGGATTTCGTCCGGCCGGGGCTTGGGGGCAAATGAACCGGACGCAACCCGATATAAAAACTCTAGATCAGTCCCAACCGGCGGGAAAGAAGATTCGTCCGTAGACGCACGATTCTACCATCTCTGTCCCGCTGCGGGACAAAGCGCTCGGAAACGCATGAAAACTGCCTCCAAAATGCGGGCAATCTAATGGGGAACATCACCGGCAACGGTCGTCCGGTGCATGACGCGCAGATGTCCGTCATATCCGCCATCCGCAAAATGCAGCGTGCACCGGTTGTCCCACATCGTGAGCATGTCGGGCTGCCAGCGATGGCGGTACACGAACTCGTCACTAGTCACATGCTTGTAAATAAAGCCAAGCAATGCCGCAGATTCCTGCTGCGTCATACCCTCGATACCGACCGTGTAGACCGGACTGACAAAGAGTGCCTTGCGGCCTGTGACCGGATGGGTACGAACGAGCGGATGAGGACAAGTCTTCTCCGCTTCCTCGCTGACAATGATTTTCATTGTCCGGGCTTCTTTTTCCTGAGCGAAGACACCTTTGGTGCCGTAAGGCAACGCGGCGCTGTGTATTGCGACAAGCCCCTCCAGCAGGCGCTTCATGACTGGCGACAACGCCTCATAGGCTCGTGTGCAATCCGCATAGAGTGTGTCTCCACCGACGGGCGGAACAATCTTGGAGTGAAGGATCGTGGCGGCCGGCGGCGCCTCCTGGAAGCTCCAGTCCGAGTGCCAACCTGCGCCGAAATTACGCGCCTTCTCGTCCGGTTCTCGGCGAAGCTCCAGGATATGGGGGCGGCCCTCCATTGGTGCGATGAACGGGTCCTGACCGAATGGTCCAATCTGGAGAGTGAATACTTCGAGCTGGTCATGCGTGAGCGGCTGATCCGGAAACCAGACCACGGCATGATCCGCCCAGGCCTGTTTCAGTTCCGCCAGCGCATCGGGCGGCAGCGGCTGCGAAAGATCGAGGCCGGTGATTTCGGCGCCAAAGCCGCTTTCGTTCGGCTTCACGTGAATGCGGCTCGTGCGCGTGGCAGTCTGCGACATGGTTTCCCTCCCTGCCCTCTCGATGGGGCTTCGAGAGAGAGTGCCATATCGCCGCGCGGGGAAGAACCCGTTTACTGGAGCGGGCCGCCCGCGATCGTGATGCGGTGCATCAACCGTTTTTCACCGTGATAGTCGTTCACGGCGAAGTGCCAGGTGGCGCGATTGTCCCAGAAGGCAACCGAGCCATCGCGCCATTCGAAACGGCAAGTGAATTCGGGCCGCGACGCATGGACATAGAGATAGTCGAGAAGCGGCTTGCTCTCCATCGGGGTCCAGCCCTCGAAATGAGTGGTGAAGGCGGGGTTCACATAGAGCGCCTTCCGGCCGCTAAGTGGATGTGTGATGACAACTGGGTGCACCGCCTCGCCAACCAGATTTTCACCCTTGAAGCCTGCCGCCTGATCGGAAGACTTGTAAGCGCCCGCCGCGCCGAAGACATGCGCGTTGGAATGCACGGCGCGCAAACCCTCCAGCGTTTTCTTGAGACCGGGCGACAGCGCCTCATATGCCTTGTACATATCGGCGAAAAGCGTGTCGCCACCCGCGTCCGGCAGTTCGCGCGCGACGAGGATCGAACCCATCGCCGGTTCCTGGTCGTAGGAATGGTCCGTGTGCCAGCCGCCGCCGACATTGACGAGCTGGTTCTTCTCCTTGCGCACTTCGGCGATTTCGGGATGGCCTCCATTTGCGGGGAAGAACTTGTTGATGTCGATCTCTCCCCAGCGTCGCGCAAAGGCAATGTGTTCTTCCGCCGTCAAATTCTGGTCGCGGAAGAAGATTACGCCATAGTCGCGATAGGCGGCCCGGATCGTCTCCATGTCGCTGTTCGACGGATTGGCGAGATCGACGCCTAGCACTTCGGCGCCACAGCCCGGCGTCAACTTTCTTACGATCGTGGTTTCGAGACCCATGGTTTTCCTCCCGGCGGGTTTTCCTGCACTTGAGGTTAGGAGCGCCGCGTGGCTAGATTGTTACACCAGTAACAATTCAGGAAGATTCATGGCCCCGAAGCCGCTCCATGACCGCCTCGGTGAAACACTCGCCCGCAATGGTTGGTTTGCAAAGCGTCCAGCCGCGCTCAAGGCCCGCCTCATCGCACTGGCGCAGGTCTCGACGGCGGAGGCCGGACACTGGATCTACGACACGGGCGACGAAGCGGAAGGGCTTTACGGCGTGCTCTCGGGCTCCGTCACCAGCCATGTCGTGCTCGACAATGGCGAGAGCGTACCGGTCAGCATTTCGGGGCCGGGCTCGATTTTTGGCTATGCGGCGCAGGTGCTGGGCGGCAAACGCGTGACGACGGTGATCGCCCGTGAGCGCAGCGAAATCATCTTCGTGCCACAACATGCGATTTCCGCGATGGTGCAGGAGATGCCATCCCTCTGGCTTCATTTCGCGGAACTCGCGACCGAGCAGCTTGTCTGGGCGGTGCGCGGCTATGCCGAACTTGTCCGCCTTTCACCACGTGCACAGATCGCAAGCCGGCTCCATGGCTACACCTTTCCCTGGGGTGGCGGCGGCGCGGCCACGATACCGGTACGGCAGGAGGAACTCGCCGAACTAATGGGATTGTCGCGCAAGACGGTCAATCTCGTGCTGCGGGATTTCGAAAGGCAAAAGCTTATCGAAACCGGCTACCGACACATCCGCGTCCTCGATCCGGCCGGGCTCCACCGTATTGCGATGGAAACCACACAATGAAAAGCCCGCACCGTTTCCGGAGCGGGCTTTCCAACGGGAAATGCCGTCAGGCTTATTCGGCCGCCTGCGCCACCGAAATGCCTGCCATGCGATTGAGGCGTGTGCGGATGATCTCTTCCGCCTCGCGAACCATGCGGCTCACGAGTTCCTGGCACGAGGGAATATCGTGGATCAGGCCTTGGACCATGCCGGCCGACCAGATGCCGTAATCGGGGTCGCCCTGCTCATAAACGACCTTACCGCGGGCACCCGCAACAAGATGGGCAATATCCTCGATCTTGGCGCCGCCCTTCTTCTCGATGGCGACGACTTCCTGGCTTACGGAGTTCTTCGCGACGCGTGCCGTGTTGTGCAGCGTGCGGAAGATGAGGTCCGTCTGACGCTCGTCATTGGCGACGATCTGCTCCTTCACCTTCTGGTGAATGGCGCTTTCCTTCGTGCACATGAAGCGTGTGCCCATGTTGACGCCTTCGGCGCCGAGCGCGAGCGCGGCGACAAGGCCGCGCGCATCGCCGAAGCCGCCCGAAGCGATCATCGGAATCTTTACCTTGTCGGCTGCGGCCGGAATGAGGATCAGGCCCGGAATATCATCCTCGCCCGGATGACCCGCGCATTCGAAGCCGTCGATCGAAATGGCATCGACGCCCATGCGTTCAGCAGAGAGCGCATGACGAACGGCCGTGCACTTGTGAATGACCTTGATGCCGTGCTTCTTGAAATCGTCAACATGCTCTTGCGGCTTGTAGCCTGCAGTTTCGACGATCTTTACGCCAGACTCGATAATCGCCTGGCGATACTCTGCATAGGGCGGCGGCTTCAGTGCCGGAAGGATGGTGAGGTTCACGCCAAACGGCTTATCGGTGAGACCCTTGCACTTCTCGATTTCCTTGCGCAGGTCGTCCGGCGTCGGCTGCGTCAACGCGGTAATAAAGCCGAGAGCGCCTGCATTCGCGACCGCGGCGACAAGCTCCGCCCGGCCGACCCACTGCATGCCGCCCTGGACGATCGGGTGCTCGACCCCGAACAGTTCGGTGAATCTGGTTTTGATCACTTTCTCTCTCCCTCGATGAGGTCCGGCGGCCTTCGCGGTCCGGCTCTCCCAATTTCTTCGATGCCCCGGTTTTAGCAGAAGCGCCGCGCCCATTGCACGCCGCGAATAGGACGCAAAGCATGGAAAAACACCTTGCCGCAACGTCTCCCAAGGCTTCTCAAATGCTTGAATTGCAGGGAAAACCGGCGCAATCTCCTAATCCAAGATCAAACAACAGATTGTTCAAGCATGAACAACGATGCCAATTGGGACGCCTACCGGATTTTCCTTGCGGTGGTGGATACGCAAAGCCTCTCCGGCGCGGGCCGCCGGCTGAAGCTCAGCCATGCAACGGTGGGCAGGCATATTGCGAACCTGGAGAAACGTCTCGGCGCCAAGCTCTTCGTGCGCGAGCCGACCGGCTATGCGCTGACCGGGGCGGGTGAAAGGCTCAGGGCTGAGGTCGAGCCCATGTCGCTCGCTGCCGAGCGCGCGCTTCATGCCGCATCGGGCGCGGATGGCGAAGCGCAGGGTCTCGTCCGCGTGGCGATCCCGCACAGCCTCGCCTCCTACTGGTTCATGCCCTATCTGGCCGAATTCCAGGAAAGACATCCTGGCATAGAGATCGAAATCGTGAACGAGGTCGTACAGGTTTCGGTCAAACGCCGTGATGCGGATATCGTGATCCGTCCCTATGGGCCGGGACGGGAAAACGTCGTCGGACGCAAGATTGGGCGCATCGGCGTCGGTTTCTACGCATCGCGCTCCTATGCCGAACGCTTCGGCCTGCCCTCCCGGCGCGAGGAGTGGAAGGATCACAGCATCGTCGGCTTTGGCGGCCGCGCCGCCGAGGTCGAACTTGCCGACTGGTTAGCCCATGTCACGCAGGGCGCGCGCGTTGCCCTACGGTGTTTTTCGGACGCGGACCTCGTGCAGGCAGTGCGCGCGGGCGTGGGCATTTCCACGCTGGTCTGCCTCACCGGCGACCACTACGACGACCTCATTCGCATCGCGCCGCAGAAGCTCGCCAATGGCACGGAAATGTGGCTTTTGGCCCATCCCGACCTGCGAGATACGGCTCCGGTTCGCGCAGTCATCGATTTTCTCGGCGAGAAGGCGAAGATCGATCGCGACAGACTTGCCGGACGCCTCCCCGCCTGAACGCGCGCGAACACAAGCATTTTCAGCACTGAACAAGCACCATCTCGCATTCCGCGCCATTATGAACGCGACGATATTCCGGAGGAAAAATTCATGGCCCTGCCCGATATTCTGAAAGACAAGCTGGAGTTGCCGGTCATCGGCTCACCGCTCTTCATCGTTTCCGGTCCCGAGCTCGTGATCGCCCAGTGCAAGGCGGGCATTGTCGGTTCCTTCCCCGCGCTCAACGCACGCCCCGCTCATGTCCTCGAAGAATGGATCAAGCGGATCAAGGGAGAACTTGGCGAGTATCAGGCAAAGCATCCCGAGAAGAAGGTCGCGCCTTTCGCCGTCAACCAGATCTGCCACGCATCGAACGATCGCCTTTCACATGACATCGATGTCTGCACGAAATTTGAGGTGCCCATCATCATCACCTCGCTCCGTCCGCCTGCCGAGGTCGTCGAGAACGCACATTCCTATGGCGGAAAGGTCTTCCACGACGTCATCAATGTGAAGCACGCGAAAAAAGCGGCGGAACAGGGCGTGGACGGTCTTATTCTCGTCTGCGCCGGTGCGGGCGGCCATGCCGGTACGCTCTCGCCCTTCGCCCTCGTGCGCGAAGTAAAGCAATGGTTCGAGGGCACGGTGATCCTGTCCGGCGCGATGTCAGATGGCTGGAGCATCGCCGGCGCTCTCGCGATGGGAGCCGATCTTGCCTATATGGGGACGCGCTTCATCGCGACAGAGGAAGCGAACGCCGATGCGGCATACAAGGAAAGCCTGATCCAGTACGCAGCCGAAGATATCATCTACAGCAATCTCTTCACCGGCGTTCACGGCAACTATCTCGCGCCGTCCGTCGCGGCTGCGGGCCTTGATCCTGCGAACCTTCCGGAGGCCGACAAGTCGAAGATGAATTTCGGCTCGGGCGGCAACATGAAGTCGAAAGCCTGGAAGGATATCTGGGGTTCGGGACAAGGCATCGGCCAGATCAAGGATGCGCCGCCGGTCGCAGAACTGATCGAGCGGATGAAGCGGGAGTATGTTCAGGCCTGCCGCGAATTCGCCGCACGCATGCCGGCCGAAGCCCTGACCGCCGCGAAGGTGGCGGCGGAATAGCACCGTTTAAAGTAAAACAAGCGAAAGCGGCGGGAGCGATCCCGCCGTTTTTATGGGCTTGCCAGGCCGAACTGCGTTGCAGTGAATTGAGGCATGACAGAAACACCGCGTCTCTCCGGCTTGCGCATTTCGCGGGAGGATATGTCGCTGCTCATACGGGGCGCGACGATCGATGTGGCGCCGCATCGGCATCATGCGCTTCAGATAGCGGTGGGGACTGCCGGTCCCTTCCAGTTTGAATGCCGTGAGACCACAAATATGTTCGACGGCATCATCGTGGCGCCCGAAACGCCGCATCGCCTCGACAGCCTTGGCGGCGAAGTAGCCGTCCTTCTCCTGGAACCCGAACTTGGGGCGGTGCGCGAAGCCAGAGGGCGGCTCCTCGGCGACAGACCCTTTGCGCCCCTTCCGGCCGAAATGGCGGATAAGCTTCGCGCCCTCTGCTTTCAAAAAGATCTACCCTCGCCAACGCAGGCGCTTTCCGCCATCTCAACTGGCCCTTCGTCACCGCGAGCGCTCGATCCGCGGATCGCCGGTCTGCAGGAGAAACTGCGCACCCTTCCCCAAAAACGCGTCGCACTTGCTGACCTTGCGGCGGAGCTTGGGCTCTCCGAAAGCCGCCTCACGCATCTCTTCAAGCAGGAAACCGGTGTTTCCTTGCGCCGTTACATGCTCTGGCTGCGGCTCGGCAATGCCATGGCGCGAGCACTTTCTGGCGCCTCGCTCACTGAAGCCGCCCATGCTTCCGGATTTTCCGATTCAGCGCATCTGAGCCGCACATGCCGGGAGATGTTCGGCATCAACCCGCAGGCGGTGGCGCGGCATAGCCGCTTCGTTCAAGCGGATCCGCAAAGCAACTCCTAGATTGACCTCGGGACAATAAGGAGGCGATCCATGAACAGGGATTTGCGTGCTGCCTATGATGCAGAAATGTCCATCGCCAAGTCACTCTACCGTGAACGGGATTACGATCGCTGCTTCATGCACCTAGAACGCGCCCATATTCTTGGCCAACGGAACTACATCCCGCATGTCATCAATCACTGGTGGATGCTGAAGGCCGGTTGGCGCAAGAGCGATGCGCGCGAGGTTCTGGGCCAGATCGTGCGTATCGTCGGCTCGGCGGGATCGCTTGTCGGCGCCGTGCCCCTCGGGAACACAGGACGGGCGAATGTCAGCGCCATCAAGCCGATGCCCATTCCAGCCGATCTGGCCCGGTATTTCGATCGCATCAGATGAGATAATTCTCTGCTGTTACCTGAAAGAGTTCGATTGCGTAGATAACGAGAGTGGCGAGAGCGGAGAACGAGAAGAACTGTTCGATGCGGTTGTTGCAGGACATGATGTTTCCTTTCGATGAAAGCGGGGTTTCGAGGTAGGCGTTACGCGAGGACAGTGGCTTGCCTGACCGCTTCGTCCGGCAGGCAGCCGAGATCGGCAAGCGTCCTACGGACGGCGACGTCGAGCGGCGTGTGAGGTTCGTGGCCGAGGAAAGCAATGAGCTTCGAATTGTCGAGGCGCACCGGCTCTTTCCAGAGGTAGCGCATTTCCCGCATCTCCCTGAACGTCTCCACGAAGGGCGAGAGCAGCATTAGCGCGAACCAGGGAAGACGCTTCACCGGCAGGTCGGGATTGCGCGCGGCGTTGCGGACCGCATCCGCTATCTCGATCCCTTGTTCGAGCCAATGACCGCCGAAATGGAAAGCCGCGAAACGGGGCAACTCATCGGCGCGCATAAGAAGCCTCGCCGCCGTCTCCGCCATGTCCGGCAGGTAGGCCCAGTTGTGGCCGACCTTGTGGGGACCGGGATAGACGACCGAGCGGAGCTTCTTCCCCGGCTTTACAAGGCCTTGCGCGAACCAGTTGTTGCCCGCATTGCGGCCGCCGAAAAAATCGCCCGCTCGCAGTATGAGCACGTTCACGCCCTCCTCCGACGCAGCCCGAAGCCGCCGCTCCATCTCGGCGCGAAGATTGCCCTTCCGTGTTTTCGGATTTTGCGGCGCCTCTTCCGGAATGAACGGAAAGGCATCAGGCCCGTAATTGTAGAGCGTCCCGGGAAAAAGGATGCGGGCGCACGCCGCCCTCGCAGCCGCAATCGTGTTGTCGAGCATGGGGACCACCGTCCCCGCCCAGTTGCGGTAGCCGGGAGGGTTCACGGCATGGACGACAAGATCGACGCCTACCGCCGCTTCAAGTACTTCCTCCGCCTTCATGGCGTCCCCGTTCACCCAATCGATGAAAGGCATGTCCGCCATCCGCCGGGCTGCCTGCTTCGGGTTCCTGTGCAGGGCGCGGACCTGCCAGCCGTGGCGATGCAACGCCAGCGCCATTTCGCCGCCAAAGCCGCCCGTCGCGCCTAGAATGAGAGCCGTCGAGGCCATGTTTCCGTCTCCAGTTGCCGTTTCGTTGACTGGAGATTGGGATATTCACGCATGAATATAAATTGGCGAAAATCAATGAATGTGTATACGTTTCTGTATGGTAAATACATCGCCCGGGTGGGAACTGTACAGATCCTTTCTAGCGGTCGTCAGGGAGGGAAGCCTTTCCGGCGGCGCTCGCCTGCTCGGCCTTACGCAGCCCACGGTAGGCCGCCACATAGACGCGCTGGAGGCCTCACTGGGCGCGGGCCTCTTCACCCGCTCGCAGGGCGGACTCACGCCGACGGAGCTGGCGCTGGCGCTTGTGCCTCACGCCGAAGCCATGTCCATGGCCGCGGAAGCGTTGCAGCGTGCCGCTTCCGGCGAGGCCGAGGAAGAACGCGGCACTGTGCGCATCACGGCCAGCGAAATGATCGCGACGGAAGTGCTACCCCCTATTCTCGCCCGCTTCCGCGAGGAACATCCGCGCATCGCCATCGAACTCGTGCTGTCGAACCGCACCGACGACCTCATTCGCCGGGATGCGGATATTGCCATCCGCATGATCAGGCCCACGCAATCCTCGCTCGTGGCGCGCAAGGTCGGCGTGCTTGGCCTTGGACTTCACGCCCACAAGAGCTTGATTCAGCGCTTCGGCATGCCGGCCAGCGTCGAGGATCTGAAGAACTGTCCGATCATTGGCTTCGACCGGGAATCCTCGATCAGACGCCTCAAATATCTGGGAGGCTTTCCGCTATCCCGGGAACTCTTCGCCTTTCGCTGCGACAGCGACATTGGACAGTTTTCGGCGCTCAAGGCCGGGGTTGGCTTCGGCATGTGCCAATACCCCCTTGCCAAGCGCTATCCCGATCTCGTTCCCGTGCTGCCGGGGGAAATCGAATTCGAGCTCGATGTCTGGATCGTCATGCATGAGGACCTCAAGACGAGCCGTAGGATGCGCCTGATGTTCGACCATCTGGTAGAGGAAATGAGCGCCTATGCCCGGTCCGGCCAGCCCGCAACGAAAGGAAAGTCCTTCTCCAAGTAAGCTGTCGCCCCTTTCGCCCTTGCCTGCTATATCACTCCGAAGACAAGCCTTCCCCTGCGTTTCGAGGATCTTCCATGTCGCAAGCCGCTGAAGCCAATCCCGCAAAGACCGGCGAAAAACCGAACCCGCCGCTCGCGCCCTTCAACTGGGAGGATCCGCTTCTTCTTGAGGATCAGCTCACCGAGGAAGAGCGCATGGTGCGAGACAGTGCCCGCGCTTACTGCCAGGAAAAGCTTTTCCCGCGCGTGAAGGAAGCGAACCGCAACGAGATTTTCCATCGCGAGATCATGAACGAGATGGGCGCGCAGGGCATGCTCGGTCTGACGCTGCCGGAGCAATATGGCTGCGCCGGTCTTTCCTATGTCTGCTACGGCCTCGCCGCGCGCGAGGTGGAGCGGATCGATAGCGGCTATCGCTCGGCGATGAGCGTGCAGTCCTCGCTCGTCATGCATCCGATCTACGCCTATGGCTCGGACGCGCAGCGCGAGAAATATCTGCCGAAGCTCGCAACCGGCGAATGGGTTGGCTGCTTCGGTCTCACCGAACCGGACCACGGCTCCGACCCCGGCTCGATGAAGACGCGCGCGAAGAAGGTCGATGGCGGCTATGTGCTGAATGGCGCGAAGATGTGGATCACCAATTCGCCGATTGCCGACCTGGCGGTCGTCTGGGCCAAGACCGACGACGATGTTATCCGCGGCTTTGTGGTCGAACGCGGCTTCAAGGGCTTCGACACGCCGAAGATCGAGGGCAAGTTCTCGCTGCGCGCCTCCATCACGGGCGAAATCTCGCTACAGGACGTCTTCGTGCCTGACGAAAACATGCTGCCGAATGTACGGGGTCTTGCCGGTCCCTTCGGCTGTCTGAACCGCGCGCGATACGGCATTGCCTGGGGCGCGATGGGCGCGGCTGAGTTCTGCTGGCACGCTGCGCGGCAATATACACTGGACCGTACGCAATTCGGCCGGCCGCTCGCCGCGAACCAGCTCATCCAGAAAAAGCTCGCCGATATGCAGACCGAGATCGCGCTGGGTCTTCAGGGATGCCTGCAGCTCGGCCGGATGTTCGACGAAAACAAGGCGGCACCCGCCTCCATCTCGCTCATGAAGCGCAACAATTGCGGCAAGGCACTGGACATCGCCCGCGTCGCGCGCGACATGCATGGCGGCAATGGCGTGTCGGACGAGTATCACGTCATCCGCCACGTCATGAACCTCGAAGCCGTGAACACCTATGAAGGCACGCATGACGTTCATGCGCTGATCCTTGGCCGCGAGCAAACGGGCATTCAGGCATTCTTTTGAGCGACGGCCTTCAATCCGCCGCCCGACGGGCGGCGGGTGCGCCGGCCCCCCTCAGAAAGAGCATGAAGAGGGCCATGGGCCGCTTGAAGGTCAGAAGATAGGTCACGTGCAAGACGACGAAGAGAACCAGAAGGTTCGCCGTCGTCTCGTGAACTTCCTCGAGCGCTTCGTTCTCCTTACCCTCCCGGTCGTGCTCGCGCTCCCCGTCGTCGTCCGCAAAGGCCGGCGCAATTGTCACTTCAGCGGCGAACTGACCGAGTGGCGGCGGCTCCATGAGGAGCCCCGTTCCTGTCGTGAGCAGGAGCGTGATGACGATGCCCGCTAGAAGCGCCCGGTTGATCATCGGATGATTGAGGCGCCGGACTTTCGCAAGCTTCATGAGATCGGGAAAGAGCCGGGAGATGCCGAGCTGCTGCGGACCGACCGCCGCCCAGAGAACTCGAAAGAGGATGATGGTGGCAACGGCATATCCAAGCCAGTTGTGCAGACCTTCGAGTTCGTCGCCTGTGAGATAAGCTGCGGTGACAAGAAGAGCGAGCGCCGCGTGATAGAGCCTGATCTTGTGAAACATCGACATTTGACACCAACCATATCCGAGCCCCGCCCGGAATATGGCCGCTCCGCATGATATGCGGCCAGCCTGCATCTTGTCGCAGATGCACCGCTACTCATTCGCAGATTCATGTGCAAGAGACTCAGGCGCTGCGAATGCCCCACTGGCGCACCGGCCCGACATCGACATGGATAAAGTCCGAACGCGGATAATAGCCGACGCCCCCGGCGGCGATATCGAGCGCCGCATTTCGCAGATATGAAAGCTCGCGGCCGGGCACGCGAATGTCCACCGCCATGCCGCGCATGTGGTAGCTCTTCTTCGCGACGCCGGCATTGTTCTCGCGCATCTGTGCGTTTGTGCTGGGTGACCGGTAACCGGAAATGATGTGGAAGGCTTCGCTGGTATCGAGCTTCGTTTTCATGGCGTGCAATGTGTCGAGCAAGGCCCGGTCGATTTCGTGAACCTCCCCCGAGCGATGATCGCGCATAAGACGGTCGATCTCCGTGAGTGCATCGGGCAGATATCGGCCTTCCGACCAATAGACGATCTTCAACTTTTCGTCCGTGTGCGTATTGATGAGATGGAGCTCCCGCGCAGCAACACCGGCCTGCTTTCCCGGCGTTGCCAGCATTCCCGGCCTCGCAAGCGGAACCCTCAGGGCCGCGAAAGCATTGTCGGCGGCAACGCTGGTGGCCGCAGCCGCGGCGAATCCGAGCAGGCCACGCCGCGTCACTCTAAACACCATAATTCCCCTCACATGAACTGTAGAACCGAATTCTGCCTGCGGAGGGTTTGCCGTCAAGTCATTGATTCAAGGCGATTATTATGGGAAACGCGGTCTCAGCTGCCGCATGAACCCGCGGCCTGTGAGGGCGGACTCTCGCCCCTGAGAAGCGCCGCCAATGCCGCGTCACGTCCATAGATGTCGTCACGGAAATGAAAGACGCCATCCGAGCTGGCGAAGGCTGTCCAGTAAGCGACGACGACCGGCATGGAGCGCGAAAGTTCGAAACGCTTCGTTTCTCCTTCCGCGATTGCGGCTTCGATTTCTTCCTTGGTTCCGCCAGATGGGCCGAGAAGCTGCGCCGCGAGTTCCAGAGGTTTCTCAAGCCGGATGCACCCATGGCTGAGGAAGCGATTGTCCCGCGCAAAGAGCGAGGGAGCGTTTGTGTCATGCAGATAGACTGCGAAGGGGCTCGCGAATTCGAACTTCAATCGTCCAAGCGAGTTTTTCGGGCCGGGACGTTGCACCAGCTGTCCACCCTCCCAAAACATGTCGTGCTTCGCCAGATAGTCCGGATCTCGCTCCATTGCAGGAGCGATTTCTCCAACATAGATCGAGCGCGGAATGACCCATGGCGGGTTGAGAATGATTTTGTTTATGAAGCTCGAAAGAACCGGTGTCGGCGTCGAGGGCTTGCCGACGATGGTTCTCATACCAAACACCTGCACGCCGTTTTCGTAGAGCGCAGCGGTTGCTCCGGCGGCATTCACCTCCACGCGCGTTGCCGGCATCGCATGGAACATGATGCGATAACGCTCCATGTTGAGCGCAATGGCTTCCGCGCGCTCCGCAGGCGAAACATTCAGGGCCGCCAGAGTTTTCGGGCCGACGATGCCATCCCGTTCCAGCCCGTGGCGAAACTGAAAGCGGATGACTGCGCTGACCGTTTCCGGGTTGAGCGTGTGACCTCCGCTTCGGGCATGAAGATCGCCCAGCAACAAGAGGCGTTCCCTGATTGCCGGCATGGAGGGTGATACTTCGCCCGGCTTCACGGACCTTCGCCCAGGTTCGAGTCCCAGCGATGGCCAGCTCACTCTCGACGCCAGGTCTTTGTAGAAGGCCAGCGCCTGCTTCAGCCGCTTGTATTCAGGCGTAGAAGGCGGAAGCGAAGCCAACCACTCGGCAAGACTGCCCTCTTTCAACGCCTCCGCGAGTTGCGCGCCTATGCGCGAATTGCGGCGCGGCAGAGCGATGTCCTGCCCGGTAGAGGCAAGGTCGACGCGGCCCGACTGCATCGCACGAGCATAGGAAATTGCGATCCGGGTCAACAGAAGGTCGCGGATGTCCGGGTCTGAGCTAGAACGCCTCAGCTTATCCCTGATCGACCGCGTATCGAAGGTGGAGGGGTCGATGCCTTCTTCTTCTGAACGGAGGATTCTTTCAAGGAGTTCCGAGGCACTCCATTCCTTCCAGGCGCACCCCTCGCCCCAGGCATAATAAAAGGCTTTGACTTCGGCCTGTTCGTTTCCCCGGGAAACATCTGCGACGAGATTGCTGCAGTCCGCCCGCGCCATTCCGGGCAAGCAGAACAGGAATGCGAGAATGAGGCCCACGCATCCTGCCGTACCGTGCGTGGTAACCGATGCAGTAATCCTAAAAAACGTCAACGCCTCAACCGTCCCGGAACGAATGGCCGGAGATCAGTTTCATGGCAGTCATGCCGCGCCGCAATGAAAAACCGGCCTAGCCGGCTTGGGCAGGAAGCCGCAGCACCGCGTACCAGGCATAACCGCCATAGAGCGAGCGAAACTCAAGCTCCGCCCCGAGCTTTGCCGCGAGCGCGCGAAGGACGCGTTCCAGTTCATCCCGCGGGCTTACGTGGAACTTCGCGAGCCAGGCCCGCAGAAGCGCCCGAAACCAGCGAGGCAGGCGTTCCTGTCCACCGAAATCGACGATGTGGAGGCTTCCTCCATGAGCCAGATTGCAGATCCCCTGTGCCAGGGTTTTCTGCCAGTCGGGAATCATGGAAAGCGTGTAGGACATGAAGATGCGATCGAAGCGGCTGACGCCGAACGCCGCATAGGGATTGAACCTCGTTGCGTCGCCCTGTGCGAAGCGAATATCCGCATGATGCCGCACCGCGGTTTTGTGCGCGGTTGCCAGCATTTCGTCCGAAATGTCCATCCCATGGAGCAAGGCTTGCGGGTAAAGACGCGCCGCGTGCACGAGATTGCGGCCTGTGCCGCAGCCGACTTCCAGCACCGTCGTACCTTCGGGCGCATCGAGTTCGGCGATCAAGCGGTCGCGGCCCAGCAGATAATAGCGCCGGGTGAGATCGTAGAAGTGACGTTGATACCGGTAGGTCCGGTCCATGAGATCGGCATGGTTGTCTCCGCCATGTTCGATCGCGCTCACCACCCTACTCCTTCAACATGTAGAGGTGAAAGCCGCCATAGATTGACGAACGGTCGCGGGCGGTGAAAGCAAGCGACTCTTCCGCGCGGTAGTCCCAGCGCGCAAGAATTTCCTCATCCACCCTGCCTGGTAGCAGAGTGGGCTCCGCCGCCGTGCGGAAGATGACGCGGGCACCGGGGCGTGCGGTGCGCGTGATCTGTGACCAGAGATCGTTAAGTTGTGCATCGGTCATCCAGTCCTGTGCATCCAGCAGGACGAAACGGTCAAGGCTCGCATCCTCGCTGTCTCGCAGATAATCCGTGAATGAGGCATTCAGAACCTGCATTCCTCTGGCGCGCGCCTGCAACGCGGCGAAATTCTCCCGCTTCAGGTAAGGCGGAACCGCCGGATTCTCGCCCGGCGCATAGGCTCTCGCGAACGCCTGCCAGGCGAAGTAGTTTTCAGACAGCGGAAACCCGCAGGCCAGACGTTCCAGCCTCTCGCGCAGGACAAGCCTCATTTCGCGGCCGCCCGACAGGGCTTCATACTGCGCGGGCGGGATACCAAGACCATAGAGGGTGGAAGGTTTGGCGGTCAGCCAGGAGATGAATTTCCTGTCGAAGAGAGGTGCGAGCTTTTCGTCGAAGAAGCGGCGCTGGCTGTCCAGCGTCGGCGCCTCGAGAAGATCTGCTAGGCGGACGCCATAAGCCCGCGCCGCGAGATGCGCAACGCCGATGAAATAACCCAGAAGTCCGTGACGATAGAAGCCGCGCGAGAAAAGGGAGATGCGGCGGCGAAATCCCATGGGGCGCTTGTCCCAATAGCTCCGGCTCGTTTCATCGAGTTGGGGCCGCAGGAAGCGCTCGTAGTCGGCGATATTCTCTTTGGCCGCGCCACGGGCGAAAAAGCGGAAGAAGTGGTCGTAGCTGGGAAGATATGCCGCTCCTGCGAGTTTCAGCTTCACGAGCGCGACATGTGTCGGATTCAGATCCAGCGCGGTCACGCGCACAGGCGCCGCGGTCAGATATGACATCGCATTGCAGCCCCCGGAGGCTATCGTGACGATCCTCGTATCCGTGCTCATGCCCGGATTCAGGTCCATCGCCGCGATATCGACCTCGGGGTCTTCCCATATCTGCGGATAAACAAGACCGGTGAAGAGCCAGGTGAAAAGCCGTTCCGTCAGGCCTTCGCGCGAAACCGCCTTGTGACGGTGAACGGCGGCGCTCAGGCGGCGGCGGATATCGCGTCGGCCCTGCGATGCTACGGTACCTTCGGCAAGCGTTTCGCCAGTTGCTTCAGCTGTCGTGTCGGACAAGGGGTAACTCCGTTTGCAGCTCGCCGGTGCGTTTTCATCCGGCATGGAGTGCTGCTACAGCGTTTGGATGACGTTCGCATGACGGTCCCGCGACAGAGCGGCTTCCGAATCGGAAAGAGAGGCGTATAGTCGAAGCAACGAACTGAAAAACCCCAGGAAACACCTCCTTTCCGCCGAGACCGGTATACTTCGCCGGAACGGCTCAGGAAGACGCCCAGCCCATTCGGCGAGGCCCAGCGCCTGCCAAAACCCGGATGTCATCCCCGTGGATTCGCGCGCGCCCACGCTCCGGACGGACAACACTTCCGCACCAAATCCGCTCTGGCGGCTGGTGCCGCTTGTCCATCGCCACAAATGGCGTTTCTGGGGCGGCATGTCGCTCATCAATGCGGGCCGTCTTCTCGAAGCCTTCATGCCTCTCTTCCTGAAAATGGGTATCGACAGGATCGCCGCTGGCGACTACCGCCTCGCACTGCCTGCTCTCGCCATTCTCGGCCTCATGGTGTTGCGCTACATCTCCTTCAATCTGGGGCGGCGCTATGTGCGCGAAGTGGGCGTCGCCGTCGCCTATGAACTCCGGCAGCGGCTCTACTGGCATCTGGAGCTTCAGGGACCGCGGTTCTTCTCCCGCTACACCACCGGCGACCTCATGGCTCGCGCGATCAACGACATCACGTTGATCCGCCAACTCGTGGGCATGGGCACCCGCCTTCTCTTCGTGCTCGGATTCTCGGGCATCATCGCCTTCATCTTCATGTTCTATCAGTCGCCATGGCTGACTCTGCTGTTGCTCCCCGCCCTCCCGGTTTTCGCCATTGTCGGATGGATCATCGCGAAGCGTATCTTCACGCAGTCAACCGAGGTCCAGGAGGGGTTTTCGACACTCTCCGCGCAGGTGCAGGAAAACCTCAACGGGATACGCACCATTCAGACACATGCGCAGGAAGAAAGAGAGACCGAGCGTTTCGAGGCAACGTCCGATGCCTATGCCGGCGGTTACTACAAGTTGATGTTCCTGAACTCGGCTCTGACTTCCGCCATGCTGGTCGCCACAGGGTTCACCACCCTTCTGGTCGTCGGCTATGGCGGTATGCAGGTGATCGACGGCACGATCACGCTCGGCACCTTCACTGCCTTCATCTTCTATCTGAACATGATGCTCGCACCCATCCGCGAAGGCGGCGTGATGGTCACGCTTTTCCAGCGCGGCGGGTCGGCGGCAGCGCGCATTTTCGAAGTTCTCGATCATGAACCGGAAATTCGCGATGCGCCGGAGGCGGCGCCGCTAGACGAGATCGGTGGCGCGATTACGCTGCATCATCTCTCCTATACCCACCCGGCAAGCAGCGGCGATGGTGGCTGGCCTGCACTGAATGACATCACGCTCGAAATAAACAAAGGCGAGATGATCGCGCTACTCGGCCGCGTGGGCTCGGGCAAATCGACACTTCTCCGGCTGATCGTGCGTCTGCTCGATCCTCCGCCCGGCACGGTCTATCTCGACGGACGCGACATCCGCATGCTGCCTGTGGCCCAGGTACGGAGTCAGATTGCGATGGTGCCGCAGGACCCGTTTCTGTTTGCCACGCATATCGCGCAGAACATTTCCTACGACAATCCCGAACGGACGACAGAGGAAGTCTGGCGCGCGGCGGAGAGCGCCGACCTCGAGGCAACGATCCGCCGCTTCCCCGAACGCCTTGAGACGCTGGTGGGCGAGCGCGGCGTGACTCTTTCAGGCGGACAGAAGCAACGCGCGAGCCTTGCCCGCGGGCTCATCCGGGAAACACCGGTTCTTCTTCTCGACGACTGTTTCTCGTCCGTCGACACGGAGACGGAGGAGTTCATCCTTTCGCGCCTGAAGGAGCTCCGCCGCGGCCGCACCACGATCATGGTGTCTCATCGCGTTTCGACTGCCCGGCATGCAGACAGGATCGTGGTTCTGGATGAAGGGCGGATTGCCGAAGTCGGCACGCATGCCGAACTCCTTACCAGAAATGGCCTCTACGCAACGCTCGAACGCCAGCAGGGCCGTCGCGAGGAACTGGAGAAGACGATTTCGACGGATGCGGAGGACGCTTCATGAGCGACATGCAGCCCCCGCACCCTATCCGCCGGGATCATTCCGTATTCGACGATGAGATGGAGATGCGAGGTTTCGACTTCTCTCTTCTCCTCCGCCTGATGGGCTGGATGCGCCCCTATCGCCGCATGGGGTTTCTGGCGCTCTTCTTCGTATTGCTCGCGGCGAGCGCGGCAGTGCTCGCGCCGGTGGTCGTCAGCCGCGTGGTGGTAGACGGCATTCTTCTTCCCGCGTCGAACGAGGGCGCGCCCGATTTCGGCCAGAAGGCACTCAATGGCTGGCTTTCCGCTTTCCTGTCGCTACACCCGATCGTTTCGGCCTGCATCCTCTACGGCGTCTGGACGCTTCTCTGGGCCCTTTTCGGCCATGGTTTCCGGACCATGCTGGCGCGCACCGTTCTGAACGGATTGCGCGATCTCCGCCGCGACCTTTTTGCCCATTTGGAGAACCTGCCCTCCAGCTTCTATGACCGCGTCGCGGTCGGCCGGGTGATGACGCGGTTGACGAATGACGTCGAAACCCTGTTCGAGCTGCTCGCTGGCTTTGGCGTGCTGCTCGGGGAGTTCGTACCCTTCTTTGTCGCCGTCTCCGTCATGTTCGCGCTCAACCCGGCGCTCACTCTGGAGCTCATGTTGCTTCTGCCGGTAGCGGCACTCGCAACATGGATATTCCGGCGCGTTTCACGGCAGGTCTATCGGGGTATCCGCTCGAGCCTTTCCAGGCTTAACGAAAACCTGCAGGAGAATCTCTCCGGCATGGAGGTCGTGCAGCTCTATGGACGGGAGAAGATCAACTATGACCGCTATACCGCGATCAACGACGAAAACCGCGATCAGGAAGACCGCGCTGTCCGGATCGAAAGCTACTACGGCCCGGCGATGGACAGCATGGCCTTTCTCGCCATGGCTGCCATCGTGTGGTTCGGGGGACATCACGTCCTGTCGGGCGCGGCGACGCTTGGCAGCGTCATTCTCTTCGCGCAGTTTGCCGACATGATGTTCCGTCCCATTGTCGCCATGGGTGAACAATGGAACGTCGTCTTCCGCGCCATGGCGAGCTGCGAACGAATCTTCCAGGCGCTGGACTGGGAGGAATCGCTGCAGAAGCCTGCGGAGCCGAAATCCCTGCCCGCCGACCTGAAAGGGCATGTGCGCTTCAACCACCTGACCTTCGGCTATGCCCCTGGCTCGGCCATCCTGAAGGACGTGACATTCGACATTGCGCCGGGAGAGCGCATTGCGATCGTCGGCCCGACGGGTTCGGGAAAGACGAGCCTCATCAGGCTGCTATGCCGCTTCTATGACGTACCTGCGGACAGCATCCTGATAGACGGCATCGACATCATGGACGTGGAGCCCGCGGAAATTCGAAAGCGGGTTGGCGTCGTGCTCCAGGATTTCCACATCTTCTCCGGCACGGTCTATGACAACATCATTCTCGGCAATCCGAACGTCACCCGGGAAGATGCGCGGCGGGCCGCCCGACTGGTTCACGCGGACCCTTTCATCCGGCTTTTACCCCAGGGCTACGACACGCTGCTCACGGAGCGAGGACGCAATCTGAGCCACGGACAAAGACAACTGCTTGCCTTTGCCCGCGTTCTGGCAATGGATCCCGAAATTCTCATTCTCGACGAAGCAACGGCGAGTATCGACACCGAAACCGAACTCATCATTCAGGACGCACTGGCGAAGGTAACCGCAGGGCGCACTTCCATCATCATCGCGCATCGGCTTCAGACAATCCGCGAGGCGAACCGCATTGTCGTCCTGTCCAATGGCGAGCTTCGCGAGCTCGGGACGCATGAAGAACTCATGGCTCGCGGCGGCCTCTACAAGACGCTCTACGAACTGCAGGTGCAGAACACTTCGGGGCTTTGATCGTCAGCAGCGCTGAACGATCAGGGAAGTATTGTTGTTTCCATATTGCCCGGCCATCGCCTCGTGTCCGTTGCCCTTCTGGATGACATAGGAGGTATTGTTTCTGCCATCCTGAACGGTACCGGCATAGTTGCCGGCGCCCTGCTGACTCGCATAGGCGGAATTTCCGCTCCCGTTCTGCGAGGCGAAAGCCGCATTGCCGCCATTGAAAAAGGGGCTGCAGCTTATGTTCTGGTATCTGCTTCGTGTCTGGTTCGGTCTTGCGCCCTGCTTGGCGGCCTTCATGATCTTGACGTCGGATTTGAATTTTTCGATCGGCGTCGTCGCGGTCCAGCTTTCGACAACCGTCTTGTTCTTGCGCTGAAGAACGATCGAGTAGTTCTGGTCTCCCGTTTGCGTGACGCTGGCGCCGCTTCCCGCCCATGCGGCGGGTGCGGCCAGAGCAATCATGGCGGCGAACGACGTTGCGGCGAACGTGTATTTCATCTTCTTCATCTGCCTCTCCTGTTCCGGTGTTTTCCACGGAAGCACTGAAGCCCTTTCTAGAAGGCGCGTGCTGATCGCCGCCTGAAGCGGGCGTTCATGCAGCGTTCAGATTCATTCATCCTCACGGATCATGCGCCGCGAACCGCCGGCTCCGGCCTCGCCACAAAGAAACCTTGTCGGTGAACGGAAAATGAATGGCGGGTTCAGGCAGCGCTCAGCCGCTCCCCGCTAGAACTTGCATCGTCAACAGGACGCGCCGCAGCGGCCGATCCAAAACAGGAGATGCAAAATGAAGAAGTTTCTTTTGACGACGAGCACCATCGCAGCCCTGATCGCGGTCGGCGTGACGAGCGCCAATGCGGGCAACTCAGCCTCCGTCTATCAGAGCGGCCGGCACAACACTGGCGTCTATACGCAGAACGGCTATCACAACAAGGGCACGATCGACACCTACGGCCACGGCAACTATTCGAAGGCCACGCAGCAGGGTGAGTGGAACTACCTCTACCAGCAGCAGCTCGGCAACCGGAACGCCGCCCTTACCGACCAGTACGGCCGCAACAACTATGCCGTGACCGGGCAGGAAGGCCGCAACAACTCGGCGGCGACGATCCAGACGGGCCGCAGCAACACCTCGGGCATCGCCCAGATCGGTAACAACCACAAGGCCACGACCGACCAGTGGGGTTCCAACAACACCTCCGCCACGATCCAGGTCGGCAACGGCCAGAAGGCGCACACCGTCCAGACCGGCAAGGGCAATACCTCGGTCGTCATCCAGGGCGGCTACTAAGCGGCTTCATCGGGAGGCGGCGAGTGCCGCCTCCCGCGACGTCCCTCAATCTGAAAGGGAGCAGAACAATGCGACTGAAATGGACCTCATTGGTACTCGTACCCATCGTCTTCGGCTGCGCGGCGGCCACTGCGTCGCCGCCCGCTCCCGAGGCTTGTGAAATCAGGGCCATCGAGACCCCGGCGGGTCTCAGGTTCGAAAGCGTGGTCTATGGCGCGCCCGGCGAGACGGGCTCCTATCGCATGTCGATGGAGCGCTCGGGCTCGGGCGGCACATCGGAAGTGCAACAGGGTGGCGATTTCGTGATCGAGGAAAATGGCGAAGCCGTGGTGTCGGTCACGGAGATGAATCGCAGCGCGCGAGACAGCCTCCACGCACATATGACAGTCGAGAACGGCTATGGCAGCTATAGCTGCGGCCTCTGACCCGTGCGTGTTTGCGGGAGCCGGTAGCTGTCGAACCACAGGACGCGAAGCTGCCGGCCTTGCGGCGTATATCCGATCAGGCAGAGGCCCGAGGGTTCGACGGGGTGTCTGCCCAGCGCCCGGTTCTCGTAGATCGCCGCGCAACCGGCGAGGCCTTCTTCCGGATGCGCTTCCGCCCATTGGCGCAACTCGTCATGACCGTCAATCATCAGGCGGTCGGTAAGCCGCCGTCCCCGCCAGGCAGGGACAATGAAGCTCCGGCAAAAGGCAAATTTCGCGCGTAGCCGCGGGAGAACGTGGATATCCGCCGTGAGACAGCCGGCAATCTCATCGCCGTCATAGATGGCGATGACGATTTCCATCGCGCGCTCCTCCGGCGCGATCCCCGCAGGAAGGATATTTTCGCGCCTCCACATCGCGATGACATCTTCCATGACGCGGCGGTCCGCGCGACGCCACACACGGCGATAGTCGAGATCCTGCGTCGCCGTTTCCTTCGCGTTGACCGCCATTTCGTCCCTCGCGTCCCTCCCGGATGAGAGGACAGTCTCGACGACTGCCCTCCCCCGGAAAAGCGTGGCAAGGTCCGTTCTGGAGCGGCCTCCTTGTCAGGACATGTCAGGCGCCAAGCTGAAAACCCTCGTAGTCGGCTGCCGCCACCTCCGCGATCTTCTCCCCGTAGACGTTGACGCCGCCCGTATAGGGCATGAAAACGCGGGGTTTGCCCGGGATGTTCGCGCCCATGTACCAGGAGTTCGCCTGCGGATAGAGCGTCTCGCTTGCGAGTTCATTCACATGCGCGACCCACTCGTCCTCCGCTTCCTTCGTCGCTTCAATGGAGCGGATGTTGCCCTCGGTCAGCCGCTTCACGCAGTCGGCGATCCAGTCAACATGCTGTTCGATGGAAACGATCATGTTGGAGAGGACCGAAGGGCTGCCGGGCCCGGTGATGAAGAAGAGATTCGGAAAACCCGCCGAGCCGAGGCCCAGATAGGTGCGCGGTCCCGCCGCCCATTTCTCCCTGAGCGCCGCGCCGCCGCGCCCCTTGATGTCGATGGAAAGAAGTGCGCCCGTCATCGCGTCGAAACCGGTGGCAAAGACGATCGCGTCCACTTCGTATTCCTTGCCTCCGCAAACGACGCCCTTCTTCGAGATTCGCTCGATAGGCTTTTCGCGGATATCGACCAGGTCCACATGCGATTCGTCGAAGGTCTGGAGATAGTTCGTATCCAGGCAGAGCCGCTTCACGCCGACAGGATGATCGAAGGGAAGGAGCTTCTCCGCCACCTCCTTGTTCTTCACGGAGGCACGCATCTTCGCACGGGCGAATTCGGCGGCAATGTGGTTTGCCTCATGCGTCGCCATCAGGTCACCATAGGCACCGAGGAACGCGAAGCCACCCTGATTCCAGCGGGTTTCAAGTTCGTTCGCGATTGCCTCCGGCGTCATCTCCTCCGCAAGCGCCTCATTGTATTCGAAGCAGATGATGCCGCCCGGCGTCTCGCGTGCGTGGCGGCGGTCCTCGAGAAGCGTCTCTTTCGAACGGGCGATCTCCTCCGGCTTCAGCGGGCGGTTGCCGGCGGGAAGCGTGAAGTTCGCGGTGCGCTGGAACACGGTGACATGTTTTGCCTGAGCGGCTATCACCGGAATGCTCTGGATGCCGGACGAACCCGTGCCGACAACCGCAACACGCTTGCCGGTGAAGTCCACGCCTTCATGCGGCCATCCGCCCGTGTGATACCAGTCGCCCCCGAAATCCTCGAGGCCCTTGAAATCGGGAACACGCGCGGCCGAGAGACACCCCGTCGCCATGATGCAGAACCGGGCGGATACGCGGTCGCCCTTGTCCGTCTCGACCGCCCACAATCCGGCAGGTTCATCATAAGCCGCGGAGATCACGCGCGTTTCGAAGCGGATGTCGCGCCGCAGATCGAGCTTGTCCGCAACATAGTTCTGATAGCGGAGAATTTCCGGCTGCGCGGCATAGCGTTCGCTCCAGTTCCAGCCGCGCTGAATTTCGTCCGAGAATCCGTATTGATATTCGAGGCTTTCGACGTCGCAGCGCGCACCCGGATATCTGTTCCAGTACCAGGTACCGCCGACCCCCTCGCCTGCCTCATAAACCCGCACCTTTAGGCCGAGTGCGCGCAACCGGTGCAGCATGTACATGCCGGCGAACCCAGCTCCGACGATCACCGCATCGAATTGTCCAGATTCCGTGCGCGCGGGCGCGCCTTCTCCCTGAGCAGCCATTTCTCTCCTCCCTCTTTTCTTGTTACCCCGACTCTAGACGGGGATGCGGGATGCACAAGAGGAGAGAGACCGTAAGAAGTGTTGCACCGCATCAGAATTGAAAGTGGCCGGACCGGACGTCCGCGGCGATGGACACACGAACGCCGGCACCCGTTTCCGGGTCCGGCGTCCGCTTCTTCCCCTCGATCACTCGTAGACGAATTCGCTGCCGTCGAGATCGATGGCGGGCAGTTCGTCCTTTTCCTTCCAGTAGTCCTGGGTGTGCTGCCATTCAGGCTTGTCGCCGCGCTTCGGCAGCAAGTGCATGCTCCGCATCAGGTAACCCGGATTGAAGTTGTCCGGATCGATCCAGGGAAGCAGAGGCATGTTGCTGTCTTCCTTGCGCAGCGCCACGCTGACCTTCTTCGCCCCCTTCTCATCCATATGCTTGAGCAGACGGCAGACGAAATCGCCCAGAAGGTCGACGCGCAAGGTCCAGCTCGCACGGAAGTATCCGAAGATCCAGACCATGTTCGGCACGCCAGTGAACATCATGCCGCGATAGGTGACCGTCTCGCCGAAGTCGAGCGGCTTCCCGTCGATATCGAAGTCGATGTCGCCGAGAACGCTCAGGTTGAAGCCGGTCGCGGTGACGATGACATCGGCCTCAAGCTCCTTGCCTGATTTGAGCAGAATGCCCTTCTCCGTGAACCGTTCGATCTCGTCCGTCTCTACCGAAGCCTTGCCCGAAGCAATCCCCTGGAAGATATCGCCATCGGGCACGAAGGCGACGCGCTGCTGCCAAGGGCGATAACGCGGCGTGAAGTGCTTCTGCACCGTCTCCTCCGGCAGGAAGAGGCGCACCGCGTCGAGCAGTTCCTTGCGCACTTCCTCCGGCTCCTCGAAGGAACGGCGGGCGAACTCGGCCTGATTGTGCAGGATTTCACGACGCGTGATCTCGTGGATCCACTTCTCGTCCACTTCGAGCTGACGCAGCCTGTCCGCCAGCTCGTTCTCGTTCCGGCCGGGGATGAAATAGGTCGGCGAGCGCTGGAGAAGCGTCACATGTTGGCAGTCGCCTGCGATAGCGGGCACAAGCGTTGCCGCCGTCGCGCCCGAACCTATGACGATGACTTTCTTGCCCTTGAGGTCGAAATTGTCCGGCCATGTCTGCGGATGGACGATCTCGCCCTTGAACTTGTCCATGTCGGGCCATTCGGGCGTGTAGCCCTCCGCGTGACGGTAATAGCCCTGGCACATCCACAGGAAATTCGCGGTGAAGCGGCGTTCCTCTCCGGTCTTCTTGTCGGTCGCATAGACCGTCCAGAGATTGTCCTCGCTCGACCACTTCGCCGTCGAAATGCGGTGGTTGTATCGGATATGGCGATCGAGGTCGTTCTCATCGATCACCTCTTTCATATAGGTGAGGATTTCTTCCGCGGTTGCGATGGGCGTTCCCGTCCAGGGCTTGAAACGATAGCCGAAGGTGTAGAGATCGCTGTCCGAGCGGATGCCGGGGTAGCGGTGCATGTGCCAGGTGCCGCCGAAACTGTCGAGACCTTCGAGCACGACGAAGGTCTTTTCGGGGCACTGTTCCTGGAGATGATAGGCGGCGCCGACGCCGGAAATGCCCGCTCCGACGATCAGCACGTCGAAGTGCTCGGTTTTCTGCGCTGCGGCCGGTTTCGTGAGCGTTTCTGTCCCTGCCATTTCCTTCACTTTCCTCAGTTGGCGCTTCTTGGGTCGCCGGATTTCGATGTCCCTATCTTGAGACCCTGAAACCTAGGGTCAATACCCTAAATTACCCTCACGCACACCAAATTGACGCAGGGAAATGCTGCATTGCAGCGCAATCGGGCAGCGGCTCAGGCGAACCGGCTCGAAATTTCTTCAGTGGGCGGATCATATCGGCAAGCTGACGTGCGGGCCGGCAGTTCGCGCAGAGGCCCTGAGGCCCGAAAATCTGGCTGGGGCGGGAGGGTTCGAACCTCCGAATGGCGGAATCAAAATCCGCTGCCTTACCACTTGGCTACGCCCCAGCAGGGCCTGGAAGCCCTTGGCGGGCGGCCTCGCGAAACGCGGCGGAACATACCGGCATCCCCCCTGTGGCGCAACCGGGCACCTGCCGGATGGAATCCACGGAAAAGAGCGGCTACCGGTCCCCGATCCCGCTTGCGGCCCCAGGTTTTGGCAGCTATAACGCCGCCTCGAATTGCCGCGCGGAGTGTGGCGCAGTCTGGTAGCGCACCTCGTTCGGGACGAGGGGGTCGCAGGTTCAAATCCTGCCACTCCGACCATTCGGCAATGACAATAAAGGCTCCCGGCGCGGATTGCGCGGGAGCCTTTGTTCTTTCCGGTGCTTCCGGTAAATGGCCGGGCGCGGCTTACCAGCCGAGCAGACCGCCCAGGAAGTCGAGCCATGAGCCGATGGCGCCGCCGCCGCCGGGCGAACAGGCATAGACCGGCTTCGTGCTCATGAAGAATGCCGCTGAGCCTGCACCCAGCGCGAGAATGGCTGCGGAGGCCGTCATTTTGAGACGGGTCAGCCGAAAGAGTTTCATAGCGAGACATCCCCTGTAGCTGTTGAGTAGCATCCGGTACCGTGAGCAAAATGCAGACCGCGCCGCGAACGGGGCACCGTTAACGAGAAAATCCGAGGAGACTCACGATGGCCGTCACCCTTTACGACTTCACCGCAGCGCCGAGCCCCCGCCGCGCGCGCATCCTGCTCGCCGAGAAGGGAATCGCGCATGAGACCGTGCAAATCGATCTCGCAAAGGGTGAGCAGCTCGGCGAGGCCTATCGCCAGATCAATCCGGCCTGCACGGTTCCCGCCCTGAAGCTCGAGGACGGCACTATCCTGACCGAGAATATCGGCATTGCGGCCTGGGCGGAGGAAGCGAAGCCGGAGCCGCGCCTCCTCGGCGCAACCGCCGCGGAGAAGGGGCTCGTTTTCAGCTGGAACGCGCGAATCGAATTCGAAGGTTTCATGCCGATCGCCGAGGTTCTGCGGAACACGTCGAAGGGCATGGTTGGCCGCGCCCTGCCCGGCCCGGTCAATCTCGAGCAGATTCCCGCGCTTGCCGAGCGCGGTTCGATGCGCCTCACGCGCTTCTTCGACATGCTGAACGAGCGTCTGAAGGGCCGCGAATACATCGCCATCGACAGCTTCTCGCTGGCCGACATCACGGCCCTTGTCTGCGTGGATTTCGCAAAATGGGTGAAGCACGAGCCAAAGCCCGAGCACACAGACCTTCTGCGCTGGCATGCCGCCGTTTCGGCCCGGCCCAGCGCCAAATCCTGAAACCGCGAATTTGACAGGGCGTCTCTCGCCCCTATGATGCGGCCACTCGATGGTTCCGAGGGATGTCCGTTTGGACATTTCGAGGAGGCAAGAGGGAACAGGGTGAGGCTCGCGCCAAAGCCCTGGCTGCCCCCGCAACTGTAAGCGGCGAGGCCTCGTTCCAAGCATGTCACTGGCTGCCACGGTCCTTGTTTGAGGGCTGGCATCCCGGGAAGACGGAACGCGGCCCGTGACCCGCGAGCCAGGAGACCTGCCACCGGGTTCGTCATCTGCCGTGGCCGGGGGTGTGCCAGGGGGGCGTCGATCCGCTGGCACTCTGTCCTTCTTCGGACATCAGGCCGTCCGGGTTTCCGTTTCCATGTCTCTTTCCCCGCGCACCGGCGCCATGCGGCCGGGGTGGCCGCGCAAGAGAGACAGGACTCTGAATTCAATGACCATCAAAGGCTGGGGGGCCTGCGCGGCCCTGACACTGGCGGCGCTCGCCGCCACCTCCGCACACGCGGAAGAACCACCGATCGTGACGGACGAGCTGCTCGTTTCCGCCGGCATCGAACCCATTCCCACCAAGGAAGTCTCGAGCTCCTTCACCATCGTCACGGCGAAAGAGATCGAGAAGTTCCAGTACCAGGACATTACCGACGCGCTGCGCTCCGTTCCGGGGCTTCACGTTGTACCTTCAGGCGCACGCGGCACGGTCACGACGGTCTTCACGCGCGGCGCCAATTCCAACCAGACGCTTGTGCTGCTCAACGGCATGCCGCTCAACGATCCATCCTTTCCGAACGGCGCGGCGAACCTCGCCGGCATTCCGCTCGACAATGTGGAACGGATCGAGGTCGTGCGCGGGCCTCAATCCGCGCTTTATGGCAGCCAGGCGATCGGCGGCGTGATCAACATCATCACCAAGACCGGCAAGGGGGAGCCCTCCGTCACGGCGCGTGTCGAAGGCGGCACGCTCGGTACGCTCAACACCTATGCGAGCACGGGTGGCAGCTTCGGTTCGACCGACTACTTCTTCTCTATCTCGCGTGAGGATACTGCAGGCAACGACATCACGCCCGCCCGCCTTCGTGACGCCCGAGGCGAGGAAGAAGACGGCACGGAGACAATCTCGACTTCTGGCCGCATCGGTACGCAGTTCAACGAGAATGTGAGCGGCTCCCTCTTCGTTCAATATACGAAAGCGGAAGCCGACACGGACGCCGACGGTTCCACCGCCGGATTCGTCAGCGTCTACCAGAATTTCGACAGCATCTTCGAGTCGACGCGCCTCTTTGTCGGCGGCGATCTCTCCGGCAAGTTCCTCGACAACAAGTGGCGGCCGAAGCTGTCTCTCAGCTACACCGACCAGCAGTCGGACTCGAGCGACAATCCGGATGCGGGCGGCTCGGTCTATCTCGACCGGACCGCGAATGAAGGCCGGACGCTGAAGGCCTCCTTCGACAACGCCTTCGACCTGTCGAACCAACACCTCCTCACCTTCGGTGCGAGTTATACGCGGGATGAATTCGAATCGAGTGGTTATCGCGATCTCGGCGGCTTCGTCATCACGCAGGCGTCGGACGCGGAGACGGACGCCTTCGCCGTCTATGTTGGCGACCACATGACATTCGGCGATCGCTTCTTCGCAACTGCCAGTGCGCGCTACGACATGCCCGAAGACATGGAGGATCGCTTCACCTTCACGCTTGCCCCCGGTTACTACCATCCGGAGACGGATACGCGCTTTACCGTTTCCTACGGTACGGGTTTCAAGACGCCTTCGCTCTATCAGCGCTACGGTTTCGACGTGAATACGTTTGGCGGCTTTCCCTCCGGCGTCTATCGCGGCAATCCGAATCTCGATCCGGAGAAGAGCAAGGGCTGGGAAGCGGGCATCGAGCAGGGCTTCCTCGGCGGCAGGGCGCTTGCCGGAGCCACCTGGTTCGATACGGAGATCGAAGACGCAATCTCCATCGTTTTCGTCGGCGTGAACTCGACCGCCATCAATATCGACAAGCTCGACACAAAAGGGCTTGAAGCCTTCGTCGAGATCAATCCAATCGACGAGTTGACCGCCCGCATCGACTACACGCTGACGATACTGAAATCCGACCAGTTCGCGAGCACGATGGTGCGCCGCCCCCGGCACCTCATCGGTTTCACCGCGAGCTGGGAAGTCATCCCAGGCACCGTTCTTTCGACCAACGCCGAATGGATAGACATCTATCGCGATGTTCCGCGCGACGGCTTCGGCTTCTATGTCGATCCCGGGCCCTACACGGTCGTGAACGTCGCCGCTTCGCACCGCCTCACCGACAATGTGAAGCTCACGGCGCGGGTGAACAACCTGCTCGATACGGAGTATGAACCGGCCAACGGTTTCATGGCGCCGGGCATCGAGGCGCTGGCGGGCGTGGAAGTCACCTTCTGATCACGCTTCGTCACAACAACAAAAGGCGCGGGAGCGATCCCGCGCCTTTTTTCGTTCCCGCTCTCTGCTTCAGCGACCGGTGAAGTTCGCCGTGCGCTTTTCCACGAAATGCGCGACGCCTTCCTTGAAATCCTCGCTCGCGAAACTCTTCTGCATCTCGCTGTCGCCGACTTCGAGCGCCTCGTTGAAATTCTGGAAGAGCGCCTTCCATATCTGCGCCTTCATCACCGCCATGGAACGCGGCGAAACCGTCTCCGCCAGCATCCGCGCATAATCCATGACATTCGCCATGAAACTCTCCTGCGGGAAGACCTTGTTCACGAGGCCCATCGCCTCCGCTTCCGCCGCGGGCACCTTGCGCGCCGACATGAGAAGGTCGAGCGAGTGCGCGGGGCCGACAAGATGCGGCAGCAGCCAGGAAATGCCGTGCTCGGCGATGAGGCCGCGGCTTGCGAATGCAGTGGTGAATTTCGCTTCCGATCCGGCAAAGCGCATATCGGCATAAAGCGCGAAAACGAGGCCGAGCCCCGCGGCCGGGCCGTTGATCGCGGCGATGACCGGCTTCTTGACCTGCATGAGATAGCCGAAGCGTCCGCCATAATGCGGGCTCACATCGGGGCCGAGCCCGCTTGCAAAATCGAACGCTTCCTCGCGCGATGCCGTCGCAAGCTCTCGCTCTTCCCAGCTGTCGGGCTTGATCTGCTGCAGGAGCCCCATATCCGCGCCGGCGCAGAAGCCGCGCCCCGCGCCTGTCACCACGATCACCCGAACGTCGTCGTCGGCAACAGCGGCAGCCATCGCCTGCTTAACGCTCTTTTCCATCGCCGCCGTCCAGGCGTTGAGCTTTTCAGGCCGGTTCAGCGTCAGCACGGCCACGCGGTCCCTCACCTCATATGTGAGGTCTTCATAAGCGCTCATTTTCTCCTCCCCTTCTTCGGCTGTTTCCGCCTTTCGGCAAGTATGGCCGAAGGCAACCCCATGCGACAAACTGCTCCCGACGAAGTCGTGGTATTCCGGCCCTTCCCGGCGTATGGTTTTTCGCATGGGGAACACACGCACATATGGCCAGAAGCCGCTCGCCCGCCTCGGCGCCGTTCAGGCGCTGGCGCTCATTGCGATGTTCTTCCATATCGCCTCCCCGCTCGCGCTCCAGCTTGCCGGTCCATCCGTGGACGGGCTCATGCAGACCGTTATCTGCTCCGGCGGCGTCGCGAAGACGGTCTATATCGACGAGGATGGGAATCCTGTCGAACCGGCCACCCCCGGTTCGACAGCGCATGACTGCAAATCCTGCGTCCATCATTGCGGCGCTGCGGCGCTCACGGCCCTTTTCGCCCTTCCCGCGCCGCAATGGACGCTTCCCGCTCCGCTTCGCGCCGCATATGCCGCACTTTCCGGCTACGCTTACTCCAGCCAGCATTCCCGCGCGCCGCCCGCCTGATCCGGCGCGTGCTTCCACAATCCCTTCACAACGACGCCTGCAGCGCGCGCCGCTAGCGGGCTCGCATCATTGAATCAGGCAACATGAAAAATTCCATCCGGCGTTCGGGCGTGGCGTTGGCCGCGCTCCTTTCCGCATTCGTCACCTCCGCACAGGCGGTGGACGAAGGAGCCGTCGCCCTTCCCGAGATCGTCGTTGAGGGCGAAGATCTCACCAACCCCTTCTCCGGCCTCGCCGATCCCGCCTTTCCCCATGGCACGCTCACCGTGCCTGGCGTCGCGGAAGCGCAGCGCGAAATGTCGCTCATTCCGGGCGCCGTCTCCGTTGTTCCGGCCGCGCGTTATCAGGACCTCTATGCGCATAATTTCGAGGACGTGATGGACTTCACGCCCGGCGTCTATGCGCGCAAGCGCTTCGGCGCGGAGGTGCGCCTCTCCATTCGCGGCTCCGGGCTCTCGCGCTCCTTCCATATGCGCGGCCTCGAAATCCTGCAGGACGGCATTCCCTACAACCTCGCGGACGGCTCGGCCGACTTTCAGGAGATCGATCCGCTCATCGCCCAGCACATCGAAGTCTACAAAGGCGGCAACGGCCTACGCTTCGGTTCGGCGACGCTTGGCGGCGCGGTCAACTTCGTGACGCCCACGGCCTATACGGCTGAAGCGGAAAACCTCGTTCGCCTGGAAGGCGGCAGCTACGGCACCGCCCGCATCCATACGCAAACCGCGCGCATCGTCGGCAATACGGATTTCTTCGCCGCCATGAGCGCCAATCACGTGGATGGCTTCCGTCAGCAGGAGACGGAAGAAAGTATCCGCTTCTCGGGCAATCTCGGGCATCGTTTCAACGAGGCGGTGGAGACGCGTTTCTATCTCACCACCAACATCGTCGATCAGGAAATGCCGGGCACACTGACGCTCGCCCAGGCCGAAAGCGATCCGGAGCTAGCCAATCCCGGCAACATAGCCCTCAACCAGCAACGCAATGTCCGCTCCGTCCGCTTCGCGAACAAGACGACATTCGCACTCGATGAGAGCTCGACCCTCGATCTGGGCGGCTATGTCGGCTACAAGCGCCTCTATCACCCGATCTTCCGCGTGCTCGACTATCGCGGGCCGCTCGCCGGCCTCTTCGCCCGCTACAACTCGGAAGGAAGTCTCGCCGGCCATCGTAACATCCTCACCATCGGCGGTGATCTTTCCTGGGGCGAAGTGGAGGCGAAGCAATATACGAATGTCGGCGGCTCGCGCGCCGGTCTTGTCGCCAGCGGCACGCAATCGGCCGCGAACTTCAAGCTCTATGCGGAAAACAAGTTCTATGTCGTGGAGGATGTGGCGCTTGTGGGCGGCCTTCAGGCCATTCACTCCTACCGCAAGTTCACCAATGATTTCACGCCCGCGCAGAGCGATGCGACGGACTTCTCCTCGCTGAGCCCCAAGGCAGGCGTCCTCTGGGACGTGGCGGAGACGGCGCAGGTCTATGGCAATGTCACGCGCAGCTATGAGCCGCCAACCTTCTCCGAACTCGTACAGGCGACGGTCTTCCAGTTCGTTCCGCTCGATCCGCAACGCGCTGTCACGGCGGAAATCGGCACGCGCGGCGCGACGAAGAATGTCGCGTGGGATGTCGCGCTTTACCGCGCCTGGGTGAAAGGCGAACTCATCAACTACACGGTGAGCCCCAGCATTCCCGCTTCGACCTTCAACGCGGACGAGACGATCCATCAGGGCATCGAGGCCTCGCTCACGCTCGATGTCGGCGCGTGGGGATTGCGCAAGGTTCTCGGCAGCGACCGGCTGCTGCTCGAACAGGCCTACATGTATAGCGACTTCGCCTTCGATGGCGACGCGACCTATGGCGACAACAAGCTCGCGGGCATGCCGCCTCACGTCTATGTCGCCGCACTTCGCTACAAGTCGATCGGCGCAAACGGTCTCGGCTGGGACATCGCGCCGAAAGTCGAATGGGTGCCGAATGGCGGCCATGTCGATTATGCGAACCGCCTCGAAGCGCCCGGCTACACGACGATCGGTGTGGAAGGCGGCGTGGACCTCGCGAAGGGCGTTCGTCTTTTCGTCGATGCCCGCAACCTGACCGACCGCAACTACATCTCGACATACAGCAACATCACCGATGCGGCGCTCGCTGCGACCAACGTCTTCTATCCCGGCGAGGGCAGAAGCGTGTTCGCGGGCCTGAAGGTCGCGTTCTGACAACAACAACCGTCATTGCGAGGAGGCGAAGCCGACGAAGCAATCCAGAGCCGCTTGCTCTGAACTCGCTGCCCCTGGATTGCTTCTCTCGCCATGCTCGCTCGCAATGATGCAAATGGAGAAACCGGATGAAACTCTCTAAGCTCTCGCTTTCCCTGCTGGGCACTCTTGCCCTCGTCTCGCCCGCCGCGGCGCATGTCGTCCTCGACCAGCCGATGGCGAATGCAGGCACCTATTACAAGGCCGTCTTCCGCGTCCCGCATGGCTGCGAAGGATCGCCGACCACCTCCATTTCGGTCCGCATTCCGGAAGGCGTCATCTCCGTGAAGCCGCAGCCCAAGCAGGGCTGGTCGGTGAAGACGGAAACCGCTCCTTACGCGAAATCCTATGAGAATCATGGCAAGCAGATCTCGGAGGGCGTGGTCAGGGTCACATGGGAGGGCGGCCCCCTTCCGGACGACATGTTCGACGAATTCGCGCTCATGATGAAGCTGCCCGACGACAAGGAGACGATGATGCTCTTCTTCCCCGTGGAGCAGACTTGCGCGAAAGGCTCCACCGCCTGGGACGAATTCCCGGCGCCCGGCGCCGATCCGCACTCGCTGGCGCGTCCCGCGCCTTCGCTGATGCTGCATCAGGGGGATGCTCACACCCATCACCATTGATGCTTCCCCGTACCTATCTGCTAGTCTCCTTCCAGACGAATGATGAGGAGGAAAGCAATGGGCGCGACGCTGCCGAAACAGGGCACCGAATGGAGCAAGCTCAAGACCGAGATGGAGACGCGCGGCTCCCATGACGTCAAATGGCGTGAAGGGAAGACCGCCGTCTACGTCTTCAATGCCGGTCCGGATGTCGCGGAGGTCCAGAAAGAGGCCTACACGATGTTCATGTCGGAAAACGGCCTCGGCCCGATGGCCTTTCCGAGCCTGAAACAGATGGAGGAGGAAGTGGTCCAGATGGGCCTCGGCCTTCTCCACGGGCCGGAAGGCGCCGCGGGCAACATCACCTCCGGCGGCACCGACTCGATCACCATGGCCGTGAAGACCGCGCGCGACTTTGCGCGCGCCGAGCGTGGCGTTCAGGGCCAGTGCAACATCGTCGCGCCCTGGTCCGCGCATCCCGCCTTCGACAAGGCGGCGAAGATGATGGAGATCGAGATCAGGCGCGTCCCCTGTACCGATCTTCTGGCCGATGTCGCTGCGATGGAAGACGCCGTGGACGGCAACACCATCATGATCGTCGGCTCCGCGCCCTGCTTTCCCTTTGGCCTCATCGACCCCATCGAAAAGCTCGGCGCACTCGCCGAGAAGAAGAAGCTCTGGCTTCATGTCGATGCCTGCGTCGGCGGCTATATCGCGCCTTTCGTGCGCATGAATGGCGGCGACGTGCCTCCCTTCGATTTCGAGGTGCCGGACGTCATGTCCATGTCGGCCGACCTCCACAAATACGGCTATTGCGCCAAGGGGGCGTCTACCGTTCTCTTCCGCTCCGAAGAACTGCGTTCGCACATGATCTTCGATTGCGCGGACTGGCCGGGCGGGCGCATGGTCACGCCGACGCTCGCAGGCACGCGGCCGGGCGGCGCCATCGCCGCGGCATGGGCGGTGATGAATTTCCTCGGGGAGGAAGGCTACCGCGCGAAGCACCGGCAGGTGACGAATGCGCGCGAGGCCGTGGAGGCAGGCGTCGCCAGGCTCGGCTTCCGCGTGCTCGGCCGTCCGCAACTCGGGATCGTCTCCTTCACCCATGACGAAGTCGATCCCTTCGCCGTCTGGGGCAAGCTTTTCGAGCGCGGCTGGTTCACCAGCCTCACCACCGAGCCCAAGGGCCTCCATCTCATGCTCTCGCCCTTCCATGAGAGCGTGACCGGCACCTACCTCTCCGATCTCGAATGGGCGCTCGGCGAGGTAAAGGCGGGTAACGAGGGCAAGAAGCGCGAAGCGCGCTACAGCTAGCGCTCCGGATGGAGGCCATTACCGGGATAGGACCGATGAAAACGCCGAACATACTGATGATCATGACCGATCAGCAGCGTGCCGACTCGATGGGCTATGCCGGGAACAAGCCGTCCGACACCCCAAATCTCGACCGGCTGGCCCGGCAAGGCGCGATCTTCGAGAATGCCTATAGCAGCTCGACCTCCTGCGTTCCGGCCCGCTCGTCCCTGATGACGGGTTTGCTGCCGCACCGCGTACCGACCGTGGATTCCAACGGACGGAAATCGGCCGGCTTGGGTCTATCTCTCAAACCCGGGCAATGGACGATTGCCCGGGCCCTGCGCGATGCAGGATATGAGACCGCTCTTTTCGGCAAGATGCATTTCCATCCCATGCATGCGGATCACGGTTTCGACGTGATGCATATGTGCGAACATCTTCCTGCCGGCTATGCCGAAAACGCCGAGGACGACTATCGCAAGTGGCTGACATCGACCGGTCGCGAAGATACCCGTTTCGTGCGGGCTTCGACGCCGAGACCTTTCCCCTACGAAGCGGAATACCACCCGACCAACTGGATAAAGAGACACAGTCTCGATTTCCTTGGCAATCGGGATTCGTCCGTTCCCTATTTCGCCATCATTTCCTTCACCGCTCCGCACACACCCTACGATCCGCCGGAACCCTATGCGTCCATGTACCGGCCGGAAGAGCAGGAAATCCCCGCAAAGGGCATTGAGGTCAATGCAGGCCTGCCTGCCCCCCTTCTCGACGCGGTCATGGCCGAGGGAAATCGGCGGTCCCTCACGCCGCGGCGTGTAAAGGAACACACGGAATTGCACGTGCGCGAGGTGCTGGCCGCCATTCGCGCTTCCATCAACTGCATTGACGCTGCAATCGGCGAAGTGATGGAGAAGGTCGATCTGAACAACACAATCGTCTTCTTCCTGTCGGATCATGGAGACTATGGCGGCCATCGCGGTCTACTAGGGAAGACCCCCTGGATTCCCTTCGATGACCTGATCCATGTGCCATTTTTCGCGGTGGGCGCAGGCGTTACCCCCGGAAGGCGTATCCGGGAACCCGTGCAGAGTTTCGACTATGTGGCGACGGCCCTCGAATACGCGGCGCTGGAGCCTCCGGTAGCCGACATGGAGTCGGCCAGCCTCCTTCCCCTGCTGAAAGGCGCCGCACCCGACAATGACCGTCCCGTCTTTTCCGGCACTCTCGAAGGGTGGCCGATGATCCGGCGAGGCCGGTTCAAGGACATCTGGCACTCGGGATATGACGTACACGCATTATTCGATCTCGAATCCGATCCGGACGAAAGCGTCAATCTGGCCGAAGATCCGGCTTATGCCTCGCTGATTGCCGAGAACACGAAAATCCTCAAAGCCATTCTGGCCAAGCAACCCGTGAGCGAGCCGGACAACGGCGCCGCCGCGTTCCGCAAGGCATCCGGACGCTAGCCGGGCGAACTCCGATGATTCCGGAAAGAAGAACCCGCCTCTCCGGGGGGAGGAGAAGCGGGTTCTCTTACTCATACGCAACCAGCCATCGGGGACGCATGAAAAACGTGCAGCAGGCCGATTAGTTCCCGGTCGCGTCGTCCACGTCCTCGCCCATTTCCTCGGCCGGGCCGTCGTCGAACATCGAACCCTGATCCGTGGCCTGATCGATTTCCTCGCCCGCTTCTTCCATCGGGCCTTCGTCGTCGCACGCCGCCAGGCCGCCCGCGAGCGGGAGGATGAGGGCGATACCGAAGAGAGTCTTGCGCAACATGGATGGTCTCCGTCCTTTGTGACAGGTCCGGCGCGAAAGGCGCCGGGACTTTGAAGGCAGGCGGCCTGCCGCCGTGCCGGGTCGGGAATGAGAACGCCCGGTTTTCATCCGGGTTCCATCGCGGTTCCATAAAGTGCCTGACGCAAGGGAAGGCCTGCCCGTTTCCGCTCCCTCCCGATTGCGGCGTGCGGAGCCCCGATTGACGTTTTCCGGGACGCCGCTGCTGCTACACTCATCTCAAACAACAGAGTCACCTGGGGAGGAGACGATGGGCGGAGCAAAGATCATTTCGGGCGCGCGTGTGGCGGAGAATGCCGCGCTTCAGGAGCGGGCGGCCCGTGCGGCAAGCGGCTTCAGGAGCCTCGGCATCGGGCCGGGCGATGTGGTGGCGGTCTATCTGAGGAACGACTTTCCTTTCATGGAAGCATCAGCCGCGGCGGGCCTGGTCGGCGCCTATTCGACGCCCGTCAACTGGCACAATTCGCCGGACGAGGCGCGTTACATCTTCGAGAATTCCGGCGCGAAGGCGATCGTGATCCATGCTGACCTCTATCGCGGCATCGAGAAGGCGATCCCGGCGGACGTGCCCGTCTTCGTGGTCGAAACGCCGCCCGAGATCGTTTCCGCCTATGGGCTGTCGCCCGCCGATGCGAAACTTCCCGGCGGCGCGACAAGCTGGGATGAATGGCTCGCGCAGTTCCCGCCCATCGAGGCAGGCCCCGCCGAAGCGCCGGGCTCCATGATCTACACTTCGGGAACGACCGGGCACCCGAAGGGCGTGCGCCGTTCGCCGCCGACGCCCGAACAGGCGGTCGCCTGGGCGTCGATCATCGGCAAGGTGATGGGCTTCAATCCGGCCTATGGCGAGCCGCAGGAGATGGTCACCGTCATCACCGGCCCGATGTACCACTCCGCGCCCAATGCCTATGGGCTCTACGCTTTCCGCGTCGGCGCGAACATTATCCTGCAGCCGCGCTTCGATCCGGAAGAGCTGTTGGAGATGATCGAGCGCCACAAGGTCACGCATCTCCACATGGTGCCGACCATGTTCGTGCGCCTGTTGAAGCTCCCCGACGAGGTGAAGAAGAAATACGACCTCTCCTCGCTCCGCTTCGTCGTCCATGCGGCCGCGCCCTGTCCGGTCCATGTGAAGCAGGCCATGATCGAGTGGTGGGGCCCGGTCATCAACGAATATTACGGCGGCACGGAAACGGGCGCCGTCGTCTTCTGCAACTCCGAGGAGTACCTCGCCCATCCGGGCACCGTCGGCAAGGCGATCGACAATGCGAAGGTTCTCGTGATCGACGAACATGGCAACGAGCTGGCGCGCGGCGCGACCGGCGAGATCGTCTGCCGCACCTCGACCATTCCCGACTTCACCTATCACGGCGACGACGAGAAACGGCGCAAGTCCGAAAAGGCCGGGCTCATCGCGCTCGGCGATGTCGGCTATCTCGACGAGGACGGCTTCCTCTATCTCTGCGACCGCGCCAAGGACATGGTGATCTCCGGCGGCGTGAACATCTATCCCGCCGAGATCGAGGCCGAACTCCACAAGATGCCTGGCGTCGGCGATTGCGCCGTCTTCGGCATCCCCGACGAGGAATTCGGCGAATCCCTTTGCGCCGTGGTGCAGCCCCAGCCGGGCGTCACGCTGAAGGAGGCCGATGTCCGCTCATTCCTGCGCGAGCGGGTGGCCGGCTACAAGGTGCCGAAGAAGGTCGAGTTCCGCTCCGACCTCCCGCGCGAGGATTCCGGGAAAATATTCAAGCGGAAGCTTCGCGAACCCTATTGGGAAGCGGCCGGGCGTCGCATCTGACGTTTACCCGGAAAAAGCGGACATCCGGCAAAGCGGAAAGGGGCAGTTTTCTGCCCCTTTTTTTCAGCGACGATGCGGCGGAATGTCCTGCTGCATCGCAATATTTTTACAATCTGACATCTTGTCAGTTTGTGCAATGCAGCATATCTTTGATTCAGAAAGACAGAAGAATCGCCTGCAAGGCGGCGGCCCCCTCAGGGGGTGGAAACGATCGGGCCGGACTGAGTGTCATTCGAAGCAACGAGGTAAGCCCATGACTTCCGCACAGCATCTCGCCTCCCACGTCGCGGCGCATACCAGGTCCCTCAGCGCCGATATCGCCGCCCATGCCGGGCGTCTCTGGACCGCCGGCAAGTCCGGCGCCGCCAGGGCCACGGACGGTTTCAGCGCTTCCGAAGCGGTCACGGCGGGCGGCTATACGCTGCTTTCGCTCTACGCCCTCGGCTTCCTGGTCTATATCGCCTCCATCTACTGATCCCTCCCGCGCGGCGGCACGAATTCCGGGCGCGGCGGTCCTCCGCCGCGCCTACAGGTCAATTTCACCTGTTCCTGAACACCATAATCATCTTGCCTGAACTAGACGCACACCCATATTATAAGCATTCCTTATTAAGTGGCAGGCAGGCTACCTATGTTTGGAAATGTAGGGAGGCAAGAGCGAGCATGAACAAGAACCAGAATCCCGATCGCAGCACAGGCTTCCTTCTGCGCGACAATTCCCGCTTCATGAAGGTCGCCTTCAACGACCGCGTCAGCGGTCTCACCCAGGCGCAATGGGGCGCGCTGGCGCAGCTCTCGCGCCATGAAGGCCTCAACCAGGTCGGCCTTGCCGATCTGCTCGAAGTCCAGCCCATCACCGTAGCGCGCATGATCGACAAGCTCGTCTCGCTCGGCGTGGTGGAGCGTCGCCCCGATCCGAATGACAGGCGCGCGCAGCAGCTCTTCCTCACCGAAAAGGCGCAGCCGCTGCTGGACCAGATGTGGGAAGCTGGCGACGAGATCCTCGACGAGGCCTATGCGGGCTTCAGCGACGAGGAACGGACCGCTTTCATCGACATGCTCGTCCGCATGCGCAGCAATTTGGCGCGCCTCGCACAGGGCGGCCCCCGCAGCCGCAACGTGTTCAGAAAGGCAAGCTAGAAAAAATGCCCGAGCAGTCCGCGAGACCGGGCGAGCGCTTTCGCGCGCAACTTCAAGCTGATTGATGTACATGACGCCCCTCGCCCTGCCGCTGCTGTTTCTCCTCCGGGTGAACAGGAGCGGCTCGTCGCAGGGCGGACAGGCTGCCGCCGCGCATCTCGACTAGCCGCTCGCGCCGCCGCGGCATCGAGACTCTTTCCAATACTTAGCCGGTAGTGAAAGTTTTTCTTGACCGGCGCCGCGCACGAGCCAATACTTTCCCACATGGCTAAGTTTTCAATCGATCTCGATAAGGCCTTTTCCGCACTGGCAGACCCCACGCGCAGGGCAATCGTCAGCCGGTTGTGCGAGGGACCGAAATCCGTCAGCGAACTTTCCGAGCCGTTCGATCTGGCTCTGCCGTCGCTGCTCAAGCATGTCCGTGTCCTTGAAGAGAGCGGCCTTGTCAGCTCCGAGAAGATAGGCCGCATACGGACGTGCAAGGTAGACGCGCATGCGCTTCAGGAGACCGAGGCGTGGATAAACCGCCATGTCTCCATCTGGGAGAAACGGCTGGACCGCCTCGAAGCGCATATCCACCGCATGAAGAGGAAGAATTGATACCATGGGCACTTCAAGCAACACCGAGTCCGCCTGGCGCGACTGGCCGCTCGATCGCGAGATCGTCATCAGCCGTGTCATCGATGCACCGCGGGATCTCGTCTATGCCGCCTGGTCCGACCCCGCTCAGATACAGGAATGGTTCGGGCCCGAAGGCATGGTGATCGAAACGAAGGAGATCGATCTCAAACCCGGCGGCGTCTGGCGCTTCGACATGGTCGCCGACGATGGCACGCGCTACAGCAACCGGATGGTTTTCCTCCGCATGGAAGCGCCGCTGCAGATCGAGGTCGAGCACGGCTCGGACGAGGATAACGACCCGTGCAAGTTCAGGATGCTCGTCACCTTCGATGAGCAGAGCAACGGCAAGACCGTCATCACGCTCCGCCAGATGCATCCCTCCAGAGAGCAGCGGGAGGGCACGATCGGCTTCGGCGCTGTCGAATATGGAGGGCAGACGCTGGAGAAGCTCTCCCGGCATGTTGCAAAGGTGAGGGCACGCTAGGCAAGCAAGCCCGCCGCTGTTTCTCCCGCGGCCGGGAACCGCTAGGCCATGCCCGCGGCACGAAGCAGGATATCGACCTGCCGCCGCCGCGACGAAGCCTTCGCCTCCGCGCCGCCGGAAAAGACCGCGAGCCCGACGAGATCGAGATAAGGGTCGATCTCTTCGCGGCTCAGCGTGCTGGCGCCGGCGGCAATCGCCGCCTCGATCTCGGGTCGGGACGCCTTGCGAAACTGCTCGCGCACCTCCTCCGATCCCCGCATCGCCTCGCGGCACAGATTGGCGAAATCCGCATCCTCCGAAAGGCGCTTCACCACCTCCCCTACACAGGCGGCAAAGCGCGCTGCGCCGCGGTCGAACTCGCCATGCACTTCCGTCAGCGCCTCCTCGAGTTCCTCCTGCAGCCGCTTCATCAACTCGGCCACGACATCGTCGACGCTGTCGAAATAATTGTAGAAGGACGCGCGCCCGATCCCCGCCACCTCGGCGATGCGGCTGACATTCAGCGCGGCCAGCCCTTCGGCCCCTGCCACGCGAATGGCCGCCTCGAATATCGCCTCTCGCGCGCGATGGCCCTTCCGGCTCTTCACCTCAAGGATGGTTTGGGCGCTTTTCGGCGGTTTCATGCGGCCTCTTCCTGAAAGAACGGCATGATACGACATTCATGTTGATAAATCTCGACACATGTGTCAGTTTTCTTGCCCGAAAGGCGGCCGGGGCGCCGCCTCTCCCATATCGGCTCCTGCCCCCGGTTGACCCACATGCTCGACAACATCGCCAACTTCCTCAATCGCGTCACGACATGGCGCGCCGCCTCTGTCACGATCGCGACGACGATCCTGCTCTTTGCGGTCTATCTCGACTACATCCAGCCGCTCCGCGACTATGGCGGCGGCGCCGTTCATCTCGACATCCGTTTCGGCGGCTATATGCTCGCGGATGTGCTGGCGTATTTCGGTACGCTGGGCGCCGAGGGCCGCAGCTTCTATGCAAAGACCACGCTCTTCGACACGATCTGGCCGCTCGGTGTCGCTCTCAGCGGCGCGCTCTGGGCGCCGCTCGCTTTCCGGCGCAGCGGTCTCGTCGTTGCAGCCGCCTTCTGTCCCGTCATGTTCGGCACGCTCGATCTTTTCGAGAATGTCGGTCTCTGGATCATGCTCGCGCAGTATCCGGACGTCTCCCCGGCCGTCGCGGGCATTGGCAATGCGATCACGCTCGCAAAGCAGGCGATGATCCCGGGCGCGACGCTCGCAATACCGGCGCTGCCGCTGATCGCCGTCCTTCGCAAGAGCCGCCGCCCCGGCCTTGCCTGACTTCCCTCAGCAGGAAGCCGGCGCCAGCGCGCTGCAATGCGCCAACTCGCGCTTGCGTCGGCCCCGCCGAACCGCCATCTTCGGCCGAACGGAGGAGAGATGGCAGTTCAGATACCCTACGTCCGCGAGATCGAGTTCGAGTATGGCGATTGCGACGAGCTTTCGCCGCTGATCCGCCGCGTTGTCGCGCATAACCCGTCCGCCTTCACCTATATGGGCACCGGCACCTATATCGTCGGGCATGGCGAAGTTGCGGTGATCGACCCCGGCCCCCTTCTCGACGCGCATCTCGATGCGCTGCTGCGCGCGCTCGAAGGCGAGACCGTCACGCATATCCTCATCACGCATACGCATAGCGATCACTCGCCCGCCGCCGCGCCCCTGAAGGCGCTCACAGGTGCGGAGACCTATGCCTATGGGCCGCATGGTTCGGGACAGAAGCAGGGTGCGGACGATGTGCAGGTCGAAGAAGACGGCGACATGAAATTCGTCCCCGATGTCGAGATCCGGCACGGCGACATCATCGAGGGGAATGGCTGGACCATCGAATGCGTCTACACGCCCGGCCACACCTCGAACCATATGTGCTTCGCCCTGCTCGAGGAAAAAGTGCTCTTCACGGGCGATCATGTCATGGGCTGGTCCACCAGCATCGTCAGCCCGCCGGACGGCAACATGGAAGACTATATGGCTTCGCTCCGTCTTCTCCTGGAGCGGGACGACGAGGTCTACTGGCCGACGCATGGCCCCGCCATCACGGACCCGAAACCCTTCGTCCGTTCCTTCATCGAGCATCGCGAGGATCGCGAGCGCCAGATCGTCGAGCAGTTGAAAGCGGGCCGCACGAAGATCGCCGACATGGTGCCCATCATGTATGCCGCCGTCGACAAGCGGCTCTATCCCGCCGCCGCGCGTTCCGTGCTCGCGCATATGGAGCATCTGGTGGCGACGGGCATAGTCGCAACCGACGGCAAGCCCTCGCTCGCGAGCGACTACCGGCTGGCTTAGTCCCTCACGTCATTGCGAGGAGCGTCGCAGGCGCGACGAAGCAATTCAGGGGCGGCAGGACTATGCTTGCGGCTCCTGGATTGCTTCGGCCTTGCGGCCTCGCAATGACGAAGTGAGGAAGACTACCCCTCCACGCCGAGCTTCGCACGCAGCGCATAAAGGTAGGTACGGATGCGGTTCGCATTCGCGCCCATATCGCTGATACCGACGCGCGAGACCGAACGGACATCCACCGCCGCTCCTTCACCGCTTTCGCTGACGCGGATCGCCACATCGTCCTTGAAGTTCATGATGCGAGTGGTCGCGGTCGCCTCGATCAGCCCGGCTTCCGGGTTCGATGACACGATTTCCCAGCCCATTTCGCGCGCCGTTTCGAGCGCGGCCTCGTAGGCCTTGCCCGGTTGTTCGCTCACTTCAAGCGTCTTCAGGTCCGGATAGGCCTGCTGCTGGAGTTCGGCGAGGTCCGCTGGCTCAGCCCGGTCGAGCGGGTTCGCATCCTCGCCGCGCAGTGCAATCACCGCGTCGAAGGCGGGCGGATTCGCAAGGTCCGTCGTGATGTCGTGAATGGCGGGCACCTTCGATCCGGCGATCATCGCCTGCCCGACAGGCGCGGCAACGAGGAGGCCGATCACGAGACCTGCAATCGCCGAGCGCACGCCGCTCCGCGACGAGACGAGGCTGATGACGAGCGCAATGGCGGAAATCACCGCGCCGATCAGCCCAATGGCCGCGCCGCCCGCAAGGCCCATCAGCGCGAGGCGGAAATGAACCAGCTCGAAGCGCTGGGCGAGAATGCCGAGCGCGAGGATAACGAGGCCGAGGATCGCGATCCTGAGCCCCCACGCGGCAAGCCGCGACTTTTCACCGTTCATGGTGTTCCGTTCTCCCGTTGCGGCGGACGCATTGTCCGCCGGGATATGAGTTGCCTTGCCCGGCGCGCTTGCCTACTCGGCGGCGTTCGCCGTGGGCAGCGTGTAGTCCTTGAACTTCTCGCGCAGCGCCAGCTTCTGGATCTTGCCCGTCGCCGTGTGCGGAATTTCGTCGACGAAGACGACGTCGTCCGGCATCCACCACTTGGCGATCTTGCCTTCCATGTAGCGCAGGATTTCGTCCTTGGTCGGCTCCTGCCCTTCCTTCGCCACGACGATCAGGAGCGGGCGCTCATCCCATTTGGGATGCGCGATGCCGATGACGGCGGCTTCCGCGACCTTCGGATGGCCGACCGCGAGGTTCTCGATCTCGATGGAGGAAATCCACTCGCCGCCCGACTTGATGACATCCTTCGCGCGGTCCGTGATCTGCATGTAGCCTTGCGGGTCGATGGTCGCGACGTCGCCCGTGTCGAACCAGCCATCCTTGTCGAGGATGTTGCCGCCCTCGCCCTTGAGATAGGCGCCGGCAATGGCCGGTCCGCGCACCATCAGGTGGCCGAAGGCCTTGCCGTCGGAGGGCAGTTCGTTGCCGTCGTCGTCGGTGATCTTCATCTCGACCGTGTAGATCGCGCGTCCCTGCTTCACCTTCACGTCGATCTGCTTTTCGAGCGGCCAGTCCTCCATGCCCGCCTTCAGCGCGCCGAGCGTGCCCATGGGCGACATTTCCGTCATGCCCCAGGCGTGGAAGACCTTCACGTCGTAGTTCTTCTCGAAGACCTCGATCATGGAGCGCGGCGCGGCCGAGCCGCCGATCACCACGCGTTCGAGCTTGGGGAGTTCCGCGCCGGTCTTTTCGAGGTGCTGCAGCAGCATGAGCCAGACCGTCGGCACCGCCGCCGTCACCGTCACGCCTTCCTGGTCGAGGAGCTCATAGATGCTCTGCCCGTCCATCTGCGCGCCGGGCATGACGATCTTCGCGCCCACCGCAGGCGCCGCGAAGGCGATGCCCCAGGCATTGGCATGGAACATGGGCACCACGGGCAGGATCGCATCGGCGCATTTCATGCCGAGCGCGTCGCCCATGTTCGCCGCCATGGAATGGATCACGTTCGAGCGGTGCGAATAGAGAACGCCTTTCGGGTTACCCGTCGTGCCGGAGGTGTAGCAGAGGCCGCAGGCGGCATTCTCGTCCACTTCCGCCCATTTGAAATCGCCATCCTCGGCCTCGACGATCTCCTCGAAGCAAAGCGCGTTCGGCAGCTTCGTCTCGGGCATATGCGCCCGGTCCGTCATGATGACGTAGTTCTTCACATTCGGCAGCTTGTCGGCGATGCCTTCGAGGATCGGCACGAAGGTCAGGTCGAGGAAGATGACCTTATCCTCGGCGTGATTGATGATGTAGATGAGCTGCTCGGCGAAGAGGCGCGGATTCAGCGTGTGGCAGACCGCGCCCATCCCCATGATGCCGTACCAGGCTTCGAGGTGGCGCGCCGTGTTCCAGGCCATGGTCGCGACGATGTCGCCTTCCTTGATGCCGAGCCTCGTCAGCGCCTGCGCCACCTTGCGCGCGCGCAGGTGAACCTGCCCATAGGTGGTGCGCGTGATCGGGCCTTCGATGGAGCGCGTCACGATCTCCCGGTCGCCATGAAAACGCGCGGCGTGGTCGATGATGGTCGTCACGCGCAGCGGCCAGTCCTGCATCAATCCCTGCATGGGTCTCGTTTCCTCGTTTCCTGAAAAATGACGCCGGGTTTTCCCGGCCTTTCCCCGTTTTGGGGGCAGTCTAGCGGCGATGGGCCGGAGGAACAACGCTCCCCATAACAAGCCGTCCGAATCCTTGCCTCGCGCCCCGCCGCCCCCTCTAATGGGCGGCAAAGAACATCAAAACGGGGAGTTTCCATGACCGAGCTTCATTTCCGCTCCGCCTCCGATCTCGGACGCATGATCCGCAGGGGCGAGATTTCGAGCGCCGAACTCACCGGCCATTTCATCGGCCGGATCGAGAAGCTCGACGGCAAGACCAACGCCGTCGTCGCCCGCGATTTCGACCGCGCGATGAGCCTCGCGAAGAAAGCGGACGAGGCGCAGGCGCGTGGCCAGAGCCTCGGCGCGCTGCACGGCCTCCCCTTCACCATCAAGGACGCCTATGAGGTCGAAGGCATCGTCTCGACGGGCGGCGCGCCCGTCTGGAAGGACCACGTCCCCACGCGCAGCGCCACCGCCATCGAGCGCCTCCAGCGCGCGGGCGCCATCGTGATGGGCAAGACCAACGTCCCCTATCTCTCGGGCGACCTCCAGACCTATAACGACGTCTACGGCACGACGAACAATCCGTGGGCGCTCGATTGCGGCCCCGGCGGTTCGTCCGGCGGTTCCGCCGCCTCGCTCGCCGCGGGCTTCACGGCGGCCGAATACGGTTCCGATATCGGCGGCTCGATCCGCACGCCCGCCCATCTCTGCGGCGTCTTCGGCCACAAGCCCAGTTTCGGCATCGTGCCGAAGCGCGGCCATCTCTCGCCGCCGCCCGGCTCTCTCTCGGAAGGCGATCTTTCGGTGGCGGGTCCGCTCGCCCGCAGCGCCGAAGACCTGAAACTGCTCCTCTCGCTCACCGCCGGGCCCGACTGGGCGGATGCCGCGGGCTGGAAGCTCGACCTGCCGCCCGCCCGCGCCAGAACCCCGCGCGAGCTTCGCGCCGCCGTCTGGATCGACGATGAATTCTGCGACATCGACCGCGAAAGCGCGGACCTGCTCAGGAACGCCGCAAAGGCGCTTCAGGATGCGGGCGCCAATGTCGACTGGAATGCACGGCCCGATTTCACGCTCGCCGAAATCACCGAATGCTATCTGATCCTGCTCCACTCGCAGATCGGCGCGGGCATGCCGCAAAGCATCCGCGATCACTGGGCCGAGATGAAGAAAGGCTTCGCACCGAACGACAAGAGCCATGCCGCGCTGCAGGCCATCGGCGGCACGCTTTCGCTCGCCGAGCGCGCCGTCTGGAAGGAAGTGCAGGCGCAGCTCCGCTGGAAGTGGCACAACTTCTTCAAGAGCTACGACGTCGTGCTGTCGCCGGTGCTCATGCGTCCCGCCTTCGAGCACAATCACCAGTCGAACTGGCACAAGCGCGAGCTGGAGGTGAACGGCGTCATGCGTCCCTATATGGACGTGCTGATCTGGGCGGGCCCCGCCGTCGTCTCCTATCTCCCCGCCTCCGTCGCGCCTGTCGGCGTCACGAGCGCGGGCAAGCCCGTCGGCATCCAGATCATCGGCCCGCATCTCGAGGACTACACGACCATCGAGGTCGCGGGCATGTTCGAGGAAATCCTCGGAGGGTTTACACCGCCCAATGGGTGGTAACACTCACCTATCCGCTCACCCTCCCCTCGGGGAGGGTCGAAATTTGCGAAGCGTCAGCGAGCGAATTTCGGGGCGGGGGAACCGAAAGCGTTATGCCCCCGCCCCGAGAAATTCTTCACAAAGCTCGAATTTCTCGACCCGCCCCCAAGGGCGGGTGGGAAGAGAGGCATTGCCAGACCTCCCGCCTTTGACACCGTCCCCCACCCCTCTCATTATGCCGCCAAGCCCGACACAAGAAACCCGAGGAGCTCTCCCATGAGCCTTTCCAACGCCGCCGTTCGCGACATCGAGACGGTCATCCATCCCTACACCAATCTCGACAGCTTCCGCGAAACCGGCCCGATGATCATCGAGCGCGGCGAAGGCATCTATGTGTTCGACAATGGCGGCAACAAATATATCGAGGGGCTTTCCGGCCTCTGGTGCACCTCGCTCGGCTATAACGAGCAGGAGCTGATCGACGCGGCGATGGAGCAGTTCCGCCAGATCCCCTTCACGCATACGTTCGGCGGCAAGAGCCATGAGCGCGCGGCGGAAGCGGCCGAGCGGCTCAAGGCCATCGCGCCGCATGCGGCCTCCAAGGTTCTCTTCTGCGGTTCGGGCTCGGAAGCGAACGACCAGCAGGTGAAGCTCGTCTGGTACTACAACAACGCGCTTGGCCGCCCGAACAAGAAGAAGATCATTTCGCGCCAGCGCGGCTATCACGGCGTCACGGTCGCGTCGGGCTCGCTCACCGGCCTCCCCGCGAACCATCGCGATTTCGACCTGCCCATCGCCGGCATGCTCCACACCGACTGCCCGCATTACTACCGCTATGCCGAGCCCGGCGAGACGGAAGACGAGTTCACCACGCGCCTCGCAAAGAACCTCGAAGACATGATCATCCGCGAGGACCCGGATACGGTCGCCGCCTTCATCGCCGAGCCGATCATGGGTGCCGGCGGCGTCGTCATTCCGCCCGCCGGCTATTTCGAGAAGATCCAGGCGGTGCTGAAGAAATACGACATCTATTTCATCGCCGATGAGGTCATCTGCGGCTTCGGGCGCACGGGCGAGATGTTCGGTTCGCAGAGCTTCAACATGAAGCCGGACTCCATCTCCGTCGCCAAGGCCCTGTCGTCGGCCTATTTCCCCATCGCCGCCGTCACGGTGGGCGAGGAGATGTATCAGGCGATGATCGATGAGAGCAAAAAGATCGGCACCTTCGGCCACGGCTTCACCTATACGGCGCATCCCGTCGGCGCCGCCGTCGCCGCGAAGACGCTGGAGATTTATGAGAAGCGCAACATTGTCGGCCATGTGCGCAGCCTCGCGCCCCGCTTCGAGGGCCATGTCGAGCGCCTCGCCGATCATCCGCTTGTCGGTCATGCGCGCGCCAAGGGCCTCATCGGCGCCATCGAGCTCGTCGCCGACAAGTCGGACAAGCGCAGCTTCGATCCCAAGGCCGGCATCGGCGCCGCCGTCGTCGCCGCCGCGCAGCGCCACGGGCTCATCCTTCGCGCGCTTGCGGGCGACATCGTCGCCTTCTGTCCGCCGCTCATCATCGCGGCCGAACAGATCGACGATATGTTCGCCGCCGTCACGAAGGCGCTGGACGAGGTCGAGGCGCATGTGAAGAAGGAGGGGCTTCGCGCCGCCTGACCCCATGCCCGAACTTCGCTACCAGATGACCTTCGAGGGAAAGGTATCGCCGGAGGACGAGATGGGCCGTCAGATGCGCATCGAATCCGCGGCCATCATTCCCGCCGGGCTCGACCCCGCGCTCACGCAGGGCGGGCGGTCCGCCGTTCTCGCCGCCCTTGTCGACACGGACGATTATGGCGGCTTCACCGAGACGGGCGAGATTGCCTTCGCCGCGGGCGCGATCCGCTATTCGACGCGCGGCGAGGGCTTCATCGAGGAGACCGTCGAGGAGGAGACGCAGCAAGGCTGCGTCATCCGCCAGGTCGAGGGCGGCAGCGGCATCTTCGAAAATGCGACCGGCTATATCGTCTCGACCTTCACCGTCGGCGAGGACGCCACGATCCGCGACAGCCAGAGCGCGGTGATCTTCACGATGTGAAGGGCTACCGCGAAAGTTGGTATTCGACTACGCCAACCAAAACAAAACTGTCATCCCGGCACTCGTTGCCGGGACCCAATCCACGTCTCAACAAAACGAAAGGCCAATGGGTCCCGGGAATAAATCCCGGGATGACACTTCTGTTTGTGGCAAAGGAAAGAAGCCAAAGGCGGACACCGCGCCTCTAAACGTGCTGGCCGCCATTGATCTGGATTTCGGCGCCGTTGACGTAGCTCGACTGATCCGTACACAGAAAATAGATCGTGCGCGCCACTTCCTCCGGCGTGCCGAGGCGGCGCATCGGAATTTCCGCGACGATCTTGTCGGTCCCCGGCGACAATATCGCCGTGTCGATCTCGCCGGGCGCAATCGCGTTGACGCGAACGCCGAGACGTCCGAACTCCGACGCCATTTCCCGCGTCAGCGCCGCAAGCGCGGCTTTCGACGTCGCATAGGCCGAGCCTGCGAAGGGGTGCACGCGCTCGCCCGCGATGGAGGTCACATTGACGACCGAGCCCTGCGCGGCCTTCAGTTCCTCCACCAGCCCGCGCGCCAGCATGACGGGCGCGAAGAAATTGACCTGAAAGACCTGATACCAGGTATCGACGCCCGTATCGAAAACGCCAAGCCGCGAGCCGCCCTCGCCCTTCGGCGAGATCGCGGCATTGTTCACGAGCGCGTTGAGCCGCCCGCCCTGATCCTTCAGCCGCTCCCGCATCTCGGCGATGGCGGCTTCCGTGTTCTTCACATCGGCAAGGTCCACCTGAATGTGGTCCTCCGGCCCTGCTTCCCATGGGCAATCTTCGGGGAAGGGATGGCGCGAACAGGTGATGACGCGCCACCCCGCGCTCGAAAAGCGCTTCACCGTCGCATGGCCGATACCCCGGCTTGCGCCGGTCAGGATCAGCGTCTTCCGCTCTGAATTATCGATTTGTGTCATGCGCGCAATCTAGAGGAAGTGCCTCATATGCGCCAGCGCCACCAATCCGGTGTCACCCCGCGCCTCATAATTTTCCCGTCATTGCGAGAAGCGTGGCGACGAAGCAATGACGGATTTATTTCATGGCCGGTTCCAGCCGCCCCATCGCCCCTTCAAGCACCTCCCCCGGCGTCCCCGACGCATCGACCCGCCCCCATATCATCTCTCCGAGATCGTAGGAAAGCTGCTTTCTCAGCACCTCGACGCCTGCGTCCGAAGGGTCGCGGCCTTCGCGCTCCCTTTTGGCGACCCGCGCCTCCAGCACCTCGGCGGGCGCTTCCAGCCAGAGCCCCCGGAAGCTCACTCCCGCCTCCTCCGCCAGCGCCTCCACGGAGCGGCGTTCCTCTTCCCGCGCGAAGACCGCGTCGAGCACGACGCTCACCCCCGCCTCGAGCGCGGTCCGCGCCAGCCTGCGCATCTCCTCATAGACGCGCTCGCCCACGCCCGGCGCATAGCCCGCCTCGGGCAGCCGGTCGAGCGGGCCCACGCCAAACATCCGCTTGCGGATGATGTCGGACCTCAAATGCAGCGCGCCAAGAGGCCCGCCCATCCGCGCCGCGACCTCCTTCGCGACGGTCGATTTCCCCGTGCCGGAAAGACCGCCCGTCGCGACGAGCACCGGGCGGGTTTCGCCGAGCACATCTTCGGCAAAATCGAGATAGGCCCGCGCCGTCTCTCGCTTCCCCGCATCGCCCTCGCCTTTCACCTGCACCGCCGTCACCTTGGCGCGTACCACCGCGCGCATCGACATGAAGAGAGGCAGCAGCGCAAGGCCGCGCATGGCGGGGCCGATCTCTTCCTGCGTCAGGCTGTCCGCCCATGTGTTGAGGGCGCGCGACGCATAACCCGCAAGGCGCGGGTCGCGCACGGCGCGAAAGGAAAGATCCATCAGCAGAAAGGCGAGATCGTAGAGCACGTCGATCCGCGCCAGCCGGTCGTCGAACTCGATGCAATCGAAGATGACGGGCCTGTCTTCCACCATCGTGACGTTGCCGAGATGGAGATCGCCGTGACAATGGCGGACGAAGCCTTCGTTCCGCCTCGCGTCGAGCAGTTCATGATGCCGCGAGATGAGCGATATGCATTGCGCCGTCACGCGCCTTGCTTCATCCGCATCGAGAACGCGGCCGAGCACCGGCTCCATGTCCTCCGCGCTTCCCGCGACGATCCGCGCGATGCCGTCCGCGCCGCCAAACTGCGGCGTCACCTCCGCCGCGCGATGAAAGGCCGCGACATCGCGCGCCAGTTCCTCGATCGTTTCGCGCCTGAGTTCGCCCTTCTCCGCCAGCGTCGCGAGAAGCCCGCCGCTCTCGAAGCGTTTCATCTCCACGAGATATTCGGCCGCCTCGCCTTCCTCGCCGCCAAGGCTGAGCCTGCCGCCGCTTCGCCTCAGCGCCACGACGCCGAGATAGATGTCAGGCGCGGTGCGGCGGTTGAGCTGCACCTCGTGGTCGCAGGCGGCCTTGCGCTTTTCAAGCGTGGAAAAATCGAGGAAGGAAAATTTCACTTCCTTCTTCATCTTGTAGGCGCGCGTACCCGCCAGAAAGATATGCGAGGCATGTGTCTCGACATGCCCGACCGTTTCGCCCGCCCCAAGGCCATAGGCTTGCGGCCCGGAAAGAAACTCGACGATCTCCTGCTGTCCTTCGGACACACTCCGCCTTTCGTCAGCTGCGCTGGAACTTCGTCAGCTTCTCGTTGCCTGCGGGGTCCTGGTGAATGATCACTTCCGATCCGGGGAAGGCTTCAAGCACTTCCCTTTCCACCTCGTCTGAAATCCGGTGTGCTTCCTGCAGCGTGATATTGCCGTCCAGTTCGAGATGAAACTGGATGAAGCTGTAGATACCGGAGGTGCGCGTCTTCAACTCATGCAGGTTCGTGACCTCTGGGTGCCTGCGCGCGATCTCCTTGATGCGCTCGCGGCCCTCTTCCGAGAATTCGCGGTCCATCAGCTGGTCGAAGGCGTTCATGACTATCTTGGCCGCGCTCCAGGCGATCAGCGCCGCGATCAGGATGCCGAAGAGGGGGTCCGCCCAGTGGAAGCCAAAGAAGCCCGAGAGTACGAGCGCCGCGATCACCGAGAGGTTCATCAGGAGGTCGCCGCGATAGTGGATCGAGTCCGCCTCGATGGCCACCGAACGCGTCTGCCGCACGACATGCCGCTGATAGGAGACGAGCGCGAGGGTGAGGCCGATCGCCACCACGACGACCGCGATACCCGCGCCCGTATAGCCGACGGGTTGGGGGTTGAGCAGCCGGGTCACCGCCTCGTAGACGATGTAGCCCGCCGATCCGAAGATGAAGATCGACTGGCCGAGCCCCGCCAGCGCCTCCGCCTTGCCATGGCCGAAGCGGTGTTCGCGGTCGGCGGGGGCAAGCGAGGCGCGCACGGCGAAGAGGTTGAGGAGCGAAGCCGCGCCGTCGAGGAGCGAGTCGGTCAGTGTGCCGAGCATGGCGATGGAGCCCGTCGCCCAGAACACCACGCCCTTGAGGCCGATCAGGATGACGGCGACCGCGACGGCGGCAAGCGTCGCGCGCCGCATCAGCCGCTCATATTCGGGCGCGACGCCGTTCCCTTCCCCGGGCTCGCCCTTTTCGGGGAGAACTTTTTTTGCGATTCCGGCTTCGCTCATTCCCGGATGACTCCGCGCCCGTGTTTGTGACGGTTTGATGACATTACGATGACGGTCAGGGGTAAAGACGTTCGGTTTGCCACCGGTCCGCGGGCGATTCCCTTTTGAAAACAAGGCGGTCATGCAGCCGGAAGGGCCGGTCGCGCCAGAATTCGATGCGCCGCGGCACGATACGGAAGCCGCTCCAGTGAGGTGGCCTCGGCACCTTGCCGAGAGCGAATTTCGCTGTAAAAACAGCCACTTGCTTCTCAAGCTCAAAACGCCCCGCGAGCGGCCGGGACTGCTTCGAGGCCCAGGCGCCGATCTGGCTGTCCTTCGCGCGCGAGGCAAAATAGGCATCCGCCTCCTCCTCGCTCACGGGGACAACCTCACCCCGGACGCGCACCTGCCGGCGCAGGCTCTTCCAGTGGAAGCAGAGCGCGGCGCGCGGATTCTCCTTTAATTCCAATCCCTTGATGCTTTCGAGGTTGGTGTAGAAAACGAAGCCGCGTTCGTCCGCGTCCTTCAGCAGCACCATGCGGACATCGGGATAGCCGTCCTTGTCCGCCGTCGCCAGCGCCATGGCGTTCGCGTCCTCCGGCTCGGTCTCCTTCGCGCGTTTCATCCACTCGTGAAACAGGGCGATGGGTTCCTCACCCTCGAAGATCCGGCTGTCATCCACTCCGCTCGCTGCTTCAGTCATGTTCCGTCCATTTCGTGGCATCGCTTTGAAAAGCGCGGTTTTCCGGGCTTTCAGCCGCGGCGATCCGCTCCATTCTTGCCACAATCGCGCTTCTATATAGGTAAGTCTTATATCGCTTGGGGGCGACCAAAGCACAGGATTGATCATGAAATTCATCAAGGGCATGGCCATCGGCGCGATAGCGCTGTCGCTCGCCGCGTGTGACCAGAGCATGTATGGCAATGGCGGCGGCATCAACAAACAGACCGTTGGCACGGTTGGTGGCGCTGTGGCGGGCGGCCTCGCCGGTCAGGCGATCGGCAGCGGCACAGGCCGGCTCTGGGCAACCGGCGCCGGCGTCCTTCTCGGCGCCTTGATCGGCAGCGAAATCGGCAAGTCGCTGGATCGCGCGGACCGCGCCTATATGGGTCAGACCACCTATAACGCTCTGGAAAGCGGTCAATCGAATCAGAGCGTCCGCTGGACCAACCCGGATACCGGTCACTATGGTACGGTAACGCCTTACCCCGCTTACCAGCAGGGCAACTACAACTGCCGGGAATACACGCAGACCGTCTATATCGACGGCCGCAGCGAAACCGCCCGCGGCACGGCCTGCCGTCAGCCAGACGGTTCCTGGCAAATTCAGAACTGACCGGCACTAAAGGGTGGACCGACAAAACGATGCAGTTCCCTCGGTCCACTCTTTTGTCCGGCGTCTTGCTGCCGGCAGCGCTTCTGATGATCGCGGTATTGCCGGTCAATGCAGCCGGCGTCACCGTCCAGGGTCAGATCGAGGCCTCCGGTCCCTCCGAGGCCGAACAGCGGGCGCGCTTCGACAAGGGCGTCGCCGCCTATGATGAAGGCGACTACGCTCGCGCCTACGAAATCTGGCTTCCGCTTGCTCAACGGGACGATCTCGCCGCGATGCGCAACGTCGCGCTTCTCCTGCGCGAAGGGCGCGGCGTCGAGCGCGACCCGGAACGCGCCCTCTATTTCTACGAGCGCGCCGCCCGGGGCGGCCTCGTTTCCGCGCAGCTCAATACCGCCTTCATGTATCTGGAGGGCGATGGCATAGCGCAGGATTACAAGACCGCATCCTTCTGGTTTCATGCCGCCGCGCTCGCAGGCGTCCCCGCCGCCCGGTACAATCTCGGCGTCATGTACGAGAAGGGACTGGGCGTCGCTCAAGACCCCGCCCGCGCCCTAGCCTGGTATACATTGGCGGCCCGCGCCGGTCATGAACTGGCCCTCGAAAGGTTAACGCAACTCGTGCCAAGCCTTCCGGGCCCGCCCCCGCCCAGCGAGGAGGACGCCGCGGTTTCCCGCACGGCGCCCCCACCCGCGCCTGCGGATTTCGATCTTCTCGACCACGAAGCGCCTTAACCAATTCGTATGCTCGCCCGCCTAATCTGCCTTCTTCGGAAGATTGAGGGAGTGCGCCCTTGCGCGATCCATACGAAATCCTCGGTGTCGGACCCGGTGCCAGCGATGCGGATATCAAGGCCGCCTATCGCCGGCTCGCCAAGGAGCTGCATCCCGATACACGCGGCAGCTCAACCGCTCTCCACGCGCGCTTTCAGGAAGTGACCGCCGCCTACAATCAGCTGAAGGACGAGTCCGCGCGACGCCGTTTCGAGGCGGAGAGACTGAGCGAGGCTATACGCCAACGCTCCCGGCCTCAGCCCTCTTTCGAGGAAACGCCCGCCCCCGCATCCGCGGCGCCTGCGGATACGGGTGACGATGTCTTCAGCGAATTGTTCGAGGGTATCAAGAACGCAGGCAAGCGCGTCTTTCGCGCCCGCGGCGAAGACCACAGCTATCGCCTGCAGATCACCTTCATGGAGGCGGCAGCCGGCGCGAGGAAGCGAGTAAAGCTCGGCGACGGCAGGACGATCGAACTGGCCGTTCCTCCCGGCATGAGGGACGGGGGCAAGATACGTATGCGCGGTCAGGGCGGTGAAGGTCATGGCGGCGCGGCCGCCGGCGATGCGATCGTAACCGTCGAAGTCGCGGAGCATCCCTTCTTCATCCGCCAGGGCTGCGACATTCACCTAACCCTCCCGGTTACGCTGCCCGAAGCCGTTCTGGGGGCGAAGGTCGAGGTGCCGACCGTTTCCGGACCGGTGACGCTTACGATCCCGGCCGGTTCCAATTCAGGCACACGGCTCAGACTCAAGGGAAAAGGGGTCGCAGAGGAGGACGGCAAGGGACGCGGAGACCAGTACATCACCCTGTCGCTGGTGCTGCCGGAAGCGCCGGACAGCGCTCTCAAGGACTTTGCCGCAAGTTGGGCAGAAGGCCTCAAACACAATCCACGCAAGGCTTTTTCGCAAAACTGAACGGTCACGAATCGACACGAATCGTGAAGAAAGCCCATTCTGCAAGAACGGCTTTTTTGTTAGACCGCTTAGGGCTTTTGTGTAGGATGCGGCTCGATTTTCGGCCAAGACAGTTCATGGGGAAGCGATGAGCGAAGCCATCACCAGCACGAGCCCTGCCGTGAAGGGCAACCTGATGAAGGGCAAGCGCGGCCTCATCATGGGTGTCGCCAATAATCGTTCAATCGCCTGGGGCATCGCCAAGGCCTGTGCCGAACAGGGCGCCGAACTCGCTTTCACCTATCAGGGGGAAGCGCTGCAGAAACGCGTTTTCCCCCTCGCCGAATCCGTCGGTTCGAAGCTCGTCCTGCCCTGCGACGTGACGGATCCGATCAGCATGGATTCCGTCTTCGACCGTCTTTCGAAGGAATGGGGCAAGATCGACTTCTTCGTTCACGCCATCGCCTATTCGAACAAGGAAGAACTTGACGGGCGCTATGTCGATACGACGCTCGAGAACTTCACCGCCTCGATGGCTATTTCCTGCTACTCGCTTGCCGCGCTCTGCCAGCGCGCCGAGAAGCTGATGACGGATGGCGGCTCCATCGTGACGCTGACCTATTACGGGTCGGAGAAGGTTATCCCCCATTACAATGTGATGGGCGTTGCCAAGGCCGCTCTAGAAGCGAGCGTCCGCTATCTCGCGGTCGATCTCGGGCGCAACAATATCCGCGTCAATGCCGTGTCGGCAGGCCCGATCAAGACGCTCGCGGCATCGGGCATCGGCGACTTCCGCTACATCCTCAAGTGGAACGAGCTCAACTCGCCGCTCAAGCGCACGGTCACCATCGAGGAAGTGGGCAATACCGCGCTCTATCTCCTTTCCGACCTCGGTTCGGGCGTCACGGGCGAGGTTCATCACGTCGATGCGGGCTACCACGTCGTCGGCATGAAGGCCGAAGACGCGCCCGATATGAGCATCGTCTGACGATCTCCTGTATTGTTCCTGCCGGTTCACTGCGTAGGGAAGGCTCTCCGGAGCCGGACTGACTGCCATGTCGCACAATACGTTCGGTCATATCTTCCGCGTTACGACCTGGGGTGAAAGCCACGGGCCTGCGCTTGGCTGCGTCGTCGACGGGACGCCACCGCGCATCCCCCTGAAAGCCGAAGATATCCAACGCTGGCTTGACCGGCGGCGTCCGGGAACCTCGCGTTTCACGACACAGCGGCGCGAACCCGACACGGTGAAGATACTCTCCGGTACGTTTGTCGAAGACGGCATCGAACTCACGACGGGTACACCCATTTCCCTGATGATCGAGAATGTCGACCAGCGCTCGAAGGACTATGGGGACATCGTCGAGAAGTTCCGTCCCGGCCATGCCGACTTCACCTATTTCTCGAAATACGGCATTCGCGACCACCGCGGTGGCGGACGCTCCTCCGCGCGCGAGACGGCGGCACGTGTTGCGGCGGGCGGCATTGCGCGCGCCATGCTTCCGGGCATTACCATTCGCGGCGCGCTGGTGCAGATGGGGCCGCACAAGATCGACCGTGCAAACTGGGACTGGGAAGAGACCGAGAACAACCCTTTCTGGTGCCCTGATGCGAAAGCTGCCGCCGAATGGGAGAACTATCTTGATGGCGTGCGCAAGGCAGGTTCGTCCTGCGGCGCGGTGATCGAAGTGGTCGCTTCGGGCGTACCCGTTGGCCTCGGCGCGCCGATCTACGGGAAACTCGACGCAGACCTTGCGGGCGCGATGATGAGCATCAACGCCGTCAAAGGCGTCGAGATCGGCGAAGGCTTCGCCGCTGCCGCACTGTCCGGCGAAGAGAACGCGGACGAGATGGAATCCACCAATCACGGCCTCAGCTTCTCATCAAATCATGCGGGCGGCATTCTCGGGGGGATATCCACGGGACAGGACGTCGTCGTTCGTTTCGCGGTCAAACCCACCTCTTCCATTCTTTCGCCACGCAAGACAGTCACGAAGAGCGGCGAGGCGACGGAAATCGTGACAAAGGGCCGCCACGACCCTTGTGTCGGCATTCGCGCAGTTCCCGTCGGGGAAGCAATGATGGCTTGTGTCCTCGCGGATCATCTGATGCGTCACCGCGCACAAGTCGGCGAGAAATAGGCCGATCTACTTCAGCTGCGGCGGAATATACCCACCAGCTCGACATGCGCCGACCAGAGGAACTGGTCGACCGGCGTCACGCTTTCCAGACGATAGCCGCCATCGACAAGCGCCCTCGCATCGCGTGCGAAGGTTGCCGGATTGCAGGACACCGACACCACGAGCGGCACATCAGACTTCGCAATTTCTTCCGCCTGCGCGAGAGCGCCTGCCCTCGGCGGATCGATGACAATGGCGTCGAACTTGTTCAATTCATCGGCAAGAAGCGGACGACGCGCGAGATCCCGCGCTTCGGTGGTGAGCGGCTTGAGGCCAAGTTCCGGCCCCTGGCGGCGCACCGCGCGGTCAAGCGCCGCCAGGGCCTTCTTCTCGCCTTCCACGGCATGGACCGCCGCATTTTCCACCAGCGCGGCTGAGAAGGTACCGCATCCAGCAAAGAGGTCGACAACGCGGCGGGCATGGCCCACGCCCTCCCGGACAAGACGGACAAGCGCCCCCTCGCCTCCGCCCGTCGGCTGAAGGAAGCCACCCACGGGCAGTGCGACACGCAATCCGGACAGATCGATCTCCGGCACGCGACGCTCGGCAACGACCTCACCATCCCAGGAGAGGCGCGCGATGTCTGCCGCTTGGGCGCGCTGGCCGAGTTCCGCCCGACGCGGCCCGTCCAGCGGCTTGCCGCCGCTCAACGCGACGTCGAGGCCATTCAGCGTCCATGTAACGAGAGCGGAGGCGCGCGTCCTTCGCGACAGACCCGGCAGAACAAGCTCGCCCAGTTTTGGTACGAAGTTCGCTATTTCGGGGATAACGAGCGGACATTCGGTGAGCGGCACGATGTCGTGGCTGCCGCGCATGTAGTAGCCGATTGTCACACCTTTCTTCGTTCGCGTGACGGCGAAGGTGGCGCGGCGGCGGCTTCGCGGCGCGGCCGAAACGAGCGGCGAGACCTCGATATCGAGCCCGCGAGCCCTCAACGCCGCCTCCACCTGCTCTCGCTTCCATGTTCCATAGGCGTCCTGCGCCATATGCTGAAGCGAGCAGCCGCCGCAGCGAGTGAAGTGTCTGCAAGGCGGCGAGACGCGTTCATGCGATGGTGTCACAATTTTCTGGAGGGATGCGCGGTCGCCCTCTTCAAGCGCGACGCGCACACGCTCGCCCGGCAGCACGTAAGGCACGTAGAGCGTACTTCCGTCGATCTCGGCAATGCCGTCTGCCTGTGCACCCAACGCGCGAATATCGACCTCGATCTCAGTCATGTTTTACGCGCCACGATCAGGAATTCGCGATTGCCGTCGCCGCCCTCGATAGGGCTTGGCGTGACACCAAGCACCTGCCACTTCATTTCATCTTCAAGCCAGCGCGAGATATCCCCGCAAATGCGCTCATGGATTTCAGGATCGCGTACGATGCCGCCTTTGCCGACATTCTGCGGCCCAGCCTCGAATTGCGGCTTGATGAGCGCGACAAGGTGCGCATTCCGCTCCGCAAGAGCGAGCGCTGGCGGCAGCGCTTTCCGTAGACCGATAAAGCTCAGATCGGCGGTTATGAAGGAGAAGTTTTCGGGCACAAGTTCGCGTGTGAGATCGCGCGCATTCAGGCCTTCGACTGAGCGCACATGCGGATTTCCGGCGAGTTCCTTCGCTAATTGTCCGTGGCCGACATCGATGGCGACAACTTGTGCCGCACCACGCTCAAGCAATACCTGCGTGAAGCCGCCCGTCGATGCGCCGAGGTCGAGACATGCGAGGCCGGAGGGATCGAGCGAAAACACATCGAGCGCATGAAGGAGTTTCAGGGCACCGCGCGACACATAAGCCCTGTCCGGCGCGCTGAACTCGACATCTTCATCCGCCGCCACCATCTCGGAAGGTTTCGACGCCACTTGTCCCCGCAAACGCACCTGGCCAGCCTTGATCGCAGCCTGCGCGCGGGCGCGCGTCGCGACGAGACCTCGTTCGACCAGTGCGAGGTCGAGGCGCATTTTGTCCTGTTGCATGAAATGGCTCAGACGAGTTTCGGCAGAGGCTGCGGCGCAAGCTCACGCAAATCCGCGATCTGCCGTTCGAGACCGAGCGCAGCAATCGCCGTCTCCGCGATCTGGGCCGCATTGAGGCCCGCGGCGTCGTACATCTTCTCGGGCTTGTCTTGATCGATGAAGATGTCGGGCATCGCCATTGGCCGCACTTTCAATCCCCGGTCGAGTGCGCCTGAACGGGCAAGGAAATCGAGCACATGGCTCGAAAAGCCGCCGATTGAGCCCTCTTCGACGGTAATCAGCACTTCATGCTCGCGGGCGAGACGCGCCACGAGCTCCTCGTCCAGAGGCTTCACGAAGCGTGCATCCGCAACTGTCGTGGAGAGGCCGAGCGCATTCAGATGATCCGCCGCTTTCAGCGCTTCAGCCAGACGCGTGCCGAGCGAAAGGATCGCAACCTTGGAGCCTTCACGCAGAATGCGGCCCTTGCCGATTTCGAGCGGTGTGCCGATCACCGGCATTTCGATGCCGACGCCCTCGCCCCGGGGATAGCGAAAGGAGGATGGGCGGTCGTCGATTTCGACCGCCGTCGCAACCATGTGCTTCAGTTCCGCCTCATCCGCCGCCGCCATGACGACGAAACCCGGAAGGCAAGCAAGATAGGTAATGTCGAAGGAACCCGCATGAGTGGGGCCGTCCGCACCGACGAGCCCTGCACGATCGATTGCAAAACGCACGGGAAGCCGCTGGATCGCCACGTCGTGTACGACCTGGTCATAGGCGCGTTGGAGGAAGGTCGAATAAATTGCCGCGAAAGGCTTGAACCCCTCCGACGCCAGACCGGCGGCGAATGTCACGCCATGTTGCTCGGCAATGCCGACATCGAAGGTGCGCGCCGGGAATTTCTCGCCGAAGAGATCGAGGCCTGTGCCCGAAGGCATGGCCGCCGTGACGGCAACGATCTTGTCGTCTTGTTCCGCGTGAGCGATCAGCGCTTCCGCGAAGACCTTGGTGTAGCTCGGCGCATTGGCTTTCGCCTTCGCCTGTGCGCCGGTCACGACATCGAACTTCGAAACGCCGTGATACTTGTCCTCGGCAGCTTCGGCGGGCGCATAGCCCTTGCCCTTCTGTGTGACGACGTGAACGAGGATCGGGCCCTCGGCGTCACGCACGTTCTTCAGCACAGGCAGAAGATGGTCGAGGTTATGCCCGTCTATCGGACCGACATAATAAAGACCCAGCTCCTCAAAGAGAGTGCCGCCGCCCGACGCCATGCCGCGCGCATATTCCTCGGCGCGGCGTGCGCTTTCCTCGAGCCGCTTCGGCAGGAGCTTCGCAAGCTGCTTGCCGAGATGACGCATCGACCGATAGGTGCCGCCCGAAAGAAGCCGCGCCAGATAGGCGCTCATGGCACCGACGGGCGGCGCGATCGACATGTCGTTGTCGTTCAGGATGATGATGAGGCGGCTGTCCATGGAGCCGGCATTATTCATCGCCTCATAGGCCATGCCGGCGGACATGGCGCCATCGCCTATAACGGCGATGACGTTGTTCTTTTCACCCTTGAGATCCCGGGCAACGGCCATGCCGAGCCCGGCGGAAATGGAGGTGGATGAATGCGCCGCGCCGAAGGGGTCGTATTCGCTTTCGGCGCGCTTCGTGAAGCCCGAAAGCCCGCCCCCCTGCCGGAGCGTGCGGATACGGTCGCGGCGGCCGGTCAGGATCTTGTGCGGATAGGCCTGATGGCCGACATCCCAGATGACCCTGTCTTCCGGCGTATTGAAAACGTAGTGGAGCGCCACGGTGAGTTCGACCACGCCGAGCCCGGCACCGAGGTGGCCGCCCGTCTGGGAGACGGCGTCGATCATCTCCGCACGCAGCTCGTCGGCAAGCTGGCGCAGATCGCCCTCACTCATCGCGCGGAGATCCGCCGGCGTGTTTACCCGGTCAAGCAGGGGGGTAACGGGACTGGTCAATACTCACCTCGGCCGCGGGGGCCAGATTCGGCCAAAGCTGGCCCTGAATGGAGAGCCGGAAAATCGCGTGCCATCCCGACGCTCTCAGTTGCGGCGCGTTATAACGAAATGAGCCGCCTGACGCAAAAGATCGGCTCTTTCATCAAACAAATCAAGATGTTGGATAGCCTGGTCGGCCAGCATCCGGGCCTGGGCGCGGGCCCGTTCCAACCCGAGAATCGAGACGAAAGTCGCCTTCCCCGCCGCCGCGTCCTTGCCGGCGGTCTTGCCCAGCGTCGCCGCATCGGCCTCGACGTCGAGAATGTCGTCGGCGATCTGGTAGGCAAGGCCCATATCGTGTGCGTAGGCGTGCAGGGCGTGGTCCGCTTCCGGCGAAGCGCGGCCGAGCACGGCGCCTGCTTCGCAGCAGAAGGAGATGAGAGCCCCCGTCTTCAACTGCTGAAGGCGCGTAATCCCCACCATGTCGAGCGTCTTGCCTTCACTTGCGAGATCGATCATCTGGCCGCCGACCATGCCATGAGCCCCCGCCGCGCGCGCGAGACGGCGCACGAGTTCCACGCGGACGCGTGCCCGCTCATGGGTCTGCGGATCGGCAAGAATATCGAAAGCAAGCGTAAGCAATGCATCGCCTGCGAGGATCGCCGTCGCCTCATCATATTCACGGTGGGCCGAGGGCGCTCCATGCCTGAGATCGTCGTCATCCATGGCGGGAAGATCGTCATGGACGAGGGAATAGATATGCACACATTCGGCGGCGGCGGCCGCACGCAGGGCAGACTCCGCCGCAACCCCGAAGAGCGAGGCACTCTGGCAGACGAGAAAGGGACGGAACCGCTTGCCGCCGCCAAGCGCGGCGTAGCGCATCGCCTCGGCCAGACGGCCTTCCGGACCTTCGGGCCGCGGCAGAAGACGATCGAGCATCTGCGCCACATCATCCGCCGCAGCCGAGAGCGCGGTTTCGAATGATCTGTCCTTGCCGGAGGGTTCTGACATTGGCGCCGGACGCTCAGTCCACGTCCAGCGGTTCAGTGCCCGAAGGCTCGCCGGAAGAGGAAAGAGTGATCTTCTCGATCTTCGCCTCGGCCGCCTTCAGACGTGCTTCGCAATGCGCCTTCAGCGCCGTACCGCGCTCGTAGAGTTCGATCGACCTTTCGAGCGGCGCCTCGCCGGATTCGAGCTGACCGACGATCTTCTCAAGCTGCGCAAGCGCCTCCTCGAAGCTCAGCTTTTCGATGTCCTTATGGGCGTCGGCTTTGGCGGCGGACATGGTCGTCTCCTCTCGCGCGGGTCTTCACGATCTTCAGGCAGCGAGCATCAGCGCCTTCACATGCGCCGCCGCGCTCGCCGCCAGCGCCTTCAAGTCATACCCGCCCTCAAGGGCGGAAACAACGCGGCCGCCGCAGAGCCTGTCCGCCGCCTTCACGAGTTCGGCGGTCGCCCAGCCGAAGTCCTCGTCGGTGAGGCGGAGATTGGCCAGCGGGTCCGCCATATGCGCATCGAAACCCGCCGAAATGAAGAGGAAATCAGGGCGAAATTGCTCAATCGTGGGGATAACCGCGTCCGACATGGCGGTGCGGAATTCCTCCGAACCTGCGCCAGGCGGAAGGCAGCGATTATAGATGTTGCCGAGACCGTGCTCGCTCGCCCTGCCCGTGCCCGGATAGAGCGGCCATTGATGCGTCGATATGTAGAGAAGCGAGGGATCGGTCTCAAAGGCAGCCTGTGTGCCATTGCCGTGATGCACGTCGAAATCGACCACGGCGACGCGCGCGCAGCCATGCATGGCGCGGGCATGAAGCGCGCCGATGGCGATGTTGTTGAAAAGACAAAAGCCCATGGCGGTTTCAGGTTCGGCATGATGTCCGGGCGGGCGCACGGCGCAGAAACCGTTGCGCGCCCTGCCCGCCATGACCTCGTCCACGGCGTGGACGACAGCGCCCGCAGCACGATACGCAGCCTCCAGCGAGCCCGGCGACATGGCGGTGTCAGCATCGATCCGGCGGAAGCCTTCCTGCGGCGCCGAGCCCTCGATGAAGTCGATATGTCCTTCCGGATGCACGCGTGCGATCTGCTCGCGCGTCGCTCGCGGCGCCTCTACACGCTGGAGCAGCGCGAATTCCTCGGCTTCGAGTGCGCCCAAGACCGCGCGCAGACGGTCCACGCATTCGGGATGGCCCGGCGGCGTCTCATGTTCGAGACAGGCGGAATGGGTGACGAGGAGCGTGGTCATAAATTCAGCCTAGCACATGGCCGGACCGGCTTCAGGCGCGGCGGTACCAGTTCACACCCTTCTCGTCGCGGCTGACCGTGGCAAGGCCGCGGCCGATCAGGCAGTTCAGATGCGCGAGGCTCTCGCCCGTCGCCATGAAAAAGACCTCAGGGCCGATCTTGCGCTTGAAGAGAGCGGGGAAAACGTCGATCGCCCGCTTCGGCTCGTCCAGCATGTCGAGGAGCTTCGACAAGCCATCTTCGTGGCCGTCGACAAGCTGCGTCAAACGCCCATGAAGCCCGTAGAAGGGTTCGTTATGCGCGGGAAGGACGAGGACGTCGCCCGGCAGGTTCGCGCGGATGCGCTTGCAGCTCTCGATCCAGTCCTCAAGCGGGTTTTCGTAGGCTTCTGTCGGATGAAGGCTGACATTCGACGAGATGCGCGGCAGCACCTGGTCGCCCGAAATCAGAATCCTGTCTTCCTCGCAATAGAGGCAGACATGTTCCGGCGCATGGCCAGAGCCCACGACGACGCGCCATCTACGCCCGCCAATGGTCAATTCGTCGCCTTCACGCAGGCGGCGGAAAATATCGGGCAGACGCGAGACGCGCTCACCGAAATTGCCGAAGCGCTTGCGATAGCTCTCAAGGCCGCGCTCGCTGAACCCTGCCGCGCGGTAGAAATCCAGCGCTTCCTGCGGCGCGTCCCGGCCGGTATCGAGCACAAGATTTCGGCACATGAGGAAATCGGTGCGCGACATGCGCAGCTCGATGCCCCATTTGCGCGTGAACCAGCCTGCAAGGCCGACATGATCGGGATGGAGATGGGTGACGATGAGGCCCGTCACCGGCTTGCCCTCGAGGCCGGTCTGAAAGACCTGCCGCCATAGCGCCTTCACCTCATCGGAGGCGACGCCGGTATCGACCACGGTCCAGCCGTCGCCATCTTCCAGGAGCCAGAGGTTGATGTGGTCGAGCTGAAAGGGGAGCGGCATGCGCACCCAATGGATGCCGGGCGCAACTTCCATCATTTCCGCAGGCTCCGGCACCCGGTCGAATGGATAGGCAAGACCGGTGCTTTCAATCGGGGCTTGGGAAATATCGGACATTTGAACTCTCGAAACGGGCCGCCCGAAGGAGGCAGATCACCCGTTCGTGATAGGCGCAGGGCGAAGCGAGGTCAAACCGGCCTTTCTGCATGCCTGCCGGACGCTGCGGAAAGCAGTGCCTTCACCCTGCGAACAAGGCGGAATCGCGGGTCAGGAGGCTCTCCGCACCCGCCGTCGCCGGACCAAGAAGCCCGCGAGCGGAAGGCAGGATATTCGCCGCGTAGAACTGCGCGATTTCGCGGTGCGCGGCCGCGCCGCCCTGCAACGCGGCGCGCGCGAGGAAATGCCCGCCTGCCGCCGTGCCGAAGAGGCGGAGATAGGGCGATGCACCGGCAAGGCAATCGTTTGGCGAAGCCTTCAAATTGGCGAGCATGTAGTCCGTCGCCTTGTCCAGCGCGTCGAGCGCATCGTCGAGCGCGGCGCCAATGCCGGTCAACACCTTGTCGTTCGAGGAACGAGCGCCCTTCGCCGTGTCCCGCATTTCCGCGATGAAAGAGCGCGCGACATCGCCATTGCCGAGAGGGAGCTTGCGAGTCACAAGGTCGATCGCCTGGATGCCGTTCGTGCCTTCATAGATCGGCAGGATGCGCGCATCGCGCAGGAATTGCGCCGCGCCCGTTTCCTCGATGAAGCCCATGCCGCCATGAATCTGCACGCCGATAGAGGCGACTTCGACACCGATATCGGTGGAAAAGGATTTCGCTATGGGCGTGAGAAGGTCGGCCCGCGCCTGTGCGGCGCTTCTCTTATCCCCGCTGTCTCCCGCATGTGCAGAATCGATCGCGACGGCGGTTGCGTAGCAGATCGCGCGCGATGCATCCGTCAGCGATTTCATTGTGAGGAGCATACGGCGGATATCGGGATGTTCGATGATGGGCGCCATTTCACCGGGCGGAAGGTCCGATCCTGCGGGGCGGCCCTGCTTGCGCTCCTTCGCGTAGTTCAGCGCATGCTGATACGCGGCTTCGGCAATGGCGACGCCCTGCGTGCCGACGAGGAGACGCGCATTGTTCATCATCGTGAACATGCAGGCGAGGCCGCGGTTTTCCTCGCCGATGAGCCAGCCGATAGCGCCTTCCTTTTCGCCATAGGACATGACGCAGGTGGGGCTGCCATGAATGCCGAGCTTTTCCTCGAGGCCGATGCAGAAGGCATCGTTGCGGGCGCCGAGAGAACCATCCTCCTCGACAAGAAATTTGGGCACGAGGAAGAGCGAGATGCCCTTCGTGCCCGCCGGCGCATCGGGGAGGCGCGCGAGCACGAGATGGACGATGTTCTCCGCCATGTCGTGATCGCCATAGGTGATGTAGATCTTGGTGCCGGTGATGCGGTAAGTGCCATCGCCCTGCGGAACGGCCTTCGCTTTCAACGCGTTGAGGTCGGAGCCCGCCTGCGGCTCCGTGAGGTTCATGGTGCCGGTCCATTCGCCCGAAATGAGCTTCGGCAGGTAGCGGTCCTTGAGCTCAGGGGCGCCATGCGCCGTCAGCGCCTCGATAGCGCCCTGGGAGAGGATCGGGCAGAGGCCGAAGGACATGCAGGCGGCGTTCCACATTTCCTGCATGGCGACCGCAAGCGCCGTGGGGAGGCCCTGACCGCCGAAATCGGGCGTCGCGGCGAGGCTGCCCCAACCGCCCTCGACCCATTTGCGATAGGCATCGGCGAAGCCGGAAGGCACCGAAACGCCGTCCTTTCCGAGTTTCGCGCCTTCGGCATCGCCCGAACGGTTCAACGGTGCGAGCACTTCCGCCGCAAGCTTCGCACCCTCCTCCATCACGGATTCGACCAGGTCCGGCGAGAGGTCCGCAAAGGGGCCCGAGCCCATCAGGCCTTCAAGTCCCGCGACCTCATTCAGCGTGTAAGCCATGTCGCGAACGGGCGGACGATATGTCATGAACACTCCTGAAACCTGGAAGAGGCGGGAAAGGGCTCGTTTCCGGCCTTTTACTGTATTCTCCCGCCCCTGTGTACCGAGCGAAGGAAGGGTATTTTGGCGCAGTGCCTCAAAGCGACGGCGGAAGCAATCGAACGGGCGGGCAAGACCATCCGGGAAGGGCGGCTTGTCGGCTTTCCGACCGAGACCGTTTATGGACTCGGAGCCGACGCCACAAATGATAGGGCGGTCGCGAGCATTTTCGAGGCGAAGGGACGGCCCCGCTTCAACCCGCTGATCGTGCATGTGGCGAGCTTCGAAGAAGCCGAAAAACACTGTGTTTTCAACGCTGAAGCGGAAAAGCTCGCGAAAGCCTTCTGGCCGGGCGGCGTGACGCTGGTGCTGCCGCGAAGGGCAGAAACGCCGCTTTCGCTGCTGGTGAGCGCGGGGCTCGACACGGTGGCGATCCGCGTACCCGCACATGAGACGGCGCGCGCCCTCATCGAGGCGGCGAAACGGCCTCTCGCCGCGCCCTCGGCGAACCCTTCCGGCAAGGTGAGCCCGACCACGGCAGCGCATGTGATGGAGGGGCTTGGGGAAGCGCCGGAGCTTGCCTTGGTGCTCGACGGGGGCGCCTGCCCGCTCGGGCTCGAATCCACGGTGATCGGATTTCCTCAAGGCGCGCCGACACTTCTGAGGCCCGGCGCGGTGGCGCGGGAAGAAATAGAGAAGGTACTGGGCAAGAAGCTCATGGATGCCGACGCGGCGAGCGGCGAGGAGGGACGCGCCTCGCCGGGCCAGCTCGAGAGCCATTATGCGCCGGGCTCGCCGATCAGGCTCGATGCCCGCGAGGTGGCGGAAGACGAGGTGCTGCTCGCCTTCGGCCCCGACGCGCCGGAGGCAAGAACCTCAATGAATCTCTCGCCTTCGGGCGACCTCAGGGAAGCGGCGGCGAACCTCTTCGCGATGCTGCGCGCAATCGACGCGGAGGCAGAGGGCCGGCGCATCGCCGTCATGCCGATCCCCATGACGGGGCTCGGCGAGGCGATCAACGACAGGCTGAAAAGAGCTGCTGCTCCAAGAGAATCAAAGAGTTAGAGAGGCCCGACGAGGATCGTCGGGATGCCGTTCGTCGGCGGCTTGATGGTGGCGACGGCGGTGCCTTCCTTCCGGCCTGGCTTTACCTCCGACACATCGCGGCCGGCGGCGGCGAGACGGTCACGAACCGCGCCGACATTCTCCGCCTTCCAGGCAAGTCCCCAGAAATGTTCGGCTTTCGGTGCCTTTGCCTTGTCGAGCGGCTCGACCACCTCGATGGTGAGGCCGCCGACACGGAAGAAAAGCTGACGGACGCCCCATTCGGGCTTGGTGTGATCGAGGGCGAGACGGATGCCGAGCTTGTCCCCGAAAAGCGCCCTGCAGCCTTCAGCATCGGGGGTCATCACCACGACATGATCGCAGGCGGAGACGGCCTCCGCCTCCCGCACACCTTCGGACAGGGGCGCGGGCGGCAGCGCATCCGCAGGGCTAAGATGTTGAATTCCCAGCATGAAAAGGCCGCGGACTTCATCCTTCGGCATGGCGATGGTGCGCCACTCGCGGATGGCGCCCGTGATCTCGTCTCGGCCCTTGCCGTCCACGGGATCGCCGGACTTGAGGCCCCGCGCGCGGAAGGCGGCGGTGGCGGCAGCGGCATCGTCGACGCCAAGCACGATGCCGTAAAGGCCTTCGCCCTTCTCATCGAGATGGGCTTTCAGCGCGTCGGCATTCGCGCCCTCGGCGACCGGCGCGTAGAGCTCCACATAGGTATTTGCGAGGCGGTACAAGACGTTACCGGTGCCGACGCCGGGATGGACACCCTTCCAGGAGGGATCGCGGCCGAAGATCGCCGTATAGTTCTTCTCCGCTTCCTTGAGGTCGCGGACGGCGATGATGATGTGGTCGACGCTCGTTACTTCAGTCATTTGCGATAGTCCATTTGAGGGCTTTTCCGGCATTCGGGGGCGGCACTCTAGGGGCAAACCGGGAAGGCCGCCAGATGGGGTCAAGCAACGGGTTTTGCGCCGGATTTATGCCCGGGAGCGGGGATAAACAGGGGGTCACCGTCATCGAAACGTCATGATAACGTCACAAAGGGCTCTTCCATTCATTCGTATACGGATGAAAAAAGAAATAGTCCCCGGTTTTGCCCCCCACGCCCCCCGCTTTCACGCGGGCGGCACATTTGCTTAGATCGCCCCTCACCGCCCAATGCCAAGAAGGCGAAACCCATGTCCCTCTCCGCTGCCCGCCTCCGCACCATCTTCGACGAGCTCAGCCGTCAATATGGCGTGCCGGGAGCCGCCATTGCCGTGTGGGCGGGCGGCGAACTGAAAGAGGCGGCGGCGGGCGTCTGCAATATCGAAACGAAGGTGCCTGTGACGGCGGACACGCTGTTCCAGATCGGCTCGATCACCAAGCTCTATACGACGGCGCTCTGCCTGCAGCTTGTGGAGGAAGGGAAGCTAGACCTCGACAAGCCGGTGCGGGACGTTATCCCCGATTTCGCGGTGGCGGACGAAGAGGTGGCGGCCCGGGTGACGCTTCGCCACCTGCTCAATCACACGAGCGGCATCGACGGCGACTTCTTCAAGGATGCGGGGCGCGGCGAGGACCGGATCGAGAAATATGTCCGCCTGCTGAAGGATGTGAAGCAGATCCACCCGCTGGGGCAGATGTTCTCCTATTGCAATGCGGGCTTCGTGGTCGCGGGCCGCATGATCGAGCTGGCGACGGGCAAGACATGGGACAAGGCGGTGCGCGAGCGGATCGCGAAGCCGCTCGGCACGCCCTCCTTCTCGACGCTGCCGGAACAGGCGATGCGGCACCAGACGGCAATCGGCCATGTGGGACAGCCCGGCGCGCTCGCCGTCACGCCCATTGCCTATCTCGCGCAGTCGAACGCGCCGGCAGGCTCCATGCCGATGGCCCGTGCAAGCGACGTGATCGCCTTCGCGCGAATGATGATGAATGACGGTGTGGCGGCGAACGGAACGCCGGTCCTCGCCGCCGACAGCGTTCACCAGATGCATCTGCGGACCGTGACCTGCCCGCCGCAGATGAATATCGACGCCATCGGGCTCGGCAGCTTCCTCTGGGACTGGAACGGCGACGGGCATTATGAGGTGTTCGGCCATGACGGCTCGACGATCGGGCAGGCGGCCTGGCTGCGCTATCACACGGAGAGCGAGACGGCGGTGGCGCTGCTGACGAATGGGGGCAACGGCAAGGGGCTCGCCGACGAAATGCTGGCGGCGATCTTCTCGGACGCCGCGGGCATCCAGCCGCCGGAACCGCCCGCCCCAGCCCGCGAGGGCATGCCGGAGGTTTCGCGGTTCACCGGCACCTATGGCAAGGCGAGCGGCACGGTCGAGGTTTCAGTGAAGGAAGGCGGGCTTGTCGCGCTTCACCGCGCCGCGCCGGACTTCGCGGCGCTGCAGGGGACATATGCCGTCGAACTCAAGCCCGTTACCGAGACGCTTTTTGTGGGCACCATGCCGGGATATACGCGGCCCGCGACCTATCACTTCCTCGAGGCGGACGATCAAGGCCGCGCGCTTTATCTCCATACGGGCGCGCGGGCGCATCGGCGGGTGGAGTGAGGATACGGCGGGGATTTGCCTCTAACCGCGCCTAAAACAGAAGTGTCATCCCGGCGAAAGCCGGGACCCAATAGCGGCGCTGCAACCAATGAGCTATTTCGTCTACATCCTCGCCAGCCGCAAGCATGGGACACTCTATGTGGGAGTGACGAACGATCTCGGCAGGCGCGTGGAGGACCATCGCAGCGGCACCGCATCCGGCTTCACGAAGAAATATCGTGTCCATATGCTCGTCTATGCGGAAACTCATGATGATATAGAAGAAGCCATCAGGCGCGAGAAGGCGATCAAGGAATGGAAGTGCGCCTGGAAAGTGCAATTGATCGAGAAGGCAAATCCCGAGTGGAACGATTTGACCGAGTCTCTGAATCGATAGGCCAATGGGTCCCGGCTTTCGCCGGGATGACATTGTTTTTTGTAGCGGATGATTTGCTTTACATCGGTGGCACAAGAACCAGCCGCCAAATTGCGGCATTGCCATGAAACCCACGCCCGAGACATTGCAGCGTTTGAAGGAGATCGTTGGCGAGAAGGGCTTTGTCGCCGATGAGCGCGACATGGCGCCCTATCTCGTGGAACGGCGCGAGCTCTACAAGGGCCGCGCGGCAGCGGTGCTGCGCCCTGCCAACACGGAAGAAGTCTCCGCGATCATGAAACTCGCGCATGAGACGGGGCTCCATGTCGTGCCACAGGGCGGGAATACCGGGCTCGTCGGCGGACAGGTGCCCGATGCGACGGGCGAGGAAATCGTGCTGTCGCTCGCACGCATGAAGCGGATACGCGCCGTCGACGCGGAGAACAATACGCTCACCGTCGATGCGGGCGTGACGCTCGCCGAAGCACAGGAAGCGGCGCGCGAAGCGGACCGTCTTTTCCCCTTGAGCCTTGCTTCCGAGGGCTCGTGCCAGATCGGCGGCAATCTCGCGACCAATGCAGGCGGCACGCAGGTGCTGCGCTACGGGAATGCGCGCGACCTCGTGCTCGGGCTCGAGGTGGTGCTGGCGAATGGCGACATCTGGAACGGGCTGACGGGACTCCGGAAGGACAATACGGGCTACGACCTTCGCCATCTTTTCATGGGCTCGGAAGGAACGCTCGGCATCATCACAGGCGCGGTGCTGAAACTTTTCCCGCGGCCACGCGCCGTCTCAACCGCCTTTGCGGCCGTGCCGAGCGTGGAAGCGGCGGTGAAGCTGCTCCGCGTCGCGGACGGGCTATCGGGCGGGAACGTGACGACCTTCGAACTCGTGCCGCGCATCGGCGTCGAATTCGTGACGCGGCATCTCGAAGGGGCGAGCGATCCGCTTCCCGTTTTACCTTCCGGGCCATCGCCCTGGTATGTGCTGATCGAGATGACGGCGGGAACGGAAACGGCGCGGCTCGATGAGACGATGGAAGCCGCACTCGCCGAAGGGCTCGAAACGGGACTCGTGAGCGATGCCGCCATCGCGCAATCGGAGACGCAGCGGGACGACTTCCGCCGCTTGCGCGAGAGCCTGTCCGATGTGCAGCGCGCGGAAGGCGGGAGCATCAAGCATGATGTTTCCGTGCCGGTGTCGCGCATGGCGGAGTTCATCGCGCGGGCGACGAAGGCGGTGAGCGAGCGGCTGCCCGGCATTCGCCCCGTGCCCTTCGGCCATATCGGCGACGGGAATGTTCACTTCAACCTGAGCCAGCCGGTGGAGATGGACAAGGGCGAGTTCCTCGCGCTCTGGAGCGAGATGAACGGCATCGTGCACGGCATCGTGCGCGAGATGGGCGGCTCGATCAGCGCGGAGCACGGCGTCGGCCAGTTGAAGCGCGACGAAATCGCGGCGACGAAATCGCCGGTCGAGATCGGCATGATGCGGGCGCTGAAGCAGGCGCTCGACCCGAAGGGGATACTCAATCCGGGGAAGGTGGTTTAGAGGGGAGTGTTCCTCCCCTGCTCTCTTTCAACGTCATTGCGAGCGACCGCAAGGGAGCGAAGCAATCCAGGGGCGGCAAGCACGGAGCACCCCGCTCCTGGATTGCTTCGTCGCGCCATGGCGCTCCTCGCAATGACGATTGGATAGACTTGCGCTTGTTGAGCGGCGAGCGGGTCCCGGCAACAAGTGCCGGGATGACACGGAGTTTTTAGCTGAATTAGCGTCTCAATCCGCACTCCGCGCCAGCGCGTTGCCGATGGGAAGGTTCTGCGCGGGGACGATGAGGATCTTGTCGATGCGGGGGCCGTCCATGTCGACGATTTCGAAACGGTAGCCGTTCCAGGCGAAATAGTCGCCCTCGCGCGGCAGGCGGCCGAACCAGTTGAACATGACGCCCGCGAGCGTGTTCACCTCCGAGCTTTCATCGCCCGGCAGCTTATGCAGCTTCAGGAGGCGGCGCACCTCCTCCACGGAGACGACGCCGTCGATGATCCATGAACCGTCCTCGCGGATCGCGACGGCGGAATTGTTGTTCGCGGCGTGATCGGAAATGTCACCGATCATGGCGAAGAAGATTTCCGACATGGTGATGGTGCCGACGACATCGCCATATTCGTCGATGACGAAGCCCATGAACATGTTTTCGGACTGAAGAATGCTCAGCGCCTTCAACACGCTCGCCGTGCGCGGAATGTAGAGCGGCGGCGACATGCGCGCGAGAAGCTGATCGTTCGAGCGAGGGTTGAGGAAGAGATCCTCGAGCCGCACCATGCCGATGAAGGGACCGTTCGGCCCACGCCGGATCGGATAGCGCATCTTCTGATGCTCGCGGATCATGGCGAGATTTTTCTCGACATCTTCCTCGACATCGAGCCAGACGAGCTGGATACGCGGCGTCATGATTTCCGCAACGCGCGTATCGCCGAGATGGAAGACGCGATTGACGATGTCGCGCTCGACGCTCTCGATGGCGCCGGCGGCGGCGCCCTCCTCCACCAGATGCTTGATCTCGTCTTCCGTGACCTTCGGCACCTCGCGACCGGTGATGCCGTAGAGCTTCAGCACGGCTTCCGTCGACCAGGAGAGGAAGGTGACGGCGGGGCCGAGCAGCCTCGACAGGCGGTTCATCGGCCGGGCGATGGCGGAGGCAATGCCTTCCGGGTTCGACAGGGCGAGACGCTTCGGCACGAGCTCGCCCAGGATGAGCGAGAGATAGGTGATGATGACGACGACGAAACCGAAGGCGAGGGCTTCAGCGTAAGCGCCGATCCAGGGCCAGCCGGCGATGGCTTCGGAAAGCGGACCGGCGAGCGTCGCACCACCGAAGGCGCCCGCGAAGACGCCTACCAGCGTGATGCCGATCTGCACGGAGGAAAGGAAGCGGCCGGGCTCGGACTGGAGCTTCAGCGCGGCCTCGGGACCCGAGACCGGGCCGTCGCCCTTCCGGCGCTTCGACAGGAGCGCCTGCAGCCGCTGACGGCGCGACGAGACGACAGCCATTTCCGACATCGAGAAAAACCCGTTCAAGAGGATCAGAACGAGCAGGATGATGATGTTCGAGAGCATGGCGTCCCCGGGGGCTGGGGGAGAAGTATAGGGGCAAAGGGCGCGGCTGGCGACGGGGAAGCGGCAGGGGCGAAATCTTGCTAGTCTCGGCGGCTTTCCGGCGCCTCCAGAGAAAGCACATGACGAATATGGAAATCGAATCAACCGAGGTGAGGCCCGCGCGCGACGAGGCGTCGAAGGGTTTCCATCTCTCGCTCGGCTACGAGGTGGAGGATGTGACCTTCACGTCGAAGCGGCTCCGGCCGATGCCGCATGCGATCGTGTGAGGGTATTTCCTCCCCCCGCCCCGATAAATTCTTCGCGCTGCTCGAATTTATCGACCCGCCCCCAAGGGCGGGTGGGACGCGACGCCTGCGCTATTCGCCGAAACCTTGCCGCCCGCCCTCCCCTCGGGGAGGGTCGAAATTTGCGAAGCGAATTTCGGGGCGGGGGCGCCTCAGAACAAGCCCATCTGACGGGTGTCTTCCGCGCGCTTCTTCGGGCGGGGCGCGCGTTCGGGCTCCGCTTCCGCGAGGGCGCGCTCCTGCAGCGAGGGGTCGTCATTCGCGACGCGATTGATCCGTGTACTGACGGGGATCGCCTCCATGAGATTGTCCGGCGCGGGGCGAAGAAGCGCGAGGAGCTCCTTTTCCGTGGCGCCGGGGTCGAGCCAGAGGTCCCAGTCTTTCTCGTCCAGAATGACGGGCATCCGGTGATGAACCGCTTTCAGGGTCTCGTTCGCCTCCGTCGTGACGATGGCGCAGCTGTCGAGCTCGCTGCCGCCCGCGGGCATCCAGATGTCCCAGACGGCGGCCATGGCGAAGGGCTTGCGGTCGCGGCGGCGGATGAAGAAGGGCTGCTTCGGCCCTGCTCCTTGCGATTTCCACTCGTAGAAGCCGTCCGCCGGCATGAGCGCGCGGTGATGGCGGAAGGCCCCGCGGAAGGAGGGTTTTTCGGCGATCGTCTCGGCCCGCGCGTTTATGAGGATCGATTGCGGCATTTCCTTCGCCCATGAGGGGACGAGCCCCCAGCGCACCAGCAGGAAACGGCGGCGGCTGCCGCCCTGCCCGTCCTGTTCGCGGATGACGATGGGCACGGGCTGGGAAGGCGCGATGTTGTATCGCGGGGGGAAGGCCGGCTCGTCGACATAGCCGAAGAGAGAGCGCATCGCCTCGGGTGGCGTGGTGATGGAAAAACGTCCGCACATGGGCGCGAGAGTAAGGTGAGTCGGGATTTGCTGCACGCGTGGGAGGCGACACACGGGCTGTTATCTTGTAACATTGCGCCCGGCAAAGGAGGCGGCATGGCAGCGCGCGGCGCGGCACAGAACAAGGGACCTGCAACGGCGCAGGCGCATCAGTCCCACAATCATCGCGAGTGCATCGACGATGCGCTGACGCGGGCACGGGAGATTTGCGCCGCGCGCGACGTGCAGCTCACGCCGCTGCGCGAGAAGGTGCTGCAGATAGTCTGGCGGAGCCACAAGCCGGTGGGCGCCTATGATGTGCTGGACGAACTCGCGCGGAGCCACAAATCGGCCCGTCCGCCCACGGTCTATCGCGCGCTCGACTTCCTGATGGGCGAGGGCCTCATCCACAAGATCGAATCGCTCAATGCCTATCTCGGCTGCACGGAAGCGGGAGCGCCGCATTCCGGCCAGTTCCTGATCTGCCGCCAATGCGGGGCGACGGAGGAAATCGTCGATCCGAAGCTCGAGGCGGCGCTCGACCAGGCGGCGAAGCGCGTGCATTTCTCGGCGGAGCACAAGGTGGTGGAAATTTCGGGCCTCTGCGCGAGATGTGCCGCCTGAACGGACGCAGACCCGTTTCCCCTTCGCCCCGAAAGGCACTAGGATCGCCGCCGTCCCGAGCCTTTCCCACGGAGCTGCCCCGATGATCCGCCTTGCCAACCCGATCGCGTGCCTTGCCGGCGCAAGCCTTCTCCTCGCCGCGACGGGCGCAGCCGCGATCAGCCCGAAATATCACGCGGGCACCCGCTCGGGGCCCTTCGTCGCGACGGAAAAATCGCTCGGCGATCTCCTCGGCGACGGCTACGAGATCCGCGGGAATCTCGGCACGGCGCTCATCCTGCAGAAAAAGGCGTCCGTTTATTCCTGCCAGATTCCGCCCAATCCCGAGAAACTCGATTTCGAGCCCTATTTCGTCTGTTCCGAACTGCGGGAACTCGCGCGCGACGCAGCGGAAACGGAGGAACCGGCGGAGGCTCCCCAAACAGGGAATTGACCGGGAGCCGCGCGGCCCCGATGCTGCGCGGGTAGAGCAAGTTCCCCGACACGCGAGTCGAGTAACTTGCTCTTGTTTCTTTTTGTCGCGCGTTCTTTCCGAAAACCGGTGTCCACTTTTCGGCAACGCGCTCTAGTATCGAATTCAAGAAAAGATCCAGGATCAGGGAGAGCAGGAGATGAGCTACAAGCCTTTCGACCTTTCGGGCAAGGTGGCCCTTGTGACGGGCGGCAATGGCGGCATCGGTCTCGGCATGGCGGATGCGATCGCGCAGTCGGGCGCGGATGTCGCGATCTGGGGCACGAACGAGGACAAGAACAGACACGCTGCCGATCAGCTCCGCGCGCATGGCGTGAAGGTCTATACGCGCAAGGTGGACGTCTCCGACGAGCAACAGGTCGTGGACGGCATCGGCGCGACGGTGAAGGAACTCGGACGGATCGACGCGGTCTTCGCCAATGCGGGCGTCGGCTTCGGCGCGCCCTCCTTCCTCGAAATGTCCACGGAGGTCTATCGCAAGACGCTCGCCGTGAACCTCGACGGCGTTTTCTGGACGCTGCGCGAAAGCGCACGGCACATGGTCGAGCGCGCGAAGAAGGGCGATGCGGGCGGCTCGCTTGTCGGCATTGCAAGCCTTGCCGCCATCGAGGGCGCGGCGCGCAACGAAGCCTATGCGGCGACGAAGGGCGGCGTGATCTCCATGATCAAGAGCATCGCGGTGGAACATGCGCGCTACGGGATGCGCGCCAATGCGATCCTGCCGGGCTGGATCGCGACCGACATGACGGCGCAGGCGCAGGCCGCGCCCGCCTTCGCGGAAAAGGTGATCCCGCGCGTGCCGGCCAGGCGCTGGGGCGAGCCGGGCGATTTCGGCGGCGTGGCGGTCTATCTCACCTCGGACGCTTCGTCCTATCATTCGGGTGACACTTTCGTCATCGACGGCGGCTATGCGATCTTCTGAGGACGGATGACGGACAAACGGAACAGCACGGAGGAGGAAGACGCCGGCATCGACCGGCGGCTGATCCTCATGGCCCGAACGGTGGTCGTGCTGTTCCGCGAGTTCGAGAAGATCGCGCGGGAACTGGAGATCACCATCCCGCAATACCGCTTCCTGCTGTTTCTGAAACGCGGACCGAAACGGGCGGGAGAGCTCGCCGTGGAAGCGGCGATCCAGAAGCCCACGGCTTCCGGCCTCATCGCGGACATGGAAAAGCGCGGGCTCATCTCGCGCAAGCCCGACAAGGATGACGGGCGCAGCGTGAAGCTCAGCCTGACGGCGAAGGGGCTCAGGAAGCATCGCGAATTCGAGGAGGCGCTTGCACGCTATCTCCCCTCGCTCATCGAAGCGGGGGACCGGGAGCGCATGCTCGATGCCTTTTCCGAACTCGCCTATATCATCGATAGCCGGAGCACCACCGCATCGCCGAAGACGGTGGAACAGCTCGTGGAGGATGCTGGCTGACGCCGGGCAGGAAGCAGAAGGGGGGAGCCGATGAGTCTCGATCTCAATCCGGTGTCTGTGTCGGATTATCGCGAGGTGGCGCGTAAACGCCTGCCGACGCAGCTTTTCGACTATCTCGATGGCGGCTCCTATGCGGAGCGGACGCTACACGACAATGTGGAAGCCTTCTCGCGGCTGAAACTTCGCCAGCGCGTGCTGCGGGACGTGAGCAATATCGACACGTCCGCGGAGGTTTTCGGCGAAAAATGGACGATCCCGGCGGGCCTTGCGCCGGTCGGCTTCGCGGGCATGTATGCGAAGCGCGGCGAAGTGCAGGCGGCGCGCGCGGCGGAAAAATTCGGCGTGCCCTACACGCTCTCGACGGTCGGCATCTGCTCCATCGAGGAAATCGCCAAGGCGACGAAGAAACCCTTCTGGTTCCAGCTTTACGTCATCAAGGATCGCGGCTATGCGGCGGAGCTGATGAAGCGCGCGCATGAGGCGGGCTGTTCGGCGCTCGTCTTCACGGTCGACCTTGCCGTGCTCGGCGCGCGCTACCGCGATATCCGCAACGGCATGAACACGCAGATGACGCTCGGCAAGCGGCTGAAGGTTGCGGCGGATTTCGCGCGGCGCGTCCACTGGATCAGGGATGTGGCGCTTGGCGGGCGGCCGCTCGATTTCGGCAATTTGCGCGAGGCGGTTCCGAATGCGCGCGGCTTCGGCGAATTCGGCGCCTGGGTGGCGCAGAACCTCGACCCTTCGATGACCTGGGACGATCTCGAATGGGTGCGCAAGAACTGGCCGGGCCGGATCATCATCAAGGGCGTGATGGACGCGGAAGATGCGCGGCTCGCGATGAAGACCATCGCGCCGGACGGCATCGTCGTTTCGAACCATGGCGGACGGCAACTCGACTCGACGCCCGCGACCATCGAAGCCCTGCCCGCGGTCCGCGAAGAAGTGGGCGACGCCACGACGGTGCTTCTCGATGGCGGCATCAGGAGCGGGCTCGACATCGTGAAGGCGCTGGCGATGGGCGCGGATGCCTGCCTGATGGGGCGGCCCTGGGTCTATGCGCTGGCGGCGCGCGGCGAGGCGGGCGTCACCGCCATGCTCGGCACGATGCGGCAGGAAATGCATGTGGCGATGGCGCTGACGGGCTGCACGAGCCGCAAGGAAATCGACCGCAGCGCGATCGCGTGAAGCAGAAGTAGCTGGCCTACTCAGCCTTCGTGATGCGGAGGATCTGGCCGTCTTCCTCATCCGTCAGGAGATAGAGCGCGCCGTCGGGGCCTTGCCGGACATCGCGGATGCGCAGGCCGAGTTCTCTCAGCATGGGTTCTTCATGGGTGACCTTCTCGCCGTCGAGAACGAGACGGTAGAGACCGGGGCGCGCGAGACCGCCGACAAAGGCATTGCCCTTCCAGCCGGGAACGGCATCGCCCGTGTAGAAGGCGAGGCCGGAGGTACCGATGGAGGGCACCCAGTAATGGACCGGCTCCTCCATGCCCGGCGCCGAGCTTTCGCCGGAACCGACAGGCAGGCCGCTATATTCGGTGCCATAGGAGACGACGGGCCAGCCGTAATTCCTGCCCGCCTCCGGCATGTTGAGCTCGTCGCCGCCGCGCGGCCCGTGCTCATTCGTCCATAGCTTGCCTGTTTCGGGATGGAGCGCCGCGCCCTGCTGGTTGCGGTGGCCATAAGACCAGATTTCGGGGAGCGCGCCTTCCTTACCGATAAAGGGATTGTCTTCGGGCACGGCGCCATCCGGCCGGATGCGGACGACCTTGCCGAGATGAGAGTCGAGATCCTGCGCCTGACCGCGAAACTCCTTTTTCGAGCGTTCGCCCAGCGCGATGAAGAGATGGCCCTCGTTGTCGAAGACGAGACGGGAGCCGAAATGCAGCGTGCTCGGCTCCTTGGGCTGCTGGCGGAAGATGACTTCCACATCCTGCAATTGCGGCGACATGCTTTCGGTGAGACGGCCGCGGGCAACGGCCGTGCCATTCGCATTCTTGTTTTCCGGTCCTTCGCCCCTCTCCGCATAGCTCAGATAGACGAGGCGGTTTTCCTCGAAGTCCGGATCGAGCGCGACATCGAGCAGACCGCCCTGCCCGCGCGCATCGACATCCGGCACGCCGTAGATCGCATTTCCGATCTTTCCTTCCGGCGTGACGATCCGCAGGAAGCCCGGCCGCTCCGTCACGAGGAAATTCCCATCCGGCAGGAAGGCGAGGCCCCAGGGATGTTCGAGCCCCTGGGCCAAGGTTTCGACCCGAATTTCCGCCTCTTCCGTGCGGAATGTCTCATCGAGGGCAAGCGCGGGGGCCGCCATGGCGGCGAGGCAGAAGGAGGAAGCGAGAAGAGTCTGGCGGACCATACGTCACCCTTTGTTCGAAGGAGGATCAGGTTTGCGGAGCTCCAAGACCAAAATATGGCGATCGGCGGCGGCGACCAGCCTCTCCCTTGAGAGAAGCCGGGCTTGACAGAAGCCGGGCGGTGGCGTTTTTGTTAGGCATCCGAACTAATTGACGGGCCCGCAGCAAGCGGCACCGCGCAGGGAGATTGTTCCATGGCCATTCACACACCGCTTTGCGACCTTCTGGGCATCAAATATCCGATCATGCTGGCGGGCATGGGCGGCGTGTCCTATGCGGAACTCGCCGCCGCCGTTTCCAATGCGGGCGGCTTCGGCACGCTCGGCATGGCGGGGCTTCAGCCGGAAGAAATCCGTGTACAGATGAAGAAGGTGAAGGACCTCACCGACAAACCCTTCGGCGTGGACCTTCTTGCCGCGGTGCCGGAATCGCTCGAGAAGACCGCCGACATCATGATCGAGGAAGGCGCAACGGCCTTCATCTCCGGTCTCGGCGTTCCGACGAACATTCTGGAGAAGCTGCACAAGGCCGGCATGAAGGTGATGAATGTCTGCGGCACGGTGAAACACGCCGTCGCGGGCGAAAAGGCCGGTCTCGACGCCGTGATCGCGCAGGGCACGGAAGGCGGCGGGCATACCGGCAAGGTGGCCGGCATGGCGCTCATTCCGCAGGTGGTGGACGCGGTGAAGACGATCCCGGTGATTGCCGCCGGTTCGATCATCGACGGACGCGGGCTCGCCGCCGCTCTCGCCTTCGGCGCGCAGGGCGTGTGGATGGGCACGCGCTTCATCGCCGCGAAGGAATCCCACGCGGGCGAGATGTACCGGCAGGTCATCGTGGAAGCGAAGGACACGGACACGATCGTGACGCGCTGCTATTCCGGCAAGACGATGCGCGTGTTCAACAATCCTTACGTGCAGGACTGGGAGAGCCGCCCGCAGGACATCCAGCCCTTCCCGCAGCAGGCGATCCTCTCGCATCAGAACAATGTGATGGGCGGCATCGGCGGCCAGATCGAAGGCCTGGAGCGCGACCGCTCCTGCTTCGCCATGGGCCAGGGCGCGGGCGGCATTCATGAAGTGCTTTCCGCCAAGGACATCGTCGAGAAGACGATGGAAGAAGCCGAGCAGGTTCTGGAACGGCTGAAGAAGTTCGGCTGATCCGGCCCGCTCGTCCCAGCGCCCCGACAAGGCCCATTTCCTGCAGCAGGTTTGCCGAACAGGCGATTGACTGGCTCGCAGGAGGGCCCTCGGGGCGATATGGCACAGGAACTGTGCGGAAACGGGACGGAGAGACGCAGGCGGCGTCTGCTGCCGCTCGCCCTTGCGGCCGCGCTTGCCGCACTTCCCTTCTTCACCATACGGGCCGAAGCGATGCCTGCCAGTGTGACGCAACTGGCGGAAGTTCTTGGCGGCATTCATCATCTCAGGACGCTATGCGGCACCAATGAGGGGCAGCTCTGGCGCAACAAGATGATCGAGATGATGGGAACGCTGCGTCCCGCCGAGGCGGAGAAACAGGCGCTCATCAAGCATTTCAACGATGCCTATTACCGCTACCGCAACGCCTATCCGAACTGCACGCCGACCGCGGCGAACCAGGCCGACAGGCTGATGCGCGACGGACACCGGCTGGCCGAAGAGCTGGCCGCGAGCGGACTTGGCCGCTGAACACCCACCCCGGCGGGCGATACGGCGGAATTCCGCGAGTTTCCTCCATTGTGACAGCCATTAACCTCCGTTTCATGAAACGGGAGACATTCGCCGTCAGTATGTTACAAAGGCGGAAGTTGCGGGGGCTCGCCGGCCCGGAGAGGCCGGAGACACAGACTTACAGAGAAGGACCCATGGCCGAAGATTTTCCGAGAGACGCCAGTTTCGGTCCACTCGACGAAGACGGGTACGAGACATCCCCGCTGACGGAATCCGAGCAGCGCCGCGTCGCGCTCCAGAACATTCTGGACGCCTGGGACGAGGCGCTTGGCGAAGGCGTCGAGGCCGATATTCTCGCCACGACCGCGATCTTCGCGGCGCTTTCCGACATGGTGGAAGCCTATGGCGAGGAAGCCGTTGCCGAGATGGCGAACGGTCTTGCCGACCGGGTACGCCAGGGCGAGTTCACGCTTCACCGCACGCTGAACTGAACGGCGGACGCTTTTCCCGAATTTCCATCGTCATTGCGAGCGACCGGTCAGGGAGCGAAGCAATCCAGGGGCGGCAAGCACGGAGCAAGCGGCTCCTGGATTGCTTCGTCGCGCTGCCGCGCGCCTCGCAATGACGAGGATGGTTAGATCATCACTTCGATAAGACGCGGGCCCTTCTGCTTCATGGCGGAGGAGAAGGCGTCCACGAAATCCTCCACCGTCTCGACGCGCGTGGACTCGACGCCCATGCCCTGACCGAGCGAAGCCCAGTTCAGTTCCGGGTTGTGCAGGTCGAGCATGGAGAGCGCCTTGGGGCCGGGATTCTCGGCGCCGACGCGCATGAGCTCGATATTGAGGATCGCATAGGAGCGGTTGGCGAAGATGACGTTCACGACGTCGAGCTTCTCGCGCGCCTGCGTCCAGAGCGCCTGCAGCGTATACATCGCACCGCCATCGCCATGGAGACAGACGACCTTGCGATCCGGGCAGGCGACGGCCGCGCCCGTCGCGAGCGGCAGGCCCTGGCCGATGGAGCCGCCGGTGAGCGAGAGATGGTCATGCGGCGCGGCATTTGCCGTGGCGATCATGGAGCCGATGCCGGAGGTCGCCGCTTCATCGGAGATGATGGCGTTTTCCGGCAGGAAGTGGCCGACGATCTGACCCGCGGTGAACTGGTCGAGCGCGGCGCCCGCTTTCGGCAGGTCGGGCTTCTGAAGGGGCGCGACGCCCGCCGGTTCCCTCGGCGCGCCGAGCGCATCGGCCACGGCTTCGAGCGCGGCCGTGCCATCCTCGTGCGCATGGGCGAGATAGACGATCTCCGCGCTTTCCGGCGTGCACCAGCTCGGCTTGCCCGGATAGGCAAAGAAGGAGACGGGCGGCTTCGCGCCGACAAGGATCAACTGCTCGACATCCTGCAACGTCTCGACGATCTGCTCCGCGAAATAGGGAATGCGCTCGATGACGACGCGGCCCGCGCCACGCTGGAGGCGCGGCGCGAAGGTGTCGCACATGATGCGCGCGCCGGACTTTGCGGCGATGCGGCCCGCGGCAGCGAGGCCCTTCTCCTTGAGCGCCGCGCCCCGCACGAGGACGGCGGTCTTCTTGCCGTTCTTCAGCGCGCTCGCGGCGCGGTCCACCGCATCCGACGAGACGGCGGCAGGCGCGATGCGCGGGAGCGCGGGCGCGGCCTGCTCGGCCTCCAGCCAGGCCGTGTCGGCAGGAAGGATGAGCGTCGCGATCTGGCCGGGAGGCTGCATCGCTGCCTGGACGGCGCGCGCGCCATCGGCGGCGACGGTCTTCGCGCTGGTCGAGGAATGGACCCAGCCGGAGACGGGACGCGCGAAGCCCATGATGTCGGAGGCGAGCGGCGCGTCATATTGCGCATGATAGGTCGCGTGGTCGCCGACGATGTTGACGACGGGCGTCTGCGCGCGGCGCGCATTATGAAGGTTCGCAAGACCGTTCGCGAGGCCGGGCCCGAGATGAAGGAGCGTCGCGGCAGGCTTTTCCGCCATGCGGCCATAGCCGTCGGCCGCGCCCGTCACCGCGCCTTCGAAAAGGCCCAGAATGGCGCGCATGCCCTCGACCTTGTCGAGAGCGGCGACGAAATGCATCTCGGAGGTGCCCGGATTCGAGAAACAGACTTCGACGCCAGAGTTCACCAGCGTCCGCACCAGGCTTTCCGCACCATTCATGACCGGTCTCCCCCGAGGTTTCTTTTGATGTTCGAAGATTAAAGCAAAAAGGAGCAGGCGACACGCACGAGAACGACGGCGCCGAAGATAATGATAAGCGCGCCGGAGACGCGGTTCACGATGCCCAGAAGACGATCGTTCATCTTCTGGCGGAAGAGGCTGACAAAGCCGGAGAGACCGGCCCACCAGAGCGCGGAGCCCGCCATGACGGCGATGACGATGGTGGCGGCGTGAGCATAATCCTCACCCGCATCGGCAAGGCCCGCGACGCCGCCGAAGATGGCGATGAAGCCAAGCATCGTCGCCGGATTGGTGATCGTTAGAAAGAAGGTCGTGGCGAAGACGGCGGCCATGGCGCCGGAGAGGTTTTCTTCCGCAGTATCGTCGAAATGAGGCTTGACGAACCATGTCCTCAGACCGAGCGCGAGGAGGAAGAGCCCTCCCACGATCTGCAGCGCCGTCTCGAAGCGGATGACGAGCTCGATGGCGGCGGTGAGGCCGAAAGCGGCGATGGCGGCGAAGATCGCATCGCCCGTGGCCGCGCCCGCGCCGGAAAGAAAACCGTTCAACTGGCCATAGCGGAGCGTGCGGCGAATGACGATCAGATTGACAGGGCCGATGGGCGCGGCGACCGCAAGGCCGATCGCAATACCGTTCGCCACCAGACCGAAATCAATCATGCCCTTGTTCGTCTCTCTTCGGCGGCTGCCACTCAGGCAACCACGACATCATTGCCCGGCGGCTCGGCATAGAGCTTTTCGACAAGCGCCGCGCGACGGCCGAGCGCAACCGACTGGTTGATGTAACCCTTGTCGGTGAGTTCGCCCGCATCGACGCTGGGCGGCTCCGTCATCAGGAGCGCGCGAACGACGCGCGTGCTCGAACCGGGATTGCCCTTGTTATGCGCGCGCAAGCCTTCGGCGAGACGTTCCAGCACGGCGGGATGACGCACGAGGTCTTCCACGGCGAGCGACGCATCGCCCGCGATGTTGCGGCAGGCGGGAATGTTCGGGAAGCCGAGAAGGCCGATATACGAACGGTCGAGACCGGCGACCAGCGCATCCGACAGGACGCCATTCGAACTTGCGACGACATCGACGCGAAGCTTGCCCGCGCTTACCCATGTGCCGGTGGAGAGCTTGAAATCTTCGGCCACGCGGCCGTCGAAGACGAGGCCTTCTTCCGGGCGCTCCGGATCGAGGAAGCGGGCGCCGTCGCCCAAACGGTAGAACCCTTCTTCGTCATAGGCCTCGGCGGTCTTTTCCGGATTCTTGTGATAGCCGGGCGTGATGCAATCGCCGCGCACGCGCACTTCCATCTTCTGCCCGACGGGGGCGAGCTTCAGTTCGACGCCGGGAAGCGGAAGGCCGAGAAGACCCATGCGCTCCGTCGGCCAGTGGACGTTGCAGATCGTCGGCGCGGTTTCCGTCGCACCATAGCCGGACGAGAAAGCAATGCGTTCGCCTGCGGCCTTGATCGCGACCTTCTGGATGCGGTCATAGAGATCCTGGCTGAGGGCCGCGCCGCCATAGGCAAGCGTGCGCAGGCGCGAGAAGAAATTCTTCGCCAGCGCCTCATCCGCCTCCAGCTCATCCACCAGCATGGTGTAGGCGGCGGGGACATTGGAATAAGCGGTGGGCGCGATCTCCCGGAGGTTCTGCACCGTTTCCGCGAAGCCGCCCGGCACGGGACGGCCGCCATCGATATAAAGTGTGCCGCCGGAGACGAGCAGATTGTTGAGGATCGCGTTGCCGCCGAAGCAGTGGTTCCAGGGGAGCCAGTTCAGCAGGACGGGCGGCTCGTCGCCCTCCTCTTCCACGGTGACGCTGCGCGGCATGACGGAATTCACGCACATCATGCGCTGGGTCGTGATGACGGCCTTGGGCATGCCGGTGGAGCCGGAAGTGAAGAGATACTTCGCCACCATGTCGAAGCTGAGGCTCGCGTAGCTCTCTTCGACCGCATTGCCCGGCGATGTTTCGGTGAGCGCGGAGAAAGGCGTTCCGAGCGAGCCGTCGACGGTGACGATCTCGACGCCGTCCAAGGGGAGCGCCTTCAGCGCGCGCTCGAAGGGAGCGGCTTCCTGCATGAAGATGAGCTTCGGTTCCACCAGGTCGAAGACATAGCGGAGCTTCTCGAAATCGGAACTCATGGTCGAGTAGGAAGGAGAGACCGGCGCGGCGGGCACGCCCGCGAGGATCGCGCCATAGGTCATGAGCGCGTGCTCGATGGAATTTCCCGAAAGGATCATGACGGGCGTCGACTGATCGAGGCCGCGATCGAGCAGCGCCTGCGCGATGGCATTCACCTTCGCATTCGCCTGCGCATAGGTGAGAATATCCCACTCACCAAAGCCTTCTTTTGCCGGCTTCCGCCTTCCGAGCCAGACGCGATCCGGCGCTTCCACCGCCCATTTGCGGATCGGCTCGATCAGGTTCGAGGGAACGGGGCGGAGCGGATGCGGATTGCGCAGTACGATGGAGCCGTCGGCGCGGCGCTCGACTTCGAGCTTGCGCTCCACGTAACGCGGATCGCGATAGGGCGGCAGATTCAGGTCCAAGGCGGTCGCGCTCCCCTTCACGCGTTCACGTCGACAATGGCGCGTCCGCGCACATGGCCGGCGAGAATTTCCTGCGCGAGCTTCGGCACGTCGTCGAGCTTCGCGCGGAAGCTCATCGCCTCGAGCTTCTTCATGTCGAGATCGGTCGCGAGGCGGGCCCAGGCTTCCTCGCGCTTTTCCATCGGCGCCATAACGCTGTCGATGCCCGCGAGCGTGACGCCGCGCAGGATGAAGGGTGCCACGGAGCCCGGCAGGTCCATGCCCTGCGCGAGGCCGCAGGCCGCGACCGTGCCGCCATATTTCGTCATGGAGAGGACGTTGGCGAGGGTGTGGCTGCCGACGCAATCGACGGCGCCTGCCCAGCGCTCCTTGCCGAGCGGCTTTGCGGGGTTCGAAAGCTCGCCCCGGTCGATGATCTCGTCCGCGCCGAGGCCCTTCAGGTAGTCGGCTTCGGAGGCGCGGCCCGTGGAGGCGATGACGTGGTAGCCGAGCTTCGCGAGGATCGCGATGGCGACGGAGCCGACGCCGCCCGCGGCGCCGGTGACGACGACGTCGCTGCCGGGCTTCACGCCGTTCTTTTCCAGCGCGAGGACGCAGAGCATGGAGGTGTAGCCAGCGGTGCCGATGGCCATGGCCTGCTCGTTCGAAATCGCATCCGGCAGCTTTACCAGCCAGTCGCCCTTCACGCGCGCCTTCTGCGCATAGCCGCCGCTGTGACCTTCGCCAACGCCATAACCGTTCAGTACGACGCGGTCCCCCGGCTTGAACTTCGGATTGTCCGACTTCTCGACCTTGCCGGAAAAATCGATGCCGGGAATGAGCGGCCAGGCGCGGATGATCGGCGCCGCGCCGGTGAGCGCGAGGCCATCCTTGTAGTTCACGGTCGAATAATCGACGGCGACGGTGACGTCGCCCTCCATGAGATCGGCCTCGGTGAGATTCGCGAATTCGACCTGCGGTGCCTTTTCGCCCTTCGACGCGCGGATGGCGCGGAACGTCCCTGTCATTTCCCGTCCTACTTTATTTTCCGGAGCCTTTTGCGGCCCTGTTGATGCCCTGTTGGCGACAAACGAGCCCAAATCAGCCGCCGGGTCAAGCAGCGGCGGGCCCTGCCAATGCCTCTCTGGCACTCACTCCCCGAAGTGAGTGCTAACACCTTGTTTTCATTCGCCGAATCGGTCTTCAGCGAGATTTGTCAATATCGACGCGTGAATTTTTCACGACTACGATTCACGTGTGATGAGGCCCTACAAGTCGGGGCGAGTTGCGGCATTGCTGTCTGGATTGAAACGATCTGGAGGTTCAAGCGTGAGACAGGTTTCGGAACTGAAGAAACTCCTCGAAGGATACCGGCTGGTAACGGCCGAAATTCTCTACCGGATGCCCGACCATCCAAAGCTGCTGCAGAGCTATATCTGGCAGGATTACGACCTGGAGCCGAAATATCCGGCGCTTTCCAAATTTCTCGATTTCTGGAGCCGCGAGCTCGACGGGCCGATCCATTCGGTGCGTGTGGGCACGCGCCGGGTGATCCATCCGAGCGAGTTCGTGCGCGCGGACTTCACGGGCGCGATTCATTAGCGGTTTGTACCGGAGTTGATTTGGAGCCCACCCTCCCCCTGTGGGAGGGTCGAAAAGCGAGCGCAGCGAGATTTTCGGGGAGGGGTTCTCCGCTGACGGCAAGCGACCCGCCTGCTTTCCACGTCTCCCCCTCCCCTAAAAATCCTGACGGATTTTTAGACCCTCCCACAGGGGGAGGGTGATCCTGATGGATGGGTCGTCGCGTGGCGCCACTAGATTGCCGACCTCCTTAAAATTCAAAGGAGTGCCCGGCAATGACGATGCTGTTTAGTCTCAGTGACGCGGCAGGGCCTCGACGAAGGCGATGGGCTCGCCCGTTGCCTTCGATGCAAGCTCGTCTTCCCACATGGCGCGGTAGCCGCGCACGACGGTGCCGATGGGCCAGCCCTTCACCTTCATGCCGTTATAGGGCGTCCAGCCGCATTTCGAGGCGATCCACTTGTCCTCAATCACACGCGTCGCGCTCATGTCGACAATGGTGAGGTCCGCGTCGTAGCCGACCGCGATGCGGCCCTTGCGCGACATGCCGAAGATGCGCTGCGGACCGGCGGAGGTGAGGTCCACGAAACGCTGCAGCGTGAGGCGGCCCTCATTCACATGGTTCAGCATGATGGGCACGAGCGTCTGCACGCCGGGCATGCCCGAGGGCGACTTCGGATAAGGCTGTTCCTTCTCTTCGGTCGTATGCGGCGCATGATCGGAGCCCAGCACATCGACAATGCCGGCGGCGATGCCTTCCCACAGGCCCGCACGATGCTCGTGACCGCGGATGGGCGGGTTCATCTGCGCATAGGTGCCGAGCGCCTCGTAGCATTCCGGCGCGGCGAGCGTCAGATGCTGCGGGGTCACTTCCACCGTCGCGATGTCCTTGTGCTTCGCCAGAATGGGAATTTCGTCCGCCGTCGAGATATGAAGCACATGGATCCGCTTGCCCGCCTCGCGCGCAAGGCGGAGCAGGCGCGTGGTGCAGAGAACGGCGGCTTCCGCATCGCGCCAGACGGGATGCGTCTCGACATGGCCAAGCAGCGCGAGTTCGCGGCGCTCGCGCAGGCGGAATTCATCTTCCGAGTGGAAGGCCGCGCGGCGGTTGATCGCGCGCAGCACGCGGAGCACATCCTCGTCCTTCTCGACGAGAAGCGTGCCGGTGGAGGAGCCCATGAAGACCTTGATGCCGCAGCAGCCGGGCGTGCGCTCGATGTCGGCGAGGATGTCGACATTTTCCGTGGTCGCGCCGCCATAGAAGGCGAAGTCGCAATACATGCGGTGACGCGCACGGCCGACCTTGTCGGTGAGCGCGTCTGGCGTGGTCGTGGGCGGCTTGGTGTTCGGCATTTCGAAGACCGAGGTGACGCCGCCAAGCGCGGCGGCGCGGCCGCCCGACTCGAGGTCTTCCTTGTGTTCGTTGCCGGGCTCGCGGAGATGGACCTGGCTGTCGACCACGCCGGGCAGGACATGAAGCCCCTTCACATCGACAATCTCGGCGGCATCGGCCTGCGAAAGATCGCCGATGGCGGCGATGCGGCCATCCTTTACCGCAATGTCGGCTTCACCGATGCCGTCATGATTGACGATTGTGCCGCGGCGGAAGATGAGATCGTAGGTGACGCTCACGGGGCTTATCCTTCCTGACTGGTTTCGCCACAATGCGCAGTAGCACTAAACGGGGCGTTACAGAAATCATAGAGACGCTGGCCGAAGACATTTCGCCCCTCATTTTCTATTCCCGAGTGAGGCAACACCTCTCAACAGTACCCGGCCGAGATAAGGAGCGCTCGCAATGAGCATGAACGAGGCAGCATGGAAGATCGGCACTTCCAGCTCTGTTTTTAGCTGATTGCAATTCACGTTGTAGAAGCACATCCACTCCCAAGAATGAAGGGCGTAGCCAACGAGAAACATGTAGAAAAAAACGAATCCGTACAAATTGCCTACGCGATACCGATTCAACCTTCCGGGATCGTTCAGGAAACTTGTCTCCGTCATCATGACGAAAACCACAGCAGCGAGGACTTCCAAAAACGAGATCATCAATACGCTCGTTTGATGATCCACATGATGCAGTATCAGGATGCTTCTTTCGGCATCCGGCTCGGAACCCACCACCCGATAGGCTTCCGAGAACAGATTTTTCGACAGATAGTCGTCAATCTGGAAGACATTGAAATCGAACGTGAACCCCCAAAGGACGAAAAGCGCAAACACACCGCTGCCCACCGCGAAAGACCAGTTTGCCCATCTGGTCTCATGAACCGCGATATCGGTTTCATTCATGGCCGTTCCAACAAGTTTGCCGACCATTGCCTTGTCGGCAACCGCCCCAAATCAGTGCCTACGGGCCATTCTGGCCATTCGCGGCCGTTTTCGCCAGCAGGGCGATGGCCGCTTGCTCGACAGTCGCGACGTCGAGGTCTTCCATGTGATTGCGGCTGACATGCCAGGTGACCTCGCCGCCCTCCTCCGCCTTGATCTCCTCATGCGAACGGGGGACGCGGACGGTGACGGCTTTCGGACCCCAGGGCGCGTAGATCGCATCGGCCGTGGGCCCGAAGAGACCAATGGTGGGTGCGCCGGCGGCGGCGGCAAGGTGCATCAGGCCGGAATCATTGCCGACATAAAGACGGACGCGGGAGAAACAGGCGCCGACTTCGTCGATCCCGGCGCCGACGAGATCGATCCGGCGCTCGGGCGGGACCGCCTCGAGGACAGGACGGCAGGCCTCGTCCTCGCCGGGGCCGCCGGTGACGAGGAGATGGGCGCCTTCCATTGGCCCACCGGGGCCGAGAAGGCGGCGGGCGAGCTCGGCGAAGCGCTCCACCGGCCACATCTTGCCGGGCCATGCAGCGGTCGGCCCCATCGCAAGGACCTGCATCCCGTCGGGGATGGTCTGCCTGGCCTTTGCGAGCATTTCCTCGCCCGGCCAGAGACGCGGCGAGGGCGCGGGATCGAGACCGACTGTGCGCGCATTGTGCTCGACGCGGTGGAGCGTGTGTTCCGGCTTCAAAATCCGGCGGTCGAAAGTCCAGAGGAGCCAGGCCGTGGCGGAGCCGCGCAGATCGATCACGATGTCGAAGCGGCGGAACATGGTGGCCTTCAGGAGCTTGCGCCAATGGCCGATGCGCTTTTCCTTGCGCATCTCGATGATGCGGGTGACGCGCGGCGCGTGAGCGAAGACGGGAACGGCAAGCGGCCCGCAGGCGACCCAGAACTCTGCTTCCGGGTAGCGCTCCATCAAACCGCCGAGGACGCCCGTCGAGAGGACGGCGTCGCCGATGCGGTTGGAGGCAATGAAGAGAATTCGCATTCAGGATTCGCGAGGCGCATGAAACCGGCGGGGCCGCAAAAGCGCCCCTGCCGGTTTATAGGAGGCCGGGAAGCATGTGCCAAGCTGGTGCTCTTGCGGAAGGGCGGTATGACGCCTAAATCTGGAAGCCGGAACGAAACGAGGCACAAGAAATGGCGGGCAGGTTCGCTTCTGTCTTGAGCGGGCGCGGGGTTATTCGGGTCTCGGGCGAGGAAGCGCGCAGCTTCCTGCAGAATCTCGTCACCAATAATGTGGAGAAGGCGAAAGGCGCGCAGGCCGTCTATTCCGCCCTTCTGACACCGCAGGGCAAATTCCTGTTCGATTTCTTCATCTCGGAAGATCCGGCCGCGCCCGGCGCGCTGCTGCTCGATTGCGACGGCGCGCGGGCGGGCGATCTCGTCAAGCGGCTCTCCATGTACAAGCTCCGGGCGAAGGTCGATATCGAGGACAAGAGCGGCGAGTTCGCCGTGATCGCCTTCTGGAACGGCGACGGGAGCCCGATGCCCGAAGGCCCCGGCCTCCCCGACCCCCGCCACGCGGCGATGGGACGGCGGGCGATCCTTCCGAAAGACGGTGTCGAGGCGGCCATCACGGCGGCTGGCGCGGAGCAGGCGCCCGAGACCGCATGGCACAGCCACCGAATCGGGCTTGGGATCGGCGATGCGGCGCAAGATTTCGAACCGGACCGGACCTTTCCCCTGGAGGTCAATTTCGACGAACTTAACGGAATCGATTTCCACAAGGGCTGCTATATCGGACAGGAAGTGACGTCGCGCACCAAGCGGCGCGGCAGCGTGCGAAAGCGGCTGCTGCCGGTCCACGTGGAAGGCGAGATGCCGAAGCGCGGTACGCCGGTCAAGGGCGGCGCACGGGAAGTCGGCACGATCTTCTCGACCGATGCCGAGACGGAGCGCGCGCTGGCGCTGATCCGGCTGGACCTCATAAAGGGCTCAGTGCTCGAAGCGGAAACGGCGGAAATCCGGCCGGAAATTCCCGAATGGCTGCCGGTCGAGATGGCGGAGGGGGCCGGGAATGGCGACGCCGAAGACGAGTGACGCGGGGCGCTGCCCCTGGCCGGGCGAGGACCCGCTCTATGTCGCCTATCACGACGAGGAATGGGGCGTGCCGGAATATGACGACCGGGCGCTCTTCGAAAAACTCATCCTCGACGGATTTCAGGCCGGGCTTTCCTGGATCACCATTCTGCGCAAACGCGAGAGCTTCCGCGAGGCCTTCGACGGCTTCGAGCCGGAAACGATCGCGCGCTACCGGCCCGCAAAGGTCGAGAAACTGCTGAAAAATCCCGGGATCATCCGCCATCGCGGCAAGATCGAAGCGACGATCGGCAATGCGCAGGCTTATCTTGCGATGATGGAGAAAGGCGAAGGCTTTTCGGATTTCCTGTGGGGCTTCACGGACGGCGTGCCGATCCAGAACAAGTGGAAGAGCATCAAACAGGTGCCCGCCGAGACGCCGATGAGCGTTTCGATGTCGAAGGAATTGAAGAAGCGCGGCTTCAAATTCTGCGGACCGACGATCGTCTATGCCTTCGCGCAGGCGGTCGGCATCGTCAACGATCATCTCGTGACCTGTCCGCGCCACAAGACCTGCTCCGTATTGGCGCGAAATCAAAACCGATAATTAAGCAGCGTTATGCGTTGCTCCGCACGTGCGATCAATGTTCCGCCACATTGTCGGCACATGCGGGCCACGTTACGCCCTTATCGTTGCTTCCGTTCCAGCCAGCGGAGGGGATTCAAGAAATGTTCAAGCGCCCCAAGGGTGTTTCCGATACCGACCCATCGCCGTCGCCGGGTTCTTCCGGCACGCAGTCCGCGAGCGTCGATCCAAAACAGACGCCGCCCGATGTGAACCCGGAAGATCGCGATGCCGACAGCAGCGCGCGCTCCATCACTCCATCATATCAAGCAAGGAAGCCGACCGTGCGCACTCTTCAATCGACCGCCAGTTCCTCCACCTCTTCGACGCCGACGGCGGCGAACCTGCATGTGGGCCGCGGACTGAAGCTCGAAGGCAAGATCCAGTCGTGTGACTCGCTTGTCATCGAAGGCGACGTTCAGGCGACGATCGAAAGCGGTACGCTGACGATTTCCGAAACCGGCGACGTGCGCGGCGATGCAACCGTCGATGCGGCGGAAATCAACGGCAAGTTCGACGGCACGCTCACCGTTCGCAAATGCCTCACGATCAATTCGTCCGGCCGCGTTACGGGCACCGTCCAGTATGGCGAGCTGAAGGTCGAACAAGGCGGCCAGGTGAGCGGCGAAATCCGCGCCGGGTCGGATTCCGGCGAAGAAGGCACCGAAAAGCCGCGCCTCGCTTCGTCCAATGCGAAGGACGAAAGCAAGAAGAGCGACGACAGCTCCCCGAGCGGCAACAGCTCGAGCCGCACGGCCTCGATGATCTAGGAGCCCCTTTCAGGGGACGAGCCACTCTCCCTGTGCCGCATCCGCCGAAAAGCGGATGCGCGCGCGGCGGTGACCTGTGCGGCTCAATACGAGAATATCGGCTTCCGCGAAGACGAATTCGAGGAGCGCGAAATTCGCGCGTCCTTCCTCGATCCGCTCCAGGGGCGGAATGATGCCCTCCACATCCAACGGCAGGCCCGAGACCGGCTCCGGGGACGGCGTAGCAGGCGGCGCGGTGACGAGATAGGCGCGCCGGCTGGACAATGCTGCGCCGGACCATGCCGCATCCGCCGCCGCACCCCGCCGGTGAACCGCGGCGCGGCCCGAAAGGCGAAGCTGGATATCCGGGACCGGATCGTAGAAGAGCATGGCGGCGCGCGGCTCGGCTGCGATTTCAGCCGCCTTGGGGGAGCGGGCATCGGTGAAGATGTCGAGGCGGCGCTCCGCAGGATCGAAGCCTCTCAGAAAAACCGTGCGAAGCGTGGGCGCGCCCTCCGCCGAAATCGTCGAAAGCGCCGGTTTACGCAGGGGCGAGGCGGCATTCATGGCGCCTTCACGCAGCATGGCAAGGGCAAGCGCCGCCATGTCGGCAAGCCCGAGCTTCCTCAAGGCCTCACCCTCCAAAGGCGCCTCCGGCAGCGGCGGCAGGGCCTGCGGCATTTCCATTCCCGACATAAGGTTTTCTCTCGCCTCCATTCACCGGCATTCCGCCCTTCGGCAGTAGCATCGGCCGAAGGGCTGTTCTATTTTATCTATGCGGCCCGGGGGAGCCGCATCGCGCATCCGGGAAACCCCAGACAAAAGAAACCCCATATTCCGGGGTGCGCGCCGGCAGCAAGATCAGAGTCAGGTGAACAGTGACCAAAGTCGTCATCAGCGGGACGGGCGTTTTCACGCCGCCCTATTCGATCAGCAACGAGGAACTCGTCGATACCTTCAACGCCTATGTGCGCAAGTACAATGAGGAAAACGCCGCCGCGATCGAGCGCGGCGAGATGGAGCCGCTCCAGGAATCGAGCGTCGAGTTCATCGTCAAGGCGTCCGGTATCGAATCCCGCTACGTGATGAACAAGTCGGGCATTGTCGATCCCGACATCATGGCGCCACGGCTGCGCCAGCGCTCGAACGACGAACCCTCCATCCTCGCCGAAATGGCGGTGGATGCAGCGAAGAAGGCCATGGCGCGCGCGAACAAGACGCCGGCCGATATCGACGCCGTTCTCGTCGCCTGTTCGAACCTCGAACGTCCCTACCCCGCCATCGCCGTCGAAGTGCAGGACCTGCTCGGCATAGAAGGCTTCGGCTTCGACATGAACGTCGCCTGCTCGTCGGCCACCTTCGGCATCCAGACGGCCTACGACATGCTGCGCTCGGGCTCGGTCGATTGCGTGCTGATCGTCGATCCGGAAATCTGCTCGGGTCACCTCAACTTCCGCGACCGCGACAGCCACTTCATCTTCGGCGACGTCTGCACCGCGATCATTCTCGAACGCGAGGAGACCTGCACCGCGAAAGGCGCATGGGAAATTCTCGGCACGCGTCTCATCACGAAATTCTCGAACAACATCCGCAACAATTTCGGCTTCCTCAATCGCGCGACGCCGGAAGGCATCGGCGCGAAGGACAAGCTCTTCGTGCAGGAGGGGCGCAAGGTCTTCAAGGAAGTGGTGCCGATGGTCTCGCAGCTCATTCTCGACCACATGGCCGATGAGGGGCTCGACCCGAAGGACCTGAAGCGCATGTGGCTGCATCAGGCCAACAAGAACATGAACGACTTCATCGGGCGCAAGGTGCTCGGACGCGAGCCGGAACCGGGCGAGCAGCCGAATATCCTTCAGGAATACGCGAATACGAGTTCGGCAGGCTCCATCATCGCCTTCAGCCAGTACAGCGAAGACCTGAAGGAAGGCGATCTCGGCCTCATCTGCAGCTTCGGCGCAGGCTATTCGGCCGGTAACGTGCTGGTGAGAAAGCGCGCCTGATCCCGCGCTTTCGCGCGGGTTGAAGACCCGCGTGAGGCAGCTAGCTTTCTTCCTGTATCCATGCCGCGCGCAATGCGGCGGAACGGAAGGGAGAGAGCTTGTTTTCCGGACTCTCCGCCGCAGCGAATGGAGGCATGTTCCTCCTCGCCGCCCTCGTCATCGGCGTGGCCGGCGTGGCGCTCACGCGGCGCGCGGACATGCTGGCCGACCGGACGGGGCTCGGCGAAGCAGTGGCGGGCGCCGTTTTCCTCGGTGTGACGACCTCCCTGTCGGGCACCGTCACCTCCATCACCGCCGCGGCTCAGGGCGCGACCTCGCTCAGCATCTCCAATGCGCTGGGCGGGATCGCCGCGCAGACGGCCTTTCTCGCCATAGCCGACATTACCTACCGGCGCGCGAACCTCGAACATGCCGCGGCGGAGCTCACCAACCTCGTGCTGGTAACGCTGCTGATGCTGACGCTGTCGATCCCGCTTCTCGCCTATTCGATGCCTTCCTTCACAATCTGGGCGCTGCATCCGGCTTCGCTCGTGCTCGTGATCGTCTATGTGGCGGGGCTGAAACTGTCGGCGCAGGTGCGAGCGACACCGATGTGGGAGCCGACGCAGACGGCAGAAACGCGGCACGACGTGCCGGAAGAGGAGGGAACGGACGCGCCGGCGACGGCATGGCTCTATACCGAACTCGCGGCGCTGATCGCCATGGTGGGAATTGCGGGGTGGGTGATCGCTGAAACAGCCACCGTTCTCTCTGCGCAAACGGGGCTATCGCAGGCGATCATGGGGACATTGTTCACTTCCGTCGCGACATCGCTCCCCGAACTGGTAACGACGCTGGCGGCGGTGAGACGCGGCGCATTGCAGCTCGCGGTTGGCGGCATCATCGGCGGGAATACCTATGACGTGCTCTTCCTTGCGCTTTCCGATGCCGCCTATCGAGACGGCTCGCTCTACCACGCGATGGAAGGGCGCCACATCTTCCTGATCGCGCTTGCACTCGCCATGAGCGCGGTGCTGCTGCTCGGCCTTCTGAGGCGGGAGAAATCCGGCGCCGGCAATATCGGGTTCGAGAGCGTGCTCGTCCTCGCGATCTATGCCGGCGCCATCCTTTTCCAGATCGCCCTGGGCTAGTTTATTTCTTCAACGGTTCGACGGTGACGATGCGAAAGGTCTGCATTTCGCCGTCCTGTTCCTGAACCGACAGATATTCGCCGGGCTTGAACTCGTGGCGGTCGAGCTTGAAGAAGGGTTCGTCCGCCTCCGGCGTCGATGCGTCGTAGTCGATCGCCCAGCCGCGTCCGATGTGACGCAGAAGCCCCTTCTGATCGGGCTCGCCCTCCCAGAAGCGGCGCACCGTGCATTCCTTCGAATGAGCCTTCCAGGCTTCGGGATCGAGCTTCATTTCCGCATCGAGCGGGAGCACGAGATCATAACCATGCGCGGGCGAACCGTTCGGATATTCCTCGTTGCGGGCGAGGCTCATATGGACGTGATAGAGGGTCATTCGGACTTCCGTTCCTTCTTCTTCGATTCAGAGAGAGCGCTCAATGCGCCATGAGCACGGGGATGGTGGCATGCGAGCGGATATGCTGCGTCGTGCCGCCGATGATGAACTCGCGCAGGCGGCTGTGGCTGTAGCCGCCCATGACGAGAAGATCGGTCTTCGCCCTTTCGGCGTTTTCCAGCAGGACTTCGCCCGCCGCGCGGCCTGCCGCGTCGACAAGATGCACGTCGGCGACGACACCGTGGAGCTCCAGATAGTCGGCAAGCGTGGAGCCGGGGCCGGGATCGAGTTCCTTGCCGCCGATGCAAAGAATGGTGACCTTCTTCGCCTGTTCGAGAAAGGGGATGGCCGCGGTGACGGCATGCGCCGCTTCCGCACTGTCGTCCCAGCCGATGCAGACCGAACCGCCGACCGGGTTCCACGCCTTCTTCGGCGCAATCAGGACAGGACGGCCGGCGCTCATCATCGCCGCTTCGAGCGCGGTACCGCCGGCCACGCCGGTCGTCCCCTCTCCGAAGACGATCAGATCGGAAAGGCGGCTATGCGTGGCGACGACCTCATCGCGACGTCCGGTCACGTCGAGGAAACGAATGGAAGGAAGCGTGACATCGCCACCCTTTTCCGCGACGGGTACGCCCGCGTCCTCGGCGATCTTCGCCAGCGCCGTCTTCACGCGGCCCGATGCCTGGTCCGCACCCTCGCGCGCGGCCTGCATCAAATCCTCGATCACCTGCCCGGAGACGCCATCGCCCAGATAGGGCAAGGCCTCGGTCGGATCTGGCCGCGCAAAGAGGCCGACAAGCTGCGCTTCGAAGGCGCGCGCAACCGACAATGCCGTGGAGAGCACTTCGGCATCCTCTTCCCTTCCGGCCAGAGGAACGAGAATCTTGCGGACGGACATTGTCAGCCTCCTTTGTTGTTGTCTTCCGGCTCAAGGAGCGGGGCCCGCTCCTTGCCGAGCAGCAGAACGGGACAGCCCGCCGCCGCGGATAAATGAGCGGCATCTTCGTCGCCGCCGAGCCAGGCCGCATTGACCACAAGCAATCCGGCGCCAGAGCGGCGGGCCTCGGCTGCGACATCGGCCGGTCCCACCCCCTTTGCGGGCAGGCGCATGAAACCGGCGCCAAGGCGGGAGGCCAGCGTCCGCGCGAAGGCGCAGCATCCCTCGGCGGCGCTCGAGCCCTCGTCTACCACGGCGATGGGCCGGCCCGGCAGCACCTGCTGCAACGGCGTGCGCGCGGGCACGGCGATACGAGGCGGCAGGGAGGAACGGAGACCCGCCCCGCGCGAAACAAGCAGAACATCCGCGCGGGTTTCATGCGTGGCGGCGCGGACGGCGCGCCCCACCTCCCGCGCCGTTTCGCCGGGTGCACGAATGACCAGCGTATCGTCCCTCGATGCGCCCGCCGCAAGCGAGGCGAGCGGGCGGCCCCGGCGCACATCGAAACTCCAGTCCACATGCGCTTCCGCCGCGATGCGCGCAAGCATCCGCCGCGCGCTTTCCGCCTGCGCCTTCATGGCGCGAAGCATGCGCTCCGGATCGAGCGCGCGCACATCGCCGGAAAAGGATATCTCGCGCGCGAAAGGGAGGCTCGCCAGGGCGATGAGGTTGTCATCCTCGACGAAGACGCCCTTGAGGCGCGCGTCGACGGAAGCGGCGAGACGGGCGGCGAGCGCGAGCGTTTCACGCGCGACGAAGGATGTGTCGAGCCCGATCACGATGCGCGGCTGTTCGGCATCCTTGTTCTCGCCTCCGGGCGCGCCATTTTCCCTGCTCAGGGGGCTTGCCATCAGGAGCCCTTCCTGTTTGCGGCGCCATTGCCTTCGTCCGAACGCTGGGCAAAGCGGCGCTGGTTGTCGGCGAAGGCGGCGAGCCGTTCTTCCGCCCGGGCATAGATGGTGCCAGCCGGGAAATGACCATCGCTGCCGCGCGCACCCGCGGGCGCGCCCATCAGCAACTCGACGCCTTCTTCCACATGCTCGACAGGATAGATCGCGAACATGCCGCGATCCACCGCATCCAGCACATCCTGACGGAGCATGAGGTGTTTGACATTGGCAGCGGGAATGAGAACGCCCTGATCGCCGGTAAGGCCGCGGCGCATGCAGATATCGAAAAAGCCCTCGATCTTGTCGTTCACGCCGCCTATCGCCTGGATTTCGCCGAGCTGGTTCACCGAACCCGTGACGGCGAGCCCCTGGGCGATGGGCGCCTCGGCAAGCGCTGAAATGAGGGCATAGAGTTCCGCCGAGGAAGCGCTGTCGCCGTCGACGCCGCCATAAGACTGCTCGAAGACGATGCTCGCGCTCATGGATAGCGGAATTTCGGGCAGGAACTGGCCGGAGATATATCCCGAGAGAATGAGCACGCCCTTGGTGTGAATGGGGCCGCCGAGCGACACTTCACGCTCGATATCGATGACGCGGGCGGAACCGAGACCCATCCTCACACGCGCCGTGATGCGGCTCGGGCGGCCGAAAGTGACGCTTCCCATCGCGAGGACCGAAAGACCGTTCACCTGGCCGACACGCTCGCCTTCGGTATCGATCATCACGATGTCGCGCGTGATCATTTCAAGGCTGCGCTCGCGCAGGCGGTCGGCGCGCGCGATCTGCGCCTCCACGGCCTCATCGACATGGGCGGCGGTGATGGTCATCGCGCCCGCACTGCGGGCGATATGGTCCGCCTCGCAAACGAGATCGACGATGGGGCGCATGACCATCGAAAGTTTCTCAGCATCCTCCGCCTGGCGCGAGGAGCGCTCGATCACGCGGCCGACGCCGGAGCGGTCGAGCGGCAGCAGGTTTTCCTCGCGGCAGGTGCTTGCGAGAAGCCGCGCATAAAAGAGATCGTTCTCCGTCTCGCGATCGATCTCGTCCTCGAAATCGGCTGCAACCTTGAAGAGTTCGCCGAAATCCGGATCGAGATTGCTCAGCATGTAATAGAGGTAGCGGTCGCCGAGCAGGATCACCTTCACATCGAGCGGGATGGGATCGGGCTCCAGCGACACGGTGCTGACGAGGCTCAGATACTCGCCTGCGCTTTCGATCACGAGCTTGCGGCGGCGGATCGCGCGCTTCAGCGCATCCCAGGCGAGCGGTTCGCGCAGAAGCTTGAGCGCATCGATCAGAAGATAACCGCCATTCGCGCGGTGAAGCGAACCCGGCTTGATGAGCATGAAGTCGGTGACGAGCGCACCCATCTGCGGCATGTGTTCGACACGCCCGAGGAGATTCGCCATTGTCGGATGATCCTCATAGAGGATCGGTGCGCCGCCGCCGATATAGCCGCCCGCATCGGCAATATCCTGAGCCCGGGAGGTCGCTGCGCCGCCCTTGCGCGCCTCGGCGCTGTTGTCGACCGCGACGTTCACTTCGTAGCGGCGGAAAGGATCGCCCTGCGCGAAGCCTCCCGCACGGCCCTGCATCATGGCCTGCATCGCGGCGACAATGCGCTGCTGTTCGCTCTCGCCCTCACCGCCGCTCGCAAACATGCCGATATTGGAGACGAGATCGGCGGTCACTTCGTCGAGCCATCTGGAAACGGCGGCAAGCCCTTCGAAATGCGCGCGCAGGTCGCGCATCGACTGTGTGACGGCGCGCTCGGCCACTTCGCGGTTGAGATCGCGAATGCGCTGGTGGTGTTCCTTTTCCCAGCCCGGAATACGCTCGATGGTTTCGGCGAGTTCCTTCTGCAGCGACTGTATCGTCGCCTCGACGCGCTTGCGCTCGCCTTCGGGCAGCTTGTTGAACTCGTCGGGCTTGACGACATTGCCGTCATGAACGGGCGCGAGGGCGAAACCGGCGGGGGTACGCAGCAGGGCGATCTCCTGCGCTTCGGCCTTGCCGCGAAGTTCCTCGAAGGCCTGCTCCTGACGTTCCTGATATTCCTCGTCGATCGATTGCCGGCGGTTCTGATATTCCTCGCTTTCGAGGATCGAGGGAATCGTGACCTTCAGGTCCTCGACCAAGCGGTCCATCCCCTCCTTCAGCACACGGCCCGTACCCGCGCCCAGCTCGAGCGCGGTGGGCTTGTGCGGGGTCGAGAAATTGTTGACATAGACCCAGTCGGAGGGCGCACGCTCCTTCTTCGCGGCACTCGCAAGAAAGCGCAGCACGGCCTCGTGCTTGCCGGCGCCGTCGGGGCCCAGCACGAAGATGTTGTAGCCCTGACGCCGGATCGCGGTGCCGAAACGCAACGCATCGAGAACACGCTCCTGACCGACAAGGCCGGTGTGATCCTCGAGCTCTGCGGTGGTCTCGAAGTCGAACTGGCTCGTGTCGCAGGCGCGATAGAGAAGTTCGGAAGGAAGGGGATCGACGGCCATTGCGCTGGTCTTGCCTCTTTGGGTCTCGTTATGTCTCTTGTCCGGGCCGGGCGTGCATCGAGCTTATCCCCATGAGCATGATGGACAAAGCGGGCCCTTGGCCACAATCGGACAGTTCCGCGCAGGCAATTTCGTTCCCCGCAATCGACAGGAGACCGGAAGGCCCTTAGATTTCGCCTCCCATGGCGTCACCGAAACACAAATCTCCCGCAAAGTCAGCGCAGCAGCCGCGCGCCTGGCAGCGCATGCTGAGCGGGCGGCGGCTCGACCTGCTCGATCCTTCCCCGCTCGACGTGGAGATCGACGACATTGCGCACGGGCTTGCCCGCGTCGCCCGCTGGAACGGGCAGACGAAGGGCGACCATGCCTTCACAGTCGCCGAACATTGCGTGCTGGTGGACGATATCTGCGCGCGGTTCCGGCCCGGCTGGCCCGCCAGGTGGCGGCTCGCGGCGCTGCTCCACGATGCGCCTGAATATGTGATCGGCGACATGATCAGCCCGTTCAAGGCGGCGCTCGGCATCGACTACAAGGCCTTCGAGCACCGGCTCGCGGCGGCGATCCATGTGCGGTTCGGGCTCCCTCCGGAACTGCCGCAATCGGTCGAGGATCTGATCAAGCGGGCGGACCACGCCTCCGCTTTCTTCGAGGCGACGCAGATCGCAGGGTTTTCGGACGAAGAGGCGGCGCAGTTCTTCGGGCGGCCGCGCGGGCTCACGCCGATCCGGATCGAACCCCTGCCGACCAGGAAGGCGCAGGCACAGTTCCTCGCCCGATTCCGGGAACTTTCGGAGAAGCGGGACACCGATAAGTAGCCGTCTCCCTTCGATTTACTCCCGACTTTGCACAAATCTGTGTTATTAGGATCGTATAGTCGATTCCGAGAAAGGCCCGGCAAGGGGCCGCGAGTTCCGCTACGCCCGATTCGAGCGAATGATGATTTATGTCAGCCCCCTGAGTGCGGTCGCGGATGCGATAAGGGACCTGAAGCCCTCGCATCTGGTGAGCCTGCTCGACCCGGAAACCATGATCGACACGCCGCAAGGCATCGTCCCCGCGCAGCATCTTCGCCTGTCGGTGAACGATATCGCCGAGGAGATCGACGATTTGGTGCCGCCGGGCATCGAGCATGTGGCCTCGCTCATCGACTTCATCAGGAACTGGGACCAGGAAAGCCCCCTGCTCGTTCATTGCTGGGCGGGGATCAGCCGTTCGACAGCGGCCGCGTTCATCGCGCTCTGCGCGCTCAACGAAGGCCACCCGGAAGACGAACTGGCGAAGCTCGTGCGCATGCGCGGCGCCCATGCCCATCCGAACCGCCTGATGGTGCGTCATGCGGACAGTCTTCTGAAGCGCGGGGGGCGCATGTCCGCCGCCGTCGATGCGCTCGGACCGGGGCGTGCCTGCTGGGAGGGTGAACTCTTCTCCCTTCCCCTTCGACCGCGACAAGGCTGAGGCGCGATGGCCGAGGCACCCTCAAAGCCTTCCATCCAGTCCGCCGCAGAGGCCGCGATGCGCGCCGACAAGGCAGTCGTCATCGGGCTCAACGCCGCCATCGTCACCGTTTCCGACTACGAACCGAAGATTCTCGTCGTGCCGCATGACGAAGCGGACGGGACGGGCGGATGGGATGCGCTTCCTTTCGGCCCCTTCAATCCGATGCAGCACCGCACGCTCGAAATCGGCCTGCGCTCATGGGTGCAGGAACAGACGCAGCTCGAGCTCGGCTATGTCGAGCAGCTCTACACCTTCGGCGATCGCGGACGGCATTCGCTCGAAATCGAGCAGCCGGGCGAACATGTCGTATCGGTCGGCTATCTGGCCCTCACGCGCAGCCATGACGAAACGATGAAAGGCGCTGCCTGGCGCGACTGGTATCAGCACTTCCCCTGGGAAGACTGGCGCGAGGGAAAGCCGCCCATCATCGACCAGATGATCGTTCCGCTGCTGCGCGAATGGGCGGCGAAGCAATCCGATGCCTCGCCCGAGGAACTCGCACGCGGGAAAAGGCGCGACCGGATGCGACTTTGTTTCGGCATCGATGGCGTCGCCTGGGACGACGAGAAGGCGCTGGAGCGCTACGAGCTTCTCTACAGCGCAGGCCTGCTGCTCGAAGCGGCGCGCGACGGGCGGCCGAATGCACAACATCTCCTCAAGGGAAAGGCGCCGCAGCTCGGCCGGCCTATGCAGTTCGATCATCGCCGCATTCTCGCGACTGCGATGAGCCGTCTTCGCGCCAAGATCAAATATCGTCCCGTCGCCTTCGAGCTGATGCCGCCGACCTTCACTCTTTATGAATTGCAGAAGACCGTGGAAGCACTGCTCGGGCTTCACGTCCACAAGCAGAACTTCCGGCGCCTCGTCGAGAATGCGGGCCTTGTCGAACGGACAGGGCGCATGTCCACAAGGACGGGTGGGCGGCCCGCCGAACAGTTCCGCTTCCGCCGCGAGGTGCTGAACGAACGCCCGGCGCCCGGCCTCAGGCTTGCGCCCTCCCGCAGCCGGGCGAATAGCTGAACCGGGGCCGGTTTCCGGCACCCTCCCCGCTTGAAATCCGCCGTTACAACCCCATCATAAAGCCGTTGACGGGATTAATGCTCAGTCGTAGCATAAGCCCGAAATGAGGCCCGGCCCCCTTTCCGGTCTTTGAGAGACGTGAAGATGGGTGCCGGCGTTTTTGATAGCCCCTTTATACTCATAATGAGCATATTGTGGCGAGAAAGGGAGGTCGATATGGCCCTCGCAGGTGAAATGCAGCGGAAGACGGGCGAAGCGAAGCCCGCAGCGCGTCAGTTCAAGCCGCTGGAGATGCCCGAACTCGAATATACGCCCGGCCTCGCCAGGGAAATGGCCCCGCTCTACGAGAAGGTGAAACACGTCATCCCTTCCATCGAGTGGCCTTTCTTCGCGCCCTATATCCGCGCGATCAACAAGCTCAAGAAGGAGCGCGGCGCGGTCGTGCTCGCGCATAACTACCAGACGCCGGAAATCTTCCACTGCGTGAGCGACATTGCGGGCGACAGCCTGCAGCTCGCGAAGGAAGCGGCGAAAGTCGATGCCGACGTCATCGTCCAGTGCGGCGTGTACTTCATGGCGGAAACCTCGAAGCTGCTGAATCCGGAAAAGACCGTTCTCATTCCGGATTCGAAGGCGGGCTGCTCGCTTGCCGACTCGATCACGGGCGCCGACGTTCGCCTGCTTCGCGAGAAGTTTCCCGGTGTGCCCGTCGTCACTTACGTGAATACGTCGGCCGACGTGAAGGCGGAAAGCGACATCTGCTGCACGTCTTCCAATGCGCTGAAGGTCGTCGAGAGCTTCGGCACGGACCGCGTGCTCTGCATCCCCGACGAATATCTCGCAAAGAACATCGCGAAGCAGACCGATGTGAAGATCCTCACATGGAAGGGCCACTGCGAGGTGCATGAACGCTTCACGGCGGAAGAGTTGCGCCAGTACCGCAAGGACGATCCGAACATCGTCATCATCGCGCATCCCGAATGCCCGCCGGACGTGGTGGAGGAAGCGGACTTCTCCGGCTCGACCTCCGGCATGATCAACTGGGTGAAGGAACATCAACCGAAGCGCGTCGTCATGGTGACCGAGTGCTCCATGAGCGACAACGTGGCGGTGGAAAATCCGAATGTCGAATTCGTGCGGCCCTGCAACCTCTGCCCGCATATGAAGCGGATCTCGCTGAAGAACATTCTCGAGAGCCTCGTCTATATGCGCGAGGAAGTGACTGTCGATCCGGCGGTAGCCGTGCGTGCGCGCGCCGCCGTGGAACGGATGATCAATCTCGGCAACTGAGCCGCGACTCCACACCGGAGGTACCGTCATGGCACAAGGCAACATCGTCGATGCCGGCGACGTTCTGATCGTCGGCGCGGGTCTCGCAGGCCTTTTCACGGCGCTGAAGCTCAGCCCCCGTCCCGTCACCGTGCTCGCCGGCGCACCCATAGGCGACGGCGCGTCGAGCGCCTGGGCGCAGGGCGGCATTGCGGCGGCGATCGAGCCCGGCGACACGGCCGAGTCCCACGCCGCCGATACGATCGCAGCGGGCGCAGGGACGGTCGACGAGGAGGCCGCGCTTTCCATCGCGCGCGAAGCCGCGACGCGCATCGAGGATCTGCTCCGGCTCGGCGTTCCTTTCGACCGGGACATCGAGGGCAAGCTCGCTGTCGGCCGCGAGGCGGCGCATAGCCACCGCCGTATCGTTCATGTGAAGGGCGACCAGGCAGGCAAGGCGATCATGCAGGCGCTGGTCGCAGCGGTGCGCGCCTGCCCCTCCATCCGCGTGATGGAAGGACTTTCGGCCTATGAACTCGCTATCGAGAACGGGCGCGCCGCAGGCGTTTTCGCGCGGCCCGCCCATGCGGCGACCGCGCCGCAGCCGCTTCTCATCAAGGCGCGGGCCGTCGTTCTCGCCTCGGGCGGCGTCGGCCAGCTTTTCGCCGTCACGACCAACCCGACGCAGGCGCGCGGCGAAGGCGTCGCCATGGCGGCGCGTGCGGGCGCCATCATCGCCGACCCCGAATTCGTGCAGTTCCATCCGACAGCCATTGCTTCCACGCGCGACCCCGCTCCCCTCGTCACGGAAGCTCTGCGCGGTGAAGGCGCGATTCTCGTCAACAAGGCGGGCCAGCGCTTCATGACCGCAATCCACGAGGATGCGGAACTCGGTCCCCGCGATATCGTCGCCCGCGCGATCTTCCGCGAGATCGCGAGCGGCCGCGGCGCCTTCCTCGATGCGCGCGCCGCACTCGGAACGCGCTTCGCGGATGCCTTCCCGACCGTCTACGAGAATTGCCGTTCACTCGGCATCGACCCGGCGCGAGAGCCGATCCCCGTTGCACCCGCCGCGCATTACCACATGGGCGGGATCCTTGTGGATGCGCGGGGCCGCAGCACGGTCGAAGGCCTCTGGGCCTGCGGCGAGGTCGCCTCCACCGGCATGCATGGCGCGAACAGGCTCGCGAGCAATTCTCTTCTCGAAGCCATCGTCTTCGGCGCGCGCATCGCCGCCGATATCGACGGTTCCGTGCCCGAAGGCCGCGCAGGCCACGACATCGCCCCGCCCGTCATCGGCTCCGCCTCCTCGCCGGATACGCCCTTCGTGGACCAGCTTCGCAAGATCATGGCCTCGCATGTGGGCGTCGAGCGCGACGGTTCGGGGCTTGCCCATGCGCTGACCGAGATCGCGCGGCTTGAACGCGCGGCGGGCCCTGCAAGTCTCTTCCGCAATATTGCGACGACAGCGAAACTCATCGCCGCTTCGGCCTATGCGCGCGAGGAAAGCCGCGGCGGACATTACCGCACCGACTTCACCGAACCTCGCGCTCCCTGGCGGCACCGCACCTTCGTGACGCTGAAGGAAGCAAACCGCATCGCGGAAGCCGCCATCGCCGCCCTTCCCGCCGCGCAGAAAGAAGAAACGCAGGTAAGCGCATGACGCTGACGCCCCTTCCCGCCCTGATGATCGAACCGGCGGTGCGCGCCGCTCTCGCCGAGGATCTCGGCCGGGCGGGCGACATCACCACGCAGGCAACCGTGCCGGAAGAAGCGAAGGCACGCGTGCTTCTCAATGCGCGAGAGAGCGGCCGCATTGCGGGGCTCGATTGCGCGCGCATGGCATTTCGTCTGGTCGATCCCTCGCTGAAGGTCGCGGTCGTGAAGGGCGACGGCTCCGATGTCGAGCCGGGCGACACCATCGCCGCCATCGAGGGACCCGCGCGCGGCATCCTCACCGGCGAGCGCGTGGCGCTGAACTTTCTCGGGCACATGTCGGGCATCGCCACGGCGACGCGCGAGATCGCACGCGCCATAGAGGGCACGAAAGCCCATGTCTGCTGCACACGAAAGACGACGCCCGGGCTCCGCATTTTCGAGAAATACGCCGTGCGCGCCGGCGGCGGCATGAACCATCGCTTCGGCCTCGACGATGCCGTGCTCATCAAGGACAATCATATCGCCGTGTCCGGCGGGATCGCCGCCGCAATCGCCCGCGCGAAGGCGGCGAGCGGGCACATGGTGAAGATCGAGGTGGAGGTCGATACGCTCGAGCAGCTCGACGAAGCTCTCAAGGCGGGTGTCGATGCCGTCCTTCTCGACAACATGACGCCCGAGATGCTCACCGAAGCCGTCCGTCGCATCGATGGACGCGCCATCGCCGAAGCCTCGGGCCGCATCACCGCGAAGACCGCACCCGCCATCGCCGCCTCGGGCGTCGATCTCATTTCCTGCGGCTGGATCACGCATTCCGCGCCCTGTCTCGATATCGGCCTCGACTTCGATAGTCTGACAGCGTCCTGACGCGCCTTCCCGCTTTCCCCGCCCCTGGAACTGGACTACGGTCCAGAAAATCAAAACCACAGGGAGGCGGGTCCATGGGACAAGCGAACGGACGAAAATCCATTTTCATCACGGGTGCGGCCTCGGGCATGGGGCTCGAGACGGCGCGGCTTTTCCACTCGAAGGGCTGGTTCGTCGGCGGCTATGACGTCAACGAGGCGGGGCTCAAGGCGCTGGAAGAAGAAATCGGCGCCGATAACTGCATCGTGGCGCGGCTCGACGTCACGAACAAGGAAGCCTATGACGCGGCGGTCGCCAGCTTCGGCAAGGCGACCGGCGGCAAGATGGACATCCTCTACAACAATGCCGGAATCGGCGCGGGCGGCCTCTTCGCCGACATGGATTTCGCGGACAACATGCGCGTCGTGCAGGTGAACTTCGTCGGCGTGCTGAACGGCATTCATGCCGCGCTACCGCTCCTGAAGGCGACGGAGAATTCGCTCTGCTTCACCACCTCGTCCTCCTCCGCGACCTATGGCATGCCAGGTATCGCCGTCTACTCGGCAACGAAACATGCGGTGAAGGGGCTCACGGAGGCGCTCTCCATCGAATTCCGCCTCATCGGCGTTCGCGCGGCCGACGTTCTGCCCGGCCTCATCGACACCCCCATCCTGCCTGAGGGCGCGGCTGCCAATGCGCCGAAGGAAGGCATGTTCCGCGCCATTCCGCCCGTTGAGGTCGCGAAGGTCGTCTGGGAGGCCTATGGCTCGGACAAGCTGCACTGGTATGTGCCGCCGGAACTCGTCGAGCTCGACAAGGCGGCAGGCAATGCGCCCGAAATGGTGCGCGATCAGATCGCGACCACCGGGCCCATCGCACCGATGCTCAAGATGATGGAAGAACAGGCGAAGAAGGGCTGAGAGCCTTCATAGCCTCACTTGCTCTTGCGACCTCGCGCGGAGGCGGCTTACGAGCGGCCTTCGCGCGCGGGCTTGTAGAAGATGTGGCGGCCGATCTTCGCCACTTCCACCATGCTCGAGGCCCAATAGGGCTGCACGTAATCCGCATGATAGAACATCGCCGGCGCGACCTTGGTGTCGTCCAGGCGGCCCAGCGTCACGAACTCGGCCGTGCGCCGAGCCTTCGCCCATGCGCGGCGTTCGCTCGGCTTCTTGCTCAGGCGATTGTCGCAGGTGAAGGAGAACTGGCAGCCGGTCTTGCGGCTCGCGCCCTGATAGACGACGCCGCAAATGCTGTCCGGGTAATGCTTGGAGCTGACGCGATTGAGGATAACGCGCGCGACCGCTAGCTGCCCCTCGGTCGACTCGCCGCGCGCCTCGAAATAGATGCCGGCGGCGAGGCAGCGCCGCTCCTGCTCCATCACGCTCGCCTTCACGCGCACCAGCGGCGTGTCGACATCCATCGGCACGCCGGGGGCGGGCATGAGAATGCTGGCCGTCTGCGCCGCGTTCTCGATCAGTGAGCTGTCGCCCGAGAAGGCGCCGGCGAGATCGCGGCCATGAGAAGGCGCATAGGCGGTCATGGGCGCATATTTGCGGACAGGCGTGACGGGATCGGGCGTCGTCATGGCATCGAGCACCGCGCCCGAAACAACGCCGAGGCAGACAACCGCCGCGGCCGTCTGCGCAGCCCTGGAGACAAGATGGCCCAGGTCGAGCCATTGAAACAATCTACGCATCGTTCTCTAAACCCGTCTGCTTTGTTGTGCAGCCCAAGGAACCGCCCCTTCTTGTGAGGGTTCAGGTCCGGCCCCCGGAGGGACCCTTCATGGACTACGGACAGCACCGCACGTGCCAGAGCCCGATGCCGCTTCGACACCCGGGCAATCTCTACTCGTTAATCAGCCGAGCGGAGATAACACCGGGAATCCGGCTCAACAACGTCATAATTGTCGTATTGTTTACCGTTGCCGTTATCTGTTTGAAAAATAACGATTATTCAGGTGCGACAAATCGCACCGCAGCATGAAACAACACTGTGTGAGTGTGTTGAAACGCGACATCGGCGTCATTTCACGTCGACTCAATGCGTTAACGCAAAAGACTCAATTTTGCCTTATTCGTTAACACTCCGTACACACATCAATCCCCCATCGGGACAATTCGCATACGGATGAATCCCGAAACGGTCAGGCCGTGCCGGCGTATTTGGCGCCCGAAATCGCGGATTGCGCGGCCGCGAGACGCGCAATGGGGACGCGATAGGGCGAGCAGGAGACATAGGTCAGCCCCACTTCCTCGCAGAAGGCGATGGAAGCCGGGTCGCCGCCATGCTCGCCGCAGATGCCGAGCTTGATGTCGGGCCTGGTTTCGCGTCCGCGCTCCGCACCGATCTTCACGAGTTCGCCGACGCCGTCGCGGTCGAGCGAGACGAAGGGGTCCTGGGCCAGAATCTTCTTGCCCATGTAGTCGTTGAGGAAGTGCGCGGCGTCGTCGCGGCTGATGCCGAATGTCGTTTGCGTGAGATCGTTAGTACCGAAGGAGAAGAACTCGGCGCTTTCGGCGATCTCGCGCGCCATCAGCGCGGCACGCGGCAGTTCGATCATCGTGCCGATGGTGTATTCGAGCTTCGCACCCTTCTCCTTCTCGATTTCCGCGGCGACCGCAACGATGCGCGCCTTCAGGAAATCGAGTTCCGTCTTCATGCCGACAAGCGGGATCATGATCTCGGGGATCACGGCCGCGCCGGTCTCTTCGGCGGCAAGCGCCGCGCCCTCGAAGATCGCGCGCGCCTGCATCTCGTATATTTCGGGATAGGAAATGCCGAGGCGGCAACCGCGATGACCGAGCATCGGATTCGTCTCTTCCAGTTCGGAGAGGCGGCGGCGAAGTTTCTCCGCGTCCATGCCCGCCTCGCGCGCGAATTCCTCGATCTCCGCATCGCCCTTCGGCAGGAATTCATGCAGCGGCGGATCGAGCAGGCGGATCGTCACAGGCAGGCCATGCATGATCTCGAAGAGCTGGCGGAAATCGTCGCGCTGCATGGGCAGGATTTTCTCAAGCGCCGCGCGACGGCCCTTCTCGTCCGCCGCCACGATCATCTGGCGAACGGCGACGATGCGGTCCTCCTCGAAGAACATGTGTTCAGTGCGGCAAAGGCCGATGCCCTCGGCGCCGAACTTGCGCGCCGTCTCCGCGTCATGCGGCGTCTCGGCATTGGTGCGCACTTCCATGCGGCGGTGCCTGTCGGCCCATTCCATCAGCGTCGCGAAATCGCCGGAGAGTTCGGGCTGCAGCGTGGGGATGCGGCCCTTGATGACCTGACCGGTCGATCCGTCCACGGTGATGACCTCACCCTTCTGGAGCGTCACGCCCGCAACCGTCATCGTCTCGGCCTTGTAGTCGATGCGGATCGAACCTGCGCCGGAAACGCAAGGACGCCCCATGCCGCGCGCGACCACCGCCGCGTGGCTCGTCATGCCGCCTCGCGTCGTCAGGATCGCCACGGCCGAGTGCATGCCGTTGATGTCTTCCGGGCTCGTCTCCACGCGCACCAGCACGACATCCTTGCCCGCCTGGCGCATGGCGGCAGCCTCGTCGGAACTGAAGACGATCTCTCCGCTCGCCGCGCCGGGCGATGCGGGAAGGCCCGTCGCGATCACCTCGCGCGGCGCATCCGGATCGAGCGTGGGATGCAGAAGCTGGTCGAGCGAGGCGGGATCGACGCGACCGATCGCCATTTCCTCGGAGATGAGGCCTTCGGCCACCATGTCGACCGCGATCTTGAGCGCCGCCTTCGCCGTGCGCTTTCCGGAACGCGTCTGGAGCATCCAGAGCTTGCCTTCCTGCACGGTGAATTCGACATCCTGCATGTCGGTGTAGTGCTTCTCGAGCCGCTCGAAAACGGCGGCGAGTTCGGCAAAGGCTTCGGGCATCGCCTCTTCCATCGAGGGCTTCTTGTCGCCCCCTTCGATGCGCGCCTTCTTCGTCAGGCTCTGCGGCGTGCGGATGCCCGCCACCACGTCCTCACCCTGCGCATTCACGAGGAACTCGCCGTAATAGGCCTTCTCGCCGGTCGACGGGTTGCGCGTGAAGGCGACGCCCGTCGCGCTCGTCTCGCCCATATTGCCGAACACCATGGCCTGGATATTGACCGCCGTGCCCCAGCTCTCGGGAATATTGTGCAGACGGCGGTAGGTTTCCGCGCGCCGGTTGCCCCAGGAACCGAAGACCGCGCCGATCGCGCCCCAGATCTGCTCGTTGACATCCTGCGGGAAGGGCCGGCCAAGTTCCTCCTCGACGCGCTCCTTGTAACGCGCGATCACGTCCTTCCAGTCGTCGGCGGAAAGCTCCGTGTCGAGATTATATTCCTGCTCTTCCTTGTAATATTCGAGGATCTCCTCGAAATTGTGATGCTCGACGCCGAGCACCACGTCCGAATACATGGATATGAAGCGGCGATAGCTGTCATAGGCAAAGCGCTCGTCGCCCGCGCGCTTCGCAAGCCCCGCCGCCGTCTCGTCGTTCAGCCCCAGGTTCAGCACCGTATCCATCATGCCGGGCATGGAGGCGCGCGCGCCGGAGCGCACGGAAACGAGAAGCGGGTTCTCCGGATCGCCGAAGCTCATGCCCACGGCCTTGCCGACGCGGGCGAGCGCCTCTTCCACCTGGCCCTTCAGCCCGTCCGGATATTGCCGGTCGTTCTCGTAGAAGGCGGTACAGACTTCCGTGGTGATGGTGAAGCCGGGCGGTACCGGCAGGCCGATATTCGACATCTCGGCGAGGTTCGCGCCCTTGCCGCCAAGCAGATTGCGCATTTCCGCCGCGCCTTCCGCCTTGCCGTCACCGAAGGAATAGACCCACTTCTTTTCAGCCATCGCACTTGCCTTTGTTGAGGCGAACAGGAGAACGGCCGAAGGTTATCCCTCGACCTTGGAAAAATCGGCGACCTCGTGCAAGGCCGCACGAATCTGCGCCAGAAGCTTCAGACGGTTGGCGCGCACCGCCGCATCGTCCGCGTTCACGGTCACCTTGTCGAAGAAGGCATCGACCGGCGCACGGAGATTGGCCAGCGCCGACATGGCGGCGGCGAAGTCTTCCTTCGCCACGGCGGCTTTCGCATCCTTGGCAGCCGTCTCGATGGCGGCGGCGAGCGCTTTCTCTTCCGGCTCCGCGAGGAGCTTCGCGTCCGGCGCCGCGTCGTAGGAGGTGCCGTCCTTCTTCTCCTCGATGCGGAGAATGTTCACCGCGCGCTTGTAACCGGCGAGCAGGTTCGCGCCGTCTTCCGTCGACAGGAAATCGGACAGCGCCTCGACGCGCTTCACGATGAGCACGAGATCGTCCTGCCCCTCAAGGGCGAACACCGCATCCACGAGATCGTGCCGTGCGCCGCGGTCGCGCAACTGCTGCTTTAGCCGCTCGCGGAAAAAATCGAGCAACCCTGACACTCTCACTGCATTGAAAGCAGAATCCAGAGAGTCTCTGGCTGTCACGTTCTTTCTGCCTTCGCCGAACCATCGTTGGATAGCGGCGTCACCCACTTCACCGTGGCTTTTGACCGCCTCGTAGAATACCTGGGAGAGGCTTAGCCGAATATTGGTTTCGAGTGCTACACGGATCACCCCAAGCGCAGCGCGACGAAGCGCGTAGGGGTCCTTCGAGCCCGTGGGCTTTTCATCGATAGCCCAGAAACCGGCAAGCGTATCGATCTTGTCGGCGAGCGCGACCACCTTGCCGAGCGGCGTGGAAGGCACATCGTCGGAAGGCCCGAGCGGCGAGTAGTGTTCGGCAATCGCATCCGCGATGTCGTCGCCGAGGCCGTCATTGCGCGCATAGTAAGCGCCCATGAGCCCCTGCAGTTCCGGGAACTCGTAGACCATCTGGCTGGTGAGGTCGGCTTTCGCCAGTTCGCCCGCGACACGCGCCTTTTCGGCATCCGCACCGGGCACGAAGGGCGCGAGCGCCTCGGCGAGCTTGCCGATCCGCATGGCCTTGTCGTGAACTGTGCCGAGCTTCGCGTGGAAGACGACCTCTTGCAGTTTCGGCAAGCGGCTCGTCAGCGTCTGTTTGCGATCCTGATCCCAGAGGAAGCGCGCATCGGCGAAGCGGGCGCGCAGCACGCGCTCATTGCCGTTGACGATTGCCTTGCCGCCATCTTCCGCTTCAAGGTTCGCGACCACGATGAAGCGCGGCGCCAACTTGCCATGTGCGTCATGCAGCGCGAAATATTTCTGGTTCGCGCGCATCGTGCTTGTCAGCACTTCCTGTGGCACGGACATGAACTCGTCGTCGATAAAACCCATCAGCGGCACGGGCCATTCGACGAGCCCCGCCACCTCGTGCAGCAGCGCCTCGTCCTCGACAAGCGTCAGCCCTTCCGCCGATGCCAGCGCCTTCGCGCCTTCATGGATGAAGTTCGCGCGCTTCGCCGGATCGAGAACGACTTTGGCGTCGAAGAGCTTCATGTCGTAATCGGTGAAGTCCTTCACCGCGAATTCCGCGCTGCTCATGAAGCGGTGGCCGCGCGTCTTGTCGCCCGACTTGATGCCATCCACCTCGAAAGGCACGACCTTGCCGCCGAGAATGCAGAGGATCGAATGAAGCGGGCGCACCCAGCGGAGCGTGCCGGAGCCCCAGCGCATCGATTTCGGCCAGGGGAAGGCGCGCGCAATCGCGGGCACGATCTCGGCGATGACATCCGCCGTCGCCCGGCCCTTTTTCTCCGTCACCGCGACATAGAAGGCGCCCTTCTTGTCTTCCTGCACCGTCGCTTCCTCGATGGAGGACAAGCCCGCCGCGCGGAGGAAACCGTCAATCGCCTGTTGCGGCGCGCCGACCTTGGGGCCCTTGCGCTCTTCCTTCACATCCGGCGTCTTTTCCGGCAGCCCGTCGATGACGAGCGCAAGGCGGCGCGGAGTCGTATAGGCGCGCGCATTCTTTCCCTCGACGCCCGCCTGCTTCAGCGCGTCGGTCACGAGGCGCACAAGGTCCTCGCCCGCCCGCTTCTGCATTCGCGCAGGGATTTCTTCCGAGAAGAGTTCGAGCAGCAACTCGCTCATGCCCCGCCCCCGGCCGGCGTCTTCAGCCATTCCTCGGCGCAGCGCTTCGCCAGCGCGCGCACGCGGCCGATATAGGCCTGCCGCTCGGTCACGGAGATGACGCCGCGCGCATCGAGCAGGTTGAAATTGTGGCTCGCCTTGATGACCTGGTCGTAAGCCGGCAGCGGCAGCGGCTTCTCGCGATCGAGCAGCGCCGCGCATTCCCTTTCCGCGTCCTCGAAATGGCGGAACAGCATTTCCGTGTTCGCCGCCTCGAAATTATGCGCGGAGAATTCGACTTCCGCCTGATGGAAGACATCGCCATAGGTTACGCGGTCCTCGCCCTCGGCGCCGTTGAAGTCGAGCTCGTAGCCGTTGTCGATACCCTGAATATACATGGCGAGGCGTTCGAGGCCGTAGGTGAGCTCGCCCGAAACGGGCGAGCAGTCCTCGCCGCCGACCTGCTGGAAGTAGGTGAACTGCGAGACTTCCATGCCGTCGCACCAGACTTCCCAGCCGAGGCCCCAGGCGCCCAGCGTCGGGCTCTCCCAGTCGTCCTCGACAAAGCGGATGTCGTGGTTCGCGGCGTCGATGCCGAGTTCCTTCAGGCTCTCCAGATAGAGCTCCTGAAGATTGTCCGGGTTCGGCTTCAGGATCACCTGAAACTGGTAATAGTGCTGGAAGCGGTTCGGGTTCTCGCCATAGCGCCCGTCGGTCGGGCGGCGGGAGGGCTGCACATAGGCCGCCTTCCAGGGCTTCGGCCCCAGCGCCCTCAGCGTCGTCGCGGGGTGGAACGTGCCCGCCCCCATCGCCATGTCGTAAGGCTGCAGGATGACGCAGCCCTGCCGCGCCCAATAAGCCTGCAGTTTCAGGATAAGGGACTGGAACGAATTGTCGGGCTTCGCCGTCATGGAGTGAGGCGCTTTCAAGCGATTGAGGGCACTCGGGAAATCAGTGCCCCGGGCGCGCGCAACCTAGCCGCCGGTCCTGGGAGGGTCAAGCTGAAGGCAGGCAAAGCGGTTTGTGCATTGGCAATGCGAAGGGCAGCCGATGCAAGGCTGCCCGCCGGCGAATCGTTTTCTTCGCGTCCCGCCTCAGCGGTCGCGGCGCGAATGTTCCGGCACGTAGATACCGTCGCCGCCATCGCGCAGCGTGCCGAGGTCGCGCGGTTCCATGCGGCTGCGGCTCTGCGCGCGGGCAAAGGCCTCGCGCTGGCGCTGGGCGGCGCGATTGAGCGCGTTGTAAGCCGCATAGCAGACCGCGATGAAAACGGCCGCGAAGACGATCTTCGTCATGTCATCGCCCTTTCGAACTGCCGGGCCCCGACTGCCGATGGGGAACCGGAACCTGCATTAAAGGCCAAAACGGCTCCAAAGGGAACGCCTCTCCGCCGCGGCGATAAGTCCCTCCCCGATTTCCGCCGCGAATCCGGCGCCCAACTGCCCGAAAAGGCGCTCCGGACCGCCTGTTCCGCCGGTAAAGCCGACCCCGCCTCCCGGCCGCCACCAGGGGGTCCGCTGGGTCACGAGCTTCAGCTTCACGTCCTTGCCGAAGAGGTCGCGCATCTTGCCCCGCACATCGGCGATGCCGTCGACCAGGCCGCGCTCCCTCGCGCCCTCGCCCGCCCAGAACTCGCCCGAAAAGATCGCCGGATCGTCCGCCTTCAACCGGTCGCCCCGCGCATCGCGGACGAGCTTCTTGAAGTTCTCATGGACATCCTTCTGCAGCGCCTCGAGGCGGCGCACATCGTCTTCCTTCTCCGGCTGGAAGGGATCGAGCATGGCCTTGCTCTCGCCCGCCGTGTGGACGCGGCGCTCCACGCCGAGCTTCTCGATCAGCCCGGTAAAGCCGAAGCCCGCGGAGACGACGCCAATGGAGCCGATAATGGAGCTTTCATCCGCATAGATCTCATCCGCCGCGCAGGCGATCATGTAACCGCCGGATGCCGCGACATCTTCCGCGAAGGCATAGACGGGAACGCCCTTCTCCTCCGCCAGCGAGCGAATGCGCTTGTAGATGAGCGAGGACTGGACTGGCGAGCCGCCCGGCGAATTCACGAGCAGCGCCACAGCCTTCGCGCCCTTCAGCGAGAAGGCGGCTTCCAGCGGCCCGGCGACGGAAGCAAGGTTGAGCCCGCCGCGCAGCGGCTGCGAGGGGCCGATGACCCCCGAAAGCCGCACCACGGCGACGACGGGTTTCGGCTCCCATCCGGGCAGCAATCTTTTGCGCAAGGGCGGGGGAAGGAGAGGCGCTATGCGGTTTTTCATGATCCCTTAGATAGGAGGGAAGCAGGGCCGGGGCAAGAAGTCCGCCCCCATGCCGTCAGGCCGGCTGATCGAGCAGCAGCGCCTCGCCCCGGCGCAGCAGCGCCTCCGCCCGGTCCGTGAAGCGCCCGTCCCGCCCGTGGAGCACAAGGCCGGGGCGCAGCGCCAGCGGCGCGCGCGAGCCCCGCTGGCCCCGCACAATGACGCGGGAGGCGGATTTTCCCGCCGCCGGCCAGAGCGGAAAGACCTCGATCCCGCCGAGATGTCCGGACATGGCCGCAAGAAGATCGCCCAGCGCCTCCGCCCTGTGAATGAAGGTCACGGTGCCCTTCGGCCGCGCCATCACGCAGGCGAACCGTACCCAGTCGTCGAGATCGGAGCCGAGCGTGAGATGCGCCTGCGCCTTGCTTGCATTGGGTGAGGCGGGGCTTGCCGCGGGATCGTGAAACGGCGGATTGGCGAAGACGTGATGCCAGGCATTGGGCTCGAGACCCATCGCCGAGAGGTCCCGCACGGGGTGACCGATATCGCCCTCGACGATGGAGATACGATCGCCGAAACCGTTGCGGGATATGTTCTCGCCCGCGAGGCGCACGAGTTCCGGCTGCAGTTCGATGCCCGCAACTTCAAGCCCGCTCACACGCGAGGCGAGGCAGAGGCTCGCAACGCCGACGCCCGCCCCCGCTTCCAGCACGCGCTCGCCCGCCCTTGCGGGCACGGCGGCGGCGAGCAGCACCGCATCGAGCCCCGCGCGATAGCCCTTCGCGGGCTGCAGGACCTTGAGCCTCCCGTCCAGAAAGCCGTCATCCGTGATTTCTTCGCCGGTCGCCGTTCCGCTCATCGGGTCTCGCTCCCTCTGGCCTCGTCGAGAATCTTCCGGGCGCGCTCATGTTCCTCGTCCGCAACCATGATACGCCGCGGCAGAATGCCGAGCGAGCCTTCCACAATGCTCGTGTGGGTGTCCAATTCGAATGGCTCTATGCCTTCCTCCCTCAGCCTGTGCTTCAGAAACGAGATGAGGACGGGATCGGTGGTTCGAATCAGCTCTTTCACGCGCTGCCTTTCTCCTTGCATCGCCCCGCCCTGCCGCCGCGCCACACTGCGGCATATGGCCTGCGGGCCTTGCCGCCCCCGGCACCCCAACCTATGCTCCCTTATGACGGCAGGATAACACAAGCCGTATGTGGAAAATCGGGGTTCCAGCGGGAGCCCGGCTCTCAAATCAGGAGTAGCGAGTGGGCGTTGTTGTTCCCCTGGAGGAAGATCGTGGCCGCGGCCAGAATGCCGTAGCGCAGCTTCAGGCGCTGGTGGCGGACGAAATGGAAGCCGTCAACGAATTCATCCGTGAACGGATGTCTTCCGACGTTCCCATGATTCCCGATCTTGCGAGCCATCTCATCAATTCGGGCGGCAAGCGGCTCCGGCCCATGCTCACCATCGCCTCTTCCAAGATGTGCGGCTACAAGGGCAAGGACCATATCAAGCTCGCCGCCACCGTCGAATTCCTGCACACGGCCACCCTCCTTCATGACGATGTGGTGGACGAGAGCGACCTCAGGCGCGGCAAGAAGACCGCCCGCACCATCTGGGGCAACCAGGCGAGCGTCCTTGTCGGCGATTTCCTGCTCGGGCGCGCCTTCAAGCTCATGGTCGAGACGAAGTCGCTCCGCGCGCTCGAAATCATCGCGGATGCGGCGTCCATCATCGCCGAGGGCGAGGTGATGCAGCTTGCCGCCGCGAAGGATACGGGCACGACGGAAGACGCATACCTGCGCGTCATCTCCGCCAAGACGGCGGCGCTCTTCGCCGCCGCGACCGAAATCGGCGCCGTCATTTCCGAGCGCAACGGCAGCGAGGCGGCGGCGCTCGAATCCTACGGCCGCAATCTCGGCATCGCCTTCCAGCTCGTGGACGACGCGCTCGACTATGGCGGACGCGCGGCCTCGCTCGGCAAGAATGTCGGCGACGATTTCCGCGAAGGAAAGATCACTCTTCCCGTCGTCCTCGCCTTCCGGCGCGGCAATGCGGAGGAGCGCGCCTTCTGGCAGCGCACGCTGCAGCAGGGCGACCGTCAGGAAGGCGATCTCGAAAAGGCGGTCGAGTTGATGAACCGGCACTCCGCCCTTGAGGATACGACCTCGCGCGCGCGGCACTATGGCGCCATCGCGACCGACGCGCTGGCGATCTTCCCCGAAAGCCCCTATCGCGACGCGCTCACCGCGCTTGTCGAATTCTGCATCAATCGCAATCACTGAGTCCGGACACTGAGCGATGCCGGGCGCGAACGAAAAGAGAGCCGGTCAAAGCGCCTTGCCCGCCGCAACCCACCAGCCGGGATGCGCGAGCCCGAGGGCATAGGCTGCTTCCTTCGCCGCCTCCTCCGAGGGATAGAGGCCGAAACAGGTCGCCCCCGAACCCGACATGCGGGCGAGACGGCAATCCACGGTCGCGGCAATAGCCGCCCTCGTATCGCCGATCTGCGGCGCAAGCCGGATCGCCGGCGCTTCGAGGTCGTTCCCTTCTTCCGCCGCCCATCGCACGAGTTCGTCGAGCGAGGCGAATGAAGGCAGTTCGGGGTCCGCGGGATGTCCGGCGAGCGAAGGGGCGGCCAGTTCCCTGAAGACCCTGCCCGTCTGCACCTCGATCCCTGGGTTTGCCAGCACGAACCAGAAGGGCGGCAACGTCAGTTCCGCAGTTCTTTCGCCGATACCCCACATCAGCGCGGAGCTGGACGCAAGGCACACAGGCACATCCGCGCCGAGAGAAGCGGCGAGTTCCGCAAGCGCCGCCTCGTCCGGCCTCACCTGCCAGAGCCGCATCAGCGCGCGCAATGCCGCCGCCGCATCCGCCGAACCGCCGCCGATGCCGGATGCGACAGGCAGGTTCTTCTCCAGCGTGATATGCGCGCCCGCCTCCACTCCGGTCAGACCGCGAAGCGCCCGCGCAGCGCGCAGAACCAGATTGTCCGCTTCGGCTTCGAGCGCCTTTGCGAAAGGTCCCGTCACGCCAAGCCCCACCACATCGGCCTTCTCCGCCGTCACGCTGTCGCCGATCCGCGCGAAAGCGACGAGACTCCGAAGTTCGTGATAGCCGTCCTCCCGGCGGCCAAGAATGCGCAATGTCAGGTTGATCTTGGCAAAGGCGTTTTCCCTGACCGGCCCCGGCATGGGTTCAGGAACCCGCCGCGCCCGCCGGAAGCGTGCCCTTCAACTCGTTCTCCGCGCGCTCGCCCGCTTCCAGGCCGAGTTCGAGCTTGGTGCGCAGGATGTCCTCCCGCTTCTTCTCCGGGTTCATCGCCAGCGCGTGACTCCACTGGAAGCGCGCCTCGATCTTGCGGCCCACCTTCCAGAGCGCATCGCCCAGATGCTCGTTGATCGTCGGATCGCCCGGCTCGAGTTCCACCGCGCGTTCGAGATATTTCACGGCAAGGCCATATTCGCCCAGCCGGTAGCGCGCCCAGCCCAGGCTGTCGACGATGAAGCCGTCATTCGGCCGGCGCTCCACCGCCTTCTCGATCATGGCGAGCGCTTCGTCGAGATTGCGGTGCTGTTCGATCCAGGAATAGCCGAGATAGTTCAGCACCAGAGGATGTTCGCCCGACATTTCGAGCGCGAGAAGAAGATCGTCCTCCGCCTTGTCCCATTGGCCGAGCCGTTCCAGGCAGATGCCGCGCGCATAATAGAGCGTCCAGTCGCCGGAGTCCGGCTCGCCAGACAGCATGATCGCGCGCTCATATTGCATGGCGGCTTCCGCGTAGCTCTCCTTCGCGCGATAGATATCGCCCATTGCGACGATCGGTTCCACGCGTTGCGGATCCCGCTTCGACACGGCATCGAGAACGCGGATTGCTTCGTCCTGCCGGTCGAGTTCGTTCATCGCCATCGCGGTCTGGATGCGCGCATTCAGATAAAGCGGCGAGTCCTCATCCACCTTCGAATAGGCCGCAATGGCGTCCTCCCAGCGTTTCTGCTGTTCGTAGGAGCCTGCGAGCAGAGACTGCGCAATGTCGAAGTCCGGCCGCATATAGAGTGCGAGCCGCAGATAGAGTTCGGCGAGATTGCCCGACGTGTCGCTCGCAAGCGCGCTGCCGAGGCCGTAAAGCGCTTCCGCCGTGCCCTCCGCCGCATTGGCGACAAGGGGGGGAAGGGTTTCGCCGCGGTTCAGCCGCGCCAGCGCATCGGTGGCCAGCGGATGCTCGGGCGAGATTTCCATGAAGCTCTCGATGACGGCGCGCGCCTCGTCCGTGCGGCCCTGCCGCTGCAGATAGCTCGCATAGGCTTCGACGATGCGGATCGAGCCGCCGCCGCTCGTCTCCATCGCTTCCGCATAGGCCTTGCCCGCGCCTTCGTCGTCGCCGAGCACTTCGAGCATGAGCGCTTCGTGGAACGAGCGGAACAGCGCGAAGGCGGCGCGCCCCTCGAAGGCGCCGATCCGCTCCAGCGCGAGTTCCCGGTTGCCCTCGCCCACCGCCGCCCATGCGTCGGTCAGCGTGCCGACAAGCGCTGTGAAGGGGCCAGGCGCCGCGGCAGCTATTTCCTCGCGCGCGCCCGCATAGTCGCCGCGCTTCAGGTCGGCAAGCGCAAGCGTCAGCCGCGGCATGCGTTCACCCGCATCATGTGCGACGAGCTTCTTCGCAAGCCTTATGGCGCGGTCCATGTCGCCGCCCACCAGCGCCGACATGAAGGCGCGATCGAGGATCACCGGATCGTCCGGCTCCCCCGCAAGGGCCTTGTCGTAATAGTCGGCTGCTTTCAGATTGTCGTTCACCGAAGCCGCGTGGCGGCCGGCAAGATAGGCGCCAAAGGGCGTTTCGGGTTCGCCCCCGGAAAAGAGGCCGCTCGAAAAGCCCGTTCCCGCGCAGCCGGCCAGCGCCGGCGCCAGGATAGCGAGCACGGCCAGCTTCTTCGCCACGCTCCCGATACGCAGAACCGGCGCTTTACGCGAAAACGCCGTATCGACAGATTCCATCCGGGGGCTGGCCTCCGTGCCTTCTGATTCACGGCCCGCCGGAAGGGCGGGCCGCCACCACACTAACCAAAAGCCGCGGCGCCCGCCATGCCGCGAAGCGGTCCTACATGTTCGGATAGTTCGGGCCGCCGCCGCCTTCCGGCACCGTCCAGTTGATGTTCTGGGCCGGGTCCTTGATGTCGCAGGTCTTGCAGTGGACGCAGTTCTGCGCGTTGATCTGGAAGCGCGGGTTGGAGCCGTCGTCGTCGCGCACCACCTCGTACACGCCTGCCGGGCAGTAGCGCTGCGCCGGTTCGGCGTAGTTCGGCAGGTTGTAGGCGATCGGGATTGCCGGGTCCTTCAGCTTCAGATGGACTGGCTGGTCTTCCTCGTGGTTCGTCGCCGAAATGAACACGGAGGAAAGCTTGTCGAAGGAGATCTTCCCGTCGGGCTTGGGATAGTCGATCGGCTTGCATTCGCTCGCCTTCTTGATCGACTCGTAATCCGCCTTGCCGTGCTTCAGCGTGAAGGGCAGTCCGATCCCGAGATTGTTCATCCACATGTCGACGGCGCCGAGACCGATGCCGAGGAACGTGCCGAGCTTCGACCAGAGCGGCTTCACGTTGCGCACGCGCTTCAGGTCCTTGTAGACCGGGCTCTTCTCGTAAGCCTCCGCATAGGCGGTCAGTTCGTCGCCCTGGCGTCCGTCCTTCACCGCCTCGAAGACCGCTTCCGCGCCCATCTTGCCGGTCAGCATGGCGTTGTGGCTGCCCTTGATGCGCGGCACGTTGACGAAACCGGCCGAGCAGCCGATCAGCGCGCCGCCGGGGAAGGTGAGCTTCGGCACGGACTGGAAGCCGCCTTCGGTGATGGCGCGCGCGCCATAGGCGATGCGCTTGCCGCCCTCGAAAGTGTCGGCCACGGCCGGGTGATGCTTGAAGCGCTGGAACTCGTCGAAGGGCGAGAGGTAGGGATTCTTGTAGTTCAGGTGAACCACGAAACCGACCGACACGAGGTTCTCGCCGAAGTGATAGAGGAAGGAGCCGCCGCCGGTCGAATTGTCGAGCGGCCAGCCCATCGTGTGCTGCACAAGGCCCTTCTTGTGCTTGGAAGGATCGATCTCCCAGAGCTCCTTGAGGCCGATGCCGAACTTCTGCGGCTCGCGGCCTTCGTCGAGCTTGAACTTGCGGATCAGTTCCTTCGACAGCGAACCGCGCACGCCTTCCGCGAAGAGCGTGTACTTGCCGCGCAGTTCCATGCCGGGGGTATAGCTGTCCTTGTGGCTGCCGTCCTTCGCCACGCCCATGTCGCCGGTGATGACGCCGCGCACCGAGCCGTCCTCGCCGTAGAGCACTTCCGCGCCCGCGAAGCCCGGATAGATTTCGACGCCGAGCGCCTCCGCCTGCTCCGCGAGCCAGCGGCAGACATTCGCAAGGCTCACGATGTAGTTGCCGTGATTGTTCATCAGCGGCGGGAAAAGGAAATTCGGAATGCGGATGCCGCCGGCCGGGCCCAGATAGATGAAGTGATCCGCCGTTACTTCCGTATCGATCGGGGCGCCCTTCTCGCGCCAGTCGGGAATCAGCGCATCGAGGCCGATCGGATCGACCACGGCGCCGGAAAGGATATGCGCGCCGACTTCCGAGCCTTTTTCGATCAGGCAGACCGAAATGTCGAAATCCTCTTCCGCCGCGAGCTGGCGCAGACGGATCGCCGCGGAAAGGCCCGCCGGGCCGCCGCCGACGATGACGACGTCATATTCCATATACTCGCGTTCGACTGCCGCCTCGCTCATATTCATCCTCTCCTTGTCCGGCGCCTATCGCGCTCTTCGCGCCGCCGGACCGCCGCCAGAAAACCGGGCTCCGTTATGGTGCGAATGCCCTTTCGGGTCAATATATTGGGCCTTTCGGCGGGCTTCGCTTCCAGTTGCATGTCATTCTCAACAAGACGCGCGAGCCCGGCGAATGTAGAACGAGTGTAGGTTTGCGTTTGTGACCGTCAAATCGCATCGCATCCGCACTCTGTTCAAACCCGAAGGACGCAAGGGCGCAGATGAACCGCTCCGGCAATGGAGAAGAAACGAGCGCAGGGGAAGCCGCCGCGCTTCTCGCCTTCTATGTGGAGGCGGGCGTGGAGGACGTCTTCTGCGACGAGCCGGTGAACCGGTATGCGTTGCAGGACGCCGCGACGCCCGAACCCGCGCGCGCCGCCGAAGCGCGTGTCGAAGCGCGAGAAGCGCCTCGCGGACCCCGTCCCGATCCGCGCGGCGAGACGGCGCCGCAGCCCGCCGCGCCACGCCCTGCCGCGCCTTCCGCCATTCCGCTTGAAGACGCGCAGGCCGCCGAAAGCGCGCGCATTGCCGCCGCGCGTTGTTCGTCGCTCGATGAACTGAAAGAGGCGCTCGCGAATTTCGAGGGCTGTCCGCTCCGCTACACGGCGAAGAATCTGGTCTTCGCGGACGGTAATCCGAAAGCGCGCATCATGCTGGTCGGCGAGGCGCCGGGCCGCGACGAGGACATTCAGGGCCTTCCCTTTGTCGGCCGCGCGGGCCAGCTCCTCGACAGGATGCTCGCCTCGATCGGCCTCGACCGGACTTCCGTCTACATCGTCAACACGCTGCCCTGGCGTCCGCCCGGCAACCGCACGCCGACGCCTGCCGAACATGCCGTCTGCATGCCCTTCGTCGAAAGGCATATCGAACTCGTCCAGCCGGAAGTCCTCGTGCTCCTGGGCGGCGTATCGGCGAAGCAGCTTCTGCAGACGGAGACCGGCATCATGCGGCTTCGCGGCAAATGGGCGACGGTGCGGATCGGCGAGCGCGACATTCCCGCCCTTCCGACGCTCCATCCCGCCTATCTCCTTCGCCAGCCCGCGCAGAAGCGTCTCGCCTACCGCGACCTTCTCGCCCTCAAGATGCGGCTCGATCCCCCAGGCTGAAATCCGCCCTTGCGTTAACCAATTCGTCCAATTTCGGGACACGCGGTTCGATCCGCGCTTCCTGAGCGCCGTTTCGCTGGTTAAGATGGCCTTCATGAACCGGGGGGCTCAGCATCTCCCCGTCGCGCGCGCGGCGGGACGATTTTTTTGTGCGATCGCCATCTATGCAATGATGGGCGCCGCGCTTCTTATCCCCGCATATTCGCCCGCCAATGCCGGAAATATTCTCGTCGCCGAGGCGAGCGGCCAGCAGCCGACCCGCATCTGGAGCCCTGAAATCCTGAGCGGCGCCGACCGCGAACTCTATCGCGACATCTTCGCGGCGACGGAGCGCGGACGTTTCAACGAGGCGGACAAGCTCGCGGCAAGGCTCAAGGACAAGCGCCTCATGGGTCATGTCCTTCATGTGAAATACATGGGGCCCCACTACACGACGCGCTATTCGGAGCTGAAGGCCTGGCTTGCCGAATATAACGACCATCCCGGCGCGGCCGACATCTACAAGCTCGCGCTCCGGAAGCGTGGCTCCGCCTCCTGGCCCGCGAAGCCCGAGCCGCGGCGCTGGCGCCAGCCCATGCATGCGGCCTATGCCGTCGATGACGGCGCGCTCGAAAGCCCGTCGCCGCGCTTCCGCGAGATCGACCGCGAAGTGCGCCGCATGGTCTCGAGCGGCACGGCGGAACGCGCGCAGGCCTGGCTTCGCCGCAGCAATGTGCGCGGCGCGCTGACCAATCTCGAATACGACAAGGTGCGCGAACGGATCGTCGCCTCGTATTTCCTCGAAGGCGAGGACGAGAAGGCCTATACGCTCGCCTCCGACATATTGCAGGCGCATGGCGCGAGCACGCCGCTCGCCAACTGGTATGCGGGCCTTGCCGCATGGCGCATGGAAAACTACGCCGCTGCCGCCGGTCATTTCGAGCGGCTCTCGGCGATGGCGCGCATCTCGCCCTGGACGAAGGCGGCGGGCGGCTTCTGGGCGGCGCGCTCCTGGCTCGCCGCGGGGCGTCCGGAGAAAGTCGCCCCGCTGCTCGAACTTGCCGCCGATACGGGCGCCACTTTCTACGGCATTCTCGCCACGCGCCAACTCGGCCGCGAACTGCACATCGACTGGGTGGAGCCGCGCCTAGACGAGGCGTCCTTCCGTTCACTGACGGAAACGGATGCCGTGGCCCGCGCCGTCGCGCTCATGCAGATCGGCAAGCGCGACCTCGCGCGCGAGGAACTCATCCGCGCCCATGCGCTCATCGAGCCTTCGCTCGATCAGGCGATGATCGCGCTCGCCTCCTTCTACGATCTGCCCGCCATCGAGCTTCAGGTGGCGAACGCGGCCTATGTGCCGGCCTCGCGCGCGCCGCGCGGGCGCATCGCGCTCAATGCGGGCCTCTTCCCCGTGCCGGATTACAAGCCGAGCACCGGCTACAAGGTCGACCGTGCGCTTCTCCTCGCCTTCATGCGGCAGGAGAGCAAGTTCCGTCCCGACGCCATGTCATGGGCCGGCGCGCGCGGCCTCATGCAGATCATGCCGGCGACCGCGAGCCATATCACGCAGGACCGCTCGCTCGCCCGCGCGAACAAGGACAAGCTTCTCGATCCGACCTTCAACATCACGCTTGGTCAGGACTATCTCACGGAGCTGATGGGATCGGGCGAGCCCTACGGCAATCTCTTCATGCTGACCACGGCCTATAATGGCGGTCCGGGGAACCTGAACCGCTGGCTCGCCAGCATGGACTTCAAGGGCGACCCCTTCCTCTTCATCGAGAGCATTCCCGCCGCCGAGACGCGCGGTTATATCGAGCGCGTCGTCACCAATTACTGGATCTACAGCGACCGTCTCGGCCAGCCGGTCGGTTCGCTCGATGCATCGGCCTCCGGCGCCTGGCCCGTCTACCGTCCGGCGCGCTAGAGCAAACCCCGGCTTCCAGACTCTCCATCCGGACCACCCTCCCCCTGTGGGGGGCCTGACCGAAGGCTGAGAAACCTCTATCTTCAATAATAACAGAGCCCCAGCCTTCACCTCACACCGGCAGGGCCTTCAGCGCCATGTCGGCGACCTGCTGCAATTCCTTCTTCGTCGCGCCGCCGGCCGCCTGAACGGAAATGCCGTTCATGACCGCCGTCACATAGCGTGCGAGAGCGGCGGGGTCCGCATCCTCCGGCAGGTCGCCTTCCTTTTTCGCCCGCTCGAAGCGTTTCCTGATCTTGGCGCAGCCCGCCTGACGGCGTTGCGCGAGTTCCTCGCGGATCGCGCTGCTCTCCTCACCGCCCGAAAGACCGGCCGTCACCAGCATGCAGCCATGCGGCGAGCCCTTCTCGCATTGGGAAGAAGCGGCATGGCAAAGCAGCCGCTGCACGGCCTCGCGCGCGGTCGGCGCGGCCAGCGCCTCGTCCATCGAGCCGCCCTTCATCTCTTCATATCTGTCGAGCGCGCGGCGGAAGAGGCCTTCCTTGTTGCCGAAGGCGGCATAGAGGCTCGGCGGCTTGATGCCCATGGCAGCCGTCAGCTCGGATAGCGACGCACCCTCATATCCCTTTTCCCAGAATACGATGAGCGCCTTGTCGAGTGCCTGGTCCACGTCGAAGGCACGGGGCCTGCCCATGGCCATGATGCGTCCTCCATGAATTTTTTTAGTTTCCACTACATAAGCATCTTGAAGGGTCACCTTCAAGGCCCATATGCGTAGTCATCGCTAAACAAGTCGCTACAGAAGTCCTCTCCCGAACGATCCCCGGGGCCGGCCGGTTCCCCCCTCCTCTCCCCTCGCCGGCCGGTCCCACCCCCTGTAACGGCCTTTCGGCCCCCCCGCGTCCAAGGAATGAAGTCCATGACCCGCATTCTCCCCCGCTCCTTCTCCGGCCGGCTCCTTGGCGCCGGCATCGCCCTTTCCGCGGTCATCGTCGCAACCGGCCTCGGTGCCGCCGCCGTCTCCGGCAGCGAGAACGAGGCGCCCGCGCAGGAAGCGCAAGGTCCGGTCACCGTCTCCGTCGCCCGCGTCGAAGCGCGCGACCTCACCGCCTGGAACGAGTTCTCGGGCCGTCTCGAGGCGGTCGAGCGCGTGGAGGTTCGCCCCCGCGTCGCCGGCCTCATCGAGAATGTCCATTTCCGTGAAGGCGCATTGGTGAAGAAGGGCGACCTTCTCTTCACCATCGACCGCGAGCCCTATGCGGCGGAAGTCGCCCGCGCCGAAGCGGAACTCGCTTCCGCGCGGTCGCGCTACGAATTCGCGCGGACGGACCTTTCCCGCGCGCGCCAGCTCGTGCAGAAGGGCACGATCTCCAAGCGCACGCTCGATGAGCGCGAAAATCTCTTCGGCGAGGCGCAGGCCGCGCTCAATGCCGCCGAGGCCGCGTTGAAGACGACGCGCCTCAACCTCGAATACACGGAAGTTCGCGCGCCCATCGCGGGCCGCGTCGGCAAGGCGGAGATCACCTCCGGCAACCTCGTCTCGGCGGGGCCCGGCGCGCCGGTGCTGACCACGCTCGTCTCGGTGAGCCCCATCTATGCGAGCTTCAACGCGGATGAGCGCGTCGTCGCCCGCGCCCTGAAGGACCTGCCCGGCGCCGATGCCCATACGCGCGTCGCCGAGATCCCCGTGCAGATGGGGACCTCCGCCACCGAAGGCACGCCGATCCGAGGCCATCTCCAGCTCATCGACAATCAGGTCGATGCGCAGAGCGGCACGGTGCGTGTCCGCGCGGTCTTCGACAATGAAGACGGCAGCCTCATCCCCGGCCAGTTCGCCCGGCTCCGCATGGGCGAGGCGGCATCGCGCCCCGTGCTCGCGATTTCCGAGCGCGCCGTCGGCACGGATCAGGACAAGCAGTTCGTTCTGGTCGTGGACGATGCAAACAAGGTCGTCTGGCGCGAAGTGAAGCTCGGGGCAACCGTCAGTGGCTTGCGCGAAGTCACCTCCGGCCTCAAGGCGGGAGAGCGGATCGTGGTCAACGGCCTCCAGCGCGTGCGCCCCGGCGACACGGTCGAGGCGCAGGAAGTCGCCATGCGCGCGCCCTCTCAATACGCGGACGCAAGCGTCCGCTAGGCCAGGCAATCAAGGCAGGCCGGCTCAGGACCGGCCTGCCGCCTCCCATCTCCGAATGACACGGCAACGAGCCTCGCGAGAGGCCCGAACAGAGGAATGTTGCCATGAACATCTCCCGCTTCTTCATCGACCGGCCGATCTTCGCAGGCGTCCTGTCGGTTCTCATCTTCCTGTCGGGCCTTCTCGCCCTTCCGAACCTGCCCATTTCCGAATATCCGGAAGTCGTGCCGCCGACCGTCGTCGTGCGCGCGCAATATCCGGGTGCGAACCCCAAGGTCATCGCCGAAACCGTCGCCACGCCCATCGAGGAAGCGGTGAACGGCGTCGAGGACATGCTCTACATGTCGAGCCAGGCGACGACGGACGGGCTGATGACGCTCACTGTCACCTTCGCGCTCGGCACGGACCCGGACAAGGCGCAGCAGCTCGTGCAGAACCGCGTCTCCCAGGCCGAGCCCCGCCTGCCGGAAGAAGTGCGCCGCCTCGGCATCACCACGATCAAGAGCTCGCCCGACCTCACCATGGTCGTGCATCTTACCTCGCCGAACGGCCGCTACGACATGACCTATCTGCGCAATTATGCGGTCCTCAACGTGAGGGACCGGCTTGCGCGGCTGCCCGGCGTCGGCCAGGTCAATCTCTTCGGTTCCGGCGACTATTCCATGCGCGTCTGGCTCGATCCGCAGAAGATTGCCGAGCGCGGTCTCTCCGCGAGCGACATCGTGAACGAAATCCGCGCGCAGAACGTGCAGGCGGCGGCCGGCATCATCGGCGCTTCGCCGACGCTCCCCGGTATCGATCTCCAGCTTCCGGTAAACGCGCAAGGCCGCCTTCAGAACGAGGAAGAGTTCGGCGACATCATCGTGAAGACGGGCGAGAACGGGGAAGTCACGCGCCTGCGCGACGTGGCGCGCATCGAACTCGGCGCCGCCGAATATGCGCTGCGCTCCCTTCTCAACAATGACAGCGCCGTCGCCATTCCGATCTTCCAGGCGCCGGGCTCCAATGCCATCGAGATTTCCGACAATGTCCGCGCCACCATGGCCGAGTTGAAGGAGAACATGCCCGAAGGCGTCGACTACAGCATCGTCTACGACCCGACGCAGTTCGTCCGCGCCTCCATCGACGCCGTGATCCATACGCTCGTCGAAGCGGTCATCCTCGTCGTCATCGTGGTGATCGTCTTCCTGCAGACATGGCGCGCCTCCATCATTCCGCTCCTCGCCGTGCCCGTCTCCATCGTCGGCACATTCGCGGTGATGTATCTCTTCGGCTTCTCGGTGAACGCGCTCTCGCTCTTCGGTCTCGTCCTCGCCATCGGCATCGTCGTCGACGACGCCATCGTCGTGGTGGAGAATGTCGAGCGCAATATCGAGCGCGGCCTCGCGCCGCTCGATGCGGCCTATCGCGCCATGCGCGAAGTCTCCGGGCCCATCATCGCCATTGCGCTCGTCCTCGTCGCCGTCTTCGTGCCGCTCGCCATGAGTTCCGGCCTCACCGGCCAGTTCTACCGCCAGTTCGCGCTCACCATCGCCATCTCGACGGTGATCTCGGCGATCAATTCGCTGACGCTCTCGCCCGCGCTCGCCGCCCTGCTGCTCAAGGGTCACGACGCGCCGAAGGACCGTCTCACAAGGGGCATGGACTTCGCCTTCGGCTGGTTCTTCCGCCGCTTCAACCGCTTCTTCGCGGCAAGCTCGGAAGCCTATGGCCGCGGCGTCACCGGCACCATGTCACGCAAGGCCGTCGTCATGGGCGTCTATCTCGCCCTTGTCGGCCTGACTTACGTGATGTTCCAGGCGGTGCCGGGCGGCTTCGTGCCCGCACAGGACAAGCAATATCTCGTCGGCTTCGCGCAATTGCCGGACGGCGCCACGCTTGACCGCACGGAAGACGTGATCCGCCGCATGGGCGACATCGCGCTCGCACAGCCCGGCGTCAAGAACGCCGTGCAGTTTCCCGGCCTCTCCATCAACGGTTTCACCAACAGCGCCAATGCCGGCATCGTTTTCCTGGGTCTGGACGAATTCGAGCATCGTGAAGACGCCTCCCTCAGCGGCTTTGCGATAGCCGACGAACTCAACGAGAAGTTCGGCCAGATCCAGGATGCCTATATCGCGATCTTCCCGCCGCCACCCGTGCAGGGCCTCGGCACGATCGGCGGCTTCAAGCTGCAGATCGAGGATCGCGCAGGCGCCGGCTATGCGGAACTCGACCGCGTGGTGAAGGATTTCCTGGCCGCGACGGAGAAGGCGCCCGAACTCGCAGGGCTTTTCACGAGCTATCAGGTGAACGTGCCGCAGCTCTATGTCGATCTCGACCGCACGCGCGCGCGCCAGCTCGGCGTTCCCGTGACAAGCGTCTTCGAGACGATGCAGATCTATCTCGGCTCGCTCTACGTGAACGACTTCAACAAGTTCGGCCGCACCTATTCGGTTCGCGTGCAGGCGGATGCGCCCTATCGCGCTCGCGCCGAAGATATCGGCCAGCTCAAGGTTCGCTCCAACTCGGGCGAGATGGTGCCCTTGTCCGCGCTCGTCCGCGTCGAGCCCTCCGCGGGGCCCGAACGCGCCATGCGTTACAACGGCTTCCTCTCCGCCGATATCAGCGGCAATGCGGCTGCCGGTTATTCCTCCGGCGAGGCGCGCGCGGCGGTGGAGCGGATCGCGGCGGAGACGCTCCCCAAGGGCTTCGCCTTCGAATGGACGGAGCTCACCTATCAGGAAATCCTTGCGGGCAATTCCGCCCTCATCGTCTTCCCCGTGGCGATCCTTCTCGTCTTCCTCGTGCTCGCCGCGCAGTATGAAAGCCTGACGCTTCCGCTCTCGATCATCATGATCGTGCCGATGAGCCTTCTCGCCGCCATGACCGGCGTCTGGTTCACGGGCGGCGACAGCAACATCTTCACCCAGATCGGGTTGATGGTGCTGGTCGGGCTATCGGCGAAGAATGCAATCCTCATCGTCGAATTCGCGCGCGAGCTCGAATTCGCAGGGAGGACGCCCGTCGAAGCCGCCATCGAGGCGAGCCGTCTGCGGCTCCGTCCGATCCTGATGACCTCCATCGCCTTCATCATGGGCGTGCTGCCGCTCGCCATCTCGACCGGCGCGGGTTCGGAAATGCGCAACGCCATGGGCATCGCCGTTCTCTTCGGCATGCTCGGCGTCACCGCCTTCGGCATCTTCCTGACGCCCGTCTTCTACGTGCTTCTTCGGCGGCTCACGGGCAATCGTCCCCTCCGCCAGCATGGGGAAGCGCTCGATATGGACGGACCGCTTCCCCACGGCCCTCATCCCCACACATCGAGCCACGCGGCCTCCTGATCCGCGTGGTCCCGCCGCCGCGCCGTCTTCATGGCTGACGGTGCGGCGGCACCTTGTCTTCGGCCCCGCGACTTCGGGGCCCTTTTCCGCTATAAGCACTGCGCTGAAGAAAGGCCTTCCCATGCCCCTCGACGAAACGCGCGACTTCATTCCCCTCAATATCGCCGTGATGACCGTGTCCGACACGCGCACGCCCGAAGACGACAAGTCCGGCGACATCCTCGTGGAACGCATCGAAAAGGCCGGCCACAAACTTGCCGCGCGCCGCATCGTGCCGGACGACAAGGGCCTCATCCGCGCCGCGCTCAAGGCCTGGATCGCCGACCACCGGATCGATGTCGTCATCTCCACCGGCGGCACCGGCCTCACCGGCCGGGACGTGACGCCGGAAGCCTTCCAGTCCGTCTATGACAAGGAGATCGACGGCTTCTCGGCCCTTTTCCACCGCGTGAGCTTCGAGAAGATCGGCACCTCCACCATCCAGTCGCGCGCGACGGCGGGCGTGGCGCAAGGCACCTATCTCTTCGCGCTGCCCGGCTCGCCCGGCGCCTGCAAGGACGGATGGGACGAGATCCTCGTCCATCAGCTCGATTACCGCTACCGCCCCTGCAATTTCGTCGAGATCATGCCCCGCCTCGAAGAGCACAAGCAGCGGAAGTGACGTTTTTCCGTTGTACCTTCCGCTCCCGCGCGGCACGATTCCCTTCCGAGTGGGAATCAACAATGCGGGAGGCCGGAACGTGCTCAAGGAATTCAGGGAATTCGCCCTCAAGGGCAATGTGCTCGACATGGCGGTCGGCATCATCATCGGCGCCGCCTTCACCACCATCGTGAAGTCGCTTGTCGACGACATCATCATGCCGCCCATCGGCGTGATGCTCGGCGGCGTCGATTTCTCCGATTATTTCATCGCGCTCACCGCGGGCGATGCCCCGGCGACACTCGCCGAAGCGCAGGCGGCCGGCATTCCCGCGCTCGCCTATGGCAAGTTCATCAATGCGATCCTGCAATTCACCATCGTCGCCTTCGCGCTCTTCCTCGTCATCCGCCAGATGAACCGGCTGAAGGCGCGCATCGCGAAGGGCGAAGCCGCGCCGCCCGCCGCCCCGCCGCGCCAGGAAGTGCTGCTGGAGGAAATCCGCGACGCTCTCCGCGCGAAGTCCTAATCCGTCCGCCGCATCACATAAAACACATATGAATACTGGCCGGGATTGCTTTCGAAGAGAGCGATCTCGGCCTCTTCATTGGCGAGTACCTCTTCCGCCGCCTCGCCATATGTCTCGCGCATTTCGGCGATCCGCTGCCTCATCGGCGTGTAATATTCCGCCCACCAGTCTTCCGGCGGCAGCACATGCGTGCCGATGAGTTCGTAGCCCGCGCGCGCTATCGCCTCGCAGTTCGACGCGATCGTCCCCATCGCCGGATAGGCCGCGTCCCAGAAATCGCGCGCGGCCTGCGAAGGCGTCGCCGTCAGCCATGTGCATTCCGACACGGCGACGAAGCCGCCGGGCTTCACGAAACGCCGCCAGCTCTTGAGCCCGTGCTCGAAGCCCAGAAGATAGATCGCGCCTTCCGACCAGATGAGGTCGAAGCTCTCGTTATCGAATGAAAGCGCTTCCATGTCGCCGCGCACCGGCAGAAGCCGCGCCTCGCTGACGCCCTCCTTCTCCGCGCGCGCCTTCAGCCTGTCGAGAAAAGGCTCGAAGAGGTCGACCGCCGTCACCCTTCCATCGGTAAGCCTGATGAGCTCGAAGGCCGAGGCGCCCTGCCCGCAGCCGAGATCGGCGATCTCCGGCTTTTCCGGCAGCGCGGGCAGCATCGCGAAGGCGGCCTCCGTCGAGGCGCGGCTTCCCGGCCCGTTGCGCGGCAAGCCGAGTTGCAATTCGAGGAACACCTTGAAGGGATCGAGATCGCTCATGCCGCTCTCCACCGCGCGAGGTCCGCGCCGGTATCGACGTCGCGGAGCCGCTCCAGCGTCGTCACGCTCATCTTCTGCCTGCGGATGTTCTTCAGCGTGTCTTCCATCGCATGTTCGCTCGACCAGCGCACGCCCTCGAATATCTCACGCACGCGCGGCCGCCGCTTCATGCCGATGAGCCAGTAGCCGCCATCCTCGGCCGGGCCGATCACCGTGTCGCTCCTGCCCAGTGCGTCGAAAGCCGCCGCGACCTGTTTCTTGCCGATCGCCGGAATATCCGCACCGATGATGATGACGGGCCCCGGCGGCAGGTCGCGGAAGAGGCTTCCCATGCGATGTCCGAGATCGCCCTCGCCCTGCCCCACGCGCGGCAGGTCATCGGGCCAGATGCCCCGCTCATGCACGGCGCGGTCCGGCGAGACGGCGATCACCGTCTGCCAGCGCGGGTCGCGGCCGACGCGGCGGATGAGGCTTTCGCTCGCCGAGCGGAAGAAACGCAGCGCCTCCGCATGTCCGATGTCCCTCGCAAGTCGCGTCTTCACGCGGCCGATCAGCGGCTGCTTCGCCATGATCACGAGTTGCGGATCGAGCGCCACCTATTGATAGACCTTCACGATCACCCGCGGCGGCACGCGCAGATAATAAAGTGCAAGGCAGAAAAGATTGCGGAAGGCGCGCGCGGCGAAACCGTCCCTGATGTAGCGCGCGGGGCTCGTGACCGCGAGCGTGCGGAGCATCACGAGCCTGCGCCGCGGAATGCGCCGCACGAGGTCCACATCCTCCATCAGCGGCAGGTCGCGAAAGCCGCCCGCCTTCTCATAGAGCCGCCGGTTGATCAGCAGCCCCTGGTCGCCATAGGGCAGCTTCATCAGCGCGCAGCGCAGCGCCACCATCTTCTCGATGATGCGCGCCCAGCCGGAAAAATCGTCCAGCGCAAAGCGGAACGATGCCGCCATCTCGCCGTCGCGGAAGCGCCCCGCCTCGATCTGTTCGAAGAACTTTTCCACCTCGGCGATCCAGCCGGGTTCGAGCACCGTGTCGGCATGGAGAAAGAGCAGCCAGTTGCCCTTCGCGGCCTTCGCGCCCGCGGCAAGCTGCGGCCCCCGCCCCTTCGGCGCGCGCACGAGCTTCGCCCCCGCCGCCTCCACGATCTCCAGCGTCTCGTCCGACGAGCCGCCATCCACCACGATCACTTCCTGCACGAGCCCGCGCACGGCGCCGGGCACCAGCGGCGCCAGCGTCCGGGTCAGGGTCTCTTCGGCATTCAGGGTCGGAATGATGACGCTCAACATGGCGCGCAAGATAGCGGCTGGCCGGTCTTTTTCAAAATCGGCCTCGCCGCCCCATTCAGCGCGGCTTGTGTTCCGTGCCGAGGCCCGTCGTGATGAAGAGGGCGGTGGCCGTCCCTTCTATATCCGCTGTGTGCCAGACGCCCGCCTCGTTGATCGCATATTGGCCGGGCTCCAGCGCGATCGTCCGCGTGCCTTCCGGCGTCTCCTGATGCAGCACCATCCGCCCGGAAACGCAGAGCACGATTTCCGCGCCCTTCGGATGCATCTCCCAGCCGTCCCAGGGCGCGGTGAAGCTGTGCATGGCGACGAGCCGGCCTTCCACGCCGTCGCCGTCATGCCGCTCGCCATAGGCCATGTACCAGTCCATGCCGCCGGTGAAGTCCGGCTGCACGGCCGCCTTCCCGCCCGGGCCGAGATGAACCGGGTTCTTCGACATATCGAGCGCACTCATTGCCGCCTCCCTTTTCCGTTTCCGCGAGCAGCCGCCAGTCTAGATGGCATGGCAGCCATGAACAATGTTCTTGTTCTGTTCTCATGATTGGATATACTCATGGCCATGAAGACGAGTCGCGAAACAGCGCCCCCCGGCCACCCCGCGCCCTCAGCCGATTCCCCGGTCGGCTCCCGCGCGGCCAAGCGGCCCCACGGGCTCACGGACCATCGCCCTGTCCCCTGCGGGGCGCCCCTCGTACCCCCGAGCGTCCGCGAGCCTTATCTGCCCGAGAGTGGCCGCCGTGGCCGGGGCGCGCTGACCAACAAGAGCGGCCGCTACGAGCCGCAATCCCGCGAACTCGTCGATGATGGCTGGGACAATCTCGAAGAGGTGCCCGCTCTCAAGACGCATGTGACGGAAGAGAGCGCGCGCCACATCATCACGCGCAATTCCTCGCCGGACATTCCCTTCGACCGCTCGATCAATGCCTATCGCGGCTGCGAGCATGGCTGCGTCTACTGTTTCGCCCGGCCGACCCATGCCTATATGGGCCTCTCTCCCGGCCTCGACTTCGAGAGCAAGCTCTTCGCGAAGCCCAATGCCGCGCAGCTTCTCGAAAAGGAGCTCGCGAAACCGGGTTACGAAGTCGCGCCCATCGCCATGGGCACGAATACCGACCCCTATCAGCCGATCGAGCAGCGCTACCGGATCACGCGGAGCATTCTCGAAGTGCTGTCGGCCTACAACCATCCGGTGACGATCCTCACGAAGTCAGCGCGGATCGTGCGCGACATCGACATTCTCTCCTCGCTTGCGGAGCGCAATCTCGTGCGCGTCGCGCTTTCGGTCACGACGCTCGACGCGAAGCTCGCCCGTGCGCTCGAACCGCGCGCCTCCACGCCCGCGCGCCGCATCGAGGCGATCAAGCTCCTGTCGGATGCCGGCATTCCGGTCGGCGCGATGATCGCACCCATCATCCCGGCCTTGAACGACATGGAGATCGAGAAGCTTCTCACCGGCGTCTCTTATGCAGGCGCGCGCGATGCGAACTTCGTTATCCTCCGCCTGCCTCTCGAAATCCGCGACATCTTCGTCGAGTGGCTCAACGAACATGCGCCCGACAAGGCTTCCCGTGTCATGTCGCTCATCCGCCAGATGCGCGGCGGCAAGGATTACGACAGCAAATGGGGCGAGCGTCAGGCGGGCACCGGGCCCTATGCCTGGCAGATCGCGCGGCGCTTCGAAATCCAGTCGAAGAAACTCGGCCTCGGTTATCGCTCGCGCGACGGCGTCGCTCTCGACTGCTCGCAGTTCCGTGTCCCCGGAAGAGGCAAGCAACTGGCGTTGCTGTGAGGGATAAAGCGGGATGAGCTACTTCGTCTACATCCTCGCCAGCCGGAAAAACGGAACGCTCTATATCGGCGTCACCAATGACATAGCGAGACGCGTCGAGGAGCACCGTCAAGGCAAGGCTTCGTCCTTCACACGTAAATATGCCGTCCATCGCCTCGTTTATTCCGAGATGCATGAAGACGTCGAAGAGGCAATTCGCCGGGAAAAGGCGATGAAGAACTGGCAGCGGTCGTGGAAGGTGCGGCTTGTCGAGCGTAGCAATCCCGAATGGGATGATCTCCACGTTTCGCTCAATCATTAGCTAAACAAGAGGTGTCATCCTGGCGAAGGCCGGGACCCACTCGCAAGTCAGCTTGTAGAAGCGGGTGATATGGAGAATGCCGGTGCCGGAAATTCAGCGACGCCTTTCCCGTCAGGCCCTGCTCTCAACTCTTCATGTACGTGAGGCACGGCCAATGGGTCCCGGCCTTCGCCGGGAAGACACCTTGGTTTTGAACAGAGTCAGAGAAATAAAGGCTTCTCAAAACTTGCCCCCTTCCCCCTTGCTGTGACTCGCGGCACACTCCGGCCCATGCCGCCCGCCCCGAAAAAGAAGCCCCAGAAGCTAAAGCCGAAGCAGAAGCCGAAGGCGAAGCTTGTCGTCCCGATGCCGGACTACGCCATCGAGACGGAAGAAGGCGCGCCCGCGCGTCTCGTCTGCGGCGTCGACGAGGCGGGGCGCGGCCCTCTGGCGGGGCCGGTCGTCGCGGCCGCCGTCATCATCGACATCTCGAACTGCCCGCAAGGGCTTAACGACTCCAAGAAGCTCGATGCCGCCCGCCGCGAGGCGCTCCTTGCCGAACTCGAAACATGCGCGGAAATCGGCATCGGCATTGCGAGCGTCGAGGAGATCGACAAGGTCAACATCCTCCACGCGACCATGCTCGCCATGACGCGCGCCGTCGCGAGCCTCCCCCGCGCGCCGCATGTCGCGCTCATCGACGGCAACCGCTGCCCGCCTGGCCTCGTCTGTTCCTCCCGCGCGGTCATCGGCGGCGACGGGCTCGCCCTTTCGATCGCGGCGGCCTCCATCGCGGCCAAGGTCACGCGCGACCGGATGATGGCAGCGCTCGCCGAAGCACATCCCGGTTACGGCTTCGAAAATCACATGGGATACGGAACGCCTGCGCATCTCGATGCGCTTTCGCGTCTCGGCGCCTCTCCCGTTCACCGCCGCAGCTTCGCGCCCATACGCAAGATATTGAGTCCCGATCTCGTGGAGGGACTCGATCTTGTGTCGGACGAATCCGTTAACTTATTGATTCAAAAGAATTATTGACCCCGAATCGCCGCTGACTCATGATCGCCGCCTTGTCATTTGCGAGGGGTAAGGCGAGTGGGGCGCGTGAGCGAACGGTCCGGCGAGAAGTCCGGCACGAAAAAAGAAAATCCGGCCGAAATCATCATCCAGGGCGACTGCATCGAGGCGATGAACGCGCTGCCCGAGAAGTCGGTCGACCTCATCTTCGCGGACCCGCCCTACAACCTCCAGCTCGGCGGCGACCTGACAAGGCCCGACCAGTCCAAGGTCGATGCCGTCAATGACGACTGGGACAAGTTCGCGAGCTTCCAAGTCTATGACGAATTCACGCGCAACTGGATGAATGCCGCGCGCCGCATCCTGAAGGACACCGGCGCGATCTGGGTCATCGGCTCCTATCACAATATCTTCCGCGTCGGCGCGACGCTGCAGGATCTCGGCTACTGGATCATGAACGATGTGGTCTGGCGGAAGTCGAACCCGATGCCGAATTTCCGCGGCACGCGCTTCACCAACGCGCATGAGACGCTCATCTGGGCCGTGCGCGATGCGGACCAGAAGAAATACACCTTCAACTACGACGCCATGAAGGCGCTCAATGACGACCTGCAGATGCGCTCCGACTGGACGCTGCCGATCTGCACCGGCGGCGAGCGGTTGAAGGATGGCGAAGGCGGCAAGGCGCATCCGACGCAGAAGCCGGAAGCCCTTCTCCACCGCGTGCTTCTCGCGACGACCAATCCGGGCGATGTCGTGCTCGATCCCTTCTTCGGCACCGGCACGACGGGCGCCGTCGCGAAGAAGCTCGGCCGCAAGTTCATCGGCATCGAGCGCGAGCAGCGCTACATCAAGGTCGCGCGCGAGCGCATCCGCCAGATCAAACCGGGCGCGGCGGAAGACCTGAAGGTCACGACCTCGAAGAAGGCCGAGCCCCGCGTGCCCTTCGGCACCATCATCGAGCGCGGGCTGCTGGAGCCCGGCGCGACGCTTTACGATCCGCAGCGCCGCCACGCCGCGCGCGTCCGCGCCGATGGCTCGCTCGTCTGCCGCGACGCGACGGGCTCGATCCACAAGATCGGCGCGCATGTGCAGGGCCTCGATGCCTGCAACGGCTGGACCTTCTGGCACTTCAAGACGGACGGGAAGCTGAAGCCCATCGACATACTGCGCCAGAAGGTGCGCGCCGAGATGGGGGAAGCTTAGGCTTCACCTCCTTCGTCATTGCGAGCGCTCTTCTCTTTACTCGTCACTGCTGGGCTTGACCCGGCAATCCAGAAGGCGCGGCAGCTTTTTGCCTATTTGAAATCGTTGAATGCTTTCAACAACTTCATCGTTGCGGGCATGTTCAACTCGTCACCGCTATAGCGGCATTCATAGAGCCCTTGAAGATTTGACGGGAGCTTCACCCCTTCTTCCACCAGAAGAATGAAGTTTCGACCGTACAATGCCATTGCCGCGCCAATTTCGATCAGTACGTTCCCGTTTATCTGAGCGACCTCGGCCCCCTCATTGTCGAAGAGAACGCCGTCAACTCCGACATGGATGACGGCGGCCTGGCACCCACGCATATCGTCCATCACTTTGTCGGGGACGGGCTTAGCTGCCGTCTCCCGCTCCTGAGCAACTACCGCTTCAAATTTTCCGTAAGCGACCAATTCTTTGACTTGCTCAAGAATTTTTTTGTTCTTGCCGTGAGTGATGAAGACACGGTTGCCGAGCTTCGCTCCTTTCTCCGGTGCCTGAATTTGTGCGATAGGAGAATCTACCGCGTCTTCGTCTTCGTTTTCGTCATTGCCCTCATTCTCGTCGGGAACGTTGCGGGGTACTGAGCTCTCGAAAGCCCCTCCCTCAACAAAAGCACGCGCATTCTGCTCGTCAAAATCGAACCTAGTAGGCGCACCTCTCCTCCCGATGGTTACCGTTCCCAAATCGGCTCCTTCCGCGATCTGAAAAAAGCATACCGCTTGATCGTTGAGAATTTTATCGCTGTCGGAAACGTCGGACTTGAAATGCTGGTGCCAATGCGCCGCTACTTCGGTCGCAGTCAAAGTGAATTCTTTCCGGTGAATAGCTCGTTCAACTATCGCCCTATAGGGAGCAACTTGAGCGATTGCATTTCTGAGCGCCTCGGCTTTGTGCACCCCCTTGTCGCGTACAGCGAGCCTTCCCCTTTCTGTAAGGCGCATCTTGCCGCCGTTGTCTTCCACTAGCCCCCAAAACTTGATTGCCGTGAGCTTCCGCCCATCCAAGATTTTGCTATCCAAGACAGCTTTCGCATCCGAAGTTGTTGCGCCAGTGGGCTTTGTAAACAGATAGCCGCACAGCGCATCAATATCCGCGACGGTGGTTCTGATGGGGAGCATTTTACCTGCCTCAAAATTTTCCGCGTTATTGCCGCGTCATAAATAAGAGGCAATTTCTTGAATTCAAGCAAAGATACCAATAGAGATTTGATTCTGGACTTTGGGCAGTTTCGCACTCTTAAAGACTATATATAATTTATTCTTATTTGATTTATTCCTACCGCTTCGCGAATAGCGGTCCGGCATCGGGCATGGCATGCGCCGCCACCTTCCGCATCACGGTCGGCAGCGCCTCGCCCGCGATTTCGTCGAGCGGCACCCATGCGCCCTCCCCGGGGACAAGTTTTTTCCGCGTCGTCGCGGTGTAGACTTCGAGCTCCAGGTGGAAATGCGTGAAGGTGTGCTCCACCAGACCGGGGACAAGTTTCCACTCCGCCTCCAGCGGCGCATGGGCGAGCATATCGTCCGTACCCGGCTTATCCCCGGCCGCCACGCTTTGTGACGTTTCGATGACGTTTCGATGACGGTCGGCCCGCTTTATCCCCTCCCCCGGGGATAAATCCCGCTTGTCCCAGGGCGTGCCCGGCACTTCCATCATGCCGCCGAGAAGCCCCTTCTCGGGCCGCCGGCGGAGCCAGACTTCCTCGCCCTTCGTCAGCCAGAAACAGGCGCCGCGTCTCGTCGGCCTCGGCTTCTTCGGCGCGCGCGCGGGCAATATGGATTGCGTGCCCGCTGCCCGCGCATCGCACAAGTCATTGATCGGACAGCGATTACAGGCAGGGTTCTTCGGCGTGCAGATGGTCGCGCCGAGATCCATCATGGCTTGCGCGAAGTCGCCCGCGCGGCTTTCCGGCGTCAGCGTCGCCGCCTTCTCGCGGATTTCGGGCTTCACCTGCGGCAGCGGCGTCCGCAGGTCGAAGAGCCGCGCCACCACGCGTTCCACATTGCCGTCGACCACCGTCGCCGCGCGTCCGAAAGCGATCGCGGCAATCGCCGCCGCCGTATAGGGACCTATCCCCGGCAGCTTCCCAAGCCCCTCCACCGTATCGGGAAATTTCCCTCCGTAGTCGGACGATATAACCTTCGCGCAGGCGTGGAGGTTCCGCGCCCGGCTGTAATAGCCAAGCCCCGCCCACTCCTTCATCACCTCTTCCTGCGGCGCTGCGGCCAGCGCCTCCACCGTCGGCCAGCGCGTGAGAAACCGCATGAAATAGGGGCCGACGGTGGCCACCGTCGTCTGCTGCAGCATGATCTCGGAAAGCCAGACGGCATAAGGGTCCGCCTGCTCGCCCCTGCGGGCCCGCCAGGGCAGCACGCGCGCATGGCGGTCATACCAGGCGAGCAGCGGCACGGCGGCCGCTTTCCTGCTGTTTTCCTTTAGGTTTTTCGGGTTTTTTTTCGTTCGTGCGGACATGCCCTAGTCTTCGCCTGCGAGCCTCCCCTCCGTCAATTCGCATGGAAGCCGATTTCGAGTCAGAATGCGCGCCATGACCCCATATGGCCGTCCCGTCGCAACCTCGCGCTATCGCCTGCCGCCCATCGGCGCGCGAGTGCTCGCGGCCGCGCGCTCGGCCTTCGTGAAGCGCGGCTTTCAGGAGGCGCATGTTCTCGCGCACTGGCAGGAGATCGTCGGCGCGCAGCTCGCGGAGTTCTCCGCGCCGGAAAAGCTTGTCTTTCCAAGGGGTTCGGGGGATGACGGCGGCAACCCCCAGAAAGCGGCAAGGCGGAGCGGCGCCACGCTCACCATTCGCGTGGACGGTCCCATCGCCGTCGAGATCAGGCATCTCGAGCCGCAGATCATCGAACGGATCAACTCCTATTATGGATATGGCGCCGTCGCCCGCCTGAAGCTCGTCCAGGGGCCACTACCGCAGAAGCCCCGCCCCCGTTTCCGGCGGATACGCGCCCTGAAGCCCGAGGAGCGGACGCTCCTCACGCAAGACCTTGAAAAGATTGAGGAACCAGCGCTAAGGGAGGCGCTCGAAAGGCTCGGTGAGAGGGTCATCGGGTCGGAGCGCCGACGCTGAAGCCCTGAGTCCCGATTCTCGGCCCAAGGCAACAGAAAGGTTTGGTTGAGGGGTCCCCTCAGCGAAGCCATAATGCCCCAACATCTGGTAGGAAGCAGCTCCCGTGAATCAAAATAAAGCACTCATCGTCGGCGCCGCGGCCATTGTGGTCCTCGTTCTGGCCTATCTCGGCTACCTGTTTTTCGGGGCCGGAAACGGCAATTCCGAGCCCGTCGCAGGCACGCCGGATACGGCCTTCGAGAAGGAACTTCTGGTTCCCGGACCGCTCGGCGACATGACCAAGGGCGACCCGATGGCGCCCGTGACCATCGTCGAATATGCCTCGCTGACCTGCAATCACTGTGCGGATTTCGGGGTGAACACCCTGCCCAAGCTCGAGGAGCAGTATATCGAGACGGGCAAGGTCTACTATATCTTGCGGGACTTCCCCTTCGACCCGATTGCGACGGCGGCCTTCATGCTTGCTCATTGCGCGGGTCCGGAGCGCTATTTCGGCTTCGTTGACGTGCTCTTCGCCCAGCAGGCGCAATGGGCCTTCACGCAGACGCCGATGGAAGACCTCAAGGCCATCGCACGGCAGGGCGGCTTCTCCGAAGAACGCTTCGACCAGTGCATGAAAGACGAGCGCATCTTCAATCATGTGAAGGACGTCGCGACGCGCGGAGCCAAGACCTTCGGGGTCCGCTCCACGCCCACCTTCTTCATCAATGGCGAGAAGGTCGAGGGCGCGTTGCCCTGGAACGAATTCGAACCGCTGATCGAAAAGGCCCTCGAAGGCCAGACGATCACACCCGGGTCCGCAGGCGAAGCCACGCCCGCCGGAGAGGAATAACCGCAAGCGCTTGATCCGAAAGGAAAAAGCGCCGCAGCAAGATCGAGATTAGACAGTGAAGTTCAATCGCCTTCGGCTTTCAGGTTTCAAATCCTTCGTCGACCCGACCGATCTCATCATCGAGCCGGGCCTGACGGGCGTCGTCGGTCCCAATGGCTGCGGCAAGTCGAACCTGCTCGAAGCCATGCGCTGGGTCATGGGCGAGAACTCGTTCAAGAACATGCGCGGCTCGGGCATGGAAGACGTGATCTTCGCCGGTACGGCGGGCCGCCCCGCACGCAACCACGCCGAAGTCGTGCTCTATATCGACAATGCCGACCGTTCGGCGCCCGCCGCCTATAATGACTGCGAGGTGATCGAGGTCTCGCGAAAGATCGAGCGCGAGCAGGGCTCGACCTATCGCATCAATGGCCGCGAAGTCCGCGCCCGCGACGTGCAGCTTCTCTTTGCCGATGCCTCGACCGGCGCGCACTCGCCCGCCCTCGTGCGGCAGGGCCAGATCGCACAGCTCATTTCCTCGAAGCCGATCAACCGCCGACGCATTCTCGAAGAAGCGGCAGGCATCACCGGCCTCTACACGCGCCGCCACGAGGCCGAACTCCGGCTGAAGGCCGCCGAGACGAACCTCACCCGCCTCGACGACGTCGTGGCACAGGTCGAATCCCAGCTCGCCAGCCTCAAGCGCCAGGCGCGTCAGGCCGTGCGTTATCGCAACCTCTCGGGCCAGATCCGCGAGACGGAAGCGATCCTCCTTCACCTGCGCTGGACGCAGGCCGTGGAGTCGCTCAAGCAGTCGGAGGAAAAGCTCGCCGAGACCGATGTGCGCGTCGCCGAACTGACGCGCGAAGCCGCCGCGGCAACGACGCTGGAAGCCGAGGCAGCCGACCGCCTGCCGCCGCTGCGCGAAAAGGAAGCGGAGGCCGCCGCCCGTCTTCACCGCCTCACCGTGGAACGCGAAAACCTCGATGCCGAAGAGGCGCGCGCGAAGGAACAGGCATCCCGCCTCACAGCGCGGCTTCAGCAGATCGGCCAGGACCTGACCCGCGAGCGCGACCTGATCGCGGATACGCAAGGCGCAATCTCCCGCCTCGACGCCGAGGCGCAGGAGTTGAAGGGCGCCGAGGAAGGCCAGGCCGAGGCGCAGACCGCCGCGCAGGCTCGCGTCGAGGAAAGCCGGACCACGCTTGAATCGACCGAACAGGAACTCGACCGGCTCAACCAGGAAATCGCCGCTCTGAGCGCCGAGCGCACCAGCCTCGTCCGTACCATCGAGGCAGGCCGTCAGCGCATCGAAAAGCTGGAGCGCCAGCTCGCCGACATCGCGCGCGAACGCGAGACGCTGTCCGATGCAGAGGAAAAGAAGGCGCAGATCGCGCTGCAGTCGGCCGAACTCGACGAAGCGGCGACGCGCGTTAGCGATGCCGAGCGCGCCGCGCTCGACGCGGAAGAAGCCCGCCGCAACGCGCAGGAGCGCGAAAAGGCGGCGCGCGAACCGATGCAGGCCGCCGAACGCGCTGCGGGCGACCTCGCCGCGGAGGCGAAGACGCTTGCGGACATGCTTTCGGTCGGCGAGAGCGACCTCTGGCCGCCGGTAATCGACGCCATCTCCGTCGAACATGGCTATGAGACGGCGCTCGGCGCCGCGCTCGGCGACGATCTCGGCGTGCCGGAAGATGCAGCCGCCCCGATCCACTGGGGTGCATTGCCGCCCTTCGACACACCGCCTGCCCTTCCCGAAGGCGCGACACCGCTTTCCTATTTCGTGAAGGGCCCGGCATCGCTCGCCCGACGCCTTTCGCAGATTGGTATCGTCGTCTCCGCGGAAGACGGCAAGCGGCTTCATGCGCAGCTCGCGCCCGGCCAGCGCCTCGTAACGAAGGAAGGCGCGCTCTGGCGCTGGGACGGTTACACCGCCGCCGCCGATGCACCGACAGCCTCCGCCCGCCGCCTAGAACAGCGCAACCGTCTCGCCGATCTCGAGACCGAGCTTGCCGACGCGCGTACCAGGGCCGCCGAAGCGCGCGCGGCCTATGACGCCGCGCATGTCGCGGCCGAGCAGGCCATGCAGGAAGAACAGGCACGCCGGGCAGCTCTCCGCGAGGCACAGGGCGCGCATAACCGTATCCGCGACGCCCTGCAGGCGGCGGAGCGCGCCGCCTCCGCCCAGCTTTCGCGCCTCGCGGCGCTCGCCGAGGCGGAAGAGCGGCTTGCCGGCGACAAGAGCGAAGCCGCAAGGGCACTCGAGGAAGCCGAGGTCGCACTTCAGAACCTGAAGCCCGACGAGGAGCCGCGCGCCCGCGCCGCCGAGCTTCGCGACAAGGTGGCAGCGCTGCGTCTCGAACTTTCCGAAGCACGCGCCGAACATGAAGGTCTTCGCCGCGACGCGGAGCAAAGGTCACGCAGGCTCTCCGCCATCGCGCAGGAGCGCGATGCCTGGCAGCTTCGCGCGACGAATGCGGAGCGGCAGATCGGCACGCTTGAAGAGCGCAAGAACGAGGCCGAGGCCGAACTCAAGACGCTTGAAGGCGTGCCGGCTGAAATCGAGGAAAAGCGCCGGGCCCTGCTCACCTATATTTCCGAGGCCGAAACGGGCCGTTCGCAGGCAGCCGACGAACTGGCCCAGGCGGAAAAAGTGCTCACCGAGGCGGCGAAGCACGCAAAGGAAGTGCAGCACCAGCTCGGCGAGACCCGCGAGGAACGCGCGCGTATCGACGGTCTCGTGGACGGCGCCCGCCAGCGCCGCGCCGAATCGGAAGAGCGAATCCGCGAAGTGCTCGAATGCGAGCCGGAAGCGGCGATCAAGCAGGCGAACCTCGAAGAGGGCGCCGAGCTTCCCGACCTTGAACAGATCGACGCGAAGCTCGAACGCTACAAGCGCGAGCGCGAGAGCCTTGGCGGCGTGAACCTGCGGGCGGAGGAGGAAGCGCGCGAGCTCACCGAGCAGCTCGAAACCATGACCAGCGAGCGCGAAGACCTCGTCAGCGCCATCGCCAAGCTCCGTCAGGGCATCGGCAGCCTCAACCGCGAGGGCCGTGAGCGCATGCTGGAAGCCTTCGAGAAGGTGAACGAGAATTTCTCGCGTCTCTTCACACATCTTTTCGGCGGCGGCGAAGCCCATCTCAAGCTCACCGAATCGGACGATCCGCTGGAAGCCGGTCTCGAAATCATGGCGCGTCCGCCCGGCAAGCGCCTTCAGGTGATGTCGCTGCTCTCGGGCGGCGAACAGGCGCTCACCGCCATGTCGCTCATCTTCGCGGTTTTCCTCACCAATCCGTCGCCCATCTGCGTGCTGGACGAAGTGGACGCGCCGCTCGACGACGCCAATGTCGAGCGGTTCTGCGATCTGATGGAAGAGATGACGCGGACCACGGATACCCGCTTCCTCATCATTACCCACCATGCGCTCACAATGGCCCGCATGAACCGCCTTTACGGCGTCACCATGCAGGAGCGTGGCGTGTCCACTCTCGTTTCGGTCGATCTCGATGTCGCCGAGACGCTCCGCGAAGCCTCCTGACCGGGATATCGAGCCACATGACGCAACGGAAAGGCCCCCTGCCAAGGGGGCTTTTTTCATGAGGCGGAGGGACTCGCCAGGGGCTCTCCGCGCGGTCCCGGCGAGGCCGAATGACGCAGCCGCGAAATGCTCGAAAAAACAGCGTCAATTCAATGACTTACACCCCCTCCAGCGGTCCTTGACAGGTTATTACCCTGACAGTAGGGTGCGCGCGGCTTCGATCCGGGGCGGGGCTCCGAAAGAGCATTTCTGACGGCGGAGCTTCGCTTTGAAACGGAACGAGGAAGCCGGCACTCCCACGGATGGCGACAAGGCCGCCCAGAAGAGAGAACTCGATCTCCTGGAACGCCGTATCATGGCCGCGCGCGATGCCTATCGCGGCCCGGAAGTGAAGGGAACAAGGCCGGCGCCGACGGGAAAACCCTCCGACATGGGGGTTGCCATGCGGCTCTCCTCGGAACTCGTTGCCGGCGTTCTGCTGGGGGCCGGCATTGGCTGGTTCCTGGACTGGCTATTCGGCACGCTGCCGATCTTCCTGGTGGTTTTCACCGGGCTCGGAACGGTAGCGGGCGTAAAGAATGTGCTTCGCGCGACGCAGGCGATGAATGCGACCGCGGCGGAGCAAAAAAAGGATCCATCCGGGCGCTAGCCCGGCGACGTAACGGCCGGATCTCCATCCGGCGATCAAGCTGAGGCTGAGGCAAACCAGTGGCAACAGGCGCCGAACAAACCGGAGGCGGTTTCCCCGTCGACCCCCTGCACCAGTTCGTAGTGCAGCCCCTCATTCCCCTCAATATCGGCGGCCTCGACGCCTCCTTCACCAATGCCAGCCTCTGGATGGTGGTAACGGTCGTCGCCGTTACCCTCTTCACCACGCTGGGCATGCGCTCGGGCGCGATGGTGCCGGGGCGGATGCAGTCGGTGGTCGAAAGCTTCTACACCTTCATCGCCAACATGGTCCGGGACAATGCCGGACACGACGCGATGAAGTTCTTCCCCTTCATCTTCTCGCTGTTCGCCTTCATCTTCTTCGCGAACATGATCGGGATGTTTCCCTACGCCTTCACGGTGACGAGCCATATCGTCGTCACCTTCGCCCTTGCCGCCGTAGTCTTCGTTGGCGTGACGCTGACGGGTTTTGCCCTTCACGGCGTGAAGTTCCTGAAGGTTTTCGTTCCCAGCGGCGTTCCGGTGGCCCTTCTTCCTCTCGTGGTCGCGATCGAGGTCATTTCCTACTTCTCGCGTCCGATCAGCCACTCCGTCCGTCTCTTCGCCAACATGCTGGCGGGCCACATCATGCTGAAGGTGTTCGCCGGTTTCGTGCTCACCTTCATGACGATGGGTGCGGTCGGCTATCTCGGCATGATTCTGCCGCTCTTCATGATCGTCTGCCTCACGGCTCTCGAGTTCCTCGTTGCCGCGCTGCAGGCCTATGTCTTCACGATCCTGACCTGCATGTATCTTCACGACGCACTGCACCCGGGTCACTGATCAGGTTGCGGACGTCTAGTCCCGAAAAAAGAAATGGTTGCGGCTCCGTGGCCGTTCCCACTCTCCAAAACGACCCCAAAAGGAGCATCTAACTATGGAAGCAGAAGCAGCTAAGTTCATCGGCGCCGGTATCGCGTGCCTCGGCATGGGTGGCGCGGCCATCGGCGTGGGCAACATCTTCGGCAACTACCTCGCCGGCGCCCTCCGCAACCCGTCGGCCGCGGACGGCCAGTTCGCCCGCCTCATCTTCGGCTTTGCCGTGACGGAAGCGCTGGGCATCTTCTCGCTGCTCGTCGCGCTCATCCTGCTCTTCGTCTGATCCTTAGCGGATCGGCCAGCCGGCTGCCTTCCAAGAGGCAGCCGGCGGCAGCCGACTTGCCTGACCGGAGACCTACATGATCGCCGAAGCCATGGCTCAAGAACCTGGTAGCGAGCTTATCGCCGAGACACATGTCCCGGATGCCGAGCATGCGGGGGGCTTTCCGCCCTTCGACGCTAACACCTTCGAGTCCCAGATCGTCTGGCTGGTACTGAGCTTCCTCGCCCTGTACTTCCTGATGTCCCGCGTGGCCCTGCCGCGCATCGCCACGGTGCTCGAAGAGCGCCGCGACCGCATCGCTGACGATCTCGATCAGGCCGCACAGTTCAAGCGGCAGACCGACGAAGCGATCGAGGCCTATGAAAAGGCGCTGGCGGAAGCCCGCGCCAAGGCTCACGAGATCGCGCAGGAAACGCGCGACCGTCTTCATGAAGAGACGGAACGGCAGCGTCTGGCCATCGAGGCCCGGCTCGCCGAGAAGATTTCGGAAGCCGAAAAGCAGATTGCAGCCACCAAGGAAGCGGCGCTTGCCAATGTGCGCAGCGTCGCGGTGGATGTGGCCGATGCCATCGTCGTTCAGCTCCTCGGCGAAGCGGACCGTTCCGCCTCCGAGCGCGCGGTCGACACCGAACTCAAGTAACGCGAAGGACAAGCCCCCATGTTCGCTACAGCCGAATTCTGGATCCTGGCCTGCCTTGTCGCGTTCTTCGCGATCCTTGGCTACTTCAAGGTCCACCGCACCATCGCCGGCTCGCTCGACAAGCGCGCCGCCGATATCGCGGCCGAACTCGACGAAGCCCGCCGCCTGCGTGAGGAAGCGCAGCAGCTCCTCGCCTCCTATCAGCGCAAGCAGCGCGAGGCGATGAAGGAAGCCGAGGATATCATCTCCCAGGCCAAGGCCGAGGCCGAACAGCTGGCGAAGGAAACTCGCGCGAATATGGAAGCGCAGGTCGAACGCCGCACAAAGCTCGCCGAGGACAAGATTGCCCAGGCCGAAACCCAGGCGGTGAACGACGTCCGCTCGGCGGCCGCGGAAGTGGCCATCGGCGCTGCCCGCCGCGTCATCGCCGAGAAGGTCGATGCCGGTCAGGACGCAAAGCTGATCGAGAAGTCGATCGCCGAACTTGCGGCCAAGCTTCACTGAAGCAGGCAAGCTTTCGCGAAAACCCCGCCCGGCTCCGGCCCGGCGGGGTTTTTGTTTGCCTTTTCGCTGCCGCCTCACGTTCAATGAACAAGCGGGACCACGGGAGGTATTCATGCTCGACAGGTACGAAGCGACAAGTTTTACCCATGAAGGCGTGACGAAGCCCGTCTATGTCCGCGGCTCCGGTCCCGCCGTCATCGTCATCCATGAAATACCGGGGATAACGCCGGAGGTGATCCGCTTCGCGGACTGGGTGGCCGACGCGGGATTTCGGGTCTACATGCCTCTCCTCATCGGCAAGGCCGGCGATCCGCTCACACCCGCTTACGTCATGCGCTCGATTGCGACGCTATGCATCAGCCGCGAGTTTCACATTCTTGCGTCGAACCGCTCCAGCCCCGTCACCAAGTGGCTTCGCGCCCTCGCCGCCCACGCCCATGCGGAAGCGGGAGGCAAGGGTGTGGGCGCGGTGGGCATGTGCTTCTCCGGCAATTTCGCGCTCTCCATGATGATGGAGCCTGCGATGATGGCGCCCGTTCTCTCGCAACCTTCCATGCCCTTCCCTCTCGGAGCGGAACGGCGCGCCGCGCTTCATGTCTCGCCGGAAGAATTCCAGTGCGTGAAAGATTACTGCGCCAAGGGCGGCAAGGTGCTGGGCCTGCGCTTCAAGGGTGACCGCATGTCGCCACCCGAAAAATTCGAAACGCTGCGCCGCGAACTCGGCGACGCTTTCGAGGGCATCGAACTGGACGACAAGGACGCCAATCCGGATTCGCCCGCGCCCCGGCCGCATAGTTGCCTCACCGTCGATCTCGTCGACAAGGAGGGCGAACCGACAATGGAAGCCGCCAAGCGCGTCATTTCCTTCTTTCAGGAGCGGCTTCTCGCTACCGCGCGCTGACAACCTTCAGTTCCGGCCACTTCTCCGTCCAGCGGCGCGCCTTTTCCTCATAGCGTTCGGCATTGAAATTCGGCACAGGATTCGGCCGGATGATCATGTTTTCGATATCGTCCAGCCCGCACGGTGCATAGAGGGTCATATCCGCCTGCAGTCCCACCATGCAGGCGGGTGCCAGGAAGCGGTCGATCCCCTGGCATGATGAGCGAAGCGGCGGATAGGCAAGGCCGAATTTTTCCTCATACCAGAGGTGAACGCGGGCCTGATTGCGCAACTCTATCTCTACGCCGAGATCGTGAAAGCGCTCCACCGCGCGACGGATTTCTTCATCTTCGGCTTCCCAGCTCGTGTCCGGATCGAAATAGAAAATGTCGTAATCCTTGATGCCGTAACCGGGCGCGCGCCCCGTGAGCCCGTTCCACACGGTCTGGAAAAGCGAGCCCGAGACCAGCCAGGCGTCTTCGAGGCCAAGCTCCGGCAGCCGCTCCAGGATTTCGCGGTTCACCCCGTTCGTCAGCGCGAGTTCGATGAACCGCGCTTCGTTCATCGCGCTTCCGCCGCGATCGCCTCGAAAAGAGCGACCGTCTCGTCCTCGCGCCAGCTTGTCTCGTCGTTCGTCTGGCCATAGTCGCTGTTAGCGGAGGTCTTCACGATGACAAGCTCATTCGCCGGGTCGACATAGACAAACTGGTTGTAGATGCCGACGGCGGAGTAAGGTCCATCCGCCTCGCGCGGCAGCCACCAGAGATAACCGTAACCCCAGACCGTGTCCGACGTTTCGCGCTTACCCGGCAACAGCCGCTCGGCATCCGGCGTGTGCGACTTCTTCACCCATTCGGCGGGCACGATCTGTTCGCCGTTCCACGTGCCCTCATTGAGATAAAGCAGACCGAAACGGGCATAGTCACGCAGCGCGACATTGACGCCGCCCGCCGCCAGTTCCGTTCCGGTGTCGTCCAGCACCCAGTAGCCGTCATGCTCTGCGCCGATCTTCGACCAGATCTTCTCCTCGAGATATTCCGTCGGGCTCATTCCCGTCGCGTTCCGAAGAACGAGGCCCAGCACCTGCGCGTCCATACTGTTGTAATAGTTGACGGTGCCGGGCTCGTGCCTGCGCCTCAGCGTCTTGGCAAAATCGATCATGGAACTGCCGAAGGCCAGCGCGCGGCCGAAACGGGCAATGTCCGATTCCGGATCGCTGTAATCCTCGTTCCAGTCGACCCCGGAGGACATTTGAAGCGCATCCTTGACGGTCACGCCGTCATAGGCGGTGCCTTCAAGCTCCGGAGCATATTTCACGATCGGGTCGCCGACGCTTTCGATCTTCCCCTCCTCGACCGCAATGCCGACAAGAGCGGAAATGAAGGACTTTCCCACCGACCAGGATATCCAGCGCGTATCCCTGTCGTTGCCACGCCAGTAATTCTCATAAAGGACTTCGCCATCTCCTTTCACGACCATCAGCCCGGTCGTATCCGTCTCGGAGACAAAGGCCTCAACGGACTTCGTCTCACCAGCATATTCGTAGGTTTCGGGGAGTTCGATCTTCTCGCCATCCGGCAACCCGGAAACAGGGCCGGAGCGCTCGAAGGTACGGACGGGAAAATACTCGTCCATCGCCCGGAAGCGCTCTACCTGTTCCTCGCCCGAAAACATGCCGGACACGAAGCGGACTCGGTTGATCTCGCGCCACTTGAAGATGCCGAAAATCGCAACGCCGAGAATGACGGCCGCAAGCACCGCCAGCGCGATCCGGCTCACGCTGAAACGCATATCCCCTCCCCCCTATGGAAGAGCGGCCGCCCCGAGGAGCGGCCGCCTTTCATTCATTCGGCAGCTTGTGCCGGTGCGGGTGGCGCCCAGCGCAGCACAGGCTTGCGGGCGGCACCCGTCTCGTCGAGCCTTCGGCGCGGCGACATGTAGGGCGCGCCGGTGAAGCGGTCCTTGTCGTTCGACTTCGCGGCGCGGGCGAGGTCCTTCAGCGTCGCGATGAAGAGATCGACGGACTGCTTCGATTCCGTTTCCGTCGGCTCGATCAACAGCGCGCCATGCACGACCAGCGGGAAATACATGGTCATCGGATGGTAGCCCTCGTCAATCATCGCCTTGGCGAAGTCGAGCGTCTCGACGCCCGTCCCCTTCAGGAAGCGGTCGTCGAACAAGGCTTCATGCATGCACGGGCCTTCGAAGGGCGCTGAAAGATCGTCCTTCAGCGATGCCAGCACGTAGTTCGCATTCAGCACCGCGTCTTCCGCGACCTGCCGCAGCCCGTCCGAGCCATGGCTCAGCATGTAGGAAAGCGCGCGAACGAACATGCCCATCTGGCCGTGGAAAGCCGTCATGCGGCCGAAGGGCTGCGTGCCATCGGCCTTTGCGTCGTCTTCCGTTTCGACGAGACGGAAACCGTCCTTGCCGCTCACGACATAGGGCAAGGGCGCGAAAGGTGCGAGGGCTTCGGAAAAGACCACGGGGCCGGCGCCCGGTCCGCCGCCGCCATGCGGCGTGGAGAAGGTCTTGTGAAGGTTGATATGCATCGCATCGATGCCGAGATCGCCCGGCCGGACGCGGCCGACAATCGCGTTGAAGTTCGCGCCATCGCAGTAGAAATAGGCGCCCGCCTCATGGACCGCCTCGGCGATTTCCACGATGTCGCGCTCGAAGAGGCCGCAGGTGTTCGGATTGGTCAGCATGATCGCCGCCACATCCGGGCCGAGCTTCGACTTGAAGGCCTCCAGGTCCACGCGGCCTTCCTTCGTCGCCGGAATACCGTCCACCTTGTATCCAAGAAGCGCGGCCGTCGCCGGGTTCGTGCCATGCGCCGATTCAGGCACCAGCACGCGCGACCGCTGCTCGTCCTCGCCACGCGCGATGAGTGCGGCCCGGATTGCCATCATGCCGCAAAGCTCGCCATGCGCGCCCGCCTTCGGCGACAGCGCCACGCCCGGCATGCCGGTCAGCTCCTTGAGCCAATGCGCGAGTTCGTTCATCAGTTCGAGCGAACCCTGCACCGTCTTCTGAGGCTGCAGGGGATGCACATCGCTAATGCCCGGAAGGCGCGCCATCTTCTCGTTGAGGCGCGGATTATGCTTCATCGTGCAGGAGCCGAGCGGATAGAGGCCGGCATCGATCGAATAGTTCTTCGACGAGAGGCGCACGAAATGGCGCATCACTTCCGGTTCCGACACGCGCGCGAGACCGATCCGCCCCTGCCGTTCGAAATTGCCCAGATGCGAGGCGAACTCGCCCGGATCGTCCAGGTCGACGCCGCAGGCGCCCGGATTGTCGAGTTCAAAGAGAAGAGGCTCTTCGAGCTCCAGCGCCTTGTTGCCGGTGAAGGTCTCGCGCGCGCCGTTCGCCGACGTACCGCCGATCGAAGTCGGACGGCCCTGCTTGTTCATGCCCGACATTTAGAGCACCTCCTTCAGCGCCGCCGCATAGGCCGCGCGATCCTCATCCGTGTTTATTTCCGTGGAAGCGACGATCAGAAGATCCTCGACTTCCTTCACGCCAGGCAACAGCCGCGAGGCGGGAATACCGCCCAGCACGCCCTTCTCCGCAAGCGCATCGACGACCTGCGCCGCCGGTTTCGGCAGCCGCATCGTGAATTCGTTGAAGAAAGCCTTGTTCAGGATTTCGACGCCCGGAACGGAAGCAAGCTTTTCGGCAAGCCTGACGGCCGCGGCATGGTTGATACGCGCAAGCTGCCTGTAGCCGTCCTCGCCCAGAAGCGACATATGGATCGTGAAGGCGAGGCAGCAGAGCCCGGAATTGGTGCAGATATTCGACGTCGCCTTTTCGCGGCGGATGTGCTGCTCGCGCGTCGAAAGCGTCAGCACGAAGCCGCGCTTGCCGTCCGCATCCACCGTCTCGCCGCAGAGGCGCCCCGGCATCTGGCGCACATACTTGTCGCGCGTCGCGAAGAGGCCGACATAAGGGCCGCCGAAATTGAGGCCGTTGCCGATCGACTGGCCTTCGCCCACGACGATATCGGCGCCCATTTCGCCGGGCGGGGTCACCGCACCGAGCGAGACGATTTCCGGAACGACCGCGATCAGCAGCGCACCCTTCGCATGGGCTGCTTCTGCGATGGCGCGCAGATCGTGCAGCTCGCCGAAGAAACCCGGCGTCTGAACGACGACACAGCTCGTTTCGTCCGTTATGCGCGCGGCGATGTCCTCGCTGCTGCCGGGAAGAAGCGGCGGCATGATCTCGAGCTTGTAGTCGGCAAAATCCGACAGGTTCTTCACCACCGCCGCGTATTGCGGATGCAGCGTCCCGGAGAGCACCGCCTTGCGCCGTTTCGTTACGCGATGCGCCATGAGGACGGCCTCGCCGCAGCCGGTCGACCCGTCATACATCGAGGCATTCGCCACATCCATTCCCGTGATCATCGCGACCTGGGTCTGGAACTCGAAGAGATATTGCAGCGTGCCCTGCGAAATCTCCGGCTGGTAGGGCGTGTAGGAAGTGAGGAATTCCGAACGCTGGATAAGGTGATCGACCGCCGCCGGAACATGATGGCGATAGGCCCCGCCGCCGACGAAGAAAGGTACGCTGCCCGCAGCCACGTTCTTTGCCGCCATCTGGGCAAAGACGCGTTCCACCTCGAGTTCGCCTTTCCGGCGCGGCAGGTCCACAAGGCCCTCCCGGCGCGCGCTTTCCGGCACGTCGCGGAAGAGTTCATCGACGCTCTTGGCGCCGATGACACCCAGCATCTCTCGCCGGTCGGTTTCGGTCAGGGGCAGATAACGCATGATCGGGCTTTCCTTTCAGGGAGCGGATTTCCGTCCGGCGGATGCGCTGCTGAGCCTTACTGAAGGCTCTCCACGAATTCGTTGTAGGCGTTCTCGTCCATGAGCTTTTCGAGTTCGGAGGGGTCCGAAAGACGCAACTTCACGAACCAGCCATCGCCCATTGCGTCCTCGTTGACGCCGGCAGGTGTCGCTTCGATGTCGCTGTTGACGTCGACGACCTCGCCGCTCACCGGCGTATAGACCTCGCTCGCCGCCTTCACGCTTTCGACAACGGCCGCCTCGTCGCCCGCGGCAAGTTCCTTGCCGACTTCCGGCAGCTCGACGAAGACCACATCGCCGAGCTGTTCCTGCGCATAGTCGGTGATGCCGATGGTCGCGATGTCCCCTTCGACGCGCACCCATTCATGCTGATCCGTAAAGCGAATGTCGCTCATGAAAATCCCCTGATTTCTGTTACGCGGTGCAAGATCTCATTTGCCCGGCTTGTGAAAACGCTTCGTGACGAAGGGCATGGCTGCAATCTTCGCTGGCCGCCCCTTCCCCCTGACCATCAGTTCGACGCCGGTATCGACTTTCGAGAAGCCGGCCTCGACATAACCCATTGCGATCGGTCCGCCGACGCTCGGTCCGTAACCGCCGCTCGTTACCACACCGATCTTCTTTCCCGATGCGTCGGTAATCTCCGTGCCTTCCCGTGCGGGCGCCTTGCCTTCCGGCAGAAGCCCCACGCGCTTTCTCGGCGCTCCATTGGCGATCTGATCGAGAATGATCTTCGCGCCGGGAAAGTTCCCTTCCTCGCGGCGGCGCTTTGCAATTGTCCAGGTAAGCGCGCCTTCGACAGGCGTCGTGGTCTCGTCGATATCGTGTCCGTAAAGACAGAGCCCCGCCTCAAGACGCAGCGAGTCGCGCGCGCCGAGGCCGATAGGTTTCACTTCCGCCTCGCCGAGCAGCTTTTTTGTGAGCGCAACGGCATCCTTTTCGGCCACGGAAATTTCATAGCCGTCTTCGCCCGTATAGCCCGAACGGCTGACGATGCAGGCAAGGCCCGCGACATCCATTTCCTCACCGGTCATGAAGGCCTGGTCCGGCGCAGTCGGCGCAAAACGCGCAAAGACATCCGCCGCTTTCGGACCTTGCAGCGCGATCAGCGCGCGGTCCTCGATGCGTTTCAGCTTCACATTCTCCGGGAGGTGCTTCTCGATATGCGCGAAGTCGGCATCCTTGCAGGCGGCGTTGACGACAAGAAAGAGCACGCCGTCTTTCCGGGTTCGCGTGATCATCAGATCGTCGAGGATGCCGCCCTTCTCGTTCAGAAGCAGGGTGTAGCGGATGGCGCCCGGCGCCAGATCGCGGATGTCGCCCGGCACCAATGCCTCGATGGCGGCGGCCACGGCCGCATGATCGGGGCCCTCGAGCCAGGCCTGGCCCATATGCGACACGTCGAAAAGTCCCGCCGCGTCACGCGTATGAAGGTGCTCGGCCAGCACGCCCGCCGGATATTGCACGGGCATGTCGTAACCTGCAAAGGGCACCATCTTCGCGCCGAGCTCGACATGGAGCGCGTGAAGCGGCGTCTTCTTGAGAGGACCGGCTGCGGGTTCCGACATAGGCCTTCCAGGTTCTTCCCGGTGCGGGAAAAAATGCGAATCGATATGGACCGCTACCCGGCGGATCACTCCGCTTGTAGCGCCCCACTCTGTCGCTGAACCTGAGAGATTTCGCGTCGAACGAGATTAATGTTCGCCGCTTACGCCCTTCGGTGAGGCCGGAAAATCGGTTTCCGGCCTGCTTTCCAGAGATTCATCCCCCTGCGGTCCTTGATGCCTGAGAGTTTCCGGGGCGGTTGCTCCTTCGGCGCCGGGTTTCCGCGCATCGGCGGTCCCGAACTCTCCCGCAGGGTTCGTCTGTGTAGGAGTGATCATATGTGGCGGCCCGCCAGAGTCAAATGACATAAGCCGGCCGGGGTGGAAAAAGCGCCGAATCGCGCGGTTTTTCGGTCTCAACGGATGGGGCTGTAGGCCACGCGGCGGTTATATTCCAGCTGCTCGGGGGTCAGCTGGAAGCCAACGAGAATCTGATAGATGCTGCCATCGGCCCGCCCGCCATAGGGCAGTACCGTGCCGTCCACCGTCTTCACGAACCGAACCTGGCGCTGCCCGGGCTCGAAGACCACGGGCACTTCGTAGACCTGCTTCTTGTCGAAGGCGTTGAAGCGGCGCGTCACCGCGACGAAAGTCTTGAGTGTCAGCGCCCGGGCGGACGCGGCGGGTCCAAGCTCCGCGATGCCGTCAAAGGCGATGTCGACGGTAATCGTCGATTCTTCGGTATCGTATTCGCATCGCGAGACCACCTTGCCGATTTCCGCCTTGGCGACGATATCGGTGAGATCGGTACCGGATCCCGAAAGCAGGGTCACGTGATCGGTCTCGTTCAGAACGCCGACCGCCGGGCAAGGATATAGCGTCGTGCCGCCTTCCTTGAGGTCGCCTCCGCCAAACATGCCGCAACCGGAGAGTGCGAGCGCGGCGAGAGTAGCCAGCATGGGCACTCCCCGGCGGGCTCGTGAAGCAAGGTTCGTCGGGCGGATCGGCGCAGGCGAAAACGGCATCTTTGTGTCACTCGGTCTGTTGGCGCGGCAGGACGGCGGGCAGGTGGAACACGCGGCCGGGCTTTCTTGACTTTCCCCTGGCGGGCCCCTCTATTACCGCCATGAACGGTCTCGAAAGCCTTGCAATTCATAAGGTTAGTCGAGACTCGGGACCGCACCCGGCAGCGCGCAAACTGTATCGGGTTGGTTCCGAAGTCACAAGGCGGACGAGCGTATCCGTGCGGCGGACCACTGACCGCAGGCGCCGCAGGACGCGCTACCCGGAAACGGCATCATGAGCGAGACAAAGCCAAAGCCCCCCCTGACGCTCCTCCTCGCGAGCCCGCGCGGCTTCTGCGCTGGTGTCGATCGCGCCATCCAGATTGTCGAACTCGCCATCGAGAAATTCGGGCCGCCCGTCTATGTGCGTCACGAAATCGTCCACAACCGCTATGTGGTCGAGGAACTGGAACGCAAGGGAGCGATCTTCGTCGAGGAGCTCGACGAAGTGCCACCCGGCGCCAAGGTCATATTCTCCGCGCATGGCGTTCCGAAATCCGTGCCTGCCGAAGCGCAGGCGCGCGAACTCTTCTATCTCGACGCTACCTGCCCGCTGGTCTCCAAGGTGCATGTCGAGGCCGAGCGGCTTCACAATCGCGGCCTTGAAATCCTGCTGATCGGTCACGCCGGCCACCCCGAAGTCATCGGCACGATGGGCCAGTTGCCGGACGGCGCTGTCACCCTCATCGAAACTGTTTCGGATGCCGAAGCCTTCACGCCCCGTGACCCCGAGAAGCTCGCCTTCGTTACCCAGACGACACTTTCCGTCGACGACACGGCGGAAATCGTGGCGGCGCTTCGGCGACGTTTCCCCTCCATCGCCGGGCCGCACAAGGAAGATATCTGCTATGCGACGACCAACCGGCAGGAAGCCGTGAAGAGCATCGCACCGAAAGTGGACGCCATGCTCGTGATCGGCGCGCCCAATTCGTCGAACTCCATGCGTCTCGTCGAGGTGGCTGAACGCTCGGGCTGTCCCTACGCCGCGCTTGTGCAGCGCGCGAGCGACATCGACTGGCAAGCTCTGGGAAAGCCCGCTGCCGTCGGCCTGACGGCGGGTGCGAGCGCACCGGATGTTCTCGTGGAGGAAGTGATCGACGCATTCCGGCAGCATTTCAGCGTGACGGTCGAGGAAACGTCCGTCCGGCGCGAATCCGTGCAGTTCAAGCTGCCGCGCGCGCTCGCCGTCTGACGGGGGAAAGATGGCCGTCTACACGGAAGTGACCGACGAGGAACTGCGCGCCTTCCTCGAAACCTATGATGTCGGATCTCTCATGTCCTATCGCGGCATCGCGGAAGGCGTGGAGAATTCGAACTTCATGCTGCATACCGACAAGGGCGCCTACATCCTCACGCTATATGAAAAACGCGTGGCGGAAGACGAACTTCCCTTCTTTCTCGGCCTGATGAACCATCTCGCCTCGCGCGGCATCGAATGTCCGACGCCTGTGAGGAACCGCGCAGGCGATCTCTATGGACGTCTCGCGGGCCGCGCCGCCGCCATCATCTCCTTCCTCGAAGGCATATGGGTACGCCGTCCGCAACCGCGCCACTGCGTCGAGGTAGGCCGCGCGCTCGCCCAAATGCATCTTGCGGGAGCCGATTTCGAACTCTCGCGGCGCAACGCGCTCAATGTCGACGGCTGGCGTCCGCTTTTCGAATCCTGCCGCGAGGGGGTCGATGCCTGGCAGGCGGGTCTGGCGCGGGAACTCGACAGCGAATTGACGGCGCTCGCGAGGGACTGGCCGCGCGACCTGCCCTCCGGGGTCATTCATGCCGACCTCTTTCCCGACAACGTCTTTTTCATCGGCGACCGGCTCTCCGGCCTCATCGACTTCTACTTCGCCTGCAACGATGCCTTCGCCTATGACCTCGCGGTCTGTCTCAATGCCTGGTGTTTCGAGGAGGATGGTTCCTTCAACATCACCAAGGCGCGCGGTCTCCTCCAGGCCTACACGCAGGTGCGCCCGCTCGATGCGCAGGAGCTTGCCTCGCTTCCCCTACTTGCGCGCGGCGCGGCCATGCGGTTCCTGCTCACAAGGCTTTACGACTGGATCAATCATCCACCGGGCGCCTTCGTGAAGCCCAAGAATCCGAAAGAGTATCTGACGAGACTCCGCTTCCATCGCGGCGTTTCATCCCCCGCCGGCTACGGACTCGACGCATGAGCGGCGATGTCGTCGATCTCTATACGGACGGCGCCTGTTCCGGCAATCCGGGACCGGGCGGCTGGGGCGTTCTCATGCTCTACAAGGACAACGAGAAGGAACTTTGCGGCGGAGAGCCCGCCACCACCAATAACCGCATGGAGCTCATGGCCGCCATCCAGGGGCTTGAAGCGCTGAAGCGCGGTGTGAAGGTGCGCGTCCATACCGACTCCACCTATGTGAAGGACGGCATCACCAAGTGGATTCACGGCTGGAAGAAGAACGGCTGGAAGAATGCGCAGAAGAAGCCGGTCAAGAACGCGGAACTCTGGCAGCGTCTCGAAACCGCCATCGAGCGGCACGATGTCTCCTGGCATTGGGTGAAGGGGCATTCCGATCACCCGGAGAACGACCGGGCGGATGCACTCGCGCGTCAGGGCATGGCGCCTTATCTCTCCAGATGACGCTTCGTCTCCCCAAATGAAAAAGGGCCTCCGCCGGGAGGCCCTTTCACTATCCTGCGGCGGCAGAAATCAGCTCAGCTGCTGCAGCATGTTTTCCGCGCCGGAGATCTTCGCCTCGCCGGGATTTTCTTCCTTGTTGAGGCTCTTCACCACGCCGTCATCGACCAGCATCGAATAGCGCAGCGAGCGCGTGCCCATGCCGAAGCCCGAGCCGTCGAAATCGAGGCCGAGCGCCTTGGTGAAATCGCCATTGCCGTCGCCGAGCATTGTCACCTTGCCGTCCGCGCCCTGCTGCTTGCCCCAGGCGCCCATGACGAAGGCGTCGTTCACGGAAAGGCAGACGATCTCGTCCACGCCCTTCGCCTTGATGTCATCCGAGCTGTTGATGAAGCCGGGCAGGTGCTGATTGGAGCAGGTCGGCGTAAAGGCGCCGGGCAGCGCGAAGACGACAACCTTGCGGCCCTTGAAGAACTCGCCCGTCTTTACCGGTTGCGGGCCCTTGTCGGTCAGCTTCATCAGCGTCGCCTCGGGAATCCTGTCTCCGACATTAATGGCCATTTGAGCCTCCTCCTGTTGCGCGGGCCGCGTGGCCCGACATGCGATGTTGGGCGGCATTTAAACGCCAATCGGCGGCGAGTGCCAGCCCGCCCGCCTTGCCCCGGATCACATTGTCTTGTGGATTACATCGTCTTCCTGATCACATAGGCCTTTTCGGGGCCCGAAAGAATGAAGGTCAGCTCCTCGCCATCCAGCATGGCGGGCGAAAGCACCTCGACCTCCATCGCATAACGCACGACATCGCCTTCGCGCTTCACACGAGGCGTACCGAACCATGTGTTGCTCGAGGATTGGACAATCAGTTGCGGTGGTTTGCAGCCGGGTCCGCAATGATGCAGGCGCACTTCGAGCGTCGGGGCCTCGTTTTCGCGCCATCTGACATCGATGAGATCGGGGTCGGCCGGCGGCACGGGCACGCGGGCAAGCGCGGCGCGAAGCCGGTTCGCAAAGAGTGTCTCTTCCGGCGTCTCCCCGGCCGCAGCCGGCGGCACGACAAGTTCGAGCTCCGCCTGGCGCGGTACGCAGATGTCGGAACAGATGCCGTAATACATGGAAAGGCGCAGCGTCACAGGCAACGACGCGTCTTCCGGCACCACGCGAAGCGGCCAGAGAACGCCGTTCCCATAGCCGAAGGTAATGTCGCCCGGCGCGTCGAATCGTTCGGGCGCAGGCCAGCGCAGTTCGACGCCCGCCACATTCTCCGAGGCAGACCAGTCGAAGGAAGGCGGAATGCCCGAATCGCCCGGCTGCTTCCAGTAGGTCTTCCAGCCATCGGCCAGTTGGAGATCGAGACCCGCAAGGAATGCCGAGCCGTCATGCGCAGCTGTCGCGGCGGCGAGTTCAAGAGACCGCACGCCCTTTTCCGGCGCTGCCGATGCAGGCGCCGGAGCGATGAGGAAGCTTACACAAAGAAGAAAAAACCCGAAGCGGACCGCCGCTCTCATGCGCATTTCATCTCCCGCTCTCCTGCATCCGCCGAAGCGTCACCCATTTCCGCCGAAGCTAGCATCACACGCTCTTCACATTCCGTACAAATAGACGTGACAGATTTACCCTCAAGGAGGCGTGACATCCACCGCACAAGGGTGCAGGATTTCAAAATGGCTGCGTTTATTGCGCCCTATCGACGTGGAGGTGGTTCTGTCATGAGCTCTATGTCGTCGAATCTGAGCTATCGCCCCGAGGACGACGGCTTTCTCGAGGGCAAGATGCTGATCGCGATGCCGACGATCGGCGACGACCGTTTCGATCGCACCGTCATATATATGTGCGTGCATAATCCCGACGGCGCCATGGGCATCGTCGTGAACAAGCCCGCCGATAACATCACCTTTCCCGACCTTCTGGACCGGCTTTCCATCCGCGTGCCCGGCACGCGCCTGCCGAACGAAATCCACTGTCCCGTTCTCGCGGGCGGTCCGGTCGAAATGGGCCGCGGCTTCGTCCTTCATACCCAGGATTATTTCTCGGAGGAATCGACGCTGCCCGTCGACGAGAATGTCGGCCTGACGGCGAGCGTCGACATATTGCGCGCCATGGCGACCGGGTGCGGGCCTAGCCGCGCGCTTCTCGCGCTGGGATATGCGGGCTGGGCGCCGGGTCAGCTCGATGCCGAGATCCAGGCCAATGGCTGGCTCCATTGCGATCCCGATCCGGAGCTTCTCTTCGGCCTCAATCTCGAAGCGAAATATCACTCGGCTCTGGCGAAACTCGGCATCAACCTGTCGCTGCTCTCCGCCGAAGCGGGCCACGCCTGACCGCGATCAGCGCTGCCGGTAATGGGCCCCGGCGACGCATCAGCGTTGCCAATAATGAGCAATGAAGTCGAGCGCCTCGGCCGCGCGCATCGGCTGTCCGAAATAATAGCCCTGACCGTAGTCGCAGCCCATCGCCGCGAGATCCGCCGCCTGCGTCTCGCTTTCCGTTCCTTCGGCCACGACTTCCATGCCGAGATCATGCGCGAGCGTCACCATGGAGCGGATGATGAGCGGCGTCTCGCGATCCGCGGACATACCGGCCACGAATGAACGGTCGACCTTCAGCGTGTCGAAGGGGAAGCGCTGCAGGTAGGAAAGGCTCGAATAGCCTGTGCCGAAATCGTCAAGCGAAAGCCCAGCGCCCAGCGCCTTCAAACGGCCCAGCATGTTCGCGGCGAATTCCGGATTTTCCATGACGAGGGATTCCGTCACTTCGAGCTTCAGCGAGCCCCGCTCGATATCGATGCGGTTCAGCACCCGCTTCACATCGTCGATCAGATCGTGACGGAGAAGCTGGCGGCTCGACACGTTGACGCTCGCAAAAAGCGGCCTTTCCATCGGAAAGAGCTTCTGCCATGTCGCCAGTTCCTCGCTCGCGGCGCGAAGGGCGAAGCGCCCTATATCCGTGATGACACCGAGCTCTTCGGCCAGCGGCACGAAATTGTCGGGCGTCAACAGCCCTTCCTTCGGATGGTTCCAGCGGATCAGTGCCTCGAAACCGCGCACCGTGCCGTCGGTCAGCGACATGATCGGCTGGTAGTAGACTTCCATTTCCTTGCGCTCGATGGCGTGGCGCAGATCCGTTTCGAGTGTCAGGTGATCGTCTGCTTCCGCGCGCATGCCCGGTTCGAAAAGCTCGATCCGCGCCTTGCCGGAACGCTTGGCGCGATACATCGCGATTTCGGCTTCCGTCAGCAACTCCTCTGGATGTTCATGCGCATCCTCGCAGATCGCCACGCCTACCGAGCATGTCGGATAGATTTCATGGCCCGCGACCTCGATGGGCTGGGGCAGAAACTCGCTTGCCTGTTCGGCAAACGCGAGCGCATCCTCGCGCTCCGTCCGCGTCGTCAGCAGCACCGCAAAGGCATCGCCGTCGATCCGCGCCACCGTGTCGTCCTGCGTCACGAGCGACTCGAGGCGGCGTGCAAGCGCGATCAGCAGCGCATCGCCGCCCGAATGGCCGATGCTGTCGTTCACCGTCTTGAAGCGATCGAGATCGATGAGGAGAAGCGCCGCTCGCGGGCGTTCGAGGAGCCCCCGGCGGCGGATCGCCCGCGACATGCGGTCCATGAAGAGCGCGCGGTTCGGCAGTCCCGTCAGGCTGTCATGCACGCTGTCATGCATTAGCCGTTCTTCGGCGAGCTTCTGGGAGGAAATATCCCGCACCGTACCGATGCAGCGCGTCGCGAAATTTTCCGGGCCCGCAACGCAGCTCGCCGAAAGCGCCACCCAGCGGAAGACGCCATCCGAGTGGCGCATGCGGAATTCGAGCGAGAAGGAAACATTGCCACGTCCGATATAGGCGTTGAGCGCGTTTCGGTATGTCTCGCGATCGGCGGGGTGCATGTGTTCGCGCCAGGCGACTTCGTTGCCGTCCAGCGTGCCTGCATCAAGACCGAGCATGGCCTCGACCGACGGGGAGACATATAGCCGGTCGTTCGAGATATCCCAGTCCCAGACACCCATGCGCGCGCCGGTCAGTGCGAAGGCATGGCGCTGTTCGCTGCGAAGCGTGCCGATATCCGTCCGGCGGCGGCCGCCCTGTGCGTGATAGGCGGCTGCGAAGGCGAAGAGCGCCAATGCCGTGGTGAAGACGCCACTCGCGAAAACCGTTCCCGTGAAGGCGCCCCCCATCCAGCCCATGGAATTGAAGGCCGCCAGAAATCCGGCAAGCCCGAAAAGAGCCGCGCCGGGGATCAGCAATTGCGCCGGCCGCACGCCACGAAGCGCCGCCATGACGACGAGCGGCGCCCCGCCGAGCAGCGCCACCGCAAGGAAGACGCGAACGAAGAGCGCCGCGCCCGACACCGAAATGAAGGCGAGCGGTATGCCCGCGAGCACGGCATAGCCAAGCATCCGCGTCGCGCGCGCAAGCGAGGCGGAATGCCGCTCACTGTCGAGGAAGAAGCGTTCCAGCATGAAGACGGAGGAAGCAAAGAACGTCAGCGCGATGGTGCGCGCGACGAGGTCCCACCAGGGCGATAGAGAGAAGATTGAGGCGAGGTATCCGAATTCGGCAAGAAGAACGAGAAAGCCCGTGCCGAGCATTGCCGTCGTCGCCTGCGCGGCGGCAGCACGCGTCAGAATGCCAAGCGCCGCCATATAGATGCCGAAGGCCGCGATCACGGCGAGCATGCCGCCTTCGATGAGCGAAAGGCGCTGCGTGAAGCGGTTCCAGGCCTCTTCATGCCAGAGATAAATTCCCGCTTCCGTCGTCCGGTCCGCATGGAGTGCGATGGCAACGCTCGTTTGCGCATCGCCGGTCAGCGTATAGACCTCGAAACCCGGCCAGGCGTGAATGTCCGAGGCGGACGGATCCTCGCCGCCCGCGGCCAGGGCGCGATCGAACGATACTTGCGGGCGCGGCCAGAAAAAGGCGCCAAGCCCCTCGCCGCGCCGGTCGGCGACGAGAAGCCTTGTCACCGGTTCCTCCCCCCGGTTTCTCAGCGCGAAAACGCGCCAGACGCCGCTGTCCTCTTCCTCGCCGCTCCACAGCACGATGGAGCCATCCTCGAGCTCGCCCTCTTCCACCGCCTCGCCTTCAGGAAAGGTTTCGGCGGCAATCGCGTCTTCTCCGATCGCGGGCGGTTCGATGGTGAGCTTCGTGCCCGAGGCGGAATAATCGTGAACATAAGGCGTGAGGTCGATCACGGGATGCGCATCGTCCATGGCGACCGCGTCCAGCGCCTTCGCCTCCGGTACGAAAAGCAATCCCAACGCCAGCGCAAGCGCGGCGGACGCGCCTTTCATGCGCGTCATCATCTGGCCCCCTCGCCGCATCCCTTCGACAGCTCCCCTCGTCTGGTGTTTTCCGGCGGCTAACGGCGCCGGTCGTCGCGCAGAATGGCGAAAACGACGTGGTCGCGCCATGCCCCGTTGATCCTGAGATAGCCCCTGGCGATCCCCTCTTCCGTGAAACCGCATTTACGGAGCACTGCGCGGGAGCGCTCGTTCTCCGGCAGACAGGCGGCCTGCAGCCTGTGCAGCTTCAACTCCTCGAACACGAACGGAATGAGCGCGCGCACCGCCGCGGTCACATAGCCCCGCCCGGCATGGCGCTCCCCCGCCCAGTAGCCCAGCGTGCAGCTCTGCTGCACGCCGCGCTGTACGCCCGAAAGCGTACATCCGCCAAGCAAAACATGATCTTCCTCACGAAAGATGAAGAAGGGATAGGCGTGGTCCTCGCGGATTTCGCGCTGATAGCGGCGCAGCCGCCGCCGGAAGGATGCCTTGGTGAGATCGTCCGGCGCCCATGTCGGCTCCCAGGGGGTGAGGAAGGCCCTGCTCTTCTCCCGCAGCTCCGCCCAGGCCTCATAATCCCCGATCTGCGGATTCCGCAGATAGACCCCGTCGCCCAGCACCATGGGCGTCACGTCGGGTCTCGATATCGAGCGGAGAAACGCCATGAGCGACTGGCCCTCGTCAGCGAGGGACGGCCGCGAGGCGCCCCCTCCCCGGATCCGCGGAAGCGCGGTCCCTAGATGGCGAATCTTGCCGCGAGACGGTCGTAGGATTCAAGCCCGCCGCCTGCACCTTTCAGCGGGCCTATGGCCGAAAGCGCGAAGGCCTTGCCGCGCAGAAGCCGGTCGGCGTAGCGCCGGACGGCGGCGGCGTCGACGGCCTCGACCTTTTCGATCAGCTCGTCGATGGGCAGGACGCGGCCATGGATCATGTATTGCCGTGCAATCTGCTCCGCGCGGGAAGACGAACTTTCAAGCCCCATCATCAGCCCGGCCTTTATCTGGGCGCGGGCGCGCGCGACTTCCGCCTCGTTCGCGTCCTCGCCGATGCGGCCCAGTTCGCCCGAAAGGACGGGAATGAGTTCCGCCACATGTTCGGGCGCCGTACCTGCATAAAGGCCGAAGACGCCGGTATCGGCGAAGGACCAGGAGAAGGCGAAGACCGAATAGCAGAGGCCGCGCTTCTCGCGCACTTCCTGAAAGAGGCGCGAGGACATGCCGCCGCCCAGCACGCCGGAGAAGACCTGCGCCGTGTAGTAGTCCGGATCGGCATAGGTCGGGCCCTCGAAGGCGAGCGCAAGATGCGTCTGCTCGAGATCGCGCTCCTTGCGGATTTCGCCGCCCTGAAAGAGCGCCTTCGGCGCGCCGTTGTTCCTCTGGCCCGGCAGCTTCGTGAAGCGTTCCTGCGCGAGCCGCACAAGCGCCTGGTGGTCGAGCCCGCCAGCCGCCGCCAGCACCATGCCCGGCGCGGAATAGCGCTCGCCCATATAGCCGTGCAGGTCGTCGCGGCCGAAGCCCGACACCGTATCCACCGTGCCGAGGATCGAGCGGCCGAGCGGCTGGCCGGGAAAGGCCGCTTCCAGCAGGTCGTCGAAGACCACGTCGTCCGGCGTATCATGCGCCTGGCCGATTTCGGAAATGATGACGCCGCGCTCGCGCTCGACCTCTTCCGGGTCGAAGACCGAGTTCTGCAGGATGTCGGCGAGAATATCGACGGCAAGCGGCAGGTCCTCGCGCAGCACCCGCGCGTAATAGGCCGTCGCCTCATGCGTCGTATGGGCGTTGAGGTGCCCGCCCACCGTCTCGATCTCCTCGGCGATGGCGAGCGCCGAACGGCGCTCCGTCCCCTTGAAGGCCATATGCTCCAGCATATGCGAGACGCCGTGCTCGCGGGCGCGCTCGTGCCGCGCGCCGGTATTCACCCAGACGCCAACGGAGGTCGTCTGCAGATGGGGCATGCTGTCGGTCACGACAGTGAGACCGTTTTCAAGGCGCGTCACTTCAACGGACATGGGCACACTCCTTCTTCACACACGGGACTCGGGAACAACGGCATCAAACGGTAAGGGAACGGGCGCGCTCGCGGATAAAGGCCTCAATGGCGCCCAGATCGTTCGGCAGGGCGGCAAGCCGCTCCTCCCGCTCGAAGAGATCGGACATAGCGGGCGGCAGCTCGGGGTGGATGCCCGTCGCCTTCTTCACCGCATCAGGGAACTTCGCCGGATGCGCGGTCGCCAGCGTCACCATGGGCACGGAGGGCGTTCCGCGCAGTCTTGCCGCTGCGGCAAGACCGACCGCCGAATGCGGATCGACCAGTTCTTCCGTCTCTTCCAGCGTGCGCCGGATCGTCTCCGCGGTCTCCGCCTCGTCGATGCGGGCGGCGGCGAAGCGCTCGCGGATCTCCGACATCTGCTCGGCATCGACCTCGAAGGCGCCGGACTGCGAAAGGCTCTGCATGAGCCGCGACACCGCCTCGCCATCGCGGCCATAGGCGTCGAAGAGGAGCCGCTCGAAATTGGACGAGACCTGGATGTCCATGCTCGGGCTGATCGTCGGGACGACCTTGTCCACCTCGTAGCGCCCGGTTTCGAGCGTGCGCGCAAGGATGTCGTTCACATTGGTCGCGATCACGAGCTTCTCGATGGGAAGCCCCATCTTCGCGGCGGCGAAACCGGCAAAGATGTCGCCGAAATTCCCCGTCGGCACCGAAAACGATACGGGCCTGTGCGGTGCGCCGAGCGCCACCGCACTCGTGAAGAAATAGACGATCTGGGCCATCACGCGGCCCCAGTTGATCGAATTCACGCCCGCAAGGCTGACCTCGTCGCGGAAGGCGTGGTCGTTGAACATCGCCTTCACCAGCGCCTGGCAATCGTCGAAGGAGCCTTCGACGGCGATGTTGTGGACATTGGCGTCCAGCACCGTCGTCATCTGGCGGCGCTGCACTTCCGACACGCGCCCCTTCGGGTGAAGAATGAAAATGTCCGTCGTGTCGCGGCCGCGGAAGGCTTCGATGGCGGCGGAGCCCGTGTCGCCCGAAGTCGCGCCGACGACCGTGATGCGCCTGCCCTTCGCCGCCAGCACATGGTCGAAAAGCCGGGCGAGGATCTGCATCGCCACATCCTTGAAGGCGAGCGTCGGCCCGTGGAAAAGTTCGAGCAGCCAGTCATTCGCCGCCATTTGCCGCAGCGGCACAACTGCCTCGTGCCGGAATGTCGCATAGGCCGCGCCGATCATGTCGCGCAGGTCATTGTCGGCAATGGACGTCCCCAGATAGGGCCGCATCACGCGGAAGGCCGTTTGCTCGTAAGAGAGGCCGGCAAGGCTCGCGATCTCGCCCTCGCTCCAGCGCGGCCATTCGGCAGGTACATAGAGTCCGCCGTCGCGCGCCAGCCCGGTGAGCAAAGCGTCCTCGAATTCAAGCTCCGGAGCGCGGCCCCGCGTGCTGACGTATTTCACCATAATCTCCAGGATAACCGGCGGACGGATTGGGCCCGGCGCCGGACGGGCGTAACCTAGCCCCGGGCGCGGGCAGAGGCAATCGGCATCATGCCGCGCCAAAAATGCATTATATTTCAGCTACTTATACAGGTATCGCGCCTCGATATGGGCCCTGAAGGCGACCGTGCCGAGCGGCTCCCCCGTTGCCTCCTGGATGATCTCGTCGGGCGTCCGGCTCGCCCCTTTCCCATGCACATGGGTCCGCACGAAGCCGAGCAGCGGCGTGAAATCGCCCTCGCCAAGCGCCTCTTCGAGTCCATCATGCTCCCGCTTCGCGGCAGCGAAGAGCTGCGCGGCGGCGAGCGCGCCAAGCGTATAGGTCGGAAAATAGCCGAACGAGCCCGACGGCCAGTGAATGTCCTGCATGCAGCCCGTCGCATCGTCCGGCGGCACGATGCCGAGGCTCTTCTCCATGCCCTCGTTCCACGCGGCGGGCAGGTCCGCCGCCTTCAACTCGCCCGCGATCATCGCGCGCTCCAGCCGGTAGCGCAGCATCACATGGAGCGGATAGCTCACCTCGTCCGCCTGCACGCGGATGAAGCCCGGTGCGACTTTCCTGTAGTGGCGGAGAATGTTCTCCGGTTCCCAGGCCGCGCCTTCGCCGCCGAAGCCCGCCTTGAGGCGCGGCGCGAGGAAGCGGATGAAGCTCTCCGTCCGGGCCGCCTGCATCTCGAAAAGAAGCGACTGGCTTTCATGGATGGTCATGCCGCGCGCGCGGCCGACAGGCTGGCTCCGCCATTCCGCCGGAAGCCCGCGCTCATAGAGCGAATGCCCCGTCTCGTGGATCACCGCCATCAGGCTTTCGGTGAAGTCCGCCTCGTCGTAGCGCGTGGTGATGCGGCTGTCGTCCGGCACGCCGCCGGTAAAGGGATGATGGCTCACATCGAGCCTGCCATGCGCGAAGTCGAAGCCGATGAGGCCCATCACCTCGCGGCCGATCCGCTCCTGAAGCGCGACGGGAAAAGGTCCCTCGATCGGAAGCCGGGCCGGCCCCTTCGCCTGATGTTCCATCACCTCGCGCAGCAGCCCCGGCAGGAAGCTCTCCAGATCGGCAAAGAGCGCGTCGATATCGGCCGAGCGGCGCCCCGGATCGTAGCCGTCGAGCAGCGCGTCGTAATGCGAGAGGCCGAAGGCATCGGCCTTCGCCGCCGCCTGTTCGCGCACCAGTTCGATCAGCCTGTCGAGTTCGGGCGCGAGGCTCGCATAGTCGTTCTGCGCCCTCGCCCTTCGCCAGACCATCTCCGTGTGAGACTTCTGCCGCGACAGCCGCGTGACGAGCGTGGCGGGCGTCGCCGTCGCATGGGCGTGGACGCGCACCATCTCGGAGAGGTTTGCGCGGTCCCATTCCCCAAGCCCGTCCGCCTCATGCGCGGCTTCGAGAAGCTCCGCCACTTCCGGCGCGGTCAGCGTTTCATGCGCGATGAGCGACAGCGCCGCCTGCTGTTCGGCGCGCGCCCCGGCGCCGCCTTCCGGCATCATGGTCGCACGGTCCCAATGCAGCACGGCCTGCGCGCCGTAAAGCGCCGAAAGCCGCTCGAAGCGGCTCTTCAATGCGTCATAGGCCGCCGTCGAGTTGCGTTCGCTCATGCCTTCTTCCGCTCCCGTCCGATCCGTCCGTTCGACCTGTGATAGGCAATGTAGATGACCGCCAGCACGCCCGCGAGGCCGAACCAGGTCAGCGCATAGTCGAGATGGTTGTTCGGAATGTCGACGCGGGTGCCCTTCGGTTTCGGCCACTCGCCGGGGAAGCTTCCCCTCTCCGCCTCGACGATGAAAGGCGCGGGTTTCATGCCGTCGAGCGCAGCGCCCATCCTGGCGGGGTCGCGCACCATCCAGACATTCTTCTGCGTATCGTCCTGCCCGTCGAAGGGGCCGCGCCGTTGCGGCGCGCGCAGCACGCCCGTGAAGCTCACCTCGCCTTCGGGCACGCCGCCATGCGCCTCCTTCAGCGCGGCGGGCACGAAGCCGCGATCGACCAGCACCACCGCTCCTTCGGCGACTTCGAGTGGCGAGACAATGCCATATCCGGCCGCGCCGCCCTCGTCTTGGGTGAAGTGATGGAATTCGCGCGAAAGAAAACGCCCCGTCAGCTTCACGCGCCGGTATTCCTCCGCTTCGGCGTCGAACGCGTCCCATGTGCCGGGCGCGGGCATCGGCGCCGCCTCGCCATTAAGCCTTGTATCGATCCGCTGGAGCAAAGCCTCCTTCCACTGCAGCCGCTCCACCTGCCACAGCCCAAGCCCGATCAGCACGGGCAGCGCCGCGAGCGTCATGACCGTCGGCCAGAGCATCGGACGGAAGAAGCGGTTGTTTCTCATTTCTCCAAACGTCCTTCTTCCGCCTTGTGCCGGAATTGCTGCGCGACGAGCCAGCCTTTCAGCGGCCGGATGAGACCGATCGTGAGCGCGAGCGTGAGCGGAATCCACAACACCGCATGAACCCAGTAGGGCGGCGACCAGGTGAACTCCACCCAGAGCACGAGGCCGACGATCACGAAGCCCGCGATCATCATGATGAAGACCGCCGGCCCGTCGCCCGAATCCGCGAAGGAATAGTCGAGCCCGCAAACCTCGCATCGGGGCGCGAGATCGAGGAACCCCTTGTAGAGCTTGCCCTTGCCGCAGCGCGGACAGCAGCCTCTCAACCCCACCTCGATGGAGGACGGTGCGCCCTCTCCCGCTTCGCTCATGCTTCACACTCCCGAAAAGGCCGAGGGCGGGCCGCTTGCGCGCACCCGCCCCCAACAGTTGCTTTCTTCTTCGCCGGTCTCAGTGCGCGGCCGGAACGGCGCCCGCCGAGCCCCAGATATAGATCGCGAAGAACAAGAACAGCCAGACCACGTCGACGAAGTGCCAGTACCAGGCAGCCGCCTCGAAGCCGAAATGCTGCTTCGGCGTGAAGTCGCCCTTCACTGCGCGCAGCAGGCAGACGATCAGGAAGATCGTGCCGACGATCACATGGAAGCCGTGGAAGCCGGTCGCCATGAAGAAGGTCGCGCCATAGATGTGCCCCGCGAAGGAGAAGCTCGCATGGGCATATTCATAGGCCTGCACGGCCGTGAAGAAGAGGCCGAGAACGACCGTCAGCGTGAGACCCTGAATGAGACCCTTGCGGTCGCCATGCTGAAGCGCGTGATGCGCCCAGGTGACCGTGGTGCCCGAGGTCAGCAGAATGATCGTGTTGAAGAGCGGCAGGTGCCAGGGGTCGAAGACCTCGATACCCTGGGGCGGCCAGTGACCGCCGGTGAATTCGTAGCGCGCGGCCTGGATGTGCTCGCCCGCGAAGAGGCTTGCATCGAAGAAGGCCCAGAACCAGGCAACGAAGAACATCACCTCGGAGGCGATGAAGAGAATCATGCCGTAGCGCAGGTGGAGCTGCACGACCGGCGTATGGTCGCCGCGGTTCGCCTCGCGCACCACGTCGCGCCACCAGCCGAACATGGTGTAGAGCACGATCGCGAGACCGATATAGAAAATCCACGGCGCGGAACCGTGCATCCACTGAACGGCGCCGATCGCGAGCACGAAGGCGCCGATCGAGCCGACGACCGGCCAGGGGCTCGGATCGACCAGGTGGTAGTCGTGATGTTTGGCGTGGGCGTCAGCCATGTCCCCTCTTCTCCACTTCAGCGCAGCCCGCGTCGGGGTCTGCAACCAACCAGATTTTCCTCCGGCAAGCGCCGGCAATCATACACATTCGGCAAGCGCCGGGCGCGGCCTCAGATCGGCCTGTTCGCCACATTGCCCCCGAGCTTCACGATCGTCACGATGAAGAACAGCGCGATGAACCCCGCCAGCGCCCAGGCGATCGCGAGATTGCGCTGCCGCCGTCGCTTGATCTGTTCTTCCGTCCAGTGCGGCGCCTCGATCTTGTGGCGTTCGCTTTCGTCCTTGTTCCCGTCCATCGCGCCTCACATGCCTTGCAGCAGCGCACCCGCGGGGAGCGCGGCGAGCCCGAATATCTTCTCGGCCAGAAGAAGGGAGAAGATGAGGAAGAGATAGAGAATGGAATAGCCGAAGAGGCGCATCGCCGCCTTCTCCTGCGCCGCGCCCGGCGCCGTGCGCGCGAGGACGAAAGCGAGCCAGAGAAAGCCCGCGCCAAGCGCCGCCGTCACACCCATATAGAGGGCGCCCGCAAATCCCATCACACCCGGCAAAAGCGTCACCGGCACCAGCAGCGCCGAATAGATCAGTATCTGGCGCCGCGTCGCCTTCTCGCCCGCGACCACGGGAAGCATCGGCACGCCGACCTTTTCGTAGTCGCCGCTGCTGCGAAGCGCGAGCGCCCAGAAATGCGGCGGCGTCCACATGAAGATGATGAGGAAGAGCACCGCGCTTTCGAGCGAGACGCCGCCCGTCACCGCCGCCCAGCCGATCATCGGAGGGAAGGCGCCCGCCGCGCCCCCGATCACGATGTTCTGCGGCGTCCGACGCTTCAGCCACATCGTGTAGATCGCCACATAGAAGAAGATCGTGAAGGCCAGCAGCGCCGCCGCGACCCAGTTCACGAGCACGCCCATCGTCATCACGGAGAAGACGGAGAGGATCGCGCCGAAGGCGGCCGCCTCGCTCGGGGTGACGCGCCCGGCGGGAATCGGGCGGCCCAATGTGCGCGACATGCGCGCATCGATATCCGCGTCATACCACATGTTCAGCGCGCCGGACGCGCCCGCGCCGACGGCAATGCAGAGAAGCGCGGTAAAGCCGATCACGGGATGGATGCCGCCCGGCGCAACGGCGATGCCGACAAGCGCGGTGAAGATCACGAGCGACATCACGCGCGGCTTCAGCAGCTCGAAGAAATCGCGCGCGGATCCCGCGCCGCCATCGGGCAGGGCTCCTTCGCGTTCGTTGCTGATCGCCGTATCGGACATGAACTCGACTTGTCTTCGTTGCGTGTCGCGGAGTTAGGGCACTCCGCCCGAAAAGGGGCTCCGGCCGGGTCGTCCCCGGCCGGAGCGGTTCTTATTTGATCCGCGGCAGTTCGGAGAACTGGTGGAACGGCGGCGGCGAAGAGAGCGTCCACTCGAGCGTCGTCGCGCCCTCGCCCCAGGGATTGTCGGCGGCCTTCTGCTTCTTGATGAAGGCCTGCGCGACGCCGATCAGGAAGATCAGCACGCCGAAGGCGGAGATGTAGGAACCGATCGAGGAGATGTAGTTCCAGTGCGCGAAGGCGTCCGGGTAGTCCGAGTAACGGCGCGGCATGCCCTGCAGGCCCAGGAAGTGCTGCGGGAAGAAGATCAGGTTCACACCGACGAACGTGACCCAGAAGTGCAGCTTGCCCCAGAACTCGGAGTACATGTAGCCGAACATCTTCGGGAACCAGTAGTACCAGCCTGCGAAGATCGCGAAGACGGCGCCGAGCGACAGCACATAGTGGAAGTGCGCCACCACGTAATAGGTGTCGTGCAGCGCACGGTCGACGCCGGCATTGGCGAGCACGACGCCCGTCACGCCGCCGACGGTGAACAGGAAGATGAAGCCGATCGCCCAGACCATCGGCGTGCGGAACTGGATGGAACCGCCCCACATCGTCGCGATCCAGGAGAAGATCTTCACGCCGGTCGGCACCGCGATGACCATGGTGGCCGCCACGAAATAGGCCTGCGTGTTGACCGACATGCCGACCGTGTACATGTGGTGCGCCCACACGATGAAGCCGACGAAGCCGATCGCGACCATGGCATAGGCCATGCCGAGATAGCCGAACACGGGCTTGCGCGAGAAGGTCGAGATGATCTGGCTGACGATGCCGAAGCCCGGCAGGATCAGGATGTAGACTTCCGGGTGACCGAAGAACCAGAACAGATGCTGGAACAGGATCGGGTCGCCGCCGCCTTCGGGCGAGAAGAAGGTCGTGCCGAAGTTGCGGTCGGTCAGCAGCATGGTGATCGCACCGGCGAGAACCGGCAGCGAGAGCAGCAGCAGGAAGACCGTCACGAGCACCGACCAGACGAAGAGCGGCATCTTGTGCAGCGTCATGCCCGGGGCGCGCATGTTGAAGATCGTGGTGATGAAGTTGATCGCACCGAGGATCGACGAAGCGCCCGCGATGTGCAGCGAGAGAATCGCGAAGTCCATCGCCGGTCCGGGAGCGCCCGTGGTCGAGAGCGGCGGATAGATCGTCCAGCCGCCGGAAGCGCCGGTGCCGCCGGGGGCGCCGGGCACGAACATCGAGATCACGAGCAGGCCGAGCGCGGGCGGCAGCAGCCAGAACGAGATGTTGTTCATGCGCGGGAAGGCCATGTCCGGCGCGCCGATCATCAGCGGCACGAACCAGTTGCCGAAGCCGCCGATCATGGCCGGCATCACCATGAAGAAGATCATGATGAGGCCATGCGCGGTGACCAGCATGTTGAAGAGATTGTGGTCGCCCTGCAGGACGCCGTCGCCGGGATATTGCAGCTCCATGCGCATCAGCACGGAAAAGGCGCCGCCCACGATGCCGGCGATGATCGCGAAGACAAGGTACATCGTGCCGATGTCCTTGTGGTTCGTCGAATAGACGTACCGCTTCCACCCGGTGGGGTGATCGGCGTGATCGGCGTGTGCACCCGCAGCTTGCCCTGCCATCTCTCTAACCCTTCGTTCTTACGATCTTGCGATGTTGCTTCAGCGGTAGCGGAGGCGCTCAGCGCGCGTCCGCGGCCTGTGCCAGTTTAACCTTGCCGTCCGAGCCGGCATCCGCCTGCTGCTGTTCGGCCCAGGCCTGGAATTCTTCCTTGCTGACCACCTTCACGTTGATCGGCATGAAGGCATGGCGCGTGCCGCAGAGTTCCGAGCACTGGCCGTAATACATGCCGGTCTTCTCGGCGCGGAACCACGTCTCGTTGAGACGGCCCGGCACGGCGTCGATCTTCACGCCGAATTGCGGAACCGCGAAGGCGTGGATCACGTCGGCGGAGGTCACGATCACGCGCACCGTGGTGTCGACGGGAACGACCATCGCCTCGTCCGCGGCGAGCAGGCGCGGCTGGCCGGGCTCAAGATCGGCATCCTCGACCATGTTCGAGATCAGCGAGATGTCGCCATTGTCCGGATATTCATAGCCCCAGTACCACTGGTAGCCGACCGCCTTCACCGTCAGTTCGGCTTCGGGGATGACGACCTGCTTGTAGAGAAGGCGGAAGGAGGGGATCGCGATCGCGACCAGGATCATCACCGGCAGCACCGTCCAGGCGACTTCGAGCAGCGTGTTGTGCGTCGTCTTGGAGGGCGTCGGGTTGGCGCGGCTGTTGAAGCGCACCATCACCACGATGAGGAGGAGAAGCACGAAGAGGACGATCGCGGAGATGATCCAGAGCAGCATCGAATGGAAGGCGATGACGTCGTGCATGACGGGCGTCACGGCTTCCTGGAGACCCAGACCGCCGTCCACCGGCGTCGCATGCGCGGCCGTAACGAAGCCGCCGCCAAGAAGACCCATCGCAAGAGCCGTCGCGAAGAGGCCAAAAAAGTTCGAAAACCGCATGCTTATCCCCAGCTATTCAATTCGCTTTCCGGGCCTTGCCCGGATGCCCGTGACCAAAGAGGAAGATGTGCGCCAGAAACCATAAAGCGCTTCCCGCCGCAAGCTCCGCCGCGCCTTCTCTTCGTTGTTTTGCCTGACGGCGGCATCCCCCTGTTGCGGTCCGCCGGAAGAGGCCGCCGCCCCGGCGGGCGCAGCGCTCCGCCCGGCTGACGACTCGCGGACGTCAGTATAGCCCCGGTGCGGCGACAAACCACACTGCGCGCACGGTTTTGCGACGTTTTGCCACAATAACCGGGAGAATTGCGCCCGCGCGCGATCATGAAACAGCGGTTCGGCCCTTTTCCAGGCGCCGAAATGTCCTACAGTATCGGTTGGATATTTGTTGCGGAGGATTCGCATTCATGCGCGACGAGGCGCTCATTCATTTTCATCTCGGCCGCCGCATCTCGGCGGGGCTTCTCCTGCCCCAGAATGGCGGCGCCGCGCCCGAGCTCATTTCCGAGGCCGCGCCCTGGCTCGACACGCGCGATCCCGGCCGCTGCGTCGTCGGTTTCTGCGCCGCCCATCCCGATCTCGTCGGCGATGTCGTGGGCCCGCCGCCGCCCGGCTGGGAGAACTGGCGCTTCGTCGAATGGGACGAATGGTTCGGCCGCATCAACGGTGTCTTCCTCGTGGACCTTGCCTCGCTCAAGGTCACGCAATATCCGCTATATAGTTGCGCGCCGCAGGTCGTTCCCTGCGACCTTTCGGGCCTGCCGCGCAGGCTCGTGCCGGTCGAGGAATGGCTGGCGCGCTAGTTCATCCTTCACGGGCAGCCGTCATGACCTCATCCCCCGACGATCTCTTCTTCACCCGCACCGGGCTTGACCGCGGCCGCGTCGGCGATCTCGTCGCCGATACGCTCAATGGCGCGGATGACGGCGAACTCTTCATGGAGTTTCGCCAGTCCGAAGCGCTGGGCTTCGACGATGGCCGCCTCAAGACGGCGAGCTTCGACACCAACCAGGGTTTCGGCCTGCGCTGCGTCGCGGGCGAGGCGACCGGCTATGCCCATGCCTCCGAGCTTTCGGAAGCCGCGCTGAAGCGCGCGAGCGAGGCCGTTCAGGCCGTGAAGACCGGTCACACCGGCGTCGTCGCGGAGGGCCCTGCCCGCACCAACACGCATCTCTACACGGACGAGAATCCGCTCGGCGCCCAGTCCTTCGAGGAGAAGGTGAAGCTCCTTGCCGAGATCGACGCCTATGCGCGCGCGAAAGACAGCCGCGTGCAGCAGGTTTCCGCCTCGCTCGCGGGCGAGTGGCAGGCGGTCGAGATCGTCCGCGCGGACGGTTCCTCGCTCCGCGACATCCGCCCCCTCGTCCGGCTCAATGTCGCCATCGTGGCGGGCGACGGCGACCGGCAGGAATCGGGCTCCTTCGGCGTCGGCGGGCGCATGGGCTACGAGGCCTTCATCGATCCTCTCAAATGGCAGGCGCAGGTCGACGAGGCGCTCCGCCAGGCGCTGGTGAACCTCGAAAGCGTTCCCGCGCCCGCGGGCGAGATGGATGTGGTGCTCGGGCCGGGCTGGCCCGGCATCCTGCTGCACGAAGCGATCGGCCACGGGCTCGAGGGCGATTTCAACCGCAAGAAGACCTCCGCCTTCGCCGGTCTTCTCGGCCAGCGCGTCGCAGCGCCCGGCATCACGGTGGTCGATGACGGCACGCTTGCCGACCGCCGCGGTTCGCTCACCATCGACGACGAGGGCACGCCGACGTCCCGCACCGTCCTCATCGAAGACGGCATCCTCAAGGGCTATATGCAGGACCGTCTCAATGCGCGCCTCATGGGCATGGCCGCGACGGGCAACGGGCGGCGCGAGTCTTACGCGCATCAGCCCATGCCGCGCATGACCAACACCTACATGCTGTCGGGCAATCACGAACCGGACGAGATTCTCTCATCCGTTAAGAAGGGCCTCTACGCCGTCTCCTTCGGCGGCGGCCAGGTCGACATCACGAGCGGAAAGTTCGTCTTCACCTGCACCGAAGCCTACATGATCGAGGATGGCCGCATCGGCGCGCCGGTGAAGGGCGCGACCTTGATCGGCAACGGACCGGACGTGCTCACCCGCGTCGCCATGATCGGCAACGACATGAAACTCGATCCCGGCATCGGCACCTGCGGCAAGGGCGGTCAGGGCGTCCCCGTCGGCGTCGGCCAGCCGACGCTGCTCGTCAAGGGCCTCACCGTCGGCGGCACGGCAAGAGCGGCGTAAGCCGTTGCGCGCATGAGGCGCGTCATTGCGAAAATGAGCGATTCCGCACTTGGCGAATGGGGCTAGTCTTTCTCGTCATTCTTTTCGCCATGCGAGGCCAACATGACGGAAAGCGCCCTCCCCGCGCGCCCCTCAACCGATCGTATCGACGCCTTCTTCACACACATCGCGGAGATGCCGCGCGGGAAGCGCGTGGCGGCGGCGACGGCGCTCTTTGCCCTCTACGCCGTCGCCTTCTTCTCGTCATTCATGATCGCGCTTGCGGGCTTTGCCGCGCCCGGCTGGATCGTCATTCTCGACAAGGCGCCGCTTCTCTTGCCGCTCGCCTTCATCGCTGGGCCGGCACTTCTCTTCTTCTGCGCCTATATGCAGATCAGGCTCAATCTCTGGCGGGCGGGCGAAACGCGGGCCTGGAGCCACGCCACGCTCCTTCTCCATCTCGCGGCGAAGCTCGGCATTCTCGCGCTCTGCGGCCATGTCGCGACCGCGGGCGTCTTCCTCGCCCGCGCGGATCACGACCTTGCCGCCTCGCTCGCCTTCATCGCCGCCTTTTACGGCGTCACGCAGCAAGGCCTTCTCTCGCGCACCGATCCGCTCGCGCTCAAGCTCGTCGCCACCTCGCTCTTCCCCGCGCCGGAGCCCGGAGAGAAAGACGAGCGCCTCATGCAATGGGGCATCTTTCTCGGAATCTATCTGCCGGTCTGGATCGGCCTCTACGTCATCTGCCTGCTCACCTGAGCGGCATCAGATCCCGCTGACGAATCTCACCACTCCCTCATCGCTCCGCAGACGGATGATTCGTGCATGACGGCCGTGGCGGCGCAGCGCCTCCATGATCCTCTCGTCATGCGATGCCTTGAAGTTCCAGACATAGCGGAAGAATTCCGGATCGAAGCGCTCCGGGCAGCCCGGCGCCATGTCCCCGCGCACCCTGCCATATTGCGTCACCGCGCGGCGGAACACGCGCCACAGGCAGACGCGGCGCGGCAGATCCATCCAGACGATCGTGTCCGCGCGCGGCATGCGCAAATCCCATGTATTGCTGTAATTGCCGTCGATCACCCATTTGTCCCGTGCCACGATCTCCGCGACGAGCGGGCGGAACTTCTCGGCCCCAAGCTCCACCCATCCGGGCCGCCACCACAGGCGGTCGAGATGCGTCACGGGCAGGTGAAAGCGCGCGCCGAGCGCCCGGGCAAGCGTCGACTTGCCCGAACCCGGACTGCCGATCAGGAGAATGCGCCGCACAGCCTATCCGTTCTTGCTGTGGCAGACGGCCTGCAACTTGTTGCCTTCCGGGTCGCGCACATAGGCGCCGTAGTAATTCGGATGGTAATGCGGGCGAAGCCCCGGCGCGCCTTCGTCGCTCCCGCCCATTTCAAGCGCCTTCGCGTGAAAGGCGTCGACGGCTGCGCGGTTCGGCGCGAGAAAGGCGACATGCCCGCCATTGCCGGGTACATGCGCTTCGCCGTTGAAGGGTTTCAGGATGAAGACCTTGGGGCCCGTCGCCGTGCCGTAGGAGGCAAGCCCCGGTGCCTTGAAAAAAGGCGCGATGCCAAGCGTCGCCAGCACCGCGTCATAGAAAGCCGCCGCCTTGTCCGGGTCGCTCGATCCGATGGTGACGTGACTGAACATGGGTGTCTCTCCTCCCCTCAGCCGTCATTGCGAGGAGCGAAGCGACGAAGCAATCCATAGCCGCAATTGCCGGAGCCAGACGCCCCTGGATTGCTTCGCTCCCTGACGGTCGCCCGCAATGACGCAAAACGGAAAACTAAAACGCAAACTCCTTGTAGACCGGCTCCACCTTGCCGCCCCAGCGGCCATGATAAAGGTCGAGCAGATCCTGCGCGGGCGACTGGCCCTTCTCGACGATCTCTTCCACCGCGCGAAGATGGATCGCCTCCGTCGCGCCCACGCCGTCGCCGTTGCCGCGCGCTTCAAGTCCGGCGCGCGAAATCGCCACCGCCTTGCGCGCCACATCAAGCAGCGTGCCGCCCCGGAAGGGCGTCTTCAGCCCGTGCTTCGCCACCCGGTCGCGAAGCGCCTGCCGCTCTTCCGCCGTCCAGTCCTTCACGAGGTCCCAGGCCGCGTCGAGCGATGACTGATCGTAGAGAAGTCCGACCCAGAAGGCAGGCAGCGCGCAGATCCGCGCCCAGGGCCCGCCATCGGCGCCGCGCATCTCGATATAGTTCTTGATGCGCGCCTCGGGGAAGATCGTCGTCAGATGGTTGTTCCAGTCGCCCCGCGTCGGCACTTCGCCGGGAAGCGCGGGAAGCCGTCCGTCGAGAAAGTCGCGGAAGCTCTGCCCCGTCGCGTCGATATATTTCCCGTCGCGATAGACGAAATACATCGGCACATCGAGCGCATAGTCCACCCAGCGTTCGAAGCCGAAGCCATCCTCGAAAATGAAGGGCACCATGCCCGCGCGCTCATTGTCCGTGTCGGTCCAGACATGGCTGCGATAGGAGAGATAGCCGTTCGGCTTTCCTTCCGTGAAAGGAGAATTGGCGAAGATCGCGGTCGCCAGCGGCTGCAGCGCCACGCCCACGCGCAGCTTCTTCACCATGTCGGTTTCGGAGGCGAAGTCGAGGTTCACCTGCACCGTGCAGGAGCGGTACATCATGTCGAGACCCATGGTCCCGACCTTCTTCATGTATTCCGTCATGATCTTGTAGCGGCCCTTGGGCATGACGGGGATCTCGTCGCGCCGCCAGTTCGGCGTGAAGCCGAGGCCGAGGAAGCCGATGCCGTGTTCGCCGCCCACTTCCTTCACCTGCGCCAGGTGGTCGTGCAGCTCCGCGCAGGTCTGGTGCAGCGTTTCGAGCGGCGCGCCGGAAAGCTCGAACTGTCCGCCCGGCTCCAGCGAGATATTGCCGGAGGTGTCGCTCTCGAGGCCGATGATGTTCTCGCCTTCCATCACCGGCTTCCAGCCGAAGCGCGTCAGCCCTTCGAGCATGGCGCGAATGCCGTGATCGCCGCCATAGGGAATGGGGCTCAGATTCTTCATACAGAAGGGAAACTTCTCGTGCTCGGTGCCGATGCGCCATTCATCGCGCGGCTTGTTCCCGCGCTCCAGCGCGGCCACGAGATCGCGGCGGTCGGTGATGGGCTCGGGCCCTGCAACGAGAATGCTCATTCGAGCCCCTTTCCTCCCATGGACCTTGCCGCTTGCGGCACTCTCAAATCCGCCGCTCGGCCGGTCCGTCGGCGCGCCGGTACGAACTGCGGCGCCGCCCAGATGTAGGAGCGCAAATCGCGCATGGCAAGCGCGAATGGCGGTTCAAAAAGTAACAGCGAAGCGCCGCCGGAGGACAGGGAGGGAAGCAGTTTGTATCGATTCAATTCTTGGGGGAGCGGCGTCGGGCGAGATGCGAAGTATTTTTCCTCCCCCTCGCTATCCGGACCACCCTCCCCCTGCGGGCGGGTGGTCCAGACGGCAACTGCATCGTTGATGAAGAGGATGCTCCCTCACCCCACCCGCGCCATGCGGCGGCGAATCGTCGAGAGAAAGCCCGCGCGTTTCTTCGGCGTCGAACTGTCCATCTGGTAGCAGCCGAGCCAGAGCTGGCGGCAATTTTTCGCGCAGAGCGCGCGCATGCCCCGCATCAGGACTCGGCGATGCGGTTCACCCACGAGCTTCGACCACCACCAGGGCGCGCCGCAGCTCGTCACCGCCCCCATGAAGCGGATGTTCCGGAGGCGCGGCTCGATCATCTTGCCGGCGCCGAGATCGAACGCCGCTCCCGGCAGCCAGACGCGGTCGAACCATCCTTTCAGCATCGCCGGCATGTCGTACCACCAGGTCGGAAAGACGAAGACGATCCCCTCCACCGAGCGAAGCTGCTGCGTGTAGTGTTCGAGGCCCTTGCCGTTCTCCGCCGGGTTTTCATAGGCCGCATGTTCCTCCGCGCTGAAGCGCGGATCGAAACCTTCCGCATAGAGATCGACGATCTGCGGTTCGTGGCCCGCCTGCTTCAACCCTTCGATCGCGGCGTCGCGCATCGCGGCGACATAGCTGTCGGGTTTCGGATGGCAATAAACGACCAGCACGCGCATGACGCGAGTTCCTTTCCTTCCCGTTCCGCTGAATCAAAGCCGCGCCCCCATACGAGCAGTCTCCTGTCGCGGGCAGCCGCGGTTCGGAAAAACAACGCGGCAGGTTCCCTCGGGTTCCATCGGAGTTCCATGTACAAGCGCCGGCCACCCACCCTCCCCTCGGGGAGGGTGGGTGGGAAAGCAATGTTCCCTCACCAATCTCCCAGCATCAGCCCCACCACGGCGAGCGCGGCAATCGCCGCCGTATCCGCGCGCATGATGCGGGGTCCAAGCGAAATGGCGAGCGTGTCGCTCCGCCTCCGCAGCATGTCGCGTTCGGCCGGCGAGAAGCCGCCCTCCGGTCCGATCAGCACGGCGAGAGGCGCTCCCTTCGCGCCCTCGCTTGCCAGCCTTTCAAGCGCCGCGCGCGTCGCGCCCGGTCCCTCGTTCTCGTCGCAGAAGAGGATCAGGCGTCCCGGCGCGTGCTCATCCCATTTCGCGATGAGGCGCGCCAGCTTCTCCGCCTCGCGCACTTCCGGCACCGCGACGAGGCCGCATTGCTCGGCCGCCTCCACCGCGTTCGCCTGCAGGCGTTCGTCCTTCAGCCGCGTCACCACGGTGCGCTCCGTGAAGACGGGCTGGATCACGGCGGCGCCCATCTCTGTCGCCTTCTGGGCGATGAAGTCGAGCCGTGCGCGTTTCACCGGCGCGAAGAGAAGCCAGATGTCGGGGAGGGCCTCCTGCTCTCTCGTCCGCTCGACGAGTTCGAGCACGCAGTTCTTCTTGTGCGCCTCCGCGATCCGCGCCGCCCATTCGCCGTCGCGCCCGTTGAAGAGCAGCACTTGGGCTCCTTCGCCCATGCGGAGCACGTTCACGAGGTAATGCGACTGCTCCTTTTCGAGCGTCAGATGCGCACCCGCCCCGGCGAGGCTCTCTTCTATATAGAGACGCGCCTTGCCGCTCGCGCAGCGCGGGTTCTCGTCGGCGTTTTCGTCTTCCCGATTCTTCATGGGGCGAGTATCGCGGGTTTCACCACCATCGTCATTGCGAGAAGCGGCCCACTCGCGCCGCAGGCGCGCCCGAGGGCCGCGACGAAGCAATCCAGGGCCGCGAGCACTGTGGTTGCCGCCCTGGATTGCTTCGCTCCTTTCAGTCGCTCGCAATGACGCCTAAAACAGTTCGGCAGAATTGGAACTCAGAATGCTCCCTCGCAAGACAGCGCGCGTCCTCCTGCTCGACGGGCAGGACCGCCTCCTCCTCATCCGGATGCATGACCCGAATGTCGGCGATGCGTCCGGCAAGGTGCTCTCCCGCGCCTATTGGGTCACCATTGGCGGCGAGATGGAGCCGGGAGAGGATATTGCCACAGCGGCAAGGCGGGAACTCACGGAAGAGACCGGTCTTGCCGATGCCCGGATCGGCCCTCCGGTCTGGACCACCGAGCATGTGCTTTGCGTCCATGGCAAGAACCGGCTTCTTCAGGAAACCTTCGTGCTCGCCCGCACCGGTACAACCGTCCTCAACCGAGGCGGGTGGACCCCTCTCGAGCGCGAGGTCATCCAGGACATGAAGTGGTGGACCCTCGGCGAATTGCGGGAAACCACCGAACTCATCTTCCCCACTTCGCTGGTGCAGCATCTCCCGGCGCTGATCGCCGGAGATATCCCCGCTTCGCCCCTGGCCATTACGCCCTGACGGGGATAAGCGCGCGCTTTGTAACGGTTTAATGACGTTCATGTGACGGTCGGCCCGAATCCGGCGCTTTTATCCCCAGGCGCGCCTCGTCCTCTCGCGGGTGCAAAACGCCTCGTCCGGGGATAATCTCGCCACCCGGCAAGGCGTCTCAAAGCCTCCTGCCGTCCGCCACATCCACGCCGGAAAGCCTCCAAAGGAAGAGATGGAAGAGAGAGCCGAAGACAGATCCCGCGTCGCCGATGCGCCGCCCAAAAACTGGGTGGACGCTCACGCGCCCGCGTCGCTGCGGCCCTATGCGCGGCTCGCGCGGCTCGACCGGCCCATCGGCTGGTGGCTGCTGCTGCTGCCCTGCTGGTGGTCTGTCGCGCTGGCGAGCGAAGGCTGGCCCTCGCCTGTTCTTCTCGTCCTCTTCCTCATCGGCGCCGTCGCCATGCGCGGCGCGGGCTGCACCTGGAACGACATTGTCGACCGCGACATAGACGCCGCCGTCGCGCGCACGCGCTCGCGCCCCATTCCGTCTGGCGCCGTCAGCGTCAAACAGGCTTGGGCGTTCCTTCTCCTGCAATGCCTCATCGGGCTTTGCGTGCTCCTCACCTTCAACAGCTTCGCGATCTGGCTCGGGCTTTCGTCGCTCATCCTCGTCGCGATCTATCCCTCCATGAAGCGCATCACCTACTGGCCGCAATTCGTGCTCGGCCTCGCCTTCAACTGGGGCGCGCTGATGGGATGGGCCGCTGTGGAAGAAGAACTCTCGCTCGCGCCCATACTTCTCTATCTCGGCGCGATTGCATGGACCGTCGGTTACGACACCATCTATGCGCATCAGGACAAGGAAGACGATGCGCTGATCGGCGTGAAGTCGACGGCGCTGAAGTTCGGCGCGTCCACGAAGAAATATCTCTGGGCCTTCTACGGCGCGATGATGGCGGCGCTTGTCGCCTCTGCCGCCGTGGCGGGGCTTGGTTTCTTCTTCTATCCCGTGGCAGCGCTCGCCGCCGCGCTTCTCGTCTGGCAGATCGTCACGCTCGACATCGACGATCCGGCGCGGTGCCTGCGTCTCTTCCGTTCCAATCGCGACTTCGGGCTCATCGTCTTCGCCGCCATCGTCGCCGGACAGATCGCGTAAAAACCATTGTCGTCATTGCGAGCGACTGAAAGGAGCGAAGCAATCCAGGGGCGGCAAGACCCTGAGCAAGCGGCTCCTGGATTGCTTCGTCGGCCTCGCGGCCTCCTCGCAATGACGAAAAAGACTGCCGATAAAGGCTTTCTTCAGCTCTGCGGTTTCACGTCGGATAGCTTGTCGACCTTGCGCAGGTCCGGGAAGAGCCACATCCATATGCCGACGACGCCGAGCGTCCCGAGCCCGCCGATCACGACGGCGGGCACCGTGCCGAACCAGGCTGCCGTGACGCCGGATTCGAACTCGCCCAGCTCGTTCGATGCGCCGATGAAAAGCATTTCCACCGCCGTCACACGGCCGAGCATCTGTTGCGGCGTCGCGAGCGGAATGAGCGTCGAGCGGATGTTGACGCTCACCATGTCGGATGCGCCCATGACGGCGAGCGCGCCGAGCGTCAGCCAGAAATGTTCCGACAGGCCGAAGACGATGGTCGCGACGCCGAACAAGGCGACGCAGGCAAACATGATGTGGCCGGTGCGTTTGCGGATGGGCCGCCAGATGATCAGGAGATTGATGACGATCGCGCCGACGGCGGGCGCGGAGCGCATGAGCCCCAGTCCCTCCGGTCCCACATGCAATATGTCGCGCGCATAGATCGGCAGCAGCGCAACCGCGCCGCCGAGCAGCACCGCGAAGAGGTCGAGCGAAATCGCGCCGAGCACGATGGGCGTCCGCCGCATATAGGCGATGCCCGCCGTGACGCGCGCGAAGGCCGTGGTCGCGGGTGCGTGCGGCGCGACAGGCGGACGCGTACGGATCATCAGGAAGGCTACGGCGACAGCCATGAAGAGCGCCGCGCAGACCGAATAGACGATCACGGGTCCGAGGAGGTAGAGCCCGCCGCCGATGGCGGGGCCCGTGATCACCGCGACCTGGAAGGTCGAGGAGCTCACCGCCACCGCGCGCGGCAATTGCACGGCGGAGACGAGGAGCGGCACGAAGGAGCGCGAGGCGGGCGCCATGAAGGCGCGCGCGCATCCGAACAGCGCGAGCGCGGCGTAGAACCACGTGACGTCGCCCGTATGCGTCAGTGTGAGGATGATGAGCCAGCCCGCCGCCGCCGCTTCGAGGACCCCCGCCGCCGCCACGATGTAGCGCCGGTCCACGCGGTCGGCGATGTCGCCCGCGGGCAGCGTCAGCAGCACGATGGGCAGGAACTGCGCGAGCCCCACATAGCCGAGCGCGAGCGGGCTCTCCGTGATGTCATAGACCTGCCAGCCCACCGCGACCGACTGGATCAGCATGGCGAGCGTGCCGAGGAAGCGTCCTGAAATGTAGAACCTGAAATCGCGCAGGCGGAACAACCCGGCGGTCGTGTCTTCGGATGCTTCTGCGCGAGAGTCGGTCATAGCTGCGTTCCTTCGGCGGTTGTATGCCGCATGGCGTCCGCGAAGTCGCCTCCTTTCCTTGCAAGTCGTTTTGCCGCAGGTCTCGCTGCTTGAATCCCGTCATGACGGTGTTACATATGTTGCAACGCAACATTCTCCGTAAGGAGGTCCAGATGAAGAAGATATACAAGCAGTGGCTTCACGACGCCGCTCTCGCCGCTGAGCTGTTTACGGGTCAGGCCCATTGGTATGCCGTCGCGAATGACGACACCGCCAAGCCGAAAAAGGCCGAGAAGGATCGCGATTTCGGCGAGGCGCTGCGCGCCGCCGACTGAGCAGTTACCGCTCACAAAAGCCCGGTTTCCTGCACTTTTGAAGAAAGCGCAGGACCGGGCTTTTTGCTGTCCGCTTCTCGCCGGGGCGCTTGTTCTTCTTGACCCAAGAACGTGAACCGTGGTTCATTCCTTGTGAGTGAATGGAGGTTCATATCTTGGCTTACAGGCAGACAGACAAGGTGGCGGCCCGCCTCGCCGATACGCGGCGCAGCATCCTCGATGCCGCGCGCGGTCTCGTGGCGGAAGGCGGCTTTGCTGCAGTGCAAATGAGCGAGGTGGCGAAGAAGGCCGGTGTCGCAACCGGCACTCTCTATCGATATTTCTCGTCCAAGGAAGCGCTCTGCCGTCATGTCTTTCGCGAGGTTTCAGCCCGCGAGATGGGCAAGCTCGCCGAAATCGCCTCTGGCGACGAAGCCGCGAGCGAGCGGCTTGTGAAGGTGCTCGAGACCTTTGCCGGGCGCGCCGTTCAGGGACGCCGTCTTGCCTATGCATTGCTTGCGGAGCCACTCGACGTGAACCTCGCCGAGGAGCGCAGTTTCTTCCGCCGCACGCATGCGGAAATTTTCGCAGGCATCCTTGAAGACGGAATCGAGAACGGCGAACTGCCGAAGACCGATGTGCGCATTGCAGCCGCCTGCATAGCGGGCGCCATTCCGACAGCGCTTATCGGTCCGCTCGCGCCTGAAAGCCATGAGCTCGACAGCAACCCCGACCGCGTGGTCGCGGAAATCGTGAAGTTCTGTCTCGCAGGCGCTGGCATCGCCGCGCCGCAGACCCAACAGAAAACCACCGAACGGAGGAAGACGGCATGAGCGCGCTGGCAAAGGATCTCCTGACCCCGGAACAACTCGCGCTGGTGCGCAAGCGCTCCGATCTGCGCGGCACATGGCTCGTCTTTCATGCCTGGGCCGTCATCTTCGGTGCGATGGCGGTCTTCGTCGCCTTCCCCAATCCTCTCACCTACATTCTCGCGGTCATGGTGATCGGCGCGCGCCAGCTCGGCCTTGCGATCCTGATGCATGATGGCGCGCATGGCATTTTGACCGAGAACCAGAAGCTCAATTCATTTCTCAGCCAGTGGTTCTGTGCCTATCCGATGATGGCGGAGACGGGCGCTTATCGCCGCTATCACCTGAAGCATCACGCGAACACGCAGCAGCCGGAAGATCCCGATCTCGTTCTTTCCGCGCCCTTCCCCATTACGCGCAAGAGCTTCCGGCGCAAGATGGTGCGCGACATCACCGGTCAGACCGGTTATCAGCAGCGCAAGGCGCAGATCCTGAACGCGCTCGGCAAGTCCGAATGGCCCTTCGAGCAGCGCCTGAAGAATTACTGGGCGAAACTCGGCCGCGCGACGCTTGCGCAGCTCGCTGTTTTTGCCGTGCTCGCCGCCAGCGGTCACTGGTATCTCTACTTCGTTCTCTGGCTCGTGCCCTTCCTCACCTGGCATCAGGCAATCACGCGCATCCGCAATATTGCCGAGCATGCGATGGTCCCCGACAATGACGATCCCTTCCGTCATGCCCGCACCACCAAGGCAAATCTCATCGAGCGCGCGCTCGTCGCGCCCTACTGGGTGAACTACCACGTCGAACACCACCTGATGATGTGGATTCCCTGTTACAACCTGCCCATGGCGCGGCGCTTCCTTATCGCCAACGGGTTCGGCGAGCGGATGGAAACGAAGTCGGGCTATGCTGAGGTCCTTCGGATGGCGACATCGCGGCCCGACACGGAAGACCGCCCCGGCGATGTCATTCACAACGCGCGGCGCCGCCGCGTTTCCGGCGTGACGTCTGAAGGTTTCGAGGAAAACCAGGACGCGGCCTGAAACATTCAAGGCTTCCCTTGCGTCCGATCCTGCTGTCTTTGCCGGTCGCGGCGCGCATGCTAAGTCTCCCCTCAGACAGGAAAATTCCGGGGAGAGGAAGATGTCCGAGGCCGCGCAAGGCGATCTGGAAACGACACCCATCCGCGAGGCGCACCGCTTCGATGTGAAGCGTCTCGAAGCCTTTTGCCAGCAAGAGGTCGAAGGTTTCGGCGGCGATCTGGAGGTCCGTCAGTTCGAGGGCGGCCAGTCGAACCCGACCTTCCTTCTCACGACCACAGGCCCCGGCGGCGGCAAGCGCTATGTGATGCGCAAGAAGCCGCCCGGGCAGCTTCTCGCAAGCGCCCACCAGGTCGACCGCGAATATCGCGTCATGAAGGCACTCGCCGATACGGACGTGCCCGTGCCGCACATGTATGCGCTATGTGAAGACGACAGCATCATCGGCACCTCCTTCTACGTGATGGAGTACCTGGAAGGTCGGGTCTTCCGAGAGTCGGTCATGCCGGAATCGAATGAGGCGGAGCGCCGCGCCGTGTACGCGAACCTCGCTGAAAATCTCGCAAAGCTGCATGCAGTCGACTACGAGAAAGTCGGGCTCGCCGATTTCGGCAAGCCGGGCAATTATTTCGAGCGGCAAATCGGACGCTGGATCAAGCAATATCGCGGCGCGCAGACCGCCGATGTGCCGGCGATGGAAAAACTCATCGACTATCTCCCGAAGCATATTCCCGACGAGCCTTCGGTGACGATCGCGCATGGCGATTACCGCCTCGGCAACACCATGTTCCACGCCAGCGAACCGCGCATGATCGCGGTTCTGGACTGGGAACTCTGCACCATAGGCCACCCGCTTGCGGATGTTGCCTATACCTGCATGTACGACCTCCTTGGCGTGGCAGGCGGCGCTGAACCCATCGACCGGACGAAGACACCGGGCGTCCCGACGGAAGAGGAATTCGTCGCCGAATATTGCCGGCATGCCGGGCGCGACGGCATCCCCGACTGGAACTTCTATCTTGCCTTCTCGATGTTCCGTCTCGCTTCCATCAGCCAGGGCGTCTACAAGCGCGGCCTTGACGGCAATGCGAGTTCGGAGCGGGCAAAAACGCTCGGCGACGCCTGCAGAAACCTCGCCGAACATGCATGGCAGATCATACAGCGCCCCTGAAGTCGCGGATTTCCGACGCGAATATGGCTAACGCTCCGTAAACGGCGTATGGCCACTCAAGGGAACATTAAACAAATCCCCCTACCCTTCCCGATATTCAGGGAAGTATTTCGTTTTCCTGCTCGGGAGCGGAATACGGGAAGTGGGGAGAAGACATGGGCCGTCCCGCCAGCATGGGACCGCGGGTAGCGGAAAGCGCACCTTGCGTGGGCGGCACAGTTGCGTCCGGCAGCGAGAGTTTCTACCGCGCGCTCGTTGAAAATGCGGGCGACATTCTCACCATTCTCGACCGGGGCGGCGTCATTACCTACCAGAGCCCTGCCATCCGCAAGGCTCTTGATGTCCGCGAAGACGAACTGATCGGACGCCATATCGCCGATCTCGTTCATCCAGACGACCGCGAGCGTCTATTGCGCAAGATCGAGGAATGCGTGCGCATGCCCGGCGCGGAAGTGCTCGAGGTTATCCGTCTCGCCCATGCAAACGGAACCTGGCGCCGCGTGGAGACGCGCGGCTGCAACCTGCTGGCCGATCCGAATGTCGCGGGAATTCTCTGCGTGTCGCGCGACGTCACCGAGACCTACCGGCTCGAACATCAGCTTCGCGAGGCGGAGCAGCTCGCGCGCTTCGGTCATTGGCGCTGGGTCAAGGGCGCCCCCGCGCCGCAATGGTCGCGGGGCGTGGCCCGCATTCTCGGCCTCGACGAGGACAAACTCCCGGCGGATGGCGACTGGTACGAGCATCTCGTTCATCCCGAGGATCGCGACGAACTGCTGTCGAAGTTTCTCGACGCATTCGAGACGCATGAACCTGCCACCTCCGTCACCCGTTTTCGGGGCGGCGACGGCTGCTACCGCTACATCAAGACCTATGCCTATGCCGAAACCGACGCCTTCAATGAAATCGGGGCACTGGTCGGCCTTGCCGAGGACGTTCATGAAGAGGTCGAGGCGGAACTGGCGGTCAAGGCAAGCGAAGCGAAGTATCGCCTGCTCACAGAACAGGCATCAGACGTCGTGGCGCATTACGACGCGAACGCGCATGTCATGTTCATTTCGCCAGCCGTCAAAGCCATTCTCGGCCGCGGTCCCGAGGAGTTCATCGGCAAGCAGATATCCGAGGACCTCATCCATCCGGAGGATTTCCCTCGCGCCGTGAACGCCTTTACCCAGTGCGTGCTGAAAGGCGAGCAGGTCCAGTTCGACTATCGCTTCCTGCACAAGGACGGCCACTACGTCTGGCTCGAATCGACGATGCGGAGCGCGCTCGACGCAGACGGCATGAGAACCGCGGAGGTGGTCGGCGTCACCCGCGATATCAGCGAACGCAAACGCCACGAAATGGAACTTCTCGAAGCGCGGGAACGCGCCGAAGCCGCGAACAGCACCAAATCCCGTTTCCTGGCCAATATGAGCCACGAACTCAGGACTCCGCTCAACGCCATCATCGGCTTTTCCGACATTCTGCGGATGGAGATGTTCGGCGCGCTCGGCCACGAGCGCTATTCGGAATATGCGCAACTCATCAACGAGAGCGGCGCACTCCTTCTCGATCTCATCAGCGACATTCTCGACATGTCGAAGATCGAGGCGGGAAAATACGATCTTCACCCGGAAGTGCTGGATATCGCCGCTCTCATCGAGTCCTGCGTGCGCCTCGTGCGCGGGAAAGCGGAAGACAATGGCGTGCATATGGACCACTCCATCGATTGTCACGATGGCGCGGAAATCGTGGCAGACGAGCGCGCTCTCAAGCAGATCATGCTGAACCTGCTTTCCAACGCGGTGAAGTTCACTCCAGCCGGAGGTAAAATCTCGGTCGACGTGGCCGAAGAGGACAACGAGGTCAGGCTCGTCGTGCGCGATACAGGCCGCGGTATACCGAAGGACCAGATCGACCGGCTCGGCCAGCCATTCGAGCAGATTGCGACCGATGCCAAACTCAGCAAGCAGGGAACGGGCCTCGGGCTCGCGCTTGTGCGCTCCCTCGCCGAACTTCATGGCGGACGAATGGCGATCGAAAGCGAACTCGGCAAGGGAACAAGCGTGACGGTTACGCTGCCGAAGATTCCCTATTGCGAAGTGCCGGCACCCGAAGAAGAAGCCTCTCCAGCGGCAAGCGTCGTGGCCGGCTGAATCAGCCCGCCATCATCCGGCGAAGAGCGGTACCAAGTTCTTCAAGCACTCTCGCTGCCGAAGGCTCCTCCGCAATTGCGCTGAAATAGGCCTCGGTCTTCGGATAGGCCTGTAGCGGGTTCACGCTGCCAAACATGGGGCCGATCTCCTCGAAAAAAAAGATCACCGGCACAAGCGCGCAATCGGCAAGCGTCAGGCTCTCACCCACCGCATACTTGCCCCCCGCGAGATAGGCTTCGAGCCAGCCCATCGCCTTCTGCAATTCGGCCATTTCCTGCGCCACGAGCTTCGCATCGCGTCCCGCCGGATTGATCTGGCCGAAAAGCTCACCCATGGCATCCATGAGATAGAGGTCGCCAATGCGGCCGAAGAGGCGCATCCGGGCAGCGGCGGCAGGATCTTTCGGGCGGAGAGGAACGCCCAGTCCCCTGTCTTCCAGATACTCGCAGATGGTTTCCGACTCGGGCACGACAATGCCGCCATCGACGAGAAGCGGCACCTTGTGCATGGGCGCGAGCCGGTTGAATTCTTCTTCAAGGTCGGGGTTCGGCATGTCGAGGAACTCGACGTCGAGTTCCTTCGCGTAGATGGCCATTCGGCAGCGCGCCGCATAGGGCGAGAGCTGCGCGTTGTACATTTTCATGCCGGTCGTGATGCCCATGGGCTTTCCCCGTCCCTACTCACTGTCGCAATGAAACGGCCGGTCCCCTGGCGGGGAACCGGCCGTCCTTGTCTTCATGTCAGACGCGGGCAACGAGCCCGCGAGCGACACCGAGGCGCTTCATGATCACTCGGCCGCGGCGCGAAGTTTCGCCTGATGCTTCTTGAATTCGAGCTTGGCGATGGTGCGGGCATGCACCTCGTCCGGCCCGTCCGCCAGGCGGAGCGTCCGCATGCCGGCATACATCTTGGCGAGGCCGAAGTCGGTCGTCACGCCGCCGCCGCCATGCGCCTGGATCGCATCGTCGATCACCTTGAGCGCGATGTTCGGCGCCGCGACCTTGATCATGGCGATCTCGGCGCGGGCGACCTTGTTGCCCACCGTGTCCATCATGTAGGCGGCCTTGAGCGTCAGAAGGCGTGCCATCTCGATGTCGATACGGGCGCGAGCCACACGCTCTTCCCAGACCGAATGCTCGGCAATCTTCTTGCCGAATGCCTCGCGGGTGAGAAGCCGCTTCACCATGATCTCCAGCGCGCGTTCGGCAACGCCGATGGTGCGCATGCAGTGATGGATGCGGCCCGGCCCGAGGCGGCCCTGGCTGATCTCGAAGCCGCGGCCTTCGCCGAGAAGCAGGTTCTCTGCCGGCACGCGGACATTTTCGAGAATGACTTCCGCATGGCCGTGCGGCGCGTCGTCATAGCCGAAGACGGGAAGCATGCGGACGACCTTGATGCCCGGTGCGTCCATCGGCACCAGGATCTGCGACTGCTGACGATAGGTGTCGGCCTTCGGGTCGGTCTTGCCCATCAGGATCGCGATCTTGCAGCGCGGATCGCCCACGCCCGACGACCACCACTTGCGGCCGTTGATGACGTATTCGTCACCGTCGCGCTCGATGCGGGTGGAGATATTCGTCGCATCCGAGGAAGCGACATCGGGCTCCGTCATGAGGAAGGCCGAACGCATCTTTCCTTCGAGCAGCGGCTCCAGATATTCCTTCTTCTGGCGCTCGTTGCCGTAGCGTTCGATGACTTCCATGTTGCCGGTGTCGGGCGCGGAGCAGTTGAACACTTCCGATGCCCAGCCGACGCGGCCCATGATCTCGCAAAGAGAGGCATATTCGAGGTTCGACAGGCCGCCGCCGCGCTCGGATTCGGGCAGGAAGAGGTTCCAGAGTCCGGCTTCCTTCGCCTTCGGCTTCAGATCTTCGAGGATCTGCGGCACCTGCCACGGATCGCCCGCCTTGCGGAAGGCGTCCATCTGATCGTTATAGGTCTTCTCGTTCGGATAGATGTACTCATCCATGAACCGTTCGAGACGCGCAATCAGCTCTTTGGTTTTTTCGTTATGGTCGAAATTCATCGATCTCCCCTTTGTTCTTTCCGGCCGGGAACCGCAGCTCCCGTCTCAATGTCGAATGCGGGCACTCTAACGGGTCGAGGAGCGCAAATCACGCACAAAGCCGCCGGGGCCTGGGAGGTCTCAGCTTCGCCGCACTGCGAAAAAATCGCGTAAAAGCGCCGATGCGCGGCTCTCGCCGATCCCGCCATAGACGTCGGGAACATGATGGCAGGTCGGCTGCGCGAAAATCCGCGGGCCGTGATCCACCCCGCCGCCCTTCTCGTCGGATGCGCCGTAATAAAGCCTGCGAATCCGCGCGAAGGAGATCGCTGCCGCACACATCGGGAAAGGTTCCAGCGTGACATAGAGGTCGCAGCCGATGAGCCGCTCGGAACCCAGCGCCGCGCAGGCTTCGCGGATCGCGAGAAGCTCGGCATGGGCCGTCGGGTCCTTCAGTTCCAGCGTCCGGTTGCCCGCCCGTGCGACGACATGCCCCGCCCCGTCCACGATCACTGCCCCCACGGGCACCTCGCCGCGCGCGCCCGCCGCCTCGGCTTCGGCGAAGGCGAGATCCATGGGGCGCATGGCGGTTTCCGGTTCGGCATTCATGGGCTGGACCGTGCCGCGCCGCCGCCCTCTTGGCAAGCGCCTGCTTTCTGCCAGCTTCCTGTAAGGCGGGGCTCCTGCTAAAGAGAGGCCCATGACATCCGGCCACGCCAATTCCCCCTCCACGCCCGAAGGCGACCGCATCGCGAAGGTGATCGCGCGGGCGGGCATATGCTCGCGCCGCGAGGCGGAGAAACTCATCGCCGATGGCCGCGTGACTGTGAACAGCAAGGTGATCACGAGCCCGGCGCTCAACGTCACCGGCCGGGAGGAAATCGCGGTCGACGGCAAGGCGCTTCCCGCGCAGGAGCCGACCAGGCTCTGGCGCTACTACAAGGAAGCAGGCCTCGTTACCACGGCGCGTGACCCCGAGGGCCGCCCGACCGTGTTCGACAAGATGCCGGGCAACATACCGCGCGTCGTCTCCGTCGGGCGTCTCGACGTGAACACCGAAGGCCTTCTCCTTCTCACCAATGATGGCGAGCTTGCCCGCCTTCTCGAACTCCCCTCCACGGGCTGGACCAGACGCTACCGTGTGCGCGCCTTCGGCAGCATCGGTCAGCCGGATCTCGACAGGCTGAAAGAGGGCATCTCGGTCGAGGGCGTGCGCTACGGTCCCATCGAGGCCACGCTCGACAAGGTGCAGGGGTCGAATGTCTGGCTGACGCTCGGCCTCAAGGAAGGCAAGAACCGCGAAGTGAAGCGTGTGCTCGGCGCGCTCGGCCTGAAGGTGAACCGTCTTATCCGGCTTTCCTTCGGCCCCTTCCAGATCGGCGACATGCAGCCCGGCGAAGTGAAGCAGGTGCCGAACCGCGTGCTGATGGACCAGCTCGGCGCTCATGCGGCCCAGTTCGAGCGCAAGACAGAGGCAAGCCCGGCGCGCGGCAGCGGCAAGCAGGACCAGCCGCGCAAGGACCGGCCTTCGCCCAAGGTTCCGGCCCCCAAAAGCCCCACCCCCAAAGGCAAGGCGCCGCGGCCGCACCGCGCAGGCGCACCCGGGAAGAAGGGGCCAGACGCGCGCCCGGATAACAAGCGAGACAACAAGGGAAAGGGTCCCAATGCGGATCGTCGGCGGCGCTCATAGGGGACGGCCCATCGCGGCGCCGAAAGGCGATCTCGTGCGGCCGACCAGCGACCGCACGCGCGAGGCCCTTTTCAACATTCTGGCCCATGCCGATCTCGGCGACTTCGCGCTCGAAGGCGCGCGCGTGCTCGATCTCTTTGCGGGCACCGGCGCGCTCGGCATAGAAGCCATATCGCGCGGCGCGTCCTTCGCGCTCTTCGTCGAGGATCATGCGGAAAGCCGCGCGGCGATCCGCGAAAATCTCGATCACCTCGGCCTCAACGGCAATGCTAAGATCTACAAGCGCGACGCAACGCGGCTCGGGCCGCGCCCCGGCAGCGTCGGCCCCGCCTTCTCGCTCGTCTTCGCCGATCCGCCCTATGGCAAGGGGCTCGGCGGCGCAGCGCTTCTCTCCGCGAAGGAAGGCGGCTGGCTCGCTCCAGGGGCTCTCTGCGTTGTCGAGGAAATAGCAATGGCCGATTTCGAAGCGCCGGAAGGTTTCGAGGAGCTCGACCGGCGGCGCTACCGCGACACCGAAATCATCTTCATGAGAGCCGAGTAAGAGACGACATGCTGATCCCGGGCCTTTCCGCCATCGCCGATAATTACGACGCGTTGCTCTGCGATGTCTGGGGCGTGCTTCACAACGGAAAGAAGGCCTATCCCGGCGTGCCGCAAGCGCTGGCGAATTTTCGCGCGAAGGGCGGCCATGTACTGCTGCTGTCGAACGCGCCGCGCCCGTCGGATGCTCTTCCAGCCATGTTCGAAAATCTCGGTATTCCGCATGATGTCTATGACGGCATCCTGACATCTGGCGATGCGACGCGGCTCTGCCTCGCAAGCCATGAACTTGGAACGCGCTGCTATCACATCGGCCCCGACCGCGACCTTGCCCTCTTCGATCAGACCGGTGTCGAGCGCGTCGGCGAAAACGATGCCGATTTCATTCTCGTCACCGGCCCCTTCGATGACGAGGTCGAAGGTCCGGAAGATTATCGCACGCAGTTCGAGCGCCTTACCGCGCGCGGGCTTCCACTCATCTGCGCCAACCCGGACATCGTGGTCGAGCGCGGGGAGCGCCACATCTATTGCGCGGGTGCGCTTGCCCGGCTCTATGACGAACTCGGTGGCAGGACGATCTATTTCGGCAAGCCGCATGGGCCCGTCTACGGGATTGCACGCGAGCGCCTTGCGGGATTCGCGGGCAAAGCCGTGCCCGATAGGCGGATCCTCGCCATCGGCGACGGACCGCTCACCGACATCAAGGGCGCGAACGATACCGGCATAGACGCTCTCTTCATCACCGGCGGTATCGCCGCCGCCGATTGTGGGGACAAGCCGGAAGCTCCGGAAGAACCCCGCGTCATCCACGTTCTGGAACGCGCCGGCGTTTCCGCGATAGGCGCCATGCCTCGCCTCGTCTGGTAGGCGGCCGCGGCGTTCTCGCCATATCGCGCCCGCGATACTTGACGCTGCGGGGCCGATCCGCCATGACCTTGGGCCAAATCCACCCGCGCGGAGCCCCGCCCCCGTCCATGCAGATCATCCGTCACTACGAGCAGGTACCGCCCGGTCTCCGGGGCGCGGTCTATGCGCTCGGCAATTTCGACGGCGTGCATCTCGGCCACCGGCAGGTCATCGGCAAGGCGGCGGCGATCGCGCGGGAGATGGGCGTGCCGCTCGGTGTGCTGGTCTTCGAGCCGCATCCGCAGCAATTCTTCTTTCCCGACAAGCCTTTCTTCCGCCTCACGCCCTTTCGCGCCAAGGCGCGGCTTCTCGAAGGGCTCGGCGTCGATGCGCTCGCCGCGCTTCCCTTCGACGAGAAGATGTCGCAGAAGCTCGCGCCCGAATTCGTGCTCGACGTGCTGGTGAACGGTCTCCATGCGGTTCACGTGGTCGCGGGCTACGATTTCCGCTTCGGCAAGGGCCGCGGCGGCGATGCGGCCGCCCTCTCCTATATGGGCGAGATGGAAGGTTTCGGCGTTTCGATCGTCGAGGAGGTGCAGGATGGGGGCGTCACCTACTCCTCGACCCGTATCCGCGAACTTCTGGCAGAGGGCGATCCGCGCGGCGCGGCGAAGCTGCTCGGGCACTGGTGGTCGGTCGAAACGCATATCCAGCAGGGCGATCAGCGCGGACGGACCATCGGCTTCCCGACGGCAAACCTGCCGCTTGAGGATCATGTCGAACCAGCCCTCGGCGTCTATGCCGTGAAGGTCGAGATCGAGGACGGGCCGCACAAGGGCGTCTATGGAGGCGTGGCAAATGTCGGCCGCCGCCCCACCTTCGACAAGGAAGACGTGCTCCTCGAAGCGCATATCTTCGATTTCGAGGGCGATATCTACGGCGCCCATGCCGCCGTCTCCTTCATCGAATTCATCCGCCCGGAGCGGAAATTCGACGGGCTCTATAGCCTCAAGGCCCAGATCGCGAAGGACAGCGAGAAGGCGCGGGAAATTCTCGCCGCCCTTCCCTCCGCCCGATGACCCGGCCATCGCGGGATCCCGCCGCTTTCATCCGTGGCAATACGGCGCTCCATGAGCCGCCGCTCATTCCGGAAATAAGCCTCCATCTCGCCTCCGAAATTGTGCCTATATGGCAAATGACGGAAGAAGAGCTTGAGAAATCCGGCCTTCCGCCTCCTTTCTGGGCTTTTGCCTGGGCCGGGGGCCAGGCTCTGTCCCGCTATATCCTCGACAACCCGGCTGTCGTCAGCGGCAAAAGCGTGCTGGATTTTGGTTCGGGCTCGGGCCTTATCGGCATTGCAGCGGCCAAATCCGGCGGAAAACCGGTCCTGTCCGCCGATATCGACCTTTTTGCCTTAGAGGCAATCAAGCTCAACGCCTCATCCAACGGTGTCCAGATCGAAGCCACTGCCGAAGATCTTGTCGGTGTGGAAAATCGCGGCTGGGAAGTCATTCTCGTCGGCGACATGTGCTACGAGCGCCCGCTTGCCGAGCGGATCGAGGCCTGGCTTCGCCGTCTTGCCGCCGAGGGCGTGGAAGTGCTGATCGGCGATCCCGGCCGTACCTATCTGCCGAAATCAGGCCTTGAGAAACTTGTCTCCTACGCCGTGAAAACCACGCGGGAACTCGAGGATACCGACGTCCGGAACACCAGCGTCTGGCGCCTGCTTCCGGCCTGAGCTGTTCAAAAGCGCTCACTCGTCCCGCATCCCGCGCACAGGGTCTCGCGCCTTTTCCGCTTTGCCTGACGTAGCGGGCGATGCTAATTCCGAAAAAGAACTTATTGCGGCATGGGGCCGCCGAGCGGAGAACCGTTATGACCGACCATGTGCTCGTGACCGTCGAAGACGGCGTCCAGATCGTTACCCTGAACCGGCCCGACAAGAAGAACGCGCTGACAGCCGAGATGTACGGGATCATGGCCGACGCCATCGAAAAGGCCGATGCCGATCCAGCCATCCGCGTCACCTATTTCACCGGCTCCGGTGGCTCTTTCACGGCTGGCAACGATCTAGGCGATTTTGCCAAGGCGGGAACGGCGCCCGCCGACGAGCAGCCCAAGGAAAAACCGCACGTAACGCGTTTCCTCGAGAACCTTGCGGAAGCCAGGAAGCCCATCGTCGCGGCGGTTAACGGCCTCGCGGTGGGGGTGGGCGTCACCATGCTGCTCCATTGCGACCTCGTCTATGCGGGCGAGAGCGCAACTTTCCAGATGCCCTTCGTCAATCTGGGCCTGGTACCCGAAGCGGGTTCGACCTTCCTGCTTCAGCGGCAAATCGGTATTCAGAAAGCGGCAGACCTTTTCCTCACCGGCAAGAAGATCGGTGCAGCCAAGGCAGAAGCACTCGGATTGGTCGCAGATGTCTTCCCGGATAATGAATTGCCGGTGGAAGCGCTTGCCTGCGCCAAGGCTCTTGCCGCCAAGGCACCGAATGCCGTCCGGGCTACCAAGGCCCTGCTGAAGGACAATGACCGCCCCCGCGTCGGCGAAGCCCGCGAGACCGAGGGCCGCATCTTCGCCGCACAGCTTCGCTCGGACGAGGTGAAGGAAGCGATCAGCGCCTTCTTCGAGAAGCGCCAGCCCGATTTCTCGAAGTTCGGCTGAGATCCTTCAGATCGGGCCGCCCAGCGCCGCGAGCCGCCGCCGGATTTCCGCGAGGAAAAGTTGCGTCGGCAGCGTCTGCTCGGCTTCCGGCCTGGTGATCAGGTAGAGCAGGTAATTCGGCAGCATGGCTTGCGGCAGGATTGGCCAGAGCGCGTCACGCTCTGCCGTATCCTCGGCCACCGCCGTCGGCAGGAAGCCGATGCCGACGCCCACGCCGATCATGCGCTTCGCCTCTTCGAGGTTCTCGGCCTCGCCTGCGGGATCGACGCCGAGGCTGTAGCGCAGGCGAAAATGGCGCACGTCGTCCGGCTCGTCCGAGCCCGTCACGACGAAGCGCTCCTTCGCCAGCGTTTCCGGATTGGTGATGCAGGAACCGAAAAGCGGGTGCGCCCGCCCGCAGTAAAGCTGCTGGTACTCGCGCATCAGCGGCTCATAGAGAAGGTCGGCGCGCGGCGCGCTGTCGAAGGCGATGCAGACTTCCGCCTGATCCTTCAGGAGCGCCTCCACCACAATGCGCCTCGGCGCGATGTCGATCCTGAGCCTGATGCGCGGATGACGGCGGCGCATTGCATCGAGCGTTGCGTCGAGCTCGGGCGAGACGACGCCCGAGACCGAACGGATCGTCAGCAGCCCCTCCACCTCGCCTTCCACTTCCGCCATGGCGCGCGGCAGCGCCTGCATCTGCTGGAAGAGATGTTCGGCGAAGCCCGCCACGATGCGCCCCTGCGGCGTCAGCTCCACGCCGCGCGGCCCGCGAATACAGAGTTCGGTGTCGAGATGCCCTTCGAGCCGCTTCAGCGCGAGGCTCACCGCGGGCTGCTGCAGGTTCAGCCGCCGCGCGGCCGCGCCGATCCCGCCCGCGCGCGAGATTTCGAGGAATATCTTGAAGAGGTTGAGGTCGATCCGTTGAAAAAGCGCCGGGTCGGCCCTGAAGGGTTTACTGGCCAAGGAAGCTCTCCTCGCCCCAGTCTGGCCCCACTCATAAACGGGATCAATGCCCTGCATTGACCGTTTCCATCTTCGCCCTCTCTGCCCCGCCCGGCACTCTCTTCTCCACAGTGAAGGAGCGTGCGTATGGCAAAGAGGTTCGAGGGGCGGAGAACGGTGGTGACGGGCGCCGCAAGCGGCATCGGCCGCGCGATCGCCGAGGCCTTTGCCGATGAAGGCGCCATGGTTCTCGGCCTCGACCTTCTCTCCGACGGCCACCATCCCTATCCGGTCATCGCCACCGATGTCGCGGATGAGCGGGCGGTACGCGAAAGCATCGCCGCCGCGGCGGAGAAGCTCGGCGGCATCGACATTCTCGTGAACTGCGCCGGCATCGAGATCGCCTCGCGGCTCGACGCGCTGCAGATTTCCGATCTCGACCGCATGCTTGCCGTCAATCTGCGCGGGCCGATCCTCGTCATGCAGGCGGCGCTTCCGCATCTCGCCCCGCAGGCGCGCATCGTCAACATCGCCTCCGAACTCGCCTATCTCGGCCGCGCGGGTTCCTCCGTCTATGCGGCGACCAAAGGTGCGATCCTCTCGCTGACGCGCTCCTGGGCGCGCGAATTCGCGCCCGGCATTCTAGTGAACGCCGTCGCGCCCGGTCCCGTCGATACCGCCCTTCTCGATTTCGAGAACATGCCCCCCGCCCTCAAGGCGCTTGAGACATCGAACCCGCTTGGCCGCATCGGCCAGCCGGAAGAGATCGCGGGCGCGGTGCTCTTTCTCGCGAGCCCCGAGGCGGGCTTCATCACCGGCCAATGCATCGGCGTCGATGGCGGCGCCGCTATGAGGTGAAACCGTGACCGTATTGATGCAGGAAATGAGCTGGCCCGCCTTCGAGGAAAAGACGAAGGCGCTCGCGCCCTTCTTCCTTCCCGTCGGCGCGACGGAGCAGCACGGGCCTCACCTCCCCCTCGGCACGGATGCCTTCCTGCCAACCCATGTCGCGAAGGAAGTCGCGGCGCGCGTTGGCGGCGTCGTCGCGCCCGCCATTCCCTATGGCTACAAGTCGCAGCCTCGCTCCGGCGGCGGCCAGCACTTCCCCGGTACCACCAGCCTCGCCGCGAACACGCTGACCCTCGTCGTGCGCGACGTGATCCATGATCTCGGACTTCATGGCGCACGCCGCTTCGTCGTCGTGAACGGTCACGTGGAAAATGCCTGGCCCGTCATCGAAGGGATCGACCTCGCGCTGCGTGAACTGCGCCGTGACGGCATCGACGATGCGGTCGCGCTCCGCCTCGAATATTGGGACTTCGTGCAGACCGAAACGCTCGATCGCCTTTTCCCCGATGGCTATCCCGGCATCGACCTCGAACATGCGAGCCTTCTCGAAACCTCGATGATGCTCCTCGTCCGTCCGGATCTCGTCGACATGTCGAAGATCCCGAATGACGGCCCGGCCGAGTTTCCGAAGTTCGACCGCTACCCGACACCGCCCGGCCTCGTGCCCGCTTCCGGCGTGCTCGCCCGCGCGCAAGGCTCCACCGCCGAGAAGGGCGAGTGGCTTCTCACCGATCACGTCAATCTCATCACCGAGGCCATAAGCGCCGAATTCTCGCTCCAGACGAGGTGACACATGACTGCCGCCGCATCCCCGGAAATCTCCGCGAAGCTCGAAGCGATCCTCACCGGCATCAAGGAGACCGCCGCGCTACCCCTCTCGCAGGCGCGAACGCTGCCGCGCGAGGCCTATACGGACGAGGATTATTTCGCCTTCGAGCGCGAGAACATCTTCAAGAAGGACTGGATGTGCCTCGCCCATGTTTCGCAGTTGAAGACCCCGGGCAGCTACATCGCGCTCGATCTCTTCGACGAGCCCCTTCTCGTCATCCGCGACCGCGAAGGCGCGATCCGCGTCCTCTCGCGCGTCTGCGCGCATCGCGCGATGGATATCATGCCGGACGATCCCGCCTTCCCCCGCGAGGGCGAGACGCGGCTTCTCGTCTGCCCCTATCACAAATGGGTCTATGAGCTCGACGGCACGTTGCGTGGCTGCACGCAGATGCACAATGCCGAAGGCTTCGACAAGGCGGATTGGAAGCTCGCCGAATTCCACAGCGAGGTCTGGAACGGCTTCGTCTTCGTGAATTTCGACGGCAATGCGAAGCCGCTATCCGAGCAATATGCCGATTTCGACCGTGTCATCGCGCCCTGGAACGCGGCGGACATGGAAGTCGCGATCGAGCTCGAATGGGATTGCGACTTCAATTGGAAGGTGATGGTCGAGAACTGGATGGAGTCCTATCACCATATCGGCACCCATGCGACGACGCTCAATGTCAGCATGCCGGGCGAGCTCACATGGAGCGAACCCGAGCACCCCTATTTCGTCCATGCCCATCTTCCCTATACGGAGAAACTGCGCGGAGAGCTGCGCGCCTCGCGGGCGGGCGGCCCGAAGGTGCCGGGCTTCGAGTGGATCGAAGGGCTCAGCGAGGATCAGGCCTTCGAATGGGGCCTCTTCACCGGCTTTCCCTGCTTCATGTTCCTGACCACGCATGACCGCGCGCTCTGGTACCGGCTGCTGCCGGTCGCCGCCGATCGCTGCCTGCTGCTCACCACGACGCTCGTCTCGAAGAAGGCGAAGGAGGCGCCCGGCTATGCCGAGGCGCTTGTCAGCGAGACTGACATGCTCAACACCTTCCACTCGGAAGACATGGTGATGAATGCCGCCGTCCAGCGGGGCCTCAAGTCGAGCAAGGTGGTGCGGGGCCGCCTCAGCCATCTGGAAGAGCCGGTCTGGCTCATCCAGCGCTATCTCGCTGCGCGCGCGGAAGGGCGCTACCCGGAAAAGGCGAACCGGGCGCCCTATCACGGGCCGAAGGCGATGCAGGCTGCGGAGTGACCGGGTGATCAGTAGGCGAGCGGGCGGCCGCCAACCACGAGGCGGCCTGCCCAGAGGCGCGGCTGGCCGGACTGGCCGAAAGTGAGCGGACGGCGGGCCGAGAGCGGGTTCGCGCCCGCATGGGGCTGCGGATCTGAAATCTGGATGGCGCCGAGGCGGCGCTCCGCCGGGTGGAGCATTCCCTCCCGGTCCTCGATCAGCAGCGGCAATTTCAGCGCCTTGCCCCAGGCGCGCCAGCGCGACGAGGCGTCCACCCCGTCTTCCCCGGCATAGACCACGAGGTTCCGGGCCGAATTGCCAGCGTGGCACAATTCAACGATAGCGACGAATTTTGCCGCCTGCCGGTCGCAGGGAAGCACACGCAGCGCCACCCCGTCATAGGCCGACATCGGCTCCGACCACTCGAAACGGCCGAGAATGGGCGAGCTGTCATAAGCCGTGATCGCGTCCGCATAGACGGTCGCAAAGCGGATGAAGCCGAAAGCCCGCTCGACAAGGCCGGTTGCCTTCACGGCAACATGCGACGGCAGATTGAACGGATCGGCGTCCAGCTCTCCGCCACGCCATATCCTTTTCTGCCGCCTTTGCTGCTTCACACTCTCTCCGGACGTCAAAGCCTTGGCTCCCTGAAAACCTGATGAAGGGAACCTTAGGCCCGGATTGGTTGGCGGCCCGTTAAGACCGGGCTCCAAATCGGCACATAAATTAGGCCGCGCCTCCCGCCTCCCGCTTTGGCAATCGGCCGCCTTTGCGGCATTCTCTCGCCCGACCGAACCGGCCATTCCCGAAGAGAAAGCCAGCCCCCGCCCATGTCCTATGCCTCCCTCCGCGAATTCCTCGACAAGCTCGATGCGACCGGCGACCTCGCCCGGGTGAAGGAGCCCGTTTCGACCGTTCTGGAGATGACGGAGATTCAGACGCGCCTGCTGGCCGAGCAGGGGCCTGCCGTGATCTTCGAAAAGGCGGAGATGGCGAACGGCCAGCCCTCCTCCATGCCGGTCCTCGTCAATCTCTTCGGCACGGTGGAGCGCGTCGCGCGCGGCGTCACCGTCTCCTTCAAGGGCGGCGGCGAGGTCGAGCGTCGCCATCCGAAGGACCTGCGCGAGGTGGGCGAGGCCCTCGCCTTCCTGCGCCAGCCGGAGCCGCCGGGCGGCTTCCGCGAGGCCGTCTCCATGCTGCCGCTGCTCAAGACCGTCATGGCGATGAAGCCGAAGACCGTCTCCTCCGCTCCCTGCCAGGAGATCGTGCTGAAGGGCAGCGACATCGACCTGACCCAGCTCCCGATCCAGACCTGCTGGCCCGGCGAACCCGCGCCGCTCATCACATGGCCGCTCGTCGTCACCAAGGGGCCGAAGGGCGTCAAGGAAGACGACTTCAATCTCGGCATCTACCGGATGCAGGTTCTGGGCAAGAACAAGACCATCATGCGCTGGCTTGCGCATCGCGGCGGCGCGCAGCATCACGCGCGCTGGAAGAACGAGAAGCGCGAGCCGCTTCCCGCCGCCTGCGTCATCGGCGCGGACCCTGGCACGATCCTCGCCGCCGTCACGCCCGTGCCGGACACGCTGTCGGAATATCAGTTCGCCGGGCTCCTGCGCGGGCAGAAGGTCGAACTCGTCGATTGCAAGACGGTGCCGCTGAAAGTGCCCGCCACCGCCGAGATCGTCATCGAAGGTCACGTCTCGCTCGATGAATATGAAGACGAGGGCCCTTACGGCGATCACACGGGCTATTACAACTCGGTCGAGAAATTCCCGGTCTTCACCGTCTCCGCGATCACCATGCGGAAGGACCCCATCTATCTCTCGACCTTCACCGGCCGCCCGCCGGACGAGCCTTCCGTGCTCGGCGAGGCCTTGAACGAAGTCTTCATTCCGCTGCTCCAGCAGCAGTTTCCGGAGATCACCGATTTCTGGCTGCCGCCCGAGGGATGCTCCTACCGGATCGCCGTCATCTCGATGAAGAAGGCCTATCCGGGCCATGCCAAGCGCGTGATGATGGGCGCGTGGTCGTATCTCCGCCAGTTCATGTACACGAAGTGGATCATCGTCGTGGATGACGACATCGATGCGCGCGACTGGAAGGATGTCATGTGGGCGATCTCGACGCGCATGGACCCCGTGCGCGACGTGACGATGATCGAGAACACGCCCATCGACTATCTCGACTTCGCCTCGCCGGAAAGCGGCCTCGGCGGCAAGATCGGCCTCGACGCCACCAACAAATGGCCGCCCGAGACGAAGCGCGAATGGGGCCGCCAGATCCGCATGGACGAAGAGGTGATCGAAGCCGTCACGAAGAAATGGTCGAAGCTCGGCCTTCCCGGCACGGGCAAGCCGATCTGGAAGTGATTCCATGATCCCCGTCACGGACAAGCTTGCGATTGAAGATGATGAAATCTCCATCAGCTTCATTCGTGCCGGCGGACCGGGCGGACAGAATGTCAACAAGGTCTCGACCGCGGCGCAGCTTCGCTTCGATGCGCGGCACTCGCCTTCGCTCAATGCCCGCATCCGCGAAAGGCTCGAGCGCATCGCTGGCTCGAAGCTCACGAAGGACGGCGTCATCGTCATCACTGCAAACCGCTTCCGCACGCAGGAGGCGAACCGCGAGGATGCCATAGAGCGCCTCGTCGAGATGATCGCGGAGGCCGCGCATCAGCCGAAATTCCGTGTGCCGACGAAGCCGAGCCGCGCCGCGAAGAAAAAGCGTGTCGAGGAAAAAGTGAAGCGCGGCGCCGTGAAGAAGCTCCGGTCGCGGCGTCCCTTCGAGGACTGAGTCAGGCGCCGAGTGCCGCCTTCAGAGGCTCAGCCTGTTCCTCGCTGAAAGCGACGAGAAGAATGCGCCGCGGAAGTTCATGCGTTTGCGCATGTTCCCGGCAGGCGGCGACGGCGACTTTCGCCGCCTCCTCCGGCGGATAGCCGAATATGCCGGTCGAGATCGCCGGGAAGGCAATCGACTCCATCCCGTAATCGGATGCCAGGGCGAGCGCATTGCGATAACAGCCAGCAAGGAGCGCCGCCTCTCCCTCCCCGCCGCCATGCCAGACCGGACCCACCGCATGGACGATCCATTCGGCAGGCAGGTTGTAGCCGCCGGTGATGCGCGCCTCGCCCGCCGGACAGCCGCCCCAGGCTTGACACTCGTCGATCAGGCCCGCGCCCGCCGCGCGAAAGATCGCTCCGCAGACGCCACCGCCCGGCGCCAGGCGTTCATTGGCGGCGTTCACGATGGCTGTAACATTCATCTTGGTGATGTCGCCGATTTCGACCGAGATCACCGGTTCGGATGCCATGTCTGAAATCCCGTGCTAGCGTTCCCCGTCGCAAATCGAATCATGCCCCGGGATGCGAGACAAGCATGGCCTGACAAGGCCGGTCTGCGCGGCATGGCAAGGGAGGAACCCATGGGCTTTTATTCCGCGTCGCTCGCCATCGTCGGTGTCTATGCCGGCCTCAACATCCTCATCAATCTTTTCCTCGCCTATCGCGTATCGGCGAACCGCGTGCGTTCCAACGTGATGACGGGCACGGGCGAGGACGAGAAGCTCTATAATGCGAGCCGCGCCCATATCGTGAATGTGGAGTACACGCCGATCGCGCTGATCGGCCTCGTCGTGCTGCACCTTCTCGCCGCGTCGATCTATGTTCTCCACATTGTGGGCCTCGCGCTCACCATCGGCCGCATCCTCCATGCGATCGGCGTTTCGCGCACCGGCGAGTCGACACCGCCACGCCTCGTCGGCACACTCCTCACCTGGATCGCACTGCTGGTCGCCGGTATCGGCTGCCTGTGGTATGCGCTTGTCTGATCACGCTTTCACCACCGGACCCGCCCCATGAGCATCCCCGCCACCGCCGCCTCCACAGAAACCGCGCTCGACATCGCGGCCAATCTGGTCGAGCGCGCGCGGAAGGCCGGAGCGGATGCGGCCGAGGCGCTCGTCGTCGAAGGCACGTCGCTCGGCGTTTCCTGGCGCCTCGGCAAGCTTGAGGATGTCGAGAGGTCGGAAGGCCGCGATATCGGGCTTCGCGTCTTCATCGGCCAGAGACAGGCAACCGTCTCCTCCACCGATCTTTCCGAAGCGGCGCTCGCCCCCATGATCGAGCGCGCCGTCGCCATGGCGCGCGTCGCGCCGGAGGATCCATTCTGCGGTCTTGCCGATCCGGCGCTGCTCGCGCGCGACTGGCCCGATCTCGACATAGAGGACAAGTCACCCGCCCCTTCCGCGGAGGCGCTGGCCGCGGTCGCGGCGCAGGCGGAAGAAGCCGCGCTTGCCGTACCCGGCGTCACGAATTCGAGCGGCGCGGGCGCGAGCTTCGGGCGCTCCGGCGTCGCCCTCGTCACGAGCGGCGGCTTTGCGGGTTCCTATGCGGGCACCTCCTCTTCCTTTTCCTGCTCGGTTCTCGCGGGCGAGGGAACGGCGATGGAGCGCGACTATGAGTTTTCCTCCCGGCGCCACGCGGCGGATCTCGAAAGCGCCGCGGAGATCGGCCGCCGCGCCGGAGAGAAGGCCGTGCGGCGCCTCGGCCCGCGCAAGGTCAAGTCGCAATCCGTGCCCATCGTCTACGATCCGCGCGTTTCGGGCGGGCTCGTCGGTCACTTCGCCAGCGCCATTTCCGGTTCGGCCATCGCGCGCGGCACGAGCTTCCTGAAAAAGGAGATGGGCAAGCCCGTCTTCGCAAAGGGCATCTCGATCGTCGACGACCCGCATATGAAACGCGGCCTGCGGTCCAAGCCCTTCGACGGCGAGGGCGTGATGAATCGCCGATTTCATCTCATCGAGGATGGCGTGCTCACCACCTGGCTGCTCGACACGGCCACGGCGCGGCAGCTCGGTCTTGAAACGACGGGCCACGCATCGCGCGGCACGGGCGGGCCGCCCTCCCCCTCCACCACCAATCTCTACATGGAGGCTGGCTGTCTTTCGGTGAAGGAGCTCATCGCCGACATCCGCCAAGGTCTCTATGTCACCGAAATGATAGGCATGGGCATCAACGGCGTCACCGGCGACTATAGCCGCGGCGCATCGGGTTTCTGGATCGAGAATGGCGAGATCGCCTATCCGGTGAGCGAGATCACGGTCGCCGGCAATCTCAAGGACATGTTTCTCAACATGACGCCTGCGGACGATCTCGAATTCCGCTATGGCACCAACGCGCCCACCATTCGCGTCGAGGGCATGACCGTTGCCGGAAGCTGAGGGGCGGGCCGCCGATTTCGCGCTGATGAAGGAAGCGGTGCGCGAAGCGGGCGCCATCGCCATGCGCTTCTACCGGACGGACCACCGGCAATGGTCCAAGACCCATGACAATACGCCCGTCACCGAAGCCGATATCGAGGTGAACGAGCTTCTCCATGCGCGGCTCCGCGGCGCCCGTCCCGGCTATGGCTGGCTCTCCGAGGAGACGGAGGACGACAGTTCGCGTCTCTCCCGGCCACTCGTCTGGGTCGTGGACCCGATAGACGGCACGCGGGCCTTCGCCAAGGGCCGCCCGCATTTCGTCATCTCCGTCGCGCTCGTGGAAGCGGGCCGCCCCGTGCTCGGCGTCCTCTTCAATCCGGCGACGGAGGAGTTCTTCGAGGCCGAGAAGGGCAAGGGCGCGAAGCTCAACGGACGCCCGATCCATGTCAGCGACTGCCGCAGCATCGAAGGCTGCCGCATGATCGCCTTCGCGCCCATGTTCAAGCATCCGGCATGGCCGGAGCCCTGGCCCGAGATGGAGATATCGGACCGCAATTCCGTCGCCTATCGCGTCGCGCTCGTCGCGAGCGGCCAGGCGGATGCGACCCTTGCGCTCAACGGCAAGAGCGACTGGGACCTCGCCGCCGCCGACATCATCCTTCACGAGGCGGGCGGCCGCATGACCGCGCATGACGGCACGCCCTATTTCTACAATCGCGCTTCCACCCGGCATCCCAGTCTGCTCGCGGCGGGTCCCGCGCTCTACGAGGCTCTTTTCGCGAAGGTCGGCGCGCTGCAGCTCCCGCCACGGCGCGGCTAGGCGTCGCCCCTGAGGGTGAGCCGTGCTAGACTTCAATCCCGTGCTCGGAGCGGTTCTGTCCCGGAGGGTTTCATGTCCAAGCAGCTTCTCCATCTCGTATTGGGCGGCGAACTCACGCATCTCGATGCCCATGAGTTCAAGGACGTCTCGAAGCTCGATATCGTCGGCGTCTTCCCCAATTATGCGGAAGCTCACAAGGCCTGGAAGGCAGCCGCCCAGCGCACCGTCGACAACGCGCATATGCGTTACTTCATCGTCCATCTGCATCGGCTCATGGACCCGGAACAAGAAGAACAAGAAGGAAAGCATGAGCATTGAGGACAAAGGCGCCGCCGATCCCTCGGGCGGCCCGAATACGCTGACATCGCTGCTCTATCTCTTCGCCTTTCTGGCCGTCGTCTTCCTCGCCGCCGCGGCTGGCGGCGCCGTCACCGCGACCAGCGTCGGCGACTGGTACCAGACCCTGATCAAGCCGCCGCTCACGCCGGCGCCATGGGTCTTCCCGGTCGTCTGGAATTTCCTCTACTTCCTGATGGCGATCTCGGCCTGGCTGGTCTGGCGCACGACGGGCAGCTTCGACCGCTCCGGTCCGCCGCTGGCGATCTTCGGGGCCCAGCTCTCGCTGAACCTCACCTGGAGCATCCTTTTCTTCGGCCTGAAGAACCCGACGCTCGCTGCCGTCGAGGTCGTCGTCCTCGATATTGCGGTCGCGGGGACCATTTTCTCCTTCGCCCGCTACAACCGGCTTTCGGCCCTTCTCCTCCTCCCCTATCTGGCATGGGTCCTCTTCGCCACCTATCTCACCATCGGCCTTGCCGTTCTGAACTGAGGGCTGCCCGAAAAAGGTCAATCGAATGAAGCATTTACCTTTTCCGGGCTTTATAGCGGCGGGGCGTCGCCCGTGATATTGTCCGCCCCATCCCGAACGACCCGGCCCGCGTGAGCGGACCCCAGTGACAAGGGAGCGCGCCCGGCGCGCCCCGCAGAGACAGGCCAGAATGCCGAGCAAGACCACCGACGCCCAGCCCGGCCGAAAGGAAGAGGGGGCGACGCTTCTCCCCGATTCCGCGACGCCGCCACCCGCGGCCGAGATCGGTATGGGCGATGTCATCTCCCGCATGGCGCGGGAATATCTCAAGCCGCACTGGCGCATGGCGGCCGTGGCGCTCGCCGCGAGCATCGTGGTCGCGGGCGCGACAGGCGTCGTTCCGGTGCTGATCAAGTTCGCGCTCGACAATATCGTCGGCACGGATGCATGGATGCTGCTCCTCGTTTCCGCCGGTGCCATCGCCGCGACGACGGTTCAGGCGATCGCGACCTATATCTCGCGCGTCAACATGGCGACCATCGGCCAGCGCATCGTCGCCGCCGTTCAGAAGCGCATGTTCTCGCGCATCATGCATGCGGACCTCGCCTGGGTATCGAATACGCATTCGGGCCGTTTTCTCTCCGGCTTCCTCTACGATGCGAACCGCGTCCGCGACACCATCACGACATCGGTGATCGATCTCGGCCAGAATCTGCTCACCGTCATCGCGCTGGTCGGCGCCATGTTCTGGCTCAACTGGCAGCTCGCGCTGATGGGCGCCGCGGTCATTCCCGTGGTCGGTATCGTCGTGCGCCAGCTCGGCAAGCGCACACGCAAGGCCGCAAAACGCAACATGGAAGGCTCCGGCGATCTCACCGCCGTCATTTCGGAAGCGCTCAAGGGCATCCGCGTCGTCAAGGCATATGACCAGGAAAAGACGGAGATCGACCGCACCACCCGCGCCATCGACCTCGTCCGTCATCATGCGATCAAGGCGCTCAAGGCCCGCAGCATGGCAAGCCCCGTGACCGGCGTCCTTTCGGGCATCGGCATCGCGGCCGTGATCTATTTCGGCGGGCGCAGCGTGCAAACGGGCTTCCTTACCATCGGCGATCTCGGCGGCTTCCTCTCGGCCATGCTGCTCGCCTACGAACCGCTCAAGAAGCTCGCCAACACGCAGGCTCTCATGCATGAGGGCGTCGCGGCGGCCGCGCGCATCTTCCCCATTCTCGACATCGAGCCGTCGATTTCCGCACCGGACGATGCGAAGCCGCTCAAGGTCACCGATGGCGCGATCCGCTTCGAGAACGTGCATTTCCACTACGGCGACGGAACGCCGGCGCTCAACGGCATCGATATCGAAATTCCGAAAGGGCATACGGTCGCGCTTGTCGGCCCCTCGGGCGCGGGCAAGAGCACGATCCTCAACCTCGTGCCCCGCTTCTACGATCCGACAGAGGGCCGCGTCCTGATCGACGGTCAGGATGTGCGCGAGGTAACGCTCAGTTCGCTGCGCGCGGCGAGTTCGCTCGTCACGCAGGAACCCTTCCTCTTCGACGACACGATCCGCGCCAACATCGCCTATGGCTCGCCCGGCGCTAGCGACGCCGAGATCGAGGAAGCCGCGAAGAATGCCGCCGCGCACGAGTTCATCGAGGCCCTCCCCAGGGGCTATGACACGCTTGTGGGCGAGGCGGGCTTCAAGCTTTCCGGCGGCCAGCGCCAGCGCATCGCCATCGCGCGCGCCATGCTGAAGAACGCAGCCATCCTTCTTCTGGACGAGGCGACTTCCTCGCTCGACACCGCTTCCGAAATCCAGGTGCAGAACGCGCTCTCGCGTCTGATGCAGGGCCGCACCACGCTCGTCATCGCGCACCGTCTGTCGACCATCAAGCACGCCAACACGATCTGCGTGATCGACGAGGGCCGCGTGGTCGAGCGAGGCAATCATGCGGAACTCGTCGCGCGTGGCGGGCTCTATGCCGAATTGTCGCGTTCCCAGTTTATCGAAGAACCGGATGCCGCTGCGCAGACCGCGCGGGAAGGCGCCTCAACGGCGGCTGTCGCGGGAGAATAGAGTTTCATGTCCGACGGGAAGAAAAAGAACGAAACAGCCATGCTGGCGCTGTCCTGGCTGATCGCCCTCTTCATCCGGCTTGTTCGCCGCACGGGCCGCTTCGAAGTGCGCCGCGGCGACATTGCCGCCCGCTTCTGGGCGGAGGACAAGCCCTTCGTCGCGGCCACCTGGCACGGGCAAAACATGATCCTGCCCACCTTCTGGCACAACTGGCGCGAGATGCGCATCCTCGTCTCCAAGCATGGCGACGGCGAGATCGTCGCGGGCGTCATGCATTTCCTCGGCGTCGGCACCATTCGCGGCGCGGGCGTTCCCAAGGGCGAGGAACGCGCCTACAAGCAGAAGGGAAAGGGCGGCGCGGGCGCGCTGCGCGCCATGGTGCGCGCGCTCGGCGAGAACATCTCGATCGGCCTCACCGCCGACCTGCCGCCGGGCCCCGCGCGCCGGGCGGGCGAAGGCATCGTGATGCTCGCGCGCCTTTCCGGACGCCCCATCGTGCCGGTCGCAGCCACGACACGCGCGCGCATCCAGCTCAACAACTGGGACAAGTTCACGATCAACCTGCCCTTCTCCCGGGGTGCGCTCGTCTGGGGCGAGCCGATCTATGTGCCGCGCGACGCCACGCCGGAGGAACTCGAGGCCGCCCGTCTCAGCGTCGAGAACGGCTTGAACGCGGTCGCTCTCGAAGCGGAGGAAATCTGCGGCCGCGCGCCGCGTCCTCGGGACAAGGGAGCGGTCGCGCATTGAGCGGCCCTTTTTTGGCATGACGGGAAAAGCGCCATCCCTCGGGCTTCTCTGCTACAGGGCGATGACGCGCGCGGTCTCCCCGCTTGTGCCGCTCCTCCTGCGCAGACGCGAGGCCCGCGGAAAGGAAGACCCCGCGCGCCTTTGCGAGCGCCTGGGCGTTCCGACGCAAGACAGGCCGGAAGGACCGCTTGTCTGGCTTCACGGCGCGAGCGTCGGCGAATCCCTCTCCATCCTGCCTCTCGTTTCGCGTCTTCTCGCCGCGGTTCCCGGGCTCCATGTCCTCGTGACGACAGGCACCGTCACCTCGGCAAAGCTCATGGCGGATCGCCTGCCAGCCGGCGCCCTCCACCAGTATGTACCGCTCGACCATCCAGACTACTGCGCGCGCTTCCTCGATCACTGGCGGCCCGATCTCGCGGTCTGGATCGAATCCGAGTTCTGGCCGAACCTCATCTTCACCGCCAGCCGCAAGGACATCCCGCTCGCGCTCGTCAATGCGCGCATCACGGCCCGTTCCGCGCATAACTGGCGCCATGCTCCTGCCTTCATCGCCGGTCTTCTCTCGCGGTTCAGCCTCATCATGGCGCAGGATCGCGCCTCCGCCGCGCGGCTTCGCGAGCTTGGCGCGGGAAAGGTCCTCGAACCCGGCAATCTGAAGCACGACGCGCCCCCGCTTTCCGTCGGCGAAGCGGAACATGCGCATCTCGCGCCCATGATCGGAACGCGCCCGGTCTGGGTCGCGACCAACACGCATGAAGGCGAGGAAAGCGCGGCGGGCGAAGTCCACAAGGCGCTTGCCTCTTCTTATCCGGATCTCCTCACCATCATCGTGCCGCGCCATCCGGCGCGCGGTCCCGCCATTGCCGCCGAGCTTGCGGAGATGGGGCTCGCCGTTGCGCGCCGCGCGGCAGGCGACGGCATCGCTCCGGGCACGGAAATCTACCTCGCCGATACGCTTGGCGAGCTCGGCCTCTTCTATTCCCTGTCGGAGATCGTTTTCGTGGGCGGCACCTTCGACAGCACCGGCGGCCACAATCCGTTCGAGGCGGCGCGCTTTGCTTGCGCGCTTCTTGCGGGCCCATCCGATTTCAACTTCGCCGAAACCTTTGCCGATTTCGAGGGCGCGGGCGCGATGCGGCGCGTCGGCGATGCCGCGGCGCTTGCCGCTGCCATTCGCCGCCTGCTCGATGACGAGACGGAGCGCAAGCGCATGGGCGCGGCGGCGAAGCGGCTGGCGAGCGAGGACAGCGGCGCGACCGAACGCACGCTCGAAGCGCTGCTCGCCCTGCTTCCCCCGGCGCGGAAGAGGGAGGCCCATCATGCGTGAGCCCCGCTTCTGGTATCCTGCGCGGCGCGGTTCAACGCCTCTCGCGGCGAGGCTTCTTTCTCCCGCGGGCGCGATCTTCGGCCTTGCCGGGCGTATCCGGCGCGCGAGCACGAAGCCGGAGCGCGCCGCCGTTCCCGTTATCTGCATCGGCAACATCACCGCGGGCGGCACGGGCAAGACGCCGCTCGCGCTCACCATCGCAGAACGCCTCATCGCGGCGGGCGAGAAGGTTCACTTTCTCACGCGCGGCTATGGCGGGCGCGAAACCGGGCCGATCCGCGTCGATCTCGCTCATCACGGCGCGGAAGATGTCGGCGACGAACCGCTTCTCCTCGCGCGCACCGCGCCCGTATGGGTCGCGGCGAACAGGCCGGAAGGCGCCGCCGCCGCCGTCCGGGGCGGCGCGGGCCTCATCGTCATGGATGACGGATTGCAGAATCCCTCGCTCGAAAAGGATTTCTCCATTCTCGTCGTCGATGCCGCGAGCGGGCTCGGCAATGGGCGCCTCATACCGGCAGGCCCGTTGCGAGAGAGGATGGACGACGCGCTGTCGCGCACGAACGCGCTGATCCTCACAGGCCGGGGCCATGCGGGGGACGGCATCGCCGCGCGTGCGCGAGCGAGAGCCATCCCCGTCTTCAACTCCATCGTCCGGCCGGCCTCGCCCCCCAGCTTCGCCGAGGGGCCCTGGCTTGCCTTCGCGGGTATCGGACGCCCCGAAAAATTCTTCCGGACGCTGCGCGAGCTCGGCGTCGAACTCGCCGATACCGTCGCCTTCCCCGATCATCATCCCTTTCGGGAAAACGATGCGCTTCGGCTTCTCGTTCGCGCGCGCGAACTCGGTGCGACCCTCATCACCACCGAGAAGGATGCGGCGCGGCTCGTCCACGCGCCTTCGGGCAGCGCGCGGGCGCGGCTCGCCGAGGCGGCCCAGGTCCTGCCCGTGCGCGCGCTCGTCGGCGATATCGACGCGCTGATGGCGCTCATCGCGGATGCCCTCGTCCGCGCAAGGCGGCGCTGAAGCTGCTATAAGCCAACTGTCACAAAAACGGGAATCGGCCGAAGCGTATGGCCCGAAAAGGCAAACTCATACACTTGCTGGAATATGCCGCGCTCAAGGCAGCGCTCGGCTTCTTCGGGGCGATGTCGCTCGACCGCGCCTCCGATATGGGCGGCCGGATCGCGCGGCGTATCGGCCCGCGTCTGCCCTTCACGGAGACGGCGCGCGAGAATATCGCGCTCGCCATGCCGGAGCTTTCAGGCAGCGAGCGCGAGAAGATCGTCGCCGACATGTGGGAGAATCTGGGCCGGACGATCGCGGAATATGCGCATCTGCCGGTCTTCGCGCGTCCGGAGGAACGCCACAGGATCGAGGTCGTCCATGCGGAGATGCTTCGCGCGCTCGCCGCATCGGGCAATGGGGGCATCTTCGTTTCGGGCCATTTCGCGAATTGGGAGATCCTGCCCCTCGTGATGCAGCTCGAGGGGCTCGAAGGCGGCGGTGTCTACCGGCATGCGAACAATCCTTACGTGAACGACTGGATGGTCACGCTGCGGGAGCGCGCGACGCAGGTCGTTCAGGTGCCCAAGGGACCGCAAGGTGCGCGCACGCTGGTGAAACTTCTCCGCGAGGACAAGTTCATCGCCATGCTGGTCGATCAGAAGATGAATGACGGCGTCGAGGCGAAGCTTTTCGGTCTTCGCGCGATGACGACGCCGGCGCCGGCCGGGCTCGCCGTTCGCTACAATGTGCCCATCGTTCCCGCCTGCGTCGAGCGTGTGAAGGGCGCGAGTTTCCGCATCACGGTCTACAATCCGATCACCGCGAAGCCGGGCGCCGATCCCGTCGAGGACACGCTGCGCATGACACAGGAGCTGAACGATTTTCTCGAGGCGCGCATCCGCGAGCGCCCGCATGAATGGCTCTGGCTGCACAGCCGCTGGACGAAACAGAAGAAGACGCGCCGCGGACGGCTCGCGGGCTAGTTCCCGCCCGCCGCTCCGCCGTTCTCCGGCATCGGCCCTGCGAGCGGCTGGGGATCGAGATAGGCGCCGCGCCAATACATGCCCCAATGGAGATGCGGCCCCGTCGCGCGGCCCGTGCCGCCGACGGCGCCGATGACCTCGCCCTGCTTCACGAAGTCGCCCGCCTTCACGTCGATGCGGCTCATATGCATGATCAGCGTCGTCACGCCCTGCCCGTGATCGAGGAAGACGAGACCGCCCTCGAAATACATGTCCATATCGGCAAGCGTAACGAGGCCCGATGCCGGTGCGACGATCGGCGTGCCGGTCTTCGCGGCAACGTCCACGCCGTAATGCGGGCGGCGCGGCTCGCCATTGTAATAGCGTTGCGACCCGAAGACGCCGGAGATCGGGCCCGTCACCGGCCAGATGAAATCCTCCGTGAACCAGGCGCCATTCGCGCGCGTCTTGCGCGCTTCGGTCTTCAGCTTCGTGCCCCGCGCGATCGCGGCCATGGCGTCCGGCGGCGGCGTCACATATTTCTGCGGCACGCCCTCGACGCGCTGGATCTGCCAGTCGCGCTTCGCGATGGCGAGCGCGCGCGTTTCCGTCCTGCCGTCCGGATAAACGATGTTGAGCGTCGCGCCTTCGCCGTGATCGCGGTCGAAGCCCATCGCGAAAGTGCCGCTCTCGTCGACATCGAGCATCATGCCGTCGAGCGAGACCTTCGCGCCCGGCTCCGCGCGGCCGATCACGAGACCGCCCTGCTCCATCTCGCCCGTCAGTTCGAGCGCTTCGGCGGAAAAGGGGAATGACAGAAGAAGGCAGGCAAGGAGCGCGATCCGGCGCATCATCCGGCGAGACCCTTCTCGCGCATGCGCTTCAGCGAGGCTTCGGGCGTCGCATAGGCCTCCTGCAGATCGACATTCCAGTAGCGCAGCTCGTCGAGCGGAATATGCACGCCCGTCACCGCGCATTTCACATAGGCGCCCGGCCGCACGATATGGAATTCCCCGTCGCCATAGACGAGTTCCGCTTCGCCGCCGCCAATCTTGTCGATCCTGTTCATTCCATCACCTCTTGCGGCGCAGCTTAGCCGGTCGCGCGCTCGCGATCAAAGCAGCGTGCCCTGCTTCCCGCCATCCTTCTTCGGCGCGGGCTTCTTCGGGGCCTGCGGCGCGGCCCCTCCCGCCGCGGTTCCAGGCGCAACCACGGCGCCGAGCCGCCCATCCGCGAATTCGATTTCCAGCGCATCGCCCGCCTTCTGTCCCGCCGCCGCGCGCACCGGCGCGCCCTTCGCGTCGCGCACCACCGCGTAACCGCGCTTCAGCACGCCGTGATAGGAATAGCTTTCGAGGAGCTTTCCCTGTCCGTCCAGCCTGCGCGCGAGATCGCCGAGATGCCGCGTCTCCGCCTGCTTCGCGCGCGCCGCCAGTTCGACCGTGCGCTTCCTTGCTTCCGCCATGTTCCGCCTGATCGGCGCAAGCGAAGGCGCGCCCACCTTGTGCAGCTCGCCGCGCTTCACCGTCGTCACGCGCGACAGCGCGCCCCGCAGCCGCTCAGCCGCATTGTCGAAACGCTGGCGCGGCAGCGCGATCAGATCCGCCAGCTTCGGCAGGCCCCGCGAAAGCCCCGTCAGTTCCGAGCGCATGCGTTCGACGAGCCGCGTCTCCGCCCGCATGAGCCGCGTCGCGCGGTCGCGAATATCCGCCACGAGTTCGCCGCGCACCGGCACCGCCATTTCGGCGGCCGCCGTCGGCGTCGGCGCGCGCCGGTCGGCGGCGAAGTCGATCAGCGTCGTATCCGTTTCGTGGCCCACGGCGGAGATGAGCGGAATGTCACTTTCCGCCGCCGCGCGCACCACGGCCTCCTCGTTGAAGGACCAGAGGTCCTCGATCGAGCCGCCGCCCCGCGCGACGATCAGCACGTCGGGCCGGGGCAGCTTCCCGCCCTTCTCCATCGCGTTGAAGCCGCGGATCGCGGCGGCCACTTCGCCCGCGCTCGTCTCGCCCTGCACACGCACCGGCCAGACGATGACATGGCGCGGAAAGCGATCCTGCAGCCTGTGGAGAATGTCGCGGATCACGGCGCCGGTCGGGCTCGTCACCACGCCGATCACTTCCGGCAGGAAGGGCAGCGGGCGCTTTCTCTCCTGCGCGAAGAGCCCTTCGGCCATGAGCTTCTTGCGCCGTTCTTCCAGCAGCGCCATCAGCGCGCCGACGCCCGCAGGCTCCAGATGCTCGATCACGATCTGGTATTTGGAGCTTCCCGGATAGGTCGTGAGCTTCCCCGTCGCGATCACTTCCATGCCTTCTTCGGGCTTGAAGCGCAGCTTCTGAAACGCGCCGCGCCAGACCACGGCGTCGATCCGCGCCTTGTCGTCCTTGAGGCCGAAATAGCAATGTCCGGAGGAATGGGGACCCCTGTAGCCGGTGATCTCGCCGCGCACGCGCACATGGCCGAAGGTCTCCTCCACCGTCCGCTTCAGCGCGAAGGAGATCTCGCTTACGGAAAATTCGTGAGCATTGTTCGGCGCGGCGCCTGCGGCGCGGTCGGCAGGGGTCATGGGGCTCTTTCGGCTGTCTCGGGCGGATCGCCGCCCCGGTTTGCCGGAGCGGGACCCCATGTTACAAGGGACCCCCTCGCGCCCCAAGCCCTTCGCCCGAAAGGCTCGGCCGCGGTCTCCGGAAGCTCAGGGAACGGCAACCCTCATGAATATTCTCGTCATCGGCTCTGGCGGCCGCGAACACGCGCTTTGCTGGGCCATCGCCAGGAGCCCCGAATGCGGAAAGCTCTATTGCGCCCCCGGCAATGGCGGCATCGCGGAAGTCGCGGAATGCGTGGCGCTCTCAGCCCATGATTTCGATTCGATCGTCGCCTTCGTCCGCGAGAAGGATATCGGCTTCGTCGTGGTGGGCCCCGAGGATCCGCTGGTGAAGGGCCTTGTCGACCGCCTCGACGCCGAGGGCATTGCGAGTTTCGGCCCCAGCGCCAAAGCCGCCCGCCTCGAAGGCTCCAAGGGCTTCACCAAGGATATCTGCGCCGAATACGGCATCCCGACCGCCGCTTACGGCCGCTTTTCGGATGCCGCCGCGGCAAAGGCCTTCATCGCCGCGCATGGCGTCCCCATCGTCGTCAAGGCGGACGGGCTCGCGGCCGGCAAGGGCGTCATCATCGCCATGACCATGCCGGAGGCCGAAACGGCCATCGACGCGATCTTCGGCGGCCGCTTCGGCGAGGCTGGCGCTGAAGTCGTGGTCGAGGAATTCCTCGAAGGCGAGGAGGCGAGCTTCTTCGCGCTTTGCGACGGCGAGCATGTCCGCCCGCTCGTCGCCGCGCAGGATCACAAGCGCGTCTTCGACAATGACGAAGGTCCGAACACGGGCGGCATGGGCGCCTATTCGCCCGCCCCCGTCATGACGCCCGAACTCACCGAACGCGTGATGAAGGAGATCGTCGAGCCCACCGTCCGCGCCATGCGCGACAAGGGCGCGCCCTACAAGGGCGTCCTCTATGCCGGCCTGATGATCACGAAAACCGGGCCCCAGCTCATCGAATATAATGCGCGCTTCGGCGACCCCGAGTGCCAGGTCCTGATGATGCGGCTCGCGTCTGATGTCGTGCCCCTCCTCAAGTCCTGCCATGACGGCACGCTCGACAAGGCGGAGATAAGCTGGAAGGACGAAGTGGCGCTCACCGTGGTCATGGCCGCCGCCGGTTATCCCGGCGACTACCGCAAGAACACCGAAATCAAGGGACTGAAGCAGGCCGCCGCGCTCGATGATGTGCAGATATTCCATGCGGGCACGAAGGCCGAGGGAGGCCGCATCTATGCGACGGGCGGGCGCGTGCTCAATGTAACGGCGACGGGCGCCACGACGGCGGAGGCGCAGGCCCGCGCCTATGAGGCGATCGCGAGGATCGACTGGCCGGAAGGCTTCTGCCGCCGCGATATCGGCTTCCGCGCCATCGAGCGCGAAACGCAAAGCGCATAAAGAAAACGACGAAACCGGTACGGGGAGTGAAACGGAAATGAGCGACGCAAACGCCAGCCGGCAGGAGCAGTTCTCGGGCACGAAGGACGTGGCGGACAGCCACAAGTTCGACGAGAAACGTCTCGAAGAATATATGGCCGCCCATGTCGAAGGCTTCGAAGGCCCCCTCACCGTGAAGCAGTTCAAGGGCGGCCAGTCGAACCCGACCTATCAGCTCGTCACGCCGAAGCGCAAATATGTGCTACGCCGCAAGCCGCCGGGCAAGCTCCTGCCCTCGGCACATGCCGTCGACCGCGAATACAAGGTCATCACCGCGCTGCATGGCGTGGGCTTTCCCGCGCCGCGCACCTGGTGCCTCTGCGAGGACGACAGCGTCATCGGCACCATGTTCTACATCATGGACATGGTCGAGGGCCGCGTGCTCTGGGAGCCGCTGCTGCCGGATCAGGACAAGGAGACGCGCTGGAAAATCTACTCGTCGCTCAACGAGACGATGGCCAGCCTCCACATGGTCGATTACGAGAAGATAGGTCTCGGCGATTTCGGCAAGCCCGGCAACTATTTCGCGCGGCAGATCTCGCGCTGGACGAAGCAATATCTCGCCTCCGAAACGGAAACCATTCCCGAGATGAACAAGCTCATGGAGTGGCTGCCGGAAAACGTGCCGCAGGACGATTCGACATCGATCGTTCACGGCGATTACCGTCTCGACAATACGATCCTCCATCCGACGGAGCCGAAGGTGATCGCGGTTCTCGACTGGGAGCTCTCCACGCTCGGCCATCCGCTCGGCGACTTCACCTACAGCCTCATGCAATGGGTGATGCCCGGCCAGGGTACGGGCGGCGGCACCGGCTCGATCCGCACGGCGAATCTCAAGGAGCTCGGCATCCCCACGCTCGAGGAATACATCGCCATGTATTGCGAGCGGACGAACCGTCCCAAGGGTATCGAAAATCTCGATTTTTATTTTTCGTATAATTTCTTTCGTCTTGCCGGTATCCTGCAGGGAATCGCGGGGCGGGTGAGGGACGGTACGGCTTCCAGTGAACATGCAAGGCAGATGGCGGCGAATGTCCGTCCGCTTGCGGAGGAAGCCTGGGCCTATGCCCAACGCGCGGGGGCCAGTTAAGGGGCCCCGGAAACAACAAGAAGAAAGTAAACGAGTGAGCGTATGAGTTCGTCCGAGATTTCTTCCTGGAGCCGACACGGTTTCGAAATCAACACCGACAAATCCCGCCTCGACAGGGAATCGATCCTCAAGATGCTTGGCGCCACCTATTGGGCGCGCGACGTGTCGCCGGAGCGGCTCTGGACGAGCATTCTGAATTCCCGCGCCTATGGGCTCTATTCGCCGGATGGCGAGCAGGCGGGTTTCGGCCGGATGGTCACGGACTACACGCGCTTTGCCTGGATGAGCGATGTCTACATCCTGCCGGTTCACCGCGGCAATGCGCTCGGCAAGTGGATCGTGGAGACGATGGTCAACGATCCGGCGCTCGCTCCCGTCTCGCGCATCATGCTGTCCACCAACGACGCGCATTCGCTCTATCACCGCTTCGGCTTCACCGTCATCGGCGGCGAGGGCGAGGAAGGCCGCCAGACAATGCAGTTGAAGCGCTAGGCTTCGTTCGGCTCTTCCCCTTCGTCGTCATTGCGAGGAGGCGAAGCCGACGAAGCAATCCAGGGGCCGCTTGCTCCGTGCCTGCCGCCCCTGGATTGCTTCGCTCCTTCCAGTCGCTCGCAATGACGCGTCTTCTTCATAATTCTCAGTACAAGAACATCGGCATGCCGAGCACCTTCGCCACGCGCGGGCGATAGGTCCCCGTATCGTAGAACGCATCGATATCGACGCGCTTTCTTCCCGTCACGCAGGTGTCGGCCGGTACAGTCGTGTAGTTGCCGTCGCGCACCGCGGTCATGAATCCCGTGCGCCCTTCCGCGATCTGCTGCACGGCAAGCGTGCCGAAACCCTTGGCCACCATCTGGTCGAGCGCGTCGGGTGCGCCCGCGCGCATCAGATAGCCCAGTGACTGCGTGATCGTGTTGACCCCGGTGAGGCGCGTCAGTTCCTCGCCAATCGTTTCGCCAATGCCGCCGAGCCTTTTGCGGCCGGCCTCATCCGTCTGGTCCTGCGTCAGCACCTTGCCGCCCACCATCTTCGCGCCCTCCGAGACGACGATCATCGCGTAGCGGGCGGGATTCTCCAGGCGGTCGGCGGCGGCCAGCTCGGCGAGCTTCTCGACGTTGAAAGGCACTTCCGCGATCACGGCCCGGTCCGCATCCGCGAGATAGCTCGCGATGAGCGCCGTCTCGCCCGAATGGCGCCCGAACAGCTCCACCACGGCAATCCGTTCATGGCTTCCCGTCGAGGTGCGGAGCGCATTGATGTAGTCGACCGAGCGGGATACCGCCGTCGAAAAGCCGATGCAGTAGTCCGTACCGTAAACGTCATTGTCCATCGTCTTGGGAATCGCGACGACCTTCACGCCGCGCCGATGCAGATGCGCATTGTAGGACAGCGTGCCGTCGCCGCCGATGGTGATCATCACGTCGATGCCGAGATGTTCCAGCACGCGCTCCACATGGCTCGTGCAATCCACCGTGCCGTCGTCGCCCGGCGCAAAGCGCCCTTGCAGGAAATCGGGAAGCTGGTCCTCCTTCATCTGTTTCGGGTTCACGCGCGAGGTATGCAGCACCGTGCCGCCCTTCCGGTCGATGGTGCGCACCGCGTCGTTGTCGAGGCGCATCAGATGCTCCTCGCCCGCTTCCGGGTTGTCGGGATCGAAATGGAGCGGGCCTGCCCAGCCGCGCCGGAAGCCCAGAACCTCCCAGCCATGTTCGATGGCGCGCCGCGTCACCGCCTTGATGCAGGGATTGAGGCCCGGCACATCGCCGCCGCCCGTCAGGATTCCGATCCGCATTCTTTCGACTTCCTTCTCATTCCACCCTCCCCCTGTGGGAGGGTTGGAGAGTATACTGCCCACTCCTCATCGGGCTTCGCGCACCGGGCGCATCCTAACAGCTAGAAGTCTCTCCCATGAAGACAAGCGGTACTTTCTCGATCGCCGTCGCGGGCCTCGGACGGCGCATCGCGACCGTCATCCGCAATCTCGCCGCCGCGGCGCCCGACATCAGGATCGTCGCCCATACCGATCCCGCGCCCACGGGCTGCTCCATGCTCGAGCGCCGCGGCATCGAAACCGGCAAGGCTTACGGCGATGTCGCGCAGATGCTCGCGGAGACGAAGCCCGATCTCCTCATGGTGGGTTCGCCAAATCATCTTCATCTCGATCATATCCGCGCGGGCCTCGAAGCGGGCATCCGCGTCTTCACCGAAAAGCCGGTGGTGCGCACGGAAGAAGAGACATGGGAGCTGGCCCGTCTGCTGCGCGCGCATGGCGAGGCTTCCGTAATCGTCGGGCTGGTGCTGCGCTCTTCGCCGCTTGTCGCCGCCGTCACGCGCCGTCTCGGCGCGGGCGGCATCGGCCGCCTCGTCAGCTTCGAGGGTAACGAGCATCTCCATCCCGAGCACGGTGCCTTTCTCATGCGCGACTGGCGCCGCCACGAGCGCCACGGCGGCTCCTTCCTGCTCGACAAGTGCTGTCACGATTTCGACCTCTACCGCCTTTTTGCGGGCGCGCTTCCCGTCCGTGTCGCGAGCTTCGGCGCGCGCTCCATTTTCACGCCAGAGAACGAAGCGCTTGCCGAACGCACCTATGCCGGCGGAGAGACGCCCTATTCGCTCTGGCGCGCGGGCTGGAACGCTGGCAACAGCACTTTCCGGTCCGATGCCGACGTCGTGGACAATCAGACTGCCATCATCGAATACGGGAATGGCATCCGCATGTCCTTCCATGCGAATACTCATGCGGGCATCCTTCAGCGCCGCTGGTATTTCGCGGGCACCGAGGGCGCGATGGAAGCGGACCTCGTGACCAACCGCCTCACCTTCCGGGACGCGCTCGGAACAGGCGATCCGCAGACGGAGGAATTCCCGGCAAGTGTCGAGGGGCATTATGGTTCCGACGAACAGATGGGCCGCGATCTCGCCGCCCATCTTCTCGACGGCGCGCCCTTCCCGGTCCAGGTTTACGATGCGATGGTCGCGGGCCTCACCGTCATGGCCGCCGACCGCGCCATGCGCGAGGGAACGGTCGTCGACTGCCGCCCGCTGTGGGAGCAGCTTCACAAGGAACTGGGGCGCGGGTGAAGGACGGCCGGAAACCGGGGATTACTTTTTTCCGCCCCCCGAACCGGGGACAAGTTCCGTAGGCACGGCGAAGGCTCTTTTACCGGAGACGAAGAAAGCACCCTTCCCGTCCCTCCTTTCCGCACGCCCCCCGTCTTCTGGAACCGCTCACGGAAGAGAGCCGGGGATATCCCGGCTCTTTGTGACGTTTTTATTACGTTTCGATGACGGTCGGCCGTTTTCGGGGCCATTTATCCCCGCAGAGCTGGCTTGTCAGGCGCTTCTTCCGCGCGCCTCGATCGGCCATATATCGGCCAGCCGGTCCTCCTTCACCACGTAGTAATTGTCGTAGAGATTGACCGTGGGATCGCAATGCGGGGTCATGGCCGTCAGTACACTGCCTAATGGAAGATGCGCGCCGTCGGGCAGGAGAATGCCGCCCTGTTCGTCGCCGAAGAAGAAATAACCCGCCCCCTCCGGCGCGCCGGAAAAGAGCACCGGCGGTTCCGCGTCCGTCGAGAAGGACTTGAAGCCCGCATCGGTCGTCGCGAGATTCTTCGTATTGTTCGAGACGACCGACATCTGTACGAAGAGCGAGGTCTCGAAGGGAAAGCTCGCGCCATTGCCGAGTGCAACGTCATTATACTGCTTGTCCATGAAGATGTAGGAACCGCCCTGCAGCTCCGTCAGCACCTTCGCCTCGGGATCGATGTTGTAGCTGCCCGTGCCGCCGCCCGAAACGATGTCGCAGCACATGCCCGCCGCCTTCAGCGCGTCGCGCTGTTCGCCGAGCACCTTCATCGCGGCAAGCGACTTCTCGCGCCGTTCCGCGAAATCATGAATGTGCATCAGATGTCCGGCATAGGCCTGGAGTCCGCGCAGATCGAGAAACTCCGCCGCGTCAAGCAGTTCGGCAAGTTCCATCGCGTCCTCGCCGGGCCGGATGCCGGTTCGGTGAAGGCCGACATCGAGATCGACGAGCACCTTCAGCATGCGTCCGGCTTCCGAGGCGCGCGAGGCCAGCGCGCGCGCATTTTCCGTGCTGTCGACAACGACCATGAGATCGGGAATGCGCGCATTGAGCGTCATCAGCCGCTCCATGCCTTGCGCCGTCACGACGGGCGATGTGATGAGAATGCTCTCGATGCCGCCCTTCGCCATGGCTTCCGCTTCACCGAGTTTCGCGCAGCAGACGCCGAGCGCGCCCGCCTTTACCTGCGCCTTGGCGATGGTCACGGATTTATGGGTCTTCGCATGGGGCCGGAGACCAAGGCCATTCACCTTGCAGTGTTCGGCCATGCGCGCCACGTTGCGCTCGAAGGCGTCAAGGTCGAGCACCAGCGCGGGAGTGGGAATCTTCGCCCTCGAACCGGGCATGCCGATCAGCGCCCTTGCCGCTTCCACTGCTTCACTCGTCATTGTCGGTTTCCCCTCGGTCATTCCACAGGCGCGGCATCCTACATCCCCGCGCCGAATGCACAAATGCCGCGATTTGCCCTCGCCTCGACGTCTTGAAAAGCAGAGGCGCAAAGATGCTAGACTGCGATTTCGAACCAGGCTGAAGGGGGGTGGCTTATGGGATCGATGACGCTTACGGCAATGATGTTGCTCGCGGCGCTTGCGACGGGCGAAACGGAAAAGGAAATGAGCAGCAAACCTGCCTATGAGCAATATGCGCAGGCGACCTGCTCGCTCTCGAACCAGCAGCGCAGCGGCGCCCGCAAGATCTGTTACTACACCTGCGGCGATACCGTGCGCACGATGGTGGTTCCCGTGGGGCGCACCTGCCCCTTCACCATAAGGCGCTAGGCGCGGCAGCGAGAGAGGAAAGCTTCGACAAGATGTCCAAGGCTCAGGGCAGCGCCCTCCGCAAGAGCGCGGGAACGGTGGACAAGCGGGAAGTGATCATCACCTCCGCGCTCGATCTCTTCCGTCACTACGGCTATCGGCGCACCTCGATGGAAGACATCGCTCGCGCGGCCGCAGTCGCCAAGGGTACGCTCTATCTCTACTTCAAGAGCAAGGACGAGCTTTTCGAGGCGATCTGCCGCTCCCTCGCGGAACAGGTCGCGGAGGGCGTGACGAAGGCCGAGGCGCTCGACCTTCCGCTGGAGCCCAAACTTACGGCGCTGATGGAAGCGAAGCTCGGATTCGTCTATCGCTGGATTCTTTCCAGCCCCCATGCGGCCGAACTCGTCGACAGCGGCTCGCGGCTTTCCGAAGATGTTTTCGGCGAGGTCCACGATCAGTTCCACAATGCCGTCCGGCATCTGGTGCGCGAGGGCGTGAAGGCAGGTGAACTCGATCCGAAAGCCGTAGGCCTCACAGAGGAACAGGCGGCTGAAGCCTTGATCGCTGCTGCATGCGGAGCCGAGAAGGCACCCGACGAAAAGAGTTTCCGGGCGCAACTAGCCGCCATCATCCGTGTGACGCTCCGGGGCTTGCGCGCCTAGGCGGCTGCCTCGGGCTTCCACCCCGCCACATCGAGTTCCGGGTCGATGCGCCAGGGTCCGGGCGGCAGGCCAGCGCTTTCGTTTTCCCGCAAAATTCCTTCGAACTCCGCACGCGGAATATCGCGCATGCCGAGGGCAGCGAGGTGCCCCGTCATGTCCTTGCCGTCATTGAGCCGGTAACCCCAGTGTTGAAGGTGCCGGTTCAATACGACGAAGGCGATTTTCGACGTATCCCGCTTCCGCGCGAACTGGGACTCGGTGAAGAAGACGCCATTGCAAGCGACGCCGTAGAGACCTCCCGCGAGGTTGCCTTCCTCGTCCCACACTTCCACCGAGTGGGCATGCCCCAACTCATGAAGCCTTGCATAGGCATCCATGAAGCGCGGCGAAATCCAGGTCAGCGCGTAGCTTCCCGCGCGCGGTTCGGCGCAGCCTTCCATCACCTCGCGGAAGGCCTCGTCGAAGGAGACGCGGTACTTGCCCTGCCGAATGAGCCGCCGGAGATTCTTTTCGATACGGCTCTCCTCGAGAAAGAGGACGGCACGCTTCGACGGCGACCACCATTTGACGGGACCCATGTGACACCATGGAAAGATGCCTCGGCGATAGGCGGCGAGAAGCCGTTCGGGGGTCATCTCGCCGCCCAGATCGACGAGCCCGTCCGGGACGGTTAACGCCTCATCTGGCCTGCGCGCAAAAACACTCTTCGCCGGGCGGAAGAGTTTTTCGACAAGCAGTCTGACATATCCGATCGGATGCCCCAGCCGCGCAGGCTTGGCGGCATAGGCAAGCGCCAATGCCAGACGGAGCGCGGCAGATGGCGCGCGCCCGGATTTCAAGCCGGCCGACAGGAGCATGAGAGTGCCTGGTCCCCATCTTGCTTGGAAAAAGAATTCATCGAGGCCCGAGTGTCACAACGGGAGGCTAAGAAATGGTTGACCTAGCTGCGAGTGCTCGCCAACCCGCTGTTCCTGAAAGCGTTTTTCGGGTGAGGCCGCGCAGCCTCGCCGCATCACTCTGGGCCGCCTCGGCAGTGGTCGTCTTTGCCGGCCTGTTCCGGGAATGGTACGTCACGACGTTCGGTTTCGAGACGGTCGCCAAGGATCTCCGGCACCTGGCCTTCAATGCGGAGTACTGTCTTCCGGCCTGGTACAGCTCGCTCCTGCTCGCGCTCTCGGCGATGCTTCTCGCCTTTGCAGCCCTTTCCGAGAAGCGCGGCGGCGGCAGCCATCCGCTTCACTGGCTGCTGCTCATTCCCGTCTTCATCGGACTTTCGATCGACGAAGCCACCGGCGTCCATGAAGTCGTCATCGAGCCGCTCCGCAGCGGCCTCGATCTCGGCGGCTTTCTCTACTTCGCCTGGATCATTCCCGGAGCGGTCCTGGTCGGACTTTTCGGCCTTTTCTACCTGCCCTTCCTGCTCGCCTTGCCGGCCCGCACCCGGTTCATGTTCATCCTTTCGGGCGCGCTTTATGTCGGCGGAGCCCTCGGGATGGAAGCCGTGGGCGGCAAGTTGCTGACGGCTTATGGCGAAACAAGCCTCCCCTACCAGGTCGCCTTCTGTGTCGAGGAGATCATGGAGATCATGGGAGCGACGCTCTTTGCGGCAAGCCTGCTCGGCCATCTGAAGCGCCGCTTCGGCGGTACCGTCCTCGTTATGTCCTGAGCCCGTTTTACCTGGCAAAGAGTCTCGGCGCGCTTGACACCGGCCCTTGCAGCGCCTATCTGTCGCGCGGGCATTGGCACTCACTGCCTTTGAGTGCTAACAGCCACAAAATATCATAAATTTCCGCAACTTAGCGGTTGGGACACAGGAGAAGCCAGAGATGAAGTTCCGTCCTCTGCATGACCGCGTCGTGGTGCGCCGGGTCGAGGAAGAAGCCAAGACCGCCGGCGGCATTATCATTCCGGACACGGCTCAGGAGAAGCCCTCGCAGGGCGAAGTGGTCGCGGTGGGCCCGGGTGCCCGCGGCGATGACGGCAAGGTTGTTGCGCTCGACGTGAAGGTCGGCGACCGCGTCATCTTCGGCAAGTGGTCGGGCACCGAGGTCAAGATCGACGGCGAAGAGCTGCTGATCATGAAAGAGAGCGACATCATGGGTGTGCTCGAAGGCGCCGCGAAGAAGAAGGCCGCCGCCGAGTAAGGCTCGTAACCGGACACAAGCCGGCTGCGGGCCTTTTTCATTGGCCCTGCCGGACCATCCGATTCATGAATTCAGAAGGATCAAGAAAACATGGCTAAGGAAGTCAAATTCGGTCGTAGCGCCCGTGAGCGTATGCTCAAGGGTGTCGACATTCTCGCCGATGCGGTGAAGGTGACGCTCGGTCCGAAGGGCCGCAACGTCGTCATCGACAAGTCGTTCGGTGCGCCCCGCACCACGAAGGACGGCGTCTCGGTCGCCAAGGAGATCGAACTCGAAGACAAGTTCGAGAACATGGGCGCTCAGATGGTCAAGGAAGTCGCTTCCAAGACCAACGACACGGCCGGTGACGGCACGACGACGGCAACCGTTCTCACGCAGGCGATCGTTCGCGAAGGCGCAAAGGCCGTTGCTGCCGGCATGAACCCGATGGACCTCAAGCGTGGCATCGAAATCGCGGTGCGCGCCGCCGTCGAGGACATCACGAAGCGCTCCAAGAAGGTGAAGTCGAACGACGAAGTCGCGCAGGTCGGCACGATTTCCGCCAATGGCGAAAAGGAAATCGGCGCCATGATCGCCCAGGCGATGGCGAAGGTCGGCAATGAAGGCGTCATCACGGTCGAGGAGGCGAAGTCGCTCGAGACCGAACTCGACGTCGTCGAAGGCATGCAGTTCGACCGCGGCTATCTCTCGCCCTACTTCATCACGAACGCCGACAAGATGGTTGCGGAGCTCGACGAGCCGCTCATCCTGCTCCACGAGAAGAAGCTGACGAGCCTGCAGCCGATGCTGCCGGTTCTCGAAGCCGTGGTGCAGTCGGGCCGTCCGCTCCTCATCATCGCGGAAGACATCGAGGGCGAGGCGCTTGCCACGCTCGTCGTCAACAAGCTGCGTGGCGGCCTCAAGGTTGCGGCCGTGAAGGCACCTGGCTTCGGCGACCGCCGCAAGGCCATGCTCGAGGATATCGCGATCCTCACGGGCGGCCAGGTCATCTCCGAAGACCTCGGCATCAAGCTCGAGTCGGTCACGCTCGACATGCTCGGCAAGGCCAAGCGCGTCTCGATCACGAAGGACGACACCACGATCGTCGATGGCTCGGGCAAGAAGAAGGACATCGAAGCCCGCGTCAGCCAGATCAAGCGGCAGATCGAGGAAACGACCTCCGACTACGACAAGGAGAAGCTGCAGGAACGTCTCGCGAAGCTCGCAGGCGGCGTTGCGGTGATCAAGGTCGGCGGCGCTACCGAAGTCGAGGTGAAGGAGCGTAAGGATCGCGTCGACGACGCGCTGAACGCCACCCGCGCCGCGGTCGAGGAAGGCATCGTTCCGGGCGGCGGTACGGCGCTCCTGATGGCCTCCAAGGCCGTTGCGAAGCTCACGGATGAGAGTCGCGACATCCAGGCGGGCATCAACATCGTGAAGCGCGCGCTTGAAGCGCCGATCCGCCAGATCGTCGAGAATGCCGGCGTGGAAGGCTCGATCGTGGTGCAGAAGGTGCTCGAGTCGAAGCAGCCCAATTTCGGTTTCGACGCGCAGAAGGAAGAATATGTGGACCTCGTTGCCGCCGGCATCATCGACCCGACCAAGGTCGTGCGCACGGCGCTGCAGGATGCGGCTTCCGTTGCCGGCCTCCTCATCACCACCGAAGCCATGATTGCCGAAAAGCCGAAGGCCGAAGGCGCCGCTGGCGGCGGCATGCCCGGTGGCATGGGCGGCATGGGTGGCATGGGCGGCATGGACTTCTGAAGAAGTCCATAAAGCCGCCCATCACTTGAGATGCTCGAACCGGCCAAGCCGGTTCGAGTGGCGGCATGGACTTCTAAGTCCGCCTCTCATCCGAGAGACAAGCGAAGGGCCGGTGGAAACACCGGCCCTTTTGCTTTGCCTCTCACTTTTACGGGAGCTGACGTCGCGGCAGCTGTCCGGACCGGCTGACGGCGCCCGCAGGCCCGGCTACACTCCCGCCAACGAAATTCGGGAGGACGGCAGATGGACTTCTCATTCTCCGAGAAGGACGAAGAGTTCCGGATGAAGGTCCGCGACTTCTTCGAGAACGAATATCCACGCGACATCATCGAGAAAATGGGGAGCGGCGCCTCGCCCTCGAAGGACGACTATCAACGCTCGGAGCGCGCGATGGCGGCGAAAGGCTGGCTTGCGGTCAACTGGCCGAAATCGGCGGGCGGCACGGGCTGGAGCGCCAACGAGAAGTATATCTTCGACGAAGAACTCGAACGCGCGGGCGCGCTCAACGTCGTGCCGATGGGTCTCCTCTATGTCGGTCCCGTCATCTACACCTTCGGCACTGAAGAGCAGAAGAAGCGCTTCCTGCCCGGCATCCTGAACAGCACCACCTTCTGGGCGCAAGGCTATTCGGAGCCCGGCTCGGGCTCCGATCTCGCCTCGCTGCAATGCTCGGCCGTTTCCGATGGCGACGACTACATCGTCAACGGAACGAAGATCTGGACGAGCCTCGGCCAGCATGCGGACTGGATTTTCTGCCTGCTACGGACTTCCCATGAAGAGAAGAAGCAGGAAGGTATCACCTTCCTGTTGATCGACATGAAGACCCCCGGCATCACCGTTCATCCGATCATCACCATCGACGGCAAGCACTCGCTGAACAGCGTCACCTTCGACAATGTACGCGTTCCGCAGGAAAACCGCATCGGCGAAGAAGGCAAAGGCTGGACCTATGCCAATTATCTCCTCGGTCATGAGCGGACTTCCTACGCGCATGTCGCGGGAAAGCGCAAGCAGCTCGCGAACACGCGCATCGTCGCGCGGGAACGCGGACTGCTGGAAGATCCTTCCTTCGTCGAAAAGCTCGCCTCACTCGAGGCGCGGCTCGACGCGCTGGAGCTAACGGTTCTCCGCACGCTCTCCTCCGTCGCGGAGGGCGGCGCGCCGGGAAACGAGTCCTCGATCCTGAAGATCATCGCTACCGAACTCGCACAGGACATTACCGAACTCGGCATGGAAGCCTGGGGGCCCTACATGCAACCGGCCTTTCCCGACTCGGTCGCACCGGCATGGACAGATAATACTGCCCTTCCCGCCGGCGCAGCTCCCTCGGTCGCGTCCTATCTCGGCGCGCGGGCGCAATCGATCTATGGCGGGTCGAACGAGATCCAGAAGAACATCATCGCCAAGCGAATCCTCGGTCTCTGACGAGGGAATTGACTCGCGGCCGGAAAGGGCGTTCTACTCGCTTCGTTTCCGGTCGCACATATCCTCCGCGCGACTGGCGATATCAGATGGGTCACCATCGGGGAGCGCGGAGACTGGTCTTTCGAGCCGATCGCCTGGGCAGCACATGAAGATGCTGGCCGGGCTTTTTTGTTTTGGCTCGAAGGAGGCTCACATGCCGTCATCCCAGGAGAAGGCGCAGCTCGCGCAAACCGACAATGAAATCTTTCTGGCGCTCAAGGGCGAGGAAGCACGCCAACGCTCAGGCCTCGAACTCATCCCGTCGGAGAACTACGCCTTTCCAGAAGTCCTGACGCTTCTCGGCTCGGCTTTCACCAACAAGTACGCGGAAGGCTATCCTGGACGCCGATACTATGGCGGACAGGAAAACACCGACCGCATCGAAACGCTCGCCCGTGACCGGGCGAAGGCGCTCTTCCGCGCGGAACACGCCAATGTGCAGCCGCTTTCCGGCTCGCCGATGAACCAGGCGGTCTATCTCGGTCTTCTCGAACCCGGCGATACGATCCTCGCAATGGACTTGAGCCATGGCGGGCACCTCACGCATGGTGCGCCGGTCAGTCATATGGGACGCCTCTTCAACTTCGTGCGCTACAAAACGGACCCGGCGACCGGTGCCATCGACTTCGATCATCTACTCGCCGTCGCGCGGGAAGCGAAGCCGAAACTCGTCGTCTGCGGCTATTCCTCCTATCCTCGCGACTACGACTATGCGGATTTCAAGCGCGTGGCGGACGAAGTGGGTGCGCTCACCATGGCGGATGTTTCCCATATCGGCGGGCTCATTGCGGCCGATGTCATGCGCAATCCGCTCGATGCCGGTTTCGACGTGATGACGACGACAACGCACAAGTCGCTGCGCGGTCCGCGCGGCGGGCTCATCCTCTGCAAAGAGAAATTCGCGAAAAAGATCGACGCATCCGTCTTCCCCGGCCTTCAGGGCGGGCCGCACATGAACCAGGTAGCGGCCGCCGCCGTCACCTTCCGTCTCGCCGCCCTGCCCGCCTTCAGGGACTATGCACAACAGGTGACCGTCAATGCAAAAGCACTTGCGGCGGCCCTGATGGAGAGGCAGGTGAAGCTCATCACCGGTGGCACGGACAACCACCTTCTCGTCATCGACACGGTAGCAAGCTTCGGCATCAATGGCGCGGAAGCGCAGGAGGCGCTCGACCGCGTCGGCCTGACGACCAACAAGCAGGTGATCCCGGACGATCCGAACCCGCCCATGAGGCCGTCCGGTCTGCGTCTCGGCACACCGGCCCCCACCGCACGCGGCATGGGCGAAAGGGAGATGACGGAAATCGGCGGCATCATCGCGGAGACGCTCGCCGCCAAGGGCGATCGCATCGCCGAGGAAAAACTCGCGGCACGCACGCGCGCGCTCACCTCGCGCTTTGCGGTGCCGGGGCTCTAGGACATTATTTCAAACGGTCCGCAATCGCCATGGCAGCAAGGGGATTGCGGACCTTCGCCCCTGAAATCACATAGAGAAAGACATCCTTCACGGGTTTCGCCGTCTTCTTCGCGGAGACGGCGTCGATGCCCTTCGGCACTTCGCCCTCTGCCCAGTCCTTCGCGCGGGCGGCCCATGTATCGAGCATCTTTTTCGAGTAGCCGAGCTTTTCTTTCTCGTCCGTCCCCATGATGCGCGCGTAGACGAAGGGCACCGTCACGTCACCGATCTGCGTGTAGTCGGAATCCGCCGCCGTCACCACGGCGACGCCATGCTCCTTCACGAGATCGATGAAGTCCTTCGTCTTGAAGCTGTCGTTGCGGACTTCCACCGCGTGGCGCAGCGCCACGCCGTTATGGGATTTCGGCAAGAGATCGAGAAAGGCGGCGAAATCGTCCGGATCGAACTTCTTGGTGCCCATGAACTGCCAGTTCACGATGCCCAGCTTTTCCTTCAGTTCCGTCACACCGCTTTCGAAGAACTTCTCGATGGAAGGTCCCGCTTCGGCAAGCACCTTGCGATTGGTCGCGAAGCGCGGCCCCTTCAGCGAGAAGACGAAGTCCTCCGGCGTCTCGGCGTACCACTTGCGGAAGCTTTCCGGTTTCTGCGAGCCGTAATAAGTGCCGTTGATCTCAATGGTCGTGAGCTTCGAGCTCGCATATTCGAGTTCGCGTTTCTGCGCGAGGCCGTCGGGATAGAAAGTGCCGCGCCAGGGCTCGAAAACCCATCCGCCGATGCCCACCCGGATCGCCGCTTCCGTCATACCTCTCGCCTCCCGCAAAGCGCCGTCCGCCGGCGCGGCGAGAACTCTAGGAAGCACGGCCTCTCCCGGCAAGCCGGAAGCGGACGCCGCACTCAGGCATCGAGCAGACTTTCAAGTTCGCGGCGCATGATGCTACGGAATTCCGCGATCTGCCGGTCACCCTCCTTGCGGCCGACGGCGATCGCGAGCCGCACGGCAGAGCCGGAGAGCTGCATCAGCAGGAAGGACGCCGTTTCGAGCCGCGCATGATTGCGCTTCGGCACGAGATGTTTCAGCGCTGCGGAGAAGATGCGCCCGTTCTCGCGGCTGTCCTCGATATCGAGTTCCTGCAGTGCCTTGTCTGACTGGGTTGCGGACCAGATGTCGCGCGTCACGGGTTCGTTGAGGAAGAGGTCGTAATAGCCGACCATGGTCGCGTCGACGCGCATGATGGCATCTTTTGCATCTTCCAGGCCTTCGAGGTTCTGGCGCAACCCATCGCGCACACGCTCCATCACGCGCATGGCGAGCGTCCGGAGGATCGCCGGTTTGTCCGGGAAATACTGGTAGAGCGATCCGATGGGCACGCCCGCGCGCTCGGCCACTTCTGTCATGCGCACGGCGTCACTCCCCGTCTCGGCGATCAGCGCTGTCGCGGCTGCGAGAATGCGTTCCACCCGCTCGCGGGCGCGGGCCTGTGTCGGCTGGCGGCGAATGCCCAAGGTCTCGGTCATGTCTCGTCCCGTTCACTTTTCCGTTGCGCCGGAAAATATGAGGGTTTATCACTTATCACAAATGTGAGGATCATTCACTTTTTTTCAGGGGTAAGTCATGGGCGAGATCGGACGCGTTTGCGTGGTAGGTGGCGGACCGGCGGGGCTCAGCCTTGCGCGCACTTTCCTGCGTCACGGCATTCCCTTCGATGTCTATGAGCGGCATTCGGATGTCGGCGGGCTCTGGGACCAGTCGAATCCCGGCTCTCCGGTCTACGACTCGGCGCATTTCATTTCCTCGAAGACGCAATCGCACTATCACGACTTCCCGATGCCGGACGATTATCCGGACTACCCTTCCAACAGGCAGATCCACAGCTACATGCAGGCCTTCGCCGATGCCTATGGGCTGCGCGACCACATTCGCTTCAACACCTCGGTCGAGAAGGCGGAACTTCAGGCCGACGGCACCTGGCAGGTGAAGCTCTCGACGGGCGAGACGAAACAATACGGCTCGCTCGTCTGCGCGAATGGCACCAACTGGCATCCCGTCATGCCTGACTATCCGGGCAACTTCACCGGCGAGATGCGCCATGCGGTCACCTTCCGTTCGATGGACGAATTCCGCGGCAAGCGCGTTCTCGTCATCGGCGCGGGCAATTCCGGCTGCGATATTGCCTGCGACGCGGCGAAGGGAGCGGATTCCGCCTTCATCAGCCTCCGCCGCGGCTACCACTTCCTGCCGAAGCATCTCTTCGGCATTCCGGCCGATGTCTTCGCGCATGAGGGCCCTCATCTGCCGATGTGGCTCACGCAGCGCATCTTCGGCGTCATCCTGCGCATCCTCAATGGCGACCTGACGCGGCTCGGCCTTCAGAAGCCGGATCACAGGCTCTTCGAGACGCACCCGATCCTGAATACGCAGCTCCTGCACTATCTTGGCCATGGCGACATAAAGGCCAAGCCGGATGTGGAGCGCTTCGAGGGCAAGATCGTCCACTTCAAGGACGGGACTTCGGAAGAGATCGACCTCGTGCTCTGCGCGACGGGCTACACATGGAAGGTGCCTTACGTCGATCCTTCCGTCTTCGCCTGGAAGAGCGGCAAACCCGATCTCTACATGAACCTGTTCAGCCGCGAACATCCGACGCTCTATGCGCTAGGCTTCATGGAGACGAATGGCGGCGCCTACAAGCTCTTCGACGAGATGGCGGACCTCATCGCACGAACCATCGTGACGCGCGCCAGGGGCGGCGCCGGCGCGGCGCAACTCGACAGGCTCATCGCCACCGACAAGCCGGACCTCACCGGCGGCATCAAGTTTGTCGGCTCAGCGCGGCACGCGACCTATGTCGAGATCGACGCCTATCGCAAGCATATGGGCAAGGTCCGCAAGCGCTTCGGCTGGCCGGGTCTTGAAGAAGGCTGCTTCGACACATTGCTGAAGCAGGCGCCCGCACGGAAGGCAGCATGACAAAGGCGCTCATCACTGGTGCAGGCAGCGGCATCGGCGCGGCGATCGCGCGCGCCTTCGACAAGCGCGGCTATTCACTCGTCCTCGTCGACCGCGATGCAACAGCGCTCGATGCCTTGGCGGCGACGCTCGGCGCCGCACCCGAGAAGATCATTTGCGACCTCGCCTCGCGCGACAACGTCGAATTGCTCTGCGAGCGCCTTCGGAGCGATCTCGCCGACCTCGATATACTCGTCAACAATGCGGGCATCATCGTGCCGGGCGCCGTGGCCGATCTTGACCAGGCGGCACTCGACCTTCATCTCGAGATCAACCTGCGGACGCCGATCCGGCTGATGCGTGCGGCAGCGCCCCAGATGATCGCGCGACGAAACGGCGCGATGGTCTCGACCGTCTCGCTGGGCGGCATCATCTCGCTCAAGGACAGTGCGATCTATTCCGCCTCAAAATTCGGCCTGCGTGGCTTCATCTGCGGCTTCCATCAGGAGCTGGCGCCGCTCGGCGTGAAGGTGTCGGGCGTCTATCCCGCAGCGGTAGACACGCCAATGCTTCTCCACGAAGCGACGCATGGCGGTTCGGTGCTCAATTTCGTGGACAAGGTGATGACACCGGAAGACATCGCAGAGGCCACACTGAAGGCGATCGACACCGGGCTACTCGAAGTCTATTCGCCTTGGAGCGCCAGCCTCACTTCGCGTTTCTTCGGCTCTTTCCCCTGGATGATCCGTCCGCTTCTTCCGGTAATGGAGAAGCTCGGCGAGCAGGGCCGCCGCAAATTCCTCGCCGCGAAAGGCCTATCGGCCCAATAGTAGCGACAGGCCCTGCCAGATCAGCAACGCGCCCAGTACGATCAGGATGTAGCGGCTCCAAGTTTTGAAGTGTCCGTCCTGCATACGGTCGAGCACCATCTTGCCGAGCGTCGTGCCGATCATGGCGAGCGGCGCCACCATGACATAGACCCACCAGGGCAGGTCCGCATCCGGCAGGAGGTGGGCCGCCAGCACGCCGAAATAGAGAAGTTTCGTCAGGTGTTGCAGCGTCTGCGTCACCGCCTTGGTCGCGACGATCTGGTGGCGTGTCAGCGGGCTCTGCACGAAGAAGACGTCGAGGATCGGTCCGGCGACGCCCGCGGTGAGTGTCAGCGCCGTCACTACGAAACCGCAGGCGGGCGCGACGAAGGGCTTCGTAATGTCGAGGCCCCAGCTCTTCGGGATCGCGAAGGCGACGAAGGGGATCGCGCCGAGCACCAGATAGACCGTCGCCTTGTCGGGAACGAAACTCACCACCATGAAAAGCGCAAGCGCGGCGAGCGATCCCGCCATGTTGGTCGCGACCAGCCACCAGACGATGTCGTTCCGGTTGATGACGGCGCGGTAGCCGTTCGACACGGCCTGCGTCACGCCATGGAGCATCATCGCCGCCCCCACCGAATAGGTGAAGGTGAGGAAGGCCATGAGGATCATGCCGCCGGCCATGCCGAAAATGCCGGACAGCGTCGCCGTCACCACGACGACAATCGAGGTGATGACAGCGAGCATGGGCGTCATGATGGTTCAGTCTTTGTCGTTGAGCCGAGAGACAAGACGTTCGCGGAGCGGGTTCTTCGCCTCGAAGACGTAGTCCGCCCGCGCGGCCGTCACGGTGTCTCTTCCTTCCGCATAGAGGAAGGAGACAAGATCGTAGAGGCGGGCTTCCGGACAATGAGCGATCTTCACCGGCGCCGCGGCGCCGTTGCCGAACGGCAGGGTCACACCGAAGCGCGACTTGATTTCATCCAGCAAAGGACCGTCATCCCCTTCGCTCGCGAAGCGGACTTCCACCACTTTCGAGGCACGGGCCTGTGCGGAAACGCGGTCGAGGATTTCACCCGCCGCCGCGAGCGCCGTCTCGTTCCACTCCGCGCCGAGGCTCGCAACAAGGTTCGCCTGACTTTTCAGCATGGTGCCGTCGTCGAGGATCTTCAAATTGTTCGCCGCAAGCGTCGCACCCGTGGAAGTGATGTCGACGATCACTTCCGCCGTTCCTGCCGCAGGCGCACCTTCCGTGGCGCCGAGGCTTTCGACGATCCGGTAATCGGTCAGTCCGTGTTCGGCGAAGAAGCGCCGCGTCAGGTTGAAATATTTCGTTGCGACGCGGAGGCGGCGTCCCCGCTTCGTGTGGAAAGCGAGCGCCACATCGTCAAGGTCAGCCATGGTCGCGACGTCGATCCAGCTTTGCGGTACAGCCACGACGACATCCGCATGTCCGAAGCCGAGCGGAACGAGCAACTCCACGTCGCGCTCTGGCGTCGAGAGTTTCTCGCGAATGAGGTCCTCGCCGGTCACGCCGAGGTGGATCAGGCCCTGCTCCAGCTGACCCGCAATCTCGGAAGCGGAGAGAAAGGCAATCTCGACATTCGCGATTCCGTCGAGACGGCCGGTATATCCGCGGCCACCCTCCTGGCGAACCTTGAGACCCGCGCTGGCAAAGAAAGCGTTGGCGTTTTCCTGGAGCCTGCCCTTCGAGGGGAGGCCGATGACGAGTTTCCCGCTCATTGGCCCTGCTCCCTCGCAATGGCCGCAAGCAACCTTTCGATGCCGACAGCGCAGCCAACGGCGGGTACGGGCTTTTCCGCCCCGAGTGCCGACAGGAGACCATCGTAGCGCCCGCCGCCGCAGATCATCGAATCCTGCTCAAGGGCGGGCACGCGGAACTCGAAGACGAAGCCCGTGTAATAGGCCATATTGCGGCCGAAGCCCGTTGCGAAGTGTGCGCGGGAAAGATCGAAGCCGGCCTTGGCGGAAAGATCGAGGCGGCGTTCGAAGCGCGCTATCGCGGGCTCGATGGAGACGCCAGCGCCTTCGGCGAGCTTGCGCACGCGGGCAATGCCTTCCTGCGGCGTACCCGACACAGCAAGAAAATCAGAAATGAGTTCTGCAGCCGCCTTCGGCACGCTCGAAGAGGCAAGCTCCGCCTGCTCGATCAGGCGTTCGGCGACTTCCTCCACCGTCCGCCCGCCAACCGGCGCGATGCCCGCAAGCTTGAGCACGTCCTCGATCACGTCCTTCGCCTGCGCGTCGTCGAGGCCAGCGATGGCCGAAATCAGCGCCTGCCGGTCGCCCGCTTCCTCTGCCGCATCGCCCTTCGCGAGACGATCGAGCAGTTCGCGGAAATAGTCGGGCCGCCAGAAGTGGCGCTTCAGCCGCGAGCGCCAGCCGGGCGGAAGATCGAGCGCGTCGACCAGCGCATCGAAGAGCGCCAGGTCGCCCATAGCGACGTCATATTCCTTGAGCCCGGCTTCGGCGAGCGCGCGGGCGCCGAGGACCATGACTTCCGCATCCGCAGCCTCGGCATCCGCAGCGTCCAGACATTCGACGCCAGCTTGTGTGAATTCGCGGAGCTTTACCGAGCCCCTCTGCTGATATCGATAGACGGGCCCGACCGAACAGAGCTTTTTCGGACCGCCGCTTCCTTCCAGATAGAGGCGGCAGACGGGAATGGTGAGTTCGGGCCTGAGGCAAAGCTCGTCGCCCGCGGGGTCCGCAAAGACATACATCCGGCGCCGGATATCCTCGCCGGACATGTCGAGAAAGATATCGGCCGGCTGGAGTGCGGGCGCCGAGACCGGCTCATAGCCCGCCTTCTCGAATCCGCCGCGCACGGAAGCCGCCAGCGCCTCGCGGGCGCGGAGCCTTTCGCCGTCCTGTGCTGCCATTGGTTCAGATGACATATCGAATACTTCCCGGCCCCCATCCAACCTTCCGGACCGGGCCTTATCTAGCATGGAAATGGTAAATATCGAGAAAGGAGTGATGACGGCTTTTCAGCCGTGATGGCCCCGGACATCGCGATGGCGCGCGAGCATGGCCACGACCTCTTCGACGAGGCGCGCGCGGGGCACGGAGACCTGCGCCGGCTGGCCCTCGCGCCAGGCGGTGTTGTCCTCGATCTCCTTCGACATTTCGGCGCCGAGAATGAGATCCTTGAGCGTGATTTCGTCCTTGGCGCGTTCATCCTCACCTTCGATCACGGCGACGGGAGCGCCGCGCTTGTCGGCATATTTGAGCTGTGCCTTCATGCCCGCACCGCCGAGATAGAGTTCGGCACGGATTCCCGCGGCACGCAGTTCGGAGACCATCGTCTGATAGCCCGCCATGTTCGCGGCATCGAGCGTCAGAACCACGACAGGCGCCTGCACGTCTTCGACGTCGAGCTTGCCCAGCAATTCGAGGGCGCTCTGCAATCGGCTCACGCCGATGGAGAAGCCCGTGGCCGGAACCTTCACGCCCTTGAAGCGCTCGACGAGCCCGTCATAGCGACCGCCGGAGCCCACCGAGCCGAAGCGCACGGGATTGCCCTTTTCGTCCTTCACTTCGAAGAGAAGATCCGACTCGAAAACCGGGCCGGTGTAGTAGCCGAGGCCGCGCACGATCCAGGAGTTGAATTCAATCCGGTCCGTGCCGTAGCCCGCTGCGGTGAAGAGCGCATCCATCTCGGCAAGCTCATCGATACCTTCGCGACCGACGATGCTCTCGCCTACAACCTTGCGCCAACCCTCGAGCACGAGATTGCGGTCCGTCACGCCTTCGCCGACGCCCGACTCCACATAGTCGAGCACAGCGGTGATCTGCGAGGGCGAAAGCCCGGCGCCCTTGGTGAAGTCGCCGCTCTCATCCTTGCGGCCCGGTCCGAGCAGAAGCTCCACGCCCTGCCGTCCCAAGCGGTCATATTTGTCGATGGCGCGCAGCACCGTCATGTAGGTCGGGCTGCCCGGCTCGCCTTCAAGCCCAATGGTTTCGAGAAGGCCGTCCAGAACCTTGCGGTTGTTTGCGCGAATGCGGTAGCTACCGCGCGGAATGCCGAGCGCCTCGAGGCAATCGGCGCCCATCATGCACATCTCGGCATCGGCAGCGACGCCCGGCGCCGCAACAGTATCCGCGTCGAACTGCGTGAACTGACGATAACGCCCCGGCCCCGGCTTCTCGTTCCGCCAGACCGGCCCCGTCTGGTAGCGGCGGAAGGGTTTCGGGAGCGCGTCGTAATTCTCGGCGACATAGCGGGCGAGCGGCGCCGTCAGGTCATAGCGAAGCGAGAGCCACTGTTCGTCATCGTCCTGGAAGGAAAAGACGCCTTCGTTCGGCCGGTCCTCATCGGGCAGAAACTTGCCGAGCGCATCAGCATATTCAAAAGCCGAGGTCTCCAGCGGGTCGAAACCATAGCGTTCATAGACCTCACGAATGCGCGCAAGCATGCGCTGCTCAGCGCGCACCAGGGGCGCAGGCATGTCGCGAAGCCCCTTCGGCACACGGGCCTTGGGGCGGAATGTCTTTACTTTCTTGCTCATGGTCTGCCCTTGAGGGCGGGGCTTGCCTGCGCAGCTCCCGGCCTTTGACGACGCGGGCGCATAACTAGCCCATAGCCCCCGCCGTCACAAGCATTCGCTCCTGCCGAATCACCCGTGGCGAAGCCTGCCCGATTTCTGTCACAAAAGACGTCTGGCGGGTTGTTTTGAGACCAATTCGAAAGCCCGACGCTCAATAAAAAGAAAGTTAATGCCGGGTAGCGCAAGCGCCAAAAAAGCGGGGTCGGAATCCGCTTTTTATGGTTAACTCATTCTAATCATGTTGTGTGTAGTCGCCAGCGAATCCACAAAATAAGCCGTCCTTTACTTTCTGTTTACCAAAGAATCGGATCGTTAACTCACGCGGCCAAATGCCGCCGCAGTCGGCCTATATGAATAGGGCCTGGGGGCCGTTGGAGACGCATAGATGGGTTTGACCTTGGCACGTCCGGGCATTGCAATGAGCAGCACCTCCTCGCCGGGCCGCACGACCGGTCCGCATGCTCCCTCCCCGCTTTTCACTCACGTGGTCAGCGGATCGCCAAGGCTTCGCGCGGAGTTCGCCGCGCTTGTCTCTTCCGGCGAGGCAGGCCCCCTGAATTTTGGCTTTTCCGCCCCCGAAGAAGGGATCGATCCCCTGCTCGAACCGGGCATCGACGCCCTTGTGATCGATATCGGCGAAGGCGGAACAATCGCATTCGACTTTCTGCGCCGGGTCATTGCTCTTGGACCCAACGCGCCCGTAATCGCCATCGGCATGGGCGACCCGCTGCTCCAGGCCGAAGCTATCGAAGCCGGTGCGGAAGACTGCCTTTCGAGCGAGATCGACACACCTGCCTCCCTTGGCCTCGCCATCCGCCGCGCCGTCATGCGGCGCAATCTGCGTGAGGACCAGCCGGCAGGCACTGTCTCGATGACGAGTACCGGCAAACCGCAGGTCACCCTGGTGCAGGAAACGCCGGAGGCAATCGTCATTCTCGACAGTCAGGGCGTCATCCGCTTTGCGAACGGCGCGGCGCAGGAAATTCTGGGCCGCAACAGTGACGATCTGATCGGCCAGCCCTTCGGACTACCCAGCGATCCTGGCGAGCACGATGTGACAATCGCCCGGCCGGACGGCGACAATCGCCTCGCGGAAATGCGCATCGTAGATACGCGATGGGGCGGCGTTCCCGCGCGCGTCGCCGCGCTCAACGATGTCACGGTTCGGCGCAAGCTCGAACAGACGATGTACGACGCCGAGGCGCGCAGCCAGGAAACATACAAGCGCAACCAGAGCTTCTTCTCGAACGTCAATCACGATCTGCGAACGCCGCTGACACACATCATCGGCTTTTCGGAGATGATGAAAAACGAACGGCTCGGCCCCATGGGTACGGACCGCTACAAGGAATATGCGAACGACATTTATTCGAGCGGCACCATGCTGCTCGACATGATCGAGGATCTGCTTGGCATCGCCGAAGCCGAGATGCACGAGATCGATCTCACGGATGAAATCTGCAATCTCGGTCAGCTTGCCGAGATTGCGGTCGCCAGCCAGCGCCAGCACGCGGCGGAGGAAGGCGTCTCCATCGAAGTCGATTGTCCGGAGCGCCTGCCCGGACTTCGGGGCGATGCCCGACGTTTGCGTCAGGGGCTCTTCCGCCTCATCGCCGAAGCAATCCACTGCGCCCACCGGGGATCGACCATTCGCCTTGCGGTAAGGGAAGAAAATGGCGGGCTGCAAGTGTTACTGGAGGAAATCCGCGACCCGAAGATCCTCCAGATGGAGCAGGAAGCGCTTCCGGATTTCGACATGATGGAGGATCCTTTCGTCAGCGCCGAAGACAGCAGTTCGCCGCGCGAGGAGAGCCTCGCTCTTTCCCTCACCCGAAAGGTGATGGAGCTTCACGGCGGAACGCTCGACATCGCGCGAGCGAAGCGGAACGACCCGCGCTCCAGCATGCGCATCGGTTTGGCATTCCCCTCGGATCGCGTGATCCGTTGAGGATCGTGTGAACCAAACCCATTCGAAAATTATGGGCGCTTTCGCCGCGTGACGTTTCGTGGCACCCTCCGATGCTGTGGGCATCGGGGCAGCAGGTATATGCTCACGGCAACATCTTCGATGATGCAGGAGAAGTGCCATGCCGCCGCTCGACGCCGAAATTCTCGCCCGGCTCCAGTTTGCCTTCACCGTCTCCTTTCATATTCTGTTCCCCACGCTGACGATCGGTCTTGCGGGCTTCCTCGTTTTCTTCGAAGCGAAATATCTCCGTTCCGGCGACGAAGTCTGGCTCGTCCTTTATCGTTTCTGGGTCAAGATCTTCGCTCTCACCTTCGGCATGGGCGTCGTTTCCGGTCTCGTCCTTTCCTATCAGTTCGGAACAAACTGGTCGGAATGGTCCCGTATCACAGGACCCGTTCTGGGGCCCCTGATCGGCTTCGAGGTGCTGACGGCATTTTTCCTCGAGGCCGGTTTTCTGGGAATCATGCTTTTCGGCTGGCAGAAGGTTGGACCGCGCCTTCATTTTCTCGCCACCTGTCTCGTCGCCATCGGCACGGTGATTTCCGCCTTCTGGATTCTTTCCGCCAATAGCTGGATGCAGACACCGGCAGGCGCGAGCTTCGTCGACGGACAATACGTGGTCGACGACTGGCTTGCCGTCATCTTCAATCCGTCCTTCCCGTGGCGATTGATGCATATGACGACAGCCTCCTATCTTACCACCTCGCTCGTCATTACCGGCATCTCCGCTTTCTATCTTCTCTCCGGCACCAATCTGGAAGTCGCGCGGAAGGCCTTTTCCGTCGGCATGTGGGCCCTTCTTGTTCTGGCTCCCATGCAGATTTTCCTCGGCGACCAGCATGGCCTCAACACGCTGGAACACCAGCCGATGAAGGTGGCGGCGATGGAGGGAAACTGGGAAACGCAACCTTATGCGCCCTTCCACATCTTCGCGATGCCCGACCAGAAGCTCCAGAAGAACCACCTCGAAATCTCGATCCCCTGGGCCTCGAGCCTCATCCTGAAGCACAGTCCGTCTGGCGTCGTGCCCGGTCTGAAGGAAGTCGCGGTGGAAGACCAGCCGCCGGTCGGCATCGTCTTCTGGTCCTTCAGGGTGATGGTGGGGCTCGGCTTTCTTTTCCTCCTGCTTGGTCTCTGGGGAGCGTTCGCACGCTGGCGCGGCACGCTTTATGACGCGCGCGGGCTCAAGCGTTTAGCTGTCGCGCTTACGCCTGCCGGCTTCGTTGCGACGCTTGCCGGCTGGTTCGTCACCGAAGTCGGACGCCAGCCCTGGACGGTTTATGGCGCCATGCGCACAGAGGACAGCATTTCTCCGACCGTCACAGGCGCATCCATCGCCACGACGCTCGTGCTCTTCCTGATCGTCTATGGCGGACTTTTCGGAGCCTATCTCTATTACCTTTCGAAGCTCGTCCGTAAGGGCCCCGACCCGCTCACCTTACGAGAGACCGAAGAGAAACCCGAGGCTATCAGGGGCGCACGCCCCGGCCTCGTGGTTCCGGCGGAATAGGAGGAGAGGCCCATGGAAACGCTGGCAATCATCTCCGGTGCCATCATCGGTGTCGCCATCCTCATGTATGTCGTGCTGGACGGCTTTGACCTCGGCGTCGGCATCCTCTTCCCCTTCGCGCCGGACGAGAAGGCTCGCGACACGATGATCAATTCGGTCGCACCCGTCTGGGACGGGAACGAGACCTGGCTCATTCTCGGCGGCGGCGGATTGCTCGTCTTCTTTCCAACCGCCTATTCGATCGCGCTTCCCGCCTTCTATATCCCCGTCATGGCGATGCTCTTTGCACTGATCTTCCGGGGCGTCACATTCGAATTCCGTCACCAGGCGCATACGAGCGTCCATCTCTGGAACCGTTCGTTTTTCTGGGGCTCGCTTGTCGCAGCTTTCATGCAGGGCGTTCTTCTGGGCGCACTCGTGCAGGGCGTGCAGATTGAGGACCAGCGCTATGCGGGTGGAATGTTCGACTGGCTGACGCCCTTCTCGATCCTCACCGGCGTCGGCGTCGTCATGGGCTATGGCCTGCTCGGCGCGACATGGGTCATCTACAAGACCGAAGGAGAGACGCAGGAATGGGCGCATCGCTCCGCCATCATGCTTGGTGGCGGTGTGCTGATCGCCATGGCGGCGGTGAGCGTCATGACGCCGCTGCTTCGGCCCGCCATCGCGGAGCGCTGGTTCAGCGGTGTGAACCTTCTCTATCTCTCGCCGATCCCGCTGCTCACGCTCGCCCTTGCCGTCACGCTGTTCTGGTCGATTTTCACACGGCGCGAGCTCCTGCCCTTCCTTTCATCCATCGGGCTTTTCATTCTCGGGTTTGCGGGTATCGCGATCAGTCTCTACCCCAACATCATTCCACCTTCGCTACCGGTCTGGGATGCCGTCGCGCCGCGCTCCAGCGTCATCTTCGCGATGATCGGCGTCGCCGTGGTGCTGCCGATGGTGCTCATCTACACCGTCTACGCCTATAGCGTCTTCCACGGCAAGGCGAGCGCCGAGGGCGGCTATGCGCATCACGAACATGAATGACCGCAAGGAAAACGCTGGCGGCAAGCGGCTTCTGTGGTTTGCCGCCATCTGGCTTGGGAGCGTCGCCGCGCTTGCCGCCTTCGCCTATGGCGTAAGAGCGCTTCTCGGACTTTGACCTAGCTACCACGCACCGGTACGCCAAAAGGCGAGATGCCGCGCACATGGTCTTCCACCGTCAGGCGATGCTTCAGCGGCGGGAAGGCACGCTGCGAGCAGTCGAGCCTTTCGCAGAGCCTGCAATTGACGCCGATGGGCATGGCGGCGCGTTCGTCGTCGAGATCGTAGCCCTGGCTGTAGACGATCTTGCGCGCATGACCGATTTCGCAACCGAGCCCGACGACATACTGGTCGCCCGGCACGCCGATCCCCGAGCCTGCGCGGCTCACTGTACGCGCAATCGAAAAATAGCGTGTGCCGTCTTCCATCTGCACGACCTGGGTGTAGACCTCACCAGGCACCCGGAAGGCATCATGCACGTTCCAGCGCGGGCAGGTGCCGCCGAAGCGGGCGAAGTGGAAGCCCGCCGCGGAGAAACGCTTCGAGACATTGCCCGCATTGTCGACGCGGATGAGAAAGAAGGGGATGCCGCGCGCGCCGGGCCGCTGCAGCGTGGTCAGGCGATGGCAGACCTGCTCGAAGCTCGTGCCGAAGCGGCGTCCGAGCAGGCGAATGTCATAGCGCGTCTGTTCCGCCGTCTTGTGGAAAGCGGCATAGGGCATCAGCAGGGCCGCCGCGAAATAGTTCGCGAGTGCGACACGGCACAGCCGCTGTGCTTCTTCGCTTTCGAGACCCGAGGCCTCGACGATGTCTTCTATGGCGCGTGACTGCTCGAAATAGCCGAGCTGATAGGCGAGCTGGAAGGAACGCCCCGGCTGATCGAGAAGCTCGGAGAGGAAGATCGTCTGGCGGTGACGGTCGTAGCGCCGCAACTCATGCGGCATGAGGTCGGCGGGGGCGATACGCGTCGACACGCCATGGAGATCGCGGAGCACCGTACGCAGCGCCACATAAGGCTCCTCGGAGCCGATACCCGCGCTCGCATAAAGCCGCTCCGCCGCGTCGTCGAGTTCGGGAAAGTGATTGTTCCGGCTGTTGATGAAGTCGCGCACTTCTTCGAGTGGCAGGCCCGGCGCTTCCGCACCGTCCAGCATGTCCCGGTCAGCGAGCCTCTCGGCAAGCATCGAACCGTTCGTCACGCTCTCCTGATAGGCGCGGTAGAGGTTCGAAATCGCATCCGCCGCGGCGGGGCTCGCCGAGGCGATTTCGCGCAGATCGTCGGTCGAGAGGCCTGCATCGCGGAACAAAGGGTCCGAGAAAACCTCCCGCAGGACAGTGAGCGCCTGCGCCTCATTGTCGCCCCCAATGCTGCGGAGCTCGACGTCATAGACCTCGGCAAGCTTCAACAGCACCTGAACCGAAACCGGACGCTGGTCACGCTCGATCAGATTGAGATAACTCGCCGAAATGCCGAGATCGGCCGCCATTCTCGCCTGGGTCAGCCCCTTTTCGCGGCGAAGGCGCCTAACACGCGGACCGGCAAAGACTTTTTTCTCCGAAGCCAAGGTATGAACCTCCTCAACCTGCCCTTATTTCCGGCAGTCAGCGGTACTTTAATTTACAAGATTTACATCTTCAACAGAATCGCACGGGAATCTTGTGAAGTTTTTTACTTCAATATTTTCAACAACTTAGGAATTGTTGGACATTCGGGTGTCGAGATTGTATGACCGCGCGCAAACGAACCCCGAAAAGCGATCCCGAGGAGGCGAGCGAGCATGAGCAAGGCAGCAGCCACGACCATTGCCGACGGTGTGACCGTCAAGGGCGCCATCAAGCCGGGCTATGAGCGCGTGCTGACGCCGGAGGCTCTGGCCTTCGTCGCGGAAATCGAACGCAAGTTCGGCGCCCGCCGCCGCGAACTGCTTGCGGCGCGCGCCGAGCGTCAGAAGAAGTTCGACGCTGGCGAGATCCCCGACTTCCTGCCCGAGACGAAGGACATCCGCGAAGGCGACTGGAAGGTCGCGCCGATCCCGAAGGACCTGCTCGATCGCCGCGTCGAGATCACCGGCCCGGTCGACAACCGCAAGATGGTCATCAACGCGCTCAATTCCGGCGCGCAGTCCTACATGACCGACTTCGAAGACGCCGCGGCGCCGACCTGGGACAACATGATCGGCGGCCAGCTGAACATGATGGACTACTGGAACAAGACCATCGGCTTCACCGACGAATCGAACGGCAAGCGCTACGACGTGATCGAGAAGCCGGCGACACTCATCGTCCGTCCGCGCGGCTGGCACCTCGAAGAGGCGCATGTCGAGATCGACGGCAAGCCGATGTCCGGCGGCCTTTTCGATTTCGGCCTCTACTTCTTCCACAATGCGAAGCGTCAGATCGCTTCCGGCTCCGGCCCTTATTTCTATCTGCCGAAGATGGAGAGCCACAAGGAAGCGCGGCTGTGGAACGATGTCTTCATTCACGCACAGAAGGCGCTCGGCATTCCGAACGGCACGATCAAGGTGACCGTGCTGATCGAGACGCTGCCCGCCGCCTTCGAGATGCACGAAATCCTTTATGAGCTGAAGGATCACATCGTCGGCCTCAATTGCGGCCGCTGGGACTACATCTTCAGCTACATCAAGCGCCTCGGAAAGAATCCGAACTTCATCCTGCCGGACCGCGCGCAGGTCGTGATGGGCAAGGCCTTCCTCAATGCCTATTCGCTCCTTCTCGTGAAGACCTGCCATGAGCGCGGCGCCTTCGCGATGGGCGGCATGGCCGCGCAGATTCCGGTGAAGGGCGATGAAGCGGCAAACGAAGCCGCCTTCAACAAGGTCCGCGCCGACAAGGAGCGCGAAGTAACGAACGGTCATGACGGCACCTGGGTCGCCCATCCCGATCTCGTGAAGGTCGCGATGGAAGCCTTCGGCAAGCTCGAGGGTACGAACCAGCTCGCCCGCCAGCGCCAGGATGTGAATGTGGGCCAGAAGGAACTCATCGAGCCGCATCAGGGCGAACGCACCGAGGACGGCATGCGCGAATGCTGCCGCGTCGGCGTGCAGTATATCGAAGCCTGGCTCGGCGGCCGCGGCGCCGTGCCGCTCTACAATCTGATGGAAGACGCTGCCACGGCCGAGATCAGTCGCACGCAGATCTGGCAGTGGATCTATCACGGCGCGACGCTCAGCGACGGCCGCAAGGTAACGCCGGAGCTCTTCGACGAAGTGCTTGCCGACGAAATGAAATCCTTGCGCGAAACGCTGGGCGAAGAGCGCTGGACGAACGGTCACTTCGAGCAGGCGGTAAGCCTCTTCTCGGAAATGACCAAGGCACAGGAATGCGAGGAGTTCCTGACGCTGCCGGCCTACCGCCTCATCCTTGAAAACGAAGCCTGACCGAAACCACCCTCCGACTCCTAGGAGCAACCCATGAGCAAGACCTTTTACGATCTCGTTCCGAGCGCGCCCAAGGGCCGCTTCGACAACGTGAAGCGCAACTACAGCGTCGAAGACGTTGAAAAGCTGCGCGGTTCCTTCCCCATCGAGTACACGCTCGCCACGCGCGGCGCGAACAAGCTCTGGGATCTTCTGCACACGACCGACTATGTGCATTCGCTGGGCGCCCTTTCCGGCAACCAGGCCATGCAGATGGCGCGTGCCGGCCTCAAGGCGATCTACCTCTCGGGCTGGCAGGTTGCCGCCGACGCGAACACCGCCGGCACGACCTATCCCGACCAGTCGCTCTACCCGGCGAACTCCGGCCCGGAACTCGCCAAGAAGATCAACAAGACGCTGAAGCGTGCCGACGAGATCGAGCACTCGGAAGGCGGCGCGAAGCGCGACTGGTTCCTGCCGATCGTGGCGGACGCGGAAGCCGGCTTCGGCGGCCCGCTCAACTGCTTCGAAATCATGAAGGCCTATATCGAAGCGGGCGCCGCCGGCGTTCACTACGAAGACCAGCTGGCCTCGGAAAAGAAGTGCGGCCATCTCGGCGGCAAGGTTCTGATCCCGACCCGCGCGCATGAGCGCAACCTGAACGCCGCGCGCCTCGGCGCCGACGTCATGGGCACGCCGACCCTCATCATGGCGCGCACGGACGCGGAATCCGCGAACCTCATCACCTCCGATATCGACGAGCGCGACCACGAGTTCATCGATTTCGACGCGGGCCGCACGGTCGAAGGCTTCTACCGCCTGAAGCCGGGCATGGGCGTCGACCACTGCATCAAGCGCGGTCTTGCCTTCGCTCCTTATGCCGACCTTCTGTGGTGGGAAACCTCGAAGCCGAACCTCGACGACGCAAAGCGTTTCGCCGAAGCGGTGAAGAAGGAATATCCGGACCAGCTCCTCGCCTATAACTGCTCGCCTTCCTTCAACTGGGAAGCGAACCTCGACAAGGCGACGATCGAGAAGTTCCAGAAGGAAATCGCGGCGATGGGCTACAAGTACCAGTTCGTCACGCTGGCCGGCTTCCATCAGCTCAACTACGGCATGTTCGAGCTCGCCCGCGGCTATCGCGATCGCGGCATGGGCGCCTATTCCGAACTGCAGCAGGCCGAGTTCGCGGCCGAAGCCAACGGCTACACCGCGACGCGCCACCAGCGTGAAGTCGGCACGGGCTATTTCGACCTCGTCAGCCTCGCGGCGGGCGGCGGCGAAAGCTCCACGACCGCTCTCGGCGACTCGACCGAAAGCGCGCAGTTCAAGAAGTCGGCCGACTAAGCCGTTCAACGCTTCTTCGCGTAAATCAGGCCGCCGGAGAAATCCGGCGGCCTTTTTTTGTGGCTCGCCGCCCAGCGGTCATTACGTGAGAGGTAATTGCGGCGCTTCCCGCCGAGGCGTAATTTTATTCCATGAACATGCATGTGCAGCCCGTGGGAGAGATATTGCGCGAGTGGCGGCAGCGGCGGCGCCTGAGCCAGCTTGCCTTTGCCTGCGATGCGGAGATTTCGGCCCGGCACCTGAGTTTCCTCGAAACGGGGCGCTCGCGGCCGAGCCGCGACATGCTGCTCCATCTGGCGGAGCGCCTGGAAATGCCCTTCCGTGAACGGAACGCCCTGTTGCTCGCTGCGGGCTATGCGCCGGTCTATTCCGAGACAAGGCTGGACAGTCCCGACGCGGCGGCGGCGCGGCGTGCGGTCGATCTCGTTCTCGCTTCTCACGAGCCCTTTCCCGCCATCGCCGTCGACCGGCACTGGAACCTCGTCGCCGGGAACGCGGCGCTGCCGCTTTTCCTTGCGGGGATTCCGGAAGAACTGCTGCAACCGCCGGTGAACGTGTTGCGATTGAGCCTTCACCCGCAAGGGCTCGGAGGCCGCATCGAGAACCTCGGCGAGTGGCGCGCACATATCTTCGACCGGCTGCAGCAGCAGATCGAACTCGCGAATGACGAGGAACTCGCCGCGCTGGTGAAGGAGCTCGAAGCCTATCCGGGCGGAAAGAAACCTTCCGAAGGATACAAGTCCGAATACGGAGGATTGATCGTTCCGCTGAAGCTGAAAACGGATGCGGGCACGCTTTCCTTCTTCACGACGACGACCGTATTCGGAACGGCGGTGGACATCACCTTCTCCGAACTCGTGATCGAATCCTTCATGCCGGGGGATGCCTTCACGGCCGAAACGGTGCGCGAATTGATGGCGTGAAGCGGGGATAAAAGGCCCGAAAACCGGCTGGTTGTCATCGAAACGTCATCGAACTGTCACAAAAGAAAGAGCCGGTTCATCACTGAACCGGCTCCTGTCCGCTTTTGCGATATGGGCGGGGAAATCGCGCAAAAGGCGCGAAAAACAATCCCCGCTTTTACCTCTACTCGGCCGCCGCGACCTGCATGCCGCCCGCTGCCGCGCCCTGAGCACTTGCCGTCCTCGCGCGCAGATTGAACTCGGCGAAGTTCGGCCGGCGCGTCATCCACCAATATTTGAAGGTGTAGTTCGCCCAGTTGTTGGTGACCTTGCCGCTTTCGGTCTTGTACCAGCTGGTGCAGCCCGACGCGAAAACGGAGTTTGCGTTGTCCGCCTGGACGGCCTCGTTCGAGGCGCGCTGCGCTTCCGGCTTCACGTCGATATAGAGAAGATTGTCGTTCTTCAGTTTCTCGACGCATTGCCGGATGTAGTTCGCCTGGCACTCGATCATGAAGATGATCGAGTTGTGACCGAGATTGGTGTTGGGCCCATAGAGCAGGAAGAAATTCGGGAAGCCCGAAACCGTCATCCCGTGATGGGCTTCCGCGCCCGTCGCCCAGGCCTCCTTGAGCTCGCGGCCCGCAAGCCCCTTCACGCCCATCGGGCCGAGGAAATGCGTGGTGTCGAAGCCAGTGCCGTAGACGATGATGTCGAAGGCGCGTTCCTTGCCATCCTTCGTGCGCAGCCCCGCCGGCGTGATCTCCGAAATGCCCTCGGTGACGACATCGACATGATCCATGCCCATGGCCGGCCACCAGTCATTCGCGAAGAGCACACGCTTGCAGCCCGGTTCGTAGTCGGGTGTGAGCTTGCGCTTCTTTTCGGGATCGGAGACGTAAAGGTTCATCTCCTCAATGGCCGCTTCCTTGAGCTTGTCGCCCGACGTGTGGAAGGTGCGGAAGAGAAGTTCGCCGAACCAGTAGGTCTTCCAGCGCTGGATGTTCATGGTCCAGGGAAGCGCCTTGTAGAGCGCCTTCTCCCAGCCGAAGAACTCGCGCTGCGGGCGCGGCAGCACCCAGCTCGCCGAACGCTGGAAGATGGTGACGCTGCCCGCCTCCTTCGCGATTTCCGGGACGAACTGGATCGCGCTCGCGCCATTGCCGATGACGGCGATGCGCTTGCCCTTCAGGTCGACGGAATGGTTCCACTGCGCGGAATGCCAGCTATCGCCCTTGAAGGTCTCGCGGCCCGGAATGTTCGGCCAGACGGGGCGATGAAGCTGGCCCGTGCCCGCGGCGATGACATTCGCCTCGAAGCTGCGATCGCCCGATTTCAACGTCCAGATGCCGGTCTGCTCGTCGAAGCGCGCATCGTCTATTTCGGTGTTGAAGCGGATGTTGCCGCGCAGTCCGTATTTGTCGACGACGGATTCCAGATAGGCCTTGATGTCGGCGGCGAAGACATACTTCTTCGTCCAGTCCGGACGCATGTCGAACGAGAACTGATACATGTGCAGCGGCACGTCGCAGGAACAGCCGGGATAGGTGTTCTCCCGCCAGGTGCCGCCGATCTCACTCGCCTTCTCATAAATGGTGAAGTTGGTGAGACCCTTTTCCTTCAGCTTGATCGCGGTGCAGATGCCGGCGACGCCCGCGCCGAGAATGGCCACGCTCGGGCCTTCCGCCGCTTCCGTCCGCGCCGGCGCATCATATGCCAGTGCCATTGTTTCCTCCCCGCCGGTTCGCGCCTTCTCCCTCAAGAAAACGCTGTCCGGCATTGATTTCCGGATACCGATGAGAGAAGCCTAGACCGTTTTCCAGGCAGGCGGAACCGCCTCAAAGAAGGGCCGCACCGCCCGAAAGGCCGGGGGGAAGACAAAAGACGCGCGACGCGCTAAAGGAACCGCAGCGCCGCTGGGGAAAGCAGAGATGACCGATACCAAAGTTCCCGCCACGACCGATCTTTCCGACGATTTTCCGGCGCTCGTGCGCCATGCCGCGTCCATCTTTCGCGATTACGGGGGCAGAATCGCGTTCTGCGGGCCCGTGGCGACGCTGAAAGTGCCCGACGACAACAGCAAGGTGCGCGAGACCGTCGAGAGCCCCGGCGAAGGCCGCGTGCTCGTGGTCGATGGCGGCGGCGCCATGACCTACGCGCTTTTCGGCGGCAATCTCGGCAAGCTCGCGGAGCAGAACGGCTGGGCGGGCGTGGTGGTTCACGGCTGCGTGCGCGACACGGCCGAACTTTCGGCCTGCGCCATCGGCATCAAGGCGCTCGCGGCGCATCCAAAGCGGAGCGACAAGCGCGGGCTTGGCGAAAAGGATGTGGAAGTGAGTTTCGCCGGGATCACGCTGAAGCCGGGCGAATGGCTCTATGCGGACGCCGACGGCATCGTGGTCTCCGCCGGGAAGCTCGGCTGAACCGGAGCGGCCTGCGGTACGGTCAGGCGACGAGTTCGATCAGCTTCCAGAAGCCGAGAGCGACGATCGCCATCGAGAAGAGCCCGCCGGAGCCGACCAGCAACATCTCGGCGAGGCTCACGGCCTCCATATCGTCGACTGTGCTTCTCAGCTCCCTGTCCCTGTCCGCCTTGTAGAGCAGCGGAAGCACATCTCCGTTCTGGAGATCGCGATCCAGATCAGCCATCCAAGTTCCTCCCCCACCCGTCTCAGCTCGCAGAGGCAACCCGATCAAATCGGACAAAAAACAACTTGATTTAGCTAATGCGCATCATTGATTCGTGTCAATCAAATGACACCAATGCTCACCGGAAAATGCCGTATGCGCTTCGCTTCGAGAGCGGAAGCGGTTTCCGGATGTTGCGCCGCAGCATGAATTATCCGTAGGCGCATCACCCGAAACCGGCCTCAGACGCGAAGGTGATCTTCCACATAGCGCGGCAGTGCGAAGGCCGCCTTATGAACTTCCGGCGTGTAGTAGCGGGTGACGAGCCCCGCGGCTTCATAGCGGCGCGCGAGTTCTTCCACCGGCACTTCCTTCAGCGTCTCGTCATCCGTGCCCCAGCCCATCGCCATCGGACCGCCGACATAGGTCGGAATGGTGGCGAGGTAGCAGCTCGCCACATTGAAGAGACGGCGGAACTTCTCCATCGTGCTCTTCAGTTCGTCGCCCTGCATGAAGGGAACGCCGTTCTGCGTGACGATGACGCCGCCGGGCGTGAGCCGGTCCTTCGCCGCGCGGTAGAACTCCTCGCGGAAGAGGACTTCGCCGGGGCCGATGGGGTCCGTCGAATCCACGATGATGACGTCGAAACTCTCCTTCGCCTCCTCCACGAACTTCGCGCCATCGGCGAAGACGAGGTTCAGGCGCGGATCGTCGAAGGCGCCCGCCGAGATCTGCGGGAGCTGCGCCTTGCAGAAGTCCGTCACGGCGGGATCGATCTCGACCATGGTGACATGCTCGACGCTCTTGTGACGGATCACTTCGCGCAGGATGCCGCCATCGCCGCCACCGATGATGAGGACGCGCCTCGCCTTTCCATGCGCGAGGATCGGCACATGGGTCATCATCTCGTGATAGATGAACTCGTCGCGTTCCGTGACCTGGGTGATGCCGTCGAGCGCCATCATCCGGCCGAAGAGACCGTTCTCGAAGATCACCAGATGCTGCTGGCCGGTTTCTTCCTCATAGAGCACCTTGTCGGCGCGGAAGGCGCAGGTGAAACCCTCTTTCTCATAGAGGGTTTCGACCACCCAGCGTCCGCTGGCGCCCGCCGCCATCAGACCATGCCCTCGCCGCGCAGATGCTCTCCCACGCGGATGTCGGAAGGCTGGAACGCCTCACGCAGAACCTCGATCGCGTTGTGCGGTTCGGCCTCGCCGCACATGAAGACGTCGAGCGCCGCATAGTCGGCCTCGGGCCAGCTATGGATCGAGATGTGGCTCTCCGACAGCACCGCCACGCCCGACACGCCGCCATTCGGCGTGAAGTGATGGAGGTGGATGTGAAGCAGCGTCGCCTTCGACACTTCCACGCAACGCCTGAGCGTCGCCTCGATATGCGCAAGATCGTCCAGACGGCTCGCGCCGATCAGATCGATGATGAGATGCGTTCCGGCAAACCGCTTGCCGTCGCGCTCGATGAAGAAATCGGTGCGCTCGTCGGACGTGGTGCAACGCTCCACCGCCGAGTCGGCAACGGCGTGAACGGGAAACTCGAGTACTTCCGCCTGGGTCTTGCTTGAATCGCGATTCAAGTCGCTCCCCAATTGGAAGAGGGCATTGGATTCGGACATGAGTGCCTCTCCCCAACCAGTAGATGGACCTGGCCGACCGCACGCGGACGCTTCGCGCTCGCGCATCGGGGCCTATGGATATGTCATGCGTGGATGAACGCTGGGCGGGCTCCAACAAGGAGCCCCTGACGATTTCCGATGCCGGGCTGCGGTCGCTTACCCGGCTTGCGCGTCTTCAGTTGCAGGAAAATACAACGGACGTGCTCGGTTTGATCCGGGGCGTCAGCCCCTCAGACTGGAACCGGACATATGCAATCTCCCTCGAAACCCGGCGGAGGTAATCCAACAATGCCCACGGGGCATGCCGCCGAAATTGTCCAAAGAGACGCGTACGCCGTTACATAACCCGAGTCGGCCAGTGGCACGTGCGATTGCGTTCGAGGGCGAGAAGTAATGGCCATGCGCCCCGCTGTCAATCGCAGCAACATGAAACTTCATGAAAAATCCCGCGCGGGGCGATTTGCGAATGCGTGTGTGCGCAGCGTATCGCGCGCGCAGCAGCCGCGATGTTGAGTGAGCTTGAAAGGGAAGCGAGACGACAAGGCGCCGGGGAATTGCCGGGCTTCGCGCGAAAGACGGGCGACAGGCGCCGCTCTTCGTTCGCGCGCGGCGGCCCTTCCCCATGACTGCGGGCCCGAGGCGGCGGGCCCGAGGCGGCGGGCCCGAGGCGGCGGGACGCGACAATTTTGCTGTTGATAATCATTCGCAGTTACTGCAGGCTCGATCTCCCGGTGCAGACATCCCCCCACGAGCCCCCGGAACGCCAAGGAGACGCCCATGAAGACCGCCGAAGCCCCGCTCGACATTTTCTCGTCCAAACCCGCCAGGAGTTACGCGCCGGACCAGCCGCTGGCCGAACTCGGCTTCGCGGAGCAGTTTCTCGTCTGGAGCCTGCGCGTGCAGTGGCGCGTATCGGACGAGGGGGCGGAGCGATCCGTGCTTCTGCAGCGCGCCTTCGATGCGCTCGACCTGCCCGGCGGCGCGGCCATGGTGGCCGAACTCGCAGGCGCATTGACGCGCACCGTGCAGCGGCCGCTTTCGATCCCCTGCCCGCGCTGGCGGGTGCTGACGAGCGACGAGGTGCGCCTGCTCAATTTCGTGGCGGCGCTGCAGCGGCAAGGCGCTTCCCCGCGCGCGACGCTGGACCCGGCCTGGGCAGCGGCGCCCTGCGGCGCCTCGCCCATCTGGGTTCCTGCGCAGCGGCTGGCGCTGGCGCTTTCATCGGCGGGGCTCACGCTTGGCAGCGCGCATGCCCCGGCATCGCCCTTTCCCGAGGCGATGCCGCGCATGCTGCATTAGTGCCCGTTACCGTTTCAGGGAACAACATCGTCATTGCGAGGAGGCCGCAAGGCCGACTCACTAAAACTCGGAAAGCTCCCGCTCAATCAGCCGAAGTTACGGGCGTCCGCGAGCGCGCCCATGCGCGACGCGATGGCGAAGAATTCGGAGATCGTGTCGTCGATGATTTCCTTCGCCGTCTTCACACGGTCGATGAGGCCCGCCGTTTCGCCCGCAAGGCCGACGGCGGCTTCCATGTCGCCGCCGAAATAGAGATCGAGAATGCGGGCGAAGGTGTCCGCGGGCATCAGGCCCTCTTCATGGATCTTCGCCGTGCGCTCCGTCTTCAGCGCGCGGATGCAGGGCGTCGACTTCTTGTTGAGCACATAGGTGCCCGTCTCCTTCGCATCGACAATCGCCTGTTTGTAGTTCTGGTGCACCGGGCTTTCGGCGCAGCTCACGAAGCGCGTGCCCATCTGCACGGCCTCGGCACCGAGCGCGAAGGCGGCGGCCATGCCCTTGCCGTCGCAGATGCCGCCTGCGGCGATCATCGGAATATCCGTGCGGGCTCGGATCGCCTGCAACAGAACGAGCGTGCCAACCTCTTCGGGGTTCTTGAAGCCGCCGCCCTCGGTGCCTTCGACGACGAGGCCGTCGATACCCGCATCGACGCATTTCATCGCGGCATCGACGGTGGGGACCGCGTGATAGACGGTGATGCCCGCATCGTGGAGCGGCGCGATGAACTTTGCCGGGCTGCCCGCCGAGGTCGTCACGAACTTCACGCCCGCGTCGCAGACGAAGCGAAGCATGGCATCGTCCTTCAGGAAGCGGATCGGCAGGTTGACGCCAAAGGGTGCATCCGTCAGTTCACGCATCTTCAGGATTTCGGCCTTGCAAGCCTCGGTTTCGCCCGACGATGTCTCGATGATGCCGAGGCCGCCTGCCTTGCAGACGGCGGAGGCGAGCTGAGAGCGGGCGATCCAGCCCATCGGCGCCTGGACGATCGGATATTTCGAGCCCGTATGGGCGAGGACGCGGTTCATGATTTCTCCCCGGATCGATTGATTTTCCTTGGCGCGAAGTAGGCCCCAGCCGAACGCCAACCGCAAGACCGGCGGGCGAAAGAAAAAGGCGCGGGAGCAATCCCGCGCCTTCCGACGTTCGTGTTCAGGTTCGGTATTTCAGGAACCGCTCAGCGGAAATGCCCGTAGGCACGCATGACGGCTTCCGACAATTCCTTGTAGGCGCCTTCGACGCCTGTCTTGATTTCGTCGAACGCGCCTTCACCCTGCTTCGCCAGTTCGGCGACGCGGGCACGCAAACGGGCGCGATCCGCCTTGAGCTGCTTGAGGACGCTCGAATAACGCTTCTCCGTATCCTTCAGCGCCTTCTTCGCTTCCTTCTCGGCCTTGTCGACTTCCTTTGAAAGTTTGGCGACCTGCTTTTCGAGTTCCTTCTTCAGCTTCGCCTTTTCTGGCGGCAGCTTGCCGGAGGTCTTCCGGGCGGGTTTTTTCGCCGGTTTCGCTGCGGCGGTCTTCTTTGCCGCGGTCTTCTTTGCGGCGGTCTTCTTTGCGGCAGGCTTTTTCGAAGCCGGTTTCTTCGCCGCCGGTTTCCTTGCGGATGCGGACTTGCCGGATGCTGCCTTCTTCGCCGCGGGCTTGCTTGCGGCGGGAGCGGCCGCTCCGCCAGTTGCGGGCGTCACTTCGGCGGCGGCGACGGTTCCCGCCCGGCGGGACGCCGTCTTGCTCTTCGCGGTCTTGCGGCCCGCCGCCGTCCCACGCCTCCTGCGCGTATCGCTCATGATCGAATGCCTCGACTTGATTTGGGCCTCGGGCGCACGGGGCGCCGACAATTGAGAGTGACGCGAATATCGGGGCGTTTCAAGGGCGCAGGCCCTTGCGCGGGGCGGCGTTGGCAATTTCGTAAGACCTTCCGGCTTTAACTGGGGCTGCGACGCGGGAGGGGCGAACGCGCCTTCCGGATAAATCCGCATACGTAGCGAGATAGAGATGGCGGCCGGATTCGAGATGGCGGGAAAGCCCCCGACGACGACGCACGAGGACGCGCCGGTCGTGATGCTCGTTCACGGCATGTGGAGTCGCCCACATGTCTGGGACAATTTCCGGCAGTTCTTCGAGGCGCGCGGCTATCGCGTGATCACGCCGACGCTGCGCTTCCACGATACGGAACCGGGCGATGCGCCGCATCCCTGTCTCGGCGAAACGAGTCTTTCCGACTATCTCGAAGGACTGATCTGCGAAATCGGACGGCTGCGGACGAAGCCGCTCGTCATCGGCCATTCGATGGGCGGCCTGCTCGCCCATATCCTTGCGGCGCGCGGCTTCGCCCGTGCCGTCGTCGGCCTTGCGCCCGCACAGAATGCGGGCGTCTTCAATCACGATCTGCGTTCGGTCTGGATCTTCCGCCGCGAATTCGTCCGCCGCGGCTTCTGGCGCGAACCGCAACTGCCTTCCTTCGAGGCGATGCGCTATGGCGTGATGAACCGGCTTCCCGAACGCGACAGGGAAGACCTTTATTCGACGCTTATCCATGAGTCGGGGCGCGTGACGCTGGAGATCGGCTTCTGGTTCCTCGACCGGCAGCGGACGACCTGGATCAATCCCGCCGATGTGGCCTGCCCCATGCTCTTCATGACGGGGACGGAGGACAAGCTGACGCCGCTCTGGCTGACGCACCGCCTCGCCGAACCCTATGGCGAGAAGCTGAAGGTGGAGGCGCTGCGCGGCCATTCGCACTGGCTGCCCGCCGAGCCCGGCTGGGAGCGGATCGCCGAGCGGGCCGCGGCCTTTTTCGAAACCGAGGCGCCGGAAATAGCGCGCCGGATGGCGGCTCAGGCCGCCCCGGGTCTGCGCGGGCTCGTCACCGCCTATCAAGCCGCCCGCTGAACGGGACGGGCGCCGTCACTCCGCCGCCGCGCGGGAAACGGGCGCTGGCTTGTGACCGCGCACGAGCTTGCCCGGAAGCGCGCCTGTCGGCTTTCCATCGCGATAGATGACCTCGCCGCTGACAATGGTGGCGACATAGCCTTGCGCCTCCTGCATGAGGCGGCGCGCGCCGGACGGCAGGTCATAGACCATGTGGGGCGGGAGGAGGCGCAGATTGTCGAAATCGATGACGTTCACATCCGCCTTCATGCCCGGCGCGATGAGGCCGCGATCCAGCAGGCCGACGGCTTCCGCCGTGTCGCGCGTCTGGCTCTTCACCACGAAGGGAAGATCGAGACGCTCGCCGCGGACGCGGTCGCGGCACCAATGGGTGAGCATGTAGGTCGGCACGCTGACATCGCAGATGACGCCGACATGCGCACCACCATCGGAAAGACCGAAGACCGTGTTCGGATTGCGCATCATGGCGAGCGCATTTTCGAGATCGAAGTCGTAGTAGTTGTGGAGGGGGAAGAAGAGGAAGTTCCGGCCTCCGTTCGCCGTCAGAATGTCGTAGACGATCTCGTCCGGGTTCACGCCGCCCTGCTTCGCGCGGGCGCCGATGCTTTCCTCCGGCGAGGGTTCGTAATTCGGCGGATCGCCGAGTTCGAACATCTTGTGATAGGCACCCGCCAGCGAATTGAGGAAGGGGTGGCCCGGTTCGAGGCTTTCGGAAAGAAGCTGCGCGCGGAAGGCGGGATCGCGCATGATGGCGACGCGTTCTTCCAGAGGCTTGTCGGCTATGGCCCGATAGGAGGGCCGCGTCAGGAAAGGGTGAACCGAGCCCTGAAGGCCGAGCATGAGGCCGACGGGGCGGCCCTGCACCTGCGCCTTGATGGGGAGGCCGCGGCCTGCCGCCTTGTCGAGGCGGGAGAGAAGGTCGCGCCACTGATCCGGCATCACATCGGCCTGCACCAGCGAGAAGCTCAAGGGACGGCCCGAAATCTCGACCAGCTTTTCAACGAGCGAGAATTCGTGATCGATCTCGCGGAAGTCCGATACCCATTGGAGGACGCCGGCCCCGGCTTCCTTCAGGCCCTCGGCAATCGCCATCATTTCCTTGTCCGCGGCGCCGATGGTCGGCGTGAGGTCGCCGTCGCTCGTGCGATGCGCGACGGTGCGCGAGGTGGAGAAGCCGATGGCGCCCGCCTTGATCGCGTCGCGCACGATGTCGCGCATCTCGGCGACTTCGTCATCCGTCGCCGCTTCGCGCTTCGCGCCGCGCTCGCCCATGACATAGACGCGCACCGCGCCATGCGGCACCTGCAGGGCGACATCGACGTCATGCGGGAGTTGCTCGACCGCATCCATATAGTCGGCAAAGCTCTCCCAGTTCCATGAGAGACCTTCATGGAGCGCGGCGCCGGGAATATCCTCCACGCCTTCCATGAGGCGGATGAGGCGGTCGTGATCGGCCTTGCGGACGGGCGCGAAGCCGACACCGCAATTGCCCATGACGACCGTGGTGGAACCATGAATCGAGGACGGCGTCATGCGGCTGTCCCATGTCACCTGGCCGTCGTAATGCGTGTGGATGTCGACCCAGCCGGGGGTGACGAGAAGGCCCGAGGCGTCGATCTCCTCGCGGCCCTTCTCGCGTATTTCGCCAACAGCGACGATCACGCCCTTGTCGATTGCGACATCGGCCTTTTTCGGCGCACCGCCGGAACCATCCACGACCGTTCCGCCGCGGATCACGAGATCCACTTCCGCCATCTCTCCCTCCTCAAGCCGTTCATTCTTGTTGAGGGCAGTCTAAAGCCCTTCACCGCTTCATGGAAACGATGAAGGGCGAGGGGCTTACTCGACCTTGTCGAGCTGAACCGCCCGCAGCATGGCCTCTGTCTGCATGGCCGACATCTTCGCGGTCTCAAGGTTTTCATCCGCGAGGCCGGATTGCGCCTTTTCGAGGGCGGCCTCAAGGGCGGATTTCGCGACGTCATCCTGCGTATCGGGGATCGCGCCATTGCCGAGCGCCTTGCAGGGATTGAGCTCCTTCGGCGCGAAGCCTTCTCCCTCCGGACCGACAAGGCAATTCACCGTGTGATGGAGATGGGTGCGCACGCCGTCTATATCGCCGGCGCCCGCGGCGAAGCCCGCATGTTTGGCGGCGGCCTCGATTTCCTTCGCGGGCTGGGGTTCGGCGGCGAGAGCGACGCCCTGCGCTAGCATGAGAGCGCCTGCGGCAAGCACTCCGATTTTCATAACCTGCTGGATAGATTTCATTTCTTTTCCTCTCCCGTTGCGTTGGAGCACGAGGCGGAGCCTACACCCCGTTAAAGGGGTTAACGCAACCCGCGACCCCAAAGTTGCGCTGGGGAAGCGAAGAGATTATGCTCCACGGCCTAGGGTGAAGACCCTAAATCCGGCCGGGGCTTTCAAAGGCGCGCTGAATACGCGACGGGGCCCGCACGGAGAGAAAGAATTCGGCGTCCAAAAACAAAAACAGGCGCGGATAGGAGCGAAAGGCCATTCCGAGAGGGATGGCCTTTCTGCTTTTCGGCCTTGCCGGACGGTTCAGGCGCGGCGCGCCGCGAGACGGACGAGCGTTCCGGAGAGGCTTGCAGCCAGTATGACGAGCGCCATGGGCAGCGCCGAGCCGTCATTGAAGGCGCCAACGAGACCGCCCATGACCGCAGCCAGGGCGAATTGCAGGATACCCGTGAGGGCGGAAGCGGAGCCCGCATTTCCGTCCGCGCGCGCCATGGCGGCGGCCGTCGCATTCGCGCCGACGAAACCGTATGACGAGACGACAAGGAAGATGCAGGCGGCGAGCGGCAAGAACGCTTGCGGCATGAAGAGGGTGAAGCCGAGAAGCGCGAGCGCGGCGGCGAGATGGAACGTCATCGCGGCCTTGAGAATGGCGCGGCCCGAAATGCGCCGCAGCAGCAGCGCATTCACCTGCGATGCCGCGATGAGGCCGGCCGCATTGACGCCGAAAAGAATGGCATAGGCTTCCGGCGCAAGGCCGTGCAGCCCGATGAAGACGAAGGGCGAGCCGGTGATATAGGCGAACATGGCGGAAGACAGAAGCGCATTGGCAAGCGCGAAGGCGAGGAAGGGACCATCCATGCAGAGCGCGAGATAGGCGCGCCCGACACCGGCGAGGCTGAGCCCGCGATGACGCTTTTCAGGCGGCAGCGTTTCGCCGAGGCCGAAGAAGACCGCCGGAATGCACAGCGCGCCGAAGGCGGCGAGCACCCAGAAGATCACCTGCCATTCGAAATTCGCGATGAGAAAACCGCCGATCACCGGTGCGAGGATGGGCGCGAGGCCCATGACAAGCATCAGCAGGGAATAGACCTGGGCCGAGGCGCGCTCGTCGAAGAGGTCGCGCACCATGGCGCGCGAGGCGACGATGCCCGCGCAGCCGCCAAGCGCCTGCAGGAGACGCGCGGCCGAGAGGCTGGCGATGTCCGACGCAAAGGAGGCCCAGACGGAAGCTGCCACGAAAACCGCGATGCCGAGAAGAAGCGGACGCAGACGGCCCAGACTGTCCATCACCGGGCCGAGAATACCCTGCCCCACGGCGAGGCCGACGAAGAAGACGGCGAGCGTCGTCTGCACCGCGCCGGGGGCGACCCCGAAATAATCCGCAATCGCCGGGAAGGCCGGCAGATACATGTCGATGGAAAGAGGCGCGAAGGCGATCAGCGCGCCGAGAATGACGATGAAACGGATGCGGGAGCCGAGGGATTGAGATGCATTCATTTTATATCTTTCTCGCGATCCCTCATCCGCGTCTCATATAGGCGAAAGGGCCGCTTCATGAAAGCGGCCCTTCCTGCCTTTTTCCGAACGCGGTCTTCCCGGAGCCCTTCAGCGCCCCGCGCGAAAAATCAGATCTTCTTCTCGCCCTGCCAATAGGCGTCGCGGATGTTGCGGCGAAGCACCTTTCCGCTCGGCATGCGCGGAAGCTCCTTCACGAAATCGACGGAGCGCGGACGCTGATAGCCGGGCAGATTTTCCGCCGCGAAGGCGAGCAGCTCCTTCGCCATCTCGTCGTCCGGACGATAACCCTCGTTGAGTTCCACGACGAGCTTCACCTCCTCGCCCCATTCATCGTTCGGCACGCCGACGGCGGCGGCATCCGCGACGGCGGGATGTTTCAGCACTTCCTGATCGATTTCCGCCGGATAGATGTTCACACCGCCGGAGATGATCACTTCCGCACTGCGGCCGGTGAGGAAGAGGAAACCGTCCTCGTCGATATAACCCATGTCGCCCATGGTGTAGAAATCGCCGCGATAGGCGCCTTCGGTTTTTTCCGGCGCCTTGAAATATTCGAAGCGGCCCTGCTCCGGCGCCTTGAAATAGACGGTGCCGACGGCATTGGCGGGGAGCGGCTTCCCGTCCTCGTCGTGGATTTCGACGACCACACCCGGCAGCGGCTTGCCGACGCTACCCTTTTTCTTCGGGAATTCGTGACTGTCGATGAATATGCCGCCGCCTTCCGTCGCCGCGTAGTATTCGAAGACGACGGGCCCGAACCAGCCGATCGCGCCTTCCTTCACATGAACGGGACAAGGCGCGGCGCCATGCAGAATCCAGCGCAGAGAGGAAGTGTCGTATTTCGCCTTCGTCTCTTCGGGCAGTTGCAGCATGCGATGCAGCATGGTGGGCACGACATGCGTATGCGTGATGCGATGGCCGGCGATGAGACGCAGCGTCTCTTCCGCATCCCACTTGTCCATGAGCACGCAGCCGACGCCGGCATTGAGCGGGAAGGAGAGGTTCAGCGCGAGGGGCGCTGCGTGATAGAGCGGGCCGGTGACGAGCGCGATGTCGCCCGCGCGGAAGGCAGCCGTTTCGGTGAGTTTCATGAGAAGCGGCGAGACGGGCGCCGCCTGCTTGCGGTAGACGCCTTTCGGGTGGCCGGTGGTGCCGGAGGTATACATCATCTGCGAGCCGAGGACGGGATCGGCGAGATCGCTTCCCTCCTCCGCCGCGAGCGCATCGTCATACGAAACGAAACCGTCGATCGCGCCGCCGACCGCGAGCTTCGCGACGAGGGCGGACGACATGGATGCCGCTTCGACCGCGCTCGCCCGGAAGCGCGCATCGGCCACGAAAGCCTTTGCCTCGCAATTGTCCACGATGTAACCGACTTCCGAGCCCTTCAGATGCCAGTTGATCGGCGTCATGCGGAATCCGCCGCGCTGACAGGCGGCAATCGTTTCCACGAATTCCGGCCGGTTGGAACACATGAGCGCCACGGCATCGCCCGCCTTCAACCCCTGACGGCGCAATGCGCGCACGAGACGGTTCGCATTCGCGTTGAGTTCGGCATAGGAGCGGTTGCCCGCCTCGGAGATCACGGCCGGGCGGTCCGGCGCCTGCGCCGCATGCCAGGCCAGCACCATTCCGGATGCCGCCGCTTCCTCGCGCGTCCAGTCTTTCGCAGATTCCGCAATGGACATCGCCCGTCCCTCCCTTGTTGTTGTTGTTCTTTGTTGTTTGTTCTTTTTTGTGGGGCGCCTTGCTGACGCCTTTTTTAGTTCGCAGTTTCCCCGCATGATATTGGACAGGCGGGGGCTCCCCGGCGTCAAGCAATTCGCGCGGACCTCGTCCGCGCTTCTTTTCGGGGGTGTTCCGGCAATGCGACGAGGGTTTGCGGCCAGTTTTCTCGCGGTCCTGACGATGTTCGGCGGGGGAGCCGCGGCCAGGGCGGATAATTTCGCCGGCGGCGACCGCGAATTCCTCACGCTGCAATCGGAAAACGACCTCTTCGCGAACCTCACCAACACGGACAGACACTACACGAACGGTTTGCAGGCGGCCTGGCTGTCGCGGCCGCAGACGGACCTGCCCGTCTGGCTGACGGATTTCTCGTCTCCGCCGGTCTATTCGCTGCTCTTTCCCACCGGCAATTTCGACAAGAAGAGCCATCGCATCGGCGTCGCGCTCGGCCATGCGATCTTCACGCCGGACGACACGCAGACAACCGCCTATCAGCCGAGCGAACGGCCCTATGCGGCATGGCTTCACATGACCTTCTCGCTGCAGAGCGTGCGCGCGAGCAGCGTAACGGGAGAGGCCTGGCAGGACCAATGGAAGCTCGATCTCGGTGTCGTCGGTCCCGCCGCGCAGGGAGAGTTCGTGCAGAACAACTGGCACAAGCTGATCGGCGCGGAAGAAGCGAATGGCTGGCGCTGGCAGATCCAGGACGAGATCGGCGTGAACCTGAGCTTCGAGCGCGCGTGGCGAAGCTCGACCTTCGATACGCCGAGGGTCGCCGGGCTGCAGACGGACTTCATTCCCTACACGATCGTCTCGCTCGGCAATGTGCAGACCTATGCGGGTCTCGGGGGAACACTTCGTCTGGGATTCTCATTGCCGGACGATTTCGGCCCGACGCGCGTCTATCCCGGCGTCGGCGGCGCGGAATGGTTCGAGCCGTCCGCGGAAGGCTGCAACTGCTACGTGTTCGCTGGGTTCGAGGGACGCGCGGTCGGCCGCGACATCACGCTCGACGGCAACACCTTCCGCGACAGCCCGAGCATCGACAAGCGCCACTTCGTCTATGACGCGAAGCTCGGCGCCGTCTTCATCGTCTGGGACACGCGCATCTCCTTCACGCATGTCTTCCGCAGCCGCGAATATGAAGGCCAGCCGAAACCCGACCAGTTCGGCTCCGTTGCGGTCAACTTCGCGTTCTAGCTCCTATTCGGGCTTCCTGTAGTCGCGCACTTCTTCCGGGTCGTGCTCGGCGGCACGGCGCTTGCCTTCCTTCTCGGCCTTTTCGAGATCGCGGCGGTCGTCCTCGACGGCGCTGCGCGCCGCCTCGGCCGCTTCGCCGACACGGCCTTCCTTCACGAATTCCTGCTGATCCCTGTTATAGGCACGCGCCGCCGAACGGCTGCCCTCTCCTTCATTTTCAGGGTCGTCATTGACCTTTGCCAGCACCTGTCTGGAATCCCTTTTCTGATTGCCCATTGCCGTCCTCCTTCGATGTCAGGCGAAGATGAATGCAATGAGAAAACGCATGGGCGGGAGTGGCGTTCCCCATGCATTCCATAATCCAATTGCGCTTGTCTTTGCCTCCACGCTTCGCATGATGGGCAGGCATGCCGACTCAAGGACCGCAGAAGAAGAAAAACCATGACGCTGCCGCTCATTTCCGCCGACAACACATTCGGTCTTCTCTTTGCCTTTCTGGGGCTTGCCGCTTTCGGCTTCTGGTCTGAGAGGACGAGGCTCGGGCAATGGATCTCGGGCGTGATCCTGACGATCCTCGCGGGCACGCTTCTCGCCAATCTCAGGATCGTTCCCTTCGCTTCCGACTTTCACGACATGGTCTGGGGCTATGCGGTGCCGCTGGCCATTCCGCTGCTGCTCTTCAAGGCGGACCTGAAGAAGATCCTGCCCGAAAGCGGGCGGATGCTGATTGCCTTCTTCATCGCGGCGCTCGGCACGGTGGCGGGCGTGCTTGCGGGTTTCTCGCTGATCGACATGGGGCCGCAGGGGCATCTCGTCGCGGGCGCGCTGGGCGCGAGCTGGATCGGCGGCTCGATGAACTTCGCGGCGGTCGCCCAGGCGACGGGGCTGAGCGAGAACGGCGCGCTGACCGCCGCCACCGCGGCGGCCGACAATGTGATGGCGACCTTCTTCATCGCGCTGCTGCTCCTTCTGCCGGGCTGGAAGCTCCTTACACGGTTCATCCCCTCCAGGATCATCGAGGCGGAGGAATATGAGCATGAGCACGAGGCGGAAACGGAAAAGCACCCGCTCGACATGGGCGCGCTGGCGCTGCTGCTGTTCCTGTCCGCGGCCTGCTGCTTCGCGGGCTTCGAAATCGCGGCGCTTCTCGGCATTCCGAAGTATGGCGTGCTCTTCGTCACCCTCGCCGCGCTTCTCGTCGCCAATCTTTTCCCGCGGCAGATGGAGCGGCTTCATGGCGGCTTCGATCTCGGCATGTTCTTCATGTATGTCTTTTTCGGCGTGATCGGCGCGGCGGCGGATGTCGTTCTGATGGTGGAGACGGCGTTGCCGATCTTCTTCTTCGTCTTCACGATGGCGGCGGTTCATCTCGCCTTTGTGCTCGCCGGCGCAAAACTCTTCCGCATCGACCTTGCGGAGGCGCTCGTCATTTCGAACGCGGTGGCGGTGGGACCCGCGACGGCAGCGGCCATGGCGGCGGGACGGAGCTGGCGCGCGCTGGTGACGCCCGGCGTCATGCTCGGCGTGCTCGGCTATGCGGTGGCGAATTTCATCGGCATCGCGCTGGCGCAGTGGCTGGGGTGACCGGGCCGATTGCGAGCTTACCCCAATCCCGATAGAACGGCGGCAAAGCCATACACGCCAAACGGAGAGACCCCATGTCAGAGCCCGTCATTCTCGTCGAAAAGTCCGGCGCCGTCGCAACCGTCACGCTCAACCGCCCGGGCGCGATGAACGCGCTTTCGCGGGAGCTGCGCACCGCCATTGCGGAGACTTTCGAGGCGCTGGAAGCGGACCCGAATATCCGCGTCGCCATCCTCACCGGCGCGGGCAAGGCCTTCTGCGCCGGGCTCGACCTGAAGGAACTGGGCTCCGACACGGGCGGCATCAACGCAACGATCGGCGACAAGGACCCTGTGACTTCCATCGGGCAGTTCTCCGGCCCCGTCATCGGCGCGATCAACGGCGTTGCGATCACGGGCGGCTTCGAGCTCGCGCTCGCCTGCGACGTTCTCATCTGCTCAGAGAATGCGCGCTTCGCCGATACGCATGCGCGCGTCGGCATCCTGCCGGGCTGGGGGCTCAGCCAGAAGCTTTCGCGCGCCATCGGCATCTACCGCGCGAAGGAGCTTTCGCTCACGGGCAATTTCCTCTCCGCGCAACAGGCGCAGGAATGGGGCCTCATCAACCGCGTGGTGACGGCGGAAGAGCTTCTCCCCGTTTGCCGCAAGCTTGCCGAGGACATGCTCTCCGTCGTGCCGGAATGCCTGCCCGCCTACAAGAAACTCATCGATGACGGTTTCGCGGAAGCCTTCGGAGAGGCGCTGAAGACGGAGCGGAAAGTTTCGAGCGCGGCGAACAAGGCGGTGACGCCGGACGCCGTGGCCGAGCGCCGCAAGGGCATCCAGGAACGCGGCAAGCAGCAGGCTTCCTAATCTTCCTTCTCCATACGGGCGTGTTCCCAGGAAATCAGGAGCACGCCCGCGAAGACGGTGCCGAAGCCCGCAAGATGGACGATGCGGAACTCCTCTCCCAACAGAAGATAGGAGAGGAGAAGCGCGGAAACGGGCATGATGCCCATGAAGGCGGCGGCGACCGCGCCTTCCGCCTTCGCCAGTCCCGAATACCAGAGCCATGTGCCGAGCGAGAGCGTGCCCGCGCCATACCAGATGGCGGCGGCCCATGCGCCCGCGCTCACCTGTGCGACGTCGAAATCCGGCCATTGCCAGATGGCGAAAGGCAGAAAGAGCGGTACGGAAAGCGCGCTGGCCAGGAAGGCGACGAGCACGGGATCGGCATGTTCGGACATGCGCTTGCCGAGCAGCGTGTAACAGGCCTCGCAGCAGACCGCGCCGAAGACAAGCGCCGCGCCGAACCAGACTTCCGAGCCGCCGCCGCCTCCGCTCCCCTGCCCCAGTTGCAGGAGAAGCACGCCCGCGACGGCGAGCGCGATAGCGGCGAGTTTCCGCCATGTCGGGCTGTCGCCGAAAAAGAGCATGGAGGCAGCGGCCGTGACCGCGGGCGCCGTGCTCATGACGATGGCGCCGACGACGCCCGAGACCATGCCCATGCCGTAGAGCATGAGCGCGGAAAAGCCGAACATGCCGAAAAGCGCGATGAGGCAGACGGTGATCCAGTCGCGCCGGGTGAACCCCCTGAGTGCGCCGCGCCCGCTCCAGGCGAAGGGAGCCAGAACCAGTGCGCCGAGACCGACGCGGAAGGCCGAGCCGACAAAGACCGGCATCGCCCCCGTCACGATCTTGCTTACCGGCGTCGCCGAGCCGAAAACCGCCATGCCGAGCGCAAGACGGAGGCGGGTCAGGCGCCCCTTCTCTTTCAAGCCGGACATGAACGCTCCTTGAAGTCTGCTCTTGCGGATCGAGCGGGACGGGCTTCACCGTAAAAACAGGCAGAATACAGGTAAGTTCCCGATCTTCGCTTCGAAGGGGGAAATCCGCTATTCTCTCTCCAAACGCCATCAGAGCATTCCGGGAGGGAACCCATGAGCCATGACATCGTGATCCGCGGCGGGACCGTGTTCGACGGAACGGGCGCGAAGCCTATCGAGGCCGATATCGCCATCGACGGCGCAACCATCGTCGCGGTCGGCAAGGTTTCGGGCTCGGGCGCGGAAGAGATCGACGCGCGCGGCCAGATCGTGACGCCGGGCTTCGTCGACGTTCACACGCATTACGACGGGCAGGTGACCTGGGACCCCTATCTCCAGCCCTCGACCTTTCACGGCGTGACCACCGCCATCATGGGCAATTGCGGCGTCGGCTTCGCGCCCTGCAAGCCCGAACAGCGCGAATGGCTGCTTGGGCTGATGGAAGGTGTCGAAGATATTCCGGGTACGGCGCTTGCCGAAGGCATCAAGTGGAACTGGGAGAGCTTCGCCGAATATATGGATGCGGTGGAGGCCTCGCCGCTTGCGCTCGACGTGGGCCTGCAGGTGCCGCATGCCGCCGTCCGCGCCTATGTGATGGGGGACCGCGCACCGGCGCTCGAACCCGCCACGGAAGCGGAGACGGCGGAGATGGGCCGCCTCGTCGTGGAGGCGCTGGAAGCCGGCGCGCTCGGCTTTTCCACTTCGCGCACGGTGAAACATAAAGACGTGAAGGGCGGCTCGACGCCGACGCTGAAGGCCGAAGCGATGGAGCTGCACGGCATCGCGCGCGCCATGGGCAAGGCTGGCAAGGGCGTGCTGCAGCTCATCGCCGACTTCAAGCAGACGGATGAGGAATTCGCGATGCTGCGCGGCATGGTCGAGCTTTCGGGCCGTCCGATGTCGATCACCATCGAACAGGACGACCGCTGGCCGACCGTCTGGAAGCGCGTGCTCGACAATATCGCCGCGGCCAACGCGGACGGGCTGCCGATCCGCGGCCAGGTGCCGCCGCGCGCGACGGGGCTGCTGCTCGGGCTTACCGCCTCGCTCAATCCCTTCATCATGCACCAGACCTTCCGCCAGATCTGGGGGGCGCCGCTCGAGCAACAGTTGAAGGCGCTGCGGGACCCCGAATTCCGCGCGAAGCTGCTGGCCGAGGAACCCGACTATCCGGCGGGCGAGATCATCGAGATGATCTGCACCGCCTATCACAAGATGTTTTCGCTGGGCGAACGGCCGAACTACGAGCCCGCGCCGGAGGAAAGCGCGAAGGCGGTGGCCGAACGCACCGGACGCCACCCGCGCGAAGTCGTGCTCGACTGGATGCTGGAGCGCGACGGCAAGGCGCTCATCTATTTCCCGCTGATGAACTACACTTGCGGCAGTCTCGCCGACGTGGAAACCATGCTCACCCATCCGAACACGGCCTTCGGCCTTTCGGATGGGGGCGCGCATTGCGGCATTATCTGCGATGCGAGCTTCCCCACCACGCTGCTCACCCATTGGGGCCGCGACCGGACGAGAGGCAAGAAGCTGCCGCTCGAATGGCTCGTCCACGGACTCACGGGCCGCAACGCGGCACTGGTCGGCCTCGGCGACCGGGGCATCCTCGCGCCCGGCATGAAGGCGGATGTCAATGTGATCGATTTCGACCATCTGACGCTCTATTCCCCCCATATCGTCAACGACCTGCCCGCGGGTGGAAAGCGGCTGATCCAGAAGACGGACGGCTATACGGCGAGCATCGTTTCGGGCGCGGTTTCCTTCCGGAACGGAGAGCCGACCGGCGCGTTGAAGGGGAAACTCGTTCGCGGGGCGCAAGAGCGGCCGGAGGGCGCGCGCATCCCCGCTGCGGCGGACTGATTGAAGTCAGTTCACACAAGAAATTCCTGCCTTCCGGGCGGGCTTTGCCTCCGCCCGGAAAGCTGCCCTAATTTGGTCACGGTGGCGGACCAAAAGAGCGCGTTTCGCCGGTCCGCCCGCGCGAAGACGACGGGGCTGGGCCGTCCATATTCGAACCGTTTTCCCAGTTTGCTGCGCCTGACGGACGATAGATGGACAAGCCCGAACCCGCTCCCGAGAAGAAGCCCGTAAACCCCCGCTCCTGGCGGCACTCCGTCTTCGTGCGGCAGGCCGCCTTCCTGTTCCTCGTCCTGCCGCTCGTCATCGCGGCGAACCTTGCCATCTGGGCAGCGTTCAACCAGCCGCATCACGCGGAAGCCTGGACTGGCGAGATCGTGGGCCTCAGCTACAGCCCCTATCGCCAGGGGCAGGACCCGACGCAGAACAAGCATCCGAGCCTGTCGGAAATCGAAGCCGACATGAAGCTTCTCTCCGGCACGGTGCAGGCCATCCGCAGCTACAGCGTGGTGCGCGGGCAGCAGCACATTCCCGAACTCGCCTCGCAATACGGGCTCTCCGTCGCCGCCGGCGCATGGATCGGGCCGGACCTCGAGCGCAACGAACGCGAATTGCAGCAGCTCATCGAGCTTGCGCCGCGGCGCAACGTCGTCCGCGTTCTCGTCGGCAACGAGGTCCTGCTGCGCAACGATATGCCGGTGGAAGAGCTCATCGCCTATATCAAGCGCGCGAAGCAGAAGATCTGGAAGCCGGTTTCGACCGCCGAACCGCCGCATATCTGGCTCAACCATCCCGAACTCGTGAAGGCGGTGGACTATATCGGCGTGCAGATCCTTCCCTATTGGGAAGGCATTCCGATCGACTATGCGGTCGATGCCGTGTTCGAGCGGCTCGACGAACTCCGCGCCGCCTATCCCGGCAAGCCCATCGTGGTGACGGAAGTGGGCTGGCCGAGCCGCGGCAAGATCATCCCGCGCCGTCCCTATCCCGGTCTGTCGGAGGCCGAGCTCAGCGCGGAGGCCGTGCCCTCGCTCGTCAATCAGGCGACCTTCATGCGCGAGTTCCTCAACCGCGCCAAGGCCGAGGACATCACCTATTACGTGATGGAAGCCTTCGACCAGCCGTGGAAAGCGGCGGAAGAAGGCGCGGCGGGCGCCTTCTGGGGCATCTACAATGCCGACCGGCAGCCGAAATTCCCAATGGCGGGCAGCATTTCCGAAGCGCCGGAATGGCGCTTCTGGGCGTCGCTCGCGGCGGGGCTCGCGCTCGTTCCCGCCATGCTCTTCATGTTGCGGCAGCGCCATGTGCGGCCTGCAGGCGTCGTCATCTTCGCTGTGCTGACGCAGCTCGCGGGCTCGGCCATCGCCTGGGCGGGGCTTTCGGTCACCGGCCTCTACTTCACCTGGGTGGGCGCGACGATCTGGAGCTTCCTCTTCTTCGCACAAGGCCTGCTTCTCATCGTGCTTCTCGCCGAAGCGATCGAATTCGTCGAGGTCATCTGGACGCGGCATGGCGAACGGCACTTCAAACCCTTCGACGAAAAGGCCGTGAGCCCGACGGTGAAGGTCTCGATCCATGTGCCGATCCACAACGAACCGCCCGAGATGGTGCGCGACACGCTGGCGGCGCTCTCGAAACTCGACTACGAGAATTACGAAGTGCTGGTGCTCGACAACAACACGGTGGACCCTGCCGTCTGGGAGCCGGTGCGCGACTATTGCGCGAAGCTCGGGCCGCGCTTCCGTTTCTTCCATCTCGAGAACTGGCCGGGCTTCAAGGCAGGCGCGCTCAATTTCGGTCTGGAAAAGACGGCGGAAGATGCCGAAATCATCGCCGTCATCGACAGCGACTATCAGGTCGAGCCGAACTGGCTGAAGACGCTCGTTCCCTATTTCGACAAGCCGGATGTGGGCTTCGTGCAGGCACCGCAGGATTATCGCGACCGGCACGAAAGCATGTTCAAGAACATGACCTATTGGGAATATGCCGGCTTCTTCCATATCGGCATGGTCCAGCGCAACAATTTCAACGCGATCATCCAGCACGGCACCATGACGCAGGTGCGCAAGAGCGCGCTGAAACGCGTGGGCGGCTGGGCGGAATGGTGCATCTGCGAGGATGCGGAACTCGGCATCAAGCTCTATCGCGCGGGCTATGACAGCGTTTACGTGAACCATTCCTTCGGGCGCGGGCTCACGCCCGACACGCTGGCGGGCTATATCAGCCAGCGGTTCCGCTGGGCCTATGGCGCGGTGCAGATCGTGAAGCATCACTGGGACGCGCTCGCGCCCTGGGCGCGCAGGAAGAGCGGGCTTTCGGGCGCGCAACGCTATTACTTCCTTGCCGGATGGCTGCCCTGGTTCGCGGACGGGCTCGCGCTTCTCTTCACGACGGCGAGCATCGTGCTCTCAGCCTGGGCGCTCTACCAGCCGAACATGATTTCGCTGCCGGTCGCCGCCTTCCTCATTCCGACCATCGGCAGCTTCGTCTTCAAGTTCGTGCGCTCGCTCTGGCTCTATGCCGTGCGCGTGAAGGATTGCAGCTTCCTCGAAAGCCTCGGCGCGGGCGTGGCCGCGCTCGGCCTCACGCATACGGTCGCGAAGGCGATGCTCAACGGCATGATCACGACGAGCAAGCCCTTCATCCGTACGCCGAAATGCGAGGACAAGCCGCCGCTCGCGGCCGCCTTCATCCAGGTGCGGGAAGAGGCGTTGATGCTCACAGCTCTCTGGGGCCTGGCCATTGCGCTCTTCGTCAGCCCCAACTTCGCGGACAGCCATTCGAGACTCTGGATCGCGGTGCTGCTGGTGCAGTCTGTGCCGTATGCGTCGGCCGTCCTGCTCTCGCTCATCAATGTGATGCCGTCGATCTTCCGCCCGAAGGAGAAGAGGGAAACGGCGGGCATCCTCTCGCCCGCCGAATAGCTTTCGGCGCAATACGATCAAAGAAGAAAGCGGCGGCCGCAATGCGACCGCCGCTCTTCATTTCTGCTCCTTGGCTTCTCAGCCTTTAATGAACGCGAGCAGGTCGCGATTGATCACATCGGCATTCACGGTCGCCATGCCATGCGAGAAGCCGGGATAGATTTTGAGCTCGCCCTTCTTCAGCAGCTTCACGGCGAGTTTGGCGCTTGCATCGATCGGCACGATCTGGTCGTCGTCGCCATGCATCACAAGCGTCGGCACATCTATCGCCTTCAAATCCTCCGTGAAGTCCGTCTCGGAGAAAGCCTTGATGCCGTCATAATGGGCCTTCGCGCCGCCCATCATGCCCTGGCGCCACCAATTATCGACCACGGCAGGCCTGGCTTCGACGCCTTCGCGGTTGAAGCCGTAGAAGGGGCCCGATGCGACGTCGCGATAGAAGCTTGAGCGATCCGCAGCGAGTGCGGCCCGGAAACCGTCGAACACTTCGATTGGCAAGCCGCCCGGATAGTCAGCGGTCTTGAGCATGATCGGCGGGACCGCGCCAATCAGTACTGCCTTGGCAACACGGCCCGGTTTCGCGCGGGCCACATAGCGCGCAACCTCGCCGCCGCCGGTGGAATGGCCAATGTGAACGGCATTCCTGAGATCGAGCGCTTCAACCACTGCCTCGACATCGGCGGCATAGTGATCCATGTCGTGGCCATCGGAGACCTGAGCCGAGCGGCCATGGCCGCGGCGATCATGAGCGACTACCCGGTAGCCCTGATTGACGAAGAAAGTGAGCTGGGCGTCCCAATCATCTGCGGAAAGCGGCCAGCCATGATGGAAGACGATCGGCTGCGCATCCTTCGGCCCCCAATCCTTGTAGAAGATTTCGACACCGTCTCTGGTCGTCACGTAAGTCATGATTTTCTCTCCTGCTTTCAGGGGCTCCGCAGCCTTGGCCGCGCCAATGATGGGGGGTAGGGACAGACCTGACGTAGCGGCCTGTGAAGACGCATGATCCTGCGTCCGGTTGGAGACGTGCCGCGCGGCACGGTCGATCACATCGGCGACTGCCGCCGCTTGTGTGATGAAAGCCACATGGCTGCCGGGAATGTCGACGATTTCTGCATCAATCCTCTGCGCCATGCCGAGCAGCATGCCCTCACCGAAGGCGCGATCCTCGCTGGCGATGACCGCCCAGCTGGGTTTGGATCGCCACGCGGCGTTCTCAAGCTTCGACTCGAAGGCCGACATGCGGATAGGCAGCTGCGAGTCGCGAAGGAACGCGGCATCGGCATCGTTCAAGTCGGCGGCGAAGCCGGATTGAAACCGGTCGGGCCGCACAATGCCGAAGCCGTCCTCGGAGACATCGATCACGAAGTCGGACGCCGCCGGATACCCCTCATATTGTCCGGCCGTCGTCTCGCCGGCATCGGGGGCGAGGGCGGACACATAGACGAGGCCGGAGACATTCGGATGCACGCCTGCCTCGGTGATGACCGTCCCACCCCAGCTATGGCCGACCAGGATCGCGGGGCCGCTCTGGCTTTCGAGCACGCGCGTCGTCGCGGCGACGTCGTCTTCCAGCGAGGTCAGCGGGTTCTGAACGATACTCACGCCATAGCCGCGCGCCGTCAGAATGTCGTAGACCCCCCGCCAGCCAGAGCCATCGACAAAGGCTCCATGCACGAGCACGACGTTGCGCACGGCCTGGTCTTCGGAAATGGTCTCAGTGGGTTCCGCTTGCGAGCACCCCGCCAGCAGCCCGACGGCTGCAGCAGCAAAAATCACACTACGAGCCTTGTCGATCATGGCAATCTCCATTAAGTCGTTAAGGATTAAATCGTATGCGATGTATATGCTGGAGGAGATTTCAGCGTCAAGCGTAAACGATTAAATCGTATGCGATATTTTTATGATGCAAGAGTGAGCTAACCGGCGTAGGAGGCCCTAACCGTATGAAAAACAAGGACAATAATCAGAATCAGAAACTGGCGGGATCCCTCAGCGACTTCCTCTGCTTCGCGATCTACTCAACGAATCTGGCATTTGGGCGCGTCTACAAGCCGCTCTTCGAGGAACTCGGCCTTACCTATCTCCAATACGCAACGCTCATAGCGCTGCACGAAGAGAGCGGCCAGACGGTCAGCGAACTCGGTGAGAAGCTCTTTCTGGAATCCAACACACTGACGCCATTGCTGAAGCGACTCGAAGCAATGGGGTATGTCACGCGCAAACGCGACACTCAGGACGAGCGGCAGGTGCGCATCGGCCTGACCTCCGAAGGCGAAAAGGTCTTCGAGAAGGCGTTCTGCGGCCGCGAAGCGGTGATCGAAGCCACGGGACTTGAGCCCGAGGCTTTCCAGCGGCTGCAGCGCGATCTGATCACACTGCGGGACAATCTGCTGGCGTCGGCAAAAAAGTAACGCCAACCTCATCCCCCCGCGTCCGGCAAGCGGGCTCCCGCTCCGTGCTGCCGGTGCAGTCGGTGCCTTACGCCTCGGCGATGCTGCTCCCGCTCATCAATGTGATGCCGTCGATCTTCCGCCCGAAGGAGAAGACGGGAACGGCGGGCGCCCTCCCGCCCGCCGAACAAGACCCTCGCGTCAGAACCAGGCTCTTATGCCGAAGCGGAGCGTGGTGCTGTCCACATCTTCTCCGTTCGCGCGGGTAATGGACGCCGTTTCGCCGAGGTCGCGTTCCCAGACGAGATCGACGTAAGGAGCGAACTTCCGCGTGATCTCGTAGCGAAGCTGGAAGCCTGCCTCGACGCTGCTGAAGCCCGCGCCCACATCCCTTTCGGGAACGTCCTGCGCGAAGAGTTCCAGTTCGGCATGAGGTTCCGCGATGAGCCGTTGCGTGACCGGAAGCTCGAAGCTCTGCTCCAGCCGCGCCGACAGGTCGCCTTCCGTCGAGAGAAAGGCGGTCGCCTCCGTCTCGAAGAAATAAGGCGCAAGACCGGCGATCCCGGCGGCGAGATAGGTTTCGCCGTCGGGCTCGAAATCCTGCCGGACACCGATCAATGCGTCCCAAAAGGGATGGAAGTTCCGGCCATAGAAGAGCTGCGCTTCCGCCTTCTCGACCTCGTCTTCCGCAATTTCACCCTTCGAACGGAACCATAGGCGGTCGGTGTCTCCTCCGATCCAGCCATTCGCATTCCAGTTCCAGAGACCGTCCTGCGCATCCGCATAGTCGAGCTCGACCTCGGCCATGTGGAACAACATGCTTTCATGTGCGGTGGACATATCGATTTCGTTCTCTGCCGCTGCGGAGATCGCCGAACCGAACAGCAGTGCGAAAGCGGCGATGGATATCTTCTTCATCAATGCTCTCCGTGCATGCCGTGCGCCGAATGCGCGTTCGGGGCGGTCTTCCCGTGAAGGACAAGAGGCACCGAGGCGCCATCCGGCGTCACCTCGCTTTCCGCCGCCGAAGGCGGCTCCACGATGAAGGCCGTCATCATGCCGGAAGCCATGTGATAGAGAAGGTGGCAATGCAGCGGCCAGGCGCCGATCTCGCGTGCGGTGAGAACGACGGAGACGGACTGTCCGGGCGGCACGATCACCGTGTCCTTCAATGGACGTTTCATGCCCGCGCCGTTTTCCAGTTCGAAGAACATGCCATGGAGATGCATCGGATGCGCCATCATGGTTTCGTTGGTGAAGGTGAGGCGCACGCGCTCGCCATAGCGCACCCGGATGGGCGCCGCCGCGCCGAACTTCTCATCGTTCAGCGTCCAGACATAGCGTTCCATGTTGCCGGTGAGACGCATCGCGATTTCGCGCTCGGGCGGGCGGTTGTCATCGCGCATGCCGGTCGAGATCAGGTCCGTATAGGCGAGCACCTTTGCATCGGCGGGAAAGCCCGATGCCCAGCCGGCGGGACGGGTTCCCCCTGCCGTGCCGCCTCCGGCATCTCCCGCCGCCTTGTGTCCCATTGAGCCATGGTCCATGACACCGTGGTCCATCTTGCCGTGGTTCATATTGCCGTGATCCATGCCGCTCATGCCGTCCCCTCCATGCGCCATTCCCATGTCGCTCATGGCGAGGAGCGCGCGCGGACGGTTCGGCGGAACCGGCGCTTCCATTCCCTGCTCCGGGGCGAGTGTCGCGCGCGCAAAGCCGCTCCGGTCGATCGGCTCCGCGAGAAGCGAATAGGCGCGGTCATCCTCGGGCTCGACGATGACGTCATAGCGTTCGGCGACGCCCATGCGCAGTTCGTCCACCCTGACCGGTTCGACATCGTTTCCATCCGCCGCGACCACCGTCATCTTCATGCCGGGAATGCGGACATCGAAGATCGTCATGGCCGAACCGTTGATGAGGCGCAGGCGGACGCGCTCGCCCTTGCGCGCGATGAAGGTTTCGTTCGCCCGAGGCGACTTGCCGTTCACGAGAAAGGAATAGCCGCTGACATCCGCGAGATCGGTCGGGTCCATTCGCATGGCGCCCCAGTCGAGGCGGTCGCGCATCGCTGCGCCCAATCCCTTCTCGCCCGCGTCGTCGAAGAAATCCAGCAACGTGCGCTTCGAATAATTGTAGTAGCCGGGGTCGGCCTTGAGATTTCGCAGGACCTGATCGGAATCTTCGGGCGTCGCATCGCCGAGCAGGACGACATAGTCGCGATCCGCCTCGACGGGGGAAGGCCTGGCCGGATCGATGACGATCGCACCAAGCACGCTCTGATCCTGCGTCCCGGAATGGCTGTGGTACCAGTAGGTGCCGCTCTGCCGGATCTTGAAGGTATAGGTGTAGGACGCGCCGGGCGCGATGCCCATGAAGCCGTTGAAACCCGGCACGCCGTCCATGACACCCGGCAAGAGGATGCCGTGCCAGTGAACGGAGGTTTCCTCGTCCGTTTCATTGGTGACGGTGATGGTGGCGTCCTCGCCTTCCTTCAGGCGGAGCGTCGGGCCCGGCACACCGCCATTGATCGTCATCTTTTCGACGGTGCCTCCGCCGATCTCCACCTTTGCGGTCGAAACGGTGAGGTGATAGGTGCCCGCAAGCGCGGGCGTCGCCGCGGCGAGCGCCACGGCGCAAACGGCAGCCGAGGCGGCGCGGCGAACCGCGCCTTCGATGGATGCAAAATTCGGAAGCATGATCCCGTTTCCATTCGTTGAGAACAATGGCGCGGCAAGGCGCCGGACTCGACGAAGGAAGCGCTAGATCAGGAGGCGGTTCGTGCGGCGATAGGCTTCGGCATAGGCGCGCCTTTCCAGAACCGGGCGCTCCGGCGGTTTCGCGGATGGCAATGGCTGCAAGGCGAAATCCGCGTCCGGCGTTTGCCACCGGTCCTCCAGCAACGCCTTCACCTCGGACAGATCGCGCGACGTGAGTTGCGCGGAAAGCGATACGTCATCCGCGCGGCCGCAGAGACAAGTCAGGTCGCCGCCGCTGCAAGGATGCGAATGGGAGCCGCTTCCTTCCGATGCCGCGGAATGCCCTTTTCCTTCCGCGGCATGTCCTTCGTGCTGATGCTTCGCCTCGGCATGAAGGCCGTGCATCTGCAAGGCAGATGCCGGAACGCACTGAAGGGCCGCCGCGAGCAGGATGCTCGCAGCGTAAAGAACCGGGACCTGAAGCCTGAACCACCTCATGGGCTGAATATGCACCTTCCAGTAGAGGGAAGGTCAAGTCCGGCGCCAATCCGTGAGGCGGGCGAAGGGCGGGTCAGCCCGGCCCGCCGCCGTCGATATTGATCTTCTGGCCGTTCGCGTAGGGGTTCGCGTCGGAGACGAGATAGACGACGGCGGCCGCCACCTCCTCCGGCTCGCAGACATGGCCGAAGGGCTGCGTCGCGTCGAGCTCGTGAATATCCATGCCCTTCTTGCCCGCGCGGGCGGCGGCAAGGCGCGAGCCCATATCCGTCGCTGTGAGGCCGGGCGCGACGATATTCGTGCGGATGCCGTGCTTTCTCTCTTCCTTGGCGAGCGTGAGCGCCAGCGCTTCGGCGGCGGCCTTGCCCATATTATAGGGGCCGCCATTCGCGGACATGGATAACGTCGCGACGGAGGAGATGATGATGATGTCGCCGCGCTTTTCCTTCCGCATGTGCGGGAGCACGAGCTTCGACATGAAGTGCGGCGCCATGGCGTGAACGCGGAGCACGCGCTCAAGCTCCTGCGGATCGGTATCCGCCACCGTCTGCCCGCGCGAGGCGATGCCCGCATTGTTGACGAGAATGCCGATGGAACCGAAATCCTTCAGCACGTCGGCGACCATCACCTGGTCTTCCTCGAAACTTTCGACCGAGGCCGAATAGGCTCGCGCCTTGCGGCCGAGCTTCTCGATTGCCGCGACCGTTTCATCCGCCGCTTCCTTGTCGCGGCGGTAGTTGATCGCGACATCGGCGCCCGCCTCCGCGAGCGCGAGTGCGATTGCGCGGCCGATGCCGCGGCTGCCGCCCGTGACGAGCGCCACGCGGCCGTCCAGAGATATCTTCATGCCGTTTCTCCCCGAGTACCGTTTCTTGTTCCGATTGGCGCAAGCATAAAGAAGCCGCCCGGGATTTCCATGCCCGGACGGCTTCGCTTCGTTTCGGCCGCGATGACGCTACGGCAGAGGACGCCGAAAGCTCAGGCGGCGTCCTTCGCGTATTTCTTCATGTCCTCGCGGAGCACGGTTTTCAGAATCTTGCCGTTTGGATTTCGCGGCAGCGGCTCATGCCGGAGCTCGATCTTGACCGGCACCTTGAAGGCGGCGAGGAGCTTGCCGACATGGGCCTTCAGTTCCTCTTCCGTGACCTGCTTGCCCGGCGCGACCTGCACGATGGCGCCGACTTCCTCGCCGAGCACCTTGTGCGGGATGGCGACGACGGCGGCATCCATCACGGCGGGATGGGCATAAAGCGCATCTTCCACCTCGACGCAGTAGATGTTCTCGCCGCCGCGGATCAGCATGTCCTTGGCGCGGTCGAGAATATAGACGAAGCCTTCCTCGTCCATGCGCACGAGATCGCCCGAATGGAACCAGCCGCCTTCGGTGATCGCGGCGGCCGTTGCTTCCGGCTTGTTCCAGTAGCCCTTCACCACGTTCGGCCCGCGGATCCAGAGTTCGCCGACCTGACCGCGCGGCAGCTCGTTGCCCTTCTCGTCCACGACCTTGATGTCGCAGGTGGGCACGGCAACGCCGGCGCTGTCCGGCTTCCAGACATAGTCCTCGGCGAGGTTCTGCGTGGTGATGGCCGAGGTTTCGGTCAACCCATAGCCGTTCGAGGGATGCACTTTCGGGAATTGCTGCTTGATGCGGGCGACGAGATCGGGCGCGGAAGGCGCGCCGCCATAGCCGATCGACTCGACGCTCGATGTATCGCGCGTCGCGAAGTCGGGCGACTCGAGCACCTGCCAGACCATCGCGGGCACACCGCCGAACGAGGTGACGCGCTCGCGCTCGATGAGTTCGAGCGCATGTTCCGGGTTCCACTTGTGCATGATCACGAGGCGGCCGCCGCTCGCATAGGTGCCGACAAGGATCGAGTGGCAGCCCGTTGCGTGGAAAAGCGGCACGGAGAGAAGCGTCACGCGCTGCGGCGCGTTCGGATCCGGCGCGGGCGGCATTTCGCCCCGGCGCAGGAAGGTGCGCGCGCCGCCGAGCAGCGCGTTCATCAGATTGGTGCAGATGTTGCGCTGCGTGCCGAGGGCGCCTTTCGGCTTGCCGGTCGTGCCGGAGGTATAGAAGATCGTCGCGTCGTCTTCGGGAACGAGGCCGGGATCGGGCAAGGCGTCGGCGGGAAGCTTCGCATAATCCTCCGGCTTTCCGACGATCGTTTCGAAGGCTTCGGCAACGCCGAGTTCGTCGGCCGGGGTGCGCACGGCGATGAGACCGTCGAGGCCGAGCGCCTTCAGATGCGGGCGGATGCGGTCGAGGCGTTCATGATCGAGGATCACGACCTTCGAGCCCGAATCCGAAATGCCGTATTCGAGTTCCGGTCCCGTGCCCCATGCATTGAGCGGCACGACAACGCCGCCGATGGCGGCGATCGCCCAGAAGGTGATCGACCATTCCGGGAAGTTGCGCATGATGAGGGCGACGCGATCGCCCTTCTTCACGCCGTATTTTTCCTTGAGGGCGCGGCCAAGTGCCGTCACGGCGCGATAATGGTTCTCGAAGGAAAGCCGTTCGCCCTCATAGACGATGAAGTCCTTGTCGCCGAAGGCGCGGCCCATCTCCAGCACCGCCCGGAGCGAGGGAGGCGCGTTCTTGTAGGTGCGGATGGGAACGCCGCGAATTTCGACCGTTTCCATCTCGAAGGGGGTGCCCGGCGCGGTCAGGAAGGCATGAGCCTCCTCGATCGTCATGGCAGGCCATTTGCTGGCGTTCTCAGCCATTTCATTCTCCCTGGGGTGTCGTTATTGGCGGTCTTGATGCCGTTGCCCGACACATATCCCGTTTGGCGGGGAATTTGAAGCGGAACGCTGCGGCAGCGGCGCCAGCGCCGCTGCCGCCCGGGCCTTAAAGGCCGAACTTCCCGAGAAGCGCCGTTTCTTCCTCGATGCAGGCGGCAAAGCTCGGCCGGGCGAGAATGCCCGCGAGGTACCGGGTGAGGTTCGGCCAGGTCTTCTCGTCGGGGCGGAAGCCCGCATGGGCGAGATTGACGAAATGGGTCGCAAGCGAGATATCGGCGATCGAGAAGCTGTCTGCGACGAGATAGGTCTTCGAACCGATCTCCTTCTCGAAATAATCGAAATTGCGGGGGAGCTTCTCCGCCATGGTCTTTTCCGCCGTCTCGCGGTCCGCTTCCCGGCCCATCATCCGGTTCACGACCATGGGGCGGAAGGTGCCCATGCCGACATTCCCCGCAAGATCGGAATCCGCATATTCCTCGTACCAGAGGGCCTTGCCGAAGGCGAAGGCATCCGCCGGATAAAGGGCGGGCGCGGGAAACTTCTTTTCGAGATAGCCGCAAATGGCCGAGGAATCCGGCAGCGTGGCCTCCGCGCCCTCGTTTTCGTCGCGCAGGACGGGAATGCGTTTCAGCGGCGAGATTTCGAGAAACCAGTCGGGCGGCGGAAAGATGTTCACCTGCTCGAGCTTGTAGGCCTCGCCCTTCTCGGCGAGGAAGACGCGCACCTTGCGCACGAAGGGGGAGAGACTTGCCCCATAAACCGTCAGCGTCATTTCCGTTTCCTTCCCGGCGGGCCGGAGCCCGCGATACCGCTCCCCGTGCGGGGAGATTTTGCGATGGCGCAGGAAAGCACCGGCATCGGGGCCGGGGCAAGAAGGAAACCGTGGGGGAGAGATGGTACAGCCACCCCGGTTCGAACGGGGGACCTCTAGATCCACAATCTAGCGCTCTAACCAGCTGAGCTATGGCTGCACGGAATATGCGGCGCGAGGCCGGATCAAGTCTCCCGGGCCCGCCGCACTGGCCGGGAACTTAGTTCGGCGAAGCCCGAATGACAAGCCCGCGAAGAGGCCTCCCGCAAAATTCCGGGAGGCCGCCAAAGCCGCGTTACATCAAGACGTTAGCCACGAAAATCGAAACCACGCCGAAGGGCGCGATATAGCGCAGCGCAAAGCGCCAGAGGCGGAACCACGGCTTGTCACCCGCATGGAGCGCCTCGGCCACCTGCGGCCCCGTCAGCACCCAGCCAGCGAAGAGCGCGATCATGAGGCCGACGATCGGCATGATGAGGTTCGCAGTGGTGAAATCCAGCACGTCGAACAGCGTCATCTTCTCCATCACGCCGAAGCGGGCCATGGGGTGGAATTCCGCCCAGAGATTGAAGGAGAAGACCGTGCCGAGGCCTGCCACCCAGGCGAGCACGCCGATGAAGATGGCGAGCCATTTCCGCGCGATATTCGTCCCCTCCTCGACCCAGGCGACAATCGGCTCCAGCAGCGATATGGCGGAGGTGACCGCCGCGACCGACAGCAGCACGAAGAAGGCGCCCCCGATAAGGACACCGCCGCCGATGGTGCCGAAGGCGATAGGCAGCGTAATGAAGGTGAGGCCGGGGCCGGAAGACGGTTCGAGCCCATAGGAGAAGACGAGCGGAAAAATCGCGATGCCTGCGAGCAGCGCGACCACCGTATCCAGCACCGCGATGAAGACGGCGGACTGGCCGATGGAGACATCTTCGTCGAGATAGGCGCCATAGGTCATCATGGCGCCAAGGGCGATCGACACGGAGAAAAAGCCCTGACCTATGGCTGCGAGAACCGTATCGGGTGTGACCTCCGAAAAATCGAAGGCGAACATGAAGAGCATCGCCTCGCCGAAGCCCGGCATGGTGGTAGCGTAAACCGCCATGGCAGCCAGCAGGATGAAAAGCAGCGGCATGAGCATCACGACAGCACGCTCGATGCCTCCAGTGACGCCAGCCGCAACGATCAGGATCGTCAGGGCGAGAAAAATCGTCTGCCAGATCACCAGCGAGCCTGCATCGCTCACGAAACTCGCGAAGTGTTCCGCCGCGGCCGCCTCCGTGTCTCCCGCGAAGGCTCCGGTCAGCGCGAGCTCGATATATTTGAGGGCCCAGCCGCCGATCACGCTGTAATAGGAGAGCACGATGAAGGCGCCAATAATGCCGCCCCAGCCGATCAGCAGCCAGATGCGTGCGGCCTTGTTCTCCCGCACCAGTGTCTTCATGGCATTGATGGGGCTCTGCTTGCCCATGCGTCCAAGCATGATTTCCGAAATGAGGATCGGCAGAGCAATCGCGAGCGTGGTTGCCGCATAGATCAGGATGAAGGCGCCGCCGCCGTTTTCGCCCGCCAGATAAGGGAAGCGCCAGACATTGCCGAGGCCTACCGCGCTGCCCACCGCAGCCATCAGGAAAGCGAACCGCGACGACCAGTGACGCGGCGTAAACGGAGTGGTCATTCTAAACATTCCCCCTGTGGCGGCCGGGCCGGAGCCCCCGCCCCCGATTGCCCTTCGTCCGGATTGTGCCGAGACAATACGGAAATCGCCGCATTCTGTCAGGCCCCCTGCCCGGAAATGCCCTCTTGCGGACTTTTCCGGCGGCGGAATCGCCTATAGTGCGGCGTCAATTCGAGGCGAGAGGAGAACATGAGCAGCCAGACGATCAGCACGGCCTATATCGAGGCGAACGGCCTCGCCTTCGAGGTCGATATGTGCGGCGAGGGTGAGAAGCTCGCGCTGCTGCTGCACGGCTTCCCCGAGAGCAAGTATTCCTGGCGCGCCCAGCTGCCGCTCTTCGCGGAACTCGGCTACACGGCCTGGGCTCCGAACCTGCGCGGCTATGGCGGCACCTCGCGGCCGAAGGAGCGCGCGGCCTATCACATGGATCACCTGCTCGCCGACGTGGCGGGGCTGATCGACGCCGCCCGCGCGCGCGGCATCAAGGGACCGGTAACGCTCGTCGCGCATGACTGGGGCGGTGCCATCGCCTGGACTTTCGTGCTGAAGAAGATCAGGCCGCTCGAGCGGTTCATCGTGATGAACCTGCCGCACCCGACGCTTATGGGAAAGGCGCTCAGGACATGGGCGCAGCTCAAGAAGAGCTGGTACATCTTCTTCTTCCAGATTCCCTGGCTGCCGGAGAAAGTCTTTCTCGCGGGCAATGCACGCGCCATCGCGGAGGCCTTTCGCGGCATGGCGGTGGACAAGAGCCGCTTTCCCGAGGAAGTGCTCGACCATTACCGCAAGAATGCGCAGCTTCCCGGCGCGATGACCGCGATGATCAATTACTATCGCGCGAATTTCAGGGGCGAGCGCCCGGCGGAGTGGGCGGAGCCGCCCATCGTCGATGTGCCGACGCTGATGATCTGGGGCGAGGAAGACGCCGCGCTCGGCAAGGAACTCACCTATGGCACGGACGAGCTGGTGAAGGATTTCACCTTGCGCTACCTGCCGCAGGTTTCCCACTGGGTGCAGCAGGAGGCGCCGGAAGCCGTGAACGCCATGATCCGCGCCTGGATCGAGGGACGTCATGTGCCGCAGGCGGGGCTCGGCGGACGGCTTCTTATCGCCGAGAACTAGGAAGAAAGCGCAGGCAGATCGCGGAAGAGCGCGAGGGCTTCCGGATTGGCCAGCGCCTCCCTGTTCTTCACCTCGCGGCCATGCACGATGTCGCGCACGGCTAGCTCGGTGATCTTGCCGGACTTGGTGCGCGGAATGTCGGCGACGGCGACGATCTTCGCGGGCACGTGGCGCGGCGATGCACCGGAGCGGATGCGCTCGCGGATGCGCTTTTCCATCGCCTCGTCGAGCGCGGCGCCCTCCTTCATCACCACGAAGAGCACGACACGCACATCGCCTTGCCAGTCCTGGCCGATGGCAAGCGCCTCCTGCACTTCCGGGAGCTGCTCGACCTGCGCATAGATTTCCGCCGTACCGATGCGCACGCCGCCGGGATTGAGCGTCGCGTCGGAGCGGCCGTGAATGACGATGCCGCCATGCTGCGTGACCTCGGCATAGTCGCCATGACACCAGACACCCGGGAAACGCTCGAAATAGGCCGAACGGTATTTCGCGCCGTCGGGATCGTTCCAGAAGCCGACCGGCATGGAAGGGAAAGGCCGCGTACAGACGAGTTCGCCCTTGCTTGCCTCGCCCTGCCCTTGCGGGAGCGGACGTCCATCTTCATTCCAGACCTCGACGGCCATGCCGAGGCCCTTCGCCTGTATCTCGCCGCGCCAGACGGGAAGGACCGGCGAGCCGAGGACGAAGCAGGAAACGATATCGGTGCCGCCCGAGATCGAGCAGAGCGCGACATCCTTCTTCACATCTTCGTAGACGAAATCGAAACTCTCCGGCACGAGGGGCGAGCCCGTGGAGAGGATCATGCGCATGGAAGAAAGATCATGCGTCTCACGCGGCTTGAGTTCCGATTTCTTCACAGCATCGATGAATTTCGCCGAGGTGCCGAAGACGTCGATCTTGGCGGCATCGATATAGTCGAAGAGGACGTGCTCCGAAGGCGCGAAGGGAGAGCCGTCATAAAGCGCGAGCGTCGCGCCCGCGGCGAGCCCCGAGACGAGCCAGTTCCACATCATCCAGCCGCAGGTCGTGAAGTAGAAGAGCGTCTCTCCGGGGCGGATATCGCAATGAAGCCTGTGTTCCTTCAGATGCTGAAGAAGCGTGCCGCCCGCCGAATGCACGATGCATTTCGGAATGCCGGTCGTGCCGCTCGAATACATGATGTAGAGCGGGTGGGCGAAGGGAAGCCGCGCGAAGGAAAGCTCTTCCTCGCGCGCACCTTCCAGAAGCGCGAGCCAGTCTTCCGCTTTCGCGAGATCCTTCTTTCCCTCGCCGATGAAAGGCACGATGGCGACATGTTTCAGCGAAGGCAGCCCCGCAACGATCTCGCCGAGCTTTTCATGCGCGGGCAGAACCTTGCCCGCATAGCGATAGCCGTCGCAGGCAACGAGCACCTTGGGCTCGATCTGGCCGAAACGGTCGAGCACGCCCTTCACGCCGAAGTCCGGCGAGCAGGAGGAGAAGACCGCGCCGATGCTCGCGGCGGCAAGCATGGCGACAATCGTTTCGGGGCAATTCGGCATGAAGGCGGCCACCCGGTCGCCCTCCGTCACGCCCCATGACTTCAGCACCGCGGCAAAGCGCGCGACATCGCGGCGCAGTCCCGCGCGCGTGACGGGCTCGCGCATCTCGCCTTCATTGTTGAAGAGAAGCGCGATCTCGCCGCCCTCCTCCCGCAAAAGGTTCTCGGCGAAGTTGAGACGCCCCTCCGGAAAGAACTTCGCGCCGGGCATCCTGTCCGCATCGGCGAGAACCGCATCGCCCTTGTCGCCGATCACACCGGCGAAATCCCAGACGGCATCCCAGAAGAGCGCCGGATTGGCGACCGACCAGGCGTGAAGCGCGTCGTACCCGCCAAGCGAGAGGCCGTGGCGTTCGTTCACGAGGCCCATGAAGGCCATCATGTTCGACGCGGCAACGGCTTCCGCCGAAGGCATCCAGAGAGGTGTGTCGTCGTTTCCGGTCATCGGGGGCAGCTCCTTCCGCGCGTGCCGCACATTAGGAGCCACCCCCGAGGCCTTCAAGTATCCGTTCGAGTTTATGCGGATTCCGCCAGCACGTTGCGCGCGGCGGAGAGCTGGACCGCCTGCAGGTGGCGGAAGACGCCATCCTTGCGCGCCATCAGATCGGCATGGCTTCCCTCCTCCACGATGCGGCCCCGTTCGAACACGAGAATCCTGTCCATCCGGCGAATGGTCGAGAGGCGATGCGCGATGACGATCGTCGTCCGCCCCTCCATCAATCGCTCTATGGCATCCTGGATATAGCTCTCCGTGATCGAATCGAGGCTCGAGGTCGCTTCGTCGAGAACGAGGATGGGCGCATCGGCGAGAAAAGCCCGGGCAATGGCGATGCGCTGCCGCTCGCCGCCCGAAAGCTTCACGCCGCGTTCTCCCACCAGCGTCTCCATGCCTTGCGGAAGACGCGCAATGAACTCGTCCGCATGGGCAAGGCGCGCGGCCTCCGCGATTTCCGCCTGCGTCGCGCCGGGCCTGGCATAGGCGATGTTCTCGCCGATGGAGCGATGGAAGAGCACCGGCTCTTGCGGGACGAGCGCGATCGCCCGGCGCAGGCTCTCGCGGTTCACCGACGCGATATCCTGGCCATCGATCAGGATGCGGCCCTCATCGGGCTCGTAAAGCCGCTGAAGCAGCTTCACGAAGGTCGACTTGCCGCTGCCCGACTGTCCGACCAGCGCGAAACGCGCGCCAGCCGGAATGTCGAGCGAGAGGCCGCGATAGAAGGCGCCATTGCCGTTCGGATAGCGGAAATGCACATCCTCGAAGCGAATGGCGCCGCCCGCGACACCGAGAGCCGGCAGACCCGCATCGGCGCGGTCCTCGGGATCGGTGTCGGCATAGCGGATCACATCCTCGATCTCGTTCATGCCCTGCTGCAGGTTCTGCATGTGAAAGCCGATATCGCGCAGATAGCCGTTGATGAGCAGGTAGCTCGTCATGGCATAGGCGACATCGCCCGCCGTCGCCTCGCCGCGCGTCCAGAAGAGGATGACGAGGCCGATCAGACCCGCCTGCATCGCCAGCAGCACACCGACCTGGGCGAGCATGGAAATATCCATCGACCGCCAGGCGCGGCGAGCCTTGCGCGCCCAGTCGAGCGTCAGGCGCGAGAGGCGGATATCCTCGCGCGCCTCCGCCCCGAAGGACTTCACGACCGGATTGCAGGTGATCGCATCGGCGATCGCGCCGCCCATCGCGCTGTCGGCTGCCACGTTCAGGGGGTTTTTCGGCGCGACGTAGTATTTCACGAGGAGAATGGTGAGCGTGAAATAGACGGCGATGCCTGCGAGAACATAGAGCCCGATCAGCGGCCAGTGAAAGGCAATGGAAACGATCACGCCGATCAGCACGCAAATCGTCGGAAAGATGCCGATGAAAAGCGTGTCGGCCAGCGTGTCATAAGCCCACATGCCGCGCGTGATCTTGCGCACGGTCGAACCGGCAAAGCTGTTCGAATGCCATTCCGCGGAATAGCGCTGAACACGATGGAAGGCCTCCGTCACGATGTTGCGCATGACGCGCGAGGCGAAACCCGCCCAGACGAGCATGGCGAGGCGGCGCGAGACATGAAAGCCCACGCCCTGGCCGAGAAAGAGCAGCAGCGCGAGAACCGCGAGGTCCACATCCGCCTCCGCCGGCGGAAAGCCCGCCTGCGCAACGGCGTCGACAAGCCTGCCCGAAACGAGCGGGAAGGCGACGTCGAACGCCACCGAAAGAAGCATGAGAAATATCAGCAGCGCCGCCGCTCCGGGAAAGCGGCGCCAATGGGTCCATAGAAACGCGGCCGTGCGCCGCGCGGTGATGCGATCTGTCATCTGATTGAACCGCGGAGCCCGTGCCGCCCTCGCGGTATCCCTGAAAAATGCTGGAAACATGCGCGAAAGCGCCGCCTCCGGTTGTTCTGGAACCGGGACCATCGAAGGGCGCGCATGGCGGCGCACGAGGCGCGGCATGGCGATATCTTTTCGGATGGAAAAACGCCCGGCTGACTACCCGGACGCGGCGTTCAGCTTAACAGCGGTCCGGGAAAAGATGCGGATATGAAGGCATTGCTACGATTTGCATTCCGCTTCCCCTGTTGAGCGTTGGACCGTGAGGACCGGGAAATGCCCCGGCCGGCTGAATTCAGACTTTTTTTACACCTGTTCGCGCGGGAGGCAAACACAAAGTGACGCTGCGGCAGCCGCGAGACGGCCGATTTCACCATGCTGTGGCAAAAGCCGCACGTCCCGCCGCCCGGGAGCCCCGGGAGAAACGAAATCGCGCGGGCCCCCGCATGTGCGAAGTCTTTCCGGCTGCATTATCATGCTGCAGCCATAATTCGCCGCCAGTGTGACCAAAACGAAAGCCGGAGGAATCCATGTCCCGCCTGATCGCCATTCTCGCCGGTCTGCTGCTGATCGTCATTGCCGTCGTCATCGTCGTGCCGATGCTGATCCCGATGGAAACCTACAAGGCGAAAGTGGTCGAGCTGGTGAAGGCCCAGACGGGCCGCGACCTGCGCATCGACGGCGATATCGGGCTCTCCTTCTTCCCGAACATCGCGATCGCCATCGGCGATGTCGGCCTCTCGAACCCCGAATGGGCGCGGGATTCGGAAATGGCGTCGATGAAGGAGATGCGTGCCGCGCTGAAGCTCGTCCCGCTGTTCAGCGGCAATGTCGAGGTGGACAGCTTCGTGCTGGTCGATCCGATCATCCATCTCGAAGTCCGCAAGGACGGGACGCCAAACTGGCAGTTCGAGACGGCTTCCGCGCCCGCGGCGGCGCCCGCAGCCGAAGAAACGGCGCCAGCAGACGGCGGCGCGGCGGTGAGCGAGCTTCGCCTCGGCGAGGTTTCCATCCAGAACGGCAGCGCGACCTATCGCAATGCGCAGACCGGCGCGAATTACGCGATGGAAAGCGTCAATCTCGATCTCGCCATGCCGGGTCTGGACGAACCCTTCGTCGCGGACGGCTCGCTGGTGTGGAACGGCGATGAAATCAATATCGACCTCAATGCCGCGCGGCCGCGCGCGCTGACGGAAGGCGGCGAAACGCCCGTGACCCTCGCCCTCGCCGCCCCGAAGATCAAGACGAACTATGAAGGCACGCTGAAGGTCATCGGCGGCGTCGCCTTCGCGGGCAAGGTCGATCTCGATGTGCCTTCGGTGCGCGAGCTCGCTTCATGGGCGGGCAGTCTGATGCCGGCAGGCGAAGGCTTCGGCCCGCTCTCGATCTCCGGTCAGGCGAGCGGCACAGACAATACCTATCGCTTCTCGGATGCGAAGATCGGCTTCGACGGCATGAACGCGACGGGCGATCTCTCCGTCGTCACGGGCGGCGCAAGACCGAAGATCAATGGCAATCTCGCCGTCGACAGGATCGACGTGAACACCTATCTCGCCGGCGGCGGCGAGAGCGGCGGCTCCGGCGGCGAAGGCGGCGGCTCCGGTGGGGATGCAGGCTGGAGCAAGGAGCCCATCGACCTTTCCGGCCTGAAGGCGGTCGATGCGAACTTCACTTTCTCGGCTGGCGAGATCCTCTTCCAGCAGATCAGGATCGGCGAAAGCGCATTGAAGCTCGCGCTCGCGAATGGCGTGCTGAACGCCAACCTTTCGAAGCTCAACCTCTATGAAGGTCAGGGCTCCGGCACGCTGAGCGTGAACGGCGCAGGGAAGACACCGCGGATCAAGGCCGATTTCGCGCTTTCCGGCCTCGCCGCCGAGCCGTTCCTCACCGATGCGGCGGGTTTCAGCCGGCTTCAGGGCGCAAGCGCCTTCGACATCGCCGTCGCGACCGCGGGCCAGAGCCAGCACGATATGGTGTCGGCACTCGACGGCAGGGGCAGCATCAAATTCACGAATGGCAAGATCAAGGGCATCAACCTCGCCGCCCTCGCGCGCACCGTGCTGAGCGCCGCGACCACGGGCTGGCAGGCGGGCGGCTCGCAGGACACCGACTTCTCCGAACTCGGCGGCACCTTCACCATCACCAACGGCATTCTGAAGAATGACGACCTGAAGCTTCTGTCTCCCCTCATCCGCGTCACCGGCGCGGGCAAGGCCAACATGCCGAAGAAGACGCTCGACTACCGCGTGGAGCCGAAGCTCGCGGCGACGCTCGAGGGTCAGGGCGGTCAGCAGGAAGCGAGCGGCATCGAGGTTCCGATCCTCATTACCGGCCCCTGGTCGAGCCCGCGCTTCGCGCCCGACCTGAAATCGATGATCCAGAATCGCGAAAACATCGAGAAGACCATCGATTCCATCAAGGAGGATGGCGGCAAGGGGCTTCTGAAGAACCTCATGGGGCAGCCGGCGAACGACGATCAGGCCGGAACCGCGCAGGAAGAGCCTGCCCCCGAACAGAAGAAGCCGAGCCCCGAAGACGCCCTGAAAAAGCTGTTCGGGCAGTAAATCGGGGGATTTCCGGGGCTCCGGCGAGCCAATTTCTCCCTATGGGCAGCCGGGCCTTTGTCCCCGGCTGCCGTCCCGTCTAGACTGCGGTTGAGTGATTCGTCGGGACCGGGGCGGCGCCTTCATGATCCAGAACGCCTTGTCGACGCTGGTGAAATTCTTCATTGGAGCGGTCGCCATCGGCGCGCTCCTCAATGCGTTCGACATTACAGCGGAGCAAGTCCTTCAGGACATCGGCTTCACGCCGGAAGCCATTCTCGCTTTCGTGCGCGAGGGTATCGGCTGGGCGATTCCGCATTTCCTGCTCGGTGCGATGGTGCTCATTCCCATCTGGCTGATCATCTTCCTGCTGAAGCCGCCGGGCTTCCGCCGTTGAGGCGAACGCGCGCCTCCGGCCCTTGCACGCTGCTTCACGCCATGTAGAGTTCATGGTTAACGGGCAAGGGAAAAGTCCCTGCTCCGGACACGGATATAATCTGGGAGGGTATCCATGAAGAAATTTGTACTTGCCGTCGCCGTTTCCACCGTCGCCTTTGCGGGCGCGGCTTTCGCCAATGCGGGTGCCGGCCTCGTCGGCAATACGGTGACGCTCACCGGGCCGGATGGCGCCGTGACGAAGATCTACTATCCCGACGCGTCGAGCATCGTCGTGAAGGGAGCCGACGGTTCCGAGGCGCAGGGAACCTGGCGCGTCGATGGCGACAAGATCTGCACGACGGTCGCCGATGCGGCGGAAAACTGCACGGCGCCGGTCGAGGAAGCGCCCACGGTGGGCAGCTCCGGCACGATCGAGGGCGAACAGGGTGCGGTCCAGTGGGCCGTTACCGAAGGCAAGGGCTTCTGAGTTCTTTCGTCTGTTCCCGGCACGTCCCGCCCCCTAAAGTCGGCTGATCGAAAAGCCAATCAGGGAGAAACATCATGGGACGTCTGTCGGGGAAGCGCGCAATCGTTACGGGCGCTGGCAGCGGCATAGGCCGGGCCAGCGCCCTTCTCTTTGCCCATGAGGGCGCGCAGGTCGTCGCGGTAGACCGCGTGGAAGAAGCGGTGGACGAGACCGCCGCCATGATCCGCAAGGAGGGCGGCGAGGTTTCCTCCGTCGCCGCCGACGTCAGCGACGAAGAAGCCGTCCGCGGTTTCGTCGATCACTGCGTTTCGCAATTCGGCGGTGTCGACATTCTCTACGCCAATGCGGGCATCAGCGGGGGCATGGTGCCGCTGCAGGAACAGACCGTCGACTACTGGAAGGAAGTTCTGGCCGTAAATCTCATCGGCCCCTTCCTCGCGATCAAGCATGCCAGTCCGCACATGATTGCCCAGCGCAAGGGCTCGATCATCTGCACGGCGTCCGTCGCGGGCTTGCGCGCGAATGCGGGCGGCACGCCCTACAGCGCCAGCAAGGCCGGCGTCATCAGCTTGGTGCAGACCGTCGCCAACGAGCTTTACGGCACTGGCGTTCGCGTCAACGCGATCTGCCCCGGCCTTATCGAGACGGGAATGACCAAACCCATCTTCGAGGGTGCAAGGGCGCGCGGCTCGGAGGACAAGATCGGCCAGCTCAATCCGCTGAAGCGTTACGGGCTGCCGCCCGAGATCGCGCAGGCCGCGCTTTTCCTCGCGAGCGACGATGCCTCTTATGTCAATGGACAGGCGATCGCGGTCGATGGCGGCCTGTCCAGCACGCATCCTTTCGCGGGACGCCGCTAGGCGCCGGGCCGGAGCCCGGGCTGGAACCTAGAGCCGCGCACTGACGCTCGTCGCATCACCGGCGCCGGAAAGGGCTGCCCGCAACTTGCAGGGTCCGAGTGCGAAGGCCCCCACCCCCTTCTCGCCGAAACTGAGCGAGGCTCCGATGGCGAACCAGTTGTCGCCATCGGGGCTCGCTTCCAGCGTGACCGTCGCGCCGGCGAACTCGCCCCAGACCCAGAATGTGCCCGTGCCGCCCGGCCAGTCCGTTGCAGCCGAGGAACCGTCGGCGGTGGCCGCTTCGAAAAATCTCGTCATGTCGTTTCTTCCCTTGTGAAGAATGAGCTTCCGGCCAGAGCTTGATGCAGGTGATGGAAGCCGGGGATAAACTTTCCCGCGCGGCTTCAACTGCGGGGATATCGCTAACCGCGATCGAAACGGGAATTTGCCGGCCGGGAATCCGCTCCGGGAAACGCGCACCCTAATTCATCAACCGCCACGAACCGCGAGCGGCAACAGGTCTTCGCCAAACGCTTTGTGACGTTCGCGTGACGTTACGATGACGGTCGGGGCGACTTGTCCCCGGCTAACATCTTCGGAAATGGAAGGAGAGTGGTGCCCAGGGGCGGAATCGAACCACCGACACTGCGATTTTCAGTCGCATGCTCTACCAACTGAGCTACCTGGGCGGAAGCTCCGAAGCGGCAGGGTTTCTGCGGCGCTCCGGCGAGGTCCGCGGTTTATAGGAGATAGAATCCGGCCTGTCCAGAGGCACCCTGCCCCCTCGCAAACATCAATCGCAACAGGGAGTTAACGCTCTCCCTCCTCCTCGGCGGAGCGGGTTTGCGAAGCCTCGTCCCACTCATCCGGCGGCTCGACGGCGGGGATCGCATAGGCACCCTTGAGCCAGCGGTTGAGGTCCACATCCGCGCAATGCCTGGAACAGAAGGGATGGAACTTCGAGGCCGAGCGCGTGCCGCAAATCGGACAGGGGCGCGGGGCCCTCAGCTTCACGACCTTGCTGTCACCCTCATTCGCCACGATGGCCTCCCGCACTCCTACTGAACGACGCCGACATCGATGCGCTCGCGCGAAAATGCAGGCTCACCGACGATTTTCACTTCGGCGGCAACGCGCCTCAGCAATCTTTCGACGAGATAGGGGTTGCCGCGTTCCAGCCAGTCGACAACCTCTGCGGAAGCGCGGGCAAGAAGTGGCCTTCCAGGTGCAGCCTGTGCTTCGCGAGCGATCTTGCGGAGAAGGTCGTTCGCCACGGTCGCGCAGGTCTTGCGGCGCGGGCGGCCGTTTGCATAGGCGGGTTCCGTCAGCAGCTTGTCGAGCGGCTCGCGCACGCGCTTTCGCGTCATTTCGACAAGGCCGAATTCCGACATGCCCGAAATCTGCGTCGGCACGCGATCCTTTGCGAAGCCTTCATTCAGCGCGGTGAGCACCTTCTCGATGTTCGCCGGATCGTTCAGATGAATGAAGTCGATAACGATCAGACCGCCGGTACCGCGAAGCCGAAGCTGGTAGACGATTTCATGCACGGCTTCGAGGTTGATCTTGACGCTGGTTTCCTCAAGACCGGTCGCGGCAGTGTAGCGGCCCGAGTTCACGTCGATCGCGGTCAACGCCTCGGTCGTCTCGATGGTGATCCAGCCGCCGGACGGCAGTTCCGCGCGCGGCTCCAGCGCTGCCTCGATTTCGCCGTCGACATCGTAGAGAGCGAAGAGATCGCCCGGCCCGTTGAACAACTGCACGCGGTCGAGCATCTCCGGCATGGCGCGGCGGCAATAACGCTGCGCCTCGCCGAAGGCGTCGGCATCGTCGATCAGGACACGCGCCGTCTCCGCGCTGACGCAATCGCGCAGCGTCTTCGAAACCGGATCGAGGTCGTGAAAGACCACGCAAGGCGCGTTCGACTTGCGCTCCGTCTCGCGCACCTTGCGCCACTCTTCCGCAAGCTGGCGCGCATCGGCCGCGATGTCCTCGGAGGTCGCGCCGATCGCCGCCGTGCGCACGATGAAGCCCGCTGGTTCACCGGTGACGCCCATCGGGTTGAAGCGTTCGACCATTTCCTCGACAAGCGCCGTCAGCCTTTCGCGCTCCGCCTCATCCTCGATGCGGCGAGAAAGCGCAACGCCGGACTGGTTCGGCACGAGCACGAGAAGACGGCCAGGAATGGTGACATTCGCTGAGAGACGCGCGCCCTTGTCGCCGATCGGGTCCTTCACCGCCTGAACGAGAATGGCCTGTCCCTCCTGAACGCAGGCGCTGATCGGAGGCAAGGTTCCCTCATCGAGACCCGTCAGCTCACAGAGGCAGCGCGCCTCGCGCGCGCCGAGAAAGCCCGCGCGCTCCAGCCCTACTTCCACGAAGGCGGCCTGCATGCCGGGCAGCACGCGCTGCACGCGGCCAAGAAAGATATTGCCGATGAGCGAGTGTCCCGCCCTGCCGGTCCTCGCCTTGAGGTCGTCTTCCATGGTGCGTTCGAGAAAAAGCTCCACGGGACGTCCATCCTCGACGATGGCAACGCGCGTCTCGCCAGGACCGACATTGATCAAAACTTCTTCGGACATAAAAACCCTGATTTGCATCCACCGCGCCCCCACGCGATCGAATGCCCCCTCTTCACCCTCAATTCTCTCCGTATTCTCGACGCGTCGATCCTAACACTGTTGTCAGCCGGGATGATAGGCCGCGTCAGGCCTTTGAAATCACAGGATAACCGGCTCCGGAAAGAAGCGCCGCAGTCTCGAAGAGAGGCAGCCCGACAACGGCGGAATGCGAGCCGGCGAGGGACCGAACGAACATCGCGGCAAGCCCCTGAATGGCATAACCGCCCGCCTTGCCGCGCCATTCGCCGGAGGCGAGATAGAAGGCCACCTCTTCGTCCGAAAGCCTTTTGAAGGTGACGCGCGTCTCGCTGACGCGCAGCGCTTTACGCCCCGGCGCAACGAGACAAAAACCTGTATAGACGCGATGGGCACGGCCGGAGAGAAGCTCGAGGCACTTTCGGGCGTCTGCCGCGATTTCCGGTTTCGGAAGGATGCGTCTTCCGCAGGCAACGACCGTGTCCGCGCCGATAACGAAGGCGTCGTCATGCGTTGACGCAACGGTTTCCGCTTTCTCGCGCGCAAGACGTTCCGCGTGATCACGCGGAAGCTCGTTTCTTTTCGGGGTTTCGTCTATGTCGGCCGCGACGACGAGGTCCGGCTCGATGCCGATCTGCGCAAGCAGCGCAAGCCTTCGGGGCGAGGCGCTGGCGAGAACGAGGCGGGTCACTTGAAGCGGTAGGTGATCCGGCCCTTGGTCAGATCATAGGGCGTCATTTCGACGAGTACCTTGTCGCCCGCAAGCACACGGATGCGGTTCTTGCGCATCTTGCCTGCCGTGTGGGCGATGATCTCGTGGTCGTTCTCGAGCTTCACGCGGAACGTTGCGTTGGGCAGCAGTTCCGTCACCACGCCCGGAAACTCGAGCAGTTCTTCCTTCGACATTCACTATCCTTCGGAAATTTGGCCGGAAGAATGGTCACAAAGCCTCCGGAAATCAAGAGCCCGGCCTCCGTTTTTGCACGGAGACCGGGCTCAAGGCATTGATTTTTTGGAAGATTTCGAGCGGTTTTCAGGTCAGTCGACCAGCAGGTACTCCACGGTAGACACGACGCGGACCGTCTTCATCACCTGCTCGGTTTCCTGAGCGCCCGGAATCTCGTCGCGCGGCTGGATCGAGAACTGACCCTGCCAGGCGCGACGGATGCCGCCAAGGCGCGCGCCCGAATCGGCGGCAAAGGTTTCGGCCGCCTCGCGGGCGCGCTGGGTCGCCTCCTCGATCATTGCGGGCTTCACATCGGCGATCTTCGTGAAGAGGTAGGAAGGGCGAACGGGGCCATATTCGTTAGACAAAACAACACCTTGCTCGACCAGGGTGCTCGAGTCCCGGTTTGCCGCGGCAACCTTGTCCACGTCGGTCGAACGCAGCACGAGCTGCTGGGCGATGATGAAGCGCGTGTCGAACTGGCCGCTCGAATACATCTGGGCGAGCCGGTCGGTCACCTGGGGCGCCTGAAGTTCGATCTCGTCTTCCGAAAAACCGTGCGATTTCAGGAAGTTGTTCACCGCCTCGGCATTGCGCTTCACCTCGGCCTGGGTCTCGGCGAGGTCGTTACCGGTGACGACGAAGCGCAGTCCCCAAAGCGCCAGATCCGCCTTAACCTCCCGTTCCGAAAGGCCTTTTACGGATACGGAGCGGTCTCCGAGACGCGATTTCACAAGGCCCTGACCGCCGAGATAGCCGCCAAGGGCGATGCCGAGACCGAGGATCAGAGCCGCGGTCAGCGTGAGCATGGATTTCATTGCAAGGTGCTCCCCCCGTTGAGGTTTTCCGATTTATACCACAGCGATTGCGGCGGATTCATGGATGCATCCGGGGACAACCGGGCCTCACCGTCATCGTAATGCAATCGAAACGTCACAAAATAACGGCTTATCCCCGCTCAGGAGCAGTTCCGCAAATGAACATCCGTAGCGCGACACGAAACGACGACCCCGAAATCTGGAAAATCCTCGAACCGACGATCCGCGCGGGCGAAACTTATCCCCTGCCCCGCGAAATGACGCGCCTGGAGGCCCTCGCCTACTGGCATGGGCCGGAGCATGGCGTATTCGTCGCGGAGGAATCCGGAAACATCCTCGGCACTTACTACATGAAGGCAAACAACCGCGGCGGCGGAGCGCATGTCGCAAATTGCGGCTACATGACGGCGCCCGAAGCACGCGGGCGCGGCGTTGCCCGGGCGATGTGCATGCACTCGATCGACGAGGCAAGGAGGCGAGGGTTCCGCGCAATACAATTCAACTTCGTGATCTCGAGCAACGAGGCCGCCGTTCATCTCTGGCAGTCATGCGGGTTCGAGATCGTCGGACGGTTACCGAAGGCCTTCGAGCATCCGCAACGCGGCCTTGTGGACGCGCTCGTCATGTACCGAATGCTCTAAATACGGAGCATCAACCGCTTGCAAGGCCGGCCCGGCCGAAGCGACTCTCCAGGAGACGGTCAATCGTGTCCCGCAACGCGCGATAAGCGTCGAGACGGCGCTCGCGATTGCCGCCGGTCGGCGCGGCCAGCGGATCGGCAAGTTCCCAATATTCGACATCGGTAGCCGAAGAACGGGTGAGCGCCTCCGCCTTCTCGCGCGCCTCGGGCGTCAGCGCGACGATCAGGTCGAAGCTCGTGACGTCGTCGATCTCGTCTATGCTCTTCGGCGCGCGCGGCGAGATATCAATGCCGCGCTCACGCAGAACCTCGGCCGCGAAGGGGTCGCCTTCTTCCGCCGGGGCGATGCCCGCCGAGTCGACGAAGATGCGGCTGCCATGACTCTTCTTGAGAAGGGCTTCGGCGATGGGCGAGCGGATCGCGTTCAGATTGCACACGAAGAGGACGGATGCGGGCGCGGCCTCCTTGCGCTCGGTGCCTGCTCTTCCAGCCATCGCGCTCATCCCTTGATGTGCAGGACGCAGATGAGGGTGAAAAGGCGCCGCGCCGTGTCGAAATCCATTTCGATCTTGCCCGAAAGGCGATCCTTCAGCGTCTGCGACCCTTCGTTGTGAAGTCCGCGACGACCCATGTCGATGGCCTCGATCTGGGCGGGCGCGGCCGTCTTGATCGCGTCGTAATAGCTCTCGCAGATCAGGAAGTAGTCCTTGATGATCTTGCGGAACGGCGTGAGCGAGAGCAGCACCTTGCCATGCGGATCACCGCTTTCGAGACGAATGTCGAAGACGAGACGGTTTTCCTCGATGGAAAGATGAAGGACGTAGGGCCCGCCATCGCTGCCGACGGGCGCGAAACGGTTTTCTTCCAGAAGATCGAAGATCGCAACCTTGCGCTCATGCTCGACATCCGGGCTCCGACGCACGACGGAGCGCTCGTCGAGGACGAGGTCGACGATGCGGAAGCCCTCCCCCTCCGGGACGGAAGGCGGGACATGCGCGCTGGTTTCGTCATCTGCGGAGCGGTCTGACATGGTGGCGCAGTTTAAGCCGATTTTACCGGTGGAAGCGAGCGAGGAGGTTGGTTCGAATGGCCCCCTCACCCTTCCCACCACCGCTTCGCGGCGGCGGGCGTTCGAGGCAAAAGGTCCTCCGGACCTTCTACACCGCCTCTCACCCCTCTCCCCGCCGGGGAGAGGGTGATCCGAGCGACAGCGAGGATCGGGTGAGGGGTATCTTACAGATTGAGGCGGATGGCGACCGAGCGAAGGTGGGCGTCGAGGCCTTCGGCCTCGGCGAGAGCGACGGCGGCTGGGCCGATGGCGCGCAGCGCGTCCGGATCGCAACGCACGATGGAGCTGCGCTTCATGAAATCGAGCACATTGAGGCCGGAAGAGAAGCGCGCCGAGCGCGCCGTGGGCAGCACGTGATTCGATCCCGCGACATAGTCGCCGATCGCCTCCGGCGTATAGCGCCCCAGAAAGATCGCACCGGCATTCGAAATCTTCGCAAGCAGGGCTTCGGGGTCGGCAACCGCAAGTTCCAGATGCTCCGGCGCGAGACGGTCGACAAGCGGCACCGCGTCATCGAGCCGCTCCACGACAATCAGAGCGCCGAAATCGGCCCAGCTCTTCGTTGCGGTCGTCTCACGCGGGAGCGCCTTCAACTGGCGCTCCACGGCTTCCTCAACGCGCTTCGCGAAAGCGGCATCGTCCGTTATCAGGATCGATTGCGAACTCGCATCGTGCTCGGCCTGCGAGAGAAGGTCGGCGGCAATCCATTCAGGATCGTTCTCGCCATCGGCGACGACGAGAATTTCCGAAGGGCCTGCGATCATGTCGATGCCGACCGTGCCGAAGACCTGGCGCTTGGCTTCCGCAACATAGGCATTGCCCGGCCCGACGATCTTGTCGACGGGCGCAATCGTCTTCGTGCCCCAAGCAAGCGCGGCGACAGCCTGCGCGCCGCCAACACGATAAACCTCGTTCACACCGGCAAGCTTTGCCGCCGCAAGAACCAGCGGGTTCACCACGCCATCGGGCGTCGGCACGACCATGACGATACGCTTTACGCCCGCGACCTTGGCCGGGATGGCGTTCATCAACACGGAGCTTGGATAATTCGCGGTGCCGCCCGGCACATAGAGACCAACCGCGCCGATAGAGGTCCAGCGATGGCCGAGCTCTACGCCCTCAGCATCGGTGAAGCGCGCATCTTCCGGGCGCTGACGCTCATGATAGGCCTCGATGCGCATGGCGGCGGTCTTCAAGGCTTCCAGCGTCTTCGCGTCGCAGGCATCGATCGCGGCATCGAGATCCGATTGCGGGATTGCGAGCGTTTCGGCGGTGAGGGCTTCCAGCCTGTCGAAGCGGCGCGTGTATTCGACCAGCGCCTCGTCGCCGCGCTTTCGGACATCGGCGACGATCTTCTCCACCGCTTCGCGCACATCGACGGACGCTTCACGCTTCGCAGCGAGCAGCGCGGCGAAAGCTTCCTCGAAATTCGCGTCTTTTGCATTCAGGCGAGTGGGCATTGTCTTACCATCGATATCGTCATTGCGAGCGACCGTCAGGGAGCGAAGCAATCCAGGGGCAGCATACACGGAGCTAACCGCTCCTGGATTGCTTCGTCGGCCTTGCGGCCTCCTCGCAATGACATCCTGTTTTATTCCATATCCACCGATAACCGCTGCGGCAAGAGGCGCTGCGAGTGGGGCCCGGCAACAAGTGCCGGGATGACAGTTATTGCTAGTCCAGATCGTGTTCCGGCTTGTTGGGCGTTTCCCAGACGAGGCCGAGATCCGAGAGATGGGCCTCCAGAGCCTCGACCTCAAGCCGCAATTCGGCGCCGCCCGAGAAGATGAAAGTGACGATGCCGGAAGGCGCGTTCATTTCATCGAAGCGGATGGCGAGGAGGTTGAGCACACCGTCGGGCCGGTCCTGCGAGATGTTGCGGGCGCGGGCACTTGTCACATTCTCGAAATGAAGACCGGTGCGAACGCGCTCATGGCTCCTGCGGCGTTCCGCGCCCTCGCCTTCCCAGCGGAAGCGATTGAGCACGCAGGCGAAGCGGCGCGTCGAAGGGAGAAAGGCCAGATCGCGCACATGGGTGACCGCATCCTGAAGCGCGGCGGAGATCACTTCGAGGTCGGCGGCATCCTCTGCGGCGAGGCGAAGGTCTTTCGTCATCTGTTTCATTTTACTTGTCGCGTTTCCGGACGGCGAACCGGCTTTTCAATCATGAAGGCGGCACTTCGCCTGGAAACGCTCCAGTCTCCTAAGACTTTGCTTTCTCACGCCAGATCTCGGCGCCGCAGGCACCGAGCTTCGCCTCGATGCGCTCGAAGCCGCGATCGAGGTGGTAGACGCGATTGACGACCGTCTCGCCCTCGGCGGCGAGACCGGCAATGATGAGGGCGGCGGAGGCGCGAAGGTCGGAGGCCATGACCGGTGCGCCCTTCAGCTTTTCCACGCCGCGCACCAGCGCCTTGTCGCCATGGAGCGAAATGTCGGCGCCGAAGCGGGCAAGCTCCTGCACATGCATGAAGCGGTTTTCGAAGATGGTCTCGGTGATTTCCGACTCGCCCTCGGCCATGGTCATCAGGGCCATGAACTGGGCCTGCAGATCCGTCGGGAAGCCGGGGAAGACCTGCGTCACGACATCCGTCGCCTGCAGGCGCTCGCCATTGCGCGAGACGCGCACCGCGCCCTGCTCGCTTTCGACTTCCGCACCGGCGGCGCGCAGCACGGAGAGCGCGGCCTCGAAGGTTTCGGGAAGCGCGCCCTCAAGCACGACCTCGCCGCCCGTCATGGCCGCGGCAATGGCGTAGGTTCCCGCCTCGATGCGGTCCGAGATGACGCTGTGCGTGGCGCCGTGGAGCTTCTCGACGCCTTCGATGCGCAAGGTGGAAGTGCCGATGCCCTCGATCTTCGCGCCCATGGCGACGAGGCAATTGGCGACATCGCAGATCTCGGGCTCGCGGGCGGCGTTTTCAAGCACGGTGACGCCATCGGCGAGCGTGGCGGCCATCATCAGCGTGTGCGTGGCGCCGACGGAGACGATGGGAGAGCGGATGACCGCGCCCTTCAGCCCCTCAGGCGCGGAGGCAAGAACATAGCCTTCCACGAGGTCGATCTCGGCGCCCATCTTCTGGAGGCCCTTTATATAGAGATCGACCGGGCGCGCGCCGATGGCGCAACCGCCCGGCAGCGAGACCTTGGCCTGCCGGCAGCGGGCGACGAGCGGACCCAGCACCCAGAAGCTTGCGCGGATCTGCGAGACGATCTCGTAAGGCGCGGTGGTCGAGACGATGTCGGCGGCGCGAATCGTCATCACATCCGAATCCACGCCCGTGTCGACGGAGACGCTCGCGCCGAGGGCCTCGAGGAGCTTCGTCAATGTGCGCACATCCGCGAGACGGGGCATGTTGGCGAGCCTCACGGGCTCGTCCGTCAGGAGCGCGGCCGTCATCAAGGGGAGCGCCGCGTTTTTCGCGCCACTCACCTGTATCCGGCCGTTCAGGCGGCGGCCGCCGCGAATATGTATCGTGTCCATGGATGCGTCCCGGGATGGGCCCCGTCTGGGTTCAGCGGTTTATAAGGGGGACGGCAGCCCAAGTCACGCAGGGCGCCCCCCTGCCGAGGCTTCATGCCCCGGAAACAGGGCGCTTTTCGGGCCGTTCCGGGCCTTCATTGCGGGCCTTCAGGCGGGAATGGGGCCTTATTCCTTGTCCGCCTCCTTGCGGCTGCGGGACTGCTGCTTCCTCTTTTTCAGGTTCTCGCGCAGCGCTTCCGCCAGACGGGCCTCGCGGGCCTTGGCCTCGCGGGTCTGGGCGGCGCGGTCCTGGCCCTTGCCGCCGGGGGTGCGGGGATCGAAGGTGGGGCGGCTGTTCTTCATATTCGGCTACTCGATTTCCGGGGCCCGGACCGGCAGGCGGCTGGCCCCACATAAGGGAGAAAGAGGGGAAGATAGTGCTTCGCGGCACCTTGCGCGAGGGGGGTCGCTGTGGCACTTTCCGCGCGCTTCCGAGGGGCCGGTTTCGAGCGGAACAGCTCACCTCCTGTTTACCATTCGGAGCGAGACTTCCAGCGGCCTTTCCGGCTGCTCCCGGTAGCGGCCTTGCCCGCCTCCCGGCATGCTGTGGTAGCTCAGTGGTAGAGCACTCCCTTGGTAAGGGAGAGGTCGAGAGTTCAATCCTCTCCCACAGCACCACTTTCTCCTCAAATCACCATTTTCCTCCTTCATTTCGTTTCCGGCCCCTTTCTGGGACCCGGTCTCCGCTTTTGGTAAGCTCAATGCCTATCGGGGAAGGAAGGATCTCATGACCAAGTTCATTCTTGCTCTGAGCCTGCTGGCTTTGACGATGCCGTCCGTGGCGAATGCGCATGGCGGAGGCTGCCGCAAGTCTTCACCGCCCGGACAGTGCTGCCATATGGACAACAGCACAGGCGTCGTGCACTGCCACTGATGCAAGTTTCCATTTCTGCTTATGGCGAGCGGACGGATCCCGCGGCTGCCCGCAGCGCCATTGCGTTCTCCGATAGCGGCTTTTGAAAAAACTTCACTCGACGTTTTGACGGACCGCGCGCATCTTGCCTTCGGGTTGGGGCGAACGAGATCGAGCAAACGGAGATTTGCCATGCCTCCCGTCGGTTTTCCCTGGTACGAGGCCGGGACCTACCCGGCGATCCGGGCCGTCATGAGCGACGGCGAGGACTTTCCCCCGACATATGGCGAATGGCTGAGCGAGGCGGAGCGCGAGAAGCGCCGGCTTGAGCGCAGGTATGGGCCCGTGCACTGCGTTTTCATCGAGCCGGAAGCCTTTGCCGCGTGGTGCCGCGTGAACGATCTGCGCGCGGATGCGGCGGCGCGAATGATGTTCGCCGAAAAGGCGGCGCTGCGCCTCTATCGCAAGAGCGCGTGAGCGAGGCGCATTCCCTTCGGAACGCAAGCGCTGGCGCATCGTTGGATTCCCACAAGCCAAAGGAGGAATCCCATGAGCGTGAAACCGCAGCGGCGCAAGGAAGAAGCCGAAGACAAGACCCCGAGGCAGGAACCGGGCGGCAAGACACATGGCGAGAAAGCCATGGCCGACCGCACGCCGGACGCGCATGACATGACGGAAACGGACCTCGCCGCGGAAAAGATGGGCAACAACCAGTTGCAGGGCGACGATCAGCTCAATGTGCAGAACGAGAGACAAGCGCAGGCGGAGGTTACGACCGAGACCGAGAGCGTTATGGAAGGATTGAAGCGACGCGAGGCGCAGGAGCGGAAATCCGGCAACGACCGGTGAGCGAAGGTGGAACGGATGCGCGAGATGCCTCGTTGATTCAACGCTTGCCGCGATGCATCGCAGGATGCGGTGCGGAACTCCACCACGGAGCCCGGCAAGACCGCAAACAGCGACACAGCAATGGAGGCCGCCATGAAAGTGAGCGAAGCAATGACCAATGACGTCCGCATCGCCGATCCGGACGAGACCATCGAACAAGCGGCGCGGACACTTGCCGAAATCGATGCAGGGGCGCTGCCCGTGGGCGAAGACGACAGGCTCGTCGGCATGATCACCGACCGCGACATCGCCATTCGCGCGATCGCGGAAGGCAAAGGGCCGGAGACGAAAGTGCGTGAGGTGATGACGCCGGACATACGCTACTGCTTCGACGACCAGGAGATCGACGAGGTGCAGAAGAACATGGGCGATAATCGCGTGCGCCGTATGGCCGTTCTCAATCACGACAAGCGGCTTGTCGGCATTCTCTCCTTCGCCGACATCGCGCTTTCGGGCGCGCGAGCCGATCAGGCGCTCAAGGGCGCATCGCAGCCGGGCGGCCCGCACGCCCAGTAAGCACGACTGAAAAAGCCCCGTGCGGCGACACCAGCCGTGCGGGGCGTTTTTCAAGGAGCGTCAGACGCCGAGACTCCCGTAAATCGCGGCGAGGAGCGCCTTGTTGCGCGGGTTCTGCCAGCGCGGGCCCATATCGTTCGTGACATAGCCGAAGGCGACGCGCGCAACCGGATCGCAGAATCCGAGCGAACCGCCCGCACCGAAATGACCGAAGGCTTGCGGATTCGGCCCGAGCGGGCGCTCGGCCTGAGGCAACTGGAAGCCGAGGGCGAAGCGCGACTCGCGTTCGAGAATGCGGTCGGGACCGAAGGATTGTTCTTCCGTCGCGGCGGCGAGCATCTCACGCGAGAGGATGTCGACGCCATCGATCGCACCGCCCGCGGCAAGCGCCGCATAGACGCGGGCGATGCCGCGCGCCGTTCCATGGCCGTTGGTGGAGGGGATCTCGGCGGATCGCCATTCGGGCCTGTTGACCCAGCCCGCACCGGATATGCCCGGCGGGTTCCAGTAGGTATTCCATTTCATCAGCGCATCGCCGTCGAGCACGCCCGGCGGCCGCTCCGGCAGGACGGACGGCCAGAGGAATTCGGCGGCGCGATAATGCTCCGCCGACGGAAGACCGATATGGACGTCCGCGCCGAGGGGGGCGGCGATTTCGTCGCGCAGGATTTCGCCGATGGTGCCGCCGGACGCACGGCGGACAAGCTCGCCCACGAGATAGCCAAAGGTATTGACGTGATAGCCATGGGCGGTGCCGGGCTCCCACCAGGGTGCCTGACGCGCAAGAGCCTCCGCCATGCGGGACCAGCCGAGCATGGCGCCGTCGGGCAGATCTTCGCGGATCGCGGGCAGGCCCGCCCGGTGCGAAAGCATGTGGCGAAGCGTGATTGTTTCCTTGCCATTGCAGCCGAATTCCGGCCAGAGGCAATGCGCGGGCGCATCGAGATCGAGCAGGCCTCGCTCGACGAGGCGAAGCGCGACAAGCGCCGTGAAGGCCTTGCCCACGGAAAAGAAATTCACCAGCGTTTCGCGCGTCCATTCGCGGGTGCGCGCCGCATCGCGATATCCGCCCCAGAGATCACAGACGAGACGTCCGTCGACCATGAGCGCAATGGCGCCGCCTGGCTCGCCCCGCTCGGTGAAATTGGCGGCGAAGGCCTCGCGCAGGGCCGCGAAGCGGGGATCGCAGGTGCCGCCCATGGGCGCGGCGCTCATGGCAGAAGCAGCGCGAGGAGGCTGAGCGCCATCAGGGCCTGACCGAGATAATAGGTCACCCAGACGACAAGGCCGCGATAAGGCACGGGCATGCGGAACTTGTCGAAAGCGATGACGCTGTCGGAGATCACGAAGAGAACGGCGCCGAGGCCGAGAAGCGGCGCGCCTTCGGGAATAGCGAGCGCGGAGAGCGCCATGACCACGATGGCGACGAGATAGGCACCGACCGGTAGCTTCAACTTGCCCAATGAAGGCGCGAGCGTGAAATAAAGCGCGATGGCTCCAAGCCCGACGGCAAGCGAAACGGCCTTCAGGGAAAGCGTCGCCGGTTCGCTCGCAAGCGGCAGCATCACCGCGATGTAGAAGATATGGCTGACGAGAAAGGCGGCGAGACCGCGCGGAAAGTTGCGCGCATCGCCCTTCATGGCGAGGAAGAGGTCGCCAAGCGCGGAAAACAGGAAGGCCGCGGAGAGGAGCATGAGCGGCAATGCCGGGCCCGCGCCCAGACCCAGGAGCGGCAAAGGCACAAGAAGCCCTATCGCCGCCGTCTTGAGGCCGGTCCGAAGCGGGGACGGGGCCTTGTGTTCGATCAGCTGATAGGCGATGGCGGTGCCAAGCGAAAGCACGCCCAGAGCGATGCGCAACGGATCGAGACCGTCTCCGGCCGCGAAGACTTCCTCAAACATTTCCATCCCCCTTCTTTATTCCCCAGTCTTTGTCCCTATGATCGCGGAAGGGACGGGAATGCAAAAGGACCAAATATGAGCAGCGGCGCCCGCGCCATAGACAGCCCGCAGAATGCCCGTGCGAAGAAATGGCTGGCGCTGACCGAATCGCGCGGCATCCGCAAGCATGGAGAATTCATCCTCTCCGGCCGGAAGACCGTGCCCGAAGCGCTGGAGAAACATGCCGGCCGCTTCACGGCGGCGCTGGCGCGGACGGAGAGCGATCTCAACCGGCTCTCCCTTCCCGCTTCCATAGAACGCTTCGTGCTGGCAAAGCCTGTCTTCGAGGCGCTGGATACGAACGGTACGGGATTCCCGCTGCTGGTGGGAAAGGTGCCGGAGATGGCGGCGGCGGATTTCGCGCGCCCCCCAAAGGGCTTCGAACTCGTGCTGGCGCTGGGCGACCCGTCCAATCTCGGCGCAGCGCTCCGAAGCGCGGCGGCCTTTGGCGCGGGCCGGATCGTATTGATGGAGGGGGCGGCGCATCCCTTCCATCCCAAGGCGCTGCGCGGCGGCGCCAACGCGCAATTCGGTCTCACCTTCCTAAAAGGGGGCGACTGGGCCGCCCTTGAGGATGCAAAAGGAACGCTGGCGGCGCTGGATGGTTCGGGCCGCGATGTCGAGACCTATGACTGGCCGCAGAATCTGCGGCTGGTGCTCGGCGAGGAGGGACAGGGCCTGCCGCCGGGGCTCAAGGCGGAAAAGCTCTCGATCCGCACAACGGGAGCGGTCGAGTCCCTCAATGCGACAGTGGCGGCGAGCCTCGCGCTTTCGGCCCGTTTCCGGCGAATTTCGGCGAGGTGATCCAGCGCGGAGGTAAGGGCGTAGACACAGGGTGAGAGCTGGAACAAGGAGCCAGCGGTTTATCTCCCCCCAGAGAGAGGCCCCCGCCCGTGAAATCGCTTCTCAGACTTGGTGCAGTTCTCGCAATTCTGTTTCCCGCGTCAAGCCTCGGCGCGGAAGCGGCAGCGCCGGTTTCCTCCCCCGAACCCGCCCTGTCCTTCCGCGTCGAGCGCGGGAGCGACCCCATCGGCACACACAAGATCAGCTTCACGCGCAAGGGCGACGAACTTCACGTTGCCATCGATATAGACCTTGCCGTGTCCTTCGGACCGATCACGCTTTTCCGCTACGAGCACCGTAACCGGGAGACATGGCGGGACGGGAAGCTCGTGGCGCTCGAAACGGTGACGAACGATAACGGCACCGACTACAAGGTCAGCGCGAAGGCGACCGACAAGGGCCTTCAAGTGACGAGTTCCGCGAACGGCACGTTCATGGCTCCCGCGACGATCATTCCGACGAGCTACTGGAATCCGGCAACGATCGAGCAGACGCAACTTCTCGATACGCAGAAGGGCCGAGTCCTCGATGTCGAAGTGAAGCCGACTGCAACGCGCGAGGTCAGTATCGAAGGCCAGGCCGTTCCCGTTCGCGAATACGAGATGACCGGAGACCTGAAACTCAAGCTCTGGTACTCGCCGAAAATGGAATGGCTGAACGTCATATTCCGGGCACGGGGCGAAGATGTCGATTACCGCGTGGTGCGGATCGATCGTCAGGAAATCCAGCAGGTGGCACTGCAATGAGCAACAAGGAAAAAATCGTCTGGATCACAGGCGCGAGCTCCGGCATCGGACGCGCCCTCGCCCTGCGCATGGCGCAAGCGGGCTATCGCGTGGCGGCTTCGGCGCGCCGCGCGGACGAACTCGACAAGCTGAAGAACGAGGCCGCGCAACAGGGCGGCGAGATCGTTCCCGTTCCTCTCGATACGACCAAACCGGAAGAAGTACGGGCGGGTGTCGACCGCATCGAACGGGAGATGGGTCCCATTTCCATCGCCGCGCTCTGCGCGGGCACCTATGAACCGGTGCTGGCACATGAACTGACGGCGGAAAAGGCGAGGCCCGTGTTCGAGCTGAACTTCATGGGCTCGCTAAACTGTCTCGAAAACCTGATCCCGCGGATGACCAGACGCGGCGAAGGCAGGATCGCCGCCGTCGCCTCGCTTGCCGGCTATTTCGGCCTGCCGACTTCCGCGATCTATGGCGGCAGCAAGGCCGCTCTCATCAACATGGCCGAAGCGCTGCAGCCCGATCTCGCGAAGCATGGCGTGAAAATGCAGATCGTCAATCCGGGTTTCGTGAAAACACCGCTGACCGACAAGAACGAATTCGGCATGCCCTTCCTGATGGAAGTGGAAGATGCGGCGGAGGCGTTTTACCGGGGGCTACATTCCGACCGGTTCGAGATCACCTTCCCGCGCCGCTTTTCCCTGATATTGCGACTGCTGCAGATGTTGCCATATCGCGCCGCACTTGCGCTGACAGGCGCGACTGTGCCCAAGGAAAAGCACCCTGCCTTCGCGCCGAAGCTCAGCCGTTCCTGATCTCCTCGAAAGCCGCAAGGGCGCGGGCACGCGCCCTTGCGTGATCCACGATGGGCGCGGGATAGGTGTCGCCGAGCACGATGCCAGCCTTTTCAAGATTGGAGGGGGGCGCTTCCCAGGGCTTGTGGATATATCTCGCATCGAGCTTCGAGAGTTCGGGCACGAAGGCGCGGACGTAATCCCCCGCCCCATCGAACTTCTCGCCCTGAAGCACGGGGTTGAAGATGCGGAAATAAGGCGCGGCATCTGCACCGGACCCCGCCACCCACTGCCAGCTGGCGCGGTTCACCGCAAGATCGGCATCGACCAGTGTGTCCTCGAACCATGCAGCGCCTTCGCGCCAGTCGATCATCAGATGCTTGATGAGGAAGGAAGCGGCAATCATGCGAACGCGATTGTGCATCCAGCCCGTCTGCCAGAGCTGGCGCATGCCCGCATCGACGATCGGATAGCCGGTGCGGCCGAGCCGCCAGGCTTCGAACGACGCTTCGTCGCTCATCCAGGGGAAGGCGTCGAACTCCCGTTTCCAGTTCCCTGTGGCAATTTCCGGCCAATTGAAGAGGAGATGACAGGCGAAATCTCTCCATGCCAGCTCCCGCAAGAAAGCATCGCCCGCGCGCCCGCCCCCGCCCTCGGCATCGCGCACCACCTGCCAGATACGGCGCGGCGAGACGTCGCCCCAGTGCAGATGCGGCGACAGGCGGGACGTGCCTTCGCGGTCCGGCAGATCGCGCGCATCGGGATATTCGCTCATCGACCTTTCAACGAAAGTCTCGAGACGCGCGTGAGCGCCGGCTTCGCCCGGGGTCCATGTTTCGCGAAGGCCGCCTGCCCAATCCGGCTTCGCGGGCAGTAGGCCCCAATCCGCGAGGCGATCCGTCGCAATGTCCTTCACACGGTCGAGCTTTCGAGGTGCGGCAAGCGGCGCGTCAAAGGAGCGCTGCGACAATGCGCGCCAGAAGGGTGTGAATACCTTGTAGGGATCGCCGCTTCCCGTCTTCACCTCCCATGGTTCGGCGAGAAGCGAACCATTGAAACTGTGCACCTCCAGCCCCGCATCCGAGAGAGAGGACTTGAGACGCTTGTCGCGGGCAGTCGCGCGCGGCTCGTAGCAGCGGTTCCAGAAAACGGCTTCGGCCGCAATCTCCCGTGCGACGGCAGAAAGAATGCTTTCAGGCACGCCGCGACGAAGGACGAGCGGGAGACCGAGCTTGCCGAGATTTTCGGACAAGGAAGCCAGGCTTCCATGAAGCCACCAGCGCGACGCCCCTCCGATCTCCTCCTCTGGATCGAGGATGAAAATCGGCAGCACCGGCGCTCCCCGGGAGGCTGCGGCGGCGAGAGCCGGATTGTCATCGAGCCGAAGATCGCGGCGAAACCAGACAATGGATGGGCCGGGCTTGGACAAGGAGATGATCTCGAAAATAACTTCAGCTGTAAACGCAGTACGAGGCAGGCGGCCGGGCGGATCAATTCGCGCCGGACGCGCAGATACATCGCAGGCGCCATCCCGGCTCACCATAGCCGCCGACGGCATAGTGCTGCGCGAGACGGCAATCCCAAAGCGCTACCATGCCCGGTTCCCAGGAAATGCGTATCTGATTTTCGGGTGCCGAGAGCAGATTTCTCGCAAGTTCCAGGACGAGATCCCCCTCTTCCACGGGAACTCCGAGGATCTGGCCCTCGCAATGGGCGCCAATGACAAGATGCCTGCGGCCTGTCAGCGGATGAGCGGCCACAAGCGGACGGCGAGACGCGCCTGGCGCGGAGGGGAGGAGATGCAACGGATCGAGATAGGCGCGCATCGCCGGAGAAAGAGCATCATAAGCGCCGGCACGCGAAGACCAGATGCTTTCCGCGCCACCCGAAGGAAGCCCCTCGACATGGAAGAGAGCGACACGCGAAGAAGGCTTGTTCCCGTAAGGCTCTGTCATCAGGGCGATGCAATCCTCGGGATGGTGGCATTCCGCCCCGCCGCGCGGCGAGGTTGCGCCGGTAGTCACCAGAAAGGACCGGCGGTGAGCGCCAAAGGAACGCATGAGCCCTTCCATTCCTTCCGCCGTGACCGGAACGGAACGCAAAAACAGTACGCCATAGTGCGACAGGCTCCCCGCGAGCGACGCGGACAAGGCGGGCGGAGGCGGCACGGACAGGTCCACCCCTTTCACTTCGGCGCCGAGAACGCCGCTCAAGGGATGAACAGAAAACGATTTCGCATACATGATTATTTGCCCCGTGGTCAAAGCAGGTGCGGTTTGACTTTCCCCTTCAAATCAGTTGCACGTGCATTGCGAGGACATCCAATTGAAATCCGTAATGACCAAGTATTCACGACATGAATTTGCGCCGCGTCGACCTGAACCTCCTGACCATCTTCGATGCCATCATGACGGAGGGCAGCATCACGCGGGCTGCGGCGCGGCTTGGCATGACGCAGCCGGCACTCTCGAACGCGCTGACGAGATTGAGACGGCTTGTGGACGATCCTCTATTCGTGCGTATCGGAAACCGAATTGTGCCGACAGCGCGCGCGGAGGCGCTCGCCCTTCCCGTCCGGCAGGCCCTCGATCTCGCGGAGCGCGCCTTGAGCGGGCATCCGGAAGAACCGGACCGGGAAGAAATACGCATCTTCACACTGGCCGTAGGCGATGTGGGAGAAACCATCGCTCTGCCGCACGTCCTGACGCGACTGAGGCGGGAGACGGGGCGGACACCGAGACTGCGTCTCAGATGCGCCCCACCGGAAACGATCGAAAACGAACTCGGAAATGGCGCCGTCGACCTGGCCTGGCTGGTCTTTCCGGTGAGCATACAGGAAGTGAACTCCGAGCCCGTGATGCAGGATGAGTTCGTATGTGTCGTTCCGGCGGCGGATGCCGACAAGCAGATGACGAAGGAGCGCTATCTGGCAATCGATCACGTCGTTCTCGGCGCGGAGATCGCGGCGGATGTTCCCGGCTTCGGCGGATGGCGGCGGAGACGCATCGCAATGGAAGTGCACGACTACGCGCCGCTGGCCACACTCGTCGCAACGGCGGGACTTGCCGCGACGCTACCGAAGAGACTGGCACAGCACTACTCGGCGATCTACGGGCTCGCGATCCAGCCACTGCCCTTCGAGATGCCCCCCGCCATCATTCACCAGGCATGGCCGCGCGCCCTCGACAGGGACAGCACGCATATCCGCCTCAGGCGTGCCTTCAAGGCAGCGGCGATATGATCAGGATTGTCCGCCGGACCTGCCGCGCCAACGCGCCATGGCGGCAGTGAAAATACCGCTGAGCATGGCAATGGACCTCTGGCCGAATGCGTAGGCACCCGGGTAAAGACGTTCGGCGGTGGAGGCGACGCCGGTGAACTGGAAGTTCTGGCGGAGCCCGTGAATGCGCCTCGCGGTAACGAGCCAAAAGGGGCTGACGATGAGGCTAAGCGCGATGACGGAAAGAGCAAGCTGATAGGTTTCTCGGTCGATCGCGCCGGCGCCAAGGCCCGCCTTCGCCAGAACGAAGGAAAATTCGCCGATCTGCGCCATGACGAGACCTGCGATGAAGGCATTGTCCCAAGACTCGCGCAGGAAATGAAGGATGCCGATATTTGTTGCCGTCTTCGCGACGAGAATGACGAAGACGAGGAGAAGCACTACCCAGATATTTTCGAGAATGAAGGAAAGGTCGATCAGCAGGCCGATCGACAGGAAGAAGATCATCAGGAAGAGGCTTTGCACCGGCGCGGTAAACAAGATGGCCGCGCGGCGATCGGTCGAAGCACCGAGAATGAGTCCGGCGAGGAAAGCCCCGTAGGACGGCGAGAGGCCGACATAGCCGGAGACAGCGGCGAAGACGAAGCAGAAAGCGATATTCGCCAGCGGCGCCAGATCCGGCTGATGACGAAGATAGCGGCTCCAGGGAAGTTCGACACGCTCGCGACGTGTCAGGATGACAGCAACGCCCGCAAGCACCGAAACGGCCGCAAACAGCTTCAAGGCAAGAAAGAGATCGAGGCCCATATCGGCTCCGCGAGCAGAGCCGAGCGACTGCACGACAACGAGCATCGGAATGATGAGAAGATCCTGCGCAATGAGGACGCCCATGGTGAGGCGGCCGGCATGCGTTCTCGTTTCGCCGATTTCGGCGAGCATCTTTATGCCGACGGCGGTGGAGGAGAGAGACAGGACGAAGCCGAGAACGAGCGAGCGCTCGAAGCTCCAGCCGAGGAGCGAACCGGCGCCCCAGGTGAGCCCGATGGCGACGGCGGATTGAAGGCCTGCGCAGAGGAGCGCGATCTGGAAGACATTGCGGAAGGCCTTGAGGTTCAGCTCCATGCCGATGAGGAAGAGGAGGAGGAGCACGCCGAGTTCCGCGAAGAGGTCGATGCCTTCCGCCGAATGGACGAGGCCGAGGCCGCCCGGTCCGAGCACGACGCCTGCCAGGATGTAACCGACGATGGCGGGCTGGCGGAGCCGCATCAAGGCGAAGCCGCAGCCCAGCGCGATGACGATGAGCAAGGTGACGGAGTTCAGCGTGAGAACGTCATGCATGCCTGGGTGGCCCGGGAGAAGGAATCGGCAGGCTCCATGATTACGCAAGGATGGCGGCGGCGAAAGAGGCGCGCCTAATCCGCGCGCCTCACGGGGAGAACGAAAGGAGCATCCTCACCGCCGAACATGGCTTCGACACGATAGGTTTCGCGAAGGTTCTGCGGCGTGAGCACCTCGGCCGGGGCGCCATCGGCCTTCACCTTGCCATTGTCCAGAAGGACCAGGCGGTCGCAATACCGCGCGGCAAGGGACAGGTCGTGCAGCACGGCGACGATCATGCGGCCATCATTCGCGTAGGCGCGCAGCACTTCCATGATGCGGATCTGGTGATAGGGGTCGAGCGCGGAGACGGGTTCGTCCACCAGCATGAGTGGGGCTTCGACCGCGAGCGCGCGGGCGAGAAGCACGCGAGCGCGCTCGCCGCCCGACAGCGTGAGCACATCACGTCCGATGAACTCCTGTACGCCGGCGAGCCCGATCGCGCGGGTGATGGCCGCCTCGTCCTCCGCACTTGCGCGATGGAAAGGCTCCAGATGCGGCAGACGGCCGAGCGCGACGAGACGCGAAACCTCAAGCGGCCAATGGCTGCCCGCGCCTTGCGCCAGATAGGAAATGGCGCGCGCCCGGGTGCGCGGGCTCATGGAAGAGACGGGCGTGCCGTCGAGCGAGACCTCGCCCTCGAAGGGGATGAGGTTCGCGATGGCGCGCACCAGCGTTGTCTTGCCGACGCCGTTTGGCCCGATAAGGCCGATGAATTGCGAGCCGTCGGCGGCCAGCGAGACGCCGCGAATGACGCGCGCGCCCCCGAGAGAGGCATGCAGATCTTCAACGGAGAGACGCATCACGGGGCCTCCCTTCTTGTACGAAGGATGAGCCAGAGGAAGAAAGGCGCGCCGACAAGCGAAGTGACAACGCCAATCTTCAGCTCCGGTCCATTGACGGGGATGCGCACGAGAATATCCGCGGCGAGGACCAGCGCGGCACCGCCCAGCGCGGATGGCAGAAGAAGCGAAGCCGGGCGCTGGCCGACAAGCGGCCGCATCAGATGCGGCACGACGAGGCCAACAAAACCGATGACGCCGGTAACGGAGACAGCAGCGCCGACAGCAAGACCAGTGCCGATGATGGCACGGGCGGTGACCGAGCGCATGGAGAAGCCCAAGGTCGATGCCGTGTCCTCGCCGAGCGCCAGCGCATCGAGCGCACGATATGTCGAGACGACGAGAAGCCAGCCGACGCCCATGAAGGGCAGGACGAACCAGACCTGCACCATGCTGCGATCCGTCAGCGAACCAAGCATCCAGAAAACGATTTCAAGCGCGGCATAAGGGCTCGGCGAGAGATTGAGCGCCAGCGAGGTGAGCGCGCCGGTAAAGGCGGAAATGGCGACGCCCGCGAGAATGATGGTGACGATGGAAGGATTGCGCCCCGCCAGCAGGTAAAGCACGGCGAGCGCGGCGAGCGCACCGAGGATACCGCCGACGGGCACGAACATGGCCGTGCCTGCGGCAAGGCCCGAATAGAAGACGAGAACGGCGCCGAGCGCCGCGCCGCCGGACGCGCCGATAAGGCCGGGCTCGGCAAGCGGGTTGCGCAGGAGGCCCTGAAGCCCGGCGCCGGTGAGGCCGAGCGTCGCGCCGACGAGAAGGCCGAGCAACGCGCGCGGCAGACGAATTTCTGTCAGCACCAGCCAGGCAATATCGCGATCCGTTTCCGAGATCAGCGCGAACTTGTCCGTGAGGAGTTCGCCGCCACGGCCGATATAGATGGAAGCGATGAAAAGGATAAGCGTGAACGCGGCGAGAGAAATATTCACCGTCCATGCATTGAGAGGATGGCGGCTCATTCTGCCCTGCCCTCCACATCCATCGCATCATGCGCGGCGGCGAGACGCGCGGCGGTGCGGGCGACGAAGCGCGTGCTGCAAGTCCAGTCGCGCGCGCGCAGGCGAACTTCCTCCGCGTAGCGCGCGCGATAAAGCCGCAGCGCCGGATGCTCCAGCAATGCATTCGCCCGAGAAGGCGCGCCGGGCCGGTAGACGCCGAGCGCAATAAGCTCGGGCCGCATGGCGATCACATCTTCAATGTCCGGATAGGCAAGACCCACGGCATTTTCCTCCCGAACGACATTGCGGAAGCCGGTCAGAGCGAGGATATGGCCGAGGATCGAATTCGGCGTCGCTGCGCTGCCGAGGTCCTGATAGAGGATGGCGGTGGGCGCCTCGGCGCCATCGCGCCTTGCCGCCTCCATCTCCGCATCGAAGCGCGAGATCAGGGCCGAGCCCTCCTCTTCCCGCCCGAGGGCAGACGCAACAATGCGAATGTTCTCACGGATGCCTTCGAAGTCATGTGCGTCCTTCACCGTCGCGACGGGAATATGCATGCGGCGAAGAAGATCGAGCGTGAAGGGCGATGTCCATTCATGCGCGAGGACGAGATCCGGCGCGAAGGGCAGGATATCCTCGATGCGGCCGTCATTCGGCGGCAAATGCCGGACGAGAGCGGCGACCGGCGAATCCTCAGGATCGCGCCCGAGGCGAAAAACGGATTTGAGCGTGCCGGGCGCCGCGAGCTCAGCGGCGATGATATCCGAGCAGAGATTGATCGAGACGACACGCGCCGGACGGCGAGGCTCCGCCTGCGCCGCCGAAGCGGCGGCAAGAAGGCCAGCCAGAACGCTGAATAATAGAAGTCTCATCCTGCCGTCTCGCGCTACGCATCCATAAGATGTCGTCTCGCGGGGCACCCGCATTCTCCCGGCACACCCCGGCCCGGAGAGGGACGACAGCTCGTGGCAGGTTTCCTGGCTTCGGGTCATCGCCTCTTTCCGCCTTCCCGGCTGACGCCAGTGGCAATCGGAAAGAGGCTCGCCGCTTACAGTTGCGGGGGCAGCCGCTTCGCATTCCGCGCGGAATACGAGACGTTCCCTTTTAACCCCGGATTTGCGGCCGGGGCACCGCGAGCGAGGCGGAGTTTAACGGCACGTGCGGGCGGGGCAAGGGGCGAACCGAAATGCCTGCAAATCCGCCGCGAAATGCTCTACCGTGCCGCCAAAACAACATACGGACGATTTCCGGGAGGATCCTCATGCTGACGCTTTATCACTGCAATGGCTCGCGCTCGATGCGTTCGCTCTGGCTGCTCCACGAGATGGGGATCGAGTTCGAACTGAAGGAACTCACCTTCAGCATGGAGGGCCTCAGGACGCCGGAATATCTGTCGATCTCGCCACTCGGCCGCGTGCCCTGCCTGGTCGACAATGGCGTGAACGTGTTCGAGTCCGGCGCCATCGCGCAGTATCTCGGCGAGCACTACGACCCGGAAGGAAAGCTGCATCGGCCTGTGGGGCATCCCGAGCGCACGGAGTGGCTCATCTGGCTGCACTATGCCGAGACCATGGCGGTGCACGGGGCGAGCCTCGTGCAGCAGAAGGTCTTCATCGCGAAGGAGGATCGCTCGCCTGTGGTGCAGAAGCTCGAGTCGCGCCGCCTCGAAAAGTCGCTCGAAGTTGTGGACCGGCATCTCGCCGACCGGGACTATCTGCTGAAAAGCGGCTTCAGCACGGTGGACACGAATGTCGGCTACAGCGTGCATCTGGCCAAAGGCTTCGTGAGCCTCGAACCCTTTCCGAATGTCGTGAAATATTATGAGCGGCTTTCGGCACGGCCCGCCTTCAGACGAGCGGCAGCGAGCGTGCCGCTCGACGAACAGGCGCGCGCCTGAGGCCGCATCAGAGCTTCGGCACGCTCTCCATCACGGGCTTTGGCTCGCGGGTTTCCTTGAAGAGGCCCCAATGGGCTTCTTCAGGATGCGTGCCGCCAACGGGCGTCTCGTCATAGGCGCGCCAGGGCGCATCGAAGGCGGAGAACCAGGCGAAGGCGAGCTTGCGCGAGGGCGGCAGCTGCTTCGAGATCTCCTCATAGAACGCCCTCTGCTTTTCGGGCGTGAAACCTTCTTCCTCCGGCGCTGTGGGAACGCCTGTTTCCTTGACGAGGATGGGGCCACAAAAGGCTTCATCCGAGAGACGCGCCCCTGCCTTCACCACGAAGTCCGCCCAGTTGAAGGGCGGCGCGTCCTTGAACCAGGGCTCAAATACGGGGTGAATGTTGGCCGCCAGGAAATCGATCTTCGCGAGGACCGGTCTTGCATCCGGATCGTCAAGAAAGATGGAGAAGGGCTCGGTGACGGTCAGCGGCAGGCCGGGCGCGCGATCGCGAAACTTGCCGATGACGCGCGCATAGTCATCCCATGAACCGCGCCGGCCGAAGACCATTTCATTGCCGAGCGAGACACCAACGACAATTTCCGGATTGTTCTCCCATGCGCGCAAGGCATTGCGGACTTCAAGATCGTCATCCGGGTTCCAGATGCCGATGACGACCGCGCGGTAGCCGAGTTCCTTGGCAATGCCGGGGACAAGCTCCGCCCCGCTATGCGCGCCATAGGTGACGAGACTGTCGAACCAGGGACGGAGCGCCTTCAGGTCCTCGCGGATCGAAACCTCGCTCGCCTGCACGGGGTTGCCGTCCCAGACCTTCAGTTCCGTCGGCTGATAGGCGACAAAACGGCCCTTCTCCATCGCGTCCTGCAGCCGGGAAAGCGCAGGCGCGGCCTCTTCGCGCGCGGCGCAAACGGGCGCGCCGAGCGCAGGTGCAGCGAAGAGGGAAGCCAGAAGAAGGGCCATCAGGATGCGCATGAGGCGCATGGATAGCGCCGCTTTGTGGCGATTTTTCGGAGCAGCCTTTCCATGGCGCGGGCAAGCAAAAGCCCGGCTCCTTGCGGGAGCCGGGCTCTCGTTACTTCAGAAGCTCGTCAGGCTTTGAGGCCTCAGATGGCTTCCTTCAGGTCCTTCGCGACGCGGAAGGCGACCTTCTTGGAGGCCTTGATCTTGATGGCTTCGCCCGTGGCCGGGTTGCGGCCCATGCGAGCGGCGCGCTTGCGCACCTGCAGGATGCCCAGACCGGTGAGACGGACCTTGTTGCCCTTCTTCAGGTTCTTCACCGTGAGTTCGACGAAGTCGCTGAAGAGTTCCGTCGCCGCCTTCTTCGACATGCCATGCTTGTCGGCAAGTTCGGCGATGAGCTTCGACATCGGCACCGTCGGCGCCGTGGCGGTCTTCTTGGCAGCGGCGGCCGGAGCCTTTGCAGTTGCCTTTTTGGCAGCGGGTTTAGTGGCCATGTTTGAATTCCCTCGGATAAGTTCGGGACCGAGTTTTACTGAGTCGCGCGATTCGGCCAAGCGATAAGTTCATATCTGACGGGCATCGGAGCGAAAAACTGTTGAAAAGTGCCTGCGGCACGGGCATTCCGCCGCAGGCCCCTCTCCAAAATCAGTCGAAAGCCTCGTCCCAGGTGCCTCGCGTGGACGCCTTGGAATATTCGGTGGCGCGGTTTTCGAAGAAGTTGGTGTGCTCGATGCCGTTCAGCATCTCGTCCATCCAGGGCAGCGGGTTCTTTTCCGTGCGGTAGATGGGCTGCAGATTGAGCTGCACGAGGCGGCGATCCGCGATGTAGCGGATATAGCGCTTCACCTGCTCGGCATCGAGGCCCTCGACGCCACCCATCTCGAAGGCGAGGTCGATAAAGGCATCCTCGTGATGGATGATGGTTTCGCAGGCCTTGTAGATGTCCTTCTGGAGCTGCTCGGTCCAGATTTCGGGATTCTCGTCGATAAAGGTGCGGAACAGTTTCATGGCCGAAACGGTATGCAGCGTCTCGTCGCGGGCCGACCATGTCACGATCTGGCCCATGCCCTTCATCTTGTTGAAGCGCGGGAAGTTCATGAGGATCGCGAATGAGGCGAAAAGCTGGACGCCCTCGGTGAAGCCGCCGAAAACGGCAAGTGTCTTGGCGATGTCTTCCTTCGTATCGACGCCCCATTCCTGCATGTAGTCGAATTTCGACTTCATCTGCTCATATTTCAGGAAGGCTTCGTATTCGGCCTCGGGCATGCCGATCGTGTCGAGGAGATGACTATAGGCCGAGATATGGACCGTCTCGATATTCGAGAAGGCGGCCAGCATCATCTGCACTTCCGTGGGTTTGAAGACCCTCGAATAGTGCTTCATGTAGCAGTTGTTCACCTCGACGTCGGCCTGCACGAAGAAGCGGAAGATCTGGGTGAGCAGGTTGCGCTCGGAGTCGGTGAGCTTCTTCGACCAGTCCTTCACATCGTCGGCCAGCGGCACTTCCTCCGGCAGCCAGTGGATGCGCTGCTGCGTGAGCCAGGCATCATAGGCCCAGGGATAGCGGAACGGCTTGTAAACGTGGCGTTCTTCGAGAAGGGACATGGGACGGGCTCCCGTTTCTTTCGTTCGGCGCCAGGCGCCAGAGACAAGAATGGCCCGGCCTTGGAGACCGGGCCATGAGCTTAGCGCCTTACTGACAGGCGAGGCATTCTTCGTATTTGTTCTCTTCCTGGGCCTGAGACGCGACCTGATCGAGCGTCAGGACTTCGAGCACCTTGCCCGGCATGAGCGAGACGACCTCGGCCTTTTCCGCGCGCTGGATCGAGAGCGAGCGGCAGTAATAGAGGCTCTTCACACCATGCTTCCAGGCCATCATGTGGAGGCCGTGCAAGTCGCGCTTGTGCACGTCCGCAGGCAGGAAGAGGTTCACAGACTGCGCCTGATCGATCATCGGAGCGCGGTCGCCCGCATGTTCGATGACCCAGCGCTGGTCGAGTTCGAAGGCGGTCTTGAAGACATCCTTCTCCTCGTCGCTCAGGAAATCGAGATGCTGGACGGAACCGCCCGTGGTGACGATGGAGGACCAGGTATCGTCGTCATTGCGGCCCTTCTGCTCAAGAAGCTTCGTCAGGTGACGGTTGCGGACATTGAAGGAGCCCGACAGCGTCTTGTGCGTGAAGGAGTTCGCCGCGATGGGCTCGATGCCCGGCGACGTACCGCCGGTGATGATCGAGATCGAAGCCGTGGGCGCAATCGCCGTCTTGTTCGAGAAGCGTTCGTTGAAGCCGTAATCCGCCGCATCCGGGCAGGCACCGCGCTCTTCGGCCAGCACCTTCGAGGCCGCGTCCACGCCTTCCTTGATGCGCGTGAACATACGCTTGTTCCAGACCTTCGCCATGACGCCCTCGAAGGGGATCATGTTCGCCTGAAGGAAGGAGTGGAAACCCATGACGCCGAGACCGACGGAACGCTCGCGCATGGCGGCGTATTTGGCGCGGCGCATGTCGTCCGGCGCGCGGTCGATGAAGTCCTGCAGGACATTGTCGAGGAAGCGCATGACGTCCTCGATGATCGTCGGATGATCCTGCCATTCGAGGAAAGTTTCGAGATTGAGCGAGGACAGGCAGCAGACCGCCGTGCGCTCTTCGCCCAGATGGTCCTTGCCGGTGGGCAGGGTGATTTCGGCGCAGAGGTTCGAGGTCTTGACCTCGAGGCCCGCAAGCTTGTGATGCTCGGGACGCGCGTTGTTCACCGTGTCCTTGTAGATGATGTAGGGCTCGCCGGTTTCGATGCGCGAGGTGAGAAGGCGGATCCAGAGCGAGCGGGCCGAAACCGTCTTCTGGACCGACTTGTCCTTGGGGCTGCGGAGATCCCACTCCTCATCCGCCTCGACGGCGCGCATGAAGGCATCCGAGACGAGAACCCCATGATGCAGGTTCAGCGCCTTGCGGTTCGGGTCGCCGCCGGTCGGGCGGCGCATTTCCATGAATTCCTCGATCTCGGGATGGTCGATCGGCAGATAGACCGCCGCCGAGCCGCGACGGAGCGAGCCCTGGCTGATCGCCAGCGTGAGCGAATCCATGACGCGGATGAAGGGAATGATGCCGGAGGTCTTGCCGTTGCCGCCAACCGTCTCGCCGATTGAGCGCAGATTGCCCCAGTAGGAGCCGATGCCGCCGCCCTTGGCAGCGAGCCAGACATTCTCGTTCCAGAGGCCGACAATGCCTTCGAGACTGTCGTTCGCCTCGTTGAGGAAGCAGGAAATGGGCAGGCCGCGCTGCGTGCCGCCATTAGACAGGACGGGCGTCGCCGGCATGAACCAGAGCTTGGAGATGTAGTCATAGAGACGCTGGGCATGAGCCGCGTCGTCCGAATAATAAGAGGCCACACGGGCGAACATGTCCTGATAGGACTCGCCCGGCATCAGATAGCGGTCGCGCAGCGTCGCCTTGCCGAACTCCGTCAGCAGCGCATCGCGCCCATGATCGACCTTCACACGGGGGCGCCCGCGCGTCTGGACCGCCTGGTCCTGATCGCCAAACGGCATTTCGGGTTCGGCAGATGCACGCGCTTCCTTGCGCACGCGGCTCACCGCGCGCTCGCCCGTGATGATTGCCGATACGCTGGCCTCAACCTCACTCATATCCACCGCTTTCGACGTGTCGTTCAGCATGTTCTGGTTCCCCGGTCTGCCTTGCTTCGCCGCATCCGAAGCGGGCAAAAGATCCCCTGCCGGCGAGCGGATAGTCTCTCGCCGTCTTCCTGCCCCGTATGCCGGGCAGAACTCGCTATTTCAGTGATTGCGCTACCGCTCTGAGAAGTTCCCCCGCGAAGCAGCGCGCGTCCAGATATAGTATCTGTCTGTTCCCCGAGGTCAATCAGTAGTGTGAGGCCGAAAGCAAAAAAATGGTAAACGGCCCTTCCGCATGGCTGGCGGCCGCACGAAATTCCGATGCATATTCAAGGGGTTGATTCCGCAGCCCGCCAGTTCTCCGAGGAGTCCCGATGCCCGACACGACCGCCGACCGCCGCCCCCTCTATCCCGAGATCGAGCCCTACCGGACGGGAACGCTCAAGGTCTCCGATCTGCACACGATCTATTTCGAGGAATGCGGCAACCCGAAGGGGAAGCCTGTCGTCATCGTGCATGGCGGGCCCGGCGGCGGGAGCAATCCGACCATGCGGCGGACGCATAATCCGGAGGCCTACCGGATCATCCTGTTCGACCAGCGCGGCTGCGGAAAATCGACGCCCCATGCGGAGCTTCGCGAAAACACAACCTGGGACCTCGTGGCCGACATGGAGCGCCTGCGGGAACATCTCGGCATCGACAAATGGCAGCTCTGTGGTGGCTCCTGGGGCTCGACGCTCTCGCTTGCCTATGCGGAGACGCATCCCGAGCGCGTCACCGAGATCATTCTGCGGGGCATCTTCACGCTGCGGAAGCGGGAGCTCGACTGGTTCTACCAGCAGGGAACGGACGCCCTCTTCCCGGATGCCTGGGAAGAGTTCATCGCGCCGATCCCGGAGGCGGAGCGCGGCAACCTGATGGCGGCCTATTACAAGCGGCTCACCGGCGACAACGAGGCCGAAAAGATCGCCTGCGCCAAGGCCTGGAGCATTTGGGAGGGAACAACGCTCTCACTCTATTCCGACCCCGAACGCGTGAAGCGTTTCGCGGACGGGCACTTCGCCCTCGCCTTCGCGCGGATCGAGTGCCATTTCTTCATGAACAAGGGCTTCTTCGAGCCCCAGGACCAGCTCATCCTCAATGCCGGCAAGCTGAAGGGTATTCCCGGCGTGATCGCACAGGGGCGCTATGACGTGGTGACGCCGATGTTCACGGCATGGGAGCTTGCCAAGGCCTGGCCCGAAGCGGAGCTCAACATCGTGCCGGACGCAGGCCATACGGCGACGGAGCCCGGCATCGTCGATGTGATGGTGCGGGCGAGCGACAGATACGCCAGGGTGTGACGCGGGCTTCAATGCATATTCTTTATCTTGTGAATGCGCTCGACTCGCCGCCCGGTGTGCTGCTCGACGAAGCGACGCGGATGGGCGCCAGCGCCACGCAGATCGATACGGTGAATGGCCGCGACATGGGCAGTGGCGATGCGCGCGGCGTGCCCGAGGCGGCGGATGATTTCGATGCGCTGGTCGTGCTTGGCGGGGTTATGGGTGTCTATGAAGCGGACAAGTATCCCTTCATCGAGGAAAGCAAGCGGCTGGTGCGGCACTTCCACGACAAAGGCAAGCCCGTAATGGGCGTCTGTCTCGGTTCGCAGATCGTGGCGAGCGCTTTCGGCGCCCCGGTCTATCGGATGAAGGAAAAGCTATCCGCGCAGGAGGAATGGGGCTTCGTGCCGCAGACATGGGAGCCGGCAGCGGCAGACGACAAGCTGCTCCACGATGCAGCGCCGGAGCTCCGCACCATGCACTGGCATGGCGACACGTTCGATCTGCCGGCAGAGGCTGTACGGCTTTCGACGCGCGAAACCTGCCCCAACCAATCATTCCGCATCGGCGAGAAGACCTATGCCTTCCAGTTTCACCTCGAAGTGACGCGGGAAATTCTCGACGGCTGGTCCGTCTTCCGCGCGAAGGCGCTCGATGTGCCGCGCGCAGAGATCGAAAAACTCATCGAACCGCAGATCGAGGCCTCGCTCGGTGCGCAGGAAGAATTCGCGCGACGCACAATGCGGCGCTGGATGGAGCTAGCACAGAAGTAACCCCCTCACCCTTCCCACCATCGCTTCGCGCTGGCGGGCCCCTTCCCTCTCCCCTAAGGGGAGAGGGGGAGCCGAGCGATAGCGAGGATCGGGTGAGGGGTGATACTCAGAAGTTCACGCGCCGCGAGATCGCGCCGTCGACCACGAGATTCGTTCCGGTGGTGAAGGACGATGCCGGGCTTGCCAGGAAGACAGCGGCGTTCGCGATGTCCTGCGGCGTCGCCATGCGGCCGGTCGGGTTGCGCGACATGGCCTGCTTGAACATATCGGGCATGTGTTCCTCGATCATGTTCCAGACGCCGCCCTTGAAGTAGACGGTACCGGGCGAAACCGTGTTCACGCGGACATGATCGCCCGCGTACTGACGCGCAAGGCCCTTGGCGAGATGAATCTGCGCCGCCTTCTGTGCACCATAGGCATTCGCATTGTCGTTCTCGGCCGCCGAGATCGAGGAAATGAAGGTGGCCGACGCATCGCCCGACTTCTTCGCCGCCTCGGTGAGGAAGGGAAGTGCCGCCTCGAAGGCGTTGACCGCGCCGAGCACGTCGATCTCGAAGCAGGCGCGCCAGGATTTCTCGTCATTCCCGTTTGCAAGCGCGGAAGCATTGGCGACGAGAATGTCGAGGCCGCCCATTCCCTTCGCCGTATCCGCGATCCACTTCTTCAGCCCCTCGCCATCCGCAATGTCAGCCACGCCGCCGGTCGCCTTCACACCCTTCTTGGAAAGCGCGGCAACGGCTTCGTCCACCTGATCCTGATTGCGGGCGCAGATCGCGATATCGACGCCCTCCGCCGCGAGCGTTTCCGCAATGGCCCGGCCGATGCCGCGCGTGCCGCCAGTGACGATCGCCTTCTTGCCCTTGAGACCGAGATCCATGGCTCTTGCCTTTCTGAATAATGTTGCCGTTGGGAGGCACTCTATCGTCCCGGCCGCAACAGACCAACCGCAGCCTTTCTCTCCGAGATCAGAAGGGACCGCGCGGATCGTCGGCGATGAAAAGCTCGCGGAGCGCACCAAGGGCGGCCCGCCAGCGCAGCCGGAATTGGGTAAGGAGATTCTCCTCCTGGGGCGGATCGAGATCCAGACCGACCTGACGCACCGAGCCGTCCTGTACCTGGATTGCAGCAAGCACAATGCCACCGACACGCGTGCGGGCGCCCTCCTTGATATCCTTGCCAAGCCGCGAGCGCATGAACTCCTCGAGAGTGAGTTCGCGTTCCTCCGCCTCGAAAGCAAGTCCGTACATATCCGCAACGAGGGCCGCACTGGCCGAGCCCTCCAGCACGAAATCGACCATGCCCGCCTCTTTTGCCTGGCCGCGCATCCGCCGCGCGCCAAAGAGACGGTCAAGCGTCGGGATCATTTCGGCGGTCGTCAGCATCATCACGACATCGCCCGGCTCCACACCCCGGTCGAAGCCTTCCGTACGGACGACGCCATCCCGCATCACCGAAATAACCGTCGTGCCCATAGGCAAAGGAAGACGGTTCACGCCGCGTCTGAGAAGCAGGCTCATCGGATCGACGGTGTAGGCCACAACGCTCTTGCCCTTGCCTGCCGGGAGATCGAGCTCGACGCGGCGGTTCGGCGTCGGGCGCGGGGGCAGTTCGACTTCCGCAAGGCGAGCGGCATAGGGAACGGTCCAGCCCTGAAGCACCAGCGAGGCGAGCACGATCACATAGGCGACGCTGAAGAGAACTTCCGCACCCTCGACGCCGGAAATGACGGGTATCGTGCCGAGAAAGATGGGCACTGCGCCGCGCAAACCGACCCATGAGATGAAGGCGGTTTCGCGCGGCGTGAAACTGAACGGCCAAAGGCAGGCCAGAATGGTGACCGGGCGGGCGATGAAGATGAGGAAGAAAGCAACGCCAAGCGCAGGCAGAAGGATCGGGAGCAGCGCAGAGGGCGTCACCAGCAGCCCCATCATCAGAAACATGCCGATCTGGGCGAGCCAGGCAACGCCATCTGAAAAGCGGGAAATTTCGGTGGTGGCGCGATGCTGGTTGTTTCCGAGAATGAAGCCCGCGACGAAGATCGCAAGAAATCCGCTGGCACCGGCCGACTGGGTGAAGGCGAAAACAAGAAGGCCGAGGGCACCGGCGAGTATCGGATAAAGGCCGGAAGAGAGCTGCAGCCGGTTCACAGCGCGCAGAACCGCATAACCGCCGACAGCACCGAAGAAGAGGCCCCCGAGCATCTGCCAGAGGAAATCCCAGAGGAGATCAAGCGCGTCGCTTACATCCGCGACGTTCCGGCCATGCACCGCGACGCCCACAAGCGCAAGCGTCAGAAAAATCGCCATCGGATCGTTCACGCCGGATTCGAGTTCGAGCGTGGCGGCGACGCGCGGCTTGAGCCGGAGCCCGTGGAGATGAAGCAGGAAGAAAACGGCCGCGGCATCTGTCGAGCCGACAATGGCGCCAAGCAGAAAGGCCTCCGCCCACCCGAACCCGAAGAGAAACTTCGCGGCGAGACCGACCAGAGCAGCGGTCAGCACCACACCGATCGTGGCGAGTATGATACTGGGCCCGAAGGCGCGATTGATCGTTTCGCGGCTCGTCCGCAATCCGCCGTCGAAGAGGATGAGGGCCAATGCGAAGGAGCCGACGAAATAGGCGACGCCGTAGTCATTGAAGACGATGCCGCCCGGCCCATCTTCCCCCGCCAGCATGCCGAAGGCGAGGAAGACGAGCAGCAATGGCGCCCCGATCCGCGAGGACAGAACGCCCGCAAAGATCGAAAAGGTAATCAGACCTGCTGAAACCAGAATGATCTGGTTGGCAAAATCCATTCCACGACACCAATGCTCATGCGGGTCCTGCCGACTGCATGGGCATTGCGGCCAATCGGAGCAGAAATCCCTCGAATCGCGACGACGAAATTGAGATCAGTCTACAACAACGAGACGCATTTGGTGCGCGCAATCCGCTGGAAATGGCCGTTCACTCAGCTTTTTCCGCCCTCGGCCTTTTGCTTCCGGGTCTGTGCGGCCTTCTTCGCCGATGCAGAGCGTTCCGATGCGGGACGATTTGCCAAGGCCTGGCCGCCCTTGCGCCCACCCTTGCGGGATGCGGCCTGACTGTCCTTCGTTCCCCGGCCGGAACCGGACTTCTTGCCGCCTCCCTCCTCCTTGTTGACGGTGGCCCAGGCCCGACGCTCGGCCTCCTCCTTCTTCACGCCGCGTTTCTCATAGCCCTCTTCGATGTGTTCTGCCTTGCGCTTCTGCTTGTCCGTGTAAGCCGACTTGTCGCCACGGGACATGGGTCCTTCCTCCCTTTTCGATGCCCGCCCGATCTCAAAACGCGGCGCGGCAACCGCCGGTTCCTCCGATCAATTTCCTTTCCGCTGTTCGGCGATGTGCAGGCATGTCTGACAATTTGTCCGGGACGGGCCCGGCCAATGTCCTTATTCTTGGCGGCAAATAAGCGGCATGGCCGCAATCAATAAGACAAGAGGAGACGGGGATGGATCTCGCCATGAAGCCCGAAGATGTCGCCTTTCGCGACGAGGTGCGGGCATTTCTCAAGGAAAATCTGACGGAAGACCTGAAGGCCCATGCGCGGCTGACGCCGGGGATTCTGGCGGACCAGGACCTGCGCGTCGAATGGCTGAAGCGCCTCTACAAGCGGGGCTGGGCTGCGCCGAGCTGGCCGAAGGAATATGGCGGGGCGGGTTTCAACGTGATGCAGCGTTTCATTTGGGCATCGGAATGCGCCGCGGCGGGCGCGCCCGCCGGGTCCAACATGGGCCTTTCCATGGTTGGACCGACGCTGATGGGGCACGGCACGGCAGAGCAGAAGGCGCATTACCTGCCGCGCATTCTCGACGGCACGGACTGGTGGTGCCAGGGCTATTCGGAGCCAGGCTCGGGCTCGGACCTCGCCTCACTCCAGTGCCGCGCGGATTCCGACGGCGACGACTACATCATCAACGGTACGAAGCTCTGGACCACCGGCGCGCACCAATCGAACAAGATGTTCTGCCTCGTGCGCACCAATCCGAATGCCGAGAAGAAGCAGGAAGGCATCTCCTTCATCCTGATCGACGACTTTCCGGCCAAGGGCATCACCATCGATCCGATCATCACGCTGGCGGGCGACCACGAGGTGAACCAGGTCTTCTTCGACGATGTGCGCGTACCGAAGAAAAATCGTGTCGGCGCTGAAAACAACGGCTGGACGGTGGCGAAATATCTGCTCGAGTTCGAGCGCGGCGGCGCGGCCCATGGCGCAGCGCTGAAGAATGCGCTCAACAAGCTGCGCATCATGGCGAGCCAGGAGCGCGACGGCGACGGGCAGAAGCTCATCGACGATCCGGCCTTCCGCCGCAAGATCGACGAACTGGAAGTCGAAGCGACCTCCGTCGAGTTCACCGAACACCGGATCATGTCGCAGCTGTCGAACGGGCAGAACCCGGGCGCGGCCGCCTCGATCATCAAGCTCAAGGGTGCGGATACGAACCAGAAGATCACCGAGCTTGGCGTCGAGGCGATCGCCTATTACGTGCAGCCCGATGTGATCGAGGCCCGCACCTGGGGCTCCAACACGAAGCCCGTGGGACCGGACCATACGCTCATGGTGATGCCGAAATATCTCAATACCCGAGCACAGACGATCTTCGGCGGCTCGAACGAGGTTCAGCGCAACATCATGGCGAAGGCGGTGCTGGGCCTCTGAGCCAGGAGAAACCGGAGATGAGCGACTGGAAACTACCGCGGGAAGGCGGGTGCCTGTGTGGAAAGGTGCGGTTCCGGATAACCGCACCTCCGCTGCTCACCATGGCGTGCCATTGCAAGGGCTGCCAGCGTCTGACGGCGAGCGCCTTTTCGCTCAGCGCCGCCGTTCCGAGCGGCGGCTTCGAACTCGTGCAGGGCGAGCCTGTCATCGGCGCGTTACACGGCCCGCACAAGCACTATTTCTGCGACTATTGCATGAGCTGGCTGTTCACCCGGCCGGACGGAATGGACTGGTTCGTGAATGTCAGGGCCCCGATGCTCGACGATCCGGCAGGCTTCTCCACGCCATATGTCGAGACGGCGGCAGCGGAGAAACTTCCCTGGGTGAAGACACCAGCAGCTCGCAGTTTCGACGGCTTTCCGGACCTCGAAGCCATGACGAGCGCCGTCGAAGAGTTTGCAACCCTGGGCGGCCCGGCTAGCTAGATTCCGGGTCGCAGCCGACAGCCATGCGATAAGTCAGGCGCGCCAGCTCCGTTGTGAGTTCGGCGCGCTTTTTTTCACCGACATCGCGGAAGGCCACTTCGAGGATTGCGTTGTAGAGCATTTCCGAGATGAGCCAGGCATCCTCCTCGGGCATGGGAAGGTCGAGCGCGCCAGCGGCTCGGATACGGACACGCTGGGAGAGGGCGGCAAGCGCTGCGCGCGTTTCCATTACCACGGGAAGCTGCGGAACGAAGGGCACCTGACGCAGCAGGACACGAAAGACATCGCGATCCTCCACCATCGAGCCGACGGCGCGCGAAATCATATGAGCCACGGCAGGCCATGGTTCCTGCCCGACCGCCTCCGCGAATGCCTCCTCCATGTTCGCCTCGACCTTCGCCATCAGGCGCGATGTCAGTTCGGCGACAATCGCCTCCTTGTTCGGGAAAAACTCATAAAGCGTCGCAATGCCGACGCCGGCCTCTTCGGCGATGCGATTGGTCGTCAGCGTCTCATAGCCGCGCCTCGCCAAAAGCCGAGCAGCGCCTTCCAGAATGGCTGCGAAGCTGGCGCGGGAACGGGCCTGTTTTGGCCATTTTTTTGGTTTGAAATCAGTCACTTGAGAGAAACCAAGAGAGACAATGGACGGCGATCTCGTCGCCACGCGAATCCGAGTTTTCCGAGCAATTGCTTGGATTATATTGACGATGGGGAGCAGGAGCAAAACGGGAGAGAGAAACATGGCTGCACAAAGTCGGACGGCATCGGCGCTCAAGCGCGATGGAGCGGAGAGCACCCCCATGCGCGACTATTCGAGCCCGATGCCACGGCTCGATTTCTCGAAGCCCGAAGGCGATCCGGGCCTGCTTGGGCCGGGCTCCATGGGCTGGAAGGTGAGTGCGAATCCCATCGTCAGCGCCGTCGGCGGCATTGCGGCGGTGATCCTCGAACTCGCCGAGAAACATGTGCGCGCCGGCGTCTGGGACCATTCGACCTTCAAGGTCGATCCGATACGCCGGATGGAGCGGACCGGCATGGCTGCCGCGGCCGTGACCTATGGGCCCACCAAGATGGCGGAGATGACGTTTCAGCGCGTGACGCGGATGCATGAGCGCGTGAACGGCACTACGCATGATGGTGACACCTATCGCGCCATGGACCCGAAACTTCTCACCTGGGTGCATGTGACGGCAGCGTGGGGTTTCCTCAACGCCTACAAGCGCTATGCCAATCCCTCGCTTTCCCGCGAGGACGAGGACCGCTACTACCGCGAGGGCGAAGTGATCGGCAAAGGCTTCGGTGCGGAATGGGTGCCGACTTCCAAGGCGGAGATGAATGTCTACATGGCGGAGATGACGCCGAATCTCTATGCGAACGACACGGTGCAGGAGTTCCTTGAACTGGTCCGGAACGCAACTCCACTGGGTCAGGCAGGCAAGCCCGTGCAGCGGCTCATCACGCAGGCGGCAATCGACCTCTTGCCCAAACATTTGCAGGAGCAATGCGGCGTCGCGGTTTCCCCAGCGGCAAGGCCGCTCGTGCGCCCGGCCGTGCGGGCACTAGCCCATTCAGCAGGCTTTGCCATGCGCTTCGCGACGAATTCGCCTGCGCATCAGGCTTGCCGCCGCATGGGAGTCTCGACAGACTGTCTGCGCTGATCAACGACATCCTTTAAGCAGAAGAAAAAATGAATCTCGACCTGACGCCTGCGGATGCAGCCTTCCGCGACGAAGTGCGCGCTTTTCTCGATGAGAATCTGACGCCGGAACTCGCGGAAGCGGGAAAGCTCACCACCTCCGTCTTCACGGACAAGCAGTGGAACCTCGCCTGGCAGAAAATCCTCTACAGGAAGGGCTGGGTGGCGCCGAGCTGGCCGGTCGAGTATGGCGGCACGGGCTGGACCGAGATGCAGAAGTACATCTGGACTTCGGAATGCACGCGATACGGCACACCCAATCTTTCGCCGATGGGGCTTCGCATGTGCGGGCCCATGCTGATGAAGTTCGGAACGAAGGAACAGAAAGACCATTACCTGCCGCGCATTCTTTCGGGCGAAGACTACTGGTGTCAGGGCTATTCGGAGCCGGGCGCCGGATCGGACCTGGCGTCCTTGCAGCTGAAGGCGGTGAGCGATGGCGACGACTATGTGCTGAACGGAACCAAGATCTGGACCACGCATGCGCATTTCGCGAACATGATGTTCTGCCTCGTGCGCACGGATGCGAGCGGTAAGCCCCAGGAAGGCATCACCTTCCTCCTTCTCGACATGACGACACCCGGCATCAAGGTGGAGCCGATCATCACGCTTGCCGGTGAGCATGAGGTGAACCAGGTGTTCTTCGACGATGTGCGCGTGCCGAAGAAGAACCGCGTCGGCGAGGAAAATCAGGGCTGGACGGTCGCCAAATATCTTCTCGAGTTCGAGCGCGGCGGTGCTTTTGCCGCGTCGCTCGAAGTGGGCATAGAGAAAATCCGCGAAGTCGCATCCGGCGAGCGATCAGGCGACGGCACGCGACTCATCGACGATGAAACCTTCGCGCGAAAGATTGCCGAAGCCGCCATCGAGGTAAAGGCGATGGAGATGACCGAGCATCGCGTGATGGCGGAACTCGCGGGCGGCAAGAACCCGGGCCCTGCCTCCTCCATGCTCAAGACGCGCGGCACGGAAATGCGCCAGCGCCTCGACGAGATCGCCATCGAGACGATCGCCTTCTATGCAGGCGCGGATCAGCACGATGCGCGAACGCCGGGCTCGAATGTCGAACCTATCGGGCCGGCAGAAGGCATGGTCTTCATGCCGACCTACCTCAACAACCGGGCCGCTTCTATCTATGGCGGCTCGAACGAAGTTCAGCGCGGCATCATGGCGAAGCTGGTGCTGGGGCTCTGACCTTCAGGCCTTCCGTTCGATCAGGAGCGTCGTCGTCTGGGTGAAGACCGTCTCGTCATTCTGGTTCATCAGGATGTGGCGGTTCTTCACGACGCCACGGTCCGGCTTCGAGGAGGACGGTTTCGTCTCGATGCATTCGATAACGAGGCGGAGCGTGTCGCCGAGTTTAGCAGGCTTCAGGAATCGCACCTCGTCATAGCCGAGAGCGCCGATCACGGCGGTTTCCTCCGGCAGACGCGAGGCCAGCCAGAGGACGATGGCCTGGATATGCGTGCCGCAGGCGGTCAGCGTGCCGTAGACCGATTTCGCTGCGGCTTCCTCATCGACATGAAAGGGCTGCGGGTCCCACTTCGTCGCGAAGGAAACGAGTTCGTCCTTCGTCATCTCGTAGCGGGCCGGAATGTCGTGGCGTTCGCCGAGCTGGAAATCATCGAAGTAGCGCATTTCTTTCTCCCGATTCGCGGCGAACGAGGCCCGTCATCAGCATACCGCAACCAGATCATTTGCGCCCACGCCGACCGCTCCTGTAATTTCGGGTACCGCGTCAGCCACGGAAAAGAAAATGGGCATCATCTGGGGAGAAGGTAACCGCTTCGAGCTGAACGGCATCAGGTTTCAGTTCATCGGCCAGCTCAGGGAGCTCTTCGCTCTGAAGGAGGAAGACGGTCTGGTTCTCGGCAAATGGCGCCGCGTGCTAGATGCCTATATTGACGCGATGTCCGGCCTGTCCCCCCAGAACATCTTCGAATTGGGAATATTCCGAGGCGGCAGCGCGGCCTTCTTTAACGAATGGCTGAACCCGGAGAAGCTCGTCGCCATAGACTACATGCAAGCTCCGACGGATGGCTTCAAGGCTTACCTGGAAAGCGCACCAAATGCGGGGCGCATCCGCCCTTACTTCGGCACAGACCAGGCGGACAAGCAAAAACTCGGAAGTATCTGCAGTAGGGAATTCGGCGACGCGCTTCTCGATCTCGTGATCGACGATGCTTCGCATCTGCTCGACAAGACAAAAACCTCGTTCAACTTCCTCTTTCCGAGGGTGAAGGCCGGCGGCCTTTATGTAATCGAAGATTGGTCATGGGCGCATATGGACGATCCCGACGGAGTCTTCCGGCAGAGATTTCACGCCGAGCCTGCAATGTCGAATCTCGTTATCGAGATCATGCTGGCATCGGCCAGACGCCCCGATCTCATTCCCGAAGTGCGCGTTTTTCCAAGCTGCGCCTTCATCCGCAGAGGCGAAGGGGAGACCGGAGAAGATTTCGATATCTCGCGCGAGAGCTTTCACCGCGGATTGCCGATAGGCGGATCCGACCTGTTTGACCGCTGAACAAGACTGCAAGCAGAGTTGTAGTTGCCCGGGCCGGGAGTGCTCCTGTACCTTGGACCTCCATTTTACCGGCGCAGGAACGACAATGAGCATCGTCTGGAACGACAAGGGTTTTCAGCTCAACGGAACCCAGTTCCAGTTGATCACCAACCTGCACGATCTTTTCGCGCTCAAGGATCAGGAAGGTCTTGTACTCGGCAAGCCGAGGGATCTCATCGAGACCTATCTAGATCTGTTTTCGGATTTCTCAGCTCCCCGAATCTTCGAACTGGGGATTTTCCGGGGTGGCAGTACTGCCTTCTTCAACGAATTGCTGAGGCCCGAAAAACTCGTCGCAATCGACTTCATGGAAGATGCACGACCCGGCTTCAAGAACTATCTCGACACAGGTGCCAACGCTGCCAGCGTCCGCCCCTATTTCCAGGTAGACCAGGCCGACAAGCAAAGACTCGACGAAATATATACCTCAGAGTTCGGCAGCGCCCCGCTCGATCTCGTCGTGGACGATGCATCGCATATGCTTGAGCAAACACGCATCTCCTTCAATTTTCTCTTTCCCAAGCTTCGTCCCGGGGGCTTCTATATCATTGAGGACTGGTCATGGGCGCATGTCTACGATCCCGGGAAGATATTCGACAAGAATTTCGGCGGACAGCCACCAATGTCCAACCTCATTATCGAGATCATGCTGGCTTCCGCCTATCATCAGCGCCTCATCCCAGAGCTGCGCATCTATCCGACATATGCGATCGTGCGCAAAGGCGACGCGGAAACCGGCCCCGGATTCGATATTGCCAAGCAATGCTTCGTGCGCGGAACATGCGTTGGAGGCGGTGACCTGTTCGGCTGAGAAAGACCTAAAACCCTCCATCGGGCAAATGGTTCTTGCGGCGGAGGTTGTTCTACTCTTACCGAGGTTGCCAATTTTCTCCGGACGAACCGATTTGCGAGAGGCGACTGTCGCGAAAATCGCGGCAATACGTTCGCACAAGACGCTCCCCCCACGCAAAAGGCCCGCGGGTTTCCCCGCGGGCCTGAAGCATAGACCTTCGGAATCGCTTAGGCGAATTCGAAGAGACCGGCGGCGCCGGCTGAAATCGCACTGGCGATTTCAGCATTCTTAAATGCGAATGGGCGCCTTTGCCGGTTCTTCGTAATTCGCTTATGCAAATTCGAAGAGACCAGCGGCGCCCATGCCACCACCGATGCACATGGTGACCACACCGTATTTCACGTTCTGGCCAGCCTGCTTGCGGCGGCGGCCTTCGAGAAGGATATGGCCGGTGCAGCGCGCACCGGTCATGCCGAAGGGGTGGCCGATGGCGATGGAGCCGCCATTCACATTGTACTTCTCGGGGTCGATGCCAAGACGGTCGCGGCTGTAGAGGCACTGGCTGGCGAAGGCTTCATTGAGTTCCCAGAGATCGATGTCGTCGATCTTGAGGCCCTGGCGCTCGAGCAGGCGCGGAACGGCGAAGACCGGGCCGATGCCCATTTCATCGGGTTCGCAACCTGCGACCGCGAAGCCGCGGAAGACGCCGAGAATGTCGAGACCGCGCTTCTCGGCTTCCTTACGCTCCATCAGGAGGACGGCGGCGGCGCCGTCGGACAGCTGCGAAGCGTTGCCGGCGGTGACGTACTTGCCTTCCTTTACCTTCTGGCCGTTCTTGAAGACCGGCTTCAGCGAAGCGAGACCTTCAAGCGTCGTGTCCGGACGGTTGCACTCGTCCTTGTCCACCGTGTAGTCGACGAGCGACTCTTCACCGGTTTCCTTGTTCACGACTTTCATCTTGGTCTGCATCGGGACGATTTCGTCCTTGAAAATGCCGTTCTGCTGGGCAGCGGCGATGCGCTGCTGGCTGCGGAGCGAATATTCGTCCTGGTATTCGCGCGAGACGCCATAACGCTCGGCGACGATTTCGGCCGTTTCGATCATCGCCATCCAGAGCTCGGGCTTTTCCTGCATGAGCTTCTCTTCGGTGAGACGATTCACATTCTGGCCGCCCATCTGGACGAGCGAAATGGACTCGACGCCCGCGCCGATCGCACAGGGAACGCCTTCATTGACGATCCGGCCCGCGGCCATGGCGACAGTCTGCAGGCCCGACGAGCAGAAGCGGTTGACCGTCGTGCCCGAGGTCGTGACCGGGCAGCCGGCCCAGATCGCGGAGAGGCGGCCGATATTCATGCCGGTGGCACCTTCAGGGGCGCCGCAGCCCATGATGACGTCTTCGACTTCGCCCGGCTCGATGCCGGCGCGCGCGATGGCGTGCTTGATCGCGTGGCCTGCCATGGCGGCGCCGTGCGTGTTGTTGAAGCCGCCGCGGCCAGCCTTGGCAAGGCCGGTACGGGCGGTCGAAACGATGACTGCTTCTCTGGACATGGACGGTCTCCCGAAGGGGTTAGCTGGCTTTTCAATTGCCCGGTTGGATGGCGAGGCCGGTCGCAGGCGTTTGCCGCCTTTTGGCATGGTTCCGGCCAAGTTGAGCCGCACCATAAACGGCCAGGAAGTTCGCTCAAAGCGGAATCTCGGTCATTTTCCGTAGGGTTGGCGCAGATAGATTGTTGAATTTTGAACAACCTGCCGACCGCATATGACAGGGGTGCCCAAATCTTGCCTTCAAATTTCCCCGTAACCGCCGCGAGTGAACCCGATGCGGGTCACATTCGTTTTCCATCTTGAGAGCGTTGAAGGCGGATCGCGAATGGAAGGTCCGCCGGGTCCATGAAAGATGGAAGGGGTAGAAAGATGAAACCGCTGACCGTTGTTGCCGCTCTTGGCTTCAGTACCGCGATCGCCACCGCGCTCGTCGCGAACACGGCCGTTGCATCCGACCCGCTGCCCCTGCCGCGTCCGGACATCATGAGTGAGAGCAAGGTGCTCGGCATCGAGGAACGCAAGATCACCGTGAGCGCGATCGACCCCGCAGCGCCGCGGACGCCCGGCTATGGCGTGAACGATGCCAAGCGCGTGACCTTCCCGATCTATTTCGCCGAAGGCTGGACGACGACGAACGACGCCGCGGAAGTGGCGCTGCGCGCGGCCGCCGAGGAGATCACCTATCGCGGCCTTCAGGACATCACGGTCGCGCCTTCCGATGCCGCCATGATGTCGAGCGACCTGTCGGTGCAGCGCGACGCAGAGAAGCGCGCCGAAGCCGTTGCGGAGGGTCTCGAAAAATACGGCGTGCCGGAACGCTGGATCGCCGTGAAACCCTACGCGCTCTCGGGCGTTTAAATACCGAATTCTTTCTTCGCGGCGGCACCCCCCTCCCCTCGCGCCGCCGCGTTGCACCAAAGGCCCGGTGCCGTCTCTCCCTCATCCCCCACCGGGGACGGCATCGGGTCCTTTACCCCCTCGCAGTAACTCGGCCCGCCGCTCCTCCGGCGGGCCGTTTTCTTGTGTCCGGTTGCGCGACGGTCTAGATAGAGCGCCATCACAGATTTTCCCTTCCCCCGGATGCTTGTCTCATGAGTTCAAAACAGGTCGATACGAGTGGCTTCGGCGCCTATGCCGGACCCGTGCTGCGCAACGACGAGGGCGCCTTCATCTTCGAGATCGCGGACCATCATCTGAATGCCGACGAGAGGCTTCACGGCGGCATGATGATGACGCTTGCCTCCATCGTGCTCGGAAGCGTCGCGAAGGAGACGGCAGCCGAGAAGGCGCCCGGCGCGACGGTGCGTCCGCTCTCGCTCAATTGCGACTTCGTGAGCGCGGGCGAGAAAGGCGACACGGTCGAAGGACGCGCGGAAGTGACGCGCGCGACGCGCACGGTGCTCTTCATTTCGGGCGAACTGCGCGTGGGCACGCGGATGCTGATGACGGCAACCGGCGTTTACGCCATCAAGGGACCGGACGAGACGTGAGAACGCCCCTCCCCTCTCCCGTGACCGTCGCAGCGCCGCAGGGCTGGAGGCCTTCTTCGCTGCACGATCCGTTCGAGGCCCATGTGGGACCGATGTTCGAACGCGAGGAGAACGGCGCGCGCATTTTCGGCTTCTTCGCCGACGAGCGCCATCTCGATGAAAACGGCGCAGTGCATGAGGGCATGCTGATGACGTTCGCGGACGCCTTTCTCGGCAGCGCGGCGCATCGCGGCGCCGGCGGACGAAGCTGCGTCACACTGAGCCTGCAGGCAAGCTTCCTCGCCGAAGCGAGGGCGGGCGACTTCATCGAGTGCCGCACGCGCATCGACAAGACGACGCGCGCGATCATATTCGTATCGGCAAGTTTCAGCGTCGGCGGCGAGGACGTGATGACCGCGACGAGCCTCTGGAAAGTGCTGGGCGAACGCTGAAGGCGCTTGCGCCAAGAAACAATGATCGCTTGCACGAGGCATAATGATCGCTTGCGCGAGGCTGGCGGAACCGCTTTTCTATGGCCCAAGAAACGGGCTTTTATTTTCAAGGGAGGCCGGACATGGCGATCAATTACGACAAGCTGATGAGCCTGAAGGCGGAAGGCCAGGAATTCAGCTATGGCGACCGCGAGACGATGCTTTACGCCCTCGGCATCGGCTTCGGACGCGATCCGCTGGACGAGAAGGAACTGCCTTTCGTCTATGAGAAGAACCTGAAAACCGTGCCGACGCTTGCAACCGTGGTCGCCTGGGGCGCGGGCGCAATCGGCGACAGCGGCATCAACTACGCGATGGTGGTGCATGGCGAGCAGAAGCTGAAGCTCTACAAGCCCCTTCCCATCGCCGCGAAACTTCTTGCCGACAGCCGCGTCGTCGGCGCCTGGGACAAGGGCGAAGGCAAGGGCGCGATCATCGTCACCGAAACGGATCTCACCGAAAAGGGCGGCGACAAGCTCTGCACACTGACATCGACGATCTTCGCGCGCGGCGATGGCGGCTTCGGCGGACCGCGCGAAGGCGCGCCGGAACCCCACAAGATTCCCGACCGCGCACCCGACATGAGCGTGGACGCGGAAACGAAACCCGATCAGGCGCTTCTCTATCGCCTTTCCGGCGACCGCAATCCGCTTCACTCCGATCCGGAATTCGCGAAGGCGGTCGGATTTCCGAAGCCGATCCTGCATGGTCTGTGTACGTATGGAACGTGCTGCCGCGCGATCATCTCGAACGCGCTCGACTACGATCCGACGCAGATCACCGGCTTCGATGTGCGCTTTTCGGCGCCCGTTTTCCCCGGCGATACGGTCACTGTCGACATCTGGAAGGACAAGGGCCTCATCTCCTTCCGGGCCCGCGTGAAGGAGCGCGACGCCGTCGTCATCAACAATGGCAAGTGCGAACTGAAGGGCTGAGGCGGGGATAAACAGGCCCGTTTTCGAGGCCACCGTCATCGAAACGTCACGATAACGTCACAAACGGATCCCGGGCCCTTTCGCCGTTCACGGATGAACAGGACCCGGGGACAAATCGGGAGCCGGGCGGGAATGACTCCGCCCGGCCCTTTTCATGGACAAAAAAGATGTCCCCGGATTCAGACAAGCCCGAAAACGCAGCGCAGGACGGCCCGGCCGACATATCCCCGGCGCTCACCGTGAACCCTCCGTTTACGGAGGAAATACGCCCGGGCGACACCCACGATCCGGAAGACCCGCTTTCGCGGATGGAAACACTCATCGCCGCAGGCGAGCGCGAAGGCGCCATAGCCCATGCGCGCCAGGCGGCCGCCGACCGCGAGGCGGAACGATGGTCGAGCAGGCTCGTCGCCGCTCTTGCCCATTGCCTGATCGATCTCGGCGAGCCGGGCGAGGCTGCGGCGCTGATCGAACCCCTCGCCGCGGAAGGACGCGCGAATGCCCGGATGCTGACGGTGCTTGCCCGCGCCCGGACGCTCGAGGGGCGGCACGAGGATGCGCTCGCCGCGCTCACCGAGGCGAGCTATCTCGACGGCCGCTCCGCCGAAGTGCTGCTGGCGCTTGGAACGGCGCGCATGGCGGCGGGCGACACGGCGCGCGCCATTGCCGACCTCGAGCGCGTGCTCCGGGTCTCGACGGGAGAGCGAGCGGAGCAAGGCGAAGAGAGAGCGGAAGCGCATTTCCGCCTCGGCGAGGCATGGGCCTCGCTCGACGAGACCGGGAAGGCGGCGCGGCATTTCCGTTCCTCGCAGGCGGAAGACGAGAGTGACCGGCGCGGCGCGGGCATCCGGCTCGCCGAGCTCGAGGCGCAGCCCGCCCCGACAAAGGCGAGCGCGGCCTATGTGCGCGCGCTCTTCGACGGCTATGCGCCACGCTATGACGGCCATATGGTGGAGACGCTTTCCTATCGCGGGCCGGAACTGCTCTACACGGCGGCGGAGAAGGCGGGCGCGCTTGAGGGCATCTTGCATGACGCTGTCGACCTTGGCTGCGGAACCGGACTTTCAGGGGCCGCCTTTCACCGCGCCTGCAAGACGATGCTCGGCATCGATCTCAGTCCCCGCATGTGCGCGGCGGCGGAAGCGAGCGGCTTCTATACGCGCGTCATCGCGGGCGAGCTTGTCGCGACGCTCGAAGCGGAGGCGGGGCCCTTTTCTCTCGCCATTGCCTGCGACACGGTGATCTATCTGGGCGATCTTGCGCCGCTTTTCTCCGCGCTTGCAGCGAGGCTTTCGCCGCAAGGCTGGTTCGTCTTCTCGACCGAGAAGTCCGACGGCACGTCCGAGGAAGCGCAGGCGCGAGGCTTCGAGATCGGCCCGTCGCGCCGCTTCCGCCATACGGAGGACTATCTGCGCGAGCTCGCGGAACGCTTCGGTTTCGACGTTCTGTCGCTCGGCAAGGCGACGCTCAGGACGGAGAAGCGCGTGCCGGTGGAGAGTTTCGTCTGCGTCATGCGGCGAAGGTGAGCGGGAAAAGAAAAGGCCCGCATTCCAAAGAATGCGGGCCTCAACGATGGCAAGCCCTGGGGGGGTGAGCCTGCCGCCGGTACTTCCATTCGAAAGGGTTTCGCTCAGAAGGCAGACATGGCCGAAACGGTCCAGAGGCCGAGCAGGCTGAGCGCCATGGCGAGCCAGGCAAGGAGATCGCCATTGCCGCTGCGCGCCTGGCCGCGCCGGATATCGCGAGCCTCCCGGCTCACCTCCCGGCTGAGGCGATGCTGACGGCAACGCGCGAGAATGGTTTCGACCTCAAGCTCCTCGACCGGGGCCGGCGCCGGACGTCCATAGACGCGGCGGCCGAAGGCACCTGCGGGGGCGCGGTTCGCGGGCTCAGCGATAAAGCCGCGTTCGAACCGGTTAAATCCTGGACCGATGGCGTTCATGCTGCTCACTCCACCTTGACTGACTTGCCGGTGCATCCTGCTCCGGCGGCGCCTGTTCCATGAGGGAAGCTTGGTCCGAGTGTCACGCTCACTCAACGAGGGTTATGTTCTGATTTGTCGAGGACTGTGTGCGTCAACGCTTCCGCCTTGCGGAAAAGGCCGGTATCCTGAGGCTTAACCATCGCCCTTCCGCAGACTGACGAGGATGCAGATGAACCGCATCGCCCCCGCCCTTCTCTTTTGCCTTCTCGCCATTGGCGCGATGCCGGGGAGGGCTCATGCCGAATGCGACACGCAGGGACCGATCAACACCTGCCTCGACGAGACCCCCGTCTTCAGCGAGGACGAGGGCGAGGTCTATGAGCGGCTCGATGGCGGCAGCTATGGCGGCCGCCCCGCCGAAACCAAGGCGGGCAAGACCATCACCATCGGCGACACGACGGTGACGCTCGGCCAGACGGAAGAAGAGAACCAGCCCTGGCAGCCCTTCAACCGCCAGTTCGGCGACTATGACAGCCTCGCCCGCGAGGACCCCCCGCGCGAAAGCGGCAATCCCATGCAGTTCAAATGCTATGCGGATGGCTGCTACTGAGAACGGCGCGGCAAGGGGCGGACAAGCCAGCGCCCCCTTGCTAAGGTTGCCGCCCGCAACCGGAATGCCGGAAAATCGTTATTTTCTTCATGCCCCGCCGACACAAGATCCTCGCCGCGCCGACGGCTCTCAGGCCGACGCCCGTTCCGGCGCTCGCCCTGGCGCTGACACTGTTCGGCGCGGGCCTGCCGCTCATGGAAACCGGCCCCGCCGCAGCGCAGGTCTGGGAGCCGGGCGACCCGCCGAGAGAAGCCTACGGGCTTCCCGGCGAGGAGCCGCGGGTGCCGGACGCACCGCCCGACACGCAAACGCAGGCCGGTGAAACGCAGGCCAGTGAAACACAGGTCGGGATGATGCCCGTGGCGGAGCCCGGCGACCGCGAGGAAGAAAAGACGGCACAGCCTTCCGGCACGCCGCTGGCGCCGAAGCGCGAGGCGGAGCAGACAACTGCCGAACCGGAGGCGGCCGACAGAATCGAGGCGAGCGATCCCGAGGATTTCCTCTGTGCCCGCGCGCCGGCAGGCAAGGCCGCAACCGTGCCTTCGCCTTTCGACCGCTGGCTGGTGCGCGTGTGCTCGCCAAGGGGGCAGGCGCTGGTGCCGGTGCTCGGCGAGGCCTGGGTGGCGCATAATTCCGCCGACCCCGTTTCCATTCTGGCGATGCCGCCAGGCGCCGTGCCACCGCCGACGGCAGGGGCCTTCGACGCACGCTACGACATCCGCTTCGACATTCTGGAGGGCGGCAAGGCGGAGGGCGAAAGGCTGAGGCGGGCGGAAGCCCTGCTGGCGGCAGCGACGCCAGCAGGCGAAACGCCGTTCAAGCCGGACGCCATCTGGCAGCTCGATGCGGTGAGCAACGTGGCCGCCACGCGCTACAATCTCTTTTTCTATCTGTCGGGAGAGAGACCCGGACGGATCATCGCCTGTCTCGACCAGTGCCGTCAGGCGCTCTTTCTCGACGTGCTGACGGGACAGGAAGCGAAAGAAGCGCTCGGGCAGCAGAGCCGATAAAATTGACACATATCGTGCCGATAGATAGAAGCGTGGCGATCCTCCCGCCGGGGAGGACGACCAAAGAAGGGGAGCGGAACGCAGACCATGACCAGGGGCTATGAATTCTACGGCGCGGAAGTCAGCTATTTCTCGGGCAAGGTGCGCGCCTATATGCGCTACAAGCGTATTCCCTTTTCCGAGATCACGCCGACGCGCGACATCTATCGCAACGTGATCCTGGCGCGGGTCGGCTGGCCGGTGATTCCGGTCATGGTGACGCCGGAAGACGAGACCTGGCAGGATTCCACCGAGATCATCGACAATTTCGAGACAAGGTTTCCCGACCCTTCCATCTATCCGCAAGGCCCGCGGCAGAAATTTGCCGCACTTCTCATCGAGGTGTGGGCGGACGAATGGCTGAAGATTCCGGCCATGCATTACCGCTGGACGAAGAATCGCGACTTCGCCATCGCCGAATTCGGGCGGCTGTCGCGCCCCGACCTCGACGAGGCGGGCCAGCGCGCGACGGGCGAGGAAACGGCGAAACCCTTTGCCGGCGCCCTGCCCGCACTCGGCGTGACGCCGGTGACGGGACCCGCCATCGAAAAGAGCTATGAGGGGCTTCTCGCCGAGCTCAATGCGCATTTCTCGAACCATGATTTCCTTTTCGGTTCGCGGCCTTCCATCGCGGATTTCGGACTTTACGGACCGCTCTATGCGCACCAGTACCGCGACCCGGCATCCGGCGAGATCATGAAGCGGATTGCGCCGAAGGTGGCCGAATGGGTCCAGCGCATGACGAAGCCGCCGCATCCCAAGGGCGGCGAGTTCCTGAAGAACGACGAGATGCCGGAAACGCTTGCACCCGTCCTTCAACGGATCATGCGGGAATATCTGCCGGTTCTTCTCAAGACGGCCGACGCGCTGAAACGCCACGTGGAAGCCCATCCCGAACTGATCGCCGGCAAGGAGCCGCTGCCGCGCGCGCTCGGAATGCATGAATTCGAGCTCGAGGGCGCAAGGGAGAAGCGCGCGATCTTCACCTTCGATCTCTGGATGCTTCAAAGGCCGCTCGATTTTCTCGCCGCGTTGCGCGGAAGCGAGCGCGAAGCCGTCCTTTCCATGCTAAAAGAGGCGGGAGGGGAGCAGCTTGCCAGCTTCCCTCCCTATCCGCGCCTGACAAGGCGCCAGTTCAAAGTGGTACTCGAATGAAGGAAGGCGGTTTCTTCTCGCGGCTCTTCGGACGACGACGCGGCCCCTCGCAGGGGCAGGCGCAAGCACCGGACACCGCACAGGAAGCACCGCCGGAATTTCCCAAGCCAAGAGGAGCGTCCATGTCGAGCGAAGGCCTGCACGAAGAGAACCTGTCCCCGGAAGCGCTGAACCTGCATCGCGCCATCGTATCGCTGATGGAAGAGCTCGAAGCTGTGGACTGGTACAACCAGCGCGCCGAGGCCTGCACCGATCCAGAGCTCAGGAAGATTCTCGAGCACAATCGCGACGAGGAAATCGAGCATGCGGTGATGGTGCTCGAATGGCTCCGCCGCAACAACAAGGTGTTCGACGAGGAACTGCGCGACCGCCTGTTCAAGGATGGGTCGATCGGGAAGGACTGACGGAATTTCCTACCGCACCTGACCGCCATCGACGACGAGAACCTCGCCGGTGATGAAGGACGCGCGGGGGCTGGCGAGGAAGGTCGCGGCGTCGGCGATTTCCTCGACCGTGCCGAAGCGGCGGAGCGCGACCTCGCGCTTGATCCAGCGCTCCCAGGCTTCCGGGCGCTCCTTCGTGTTTTTGTCCCACACACCGCCTTCGAAGAGAATGTTGCCGGGCGCGATGGCGTTGACGCGGAGCCCCTCCTTCCCGACGAATTTCGCGAGCTGGCGCGTCAGGTGATTGATGCCCGCCTTCGACGCCGCATAGGTGAGCGAGGTGCCCATGGCATCGACGCCCGCGATGGAGGAAATCAGGATGAGGTTTGCATGTTCGCGCGTTTCGCGCGGGCGTTTCAGGATGCGGCGCGCGGCCTCGCGGGCGAGATAGACGGAGCCGAAGAGGTTCTGCTTCATGTCGGCGTCCCAGTCCTCGTCCGAAATATCGAAGCCGAGCGGCGCACGCGACAGGCCGACATTCGCGATGGCGCAGTGAAGGGGCCCGAGCTTTGCCTCCGCCGCGTCGAGCGCGGCGGCGATTTCCCCGCTCGCCGTCATGTCGCCCGCGACGGTGAAGATATTTTCCGGCTTCACGCCTTCGGCGATCAGCGCCTCGCGCGCCTCGTCGAGCGATTTCTCGCCGCGCGCGGCCATACCGACTTTCGCGCCCTCGGCAGCGAAGGCACGCGCCATGCCGAAGCCGATGCCGCGGCTCGCGCCGGCGATGAAGACATGCTTGGCCGTCAGTTCGAGATTCATGGAGCCCTCCCCTGTTCGCATTGGCCGCAAGGGTAGCGGCGGTGGCGGGACATGCAAGCGACGCAGCGTCAGGCTGGCCGGGTGCGGGCTCCATTGCGGGGGCAAGCGGGGCTCCCTAGACTTTCGCCCAAAGAAAATGCCCGGGAGGAGGAACCCCATGGACTACCAGCAGATCAAGACCGAGAAGCGCGGCAATATCCTCATCATCACGCTGAACCGGCCGGACCGGCTGAACGCCTGGACAGGACGCATGGCGGCGGAACAGGCGGACGCCATCAAAAAGGCCAATGACGATCCCGATATCGGCGCCATCGTGATGACGGGCGAAGGCCGCGGCTTCTGCGCGGGCGCGGATATAAGCGACACGTTCCAGTCGCGGATCGACGGCGAGGACCGCAACAACGACAATGGCGGCATGCCGGGCGATGTGGACTGGATCGAGCTCGTGCGATCCTCGAAGCCGATGATCGCGGCGGTGAACGGACCGGCAGTCGGCATCGGCGTCACCATGATCCTGCCCTTCGACGTGATCGTCGCGGCGGAGGAAGCGAAATTCGGCATGGTGTTCGTGAAGATGGGGATCGTGCCCGAGCTTGCCTCGTCGCATTTCCTCGTCAGCCGGATGGGCTGGGGCCATGCGAACGAGATGATGCTTTCGGGGCGGCTCTACCCGGCGACGGAAGCAAAGGAAAAGGGGCTCTGCGAATATGTGGTGCCGGGGGCGACGCTGCTCGACAAGGCGCTGGAGATCGCGGGCACCATCGCGGAGAACCCGTCGCGCCAGCTTCGCATGACGAAGCAGCTCATCTCGCAGAATGCCTGCGAGACCGACATGAAGGCGGCGCAGAAGCGCGAAATCGACGCGCTGAAGATCTGCTACACCTCCGCCGAACACAAGGAGGCCGTGGACGCCTTCCTCAACAAGCGCAAGCCCGACTTCAGGAAAGCCGCGCAACGGGCGGCGGAGTGATCTCATGACATACGAGGTCGAGCGCATTCCCTTTCACCTGCACTGGCAGGAGAGTTCCCCTTTCAAGGAAACCTATGCGGGCGCGCTCGACACCATCGTCGTCGAAGGCCAGCACCTGAAGCCGAAGGGCGCGACGTCGAAGACGGTGCTGATCTTCATGCATCCGACGGGGACGATGAACCTGCTGCCGATGCCGAATGCGCTCGCCGCCGCAGGCATTCCCTGCCTCACCTGCGGGAGCCGCTATCCGCATAATGACAGCGCGCTCATCATGGAGAAGGTGCTGCTCGATCTCGGGCATTATGTGGCTTACGCGAAGGAGAAGCTCGGCTACGAGAAGGTGGTGATGGCGGGATGGTCCGGGGGCGGATCGCTTTCGATGTTCTATCAGGCCCAAGCCGAGAAGCCGACCATCACGGCGACACCCTGGGGCGACCCCGTGGATGTTGCGGGCGCGGGGCTCATCCCCGCCGACGCCGTGCTGCAGCTTGCGGCGCATGTGAGCCGCGCGATCACGCTGACCGAGTGGCTGGACCCTTCGATCCGCAACGAGCTCGACCCCGACGACCGGGACGTGGAACTCGATCTCTACGATCCGCGCAATCCGAATCAGCCGCCCTATACGGACGAGTATCTCGAACGCTTCCGGGCAGCGCAGATTGCGCGTTCGGGCCGCATCGACGCCTGGGTGCGCGGCACGCTGGAACGCCTGAAGCGGGAGGGGCGGGGCACGGAAGAACGCGCCTTCGTGGTTCACGGGACGATGGCGGACCCGCGCTGGCTCGACCTTTCCATCGACCCGAACGACCGGAAAGGGCCGAACTGGTGCTTCATGGGCGACCCGAAGACGGTCAACATGATGCCGGCCGGCCTTGCGCGCTACTCGTCGCTCCGGGCCTGGCTTTCGCAATGGTCCTACCGGGAAAGCCGGGCGAACGGGCCTAAATGCGCCGGGGACATTTCCGTGCCCGTGCTGGTCATCGAGAACAGCGCGGATGATGGCTGCACGCCCTCCCATGCCGCGCGCATCTATGCAGGCGTGCAACATGACGACAAGGAACTTCATGTCGTGAAGGGCGCGACGCATTATTATATTGGCCAGCCAGACAAGATGGCGGAAGCTGTCGCCATCGTGGCCGCGTGGCTCAAGAAGAAAAAACTGCTGGATTGAACTTCATGAATTCCGTTGTGCGTGAGACGCCGGCGCGGCGGCAATTGCCGCTGCCGGAGGGGACGATTTCATATCTCGAATGGGGATATGACGAACCGGGCAAGACACCCCTTCACTTCGCCCATGCCAACGGCTTCAACGCCATGACATACAGGCGCGTTCTGGCGCCGCTGGCCGACCAGTTTCATGTGCGCGCCTGGGACGCGCGGGGACACGGAGCGACGACCCTGACCGCCGATCCCGGCAATCACCGCAACTGGTATGTCTATCGCGACGACCTGATCGCCATGGCGGAAGATTTCGTGAAGGCGACGGGACGGAAGATCATTCTCGCCGGGCATTCCATGGGGGGCGCGGCGAGCGTCATGGCGGCGGCGGCGCGGCCCGACCTCGTGCGCGGGCTGGTGCTTGTCGATCCGGTGATGATCCCTTCGGGCGCGCGCCATGTGATGCTGCTGTCGCAACTCTTCGGGCTCAAGGGCAATCCGCTCGCCGACGGGGCGGAAAAGCGGCGCGCCGTCTTCCCCGACCGCGAAACCATGGTGGAGCGCTATGCGGGACGCGGCGCCTTCCGCACATGGCCGCGCGAATTCGTGGAAGACTATGTGCAGGGAGGCACGAAGATCCGCGATGACGGGCAGGCCGAACTTCTGTGTGCGCCCGCATGGGAAGCCGCGAATTTCCGCGCGCAGGGACATAACATCACGAAATCCGTGCGCAATCTGCATGTGCCCTTCGCGATGCTTTACGCGGAGCACGGATCGACCTGCCGTCCGCCCTTCCCGATGCTTCTGAAGCGCCGAGACCCGAAGGCGCAGGTCACGCAAATTCGCGGCGCGACTCATTTCCTGCCGATGGAATTTCCGAAGCTCGTCGCGGACGAAATCCGCGCCTTCCGCGACCGGCTGGAAGCGGAGGGACGTTAGGCGGCTGGGCCATGTGCCTTCAGCAGCCCCGCACCGATGCGTTCGTTCATCATCTCGGTGCTGCCGTCGGTGTAGGCGGCGATCTTGGCGCAGGCGAGATGGCGGTGAAGGCCGTATTCCTCGCGGACCCCCGCCGCACCCATCGACTGGATGCAATCGGCGAGACGGGGAAGCGTGACACGGCCGGCGAACTTCTTGGCGTGGGCGGCCGCCATGACGGCATCTTCCTCGCGGTCGATGAGATGCCCTGCATGAGCGACGAGGCCGCGGAGCGCCTCTAGATCGTTCGCGACGTCGCCGAGCGACCAGTTGAGCCCCTGATGTTCGAGAAGGGATTTGCCGAAGGCGCGGCGCTCCGCACCATAGGCGAGCGCGGTTTCGAGCGCATGGCCAAGCATGCCTACGCACATGGCGGCGACATAGACGCGCGCGCCGTTCACGCCCTTCATGGCGAGTTTGAAGGCTTCACCCGGCGGGGCGATCATGTCTTCGTCGCTCGCGAGATAGTTTTCGAGCATGAAGCCGCCCGCGCCGATGGCATGGCCGCCCATGAGATCGTAGGCGGGGCAGCGCGTGAAACCGGGCTTCCGCGCATCGACGAGGAAACAGGCGATGCCGCGCCAGCCTGCCGATACGTCCGTCTGCACATAAGTGATGAAGAGATCGGCAATGGCGGCATTGGTGATCCAGCCCTTCTCGCCGTCGAGACGCCAACCGCCTTCCACCTTTTGCGCGCTTGTGCGGATGGAGGAAAAATCGCTGCCCGCGCCGGGCTCGCTCAAGGCGGTGGCGCCGAAGAGTGCGCCAGACATGAGCGCGGGCACATGCTCCTCGCGATGCTGCGCGACGGGGGAGACGGCGAGACGCGCGGCGACGTTCTGCGTGTTCACCATCGAGAAGGTGAAGGCCATGTCGGCGCGGGACATTTCCTCGCAGAGCGCGAGCTTGACGAGATAGCGGTGGCCAAGGCCGCCCTGCTCTTTCGGCGTTTCGAGGCGGAGAAGGCCGAGGCTCGCTGCCTCGCGGAGCGCCTCGACCGGCTGGCGGCGGGCGCGCTCCCATTCGTTCGCGTGTTGCGCGACCGTGTTCGCCGTGAAGGCGGCAGCGCGGTCGAGGAATGCCGCTTCCTCCACCGTCAACGCGCTTCTCAGAAATCCTCCCATGCCGCTCCCCTTTTTGTCAGACGCCGAGCCCCTCGATCACCAGCGATTCAAGATTAGCCCGCATCTCGTCGGGAATGGGGATCGCCTTGCGCGTGGTGAGATCGAGCGCGATGGCGACGGCCTCGGCGGTCGCGACGGCTTCGCCGGTTTCGAGATCGAAGAGCCAGTGGCACCAGGTATAGGTCTTGGGGCCGACCTGCTTCAGGCCGCTGCGGAGCGTCAGCACATCGCCGACACGCGGGTAGCGGCGATAAACGAAACGATATTCAAGGGCGGCACCGCCGACCGTCGGCGTCTTCGAGCGATCCGTACCGTTCGTCTGGGCGAGCAGGTTCGGGATACCGTCCGAGACGATGCCCATGAAATGGCGGACGGAGAGAAAGCCCTGCGCGTCGCAGAGCTGTGGCGCGATATCGCCGGCCCAGGTCCGCACCATGCCCATCGCATCCGCTTCCGCGAGCTTCGGCGCGGGGCGCGGATCGTAGAGTTCGAGGCCGCGAGGGGCGCCATGCGCCGGGCGCTCGACGAGCAATTCCTTCGCGGCCGCCTTCGCCTTTGCAGGGAGCGGCTTCACCTCGCGCGTTTCGTCATCCACCCATTGCACTTCGGCATTGAAGGTGGCGGCGGGTTCGCCCGAGACGGTGCTGACCATTTCCTCATAGACGCTGAGGCCGAAGTCGCGCACCTCGAGAATGCCCGCGCGGATGAAGAAGGGCGCGCCGGGGCGCTGCTCGCGGAGAAAGCGGACATGGTGATCGCTGACCTGAAGGCGCGCGCCCTCATTGCGCGACATGCGGGGACCGAGGCCGAGCGCAAGACCGAGCGCGGCAAGCCCCTGCCCCGCCTTCTCGACATAGAACTGCACGTTCATATGGCCCATCTGGTCGCATTCCCAGGTCTGGACGCTGGAACGCGCAACTTCGATCATCTCACTCATTCTTCTTTTCCGTTCTTCAGGTGACGAATTGAATTTCAAAGGCGCGCGCGGATCGGCTCCGGCAGGGGGACGGCCTTGCGGCTCGCCTTGTCGAAGAGGAGCGCCGCACCTTCCGCCGCGCAGGCGGGCTCGCCCGTGTCGCCGCTGAAAAGCCAGTGGCGATAGCGCACCGTCTTGCCCTCGCCCGGCAGAATGGCCGTGCGCACGAAAAGCGTTTCACCAGCGCGCAGCTCACGCAGATAAGTGAGGCGCATTTCGACCGTGGCGGTGGCGAGGCCGCGCGCCGCCTGCTCGTGGCGCCCCAACCCCGCATGCGCCCACATATGGCCTTGCGCATCGGAAAAGCGCGCCATGAAGAAGCGGGCATTCATGTGATCGTTGGTGTCGCATTCCCATGTGTTCACCACGGAGCGGTTCGTCTCGGCCATGCCAAGCTCATCGGCGCGGGCGAGCGAGATATCGCGCTCCACCGCCTCGCGCGGGATCGAGCGGGGCTCAGCTTCGGGCGGGAGGCCGACGCGCATTTCCTCCGCGCGGGCGCGCACATGATCCGGCCATTGCGTGAGGCGGCGCGTTTCCAGATCGAGGCAGCCGGTATCGACCACATAGGTCGCGGCAAGACGATCGTCCAGCGCCTCGCGCATCTCCTGATAGATGCGCATGGTCCTGTCGCGCAGTTCGACAATGCCGGAGCGGATCACCACGAGATCGCTTGCGCGCAATTCACGGTGAAAGCGGATGTGATGTTCGAGCGCGACATAGCCGAGGCCCGATTCCGCCTGATCGAGCGCGGCATGGCCGAGGGCGACGCGAAGATTGTAGGAACTGTCGGAACTCTTCGAGATGTAGTGCTGGATGTTCATGTGGCCCATCTCGTCGCATTCCTGCAGCGAGACATAGCCCTTGTAGGTGTCGATCATGCCGCTCATGCGAGCGCCCTCACTTCTTGTCCGGGGCGCTCATGCGAGCGCCCTCACATGCGGCATCAACCGGTCGCGCTCCTCATCCGTGAAGGCCACGGATTTGCGCGCATCGAGATCGAGCATGATGGCGATGACCTCGCCGGTGGCGACGGCCTCGCCCGTTTCGGCGTCGAACAGGTAATGGACGAAGGTGAGCGTCTTTCCCTCGACGCGGGTCAGCGTGCTCTTCGCGACGAGCATCGTGCCGGAGCGGACCTCGCGGAGATAGTTCAGCCGGATTTCGAGGACGACCGTACCGCGGCGCTTCTCCATCATGGCGCGCTTGTCGAAGCCGATCGCCTGCCAGAGATGGCCTGCGCCATCGGAAAAACGCGCCATGTAGAAGCGCGAATTCATGTGGCCGAAATCATCGCATTCCCAGGGCATGACGGCGCCGCGATAGATCTCGATGAAATCCTTCGCGTCTTCGAGGCGCATTGCCGGCAGGCGCTTTTCGCGCGGCACGCTGCGCGGCTCGGCATGGGCGGGAAGCGGGCCTAGAAAAGGCGCGGCGGCCGCATGCGCTTCATCGTCCCATGGGATCAGCTTGCGGGCTTCGAGATCGAAGTGGCCGGAAAGCGCGACGACGGTGGCCGAGGTTTCCCCGCTCGCCGAATTGAAGAGCTCGTGGAAACTCACCATGGTCTTCTCGCGAAGCTCCACGGGGCGCGAGCGCATGTTCATGATGTCGCCCGCGCGAAGCTCGCGATGGAAGCGGATGTGCTCTTCGAGCGCGACCATCGCCCTGCCTTCGGCACGGATGCGCGAAGGCGACAAGCCCAGCGCATGACGCAGATAGAAAGCAGCGTCGGATGCGCGCGCCACATAGAACTGCACGTTCATGTGGCCAACCTCGTCGCACTCCCATGTGTTCACGCTGCCGCGAAACGTATCGAGAAACTCTGTCATTTGAACTTGGAGAATATGAATGGCGGGTGGCGCAGCATAGGGGCCGGGGGATGGCTTGTCATGCCTCCGGGAGGCCCGAGAGATGGTGGCCGAGAAGGCCTTCGGCGCTGAAGCCGAGCGGCCCAAGGCGGCCCGAGGCATCGAGCACGCGAAGGCCGATCAGGAGCGCGGCGAGGCAGAGGATTTCCCGATGCGCGGCGGCCCCCTCAAGGCCCGTCGTGGCGCGAAGAGGGCCGCCCAGCGTTTCCAGGATGGCGATGACGCGGCCCGTTACCGCGCGGTCGAACTCCGCCGGGAGCGCTTCCGCCGACATGAGACGGCCCGCGAGACGGATATGGGGGGCGTTCCCGGCGCTCGCCTTCAGGGCTTCCTGCGCGGCGGCTTCAAGCGCGGCGGCGGGCGACGCCTTGTTTTCCTGGGCGCGCTCGGCCGCCTCGCGCATGCGGCGGGCGAGATGGCCGAGCTCATCGGCCGTGAGGGCGATGGCGAGTTCGTCTATCCCTGCGAAATAGGAATAGACCGCGCCCGGCGCATACCCCGCTTCCGCCGCGACGGCGCGCATGGTGAGCGCTTCGGGGCCGCCCGCATCGCAAACGCGGCGCGCGGCGGCGAGGATCGACTTGCGCTTGTGATCGCGAAGATCGGACCGGCGCCTTTCGGCAGACTTTCGTTCGGCGGCGTTCATCGGGTTCCCGGTTTCTGCCTTACCCCTCACCTATCTCACTGCGGAGCATTATTGAACATATATCGTTAAATTGAACATTGTTCAATTTATTGGTAAAATCGCGGTCTCGTGCGAAAGGAGGAGGAACCAATGAGCTTCAACAAAGGGGTGCGCCAGACCCACCGCTGGCTGTCGATCATCTTCACGCTGACCGTCATCGCGAACTTCGCGACCATGGCGGCGGTGGGGGAGCCGCCGATGTGGGTGGTCTATTCGCCGCTCCCCCCGCTCTTCCTGATGCTTGCCACCGGGCTGTGGATGTTCTTCCTGCCCTATACCGCCCGGGGGCGGGGCGGGAGCTAGCCCGCCACCACCCGCTTCAGGAAATCGTCGCAGCGCTTGTTGGCGGCGGCGGCGAGCTCGCCGGGGAAGGCGATGAAGCCATGCGCGCCACCCGGGAAGACGGCGAGTTCCGCCTCGTTGCCGGCCGCGATCCAGCGGGCATGCATGAAGAGGCTGTCGTCGATCAGCGCATCGCGCGTGCCGATGGTGAAGAGCGCGGGCGGCATATCATGCAGGCGCGCATAGAGCGGCGAGACGTCCGGGTCGCGCCGGTCCACATGGGGCGGCATGAAGGCGTCGCCGAATTTCTCGATGTCGATGGTACGCAGGATGAGGCGCTCGTCGCCAAAGGCTTTCTGGCTCGGCGTCATCGACATATCGAAGGCGCCGAAAACGAGGTTCGCGCCCTTGAAGCCGGTATAGCCGTGGCGGTCGCGCATGCGCAGAAGCGTGACGGCGGAGAGATGACCGCCCGCGGACTCGCCGCCAATGGTGAGGACATCGGTGCCGAATTCCGACTTCGCATTCTTCGCGAGCCAGATGGCGGCCGCCTCGCAATCGTCCGGGCCCGCGGGATAGGGATTTTCCGGTGCGAGGCGATATTCGACGCTGACGCAGGCAAGGCCCGTATTGTCCGCAATGCGCTCCAGCATCGGGTCCTGCTGGTCGGCGCCGCCAAGCGTCCAGCCGCCGCCATGAATGTGGAGGTAGACGCCCTTCGGGCTTCCCTCCGGCGCGATGATGCGGAGCTTCACCTTGTTGCCCTTGCCGTCGATCTCGATTTCCCTCGCGCGGGGCGATTTCGGCGCGAGCGGGAAAGCGCCCTCGCCTCTCGCGCGCTGTTCGCGGAAGGTCTGCACGCCGACATCCCACCACTCGGGCATGTCCTTCATGGCGCCGACGATGAAATCGTTGATGCCTTTCGTTTCGGCGGAAATTGCATCGGCGGTGAAAAGCTTCGGATCGAACGGATTACTGCCAGACATATTTTCTTCTCGTGCTCCCTCTCGTCGCATTCGCGGTTCCGGTTACAGATAGTAGAGCGGAAGGTCAAAGAATCCGCCAGCCCCAATGATCCGCGCCCTTGTCCATGCGGGAGGTGACCTCGAGCCTCAGGTGGCGATTGTGGACGGCGAGCGCGCCTTCAAAGAGCGCGTTCCAGGCATCGAAGCAGGCGGGCGTGACACCTTGCTTGCCCTGCATCATGCGCCAGGAGCGGGTCTTCACTTCATTGCCCGCGACTTCCGCCGCGTCGCCACCCGCATCGAGCAGCGTAGCGAGATAATGCGCGAAGCTCTCCGCGTCCTTTCCCTTCGTGCCGATGAAAGCGGCGGTCGCGTCGTAGCATTGCATGCCGATGAGGCGGCCCGTTTCCCAACCGAGCCGGCGTGCCTCCTCCTCGCCGAAGAGCGAGACGGCGGCAGGCAGGATCGAGCGGATATACTGTACGGCGTAATTGCGCTTCGCCTTCACCATGCGCTCTTCCGACCATTCGACATGGGGGAGCTTCGAGGGATCGGCATCCGGCCCTTCCTCGTCGAAGCGGAAGCGGAGACGCTCATCATCGCGCAGGGGGCGGTCTTCCTCGATGAAATAGCCTTCGAGGCAGGGGTCGACGCGCGTGGTGATCGAGGTGCAGACGAAGCCGAGCCTGGGATTGCCGAGAGAGACGCCGACCTGCGAATGGAAGCCGCGCATGAAGGCGATGCTGACATCGTTGGGCACGGCGCAGATCGCCGCGCCATCCCAGATCCAGCGCGGCGGCAGATAGCGCACCCAGGCTTTTCTATCGCTTTCGGGAATGAACTCGCATTTCACGCCGCCGACATGGTTCGCGAGATAGATATATTGCGCGCAGGCGACGGCGGGAGGGAGATGGGACAGGCCGAGGCTCTTCCAGCCGGCGAGAAACTTCTCCTCATGCTGGGCGCGGAAGGTACGGAAGTTGAGCTCGGTGCCCGCTTCCGCCCCCTTGAAGACGACGGCGCGCAGAATGAGCCCTGTCAGGAAACGCTGATGAAGCTCGGCGCTCGCGCGCCATGCATTGAGTTCCTTTTCCGACGCTTCGGCCATTCGCCCCTCCCCTTGCCTTTTTGGGGAGGAGCATAACGGTCAAACAGCGGCGGCGTAAGGTGGGGCGGGATCGTATTGCATGGCGTGTTGCGTGTGGCGCGCGTGGTCTTGCCCGTGCATCTGCCCGGTGAGCCAGAGCGCCATGTCGATTCCGGCGGAGACGCCCGCCGCAGTGACGACATTGCCGTCGCGCACATAGCGGATGTTCTCGAGAACGGCGGCGGCCTTGCCCATGTCGCGCAGCGTGGGGATGAAGGCCCAATGCGTGGTGACCCGCTTGCCTGCTGCCGGTCCCGCCGCACAGAGGAGCAGAGAGCCCGTGCAGACGCTCGTCACCCATTCGCAGGTTCCCGCCGTCTTCGCGATCCAGGAAAGCAGCTTTTCGTTCTGTGCCTCGCGGCGCGTGCCGATACCGCCGGGAACGAGAAGAACGTCGAGGCTTTCAACATCGGCGATCCCCATATGCGCTTCGACGGTCATGCCCTTGGCACCGGTTATCGCGCGGCCCGTTTCCGTGATGAGGGATACGCGATCCGGCCGGTCTCGTCCTTCCATCCCGTGAACCTCGTTCGACATGGTGAAGACTTCATAGGGGCCGACGAAATCGAGTTCCTCGACGCCGTCGAATATCAGAATGCCGATATTGCGACTCTTTTCGCTGCTTGCAGTCATGACTCACTCTCCGAGGGAAGGTTGCGGGAAACGGGGCGCGGTTGCGTTCATCCGCTCGAAGAGAAGGGACTCTTCGGCGGTGCGGATGATCTCGCGGATCGGCTCGGGCACGTCATCGGGCGAGGCATAGGAGAAAGGCGGATGCGGGTAATATTCGATGCCGAGCTGGATCGTCTTCGCGACGTCCTCGCCCGCGATGAGGCGCGCGAGAAAGAGCGCGCCGTCGATACCGGCCGAGACGCCCGCCGTGGTGACGATCTTTCCATCGCGGTGATAGCGCGCGCCGACGACATTGGCGCCGAGCGCCGCCACATCGGCACGGGCATTGATGTTGGTCGTGACGGTCTTTCCTTCGAGAATTCCCGCCTTCGCCAGAAGCTCGACGCCGTTGCAGACGCCGAAGGTCCAGGTGGATTTCTCGTGCAGACGGCGAATGAAGTCGAGCGTCGTCTCGTTAGCGAGTTGCGCTTCGACGCCCGGCCCGCCGGGTACGTAGAGAATGTCCGTCGTCTCTACCTCGGAATAATCGCGCCAGGCAGCCATGCCGCCGGAGCGCAGGTCGTCGGCGATGACGGTCTTTCGCTCCGCGACGAATTCGACTTCCGCGCCCGGCAGCCATCCCAGGACGGAATAGCCGCCGATGGCGTCGAGCATGGTGAAGCCGTCAAAGATCAGGATGGAGATGCGCATGTTCACTGCCTTCCGTGAGCGAGGGGGGAAGATGACGGCGCGCCGTGCGGAAGCGCTCGCGGTAGCGGCCGGGGGTGACGCCGAGATGACGGATGAAGGCGCGCCGCATGCGCTCTGCCGCACCGAAGCCCGCATCGGCGGAGACGGCATCGAGGGAGGTTTCGCCATCGGCGAGACGGCGGCAGGCTTCGTCGAGCCGCGCCCTCTCCACGAATTGCGCCGGCGTGAAGCCGGTTTCGGCGGCGAAATGCCGGGCGAAGCTGCGCTCGCTCATTGCCGCTTGCGCCGCGAGAGCGGGGACCGAAAGATCGGCTGCCGGATTCTCGACGATCCAGGCGCAAAGACGCGCAAGACGCGGGTTCTCCACGCGCTGGGCGGCGAGCTGCGCCGAGAATTGCGACTGGCCGCCGGGGCGCATCAGATACATGACATGATGACGGGCGAGCGTGAGTGCGACTTCGCGGCCGAGATCCTCCTCGATGAGGGCAAGGGCGAGATCCATGCCCGCCGTCACGCCCGCCGAGGTCCAGACCTTGCCATCCCGCACATAGATCGCATCTTCCTCGACCACGACCTTCGGAAAGCGCTGACGCATGACAGGTGCATAGGCCCAATGCGTCGTCGCGCGGCGGCGGTCGAGAAGCCCGGCAGCGGCGAGAACGAGAGAGCCGGTGCAGATGGAAACGACCCGGCGGGAGACCCGTGCGGCGCGGCGCACGAAATCGAGCAGGGCACTGTCTTCCATCGCCGCGCGGGAGCCATGCCCCCCCGTGACCATGAATGTGTCGAGGGCCGCGAGCTCCGCCGGAGCAATGTCGGCCATCGAGCGCTCGATGCGGAAGACAAGCCCGCTGGTGGTGGAGACGGGACCACGTTCCTGCGAAACGAGCTCGACATCATAGGCCGGGGCACCGGTCGCGGGATCGAGCGCGGCTGTGAGCAGCTGGACGGGGCCCGCAATGTCGAGCACCTGCGCGTCGTCATAGACGAGCATCATCACGCGGCGGGGCGCGGCGGCGGGTTTCCGGTCCTTTGAGGGCGCTCTGGTCATACGGCCAGATTAGATCGCACCCCTCATGGCGGAAATGACAAAGAACACGCATTTTCTGCCAAAGGGGCAAAGAAAAGGGCGGCCCCGAAGGACCGCCCTTTCATTGCCGCATGGCAGCCGCGATCAGGCGGCTGCCTTCTCCTTCGCCGGGGCGAAGCGGCCATAGAAGGTGTCGCCCTTCTCGGCCATGTCGCGCAGGAGCTTGTTCGGCTTGAAGCGTTCGCCATATTTCTGGGCGAGCTTGTCGCACTGTTCGACGAAGGCCTTCGCACCCACCATGTCGATGAGCGAGAGCGGACCGCCCGTCCAGGGCGCGAAGCCCCAGCCGAGGATCGCGCCGACATCGGCATCGCGGACGTCGGTGACGACGCCTTCCTCGAAGCAGCGGGCGGCTTCGAGCGCCTGAATGTAGAGGAAGCGGTTCTTCAGTTCCTCGACTTCGAGTTCTTCCGGATCGAGCTTCTTGCCAATGAGATCCGAAAGGCCCGGCCAAAGCTTCTTCTTTCCGTCAGCGGGATAGTCGTAGAAGCCCTTGCCCGCCTTCTTGCCGACACGGCCAAGCTTCACGACCATTTCTTCCAGCAGCTCATCCGCGGGACCGGAGACATATTTGTCGCCGAGATCCTTCTTCGTCTGCTCGCGCACCTTGTAGGCGAGGTCGAGCGCGACTTCGTCGTTCAAGGCGAGCGGCGCCATCGGCATGCCGGTCATCTTGCCGACATTCTCGATCATGGCGGGGGGCACACCCTCGCCCAGCATCGCGATGCCTTCGCCCACGTAAGTGCCGAAGCAGCGCGAGGTGTAGAAGCCGCGGCTGTCGTTCACGACGATCGGCGTCTTGCGGATCTGCTTCACGTAATCCATGGCTTTCGCGAGCGTTTCGTCGCTCGTCTTCTTGCCCATGATGATCTCGACAAGCTGCATCTTGTCGACGGGCGAGAAGAAATGGATGCCGATGAAGTTGTCGGGCTTCGCGGAGGCTTCCGCAAGGCCGGTGATCGGCAGCGTCGAGGTGTTGGAGCCGTAGATGCCACCTTCGGCGAGCTGCGGCTCTGCCTTCTTCGTCACTTCCGCCTTGATGTCGCGGTTTTCGAAGACGGCTTCGATGACGAGATCGGCGCCCTTGAGGTCGTCGTAATTCGTCGTCGGCTTGATGAGGCCGAGAAGCTTGTCGGCCTTTTCCTGCGTGGTCTTGCCGCGCTCAAGCGCCTTATTGAGGAGTTTTTCGGAATAGGCCTTGCCCTTCTCGGCATTGGCCTGATCCGTATCGAGGAGGACGACTTCCATGCCGGCCTGGGCGGAAACATAGGCGATGCCCGCGCCCATCATGCCCGCACCGAGAATGCCGAGCTTCTTCACCTGGAACGGCGCGATGCCGGCGGGACGGCGAGCGCCCTTGGCGAGTTCCTGCATGGAGAGGAAGAGCGAACGGATCATCGCCTTGGAGCGCGGGTCCATCAGCAGCTTCGTGAAATAACGCGTCTCGATGCGCAGTCCGGCCTCGATGGGCACCTGCAGGCCTTCATAGACGCAGGACATGATGTAGCGCTGCGCCGGGAAGTTGCCATGCGTCTGCTTGTGGAGCGTGGCATTGCCGATGGTGAAGACCTGACCGCCGCCCTTCGAATGCGGGTCGCCGCCGGGGACGCGATAGCCTTCCCGGTCCCAGGGCTGCACGGCGATGGCATAAACCTCGGGGCCCTTCTTGCCGAGCTTGATCTTCGGCTGGGCGAGACCTTCCTTGAGCCAGGCCTTGGCAGCCGCCACTTCCTCGCCCGGCTCGGCGAGCTTGTGACAGACGCCCGACTGCACGGCTTTCTCCGGCGTCAGCGCCGTGCCCTGAAGAATGAGCGGCAGGGCCGCCTGCGCGCCGATCAGCCGCGGCAGGCGCTGCGTGCCGCCGCCGCCGGGCAGGAGGCCGACCTTCGCTTCGGGAAGGCCGATCTGCGTCTTCGGCTTGTTGCTCACCACGCGGTAGTGGCAGGCGAGCGTGACTTCGAGGCCGCCGCCAAGCGCCGTGCCGTTGATCGCGGCCGCGACCGGCTTGCCGCAGGTTTCGAGCGAGCGGAGCAGCATGTTGAACTTGAGGTTGCCCTCATACATCGCCTTGACGCGATCTTCCTTCGAGCCTTCACCTGAGCCGCCCGCCTGACCGCCCATCATGGAAAGGTCGGCGCCGGCGCAGAACGCGTCCTTGCCAGAGGTGAGAACGGCGCCCTTGATTGCGTCGTCGCTCATGATCTTTTCGATGATCGAGGCCATATCGGCCATGGAGCTCTGGGAGAGCACATTCATCGAACGGTTCGGCATGTCCCAGGTGACGAGCGCGATGCCGTCGCCGTCGACTTCAAATTTGAAGTTTTCGTAGGTGGTCATGTCTCTACCTCACACGCGTTCGATGATGGTGGCCGTTCCCATGCCCGCGCCCACGCAGAGCGTGATGAGCGCGGTATTGAGATCGCGGCGTTCGAGCTCGTCGAGAACGGTGCCGAGGATCATGCCGCCGGTAGCACCGAGCGGATGGCCCATCGCGATGGCGCCGCCATTCACGTTCATCTTCTCGTGCGGAATATCGAGCGCCTGCATCATGCGGAGCACGACGGAAGCGAAGGCTTCGTTGAGTTCATAGAGATCGATATCGCCGACCTCCATGCCCGCCTTCTTGAGCGCCTTGCGCGAAACATCGGCCGGACCCGTGAGCATGATGCAGGGCTCGGAGCCGATGGACGCCATGGCGCGGATGCGCGCGCGGGGCTTCAGGCCCATCGCCTTGCCGGTTTCGGCATTGCCGACAAGGACGGCGGACGCGCCGTCCACGATGCCGGACGAGTTGCCCGCATGATGGCAATGCGTGATCTCCTCGACTTCCGGATAGCGCTCGAGGGCGACGCCGTCGAAGGCGAACTCGCCGAGCGAGGCGAAGGAAGGCTGAAGGGCGGCGAGCGACTGCATGGTCGCATCGGGACGCATATGCTCGTCATGATCGAGAATGGTCAGGCCATTGATGTCCTTCACCGGAATGACGGACTTCGAGAAATAGCCATTGTCCCAGGCGTGCTTCGCGCGCTTCTGGCTCTCGACGGCGTAGGCGTCGACATCGGCGCGCGAAAAACCGTATTTGGTGCAGATGAGGTCCGCACCGATGCCCTGGGGCGTGAAGTAGGACTTGAAGGCGATGGCAGGGTCGGTCGACCAGGAGCCGCCCGACGCGCCCATGCCGACGCGCGACATGGACTCGACGCCGCCGCCAATCGCCATGTCGGCTTCGCCGGACATGACCTTGGCCGCCGCCATATTGGTCGCCTCAAGGCCCGAGGCGCAGAAGCGATTGATCTGCACACCCGCCGTCGTCTGTGCGTAGTCGGCGTTCAGCACGGCGATACGCGCGATGTCGCCGCCCTGCTCGCCGACCGGATCGACGCAGCCGAGCACGACATCGTCAACCTTCGAGGTGTCGAGATTGTTGCGGTCGCGGATCGCCTTCAGCGTCTGGGTGGAAAGTTCGAGGGCCGTCACTTCGTGAAGCGCGCCGTCCTTCTTTCCCTTGCCGCGCGGCGTGCGCACGGTGTCGTAGATAAAACAGTCGGTCATCTGATGTCTCCCTGGGGGACTTGTTTGTCTCAGCTTCTCCGGACGCGTCAGAGCGTGCGGGCGATGAGCATCTTCATGATTTCGTTCGTGCCGCCGTAGATCTTCTGGATGCGGGCATTCGTGTAGAGCTTGGCGATGGGGTATTCCATCATGTAGCCATAGCCGCCGAAGAACTGCAGGCAGGTATCGATGATCTCGTTTTCCTTCTGCGTGGTCCACCACTTGGCCATGGCGGCGGTGGTGGGATCGAGCTCACCGTTCAGGAGCTTCACGGCACAATCGTCCGTGAAGACACGCGCGATGGTCGCCTCGGTCTTGCACTCCGCGAGTTTGAACTGCGTGTTCTGGAAATCAAGGATGCGCTGCCCGAAAGCTGTACGCTCCTTCACATAGTCGCTCGTGTACTGCACGGCCATTTCCATGGCGACGCAAGCATTCACCGCGATGATGAGACGCTCCTGCGGAAGCTGCTGCATGAGCTGAATGAAGCCCTTGCCCTCTTCCGTGCCAAGGAGGTTCGAAGTCGGCACCTTCACCTCGTCGAAGAAGAGTTCGGACGTGTCCTGCGCCTTCTGGCCGATCTTCTTGAGATTGCGGCCACGGCGGAAGCCTTCGACCTCTTCCGTCTCGACCATGATGAGCGAAGTGCCCTTGGCGCCCGCCGCCGGATCGGTCTTGGCAACGACGCAGATCAGATCCGCCGTCTGGCCGTTTGTGATGAAGGTCTTCTGGCCATTCAGCACATACTGGTTGCCGTCCTTCTTCGCGGTCGTCTTCACGCCCTGAAGGTCGGAGCCCGTGCCCGGCTCCGTCATGGCGATGGCGCCGACAAGTTCGCCGGACGCCATCTTGGGGAGCCACTTCTTCTTCTGCTCCTCGGTGCCATAAGCCTGGATGTAGTGAGCGACGATGCCGGAATGCACGGAGTTGCCGAAACCGGAAATGCCGGCGCGGCCCTGTTCCTGGGCGATCACCATTTCATGGCCGAAATTGCCGCCGCCGCCGCCATATTCCTCCTTGATCGAGGCGCAGAGGATGCCCGCTTCACCGGCCTTCCGCCATGCATCGCGATCCACACAACCCTGGTCTTCCCAGCGTTCCACATGGGGCTGGAATTCCTTTTCGTAGAACTTGCGAACCGCGTCCTGGAGAATCTCCAGCTCCTCGTTCAGCCAAGGCGATTTATAGGCGGCATTCAGACTCATTCGTCGCTCTCCCTGAGACTTCTTTTCAGAACTCGTTTGCGGCCAGCGCCATCATGGGGCCGGCGCCGTGACGGACGCGCGCAAGATGCGTCGCCGTTTCGGGCACCACATGATCCATGTAGTAGCGGCCAGTCTTGATCTTCGTTTCGTACCAGGCCCTGTCGCCATCCTTTGCGGCGGCAAGCTTGTCCTGCGCGACCTTCACCATCTTCGCCCACATGAAGGCGAGGCCGGTGACGCCGAAGAGATGCATATAGGGCGTGGAACCGGCGCCGGCGTGATCGGGGTTCTGGAGCGCATTTTCCATGAACCACATGGTCGCCGCTTCGAGGTCCTTGCGCGCGCGGGCGAGCGGCTCGACGAAGGGCTTCATCTTCTCGTCGCCCTCATTCGCAGCAACGAAATCGTCCACCGCCTTGAAGAAAGCGAAGACGGCCCGGCCGCCATTGGCGGCAAGCTTGCGGCCGACCAGGTCAAGCGCCTGAACGCCGTTCGCGCCCTCATAGATCATGGCGATGCGGGCATCGCGCACGAATTGTTCCATGCCCCATTCGGCGATGTAGCCATGGCCGCCGAATACCTGCTGCGCGTCGACGGCATTCATGAAGCCGCGATCCGTGAAGTATCCCTTCAGCACGGGCGTCAGCAGCGCCATCATGTCGTCGCCGAATTCGCGCGTCTTTTCATCGTCAGAAAGGTGCGAAAGGTCGCCGTGCAACGCCGTCCAGACGAGAAGCGCCCGCGCGCCTTCATTGAAGGCCTTGATGTCGAGCAGCATGCGGCGAATGTCGGGATGAACGATCAGGGGGTCGGCGGGCTTGTCCGCTTCCTTCGCGCCGGTGAGGGAGCGGCCCTGCAGACGCTCCAGCGCATAGGCGACCGCGTTCTGATAGGCGACTTCCGACTGGGACAGGCCCTGCAGGCCGACGCCGAGACGCGCTTCGTTCATCATCGTGAACATGGCGCGAAGCCCCTTGTGCTCCTCGCCGACCAGCCAGCCGATGGCCTCGTCATAATTCAGCACGCAGGTGGCGTTGCCGTGGATACCCATCTTTTCTTCGAGGGCGCCGCAGGAAACGCCGTTGCGATTTCCAAGCGAGCCGTCATCGTTCACGAGGAACTTGGGTACCAGGAACAGCGAAATGCCCTTCACGCCTTGCGGCGCGCCTTCGATGCGGGCAAGCACGAGGTGAAGGATGTTCTCGGCAAGATCGTGTTCGCCGGCGGAAATAAATATCTTCTGGCCGCTGATCTTGTAGGAGCCGTCGCCGACCGGCACGGCCTTGGTGCGCAGGAGCCCGAGATCCGTGCCGCAATGGGGCTCGGTGAGGTTCATCGTGCCCGTCCATTCGCCGGTCACGAGCTTCGGCAGATATTTGTCTTTCTGCTCCTGCGTACCGTGCTGGGAAAGCGCCGAATAGGCACCGTGGCTCAACCCCGGATACATGCCGAAGGCCATGTTCGCGGAAGAGACCATCTCGTTGAAGATAACGCCGAGCGCGTTCGGCAGGCCCTGGCCGCCATAGGTCTTGTCGGCGACGAGAGCGGGCCAGCCGCCATCGACGAGAAGCTTGTAGGCTTCCTTGAAGCCCTTGGGCGTCGTGACGACGCCGTTCTCGAGCTTGCAGCCTTCACGGTCGCCGACCTGGTTCAACGGCTGCAGCACTTCTTCCGTCAGCTTCGCGGCTTCCTCCAGGATGGCGTCCACGAGATCGGCAGGCGCGTCCTCGAAGCCCGGCAAGCTCGCATATTGCGAGAAGTCGAGCAGCTCGTTCAGCAGAAAGCGATATTCGCGCAGCGGCGCTTTGTAGGTCGGCATGGGTGTCCTCTCAGGCAGGTAAGCCGCGCCCTTTACCCAAGGGCGCGTTCACCTCAGACGATAGCCTTTTCCGGCTTCTTCGTCTTCGCCGGACGGGCGGCCGATTTCGCCGCAGCCGCGCCGTTGCCAGAGGCTTTGACCTGCTCGGCGATCTGCGCTTCGAGGCGGGCGCAGCTTTCCTCCAGCGTCCTGATCTGCAGGTCGATTTCCCTGCGCTGCTCGTTGAGCTGGGAAATGCGCTTGCGGAACTTGTCCACGGCGACGCGGTTCTGCGTCTCGCAGCCGTCCTGCAGATCGTAAAGGCCAAGGATTTCCTTGATCTCGGACAGGGCGAGACCGACGTTCTTGCCGCGCACGATGAGGGTCAGGCGGGCGCGGTCGCGCGGATGATAGATGCGGGTCTGACCACGACGCTCCGGCTTGAGAAGCCCCTTGTCCTCATAGAAGCGGATCGCGCGGGTGGTCAGGCCGAACTCCTCGGCGAGTTCCGTGATCGAAAAGGTGGTGCCCGAGACCATCTCGCCGCCATCGTGACGGAGCGTTGCGCCGGAGGCCGCGTGAAGCTGCTGTTCCATGACTTTCTCCCTGACTTCGGGACACACGCCACCCGCTCCCGACAGGAGCGGCAGCGCCCTTCCCGGGCGTTCTAAACTGGAAATTTCGGCTGTTTTCAGCCATTTTTCAAAAGTGGACCGGAATCTAGTTGACGTTGACGTAAGCGTCAATGGGGTCACGAAATCTTTTTGAATCCGTCACCCGGAGGATGCTCTAGTGAGCCCCGGGACAAGGGAGGAAACGAGAATGATGCGCATTGCCGCCGCCGGATTCGCAATCATGGCGCTCGCCGCGGCTTCGGGCTGCTCCACACAGGGAGAGGGCGCGCCCGCGAAGCTGCAGGAGGTGAACAGGACGACATTGCCGGCCGAGGCGAGTGCCGCGGCACAGAGCCACGCGGCGCTGAGCGCAGCGGTTCTGCAGGCGGTGAACGACTATCGCGCGGATAGAGGCCTCGCCCGGCTCGCGCCCGATGCGGGACTTCAGCGCGTGGCGGCTGTTCATGCCGCCGATATGGAGCTTCGCGGCTTCTTCGGCCATTTCAATCCGGACGGCCAGGGGCCTCGCGAACGCGTGGCTGCAGTGGAGCCTGAGTTCAGCGGGCGCGTGGCCGAGAATGTTCAGGTGCTCGACGGCTCGACCTATGCGGCGATGAGCGATGCGGAGCTTGCGAAGACGCTGGTCGGCAAGTGGATCGAGAGCCCGATGCACCGCAAGAACATCAAGGCGCCGGAGATGACGGAAAGCGGCGTTGGCATCGCGCGGCAGGGCAACCGCATCGTCGCGGTTCAGGTTTTCGCAGGCCCCTGAACCGTCGCGGCAAGATCGTTGCCGAAGCGCCCCGGCAATGAGATGCTGCGGCACTTTGTTTGCGGGGGCTCCATATAATGAAACGCAGAGAATTTCTTGGCGCGGCGGCAGGCGCGATCGCACTGCCCGCGCTCGGCACGTCCGCGCGCGCGCAAGACGCTATCGAATGGCGCATGGCGACGAGCTGGCCGAAAGGAGCGCCGGGCGTCGGCATCAATGCGCAGCGGCTCGCCGACAGGATCGGCAAGATGTCGGGCGGGCGGCTTAACGTGAAACTCTATGGCGCGGACGAGATCGTGCCACCCTTCGAAGTGTTCGATGCCGTTTCGCAAGGCGTCTGCGAGATGGGGCATGGCACGCCCTATTACTGGCAGGGCAAGAACCCCGCTTTCCATTACTTCACGGGCGTCCCTTTCGGCCTTACCGCGCCGGAGACGGCAGGCTGGCTCGCCCATGGCGGCGGGCAGGCGCTTTGGGAAGAAGCCTATGCGCCTTTCGGCGTCATGCCCTTCTATGCAGGGTCGAGCGGTGTGCAGGCGGGCGGCTGGTTCAATCGCGAGATCAAGACGCTGGATGACCTGAAAGGCCTCAACTTCCGCATCGCGGGCCTTGGCGGCGAAGTGATGCGCCGTCTCGGTGTGAGCGTGACGCTGACGCCGCCCGGCGAAATCTTCCTTTCGATGAAGAGCGGCGCTATCGACGCCGCCGAATGGGTCGGTCCGTGGAACGACATGGCCTTCGGCCTCGACAAGGTCGCGAAATATTACTATCTGCCCGCATTCCACGAGGCCGGGCCTTCTCTCGAACTTCTGGTCTCGAAGGAAAAGTTCGCCACCTTGCCGGCCGATCTGCAGGAAATCGTGCGCGGAGCTGCGCTCGCCTCATCCGCGGAAACGCTCGCGGACTTCACCTTTCACAATATCGAGGCCTTTGCACGGCTTGTGGAGACGGGCGGCACCGAACTTCGCGAATGGCCGGAACCCATCGCGGCCGCCATGGCGGAAGCATCGAACGAAGTGCTCGCAGAGCTCGCCATGACGAGCGACCTGGCGGGGCGGATCGCCGCCTCCTATCGCGCCTATCTCGCCAAGGCGCGCGAATGGTCGAAGTGGAGCGATGCGGCGATGCTGAAGCTCCGCAACGAACACCCGGCGGGCTGAGCCAGACGCCCGAAACCGGAAAATACCGGCATGGCGCGCACTTAACGCCGCCGGTTAACGCCATATTTACCGACATTGCCGCTTTATTGAGTGTGCTGAAACAGCACCTTCAAAGGGCTGACCGCGCCTTTACCGGCGAGAACGGCAGTCTTGACAAGATTTAGGGCCAGTCCGTGTTTAGAAATACCAGATAGCGCGGTTTATACTGGCCCAAAGGGTTAACGGGCATAGTGATTCGGATGCGATCGGGGGTTCCATGGAGCGTCAAGGGCATTGAGCCCGAGGCGCGGGAAGCTGCCAAGCAGGCAGCACGCCGGCAAGGCGTGACGCTCGGTGCGTGGCTGAACCAGGTCATCATGGACTCCGGCACCGACGAAGTTGGGCAACAGGACCCCGAGATGTCTCAATCCCGATACAACCAGCCGCAGCAGAGCGCGCCGCAGGCATCGGTACCGGAGCCGAAGATCGACCTTGGCCCCGTGGCCGAGGCCGTGCGCGAACTCGTGCAGCGCGTGGACAACAGCGAACGCCGCACGGCGGAGATGACACGCAAGCTCGAAGCCACAGTGGGACAACTCGCCCAGCGCATCGACCAGTCGGAGCACGACATGGAAGACAGGTATTCGGAGGCGCGGTCAATCGATCCGCTGGAGCGGAAACTGCAACAACTCGGCGAACGCATGGAACGCGCCGAGCGCGGACGCGGCCGGGGCGAAGACAACCGCGCGATCCAGACGCTTGAAAAGGCGCTCAACTCCGTCGTCGATCATCTCGAAACCTCGGAACGGCGCACGGACGACACGCTGTCCGAAATCCGGCAAACGCTTTCCTCCCTGTCGAACCGCATCGAAAACGCGGAGCAGGAAGCAGAGCGCGAAGACGCGAAGCGCCGTGCGCAGGCGCTCGAAAGCACGCTGACGCAACTCGCCCAGCGCCTCGAAAAGATGGAACAGGGCGTGAGCACCGTCGGCCCGCAAGCCGTCGAGGCGGCGCTGAAGGCGATCGAGGAGAAGTCGAACGCGGAAAGCCAGCGGAAGGCGATCGAAAGCCTTCAGCAGAGCATCGAACGGATTGCGCAGCGCGTGGAGCGCGCCGAACACCGCGCCGACGAGACGGTAAAGGCTTTCGAGAGCACACTGGAGACGACGGTCGGCAGCCTCGTGAAGAAGCTCGAGGACATCGACCACTCGCGGCGCACGGAAATTCCCGATGCGCTTGCCGCGCGCCTCGAACAGATGACGCGGCGTCTCGAGCAGAACGAACACATGACGATGGAGGCCGCGCAGGCCGTCGAAAAGGCGGTTGCGGGCATCGGAGAAAATCTCGCCGAGACGGAAAGCCGCGATCGCGAGGCGCTGTCGTCATTGCAGTCGATGATCGACCGCATGACCAGCCGGCTGAGCCATCTCGAAAAGGAGACGAAAGCGGTGAAGGCGCGGGCGACCCTGTCGCCGCAGCTCAATGCCGGCGGTATCGCCGCAGGCTTCCCGCCCTCCGGTCCCGGCTTCGGCATTCCGAATTTCGATGCGCCGCCGATGATGGCGCCCGCATTCGGCAGCAATTTCGGCCCCGCACTCGGCCCCAGCGATTGGGAACGGCCGCAGCAGCGCGCCCGCGCCGCCGATATGCCGTCGGGATATGACGCGCCGCGCCGGGACACTGCGCCGGTGCCTCCCCCTTTCGACATTCATGATGCGCCGCCACCGCGAGCGAGCGCGCAGGACGATTTCGGCTATGACGCGGGCGATGAATACGAGGACGAAGCCGAAGCGCCTCCCTTCGCGGACGACGCCGAAGATTCCTATTACGACCGCAACCAGGACGATTTCGACGACGGAATCATCCCGCCCGATCCTCAAGAGCCCGTGCAGAATGCGGGACAGCGCGCGGCGAATGATTTTCTCGAAGCGGCGCGGCGTGCGGCGCAAGCCGCAGCCGAAGGCGGCGCCCGCCAGGAGCCTTATTACGGAACCGCGCCCGCGCCGGGTTTTGCAGAGTCTTCAGCGCGTTTCTCGGCGCAGGAAAATGGCGATGGCCGCCGCAAGCTAATCCTTGGCGTCGCGGCGAGTTTCGTGCTGCTTGCCGTGCTCGCGGGCGCCTATGTGATGCTGCGCGGCGGCACAACGCCGAACGCGCCGGCCGCCACACAGAGCGGCACGACGGGCCCCGCGCCGACCGTGCTCGACGCAGAACCGGCAAGGAACGAAAACCCGGAGGCCAGTCCGGAAGGCACCGGCGCCAGCGAGGCCGCGACAGGCGGAACCGCGGCGCCGGAGGCCAACCCCGATACCGCGAAGCCCGACGAGGCGCTGGTACCCGCACCGAAGGCGCCCGCCGCAAAACCCGCGGCCTCGCCCGCGACGGCGACGCCAGCGGGCACGGCATCGCTGACGCCCACGGAGCCCGCAGCCGCCGCGCCTTCGAAGCCCGTCGAGACGGCGCCTGTAGAGCCTGCGAAAGTGACGCTGATGGACGCGGCAACGCGAGGCGACGCAGCCGCACAATACGAAGTCGGCCTTCGCTATGCAAATGGCGAAGGCGTGACGCAGGACATGGCCGAAGCGGCGAAGTGGTTCGAACGCGCCGCGCAGCAAGGCCTCACGGCCGCCGAATACCGGCTCGCGACGCAATTCGAGAAAGGGCGCGGCGTGACGCAGAGCGACGCCAAGGCGCGCGAGTGGTACGAAAAGGCGGCGCAGGGCGGCAACGTCAAGGCGATGCATAATCTCGCTGTCATCCACGCCGAAGGGCGCGGCACCGCGCAGGACTTCAAGACGGCGGCGCGGTGGTTCACCCAGGCCGCGAATTACGGCCTCGGCGACAGCCAGTACAATCTCGCGATCCTGAACGAGCGCGGGCTCGGCGTGCCGAAGAATCCCGTCGAAGCCTACAAGTGGCTCGACATCGCGGCGAAGGGCGGCGACAAGGGCGCGGCCGCGAAGCGCGATGCGATCGCCACCGAGCTCAGCCCCGAAGATCTCGCCCGCGCCAAGGTAGCCTCCGGCACCTGGAGCGCGAAGAAACCGGACCCAATTGCAAATGGCGATGTCTCGTCGATGAAGACCTGGCAGGTTTCTTCGCTCGAAGGCGGCGCAGCCGGCGCGAGCGCAGGCGCGACGCGCGCCGAAATCGCGCGGGCGCAGGACCTTCTCAATCGCCTCGGCTACGACGCCGGCGCGCCCGACGGACTGATGGGCCCCAGGACGCGAGATGCGATACTCGAATACCAGCTTTCAGAAGGGCTGGAGACGACAGGGACGGTAACGCGCGAGACGCTGGCGCAGCTTGAAGCAACACCCAACTGATCTTTCGTTGCGGCGCTAGGAATCGGCCGGGGGACGTGCTACCCCAATCTGCATCCACCTTCCTTCCCAGGGCTTTTCGCCTGGAGGGTCTCCGGCAGCCGGAGCCGCGCGCGCGATGCAAATCTATCTGCCCATTGCCGAGTTGCCGGTCAGCATTCTGACCATTCTGGCCATGGGCGCGGCAGTCGGCTTTCTTTCCGGCATGTTCGGCATTGGCGGCGGCTTCCTGATGACGCCGCTTCTGATCTTTCTCGGCATTCCGCCCACCGTTGCCGTGGGCACCCAGACGACACAGGTCGTCGCCTCGTCCGTGACGGGGGCGCTCGCGCATTTCACGCGCAAGTCCATCGACTTCAAGATGGGAAGCGTGCTCCTCGCGGGCGGCGTCATCGGATCGATCAGCGGTATCTACCTCTTCAAGCTGCTCGCGGCGATCGGCCAGATCGACCTCGTGATCTCCGTCGTCTATGTGGCGTTCCTCTCCGTCATCGGCGCGATGATGATGGTCGAAAGCGTACAGGCGATCCGGGCCGCGCGGGGCGGGCGCGCAACGCCGCGGCGCAAGCATCACAGCTGGATACACGGCCTGCCCTTCAAGATGCGCTTCCGGCGCTCGAAGCTCTATATCAGCGTGATCCCGCCGGTCCTCGTCGGATACTTCGTCGGCACGCTCTCGGCCATCATGGGCGTGGGCGGCGGCTTCATCATGATCCCGGCGATGATCTACCTGCTCCGGATGCCAACCAATGTCGTCATCGGCACGTCCTTCTTCCAGATCGTGTTCGTGGCGGGACTCACCGGCGTCATGCATTCGGTGGAAAACCAGGCGGTCGATATCGTGCTCGGCTTCCTGCTCGTGATCGGCGGCGTGATCGGCGCGCAATACGGAGTGCGCGCGGCGGAGAAGATGCCCGCCGAACAATTGCGCGCATTGCTTGCGGCAATCCTGCTGCTGATCGGCCTACGGCTCGGCTACGACCTGGTGAGCACACCGCCCGATCTCTACTCCGTGATCGAAGCGGAGCCGCACTCATGATGCTGCGTGCGGCTGCCGTCATCGTTGCATTGCTGATCGCGGCGTTGCCCGCGCGCGCGGACCAACTCGTCACCGATCTTTCGGAACACCAGATCGCGATCCGCTCCAACTTCACGGGTACCGAGATCCTTCTCTTCGGCGCGGTGGAAGCGGCACGCCCCGGATCGCGCGCGCTCAACCGCGATATCGTCGTCGTCGTGCAAGGACCGTCGCGGCCGATGACGGTGCGCCGCAAGGAGCAGATGGCCGCGATATGGGTGAACCATGACAGCGTCACCTATCCGAGCGTGCCGGGCTACTACGCGATTGCGAGCACGCGGCCGCTCGAAGTGACGGCAGATGCGGAAACGCTGAAGGCGCTTCGCATCGGCATCGAGAATATCGATCCGGGTACGCCGACCGCGCGCGCGATCGACGGCACGCTGCAGATCCTGCCGCCGGACGAGGAGCGCGCCTTCTGGAAGGCGCTGATCCGCAACAAGCGGCGCGAAGGGCTCTACATCAATGTGCCGGGCGGCGTGACCTTTCTCGGCCAGACGCTTTTCCGCGCGACGGTCGACATTCCGGCGAATGTGCCCGTCGGGCTTTACACGGCAAAGGTCTATCTGCTGCAGAACGGCGAGATCATCGACACGATCTCCTCGCCGCTCTATATCGACAAACGGGGCGTGGAGCGCTTTCTCTATCGCATGGCACATGAGGACTCGCTGCTTTACGGTCTGATCGCCGTGTTCGTCGCCGCATTCGCGGGCTGGCTCGCTTCCGCGGTGATGAGCAGGCGCTAGGAAGAGTTGAAATGGAAGTCGGATATTTCGCCGCCGCACTGGGCGGGCTCATCAGTTTTCTTTCGCCCTGCGTGCTGCCGCTGGTGCCAGCCTATCTCTGCTTCATCGCGGGCACGTCGCTCGAAGAGCTGACGCGCGAGGATGCGCAAGGAAAGCCGCTCGCTTCGGAAGGGCTGACGCAACGCGTGGCGCTCGGCGCCATCGGCTTCGTGCTCGGTTTCACGACGATCTTCGTCGCGCTCGGCGCAAGCGCATCCGCGATCAATCCGCTGATCGTTCAGCACAAGGAACTTCTTTCGCGGATCGCGGGCGCGATCATCATCGTCTTCGGATTGCATTATATGGGGCTCTTCCGCCTCGCTTTTCTCAACCGCGAAGCGCGCTTTCACCTTGCGGGAAGCGGCGAGGGCGAACGAAGCCCGCTGATGCAGTTCGCGAGCCCCTATCTTCTCGGACTTGCCTTCGCTTTCGGATGGACGCCCTGCATCGGACCGATCCTCGCGACGATCCTCACACTCGCGGCGGCGCAGGAAAGTCTTTCCGCAGGCGTCACGCTTCTCACCGTCTATTCGCTGGGGCTCGGCATTCCGTTTCTCGCCGCCGCATTCGCCGTACGCGGATTTTTGAGCTTCGCGGCGAAGTTCCGCAGGCACATGCACAAGGTCGAAATCGCGGCGGGCGTGTTGCTCGCGATCACGGGCCTGATGATGCTGACGGGGAATTTCGAGCGGCTCGCGATCTTCCTGATCAACACGTTTCCGGCGCTCGCAACGCTTGGCTGAGCGGGGATAAAGCGGCGCTTTTCCGGGCGACCGTCATCGAAACGTCATTGAACCGTCACAAAGCGCGGGGGCGGGCATTTGAAGAGAACTTATGCCCGGATTTGAGGGCAGAGTTTGCAGCCTACCCCTCCCCAAAATTCGCTGGCGAATTTTGACCCTCCCACAGGGGGACGGTGGAAAAAACAATCCCCGCTTTTTGCATCTCTCACAAAGCGCCGGCGGCGTTTCGCACCAAGGCAGAAAAGCGGGGACAAATATTTTCGGCTCAGTCGGCTTCGAGGCGGCGGGCGGAAACGGGGATAACCGTGCGCGCGCCCATCATCCAGGCATGAAAATCGAAGCCCGGCAGAAGATCGTCATAGGCGCGGTCGAGAACATTGAGGCCGCCCGTATAGGCGCCGAAGGCGGGAAGGATCATCCGCGTGCCGTCGGAGGCGAAGCAGCGGCGGCGAAGACGGCGGCCGCGCACACGAACCGCCGCACACGGATGAAGATGGCCCGCGATCTCGCCGGTCGCGGGTGCGGCCTGCGGCTCGTGTCGGAAGGTGAGTGGGCCTACGCGCAGCTCCTCCTTCACCGCGCCGCCAAAGACGCGAGGCGGCACCGGATCGTGATTGCCCGCGACCCAGACCCAGTCGAGCGACCGGGAGAGACGCGCAAGACGCGCCGCATCGTCCGGCGCCATTCGATCCGCCGCCTCGCCATCATGGAAGCTGTCGCCAAGCGCGACGAGCGTCTGTGGGCGCAGCTTCGCGACGAGCGCCTCCAGGCGGGCGATGGTCGTTCGCGTGTCGTAAGGCGGGAGCGCGACGCCGCGGGCGGCGAAGGCGGAACCTTTTTCGAAATGGAGATCGGCGACGACGAGCAGGCGCTCATTCGGCATCCACGCCGCGCCTTCCGGCAGGAGGTCGAAGACCTGGCCGCAGACGCGGAGCGAGGGACGGGCGGTTGCGCTTATGTCTCGTTTCAGTTCGAACATCTTGCCGCGATGAGAAGCACATGGATCCCGGCTTTCGCCGGGATGACACTGTTGTTTATAGATCGAGTCGGGCGGGATCAAACAAGTCTCGTCGCCTCGGCGATGAGATCGTCCGCCGCTTCGGAGAGGAGCGCCTCGTCCGCCTCGCCGCGCACACTGACCTTGCCGATGTCGAGAAGGACGGGGACGGCGAGCGGGGAGACGCGGTCGAGCCGCTTCAGGAGGATGCGGCCCTTCACGCGTTTCAGCATTTCCGCGACGCGGCCGACATCAAGGAGGCCGGTCGCCGCGTCATTATAAGTCGCGCGGAGCAGGATGTGGTCCGGCTCATGCTCGCGCAGCACATTGTAGATGAGGTCCGACGAGAAAGTGACCTGACGGCCCGACTTTTCCTGCCCCGGAAAGCGCCGCTCGATCAGGCCTGAAATGATGGCGCAATCGCGGAAGGTGCGCTTCAGCAGGCTCGACTCGGCGAGCCAAGCATCGAGATCGTCGCCCAGCATGTCCTCGGCGAAAAGTTCCGCCATCGTGAATTCATGGCGCTCATGCATGAGGCCCGGATCGCGCAGACACCAGAGGGCAAGCGAATATTCCGACGCGACGAAGCCAAGCGGCCGCGCGCCCGCGCGATCCAGACGGCGCGTCAGCAACATGCCGAGCGTCTGATGCGCGAGGCGGCCCTCGAAGGGATAGCAGACGAGATAGAAACGGTCGCCGCGCGGAAAGCACTCGACCAGAAGATTGCTCTCGCCCGGCAATACGGAGCGCCAGGCCTGTATCTCCAGCCACTCGCGCACCGGCGCGGGGAGCGCCGCCCATTCCTCGCGATGCGCGAACATGCGTCGCACGCGGGAAGCGAGATAGGTCGAGAGCGGAAACTTGCCGCCATAGTAGGACGGGATCATGGGCTCGGCGGCATTCGACTTCGTGACCAATGCTTCCGTTTCCGCGAGACCTTCGAAGCGCAGCACATGACCCGCGAAGAGGAAGGTGTCGCCGGGTGACAACTGATCGATGAAATATTCCTCGATCTCGCCGAGATAACGCCCGCCCATGCCGCCGATGGGACGGCGGCCGCGGCTCTTCACCATCCGCACCTTCAACATGGGCGCTTCGACGATGGTGCCGATATTCATGCGATATTGCTGAATGACGGCGGGAGAGGCGGCGCGGAGCCGCATATCGCCTTCCGCCTTTGCATTCGGACGGAGGCGCGCGAAGCGGTCGTAGTTCTTCAGCGCATAGCCGCCGGTCGAAACGAAGTCGACCACCTTGCCGAAATCCTCGCGCGAGAGGGCACGATAAGGCGCGGCGGAGCGCACTTCCCGGTAGAGCGCATCGGGATCGAAAGGCTCGGAACAGGCGCAGCCCAGCACATGCTGCGCGAGGACATCAAGCGCGCCTTCGCGGGCGATCATGCCGTCCTGCGCGCCTTCGAGGGCTGCCGCGCGGGCGGCCTCGCATTCCAGCACCTCGAAACGGTTTGCGGGCACGAGCATGGCGCGCGAGGGCTCGTCGAGGCGGTGGTTCGCGCGGCCGATGCGCTGAGCCAGGCGGCTTGCACCTTTCGGCGCACCCATGTTCACCACGAGATCGACCTCGCCCCAGTCGATGCCGAGATCGAGCGTCGAGGTGCAGACGACGGCGCGGAGCGTGCCCGCCGACATGGCGGCTTCGACCTTGCGCCGCGCTTCCGCGACAAGCGAACCGTGGTGAAGGGCGATGGGGAGCGCATCCTCGTTGAGACGCCAAAGCTCCTGAAAGACGAATTCCGCCTGGCTGCGCGTGTTCACGAAGACAAGGGCGGTGCGGTTCGCGCGGATCGCCTCATAGACGGCGGGCAGCGCATGACGCGCGGAATGGCCCGACCAGGGAATGCGCACTTCCTCCCTGCCCTCGTCCGCCGGCGTCAGCACCGAAATCTCCGGGCGGGCGCCGGGTGGCGCGACGACGATCTCGCTGAGGCTTTCTTCATCGCCGGTCTGGGGCATCAGATAGTGGCGCAGCGCATCCGGCTCGGCGACGGTGGCCGAGAGGCCGACGCGGCGAAGCTTCGGCGCGAGCTTCGCGAGACGCGCGAGGCCGAGGGCGAGAAGATCGCCGCGCTTCGAATTCGCCAGCGCATGAAGCTCGTCCAGCACGACGCAGGAAAGCGAGCCGAAGAACTCGCCCGCCTCCTTGTAGGAAAGGAGGAGCGCGAGCTGCTCCGGCGTCGTCATCAATATGTCGGGCGGATCGCGGCGCTGGCGCTGGCGGCGGTTCTGCGGCGTGTCGCCGGTGCGCGTTTCGATGGAGATGGGAAGGTCCATCTCCGCGACCGGCGCTTCCAGGTTCCGCTTCACATCGACGGCAAGCGCCTTCAAGGGCGAGATATAGAGCGTGTGAAGGCCGCGCTTGCGCTGCGGGTCCGCCGTGGATTGCGCGGCGAGATCGGCGAGGCTCGGCAGGAAGCCCGCGAGCGTCTTGCCGGCGCCCGTGGGCGCGATGAGGAGGGCTGACTTCCCCGCCCGCGCGAGACCGAGAAGGGCCAGCTGATGGGCGCGGGGCTGCCAGCCGCGGCTCTCGAACCAGCGAAGGAAGAGGGGCGGGAGCGCCTCTCCGCCGCTTGCGTCTCTTCCCATGTGCGCGGGTTTGTTCATGGGGAGCAGTTTAAGGCCACCCTCCCCCTGTGGGAGGGTCGAAAAATTGAGCACCGCGAAATTTTTTTGGGGGTGAGAGGGTGTTTCGCAACGCGAACAAAAAGGTCCAGTGGACCTTTTTGAACCCGCGAACGAAATACTCTTGTCCTGCCCGTCGCTACCGCTTCGGGCGTTCAAAACTCGAAAAGGCCCACCGGGCCTTTTCGTTTGCTACGCAAACCGTTTTTCACCCCCAAAATTCGCTTCACGAATTTTGACCCTCCCACAGGGGGAGGGTGGAACACACAACAAACGCCGCGGATGCCATGTTTGCTTTGACGAGAGGGTGCAAACCCCGCCCGAAAACTGCCCTTTTCTGCGGTTCAAATCCTTGGCTACCCGTGTGAAACTGCGCATCCTCAGCAATCGCACCAGGAGTCCCCCCAGATGCTCGACCAGTTGCCTCCCGCGATACGCGAACAACTCGACGTTCTGCTGCCGCAACTACTCGAAGGCGGCGTGAACCTTCTCACCGCCGTCGTCATCCTGATCGCCGGTTTCTGGTTTGCCGGGCGCGTGCGCGTATGGACGATGAGGGCGCTGGGGCGCTGGCCCAACATGGACGAGATGCTGCAGAACTTCTTCGGCACGATTGCGCGCTATCTCGTCCTCACCTTCACCATTGTCGCCGTGCTGGCGAAATTCGGCGTGCAGACGGCGAGCCTCATCGCCGTTCTCGGCGCGGCGGGCCTTGCCGTCGGTCTTGCGCTGCAGGGAACGCTTTCGAATGTCGCCGCAGGCGTGATGCTGCTCATCTTCCGGCCCTTCCGTTCCGGACATTATGTGGAGGCGGGCGGCGTCGCCGGAACCGTAAAACAGCTTTCGCTCTTCACGACCGAACTCGCGACACCCGACAATGTGCAGATCATCGTGCCGAACAGCGATGTCTGGGGACAGCCGATCACCAATTACAGCTATCACCCGCAGCGCCGCCTCGACATGACCTTCGGGATTTCCTATGGCGACGATATCGGCAAGGCGATGGAGGTTATCCGCCACGAACTCGAAGCGGACGAGCGCTGCCTCAAGGAGCCGGAGCCCTTTATCGGCGTCCTCAATCTCGGCGAAAGCTCGGTCGATATCGTGGTGCGCGTCTGGGTGAACAATCTCGACTACTGGCCCGCCAAGTTCGACCTGACGCGACGCGTCAAGGAGCGCTTCGACGAGAACGGAATCACCATACCGTTCCCTGTGCGGACGGTTTACAATACGGCGGCGGACTGACGCTCGCCGCTGGTTACAATACGGCGGCGGACTGACGCTCGCCGCTGGTTACAATACGGCGGCGGACTGACGCTCGCCGCTGGTTACAATACTGCGGCGGACAAACCCAAAGGCTGCGAAGGCCGCGCGGCTCAAAGAGGATGACAACGACCATGGATCGTTTCTTCGGCGGGCCCGTGCTGCCCACAATTTTCAAGCTCGCGATCGCCTCCATCGCGGTGGGCGTCGTGCTGGCGGTCTTCGGCATCAAGCCGATAGACCTCTGGCGCGACTTTCTCGACACGCTGACGCGCATCTGGGAGATGGGCTTCGACGCCATCGACTGGTCGCTGCAATATCTGCTGCTGGGCGCGGTCGTCGTGATCCCGATCTTCGTTGCCGTGCGGCTGTGGAGCGTGCTCGTGGCGCGGGGGAAGGAGTGAGGGGCTCGGCCCACGAGACAGACGTTCAAGCGTAAATCCAACCCATATTGTCATCCCGGCGAAAGCCGGGACCCATTGGTTCCCTCAGCAAGCGCGGCAATGTGCAGCCGCCGCGGAAAGGGAAACACCTCTTTCAATAGCTGCGGCAAGTTGAAATGCGAGTGGGTCCCGGCTTTCGCCGGGATGACATTTGTTTTTGTCCTTCGCAGCGTTTCAATCGCCACCCTTCCCTTGCGTCAAACCGAAAGGCGAGACGGCGCACGCATGAGAAGCTAATCTCCCCCGCAAAACACAGCGGAGGAAGACATGGCTACGATGTTTCGCGACGGACTTCTCAAGGGCAAGCGCATCCTGGTGACGGGCGGCGGCACGGGGCTCGGCAAGGAAATGGCCGAGGACTATCTCCGGCTCGGCGCGGAAGTCTATATCTGCGGCCGCCGCAAGAACGTGCTCGACGACACGGCGAAGGAGCTCATGGACAAACATGGCGGCTCCGTGAAGACGCATAGCGTCGACATTCGCGTGGCGCCGGCCGTCGACGACATGATCGAGGAGATCTGGGCGGATGGCGGACCGCTGACCGGGCTCGTAAACAACGCCGCGGGCAACTTCATCTCGCCGACCAAGGATCTTTCGACGCGAGGCTTCGACGCCATCGCGGGCATCGTCTTCCATGGCTCCTTTTATGTGACGCATTCGATCGGCACGCGCTGGATCCGCGACAAGGTGCCGGGAAGCGTCATCTCCATTCTCACGACCTGGGTCTGGAATGGCGGCCCCTTCACTGTGCCGTCGGCCATGTCGAAGGCGGGCGTGAACATCATGACGAAATCGCTCGCCGCCGAATGGGGGCCTTATGGCATTCGCCTCAACGCGATCGCCCCCGGCCCCTTCCCGACCGAAGGCGCATGGGCGCGGCTCTCGCCCGGCCAGTCGACCGACGGCGAAGGCTCGCGCGAGGGCATTCCGATGGGCCGCGTCGGACAGATGGACGAGCTCAAGAATCTCGCCACTTTCCTGATGGCGGATGGCTGCGACTACCTCACCGGGCAGTGCATCGCCATCGACGGCGCGGGCTTCTCAGGCGGCGGCGGCAACTTCTCGCGTCTCTCCAAGCTCTCCGACGAGGAGTGGGAGAAGATGCGCGAGATGATCCGCAGCGCGAACGAAAAGGACAAGGCGCAGCGGAGCGTCTGAGGCTTGACGGCAAGGCCGCCGTCACATCTCGATGACGACCTTGCCGACCGCCTTGCGTTCCTGAAGCATGCGCATCGCATCGACCGCGCGCTCCAGCGGGAAGCGCGCGCAGATATAGGGGTCGATCTTTCCTTCCGCGGCGAGCCTGTCTATCGCCTCGATATTCGCCTTGCCCGCTTCGGGGTCGCGGCGGCCATATTCGCCCGCGCGCACGCCGATAACGGAGAAGCCCTTGATGAGCGGCATGTTGACCGAGACGGACGGGATGCGGCCGCTGGTGAAGCCGATGATCAGCAGGCGGCCGTTCCAGGCGATGCAGCGCACGCTCTCGTCGAAAACGTCGCCGCCGACAGGGTCGTAGATCACATCCGCGCCGCGCCCGCCGGTAAGCTCCTTCACCTTTTCGCGGAAACCTTCCGTGACGTTCAACACGTGATCGGCGCCGCGCTCTTTCACGATTTTCAGTTTTTCGTCCGACGCGGAGGTCGCGATGACCGTCGCGCCGAGAAGCTTTCCCATTTCGACGGCGGCGAGGCCGACGCCGCCCGTGCTCCCGTGCACCAGCAGCGTCTCGCCCTTCTGCAGATGGCCGCGGCAGACAAGCGCGACATAAGCGGTCAGATAGGCGGCGGGATAGGCGGCCGCTTTCGCGAAATCCATGTTGCCGGGGATCGGGCGGCAGGCGAGTTCGGGCACATTCACTTCCTCGGCGAAGCCGCCGACGCGGAGCCCCGCGACGACGCGATCTCCCGGCTTCAGCCGCGTGACGCCATAGCCAACCTCCGCGACAATGCCCGCCCCTTCCATGCCGGGCGAAAAGGGCAGCTCCGGCTTGAACTGGTACTTGCCCTGGATCATCAGGATGTCCGGGAAGTTGATCGAGCAGGCCTTGAGGCGGAGACGCACCTCGCCGGGGCCCGGCGGCGGCAGTTCCACATCCTCCATTCTCAGGACAGCGATATCTTCCGATAGTTCATGCACACGCATGGCACGCATGGCTTTCTCCCCGCGACGCTTATGGCAAATTCTTTTGCGGCGAATGATAGGGGCGTTCACCATTTCAGGAAATGTCGAACGCCCCTGATTTCTTTATGGTCGCGTTTCCGGACGGCCAGCCGGTTCCCACCTGGCCTGGAAACGCTTAAGCCGGCCCCAACTTTGCCATGCTCCGCACTAGAATGCGGCGGAACGCAGGGGAAGGCCCGGAGGAAAACAGGCATGATGACCGGCATGGAAGATGCGCGATTCGGCGTGGCGCATCTCGACAGGATCGCGCTGCACTATGCGGAGATGGGGCCGGAGGACGGGCCGCTCGTCATTCTGCTGCACGGCTTTCCCGATAATTGCCTCGGCTGGCGGCACCAGATGCCGGACCTCGCGAAGGCGGGCTTTCGCGTGATCGCGCCGGACCAGCGCGGCTATGGCGTGAGCGGGAAACCGAAGGGCGTCGCGGCCTATGACCTCGACGAACTGGCCGAGGACGTGATCCAGCTCGGCAAACATTTCGGCGAGGAGAAGCTGCGCGTCGTCGGACATGACTGGGGCGCGAGCGTGGCGTGGTGGCTCTGCTCGACACGGGCAGAGGCGATGGAAAAGGCGGCGATGATCAACGCACCGCATCCCGCGATCTGGAAGCGGGAGATGTATGCCGATCCCGTGCAGCGCAAGAAGAGCCGCTATGTGAAGATGTTCCGCCTGCGGGGCATTCCCGAATGGGCGATGCGGCGGAAGAACTATTCGGCATTGATCGAGGCGCTGGAAGGTTCCGCGCGCGAGGGCGCATTCGACAGGCAGGAGTGGGCGCAATACCGCAAGGCATGGAGCGAGCCGAAGGCGCTCACCTCCATGATCCACTGGTATCGCGCGCTCTTGAAGAAGGAGCTTCCGAAGACGCCCGGCAAGATCGGCGTGCCGGTGCTGCTCATCTGGGGCGAGAAAGACGAGTTCGCCGATCCGGGCCTTGCGAAGAAGAGCATCGAGCTTTGCGAGCGCGGCGGAACGCTCTTCTTCGCGGAGGGCACGCATTGGGTGCTGCGCGAGGAAGCGGCGAGCATCAACCCGATGCTCGTTACCTTCCTGCGCTCCGATCAGGACGGTTGAAGCCGGTCGCGTTTCACCCTGAAACGCCTTGGCCGAGCGCCGAGACGAGAGCCACGAGACCCAGCACGATGAAAAGCGCGGCGGCGGCCATGCGCATGGCCGCGACGGGAACGCGCTTCGCCGCAGCTTCGCCGAAAAGGACGACCGGCACATTCGCCGCCATCATGCCGAGTGTCGTGCCGAGCGCGACGATCGTCAGCGCTTCATAGCGCGCGCCGAGGGCGACGGTCGCAAGCTGCGTCTTGTCGCCCATCTCCACCAGGAAGAAGGCGATGGTGGTCGCGGCGAAGGGGCCGAAGCGCGAGACCGGCTTGGTTTCCTCCTCCGAGGGCGGCTCGTCGGGAATGAGTGCCCAGAGGCCCATGAGGATGAAGGAGACGGCGAGTATCCAGGACAGGATCTGCGGCGTGAGCCACTGGGCGACAAGCGTGCCCGCAAAGGCGGCGAGCGCATGGTTCGCCACGGTGGCGGCGAAGATGCCGGCGATGACGGAGAGGGGCGCGCGAAAGCGCATGGCAAGCATGAGCGCAAGCAATTGCGTCTTGTCGCCGATTTCGGCAATGGCGACGGCACCGAGGGAGACGAGGAAGGCTTCCAAGGGATGACTCCGCTGCCGGGCGCGACACCAATGACCCAACGCGCCCGCCCGGCAAAAGGCAGCGCGTGAGCCAAAGGTCTCGCCAGTTCAGCTTGCGCTGAGCGCGGACGCCATGAAGCGGAGATGCTTCAAGTTTGTTGACGCCCGCCCCTCTCTGCCTCATGCGGCGGAGGGCGGCTACTCCCCTAAGGACGGGGTGGAATTAGCATGCGGGGTGGAGCGGGACAAGAGTCGCGGGCCATGAGAACGACTCGCAGCTTTGTCAGCGCAGGGCCGCACCGACATCGCGGGCAATCTTCTCGCAGGCCTGCTTCGCGGCCGGAACGACCCCGGTCATGGCGGTGAAGGCATGAGGCAGGCTGTTCTCGCAGCGATACTCCACGGAGACGCCCGCCGCCTTCAGCTTCTGCGCATAGGCCTCGCCCTGATCGCGCAAGGGATCGAAACCGGCGGTGACGACAATGGCGGGCGCAAGGCCGGAGAGGTCCGGCTCCTTCATCGGCGAAACGCGCACATCGTCCGCTTCCGAGGGATCGTTCAGATAATGCGCGCCGAACCAGTCCATGATCTCGCGCGTCAAGGGATAGACATCGGCGCAGCTCTCCATCGAGCCGCCCTTCCAGCCCCAATCCGTCACCGGATAGATGAGAAGCTGGAGCGCGGGCGCGGCGAAGCCCTCGCGCTTCGCGGCCTGGGCGACGACGGCGGAGAGATAGCCGCCCGCGCTGTCGCCGCCGACGCCGATGCGGCCGGGGATCATGCGCAGGTCTTCCGCATTGCCGTTCGCCCAGCGATAGGCGGCGACGGCGTCTTCCACCTGGGCGGGAAACTTGTGTTCCGGCGCGAGACGATAGGCGACGTTCAGAACGGCGATGCCCGCCTGGCCGGCAATCATGCTGCAGAAGACATGACAGGTGTCGAGGTCGCCGATGACGCAGCCGCCGAAATGAAAGAAGACGAGACCGGGGAGCGGGCCTTGCGTGCCCGCAGGCAGATAGAGCCGCGCGTCCATCGGACCGCCGGGGCCGGGCACCCGGAGTTCCTTCACCTCGACGCCGGGATGCAGCGCGCCGTCGAGAAGCGCGAGCCCCTCCTTCGTGGCGCTGCGGGCCGTGACCGGATCGAGCGTGGTGATCGACGGCTGGCGCGCGCCCTGCACGGCGAGCAATTGCGCCCTTGCATCGAGAATGCGGCCGTCGATGGCAAGCGGCTTGCCACCGGACATCTTCACCAGGACGCCGTCGGGCAGCTTCAACAGTGTACGGACGATGAATTTCTGAAGGCTCATTGTTGTGTTCTTTCCTTCGTTTTCTTTCCGCTGCACGGAGAGCCTGCCCCTCCCCGAAAAATCTTCGCTGCGCTCAATTTTTCGACCCTCCCACAGGGGGAGGGTGGGCCTCAAACAAAGGCCTCGCTACTTCGTCCCGCCCTTGTGCGGGAGGGCACGAATGCCGCCGAGCACGAGTTCCGTCGCAAATGTCGAGGCTTCGTCGGGGTCCATCTTCGGCCGCCTCAACATGCGGTCGCCAAGCTCCATCGCGATTCCGACGACGGCGGACATCAGATATTCGGCATCGACATCCGGCAGGGCGCCGTTCCTTATGTCTTCCTCGATATATTCGCGGATTTCCTCGAAGCCCGCGATCATTTCCGGCGTGTCCATGCGCACGCGCACCGTGTTCGGATTGCGGCGGATCACCTGCAACGTATCGCGGTCGGTCGCGAGATAGTCGAAATAGGTACGGTAGGCGTTGCGGATGAAATCCTCGAAGGTGCGCGAACGGATGCGCTCCGCCCGCAGGCGCGGGCGGATGCGGCGCATGCCCTCGTCCATCAGTGCCTCGAAGACCTCTTCCTTGCTCTTGAAGTAATTGTAGAAGGTGCCGGAAGCCAGGCCGGTGCGCCGGATGATGTCGCGCACCGAGGTGGCGCCATAGCCGAGATCGGCAAAGACGACCTTCGCCGCCTCGAGAATGGCTTCGCGGTTGTTCTGTTTCGTCTGCTCGCGCTTGCCGAGCGCCTTGCGGCTCTTTTCGGCGGGCGCGTCCTTGAGGCCGGTGCTCATGCGGCACCAGCCGCCCCCGAGGGGGCTTTCATCCGATTCATCTTCCCTCCAGAGGGCCGGGCAGACAGGGCTGCCCCACCCCGCCTGCCGGCGCCCGATTCATGTCAATGCCTGCAGCCTATCCGAATGACGACAGGCGTCAACTTTTGTATCCGGCTGGCGATTCCCGAAAACCCTTACATTTCATGAGCTTAGAATCACTCCGCCGCGCGGCCGAGCGCCGAGGCCGCACGCGGCGGCACGGGCAGCGGATTACCCGAGGCCCTGGCGCGCTTCTCGCCCTTGCGCCACTCCTTCTTCAGGTCGTGGCAGTAGATGTTGAAATCGACCTGCATCTTGTGGCGGGGGCTGTCGTAGAAATGGCCGATGAAGCGCTTCTCGTCCTCGACGATGATGCGCTCCATTTCCTCCTTCGAGGGCAGCGCATAATCGCCCGCGAGATAGGCGGCCAGCCAGCGGGCCTGCTGCTCGGCGAAATTGGTGAGCGTGGGGAGCGGCTGGGCAAGCGCCATGAAGAAGAGATTGGGAATGCCCGGCCGCATGACGCGCTTGAAGAGGGGGATGTGATTGTCCTTCACCTCGACCACGGATTTGTCGAGGAAAGGGAATTCGACATTATAGCCCGTGGCGTAGATGACGACGTCCACATCCTCCACCGAACCGTCGGTGAAGCGGACCTTGCCGCCCTCGAACCGCTCGATATTGGGCTTCATCTTGATGTCGCCGCAACCGACACGCGTGAGGAATTCTCCGGATACGGATGGATGCGCCTCCAGCGGCTTGTGGTCGGGCTTCGGAAGGCCGTAATCCTCCATATTGCCGACCGCGCGCTTCAGCTCCTTCGCCGCGAGCCAGCGCTGGAGACGAAGCGGCATCCAGTGCGGCGCGGACGCCTTGTCGGCCACCTTGCCGCCGATATATTTCGGGAAGATGTAGACGCCGCGGCGCGCGGAGACCCAGAGGTTCTTCGCGATGGGACGCTGGGAAAGCTCCGATGCGATATCCATCGCGCTGTTGCCCATGCCGACGACGACGATGTTCTTGCCACGCATCTCCACCGGCTCGAAGGGCGTGAGATAGGAATGCGCATGCATCTGCACTCCGTCGAACTCGCCGGGGAAGGCGGGCGTCGGCCAGCGCGGGCTCCAGTGGTGGCCGTTGCACACGAAGAGCGCGTCATAGATGCGCGTTTCGGAGGAAGGACCGCCCGCGCCCGAACGATCGATGGTGACGCGCCAGAGGCCATCCGGCATCAACTCGCAATGCGTGACCGCCGTGTTGAACTCGATCTTCTCGCGCAGGCCGAAATGATCCACATAGTCGTTGAAATATTGCAGGACCTGCGAGTGATGCGGGAAATCCGGGAAGTCGTCCGGAATCGGGAAATCCTCGAACTGCATGCGATATTTCGACGTGTCGATGTGGAGCGACTCGTAACAGGCCGACATGCCATTCTTGTTCTTGTAGGCCCAGTTGCCGCCTATGGTGTCGGACATCTCGAAAATGTCGAACGGGATACCGCGATCCTGAAGGGCCTTGGCGGTGGAAAAGCCGCTGCAGCCAGCGCCAATGATGCAGGCCTTGGGCAAGGCGCGCGCCGTCCCCGGCGACGATTGTCCGGACATGACTTCTGCTCCGATATGAAATTTCGATGGAGCAAGGCTACAGGATCGGGGGCCGACAGGTCCAGAAAGCGCGAGGGAAGCTCAGGGGCCATGCGCGCCGCTGCGGAAAGCCGGAGCGAAGCGGCGCGGCCGCGCGGCGAATCGCGCCATGACGCGGCGTCAGCCCCTGTTGACTTGACCGCCCGCTCCGGCGCTATTAGGACAGCGAAGCGGGCGCGGCGAGCCGTCCCGCCCGAAACATTTCCGAGGCTGCAGGATGAGCGAGACAGACTTCACGCAGGAGCACATCGAGATGATGAAGAATGTGCTCATCGAGCATGTGCCGCATGCCAAGGCCATCGGTCTCAAGGTGGAACATGCAAAGCGCGGGGAAGCCTGGCTCTCCGTGCCCTATGCCGAAAACCTGATCGGCAATCCGGAGACGGGCGTCATTCATGGCGGCGTCATCACCTCGCTGCTCGACAATGCCTGCGGCATCGCGGTGCAGCTCGCCCTGCCCGAACGCATGTCCATCGCGACGCTCGATCTTCGCATCGACTACATGAAACCCGCAACGCCGAAGCTCGGCCTGATGGCGCATACGCATTGCTACAAGGTGACGAAGAACATCGCCTTCGTGCGCGGTACCGCCTATCACACGGATGAGGAAGACCAGATCGCCACCTGCGTCGGCACTTTCATGCTGGCGGCGAACCGGGCGCAACCCATGCCCGTGGGGCCGGAAGCGGCGGCGGAAGCATTGAAGATTCTCGAGAAGAACAAGGGAGGCGCCGCATGAGCGGGACGAAAGCGCGGATCGACGTCAATGCGCTGATGCAGGCGATCCCCTATGCGCGCACTCTCGGCATCACCGTCGACCAGCGCGGCAACGAGATCACCACGGTGCTGCATTTCTCGCAGTCGCTGATCGGCAATCCCGTGCTTCCCGCGCTGCATGGCGGCGTGATCGGCGCCTTTCTCGAAACCACGGCCGTCGCCCAGCTCGCCTTCGAATTCGCGGGCGGCGCGGCGGACGGACTGCCGAAGCCCATCGGGCTCACCATCGACTATCTGCGCTCGGGCAAGCCGATGGACACCTATGGGCGCGCGGAAATCACCAAGCAGGGACGGCGCGTCGCCACCGTGCGCGCGGAAGCCTGGCAGGAAGACCGCTCGCGGCCCATCGCGGCGGCGCATGGCCACTTCCTGCTGAAGGCGACGGACGACGCCGCACAATCGTGAGCCCGCGATGAGCGAGATACCGGCGCGGCCGCGGGTGACGCATCGCGCGGTGCTCGCCATCGCGCTTCCCATCGTCATTTCCAATATCTCGACGCCGCTTCTCGGCTTCGCCGATACCGCCGTGATGGGGCGGATGGGCGATCCGAAATATATCGGCGCGGTGGCGCTCGGCGCGCTCATCTTCACCATGGTCTACTGGACCTTCGGCTTTCTCCGCATGGGGACGACGGGCCTGACGGCGCAGGCGGAAGGCGCCGGGGACGGCGAGGAAATACGCGCCGCGCTCGGGCGCGCCGTGCTGATCGCGGGCGCAATCGGCGCGGGCCTCATCGCGGCGCAATGGCCCATCGCGCTCATCGCCTTCTCGCTGCTCGATGGCGGGCCGGAAGTGGAAGCCCTCGCACGCGGCTATTTCGACATCCGCATCTGGAGCGCGCCATTCGCGCTCGCGAACTATGCACTCGCCGGATGGTTCATCGGACTGGGGCGGGCGAAGATCGCGCTTGTGCTGCAGGTCTTCCTCAATCTCGTGAACGTCTTCTTCAACATCTGGCTCGCGCTCGGGCTCGGCTGGGGCGTGGCGGGGATCGCGGCGGGAACGCTGATCGCGGAGATCGCCGCGGCGCTGCTCGGCCTCGCGATCGCGGCGCGCGCGCTCGGCGCCTATCCGGGGACATGGACCAGAGCAAGGCTTCTCGACGCGGCGCGGCTCGCGCGGACCATCGCCGTCAATCGCGACATCATGATCCGCACCGTGGTGCTGCTCCTCTCCTTCGCCTGGTTCACGGCGAAGAGCGCGGAGGCGGGGAATGTCACGCTCGCCGTCAATTCGATCCTGCTGCAATTCGTGACGGTGAGCGCCTTCTTTCTCGACGGCTTCGCGCTGGCGGCCGAAACGCTTGTCGGCAAGGCGACGGGCGCGCGGAGCCTCGAACGGTTCGACATGGCGGCGAAGCTCTCGACGCTCCAGGCGGGCGGCATTTCGCTCGTGCTGACGGCGGCGATCTTCGTCTTCGGCGGCGCGATCATCGACTTTCTGACCATCGACGCGGAAGTGCGCGCCGCGGCACGGGTCTATCTCGCCTGGGCGGCGATGCTGCCGGTGCTATCGGTCTGGTGCTACCAGCTCGACGGCATCTTCATCGGCGCGACGCGGAGCGCGGAGATGCGGAACGCGGCGCTCGTATCAAGCGGCATCTTTCTTTTTCTCTGGTGGCTCTTCCTGCCTTACGGCAATCACGGATTATGGGCCGCGCTGACGGGCTTCAACCTGATGCGGGCCGCCTCGCTCGGTTTCTACTTTCCGAGGCTGAGACGCGGGCTCGCGTGAACGGTCAGAGAATTTCCAGCACGCTTTCCGGCGGGCGGCCGATACGAGCCTTGCTCCCCATGACGACAATGGGACGCTCGATCAGGATCGGATTGTCGACCATGGCGCGGATGAGTTTTTCATCCGTCAGCTTGTCGTTATCGAGGCCGAGTTCCTTGTAGACAGCCTCGCCCTTGCGCATGAGGTCGCGGGGTTTCATCTTCAGCTTCTTCAGGATCGCCTGAAGCTCGACCGCGCTGGGCGGGGCTTTCAGATAATCGACGATCAGCGGATCGGCCCCATGCTCTTCCAGCAGCGCGAGCGTGGCGCGCGACTTCGAGCAGCGCGGATTGTGATAGATGGTGGGGCGTGGCATTTGACCCTCCTTTTCAAAGTTTCACGTCCGCGCCGACAGCATCCTTCAGATGCGCGAAGCCATCGGCCGCGAGATGGGCGGCGAGATCGCGCTTGATGCGGGTGACGAGCGCGGGACCTTCATAGGTGAGCGCGGAATAGAGCTGCACGAGCGAGGCGCCCGCGCGGATCTTGCGATAGGCATCCTCGCCGGAGCCGATGCCGCCGACGCCGATAATGGGCAGACGGCCCTTCGTGAGACGATACATCTCGCGCAGGACCTCCGTGGACATGGCGAAGAGCGGCGCGCCCGAGAGGCCGCCCGTCTCATGCGCGTGAAGGCCGGAGACGAGACCTTCGCGCGCGATGGTCGTGTTCGAGACGATGAGACCGTCGAGCCCTTCCTGCAATGCGACTTCGGCGATGTCGGCCAGTTCCTCCGCGACGAGGTCCGGCGCGATCTTGAGAAGCACGGGTGTGGGCTTCGCGCGGGACGTATCGCGCGCGGCAAGGACACGCGAGACGAGTTCGGTGAGTTCGGCCTTGCCCTGCAAGGCGCGCAGGCCCGGCGTGTTGGGCGAGGAGATGTTGACGGTGAAATAGGAGGCGAGACCGTCGAAGGCGCGGATGCCCGCTTCGTAGTCGGCGATGCGGTCTGCCGAGTCCTTGTTGGCGCCGATATTGACGCCGACGATGCCAGGCCGGCGCCGCCGCGCGACAAGACGCTTCTTCAGCGCGTCATGGCCCTCATTGTTGAAGCCGAGCCGGTTGACGACGGCGCGGTGGAGCGGCAGGCGGAAGACGCGGGGGCGCGGATTGCCCGCCTGGGGACGGGGCGTGACCGTGCCGACCTCGGCGAAGCCCATGCCCATGGCGAGCATGGCGTCCGGCACCTCGCCGTTCTTGTCGAAACCGGCGGCGATGCCGACGGGGTTCTCGAAATGAAGGCCGAAGAGATCGATGGCGAGGGAGACGGGATCAAGCTCGCGCTGGCGCGGCCCGAGACCGAGACGCAGCGCACGGATCGTCAGGCGGTGGGCGGTTTCGGGGTCGATCAGGCTCGTGAAGGGACGGGCCAGCGGAAAGAGATCCATCAGCCTTCCGCCTCGCCGGTCAAATGGGGCGGGAAGACATGTTCGCCCTCCTCGTCCAATGGCAGCGGATCGACACGCGCAACCGCTTCCAGCGAGAGGACGTCATAAAGATGCGGAAAGAGCGCGCCGCCGCGCGAGGGCTCCCATTTGAGCGCTTCGCCGAGCGCCGCCGTTTCGACCGCGACGAGAAGGAGGCCCTTGCGGCCCGCGAAATGGCGCGAGGCCGTTTCCGGCGCCTGTTCGGCAGTCGAGAAATGGATGAAGCCATCGTCGATATCGACCGCGGAGCCGATGAAGCGGCCTTCCGCCTCGGCGGCTATCCACTCATGTTCGCTCACGATCTTGTAGACGAGGCTTGCGGCCATCGGCATGGCGGTCCTTTCCGGAGGCGGGAATGGCGGCACTTTAACGAGGGCCTGCGCGGGCGACAAGGCAGGCAACAGGCATGGGGCGGCCTCTGCGCCAGCCGGAGATGGGAATAAGGTCCGCATTTCGGCCGGGACGAAGGGCCGGGCCTGTGGCATTCTTCCCCGATCTTGCCGCTATCCCTGCCAAAGACAGGAATTCATTCAGCTCCATGCCGCGACCGCTCACCCATAGCCGCCTCTGGGCCGCGATCGACGCGCTGGCCGCGAAGCACGGGATGAGCGCCTCCGGGCTTGCCAAGGCGGCAGGGCTCGACCCCACGACCTTCAACAAGTCGAAGCGCGTGACCGCGGCGGGACGGCCGCGCTGGCCGAACACGGAGAGCCTTGCCCGCGTGCTCGATGCGACAGGCGCGACGCTCGAATCCTTCCTCCTGCTCGCGGGCAATGGCGAAGGGCAGCCCCCGGCGCAGCGGCATGTGCCGCTGATCGGCCTCGCGCAGGCGGGACGCGGGGGCTATTTCGACGATGCCGGATTTCCGGCGGGCGCTGGCTGGGAAGAGGTCGCCTTTCCCGGCTTCAAGGACGAGCACGCCTATGCGCTGGAAGTGAGCGGCGACAGCATGGAGCCGTTCTTCCGCGAGGGCGACATCATCATCGTTTCGCCATCCGCCGATGTGAGGAGAAACGACCGCGTGGTGGTGAAGACAGTTTCCGGCGAGGTGATGGTGAAGGTGCTGGCGCGAAAGACGGCGAGCCGCGTGGAGCTGAAATCCTTCAACCCGGCCTATGAAGACCGGGTGCTGGAACCGAAGGATATCCTCTGGATGGCCCGTATCGTCTGGGCGAGCCAGTAGGGTCAGTCTTTCGAGAGATCCTCGCCCGCAAGCGCGCGGCGGATCAGCTCACGCGTGTTGCCGATACCGTACAAGGCGACAAACGAACCGAAGCGGGGTCCGCGCTCCTGCCCGAGCAGCACCTGATAGATCATCTGGAAGAAGGCCACCGAAACGCCGGGACCGCCTTCCGGACTCTTCTTCGCATGATCCTGGTAGCGCTCGATCTTGCGCGCCACGTCGAGCATGGCGTTCTGGATCGTCTCTCCATCCGCCTCGGCGGGCAGCTCGCCAAGCTTTTCCGAAAGCGCCTGCAGCGCCCCGGCCTCGACCTCGTCAGGCGCGCGAAAGACCTTGGTCGGCTTCACAAAGTCCTCGAAGTAGCGGATCGCATAGCCGGCGAGCCTGTCGAGCTCGGGATGGCTTTCCGGCGTGACATCGGGCACGTGACGCGAAATGAAGCCCCAGAGCACGGCCTTTTCATGCGCATGGGACGCGCTGACGAGGTTCAGCAGCAGAGCGAAGGAAACGGGCAGTTCGATCGCGGGCGGATTGCCGCCATGGATGTGCCAGACCGGATTGTTCAGCCGGTCCTTCCAGTCCTGCCGCGGATAGGCGGCAAGGTGCTGATAATATTCGTCGACGGCGCGCGGAATGACGTCGAAATAGAGCTTCTTCGCCTGGCGCGGCCGCTGGAACATGTAGAGCGCGAGACTTTCCGTCGGCGCATAGGTCAGCCATTCGTCGATGGTGAGGCCATTGCCCTTCGACTTCGAAATCTTCTCACCCTTTTCGTCGAGAAAAAGTTCGTAGACGAAGTGTTCCGGCGGGCGGCCGCCAAGCGCCTTGCAGATATTGTCGTAGACGCCCATGTTCGGCCCGTGATCCTTGCCGAACATTTCGAAGTCGACGCCGAGCGCCGCCCAGCGCGCGCCGAAATCCGGCTTCCACTGCAGCTTCACATGGCCGCCAGTGACGGGCAGCGTGGTTTCCTCGCCATCCTCGTCATCGAAAGTGATGGTCGCATCCTCGACATTCACCTTCTTGATGGGCACGTAGAGCACGCGGCCGGTCTTCGGCGAGATAGGCAGGAAGGGCGAATAGGTCGCGCGCCGCTCCGGCCCGAGCGTCGGCAACATTATCGCCATGATGTCGTCGTAGCGTTCGGCCACGCGCTTGAGGATCGCATCGAAACGGCCCGACTTGTAATAGTCGGTCGCGCTGGCGAATTCGTATTCGAAGCCGAACGTGTCGAGGAAGCGCCGCAGCATCGCGTTGTTGTGATGCCCGAACGAAGGAAATTCGTTCGTGAAAGGATCTGGCACCGAGGTGAGCGGCATGTGCAGATATGGTTCGAGGAAAGCGCGGTCCGGCACATTGTCCGGGATCTTGCGCATTCCGTCCATGTCGTCGGAGAAGCAGATGAGCCGCGTTTCGACACCCGGCATCAGGACCTCGAAGGCGCGGCGCACCATGGTCGTGCGCGCGACTTCGCCGAACGTGCCGATATGAGGCAGACCGGAGGGGCCATAGCCGGTCTCGAAGAGAACGGGACGCTGGCTCCCCTCCTTCTCAAGCCGCGCAACGATTTTCCGCGCTTCCTCGAAGGGCCAGGCCCGGCTGACGCGGGCGGCTTCGAGAAGTTCGGACGGAGCTATGGCGGCTTCTTCGGAGGACATCTAATCTTACCGGCAGGATGGCTGGAAAAAGAGTTTAAGGCTTTGTCAAGCGGGCGGACCCTATGCTTTGCCCCTCCCCCAGTCAATGCGGCGATCATGCCCGCATGAGGGGCGCCGGACGGGCCTTCGATGGCGAACGGACGCTCTCCGGGAAGCCATTTCGTAGCGTATTGTGGCGGAAGCCCGGAGAAGCCGACAGTGACGGAAAAGAGGCCGGATAATCCCGACTGGAACGAGGAACTGCCCGAGGCCCCTGCCCTCGCGATAGGCGCCATACGCCGGATGCCGCCTGTCGGCGCGCGGATCGAGGCCGAGCAGGTGAAACTCCTGTTGTCGCTCGGCGAGGCAAGCCGCCTCACCATTTTCGGCGCCATCCTCGTCGTCGGCGCCGCCTTCTACCAAACCGCGCCGATCTGGGCGACGGCCGTGGTCGCCGCGATCCAGCTCGTGGCTCAGTTCCTTTTCGACAGGGTGCGCGCGGGTTTCCGCGCCGATCCGGACGCCATCTCCAACGCGGCCAAATGGGCGCAGCGCTACGCACTCGTAACCGTCATCAGCGGCTCGACATGGGGCGTGGGCGCACTCGTCTGGCTGCCGGGCTCGAGCTTCGCGCATGAAATCTTCTACATGCTCGTTCTCGCCACGCTCATCATGGCCACGGCGATCACGCGCGCGAACCATCCGCCCGCCGTTCTTTACTACACGCTCGCCTCATCGCTGCCGATGATCGCGATCCTTCTCTGGCGCGGCGATCCGCTCGCCATCGCGACCGTGCTTCTGGCGGCGATGTTCTTCGCGACGGTGGCAGGCTGGACGAGACGCATCAACGAAAGTTACCGCGAGGCGTTCCGGCTGCGCTTCGAGAATGCCGATCTCGTGGAACGCATGGCGCGCGCGCATGCCGCAACGGAACAGCGGCGGCGCGACGCGGAGGAAGCCGAAGCCCGGGCAAGATCGGCGGCGCAGGCCAAGCAGGAATTTCTCGACATCATCAGCCATGAGATTCGCGCGCCGCTGGACGGGCTGCGCAACATGGCGAAATATCTCGCCGACGAAGCGACGACCGACACGCAGTTCAAGATCGCGGCCTCCATCGAGGAAACGAGCCAGCTGCTCCGGCGGCTCGTGGACGACATGATCGACTTTTCCGAGATCGAGGCTCATTCGCTTGAGCTGAAGCCGCGCAGCTTCAACCCGGTGGAACTTGCTTCCGGCATCGTGCGGATGACGCGCCATCAGGCGGTCGACCGCGGACTTTCGCTCGAGCTCGATGCCGCGCCGGACACGCCCACGCAGATGAACGCGGACCCGGACCGCGTCCGTCAGGTGCTGATGAACCTCGTCGGCAATGCCATCAAATTCACCTATCAGGGCGGCGTGGTGCTGCGCGTCGCGCCGCTGACGACCCCGGCGGGGGAAACCGTGTTGCGTTTCTCGGTGACGGCTACGGGCCCCGGACTTTCGCCCGAGATCAAGGCGAGGCTTTTCGAAGCCTTTACCCAGGGGTCGGATGCGCGCGATTTCCGTTTCTCGGGAAAGGCGGCGGGGGCGGGTCTCGGCCTGCCGATCAGCGACCGGCTGGTGCGCATGATGGGCGGCCATATCGGCGTGGACAGCACACCCGGACAAGGAAGCTCGTTCTGGTTCCTGCTGCCACTGGAGCCCGGCGCGGCGGCCGATTATTTCGAGGGCCTGCGGGCGGAAGCAACGCCCGTGGCGGCGCGGCGGCCGGAGCGGCTCATCGATCACGACCATCTCTATGCGCTTGAGCTTCGGATGGGCGGGCAACACATCACCGACTATCTGGTGGCGGGACTCGAAAGGGTGCTGGAAATCCACCGCGAGGTGGAGCGCGCGAAGACCCTGCGCGATGGAGGAGCGCTGCGGCGGCATGCCCATGACCTCAAGACGGCCGCTTCCGAGATCGGGCTGACCGCCGTCGCCGAGGTGGCCGACGACATCGAAACGGCGCTGACACAGGGTGAGGCCGATGCGGCGCTCGGCGCCGTGCCCCGGCTGCAGCAGAAGATCACCGCGACATGGCGCGCGCTCGCGAAGTCCTATCCGAACCTCGCGGCGTGAGAATTTCATGACCGGATGGAATTGCATTGCACTTCTATCCGGTCATGATCTGCTCGATGACCGACCATTTCCCTCCCGATTCGAGCTTCGCCCATGGCGGGGGTCCCTTCCTGCCCGAAGCGGCAGCAATCGTGCCCTTGCGCGGGGCAAAGGGCGGCGCCGTCTCGGTCGATGCCGAAGGCGAGATCGAGGAACTCACGCCCGATGAGGCGCTGAAGCGCATCGCCAACGAGCCGGTGATGCTCGTTCATGCGGGTTTCACGGTGCGGCGGATCGCGAGAGGCCGGAACTTCCGCGAGCCGGGGCCGCAGGTGTTCGACCTGATGGAGCTCTTTGCCTTCGTGCATCCGGCAAAGCCCTGCCTTCCGACCGCAACGGGCCTCGCCCGGGCACTGGGCCTCGACGCCGGTTCAACGCCTGAAGATCAGGCGCTGATGCTGCACCGGGCGGCGGCGCAGATGCTCTCGACGCTGCAACACCCTGCCTTTCCCGACCGCCCCTCGGCGGCGCGCACGGCCTATCGCATGGCGGAGGGCGGCTGGTCCTGGGGGCCGGGCGTCGTTGCGGCGCTGCGCGATGCGCTGGGGCGCGAGGGAAAGCCGCCCGGATCACGCGGCTTCGACATCTGGAACGAACTGCCCGAATGGGAGGAGCGGGCCCCCCGGCCGCCCGCAGGCTCGCTTCCCGTGAGCGAGAGCGAGGCAGGCGAAAGGCTCGCCCTGCTCGCCGGACCGGATGCGGAAGAAAGGCCAGGACAGGCCGCCTTTGCCCGGCTCGCCGCGCATGCCTTCGCGCCGCGCGAGACGGCGGGCGCCCCCAATATCGTGCTCGCGGAGGCGGGAACGGGCATCGGCAAGACCATCGGCTATATCGCGCCGGCAAGCCTCTGGGCGGAGCGCAACAAGGGCACCGTCTGGATCTCGACCTATACGAAGAACCTTCAGCGGCAGCTCGACCAGGAGCTGACGCGGCTTTATCCCGATCCCGCCGAGAAGGCGGAGAAGGCCGTGATCCGCAAGGGGCGGGAGAACTATCTCTGCCTGCTCAATTTCGCGGAGATGGCGGACCGTGCGGCGATCGGCGGCGGCGCTGTCACGATCGGACTTGTCGCGCGATGGGCGAAGGCGAGCCGGGACGGAGACATGGTGGGTGGCGATTTCCCCGCCTGGCTCGCCGCAAGGCTGAGCGGCATTACAGGACGGACGGGGCTTACCGACCGGCGCGGCGAATGCGTCTACACGGCCTGTCCCTACTACAAGAAGTGCTTCATCGAACGCGCGATAAGGAAGGCGCGGCGGGCGGAGATCGTGGTCGCGAACCATGCGCTCGTCATGCGGCAGGCCGCGCTCGATCAGGCGGTGGGGCCCATCACGCAAACCGCGCCGAAGAACACCGAGACGGCGGCTGGCGCGGAGGACGAAGAGCCGAGCGGGCGCGAGGCGCGCGCGCGTTTCGTCTTCGACGAGGGACACCACATCTTCGATGCGGCGGACAGCGCCTTTTCCGCATCGCTTTCCGCGCTCGAAACGGCGGAGCTTCGCCGCTGGATACGCGGTGCGGAAGGACAGCGGGGACGGCGCGGGAGAGGGCTCGATGAGCGCGTGGGCGACCTTCTCGGCGAGGACAGGCTTGCCGAAGAGGCGCTTCACGCGGCGCTGTCGGCGGCGGCGGCACTGCCCGGCCCCGGCTGGGGCACGAGGCTCAACGAGGGCCAGCCGCGCGGCGCGGCGGAGAAGTTCCTCGCTCTGGTGCGCCAGCAGGTTCACGCGCGCACGGAAGACGCGGACACGCCCTTTTCTCTCGAAACGGAGACGGCGCCGCCCTTGGCCGGACTGCCGGAGACGGCGGCTGAACTCGACGATGCGCTGAAGCAGCTCGCCGCGCCGCTGCAACTCATCGCCGACCGGCTGCGCGCGCGGCTCGACGAGGAGGCCGAAGACCTCGACACATCGACGCGCATCCGCATGGACGCGGCGGCGCGCGGGCTCGACCGGCGGGCGCGCATTCTCATTCCCGCCTGGCGGAGCATGCTCGCAAGCCTCAACGCGACGCCGCCCGAAATGTTCGTCGACTGGTTTTCCATCGAGCGGCTTTTCGGACGGGAAGCCGATGTCGGCATGCACAGGCACTGGCGCGATCCGACGATCCCCTTCGCGGGCGCTGTGCTCGAACCGGCGCATGGCGTTCTCATCACCTCCGCAACGCTGCGCGACGAATTGCCGGAGCCGGAAGAAGGCGAAGACGATGCAGGCGGCGGATGGGAGAGCGCGGAGATCCGCACCGGCGCATCGCATCTCGCGCTACCCGCGGAGCGCGCCTTCATGGCCTCGCCCTTCGACTATGCCGCCCAGGCGCGCATCTTCGTGGTGCGCGATGTGAGCCGGAACGACATGAACCAGATCGCATCGGCCTATCGCGAACTCTTCCGAGCGGCAGGCGGCGGGGCGCTCGGCCTCTTCACGGCGATCCACCGGCTGCGCGCGGTTCACGAGCGGATCGTGACGCCGCTGGAGGAGGAAGGGCTTTCGCTCTATGCACAGCATATCGACGCGCTCGACACGGGAACGCTGGTCGACATCTTCCGGGCGGAGAGGAACGCCTGCCTGCTCGGGACCGATGCCGTTCGCGACGGCGTGGACGTGCCCGGCGACTCGCTTCGCATGATCGTCTTCGACCGCGTTCCCTGGCCGAGGCCCGACATCCTGCACAAGGCGCGGCGCGAACAATTCGGCAAGACGCGCTATGACGACATGATCACGCGGCTTCGGTTGAAACAGGCTTTCGGGCGGCTGATCCGGCGGGCGAGCGACCGGGGCGTCTTCGTGGCGCTCGACGCGCGGCTGCCGACGCGGCTGACAACCGGCTTCCCTCCCGGCGTGACGGTGCATCGGGTGGGCCTTTCCGAGGCCATTGCCGAGACGAAAGCCTTTCTCGGGACGGATGCTCCCTCCCTTGCCCCCGCCCGGAGCAACCCCTAAGCTCCCCCCGCAAAATCGGACAAGGAAGGCCAATGTCGACGATCTCTCCCGAACATGCGCTGATCTACATCATGGTGACGATGAGCGCGGTAGACCGCGCCATGAGCGACAACGAGCTCAGGGATATCGGCACCATCGTGAAGACGCTGCCGGCCTTCCGCGACTTCCACGAGGAAAGGCTCATTCCTGCGGCGCGGGAATGCGCCTCGATCCTGCAGGAGGATGGCGGGCTCGACGCGGTGTTCGGCCTCGTGAAGGATGCGCTGCCGCCGCGCCTGCGCGAAACGGGCTATGCGCTTGCGGTGGAGATTGCGGCTGCGGACGAGGCGGTGGGAGCGGAAGAACTGCGCCTGCTGCAATTGCTGCGAGATACGCTGGAGATCGACAAGCTCGTTGCCGCCGCCATCGAACGCGGCGCGAGGGCGCGGCACATGCGCTGAGGGATCAGCCGCAGGCGCCCGTTCCGGTTTCCAGAAGTTCGCCGTCAATCCGGTCGTAGAATATCCGGGTGCAATCCGACGGCCCGGCATATCTGTCCGTCTCGCGATGAATGAGGACGGGCACACCCTCTTCCCAGGCATAGATGTCGACGCCGCCCTCCGCCGCGCTGGAACGCCAGCGGCTGACGATTTCCTGCGTATCGGGATCGAATTCGGGCGAGACGATTTCATCCAGCGCGGCATTCGCCGCAAAGCGCTGCTGGTCCTGCAACCAGAGCCAGTTGCGGTAAAGGACGTTCGGACCGGCGGTTCCTTCCGCGATCAGGCGAAGATCGTGATAGCCGTCGAAATTCATGTCGATCAGTTCGAAGCCATTGGCCGGTATCGCTTCGGCGGCGCGGGAGCCCGCATCCTCGATTATCTGGAAAGGCTCGGCCTCGCCTTCGCGAGCGATCTCGACCTTGCCGACGAGGCGATCGCCGAACTCGTCCATGTGCCAGGACAGGGAAAAAAGAAGCTCGGGGAGAAGCTGGCTGATACGTCCCTTGCAGAGGATGGGCGCATTGCCCGAAGGATCGGCGCAGGCATATGTGGCCTGGAAGGTTTCGTCGCCACGCACATTATCGCGCCTGGCATCGGCTCCCGCGGCGGCCTCGATCGCCACCTCGTCCATCGGACTGCCCGCGCCCGACGCGTCGCCCTCGGCCAAGACATTGGCGGCCGAGGCATTTTCGGCAAGAGCAAGGCCCGCCATCAAAGGCAGAAGAAGGCTGCACCGGCGAAACCGCTCAAACATCGCAGACGTCCTCTTCGTCCATCATTCGAGTGTCGACCTGCGTCATTCTAGCGCAAGACGCGGGCCCACGGTCTTTTTCTTCTCCGGTTCCGGCGGGCGGGCTTTCTACCGGCGGGCACGGCAAGCTACAATCAAATCCATAGAGCGGCGCCTCCGGCACTTCCAGGTCCTCCGGGAAATCCGGGGCTTGTCCGTTCGTCCCAGCGAGTTCCGGCCTTTCGATGTATGACCTCCTCACCCAACATGAACCGCTCATCCGGCTCGGTGCCTTTGCGGGCGTGCTGGCTCTGATGGCGCTGATCGAAATGGCGGCTCCGCGGCGGAAGAGAAACGGACCGAGATTGAAGCGGTGGGTGACGAACGTCTCGCTTGCCGCGGCGGGAACCCTCCTCCTGCGGATCACGGTTCCGCTGCTCGCGGTGGGCGCGGCCGCACTCGCCGAACGGGAGGGTTTCGGTCTTTTTCACTGGACACAGACGCCCGCCATCGCAGCCTTCATCCTTTCTTTCATCGCCCTCGACCTGCTCGTCTATGCGCAGCATGTCGCCTTTCACAAGTCGCGCCTTCTCTGGCGGCTGCACCGCGTCCATCACGCCGATACGGATGTCGACGCGACGACGGGCATCCGGTTTCACCCGATCGAAATTCTCATCAGCATGGGAATCAAGATGGGCGCCGTGGCGCTGCTCGGCGCACCGGCCGCCGCGGTCATCTTTTTCGAGGTGGTGCTGAACGCCGCAGCGATGTTCAACCATTCGAACATCAGGATCGGCGCCCTTGCCGACCGCTGGGTCCGCCGCCTTATCGTGACACCGGACATGCACCGCGTTCACCACTCGATCCATCGCGACGAACGCGACATGAATTTCGGCTTCAACCTTTCGATCTGGGATCGTCTTTTCGGAACATATCGCGCGGCCCCCCGCGAAGGACATGAAACCATGCGGCTCGGACTGGCGGAGTATCCCGCCCCCGGGCCGCAGGGACTTTACTGGAGCCTCATGAATCCGTTTTGGACCGGCGCGAATCCGGACGATACTCGCCGCCGGGAGCGAACGACATGAAACGGCTTTGCCTGCTGCGCCACGCGAAATCCGACTGGGGTGACCCGGCAAAGGACGATTTCGACCGCCCGCTGAATGCACGCGGATCGAAGGCCGCCGGTTTCATGGCCGGCTATATCGCTGCCTCGCCCTATCGTCCCGATGCCGTGCTCTGCTCGACCGCGGCGCGGGCCACAGCTACCTGCGCACCGCTTTGCGAGGCGCTTGGCAAGGGCGTGCCCGTGACCTATCGCGACGAGCTCTATCACGCGATGCCGGACGCGATGCTGGATGAAATCCGGAAGGCACCCGACGAGGCACAGACGCTTCTGGTGGTGGGCCACAACCCGGGCCTCGTCCTGCTTGCGATGGCGCTCGCCGAGGACCCGGATGAAGAGACCGCGCTTCGCGTCGCCCATGGCGTGCCGACGGGCGGCTTCATCGTGTTCGAACTTCCCATCGAACACTGGTCGGACATCGCCGAGGGCGAGGGACGCACCGTGTTCTTCGGCCGTCCGCGCGACCTCATGGCGGCGGAAGCCGAGAACTGACCTTTCAGTAGATGCTGCCGGAGAAATATTTCGCGCTTATCCGCGCATAGGTGCCGTCGGCAATGGCGGCATCGAGCGCAGCATCGAACGCGTCTCGCAGCGCCGCGTCTTCCTCGCGCAGGACGATCGCCGCTCCCTTCCCGAAGTAGGCCACGTCGCCATAGTCGGGCCCGACCAGACGGCAGCAAACGCCGGCACCTGAACTCGTCCACCGCAACAGCGCATTGCGATCCGCAAAGAGGAGATCCGCCTCGCCGGCCGCCAGCGCCGTTTTGGCCTCCTCAAGCGAAGGGAAGGTCTCGAGTTTCGCGTTGGGGAAGCGGGTCGCAGCATAGGCCTGATGGATGGAGCCCGTCTGGACGGCGATACTGCGGCCAGCCAGACCCGATGGCGTTGCCGCGGGCGGCACGGCATTGCGGCGCGCGGCGAACCGGCCCGGCGTCGAATAATAGCGGTCCGTCAGAATCAAACCATCGCCGGAAGCGGGGGTTTCGCGGCCGGGGCTGGGGATCAGCATGGAGGCGGCAATGGCATCGCCGTCGCCCTGCCTCAAGGCGGGAACCAGACGATCCCAGGGCACGTCGACAAAACGGCACCGGACTTTCATGCGCTCGCAGAGCGCGCGAGAAAGCTCGACATCGAAGCCGGCAAGCGCATCGCTGCCATCCCTGTAGTTGAAGGGCGGATAGGCACCTTCCGTCAGAATGACGATCTCGCGGCGCGGCTCGGGTTCCGGCACGAACTTCGCCACGGCTTCGGCCTCCGCGGGAGCGCGCTCCGGATTGGGCAGCGGTAGCTGGAGCGCCATGATCTGCTCCAGCGTGAGGGGCGATGAGGGCTCATGCGCGGCAGGCGCGGGGACGGAGCCTTCGTCCCCTGTTTCAGGAGCGGGCAGTTCGGCGACGGCATTTTCCTGCCGGTGCTCAAGCCAGGGCAGCCGCTCGCCCTCATAAAGGCGCGCCAGCGAGCCTGCGAGCAACATGATCGCGATCAGGTTCGCATAGAGAAGAAACCGCATCGGCCCCGCCCGCTTGATGCCGCCCCTGCCCGGCACGGGAAGAGACGTCTCATTATGACACAGGCCTGCCCTGCGATCCCATCCCGGACCGGGAGAGCCAACGCCCTCCCCCAAAAAAGCAAGGTTTGTGCCGGTTCTCGTCTTAAGTTCTATTAATAATGAAACAGCACTTTCATAACATTCATTCCATAAAGTGGCGTTCTCCTCTCTCGAGTTGAAGTCGAGATGGAGAAGTGGGGGCCATATTGGAAAATGAAGCGTCGAAGACGCGCCCTTTACTGGACGCGCCCGAGGAAACATTGCCGCGGCGCCGCCTCCCGCAGGGACGGCGGCCCCACGACCGCCCTCTCTTCGGCGAAATGGCCGTGGAAGCCGGTTTCCTTGCCGCAGACATGCTCGCCCCCGCTCTCGAGAGACAAAAGCATTGGGGCAGCCCGCTCGGAAAGGTGCTGGTGAGCACCGGAATCATGCGTTCCGCAGACGTGGCGCGACTCTATGGCCGCCAGCGCGGCCTGCCCGTCGTCGATCTGCGGACGGAGCCGCGCGACCCGGCGCTCGCCAATCCACAGGAGCTCGATTTCTACCTCAAGGAGGACTGCCTTCCCTGGCAGCGCCGGGCGGGGGAAACGATTTATGTGGCCGGCAACCCCGACGCAGCGAGAACGGCGATCGCCGCCCGGGAAGGGCGGCACCTGCCCGTCTTCGTTACTTCCCAGAACGGGCTCCGGCGCCTGCTTGCGCGCGACTTCGCTCCGGCACTGACGGAGCGGGCCCGGTTCGACCTGATGCGGCGCATGCCCGAAAGCTCGGCGGCGGCGAGACTTTCACCGATTCAGGCAGCCATCCTTGCGCTCTTCGCCCTGCTGCTTCCCATCGCGCTGCTCGTTGCGGCCGACGCAACTCTCAAGGCTGCAAATGTCGCGCTCGGGCTCGTCTTCGTCAGCCTCGCCTGCCTGCGCTATGTCTCGATATTTGTCGGCCTGACCTCACCGCCAAGTCCGGAGGAAACGGCCTATGCGGACCGAGGCTCACCCGCCGACGCCGATCTGCCGGTCTATACGATCATGGTGCCGCTCTTTCGCGAGGCGCGCGTGCTCCCGATCCTCGCAAGGGCGCTGCGCGAGATCGACTATCCGGCTTCGAAACTCGATATCAAACTGATCTTCGAGGAATGCGATCCCGAAACGCTCGCCGCCGCGAAGGCGCTCAAGCTCCCCGAGCATTTCGAATTCATCGTGGTTCCGGACAGCCTTCCGCGCACGAAGCCGAAGGCCTGCAATTTCGCGCTGCCATTCGCACGCGGCGACTATCTCGTAATCTACGATGCAGAGGACTCGCCAGAGCCGCTGCAACTGCGCAAGGCCATTGCAGCCTTCGAAGCGGGTGACGAAAAGCTCGCCTGCGTGCAGGCGCAGCTCAACTACTACAACTGGAACGAAAACTGGCTCACGCGGCAATTCGCGATCGAATATGCCGCCTTTTTCGACCTGCTGCTGCCGACCATGGTTCGGCTCGGCATGCCCATTCCGCTCGGCGGCACCTCCACCCATTTCCGCACGGCGCTGCTGCGCGAGGCCGGGGCATGGGACCCCAACAATGTGACAGAGGACGCAGATCTCGGTCTCCGCCTCGCATTGCTCGGCTATCGCTGCGGCGTCATTCGCTCGACGACGCAGGAAGAAGCAAATTGCCGGCTCGCGAACTGGGTCAGGCAACGCTCACGCTGGATCAAGGGCTGGATGCAGACTTATCTCGTCAGGATGCGCCATCCGATAAAGCTCTACCGCTCACTCGGCTTTCGCGGATTTCTCGGCTTTCAGCTGCTGATCGGAGGCTTCACCCTTTCGAGCCTCGTACACCCCGTTTTCTATGTCGCAGCAGGCATGGGCCTTGCCAGCGGCGCGGGTGAACCGGGACAAGGCGCGCTTCTGACCGCTTTCAACGTGCTTGTGCTCATTTCGGGCTATTCGCTTTCCATTGCCGCCGGCATGGCGGCGGTCAGCGCACGGGGCCTCTTCCCGCTTTTCGGGCAGACAGTGATGATGCCCGCCTATTGGCTGATCATCTCCGCGGCGGCCTACAAGGCCCTGTGGCAGCTGGTCACCCGCCCCTTCCATTGGGAAAAGACGGAACATGGCATCAGCAGCATGGTCGAAGGGCGGCTTGCCAGGAGTGGCGAAAAATCCATTTCCGGGACCTCGTACTAACCAATCGCTAAAGACTTTGCCCGATATTCGACAGGTAGCCCCCGGGGAATATCCGAGAGAGATCCATGTCGCAGGTAGCAGAAAACAATCGCAAGACCCTGAGCCCCGAGGATTATGCGCAGCTCGGCGTGCTGATCGTGGAAGACACGCTCTACATGGCGAACATGCTACGCGGAATTCTGAGCGGGCTTGGCGTGCGCAACATCGTGAGCGCGAGGACCGGCGAGGATGCGCTGAGCGCGCTGATGCGCGGCAAGGTCGACCTTGCGATCATGGACGACCTTGAACCGCCGCTGGACGGGCTTTCCGTGGTGCGTGCGATCCGCACGACGGAAGAAAGCAACCTCAACGAGATTCCCGTCATATTCGTCACCACGCGGCGCGAGCGCGCCTCGATCATCGAGGCGCGGGATGCGGGCGTGACGGAAATTCTTTCCAAGCCATTCTCCGCTCAGCAGCTGATCGACCGGATCGACACTGTGCTCACAAGGCCGCGGGCTATCGTGCGTTCAGCTGTCTTCACCGGTCCGGATCGCCGCCGGCGAGACGGCAAGGCACCGCTGAAGCGCCGCGAGAGCGACCGCTAACCGAAGTCTCAGCCCGCCTCGCAGGCGTTCCTGTAGTTCTCCCGCAGAAGATTCTTCTGGACCTTGCCCATCGTGTTCCGCGGCAGGCCTTCAACGAAGAAGGCCCGCTTCGGCACCTTGTAGTTGGCCAGCTTGTCCTTCAGCCGCGCAATGAGCGCCGCCTCGTCCAGATGCCGCCCGGCGCGCAGCACGACCACGGCCGCACCGGCCTCTCCGAAATCTGCATGCGGCACACCGACAACGGCGGATTCGAGAACTTCCGGCATGTCGTCGATCAGTTCCTCGATCTCCTTCGGATAGACGTTGAAACCGCCGGAGATGATGAGATCCTTCGCACGGCCGACGAGATGAACATAACCGTCAGCGTCGATCATGGCGACGTCGCCCGTCCTGAACCAGCCGTCGCTCGTGAATTCCTCGGCGGATTTTTCCGGCATGCGCCAATAGCCGCGAAAGACATTGGGTCCGCGCACCTGCAAGCCGCCAACCTCGCCCGCGCCGAGAGCGGCGCCCTCATCGCTCATCACCCGCACTTCCACCCCCGGCAGCGGAAAGCCCACCGTGCCCGGACGCCGCTCGCCATCATAGGGGTTCGAGGTGTTCATGCCCGTTTCCGTCATGCCGTAGCGCTCCAGAATGGCGTGCCCAGTGCGGGCCCGGAATTCCTCGAAGGTTTCGGCAAGCAGCGGCGCCGAACCCGAGGTGAATAGACGCATATGGGAGACGGGCGCGTGGCTGAAATCCTCGCCGGAGAGAAGCCGCGTATAGAATGTCGGTACGCCCATGAAGACGGTCGAACGGGGGAGCTCCCGGATGACGTCTTCGCGGTCGAACTTTCTCAGCCAGATCATCTTGGCGCCGGAAAGAAGCGCGCAATGGCAGGCGACGAAAAGCCCATGCGCATGGAAAATCGGTAGCGCGTGAAGCAATGTATCCGCTTCCGTGAAACGCCATGAATCGCGAAGCGCGAGACCGTTGGAAGCGAGATTGCCATGCGTCAGCATGGCCCCTTTCGGTTTTCCTGTCGTGCCGGATGTGTAGAGGATCGCCGCGAGATCATCAGCCGCGCATTCCGCAGGCTCAACTTCTCCCGTCACACCGGCTGCGGCATCGATGAAGCTTCCGCCCGCGTCCGGATCGAGCGTCAGGAGATTTGGCACGGCGCGGCGCGTACAGACTTCGCTCAACACAGGTTCAAGCGATGGATCGCAGATGACGAGCGCCGGTTCCGCATTGCCGACGAGATAATCCACCTCGTCTGCCCGATAAGCGATGTTCATCGGAAGGAAGACGAAGCCGCCGCGCAGACAGGCCAGATAGACGGCAAGCGCCTCGGGCGACTTTTCCGTCTGCAGGGCAACGCGATCGCCGCGCGAAAGACCCAGACGAACGAAGAGCGCCGCGTATCGCGCCGTCGTATCGAGAAGATCGGAGAAAGACCAGATACGCGGACCGCGCGAGCGATCCGGCGCCTCGATTGCGGTGCGCGCGCGGTCTGCGGGAAGGGACGCCTCGATGAGCGTGTAAAGGGACGGGCTCATTTCATCTCGCTGTCTCGGTCAGCCGAACGGACCTTATAGCGGAGCGCGCCTCTCCACGCATCAATCTCGCGTCAAGCGGTCACATGAAGGTTCAGGTAGTGCATATGCCGTTCATACTGGCCCAGCAGATCCGCGATCACCTGTTCCTTGCTGAACCCCATGATGTCGTAGCGCTGTCCGCCTTCGCGCAACGCGACTTCGGCGCGCCAGGTATGGTCGGGGCCTTCGCGCTCGCCTTCAAGCGCCGTCATGGCGAAGCTCGGCACCGGCACACTGCGGAGCGCGACACCGTAGAGAAAGACATCTTCCCCATGAGTGATCGTGATCGTGACCTCCCGTTCGCCGGCCTCAACTTCGGCGGCCATTCCGCGCCCCCTGATTTCCTCGGCCACTTCCTTGAAGGCGGGGGCCACTGTGTCCCGCAGGAAGGCGACCGCGCGCTCGCGCGTCGGATTGTGCAGCAGCACCGCCAGCCGCTGCTTCCAGGGCACGGGCGGATGGCTTGCCGTTGCGGCGGGAACGGACTGAAGGCTTTGCTGGCGCTGTCTTTCGCCCCGAAGCGCCTTGAAGAGGCCGTAACAGACGATGAGAAGGATGGCAGCCAGCGGGAAACCGCTGGCGATGGCGCCCGTCTGCAGGGCGGCGAGCCCGCCCGCCAGCAAGAGTACCGCGGCGACCACACCTTCCATGATCGCCCAGAAAACGCGTTGCCATACAGGGGGCTCCGGCTCTCCACCCGAGGTGATGATATCGATGACGAGACTGCCGGAGTCCGAAGAAGTGACGAAGAATGTGACGACAAGCAGCGTCGCGACCGTCATGGAGATGGAAGCGAAAGGAAGATGGCCGAGAAACTGGAACAAGGCGACGGCGACATCCGCCTGCACGGCGTCGACCATCTGCGCCGTTCCCTCCAGCTGCATGGCGAGCGCCGTGTTCCCGAAGACGGTGAACCAGAGAAAGGTGAAACCCGAAGGCACGAGAAGAACGCCGATCACGAACTCGCGAATCGAACGGCCACGCGAAATGCGTGCGATGAACATTCCGACGAAGGGCGACCAGGAAATCCACCAGCCCCAGTAGAAAAGAGTCCAGCCGCCGATCCATTCGTTCGGCTGATAGGCGTAGAGCGTGAAGGTCTTGCCGATGATGTCGCTCACATAGGCGCCGGTATTCTGCATCGCGGCCTGCAGGAGAAATACGGTTGGCCCGACAAGGAGCACGAAGAGCATCAATGCGATGGCAAGTCCCAGATTGAGCTCCGAGAGACGCCGGATACCAGCATTGATGCCGGAGACGACGGAAGCCGTTGCAAGCAGCGTTATGCCCGCTATGAGCGCAAGCTGCACCGAGATGTCCATCTCGATGCCGAAGAGATAATTGAGCCCCGCATTTACCTGCATCACGCCCAGGCCGAGAGAGGTCGCGACGCCGAACATGGTCCCGAAGACGGCGAAGATATCGACCACGTGCCCGATCCAGCCATAAATACGGTCACCGATGATCGGGTAGAGCGCGGAGCGAACGGTAAGCGGCAGACCAACGCGGAACGAAAAGTAGGCGAGCGCAAGCCCCATCACGGCATAGATCGCCCAGGCATGGAGTCCCCAGTGAAAGAAGGCGAGCTGCATCGCGTTGCGCGCCGCTTCGACGGTGCCGCCCTCGCCGACCGGCGGCGAAGCGAAATGAAGCACGGGTTCCGCCACACCGTAGAACATGATGCCGATGCCCATGCCGGCGCTGAAAAGCATCGCGAACCAGGACGTCGTCGAGAAGTCGGGTTCGGAATCGTCAGGGCCCAGCTTGATCGTACCCATCGAGCTGGCGGCTATGCCGATCGCGAAGATGAGAAAGGTGGCGACCGCCGCAACGTAGAACCAGCCCATCTCGTGGACGATCCAGGACTGGATGGCAGCGAAGATCGTCGAGGCATCGTCGGGATCGCGGGCAGCGAAGACAAGTGCGGCGAAGATCAACGCAGCCGCGCCGAGAAAGACAGGCGCGTTCGCCTGAAAGAAACGCGGCTTTTTCTCTTCACTCACCGGCATACCCAGTTCTCCTCTCGCTGAAGACGCGCGTGAAGCGGCGTATGGGCGGCGAAAGAGATCGCCGCCATGTGAATCGTGCTTATGTGATTTCGCGCGCAGCATTGCACAGCTAGCCATGCGGGCCAAGCCGCACACACCGTGCCTTCCAAGCCCCTCCCGGAGGGAGTTTCGCGAGAGCGCAAAGATGGCTAGGTTTTACGATGACTTTCATGAGGCCGTTCCGGCAGGAGACCCCCATGCGCATCCCTATTTTTGCGGCTCTTTTCGCCCTTTTCCTGACCGCCAGCTCCACGCAGGCCGATACGCTGCGGCCGCCGGAGACCGGCTACAGCGCGACCCGCATAGTGACCGCGGGAGATCAGGAAATATCGGGCAAGATCTTTTCGCAGGGCCTGATGGAAAGATGGGAGATGACGATGCAAGGCATGCGTCAGATTTCGATCCTGCGCTTCGACGAAGGCACCGGCTACATCTACATGCCCGACATGAACATGGCGATGAAGATGAACATCGCCGACGCGGCAAGCTATGGAAGCGGCACGCTCCATTCGAGCGTCGAGGCAAAGGAAACCGGAACCGAGATCATCGAAGGCGAGGAGACAACGCGCTATCTCGTGCCGCCAAGCGAAGAAAACGGCCATACGGAAACGACGGTCTGGATCACCGAAGACGGGATACCCATCAAGATGGAGGGCAGCAGCGCGGAGGGCAGATTCTCCATGGCCCTCAAGGACCTGGAACGCGGAGAACAGGATCCCTCCCTGTTTCGGCTTCCCGCGGGCGTCGCACCGATGGAGATGCCGGCAGGCATGCCCGGCATGATGGAGGGCGGCATGCCCGGCATGCCGCGATAGAGCCGCTCAGGCGAGGACGGCTCCAGCGGCTATGACGATGAACAGGCAGGCGCCAAGTATGAGGCCGATGAGGCCAACAGCAGCGTGTCGCAGGACCGGCATTGTCTCCCCCTTCCCTTCCAACAAGGATCGTCTCCAAGGTTGAAAAGTGCCTTAACGGCCGGAGGACCGCATGGCCCGTTTGGGCCATGGGCACGATCTGGCGAGACGGGCCTTGCGGCCCAGGGCGCGGATCAGCGCCGCGCCGCCATTGCGGCGAGGATATCCTCTTCGAGGGCCCAGAACCGGTCCTGCCCCCAATGGGCGAGCATGCCGTCCACCCGGAAGGAAGGCACTCCCCAAAGTCCCGCATCGAAAAGCGCCTGCCGGTTTTCCTCCACGGCCTTCTCCCAACCGGGATCGGCCAGGGCCTCGCGGACCGTTTCGTCGGAGAGACCTGCGCGCCTGGCCACGTCAAACAGACCCTCGTCGGTTGCGATGTCGATTCCATCGGCAAAGACGGCACGGCAACCAAGCTCGGCGAATGCCTCTCCCTTACCCAGCGGAATAGCGTGATGAATGACGGCGAGCGCACGGGCGGCGCCATTGCCCACCGAATCGACGACCCTTCCGAAAGGAAGACCGGCGCGCTCCGCCTCGCGCTTCGTGTCGAGCACGATATAGAAGCGCTTGGTGCGCGGAACGGGAAGTCCGCGCATCACCATGGGGAGGACGAAGCGCAGCCTGAGCTCCGCATTGTAATGATGCGCGAGCTTCAGCATGCGAGGAACCGCAATCCAGGAATAGGGACTGCGGAAGGAAAACCAGAAATCGATGACAGGTCTATGAGCTCCCTGCGGGACGGGGCCGAGCACCATGTCGCGATAGGGCGCGAGCATCGGCGTTCCCGGCGCCTTGTCGAAGCCTGCCTCCGCAAGACGCTCCTCGAGATGATTGAGCCGATCCACCCCCCAGTACCATTCGCCCTCGAAGCAGAACATGCCGCTCAGATAATGACCGAGCTTTGCGCGCTTTGCCGTGCCTCGCTTCAGGCAGCGGTTCGTCTCGCGCGCCGAGGCGACGCCATGCATCTCGACGAGCCTGTCGATCGCGGCCTTGCCGCCCGCCCAAAGCGCCTCACCCGCTTCCACCGCGAGTTCAACCACATTTCCTTTTTGCAGCGCGGCAGCGAGCAATGCGTTTACCCGCCTCACTTCCTTTTCGTCGGGCCGTGCCACCGCCGCAGGGAAGGCGACGCCATATTCCCGCGCGACGCGCGCAGCATCGCGCAGCGCATATTCCTTGAGCAAATCATATTCGGGGGCTGCCGCCTCGTCCGGCGGCAGGACAAGTGAGATTTCCACCGCGACACCATATCGCTCGCCAAGCGGCTTCAGCATCTGCACGGCAAGGTGGCTATAGGGATCGTCCACCTGGTGAAAATAGTGAATCACGGGCTGCCCCCCGCGGAGGCGCCGCTTGAGGGCATTGAAACGCCGTCGCGCATTGCGCAGACCGCGGCTGGTAAAGAATGCCGACAAGTTGCGGCTAATGAACGCCTTCACCCTTCCATCCTCCATGCCCCATTCCGACTGGAAATCGAGTATATAGTGACACTGATAATGTCAAATACTCAGCACTCGGGATAGCCCGCATTGGCATCCAGCAAGGGCGCCGCCAGCGCCTTCGCACGCGCCGTCTCCCTCTAGCCTGCCTGCCTTTCGATCTCTCGCGAGAAAGTACCGAATTTATCCGTATCGATGCCAGCCGCAGGTGAACCGACGAGACCAAGCGAGCGGGAAAGGATGGGACCGATCACGCGTTCCTTGCCATGCATCGCGGCTATCGATGCCCTACGTCCCCATGTCGCGAACGCTTCGCCCATATGTCCAATCCGGTATTGGCGTCAGAGGTACCCGGAGGAACGGAGCCGCTCGAAAGCATCCTCGGACTCGTGATCCATCGTGCGCCCCGCCCGTTCTTCCGTTTTCAGAAGTCCGAGTTCCTCGATGATTTCGTCGATCGTGGCCGCTTCGGAATCGATCGGCTCGGTAATACCGATCTCGCCCAGAGAACGAAATCTCTTGCCGTCGCGCGCAAAGTAGAGGGATACGACCGGGATGTGTTCGCGGGCGATGTAGCGCCAGATGTCGAGCTCCGTCCATTGGAGGAGGGGATGCACGCGCAGATGCCCGCCGGGAGGTATGATCGTGTTGAACTGATCCCAGAACTCGGGCGGCTGATCGCGAAAGTTCCAGCTTCCATCCGCGTTGCGGGGACTGAAGATACGTTCCTTGGCTCGTATCGATTGCTCGTCGCGCCTTATCCCGGTGATCAGGCCGTCAAATCCGTAATCCTTCAAACATTGTTTCAAGCCTTCGCTTTTTCTGGCAGCAAAGCGCGACGCGGGCGGCAATGTTTCGTCGGTGCGGCTGATATCCGGGCAACTATCCGCGATGAGGTTGAGCGCCCATTCCTTCGAATAGCGATCACGGAACTCATAGGTCTCGGGGAACTCCGCACCGGTATCGAGATGGATGACCGGAAAGGGAACGTGACCGAAGAAGGCTTTTCTGGCCAGCCAGATCATGACATTCGAGTCCTTGCCGAGCGACCACAGCATGCCGGGCTTCTTCAACTGGTTGAATGCTTCCCGGAAAATATGGATGGAGTTGCTTTCGAGATAATCGAGTCGGTCCATATTCGCCACTCCGCTCAAAGGGTTGACGCGAACGAGCTCCACTTGCCCGCGCCGAGGTAGCGCGAGGCAGAGGATCCGCTCACATGGATGGCGAAGACGTGAAGCCATCCATTCTCGACTAGTTGCCGGAGCATCTCGTGTTTCCGGATGACCTTCGAAATTTCTTCCTGTGGCGCCTGAACGAGAACATTCAGGCGCATCGGCTCATGCTGGAGCCCTACTCCATCACTCACGGACTGGAGCGCGAGACCGGTTTTGAGGTCGCCACCGTTCCCTTCGAGGACACCGAAGGCGCCGACCACATTGTGCAGCACCTTGTTTCCCGCGCCGTGGACCCTGTTGTTAACGACGGAGCCGTAGTACTGCAGGTTGATCCAGCTCGCCACGATGACGGGAGCGGTCATTATGAGCTCAAGCACGGCAAAGTTCCGATCCTTCTGCCAGTCATAACTATGCAGGAAGGTACGCCCCCGAAGATCGAGTCCTCTGGAGACATGCCGCGGCGCCGCGATGAAGGCGGCACAGCCAGCGAGTCCCCATTCCGGTCTGGTCTGAGACCAGTCCCGGCTGCGTTGCCGAATGGCGTCGGAGACCTTGGGCGAAGCAGGAAGGCCGAGCCGTGCCGCGCGTTCCAGTCTTGTCCGCTCGCCCGCTCTGGCCAGCAGGTCCTTCAACCAGGAAATCTCGGAGGCGAGCGCGGCTGGAACCTCCTCTTCATCCATCAATGTGACTTCGTCTGTCGCCGTATTGTGAAGCGCGGCCAGGAAATATGTTCCGCCGGGGATTTCGATTCCACGGGCTGCGAGAGCGGTTCTGACCGCTCCGTCATTCAGCAACGTCGCAGCAACGCGTGCATTGATATCGCCGGCGTGACCTCCACAGGCACCGCAGTCGAGGCCTGCGGCATGGGGATTGTTGACACTCGCCGAACCGTGACCCGTCAACACGACAAGCGGAGCGAAGGAGCTCGTGAGAGACATTCCCCGCAGCACGCTTTCCGCCAGCTTCGTCCGCTGTTCGACAGTAAGCGCCTCTGCCGTTCCATCGGGTTGTCTGGCGTGCAAGACCGGCTTGAACCTCGCACGACCGTCCTCAAGGCCAATGGCGGTGGCGTCCGGCACCGGCCGCGTCCACCCCATCATGTCGGTCACGAGCTTCGCCGCATAGGTGAGGCCCAGCGTCTCGACAAAGGGGAACATGGAGACAGTGGATAGTTTGAACTGTTTCCAGAGCCGCGCCTTCACGCCCGCATTCTGGTGTCTGGCGCAGGCAGAGTCGTGCCGGTGTTCCCCGTCGTCCGGATATTCTTCCGTTACCGTGAACCCCGGCGCGAGAAGGACCGGACACTGCGCGTCGGCCGCCATCCAGCCTGCCCGCCGATACTCGAGAGGAATGCCGAAGAAACCGGCGAACCCGTTGGTTTCAATATCCGGCGACAGAACTTCGAGAGACCGGCGGAATACTTCCGAGCGGACATCGATACAGAAGAAGATGTTGGCTCTGGCCGCCTGGCCTGCGGCCGCCTTTCCATCGGCGGCAAAGAGCGTCTGGAAGAGTTCCCTCTGGTATCCGAGTTCATAAGCCTCCTGGCAGGCGAGCGGGTTCTCCCTGAACGCTTCCTCCCTTACCAACGCGAGGCCGACGGCTTGCCGCTTCCCCCCGCGCTGGAGGAAGAAGGCATCCCATGCGAGCAGGATCGCGAGAAAGCCGGTCATCGCCTCGCCGTCCTTACCCTGCAGACCGCACTGCCAGTCCTTGTAGCGGGCATAGCTCGACCAGCCCGGTACCGTCATGAGGAGACGATGCAGGTAGGCGCTGCAGTCTTCCGAGTTCAGATCGAGGGCGCGAGCGCAAAGGACGATCGCATCCTCTGCTGCTTCCGGCATGGCGAGGACATGTCGCCGGAAGCCATTCAGCCCCGCGATTTCGGGAGCCTTGTCTCTGGAAGCCATCAGGCGCCATGCCTGGTAGAGCGGCTTACCCCTCCAGGGCATTCCAATCGGTGCCTGGCCTTCATCCCAGTAGGCGGATGCGAAGTGAGATATCTGCTCGACAACAAGCCGCCGCCAATCCTTGCCATCCAGCGCCGTCGCGACGTCGATCGCCGTCTCCGTTGTGCCTTTGGCGCCGGCCGGGATGTTCGTCCTTGTCGACGATAATGTAATCGAGGCAGAGAGAGCGGCCTTCAGATCGGATTCCGCGATCCGTCCTTCGGCGAGCGCTTCGTCATAGAACCGCTGTGGCATGAAGAGAGAACCGGCACCCGCGCGGCGAAGCATGGCGTCAGCCTCTTCGACCGCAAACTTGCTCAATCCCAGATAGGGATTTACCGCCACGAAATCCTTGAGCGGCCATACCGGCGCGATCAGAGACGATGCTTCTTTCACCGATGCCATGATCGCGTGGGGAGAGAAACATTGAGGCTCCACTGACATTTCGCTCGAAGACTCTTTCGGTGCGTGCATATTCATCGCTTCAGTTCCCTTTCAACGGAGCTGAGTGGTTATTGAGCGATCCGACCAACCGGTCGAAAGCCGTATTGACGTAGAAGCCGTGCCGGAGGGGGACGTAGAGGTGCCAAAGCCATGCAGGCGGATGGCCGGAACGCGCCGAGAGCTGCATCCACCACGTTGCGCAGAAGCCTCCGATAACGATCAGCGCGACAACAGGGGAGACCGGCGCCGAGAGAGGTAAGGTTTGCGAGAGCAGCCAGGCCGCAGCGCCCTGTATGGCGAAATAGACCAGGGCGACAGTGGCGAGCTGGGCCATAAACCCCACCAGAGGTCCGCCCCGCAGCATCGTTCCGCCCGACAAGAGCAACTGCAGAAGTGCGCCGCCGAGAACGAAGGCAAGCAAGATGGGTGTTCTCGTCTCTTCCCAGGCAAGCGCGAGTCCGGCGAAGATCGCACCCGAGACGAGAACCATGACCGGCGCCACTCGCAAAGCCGCCTGCCTTTCCACTGACGCAGCAGGCGAGGCGATGACGTCCAGCTTCGCAACATCGAGCGCGCTGCCCGCCGAGAGGAAGGCATGCGCCTTGTAAAGCGAGTGGGCGACAAGATGCACCAGCGCGGCCGAGAAGGCGCCGAGGCCGCACTGCAGAAGCATGAAACCCATTTGTGCAATCGTGGAGTAGGCAAGGGATACCTTCACGCTGCTTTGCACGAGCATGCAGAGAGATCCGAAGAGCGCGGTGGCGAGACCGATGAGCGCGACGGCAATCATCGCCGTTTCGTTGAGCACCAGCACATCCGCGAAGCGGATCAGCAGGAAGCCGCCAGCGTTGATGATGCCCGCATGCAACAAGGCGGAGACCGGGGTCGGCGTCTCCATCACTTCCGGAAGCCAGCCGTGGAACGGGAACTGTGCGGATTTCAGCAAGGCGGCAAGCGCTACAAGGAAGGTTGCCGCGATCGTGGCGCCGGACGTAGCGCCGGCTTCGGTGCCGGCGGCCTCGATGATGCGGGCGATATCGAGCGTGCCGAACTGCAGATACAGGAGGACACTTGCGGCAACGAGAGAAGCATCGCTTGCCCGGGCGATGAGAAATTTCTTGTGCGCGGCGAGCCGGGCCGCAGGCCGTTCGGGATAGAAGACAAGCAGTTTGTGGAGGACCAGGCTTGTCGCGATCCAGGCGAGCGTGAGCATGACGAGATTGCCCGAAAGGATCAGAAGCTGGACGGCGGCGAGCACGATACAGAGCCGCCGCATGAAGGCTCCCTGCCCAGGGTCCCCGTCGAGATAGTTACGGCTGTACTGGATCACGACGGCGCCGATGAAGGAGACGAGCGCGAAAACGGTGACACTCACCGGGTCCAGCAGGAGATCGACTCCGGCAACCCCGGACAAGACGAGCCGGTGTCCCGGCGTCAGAACGCAGAGAACAACCGCAAAAAGGGCACCGCCCAGGGCAATGACCGAAGCGACACGGCTCGCGAGAAGGGCTCCGGTGCCATTCCGGCCGTTCCCCGGAGGCACAATTCCGGCGACCAGAAATCCGACCGGTCCAGCCAGGGCGACGATGAAGAGAATATCCGTAAACGACATTGATGGCTCCCTCATGAATGCCGTCGACGGATAGAGGAGGCCGCGATATATTAAAAATAGAAAGAATGAATATAATTGATACAAAAAAGAGAATTATATGGCCGCGCTGAACTACCGCCATCTGCGATATTTCCAGGTCGTCGCTCATGAGGGGAATCTCACGCGGGCTGCACAAAAACTGAACCTCGCGCAATCGGCCCTGTCCGTTCAGATTCAGAAACTCGAAGAACAAATCGGTCATGAACTCTTCGAGCGGCGGGGCAGAACACTTGTGCTGACGGAGGCCGGCCGGATCGCGCTCGATTACGCGGACGAGATTTTCCGCTCCGGCGACGATCTTCTGACCCGTCTTTCGGGGCTCTCCACCAATGAACGCCAGGCCCTTCGAGTGGGAGCTATCGCGACCCTCTCACGCAATTTCCAGATCAGCTTCTTGAACCCGGTATTGCAGAGAGACGATGTCGAACTTGTGATCCACTCGGGAAACCTGCGGGACCTGCTTTCCCAACTGGAAGCGCACGCTCTGGACGTCGTGCTCTGCAATCAGGCCCCTCTGAGAGATTCGAAATCTCCCTGGATCAACCATCTCATTTCCAAGCAGCCGCTGAGCCTGGTAGGCCCAAAGGCGATCAGGAAGAGAAGATTGTCGCTGGAAAAACTGCTGGCGGAATATCCGGTGGTGCTTCCGGGACATGAAAGCGGCATCAGGCCCGGCGTCGATGCCCTTTTCGAAAGAACAGGCATTCGCCCGGTCATAGCCGCCGAAGTCGACGATATGGCCATGCTGCGTCTGGTGGCGCGTGAAGGAATGGGGTTGGCGATCCTCCCGCCAATCGTCGTCCGGGATGAGTTGGAAAGCGGCCTGCTGGCGGAACTCGCCGTGCTCGATGATGTGTTCGAGGAGTTCTACGCAATCACATTGAAGCGCCGGTTCCCAAACCCTCTGCTGAAAGAGGTCCTTGCGCGTTGAGCTCCGTCATCGCCCCCTCGACACCAACGTGCAGTTCCGTTTGGGCGGATGCGGGTTTGCCGGGCGGCTCAACAGTACCGACGGTGAAGGAGACGGCCAGCCAAACCAGCCAGAGTTCTTGATGTTATTGGAGCGGGTGAAGGGAATCGAACCCTCGTCGTAAGCTTGGGAAGCTTCTGCTCTACCATTGAGCTACACCCGCCCGGCTCCGATTAGTTACGGTTTCGGCGGCGTTTTCGCAAGGGGTTACCAGCGGTTGCGGACCTCTTCGGCAAAGCCCAGCAGGTCCCTCACCTCGATGCGACGGCCATCGTCCAGCACGGCCACGCCGGAGAAGCGGCCAAAGACCTGATGCTGGATCGAGCGCAGCAGCTTCATATCCACCGCGCTGTGCCGGTCGATGATCGGCTCGAAGGTCATCTCGAAGCGGCCGTCATTGCTCGTAAAGGACCAGGGGGCGCCATCGAAGGTTCCTTCAGGAAGGTGAAAGGTCACGCGGTCGAACTTGTGGGCACGCCCATCGAAGAAGATCATGTTTTCCGACGCTGCCGAGGTGTCGCCGAAACCGTATCCGATATTGAAGCCGAATGGCTTTCCCTCGGCCATGCCCGACGCCGAACCCCAGTACCAGACATTGTCGTATGTCCAGACGCCGCGGCCCCAGTCGAGTACGCCGAAGGCTGATGACGGCTCGAAGGCAAAGTCTTCACCGCCAACCGAAACATGACCCTCCGCAGGCATGCAGTTGATTTTCTGATTGTAATAGAAGGCACGGGGCGCGCCGGCGAAGGGCGTCGCGATGACCATGCGGTCCATTGGCGGCTGGCTCAGAAAGAGGTCCGCCTTGAGCCCCTTTCCCTTTCCGAAGCCGGGACAATCTATCGAGAGCCGCCGACCGCCCGGCGCATGCCGGATGGCCATCCAGATCTTCGGATGATGCTGATCGATATCTCCTGCGTCCGCGCTGCCGGGAAGCTTCATGCGGCCACGGGGAAGAAGCGTCACGATACTCTCTTCTGTCGCCTGTGGCGCCTCGAAGTCGAGCCACGTAACGCCGAGCAGGCCCATATAGCCATTGTCGGCGACGACGCAGGCAAGGCCGTAGCGCCCGGCAAGGACGCAGTAATAATCCCATTCCTTGATGCGGTACCAGGGCGCGCCGATCGCCGCGCGGCTATAGCGGCGCACCTCCCGCCGCGCCCAGCCAGCCTCCACAAGACGGCCTTCGTCATCCAGAAGATCGCCTTCGGTCAATTCGTGCTGCATTTCGCCCCCCTGCTTTTTTCACGGGAAGACTACCAGTCCTCCCGGATTTGTGAATGGCGGCGTAGCGGCACGGTGCTAGCCTTCGCCCCATGAACGACGCCACACCGATCAAGTTCAGCCACCCCGACATTACCGCCAAGGGCGAGGCGCGGGCTTCCGTCACATTCCGGCGGCTCGAGACGCTGTGGATCAACACGGGCACGCTCTGCAATATCGAATGCGCGAATTGCTACATCCATTCCAGTCCGACCGAGGACCGGCTCGTCTATTTCACCGCTGAAGATGCGGCGCGCCTTTATGACGAAGCGGCGGACCTTGCGCGGGAGAGCGGCGGCGGACTTCCCGAGATCGGCTTCACGGGCGGGGAGCCCTTCATGAACCCCGACATGCTCGCCATGGCGAAGGATGCGCTTTCCCGGGGTCATGACGTGCTGATCCTCACCAATGCCATGCAACCGATGATGCGGCCGAAGGTGAAGCAGGGTCTTCTTGCATTGCGGGAGAGATTCGGGCGGGCGCTCAAACTGCGCGTCAGCATCGACCACTATACGGAAGCGCTGCACGATACGGAGCGCGGTGCGGGGAGCTTCGCCAGGACGATGGAGGGGCTGCGCTGGCTCGCGGAGAACGGGTTTTCGCTCGCCGTCGCCGGACGCACCACCTCCGGCGAGGAGGAGGAGGAAGAGCGGGCGGGCTATGCCGCACTCTTCGCCCAGCAAGGCATTGCGCTCGATGCCACCGATCCGGCCGCCCTTATCCTCTTTCCCGAGATGGATGAGAACGCGGAAGTCCCCGAGATCACCACCGCCTGCTGGGGCATCCTTCACAAGGACCCGGCCGACATGATGTGCGCGACGAGCCGCATGGCGGTGAGGCGGAAAGGTGCATCGGCCCCCGTCCTCGTTGCCTGCACGCTGCTGCCCGACGACCCACAGTTCGAAATGGGCGGCACGCTGCGCGAAAGCCTCTCGCCAGTGAAGCTCAATCATCCGCATTGCGCGAAATTCTGTGTGCTGGGCGGGGCAAGCTGTTCGGCCTGAAAACACGACTGCGGCAGAATGTCTGACCGGTCCCATTGACCCAGGTCAATGAAGGGTACCGGACAGACCTTCAATCTCCTTCTCATGGACGGCAGGACTGCCCCATTTGCTAGGAGAAGAAAAATGAAATCTGCAGCGCTTTTCTTGGTGGGACTTCTGTTTGCAGGCGTTCTTGCCGGCACGGCCAATGCGCAGGTCTATATGACTGGCGAAGAGGTTGCGAAGCTCGTTACCGGCAATACGATCGAGGGCCGCTACCGTGAATGCGGAGTAGGCCGGAATGATTTTCGCGAGTATTACGACGCCGAAGGACGCATCCGCGGCGAAGAACGCGCCTGCCGTATGGCCGGCAACTGGACCAAATATACCGGCGAGTGGGAAGTGAAGGACGGCAAGTTCTGCGTCTCCCTCGGCTCCGGCCGCCAAAGCGGCTGCTTCGACTACAATGTCGACAGCGACGGGAAGCTGCACCGCTACAATGATGAAGGTGCGGCGGAAGTCGAATTCCAGATCTACGACGGAAACCCGAACCATCTTTGAGATTCCGTCGAGATTGCGCGGCCGGTCGTTGCCCCCACCCCCTCCACCGGCCGCGCATCCCTTTTCTCACCCTGCAAAGGCGAGCCAGAGAAGAGGCAGGACAAGCGCTGTCACGATTCCGTTCAGCGCCATGGCGACGCCGGAGAAGGTCCCGGCAACTTCATCTTCCTGAAAGGCGCGCGCGGTACCGATGCCATGCGCCGCGATGCCCATAGCGAAGCCCCGGGCGCGGGCATCGCGAATGCCCATTGCATTGAAGACAAACGCACCGAAGACGGCGCCGATGATGCCGGTGATGATAACGAAGGCGGCAGCGAGAGATGGAAACCCGCCGATTGCATCAGCTATCCCCATCGCGATTGGCGTCGTTACGGATTTCGGCGCCAGCGAGCGGATCGTCTCCACGCTCGCTCCCATCGCATCGCCGATCAGCACAGCGGACAGAACGGCAACCGCAGAGCCCGCTACAAGCGATGCGGCCATCGGCAAAAGCGCCGGTCGCACACGGGCGAAGTTGCGATAGAGCGGCACGGCCAGCCCAACTGTTGCCGGACCGAGAAGCCAGATGAGCGCCTGCCCGCCCTGCTGGTAGTCGCCGACCCAGATATCCGCGCCCCATAGAAGACCGATGATCGGCGCGGATGCCAGAAGCACGGGGTTTGCGAGCGGCGTTCCTCCCAGCGCGCGTTGGATACGAAGCGCAAGATAGTAGAAGAAGAGCGTGACGAGTATCCAGAACCCCGCTTCCAGTACACGGTCCCAATAGATGAGCTTGATTCCGATATCGCTCATGGCTTGTCCTCCTCGCCGCATGTAAATCGCGCAACGAGTCTGAATGTGAGGCCTGCGGCAATCATCGCGAAGAACGTGCTCGCGAAGAGCGCCACGACGATGGGCCAGAGATCCTCCGCGAGGAGTGCCGCATAGGTCATCACCCCTACGCCTGCGGGTATGTAGAAGAAATTGAGATGCGCGAGCAGAAAATCCGCCACGCGACCGAGCGGCGCCGGAATACGGCGAAGCGCAACGAGCACCCCAAGCAGCATCAGAATGCCGAGCACCGTCCCCGGCACAGGAAGACCGAGCGACCAGGAAAGAAGCCGTCCCGCCGAATCGCAGAGAACGAGAAGGAGAAAGGTTGTCGTCAGTTGAAGAGCGGTGCGCATGACGGTCTGGCTGCTCGTTGCGAATGATCCTTCATATTCGAGTCGAGGCCCAGTGTCGTCAATTTGCTGGAATAGTGCGGCAAGCGCGCATAGCCTTTGCAGGGAATCAGCACATATTTCCGGTGAGCAAATAATGGCTGCCAATATCAAGACCGCCTTCATCGACTATAGCGACGGGGAAACGAGTTTCGAGGGCTACGTCGCCTGTCCGGCCTCCGGCGGAAAGCACCCCTGCGTTCTCGTCGCGCATGACTGGAGCGGCCTCAACCAGGGCACGCGGGCGCGCGCCGAACAGATGGCCGCGCTCGGCTATACGGCCTTCGCGATGGACGTTTACGGCAAGGGCGTTCGCGGCGACGAGCAGGGAGACAATTCGGCGCTGATGAGCCCGCTTCTCGCCAACCGGGCCTTGCTGAAGAAGCGCCTGCTCGCCGCGCTCGAAGCAGCAAAGGCCCACGAGGCCGTCGACGCCTCCCGTATCGGCGCGATGGGATACTGCTTCGGAGGACTTTGCGTTCTCGACATGGCCCGCGCCGCCATGCCGGGCCTCAAGGGGGTCGTGAGTTTTCACGGCATCTTCATGCCGCCCGATCTCGGCCCGCAGGACAAGATCACGGCAAAGGTTCTCATCCTGCACGGCTGGGACGACCCGATGGCGCCACCCGATCATGTCGCCGGCGTTGCCAAAGAGATGACGGAAGCGGGCGCAGACTGGCAGCTCCATGCCTATGGCCACGCGATGCACGCCTTCACCACGGAAGGCTTGAACGCGCCGGAACGTGGCATCCGCTATGACGCAAATGCCGACCGGCACTCATGGACCGCGATGAAAAACTTCTTCGAGGAAGTGCTCGGCTGACTATTTCGCGCGGAAGTGCTTGGAGAGTTTCAGGCCCTGACGCTGGTAGTTCGAGCCAAGGCCCGAGCCGTAGAGAACGGAGGGCCGGTCCGTCAGCCGCTCCAGCACGAAGCGGCCGATGATCTGTCCGTGTTCCAGAATGAAGGGCACGTCGTGCGAGCGCACTTCAAGGACGATGCGGCTTCCCGCGCCGCCCGCCTCGCGCGCGCCAAAGCCCGGATCGAAGAAACCCGCATAATGGACGCGGAACTCGCCGACCAGCGGGTTGTAGGGGACCATCTCGCCCGCATGGGTCGCCGGGATGTGCAGCGCTTCCGCTGAAGCAAGAATGTAGAATTCATCCGGGTCCAGAATGAGCCCCTTGCCGGGGCGAACATGAACGGGGTCCCAGAAGTCGCGCACCTCATAGGCGCTGACCTTGTCGATGTCGATGACACCGGAATGACGCTTCGCACGATATCCGACGACCTCGTCTTCGGTTTCCGCGCCTAGATCGACGGTGAGCGCGATACCGCCATCGATATCGGCCTCGCCATCGACGAGCCTCACCTCTTCGTGCAGGCGCTTCATCTCCGCATCCGAGCAGGTGTGCGTACCGCGGCGAAAGCGGATCTGCGCGAGGCGCGAGCCGGGACGAACGAGGATCGGAAAAGTACGCGGACTGATCTCCAGATAAAGGTGCCCCTTGTAACCCGCGACGACCTGATCGAACTCGGCCGAGAAATCCGTGATAAGACGGGTAAAGACATCGAGACGGCCGGTCGAGCTTTTCGGATTGGCCGAAGCGGAGGTGCGCTCGGAAAGGGCCAGCGCCTCGACCAACGGCACCAGATAGACGCAACCGGTTTCGAGTACGGCTCCTTCTGTGAGGTCGATCTTGTGAAGCATCAGCTCCTCGACGCGCTCCATCACGCCGCGCTCGGGGCCTGGCAGGAAGGAAGCGCGCAGACGATAGGCGACCGGGCCGAGGCGAAGGTCGAGGCTGGCGGGCTGGATCTGGCTCGGGTCTATCTCATGCCCGCCCCAGATTTCCTTTTCGCGGATGAGCGTCTGGATGCCATGCGAGGGCAGGATGCCCGTCGTGTGCAGCTGGCCGGGGCCGACGCGGCGCGGCTCGTCATTGTGATGGGGGAAGAGATCGTCCGCCGCTTTGGTCATGGAATCCGGGGCCCTCGGAGCGGCGGGGGCCTTGCCCCGCCTTGTCTTTTTCAGCCTCGTTTATAGTTGGCGTCAAAGCGGGGGGAAAGCCCGCAGGACGCCGGCCCCGAATCCGTGCTCCCGAATCCAGCCTTGACGGGACCCCACCCTCCCCCTTAAATGCGCCCGATCCCGTGGTGATTTGAGCCGACCGGCTTGCGGCCACGTTAAACAACTCGCTAAAAAGGTCGGGACGCGAGCCCCGATCCCGACGGTCGGGGTTTTTTATTTGGGGTAGCCCGATGAGCAAGACGACACGCGACGGCCGCACACTGCGGCCCCGGACCGAAGCCGTTCATGGCGGCACGAACCGCACGCCTTTTGGCGAGACGAGCGAGGCGCTGTTCCTCACCTCGGGCTATGTCTACGACTCGATGGAAGCCGCCGAGCGCCGCTTCAAGAACGAGGAGCCGGGCTTCGTCTATAGCCGCTTTTCCAACCCGACGGTGCGGATGTTCGAAGAGCGCATGGCCGCTCTCGAAGGCGCGGAGGACGCCCGCGCCACCGCCACGGGCATGGCGGCAGTCACTTCGGCCATGCTTTGCTACCTCAAGGCGGGAGACCATGTGCTCTCCTCCCGGGCTCTATTCGGCTCCTGCCGCTACATCGTGGAAGACCTGCTGCCGCGGTTCGGCGTCACCTCGACGCTGATCGACGGACGCGACATCGACGCCTGGAAGAAGGCCGTTCAGCCCAATACCAAGGTCTTCTTCCTTGAAACGCCGTCGAACCCGACGCTCGAAATCATCGATATCAAGGCGGTCGCGGATATCGCCCATGCAGCGGGCGCCAAGCTTTTCATCGACAATGTGTTCGCGACGCCAACGCTTCAGCGGCCGATGGAGCTGGGCGCCGATGTTGTCGTCTATTCCGCGACGAAGCATATCGACGGGCAGGGGCGCTGCCTTGGCGGCGTCGTGCTCGCCGACCAGCAGTTCATCACCGACCATCTGGCGAATTTCCTGCGCCAGACTGGTCCGAGCCTCAGCCCCTTCAATGCCTGGGTGATGCTGAAGAGCCTCGAAACGCTCGATCTGCGCGTGCGCGAACATGCGCGAAACGCGGAGACGGTGGCCCGCTTCCTCGAAGGGCATAAGGGTATCGAGCGCGTCTTCTATCCGGGCCTGCCGAGCCATCCGCAGCACAACCTGGCGAAGAGCCAGATGGAAGCCGGCGGCAATATCGTCGCCTTCGAGGTGAAGGGCGGCAAGGCGGGCGCCTTCCGTTTCGCCAATGCGCTGCAGGTCGTGAAGATCTCGAACAATCTCGGCGATTCCAAAAGCCTCATCACTCATCCGGCGACGACAACCCATCAACGGCTCACACAGGAAGCCCGGGAAGAGCTTGGAATCAACGAAGGGCTGGTGCGGCTTTCCGTGGGCCTGGAGGATCCGGCCGACCTCATAGAGGACATGGAACGGGCGCTGGCGTGAAGCATTAACCTTGTGCCCCAAAAAAGCCGCCATTAACAGGAAGTTAGAGTGTCTCCGCTAGGTTGTTAAACCTGTGGGGGAAGGGCTTTCCGGTATCTTGCCGAAAGTCTGCTGCGGCACATATCCCTCGCAGGGCCCGGCCAGAAAGGTCGCGCTCCGCAAACATTCAGAGGTCTTCGAGCAAGGATCGCCCGATGTACAGCGCCATGACCCGGTCCATCAATATTCTGGTCGAACCGACCTATCTGGAGGACCAGTCCGAGCCCGATCAGGACTATTACGTCTGGGCCTATCACGTCACGATCGAAAATCGTGGCCGCGAGACGGTGAAGCTGCGCGCGCGCTACTGGAAGATCACCGATGCATGCGGCCATGTACATGAGGTGCGCGGGCCCGGCGTTGTCGGCGAACAGCCTGTTCTGAAACCTGGCGAAACCTTTGAATACACGAGCGGCACACCGCTCGGGGCGCCTTCCGGCATCATGTTCGGCAATTACGAAATGGAGACCGACGAGGGCGAAACCTTCGAGGTCGACATTCCCGCCTTCTCCCTCGACAGCCCGTATGGCATGAGAATGCTGCACTAGGCACGGCCAGCCTCGCTTCCCGCGCCTCACCGGTTTAGGATGACGCATCTTCAAGCCCATCCTTCTCCACCGGAAGCCCAACTTCATGGCCGCGCCGCAAGTCTTCACGTCCCGGGAGATGATCGAAAAGCTCATCTCTTTCGACACGACAAGCCATCTTTCCAATCTCGACCTCATCGACTTCGTGGAGAGCTATCTCGCGAGCCACGGCGTGAAGTCGCGCCGTGTCATGAACGAGGACCGCACCAAGGCCAATCTCTTCGCCACGCTGGGTGATGAAACACAGGCAGGCGGCATCGTCCTATCGGGACACACGGATGTGGTCCCCGTCGAGGAGCAGGACTGGTCGAGCGATCCCTTCAGCGTCGTGGAGCGGGATGGCAAGCTCTACGGGCGCGGCACGAGCGACATGAAAAGCTTTATCGCTCTCGTGCTTTCCCGTGTACCCGAGTTCCTGAAGGCTGGACCGAAAATCCCGGTACATCTGGCTTTCTCCTATGACGAGGAAGTCGGATGTCTCGGCGTCCGCCACATGATCGACAGCATCATTCGCGACCTTCCAAGGCCCCAGGTGGTGATCGTCGGCGAGCCTTCCTCCATGAAGGTCGTCAACGCGCACAAGGGCATCCACTCCTACAACACCAAGGTGACGGGGCTTGAATTCCATTCGAGTCAGACGCATCTCGGCGTCAGCGCCATACAATATGCGGCGGAGCTCATTACCTTTCTGATGCAGCTGGCCGATGAGATGCGCGAACGCGGCGATGCCTCGGGACGCTTCAGCCCGCCTTGCACGACGATCAATATCGGCACCATCCAAGGCGGAACGGCACTGAACATCATCCCGAAGAGCTGTTCCTTTCTCTGGGAGTACCGCCCGCTTCCGGATGCCGATCCGTCCGAAATCATCACCCGCTTCAACGCCCATGTGGAAGAAGATGTTCTGCCGCGCATGCGCGCCGTCTTTCCAGGCGCAAGCATCGAGACGACCGTCCGCGCGCAATCGCCCGGACTTGCTGCGCTCGATGGCGACCCGGGAGAGACGCTGGTCATGAAACTCGCCCAGTGCAACTCGGCGGAGGCCGTTTCCTACAACACGGAGGCGGGGCTTTTCCAGCTAGCGGACATTCCAACCGTCGTGTGCGGGCCGGGCGACATCGCGCAGGCGCACAAACCCGACGAGTTCATCGAGTTGTCGCAAATCGCGGAATGCGAAACATTCATGAAGCGGCTGGCGGAGTATGTATCGGGCCGGTCAATCTAGTTTCGGCGCGCCGTGCATGCCACGGCTCGCATAGAGCGCGCGCATGAAAGAAACGAGTTCAGGCGCCTTCTCGCGCAACCGCGCGATCGAAGGATCGCGAGACAGATCCGAGGCATCGAAGGGCAAAGCCTCACCCAGATCGTCGATCTTCATGAACTTTTCGAAGCCCATCGACCAATCCGGGAAAGTACGTTCGGCGCGTTCCTGCTGAAGAACACGAATAAGAGCGCTGTGACGGGGATCGCGCGCAATGCGCCGATAGGTTTCTTCCACCCGCTCCCTTTGACCCTCGAGAACCTGGAAGAAGGTGCCGTCGATCAACAAAAGCATACCCGACAGCCCGTCGCGCCTGTTGTTGGTGTTCGAAGCCTTGAGAATTCCATGAACGTCTGCGTCAGTGAGCCCGGGCAGCGCCGCGCTCATATATGCGATCTGGAAAACCATCTTCCCTTCCCAAGGGTCGTTGCATCACATTGGCCAAAGTTAACGGCAGGACGTTGCTTGGGAGTTAATCAGGACGAAAGGCTAACGCAGGACGGGGCCCATGCTCCGTTCGACCTCGACCGTCAGCGCCGCGTCGAATTTCGCCGCAAGACCTTGCATGAGGGCGGCGTAGGCGGCTTCGCGTTCGTTGAGGCTGGCGCTTTCCAGGATGGTGCGCTCGGCAGTCGCATCCACGTCGGCGGACCAGGAACCGGAACCGCCATCGGGAGAGGGACGCTCAACGACGAGTCGTGCCTTAAGACGCGCCTTGAGGCGGGTGTCGAGCTGATCGCCGAAGAGACCGGTCAGGCCACCCTTCTTTTCCAGCCGTTCGGAAACGACCGTCCCGTCGAGAATGACGAGTGTTGCCTTGCCGCGATTGCCGGTAGCGACAAGCCTGGTCAGGGCCCAGCTCCGCGCGATCGTTGCCGGCGATTCCGTGTGCAGATGTTCGATATAGGGCTGCCGGTTCGATGAGGTAAAACGGTTGTCGACCGTCACATTCGCAATGTCGAGCCGCAAAACCGGACGTGCCTCGAAGGAGATGGGCTGCGCCGCGACAGGAGCCGGTGGATCGCCTGCGCATGCTGCAAGAAGAGGGATGACCAGAGCCAATGAAAGGCTGCGCAGGAGGGACAGGCGGGAAAGGTCGGGACGGTTCACGGTCGGTGCCTCTTCAGTTCAGCCCTTCCTTCAATTCGGCGGGCTCGAAAGTGTAGACCTCGCTGCAGAATTCGCAGGTCACTGTGATTACACCTTCCTGTGCCATTTCGTCGATTTCATGGCTGCCAAAGGAGCGAAGCACCGAACTCATGCGCTCGCGGGAGCAGTGGCAGGAGAATTCGATCCGCGCGGGGTCGTAGGCACGGACCCCGTCTTCATGGAAAAGACGGTAGAGAAGACGATTCGGCTCCAGCGCGGGGTCGAGAAGTTCGTGGTCTTCTACCGTATCGAGCAGGATAGAGGCGCGATTCCACGCTTCTTCTTCATCCGTGTAGGGGCTTTCATCATCACCTTCGCGAAAGCCGGTCAGTCCGCCATCGCGCGCGATGTGCTGGATCATGATCGCGCCTGCGCGCCAGTTCTTTTCCGGTCCTTCCGCCTCGCGATGATAGAATGGACCGGCGGCAAGCCGAATGCGGGTCGCAACCTGCTCGGAATTCGCGAAATACTCGTGCGCGCTATGACTTAGCCCGTCCGGGTGAAGTGCGACGATGCCCTGGTAACGGTCCATGTGCGGCCCCTGATCGATGGTAAGGGCGAGATGTCCCTCGCCCATCAGATCCGCAGGCGCCGTTCGTCCCTCGCCGATCGCCTCGGCGACGCGCTCGGGGTTCATCATCGCATAACCGCGAATCCTTCCGGGCGCCTCGTAGTCCGCAACGAGCATGTTCACCGGCCCGCTGCTCTGCGTCTGCAGAATAAAACGGCCGTCGAACTTCAGGGCCGAGCCGATCATGGCGGTAAGCGCCAGCGCCTCGCCCAGCAGGCGCGAGACGGGTTCGGGATAGTCGTGAGAGGTCAGCACACGGTCGACGAGAGGACCGAGACGGACGATCCGCCCGCGGATGCCCAGATCCTCTATCTGAAAGGGCTGGACGAGGTCATCGATACTGGCGCCGTTTGAGATGCTCACAAAGACTCCCGATCCCGCTTACTGGAAGCACCAGGCCAGCACGCCTTTCTGCGCGTGCAGCCGGTTCTCCGCCTCGTCGAAGACGACCGAGGCGGGCCCGTCGATCACCTCGGCGGTCATTTCCTCGCCCCGATGCGCAGGTAGGCAATGCATGAAGATCGCATCCTTACCGGCGGCGGCCATCAGCTTCGCGTTCACCTGGTAGGGGGCAAGGAGGTTGTGACGGCGCGATGCCGTTTCCTCGCTGTCGCCCATCGAAACCCAAGTGTCCGCATTGACGCAATCGACGCCCCGCACGGCTTCAAAGGGGTCGGCGGTGAGGTGGATATTCGCCTTGCGCGACTTTGCCCAGGCGAGAGCATCCTCGCTCGGAGCAAGCTCGGGCGGGCAGGCCAGCCTTAGTTCGAATTCGAGTTGGGCAGCGGCATGGATCCACGAAGTCACCATATTGTTGCCGTCACCGACCCAGGCGATGCGCCGCCCGCGGATCGGCCCCTTATGTTCCTCGAAGGTCATGACATCGGCCATGAGCTGACAAGGATGCGAGCGGTCCGTCAGGCCATTGATCACCGGCACGCTCGCATACTCGGCCAGTTCGAGAAGATGCTTGTGATCCGTGGTGCGGATCATGATCGCATCGACATAGCGGGAAAGAACCCGCGCGGTATCCGCAATGGTTTCGCCCCGTCCGAGCTGGGTGTCGTTGCCGTTCAGAAGCAGCGTCTCGCCGCCGAGCTGCCGCATGGCGACGTCGAACGACACGCGTGTCCGTGTCGAGGGCTTTTCGAAGAGCATCGCGAGAAGCTTGCCCTTGAGGGGCTTGTCCGCATCGGGTTCAGCCTGACCGAGACCGGCACGCGCAGCCTTGCGCTTCTTCGAACTGTCGAGAATCGCCCGAATGTCGGCCGGCGTAACTTCGTCGAGATCGAGAAAATGACGTGTACTCATGATTTCGCTCCGGCCAGCGCGGCCTCGTCCGCAAGCCCCGCATCAAGCTTCGCACAGGCGCGGCCTAGCTTCTCCATCGCCTCGTCGAGATGCCCTTCTTCTATGTTGAGCGGCGGCAGGAGGCGCACCACATTGTCGCCCGCGCCGACTGTCAGCATCTTTTCCTCGCGCAAGGCAGCGACCAGGTCAGTGTTCGTTATCCGGCACTTGATGCCGAGCATCAGCCCCTCGCCGCGCACGGCTTCGATCACGCGCGGGTATTGATCGGCAAGCATGGCGAGCTTCTGTCGAAGTTTCAGGCCCAGCATGTTCACATGCGGCAGAAAATTTTCGTCGAGCGCCATTTCCATGACAGCGCTCGCAACCGCCATGGCAAGCGGGTTACCGCCAAAGGTCGAACCATGGGTACCTGCGACCATGCCGCGCGCCGCGGCCTCCGTGGCAAGGCAGGCCCCAACAGGGAAGCCGCCCCCAAGCGCCTTCGCAACGCCCATGATATCGGGCGCAATACCGGCAAGTTCATGCGCGAAGAGCTTGCCGGTACGGCCGACACCCGTCTGCACCTCGTCGAGCACGAGAAGAATGCCCTTCTCGTCGCAAAGGGCGCGGATCGCGCGCAGCATTTCGTTCGGAATGACGCGGATACCGCCCTCGCCCTGGATGGGCTCGATCAGGATGCCGGCTGTCGCGGGGCCGATCGCCGCCTCGAGCGCCTTCAAGTCCCCGAAGGGCACCTGCGGAAAGCCCAGCATGGCCGGACCGAAGCCTTCGAGATATTTCTTCTGGCCGCCGGCCGCGATGGTCGCGAGCGTCCGACCATGGAAAGCGCCTTCCATGGTGATGAGTTCGTAGCGTTCCGGCGCGCCGCCCGCCGCGTGATATTTCCGCGCCATCTTGATCGCGCATTCGAGCGCCTCGGCGCCTGAATTCGTGAAAAAGACGGTGTCGGCGAATGTCGCCTCGACAAGCATGCGGGCGAGTTTTTCCTGGCCGGGAATGCGATAGATGTTGGAGGTGTGCCAGACCTTCTGCGCCTGCTCGGTCAGGGCGGCGACGAGGCGCGGATGCGCATGACCGAAGGCGTTGACGGCAATGCCGGCGCCGAAGTCAAGATAGCGCTCTCCCTTCGCGGTGATGAGGTAGGGGCCTTCGCCCCGTTCGAATTCAAGGTCGGCCCGCGCATAGGTCGGCAAAACAGGCGTAATCACGGAAATAGGTCCTTCTCAAAATCCCTGAGCAAAGCTGTTCGCGGAATGACGGAGAGAGCGCCGCAGACGTCTGGTGCGGCAGGCGGGTTCCGGCGGCCCGGCGAGACAGCAGTTTCCTGCAAGGCCCGGACGCTTCCCGCGTCCCGGCCCTCTCGCTGTCAGCCTCGTCGTTTCCCGCTCAGGATCATGACGATCACACCTTTCATCCCCCGCTTCGGGGGGCTCCCCGCCGGTCCCCGGACCGGGCACCCAATAGAAAAAGCCGCCTGCAAGGGGCGGCAGTTCGAGAAGCAAAGGAGTATTAGGGCGAGGGGCCAAGTCTGTCAATCTCGCGCACAGGCACGGCTTGAGCCCCCCGCAGCCTCCATCACGCCTTCAGACGATAGCCCGTACGGAACAAGATGTGGCAGATCGTCCAGAGCACGGCATTGACGCCAAGCACGATGGCGATACCGGTCGCAATGGAACCATCCGCATGGCCCGTGATGCCATATCGGAAGCCGTCGATCAGGTAGAAGACAGGGTTCCACTTGGTCAGTTCATGGGCGAAATCGGGAAGCTGTGTCACCGAATAGAAGGTTCCCGACAGGAAAGTCAGGGGCAGGATCACGAAATTCGTCACCGCCTGCAGATGGTCGAACTTCTCGGACCAGATGCCACCCAGCACGCCGAGAAGCGCCAGCATAAGCGATGCGCCCACCGCGTAGAAAACGACCGCCCAGAGATGAGCAATTCCCATATGGACGAAGGGCAGCATGGCGACCGCCGTCACACAGCCGCAGACAACGCCGCGGGTGACGCCCGCCATGGCAATGCCGACATTGAGCTCGCCCGCGGAAAGCGGCGGCATCAGGACGTCCACGATATTGCCCTGGATCTTGGAGATCAGAATCGAGGAAGAGGTGTTTGCAAAGGCGTTCTGGATCATCGTCATCATCACGAGGCCCGGCGCCAGAAACTCGATAAAGGGCACGCCATGAACATCGGGGCGGAACTTGCCGATGGCGAGTGCGAAAATCGCCAAATAGAGGAGCGTCGTGACGACCGGGGCGGCGACGGTCTGCGTCATCACCTTCCAGAAGCGGCGGACCTCCTTCACATAGAGCGTCCAGACGCCCAGCCAGTTGATCGCGCCAAAGCGACGGGTACCTTCCTGCGGATAGGGCGTGAGGCTCATGGGCGGTCTCTTCTCGGTTTCTCTTGCAATCCGGCGGGACATCCCCGGGGCATGAGGCATACGCCAGAGAAGCGGGGGGAGCAATAAAGGGGCATGGCCGCAAGTTCCTCGCGGCCTCTCCCATGTGAGGCTGCAAGAAGCCCTGAACAAGGGCGGAAACCCGTGGAAAACCCGCCAGCCCCGGCTCTTTTCTGTGGATAAGGCCCGCCGCTCCGGCACCGCAGGTTGCGGTTTTTGCCCCTGATATTGTATATTCTTCGTTAATGCCCACGAAATCTAGTGGCTGCCTCGGGGGTGCCACATACGGTCAGAGCCGGGCCGAAGTTCGCGGGCGATGCCGGGATCAGGCGGAAATCCGGGCATCCAACCGGGCCGGATGAGGCCCCGAAGGGGAAGGTAGGATCATGTGGACCGATGAACGCGTGGAATTGCTGAAGAAGCTTTGGGCCGAAGGCCTGAGCGCCAGTCAGGTCGCCAAGCAGCTCGGCGGCGTGACGCGCAATGCCGTGATCGGCAAGGTGCACCGCCTCGGGCTTTCCGGACGGGCCATGCCGAGCCGCCCTGCCCGTACGCGGCCGCAGGCGCCCCGCACCTTGGTGCGCGGACGTCCCGATCCGCTGACGGCGGAGCCGCGCGAGGAGGAACGGCAGCACAGCCAGAGCGCCCAGAAGAGCGAAACGAACCCGATCGAGGAACGCGGTCTGGAGCCCGTGCAGCGGGCGACGGTGCTGACCTTGACCGAGCACACCTGCAAATGGCCCATCGGCGATCCGGGCCGGCCGGGCTTCCACTTCTGCGGCCGTGGCGCGGACCAGGGCTCGCCTTACTGCACCGAACATGCGCGCATGGCCTATCAGCCGGTGCAGGCGCGCCGGAACCGCGAGCGCGACAGGATGCGCAAGGATCGTCTCGTCAGCTAGGAAGCAGAGAACAAGGGCTTCCCGGGGGCGAACCGGGGGGTACACGAGGGGAAGGAACCGGCATCCACAGAAAGTGGGTGCCGGTTTTCCGTTTCGAGATTATGGAATCGGCGGAGAGCCTTCTGCTTCGGCGGATGCCCTCAGCTGTGGAACTGTTCGTCCAGCGAATAGCCTGCGGAGCGGACGGTGCGAATTGGGTCCTTTTCACCCTTCTCGTTCAGCGCCCTGCGAAGACGGCCGACATGCACGTCGACGGTTCGGGCCTCGACATAGACATCGGAGCCCCACACGGCGTCGAGAAGCTGCTCGCGGCTGAAGACGCGGCCGGGATGCTGAATCAGATGATCGAGCAGACGGTATTCCGTGGGCCCAAGATGGACCTCGCGGTCGCCGCGGCGCACGCGATGGGCGGCGCGGTCGATGATGATATCGCCGAAGGTGACGAGATCCTCGGTCAGGGCGGGACGAATACGCCGCATGACCGCCCGGATACGGGCGAGAAGCTCCGTCATCGAGAAAGGCTTCGTGACATAGTCGTCCGCGCCGGTATCGAGGCCGCGAATACGGTCCGTCTCCTCGCCTCGCGCCGTGATCATGATGATCGGCACGTTGCGAGTCTCCGGCCGGCCGCGCAAGCGACGGCACAGTTCGATGCCGGAAAGTCCCGGCAGCATCCAGTCGAGCAGTATGAGATCGGGCGTCGTTTCGCGAATCATCAACGCCGCCTCCTCCCCATCGGAAGCGGCCAGAACCTTGTAGCCTTCCTTGTCGAGGTTGTACTGAAGGAGCGTCAGCAGCGCTTCCTCATCCTCGACGATCATGACTGTCGGTTTCATTCTGCGTTCGAACTGACTGCGATCGGATTGCGCGGCCTCCGCATCTTCGGCCGCCATCCGAATCTTCTCAATGCTTTCCATTGAAGCCTGACCCTGTTCGCCGCGGCGGGCAAGCGTTATTCCCATGGCAAAAATGCCTCCTCTAACTGCCGGTCTTCACCGTCGTCGTGCTGGTGGTGTCGCTTTTCGGGCGTTCGTCGCTCACCCATTCGCCGGTGACGAGATAGCTGACCGTCTCCGCGATATTGGTCGCATGATCGCCGATACGCTCGATGTTCTTGGCAACGAAGAGCAGATGCGTGGATACACCGATGGTCCGCGGGTCCTCCATCATGTAGGTCAGGAGTTCGCGGAAGACGGAGTTGTACATGGCGTCGATTTCCTCATCGTCACGCCAGACCTCCATCGCCGCCTGAGCTTCGCGGTTGGAATAGGCATCGAGCACATGCTTGAGCTGGCGCTGGGCGAGACGGCCCATGCGCGAGATTCCCTGGATGAGACGGTTCGCCCCTTCGAAATCGTTCTGCAGCACGATGGCGCGCTTGGCGATGTTCTTCGCAAGGTCGCCGATGCGCTCAAGGTCGATCGAAATCTTGATCGCCGCAATCGCCTCGCGAAGGTCCGCCGCCATGGGCTGGCGCAGGGCGATCATGCGGATCGCATGAGCCTCGATCTCCGCTTCGAGCGTGTCGATGCGCTGATCCTCCAGAATCGTACGCTCGGCGAGCTGCGAGTCCCGCCGGACAACCGCCTCAATCGCCGCCGAAAGCTGAGCTTCGGTAAGCCCGCCCATCTGGGCGATGTTCGCGGACAGGGAGTCGAGCTCTTCCTGAAAGGATTTCACGGTGTGCTGGGTCACGCCCAATTCTCCTGTTGACCTCATGGAGCCTGTCCGCTCAACCGAAGCGGCCGGTAATGTAATCCTGCGTGCGCTGATCGGTCGGATTGGTGAACATCTTCTCCGTCTCGTCGACCTCGATGAGCTTGCCGAGATGGAAGAAGGCTGCTTTCTGCGAAACGCGGGCCGCCTGTTGCATGGAATGCGTCACGATGACGATCGTGTACTGCTCGCGCAGTTCGTCGATCAGCTCCTCGACCTTTGCCGTCGCGATCGGGTCGAGCGCCGAGCAGGGTTCGTCCATCAGGATGACATCGGGATTGACCGCAATCGCCCGGGCAATGCAGAGACGCTGCTGCTGGCCGCCCGAGAGACCCGTTCCAGGTTCGTGCAAACGATCCTTCACCTCGTTCCACAAACCAGCACGTGAAAGGCTCGTCTCGACGATCTGATCCATGGCCGAACCATTCTTGGCAACCCCATGAATGCGGGGGCCATAGGCGATATTGTCGTAAATCGACTTCGGGAAAGGATTGGGCTTCTGGAACACCATACCCACACGCGCCCGAAGCAGAACGGGGTCGATCTTCGGATCGTAGATGTTTGCTCCATCAATCTCGATCGTACCCGTGACGCTGCAGATATCGATCGTATCGTTCATCCGGTTGATGCAGCGCAGGAAGGTCGACTTGCCGCAGCCCGAAGGCCCGATGAACGCCATGACCTGACGTGCCGGAATATCGATGGAGACGTCGAAAAGCGCTTGCTTCTCTCCGTAGAAAACCGAGACGTTCGTGGCCGCAATCTTGGTCTCGTTCCCGGCGCGCGCAGAGGTAGCCGCCTTCGCCAGAGTGCCCGCATCTTCCGCTGTCTTGTTCATGATCATTCCTGACGCTTCAGTGGTATCCAGCGTTGTCATGTCACCACCTTCTTTCAAACCGTTTACGCATGTAAATCGCTATAGCGTTCATGCAGACAAGAAACCCGAGCAGAACAATGATGGCGGCAGATGTGCGCGAGGTGAAACCGCGCTCAGGGCTGTCCGCCCAGATGTAAATCTGCGTCGGCAGTGCGGTCGAGGGATTGAACATGCTGTCGGGCGCGGCAGTGATGAAGGCGTTCATACCAATCAGGAGCAGCGGCGCCGTTTCGCCGAGCGCCTGGGCAAGCCCGATGATGGTGCCCGTCAGGATGCCGGGCATGGCGAGCGGCAGAACGTGATGTCCTACCGTCTGCATCTTCGACGCGCCAACCCCGATTGCCGCTTCGCGTATCGACGGCGGTACCGCTTTCAACGCCGCGCGTGTCGCGATGATGATCGTCGGCAGCGTCATCAGTGAAAGAACCAAGCCGCCGACAATCGGCGCCGACCGGGGCATGCCAAAGAAATTGAGAAAGACGGCAAGTCCCAGAAGGCCGAACACGATGGAGGGAACGGCGGCGAGATTGTTGATATTGACCTCGATGAGATCGGTCAGCCGGTTCTTCGGCGCAAACTCCTCGAGATAGACCGCGGCGGAAATGCCGACGGGAAAGCTCACAAGAAAGCAGATCAGCAGCGCGTAGAAGGAACCCACCAGCGCGCCCCACAATCCGGCAAGTTCGGGGAAGCGGCTGTCGGCGTTGAAAATCATGCCCCAGTTGAGCGGCGCGGAGATGCGGCCCTGCTCAACCAATCGATCATACCAGCCGATCTGCTCGTCGCTGACGCGACGCTGGTCTCTCGGCAGGTCACGGTCGATGACGCCTTTATGAAGCTGGTCTCCGATATCCGAAAGCGGAAAGGTGATCGCGAAGGCCTGGCCGATCAGGGAGGGGTCGGAAACCACCTTGTCCCTGAGAGCGTACTGACCGCCATTGCTGAAAAGTTGCCGCAACTCCCTCTTTTCTCGCGGGGTATCAACCTCGGGAAAGATGCGCGCAATCGACTCGTTCAGTATCTTCTGGTAGCTGCCGCCGCGCGGGTCCGACGGGTCGACCGCACCCTCCGGCACCACCACATCGAGCGTGACCATGGTCTGCGTCACGGCAGGCGCCGCCGTGATCAAAATTGTTCCGACAAGCGTCGCCAGCATACCCAGCGCGAAGACAATGGCAGCGATGCCATAAGCACGCAGACGCTTGTCGGCGGCGTGCCTGCGGCTGAGCTTCGCATCCTTTTCGTACCAGGCGCGGCGCTTCGGTTCTCCCGGTCTTGCAGTTGTATCACTCATAGCGTTCCCGATAGCGCTTGACGACCTGGAGCGCGGCGATATTGAGCACCAGCGTCGAGATGAAAAGAACAAGGCCGAGGCCGAAAGCGGCTAGAGTCTTGGGGCTGTCGAATTCTGTATCGCCTATCAGCAAGGTTACGATCTGCACGGTAACCGTGGTGACACCTTCCAAGGGATTTGCCGTCAGCGTCGCCGTCAAACCCGCCGCCATGACAACGATCATGGTTTCGCCGATGGCCCGGCTTACAGCCAGAAGAACACCGCCGACGATGCCCGGCAGCGCAGCAGGCAGCAGAACCTGGCGGATCGTTTCCGCCTTCGTTGCGCCCAGCGCATAGGCGCCATCTCTCATGGACTGAGGAACGGCGGTAATCGCGTCGTCGGAGAAGGATGAAATGAAGGGGATGATCATGATCCCCATGACACCGCCTGCGGCCAGTGCGCTGTTCGACGCGACATCGAGGCCGAGCGACATCCCGAACTCACGGATGAAGGGTGCGACCGTCAGAACGGCGAAGAAACCATAAACGATGGTCGGAATGCCCGCGAGAATTTCGAGCAACGGCTTGACGACGGAACGGACCTTCTTGTCTGCATATTCCACGAGATAGATCGCCGAAAAGAGACCGACGGGTATCGCAACAAACATGGCGATCGCGCTGATGAAGATCGTGCCCCAGAACACCGGGACCGCGCCGAATGCGCCTGTGGAGGCCACCTGATCCGCGCGGATAGGAGTTTGCGGACTCCAGTTCATACCGAAGAGAAATTCCGTGACGGGTACGCGCGCAAAGAACACGAGACTCTCGATGACGAGAGAAAGGATAATCCCGATCGTCGTCAGAATGGCGAGGATGGAGCAGACGATAAGCAGCCAACGCAGGATACCGTCAACCTTGTTTCGCGCACGAAAGTCCGGAGAGAGCCGGCTACGCGCGAATGCCAAACCGCCTACGGCCGCTGCCAACGTACAGGCGATCAGCGCCAGCGAGGCAGTATCCTTCAGCGACTGATAGCGCGCAGCGGCATCGAGAACGGCCTGCGTCGGCGTACCGAAAACCCTGCCGGCGGCGACATTCTTGATCTCACCAAGGACCAGCGAAATTCGTGCAGGCGTTGCCCCTTCCGTCATATGCGACGGAAGCCCCGCAAGCAGAAGTTGATCGACAACCGTGCTTTGCGCTGCCAGCCAAACGAGAACCAGGAGGAATGCAGGCAGACCGCACCAGAGTGCGATGTAGTAGCCGTGATAGGCCGGAATGGAGTGAAGGTTTTTTCCTGCCGTCTTGAGACCCGATGCATTGGCACGGCCCAGCAGATACCCAACCATGGCAAGCGCCAGGATGATTGCAAAGAGCAGGGACAAGGACATTACACACCTTCAGGGAGAGCCATACGGCTTCGGAGAAGAAACCACCCGGCGCCTTTAGCGCCGGGTGGTCCAGTTCATTACTTCGGTGCGGCCATATCCGTGCCGTCCACCGCTGCCTTGCGAACAGCTTCGCGCTTCTCCGCCGAGAGCGGGATCAGACCACGCTCGGAGAGATAACCGCCATCGCCCATCGATTCCTCGCTGACATATTCAGCAACGAACTCGTTGAGCCCCGGGATCACGCCGCGATGCGCGTTCTTCACATAGAAGAAGAGCGGGCGGGAGACCTTGTAGGAGCTGTCGGCAATGGTTTCTTCGCTCGGCGCGACGCCCTCGATCTTGACGGCCTGCAGCTTGTCCTGGTTCTCGTAGAGGAACGAGTAACCGAAGATGCCATAGGCGTTCGGATCGGATTCAAGACGCTGAACGATCAGGTTGTCGTTTTCACCAGCCTCAACGAACGGTCCATCCGTACGCATACGCTGGCAGATTTCCTTCTTGGCGTCCTTCTCGAGAGCCTCGATGGCAGCGAACTCCTCGCAGCCTTCTTCCATCACGAGTTCGACCCAGGCGTCGCGGGTGCCGGAGGTGGGCGGCGGGCCGAAAACGGTGATCTCGGAATCCGGGAGCGAGCTGTCGATCTCCGACCACTTCTTGTAGGGGTTATCGACGATCTTGCCATCGACTTCGACCTTGGCGGCGAGCGCCTGGAAGAGCTGAGCCTTCGTCAGATCGAGCGCCTCGCCGTTTCGGGAAACGGCCATGGACAGGCCGTCGAAGCCAATCAGAACCTCGGTGACGCTCTTCACACCATTGGCCTGGCATGCCTCATATTCAGAGGCCTTCATGGCGCGCGAGGCGCCCGTGATGTCGGGATGCTCGGCGCCGATGCCGCCGCAGAAGATCTTCATGCCGCCGCCGGTGCCGGTCGATTCGACGACAGGGGCCGGGCTGCCGGTCTCATTGGCAAACTGCTCCGAGACGGCCTGCGTGTACGGGAACACAGTCGAGGAACCGACAATCGAAATCTGGTCGCGGGCGTGAGCGACGCCGGCCACCGAAAAAGCAGCGACAGCAACCGTCGCGGCCATCGTCAGGGATTTGAGTTTCACGTTCATTCTCCAGTCATGTGAGTGCCGGGCACCGGGCAACCACATTTGAGCCCCCCTGTGCGCCCGAGCCTTGAGTGAATTCGGTAGGTGAATTCCAGTGGCTGTTAACCTTCAGGCGCGCGCACGCTAGCGGGGCGTCGCAAAAGGTTTACGACGGTTCGATGACAGTTTTGCGAATGTCAGAAAAACGGAAATTTTACTTTTGAGGAGCGAGCGGCAGCAGCACCGAAAAAGAAGAGCCCTGGCCGAGTTCGCTCTCGATCGCGAGCGTACCCTGATGGCGGTTCACGATGTGCTTCACGATGGCGAGGCCGAGACCCGTACCGCCGCGGGCGCGGCTGGCGGCGGCGTCCACGCGATAGAACCGCTCCGTGAGCCTGGGGATGTGTTCCCTGGCGATGCCGGGGCCATGATCGCGCACGGTGAGCCGGACGACCGGCTTACCGCCCTTCTCATCCGGCGAGAGCGAAATCTCGATACGCTTGCCCGAGCGGCCATAGCGGAGCGCATTGTCGGCGAGGTTCTGAACGACCTGGGCGAGTTCGTCGCGGTCTCCCAGCACCTTCGGCAGCGAGGCAGGCGCGGTGACGCCTATCTCGACATCATATTGCTCCGCGATCGGCGCGAGGCCGTCGGTCACGTCATTGACGACGCCGAAGAGATCGACGGCATCGGACGGGCGCACATGCTCGCGCAGCTCGATCCGCGACAGCGAGAGCAGATCGTCGATCAGACGGCGCATGCGCGTGGCCTGATCCGCCATGATTGAGAGGAACTTGTCGCGCGCCTCCGGATCGTCCTTGGCGTGACCGCGCAGCGTATCGATGAAGCCGGAAAGCGAGGCGAGCGGCGTTTTCAGTTCATGGCTTGCGAAGGCAACGAAGTCGGCGCGCATCGCTTCGACCCGGCGCGCCTCCGTGACGTCACGCAGCAGGACGAGAACATATTTGGCGGACGGTGCGCCCCCTTCGACGGGAGCGACGAATGCGCTGTAGTTCCGCTGCACGGGAACGGGCACGGCATATTCGACGACGCGCGCCGAACCCTGTGCGATGACGCCGTTGACGGCTTCGATCAGCGGCGCGTTGCGCAGGACCGTGGCGACATGCCGACCGGGGGCGCTCTTCCCGACCAGCACCTCCGCCGCGCCATTCGCATAGACCACGCGGCCGGAGAGATCGACAACCATCAAGGGGTCGGGCATCCGGTCGAGCAGCGCGACGGCGGCACCGCCACCAAGCGCAGAACTCTCGTCGCGACGCGCGAGACCGATACGGATCGGCGTCGTCTCGCCGACAACCATGAGACGCGTCGCCGAGATGCCAGCCAGCAAGAGAAAGCAGAGAAAGGCGACAATCGTGTGAAGCAGTCCGGTATAGGCCAGGAAGAGAAAAACCACGGCGGACGACACGACGAAGGTGCGGGTGCCCGTCCAGCGGGCAGCGAAATCCTTCAACAGCGCCTTCAGACGCGCACGCCTCGTTTCGCTTTCATCCGCCGCCGTCATTCTCTTCTACCGTTAGATACCGCCGCCAGGCCCGAAGCCCCAACTCCTGCCATCGTGGTAGCATTTGAGCACGGATTTCGCGATGACAATCATACAACAGCCGCCCTTTCGGAGACCTTCCGCCAAACGACAAAACTAAGCGTTACGCGACGTGACAATCGCGTGAATATGCCTAGGCTAGCGCCAACTCGAACAGGCAAGGAGACGGGGCAGCAATGACGGAGATCAGCGGCAAACTGGCTGTGGTGACGGGTGCGGCAAGCGGCATCGGCAGGGGCACGGCACTTGAACTGGCGAAGCGCGGCGCGCGGCTTGCCATATCGGATCTCGACCGGGCGGGGCTCGCCGAAACGGCGAAGCGCATCGAGGCGATGGGCGGCACGGTGACGACCTATCTCGTGGACGTGGCGGACCGCGACGCCGTCTATGCCTTCGCGCAGGAGATCGAAACGCTCGGCGGCGCCGATATCGTGATCAACAATGCGGGCGTGGCGCAGATCGCGCGCGTGGACGAGCTCACCTATGAAGATTTCGAATGGGTGATGAATATCGACTTCTGGGGCATGGTCTATGGCACGAAGGCCTTCCTGCCGCAGATCCAGAAGAAGGGCGAAGGACATATCGTCAATGTGTCGAGCATCTTCGGCATCATTTCCGTGCCGAGCCAGGCGGCCTACAACTCCGCGAAATTCGCCATACGCGGCTTCACCGAAGCGCTGCGCCACGAAATGAAGGGTACACGGATCAAGGTGTCCTGCGTTCATCCGGGCGGCATCAAGACGAACATCGTGCGCAATGCGCGCTTCCTGCAAAGCACGCAGGCGACGGCGCGCGAGGAAGCGGCATCCGGTTTCGACAAGCTTGCCAGAACGACGCCGGAGAAGGCGGGGCAGGTAATCGTGAACGGAATCGCGAAGAACAAGCCCCGCATCCTGATCGGGACCGACGCGAAGATCATCGACCTGCTGCAGCGGCTGCTGCCGGGCTCCTACGGAAAAATCATGTTCCGGCGCGAGATCGACGCCTTCTCCAACACAAGCGAGACGGGCGAGGCGAAGGCCTGATTTCATATCGTCCGCCTACGGATCGAAGCGGGATCGAGCGGGGATAAAGGGCGCGAAAACGGGCCGACCGTCACACGAACGTCACGAAACCGTCAAAAAGGGCCCGGATATCCCCGCTGCGGCGGATCGGCCACGGAGCGCGGCGCGGGAGGCCACAGCGTGATCTTTTCGTGACAGCGGGGAGAAGTGCTTGTAATCCCCGGCTTCGCCCTCATATGGTCTTCCAAGACGCGAGGGTTCGCAGACCGAGCCCCCGAGGGCGAAAGGAACCGGATGTACGTTCCTTTCCCCGATCCGCGTCGCCCTCTTGGAGACGGGCCTTCCCCTGCCCCCTCAAACGCCCTCCCGCCAGCGGAGGGCGTTTTCGTTTGTGTACGGATTGATTTCGCCGCCTTGCCCCTCCCCAAAATTCGCAAGCGAATTTCTCCTGCCCTTCGCGAGGCTCAGGGCGCTCGCTGCCCCCCCCAAACGGCCTCCGGCCGTTTGACCCTCCCCGAGGGGAGGGCGGGCAGAGAGGCCAAACTGCCCACGGTTTGGCGGGTGGGGCGGATCGGGATAATCTCGGGCGCAAGCGACCGGAAAGAAGAAGGACACTCTATATAATGACAGACAGCGCCAGCTCGCAGATCGGCCCCGCCTCGCATATCTATTTCTCGCAGCGGCTGCGGCTCCACTATGTGGACTGGGGGAACGAGGGCAAGCCGCCGATGCTGATGATCCATGGCGGGCGCGACCATTGCCGGAACTGGGACTGGACGGCGGAGGCGCTGCGCGACCGCTATCACATCATCGCGCCGGACCTGCGCGGCCATGGCGACAGCCAGTGGATGGTGGGCAGCTCCTACGAGATCAACGACTATGTCTACGACATCGCGCAGCTCATCCATCAGAAGGGGCTCGCGCCGCTGACCATCGTGGCTCATTCGATGGGCGGCGCCATCGCGCTGCGCTATACCGGGCTCTATCCCGAGAATGTGAAAAAGCTGGTGGTGATCGAAGGGCTCGGCCCCTCGCCCAAGATGATCGCGGAGCGCAAGCAGGTGAGCGACGACCAGCGCATCCGTAACTGGATCGACGAGATCCGCCGCCTCTCCTCGCGCCAGCCGCGCCGCTACGAAAGCATCGAGGACGCCTACAAGCGCATGCAGGAGGAGAACCCGCACCTCTCGCCCGAACGCGCGCGGCACCTGACCGTGCATGGCGTGAGCCAGAACGAGGACGGCACCTATAGCTGGAAGTTCGACAATTACGTGCGCGCTTTCCCGCCGGGCGGCTTCGACGAGAAGGTGACGGCGGAACTCTGGGCCCGCATCACCTGCCCGACGCTGCTCATCCGCGGCACGGAAAGCTGGGCGAGCGACCCCGTGAAGGACGGACGCGCCAAGCATTTCAGGAATGCGAAGGTCGTGAACGTCGAAGGCGCGGGGCACTGGGTGCAGCATGACAAGCTGGACGAGTTCCTCGGCCTGCTCGACGAGTTCCTGGGGGAGTAGGACAAGGGGTGTCACGCGAAGGCGCGAAGCGGGTATCTCTCTCCACGTCATTGCGAGGAGGCCCGCAGGGCCGACGAAGCAATCCATTGGGCGGTACAGCGCGTGGAGGCGCTTTATGGATTGCCACGCCGCTTCGCGGCTCGCAATGACGGGCTGTGGTGAGGCAGGAAAGAACATCCAGCGCTGCGGCAAGAGGCTCTGCGAGTGGGTCCCGGCTTTCGCCGGGATGACACTTTTATTTTCGGCGGACGCCGGGATGACGTCTGTTTTTTTGGCAAAGCTCTGATTTTCAGAAAGAGGTCGAAATGAGCGAGGTCACGCATCGCGGCTCGTGCAATTGCGGGCAAGTGCGCTTCGAGATCGAGGGCAAGCTCGGGAAGTTCGGCTTCTGCCATTGCACGACCTGCCGGAAGGCGAGCGGCACGGCCTTCACGGCGAATGCCTCGGTGAAGCGGGCCCGCGTGCGCTTCCTCACCGGCGAGGAGGCGATCTCGCGCTACGAGTCGAGCCCCGGCGTCTTCCGCTGCTTCTGCTCCAACTGCGGCTCGCCCATCTACAAGGAGAAGGCGGAGATGCCCGACACGATCCGCATCCGCCTCGGCATTCTCGATACGCCGGTCGGCGCGAAGCCGCTCGCCCATGCCTTCTGGGGCGAGAAGGCCGACTGGTACGACCTCAAGGGCGACATGCCGGCCTATGAGGACTGGGCGCCGGTGCTGAAGGACGAGGTGGAGGAATAACTCCTTACTTCCCACCCTCCCCTTGAGGGAGGGTCGAAATTTGCGAGCTTCCGCGAAGCAAATTTCGGGGAGGGGTTCTTGCAAGGCTGCTTTCACCCCCACTTGCAAAATCAGGCACTTGCGCTTCGCATCCGCTCGCGCAAATACCGATTTTGCTTTCTCCCCCCTCAAGGGGGAGAAGGGGAGTTGAGCTCAGCCCTTCGCCGCCGCCTTGAGCGCGGCGAGGGTTTCCGCCGAGACGGGCGCGGAGAGCGCGCCATGAACGGAATCGAAAAGACCTTCGACGAAGAAGCGGCGGGCGGGCTCGTTCGCCATCGCGTCGGGACGGCGCGTCCAGAGCGCGAGCGAGGTCAGCACCATCTCGATCATGAGACGCTGGCGCTGGATCGCGACTTCGGGCGGCAGGTCGGCCAGCGCAGTGACGATCAGCGAATTGGCGCGGGCGATGCCTTCGAAGCCGCTTTTCAGCGCAATGGTCGGCAGGTCGAAATCGGGATCGTTCAGCACCTGCGCGGCGAAGCGGACAAAGCGGACACCCTCCTCCGTGTCGAGAAGTTCGGTAAGGGGCTCGAAGGTCGCACGGATGACGGCCCGAAGGTCGTCCGTCGCGCGCTCGGCAGTGAGCGCGTCGATGCGGGCGGCGCGGACACGGTCGATGGCGGCGACGCGCATGTTCAGGATCGCATCGACCAGGCGCTGCTTGGAGCCGAAATGATAATGGAGCGCGGATTCGTTGCGCTGGCCGGCGGCGGCGTTGATCTCCTTCAGGGTCACGGCATGAAGGCCGCGCTCGCCGAAAAGACGCTCGGCCGCCTGCATCAGGCGGAGGCGCGTGTCGCCGCGCTTGCCGGTCGAGACCGGTTCTTCAAGGTCACTCATACCGCCAGCGTAATGAACCGCATTATGGAGGGCAAGGGGGAGCATACCTTGCTCACATCTTCTTGTAGCGGGCCGCATTGAGAGACTACACGTTGGCAGATCGATCAAAACAACTTTGACTGCGCCAAAGCTTCCCCTGCGCTCATGTCCACCGTATCCGAGTTCTTTCTGACAGGATAAGCACCAGCAAAACTACTGAGTTCATTCTGACCGGGCACCCTAACTCGAACAAACGGTCGCCCTTGGTATTCGGCATGATCTATCGTGGTCGTAATCTGAGTCCTAAGCGGATCAGAAATCGGGCATTTCGAAATTTCAGAAATGAGCGTCTTCATATACTGCTCAATATTGGCTCCCAATATCTCCAGATCCTGATCAAGGCCGACAAAAAAAGCATCCCCAATCTTTATCGGGATAATTCCGAACATTTCCTGCACCCTGTCAGCAGCACTTTTTTTGTCTGCCACCCCTAAATATATAAAGCCATCCTCGTGGGGGTTGGTGTTAGCGATCGCACATGCAGTACGTCCTATCTTGGTAAAGATATCAGGATCTCTTTCCGGCTTTTCCGAAAGAGTGCATAGTCCAAGTTTAAACTCGTAACGACTAGCCTCATACCGCGCACGCCTAAGCGAATTCTCCAGATCAACGATCAGGGCCTGCGCCGAACCAAAAACAGCAACATCTTTTTTGACAAAGTATTTCTGTACTAGTCCAGTTATCACAGCAATGTTTCGCTCACGATCTTCCGTCGTCGCGTAGTGAGCCGACCTAATCATATTCCCTTGAACATTCGTGAGAGCTTTCCGGATGCCTTCATAATCATCCGGAAACATACCGTTCTTAAACATTAATTCGTGAAAGGACATAAAAGTGGCAAAGAAAGTGGTCCTAGCCGGATTGCGGGGCTGACCATTCACGCAGTTCCGGAACGACAAAAACTCCCCGGCTTCAAATACAGAGCGAATAGCACCAATCGTTGCCAAAACTTCACTTTTAAGTCGTGCACTTCCATAAGCTGCCAACGCAGTATGAATTTCTGCAAATTTTCCCTTTGTAGCATCAAAGTATTCGTCGAACACCTCTCGGCTAGCGTTCAAAGGAGCGCCGTTCAATAGCGAAATGCCGAGGTCCGAAATAATTTGCTCGTCTTCGCTCCGAGCGAGATTGTTCGCAGTAATTATCCCGTGCTTACACCAGAACACGTCAGATGCATTTATCCCGTAAGGCTGCTTTTCCTTTGGCGTACTGAAACTCACCTCTGGCATTTCGTTGAGAAGCAACACATCTGGAGATGAGTCACCTCTCAACTCAAATGCGAGCTTCCTCACGAATTCTGAGAAATCCGAAACGAGTCCCGCCTGTCGCTGCTCCTGTGGACTCAGTTGGCGTCCACCGCTGTTTATCCTCCCAAATACTTCGTTGACACGTTCCTCATCGCCCTCGGTATCAATAGTCACCGCCAACTGATACTCAAGAAATCGAGCACATTCTTCGGGCGTAAGCCTAGCGACTTCCTTTGGATACTCTTCAAAAACACCAGAGTCGCGTGCCAGCTTTGCTCTAACGAATTGCTCAAGATCGAAGCACCTCTTCGCTTCATCTACGAACTGATGCTCAATGAACGAGAAGATCGCGTTGAAACGCTGCATCCCGTCGATAATCTCATATGCATCAGGCTCATCCTTACTCTTGGCAAGCATGAACAATGGAATTGGCAATTCCTTCTCGATGGAATCCACCAAATGTCGCTTTTCATTTTCTGACCAGACGAGCTTTCTCTGATACCTGCGATTGACCGTCAGCTTTTTGTCGGAGTAGAGGCGATAGGCCTCCTGAACACTCATGCCGCGCGGTGTTAAAGACATTTCGCCCCCCTTTAAATCACCAGCGTCATGATGCTCGCTCCCCGTTGGAACTACAAGTTGATAGGTTTCCGGCAAGTTGTTCTTTGAAGAATATTTTCTTCTCAGACTTTCAAATCACCCCAGCCGCACCCTCCTGAGCCTCAGTGCATTTCCGATGACGGAGACGGAGGAGAGGGACATGGCGGCGGCGGCGAAGACGGGGCTCAAGAGCAGGCCGAAGACGGGATAGAGGATGCCCGCCGCGATGGGCACGCCCGCCGCGTTGTAGACGAAGGCGAAGAAGAGGTTCTGCCTGATGTTGCGCATGGCGGCGCGGGAAAGCTCGCGCGCGCGCAGGATGCCCATCAGGTCGCCCTTTACCAGCGTGACGCCGGCGGATTCCATCGCGACATCCGTGCCGGAGCCCATGGCGATGCCGACATCCGCGGCGGCGAGCGCGGGCGCATCGTTCACCCCATCGCCCGCCATGGCGACGATACGGCCCTCACTCTGCAGGCGCTTCACGACTTCCGACTTCTGCTCCGGCAGGACCTCGGCCTCGACTTCATCTATCCCGAGCTCCTTCGCCACGGCTTCCGCCGTGCGGCGGCCATCGCCCGTGAGCATGACGATGCGAAGGCCCTCCGCGCGGAGGCGGGAGAGGGCTTCGGCGCTCGTCTCCTTCACGGGGTCGGCGACCGCGACGAGGCCTGCGAGCCTGCCGTCCACCGCGACGAAGACCACGGTGGCGCCCTGCCCGCGCAACTCGTCCGCGCGGGCTTCGAGCGGCGAGACATCGACGCCGAGCCCTTCAAAGAGGGCGCGGTTGCCGAGCGCGACGCTTTTGCCGCCGACGCGGCCGGTGACGCCCTTGCCGGAGGGGGCATCGAAATCCTCCGCCTGCTGAAGGCTTAACCCTTCCGCCTTCGCGCCCGCGACGATGGCCGACGCCAGCGGATGCTCGCTGCCATTTTCGAGGCTGGCGGCGAGGGAGAGAAGCTCCTCGCGGGAGAAGCCTTCCGCCGCCTCAACCTCGCGGAGCTTCGGCTTTCCTTCCGTGATGGTGCCCGTCTTGTCGATCACCAGCGTGTCGACCTTTTCGAAGCGCTCCAGCGCCTCGGCGCTGCGGATGAGGACGCCGAGGCCCGCACCCCGGCCCGTGGCCACCATGATGGACATGGGTGTGGCGAGGCCGAGCGCGCAGGGGCAGGCGACGATGAGGACGGAGACGGCGGCGATGAGCGCATAGGAGAAGGCGGGATCGGGCCCAACAAGCGACCAGACCACGAAGGCGGCCACGGCGACGGCGAGGACGGCGGGGATGAACCATGACGCGACCTTGTCGGCAAGGCCCTGAATGGGCGCGCGGGAGCGGCCGGCCTCCGCGACAAGGGCGACGATGCGGGCGAGAACCGTTTCCTCGCCGATGCCTTCGGCGCGCATGACGAAAGAGCCCTGGCCGTTCAACGTGCCGCCGATGACGCGGGCGCCCGGCCCTTTCTCGACGGGCACGCTTTCGCCCGTGACCATCGACTCGTCGACCGCGCTGCGGCCCTCGACGATTTCGCCATCGACGGGGATGCGCTCGCCGGGGCGGACGCGGAGACGATCGCCCTTCTCCACTTCCTCCAGCGGCACTTCTTCGTCTCCGCTGCTTGTCACACGGCGGGCCGTGCGCGGCGCAAGGTCGAGCAGCGCGCGCAAGGCATCGCCCGTGCGCTCGCGGGCGCGAAGCTCCAACACCTGGCCGAGCGCGACAAGGACGATGATGACGGCGGCGGCCTCGAAATAGACCGGGACGGCGCCATGCACATCGCGGAAGGCGGCGGGGAAAAGGCCGGGGGCGAGGACCGCGACGAGCGAATAGGCGTAAGCCGCGCCCGTACCTATGGCGATGAGCGTGAACATGTTGAGGTTCATGCTGCGGAGGGAAGCCACCCCGCGCGCGAAGAAGGGCGCGCCCGACCAGAGGACGACGGGCGTCGCAAGGGCGAGCTGGAGGAAGCCCGCGGCGCGGGCCGAAAGCGGCAGATGGAACCCGAGAAGGTGTCCGCCCATTTCAATCAGGAAGAGCGGCAGGGCGAAGACGAGGCCGCCCCAGAAGCGGCGCGTCATGTCCTTCAGCTCTTCATTCTCGGGCTTTTCGCGCGAGACGGTCATGGGCTCCAGCGCCATGCCGCAGATGGGGCAGGAGCCAGGACCGTCCTCGACGATCTCCGGATGCATGGGGCAGGTGTATTTCGAGCCGGGGGCGGCGGGCGCGGCGGGCTTGCCGTGAGAATGGGCGTGAGAGTGGCAGCAGGAACTTTCGGGCGGAGGGGCGAGATATTTTTCAGGATCGGCGGCGAATTTCCGCTGGCAGCCGGCGGAGCAGAAATGGAAGGTCTCGCCCTCATGCGTGTGGGTGTGGGGCGTCTTGCCCGGCACGACATCCATGCCGCAGACGGGGTCCTTTACCTTTTGGGGCGTGCTGGCGGGGGTTCCGTGCATGGCCTTCTCCTTTACTCGCTACGGGGCGAATATGGGGTTTCCAGCAACTGGAAGGTCAAGGGCATGGCGCGCTTGACGCCCCGATGCGAGGCTGGCACTTCGGAAAGTCCCTGAAAGCAAGTAGACCGCGTGGATAGTCCCATCGAAAAGTGTTCGAACCGCAAGCGGCGCGCCCTGCCCTTCCTGCTCGCGCTGGCGGCGCTGATGGCAGCGCCTCTCTGCGCGCATGCGCAAGGCGAGGAGACGCAGGAGGAAAGCGTGGAGGCAGAGAACGCGGAGGGCTTTTCCTGGGAGCAGCCGGAAGAAGGCATCGCGTTCTCGACGCGGATCGCGGGGCGGCGCATTCCCGACTATCTGCGCGAGCTGATGCAGAATGCGCGCTCGCTGAAGCCGGACGCGCAAGACGGCGTGCCGCCGCCCGCGACGCTGGCGCAGCTTCGCCGACGCGCGGAAGAAGACGCGGATGCGATGAAGGAGGTGCTGCGCTCGGAGGCCTATTACAGCGGGAGCGTGAGTTCCTCCGTGCGGCAGGCGGAAGGCGGGACCTTCGAGGTGGTCTATCTCGCGGTGCTGGGCCCGCGCACCATGATCCGCAACTTCGTCATGAAATATAGCGGGCATCCGGACGGCGGGCCGGGGCTCGTCGAGAGCGCGACGGAGCTCGGGCTTCAGCCGGAGCGCGCGGCGACGGCGGCGCGCGTCATCGACTTCACGCAGAAGACGATCACGCATCTTCACAATAATGGCTATCCGGATGCGAAGCTCGACCGGCGGCGCGTGATCGTGGACCTGTCGGCGAGCCTTGCCGATGTGACGCTCCATATCACCGCGGGGGAGCGCTATGTCTTCGGGCCGGCGCTCATCTCCAACGAGGACGGGCGGACGGAGACGGATTATGTGCGCGAACTCATGACCTTCAGGCAAGGCGAGGTCTATTCGCGCGCGGAAGTGGACGCGACGCAGGATGCGCTGCGGGGCACGGGGCTCTTTTCCGGCATCGCGATTTCCTCCGCCGATCCGGAAGCAGGCGCGCTGCCGCAACGGATCGAGCTGACGGAGCGCGAGCCGCGCACGGTGCGCCTCGGCGTCAAATGGTCGTCGGCGGATGGCGCGGGCGTTTCCGGGAGCTGGGAGCACCGCAACATCTTCGGACGGGCGGAGAAGCTGACGCTCGGGCTTTCGATTGCCGAGGTCGAGCAATCGGCGACGGCGGATTTCCGCAAGCCCCGCTTCCTCCGGCCCGACCAGAGCCTGCTGGCGAGTTTCGAGATCGCGCATGAGGACAGCGACGCCTACAAGGAAGACCGCGTGAAGGCGGGCGTCTCGCTCGAACGCGTGCTGAGCGAGACATGGACGGGATCGCTCGGGGTGACGTTCCAGCTCTCCGAAACGGAAGACTCCAACGGGCGCATCGCCTATCAGCTTTTCGGCGTGCCGCTGACGCTCAAATACGACACGGCGGATGATATTCTCGATCCGACGAAGGGCATCCGCGCGACGCTTTCCGGCACACCCTATTTCGGCGCGAGCGACGAGAAGCCTTCGACCTTCACCAAGCTCGAGGCCGTGGGCTCCACCTACCTCACGCCGGTGGAGGAACTGACTTTCGCCTTTCGCGGGCGGTACGGGATGATCGCGGCTGGCGAGACGGCGGATGTGCCGGGCTCGACGCGCTTCTATGCGGGCGGCGGCGGCTCGGTGCGCGGCTATGGCTACCAGATGGCGGGGCCTCTCGACGCGCAGAACGATCCGGAAGGCGGGCGCTCGGTGCTGGAGGCGAATGTGGAAGCGCGCTACCGCGCGTTCGAGGATATCGGCGTCGTCGCCTTCATCGATGGCGGGCAGGCCTATGACAAGCTGACGCCTTCATTCAGCGACGAGTTGCTCTGGGGCGCGGGGCTCGGGCTTCGCTACTACACGCCGATCGGTCCGGTGCGCCTCGACGTCGCCGTGCCGCTCAACCGGCGCAAGAATGTGGACGACGCCTTCCAGATCTATGTCTCGCTGGGGCAGGCTTTCTGATGGCCGAAACACAGACAGAGCTCAGGTGGAGAGGCGCCACGCGGCGGATCGCGGGCGGCCTCATGGCGCTCGCCTTCGCGCTCATCGGCATAGCGCTCGGGCTCATCGCGCTCGGCATCGGGCTTCTGAACATCGCGCCGCTGCGGCAGGCGCTGCTTGCCCATGTGCTCGAAACGGTGAATGAGGGCGAGACGAAGGTCGAGATCGGCGATATCGGCGGAAGCTGGCCCGCGGAACTTCGCCTCGAAGGACTGGCAATTGCGGATGCGGAAGGCACCTGGCTGACGCTGAAGGAAGCGCGGCTCGACTGGCGGCCGCTCGCGCTCTGGCGGGGCGAGGTGCATGTGACGCGGCTCGACGTGACGGGGCTCGACATGCCGCGGCTTCCGGCGGGCGGAGAGACGGTGGAGGAGACGAGCGACGGCCCGCTCATCCCCTCGCTGCCGGTGGACGTCGTGGTCGACAGTTTCGAGACGCGCGAGATCGCCATCGGCGAGCCGGTGATCGGCGAGGCCATCGCCTTCGGCGCGACGGGCAGCCTTTCGATGACGGGAAGCGGCAACAACCTGACGCTCCATGCCGAACGAACGGATGGCACGCCCGGACGCATCGATGCGGAGATCGCGCTTGACGACGACATCGAGCGGGGACGGCTGAAGCTCGACCTTCAGGACGGCGCGGCGGGCAAGCCCGGCATCGTCGCGGCACTCAGCGGCATGAGCGAATTCGCGCAGGTGAGCCTCAAGGCGGATGCGCAGGCGCGCGAGGGGCTGATGACCGGGCGCATGACGCTTGATGCGGGAGGCGCCCTCAAACTCGACGCCAATGCACATGGCGGGATAACGGAAGGAACGAGCCTCACCTTCGCGGCGGATGCGGAGGGAAGCCTCGTCGCGGAGAACCTTTCCTTTGCCGATGCGCGCAAGGCGCATCTCGAAACCCGCATCGCGGCGGCGGGCGGAGACGGTTACCGGATCGAAAGGCTGGAGCTCGAGGCGGGCGAGATGGTGCTGACGGGCTCGGGCGCGGTGGAGGCGCTCAGCGGTGGAGGCTGGGGGATCGGCGCGGAAGGAACGCTGACGGGGCTCGACGCGATTGCCGGGATCGAGGAAGGGGCTGAGATGCTGCGCGAGACCGGCTGGCGGCTCGAAGGAGAAAGCGACAGCGGCTTCACCGATATTTCCATCGCCGAGGCGCTGCTGACGACGAAAGCGGGCAAGGCGCGCTTCGAAGGCAGCGTGGCGAATGGCGAGGAAGGCTTCGCGGTGACGGGCGAGGCGGCGGCGGAGATTACCGACCTCCGGCCTCTCGGCGAGATCGCCGGGCAGCAGATGGCGGGCTCCGGCACGCTCGAGCTTTCCTCGCTTCGCTATGACGATAGGGGCGGAGAAGCGGATTTCAGCTTCGAGACCAGCGCCATTGCGACGGGCGATGAAAGCCTCGACGCGCTGCTGAAGGAAGGCGTGACCGGCGAAGCGGCCTTCGCATTCGGAACCGATGGCAGCTTCAAGGCATCGGGCGTCACGCTGACGGCGGCAAAGGGCTTCACGGCGACGGGCGGTTTCACGCTGGGCGCGGATGGCGCGCTTGAAGGCGAAGCAAAGATCGCCGCGAAGGAAATCGGCGCGCTGGCAGCGGGGACCGCGACCGGCGCGCTCAACGCGACGGCGGCGATTTCCGGCACGATGGACGCGCCGGGGCTCACGCTTAATGCGCGGCTCACCAAGGGCACGCTTGCGGGCATGGATGCGCGCGAGGCCGTGCTGAAGGCGGAGATCGCGCAAGGGAGCGGCCCCATCTCCTTCCGGATGCAGGGAGAGAACGGGCTCGCCGAACTCGAGACGCAATTCGCCATGCCGCAGGAAGGCGGCGCGCGCTTCGACGACATCGAGGCGAACATCTTTGGCGCGCGCATGGAAGGCGCTGTGGCCCTATCGGATGAAGGGCTTGCGAGCGGAAGCCTCTCCGGCCGGCGCATGATGCTGACGCCTATCGGCAATCTTGCGGGCGTGCCGCTCGAAGGGCGCGCAAACATCGAGATCGCGCTCACGGCGCCACAGGGCCGGCAGAATGTTCGCGCCACGCTGACATCGCGCAAGATCGACATGGAGCTGACCGGCAGCATCACGCTCGACCGCGTGGAAGCGGAGGCGACGGTGACGGATGCGCTGGGCGACGGCGCCATCGAAGCCTATTTCTCGGCGGAAGGCGGCGGCAGCGGCAATACGCGCTTCACGCAGATCAAGGCAAGCGCGAAGGGGCCGCTCGACAGGATCGCCATTTCCGCCGGTATCTATGGCGAACGGCTGACGGTGGAAGCGCAGCCCGTCGCCTTCAATCTCGATGCGGTTTACGAGCCTTCCGGCGTGTCGCTGGAGAAGCTCGACGCAAGCATCGGCGAAGCGAAGGCGACGCTTGCCGAGCCTGCAACCGTCGAATTGAAGAGCGGGCTCACGCAGATCAGGAAGCTCGATCTCGACTTCACGGGACCGAAGGGCGCGGGCGGGCTCGAAGCCTCGATGGTGCTTCGCGCGCGCGCCGCCGATATCGACGCGACGATCCGCAAACTGCCGGTCGAGCTCATCGTACCCTTCCTGCCGGCGCAAGCGCTTGGCGGCACGATCTCCGGCGAGGCCGATCTCGACACGGGCCGCGAGCAAGGCGACTTCTCGCTCTCCTTCGACGATGTGGTGCTGGCGGAAGCGGGCATCGACCGGTTGCCGCCCTTCAATGCCACACTGGAGGCGAACTGGGCGAAGCGGCGGCTCAACATTTCGGCGCGGGCGCAGGGCGTGTCGGAAGAACCTTTCGTGCTGACGGGATCGCTGCCGCTCATCCGCGATCCGCAGGGCGCCTTCCCCACCCTGCCCGAGCGCGGGCCCATCGATGCGCGTCTCGACTGGCAGGGGCCGATGGCATCGCTGATGGCGCTTGCCGACCTGCCGGGGCAGCGGCTTACGGGCGAGGCGGACATTTCGCTGAGGGCGGAGGGCGATATTTCAGCGCCCATCATATCGGGACGCGCAACGATACGCGGCGGCACGTTCGAGAATTTCGAGACGGGCACGGCGATGCGCGACCTCGACGTCACCATCGAAGGCGAGAGAAGCGAGCGCGTGCGCTTCACCATGACGGCACGCGACCAGAACGATGGACGGATGGAAGCGGAAGGCACGGCCTCGCTGGCAGCGGAGGCGGACCCCGCCGTCGACATGCGCATGCAGCTCGACAACATGGAACTGGTGCGGCAGCGCGACCTCGTGCTCGCGATGGATGGCGGGCTGACGCTCACGGGGCCCGTTCTGCCGCCGAGCATGGAAGAACCCTTACGCCTCGAAGGCGAACTGACGACGACCGATGCGCGCTTCCGCATCCCCGACCAGATCGGCGGCGGCGTTCCGCATATCGACGTGATCGAAGTTCAGGGGCCGGAAGAGGAGGTGATCGAGGAACCGCAGGAACCCCCGCCGCTGCCGATGATGCTGGACGTGACCCTGAAGACCGGCACATCGCCAGCGCAGGTGACGGGGCGCGGGGTGAACTCGCTCTGGACAGGCTCCGTCAGGGCGACGGGGCTTGTCGAAGATCCCGCGCTCGACGGCACGCTTACCGCGCAGCGCGGTACGCTCGACTTCGCGGGCAAGACCTTCACGCTGGAGCGCGGCGTGGTGAGTTTTTCCGGCGAGAAGCCCATCGACCCCAGGATCGACATCGCGCTGACCTATTCGCGCAGCGACTTCGCGGCGACAGTCGCCGTGACCGGGCGCGGCTCGACCCCGAAGATCGAGCTGAGCTCGGAGCCCTCGCTGCCGCGCGACGAAATCATCTCGCGCATCCTGTTCGAGAAAAATGTGGGCGAACTCTCGGCCTTCGAGGCGGCGCAGCTTGCCAACACGGCCGCCGAACTTTCGGGCGGCGGGATCGGCGGCTTCGGCATTCTGAACCAGATCCAGAACGAGCTCGGCCTCGACGTGCTGCGCGTCGACACCGGCGCGTCGGGCGGCACCACGGTCTCGGCGGGAAAATATCTCCGCGAAGGCGTCTATGTGGGCGTGGAACAGGGCGCGCTGGCCAGCGACTCGAATGTGAAGGTCGAAGTGGACGTGACCGACAATATCAGTGTCGAGACGAAGATCGGCAATGACGCGTCGAGCGATGTCGGCGTGAACTGGAAGTGGGACTACTAGGAGCGACTAGCGGCCGAAGCTGTCCGTCGGCGTGACGCCGTCCGTGGTGATGGCGCCGGAGGTGAAGTCCTGGATGCGGTTCAACTGCTCCTGGTTGCGGATCTTCTCCTCGCGCTGCCGGCGCTCATATTCCTCGGCATACATTTCCGCGTCATGGTTCTGCGGCGTGTCGAATTCCTCGTCGACATCGGAGCGGTAGTTCACCGGAGGGGAATCCACCGGGTCCGATGTCTCGTAATGGATGTCGCCGGACGGCAGGGGCGCGGGCTCCTCGGCCAGGGCGAACGAGGCGGTGAGCAGAGGCAGAGCCGATGCCAACGCGATACCGGGGAAGAAATTCTTGCCGCTCATAGCAATACGCCTTCAAGAGAGGGCGAGTGCGCCCTTCGACCAATATTCAGGTCAGCTTACAGCAAATCCCGGCCCCGGAGAGTGGCGGATTTGCCACGATCCGGGGTGAAGCCGGGCCGTCCCGCGGCGGGACGGGCGGCCGGACGGGCGCCATTTTCATCCGTATACCGATAATATATCCGCGCGCGGATTTCGCTGTTGCAGCGGGGTTTTTCGCGCCTGCAGCAACGGACAATCTGCCGCAGCACCAGCCATGGCGATGGACATTCTGTCGCGGCGCGCGGCACAGGGAAATAGGTACAATTTTTTTATGGACATTAGACCCGGACGCAACCGGGCGTGCGGGCGGGCATCCGGGCAAGAAAGTGGCGCAACGACCAATGACCAGGATCACCTATATCGAGTTCAACGGGACGGAACATGCCGTCGATGTCGCGGACGGGCTTTCCGTCATGGAAGGCGCGGTCCGCTACACGATCCCCGGCATAGAGGGCGATTGCGGCGGGGCCTGCGCCTGCGCGACCTGCCATGTCTATGTCGAGGAAGGCTGGTTCGAGAAACTGCCGCCAATGGAGGAACTCGAGCGCGACATGCTCGACTTCGCCTTCGACGTGCATCCGAACAGCCGGCTCTCCTGCCAGATCAAGGTGGACCCCTCGCTCGACGGTCTCGTCGTGCGCGCGCCCGCCCGCCAGTACTGAGGCGAAGAGGAACCCGGCCGCAACGAGAACAGAAAAGCGGCCCTTACACGGAGGAAGGCCATGAGTGCGAAGGCAGAACAGGTCGTCACCAAGGGCGACTGGAAAGTGTCGATGACGCCGGACGACATCTACCGCAATCCGATGGATATCGCCTGGACGTTCAAATACATCTTCTCGGAAGACAAGGTCGAAGACCTCTACAAGCGCGCGAAGCAGAACCAGTGGGACTCGGACGACCTGCTGCCCTGGGACACGGAGGTCGATCCCTCGCGTCCGCTGATCGCGAATGACAGCGACATCTATCACAAGATGCCGTTCTTCAAGAAACTCTCGAAATCGCAACAGGAAACCTTCACCGCGCATTCGACCGCGCAGCTTCTGTCGCAGTTCCTGCACGGGGAACAGGGGGCGCTGATGACGGCCGCCTGCGTGACGCATTCCGTGCCGGACGAGGGAGCGAAGCTCTACGCCGCGACGCAAACCATGGACGAGGCGCGGCATGTGGAGGTCTATTCCAAGTATTGCGACAAGATTGCGCTCGTCTATCCGATGTCGCCCTGGCTTAAGCAGCTGATCGACGTGACGCTTCAATCCGATCGCTACGAGAAGGTGATGATCGGCATGAACATGATCGTGGAAGGCCTCGCGCTCGGCGCCTTCAACAACATGTACCGCACGACGACCTGCCCGCTGCTGAAGCAGCTCACCTTCAACGTGATGCGCGACGAGAGCCGGCATGTCTCGTTCGGGCATGTGTTTCTCGGACCGGTGTTCAAGAAGATGCATCCCGACGACCTGGAGGAGCTCGCGGATTTCGCCTTCCAGGCGGTGAACATCCTCGTGAAGGCGCAGACCTCGGGCACGATCGCGAACCGCGTCGATCCGGGCTTCATGCAGGTACTCGAGAACAGCGGCATCGACGCCGACGATTTCTTCAAGGGATTGCAGGAAGCGGCGGATGCGGGCATCGCGCAGGAACTGCCGCCGGGACAGGTACATGCGCTGAAGGACCTGATGATGCCGGCGCTTGCCCGTGTCGGCCTGCTGACGCCGACGGCGCGCAAGAAATACGAGGAGGCGGGCATTCCCGTCTTCGACGACATCCGCGTGCTGCAGGCGATGGAAGGCGGACACCCCACTGGGAACGCCGCCTGACGGGAGGCGGGCTCCGGCGAACGGACCGCCGGGGCCTCCCCTCTCCCATGAGACCTTTCGCGCAACTGGGCCGGACAAGAAAGCCATGAGCAAGAACGACAGCACGAGGGCCGGATTTCACCGGATGCTGGTGGAAGGCGTGCCCGAAGCCATCATCGTTTCGACGCCGGAGGGCGAGATCACCTATTTCAATCCCGCTTCCGAAAGGTTGCTCGGCTACGACGCCGCGGAAGTTCTGGGCAAGAGCATCACCACGCTGGTGCCGCAGCAACCGGGCCAGCGGGCGGACCCCGTCAAATGGCTGCAGCGCTGGGCGGCGGAGCCGGAGCACGAGCAGTCGCGCTATCTGGATCTCATCGCACGGCGGAAGGACGGCGCCGAATTTCCCGCCGATGTGCGCGTGGTGGAAGCGAGGCTCGATGGAGAGCCGCGCTTTCTCATCACCTTCCGCGACAACACGATGCGCCGGCAGGAGCAGATCGCCTTCAAGGAGAAGAACCTTCTCTTCTCGCGCATCCTGATGGTGGCGGAGGACGGCATCGTTTCGGTCGATGCGGACCAGAACATCACCTTCTTCAACCTGAAGGCGGAGCAGATGTTCGGCTACCGGGCGGAGGATGTTCTCGGCAAGCCGCTCTCGATGCTGCTGCCGGAACGCTTCCGGAAGTCGCATCTCGGCGAGGTGGCCGGCTTCGGCAGAAGCCGCGACGCCTCGCGCTGGATGAGCCAGCGCGGGCCCGTTACCGGGCTGCGCAAGGACGGAACGGAATTTCCCGTCGATGCGACGATCACCAAGGTGGAGACGGGCGGCCGCATGACCTATACGGCGCATCTGCGCAGCAGCGCCGGCAAGACGCGCCGCATAGAGGGTTGAGGCCGCCGCCCTCTCAGAGTTTCACGACGAGCTTGCCGATGTTTTCGCCGTCGAAGAGACGATTGACGGCGACCGGCGCATTTTCGAGCCCGTCCACGATCGTCTCGCGGTGCTTGAGCTTGCCCTCCATCACCCATTGGGCGAGCTGCATCGTGCCTTCGGCGAATTTCTCCATGAAGTCGATGACGATGAAGCCACGCACATTGATGCGGCGCATCAGGATGGGCGAGAAGTCGCCGCGCATCGCGGGGTCGCCTGTATTGTAGCCGGAGATCATGCCGCAGAGAGGCATGCGGCTGAAAAGGTTCATGCGGGCCATGACGGCTTCCATGATCTCGCCGCCGACATTCTCGAAGTTCACGTCGATGCCGTCCGGCGTCGCCGCGGCGAGCTGTTCGCGCCAGTCCTTCGCCTTGTAGTCGACGGCGGCGTCGAAGCCCAGATCCTCGACGATGTGGCGGCACTTGTCCGGCCCGCCCACTATGCCGACGGCGCGGCAGCCCTTGATCTTCGCGATCTGGCCGACGACGGAGCCGACCGCGCCCGCAGCGGCGGAGACGAGAACCGTTTCGCCGGGCTGCGGGCGGCCAAGCTCCAGCAAGCCGAAATAGGCGGTGAGGCCCGTCATGCCGCAGGCGCCTAGCATGACCGGAAGGTCAACCGGAAGGCCATCCGGCAGAACGCTCATGGCGCGCGCGCCTTCATCGGCGATGCAGTAGTCCTGCCAGCCGGTAAGGCCGCTTACATAGGCGCCTTCCTTGTAGCGCGCGGAGTTCGACTTCACGACGACGCCGATGCCGCCGCCGCGCATGACCTCGCCGATCTCGACGGGCGGCATGTACTGATCCATGTCGCTCATCCAGATGCGGTTCGTCGGATCGAGGCTGAGATAGAGCACGCGGATGAGCGCCTCGCCCTTGCCGGGTTCGGGGATCGGCTCGTCGACGAAATCGAAATTCGATTTCTCGATGCGGCCGGTGGGCCGCGTCTTCAGCCGGAACTGCCGGTTGACGTCGTTCTTCATGGTTTCCTCCAGGGGTTCAAGGGTAGCGAATGGCGTTGCGCTCTCGGGAGACGCCTCAGGGCATCACGATTTCGAACCAGAAGTCGAAACGGTCGAGAAGCGAAAGGAAGGTCGCGAAGGGTTCGGCGTCGCCTTCGATCGCGACGCTTCCATGCGGGAGTTCGATCTCGCCGATGACGAGGCTTGCGAGCGCGCCGCGCGAGAGCGAGACGGTGGGCGCGGATTTCTCCTCGCGATCCGGATAGTGATGGAAGACGGCGTTTTCCACGGTGACGAGGAAACGCTCGCCCGTATCCGTGAAGCGGATGTTGAACGCGATCTCGCTCGCGCCCGCCTTCTCGCCATTGAGGCGGACGGAGAGCGAGTCGAGAAGCTGGTCGGCGGGAAGCGACTTTATCTGCCCGGCGGCACCCTGACGCGGCTTGTCCGAGGGCGGGCGCGGATTGCGAAGCTCCATCGCGGCGGTGAGATAGAAGGCGCGCCAGGGACCGGACTCGGCCTGATAGCCGAGCTGTTCCAGCGCATCGGCCTGAAGATGGCGCGCATCGGCATTCGCGGGATCGGCGAAGACGAGATGGTTCACGAGTTCCGCCACCCAGCGATAGTCGCCCTTGCCGAAAGCATCGCGCGCCTTTGCCAGCAGCGCATCCGCGCCGCCCGCGAGATCGACATAGCGCTTCGCGGCCTCGACGGGCGGATGCTTGTGGAGGTTCGCCGGATTGCCGTCGAACCAGCCGAGATAGCGCTGATAGACGGCCTTCGCATTGTGATTGAGCGTGCCGTAATAGCCGCGCGTATACCACTCGGCGGCGAGCGTCGGTGGAAGGGCGAGTTTCTCGGCGATTTCGAGCGGCGTGTCCCCGTGGTTCGCCATGCGCAATGTCTGGTCGTGCACATATTTATAGAGGTCGCGCTGCTTCTTCAGGAAGGCGACCGCCGCATCCGAACCCCAGCGCGGCCAGTGATGGCTGGCGAAGAGGACTTCCGTTTCCTTCGCGAAGAGGTCAATCGCCTCGTCGATATACCAGCTCCATGCCTTGGCATCGCGCACCTGCGCGCCGCGCGGCGTGTAGAGATTGTGGAGATGGCAGGAGCAGTTCTCCGCCATGCAGAGCGCCTTGAACTGCGGGAAGTAGAAGTTCATTTCGGCCGGCGCTTCGGTGCCGGGCGTGACCTGGAAGACGATCTCGATACCGTCGACCGTCATGCGCGTGCCGGTCTCGGAAATGCTCACCGTCGGCGCGACGAGGCTCACCTGCCCCATCGACACGGTCTTGCCAAGACCGGCATCGACATGGCCCTTCGCGTTGCGCGGGAGCAGCGCGCCATACATATAAGTCGCGCGGCGGCCCATCGCGTTGCCCGCGAGCACGTTCTCCGAGACGGCTTCCTCCAGGAAACCTTCGGGCGCGATGATCTGGAGACCGTTTGCGATGTCCTCGTCCGACAGCACACCCTTGATGCCGCCATAGTGATCGACATGGCTGTGCGTATAGATGACGCCCACAACGGGCTTGTCGCCCCGATGCTCGCGCATGAGCGCCAGCGCGGCGGCGGCAGGCTCCGCGGAGATCAACGGGTCGATGACGAGATAGCCCGTGTCGCCCTCGATGAAGGTGATGTTCGAGAGGTCGAAATTGCGGACCTGATAGATGCCCCTCGTGACCTCGAAGAGGCCGTGGATCGAATTCAGTTTCGCCTGACGCCAGAGGCTCGGGTTGACCGTGTCCGGGCAGTCGCAGCCCTCGCCCTCGAAGGCGAAGGTTTCCATGTCCCATACCGCGTGACCCGCCTCGTTGAGGATCTTTCCGCCGGGGATGGTGGCGATGAAGCCGCGCTTCACCAGCTCGAAATCCTCGCCGCTATCGGCGGGAAGCGATTTCGCGAATTCCGCCAATGCGCGTTTCGTCGCCTCGGTGGCGTCTTTCGGCGCTTCCATCTTCATGCCCTCCCCGGCTCCGGCACCTGCAAGGTGCTCTGCTATGGCCGCAGACTATATCGCGCGAAGGGCACGACCAAGCGCGCTCAATCCAGGAGTGAGGGCATGTCGAATTGCGAGAGGAGGAAGAGCATGTCGATCGCCTCACCTGACCGGCTCAGGGGCGCGAGAAGAAGCTCGAAGGAAATGAAGTCCTTGCCGTCATGCAGCACCTCTCCGGCGGCGCGAAGGGGCACACCCGCTTCGATGAGGCCGCGGGCCGCGCCGTGCCAGCGCTCCAATATTTCAGGGGCGAGGACACTGCGAAGCGGCTTCTTGTGAAGAGGGCCGAAGACCTCCTCGAATTTCGAACCCGCGAGACGGGGAAACAATTCGGGCATGCCGTTCTCACGCGTTATCTCGAACAGCGAGAGATAGGGCAGGAGACGGGGTATTTCCTCCGGACGGATGTCGGACAGGAGCGGCATCGGCCGGCCGGCGGCCTTGGCCTGCCAATAGGCCAGCCCCTCGGTCAGTTCCGGGGAATGGAAATCGAGTTGCGGATCGAGCGCAATGGGCGGTAGCGAAATCGGGCGCTGACGCGCGCTTCCCTGCTGCATCGGTTTTCGCTCCCTTGTGCCGTTCCCTTGTACCGGTTCCGGCTCCGGCCTCCCCCTCCCAGGCAAGGCGATCTGCGACATTTCGCGCATCCAAGTCACAAGGGTAGTATGAGCGGGCGGGAATAAAAACGGTATTTTGCCTATGGGATCAGCCATTTAGGCAGGCCGCGCCTTAGCAGCGGCGCCGGGCCCCCATCAATGATATTGCGATGCATTATTATTTGTGTTTGAACTGCCCCGAATGGCGAAGACGTCCCAATGGTGCGACGATACGCCGAGAGTAAATGGTGACCACATGACCGACGGTAAGGCGTTCTCCGGGCGCAGCTTTTTCATTCGGGCCTGCTTTGCGGCACTGATCGGCGCGTTCCTCGCGGCGGCGCCCGCGAGCGCGCAGGAAAACGCGGGCGCGGGCCAGGAAATCACGGGCGAGGCCGCCAATGCCGAGATGCCCGAAGGCGCGATCGGCGTTACCGAGGAAGGCCTCGAGACGGCGGAGCCTGCGGATGCCGAAGCACAACTCGCGCTGCCGCACGACCTGTCGCCCTGGGGCATGTTCATGCAGGCCGACATCGTGGTGAAAGCCGTGATGATCGGCCTCGTCATCGCGTCGATCGTCACCTGGACGATCTGGTTTGCGAAGCGGATGGAGATTTCCGGCGCGAGGCGCCGCGCCTCGGCCGCCTTCCAGGTGCTCGCCTCTTCCGCCACGCTCGACGAGGCGAATGCGGGCCTTGCGAAAGCGAAGGGGCCGGTGCCGCTTCTCGCCGAAGCCGCGATGCAGGAGGTGCAGGCCTCGGGCGACAACCCGGAAAAGGAAGGTGTGAAGGAGCGCATCGCATGGCGCTTCCAGCGCATCGAGGCAAACGCCGCGCGCGAAATCGGAACGGGCACGGGCGTGCTCGCAACCATCGGCGCGACGGCTCCCTTTGTCGGGCTGTTCGGCACGGTGTGGGGCATCATGAACAGCTTCATCGGCATCGCGCAGACGCAGACCACGAACCTTGCCGTGGTCGCGCCCGGCATCGCCGAAGCGCTGCTTGCGACGGGCCTCGGCCTCGTCGCCGCCATTCCCGCCGTCGTGATCTACAACTCCTTCTCGCGCTCCATCGCCGGGTATCGCGCGCTTGTCGCCGACAGTTCGGCCGAGCTGCTGCGCCTCGTCAGCCGCGATCTCGATCTCGGCCGCCGCTCGCGGCTCGCCAAGGCGGCGGACTGACCCATGGCCGTTCGTCTCGATCATGGCGACGACGATCTCGCCGAAGTGCATGAAATCAACGTCACGCCGTTCATCGACGTGATCCTGGTGCTGCTGATCGTCTTCATGATCGCGGCGCCGCTTGCGACGGTGGACGTGCCGGTGGACCTGCCATCCGCCAATGCCGAGCAGCAGCCGCGCCCGACGGAGCCGCTCTATCTTTCGGTGAAGTCGGATATGAGCCTTCTCATCGGCGAGGAGCCGGTGACGGAGGAAGGTCTTCGCGCGGCGCTCGAGGAAAAGACGGGCGGCGACCGCGAACAGCGCATCTTCCTGCGCGCCGACAAGACGGTCGACTATGGCGACCTGATGAACGTGATGAACAGCCTGCGCAGCGCGGGCTATCTCAAGATCGCCCTTGTAAGCCTGGAATCGCCGAGCGCACCATGAGTATTGCCGTGCCCGGCGGGACACATAACGACGCCGGCGGCACTGGCGCCGCGCTCAACGGCGTTTCGCCTTCCTGGCGCGGCGGCATCGTGTTCGCGCTTGCCGCACATGCGGCGGTGGCGGCCGGTTTCGTGGCCTGGCAGTTCGGACATCAGCCGCCGCCACAGGTGGCAGCGGCCATCACCATCGACCTTGCGCCCATGGTGAGCGCGCCGCCCGTGCCGGAGACGGCCGCACCGGAAGGGCCGAAGAAAGAAGAAACGCCGCCGCCGGAAGAAATCGTGGAGCCCGAGCCCCTGCCCGAGCCGCCGCTGCCGCGCGAGGCCGTGCCCGACCCGATCAAGAAACCGGAAAAGAAGCCCGAGAAGAAACCGGAGCCAGTGAAAAGGGAAGTGAAGGAGACGACCGCGCCACGCTCGCAGCCGCTTCCCGAAGCACAGCGTCAGGCCGCGCCCGTGAACGCCGCGCCAAGCGCAGCGGAAGCGCGCGCCATGCCGACCTATCAGCAGATTCTCCTCGCGCATCTCGAACGCTACAAGCGCTATCCCCGCTCCGCGCAGCGACGCGGACAGGAAGGCGTGGTCCATGTGCGCTTCGAGATCGACCGTAGCGGCAAGCTTCTGTCGCACAGCCTGGTGAGATCCTCCGGCAATTCGCAGCTCGATCAGGGCGGGCTCGACACGGTGACGCGCGCCGATCCATTTCCGCCGGTTCCGAAGGAAATTCCGCGCGACACTTTCGAAGCCGTGGTGCCGATCCGCTTCAATATCGATTGAGGACCTGCGGGTTAAAGGAAGCGGCGCATCGGCGCCGCCTCCCATGCCACGTCTTCTTTGCCCGCTCAGGAAAGGATGAGGCCGCCATCGACGATGAGCGTCTGGCCGTAGATGTAGGAGGAGAGCGGCGAGGCTAGGAAGATCGCCGCTCCCGCCATGTCTTCCGGCGTGCCGAGACGTCCGGCGGGAATGCCACGGATCGCCATCTCGCGGCGCTTGGGATCTTCCGTCGTCACTTTCGTGAGCTTGGTGTCGACGAGGCCCGGCGCGATGCCGTTCACGCGGATTCCATCGCCCGCCCATGCCTCGCCGAGCGTGCGCGTGAGGCCGACGGCGCCGGTCTTCGATGCATTATAGGCAGGGTTGCCGCGCGTCGAGTGAAAACCGGCGGTCGAACTCACCGTGATGAGCGAGCCTTTCGCGGCGGCCAGCATGTCATGGAACTTGATGGCGCAGGCCATGAGGCTGTTCAGGTTCACATCGACGACCTTCTGGAAGCCGTCCATCCTGAATTCGCCGCGCTTGTAGATGACCGTTCCCTGGCAAAGCACCAGCACGTCGAGCGAGGAGAAAGGCGGCTTGCAGGCTTCGATGGCGTCGAAGTCGGACACATCCATCTGCGCATAGTGCAGGCCCGTCATGTCCGAGCCTTCCGAACCTTCGTAATCCTTCGCGGAGGCGCGCGTGCCCCAGACGTGAACCTCTGCGCCGCGTTCGCGGAAGGCATGGGCGATGCCGTTGCCGATGCCGCTCGATCCGCCGACGACGAGCACGCGCTTGCCGGTGAAATCCGTGTCCTTCATCTCTCTCCCCTTCTTGTTTTCCTGCTTGAATTGCGTTCAGCCGATCCAGCGCAGCGCACGCTCGAAGAGGCCCACCGTGCTCGCATGGAGCTGGTCGCCTGTTTCCTTCGGCGCCTTGCCTTCGCAGGCGCGGGCATGCGTTCCCTCGAGGATGATGCCGAGCTTGTAGCAGGCGAGAACGCCATACCATTCGATATGGCTCATGTCGCGCGAGGTGCGCGCGCGGTAATGCTCGACGAGTTCATCCGCAGACGGAAAGCCCTCCCAGGGACGGACGCCGACCGCGCCGGCGGCAGGCCCTTCGCCCTGCGGCCAGGTGGCGAGAAGCCAGCCGAGATCGAGCAGCGGGTCGCCGATGGTGGTGAGCTCCCAGTCGACGATGGCGGCGAGTTCCGGCCCGTCATGGCGGAACATGACATTGGCGAGATGATAATCGCCATGGATGATGCCGGGCTCGAAAGCGGCGGGCCTGTTCGCTTCCAGCCATTTCGCAACCTTCGCGACGCCGGGAATGCCTTCCGGACCTGGCCATGAGGGGAACTCGCGGTAGGATTCGAGCTGGCCCTGCCAGCGCGCGACCTGACGTTCCAGGTAATTGTCCGGCTTGCCGAAACCCGCAAGGCCCGCCTTCTCGTAGTCGACGGCGCCGAGCGCGGCGATACCCTCGACGAGGGAAAGGCCCATGCGGTGGCGGATGGCGGGATCGGAGGCGTGAAGCTCGGGAAGCGCGACCGTCGGATTGAAGCCGTCGATGGGCTCCATCAGGTAGAAGGCGGCGCCGATCACATCTTCTTCCGGGCAGGCGGCGATCAAGGCGGGATGCGGCACACCGCTTCCGGCAAGCGCGGCGAGCATGCGCGCCTCGCGGCGCATGGTGTCGTTCGAATTCTTTCTCAGATGAGGCGGCGGGCGGCGCAGCACATAGGTGCGCCCGTCGCGCACGAAACGAAGCAGGATATTCTGCGTGCCGCCGCCGAGCATGGCCGCATCCTCCAGCGGACCCTTGCCCAGCCCCTCCTTGTCCATCCAGCGCGCGAGCGCATGAAGATCGACGGGAATTGCGTCGCTCATCGGCTGTTCCTCCCCGGCATTGGCCGTTCCGGACTTATCACAGGCGATTGCGCTTCTCCACCATGAGCGCAGCCGCCCGCGCCGCGCCGCAAGAACGCTACGGAAGGGAATAACTTGTCCGTGAGACGCTTGCGATTGCGCGCCCGTGCTTTCAACATCGGAAGAACAAAGAAATTCGAGAGGAAGGCCGGACGATAATGGCAGGGAAGTACGATCTCATCATCGTGGGAGGCGGGATCGGCGGTTCCGCACTGGCAGCGACAATGGCGAAGGCGGGCCGCAGCGTGCTGCTGCTCGAAAAGAGCACGGTTTACGAAGACCATGTGCGCGGCGAATGGATTGCGCCCTGGGGCGTCGCGGAGACGAAGCGGCTCGGCTTCTACGATACGCTGGTGAAAGCGGGCGGACACCACCTCGCCCAGCATGTGAGCTATGACGAGACGCGCGCGCCCGAAGAGGCGGAGGCCGCACCGCTGCCGCTCGAAATGTTCGTGCCGGGCGTGCCGGGGCCACTCTGCATCGGCCATCCGCATCACTGCCAGACGCTGTTCGACGAGGCGGCGCGCGCCGGCGCGATGGCGGTCAGAGGCGTCAATGTGACGAAGATCGAACCGGGCGCGAATCCGCGTGTCGAATACGAGCATGAGGGCAAGACGCATGAAGCGGCGGCGCGGCTCATCGTGGGCGCGGATGGGCGGGCCTCGGCGGTGCGCTCGGCCTGCAATATCGATCTGCACCAGGACAAGCCGCATCACATGTTCGGCGGATTGCTGGTCGAAGGCGCGGAAGGCTGGGACGCGACAAGGCAGGCGATCGGCACGGAGGGCGACTTCGCCTTTCTCGCCTTCCCGCAGGGCAAGGGCCGCGTGCGCGTCTATGGCAGCTATTCGCTGAACGAGCGGCGGCGCTTCGCGGGAGAGGAGGGCCCACGCGCCTTTCTCGAGGCCTTCCGCATGAACTGTGCGCCGGACAACAAATATCTCGCGGAGGCAAAACCCGCGGGGCCGCTGCTCAGCTATTTCAACAACGACTCCTGGACGGACGTGCCTTTCGCGGAAGGCGCGATCCTGATCGGCGATGCGGCGGGCTGGAACGACCCGATAAACGGGCTCGGGCTTTCGATCACCTATCGCGATGTGCGCATCGTGAGCGACCTCCTGAAGGAAAGCGACGACTGGCGCCCTGCCCTTTTCCAGCCTTATGCGGAAGAACGCTTCGAGCGGATGCGGCGGCTGCGCTTTGCCGGGCAGTTGCAGGCGGCACTCGACGCCGAGTTCGGCGAGGAGGCGCGCGAGAGGCGGCGGAGCTATCACGAACGCTCGAAGGCCGATCCCTCGATCGGCTCGCATGCCTTTGCGATCATGGCGGGGCCGGAGACGCTGCCGCCGGAAATGTTCACGGAAGAGCACCGCGCAAGAGTGCTTGGAACTACGGCAGAGGAGAATGCCCGATGAGCGTCGATATCGAGGATTTCAACGCGCGCTGGCTCGCGAAATGGACGGAGAAGGACGTTCCCGGTCTTCTGGCATTCTATTCGGCGGATACGATCTATCGCGATCCGCAGGTGCCGGACGGGCTCACGGGCGAGGAAGCGCTCGGCGCCTATCTCAAGCAGCTTTTCGACGGTACGCCGCCCATGCACTACGAGCCGCACGAAACCTGGAAGACGGAGAACGGGTTTTGCGGGCGCTGGTACTGCACTATTTCCGCGCCCGACGGCACGAAGAGCCTGATGCGCGGCTTCGACCTCGTGGTGCTTGAAGGCGACCGCATCAAGCTCAATGAAGTCTATGTGCATAATGTGACGAAGATCCCCGGCTGACGGGAGAACCGGCGGCAAGAAGCCGGAACAAGAATGGGAGAACGAAATGGGAGAGGCGCTCGAACTGCCGATACTGGCGTCGTCGGAGATCACACCGGAATGGATGACCGGCGCATTGCGCAAGGCCGGACATGAGGTGACGGTGAAGGAGCTTGCGGGCAAGCGCGTGGGCACGGGGCAAGTGGGCGAGAGCGTGCGCTTCGCGCTGACCTATTCGGGCGATGCCAAAGGCGCCCCCTCGACCGTGGTCGGCAAGTTTCCCTCTTCCGATCCCGACAGCCGCGCGACGGGCGTCAATTTCGGCAACTATATCCGTGAGGTCAATTTCTATCGCGACCTGAAGGCGAGCGCGGGCGTTACGACGCCCATCTGCCTTCACGCGGATGTCGATCCGGAAACGAGCGACTTCGTGCTTCTCATGGAAGACCTGGCGCCCGCCCAGCCGGGCGATCAGATGAAGGGAACAAGCGTGGCGGAAGCGGCGCTCGTTCTCGAGGAGGCGGCGAAACTTCATGCCTCGCACTGGAACGACGAGGCGATGGACGATTTGCCATGGCTGTTCGAAACGAAGGCCGCGCCGAAGCGCACACAGCCCGATCTGATCAAGCTGCTCTGGCAAGGTTTCCGCGAACGCTACGGATCTCGCATTCCCGCCGATTGCGTCGAGATCGGCGAGGCGATCACGCGCAATTACGAGTTCTTCAAGGACGGTTACGACGGCCCGAAATGCCTGACGCATAACGACTTCCGGCCCGACAACATGATGTTCGGCACGGCCGAGGGCGGCTATCCTGTCGCAGTCGTCGACTGGCAGTCGATCGGCTATGGCTGCTGCATGGCGGATGTTTCCTACTTCCTCAGCGGCGCGCTGAAGCGGGAGGAGCGGAAGACGCATGAGCACGAGCTCCTCTCCACCTATCACCGCAGGCTCGGCGAGCTTGGCGTTACCGGCTATTCCTTCGAGGAGATGATGAAGCACTACGCGCTTTTCAGCTTCTCGCTCTTCAACATGGCCTTCACCGCTTCGATGATCGTCGAGCGGACGGAGCGCGGCGACAACATGTTCTTCCAGATGCTGCGCGGCGGCGCGGACCATGTGCTCGATACGGGAGCGCTCGACCTTCTTCCCCATTGAGCCTGCCCCCGCCCCGGCCGATAATGACGCCGGGGAAGAGGGAGGACATGATGAGGCAAGCCCATGTGCGCGGCGCCACGACACCGCCGCTTCGCGAAGAGACGATCGGCGCAGCGCTGAAGGCGGCAGCGGAAAACTGGCCGGATACGGAGGCGCTCGTCTCCGTGCATCAGGGCATTCGCTGGACCTATGCCGATCTCGATGAAAAGTCCGATGCGCTGGCTGCCGGACTGCTGGCGCTCGGGCTCCGGCGCGGCGACCGGCTCGGCATCTGGTCGCCCAACAACGCCGAATGGACGCTGACGCAATTTGCGACGGCCAAGATCGGCGTCATCCTCGTCAACATCAACCCAGCCTATCGCCTCTCCGAACTCGAATATACGCTGAACAAGGTGGGCGTCTCCGCGCTCGTTACGCCGGAGAGGTTCAAGACGTCCGAATATGTGGCGATGGTGGAAGAGCTTGCGCCAGAGATCCCGCGCTCGACAGGCGTCATCGCCTCTGCGCGCCTGCCGCACCTGAAACAGGCGATCCAGATCGGAGACGCGCCGCGCAAGGGCTGGCGAAACTTCGGCGAGATTGCCGGGCTTGCCGGCGAGGAAGAACGCCGCATGCTCGCCGTGACGGAACGCGACCTCGACTGCCGCGATGCGATCAACATCCAGTTCACCAGCGGGACGACGGGCCTGCCGAAAGGTGCGACGCTATCGCATCACAATATTCTCAATAACGGTTTCTTCGTCGGCCGCAGTATCGGACTCAAGCAGGGCAACCGGCTCTGCATTCCCGTGCCGCTCTATCATTGCTTCGGCATGGTGATGGGCAATCTCGGCTGCCTGACGCATGGCGCGACCATGGTCTATCCGGCGGAGGCCTTCGATCCGCTGGCCGTGCTTCAGGCCGTACAGGAGGAACGCTGCACCGGTCTCTATGGCGTGCCGACCATGTTCATCGCCGAACTTTCCCATCCCGACTTCGCGACATTCGACCTCTCCTCGCTTCGCACGGGCTGCATGGCGGGCTCGCCCTGCCCTGTCGAGGTGATGAAGCAGGTGATCTCCGCCATGCATATGACGGATGTCACCATCGCCTATGGCATGACGGAGACGAGTCCGGTGAGCTTTCAGACGGGCGAGGACGACCCGCTGGAGCGGCGCGTCTCGACCATCGGCCGCGTGCAACCGCATCTCGAGTGCAAGATCGTCGATGCCGATGGCAAGACAGTGCCGCGCGGAACGCCGGGGGAGCTTTGCACGCGTGGCTATTCAGTCATGATCGGTTATTGGGACGACCCCGAGAAGACGGCGGAAGCCATCGACGAGGAAGGGTGGATGCATACGGGCGACCTCGCCACCATCGACGAGGAAGGCTATGGCAACATTGTCGGCCGGCTGAAGGACATGGTGATCCGCGGCGGCGAAAACGTCTACCCGCGCGAGATCGAGGAATATCTCTACCGCCATCCGAAGATCGAAGACGTTGCAGTGGTCGGCGTGCCCGATCCGAAGTTCGGCGAGGAGATCTGCGCCTGGGTGAAGTTGAAGCCGGGCGAAAGCGCCACGGAAGAAGAGATCAAGGCTTTCTGCAAGGGCCAGATCGCGCATTACAAGGTGCCGCGCTATGTGCGCTTCGTCGGGGAGTTCCCGATGACGGTGACGGGCAAGGTGCAGAAGTTCCAGATCCGCGACGCGATGATCGAGGAGCTGAAACTCGAAGTGGCGAAGACGGCATAAAGCCAGCGCGGCGCAAAAAAGCCGCCGCCCGTGGCAAAGGGCGGCGGCTTCGCTGCATACAGTATTCTCAGGCCGCGAGGAAACCCTCAAGGCGCTTGCGGATGATCTGTTCGGCTTCCGCGACCATGCCCTCGATCAGTTCCTTGCAGGTCGGAATGTCGTGGATGAGGCCGGCGACCATGCCGCAGCTCCATGCGCCCGCATCCATCTCGCCGCCCTGCATGACGCGCGGATAGACGCCGCCGACGAGTTCCTTGATGTCGTCGATCGTCGTGGCCGCGCCCTTCGTCTTCTCGATCTCGACGATCTTATCGACAGCGGCATTCGCCAGCACGCGCTCAGTGTTGCGAAGCGGGCGCATGATGAGGCGCGTGTCGAGCTCGGAAGCGGCGATGAGCGCCTTCTTCACATTCTCGTGCACGGGCGCTTCCTTCGTGGCGATGAAGCGCGTGCCCATGTTGATACCGTCGGCACCGAGCGCAAGCGCCGCGACGAGCTGCGAGGCCGTGCCCATGCCGCCCGAGGCGACGAAGGGCACCTTCAGCTCTTCCGCCGCGCGGGGCAGCAGGATCATGTTCGGAATGTCATCCTCGCCCGGATGGCCGCCGCATTCGAAACCGTCGACGCTGACCGCGTCGCAGCCGATGCGTTCGGCCTTCAGCGAATGACGGACCGAGGTGCATTTGTGGATCACCTTGATGCCCGCTTCCTTCATCTTGGGCATATAGGCCTCGGGGCTGCGGCCCGCCGTTTCCACGATCTTCACGCCGCCCGCGATGATGGCATCGATGTATTCGGGGTAAGGCGGATTGGCGAAACCCGGCAGGAAGGTGAGGTTCACGCCGAAGGGCTTGTCGGTCATGTCGTTGCACTTCGCGATTTCCTTCGCGAGGGCTTCCGGCGTCGGCTGGGTGAGGCCGGTAATGATGCCGAGACCGCCGGCGTTCGAAACGGCGGAAGCCATTTCGGCAAGGCCGACGAAATGCATTCCGCCCTGGATGACCGGATGCTTGATGCCGAAGAGTTCGGTTATGCGCGTCTTCATGAAAGGCGTCTCCCAAATGCTTGATGGGCTCCCCCTTCGCGGGGCGCCGCTTCCTGAAGGCCAAGATAGCCCTATCGGTGCGATTTCGGAACTTGGGCCGGGCGCCAAATCCGTTCACATGCGAACAGCCGGTTGCGCCTTTCTGCGTTTCCGCCGGGGTCCCCTGCGGCAGACGGGTCAGAGCGTCTCCAGGCCGAGGGCGGACACGAGAGTGGCAAGCGCGGGCGCCTCGTGGATGAAGCCGTAGCGGATCACGTCATGTTCGACGGGGGCGACGCCGAAGCGCTCATAGAGAAGATCCATCTTCTTTTCGAGGGCCGCTCCTGTGGACGAGGGCTGACGGACGGTCGCGAGGACCAGCACATCACGGCTTGCCGCGCTCGCATTGTCGTTGCCGAAAAGACGGCCGACACCCGGCAGATCGCTCAAACCCGTCTGGCCGGAGCCTGCATCCTTCACCACGGCGGAAGAGAGCTTGCCGATCAGCACAGCCGCGCCGAATGGAAAGGTGCCGTTTATGTCGAAGATCAGCTTGTCGGTATTCAGGGACTGGAAGTTTGCCGAAGAGGCTGCTTCGGCATCGAGGATCGAGAACTCGATACCCGCTGTCATGGTGACGGAAGTCTCGGTCAGCACGACCGGCTCGATCGACATCTTGACGCCGATTTCCTTTTCGAAGTCGCCACTGCCGCCGTCTCCGCTCGCGACGATATAGACTTCGGTGCCGTCGAATATCTCGGAGCGCTCCCCCAGGCGCGCGACGATGGAGGGAGAGGCGTCGATCGTCACGAAATTGCGGCGGTCGCTCGCAATGCTCAAGGCATATGTGACGTCGGGAATTTCCACCGAAACCGAACTCGTCAGCGTCGACGACGAATTGTTGCTGCCGGACGGGTTGGAGTAGGTGAAATCGAGAAGCTGGGCGCCAAACTGGAGTTCAAGCGCCGAGAGCAAGTCGATGCCCGCGGAAGATGCACTCTCCCCGTTGCGCCGGATGATATAGGCATCGACGATGACGTTCTGCCTTTCGCAGAGCGCGCTCAGGCGTTCCGCCTCGGCAGGCGTGGCGGGCCTTTCGTCGCCCTCGTCGTCGATGAAGCTGAAGTCGAGCTTTATGTCCGAGAGATCGTGGGCGTCCCCGTCGTCATCATCGTCGTCATCATCATCATCGTCGTCGTCGTCATCATCCTCATCCTCGAGCGCGCGGCAGATGAACTCCTCGTCCTCCCTTCTCGCGCCGCTCAGCGGCGGCACGACGGTTCGCGCCCGGGAGGCCCCGGCATCGGCCGCATAGGCGGCGGTCATATAGCTCGAGACGGCGTCGTCGCCCGCCTCGCGGGCGGAAAGCGCGCGCCTGTGCAGGCTGTAGGCCAGTTGCTCGTATCCGCCGCGAAGCGCGGCAAGTGCTGCGGCATTCCAGAGCGCGGCATGGTCGGCAATCGAAGCCGCCTCCACAAAGGCGTTCATCGACTGCTCGTAGTTGCCCAGCATGTCGTGAACGATACCGGCGTAGAACCAGGCCGGCCAATAGTCGCGGGAGAGGCGCGCGGCTGTTTCAAAACCGACGCGGGCGAGATGAAGGTCGAAATCGGTGCGATCTTCCTTGCGCAGAAGATAAAGCGCGCGCGCCAGATGCGTCTCGTAGAAGCGCGGCCGCGCGGCGAGATCGGGGGCGGGGGCAACAACTTTCGGCTGGTTGAACGCCGCCAGCACCTGCCTGTTCCTTTCGAGCTGGGAGCCCGAGGCGCACCCTGCAAGCACAAGACCGAAAGCAAGCGACGCAAGGCTCGCCTTGCCGCATCTGCGGACGTTCATTCGATTATTCCCCCCGGAACATACTCCTTCGAACACGCGAGCGGACCGGAAACGTATGCACACCCACTCAAAGGCATGCATACATCCCCGGCCCAGCCGTCATATCATTTAGCCTACAGGCGGGAAGTCTCCTACCTGTTTTCGAGGCAGAGCGCCTGCATGTATTTCTTGCCGTCGCCGGCCTTCGTGAACATCAGGAAGCCCTTGTAGTGCTTGCCGTCGGTCTCGGCCTTGTAGGTCGCGGTATAAGTATCGGGAAGCGCGTTGCCGTTCGCGTCGTAGACCGTGGGCTGCTTCTCGAAGTTGAAGGGGCTGATTTCCTTGTAGCTGTCGTCGTTGCAATAGACGCCACCCCAGCGAATCGTTTCCGCGTTTCCGTCGTAAACCGCCAGCAGACACTTGCCGTCGCGGGGGCGGAAACGAAGCTTCGTATCGTTGTCGGACTGAACCTTGTTGTCGCCGTCGATATAGACCTTGATCTGGCTTTCCTGAACCGAGGCGCTGTTATCGAAGGAGGTGTAGGTGTCGACGCAATCGATATTCACGTCGTCGTTGCTCTCAAGGCCGCTCTTCGCGTCCTTGTAGCAATTGCACTTGTATTCGGCGGCGGCGGCGGGCATCGCGAAGGCGACGCCGGCGAAAAGGATGGCGCAGAGAAGCGGATATCGCATGGGACCTCTTGGTTGCATCGTTTTTGACATCTGCGTCCGCGCTTCCTGCTTGCGTCGCGCGGCGGAAATACAATTGGCACAAGACATGCCATATTTCAAGCCCGCTCACATGACATTTTTCTTTCAAAAAGCCGTGCCGCCGGGAAAAGCCTCCTTCGCCCCGCTTGACGGAACATTGTTACGTCATCAATAGTGTCAATAATTCAAGGGCATAGGGAGGACAGCCTGCATGGGCAATCTCAGGAAATGGCAGATCTGGTCGCTGGGCGCACTCGTCCTTCTGCTGGCCTTGGCAGGCACGGCCTATACGTTCCGCAAGGACCTCATCCTCTACATGGTCGCTACGCGCGCCCGCGATGCAACGCCGGTCGCGCCGAATCGCGAGATCGTCTGGGAGAAGGGCCCGGAAAGCGCGGATGCCGGCACCGGCCGGCGCCCGCCAAATATCGTACTCATCCTCGCAGACGATCTGGGCTTCAACGATATCAGCCTCTATGGAGGCGGGCTCATCGAGACGCCGAATATCGACGCCCTCGGACGCTCGGGCGCGAATTTCTCGACGGCCTATTCTGGCACCGCGGCCTGCGCGCCCTCACGCGCCATGATCATGACCGGACGCTACGGCACGCGCACCGGGTTCGAGTTCACGCCGACGCCGCCCGGCATGACGCGTATCGTCGATCTCTTCTACAATGACGGTACGCGGCTTCATGAAATGCTGATCGACCGCGAGGCAGCGGCGAATGCGCCGCCCTTCCGCGAGCAGGGCCTGCCCGGTGAGGAAATCACGCTTGCCGAAGTGCTGAAGCCGCAGGGCTATCACAATATCCATATCGGCAAATGGCATCTCGGCAATTCCGCGGAGTTTCTTCCCAACGCGCAGGGTTTCGACGAAAGCGTAATGCTCGAGAGCGGACTCTTCCTGCCGGAAGACCACCCCGATGCCGTGAACGCGAAGCTGCCCTTCGATCCGATCGACCAGTTCCTCTGGGCGCGGATGCAGTATGCAACGTCCTACAATGGCGGCGAATGGTTCGAACCCAAGGGCTATCTCACCGATTACTATACGGATGAGGCGGTGAAGGCGATCGAGGCGAACAGGAACCGTCCCTTCTTCCTCTATCTCGCGCATTGGGCGGTGCATACGCCGCTGCAGGCGTCGAAGGCGGATTACGATGCGCTCTCGCATATCGAAAACCATCGCGAGCGCGTCTATGCGGCGATGATCCGCGCGCTAGACCGCAGCGTCGGCCGCGTGATGGAGGCGCTGAAGGAGAACGGGCTCGACGACAACACCATCGTCATCTTCTCGAGCGACAATGGCGGGCCCGGCTATATCGGCATTCCGGACGTGAACAAACCCTTCCGCGGCTGGAAGCTCACCTATTTCGAAGGCGGAATCCGGGTTCCGCTCTTCATCCGCTGGCCGGGACGGATCGCGGAAGGCGCGGAGCGCGATGTGCCTGTCGCCCATCTCGATCTCTTCCCGACCATCGCCGCGGCCGCGGGTGCGGCCCTGCCGGATGACCGCGTGATCGACGGTATCGACATTCTGCCCTTCGCCGAGGGAAGGGCGGAAGACGAGCCGGGCCGCGCGATCTTCTGGCGCGACGGGCATTACCACGCCGTGCGCAAGGATGGCTGGAAGCTGCAATTCGCCGAGCGGCCCAACAAGGTCTGGCTTTTCAATCTGAATGAAGATCCGACGGAACAGAAGAACGTCGCCGAGGAGAACCCCGAAAAGGTGGCGGAGCTGCGCGCGCTTGTGGAAGCGCATAATGCGACACAGCGCGACCCGCTCTTCCCGGCCGTTGCCGAGATGCCGGTGACGATCGACAAGACGCTGGAAGAGGAAGCGACGCCGGAAGACGAATATATCTACTGGCCGGGCTGACGAATTTTTTCAGCGTGACGATGCGTCAAGCGCCGCCTTCTCCCGAAAGGAGCGAAGGCGGCGCTTCTTTTTTCTGTACCTGCGCCCCTTTGCCGTTGTGAACTTCCGGGAAAGACCGGGAGAGAAAGACGGGCAGCGGGTGAACAGCGCCATTTGCCGGCAGTCTCTCCCTGCGGACAATGAAACGCCGCTGAAAAGCGAAAAGACGAGGAAGGGGCCATGGCGAAACTGAAACAGCACGAGAAAGTGGGCGAGGAATTCCTGTCGGCGGACAGCACGCCGCCAGATGTCACGCATCGTTTCCCCTTCCCGGCGGAAATGGTCTGGGCGGCGCTTCTCGACGGCAAGGCCTGGACGGAATGGCTGCCGCTCACGAAGGTCACCTGGACAAGCCCGGAACCTTTCGGAAAAGGCACGACGCGCACGGTCGAAGCAGGCGGCGCGGCCATCGAGGAAACCTTCTATGCCTGGGAAGAGGGACGCCGCATGGCTTTCCGCTTCGAGCGTAGCCCCCTGCCCATAAAGGCGGGCGCTGAAGACTACCGCGTGGCCGACGCGCCGGGCGGCTGCGAACTGCAATGGTGGGGCAAGGCCAGGGCGATCTTCCCGCTCGGCTGGCTCGTCACGCGCCAGCTTCGCTCCGGCCTCAGCAAGGGCATGCCGGAGCTCGAGGCCTTGATCGCCCGCGATCCGGAGCGCTTCAAGCGCTGATGAAGGGAGAAAATGGCGCGCCCGGAACGATTCGAACGTCCGACCCTCAGATTCGTAGAAAGATCCTGCGGGTTTTCATAGCTGAACATAGAGGCGTCAAAAGTTTACTTTTTCCTTGAAAATCATATAGTTATAAGAACATACTTGAACATAAAAAATCGTCCCTACACGGCCTATGTGAGAGCCTAGGCGGAGCCTAAGAATGCGCCTCACCGAAATTTCGCTGAAGACTTTGCAGCCTCCTGTCAAGGGACAAGTGACATATACCGACGACACTTTGCCCGGCTTCGGTGTGCGGATATCGCAGGGCGGCGTCAAATCCTTCGTTGTCGTTCACGGACGCAATCGCAAGCGGACGACGATTGGCCGCTACCCCACAATCAGCCTCCAAGACGCGAGGAAGGCAGCAAAACAGATACTTGCCGAACGTACGCTCGGCAAACATGAGGCTCCGCCGATTAATTTTGAGGTTGGCCTTAAGCTGTTCCTCGCAACTCATTTCCCCGAGAACTATCCAAACCCGCGCACCCGAGCCGAGACCAAACGTCAGCTTGAGAAACACTTTCTCCCATCTCTGCGGCACGAGAAGCTGGAGCTTATTCAGCCGCGGGAAATCTCCCGGATTATCGACAAGATGCACAAGACCCCTGGCGAGGCTCGTCACGCATTTGCCGTGATCCGACTATTCTTCAATTGGGCATTCCGGCGGGGCTATGTCGACCGCAGTCCATGCGAGCGGCTTCAGGCGCCGAGACAATCGGCACCCCGAGACCGCGTACTTTCTCAAGACGAAATCATGGCTGTCCTTTGTCACGCCAGGGAAAAGGAAACAACGTTCACTAGCATCGTTCAGCTGCTTCTGCTAACCGGACAACGCAGGGGCGAGATCGCATCGCTTCAGGTGGGCTGGATCGACTTTGACAGCCGAACGATCACGCTGCCCTCCACCGTCACCAAGAACAAACGCCAACATACTTTTCCATTTGGCGAGATGGCGGAAGCAATTCTGAGGCGTGCGTTGCTGCGCGCGCAGCAATTAAGAAATGAAAGTTTTGAAGACGAGGACCTGGATGACAAAGGTCTCCTCCTCTTCCCCGCTCGCGGGAAGCGTAGGGCTTTCGACGGATGGTCAAAAGGAAAACCGAACTTCGACAGGGGATGTCCGATAGATCACTGGACGCTGCACGACCTCAGGCGCACATGCGCGACTAATCTTGCTGCGCTCGGCGTTCCGGTTCACGTCACAGAGAAACTTCTGAACCATGTTTCGGGAACGACCAGCGGGATCGTCGCCGTCTATCAACGGCACGCTTATATGGATGAGATGCGCGACGCCATCGAACGATGGGAACTGCACTTGCGCTCGCTATGACTATGCGAAGCAGACCGACAAAGGCGCTTACTGTCCAAGATGGTTGCCGCTAAGTTCGGATTCGTCTGGAGAAACATGATTGCGGGCGGTGCGCTTACTCGCAACCTTTGGCTGCGCCGAAAGGCATCCGCGCGAGTAAACCTATCGCACGGGGATGCTGGGGCCGTCGAACAGCGGGCCTTGGAGTTTCCGCCAAGCAAGATATCGGTTCTCTCCGACCACCCATACCGCTCGAATGCAGACAGTCATTGTGTGATCGTTTCGACACCCAGGGGCGGAGGTTGTATCGAAGTTATCCACCTGGGTGCACTTGTTTTTTCACGGTTCCCGTTGCTCCAGCCAGCTCGCGTACCAGCAAATTCATGCGATTTCGTAGTTGTTCAAAATCAAGGATGCTCGACCATGTTCAACGACCAGCTTGGCTGGTATGCAGTGAACGGCTGCTCGCCCCCTCTCCACACACTCGCGATTTGCGGACACCATCGAACTAGCTGCTAAATACACGAAACCATTTGACTAAGGCCCGCGACGCGCTATCACACAGGAAATCCGGCCGATGCCGGAGGCGTGGGCGCGGAGTCCGCCCATACCACATATAATTTCGTCACTATCGGCCACAACGAGCTGAGACCACAGAGCATACGCCGGCAAATTCAAATCGCCCGCAATGCGTGAGAAGCAAAGCCGAGAAGGCTGGCGAACATTTAAGTCAAGCCAGAACGTTCTCTCACTATCTACTTTCCAAATGTCATCTCTTCGATCTCATTCGCAAACCTGCAGCATGTTGAAGCCGAGTATCTCGTGACAGCACGGTCATGGCCACAAGATCCGGAAAATAGGAGCAACATCAAGGCCAGCGCTGGATCGATCGCCGTGCTTAGCGCAACTTCTCTAGCAGTATGCATCAGGTCGATCCGCACGGGTCGACCTGATGACAACATCATGCGTCAATCTATTCCTCTTTCGCATGAGCAAGCCGGTAGATCACCGGAAGAACGATCAGCGTCAGAATGGTGGAGGACAGGATGCCGCCGATTACGACGGTAGCCAGCGGTCTCTGCACCTCTGCTCCGGCGCTGGTCGCCAGGGCCATCGGCACGAAACCCAGCGAGGCGACAAGCGCCGTCATCAGAACCGGCCGAAGGCGGGTGATAGCTCCTTTCCAGATCGCTTCGTCCAGCCGCAGACCTTGAGCCCGCAGATTATTGATGAAGCTGATAATCACGAGACCGTTCAGCACCGCCACGCCGGAAAGAGCAATGAAGCCCACGCCCGCCGAAATCGATAACGGCAGTCCCCTGAGCGCCAATGCCGCAAGTCCGCCCGTCAGCGCAAGCGGCACGCCCGAAAAGACGAGCAGGGCGTCTTTCGCCGTACCCAGGCTTGCGAACAGAAGTGCGAATATCAGCACCAAAGCTGCTGGAACGACAATGCTGAGCCTTTGGGTTGCGGACACCAATTGTTCGAACTGGCCACCCCATTCAAACCAGTAGCCGGGAGGAAGCTTCACTTCGCTCTCCACAGCAGCCTGTGCTTCCTCCACAAAGGATCCGAGATCGCGTTGGCGGATATTTGCCGTCACGGTGATCCTTCGCTTTCCGTTCTCCCGGCTGATCTGGTTCGGTCCCGGCGCAAGCGTAATGTCCGCGACCTCCCGCAGCGGAACGATACGCGGCATACCTTCGCCGAACGGAGAATAGGTTGCGGGCGTAAACTCCTGATCGGGCTGATGTTCGGGGGGCAGTTGTATCGGAAGTTCTTGCAAGCGTTCTACATCCTGTCTCAAACTTTCCGGAAGCCGCACAATGATAGGCGTGCGCCAATCGCCTTCGTAGAAGGTTCCCGCCCGGGCTCCGCCCATCGCGGCCTGCACCACCTGCTGGATCTCGGCAATGCTCAGACCGAAACGGGCTGCAGCGTCGCGCTTCACCCCGATCGAGAGGACGGGAAGGCCGGACACCTGCTCGACTTGAACGCCCGATGCGCCCTCGATTCCGCGCATGACCGCGGCAACCTCATTTGCCGAATCCAGCAACGCTTCCATGTCGTCACCGAATATCTTGATGCCGATGTCAGAGCGCACACCAGAAATGAGCTCGTTGAACCGAAGTTCGATAGGTTGGGACACTTCGTAGTTTGAGCCGGGAAGGGCAGCGAGAACCTCATCGATCTCACGAAGAAGCTCTGCCTTCGACTTCGACCTGTCCGGCCATTCGCTGCGGGGCCTGATCATTACATAGGCGTCGGAAATGTTGGGAGGCATGGCATCCGTCGCCACTTCTGCCGTTCCGGTGCGTGCGAAAACCTCCTTCACCTCCGGCATGCCGAGAAGCGCCTTCTCCACTTTCATCTGCATGTCGATCGACTGCGAAAGGCTCGTCCCGGGCACGCGGAGCGCCTGGACGGCAACATCGCCCTCATCAAGGCGTGGAATGAACTCCGTTCCGAACCGTGTCGCTCCCGCCGCCGCAATGACGACGAGAATGCCGGCGGCGACAGCTACCGTCTTCTGCCGACCCAGCGCGAAGGTGAGCACAGGCTCGTAGCCACGCTGCGCCCAGCGCATGACAGGGCTCTCCTTTTCCTCGACATCGCCGCGCACGAAGATGGCAATGGCCGCCGGAACGAAGGTCAGTGCAAGAACCATCGCAGCAAGAAGCGCGAAAACCACGGTTACAGCCATAGGTGTGAACATTTTTCCTTCCACGCCGGTCAGGGTCAGGATGGGCAGATAGACAACGGTAATGATGAATGAACCGAACATGGCCGGCGTCATCACCTCGCGTGTCGCCTCTACGACCACGCCGAAGCGATCCTTGGTGCTAAGCGCATGTCCGAAGCGCTTACGCTCCTCCGAAAGCCGCCGAAGGCAGTTCTCCACGATGATGACCGCGCCGTCGACGATCAGCCCGAAGTCTATGGCGCCCAGGCTCATCAGGTTTGCGCTGATCTTGTATTCGACCATGCCGGTAACGGTGATGAGCATGGACAAGGGAATGACCGCCGCCGTGATTAGGGCAGCTCTTATATTCCGAAGCAATATGAAGAGAACGACGATGACCAGTATGGCGCCTTCGACGAGATTGGTGCGAACTGTCGCCACAGTCTTCTGAACAAGGCTTGTCCGGTTGTAGAGTGTCTCGATGCCGATGCCTTCCGGCAGGCTTCTTTCGATCTGTCGAAGTTTTTCGCCGACGGCGACGGCTACATCCCGGCTGTTCTCGCCCATAAGCATGACAGCCGTACCGAGTACGGTTTCCTTGCCGTTATGCGTGGCCGCACCGGTGCGAAGCTCCTTACCGAACGTCACGTCTGCCACGTCATGGACGTAGATGGGACGTCCATTGTGCGTACCAAGCAGTACTTCCGAGAACTCCGAGGCCTCCTCAACCTGGCCGGGCAGGCGGATCAGATATTGTTCTCCGTTACGCTCCACATAGCCTGCGCCCACATTGACGTTGTTCGTTTCAAGCGCCGTAATGACGTCGCTGAAGGTAAGATTGTAAGCTGTCAGGCGATACGGGTCCGGCACGATATGCAGCTGACGTTCGTACCCGCCGATCGCATTTACCTCCACAACGCCCGCTACGGTGCGCAACTGGGGACGAACCACCCAGTCGTGCAGGGCCCGGAGGTCGGAAAGCGTGTAGGAGCTGCCGTCGGCCTTCCGGGCGTTTGGATCGGCCTGCAGGTGGTACATGTAGATCTCGCCGAGACCCGTCGCTATCGGGCCCATTGAGGTCTCGACGTCAGACGGAAGATCGCCCGAGACGGCCTGAATGCGTTCGCCGATGAGTTGACGGGCACGGTAGATATCCGTGCCATCCTCGAATACGACCGTGATCTGAGAAAGACCGTAGCGAGACAGCGACCTTGTGTAGTCGAGGCCCGGCAGACCTCCCATCGCCGTTTCCAGCGGAAATGTAACGCGCTGTTCCACCTCGACCGGCGAATAGCCGGGTGCCGAGGTGTTGATCTGGACCTGAACATTGGTGATGTCGGGAACGGCATCTATCGGCAGGCGCATGAAATTGTAGACGCCCAATGCGGCGACAAATGCTGCCGTGAGAAGGACGAGCCAGCGATGCTGGACGCAAAAGGAGACGATACGCGCAATCATGACCGCTCCCCCCTCAATGTGCATGGGAGGCGGCGTTCTTGCCGGCCTCCGCCTTGAGGATGAAGGCATTGCCGGCGACATAGGTGCTACCAGGGTCCAGCCCGTCCACGATCTCGACGCTCTTCTCGTCGCTGCGGCCGGTCTTTACCTCAAGGCGCTCGAACGAACCCTTTTCTTCTCCAGGCACGTAGACGAAGCTCGACGCACCGTCATAGAGAATTGCCTCTCGGCCGACGACGACGCGAGCCGTCGCTTTTTCCTGCTCTACCGAAGCACTGACGAATATGCCCGGCTGAAGGCGTCCGTCGGGGTTGGGTACATACGCGCGCGCGAGGACGCTTTGGGTATCCTGCGCCGCAATAGGCGATACGTAGCCGATGGTGGCGGCAACGGGATCGCCCTCATCTTCCAACCGGAATGTAACGCGCTGTCCCTCGCGCACGAGGCCTGCATCGTGACGATGCACCTGAAGATCGAGCCAGACGGAAGACATGTCGGCCACCACCATCAAGGGGGTTTCCGTATCGGCAAACTGGCCAGGGGCGACGTTGCGTTGAATGATGCGGCCTGCGATTGGCGATCGAAGCGTGTAGGATCGTAGGCTCTCATTGCTTTCGACCGATAGCAGGACGTCTCCCTTGGACACCTCGTCTCCGATGCGCCGCTTCACCTCCGTGACGATGCCAGGGAAACGCGGCACGATATGCACGAGCTTCTCGAGGTCTGGACGGATAACGCCAAAAAGGCTCGTTGAAAGCGTAAGCGTTCCTGCTGTGGCCTTGGCAATCTCTATGTCGGTATTTTCAAGCTGACTTGCCGAGAGATTGACATGCCCCTCTTCCTCGGCATGCCCTTCTTCTAGAGCATGATCGTCCTCGTCGTCATGCGCATGATCTGCATCGGCTTCCTCGCCATGCGCATCGTGACCTTCCTCGTCGCCGTCGCCGTGTCCTTCGGTCTCCTGCGCGACTCGCGGGCTTTCATGCCCGGGGTCTGGCTCCGCAAAGGCCGGAGAATAGGCAATGGCCAACGCAAGACTTAAAGCGAATGTGCTACTGGCCAGAAACTTACTCTTTGTCGGGCTCATTGCTCATCTCCCTCGGCCGCATCCGCACTGGCGGGAAGGCCGGTCATTGTCTCAATCGAAGCGAGGGCATTGACGCAGGCGAGAAGCGCCTGCGTTTCCTGCAACCGGCTTTCGGTGCTTGTTTGCAGGGCGTCGAGAAGTTCGAGAACGCCGAAACGCCCGGCCAGGTAGCCTTCGCGGATGGTCGCGGAGGTCTTCTCCGATGCGGGCACGATGGAGGAGCCGAGCCGTGCCGCCTCCGGGCAGCGGCTTTGGTAGGTCTGATATGCCTGTTGCAGGTCTCGCGCGAGTTCCACTCTCGTCTGCTGCGCATCGAGATCGGCCTGCACGATGCGGCGCGACGCGGCATCGATATTGCCCTGATTGCGGTCGAAGACGGTGAGCGGGATGGAAACGGAAAAGAGCAGCGCGCTTTCATCCGTGCCGGAAAATCGGCGCGCGCCCGCGCCGAGCGTAACGTCGGGAATGGCGTTGGCCTTTTCGAGGTCGAATGCCGCGCGCTGCGCGCCGACCGTCTTTTGCCCGGCGAGCACAGCAGGGTGGCTGTCCAGCCTGGCTTCCAGTTCACCGAGTCCCGGAAGTTCAACGGTGGGAACAGCGAAAGAGCCTTCGGCATGTAGCGGGCGGTAGACATTTTCCGACCACAGCGCCAGCAATGCCTGCTGTCCAGTGCGCAGTTCGGCCTCTTTTGCAGTCACCCGAATCTCCGCCAGCTCGAGCGCCAGAAGGCCGCGGTTGAGATCGGCCTCGGATGAAGCGCCGCGTTCGAAACGGCGGCGCAGAGCGGGAACGAGCGTACGGATGCTCTCGACGGCTGCTGAAGCCGTTTCTGCTTCGTGCTGCGCGGCAAGCAACCGGTTGAAGGCGTGCGTGACAGCCTCGCGAATGAGGCGCTCGATTGCATCCCGTTCGGCTGTCGCCACCGATTCCGAAAGACGAAACAGACGCTTGCGGCTTTCGCGCTTGCCACCCGTTTCGATGCGCTGGGAAAGCCCGAGCGTGAGATCTGTCTCGTCCATACCGCTATAAGGGCCTGAACCGAAGACATTTTCGACTTCCACCCCGAGTTCGGGATTGGGCAGGAACGAGGCCTGCCGCGCCTGCGCCGCGCTCTCTCCCACGGCTTCGGTTGCGATGCGCATCTGCGCGTTCTGCGAAAGTGCGGTGGCTATAGCTCTGTCGAGAGTGAGGGAAGGTCCTGCATCCTCCGAGGCGTATGCAGGTGCTATGAGCCCGACCGACAAGCAGACGCCGGACAGGGCTCTCCGCCAATGGCGGAACGAACCATTCATGAATCACCTATCTGTGGAAACGTCGTGCATTCCCGGAAGGGAATGCGGGCGAGATCAGGCGATCATGTGCTCAGGAGGAGGGCCGTCCGGCGAGCGGGAGAGACTTCTTGCCACGGTGCCGCCAGGGATGGACGCGAGAGCGCACAGCGCCGACGCGCCAGCACAGAGCGCACCGGCCAAGGTTACGTGCTGAAATGTATGGCAGAGTTCGCAGCCATCGACCGGCGTCGGATCGCCACCGGCTTCCCTGTCCAGAATGTCGCTGCTGGCTTCGATCAAATCGCTATAGAGCGGTGCCCCCGTCGCGCCGACGGACGTTGCACTCCAAAGCAAGCTGACAATTACCAAGTGGATCAAGGCGCGAAGCATATAGAGGATGTCCTATAAATTGTTACCCATTGCAACTCATTTTTTAAAACGACATTCGGCGTCTCGCTGTTGTTTTGAAAACAAATCCGCCCGCTTTCGTCCTAGCCCCGCCAAACAGGCGGACCAATTTCGCGCGGCACCAGAACTGGGGCTACTGCGGATCACAAACTAAAGTGGCAAATCATCTGAAAACTTTCGATCTCCACCAAGCAAAACCAATTTACTTCAGGGGCATTTCATGTGTCGCCTCAAACAAGGACATTAGCCGGTAGCAATGTCGCACTGATACCCCTGTGCGGCTTTTGCTTACATTGGCGCCGTAGTCGCGGAAATCGTCGGCGGCTTCATCTCCTGGGCACGACTTTTCTTTGGTTTGGAACCACAGCGACCTCCCCATCAGGATGATGATCGGCATCTGGTGGCGACGAATTCCTCGGTCTTCATCGGCTCGGCGCCCTAAGAAAGTGGTGGGACCAAGATTGATGACGACAGCCCGGCAGGAATCATTTGCGCCGCGAGACGAACCTATGCCTCAGCCGGCATTGAAGGGTATCCACACGTCAGATTGCAAAGGGGGCGGTCTTTTCCGAATAGTATTGATATTCGAAGCTGCCCCGTTCCTGCGAGCAAGAAGCGTTCATGTGCGGCGGCTTGAAGACGGGTTTCCTGAGTAGACGGCCGCAGGCCTCAAAGTGGAGGCCGTCTGACACCGTCCCGCGCCGCCGCCCTTGCGTCGAGCCGGATACATCGAGCTTCCACAGGAGATGTCCCGCCCCTGTCTTCATACGCGATCGTAGTGGTCGTTCAATCGACCGTGCTTGCATCGCCCCTCGATAGCCTCATCCCGTGAACGATTGCATAGATCGCCGGGATCACCACCAGCGTGAGGATAGTGGACGATACCATCCCGCCTATCATCGGCACGGCGATGCGCTGCATCACCTCGGCGCCGGTGCCAGTGGCCCAGAGGATCGGCAGGAGGCCCGCCATGATGGTGATAACGGTCATCATTTTCGGCCGCACGCGCCCGACGGCACCCTCCATGATCGCGCCATTGAGATCGGCGCGGGTGAAGGCGCGACCTTTGGCCAACACGAGGGCCTTCGCGTCGCGCAAGGCTTGGTCGAGATAGAGCAGCATCACGACGCCGGTTTCAGCCGCCACCCCCGCCAGCGCGATGAAACCGACGGCCGCCGCAACGCTCATGTTGAAATCGAGCGCCGCCATCAGCCAGAGCCCGCCGACCAGCGCGAATGGCAGCGACAGCATCACGATGAAGGTTTCGGTGAGGCCCTTAAAGTTGAGATAGAGGAGCAGGAAAATGACCAGCAGCGTAACTGGAATGACGACGGAAAGGCGTTGCTGCGCGCGCGCCAGATATTCGAACTGGCCGCTCCAGGCGACCGTGTAGCCGGGCGGCAGCGCGACTTCGCCGGCGACCACGCGCCGTGCCTCGCCGACATAGCCGCCGAGATCGCGGTCGCGGATATCGACAAAGACATAGACGACCGGCTGGCCGCTTTCGGTGCGCACCATGGTGGGGCCACGCGCCCGCGCGATGTCGGCGATCTCGCCGAGCGGAATAGCGGCGCCTGCGGGCGTCGTGACAAAGACCTCGCGCGCGAGCGCATCCGGGTCGGCGCGGGAGGCTTGCGGATAGCGCAACACCACATCGTAGCGCTCGCGGCCTTCGACCGTGGTGGTGAGGGCTTTCGCGCCCAGCGCCATCGCGATCGTTTCCTGCACCGTCTCCATCGACAGCCCGTGCCGGGCGATGCGGTCGCGGTCGGGACGGATGTCGAGGAAATAGCCGCCATTGACGCGCTCGGCATAGGCCGACGAAGTGCCGGGAACGGCACGCAGGACGGTTTCGATCTCGCGGGCGATCCGCTCCAGTTCGACGAGGTCGGGCCCGAATATCTTGACGCCGACCGGCGTGCGGATGCCGGTCGAGAGCATGTCGATGCGGGCCTTGATGGGCATCGTCCAGGCATTGGAGACGCCCGGAAACTGGAGCGCGGTGTCCATTTCGGCAATCAGCTTGTCGAGATTCATGCCCTGCCGCCAGTCGCTTTCGGGCTTCAGGTTGATGATGGTCTCGAACATTTCCATCGGCGCGGGATCGGTCGCGCTGTCGGCGCGGCCGGCCTTGCCCCAGACGGAGGCGACCTCGGGAAAGCCGGCGATGATCCGGTTCTGCGTCTGCAGCAGTTCGGCCGCCTTCGTCACCGAAAGGCCCGGCAGCGTCGTCGGCATGTAGAGAAGCGTCCCCTCGTTGAGGTTCGGCATGAATTCCGAGCCGATGCGGCTGAGTGGTACCGCCGTTACGGCGAGCACGATGAAGGCCGCGAGGATGGTGACGCCGCGGGCGCGCAGCACCAGACCGATCACCGGCCGGTAGAGCCAGATCAGCGCCTTGTTGAGCGGGTTCTGGTCCTCCGGTACGATCCGGCCGCGGATGAAGATCGTCATCAGCACCGGCACCAGCGTGATCGAGAGAAGGGCGGCAGCCGCCATCGCGAAGGTCTTGGTGGCGGCGAGCGGCTTGAAGAGGCGGCCTTCCTGCGCCTCCAGCGTGAAGATCGGCAGGAAGGAGACGGTGATGATCAGCAGGCTGAAAAAGAGCGCCGGGCCCACTTCCTGCGCCGCCTCGATGACGACGGCGGTGCGCGAGGCGCCGGGCGGCGCATGTTCGAGCCGCTTGTGGGCGTTTTCGATCATCACGATCGCCGCATCGACCATGGCGCCTATCGCTATTGCGATGCCGCCGAGGCTCATGATGTTGGAGGGGATACTGAGCACATGGGTTGCGGCAAGCGCCATCAGAATGCCGACCGGCAGGGTGACGATGGCGACAAGCGCGCTGCGCGCATGCCAGAGGAACATAAAGCAGACCAGTGCCACGACGACGCTTTCCTCGACGAGCGTACGCACCAGCGTATTGATGGCGCGGCCGATCAACGCCGAGCGGTCATAGACCTCTACGATTTCGGTGTTGCCCGGCAGGCTCGGCGCAACGGCTGCAAGCTCGCGCTTGACGTTTTCGATGACGTCGAGCGCATTGGCGCCATGGCGCTGCAGGGCGATGCCGGAAACCGCCTCGCCCTCGCCGCCCATTTCGGCGACGCCGCGCCGTTCGTCGGGCGCGAGTTCGACGCGCGCCACGTCGCGCAGCAGAAGCGGCGTGCCGCCCTCGGCGCGGAGCACGATCTTTTCGATGTCCTCAATGCCGGCGAGATAGCCGCGACCGCGGATCATGAATTCGGTTTCGGCAAGCTCGATGGTGCGGCCGCCGACATCCATGTTGCTGGTGCGCACCGCGCCGGCGATATCGGAAAGCGTCAGCCCCGTGCTTTTCAGCAGCAACGGATCGACGATGACCGCATATTGCCGGACGAAGCCGCCCACCGTTGCGACCTCGGCGACGCCTTCGGCGCGCGAGACGGCAAACCGGACCTGCCAGTCCTGCAGCGAACGGAGTTCGGCGAGGTTCAGCTCCGACGACTTCAGCGCATATTGATAGACCCAGCCGACGCCGGTCGCATCCGGCCCGAGCGAGGGCGTGACGCCGTCCGGCAGGCGTTCCGCCGCCGCACTCAGATATTCGAGGACGCGGCTTCGCGCCCAGTAGAGATCGGCGCCGTCCTCGAAGACGACATAGACGAAGGAAACGCCGAAGAAGGAAAAGCCGCGCACGACGCGGGCACGCGGCACGTTGAGCATCGCGGTCGCGAGCGGAAAGGTCACCTGGTCCTCGACGACCTGCGGCGCCTGGCCCGGATAATCGGTGACGATGATGACCTGCGTGTCCGACAGGTCCGGTATCGCATCGAGCGGAATGCGCGCGATCGAGTAAATGCCGGCAACGATCGCAAAGAGCGTGCCGATCAGCACCAGAACACTGTTGCGCGCCGACCAACCGATGATGCCCGCGATCATGGCGTCACCGGTTCGGTGGCGAAGGCCGAAAGCGCGGTCTGGAGATTGCTCTCGGCATCGATCAGGAAGATGCCGGAGGTGACGACCTCCTCACCGGCGGCAAGCCCCTCCCTGATCTCGACATCGGTGCCGGCGCGGGCGCCGAGGCGAACGTCGCGCGGTTCGAAAAGCCCGTCGCCGCGCGCGACGAAGACGATCTGGCGCGCGCCGTCGTCGATGACCGAAGCGGCCGGCACCGCGAGCGCCGGTTTATCGCCGACCGGCGCGCCGATCTCGACGCGCACGAAATGGCCGAGCTTGAGGCGCCCGTCGGCGTTCGGCACGACCAGCCGGACCCGGCCCGAGCGGGTCGCCATGTCAAGATCGGGATAGACGAAATCGACAATCGCCTCGCGCGTTTCGCCGGGCATGGCCGGCATCGACAATTGCGCGGTCTGGCCGGGCCTGACGAGCGCGAGATCCTGTTCGGCGATTTCGGCCATCACCCAGAGCGCCGACAGATCGGCGATCCGGAAAAGCGTGTCGCCGGCCGCAAAGCGCATGCCGTCGAGCGAGGGTTTTTCGATGACGGTGCCGCCAAGCGGCGCCTCGAAGGTCACCACGCGCGCCGGCGCGCGCGTGCGCGCCATTTCTGCGATGGAGGCACTGGAAATGCCGAAGAGGCGGAGATTCTGCGCGGCACGTTCGACATCGCGGCCGCCGCGCGACAGCGCCGAAAGGTAATCGGCCTGTTTTCGCAGGAGTTCATCGCTTTCGATCCAGACCGTCAGCAGCGGCTCGCCGGCGGCCACCGTGCCGCCCGTTGTGCGGACGTCGAGGCGTTCGACAAATCCGTCGAAGCGTGCCGTCACCAGTGCTACGCGCGCTTCGTCTACGGTTACGGTACCGGCGCCGCGGATCGTGCGGACGAGGTCGCGGCGTTCGACCGCCACGGTTCGAACGCCGGCACGCTGCGTCTTTTCCGGGCCGATACGGACGGTTCCGGCGGGTGCCGCAACATCCTCTTCATAGACAGGGATGTAATCCATCCCCATCGAATCCTTCTTCGGCACCGGCGATATGTCTGGCAGGCCCATCGGGTTACGGTAATAACGTATCTCGCGCTCCCCTGCCGCTGGCGCGGCAGGGGTTGCATCGGCTTTTTTCTCGACGGCCGTGAAAATGACGACGCCCTTGACGGGTTCTGGAACGCCGTCGACTCTCACTTCGATCGCGAGCGCCCATCGGCCGGCCATCGCGATCTTTGTTTCGAAGGCCAGGACATCCGCGCTGCCGGCGGGGAGCGGTGTGAGCGGTGTATCCATCATCGCCATGCCTTCGGGACCCATATCGAGCCGCGTCGAGACAATGTCGACGTTCTCCGACGGTACCGGCTTTCCGTCGGGATCGAGCAACCGGACCTCGATCCGAACGCCCTCGCCGACAGATATTTCATCCGGTACGGCCTCGAATTTATAAGCTTGAGACTGCGCGCCGGCGACGCTCCATATGCCGACGGTCGCCACGACCGCCACAAGCACGGCAATCGTGGACGCTTTGAGTGAGCGAACCATAAGACTCTCCTGAAACTGCTGTGACAGTTGATGCGCAACCGAAGGGCCGCGCGCCGGTGTGTCACATCGCTTTGGGAGGCCGTCGCAACGGAGAGGGAGAAAGATCGGCCCGGCCGATGTCCGGCCCGTGAACCGCTTCGATGGCACGTTCGACCGGGACAAAACCGAGCGCAGCGGCGAGCTGAAGCGGCAGCTTGCCGCAGGCGGTCATGCAGAGGGCCGAGCTGTCGCAGGTTGTCGTGTCAGTCTCTTGGCAATCGTCGCAGCACGATTCCGCCATCTCGCCCGTGGCAAGTGCCCCATGCGGCGGGGCACCTTCATCGGCCATCGCGTGTGCCGACGCCATCATACCGAGATCGGTCACCGGTGCCGAAGCCGCCGTCATCAACAGCGCGACCGCCAGCACCGTCGCAAGCCAATGCCGGACCCGGGATACGCGTCGGCATCTGTCGATACGTCGCTTCATGGCTGAAGACTAGCACAAGCCTTTACTCCAGGCGAGTACACAAATTCGTCATGGGAGAGGCCTCGGGTCCAATATCAGGCGGAGATATCGGACATTGACTCCATCGACCGCTAGTCGCCAGGTTCCAGAATGTCGACATGAGAGCGGCCGGCGCAGTCCCAAGGCAATTGAAGCACCGCACCTAGTGTTGCGCCGTTCCTGTGCGCCGCGGCACCAACTTCTTTGAAGAGGAACATGGCACTGTCTTCGATTGTTCTTGCAAGAGCGGACAACATGTTCTGTTTGCGCGCTTCCGATGTCGTCACTGTGAGGACGAGTAAATTGGGAATGCCCAAATGCGACCTGTGGACCCCACGTGCCGCAACGCCATGATAGGCGGACATCTTCTCCAGATAGGACGTCTGTCCCCGCGCCGATCGCATGATAGGCATCGTGCCGCGATCGACCTCAAGCGCGAAAAAGCGGTAGCTTCTCCGTCCCTCTCCACCATATCCGAGACCAAACATGGCATCCGGGACGGTGTCGCCATTGCGGGCAAGCTCGGTTGCCGTTCCCAAGCTGCATGACGATCCGGGAAGCCTCAGCGGATTCGGAGACCGCCGGGCTCCCTCCGGTGCCTTTGCGAGGATTTCGGGCCAGGAGACAAAGCGCAGATCCGCCTTTGCTTTCACCGCGAGTTCGATCGACGCCAGAGTCTCGCAGATCATCAGCGAATGCGCGAATTGCCGTCCCGCGCCGCTCGTCCCGTATGGCATATGCGGACAGGGGTCGGCGAGCCTCCCCTGCGCGGCGAGCACGTCCCGGGCTCGATCACTGTTCTCATAGACGGCAGGCAGGTAGCGGGAACGCGCCGTCTCCCACTGCTGCTCGGGCCGGGTCAGATATCCGCCCTCGTGGTAGAGATCGCCGAGCCGCTCCTTGAAGCGCGTTTCCGACTGTCCACCTACAAAGTCGTGGATGAAAGTCGACCGCAGATAGCGGTAGCGCTCCAGCAGCTCGAAGATCGCGAGGTCGCGCGCTGTCAGCGCGAGGCTCTTCCCCGTCTTCTGGCGCTTCATGCGGGATCGGCGCTGCCGGTGTTCCATGCCTGAAGCGATAGCATCGGACCGGAGCGCAGAAAACGTGCGCCATGTTCATGAATGTTTGTCCCCGTGGAGCGCCGAACATCCATGCGCGCCGAGAAAAATTCTGTCCCTCTTTTATTTTCGGGCCTTCGCGTCGCCGACGTATCATTTCTCGAAGTGATACGTCTCATAGTCGCTCCCGGTCAAACAGTGTCTCCTTCGCAAGCAGATCAATCCGTTCGGCATGTGAAAGCGCCCAGCTCTTCCAATCGAAAAATAGTTCGGCATTATCTGCCGCCAGAGGCGAGCGCTCTACAGATGCAACAAGTTCCCTTATTTCCGCGGCGGTCCTCCGGTTGGCGCAATGAGCGACCAGCCGGCGGAATCTGATCGTCTCCTTCTTCGCCTCAAGCTCCGCCTCATATCTGAGGCGCTCTGCTTCCATACGTTTTGCCTGTTCTTCCGCCTGCCGCATCCGCTGGAGGCGTATCTCTTCAAATTTACCCGCAACCGTCGGCAGCACCTCGTCAAGGAGCGCTTCCAGTGGACTGCTTTCCGCTTCTTCCCATTCCTTCACGACATGCCGGTATTCCGGTTCAAGAAGGCGAAGCCGCAGTCTGCCGGTCGGGACCTTCTCCTGTGTCCATTTTTGCCCCTCCGCGTACCAGCGGGAACTTCGCCGGTCTTCGTCTGTGATGAGCCGGCGTACCTGCTTGATGCGCTCCTCGAGAATAAGCTCGATCGTCATAGTACCAGTCCGAATCTGCACGTCCCGGTAGCGTTCGCATTTGAGGGTGTAGCCAGACGCCTCGATCGCCTTGAGCAGTGCGCTTAAAATCCGGAGACGCCTCTTATCGAGCTCCGTCGCATCGCTCCGCTTCAATGGCAGAGCCCAGGGATCGCCGCGGCGAGCACGTTTCTCCCGCCTCTCGTCCTCAAGCCATGCCGCGACGATTCGGTGCGGATTTGAAAGAGTCGCCGGAACGGAAACGGGCTTTGCTGTCTGTTTGACCTGTTCAACTTTTGCCGCAACGCTATCCGGAACAGGCGGCGGAGGAGTCGAGTCCTCCCGCTTGCCCGGCGGGCTGATGATCACCGTTCTGGGTGTATCTCTTTTCACCGCCGGTAAGGCTTTTCGGACAACCTTTTTGCCCGCCTGCAGCTTTGCCCAATAGCCACGCTCAGGCACCGGGATCTCCGCTTTGCGGCACGCTTTTGCGAGGCCGTTTCCGGATATACCGTAGCGCTCCGCGAGCTTCGCCATCGGGATCGACCAGACAAGATCGTAAAGCTCCTGCCGCGTGAACTCGTGTGTCGCCATTGGCCTTTCCTCCCTTTCGCCCTCTGCATTCGGGGAAAGGTCATGATGGCCATTTTTCTCATGGACGAGAAGAAGGAGCGGATTGTCACCAGTCGCTTGAAGGCGCCGTGTCGATCTCCGCGGGGACAGGAGCGTGAGCCTTGTCACGCTCTAACATCTCGGCCCCTGCCCTCCCCTGCTCCACCTCTTGCCAGTGGACGGCGTAGCGCTCACGCATCTCCCCGCGCACAGCCTCCGCCTCCTCCGCGCTCATCCGCGGCAGGGCTTCCAGATGACCGAATGGAAAATCAAGCGAGACGGCGCCGTCGGTCACATTGCGGACCGAGACTGCGAACTCGCCCTTGCGCCGGCTCCCGATGAACTCAAGCGTCGTGTGGAGCATCGGGGCGAGCACCCGCGCATCCTTCTCCGAGACGCCGCCCGCGAACTTGATGCTCGTATTGGCCGCGAAGCTCTCCTGCAGCTTCGGCGACAGCTGGCCGATATATTGATGCGCCAGCACCATGCCGACATTGTATTTGCGCGCCTGCTCCAGGATCACCGAGACGTTCTGGTCGAGATAATCGGCGCATTCGTCGACATAGACGAAGGTGGGGAGCCTCTCCCCTCTTGCTAGTGTCGCCCGTTCCTGCGCGGCTTGCGCGATCAGCGCGATGAAAAAGCGCCCGAAGATCTCCGTGCCGTTCTGCTTCAGGAGGTCCTTTGCCGTGTTGATCAGGATGACCTTGCCCTCATTCATCTCGGCGAAGAGGTCGAGCTTGTTCCTCGGATGCGAGAACATACGCTCGAAGGTCCGATTCTCGAGAATACCCCAGAGACGGCGAACCACCTGCCGCTTCGTTTCCTCGAACTGCTTGCTGTTGAACTCCGTCTCGAAAAAGGCCCGGGCCGTGCCGTCGAGTTTCTCGATATGGGCTTTGTATGTCTCGTAGCCCTTCGGCTCCATGAGCTCCCGGAAGGTGTGGATGGTCGCATCCGGGATATGGAGCATCAGCCGTGTGATGTAGCGGAAGATCACGCTCTGTTTCTGCGTGAGTTCCGCCGAGAGGAGTGAGCCCAGTACGAAGTCGTAGAGTTCGAGGATGCCATTGACGAGGCGCTCACGCTCAAGCGGGGCATAGGCGCCGATCCGTTCCATGCCGGCATCGAAAAGATTGAGGGCAAGCGGATATTCAATATCGGAGGGATCGATCAGGCAGAGACGGCCATGCAGCGCCTCGCCCGATGCGAAACATTTGAGGCCGGCGATGTTACGGATGAGATCGCCCTGGGAGTCGATCACGATGACCGAGGCCTCGCCCTTGCCGACGCGCTCCAGGTCCTGCGCGATCATGTATTGCAGCGTCTGGCTCTTGCCATGGCCAGAGCCCGCCACGATCCAGTGATGCTCGAACCGGCTCCCGTCCGAAATGTCGAACGGAATATCGGCCGCGAACATCTCCTCGAGCGGCGTCTCGCGAAGAAAGGCCGGCACGAGCTCCCGGGGCGGCGCCTTGCTCTCATGCGGCAGAAGGAGCGGTTTCCGGTTCCCCGGCGGCTCGGGATGAAAAATGCCCGAGGCCTCATACTGGTTGCGCGACAAGCGGTGGCGAAGGCCCGAGAAAAGCCCGGCTTCCGACGCTTTCGCCGAGAAGTAGGGCAACAGCAGCCGCTCGACCGCTTCGCCCGGATGCGCCATCGCATCGATAAGCGGCATCCGGAACCCGGTCTTCAACCCGCCGGCATCGGCGGCCTCGACAAGAGCTTCCGCCTCCTGAAAGGCAGCAGGCGGGAGCCGGCGGCAAAAGCCAGAGAGCGACTGGAAGATCGCCTCTTCCATCCGTTCCACTATGTCCGCGCGTTCGAATTTCGCGATGAGCGCCTCGATCCGATCACGGTAGCGTGCGAGTTCGATCTCGCCGGCTTCCGGAGCGAGGGTGGGGATATCGCCCGCAAGACCCTCCGTCCGGTAGAGCTCTTCGGCGAGCTCGAAAATGCGAACTGAAACCTCGTAGGACAGGAGGCCCTCCTCCAGCGCATCGGCAAGGCGTTTCCAGACGGCGCCGCTGAAATCCTCGGGGTCGGGAAACACCTTCTCCGCCCTGAGACGGGAGGCCGTCTCGTAGAGCCTCAGCGCCTCGCGCCGCGCGCGCGCCGTCCGCGCGGCAGGTCCGGTATAGAGCGCGATGCCGATCCAGCAGCCGATCCCGATGAGAGCCAGAGGGATGAGGAAGGGCCCCAGGAAATAGACGCCGGAGATTAGCCCCACGAGCACGGCCGCGGCGGTCAGGAGGTCTTCGGGCTTCTCGAAATCGAGCCCGCCCATCTCCGTCAGATCTCGATACGCTGCGGCTCGGCAAGCTCCGCACAGCCCGTCAGGAAGGCCTTGAGGGTCTTCAGCCCCTCGACCACCTCGTCCTGATACAGCTTCGCATCGAGCGGCGTGTCGACCACATGACGGCTCGGGCCCCGCAAGAGGTCGGCGAGGCGCAGATGCGCGAGCTTCGCCTGGTACTCATACTGGTCGGCTTTCATCTTGCCGAGGCGATGCGCGTTGATGTCGCGCTCGACCACGATCCGCTCGCCGAGATTCCAGCGCTCCGCGATCGCCCGCTCCTCTTCCGAAAACTGCACCGCGACCGTGACCTCGACCTGCGGCACCTTCTTGATGACCCCGGCCGTGATCTCCTTGTGCTCGATAGACGCCTGCATGAACCCACCCTCTTTATTTGCTGTCCTGCCCCTCGATAGACCCTGACTTCACCTGTACTGGAGAAATCGAAGCGGACGCTGCGTCAGGGAGTCAAGCGGTTTCAAGTCTCATAAGGCATGAAAAGGCCTCGAAGAGGCCATAAGTCGGACTACGGAAGATTGCCGGCCCGGCGCCCAAACGCTTGATTCCGCTTGCCTATTGCTTGGGTCATCCGTGGACGGAAGGGCGATACGGTATCCCCCAGCCTATCCCCCTGCCCATCGCCCTCGATCGTGGGGAATTTGGGGTCAAAAAGATGGGGACCGGGAGCGACCCGGTCCCCAAGGACCCTTCAGAAGGAAGTGCCGGTGATGGTCTTACGCGTCTCGCAATGCGATCCGCGCGTCGAGCCATGCCTCGATTTCCGACAGCAACCACACAACACGATTCTGGCCGAGCTTTATCCGCTTCGGGAACTGCCCGGCCGCCTCGAGCCTTGCAATATGCTGGCCGGAATACGGGATGCCACAGACAGTCTTCAACTCCTTCTTGGATACGACCTGCTTTTCGTACCGAGCCATCGAACTCTCCCTTGATGAAAGGGAGCGTCGACGCCCCGGGTTGGGCTAAGCCGCACCAGTGGGCAGGAAAAGCTTAGGGAGGGAGAGGGCGGGAGTCGAGGGAGAGAGATGAAGATCATTCTGGGAGCGGAACATAGTACTCCGACTCCGGACTGATTCGTCTGAGCATGCTTTTAGAAGCTACAGAAAATACCTATCTCTTCCTGGATAGCTGAAAAGTAGTTTTCAGAGCTAGAATTATTAGGTCGCCGTTCCCCGAGGGAAGTTGCCCCATGTCCGAGCTTCCATCATGGCTGCACATAGCAGTTCGTAACATTTCCGCGGTTCAGGGGACACTGATGACAGAAGAGCTTCCTCTGCTGGAGGGAGTGAACCCAACACGACGTCAGGAAATTATCTCTGGACGCACGTTAGCTCGTGAACTCATGGCGGAGATGGGCTTTTCGCCTCTCCCTATTGCTCGACATGCGGTCGGCTCCCCGGTTTGGCCAACAGGGCTCTGCGGAAGCATCGCGCACAGCAATCGCCATGTGGCCGTGGTGTTAGCACCGTCCAGCAAGGCCCTTTCGGTCGGCGTAGACATTGAAGATGGGCGGGGCCTGGGAACAGCGTGGACAGAGGTCGCTTCTGAGGACGAAGTTGCGTCGTTTGGCAGTCAGAGGGCCTCTGCAGACAGCGCGACTATTGTACGAGAAATATTCTCTGCCAAGGAGGCCCTATACAAGTGCCAGTCCCCCATAACCGGCAATGAGGATTTGGGCCACTTAGATATAGCAGTGATGCCCACTTCAAACGGCTCAATCAAAGCTGTGAATGTTAGAACCTTGGATCAACAAACTGCCGAGGCTGTCACCGCAACAGTCATTAAGATCAGGGAATTCTGTGGAGTTACCCTAGCTCTAGCATGGCTACCTGCGGCATAAGAATGTGTTTGATTTTCGAACATTTTTTTGCTATATAGTTCGATGTTCGAACTAGGAGGTGGCGACATGGCCAAACCCAAGCTTCTCAGCCCAAAGGAATTTTCGCCCATTCAGGGTGACCTTGAAAAGGCGCTCACAGAAGGACTTAACGCTGAGCTGAAAGATGGGGCATGGCAGGCGGATCCTGATTCAGACCTATGGGACTTGCCGACGGTAGACTCCAAAACCGTCTGCAAGCTTTCTCCCATCGTCGAGAAGATCACGGGCCATAAGCTGAAGCCAAAATGGGTCCGCAAAGGCGGATATCCCAGTATTGATGAAGCTGTCTCCGACCTTGTTAGTCACATCGCTCAGGACTGCGTGGCGACTGGCGCTGCGTCGGTCGCCGCCGAATAGGACTGAGTGATCGAGGGAGTTGCCAAATGTCATCGGATCGCGAATCTATCGCTGCCAAATTGAGAGAGGCCAGAGAGTATCTCGGTCTTTCACAGCAGGAGGTAGCGGACGCTCTCAAGCTGTCCCGTTCGGCCGTTTCTCTTATTGAAACGGCACAACGTGGTGTGGACTCGACCGAGCTGAAAGCAATGGCGCGTTTGTATCAGCGTCCAATTGGATACTTCACCGGCGAAGAACCTCAGCCGTTGGGTGGAGACGTTGCACTTCTCGCTAAACAGGTTTCAAAATTATCCGAGCAAGATCGCAGTGAACTGCTTCGGTTCAGTGAGTATCTAGTCCAACGCTCGAAGGCCGAGACCGAGAGATGACATCCAAACGCGACGCAATCCTGAACGGAGTTGCGCGAGCCAGCGAGTTGCACACTCAGCTCGGCGTTCGCGAAGCTTTGGCAAGCGGCACGGACTCAGTAGATGTTTTTGGAGCCGCACAAAGGCTTGGATTATTCATCATGTTTCGACCGTTGGATGGATTGCTCGGAGCCTATGTTCCTACGAGAGCACTATGTGGAATGCTGGTTACCACGCAGCGTGACCTCCACGTACAGCGCTTCACGGCCGCCCATGAGTTGGGGCACCATATGTTGGAACACCGAACGCTCAGCCTCGACAACGACGTAGGCTTCGTCGGACGAGGTGAAGAGGCGAAACATGATCTGCAAGAGGTGGAAGCAGATGCCTTCGCAGCGGAATTCCTTCTGCCTCGATGGCTCATAGTTGCCCATCTAAATCGGCAGAGATGGGGCCGCGAGCACGTTAGGAAGCCCGACATCGTATATCAATTGTCTCTTAGGTTGGGCGCTAGCTATGCCGCAACGTGCTGGGCCTTGTTTTCACAGAAGCTCATTGACCGCGGAACAGTCGAGCACCTCAGAAGCGTCGAGCCGAAGGAAGCCAAACAAAGAGCCGTTCCTGATGTTCATCCGGAAAATTGGCACAGGGACGTCTGGGTAATTTCAGACAAGGATCGCGGCACCCGCGTGCTGGGTGCCCCTAACGATCTAATAGTTCTGGCTTTAGACGAACATACCGCGGCCGGATACTCATGGGACGCCGACGGCTTAACGCAGGCGGGTATGACTATCGAAAGAGATGACAGAGTCGCCGTCGACGACAAACGCATTGGTGGAAGAGTGCAACGCCGTTTGGTCGTTCGAGGCAGTGGCGAGACGCACTTACATCTCGAAGAACGTAGGCTTTGGGAGAAGAACGAAACCGGTCGGAGCAGTTTTGATATCGATCTTACGCTTGTTGGGCGTGAGCCTGCCGGGATACCGCGAGCCGGTAGAGTCCTCGCCGCATGATCGATATAAAATGCGCAATTCGGGTAGAGGTTGACCTTCGCCACAGTCTTCCGCCGGTCCGCGACCAAGGAGATCGACCAACCTGTTTGGCTTGCGCCACGAGTGATGCTCATAGCATCGCACATGGTTGTCCGCCTTTGTCCGCTGAATTTCTCTTCTACCAGGCTATCCAGCTCGCCAAGACCGGAAATCTGGTAGACGGCATTCTTTTTGAAGAAGCAGCGGAAGCGCTGGCACAAAAAGGGCAACCTGCCGAAACAGAGTGGCCTTATCCTCTTGTCCAGCCCGACCCTTGGGTTGTTCCGACGATTACAAAAGTGTGGAAAGGCGAGCTTGAACACAGCGGCGATAGCGCGGTTAGTTCGATTGCCCGGCTTCTGAAAGCAGACACGCCAGTCGTTCTCGGCCTCAAGCTGTCAGCGGCGTTTCTCTCCCCCCTTTCACCTCCCTACATCATTTCTCCCCATGGTGCGGGCTTCGGAGGGCATGCTGTTTTGGCGATTGGGCTGGGGTCCGGCAGTGCTGCCACTCAGTACTTCCTTATTCGCAACAGCTGGGGCGACGAATGGGGAGATGCGGGCCATGCCTGGCTTGCTGCAGAATACCTAGCCGACAAGCACATCGGCTACGCGCCCGTAGTAGCTAGATAGCGAGGAGAAGACATGTTCGCTCGAACCGCAACCACACGCGCAGAAGCATGGCTTATGGCTGCAGAGCATATGCAGATGACCCACGAGCGGGAATACAATGTTGTGCTCGAAATCCTACGCCCAGGGCTTGCTACGCCGGTGTCGCGGAAGATTGAAGATAAAGTTGATGCGTTCTTGAGGAATTTCAAAGCACAACCAGTACACACTGTCGCGGAAACTATCTTTCCCGCAGCTGAGTATCTTCATGGTGGATTTGACGCGGTCTACGCGTACCCTGAGAGTATCTTTCCATTCATCAAGTCAGAGAATAAATGGGGCACGTATGCACTGCGTCTAACCGAGCGCAAGTGTACCAACGGCAAGAAAATCATTCCCCTCGAGCTCGCGATAGAAAAGTTGAAGAAGCGTCTAAAGGACAAGTCCACGATGCGAGCCATATACGAATTGGACTTGGGTATGGAGGCGCTTGAGTTGAAGCTTTACGAGACCGAGGAAGACCACAACAACTACCGAGGTGGCCAATGCCTCAGCCATATCAGCTTGAAGCTTGGACCCAACCGGGAACTCTATATGACGGCGGTATACCGCTATCAGTACTACATTCAAAAGGCCCTTGGGAATTTTCTCGGCTTGGCTCGGCTTCAAGCGGCAATCGCTCACGAGGTCGGGATCGATGTAGGCCCGCTTGTTTGTCATGCCACGCTCGCCGTACTTGAAGACAAGCAGTTTGAGCAAGGAGTTGGTTGGAGCCGCGCGCAAGTTTCAGATCTCGTGGAATCCTGTAAAGGCATCCGCGACAATGAGATTGTAGAGGCAGCATGAACCTTCGCGATTACCAAGTCGAAGCGGTAAAGACCGCTCAGATCAACTGGGACAGCTCGTCCCAGAGAAACATCCCCGTGTTCGGCGTTCTTGGCGAACTCGGCTCTCTGGTATCGGAGATCAAGAAGTCTCTGCGCGACGGAGATGCGTACACTGAAGGGAAGGAGAATTTATCTGAAGAATTTGGCGACGTTCTCTGGTACCTCTCCGCGCTTGCTTCGCACTATGATCTCCAACTGAGTAAGTTGGTGGCGACAGCGGGACAACCCAAGCCAGGGAAAGGACCATTTGGACACGTCTATGTGATGGTGAGAGCGATCACTGCTGTCACAGAGGAACTTGAAAATCTTCCTGCTCGAGCATCGATAGGTAGGCGGGATCACCTGGGTAGTTTGATTGGAATTGCCGGCAAGGCTACCTTGCAAGCGCTCAAAGTCCATGATCTGAAACTGTCACAAGTCCTTTCCGGAAATCTAAAGAAAGTTCGGGGTATGTTCGGCCCTGAAGTGCTAGGGCCTGCAAGATGTTTTGATGCTCCCCGAGCTCCGCGATATGAGCGTCTTCCCCGGAATCTCGACGTTCAGTTTCTGGAGCGCCAACGCGGAAACGGACGTGTTGAAGTGATCATGAGGGTCAACAACCTCAACATGGGCGATCGGTTAACAGATAACGCCGCGGTAGATGACGGCTACCGCTACCACGATGCATTTCACCTCGCTTACGCGGCAGTACTCGGTTGGTCGCCGGTAACGCGCGCGATCTTTCGATGCAAAAGAAAAAGCGATCCGGAAAAAGACGAGGTGGAGGACGGAGCACGCGCAATCATCATTGAGGAAGCCATCTCACATACGATTTTCAACTATGCTCTCGGGCACTCGATGCTTCGCGGTCTAGACAGGGTGGACCACAACATTCTCAAATTAGTTGGTAGAATGGTCCGCAATCTGGAGGTCAAAGAATGTGAGATGTATGAGTGGAAACGAGCAATCCTAATGGGCTTCGATGCATTCCGAAATCTCACTAGGCACAAGGGCGGTTGGCTGTTGCTCAATGCGGAGACTCAAAGCCTTACCTACTCACGAGAAGGTCCCGGCGCCGCCTGACATTGGCGAATTTTCTCATTAATACCCCATTTAGGCGGATACCATGGGGTGAGTTGCTCTGCATGCGCTCGAAATCGCTGCTTAATCCGAGTTCGGCCGGTACGCCCTTCCACTTCGGGATGAGCCACTCGCGCATACTTATCGACTTCGCAGAATAAATTCTGACAATCAATTAGCTGAAGAGGCCTTCCCCAAAGCGTTTTGAACTCAAGACCACGAGTGGAGAGCTCCAACTCCTGACGTTCTGCCACCCAACGGATTACATCTGTCTCATCGTAGTCGCCGAGCGACTGGAAACACTTCCTGATACCGTCTCGTGCTCCTGGTCCCGGCACAACGAAATCCATTTCAGAGAAATTGAGAAACTGGGTGTAGTTGAGATCAACAAGAAATTGCATGGCAAGAAAGGGACCGAAACTCGGAACAGAGCGAATAATATTGTAGGCCTGCTCCATCGAGTTCGCTTTCTGAATGTCCGCGCTCACTGATCCCCGAACAATGTCGGAGAGCAGAGCTATATGCATTCTGTGCTTTCGCGCTTGGCGCATCGACGCCGCGCCGCTTGGCATGATGTAAGCGTTTGAGTATATGGCCGTGCCGCTAGCTATTGCGTCGTCTAGGACAGCATTTATCCGTTCGCTTGAAAAATTATTCAAAGACATTGGCCCCAAACTGGCCTCTAGAAGATTCCAAGTCGCGGTTTTGTTGAAGACCTTGAATAAAAGCACGCGGAGTAGCGTGGAAGGCCAGTCATGATCCTCATTGTAGATCACCCTCTTTATTAGAAACTGGCTCGTACGATCAGACGCTCTATACGCGTTAGTAAATTTGTACGCACCGAGCACTGGGTCGTCCGTCCACGGAGCCTCTGCACCGCCGGCCCTTGCGTGAAAGATAGATTGCCGCTCCGAAGCAAAATACCAATAGGTATCGAAAACGAGAGAGGGAACGGGAGGATGCCGTCGGATAAAAACTTCTGGCGCAGAGACAGCGTGACGTCGTGTGCCGATTCGTCGGTCGCCAGCACGTCCATTCATTCGGCCACACCTTGAGCTAACATTGCAGACTCCCGAGCGGACGCGTCGAATCGCCCTTCAAGGACTAATGATAGCTGCCTTCGCCCCATCGAGACACGGTTCGCTGCCATTCTTGGCGCTTGTGGTTGTCGCTTTGATCTCGCGATGTAGCTGAACCAGAAGAGCCTCCACGCGCGCCCATACGACTATTGAGTAATTGATGTAATATACATTGAACAGAATGAGCAATTCTGTTCACTTAATAGTAATCAGGTCAACCTCTTTCTTGCACTTTGTTGCGTATGGAAGATGACCCACAAATTATGATCTACGACAATACGGGGCGAAGGAAGTATCTAACAATTAGCGAACGAGAAGCCTTTATCGGCGCCACGCACCGATTGCGGCCAGAAGCAGAGACCTTTTGTTTAGCGCTCGCCTACACTGGCGCGCGCATATCAGAAATTCTAGCGGTGACGCCAGAGCGTATCGATATCGAGGCCGGAATTGTCATTATTGAGAGCCTCAAAAAGCGTCGGCGGGGCGTCTTCCGAGCAGTACCGCTGCCGGCACATTTCCTAGCGCGACTTGAGGCAATCCACGGTCTTCGCGAAGCTCAATCAGACCCAGGGCGTCGGACCGCCCGCATATGGCCATGGGGTCGGACAACCGCGTGGACGTACGTTAAGCAGACTATGCAAATCATCAAGGTTGGCTCGGGCCAATCGATGCCCAAGGCGCTTCGACACGCGTTCGGAGTCGGCGCCACCCAAAGGAATGTACCACTCAATATCGTGCAGAAATGGATGGGGCACTCAAGGATAACAACGACGGCCATATATGCGGACGCCGTCGGTGACGAGGAGCGATCACTAGCCGCACGACTATGGTAGTGCATCTACACACAGCGCGTAGTGCGAGAGGTGGGGCTACCTTATGTGAACCGTCCGCTGCACGAAGTATGGCCTCCGCATCCACGGTGCCTGCTCATCGGTCCAAACTTCTTTGTCTAAGGCGCCCAGGTGGCTCTCAGCGACGTTCAGCGTCAAACCGATTCCGTTGTCACTACTGGAATCAGCCGAGGCTCGCCATTCTGTGGGTGGGGTGTGATGAAGAAATCGGCCGAACATTCGGTTACACAAATCGGCGTATCGATGAGTATCGATGAGTGCCTCGTGCCACGCAATATCGATCGGATAAGGGGGATGAAGAACACCCTCGTATCCCGACAGAATTACAAGGTATTCAGCGAGCCCTTTCACCATCTTCTGAGCAACCGACGGCTCCACGTTGTGTCGAGTCGTGAGGCGAAATATCACGCCGGCGCAAAGCTCTTCTCGTTGAATGGCCGCGACTTTTGACTTGAGTTGTTTGTGGTCATCTTCGCAGAGAGTCATGTCTTGGTCGGTTGAGGGGGCTGGATTCGACACTCGGCGAGCCAGATCCCCTATGAACTCCACTACATTGTGCGTCGACGTAGCGGCATAGCTGGGTTCAACATGCTCTATCCCTAGATGCATCTCCCAGAAAAGCGGAGGCGATACTATTTGATTGGAGACCAAGACACTGTGCATGCCAATCTGACTGGCAGTTTGTATATTTCTCACGGAATCGTCGAAATAGATCATCTCGCGGTACGAAACCCCAACTCGCTCGCGCAATATCATATAGGCTTGCTTACTAGGCTTGAGCGCAAAGCCGGTATCCTCGAAAGCAACAACGCCCTCAAAGAGATCGGAAATACCAAGACATTCAAGAACTACACGACCGTGATATCGACCCGAGTTGGTTATAACAAACAGACGCAATTTGTCGGCCAGGCAACTTAGCGCGTCTCGCAATCCTTCATAGGGAACAACATCCGAGGTATCCAGGGATCTGTAAACGCTCTCGGTAAACGCATATGGGTCAATGTTGTGATGCTCTCTTAGCCCCACTACCGCATGGCCATACTTCTCTTTGTACAGAGATAAAAGTGATATTGTTTCAGACACTGGCAAGCTAAGCATCTCGCTCGCTAAAGATTGAATCGCAGGAATTATCTGCCGCTCCATTCCCGCCACGGAAGAGTAAAGAGTTCCATCCAAATCAAATACCGCGACACGGATGTCTCCAGCAGCAATCTGGCTTGCGAGCTGCCCAATCCTCTCATCCCTCATTGAGAATCTCCGCTGCACGTTTCGCTGAAGATGGTCGGACAGTCGGATCATTGTCCAGACACGCCTTCATCAGACGAAATGCCCCAAATGATACATGATTCCGTGCTTCCTCCAGATCGTTGAACCTTTGATCGGCAATTGTCTGCACCAATACATTCCACGGCAATTTCTTGGGGTCGTCGGCATAGGCGGGATACACATGCTCAGTAGCAGCCAAGAAAATTACGCCGCCTAGTGAATAGAGGTCAGTCAATATTGTGGGATAAGCGTTCTGCCCCGATATAAGTGACCGGCAAATCTCTGGGGCGTTGAAATGGACAAGCCCTCCTTTGTAGGTAATTTCGGTGGGGGTCCTTTTTCCATGAGCTAACGCGTAGTCGAGCAGGAATGCTCCTCGATGGTCCGCCGCACTAATTATGTGATCGGGCTGTATATCTCCGTGGCACCAGCCAGCACGGTGTAGTTGTTCGAGGGCGGCTAGCAAGTCGCGGATTCCCTCGTCCAACAAATGCTTCGCATCCCCGCCTGCTTTCTTGCACTGACGGAAATTTCGCAAAAGTGGTACGCCATCAGTCCATTTCGTGATTAGAAACGAGATACTCAACCGATCAATCACACCTGATGCAACCAAGTATGTCGTCTTCAAATGGTTGATGAGCCTGAGCACTTCCGACTCTCGCTTAACCAACAAAAATGCGTCAGGAGTAGATGGGTGGCTGTTTGCATCCGGGGGGATGCCAATCTTAATCGCCAGGTCGCCAGCTGAACTTTTGCTCCGCACCACCAAGCTTCCCCTTCTGTCTGCAATGGTGATCGGGTCGACAATTTCTATATCGGCCGACTCGGAAATCGCATCTAGGAAACTTCGTATGTTTTCAGTCATGGTAAATTTCACAGTGAATAAGTTCTTTTTCAGTTCAATCTATAGTCAGCTCAACCTATAGCGCGATCCTTCGGGCAGAAATTTGTGCGACCAAATTTTTGCTGAAGAATAAAAGTTTGCGGACGCCAGTTCCGCAATGTCTCCGTCCCAGCGGATGAGCTTTGGTTCGATAAGAGATAATAGGTTTTCCTGCCGATCCTCCGCTGCAGCAACGAGCGCAGATATTTCGGGAGTGTTTGAGAGGAACTGCGTATCAGGGGCTCTGAACGCTGAACGAATCGACAAGAAGGTGAGCGGGGGGCGGGGGATTTTAAAGCCGCTCTTGCTAACCGTTTCTTCGCCCCGCCAAAATTTTCCAATCATAACGCTCGCCGGAGCATAAATACATTTTAGCATCCAATGCGGCCAAAGCAGAAGAGTTTGAAGATCATCAGTAGACAGATGAAAATCGTCGTCGATGACTATGTTGTCGCACAATAAGCTCTTCTGGGGCACGGCCAAAAGATCTCTCGTTTTTCTAAACCACTCAATATGAGCGATGCCTAAATAAAATACTGCCTGCTCGAGGTTCTGGGAGCTCCCGAACCGACTCAATTCGCTGATGGTGTATGTTGACGAAAAGAATACATCGGCCTCATCACTTGGCCGCAAATATCGACAGAACCTCTCAGATACTTCGCTGAAGTAGCCATTCAATTTCACGTCGGACAAAGGATGACTTGGCCGGCGGGTCGACAGCGAGCTGCTTATTCTGACCATGTGAAGCACCATGCAATTAGCGGAGGGGTGCGGCGCCGACGGTGTCGGCGCCGCATGCCATTGATGCTGTTAGTGATCGCGCCGCGTGGCGGCAGGGCAGCTCTTTTCAATGTTGGAAATGCCGGACGAGGGAGTACATGACCATGCAGCCCGGATTTCGCCGGTGCTTACGAAGTGCTCGTGCGCTTCGTGATCAATTCGCCCCGTTTTGTCGGCAAACCATATGCTCGGAAGCGGTCCGTAGCGCTCTTGATAGGATGAGGTCCAACCAAAGTATGGCTCGCCGCCTATCACCTCTGGAGCCGTCCCTGCAATGTGGCCAATAACCGAACCACATGCTGCGTTGGAAAACTCCGCATACGCTTCCGGATCGCTCAGCAGATCATGCCATGCTTCATCAATGAATGCAGAGAACATGGTCATGGGTTTTCTGATCTCACCCGCGAGAACCAGAAATTTGCTAAGCTCTTCAATGGCTTCAGCCTTACTCACACTCGACGCAACACCTATATTCCTTTCCTTGCTCATATCGGCGTCCTTTCTCGAGAGGGGGAGGGAACTTATACGACTTCGATAGTGAGTCAAATAAAAAATTAATAGTTTATTAACTTTTACCGCTACGCCCCCCTGATCCCTCAATCGATCTCAGTGATGGCCGTCTTGTTTTAAGGCTGAACAGAATTGCTCATTCTGTTCAATCGGGGGGATTTCGGCATGGCTGTGCGCTTTTTTGGCAACGTTCTGACGTTCGCCGTTCTCTACGTCCTCTTTCTGATCCCGACATATGTCCTGCCCTGGGCAGGCTCCAACTCGCTGATGTTCGCCGCCGCCACTAGCGAGTTCGAAGGGCAGATTCCGCCGGCTTTCTGGGGACATTTGGGCGCACTCGGTGTGCTTGTGCTGCTCGCCTTCTCTCGTGGGCGCCTGATCGGCAAGTCCTGGCTTGCGGTCCTCCCCGTCATTGCGGGGCTCTTCGACCTGATGCCCGGTCTCTCGATGGTTCCCTTCGTCCCGACTGCATTCCGCGTCGTGACGCTCATCCTGGGCGTGATGGGCGGCGCGAACGCGCTTGCCTCCTCCCCCGAAACCCAACCCTGAAAGATCGTCTCCCGTTCGGTGCCGGCAGTTTGTGCACGAGCGGAAGCCCGCACGTCAGGGGACGGACTTTCCAACACTGGAGCATGGCTATGCGCAATATCAAGCGAACCGGATGTCTCCTCGTCCTGGGCATCCTCCTCACCGGTTGCGAGACGACTGGCATGGGAGGGTCTCTCGGCAGCGGGATCGGTCAGGGGCTGATTGAGGGGATCCTGATGGGGCCGAGCGGGACGTATGGCACCGGCTCGAGCGCACCGGCCCCTGCGAGGCAGACGAGCGTCAGTTCGGGGGGGTCGGGCGGGAGCTATCTCGACCGGATGGCCGCGCAGTCTCAGCAACGCCTGCTGAGTACCGCGCCCTGCGATCCAGTGGCGCGCGCGCATTGGCGCGAACGCATACGCGCGAACTCTCAAGGGATCGATGTCGGGGATCTCTACAAGACCCCGCCTCACTGCAGAAACTGATCCAGAACGGCCCTGCCGGCAGTGCTTCACATGCCGGTGTGAGGCCCAAAGCCAAGGAGCGAACGCATGCGTTACCTCAAGCTGATTGGCAGCCTGTTTCTCGTGAGCCTCCTCACCGGTTGCGAAACGGCCCAGATGGACCGGTATCTCACCCCAGAACTCGGCGATGCACTCGGCACGGCCATTGGCGGCGTGATCGGCGCGAAGATTGGAGGGACCACCTATAACGGCCCGATAGCCATACCGCTTCCCAGCCACGGCGGTTCCAGCTCTCCCTCATCGGCAGGGTATGGCGGTGTGGGAACGGGCTCTGTGCCGGGCGGCGTCCCCAACACACCCGAGTGCCGGCAGTTCTGGGACATGGTCTATGGTTCCTGCTCATCATCAAGGGCGATGTACGGAACCTGCAACGTTCCCCTTTTGCAGCAAAAAGCGGCCGCCTGTAATGCATCCGGCAGCAGGCAAATGGCCGGCTGTCCGGCCGGTTACTTCCACAACGGACGGACATGCGCACCGCTCCCGGCGGGCGCCACGCAATGCACCGTGGGTGGTTACTGTCCGCAGGGAACGCAGTGCCGTCCCAATGGCGGCTGCGAGGCGACCCGGAGCGCGATGGAAGACATCGAGGATTTCCGGAAGAAGCTCGAAAAGGACAACGCGGACAGCGCGAAGAAACAGGAAGTACTGCAGCGCGTGGACAAGGAACTCGAAGCCCACCGCGCCTCGAACGGGACCGCGTCTACGGGACCGCAAACGAGCATCGCGGCGAGCGACAGCGCAGCCAGCTCCCGCAGTGCTCCGTCTGCCGCGGGCGCATCCGGGACAGTCGCTTCCAACGCGCCGGATGCCACTCCCGAGGCCCAACACGAGCCCTTTACGGGTGAGATGACCCATCCCGTGTACAAGAAAGCCCCGTCCATCAACAATGGGCAGGGCACGCCATCGCCCTCCAGCGGCAACGCCGCTGCCTCGAGCGGGAAGACAACCTCCTTCGTGCAGGACTGGCTCGACGGCAAGCCGGTTGATCCGGTGAAGCTCTCACCGGAGCAGCGCCGCAAATATTATGAGCAGAAGGCGAAGGACGAAGCGGCCGCCAGGGCGCAGGCTTCGCGCAAGACACAGGCCGCCGATCGCGCATACCGAGAGACCTTCGGAGGAGCAGGCCCGAACGGCACGGCAGGCACGGAGCCTGACGCATCCGGCACATCCTCTGGACCATCGGCCGGGAAGCCGGCGGAGGACTCAGAGGACTCCCCCAGCCTTCTCGAGAAGACCTCCAATACCTGGCTTCGGCCGGATGAGGATTTTCCCCCGCCGATCGAGGCCCAAGGCTCCGAGCCCAAGACCTACAAATAGGCGCCATCGCCCTGACATAGAAAAGCACCCCGCCAAGGCGGGGTGCTTCGCAGAGTCCGGTGCTCATCTCAATACTCATCAGCCAGCATGATCGTCAGCACCCTTGTGGTGACCTCCGGATCGGCTGGATCGGGCGAGCCCGCCTCCATGGAACGGTCGTAATAGTCGATCTTCCAGAAGATCGCGTTCTCGCCGATCCTCACCGACCCGAAATCATGCTCGCCATGCGGGTCATTGTCGGGGGTGAAATCGTCGAACGCCTTCACCGCGTCAATCACCTTCTGAATGACCTCTTGCGGCAGGGCCTGGATGCCCTGGGTCATCAAAACCCTTCCGTCCTGCCCTTTTTGCCGGAGATCGTCATTCAGGCGGCGAATGACCAGCACATCTTCTCTCATGCCCATGATGAGGCTCCTTCTCTGTCGGCCGGGCCCCAGGATTGGGGCGCAGCCGTCAAAGACAGGCGTCAGCAAGGTGGCTGTGGGTCTCCGTCTGGTGAGAAGTAAGTGAGCGCGAGGGCTGCCGCCTGGAAGAGACCGAGGCGCCTATGCTCGGAGCTCCAGAGCTTCCGTCGCGGCGGCACGATATGGCGGAGCGGCGCCACCTGGAGCGCGACTGCTTCCGCGACCTCCTGCCTTGTCCGGGCTCTCGCAGGCCCGAAACAGGCCCCGACCGCCGAGCGTGGGTAGATCCTCACCGCGACCTCATGCTCTTCCGCCACGCGGATCATCGAGCGGTAGAGGATTCTCACACGTTCGCTGCGGCGCGACCGGCCGCAATGAACATCCTCCAGAACGAGGACCGCAGGAGAGTGCCGGCGGAGGAGGACCTCCATGCGAAGAAGACAGCCTGCATTCTTGTCCCCATTCACATCGACCATGCCCCAACTCGCGAGGTGGCCCGGGCGGTCGAAGAGCACCCAGCAGAAACCGCGCGACGTCGGATGGATGGCGAAGACAAGCTCGAACCGCCGGTGGGACCTCCCGCTCATAAGCCTCGGGCGCTAACTGCGCCGGATGATATAGGCCAGTAATGCGAGAGCCTCTTGCGACTTCGGGTCCGTCCGTCCCTCAAGCTCCCGGTAGAGCACCTTTGCGCGGTCAGCCACTTCGATTTCCGCACGCCGGTAGAGACCGGGAAAGATGTCGCCGGAGCCGCTCTCGAAAAGCGCCTCGATCTTGAGCGCCGTCATGAGATTGGGAAGCCGCCCCATGGACTCGAAGCGCGAAACGGAGCTCGCCGAATCCCATCCCAGGAGATAGGCGAGCTGGCGCTGCGAAAGCCCCCATCTCTTGCGGTAGGTTGCGAGGTAGTTGTGCGAAAAGAACGACATACTCATAGCTGCATCTCAGCGGCCGTGACTGTCGCTCTGCATTTTCTCGTACCGGCGAAAACGCGGTAGGCCCAAAAATTTGCCGGATGGGCACAAAATGCAGTCTTGATGAAGTCGCATTGTAACATCTATCTGCCGTCCAGGCGTGGCGCCGCATTCCCTTCCGGAAGGGCAACGCCCAACCGCTTCACAAGGAGATCTACCTTCGGCCGCTCCGAGACGGGAACGACATAGATGCCATTGCTCTTCTGCGTCTTCAGCCGAAGATGCTTTCTGAGCACGGTGCCGATCGTCTTATTCGAGAGCGTGCGGTCATAATCCTCACCGAACCGCGCGTTGAACCCATCGGCGATCTCGCGGACGGAAATGCTCGGCCGGTCGCTTGCCGTGAAAGCTTCCGCCACGATCTGCAGGACTTGCGCCGGGAGCGTTTGCCCCCTTTCGTTGACGAGATCCTCCTGCAGTTGGAGAAGCGTCTTCCCTATCGATTTCCTCGTTTCGGCATCATCGATGAGACTCAGAAGCGACAAGGCGGTCTGGTTGAGCCGCGGTTCGATCTCCGCAATCACGACGCCTGGATCGACCTTGACGGCATTTCTGTAAGTCAGTCGGAAATGGAGAAGCCGGTTGCGCAACACGGCTGCTTCTTCCTTGAGGCTGTTCGGGAGATGGACCGGAATGTCGCCACGCAAGCCTCTCTGCCCCGTCTCCTCGGTGAGAAAGCGGCTCTCCAGTGCCCGATCGTCGAAAGAATGCCGCATGCCGACGATCTTGGGGCCGAAGACATGAAAGGCCTGCGGGTTGAACTCCTTCGCACGGGTGACGATCGTCCGGAGAACCGGTAGGCCTTTGACGTTCCCATTGTTCAATATCTTGACGATATCCGCCTTGGCGTCCGAGAAGCGCAGATCCGCTTCGTCGAGAATGAGCGTGCCGCCGAAACTGTCAAGCGTGTGGAAGATGGGCGAGACCGTCGACGCCCCGCTTGCAAAGAAGGACTTGTAGCAGAGCGAGCCGATCGTCATCAGCCCGCGCGTCTTGCCGGTCCCGTAGTCGCCGCGGAATCTCAGATAAGGCACTTCGTTGAAGGCGTCGTAGACCCAGGTGAGAAGGACGTAATAAGACGCGATCGTCTCGAACTCAGGCGAGAGATCGGTGTAGCGATGCAGAAAGGCCCGAACGTCCTCGCGGAGCCGGTCCTTCCCGCCGTGATCCGTCACGTCGGAGGGAAGCAGGACACATTCATTGGCAATGAGGTTGTTGTGCGCCGAATACGGCACCAGCCTCTCCCCTGCCCGCGTCAGGAATTCGTCCTCGTATCGCCAATCCCCGTTCGCTTCGGCAATGACGAGCGAAGTGCGCTTCTCCCCGGCACGGTAGACAAGCTCGACAATCGTGCCGTCCTCCAGCACACGCGACACGGTAGGCGTCGGCTCCGGCTTTTCCTTTCTGGATTGCTTCTTCATCCCGACATCGTACCCGGCGCGCCGGAACGCAATAGGTGCCGGGATTTGCCGGTCAGGCATATGAGATACACACAGTCACGATTCGCGCGGGCGCCCACCGCACGGTAGAGTCTGACTCGCAGCTCAGGATTCCAGGCGCGATTGCGGGCACCCCGCCCGATCGAAGAACCGCGGACGGGGAGTTTGGGGACATCGGGGACGTTCCCATACGGAGCGCGGCAGCCATCGAATATGCCGGACTGACAAATCGCGGTGCCTAGGGCGGTGCGGTGCGGCGGCTATCATGAGATGGCGGAGGGTTGAAACGGGGACGTTCCCTGTCTGCCCATCCGCCCCCTCATCATGACGCAAAACCGGAACAATCAGCCACGCCGCTCCTTCATCGCCGACCTCTGTGTGCATATGTCCGAGGAAGAGATCGCGGCGGCCGAGGATCGCTTCCGCCGCTATGTCGAGATCGTCCGGCGGATTCACGAGTATGTCGAAGAGCAATCGGCGGATGCAGAGCATCCCGCCGGCAACGCTGCCGACAGCCCTTGAGGATCAATCCTATGTCTTATGAAAAAGTACGTTGCCTACATACGAGTCTCGACACAGAAGCAAGGACAGACAGGTGTCTCCCTGCAGGAGCAGCGTGCGGCTATCGAACGCTATGCTGAGATCAACCGGCTCCAGATCGAAACCTGGTATGAGGAGCGCGAGACGGCTGCAAAGCGCGGCCGCCCGATCTTCACCCAGATGCTCGAGCAGGTGGAACGCAGCTCGATATCGGGGATCATCCTCCACAAGATCGACCGCGGCGCCCGTAACCTCCGGGATTGGGCGGACCTTGGAGGTCTGGTCGACAAAGGCATCGAGGTTCATTCGGCAAATGAAAGCCTCGACCTACACTCGCGGGGCGGCAGGCTGTCTGCGGACATCCAGGCGGTTGTCGCCGCCGATTACATCCGGAATCTTCGAGAAGAGACGCTCAAGGGCTTCTACGGCCGCCTGAGACAAGGGCTCTACCCGTTGGCGGCACCCTACGGCTATCTCGACCAGGGACGCGGCAAGGCCAAGATACCGGATCCGAAAACCGCTCCCTTCATCCGCCACGCCTTCGAACTCTACGCAAGCGGCAGATACACACTTCGGGCATTGCGGGAAGAACTTCACAAACTCGGTCTGCGCAATCGGGGCGGCAAGAAGATCTCCCTCGACTGGCTGTCACGAACGCTCAACAACCCCTTTTATGCTGGCATCATCAAGCTCAAGACGACAGATGAGACGTTTCGAGGCATCCACGAGCCCCTGGTCACAAAGGATCTATACGACAGGGTTCAGGATATTCTGAACGGTCGCAAGAACATCAAAACCTTTCGTCACGACTTTCTCTACAGATGCCTCCTGACCTGCGGTGACTGTGGCTATTCCCTTATCGGTGAACGTCAGAAAGGACACATCTACTACCGCTGCCACGAGAGAGCCTGTCCGACAAAGAGCATCCGACAGGAACTGGTGGATGTGCAGATCGGACGCGTACTGAAGCGTGTGCAGCTCAGTCCCGAAGAGATGGATCAGGTAGTCAAACACTTCGACGCCTTCGATCATCACTGGGAGGAACGGCAGACAACGATGATTGCTGCGGCGGAACTCCGCCTCAGCAATATGACGGAGCGCATGGATCGGCTAACGGATGCGCTGATTGACGGCCTGATTTCGAAAGACACGTTCGAGCGCCGCCGAGCGAGTATTCTTGAGAACCAGGTGGCCACGGAGCAGAGTCTCGCGTCCTTACGGGCTGGAGATCGCTCAATTCTCGAACGGCTGGAAAAATTCCTCGAACTTCTGAAAACGGCTCAACGGAGCTATCTGGCCGGAAATGCCGATCACAAGCGCATCCTGCTCCAGGAGGTCACCTCGAACCGCCTCGTATCCGGAAAAAACGTTGCAGTTGAGCTGTTTCCGCCGTTCGACCTGATCGCAAATCGCGAAAAAAGTGACTGGTGCTGCCTTTCTCGGAACAAACCTCGAACTTTTTCTAAAAAGACGAGTGTTCTCGGTAAGCAGCTCATCAACATTGTTGTACCAGATCTTAAAGCAGAAGAAGCAGCGTACACGGAACGACTGCGGAAGATGCTTACGGATATGGAGGAGTAAGTCCCCAACGTCCCCAGGTCCCTCCTAAAATCCACACACCACTCGGGCAAGCATGCAATGGATATGAATGTATGTTATGGTGTAGGTGTGTTGGGTACCTTACGGTATACGTCCCACGCCTCACGGCATACGTCCCATCCAGGAGAAGGGAGAAGCATCAAGCGCCCAATACACACAAGAGCAACTCTTCGGAGTTGCTCTTTTCTTTGCACATGAACATGTCGCGTAACTCGGAATCACAACCTAAAACAAAAGTGTTCAGAAATCTTCGACCAGTGCCATTTCGTTGCCTTCGCTATCGTGAAAGTATGCAATTCTCCCCCACGGAAACTCAGTGATATTTTGTTCATCAACACGTAGGGATTTTGGCTTATCAATCCCAGAGGTGAACTGCACACCCTGTTCAGTAAGTGCACGGACTCTACTCTTTATGTCATCAACGTAGAACTCCACACCGTGCGTTACACCACCATCAACGTATAAGTGAATCTCCGCATCACCAACAGTAATAGCAGCCCAGTCAGTTTCATATACGCGACATGGCAATCCGAGTGCTTCGGTGTAAAAAGCCACTGCACGTTGTAAATCAGACACGTGTACGTCGATAATGAGTTTCATACGTGACTTACTCATCAATGTTATTTTTGTACTTCTTTTCAATTGCGTTGACGATTTCATCTCCCTTCATCCCCACAATCTCCGCAAGTTTCAGAGTGCTGATGATAGCCTTTGGAATATTCTCCTTGACCGTTTCGATATCCAATTCTCCTCCATGGTCCACATCTTCACTCACTGCTGCAACTTTTCCTGCTGTCTTTGAAAAGTGGAGGGCGGAGTGCCGAACAGCGAAAGCAAGGCGCTTCTCTTCGTTCGCACCTTTTAACTCAGGGTATATCTGCTCATCAAAAACGAAGTGTCGCCCTACAAATTCGATGAGCTTGTCCAAATCCCTTTTCATTTTCTGAAGTATACCAGATGCACCCAACAAGTTGGGAATGTCGTTTGTGCATGAACAGACTCGAACTTCTCGAACCAAAAAGAGCGCTCAACTGAGCACTCTTTCTTTTTCTGTTTTGAAAATATGCCTTGAAATGGTATTTGCTGCCCTTCTCGGAACAAACCTCGAACTTTTTCCGAAAAGACGAGTGTTCTCGGTCAGCAGCTCATCAACATCATTGTACCAAATCTGAAAGCAGAGGATGCAGCGTACACGGATCGATTGCGGAAGATGCTTGAGGAGTTGGAAGAGATAGATGAGTAAGTCCCCAACGTCCCCAATCTCCCTGTAGCACAGCACCTCCCCAGCCTCTCGCATGTCACTGACGCAGATAGTAGAATGAGAAACAAACGTGCAGGGATACGAAAACTAATATGACACAGAAGCTCAGAATAAAGAGGATAGTTTTTAAGGCAGGTAGTGCTCCAGGCTCACCCGCTTTAGACGCGGACATCCCCAACGTCACGATTTTGGTAGGTCCGAACAACTCGGGAAAGAGTCGATCTCTTCGAGAGTTGGAAGTGTGGGCACAGGGACAAAATCCCGAGCTCAGTCTGATTGATCGGGTTGAGCTCGATCTCCCAGACACCTTTGATGATCTTCTTGCAATGTTGCAGACTCAAAAGGCGGCTCCACCTCGTGGGCAGTTAGACGAGGTTAACCATTTTTGGATTGCTCGCCCTATGATCCGGCATGGAGAAGATCCTCTTCACCAGCGCGTCAACATCGATTCGCTAAAACAGTGGTTCGACAACAACGACATCAGGCAGATTAGGCAGATCCTGGTTCGCACTTTCACACTGCGATTAGATGGAAGAACACGTTTCGATCTCGTAGAGCCGAAAGAGACAGGACCTCTAGAGGAGTACCCAAAAAATCACCTCTGGGCACTCTTCGCGAACGATGATGGACGAGAGAAGGTACGAGAGTTCACCGAAGAAGCATTCGGGAAGCACTTTGTTATCGATCCGACAGGAATGAACCAATTCAGAGTGCGATTGAGCGGAAGAAAACCAAAGACAAAGAATGAAGAACAAGCACTTGATGACAGGGCGCGAAAGTTCCATCAGAAGGCAGAGCTCGTCTCAGAACTAGGTGACGGCGTCAGAACTTCTGTTGGCCTAGTGTCAGCGGTTATGAGTTTACCCCATCGCATCTTGCTTATCGATGAGCCGGAAGCATTTCTTCATCCCACATTGGCGCGTCGAGTTGGAAGGGTCCTGGCACAATCTGCTCGCGAACGAGAAGCAACACTTGTCGTCGCAACACATAGCGCCGACTTCCTTATGGGTTGCATTCAGTCAGCGCCAAAATTGCGTCTCATTCGACTTACCTATACCGACCAGAAGGCAACCGCTCGATCCATCGATCCTTCTGAGATCGTTAATCTTATGAACGATCCACTTCTAAGATCTGCGAACGCACTTCGCGCATTGTTTCATCGCGGAGTGGTCGTCACTGAAGCCGACGCAGATCGAGCATTTTATGAAGAAGTAAATCACCGATTGTTGCACGACGACATGGGCATCGAAGACAGTCTCTTTATGAACGCACAGAACTGGCAAACAATTCCTCGTATTGCAAACCCATTGCGACATCTTGGAATTCCTGCCGCTGCTGTGTTCGATTTTGATGTTCTGATGGATAATGACTTCAAATGTGTGTGGCCCCTGCTTCACTTGAAGAAGGGTGCGAAGCTCACTGCACTACAAAGTGAACGTGCCGATGTGAAGGCTTTGATGGATAAAAAGGGACGGCTTGCATGCAAAAAAAGTGGATTGTCGGCTTTCAAAGGAGCTGAGAAGGCCAAAATCGAGAACTTTATCGAGTCTATGCGCAAGTTCGGAATTTTCTTTGTGCCGGTTGGTGAGCTTGAGTGTTGGTTGGCTTCATTAGGCATTCCAAAGATCAACGACAAGCCAAAATGGCTAGCGAGCATTTTTACCGCAATGGGCAGCGACCCTACCGACCCTGGCTATCTCAGCGCCGGCGCCGATGATGTCTGGAGTTTCATTAACTCGATCGAAAGTTGGGTGAATGATCCGAAGCGACAAGGAATACCGAGTTAGTTTGGCGGTACTCTAGTGCAGCTTCTTGCTTGCTTATGAGTTTTTCTTTTTTATGAAGACTTCACTCTATCTGAGTCTACGCACCCTTACAGACTCACTCATCCCGTCGATGTGGATTGCACTTCCATTGATACCATCGACAACAACAGCACACGGGCGATAAGCGTAGTGATAGTTGTATTTGTATTCGGCCTGCTTCCAAATTCGTCCGTTTTGAAATTCAAATGTTGAGTCGCCGGAGAATCCTCTGAAGTCGGAGACGATGACTCCTTCTTCAAGTACGCTTACCCTCACGACTTCAATTGGTTCGTCCATACAATCGACCTCCATCATATAGCGACCACGTTCTTGATAGACACGCACGTGTGGGCGATATTTGTAGCGGTACGAGTATCGATATCGTTTCTGCTGCCAGACCTGACCATTCGTGAGTTTGAAGATGGCGGCATCATTGTACCCAGTGAATTCCCCATCTATTTGACTGTGAATTTCTTGTGTCATGTTAGCTTCTGCACAGGGATAGCGTGTTGCAATAAATTGATGAGAAACGGCTCCGCTATTTTTGATTGACGTTGTCTTTCTTCGAGTGGTCGGGGTTGTCGCGGACGTACTTTCTCCCGTTGATTTTCACCACATGATTGCCGGGATGTTTTCCCTGTTCGACCTCTCGGACGATTTCTGTCCGGGGTACGTTCTTTCGCTTCCCAACGTTATAGGTTTCGTTCCTCCCATTGGGACCGTCGTTGTTTCCTCTGATTTTTCCCATGATGTACTCTCCTAACGGCTAATAAATTCATATTACACCCAGACTACAATTTTGTCTGTGTACAGATTAGTGGATGCGCTTTTTGCCGCCTCGTCACAACCCAGCACCATGTGCCAATGAGCAATTCATGGTGTAGTATTCCTCGCGTCGATATTAGCAAGACGCATTACATCCGCATCATGAATATTCCTGAGGGATGCTGTGGTCATACGTACCACAAACATGAACATGAATTTGACTATACGCCCCAACTAGCACCGGACGGGTCTAGGGCGAGTTTCATCCGTCAGTGGATGCATGACCGCACGGAAGATGAGATCCAGGCCGCAGAAGATAGATTTAGGCGCTATGTGGATGTCGTGCAGCGTATCTACGAGAGCACTCTGACTCCGGAGGAGTTGGAAATGCTTGAGCTAGTGAGGAGAAAGCGGCCTCCAGGACAAACCTCGAACTTTTGGAATTGAAAAAGAGCGCTCGATTGAGCGCTCTTTTCGTGTCCAGACTCAGAAATTTGCCATTTTGGCATCGGTGCTGCCCTTCTCGGAACAAACCTCGAACTTTTTCCGAAAAGACGAGTGTTCTCGGTCAGCAGCTCATCAACATTGTTGTACCAGATCTTAAAGCAGAGGATGCAGCGTACACGGAGCGACTACGAAAGATGCTCGAGGAGATGGAGGAGTAAGTCCCCAACGTCCCCAATGTCCCCTGGCGGTCAAAGTCGATTCAGATAAGAGCCTTTGGGATAGACTAAGTCTACCTTCACGACTTCAACTTCCCCTCAACTTCAGAAATCTTCTGATCTATATCAGCGATGCTCTGCTGAAGGTCGCGAACCCGAGACAATCCTTCTTCAATCCAACTGTCGAATCTTCGCCGATAGTCATCGGACCAGGCCGTCGCTCTACGCATCCGGTTATTCTCTACATTCTCCATCACGTGCAGCAATGCGCCAACTTTCCTCTCTCTTGCGGCCAAGAGACGTTCTAGAAACTCGAATTGACGTTTTCTGATTTCGTTTTTCCGTAGAGCGATGCGTGTACTAATTCTCTCGTGCACGCGATCGAGTGATTCACGCACTTGGTTTCGCTTATCTTTATGTAGATAGAGCTTTTTTATCTCCCGCTGCGCATATTTGAGCGCCTCCAGACCATCATATGGGTTGTCGCTCTCGACGCGGTCCCAGACACGACTCACGAAGCGATCAGCGATTCCCGCATTCAAGTTTTGTATGTACTCGCGCCGCAGCCCTATGCTGTCTTTTGCAGACTTCCATTTCTGCCAACACAAATCGCGATCTTGAGCATTTAGTCGCGAGCTATTGTCGAGAAGACCATCGATGACGGACATCGCAGCAAAACCATCCTTCATTCCTTGCATAGCAACATGCATATATTCGTTCGCCCGCTTGAAGTCTTCTCCGTCGCTAGCACCGGAAAGGATGCTTTCGGCGGAGTTGATCTTATCAAGGATGATATCCCGTAGTTGGGCGGAAGATGCCATTGGAAGAAATGGGTTGTTGCCTATCCACCCTAAAGAGTAACGGATCAGGTAGGTCCGCTACAAAAGAAAGAGGCCCACCAAGCAAGTTGGTGGGCCGGGAAGGTTGCCTCTGGTCGACCGTCCTTCCGTACTAAACGACCAGGTGCGAATTCAATAGTCGATGATGCACATCCGCACATAGCGCAATCACCGAGAGGTTTTGCCAAAGCACCGTCCCTGAAGAAACCTCGCGACAGGGAAGTTGTTATATTATACAATATAATTGTGTGAAATACAAATTAGGCGATGCACTGGGCCTGCAGAGCATAATTCTCATTGATAGGACTCGAACTTTTCAAACCCGAAAGAGCGCTCAACTGAGCGCTCTCTCTTTTTCTGTCTCGAAAATATGGCTTGAAATGGTGACTGCTGCCCTTCTCGGGACGAACCTCGAACTTTTTCCGAAAAGACGAGTGTTCTCGGTCAGAAACTCATTGAAGCTATCGTATCGGAGATTGACGTTGAAAGTGATACGTATACGGATTCTCTAATGACAACTAACGATAATGTTTGGGAGTAAGTCCCCAATGTCCCCAAGTCCCTGCCTCTCCTACCAAGAATAGATCACCTTCCGTGACAGCGTTTGAATCCTAAACCGGCGCCACAGGGACACTGATCGTTGCGTCCGGGTCTATTTTCCCGGACGTACGATTGGATTTTCCGCCCATGTTCGGCGCGTGCTTCCATGAGCTCTCGTTCCGAAAACCGGTCAGGGTGAACAAGTTCAATCCGCGACACCAGGTAGGGCGCTTTGTTGAAAATCTGAATTGCAATCCACCGTTGATACTTGCCGATAGGCATTTGAACTACGGACTTGCAAAGTTCCTTCCATCACCATTCGCCGTTCGCTTAAGAAAGGGTTAGGCCGACATTCGTATTCGATAGAGGAATCCGAAAAGATCGCTGACACCTTTCATCCTTACCAGCGTCTATCTGAGATAAACCTGGATCGAGCACCTTTCTGTGCTCTTCGTCGAGCGAGAGAACGATGGAACCTGGCTCAAATCGACAAGGACGCCTAGAAGCACGGAATGCTTCCAATAGCTCGCGCATACGAAACGGCATTTCCTGTGCGGGAATATCCGGCTATATGCCAGCGCTTCGATCTATGAAGTACCGATCTATGTCACGCATATAGGATGGATCAAAGGTGAAGCGACTAACATCCTCGACCCGCAAGCCGTGATAATGGTTGATCTTGTTGTAGAGACCTATGTGCTCAATCTCGTCATGCAGGTTGAGCGTGTCTTCTCCGGCCGCCAGCAAGCGAAGCTCATGGTAGCACATGAACCCGATGCCATCGTTGCGATATAGTTCAGACCGATGCGCAGGTCATTTACCAACACATGCCATGGCTACGATTTGCTGAGAGTCTGATCTAGATTTGAAAGTATTTCTAGGCGAGCCCCTACCCGTAATCCGAACGCTGCTTGCCCGTCGAGCGAAGAGAATGTTCCCGGACCGATTGTACAAACACACAAAATGGAACTCGCGTGTTCTCGTATAAAAATGAATCACTGAAAATCAGAACCAGAGGCGAATTCCCGTCACCAATGACACGGCACCGACATCCTCCCCGCTCGCGCGAGCAATATCCGCCGTCTCGCCCACTGCGCTTTCCCAGGAGACGCCAATATAGGGCGCAAATTCCCTGACCACCTCATATCGGAGACGCAGCCCCGTCTCCACCGTGCTCAGCCCCGACCCGATACCAAGCTCGGGTACGTCCTGAACCGAAAAATCGAACTCCGCGCGTGGCTGCAGGATAAGGCGCTGTGTCAGCAACAACTCATATTCCGCCTCGAAACGGGCCGACAGATCCCCGTCCTCACTCAGGAAAGCGGCCCCATCCACCTCGAACCAGTAAGGAGCCAGGCCCTGCACGCCCAGAACGGCGAAGCTGCGCGTGGGGTGCGGGCGAAAATCGTGGCGCACCCCCGCTTGTACGTCAAAATAAGACGAAATGGTGCGCGTATAGAGCGCCTGCACCTCGACGCCTTCGGCCTGATCTTGGTCCAGGAGATATTCGCCTTCCGTCTTCACCGTGACCTTGTCGATGTCGCCGCCAAACCAGCCCTGCATGTCCCAGAGCAGCACCGGTTCGCCCTCATTGCTGCGGTATTCCAGCCGGTCACCCATAAGCATGAAGTTGGTCTGCCCGCCCGTCTCATGTTTCAGCGCGCGGCGGGCAGCCGCCATTTCTTCCGCGTCATAGTGTTCGTCCGCGGCGCTGTAGCCGAATTCATCTTCCGCCGCGAAAGCCGGAACGGCCACAAGCACACCGAACACCGCCAGCCCGGACATTAAAGTTGCCGTTTTCATTGGGACGCCTCCGCCATGTCTTTACGTACCGAAACCACCTGAAACATGCCCGCATGCATGTGATAGAGAAGATGGCAGTGAAAGGCCCAGTCGCCCTCTTCATCCGCCGTCACGTCGAAAGACATCTTCTCGCCGGGCTTGACCACGATGGTGTGCTTGCGAGGTTTGTGATTCCCCGCGCCCGTCACCAGCTCGAAGAACATGCCGTGCAGGTGAATGGGATGCGGCATCATCGTGTCGTTGACCATTGTCAGGCGCAGACGTTCGCCATAGTGAAAAATGATGGGCTCCGTCACCTCCGAAAACTTCTTACCGTCGAACGACCACATATAGCGTTCCATGTTTCCGGTCAGATGCAGCTCCATCTCCCGGCCCGGCGCGCGCGTATCCGGATTGGGTGCCAAGCTTTCAAGATCCGTGTAGACGAGAACCCGGTGCGTCACATCTTCAAGGCCAACGCCCGGTTCACCCAGCCGGTTTTGCGGCTGCATCGCTGTGTTGGCAATGCCGGGTCCGGTAGGGTGGTTGTGCGCCTCCATCGCGCCCATGCCGTCTTTTTGCATGGCCCCGGCCGGGGCGCTTTCATGGCTCATCACCCCATGATCCATGGCGCCGTGCCCCATGGCGGAATGATCCATGGACCCGTGGTCCATTTCACCGCTCTTCTGACCGCCCGATTCGCCTTGGCCCATCGCGGCATGATCCATACCGCCATGACTCATTCCACCATGTCCGGCCATGCCCATGTCCTTCATGGTCAAGAGCGGTCTGGGCCGCAGCGGCGGCACCTCCGCTTCCATGCCCGGACGCGGCGCGAGCGTCGCCCGCCCGTAACCGGACCGGTCGATGGATTCGCACATCAGCGTGTAGGCCCGATCCTTGCGGGGCGTGATGACAACGTCATAGGTTTCGGCCACGCCGATCTGAAACTCGTCCCGCTCCACCGGACGCACATTCTGCCCGTCCGCCTGCACGATGCTCAGCGGGAGGCCCGGAATGCGCACATTGAATATCGACATGGCCGAGGCATTGACGAAACGCAGCCGCACCCGCTCGCCCGGCTCGAACAACGCCGTCCAGTTATCGCCCGGCCCATGCCCGTTGACGAGGAGGGTATAGGTAGCCCCGGTTACGTCGGAAATGTCGGTCGGGCTCATGCGCATGTCGCCCCACATCAGGCGTTCCCTGATGGTCTCGCCAAATCCCATCCGGGACACATCACGCATGAAATCACCGGCGGTACGCTCCTGAAAATTATAGACATCCGACATCTTTTTCAGTTTGGCGAAGACTCGGTGCGGCCCCTCAAACGTGTAGTCCGACAGCACCACCACATATTCCCGGTCATAACCCACCGGATCGCTGCCAGCCGGGTCCACGACAAGCGGGCCATAGTGGCCGAGCTGCTCCTGCAACCCCGAATGGCTGTGATACCAGTAGGTGCCGGACTGGCGCACCGGAAACGTATATTCGAACGTTTCCCCCGCCTTGATCCCGGGGAACGTCACCCCCGGCACACCGTCCATCTGGAAAGGCACCAGCATGCCGTGCCAGTGAATGGACGTGTCCTCGTCCAGATGATTGGTCACGCGCATGGTGACCTGCTCGCCTTCCTGCCAGCGCAAGAGAGGCGCGGGCAAGGTGCCGTTGACCGTGATCGCCTCGCCGGTGCGCCCGTCTATATTGATGGCGCTGCGGGCAATATCCAGATCGAACCGGTTGCCGGAAAGAGCGGTGATACCTGCCTCGGACAGAGAACGCGGCGAACGCGCCCAGGCCGGCAGGAGGCCGGAGGCAGCAAGCATGGCCGCGCCCGATGAAAACGATTTCAGGAGGTGACGCCGTGTCAGCATGTTCAGTGCTCTTCGTGAGAGTGGGGTGAATGGGTGTGCGCTGCCGGATAGGCGTAATGATCGGCGCCATAAAGCATGCGCCCACCCAGATAGCCGTTGAGACCGGCAAGAACGGCCAGGACGAAAAGTCCGGTCCGGTAAAGGCTCGGCCCGGATTGCTCACGCCAGTGCCGCTCGCCAAGCCAGAGAACGGCAAGCGCGAGGATGGCAACGGCCGTGCCGTTCCAGCGGTGAAAGGCAAGAAGCGGCCCGTCGCTGCTCACGGAGAATCCGGCGAAGAACCAGCCCAGGACCACCGTGCCCACGGCGGAGACGGTCCCTGCCCAAAGCATGAAACGCGCCGCATTGGGCAAAAGGGCGGCCCGGTAACGGAATCGCAACGCCTCGGCCAGCGCCGCGCCCATCAACAACCCGATCGGAAAGTTCGTGGCCGCAGGATGAAGCTTGCCGATCCAGCTTAGAAAACGCTCGAAGCCGGTATCGGCCCAGCCTGCATGGGCGCTGTGATCGTGCCCGCCCTGTTCTTGCATCCGTGCATGCGAATCCGTGTTATCCGGTGCTCGCGCGCTGTGCCGGTCTTGCGCTGGCATATGCATTTCCGCTTGATCCGACGGCATCTCATGTACTTCGTCACCATGCGCATAGGCGCTGCCCGTTATGGCGAACACCAGAAAAAGGCCCGCCGTGACGGAAAAAATGGAGAATCTGTGAATCATTTCATCTCTTCCGTTTTGAATGAGCAACATGCCGCCTCAAGAAGGCAGCCCTCAATCAAACAAAAGAGCTAAATCAAAAGAAGATTGTGCAGGCCGACCGGCGTTGCCCCAACAAGGGGTGGCCCGGTTTGCACCATAGCTGGCATGTGCTGCCAGAGCAGCGAGGACGGCCAGGCAACCGGCACAGCGCGCGCAGCAAGGCTCGGTGACATTTCAAACGGGGAAAAAGCCCTTGCCGCTGTCAGCGCGCTCGCACGCAAATCTGTAGAGTTGCAGCATTTGACCAGCTCGTGGCCATCTTCCTGTGCGTTTGCGGTTTCGTGTCCGTGGGAAGCAGGTGCCACCGCATCATAAGCACGCTCCTGATGCGCGTGCCCGGACATAACGTGTCCTGCCAGCGCCGCATGGGCTGCGCCGCCGAGAGGAAAACATGCACCAAAGGCGCCCGTGCCCCAAACAAGGGCCAGCATAAATACTGCCACAAAGCTGACGACCGGGTTTCTGTGTGCCATATTCCGCTCACTTAAACTTAACCTTTTTCTTATACCCCTATGGAGTATCCGTCAATGGAGGTTGCCACGCGCACGACTGTAAACCGTCTGAAACGGATCGAAGGCCAGGTCCGGGGCGTCACCCGGATGCTGGAAGAGGACCGGTATTGCATAGACATTCTCCGGCAAATCCAGGCGGTCAAGGCTGCCTTGCAAAAAGTGGAAAGCGAAGTGCTGAAGCAGCACACCGGTCACTGCGTCGAACACGCCATCAAGAGCGGCTCGGCGAAAGAGCAACGAGAGAAGTTCGCGGAACTTATCGATCTATTCGAGCAGATCCGGAAATGACGGAGTAACATGGCACGCTTGCGGGGAAAGACAGTGTTTTTGGGGGACGTTGCGCAAAACCGCGACAACAATCTCAATCTGCTCCGCTTTCTCGCCGCCGCTACCGTCGCGCTTTCCCATAGCTTCTTACTTGTCACGGGCGATCCGGAAAGCCGCCCGCTCATGAAGGCGACAGGCTTTTCCATCGGCTATCACGCCGTTGACATCTTTTTTGTCATCAGCGGATTTCTGGTCACGCAAAGTTGGATGCGCCGGAGTTCGTTACTGGATTTTACCGTGGCCCGCGCCTTGCGCATCTACCCGGCTCTTGCCGTATGCGTGATGCTGACCGCTCTTGTGCTGCTGCCGCCATTGAGCAATACGTCCGCTGCAGGCTACTTCTCGTCTTTCGAGACCTTTTCCTATGTTATCCTGACCGCCAGCCTTGTCTCGCCGGATGGCACATTGCCCGGTACGTTCCTTACGACGCCGGTTGCCAATGAGGTCAACGGCTCCCTTTGGACACTCAGATACGAAGTGCTGTGCTACGCGGCTCTCGCCTTTTTGGGTATGAGCGGTATCCTCGCGCGGCGCAAATGGCTGATCCGCACGGCATTTGTGATCGGCCTGCCCCTCGCCGCTCTGTCTCTTTTCCCCATCGCCTATGCCGATGACACGATCCTCGGCCACTTCGTGCGGTTTGGCCTGTGCTTCGGGCTGGGCGTGCTGGCCTATGAATACCGCGCGCAAATCCCGCTTCATTGGGGGGGTGTCGTGTTTTTGTTCCTGCTCACCGTGGCCATGCGGCCTTACGCTGTTTTTCCGCTGAGCTTCTACCTTCTCACCGCCTACAGCGCATTCTGGCTGGCTTATATTCCCAGCGGCCGGATCAGGCGCTTCAACAACGCCGGGGACTATTCCTACGGCCTTTATATTTACGCCTATCCGCTTCAGCAGGTTCTTGTGCTAACTATACCAGGCTTGATGCCACTCCAACTCTTCGCTGTCACAGTGGCAACGACCCTCCCTGCCGCGATTCTTTCATGGTATTTCATTGAAAAACCTGCCTTGGCAAAAAAAGAAAATGTTTCGGCGTGGCTGAAGCGCTTTGGCGGGCAGCTGGTCCCGGGCAACCGCACACACCTATAGATCGGCGATATCAGTCAGTGGTGTGCGTGAAATAAGCCTGCGGCATCACGCGAATGTGCGGAACCCGGCCAACGAATACGGCTTGACCTTCCTCCTGCGAGAAGGTTTAGACTCGAATAATCAAAGTGTGATCGTTCCTTTCCTTAGGGACGGTTCTGCGCCTAGCTGATTGGAAATGGAGCCATGCTTCGCACCGGCAACACTTTCTCATTGTTGCGTGTGCTGGCAATTGCCGCGGCAATCGCCTTTTTCCCGTCTGCCATTTCAGCCAATCCGTTGCCATCCTGTGTGGATCACGCCGGTATGAAGAGCCATGCAGCGCCCCAACCAGCAGGTACGCTGGATACGGAATGGCCGGGAGATTCAGCCAAACGGACGTTGAGCTGCTGTTTTGCCGCCAGTTATTGTCATGCATGGATTGAAACGCCGGGCAAATACTTTTGCCCGGATACCACGCAGGAAGGCCTGATATACTTCTCCGAGCTCCCCGCATCGTTTGCGTATGAGCCTGCTGCGCCGCCTCCCAAGCGCTTCTCCCCATCCATTCGTACTTGATTTTCAATGGAAACACTCGGTAGCCGTGCGCATTACATGCGCATGCATCCTTAGTGGAGAAGACTTATGACAACCAAGACAGAGAGTTCGTCCTTTGTGACGGGCGCATTTTTCATCGCGGCAATCTTGCTATCTGCCCCGGCGTTTGCGGACATGGGGGCGGAGCATGGCACGGATGGCGCCTCCGGCAGCCATGGCATGTCACAGCAGGACGATATGGGCGCGGAGGATCATATGCGTATGATGAATGACCATGCGCAAATGCCGTGCTGTGACGAGAAGACACAAATGCCGTGCTGTGACGAGAAGACACAAATGCCGATGCGGGCGGACGAAGACCGCACACCGCCGAAATCCAATTATAACAAGAAGTAACGCGGGTCCTGCGGCGTCCTCCCAGGGGTCAGTCCCTGGGAGGACGTGAGCGCCTCATGCAGGTATTCATGGGGTTGGCGTTCCCGCTAAAAATGGTTACAGACTTCACGATTCCGCTGGACGCGTTGACGCCAGCCCACGGATACGTTCCGTGATGCAAGGTATCGGACATTCGTTGTTGACATTGGCGCGGTTTCTTGCCCCTGCTCCTTCCTTCGGCGCCGGAGCGGCATCCTGTTCCGAAAGTGGTTATTCGACCCATACAGCCCATTCGACATCGCTGGACCGGGCCGGCGGAGGGATTTGATGATCCGCTGTCTTCTATATCCGCTGCTTGCCTTAGCGCTGCTGGTCACGCCCGGCACGTTTTGCGGATATGAGCATGCCCGCCGCCAAAGCAGACCTAGGTTCAGTGGCGGCGCCCGACGCCGGTGAAGCGAGTGCTACCGCAGAAGAGAAAGTTTCCACGGACGAAATGCTCGACTGCGACACTTGCAGCGTCTGCGCAGAAAACGGTGCTTGCACGGCAGATAAAAGTGATGCGGCCTGCGACAAGACTTGCCGCACAGCCTGCATCACCGGATTGTGCTCATAAAGAGTGTGCTGCGGATAGTAACTGGTCCATTCAGGCGGGAAGATTGGCTAAAGGACCTGCTCTGGCCTCGGGTAGCGCAGCGCTCCGCCGCTTGCTGGTATGTATTCAAAACCGAGCTTGCACGCCTCCAGGATCGCGCATTAGGCCAGTTCCTCCGGGCTTTAACCAATATGGCCTCCCCGCGTTTTCTCTAGCCTCTTGCATGAAAAAAGTTGCAAAGGGGCACGAAAACGAGGGCGATGTACCAACCGTAGAGATAAGCGCCGATCAACCCGAAAAAGAACCCCTGCACCGTTAGCCATTCAAAACCGGGAAGAAGCGGCGCCCAAGCCTCATACATCCGCATCGGTTCCGGCGCGATAAGGCCGAAGGCGACGCACAAAAGATAGCTAATGAGTAGAAACAAGGACAAGCTGTGCCCGACAGGCAAAATGCGAAATCGTTTTTCTATTTCTGACGTTTCTGTCATGGCATCCTCTGGTTCTTTATCAGCCCATCGGCTGCTTTCGCTTTGAAAAAGCGTGAACCGATAGCTGCTGATTGTCCAGACTGCAATCCCGGTGAACGGTCATTTAATTTGTCCCTAAGCGGATCAAATGGAAAAAACACTGCAGAAACAGCACCGTTTGACATAGAACAAACCCGTTCTCCTTGCGTCGAAATACTGGCCGATTCATGCAGGAGTGAGGCTGGCCGCTCAAGCATGGCAAACGGAGGAAAAAATGGATAACGAAGACCGCTCTCCCAAATACGCAGAAAGCAGTTTGACGCTCGCCGGCGCCGTCATGCTGGGAACGGGCGTGATGATCGGCGCGGGTATTTTTTCACTGACCGGGCAGATGGCCGAACTTTCGGGCTCTTTGTTTCCCATTGCCTTCCTTTCTGCCGCTATCGTCGTTTCCTTCAGCGCTTATTCCTACGTGAAAATGTCCGCCTCTTATCCCTCGGCAGGCGGCATCGCGATGTATTTGCACAAAGCCTACGGAGATAAACTCCCCACGGCCTTCAATGCCCTGCTGATGTATTTTTCCATGGTCATCGCGCAGAGTTTTCTGGCCCGCACATTCGGTGCCTACACGCTACAGCTTTTCGATATGCCCGATAACAGCATTTGGGTGCCGGTCCTCGGTGTAGCGCTTCTGATTGCGGCTTTCCTGATCAACCTGTCAAAGAACCAGATCGTCGAAGCCGTCGCTTCATTCATTGGCATACTCAAGCTTGCCGGCATCGTGCTCTTCGGCGCGGTCGGCGTATGGCTGGCGGAGGATATTCATGCGGACTTCACTCAGGCGGACTCCCGTGTCTCATGGGAGGGGTTTCTGGCAGCTACCGCGCTTGGGATTCTTGCCTTTAAAGGCTTTACAACCATCACGAATAGCGGCTCGGAGCTCACCGAACCCCACAAGAATGTGGGGCGGGCGATCCTGATCTCTATTGCCTTATGCGTCGTGATTTATGCGCTGGTCGGTTTTGCCGTGGCAAGCAATCTGTCGATCGATCAAATTATAGAAACGAAAAACTATTCACTTGCTGCCGCTGCTCGCCCGGCGCTCGGCGATCTCGGTCTCTGGTTCACCGTCATTCTGGCCATGGCGGCAACGGCTGGCGGTATTATCGCCAGCATCTTTGCGGTGTCGCGCATGCTTGCCATGCTTACGCAAATGCGTCTGGTCGCTCATAGCCATTTCGGCATGCCTGGCAGCATCCAGAAACACACTCTCGTTTACACGGTAGTTCTGGGCATTTTTCTCACCGCTTTCTTCGATCTCACCCGGATTGCGGCGCTGGGGATCATCTTCTATCTGATCATGGATATCGCTGTGCATTGGGGCATCCTGAGATATTTGCGCAAGGAAATTGGCGCAAATGCCGTGATCCTAGTGTCTGCCATCCTGCTCGATCTGGCCGTTCTCGGCGGCTTTGTCTGGGTTAAAATTGGAACCGATGTCACAGTGATCGGTGTTGCCTTGGGCGCGATGGCGGTGATCTTTGTTTCCGAAACCATATTTTTGAAGCGCCGCAAAGCGGATGGGTCTCGTTAACCGAAGCCCAGCACAAAACGGGTGCTGCCCGTTCCGGAGGAAGGCGGATTTGCGATGATGCAAGAATGCACAGCAGGCGCTTTGTCCTGGCATGCTGGGTTGCTTATTCATCTTGCTAATGGAAGATATTGCCCTGATCGATCTTCTAGCTTTTACCAGATGGCTAGCGGGCAAGGTCAGCCTGCATGGAGCAAAACGGGATCATATCACCGCATGGCATGTTTTCGTTGGGCTAGGTCGGCGGAGGCTAGAATGTTCCCATGATCCGTTGTCTTATATATCCGCTGCATTTCTTGGCGTTGAAGTTTTTTTGAGGATCAAATCTCCAACTTGTTGACCGTTCCGTGATTGTTTTGACCAACAAGGTTACTGAATGAAGGTGGATCGGTTGACGCTTCGACAGTCGATCTAAAGTTTCGCACTTCAACGCGCGAAACAATCATATTTTCGTCTCCTTACGGATTATACCGCTATGATGCCAGTATTTATCCTGCGATAGAAGAGAGTTTGCGGCGTATGGACGCTAGGTGTCTCCACACGTTCGCGAAGAAAATAAAAGGACCGGGATTGTCTCCCGGTCCTTGAGTTTATTCGGCGGCATCGACGCTGGTGTCAGCCTCCGAATGTATCCTCTCGGTCCGCAACATGGCGGGGAGCCATCGCTTGTCCTTGAGGAGCTCTTCGGCACGTTGAGCCATGTCGGCCTTCTTGAGCTCGGCGAGGTACTTGGCCGTCGAGGCTGTTGTGACCTCGGCGACGACCTCCACGATCTGGCTCTTCGTCAGATGGTCGAAGAAGAGCGCCCGTGTCGGTTGCCACCAGTCCGCCATGTCGAGCGAGAGAGCTGTCGCCAGCTGCTCCGCCTCGTTCATGTGGGCGGTACCGCCATTTCGTCTGTGGACCGCGTCCAATGTGAGCGCGCTGCAGTAGACGAGCAGGTTGAGGAGGAGTTCCGGGTCGGCTTCAAGAAGCCAGGACCAGAACGCCTCTGCTTCGGGGAGCTTCTCCACCCAGGTCTTGTGACGGGCGAGAAGCGCCTCCGCGGCTGGGCAGGCCGCGACCGTCTTCGAGAAGACCCCGAGGTCCAGATAGGCCGGCAGGATCTTCACGCAGGAGTCCGCCCGCCGCTCGTAGAAGAGCGGACAGGCCATCCGGTGGACGAGAGCCGCAAGCGCGACCTTCGGATTCCGGATGAGGACTTCCCTCAGAGCCGCCGTCTTGTGCGCCGAGAGATCGGTCAGGAGCGTATCGGAGTAGCCGTTGGACCTTTCCGTCTCTTCCCCTTGACCTTCCGAGGTCTCCGCGGATGCGGTGGCCCGTTCCTCGGCAAGGCGCTTCCGGTCTTCGGGGCGAACGAGCCCCTCATCGACCTTGAGCTCTCCGTTCCGGTCGAGGCTCAGGATAATGCCTGCATATCTCTGCCCGTCCTCGGGCCATTGGAGCTGGCTCTCCTCGAGTCGTTCCATCTCCTCGACGATCCGGTCGAGTTCCGCCGTGGCCTCGTCGTCCTCCTGCTCCTCGAGCGCCACGACGATTTCGTCATAGCGTTCGGAGAGCTCGGAGTGACGCTTCTGTTCCTCCTCGGAAAGAGCAACTTCTATGCGCTGCAGCCGTCCGTAGCGCGACAGCAGCTCATAGTCGGTCTCGATCATGATCTCGACCCAGGCCCAGCCCAGTGTCCGGTAAGGGGCTGCCTCCTCTTCGAGCTTCTCCCCGACCAGGCGGTCGAGAAGCTGGCTGTCGGCGAGGTAACCTTCGGATTCCGGCTGGAAGAGGTCACGGATCACCGTGCCTCCTGCCTCCTCATAGGCTTTGAGGCCGACAAAGAGCGCCCTGCGGTCTCCGGCATCGACGAGCGAACTCGTGAGATGCCGTCTGATTGCCCGTGGCGAGCGGTCGCCATGGAGCTTCTCGAACCAGAAGGCTTCTTGGGGCCCGTGGTCGTCGGTGATGGCAAAGGCCATCAACTGGTCGAGCGTCATCTCTTCGGCCCGATAGGCCGCCATGAGGCGGGGTGAGACCGCAGCGAGTTTCAGCCGCTGGCTCACGACCTTCTCCGGCAGGCTGAACCGGGCGGCGATCTCTGCGGCCGACAGGCCGTCCTTCTGCAGCTTCGCAAAAGCATCGAACTGATCGGCCGGATGAAGCGGCGCCCGCACGATGTTCTCGGCAAGCGAGACTTCGACATAGTCGGCGATCTCCGCCTCACCGAGCACGCGGCACGGAACCGGATGGTCCATCGTGATCCTGTGCCGCTTGGCGAGGAGCTTCAGCGCGTCGTAGCGGCGTCCGCCGGCGACGACCTCGTAGAGAGGTTCGGTCTCCTCGCTCGCGACCCGGACGAGCCGGACCACAAGGTTTTCGAGGAGACCATGCGCCTCGATACTCGTGGCGAGTTGGTCGATATCGGCCTTGCGGGCCGTCTTGCGCACATTGAGTGCGGCCCGCTTCAACTGGCGAAGCGGGATCGTCATGAGGTTCTCGCTCATGTTGCATCTCCATAAATGATGGATGAAGGAGCGTGGCGGCCTCTTGGGCCGGACCACGCGACGAAGACCCGGAATTGAAAGAACAGGTCTTGCGCCATCATCTCGAATGGAGAGGCCGCTCAGTAGGCACCGGAATTTGCCGATCCGGCACAAGCCGGGGCGCTTCATTGCTCGTCGGTATTCTAGCGGCGCGAAAGTGCCTCTGGATCTGTAAGGGGGGATCCGGTTCCGAGATTGGAGCCGGTCCTTGTGCCGAGCCGGCAAAAATCAGCTTCTACAGATGTGCACGATTCGGAGCGACAATGTCCGTATGACGGATCAAAACGACATCTCGTATTTCGCCAAGGTCGACTATCGAAACGAAGGAAGCAAATTTGGCATCAAGCAGGACGACCGGCTTTCGCACTTCTATGTCATCGGAAAGACCGGAACCGGCAAGACGACGCTTCTGGAGACGCTTGCCCGCAGCGACATCGATGCGGGTCGCGGCTTCGCATTGATCGATCCGCATGGCGACCTTGCTGAACGCGTCGCGGCCTATGCGCGCGAGGTTCGGCCGGACGACCTGCGCTACCTCGACGTCCCCGATCCGGATCAGCCCTATGGTTACAACCCGATGAGGCGCGTCCCCCTCGACAAGGTGCCGCTCGCGGTTTCAGGCCTGATGGAGGCGCTCAAGAAGCACTGGTCGGATGCCTGGGGAGTGCGCATGGAACATGTGCTGCGAAACGCCCTCTTCGCACTCCTTGAGCATGGTCATGCGAAGCTCGGTGACGTTCTCCGCATGCTCAATGACGAAAAATATCGCAAGAGCATCGCTGCCGAACTCCAGAACGAACCGGTCAAGGAGTTCTGGGAGAAGGAGTTCGAGAAGTATTCCTTCCGCTACCGGGCCGACGCAATCGCACCGATCCAGAACAAGATCGGTGCCTTTCTGGCGGACCCAACCCTAAGACGTCTCCTCACCGAGCCGAAAGAGAAGCTCCGTTTCCGTCGCCTGATGGACGAAGGCCGGATCGTTGTCGTGAACCTCGCCCGTGGCAAGATCGGAGACGACAGTGCGGCCTTGCTGGGCAGTCTTCTCGTCACCACGATCGGGCTCGCCGCCTTCAGCCGTGCAGACACGGTTGAAAAGAAGCGGCGCCCCTTCTTCCTCTACATGGACGAGTTCCAGACCTTCACTACGCTTAGCGTTGCCGGAATGATCTCCGAGCTTCGCAAGTACAAGGTTGGGCTCATTCTCGCGAACCAGCATCTGCATCAATTGGAGCCGGATATTCGCTACGCGGTTCTTGGAAACACGGGCACGCTTGTGTCGTTTCGGACGGGCCCTGACGACGCAATCATTATGGGGCGTGAATTCGCGCCGCGCTTCGAGATGCTCGACATCATGAATCTCGCTAACCACCACATCTATCTGACATTGATGATCGATGGGGCACCGTCCCAGCCGTTCAGCGCAACGACGCTCGCACCACAATCGAGATAACGCAGCGCCATCCTGTTCTTACGAGTATCGAGTTTCATGGGCTGCCCGAATGGGCATAGCGAGAACGGAAATCGTCAGGGCTTCAACTTTGTCCGTTGCGCATTGTTGAAAGCAACGATGACGCTGGCAATACCGAAGAGAATCCGTAACAGCGAAACTTCCAATCGAGAAAGCTCTCGCCGGAGTATCTTCGAGCCTACTTCCATATGTCCGCCGACCGAATCGCCTACCGGCGTCCTCGTCTTGTGCGCTGCGTCTCGCGCGGCGTTATAAGCAGCGGCTCGTCCAAGGGCAGGTCCTTCTGTCCCTTCTTCTTTCCACCAGCAATGGGCAGCTTGAATGAAGGCGACTTTCTTATCTCGTCGGCCGACTTGGCTGGAGGTTCTTTCCTTTGAACGCTACGGCGTGCGGCCGCCGCAGCGGAAATAATATCGTGAACCGGCGGTAGATCTGGCCTATTGCCCTTAAACAGTTCGGCTATCGTGCGGATCTGTACGCGTGGCCGAAGTTTGCCGCCGGCTTCAACAGAACCGGCCTCCCGCGCGGCCTTTTCCATATCCACTGTTGGCTTGTTGAGCGTCACAAATACACCCAGCTTCGCATCGTGATTGTTCATCGCACCTATGAGATCGCGCACGTGCGAGGCGTGGATGTTCTTTCCACCCTTCACCGAAATCACAGCGTTTCCAATGGTCCTGGAATCGTCTTGAAAGTATATCCAGCCATCGACGCCTTTATCGGCCCCCTTTTTCCCACCTTCCCGCGGCTGACCGTCAACGAGCGTTATCGCCCAAAGTTGGAACTGATGCTCGTCAAGTTCGAACAGACGCTTGGCGCCGTCTACGTCGAGAGGTATGCCCTCGACGATGTAATGCGAGCCGCGCCGGCGCTTCATTCTTGCGAGGCGACGTTCAACAACGTCAATGGCAAGGGCTGTAATATCTATCCCGATCCAATTGCGACCAAGCTTTTCGGCGGCTTCAATGGCAGTACCGCAGCCACAAAATGGGTCTAGGATTGTGTCGCCGGGATCGCTCGATGCACTGATAATGCGTTCCAAAAGCGCCAACGGTTTTTGGGTTTGATAGCCTAGTGACTCCTTCGATCTATTGCTCAGCACAGGAAGGTCGGCCCAAAGATTCTGAAGTGGCACGCCCGGCATTTCATCCAGATAACGTTTGTATTGAGGAACAGTGCCGGGCCGCGTCTGAATTACACGGCCCTGTCGGATCAACTCTTCCATTTTCTCTTTCGAGTATCGCCAATAGCGGGAAACGCCCATTACTTCATAGTAGGGGTTTCCCTTTTGCGCTCCACCTGGACCCTGTAAATTATCGATACGGTATTTTCGACCGTCTTCGTCAACGCGCCGATAGTCGCGGTCAATGTATGCCTGATCGTATGGCTGATATTGTTTGTTCCACGTTTCCGGCTTTCCTTTCGCATAAAACAAGATGGTATCTGTGACACGTCCGAAGTGGCGCGATCCTTGTTTGCCGTCGCTATGTGCGTGCGAACGTTTCCAGATGATTTCGTTCAGAAAAGCTCCCGAACCGAAGATCGAATCCATCAGAATTTTCAGATAGTGGCTTGCACTCGAATCGCAGTGCAGATAGATGCTGCCTCCGGATTTCAGAATGCGATGCAATTCCAATAAACGTGCGGCCATCATAGTTAGATAGGCCATCAGATCGCTTTTGTGCATGAAGTTTTGAAGCGAACTGATGATACCGGCGGCTGGAGAGCCACTGTTCATCACTATCGCAAACGCTAGATCGGTGGACGGACCCCACCGCCAGGAATCCACAAAGGCCTGATGTTGTGCCTGGGCCGCCCTTCCGTCCGGAGACTTGTAAAGAAGGTTGTACGTCGCCTTCGAATTAAATGGCGGATCAAGATAGATTAAACCAACGCTCTCCGATGGCAGCTGCGGCAGCCATTCGAGATTGTCGCCAAAGTAGAGCTTGTTCATCCACCGCGCCTCCCGCCAAATTATCTTGACACGGATGAAACGAGAATTGGTTAACGAGGCGCTTGATAGGCGCGAGTCCGACACACTATCTAGTGGTTGGCGACGACTCAGACTCTAGGAGTGAGAGATTTTTGGCTCAAGGATTGGAGCGACGGTAGGAGGAAGACGGTTGAATGACCTGTTCTCGACCCCTTATCATCTACCTTAAAGTCGGAGCGCTGATAGGACACGGTCGATTATCTGTGGACAGATAAACGTCAAACACCGTGGGCAGCTTCGAGATCGCCGGCCGAATGCTGGTGTGCAGCGGGTTGGCCCTATGTATCGTTCTAATGGCATATCTTCCGACTCCTCATAGCGTTTCCGACGAGATCGCTTCGCTATTGCTTTTCGTTGGCGGAGTGCCACTGACCCCTGCGACACTCTGCAAAACGTTGGATATCCGTTACGCACATGTCTGTACGCAGAACGGGTCTGTGCTATAATTGGTCCATGAGCGAAACGACTACCAAATCCGGCAAACGTCCTTCCAAGGGGTTCACTCTTGGCAGGCAGAGCTTTGCGAAAATCAGCGAGGTCGAGGGAATTCGGATGTCGGCCACGATGGCTGCCGAGTTTCGCGAGTTTGATCGGAAGGGGCTCTCCCCGGAAGAGCGGCGCAAGATCATCGCCGCCAAGTATGGCAAAAATCGCTAGTCGCTTTTTCTTATGTATGATGCGGTTGCAGATCCCTATTGCTACCCTGGCACCCCCGTTCTCAAGAATATTCCCGGTCTTCGAAATCAAGCTGCTCTCGATGAGTTCGAGACGGCGAGCACAACGCAGCGAGCGGATGAGCCACTGCCACCAGGCCGGTTGAGCGTCACCCACTACCGTGCGCTCCATCACCACCTCTTTCAGGATGTATACGTTTGGGCCGGCAAGTTCCGCACCGTCCGAATTTCAAAGGACGGAAGTGCCTTTTGTTATCCCGAATACATTCAACGCGAGATGTCTGCACTCTTCACCGATTTGAAAGAGCAACATTACTTTCAGGATCTGCCCTCGCATGACTTTGTCCGCGAAGCGACACGTTTCCTGGCCACGCTGAACGCGATCCACCCGTTCAGAGAAGGCAATGGACGGACACAGACTGTTTTTCTTGCTCTGATGGCGGATCATGCCGGCCACCCGTTGGACATACAGAGACTTGATCCTGAAGCATTCCTAGAGGCAATGATCGAGAGCTTTCACGGTGATGAGACATCGCTGCTCTGGCAAATCCAGACACTCCTCGCATGACGCCAATTGCACCCGCGATTTCGCCTCGAATTTCCGTTTTTGTTCAATCACATAGGGAAATCGAGAGCCTATGAAGAGCCTAAGGCTTTAAAACAATTCTCAAAATACTTGTAAATCATTGGAAAAAATGGCGCGCCCGGAACGATTCGAACGTCCGACCCTCAGATTCGTAGTCTGATGCTCTATCCAGCTGAGCTACGGGCGCGTGCACATCGAGGGAACCCCAAGGGGGCGGGTGGATAGCTCCACCATCTCGTCGAAGGCGGGCCACTCTTAAAGCCTTGAGCGGCCAAAGGCAAGGGGGCCAAGAGGCCAAATCCCTCCTCCTCCGGTCGAAAAGCCGCGGAAAGCCGCCGCCTCCAGGGAGGTCAGATCCGGTGACGGTCGCGGAAGGAAACGGCCGTCCCGAGCGAACTGGCCTCGTAGACGCCACGGGCAACCGCGCGGGCCACGCAATCGGCTGCAAGCGCCCCCAGTGCCGAGAGCGCCACGTGACGCGCTTCCTTGCCCAGCGGACAAGCGCCCGTTGCCAGCACGAAGATCGTGTCGCCATCGACCGGCGCGTGAACGGGGCGGATCGCCCGGGCGAGACCATCCTGCGCCATGATCGCTATGCGGCGCGCATCCGCAGGGGTGAGATCGGCATTGGTGGCGACGACGCCGATGGTGGTGTTGCCGCCGGGCGAAGCGTCTGCCTTGGAGCCCGCAAGCGGGTCGAGCGTGGCAAAGCCGCCAGCGTCGGGCGCGCCTCGCCCACCGAACTCCCCATCCATCTCGAAAGGCGCGGCCCAGAAGCGGTCCGTGCCGGGCGCGACCACGGCACCGAAAGGATTGGCGGCGATGAGCGCACCCACCGCCAGGCCGCTTTCCGAGACCGCGGAAGCGGAACCGAGACCTCCCTTGTACCTTCCCGCTACGGCGCCAAGCCCCGCCCCCGCATTGCCAAGTTCAAAATTGGCTGCGGCCGCCTCGCAGGCGGCCCGGCCCAAGGCGCGATAGGGCGGCTCCTCGCCCCAGCCCTTGTCGCCGCCATTCATGAGGTCGAAAAGGATTGCGGCCGGCACGATGGGCGAGACGAGAGGGCTTCCGCCGACGCGATATCCGCGCCCGCGCGCGCCGAGCCAGGCGGCAACGCCGGACGCCGCCTCCAGCCCCCAGGACGATCCTCCCGACAGAACGATCGCATCCACCGCGTCGACGAGACAGGAGGGATCGAGCAGATCCGTCTCGCGGGTGCCGGGACCGCCCCCGCGTACATCGCCGCCCGCGACGGCGCGCATCCCGGGCAGAACCACGGTGACGCCGGTGCGCGCCGCCTCGTCCTGCGCGTTGCCTACAAGAATACCGTCAATATCGCCGATATGATTGCGTGGGCCTTTGCGGATGGCGCCCAAATACATATGTCTGACCTCTTGCATGCCGGGCGGGGCTGATAGGATCAGGTTTGCCCAGATTCGGGCCCAACCATAGCAAATCCGCCGGCGCCCGCCGCCCGCGCGATCCGGAAAAGGCGGGAGGACGATTTTCCATGAAGATGACGCGAATTCTGCCGGCGCTGGCCGCCGCCGCAGCCGCCCTGCTGTTCGTCCTCGGCATTACCGCCTATCTGTGGCGCAGCGAGGGGCCGCAGCCCTTCATGATTGCCACGGCGAATCCCTATGCGAGCGAGGCCGGCGCGCAGATTCTCCGGGCCGGCGGCAGCGCCGTCGACGCCGCCATCGCCGTGCAGGCGGTTCTTTCGCTTGTCGAGCCGGAATCCTCCGGTCTCGCGGGCGGCGCCTTCATGCTGCATTTCGATTCCGCAAGCGGCCGCCTCGAAGCTTATGACGGGCGGGAAACGGCACCAGCGGGGGCCACGCCGCAGCTCTTTCTCGACGAAGAAGGCAAGCCGCTACCCTTTCTCGAGGCGATGATCGGGGGCAGCTCAGTCGGCACGCCCGGTGCCGTCAAGATGCTCTGGCTTGCGCATGGCGAACATGGCGTCCTCCCCTGGGCGGATCTTTTCAAGCCTGCCATCCGGCTCGCCGAGGAGGGCTTCGCCGTACCGCCCAAGCTTGCCGAGGCGATTGCGCGCGACCCGGTTCTGATGAACATGCCGGTCGCGCAGGATTATTTCTACCGGCTCAATTCGGATGGATCGCGCGTTCCGGCCCAGCAGGGCGACACGCTGAAGAACCCCGCCTATGCGGCGACGCTGAAGCTAATCGCAAGCGAAGGCCCAGACGGATTTTATTCAGGCCCCGTGGCGCAAGCCATTGTGGACGCGGTGCAGAATGCGCCCGCGCGGCCCGGCACCCTCTCGCTCGACGATCTCGCCTCCTATGAAGCAAAGAAGCGCGAGCCGGTCTGCGCGCCCTATCGGGCCTATCGCGTCTGCTCGATGCCGCCGCCCACCTCAGGCGGGCTGACCGCGCTGCAGATCCTGGGCATCCTCCAGAATTACGACCTGAACGGCATGGGCCCGATGACGCTCACCTCGGTCCATTTCATCGCGGAGGCGGAAAAGCTCGCTTATGCCGACCGCGACAAATATATCGGCGATCCAGATTTCGTGGATGTACCCGTCGAGGCGATGCTCGATCCTGGCTATCTCGAAAGACGGGCAAGCGAGATCGACGCCAGCATGTCGATGAAGAAGGCCAAGGCCGGAGTGCTCGAGGACAAGCGGGCAATGAACCGGGGGCTCAACCATCCGATCGACAAGCCCTCCACCACGCATTTCAGCATTCTCGACAGCGACGGCAATGCCGTCTCGATGACGAGTTCGGTCGAAGGCCCTTTCGGCTCGCACCTCATGGCAGCCGGCATGATGCTCAATAATCAGCTTACGGATTTCTCCTTCGTTCCCGAGGAGAACGGAAAGCCGGTCGCGAATTCCGTCGCGCCGGGCAAGCGACCGCGCTCTTCCATGACGCCGGTGATCGTTTTCGACGCGGAGGGAAATTTCCACGCCGCCATCGGCTCGCCGGGCGGCAGCCGCATCATCGGCTATGTGACGCAGACGCTGATCGCGCTGATCGACTGGGATATGGACATGACGGGCGCTATCGGCCTGCCGCGTTTCCTCGACCGCAACGGACCGCTGGAGATCGAGGCAGGTACGCCGCTCGAACAGATGATTCCCGATCTCGAAGCGCTCGGCCATGAAGTGAAGGCAGTGCCGCTGATGAGCGGGCTGCACGGCATTCTCGTCACGCCGTCGGGACTGGACGGCGCCGCCGATCCGCGCCGGGACGGCAATGTCGTGACCGGCGAACGCTAGGACCGGAACATTCAGCCGTCGCGCGCGGCGCGGGCGAGGCCGAGCAGCGCCGCATCCTCGCGGCGGATGACATGCACGGGGATGCGTGCGAGCCAGCCGCTGAAGCGGCCTTTCGCCTCGAAACGGGCGCGGAAGATGTCTTCGGCGAAGAGACCGGGGCCGCCCGAAAGCCAGCCGGGCACGATACCACCGCCGATATAAATCCCTCCCCGCGCGCCGATGGTGAGCGCGAGGTCGCCCGCCACGGCGCCGAGCCAGGCGCAGAAGAGTTGCACGGTTTCCGATGCAATGTCGCAGGTGCCGCGACGGGCGAGCGCCGCGATCTCCGCCGGTGTGAGTTCCGGCTTCGGCTCCCGGCCAGCCATGGCCGCAAGCGCCATGTAGAGCGTGACGAGACCGGGGCCCGACAATACCCGCTCCGCCGAAACATGGCCGTAGCGCATGCGCAGATGCGCGATGACCGCCGCCTCTCGATCGTTACCCGCGGCAAGATCGACATGACCTCCTTCGCCAGGCAGAGCGATTTCGCGCCCACCGGCGAACACGAGCGATGCCACGCCGAGCCCCGTTCCCGCGCCGAGAAGGCCGACGGGCTCGCCCGGAACAGCTTCCCGCGCGGGCCCGACGGACGCAAGTTCGAAGGGACGGAGCCCCGGCAGGGAGAGTGCCAATGCGGCAAAGTCGTTCATGAGACGCGGCGCCTCGACGCCCGTCACCCGGGCGAGCGTTTTCGCCGTCACGTCCCAGGGACAGTTCGTCATGGCGATGCGCGCCTCGCCGCCTCTTCCCTCGACCGGCCCGGCGGCGCAGGCGGCGACCCCGGCAAGTGGCGGACGCCCCGCCTCCGCGAGAAAGCGGTCGAGTGCCGCTTCCAGTCCGGGATAATCCGCCGTCAGATAAATGGCGGGCGATTCCACCTCGATCCCGCCTTCCCCCTCGCGCGCAAGCGAGAAGCGGGCATTGGTGCCGCCGATATCCGCTACGAGAAGAGAGCCCTCCGCCCCGCCCATATTTGCCCTTATCCCTCGACAGGATTGCCCGGCCGCGCCACCGCCGCCAAGGCCGAGAGAAACTCGTCGCGCCAGTTCGCGACATCTTCCCTACGCAGGCCCGCCATCAGCGCCTCGAAGCGCTCCCGCCGCTCCTGCAGGCTCATATAGCGCGCGATCTGAAGCGCGTCCGCAACTCCTTTGATGTCGTAAGGATTGACGATGATCGCTTCCGGCATCTGATAGGAGGCGCCGGCGAAGCGCGACAGAACCAGGACGCCCGGATCTTCCGGGTCCTGCGCCGCGACATATTCCTTCGCCACCAGGTTCATACCGTCACGCAGCGGCGTCACGAAGCCGATCTTGCTCGCGCGGTAGAGTCCGGAAAGCGAACGCCGGGCCATCGGCCGGTTGAGATAGCGCAGCGGCGTCCAGTCGAACTCGCCATAGGCGCCGTTGATGTGACCGGAAAGTCCGTCGAGCTCCTCGCGCATTTCACGATATTCCTGAACGTCTCCACGCGAGGTGGCCGCGATCTGCAGATAGGAGACCTCCCGCCTCGTCTCGGGATAGTCCTGCAGCAAGCGCTCATAGGCATGGAAGCGTTCGGCAATGCCTTTCGTATAGTCGAGACGGTCGACGCCGACGATCTGCGTGCGCCCGTTCAGCGATTTCGTCGCCTTCTCATATTGTTTTCTCGCGTCCTTGTCGGTCTCGGCCATGCGCGCGAAGCCTTCCGCATCGATGCCGATGGGAAAGGCGCGCACCGTCACGGTCCTGCCGAAGCAATGCAGCCTGTCGCCCTCCGCGCGGCCATGCGCCTCGCGCACGACATAGTCGCGGAAGCGTTCGCAATCCTGTTCGGTCTGAAACCCGAGAACGTCATAGGCAAAAAGCCCCCGCACCATCGCGTCGTGATGCGGCAGCGCGGCCAGAACCTCGCGGGCGGGAAAGGGAATATGCAGAAAGAAGCCGATGGATTGCTCGGCCCCCATGTGGCGAAGCTCGTTGCCGAAAGCGAGGAAGTGATAATCGTGAACCCAGATCGTATCGTCCGGCTTCAACAAGGGGTGGAGAACGCGCGCGAATTTCGCATTCACGCGCCGGTAGCCTTCATAGTAACGCCGGTCGAAAGCCGTCAGATCGATGCGATAGTGAAAGAGCGGCCAGAGGCAGCGGTTCGCGAAGCCGTTATAATATTCCTCGTGTTCCTCGGCGCTGAGATCGACGGTGGCAAGCGACAGGCTCCCCACATTTTCTATCTTCGCCTGATCCTGAACATGCTCGTCCACCTTTCCGCTCCAGCCATACCAGAGCCCGCCGCGCGATTTCAGCGCCTCGACAAGCGCAACTGCAAGACCGCCCGCGCGGGCGGCATCCTTCACAGGTCCGACACGATTGGAAACGACGACGAGGCGGCTCATATCCTTTCTTCCCACTTGCGGCTCAGGCGCATGGCTGCGTTGATGATCCCGACCAGCGAATAAGTCTGGGGGAAATTTCCCCATAGCTCGCCCGTTGCGGGGTCCGTATCTTCCGACAGCAGGCCGAGACTGTTGCGGCAGGCAAGGATCGACTCGAAAATCTCGCGCGCCTCGTCTGTTCTTCCGACACGCGCAAGGGCGTCGATATACCAGAACGTGCAGATGTTGAATGCGTTCCGCGGCATGCCGAAATCGTCGGCGGTTGCATAGCGGAACATGTGATGCCCGCGCCGCAAGGCTTTCTCGATAGCGGCGAGCGTCGATTGAAACCGGGGGTCGGACGGCTTGAGGAAGTTCACTTCCGTCATCAGCAGAAGACCGGCATCGAGCCCTTCGCCATCGAAGCTTTCGGCGAAAGCATCCATCTGCCCGTTCCACGCGCGGCTGCAGATCGCCTCATGCACCTCGTTCGCCAGTTTCCGCCAGTGCCGCGCCCTCTCCTGCAGACCGAGATGCTCGGCGATATTCGCAAGCCGGTCGCATGCGGCCCAGCACATCAGGCTCGACGAAGTGTGGATATGGGCGCGCGTCCGCAACTCCCACATGCCCGCATCCGGCTGGTTGTGCATCGCATAGGCACGCTCGCCGACCTTCTCGTAGCGTTCGAAATCCACTTTCGTCATCTGCTGCAGCAACCGCTCGTCGAAGAAGGATTGCGAGGCGGCAAGGATCACATTGCCATAGACGTCGTGCTGGAAATGCTCATAGGCCTGGTTGCCCCGGCGCACAGGCCCCATTCCCCTGTATCCCTCAAGCGTCTCGACGATCGATTCCGTCAACTCTGTTTCGAGACCGATTCCGTAGACGGGTTGCAGATGCCCGTCCGGCGCATTGCCGACGATATTGCCGAGATAGCGGAGATAATTCTCCATGGTTTCCACTTCGGCGAGCGAATTGAGCGCGCGGATGACGAAGAAGGCATCGCGCAGCCAGCAATAGCGGTAATCCCAGTTCCGCTCCGTGTCCGCTGCTTCGGGGATGCTCGTTGTCAGCGCCGCGACGATCGCGCCGGTCTCTTCGTAGCAGCACAGCTTAAGCGTTATCGCGGCGCGGATCACCGCTTCCTGCCATTCGAGCGGCAAGGCGAGACGGCGCACCCATCTCTTCCAATAGTCCTCTGTGCGCTCCTCGAACTGGCGGGCCGTTTCCTCGATGCCTCCTGTCAGGGTTTCATCCGGCCCCAGTATGAAACTCATCGGGCTCGTGAGATTGAAGACTGTCTCGTCGAGGAGATAGGTCACCGGCGCATTGGTCGTGAGCCGCAATGCAAGCCCGCTATGGACATAGCGGATGTGATTGCTCCCCCTGGTGACCGAGGGCGCTTCGGCGCCGTAGTTGAAGCCGGGCCGCATCCTGATACGGATGCGCGGCGTCCCCTGAAGCGGGCGTACACGGCGCACGAGGGTCATGGGCTGGAAAATGCGTTCGCGCTGCATGAAGCGCGGCGCGAAATCCGCAATCTCGATGCTGTTCCCGTCCTTGTCCGTCACTTCCGTGACCAGGATCGCGGTATTGTGACGGTAATATTGGCGGGTGGAAGCGGCTCCCTCGAGTTCGACACCCCAATAGCCGCGCGCACCGTCGCGCTCTTCGGCGCCGCTGCCGTTCAGCAGGCTGTAGAACACGGGGTCGCCGTCGAACCGGGGCAGGCAACACCAGACGATGCGGGCCCATTTGTCGATCAGCGCGCCATAGGTACCGTTTCCGACAACTCCGAGATCAAGCGACGACAAACTTCCTCCTTTGTCCGGACAGCCTCAACCATCGCCGCTCAGCGACGAGGCAACTTGCTTCAACCAGGCGACGAATTCCCCGACGGATGCGAGGCGATATGTTGCGGCGGACGATCCGTCGCCAACCTTGATCGTAACGCCTTTGAGCGCGTTGACGACCCCAAAGCCATCTTCATCGGTACGATCGTCGCCTGCGAAAACGGGTATCCGGCCTGAAAAGGGATGCAACGACATGAGCTTTTCTATGGCGTGCCCCTTGTTCACATGGCCGGGTTTCACTTCAAGAACCATTTTTCCATGCATGATTTCGAGGCCCGGCATGCCCGAAACCGCCTCCGCCATCGCCTTTCTGCAATCCTCTTCGCGCTCGGGCGCGCGTCTGTAATGCAAGGCGAGCGCTCCCGGCTTCGGTTCCAGGATCAGGCGGGCGTCGCCGCCGACGAGTGGCGCAAGCTTCGCGGCTATTTCATGTATCGCCCCGGATTCGTCGGGAAGATGCGGTTCCATCTCCGGACGTTCGCGCAATTCGAGCCCATGCACGCCCGCTCCGGGCAGCCGCAGTCCCGTCAGACTGTCCAACTCGCCGAGCGAACGGCCCGAAATCAGCGCCACCGCCCCATCTAGACTGTCCATCAGGCTGAGCAGCGTTGCCGGGAGGTCCGGATCGATCGTCACGGCATCCGGCGTCGGCGCGAGCTCCGCCAGAGTTCCGTCGAAGTCGAGAAAGAGCGCCCAGTTGCGCCGCGGCGCAGGCAGGGCAAGCCCGTCATCGGTCATGTCGTCCTTTCCGTTATGCCGATTGTCCGGCGAGACGCTCGGCCTCGCCGCAGTCGAGAGGCGTATCGGCATCGTCGGGGATGCAGATACGGAACAATGTACCGGAAGCGTCGCTGCGCAGGAGTTCGATGTGCCCGCCATGCGCGCGCGTGAGTTCGGCGGCAATCGCAAGGCCAAGCCCGGTGCCGTCGGCACGACCGCTGCCGGCGAAGGGCTCGAAAAGATGTTCCCGCGCGCGTGGGGGCAGGCCCGGACCATTATCCCATATGTCGATATGCACATGGTCGCCGGCGCGGAGCGCTGAGAGACCTATCTCGCCATCCGTTCTCCCCGTTCCGGCCTGCTCGGTCAGCGCCTGCGCGGCGTTGCGCGCCAGATTGAGCAGGATGCGGAAAAGCTGGTCGGGATCGGCATCCACGAGGAGACCAGCCGGTACGTCGTTTTTCCAACGGATCGGGTCGGATTCGCTCCATGCCGCTTCGGCCACTTCGTCGGCGAGAGCGGCGAGTTCCACCTGGCGGCGCCGCGGAGCGGGTTCTTCCGCCCGGCCGAAACGAAGCGACTTGCTGCAGAGCTCTATCGCGCGGTCGATAGAGGCAAAAAGCCTCGGCGCGAGGTGCTGCACGGTGGGGTCATCGATCGCGCCGATGCGATCGGAGATAAGCTGGGCGCTGGCCAGAATGTTGCGCAGGTCATGGTTGATCTTGCTCACCGCCGCGCCGAGTGCGGCGAGATGCGCTTTCTGTGTCAGCGTCGCCCGGATTTCCTTCTGCATCAAGGATAGCTCCCGTTCCGCAACGACGATTTCATCGGCGCGGGTAGAGGGCGCGATGACGCGGCGCGCATCTTCGGGATTGTGCCGGAAGGCGACCATATTGCCCGTCAGGCGCCGCATGGGCCGCACGAGCACGAAGTGCAGAACCAGATAGACGAGGCTCGCAGTGATAACGGAGATGACAAGAGAGAGCAGGAATATGTTCTTGCCATATTGGAGCATCGCCTTGCGCAGGGGGGTCTCGTCGAAAACGATCTCAATCGACTCGCCCGCGCCGAAGCGCGGCTCTCCGGTAACGAGTATGATGCGTCCATCCCCCGCGAATACCGTTTCGAACGCGTCCATGATGAGTTCGAGGGCCATCGCGCCGCGCAGATCGAAGCTGGTATCGACCATCGGCGGCATGTCCTCGCTGAGCACGAGGCGGCGCGCATCGTCGCGATGCAGCGCCACGGCATAGACCTGCGCGTTGCGAAGAAGCTCCTCACGGAGGGCCGGAGAAACCATGTTGTCGGGACGCGCCTCAAGAGCGAGCGAGGCGATCTGGGCGGCGGCAAGACGCTGTTCCAGCCAGTTCAGGCGAAAATTGGCCACCGAAGGCACGAAAATAAGCACTTCGGCGAGCATCACGAACAAAATCGTCAGGACCAGCAGGCGACGGGAAAGAGAACCGCGCAGAGGGCGGATGCAGCGCGTGAGCCAACCGGCGGCGCGCTCGTCTCGTTCAACCTTTGCCTTCATTCGCGGATACAGCGCTCCGATGCGTTCAATCCGTCAATTCTAGCCGAAGAGCGAGAGGAATCGCACCAGCATCCTCGTCTTTTTGCTGAAGAGAGTGGGCGTGTAATAGGCGCCGGCCGCACGCTTGCTGATCTCGGAGAGCGTCGGATAAGGCACGATGACGCTCGCCATCGAGCTCAGCTTCAGCGCATTCGACTTGGCCAACACCCAGGGAAGGATCAATTCACCCGCATGGGGGCCCGCAATAGTTGCGCCGAGCACACGGGCATGGCTGTCCGTGACGACCTTGATCACGCCTTCCGTCTCCCGCTCCGCCTGGGCGCGGTCGTTCTCGGCCAGATGCCAGCGAAGCACGTTGATCTTCGAGTAGCGTTGGCGCGCTTCCTCCTCGGTCTCACCGACATGGGCAAGTTCCGGGTCCGTGTAGGTCACCCAGGGAACGGCGTGATGATCGGCGCGCGCGGGAACACGGAAGAGCGCATTCCGGATCACGATACCCGCGTGATAGTTCGCCACATGCGTGAACTGCAACCCGCCCGCGACATCGCCGATCCCGAAGACGCGCTTGTTTGTCGTGCGCAGCCGTTCGTCGAGCTTCAATCCGCGTTCGGTATATTCGATGCCCGCCTTTTCCAGATCGAGCCCCTCGACATTCGCACGGCGGCCCGTCGCCACGAGAATGTGCGAACCTTCGATACGGCGCGTCTGCCCGCCCTGCACGACTTCAACCGCGATGTTGCCTTCCTCGCCGGAGACCGAGAGCACTTTCGCTCCTTCGAGAATCTCGACGCCCTCGCGGCGCAGCCGGTCGGCGACCACGGCTGAGAGTTCGGGGTCTTCGCGCGAGAGGACGCGCAACCCCTCGATCACGGTCACGCGGGCACCCAGACGGCGATGCGCCTGCGCCATTTCCATGCCGATCGGCCCGCCACCGATGACGACAAGATGAGCGGGGCATTCACGGTTCTCGAAAATATTCTCGTTCGTATAGAAGGGAATCTTGTCGAGGCCCGGTATGGGCGGCACGAAGGCGCGCGAACCGGTTGCGATCACGAAGCGCCTGGCCGCGATCTCCGCATTGCCGGCGATTACCGTGCCGCCATCGCGAAAGCGGGCGTGCTCCTTGATGACGGTAACGCCCAGGCCTTCGAACCGCGCGACGGAATCGTTCGGCGCGATAGAAGCGATCACCCCATGCACATGGTCGTGCACCCTGGCGAACTCGACCCTGGCTTCCGCGGGAGCGATACCGAAGGGTTCGCCCGCGCCCATTCGATAGGCCTGTTTGGCGGCGGCGAGAAGCGCCTTGGAAGGCACGCAACCGGTGTTCAGGCAATCTCCGCCCATCTCGTCGCGCTCGACAAGCACCGTGCGTGCGCCCATCTGCGCGGCGCCTGCCGCAACCGACAGTCCGCCGGAGCCAGCGCCGATGACGCAAATGTCAGCCTTGATCCGCTTGGCCATGCAATCCTCGAATGATTTCCAGATGAAACGGCAAAAGAGATCCTCCAGCGGTCTATTCCGCGGCTCCTGTACCCGTAAAGCGCCGATAGATGACCGGGACAAGCGCCAGCGCCGCCAGCGCCAGAATGGGCCCGAGAATTTCCGGCTCGAAGATCAATCCGAGATCCGGGTCCCTTCCGGCGTCGAAGACCGCGCCGAGGCCATTGCCCAGACTCGCGAAAACGAATGTGCCCGGAATGATGCCGAGGAAGGTGGACAGGACATAGGTTCCGAGCGACACGCCGAGGAAGGCGGGAGCGAGATTGACAAGGAAGAAGGGGAAGATGGGCACGAGGCGAAGCACCAGCATGTAGCTGAAGGCATTGCGCCCGAATCCTTCCTCGAGCTTGCGGAGCCTTGGCCCTGCCTTTTCCCGCAGCATGTCTCCCAGCGCCGTCTTCGCGGCGAGGAAGATCGCCGTCGCACCTATCGTTGCCCCCAGGACCGTCAAAAGTCCGCCGAAAACCGTTCCGAAGAGAAATCCGCCTGTCAGCGTGGCGACCAGTGCGCCGGGAAGCGAAAAGGCGACCATGACGATATAGGCGAGGACATAGACGAAGGCGGCGAGCGCCCAGTTCTCCGCAACCCATGCCGAAAGCGCCTGCCGGTTGTCGCGCAGCGTATCGAGGGTCACGTAGCGGTCCAGCCCCAGCGCGAAAAAGGCGCCAAGCCCCGCCGCCAGAACAAGAAGGGGAAGGAAGCGGCGAAGCATGCCGGGCCGGCGATTCCCGGCGGCGGTTTCCGTCATTTGCGTTTCTCCGGCTCGGCCGCGTCGTTGAGCGACCAGTCATATTCATAAGACGAAATGCCCGAGACCTCTTCCAGCGTCCCGGCCAGATCGGAGGCCGCATATTTCCGGAGTTCGGCGATAACGCCCTCTTCCGTGCCGCCGAAATCCTTCATGTACCATTTGAAAATGCTCGACACGACAAGGCGGCCGTCCTCCACGCGCGCGCCTCTCGGGCTGTTCACATAGGTGCGCGCGGCCTCGTCGAGCATTGGATCGAGGTTTTCTCCGTCATAGGGCACCGGTGCCAGATCCGGGCAACCGACCGAAGCGCAATTCACGGCGTAATGGACACGGTTATCGCCAAAATCGGCTCGGAGGATGCCATGCTCTATATCGTCGAGTGAGAGCTCTCTGCCCGACACGGTCACGAGCTTCTTGCCCCATGGTCCGACCGAAAAGAGGCCCGGCGATATGCCGATGTCGCGGATCGATGCGACGGGATAGTGGCGGACGACCACTTCCACGGTCAGCGCGTTATAGAGATTCACCCAGAAGGCGAAGGCATCGTCCCGGCTGAGGGCGGCAGGGTCCACGGCTTCCAGCGAAGCGATATAGGCGGCGAGCGCCGCCCGATCCTCGCTGTCGGCCTTCAGCGCGCCATAGTCGAAGCGGTTCGGTTCCCCGTCCCCGCCTTCCACCAGATAGGCTTCGAGCAGCCGGGCCCAGGGCTCATGGTCAGGGTTCAAGGGGGAGGCTCCTGCAGGCGATGCCGCGAGAGCAAAAAAGAACAAAAAGGGTACAAAAAGCCATAAACCGGCCGCCCGAGGGGCAAAAATGAGAGTGTTGCGCATGGTGCGGGGACATTACGCTCAATCGGCCGGGCAGGAAGACCCCTTCACCCATTTGTGAGACAAGTTCACCGCAGGTGATCGTCCACCCGAATGCCCGCCCGGCGTTGACTTTCCGCCGCCTTATCGCTTATACAGCCCGCCAGACAGCCGTCGGGTGGCAACGCCTGCGGCTCTTGTTTTTATGGCATGGAGAGGCGGTTCGGAAACCGCCCCCTGAGCCGGACCGGCCAAGCGGATTGGCGGGGACCGCGCTCGGCCCAGATCCGCCGGAGAAGAGACGTGAAACGGACCTATCAACCGAGCAAGCTCGTCCGCAAGCGCCGCCACGGCTTCCGTGCGCGCACCGCCACCAAGGGCGGCCGCCAGGTGCTGGCAGCGCGCCGTGCCAAGGGACGCAAGCGGCTGTCCGCCTGACCCCACGGCAGTGGTATCCGGCACCGCGCAAACGGGCCCCGGCCCGGTATCCCGATCAGTTGAGGTTCCGTTGCACGCCGCGTTGCGGAGCCTCGCCGCGAGCTGCCACATGGACCGTCTGCGCAAACGCCGCGACTTTCTTGCTGCCGCCCGCGCGCGAAAGCGCGCCGAGCAGGGTCTCGTGCTGCAGGCCCGCGAGCGCGGCGACAATGCTCCCCCCCGTATCGGCTTTACCGTGACACGCAAGGTCGGCTGCGCCGTCGAGCGCAATCGCGCCAAGCGCCGTCTGCGCGCCGCTGCGGCCGAAGTGCTTTCACTCGCCGCCAAAGACGGCTACGACTACGTCCTGATCGGACGGCAGGCCACGCTGACGCGGAGCTGGCCGGACCTCCTCACCGATCTAAGCCGCGCGCTCGCCGCCGTTCACGGCAAGGGCGAACGCACCGGCCATCCGTCCAGACCAAAGCGTTCCGATTCCGGGAAAGACCGTCCTCATGGGTGACAACCGCAACTTCCTCATCGCCATTTTCCTGTCGGTACTCGTTTTCGTCGGGTGGCAATATTTCTTCATCAATCCGCAGATGGAAGCCGAGCAGGCACGCCAGCAGGAGCAGGCGGCTGCACAAGGCGTAACGGGGACGGAACCGGGCGCGACCGCCACGGGCGATGCTCGCCTGCCGAGCGTTGAAGGCCCTGCCCGCACGATCGGCAATGCGCCCGCGCGCTCGACGCTTGCTCGCGACGAAGCGCTCGCCGCTGCGCCGCGCCTTCCCATTCGTTCCAGCGAACTCGAAGGTTCGATCTCGCTCAAGGGTGCGCGCTTCGACGACCTGAAGCTGCGTCAGTACCACGTCAGCGTCGATCCGGAGAGCCCGGAAGTCACGCTCTTCTCTCCCGCCCGCACCGACGCGCCCTACTTCTCCGAATTCGGCTTCATCGGAGCGCCCGGCAGCAATATCGCCCTGCCCGGTTCACAGACCGTCTGGCAGATCGAGGAGGGCGAAACGCTCACGCCCGAAACGCCCGTGACGCTCAGATGGGACAACGGCCAGGGCCTCGTCTTCCATCGCACGATCGCGCTCGACGAACATTTTCTCTTCACGGTCACCGACCGCATCGAAAACAATTCCGGCGCGCCCGTCACGCTTTATCCCTATGGCCTCGTCTCGCGCACCGGCAGGCCCGCAGGCAGTTCCTTCTTCATCCTGCATGAAGGCTTTCTCGGCGAGTTCCCGAGCGTCGGCGAAAAGGCGATCAAGTATGAAGACGCCGCCGAAGACGGGCCGGTGAAAGTCACCGACAATGATGGCTGGCTCGGCATTACCGACAAATACTGGGCGGCCGCGATCGTCCCGCAGACGGGCAAATCCTTCGTCGCGAATTTCAGCGAGCATCCCGACCAGGCCATCGAAAATTATCAGGCCGATTTCCGCTACGACGCGCAGGACATTCCCGCCGGCGGCAGCATCGAAATCGCAAACCGCCTCTTTGCGGGCGCCAAGGTCTCGAAGGTCATCGACTCCTATCACGAAGCAGGCATCTACAAGTTCAACCTGTTGATCGACTGGGGCTGGTTCTGGTTCCTCACGCAGCCGATGTTCTCCGCGCTCCATTTCGTCGCGCTTCACGTCGGCAATTTCGGCATCGCCATTCTCATCGTCACGGTCGGCATCAAGCTCGTCTTCTATCCGCTCGCGAACAAGTCCTATGTCGCGATGAGCAAAATGAAGAAGCTGCAGCCCGAAATGGAAAAGCTGCGCGAGCGCTATGCCGACGACAAGATGAAGCAGCAGCAGGAAATCATGGAGCTCTACAAGAAGGAGCAGGTGAACCCGCTTGCCGGCTGCCTTCCGGTGCTGATCCAGATTCCGGTGTTCTTCGCACTCTACAAGGTGCTGTTCGTGACGATCGAAATGCGCCACGCGCCCTTCTTCGGATGGATCAACGATCTTTCCGCGCCGGACCCGACGTCGATCTTCAATCTATTCGGACTGATCCCCTGGGACCCGCCTTCGATTCTGATGATCGGCATCTGGCCGCTCATCATGGGCTTCACCATGTTCGTGCAGCAGCGCATGAACCCGCTGCCCGCCGACCCGATTCAGGCGCAGATCTTCACCTGGATGCCCGTCATCTTCACCTTCATGCTGGCGGGCTTCCCCGCAGGCCTCGTGATCTACTGGGCGTGGAACAACACGCTCTCGGTCATTCAGCAGGGCGTCATCATGAAGCGGCAGGGCGTCCCCATCGAGATATTCAACAATCTCGGCCTGTCGAAGATCGCTGGCGGCGGAAAGCCGAAGTCCTGATCCGATGAGCGAAGCCGCGCCCGAAGGAGCAGACGGCGACACGCCGGATATCGAAACGGGGCGCTGGCTTTTCGCCCAGCCCTGCACCTTCCTGCGCGGTGTGGTGGAGATGAAAGGCCTGCCCGCCACGGCGCTTTCCGAAGTCGCCTTTGCGGGGAGGTCCAACGTCGGCAAGTCGAGCCTCATCAATGCGCTGACCGGCCGCAAGACGCTCGCGCGCACCTCCAACACGCCGGGCCGGACGAAGGAACTCAATTTCTTCGAGCTTGGACCTCAAGGCCAAGCGGCCGTTATGCTGGTCGACCTGCCGGGTTACGGCTATGCCCGTGAAACCAAGGCCCGCGTCGGCGAGTGGACACAACTCGTCATGTCCTATCTCAGGGGCCGCGCACAGCTTCGCCGCGTCTTCGTGCTGATCGACTCGCGCCACGGCATCAAGGAGAACGATCACGAGGTCATGGCCATGCTCGACGAGGCGGCCGTCTCCTATCAGATCGTCCTCACCAAGATCGACAAGCTGAAGAAGGGCGAACTCGAGAAGCGGCTCGAGGAAGTGCGCGCGGATATCCGCCGCCATGTCGCGGCGCATCCACGGATCGTCGCCACCTCGAGCGAAAAGGGAGACGGCATAGCGGAGCTTCGCGCGGAGGTTGCCTCGCTGGCCGATCCCGCCGCACTGGGGTATAAACCGCAGGCTTGAAAGACCCGCGGGGAAGGCAGAGGGACGAGCATGGCGGACAAGAGCGGCAAGGACGCGGCGCAGCCGGAAGGCCGGGAGATGGACCGGGGACGGATCCTCTCCGAAGCCCTGCCCTTCATGCAGCGCTATGACAGACGCACCGTCGTCGTGAAATATGGCGGCCATGCGATGGGCGACGAAGAACTGGGCGCCGAATTCGCCCGCGACATCGTCATGCTGAAGCAGGCGGGCCTCAACCCCATCGTCGTTCATGGCGGCGGCCCGCAGATCGGCTCCATGCTGACGCGGCTCGGCATAAAGAGCGAGTTCTCGGGCGGCCTTCGCATCACAGACAAGGCGACCGTCGAGATCGTCGAGATGGTTCTCGCGGGTTCGATCAACAAGCAGATCGTGGCGCAGCTCAATCAGGCCGGCGGCCGGGCGGTCGGCCTTTGCGGCAAGGATGGCAACCTCATCGTCGCCCGCAAGATCGAAAAGAAAATTCACGATCCCGAATCCAACATCGAGAAAATTCTCGACCTCGGTTTCGTCGGAGAACCGGAGAAGATCAATCCTGAAATCCTTCAGGTGATCCAGAAATCCGACATCATCCCCGTGATCGCGCCGATCGGCGTTTCATCGGACGGACATACCTACAACATCAATGCCGATACGGCGGCCGGCGCCATTGCCGCCGCCATGGGGGCAGCGCGCCTTCTGCTTCTGACCGATGTGAAGGGCGTTCTCGACAAGCAGGGAAAGCTGATCGAGGTGCTCACCATCGAACAGGCCAAGGCATTGATGAAGGACGGGACGATTTCGGGCGGCATGATCCCGAAACTCGAAACCTGCATCGAATCCGTCGATGGCGGCGTCGAGGCCGTCGTCATTCTCGATGGGAGGGTTCGCCATGCCGTATTGCTCGAACTCTTCACGGAACACGGTGCGGGAACGCTGATTCAGCGTTAAGACCTTCGTCCCGCCGGTCTTGCGGCAGCGCCCTGCAATGTTATGGTGTTTCCCGATCTTGGGGAGACGTCCGTAAAACATGTTGCGCTATTTGCAGATCGCCGCTGCCGCCTTGACCGCATGGCTCATGACGGGCTCCGCGGCGCATGCCGATTACCGCTTCTGCAACAAGACGAGCTATGTGCTCGATGGCGCCATCGCTTTCGAGACGGAAGGCGCCGTGAAGAGCCGGGGCTGGGGGCGCATCCTGCCCGGCGAATGCAGCCCGGTTCTCCAGGGCGATGTCGCCGAACAGGACTATTTCGTTTTCGCCCGTTCCATCGACGCTCACGCCGGACGCGTCAAATATTTCTCCGGGAACACACAGTTCTGCACGCTCGAGGACGACTTCGAAATCGAGGGAGGCGGGCAATGCGCCTTGCGCGGCTACGACTCCGCGGATTTTCTGCGTGTACGCACGAAAGCAGGCAAGGACTGGTCGACGACCTTCGCCGAGGCGAGCGAATATAGCGAGGATCAGGCGCGTATCGCCGCCGTCCAGCGGCTCCTCAAGGACAACGGCTTCGCGCTCAACCGGATCGACGGTATTGCCGCGCGCAATACGCTTCGCGCTGTCGAAGCTTTCCAGCGTTCCGCGAATGTCGCGGTGACGGGCAGGATCGATGCAAGTCTGCTGGAGCAACTGGTTGAACGCGCCACCGAAGAGCAGAAGGCCGCAGGGCTCGATCTCTGCAACCGGACGGATACGCTCGTCTGGGCAGCGCTTGGCTACAGGAACGGTGAAGACGAAGTGTCGAGCGGCTGGGTTCGAATCGAACCCGGAAATTGCCGCAAGGCGATAAAAGGCAAGCTCGATCAGGAAGCCTATTACGTCTATGCCGAAGGGGTGGACGATGCGGGCGCGATCGCCCGGGGCACCGAAGGCGCGATGATCTGGAGCGGAGGCGACAGCTTCTGCATCAAGACGACTCGCTTCGAAATCAAGGGCCGGCAGCGCTGCGCCGCGCGCGGCTTCGACGAACGCGGTTTCATGAAGATCGAAACGGAGGGAAAGCCGCTGCGGCGGCTCGATTTCGACAGGCCGCCCGCGCTTTAGATGTCGGCCCCGAAATATTGCAGGTGCCAGCGCATTTCGTCCTGCGTCATCGGATAGGCGATCCCCTCGCGCGGCAACACGAGATTTGGCTGCGGCACATGCGCGATATAGGTCTGGATTGCGAGCGCGGTGCGCATCGAAAGCCCGGCCTTCCAGCAGAGAGCCGCAATCCCCCTGCCGCTTTGGGCCGCGATGACTTCCTCGATCTTCGTGGCGGGCACGCCCGATAGCAGAGAGAGGGCAAGCACTACGGAAGCGCGTTGCGACGTGGTCGCCGCCTCCATGACGATCTCGTCTCCGAGACGTCCCGCCGCATAGGCGTCGCGGATATTCTCGCGCGGCGCGGGTTCGGCCTCCTCTTCGCCGTTCTCGATCCTCGATTGCGCCCTCGCCTTCAGCCAATCGGCCGTTTCCCGGTCCAGATCGTGCGTTCGCCGCAGTTCATCGATGAGCGCTCGGGAGACGAAGGTAGCGATGCGGCGCACGGCACGCATCGAGAGTTCGGGCCTTACGACAAGGGGCTTGTGCCAGGTCTTGATGCCCGGCGCGCGCTCGATGATACGTTCCATCGTATCCTCGCGGATGCGCGCACCCTTGTTGGAAAGCAGCTCGCCGATGGCGTCTTCGTCGCGCGATGTGACAACCGCATCCGACACGGAGGTGCTTACGCAAGCGCGCCTGGCAATGGCCGCCGCAGCGCCCGGCGCACCGGACGTGGCGATGATTTCGATCAGGTCCTCGTCCGAAAGGAGCGGAGAATATTCGAGAATGGGTCCGCAGACGGCCATTTCCGCATCGCGGGCGAGCCTTCGCGCGATCGCGCGGGGCACTGTCGGACAGCTCGCGATCTCTTCAGCGACAATTGCGCGAACGCGGGGCAATTCATCCTCGGCGAGCTTCTCGAGAAGTCCGATCAGACGGTCCTGAATGGCGCTGCGTTCAACTGCCGGAATATCCGGCATGAGCCGTGCGATCTTGCGGGCAAGCTCGCCCCGCACCTCGGCGCTCGTATCGTCCTGCAACAGCTCGTTTGCCTGAATGGGCGCGGACCTGTTTGCGGCGACCAGACCCCGAACCTCCGGATCGTCGTCGCAGGCGAGATAATAGAGCGCCTCGGGCGGCGCGTCCTCGCGAGCAGCCAGCTCGCGCTTCGCCTTCTGCTGATGGCTTTCCAGAACGCGGCGCGCATCCTCGTAGCGAAGCTCCGAGGGAAGCCGCTTCCTGCCGAACCATCTGGCGAGAAATCCGGACGCCATGACCGCCTCCGACTACACCCCGCAAGGGGCGCGGGTTACTCGCTCGATTTTCCCGCCCGGCCGCTTAACACTCCATTAATCCCCCGCCCCGCGAGGCGCGTCTTGCCAGAGCCGGCCTCAGAAGGCACATAAGAGCCATGACGATCATCGAACCCGACAAGACGGCAGACGCCGCTCCGCGCGATTTCAAGGAGGTCGAAACCTGGATTTTCGATCTCGACAACACGCTCTATCCGCCCGAATGCGATCTCTTTGCGCAAGTCGACCAGCGCATGACATCCTTCATTTCGACCTATCTGGGCGTAGATGCCGTCGAGGCGAAGCGCATCCAGAAGGACTTCTATATCGAGCACGGAACCACGCTGTCGGGGCTCATGACGGTCTATGGGCTTGAGCCCACCGAATTCCTCAGCTTCGTGCACGATATCGATGTCTCGGCCGTTCTGGCCGATGCGGCGCTCGGCCAGGCAATCGCGACGCTTCCCGGCCGGAAGCTCGTTTTCACCAACGGCTCGCGCAAACACGCGGAGAATGTTCTTCACCGGCTCGGCATCGATCATGTCTTCGAGGACATCTTCGATATCGTTTCGGCCGAATACGAGCCGAAACCGCGGCAACGCGCCTATGAGCGTTTCATAGAGGCGAGCCGTGTTGAGCCGCGCCGCGCCGCCATGTTCGAGGATATCGCGCGCAATCTCGAGGTGCCTCACATTATGGGCATGACCACGGTCTGGGTCAGGCCCGCCATCGCGGGGCCCGAGCGGCATCACCGTCTGTCCCACGAGGGGGCGGAGGGCACGCATGTCCATCACGTGACGGACAATCTTCGGGAATTCCTGGAAGCTCTTCCGCTGCGCTCAGCGCCTTCCGAATAGCCGCTCGATATCGGAGAGCTTCAGCTCCACATAGGTCGGGCGGCCATGGTTGCACTGACCGGAATGGGGCGTCGCTTCCATCTCGCGGAGCAAAGCATTCATCTCCTCCGCCGTGAGCCGCCGCCCCGCGCGCACCGATCCGTGGCAGGCGATGGTGCCGCAGACTTCCTCCAGCCGTTCCTTCAGCGACAGCGCCTCGTCGAGTTCGGAGAGATCGTCCGCAAGGTCGCGCACCAGTCCCGCCACATCGAGCTTGCCGAATATCGCAGGCACTTCGCGAACGACGACCGCGCCCTGCCCGAAGCCTTCGATCACGAAGCCGAGTTCGGCGAGTTCGGGAATGCGCGCGACGAGGCGTTCGGCTTCGGCCTCGTCGAGATCGACCACTTCGGGAATGAGAAGGATCTGACGCGAAACGCCCGTTGCCGCCATTGCCTTCTTCATCCGTTCATAGACGAGGCGTTCGTGGGCGGCGTGCTGGTCCACGATGACGATACCGTCCGCGGTCTGTGCGATCACATAGGTCTCGTGCAATTGCCCGCGCGCGACGCCGAGCGGCATGTCCACCGTTTGCTCCACCGCCTGTTCGGGCATCGCTTCGACGCGGGCGGAATGGCCGCCCAATTCGGCGAAGGCGCCTTGCCAGCCCGCGGCGGCTTCCGCGAGGCCGGGTGCTCGCGCCGGGCCGGGCAAGGGCCAGCGCGGAGCATGGGAAGCAGAAGGAAATGTTGCCGTTTCGGGGCGCACGGCGCCGAGCGCCGCACCGGCAACCGTCGTCGAGGCACGATGACCGGCCTCGGCGAGCGCGCGTTTCAGCGCGCCGACGATGAGCCCGCGCACGAGGCCTGCATCGCGGAAGCGTACTTCGGCCTTTGCGGGGTGCACGTTCACATCGACATCGCGCGGATCGAGATCGACGAAGAGCGCAACAGCGGGGTGCCGGTCACGGGCGAGGAAATCCGCATAGGCGCCGCGCACCGCACCGACGATCAGCTTGTCGCGCACGGGCCGCCCGTTCACGAAAAGAAACTGAAGCTGCGCCGTGCCGCGATTATAAGTCGGAAGCCCCGCGAATCCGGTGAGCGCGATGCCTTCGCGCATGGCGTCGATCGCAAGCGCGTTCTCCTCGAAGTCGCGCCCCATGATGGCGCCGAGGCGCGTCAGCCGTCCCGCCTCGCCCGGCAGTTCGGGCTCAAGGCGCAGCAGGTTGCGGTCGCCGCTCGTCAGCGTGAAGCCGGCCTCCGGATGCGCCATGGCGAGCCGCTTCACCACTTCCGATACGGCCTGCGTCTCCGCGCGCTCGCTCTTCATGAACTTCAGCCGCGCCGGCGTGGCGAAGAAGAGGTCCCGCACCTCGATCTGCGTTCCCTGGCGCCCGGCCGCGGGTTCGACGGCGCCCGTCTTCCCGCCCTCGACCGAAATGCGGTAGGCCGCATCCGCGTCCTTCGGGCGGCTGAGGATCGTGAGCCGCGCTACAGCGCCGATGGAGGGCAAGGCCTCGCCGCGAAAGCCGAGCGTCGCGATGTCGTGCAGGTCCTCCAGGCCCTCGCCATCGATGCGAAGCTTCGAGGTCGCGTGCCGCTCAACGGCGAGCGCCAGCTCCTCCGCGTTCATGCCGATGCCGTCATCCGTCACGCGAATGAGGTCGCGGCCACCGCCACCGATCACGATCTCGATATGCCGCGCACCTGCATCGAGCGCATTCTCGACGAGTTCCTTCACCGCGCTTGCCGGACGCTCGACCACCTCGCCCGCGGCGATACGGTTGATCGTCCCTTCGCTCAGGCGGCGGATGCGGCTCATGCGTTCAGCCTTTCCCCTCGGCTAGATATTTCTTCGCCAGGATCTTGCCTTCCTCCACGGCGGGCTGATCGAAGGGATCGACGCCCATCATGCGGCCGGCAATGATCGTCTCCAGCATGAAATGCATGAAGAGCGCGCCAAGCGTCCTTTCGTCGAGCACATCGAGCATGAAGCTGCGCACCGGTCTGCCGTTTCTCACCAGCGTGTCGGCCGTCGCGCGCTGCTCGGCATCGACGAGATCGCCCACGCTGTGCCCACCGAGGAAATCGAAGGCGGTGTCCTTCGCGATGTCGGACGAGGCCTTGGGGCCCTTGCCCTTCGTCTTGGTCATGAAGATGTTGAAAAGCTTGTCCTTCGGGCCCGCGAGCCAGAGCTGAAGCTGGCTGTGCTGGTCGACGGGCCCGAGCGCCTTCACCGGCGTCGTGCCCTTGCCGTCCTTGCCGAGGCTTTCGGCCCAGAGCTGGCAGTACCAGGCAAGAAAGCGCTCCAACCGGTCCGCATAGGCCGCGACGACGGAGATCGACACGCCCTTCTCTTCCGCCATGGCGACGGAGAGCGCCGCGCCGGCGGCCGGCGCCACGTCGCCCGCGCCACGCTTGTCGAGCACCTGCGCCAGCACGGCCGCCGCGCCTTCGCGCACCGCCGCGATATCGAGGCCCATCAGCCGGGCAGGCAGAAGCCCTACATTGGTGAGCACGGCATAGCGGCCGCCCACGCCCGGATCGTGCTCCAGCGTCGGAAATCCCTGCGCTTCGGCAAGCGCGCGCATGGGGTTCGGCTTGCCGTCCTTTGCAGGCTCGGTCAGCACGGCGAAATGATGCTTCATGTATTTCGCGCCACCCGCATTTGCGATGGCGCTCATGGCGGAGAGCGTCTGTATCGCGGGCTCGACCGTTCCGCCCGATTTCGAAACCACAAGAAAGCGTGTGGTGCGCAGATCGGCATTGCCGAAAACCGCGTCCATCGTCGTCGCGTCGAGATTGTCGGGAATATGGATGCGAACGCCCTTCTGGGCATGCGCCTGCGTGCCCCAGCCGGTGAGCTGGGCCAGCGCCTGCGCGCCGAGCGCGGAGCCGCCAATGCCGAAAATGAAGATGTCGGTCGTGTTGTCGAGGAGGCCTTCGGTCACTTCCTCGATCCGCGCGAAATCGTCGCGCCGCCCGGGCACGCGCAGCAGCGGCAGTGAACCTGTCTCATGCGCCTTGCGCAGCCAGTCGAGCGCATCTTCCGCGCGCGCGAGCGCCTTGCCGTAGCTCTCGCGCGAAAGACCGTTCTCGCCGATCGTATCTGTAAAGCAATTGTCGAGAGACTGGCGGTAAGGCAGTTCTGTATCGGCCATGGGAGTGTCCAACTTTCCGGGAGGGGCCCGGCGGCTAGAATCGCGGAGCCCTGATGAAGCCTAACAAGAACGGAAACACCCGGAAAGCGAACGGGGTTCCCCATCCGGCGGGGCTTGGCGTCAGTGAACCCTTCCGGAAGGACCGCCCGCGGGAGGCGCCATATCGTCCGTTTCGGGCAGGCCTTCCGGTTCGGGCGACAGGTTGGGCTTGCCGACGATGGAAACGAGAAGCGCTTCCGGCTTCAACAGCCGCTTCGCCACCCGCGCCACGTCCTCTCGTGTGACCGCCTCGATCAGCCCGTTGCGCTCATCCACGTAACCGATGCCATATCCGGCAAGCTGGATGCCGAGAAGCTGGTTCGCAATGGAGCTGTTCGACATGAAGCGCAATGGATAGGAGCCGGTCAGATAGGTCTTCGCGTCCCTCAGCTCTTCCTCGCTCACGCCTTCTTCGGCCATTCGCGCCATCTCCGCCCGCACAAGCGACAGTGTCTGACCCACGCGCTCGTTCTTCGTGCCGACCTGGCCGAGCAGCATCGCGGCATGATCCATCGGGTAAAGATAGCTACCGATCGAATAGGCGAGCCCACGCTTCTCGCGCACCTCTTCCGTCAGCCTCGATGAGAAGCTGCCGCCGCCGAGGATATAGTTCATCACATAGGCGGGAATGAAATCCGGGTCCTCCCGCTCGACACCCTCGACGCCGAAGATCATGACGCTCTGCGGAAAGTCGCGGATCACGACCTGCACTTCACCGGTGCCATTGACGGCAACATCGGGGATTTCGGGCAGTGTGGCCTTGTCCGGCAGATTTCCGAATGTCCGGTCGAGCAGTATGCGCAGTTCGGAAGGCGAGATGGGACCGACGACGGCGATTTTCAGATTGTCCTTCGCCAGAACCTTCCCGGTATAGGCCAGCAGGTCGTCGCGTGTGATCGCCGCAATGCTCGCCGGCGTTCCGTCTCCGTCGCGCGCATAAGGGTGGTCGCCGAAGGCGGCCTTGTTCCAGTTGTTCGAGGCTATCCAGTCGGGCGACTGGCGGTTACGCGCGACGATGGTCGCAATCTGTCCGCGAATGCGCTCCACGGCGTCCTCGTCGAAGCGCGGCTCGGTAATCGCGAGAGAGAAGAGCTCGAAAGCCTCGTCTTTCCGGTTCGCGAGGGTCGCGAGCGAAGCGTTGAAGTAATCCTTGTCGGCGGAAAAGGACATGCGCGCGGCTATTTCTTCCATGCGGATCTGGAAGGCCGAGGAATCGAGGTCGCCCGCGCCCTCGTCGAGCAACCCAGACACCATATTGGCAACGCCCGATTTTCCCTTCGGATCGGTCGCGGAACCGCCCTGCCAGGCGGCCTCCATCACGATCACGGGAACTTCATCTTCCTGAACCAGCCAGGCCTCGATGCCGCCGGCGCTCACCACACGCTCGATATCCATCGCGCGCGCCGGCAAGGCCGCAAGGAAAACCAGGCACAGAAGTGCTGTGACGCCGCGTATCATCCGGCACCTCCCGGCAGCAGCTCTCCCGTCACGGAATGCGTGCCGGTGAAAACGGATTTCGCCGCTTCCATCACGTCTTCCCTGGTCACTTCGCGCACGCGTTCCGGCCATTCGTGGATCGCCTCCACGCTCATGCCCGTCATCAGCCCCTCGCCATAGGCGTAGGCCATGCTCCGCTGGTTATCGCGGGCATAGACGGCACCGGCGACGATCACCGTCTTGGCGCGCTCGAGCTCCTCGTCGCTCACGCCCTCTTCGATCAGCCGCGCGATTTCCTTCTCCACGCCTTCTTCCAAAGCGTCGAGAGAACCGCCAACCTGGGGAAGCGCATAGATGCCGAACTTGCCGGCATCGAGGCGGCCTCCTTCGTACCAGCTGCGGACACCCGTCGAAACGGACTGCTCCACGACGAGCGAGCGATAGAGACGGCTCGTCGTGCCGCCGCCGAGAATTTCAGCCAGTACGTCGAGCGCCGCTCCCTCCCGCGCGCCCGCGCCGGAATAGGCGGGCGCCGGGTAGTAACGCATCCAGGTCGCTTCCTGCACGCGCGCGTCGCGCCGCGTCACGCGCTTGTCCTCGGAGGGCCATTCGATCTCCTGCCGTTTGCGAAGGAAGGTCGGCGCGCGTTCCGGGATCGCCCCGTAATATTTCTCGGCGAGCGGCCTCAACTCCCGCGCCGTCACGTCGCCGGCGACGATCAGCGTTGCATTGTTCGGCGTGTAGTAGCGCTTGTAGAAGTCGAGCGCGTCCCCTGTCGTCAGCGCGGCAATCTCTTCCTTGTAGCCGATGATGTCGCGGCCATAGGGATGCGCGCCGTAAAGCGCCGCATTCATCTCGGATTGCAGTTCGGCCGAAGGCTCGTTCTCGATCCGCATGCGGTATTCCTCCAGCACCACGTCCCGCTCCGGCAGAACTTCGGCGTCGGTGAGCTGCAGGTTCGTCATGCGGTCAGCTTCCATTTCCATGACGAGCGGCAGACGGTCTTTCGCGATCACCTGGAAATAGGCGGTGAAGTCGTAATGGGTGAAGGCGTTATCCTGACCGCCATTGCGCGCGACGATGCGGGAGAACTGGCCGGGCTCGATCTTGTCCGTGCCCTTGAACATCAGATGTTCGAAAAAATGGGCAAGGCCCGTCTTGCCCGCGTCTTCGTCCGCCGCGCCCAGCTCGTACCAGACCATATGCGTGACGACCGGCGCCCGGTGATCGGGGATCACCAGAACGTCCATGCCGTTCGAGAGCCTGAAACTCTCGGGCGGCGCGCCGGTGGAAATTGTCCCGCCGCGTCCGAAGAGAAGGCCAAGCAGGATGGCGAGGATCAGGACTGCGAAAGGAAGGGCGGCGAGATGGCGGGTGCGCAGCAAGTCTCAATCCTCCGGGACGTGCTCAAATCTTCCGGTTTCTCTTCCGGTTTCGGGCGCGCAGAAAGACAAAGGGCGGAAAGACCGTCGCCCTTCCGCCTCTTTCCTGTTTCCCTGGCTCAGAAAATGCCGGAAAGCCAGCCTTCCTTCTTGGGCTCGACGGTCGGTGTCTCGCCCTCCGTGACGGGCTTGCCTTCCGCCTCGTTCTGCTGGATGCGCTCGCTTTCCTCGGAGGGATTAACGAGACGCTCATCAGGCGCCGGGCCGCGGTCACGCCAGAAGATCACGTCGTCCACGAATGTCTCATCGCGTTCGACGAGCGAGCGCGTCTCGGCATTCACCACCTGACGGATGCGGGGGTCGGCCTGCGCTGCGCCTGTTTCCTGCAGCAGCACCTGCTCGCCCGGGCTCTGCGTAGCGACGGTCTCGGCGGAGAGCACCTCGGTGCCGATGAGGGCGCGCTGCGCGCCGACCGAGGGCTGAAGTTCCATTTCCTGGGGACGCGGCGCGCCGGGCTGGGGCGGACGCAACGAATAATCCGGCGGGATGACGAGCGGCGCCTTCGTCACGATGGCGAACTCGTCCGGAGCGGATTTGCCATAACCAAGAGTGTCCCGGAGGCTTTCTCCACCACCGCAGGCGGCAAGGGAAAGCGTCATGGCGGCGGCAAGGCCGGCTTTCGCGCTCCACCCGGCGATGCGGGAGATTTTCGCTTCGATAGTCACTTCTCGGCTCTCCTTGGTCGTGGCTTTGTGCCGGTCTCGCCAGCTTAGCGCCGTTCACACCGGCGCACCGCCCTATTTCTTGTCCGGGCTGTCCTTCTCGCCGGCGCCCACAAGGCCCGGCCAGACCGATTCGAGGATGATGAGCGCAACGCCCAGCGCGATCCACACATCGGCAATGTTGAAGATATACCAGTAAAATCCGAAGGCGTGAAAACTAAAAAAGTCGGCCACGGCGCCATAGAAAATGCGGTCATAGACGTTTCCGAGGGCTCCTCCGAGGATGAGGCCGATGGCGAGCGCGGTAACCCTGTGCTCCACACGGGCAAGCCAGAGGCTCAGCCCGATAATGACCGCAATGGCGAAGCCCGCGAGAAAGGCGACGCCCGTCGCCGTCTGCGCCTCGAACAGGCCATAGCTGACCCCCTGGTTCCAGGCCATGACGAGGTCGAAAAAGGAGGTTATCTCCACACGGCCGCGGGCGGCGATGTCATAGACATTGAGCATCCACCACTTGTGCGACCTGTCGATGGCGAAGCCCGCCAGCGCGATCAGCGAACCATAGAGGGACCAGGGGCCCCAGAAGGTCTCGCGGCTCAGCTTCGCCATTCCCGGTTTCCTTTCGTCCTATCGCTGCGCGTCGTATTCGCGGACGGCGGCCGCGTCCCTGAGGGATAGATCTGGATAGTCCGGATCGCTCCCCACTTCCGGCAGAATGCGCCAGGAGCGTGCGCATTTCCGGCCCTCCGCGAGCTTCGGCACCACGGCGACACCGGGCACATCGTCGAGACGCCAGGCATCGGCCGGGCCCTCGCCCTCGGTGAGCTTTGCCTGGCTCGTGATCGCGATTTCGGCGAGGTCGACGCCCTTCATCGCTTCCATCAGATCGGGACGCGAGACGAAGACTTCCGGCGCCGCCTCAAGGCTTGCGCCAATGCGCTTTTCGCGGCGCTCCACTTCGAGCGCACCCGTCACCACGCGGCGGAGTTCGCGAACCTTTTTCCACTTCTCGGAAAGCGCCTCGTTCCGCCATTCCGCCGGGATTTCCGGGAAGGTGCGCAGATGGACGGAGTCCGTCTCCGAGGGGAAGCGCGACAGCCACACTTCTTCCACCGTGAAGCAGAGCACCGGCGCGAGCCAGGCCGTGAGACAAGAGAAGAGGTGATCGAGAACCGTGCGGCAGGCGCGGCGGCGGATCGCAGACGGCGCGTCGCAATAAAGCGCGTCCTTGCGGATGTCGAAATAGAAGGCCGAGAGCTCGACATTCATGAAGTTCGACAGCGTATGCGCCACGCGCTTGAAGTCGTAATCCGCGTAGGCCTTGCGCACGAGGTCGTCGAGTTCGGCGAGGCGATGCAGGATCACGCGCTCGAGCTCCGGCATGTCGCCGATCGTCACGCGTTCGGCATCCGTGAAGCCTTCGAGATTACCGAGCAGATAGCGGAAGGTATTGCGCAGCTTCCGGTAGGCTTCGACATTCGACTTGATGATGTCGTTGCCGATGTTGTGGTCTTCCCAGTAATCGGTGTTCGCGACCCAGAGGCGCAGGATGTCGGCGCCATTCTGTTCCACGATCTTCTGCGGCGCGATGACGTTGCCGAGCGACTTCGACATCTTGCGGCCCTTCTCGTCCATGGTGAAACCATGGGTGAGGACCTGCTTGTAGGGTGCGCGGCCGCGCGTGCCGCAGCTTTCTAGAAGCGAGGACTGGAACCAGCCGCGATGCTGGTCGGAGCCTTCGAGATAGAGGTCGGCGGGCCAGGGAATGCCGCGCGCTTCCAGCACGAAGGCATGCGTCGAGCCTGAATCGAACCAGACGTCGAGAATGTCCGTCACGCGCTCATAGTCGGCCTCGTTGTAGTCGTTGCCGAGGAAGTCGCTCGCGGGCCGTTCGAACCAGGCATCCGCGCCTTCCTTCGCCACCGCTTCCACAATGCGCGCGTTCACCTTTTCGTCGCGCAGCAATTCGCCGGTCTTCGTATTCACGAAAAGCGTGAGCGGCACGCCCCAGGCGCGCTGGCGCGAGAGCACCCAGTCGGGCCGCCCTTCCACCATCGAATGGATGCGGTTGCGGTTGCGCGCGGGCACCCATCGCACCTTGTCGATTTCTTCCAGCGCCACATCGCGGAATGCCTTGCCGCCGGCCGCCTCGATCTTCGCGTCCATCGCCACGAACCATTGCGGCGTGTTGCGGAAGATCAGGGGCGCCTTGGAGCGCCAGCTATGCGGATAGGAATGGGTGAGCTTGCCCTTTGCGAGAAGCGCGCCCGCCTTTTCCAGTTCCTCGATCACGGCGGCGTTGGCGTTGCCTTCCTTGCCCTGCCGCGTCAGCACGAACTTGCCCGCGAAAAGCGGCACGTGGTCGTAATAGACGCCTTCCTCGTTCACCGTGTCGGGAATCTTTGTTTCAATTCCCACGTCGGAAAGCGCCGCGCGGTTTTCAACCCAGATTGCATAGTCGTCTTGACCGTGGCCGGGCGCGGTGTGGACGAAGCCGGTACCGGCCTCTTCCGTCACGTGATCGCCCGCGAGCAGGGGGACATCGAAGTCGTAACCCTGACCATGGAACGGATGCTTGCAGACGACACCGGCGAGTTCATCCGCCGTCACGTCGCGCAGGCGCGTCCATTCCTCGATCTTCGCATCCTTCGCGACCTGCTCGGCGAGTGCGTCGGCCAGCACGAGCTTCTCGCCCGTCGCCTTCACCTCGTAGAGGCCATAGGCGATCTTCGGCGAATAGGAGATCGCGCGGTTCGCCGGGATGGTCCATGGCGTCGTCGTCCAGATAACAATACTTGCACCCTTAAGCGCGGGCACCTCATTCACCATCGAGGTATCGAAGTCAGCCTTGTCACCGTCTAGACGTTGAACCTTTGAAGCCCAGTGCGCGAATGGAAACTTCACCCAGATCGTGTGGCTCACATGATCGTGGTATTCGACCTCCGCTTCCGCGAGCGCGGTCTTTTCCACCACCGACCACATGACCGGCTTGGAACCCCGATAGAGCGAGCCGTTCATCAGGAACTTCTGGAATTCCTCGACGATCTTCGCTTCCGCATCGAAGGACATGGTGAGGTAGGGATTGTCCCACTCGCCGGAAACGCCCAGCCGCTTGAATTCCTCGCGCTGCACATCGACCCAGTGCTGCGCGAAGTCACGGCATTCGCGGCGGAATTCGAGCGCGGGCACCTCGTCCTTGTTCAGCCCCTTCTTGCGGTACTTTTCCTCGATCTGCCATTCGATGGGCAGGCCGTGGCAGTCCCAGCCGGGTACGTAAGCCGCATCCTTGCCCATCATCTGCTGGGAGCGGACGACGATGTCCTTGAGGATCTTGTTCAGCGCATGGCCGATATGGATGTTGCCGTTCGCGTAGGGCGGCCCGTCATGCAGGATGAAAGTCTCGCGGCCCTTCGCGCTTTCGCGCAGGCGCCTGTAGAGATCGAGCTTCTCCCAGCGCGCCAGCCATTCGGGCTCGCGGGCGGGGAGCCCCGCCTTCATCGGAAAATCGGTCTTGGGGAGGAAAAGCGTATCGCGATAGTCGCGGCCTGCTTCTTCCGAGGTCGTGTCTTTGGACGTCGTATCGGTGGACATGGAGGGTCCTGGAAATCGGGGTTGCGCGATGAAACGGAGAAAACCCGGCTCCTGCCCCGGATCGCCTTGAACGGCGTCCTCAGCGGCAGGCCGGGCCTGTAATTCGCGCGATTGTGGCGGGAGGGGCCCCGCGCTGTCCCAGCATCGTCAAGAGCTTCGTCATGGGGCGAGTTTCTAGCAGCCGGTCCCTTAACAGTCCAGTAAAGGCGCGGTCTTCCGGGCGGCCCCATCCCCGCCTATGATCCGCCCATGCGCCGCCTGATCCCTCTTTTTCTCGCCCTTCTCCTGCCCCTTCTCGCCCATGCGGGGGAGAGCCCCGTGCTTTCCCGGATCGAGGCCTCGGGCGAGCTCCGCGTCGGCCTCACCGGCGACTACAAGCCCTTCTCCTGGGAGGGGCCAGAGGGCACCTTCCGGGGCCTCGACGCCGATATGGCCAGCGCGCTCGCCGAAGAGCTCGGCGTCCGCCTCGTCATCGTGAAGACGAGCTGGCCCACCCTCATGGAAGACCTCGCGGCGGACAAATACGACATCGGCATGGGCGGCATCACGGTCACGGATGAGCGGAAGGAACATGCCCTATTCTCCACGCCGCTGCTGACCGACGGCAAGGCGCCCATTGCGCGCTGCGAGGACGCTTCGCGCTTCGAGACGCTGGACGGGATCGACCGCGAAGGCGTCACCGTCATCGTCAATCCGGGCGGCACGAACGAGAAATTCGCCCGGGCGAACATACGCAAGGCGACGCTCGTCCTTCACAAGGACAATGCGAGCGTCTTCGAGGAGATCGCGGCGGGCCGCGCCGACGTCATGATCACCGACGCCATCGAGACGCGCATCGTCGCCCGCGACTTCCCGACGCTCTGCGCGACCAACCCGGACGCGCCCTTCACGCAATCGCAGAAGGCCTATCTCCTGCCGCAGGACGAGGCCTGGAAGGCGCGTATCGACGCGTGGCTGGCCGACATGGAAGCAAGCGGAAAGAAGGAAGTGTTGTTCTCAAGATGGGTGGAGTGAGGCTTCCCTCACGCCGGAATGATGCGCTCCACCGCCCGCGCCTTCAGCGCCAGCTTGCCGTCACCATTGGTGAAGACCGCTTCCACGTAAGCCTGCGTCTTCGAGACGTTGAGCACATGGCCCTCGCAAGCGAGCACGCCCTCCGTCACAGGCCGGAAGAAATGCATCTGCAAATCCACCGTCGTGAAGTTCTGGTCGTCCTTCAGCATGGTCATCAGCGCGAAGGAGCAGGTCTGATCAGCAAGCGTCGCGAGATAGCCGCCGAAAACGGCCACGGGGTTCATGTAGGCGGGATCGACCGGCCAGTCGTAGCGGATGCGGCCGGGCTCCAGCACGGTCAGCTTCCCGGCATAGAGATTGAGCGCCGTCACATGCGGCGGCGCCTTCTCCATCTCGCCCTTCTCGATCCGCTTCAGAATGTTTCCCCAGCTCGGCATCAGGTCTCCGTCTTCTCGTTTATCGCGGCGGCATCGGCGAGCATCTCGCCAAGGCCGATCAATTCGTTGTAGCGCTGGAAGGTGACGCGCGCTTCGCCCTCGGCAAGCCCCTCGCCCTTCACCAGCGTTTCATAGACCGATTGCAGCCGTGCCGTCACGGCGAGAAGCGCCGAGACGGGGAAAAGCACGATCTTGAATCCCAGCTCCTCCAGCGCCTTCGCGCCGAGATAGGGCGTCTTTCCGTCCTCGACGATATTGGCGACCAGCGGCACGCCCTTGAATGTCTCCGCCACTTTGCGCAGTTCCGCCTCATCGCGCGGCGCCTCTATGAAAAGAATGTCGGCGCCCGCTTTCAGGAATGCCTCGCCGCGACGGAGCGCCTCGTCGAGATCATGCGTCGCGCGCGCATCCGTCCGCGCCATGATCTTGAAGCTCGCGCTTTCGCGCGCCTCGGCCGCCGCGCGGATTTTCGCCGCCGCCTCCGTAATGGCCACGACTTCCTTTCCTTCCATATGGCCGCAGCGCTTGGGGAACACCTGGTCCTCGATCTGGATGCAGTCCGCGCCCGCCGCTTCATAGGCGCGCACGAGCTTCGCGGCGTTCAGCGGCCCGCCATGTCCGTTGTCGCCATCGGCGATCAGCGGCACCGGCGCGCAGGACGCAGCAATCGCGCGCACGCGCTCGCTCATCTCGGCGGCGCTCACAAGGCCGATATCGGGCAGGCCGAAACTCGCGCCCGAAACGCCGAAGCCCGTCATATAGACCACCTTCGCGCCCGCCTTCGCGGCGAGCTTCGCCGACAGCGCATCATAGGCGCCGGGCGCGACGATGATCTCCTGCCCTTTCAGCAGTTCCTGCAATCGCGTCATGCTCTTTTCTTCTTCCCCGCCTTCATGCCTTGCGGTTTCGCCGGCTGCTTCCTTACCACCGGCGCCTCGCCCCAATCCGCGCTGACGATCCTTGCAAGATCGTCCACGCTTTGCGCGCCGAGCCTCGCTTCGAGTTCGGCCTCCAGCGACAGCACGATGTCGAGCGCGTCGAGCCGCATCGCCGCGCCTTCCGGCGCGAAGCGGACGAGTTTGCAGCGTGCGTCTTCCGGGTCCGGCTCCAGATAGATAAGCCCCTTTTCCTCCAGCTCGCGCAAGGCCGTGTTCATGGATTGCCGCGTCACGCCGAGCAGCCGCGCCAGCTCGCTCGGCCGGCGCACGCCTGCATGCACATAGATCATGGCCATGGATTCAAGGCGGCGCACACCGCCATGTCCGCGCTCGTCCAGGCTCTTCTGCAGCGCGCCGTCGAACCAGATGAAGCGATTGAGAAGCTGCGCCATCAGAAGCCCGGGCTTCCTGTCCATTTTTCCTCGCGCCCTTTCGCCTTGAGTCATTTGTCAGTTTATCTTACATTCTTGCCGGTCATGCAACGGGAGGAATGGCATGCCGAGATTGAGACAGGTCGCGAAAGCGGACGCAGACCCCTTCGCGCAGCAGCTTTACAAGATACTCTTCGGGGAGCGCGATCCGGTGAAGGAGCCGGGCACGGCCACAGGCACGCCCGGAAACTGGTGGACCGTCTTCGCCCTCGTGCCGGACGCTTTCAAGCATACGACCGAAGGCTTCCAGTTCTACCGGAGCCCCAATCGCAAGCTCGATCCGAAGCTCCGCGAGCTCGGCCAGATCCGCGCGGGCTTCGCGCGCGGATCGCAATTCGTCTTCTCCCAGCATTGCAAGGCCTGCCGCGATGTCGGCCTCTCGGAAGAGCAGATCGAGGCGATACCGCATTGGCCGATCGCGGATTGCTGGTCGCCCGTCGAGCGCGCGCTTCTTGCCTATACGGATTGCCTGGTGCTGCAGGGCGGCCGTGTGCCCGAAGCGATCTTCGATGCGATGAAGAAACATCTTTCGGACGAAGAGATACTCGAATTCACCTACATCACCGCGACCTACGACATGCACGCCACCATGTCCCGCGCGCTCCGGCTCGAATATGACGACGTGGACGAACGCGTCGTGGAGATCGCAGCGCCCACGGGAAGCTCGAACGACGTGATGAGCATGGTCGACAGCAAGGAGGACTGAAAATGGGCTATCACCATCTTGCGCTCGCCGCACGCGACATGAAGGCGATCCACGAATTCTACGAAGGCATCATGGGCTTCGAACTCGTGAAGGTCGAGGTCGGCCCCGCGCCGGAAGGCGGATGGGCCAAGCATTTCTTCTACCGGATGGAAGACGATTCCAAGTTCATCGCCTTCTGGGAAATGCACGACATTCCCGGCACGGAGAATTTCGAGACGAATCTTTCCAAGGCCGCGGGCGTACCCGACCACATCAATCACATCTCCTTCGATGTGAAGGACAAGGCCGATCTCGACCGCCGCCGCCAGCAATGGCTCGATGCGGGGCTCGATGTGCTGGAGATCGACCATAACTGGTGCCACTCGGTCTACACGAAGGACCCGAACGGCAACTTTGTGGAGTTCTGCCTGACTACGGGCAGCTTCACGGCGGAAGACCGCGAGGCGGCGCTTGCCGCGCTCACCTCGGAGAAGCCCGACTTCTCGAAGCCGCCCGCCAATGTGCAGTTCCACAAGCCGAAGGCGGCCTGACGCGGACCCGCAAGCAAAGAGACGGACATGCAGGAGCTGCTCGCACCCTGGTATGCCCAGATCAAGTTCCTGCATGTCGTTTTCGTGGGAATCTGGGCCTTCTCCACGGCGGTCGCCTATCAGAACTATGTCATCCCGGCTTTTCGCCGCGCGCTGGCAAACCCGGAGGATGCGGCGGCCATCGATCATCGCAACCGCATGATCGAGGCTTTCGACAGGGGCGTCATTCTCGAACACGTCGCCTTTCCGGGCATCCTCGTCACCGGCCTCCTCATGCTCTGGCTCGGCGGCTGGTCGCCTTCGGAGTCGTGGTGGCTCATGGCCAAGCTAGGCCTGGTCGTCCTCGTCTTCATTCCGATGGAAGCGGTCGACTACCGCATCTCGCATTTCTCGAAGCCCAAGCGGCAGATGCGGCTCGACGGCGAGACGGAGAGGCTCGAAGCCGCCGTCACCTTCCACTGGAAGTTCCTGCGCGTCAGCACTTTCTTCGTTGTCACGGCGATCCCCGCCGCGATCTATCTCGCGGTCGTGAAACCCGTGTGAGATGCGCCAACCCCTGCACCTCCCCCCTTGAGGGGGAGACCGGATCGCGCCAGCGATCCGGGTGGGGGGTATCTCGCTCCCCTCAAAACGAGAGGCCGATCTTCCCCGATACGGTGTAATTCGCAGCCTCCGCCTGTCCGAGACCGGCGATCTCCGTGACCATCTTCATGTCGAAGAATTCATCGAGCGCCGTCAGAACGACACCCATCTCGATGTCTCCCGTGATTTCGTCATCTTCCTTTTCCGCGAGCGGCGACCAGCTGCGTTCGGCGCGGTCGAAGGTCCAATGCGTTTCGAGGCTTGCATAGGGCCGCACCTCGGAGAAAAAGCCCTTCTCTTCCACATCATAGGTGAAACCGCTACGCCAGGTGGCGCGCCCGCGCGAGCGCGTTTCGCCATGTGCATCCGCAGAGACAAGCGCGATCCGGTTCAGGCTCACCTCACCCGCCGGCTTGAATTCGAGGCGGCCGAAGTTCCACTTCCCTTCAAGGCTTGCGCCCGAGTGAAAGCTCGCGCCGCGATAGCCGACACTCCATGCCGCGCTATCGACATGGTCCGTCCGCGCACCCGCCCCCGCAAAGGCCCGCAGGCTCAGATGCTCGGTCAGGCCCTGCGTGACGAAAGGCGACACATAGAAGGATTCCGCGCTCCAGTCCGCCGAACCGTCGCGCCATGAGCGTCCCCAGCTCAGCGCGGCACCGATCTTCGTCGTTTCGTCGAGCGGCCAGGCGGCGCCGCCCGAAACCACGAGCCGGCGCTTCCTTCCGTCGAGCATCCAGTCGCCGCTCGTTTCGCTCCAGACCTGCATGTCCGCGGGAAGAAGCGGCTTCGCCTTGCCGATCAGCGCCCTTTCCGCATAACCCGTCACGATGCGCGCGAAAGGAATGACGCTGTCGCTTCCCTCGACGGCGTCCTTCCTCCTTTCCTCATCGTCCCTGGGTGCGGCGAAGCGCGCGGCAATGCGCTGCCGGTCCCGGTCCGCGAGGCGCTTTTTCCTTTCCACCGGCGCATGGCGGCGGTCGAGCGCCGCCATTTCAGCGTCCGAGACCCAGCCCGTGCGGATGCGCTGCGGCGCATGGGGCGCGGCGCCGGGGGGCGGCAGGGTGCGTGTGAGCACCGCGAGGTAGCGGGCATGCTGTTCCGGTGTGATCTTGTTCTGCGCGGCAAGCGTTTCGACGGCGGCGACCTGCCAGCCATGCACGATGCGGCGGATATAGCGCAGCGCATAGGCCTCGCGCACCGCCTTCCCTTTCAGACCCGGCGGCTCGGCGCGGGCGACGGCGGGCCGCATGACATCGTATCCCGCGCGCCATCCCGAACGGAGCGCGGCGCGGCGCGCCTCCTCGAAAAGGCCGACCGGCAGACCGAGACTTGCCGCGGCCGGTCCCGGCTGGCAGCGCGGGCAATCGGCCCGCAGGGCGAGGCCGGCAATGCTCAGCCCCTCGACCTCGTGGAGGTCGGGCAATGGCGGGAGAGCGGGCCGCCGCTTCACAGCGAGGAAGGAGGACACCGGCGGCGGCGCCGGATTGCGGGCCGGCGCGCCGTTCAGCAACTTCTCATGCGTCTCCAGCACCGCGAAGTGATCGGCGAAGATGGCGCCGTCCGGCGCGCCTTGATAGCCCGCGCGCGCGGGCGCCGCCGCACCAGCAAGAAGCAGCCCGCAGAGAAGTGCATATCCGGCCAAATATCCGGCAAGGGCGCGCAAACGCCGCTCGGAGCTCGCCATGATCGCGACCTCGTCATCATCCGTTTTTCGGGTTGGTCCGGCTCGACCATCGACGATTGCGCAGAAATCCCGCCCTCTGCCCGGTACCGCCTTCAATTTACGGGCGGGCACCGTTAACGGGAAATGAAAAGACCTGGACGGGCCGCTTCAGGAGCATGTTTATCGCGATTTTCGTTCGCCACTGACACACACATTCCATAAGACGACGATCATCCGTATACGTCTTATCTTGCGCCGCGCCCGTCCCGGTTCGGTTACGGAAATTATCCCCGGCTCCGGCACTCAGAAGCTCGGCGGCGTGCAGGCCGAGACGATCACGCAATCGATGGTGCCCGGATTCCGGAATCGATGGGGGAGGCGCGAGTCGAAGTAGTAGGCATCGCCTGCAACGAGGCGTCGGACCTCGCCGCCGACGGTAAGTTCGAGGACGCCGGAGATGACGATGCCGCATTCCTCGCCCGCATGGGAGAGCATCTCGTCGCCCGTATCGGCGCCGGGCGCATAGCGCTCATGCATCATCTGGATGGCGCGGCCGCGCGTGTCGCGTCCGACGAGGCGGAAGGAGACGGGCCCGCCCGCGATCTCGCGCAGTTCCTTCGCCTGGTAGAAGACCTTCGAGCGTGGTTTCAGATCGAGCGTCAGGAAGTCGGCAATGGAGATCGGAAAGCCGTCCAGCACCTTTTTCAGGGAGCCGACGGAGGGGCTGATCCGGTTCTGCTCGATCAGCGAAATCGTGCCATTCGTCACGCCCGCCCGCTTCGCCAGTTCGCGCTGGGACAGGCCGTGCATCTTCCGGAGTTCGCGCAGCCGCGCGCCAATATCGGGGCTCGCCTCGTCGCCCTCGGATTTCTCGACATCCCCGGCGACGGGCGCGGAACGGTGCGCTTGTCTGAAGTCCCCTGCCATTTGTCCAAGATACTAAACACCCTTGGCAGAGTCACGCAGGAGAATGCTTGCTTTCGGCGCGTTGCGGACTTTCAATCGCAGAAATTATTAAACGGAGAACTGCCCCATGAGCGCCAGCACGACGCCAAACGACCTCGAATCCTTCTGGCTGCCCTTCACGCCGAACCGCCAGTTCAAGCGCGAGCCGCGCATCGTCTCGCGGGCGAAGGACATGCATTACTACAAGCCCGACGGGACGCCGGTACTCGACGCGACGGCAGGGCTCTGGTGCTCCAATGCAGGCCATTGCCGCGAACCCATCGTGAGGGCGATCCAGGAGCAGGCGGGTGAGCTCGATTTCGCGCCCTCCTTCCAGTTCGGCCATCCCAAGGTCTTCGAACTTGCGAGCCGCATCGCGGAGCTCGCGCCGGGCGATCTCGACCACGTCTTCTTCTGCAACTCGGGTTCCGAGGCTGCCGACAGCGCGCTCAAGATGGCGATCGCCTATCACCGCGCGAATGGCGAGGGGACGCGCACGCGCCTCATCGGCCGCGAGCGCGGCTATCACGGCGTCGGCTTTGGCGGCATCTCGGTCGGCGGCATGGTCGCGAACCGCAAGTTCTACGGACCGCTGCTCGCCGGCACGGATCACCTGCCGCATACCTATAACCGCGCCGAGCAGGCCTTCACCGTGGGCGAGCCCGAATGGGGCGCGCATCTCGCCGACGAGTTGCAGCGCATGGTGGACCTCCATGACGCCTCGACCATCGCGGCCGTGATCGTCGAGCCGATGGCGGGATCGACCGGCGTGCTGCCGCCGCCCAAGGGCTACCTGAAGCGCCTGCGCGAACTCTGCGACAAGCACGGCATCCTGCTGATCTTCGACGAAGTGATCACCGGCTTCGGACGGCTCGGCCATGCGACGGCGGCCGAACGCTTCGGCGTCACGCCGGACATCATGACCTTCGCGAAGGGCGTGACCTCGGGCACGGTGCCGATGGGCGGCTGCGTGGTGCGCAAACATATCTACGAGGCCTACCAGACAGGCCCCGACCACATGATCGACCTCTTCCACGGCTATACTTATTCCGGCCATCCGCTCGCCGCGGCGGCGGGCCTTGCAACGCTCGACCTCTATCGCGACGAAGGGCTTTTCGACCGCGCGAAGAAGATGGAGCCCGTGATCGCCAGTGCGGCCATGAGCCTCAAGGATCACGGCCTCGTGCAGGACATCCGCACCATCGGTTTCGTGGCCGCCTTCGACCTCGCACCCGTCGAAGGGCTTCCCGGCAAGCGCGGCTTCGACGCCATGCGCGTGGCCTTCCATGAGGAGAACATGATGGTCCGCGTCTCGGGCGACACCATCGCTTTCTCGCCGCCGCTCATCGCGGAGGAAAAGCATATCGACGAGGCCTTCGACAAGTTCCGCCGGACGCTCGACAAGGTGTCGTAGGAAACGATCCTTATACCGATGAAATCAGGCGGGGACAGGGCAACTTGTCCCCGCTTGTTTTTGCGTAGCGGGCATAACTCATGCCCACCGTCACACGAACGTCACCGAACCGTCACATGAGGCGTGGTTATCCCCGCCTGCGGCTTATCCCCGGAATTCAGGCTGCGCGTTTCCCCGACCCGGTTTCCCGAACCGGGAAGACGAGAGAAGAAGCTCCGGTGACTTATCCCCGGAGCCCTCCCTCCACGCGGCGTTTAATATGTTGTGAAATCCCTGGGCGGGGATAACCGGGAGTAGTGTATCCCCCCGCGCGCGCCGGAGCCCTATTTCGCTGCCACGCGCTCCTCTTCCGCCTGCTTGAGCAGTTCGGCCATGACGGCTTTCGCCTTGCCGGGGTGGGACGCCTTCGCGGCCTCGGCGAGGTTCACCGCGGGGTCGCCCACGACGACGACGCCGACCATGCCCATGGCGTAGTGCGGCAGGCATTTGTAGCCATAGACGCCTTCGGTCTCGAAGGTGACGGCGACGGGTGCGTTCATCTTGCCCTTGAAGGGTTCGGCACCTTCCGGCGCCATGCCGCCGATGCTTTCGGCATTGTGACTGCGGTCGGTGGGCACGAAAGTCACGGTGTCGCCTTTTTCGACCTGCAGGAAGGCCGGCTCGAAGACCATCATGCCCGCCTCGCCGCGATTGAGCATCTTCACCTCGAACTCGGCTGCCTGCGCCGGAAAACCGGCAAGCGCGCCAAGAACAATGGCACCCACGAAGATTTTATTCTGCATACGAAGTTTCATCCGATTTGTTCCTTTTGCTTTCGGGGGCCGGGATCTCGCGGGCGGGACCGATCCCGCCCGCGAGCCCCCTGCCACGCCCCACCGCGATGCCGGAGGTCAGTGCCCGGCCATGCTCAGCTCGGCGCCATAGGTGTCGAAGATCGTGCTGTCGGCGGGACCTTCGACTGCGATCTGGGCGACCAGACCGCGCTCCATGCGGGAGAGAGCGTGATCGACGATGATGTAACGGCCCGGCACATCGAAAGTGAGATCGACGACGGTCGCTCCACCCGGCGCGACCGTGACGGTCTGCACGTCCTCGGAGGCGGGGCTCGTCAGGGAGCCATGCGTATAGACCTTGTCGAAGATCTCGCCGATGACATGGAAGCTAGAGGTCTTGTTCGGACCGCCGACGCCGAAATAGATGCGCATGGTTTCGCCGACACGGGCCTCTATCGCGTTGTCGCCGGTGATTGCGCCAACCGTGCCATTGAAGACGTAGTATTCCGGCTTCTCGTCGAGGAGCTTCTCGTAGTCGGTGAAAGCCTCGCCCTTCTGGCCATAGGCAAGCTCGGTATAGACCTCGCCCTGCATGACATAGATCTCGCGGTCGACCGCGGGCAGCCCTCCTTCCGGCTCGACCAGGATGAGGCCATACATGCCTGCCTGAATATGGTCGGCCACCATCGGCGTCGCGCGGTGATAGACATAGATGCCGGGCTTCATGGCCTTGAAGCTGAAACGGGTTTCATGGCCCGGTTCCGTCTGCGTGGCGACCGCGCCACCGCCCGGACCCGTGACGGAATGGAAGTCGACAGAATGGAACATCATGCTGTCTTCGGCATTCTTCAGCGTCACTTCCACCGTGTCGCCCGCCCGCGCGCGGACGAAGGGACCGGGCACCGTGCCGTTGAAGGTCCAGAAGCGGAAGCTCGTGCCGTCAGCGAGCAGTGCCTCGCGCTCGATTGTCTCAAGTTCGACCTTCACCACCGCGGCGTGGTCGCGTGTAATGGGCGCGGGGACGGCTGCGGGATCGAGAGCGATCGACGCGAGGGCGTCGGCATGCTGCGCCTCTTCGGCAGCAGCGGTACCGGCGCCAAGAGAGAGACCGGCGATGAGCGCCATCGCGCTTGCCGTTCCGATGAGAGCTTGCTTGAACCTGCTCATTTGCGTTCTCCTTGACGCTCTTGTTGGGGACGCTTTCCATTTCGTCCATGACGGAAAGATAGGAGCGCCGGAGCACCGCGATTTGCGCTGCAACAATTCGGCAGCGAATGATCCAGGACCACTCACACGGAGAGCATGGGGAAAATGGACAGACAGCGGCGCATGGAACTCGTCAAACCGGTCGGCCTGTTTTCGGGTCTCGACGAGGAGGGACTTGGCGCCGTCGCGGATGCGGCGCTGGAACTGCCTGTTTCCAAGGGAGAAAAGCTCTTCGAGCAGGGCGACGACGCGACACATGGCTATGTCGTCGGATGGGGACAGATACGCCTCGACCAGGTGACACCGGACGGACAGAACGTGGTGCTGCGACATATGGGCCCAGGCGAGATGATCGGCATCGTCGCGGTGTTCCGCCGCATCCCCTTTCCGGCGACGCCGGTTGTGCTGGAGGACGGGCTGGTGTTTCGCTGGAGCGCGGCGCGGCTCTCCGACCTCATGGCACGTTTCCCGCTGATCGCGCAGAACGCGCTCAATGTCGTCGGCGGGCGGATCGAGGAATTGCAGCGGCGGCTGCAGGAAGTCGCGACGCAGCGCGTGGAACAGCGGATCGCGTCGGCGCTGCTCCGCCTCGCGAACCAGGCGGGGCGGCGCGTGGAAGAAGGAATCGAAATCCCCTTCCCTCTCTCGCGGCAGGACCTTGCGGAAATGACGGCGACGACGCTGCATACGGTGAGCCGGACACTCTCGGCCTGGGATCAGGAGGGAATCGTGGAATCGCGCCGCTCGAGCCATCTCGTCATCCGGCGACCGCACCGGCTTGTGGAAATCGCCGGCCAAGCATGAGCGCGGCATTTGCGCCCGCGCAAATCGGCCGCAGGGAAAGCCGCTAGGCTCTTTCCGGAACGACACCGGAGGGACAAGATGGCGAACGCATTTCCGGAAGAGCTTTCGAAGCTGACGGTCGGCGAATTGCTGCGGCGCTGGCCCGCCGCCGTTCGGATATTCCTCGACTACAAGATGAATTGTCCGGCCTGCCCCATCGCCCCCTTCATGACGGTGGACGAGGCGGCGGGTGAATATGGCGTGGACGCGGCGGAGCTCAGGCGCGACATCGCGTGCGCGGTAACCGGGGCGGAGCCTGTCCAATGAAGGCGCAAAGCGGCGGCATACCGCGCTATCGCGGCTGGGCGGGCCCGGCGATCCTCGAACAGGGATTTCGTCCCTTCTTCCTGCTGGCCGGTCTTCACGCCGCGCTGGCGCTGGCGCTCTGGATCCATGTGCTGGCGGGCGGCTGGACACCGCCCACCCATTTTCCGCTGCCCGGCTGGCACGCGCATGAAATGATCCATGGCTTCGCCATGGCGGCCGTGGCCGGCTTCATGCTCACCGCGATCCCGAACTGGACAGGCCGCATGCCGCTGCAAGGGCTGCCGCTGCTGGCGCTGGTGCTTCTGTGGGGGGCGGGCCGCATCGCGGTGCTTTTTTCCGCATCGACGGGCGCGGGAACGGCGGCGGCTATCGACCTTGCCTTTCCGCTCGTCTTCCTCGCGGTGGTTGCGCGCGAGATCGTTGCCGGGCGGAACTGGCGGAACCTGCCGATGACCGGAGCGCTGACGCTGCTCTTCGCGAGCAATGCACTCATGCATGCGGAAGCGGCGGGAGCGGCCATTCCGGCAGGGAGTGGCGCGCGGCTCGGGCTCGGCCTGCTGGTGCTTCTCATATCGCTGATCGGCGGGCGGATCGTGCCGAGCTTCACGCGGAACTGGCTGGTGAAACGCGGGGCGACGAAGCTTCCCGCAAGTTTCGGGTGGACGGACCGCATTGCGCTCGGCGCGACGGCAGCCGCCATTGCCCTCTTCGCCGTTGCGCCGGAGAGCGCTCCGCTCGCGTGGGCCGCGCTTGCGGCGGCTTTCGCACAGGCCGCAAGGCTCGTGCGCTGGCGCGGCGGCGCCACGGGCGCGGATCCGCTGGTGACCATCCTTCATATCGGCTATGCGTTCATTCCGCTCGGGCTTGCGCTGCTCGGCCTCTCCATTCTGACAAGCGCGGTGCCGCAGACGGCCGCGCTGCACGCCTTCGGCGCGGGGGCCATCGGCACCATGATCCTCGCGGTGATGACGCGGGCGACGCTCGGCCATACGGGCCGGACGCTTCATGCGGACCGCATGACGATTGCGCTTTATGCCGCCATCGTTCTCGCCGCGCTTGCGCGCCTTGCAGCCGCCTTCCTGCCGGGAATGACGATGACGCTGCTGACGCTTTCGGGCGCGCTCTGGTGCGGCGGTTTCCTGGGTTTCGCGATTGTCTATGGGCGCTACCTGACGCGCCCGCGCGGATAGGCCCCCCGCGACCTCCCGCCGCAGGGGACGCCTCTTGGATAAGGCGGGTGCGACCCTATCTCTTCATCGTTCCCTCTGATGGCACGGGCCCATCTCCCTCCCCTCCCCCGAGCGGGCCCGGCATCCTTCAACCTCCCGGCGAAAGCCGGGAGGTTTTTGTTTTTGGCAGTTCCTGCGGCGGGTACCGGCCTCCCGCGTTCAGGGGACCGCCCGGACGGAAGGCGCGCGCTTTAGTGCATATACAATTCGATCACGGCATCGTGACATTCTGTTGAATTCAAACCTTGCTCCCCGCGCCACACCTGAGGGTGGGCGCCGACGCCCGCATAACGACAAGGAGCAGAAAAATGACGCACACAAAGCGCAACTTCACGGTGGCAACCATTATCGCAGCGGCCCTCGCCGGCCTCCCGGCCACGAATGCGAGCGCGAAGGACGCAAGCCCGACGCTCAATGAACGCATGAGCGCGCATGGCGCTTCGGTCTTCACGGCGACTGCCGAGACCTCGAACGACCAGACACCTTCGAAGAGCCGCTACGGCAAGCGCTGAGCCGGCCCTTCTTCTCGGGGCGCGTGCGCCTCTCGCGCGCCCCGAGACTGCTTGCGGGTTTACGATCCCGCAGCAACCCTGCGCCTTCCCCTGAAACTCTCGCGCGCCCCGGGTATCGCCTTTCCCCGCTTCTTCGCCCGCGTCTTCTTCAGTTCCTCGCCAACTTCCGCAATCGCCTCGATCGCCGGCACGAGCCGCGCGCCGAGCGGCGTCAACTCGTATTCGACCGAAGGCGGCGATGTCGGCATGACGCGGCGCAGGACAACGCCATCTTCCTCCATCTCCCGAAGACGCGTGGTCAGCACCTTGGGCGAGACAAGCGGAATGTCCGCGCGCAACTCGCTGAAACGCCGCGGTCCGCCGCGCAGATACCAGATGACGTTGGGCGCCCAGGCACCACCGATGATCGACATGCATTCGAGAAGGGGACAGGAAACCGGCGGAGCCGGGCTTCGATTCTTTCGCATTTTCAACGCCATAAGCAATTACCCCGCAGCGCCCTGGTTACCGGAGGGAAACATCATTCTCCGGTTTCTTCTAGAAATCACGTTTACAGGAGAAATCGTTGACCGTACATCCCTTGTCGAAGCCGGCTTCGATGCACCACCACCAGGGAATGAGAAAATGAAGCTCTATTACACACCGGGCGTGTGCTCGCAGGCCGTGCACATCGCACTCCGCGAACTGGGCGCCGACTACACGCTGGAGAAAGTCGATCTCGCGACGAAGAAGACCGAAAGCGGAAACGATTTCACCAGGGTGAACCCGCTGGGCTATGTGCCCGCGCTCGAACTCGACAATGGCGAGGTCCTGCTCGAAGCGCCCGCCATCCTGCAATATCTGGCGGACCTGAAGCCGGAATCGATGCTCGCTCCCGCGGCCGGAACGCTTGAGCGCGTGCGGCTGCAGCAGCAGCTGAACTTCACAGCCTCCGAGCTGCACAAGTCCTTCGGACCGTTCTTCGCGGCCGTGAAGCCCGAGGGTGAGGCGCTCGAACAGGCGATGACGAAACTGCGCCGCCGCTTCGACGCGCTGGATGCCCTTCTTTCGGACGGACGTTCCTATGCGATGGGAGAGAATTTCACGGTGGCGGACACCTACATGTTCGTCGTCGCATCCTGGTCGAAGATCATCGGTCTCGACCTGTCCTCCTGGCCCCATGTGCAGAAGTTCGTCGCGCGCGTTGCGGCACGGCCGCGCGTGCAGGAAGTGCTTCGGCGCGAGGGATTGCTCGACGCTGCATGAGGACGAGCGGAGCCCGCTCCGCCGGGCTCCGCGATCTCGAGGGAGAATGGATATGTCCGACGACTACCGGGCGGTTGCCCAGCAACTGAAGACCTATTTCAACGGCCTCCATTACAGCGACACCGTGCTGCTGCGCCGCGTGCTCCACCCGAAGGCACGATACGTGACGGCGACAGGCGAGGAACTCGTCAATCTCTCCATGGACGAATACCTGCCCATCGTCGCGAAGCGCGCATCGCCCGCAAGCCGCGGCGAAGAACGGAAGGACGAAATCGTTTCGATCGAGTTTGCCGGACCGAAGACGGCGTTCGCCATCGTTCATTGCGCCGTGGGGGAGCGCTATTTCACCGACTTCCTCACCTTCATCAAGGATCGCGGGAGGTGGCAGATCATCTCCAAGGTCTTTCACTACGACATCGTGACAGGAGATACCCGGAAGCGGGAGGACGAAACATGCCTTACGTGAACATCAGGATCACACGCGAAGGAGCGACGCGCATGCAGAAGGCGAAGCTCATCGAAGGCGTGACGACGCTGCTCAAGGATATTCTCGGCAAGGACCCTGCAACCACTTTCGTTGTCCTCGACGAAGTGATGATGGAAGATTGGGGCGTGGGCGGGCTGCCGGTAGACGAGTACCGGCGCGTCCTTGCAGCGGAAGCGAGACAGCATGAAAGTGAATGACGATTTCGAGGCGCGTGCGGCCGTTCATGCCCGCGACATCGACTGGGTGCCCTCGCCCGTGGCAGGCGTGGACCGGAAGATGTTCGATCGCGTGGGTGGCGAAGTGGCGCGCGCGACCTCGATCGTCAGATATGCGCCGGGGAGTCTCTTTTCCCCGCATGTCCATGGCGGCGGTGAGGAATTCGTGGTTCTCGATGGCGTCTTCCAGGACGAGCACGGCAACTACCCGGCCGGAAGCTATGTGCGCAATCCCCCGACCTCGCGCCATCGGCCCGGCTCCGGGCCCGGCTGCACGATCTTCGTGAAGCTGTGGCAGTTCGACCCCGAAGACCGCACCCAAGTACGACTCGACCTCTTCGACCCCGCACCGGAAGCCGTGCCGGAGCGGCCGGGCGTCGAAATGCGCACCATCTTCCAGGACAGCCGCGAATGCGTCAGTTCGGCCTTCTGGCATCCGGGCGCCAGCATCTTCCGCCGAAATGAGGGCGGAATGGAACTATTGTGCCTGAAAGGCAGCTTCACCGAAGGCGGCGAGACGTTCAGCACATGGTCATGGCTCAGGCTTCCGCCGGGCACCGCGCTACAGGCGGAGGCAGGTCCGGAGGGTGCCTTTCTTTGGATGAAGGAAGGGCATCTGCGCTTCGTCGAGAAGGAGTTGGCCGCGCTCGAAGCGGCCGCCCCCTGAGGCTCAAACGTCGTTCTTGCCTGCCTTGTGCGCGCTTTCGCGCTCGGCCCAGCCGAAAACGCCTTTCGACATGAGGGAAAGTTCCGCCTGGCGGCGCGCGCCATAGACATTGGCGCGGGCCATATGCGCCTCGCGGTTTTCCGGCTCGGCAAGCGTCGCGGCTTCGACGAGATGACAGGCAAGACGCATGTCTTCCTCGCGGCCGGTGGCGGCGAGTTCTTCCGCACGCTGACAAAGTTTCGCGACGCCGCCCGCGAGCGACGCGATCTCGGCGGCGACGACGGCATCCGGCGCGGGCTTCAGCCGCGAGGGGTTGCCGTCATACCAGCCGCCATAGAGACGCCAGATATTGTGGATGATGAATTCGGGCTCGTCATAGACGGGCTTCAAGTAAGGCTTGTCCATGAAGTGCGACGGCAGCTTCACGCCATGGATCAGATCGTCGAGGCGCGCGCCGTCATTCATCATTTCGAGCGAGCGGGAGACGAGGAATTCGAGCGCTGAAGCAATCGTGTCGAGGACGCCGGCGATGCGCGCCTTGCCCGCGATGGGAAGGCCATGCGCGGGGAGGAGAAGCTCCGGCTCCTTCGCCGCCATTTCGCGCAGCGCCTTCGCCCATTCGAGGGGGAAGCGCTGCACCTTTTGCGGATTGCCCGCATTGGGGAAAACCCAGGTGACGAAATCGCCGGAACAGACGGCCTTCAGCTCGGGAATCCAGGCCCAGAGGTGATCGTCGGTTTCGCCGATGGCGTGGCGCAGCTCGAAGCGGAGATCGCCCGAGCGGAACTCCATCGCGTCGCGGAAGGTGACGTCGGGATCGACCCAGGGATCGGGACCGAAGCGGCGGACCGGCGGCTTGCCCTGTGCATTGTCCGCGCCGCCGCCCATGCGCAGTTCCGTCGCGGGCGCGAACTGGCGCGCATTGATGGTGAAGTTGTAGCCGTTGGTGAGCTCGTAGCGGCGGAAGCGGGGCTGGACATTTTCGTGGCCCGTGATGCGCGGGCGCGGATGGCCCTTCTCGCAGGCCTCGCAGAGAATGGCGCCGGTGCCGCCGACATGATCGGCATGGCCATGCGTGTAGCAGATATGGGCGACGGGCTCGTCGGACCATTTGCGCAGCGACTTCAGGACACCGCCCGCGAAGGCCTCAAGGCTCGTATCGAAGAGGACGAGGCCATCGCCGGTGCGGAAGGCGACGACATGGGAGAAGGCCTCGATGAGCGCGATGCCATCCGCGACCTCGGAAAGCTCCGTCGTCGGACGGTTGACGAGACCGGCGCCTTCATAAATGTCGTTATCGATATAGCGCGCGGATGTCGCGAGAAGGTCTGCCATCTTGTCTCTCCCGTGAGTGTTTGCGGGAGAGTAGCGGCGGGCGGCAGATTGTCTACAATATTCGGGTGTAATTTCGTGAGACGGAATTAGGCCCGTCAGTCCTGCCGCTTCAGGCCCAGCATGTTGGCGATCATCTTGTCGAGCGTGGTCTTCGGCGCGAGATTCATCAGGAGTTTTTCGGCAAGACGCCCCTTCACCGCCGAATAGCGGATCTTGGGGTTCGGCACCGTCAGCGCCTTGTGGGTCAGGCGGCCGAGACGTTCGGCCGGATAGCCCTCGCGGCCCTGCTGGATGAAAACCTTCTGGAATTTCTCGAGGATCGGCAGATAGGGCGAATTCGAGTATCGCGAAATATCGACCTCCTCCGCCTTGTCCCAGATGGCCGTCTTGACCGGACCCGGACCGATGACGACGACGCGAATGCCGAAGAGCATCAATTCGCGGCGCAGCGCCTCGGAGAAACCTTCGATGGCGAATTTCGACGCGGCATAGGGGCCGATGAAAGGCATGGCGCGGATGCCGCCCACGGAGGAGATATTGACGATGCGGCCGGGCTCGCCCTTGAGCGACTTGTCCGTGCCGAGAAGCGGCGCGAAGGCCTGCGTGACGAGGAAGGGGCCCGTCACGTTTACATCCATCTGCTTGCGGAAATCGTCCGGATCGACCTCGATCAGGGGGCCCGATACGGCGATGCCCGCATTGTTGACGAGGCCGGCCAGCGTTTCGCCCTTGAGCGCGGCGCGGACTTCCTCCGCGGCGCGGCGGATGGCCGCTTCGTCCGTCACGTCGAAGATGAGCGGGGTGAACCTGTCGCCGAGTTCCTTCTTCAACCGTTCGGCATCCGCTTCCTTGCGGACCGAGCCGAAGACATGAAAGCCCTTCTGCGCGAGCACCTTGGCGGCGGCATGACCGATGCCTGTGGATACGCCCGTGACGACGACCGATTTCATGGAATTGCCTCCCCGCAAATGACCCAAGGAGGAGAGTTGGTCATGCAGGCTCACAAATCAAGGTCGTAGCGCAGCCAATCGGTGCGGGTGGCGAGCCTGTCATAGAGATATTGCGCGGTGTTGTTCGTTCGGGCCGTCTGCCAGTAGAGGCGGAGCCAGCCTTCGGCGCGGCCCCTTTGCGCGAGCGCCTCGATCAGCGCGCGGCCCGCGCCCTGCCCCCGCGCCGCCTCGTTCACATAAAGGTCTTCGAGATAGCAGACGGGTTTCGGGCTCCATGTGCCGGGATGGAGGATCGCATGGGCGAAGCCGAGCGGGCCGTCTCCACCTTCGGCGATCAGGCCGATATGGCCGGACGCCTTTCCCACGAAGCGCGTCCATGTGTCCTCGCTGACTTCGGCAGGGAGGGAGGTTTCGTAGAAGGCGAGATAGCCCGCCCACATCGCGTCCCAGGCCGCGCGGTCGCGGGCCTCGAAGGGGCGGATGGTGAGCGGGCCGCTCTTCATGTCACGCCGCGGTCGCGCCGCCGTCGATGACCATGGTCTGGCCGGTCATGAAGGCGCCTGCGGGGCTCGCGAGGAAGACGGCCGCGCCCGCAATCTCGTCCGGCATGCCGATGCGCTTCAAGGGCGCGCCCGCCGTGGAGCGTTCGAGGATTTCCGGATTGTCCCAGAGGGCCTTGGCAAAATAGGTCTTGATGAGGCCCGGCGCGATGCAGTTCACGCGGATATTGTGCGGGCCGTACTCCACCGCGAGATTGCGCGCGAGCTGCATGTCGGCCGCCTTCGAGACGCAATAGGCGCCGAGAATGGGTGAACCGCGCAAGCCGCCGATGGAGGAGATGATGGTGATCGAGCCGTCCTTGCGCTCGACCATCTGCGGCAGGACCATATGGGCGAGCCAGTGGTTCGACTTGATGTTCGCCGACATGATCTTGTCGAAGGCGTCGTCCGGCAGGTCCTTCGAGGGGCCGAAATAGGGGTTCACAGCCGCGTTGCAGACGAGACTGTCGACACGGCCCCACTTCTTCATCGTGGTGTCGACGAGACGCTCGAGGTCGCCCTTGTCGGAAATGTTGCAGGGGACGGCGATGGCACTGTCGGCATACTTCGCATTGATTTCGCCAGCGACCTTGTCGCAGGCATCGCCCTTGCGGCTCGAGACGACGACCTTTGCGCCGTGTTCGGCCATGCGATGGACGATCGCCTCGCCGATGCCCTTGGTGGAGCCGGTGACGATGGCCACCTTGCCGGTGAGATCGAACAAGCCCATGACGTACCTCCCTGTTTTTCCTGCGCCTTTCCGGCGCTCGTCTTTTGGCAGAATTTAAGCTTTTCCCGCGTTCAAACCGGTTCTCGCCGGTCGCGCGCTTTGATAGTCTGGGCGCGGACCAGCGGGGTATGGGGTCTTCATACACCATCGGGGCCGGAAACACAGGCGGGAACTCTCGCGTCCCCTTCTCGTTTCTTCCCCGGGCAACATCAAGCGGAGCAAAAAATGCTGATGAAGAAATTCGCGATCCTGGCCGTGTGCGCAAGCTTCGGGCTTGCGGCCTGCCAGACGCAGGATCCCTATACCGGCGAACAGAAGACGAGCAAGGCCACCTATGGCGCGCTGATCGGCGCCGTCGGCGGCGCGCTGGCAGGCGGCCTGATCGGCAAGGGCGACGCCAAGGACCGGCGCGAGCGCGCCCTGATCGGCGCAGGCGTCGGCGCGCTGGCGGGCGGCGGCATCGGCTACTACATGGACAAGCAGGAAGCCGAACTGACGAAGCGCCTCCGGGCCTCCGGCGTGAGCGTGACGCGCGTCGGCAACGACATCATCCTGAACATGCCGGGCAACATCACTTTCGCCACGGATTCTTCCGACATCAATGCCCGCTTCTACGAAGTGCTGAACTCGGTCGCGATCGTGCTGAAGGAATACAACCAGACGCTGATCGACGTGACCGGCCACACGGACTCGACGGGTTCGGATCAGTACAATCTTGAACTCTCGCAACGCCGCGCGCAGAGCGTCGCGAACTATCTGATGGCGCAGGGCCTCGACTCGCGCCGCTTCTACATCCTGGGTGCGGGCGAAAGCCAGCCCATCGCGACGAACGACACGGCGGCGGGCCGCGAGCAGAACCGCCGCGTGGAAATCCGACTCTCGCCGCTCACCGCGTCGAGCTGATTTCGAATTTCATCCTTGTACGGAAGGCCCGGTGGGAACACCGGGCCTTTTCGTTTTTGAGGAGGCATGTCTTCCCCCCTTCGGGGCGGGGAGAGAGGCTTTGCTCCAATCACGAACCCATACACGCCTCAAGGAGCGGGAAACTGCGTCAGCGGATTATAGGGCATATCCGTATTGCCGTAGTCGAGGCCCATATGGGTCAACTCCGACGTCACCTGCGAGCGGTGATGCGTGCCGTGATTGAAGAGCTGCGACCACCAGAAGCTGCGCGGGAGGCGGCGGCCCGAGGGCGCCACCACCACCTCGTCGAACCAGCCAGGCGCGGCGCTTTCGCAGGCAAGGCGGAGCCTGGCATCGAGGCCGACACGCGCTGCGCGCAGATCGTCGAAATCGGTCTCCACGCGGCGCTTCGGATCGAAGGGCGGGGGCGCAACACCCTGGATGTAGCCGAAGAGATGCGTATCGACCATGAGGATATGGTCGAGCGTGGCGAGGATGTCGCCGAAGAACATGCCGCGCGGCTTCGTCAGTTCTTCCCGGGGAAGACCGGCGAGCAGACCGAAGAGTTTTTCGTTCTGCCACTGATTGTAGCGCGAAAGCTCGATGGCGATGGGGCCGTAGCCGCTCACCCGAGCAATCTTTCGATCTCGTCGACAAGCACCTTGTCGAGCGGGCTCACCTTGCTCGGATAGATGTTCACGAGGTCGCCTTCCGGCCCGATCAGATATTTGTGGAAGTTCCAGCGCGGGCGCGCATCCTCGCCCGCGACTTCCGTGACCCAGAGATAGAAGGGATGCGCCTCCGCGCCGACGACCTGCTGCTTCGCGGTCATGGGGAAGGTGATCGAATAGTTCACCTCGCAGAAAGACGCGATCTCCGCTTCCGTTCCCGGCTCCTGCGCACCGAAATCATTGGAGGGCACGCCGATGACGGTTAGACCGCGCTGACGATACCGCTCCCAGAGCCCCTGCAGCTCGCGATATTGCGGCGTGAAACCGCACTGGCTCGCCGTGTTGACGATGAGGACGGGTTTTCCCTCGAAGCGCGAGAGCGGCAGCGCCTCGCCCTTGATGGTGCGGAATTCGAATTCGAAGGCCGACATGCGGCACCTCCTCGTCTAAGCTGCGGCGCTCATTATAGCATGGGTCTGGATTTCGGCGAGGGAAGCGGAATGTGCGACACGCTGGTGGCGCGGGGAGAGACGACGGCGAGCGGGGCCATGCTCTTCGCGAAGAATTCCGACCGCGAGGCGAACGAGGCGCAATATCCCTTCTTCGAGGCCGCCACCGAACACGAAAAAGGCGCGCGGCTCCGCTGCACCTATATCGACATTCCCCAGGTCCCGCGCACCCACGCCGTTCTGCTTTCCCGGCCCTTCTGGATGTGGGGCGCGGAAATGGGGACGAACGAGCACGGCGTCACCATCGGCAATGAGGCGGTCCATGCCAAGATCCCGCCTTCCTCCACGCCGTCGCTTATCGGCATGGACCTGCTGAGGCTTGGGCTCGAACGCGGCGCAAGCGCCGAGGAAGCGCTCGAAATCATCACCTTGCTTCTCGCCGAATACGGTCAGGGCGGTAACTGCGCCCACAAGGGCCGGTTCGAATATCACAATGCCTTCATCATCGCGGATGCGCGGGACGCCTTCGTGCTCGAAACGGTGGGGCGCGAATGGGCGGTGGAGCGGGTCGCCTCGAAGCGCAGCATTTCCAATGCCTATACGATCGGGCGGGATTTCGAGCGGGCGAGTCAGGGCGCGGAGGCGCTCGCCATCGACCATGGGCTGATGAAGCCGGGCGAGGCTTTCGACTTCGCGGATGTCTTCGCGAACCGGAAACGCTCCGCGCTTGCGAGCGGGCATCAGCGCTGGTGCCGGACGAGCGCGCTGCTTGCGGCGCGGCGCGGCGGCCTTGCGCCCGCGGACATGATGCGCTTCCTCCGCGATCACGGGGCGCAGGCGGCAAGGCAGGCGGACTGGCGGCCGGACGGTATTCTGGGCGGCGCGGTTTCGGCCCATGCGACCTATGGGTCGGTGCGCCGCTTCGGCCAGACGACGGCTTCCTGGGTAGCGGAACTGGGCGAAGGAAGAGCCGTCCACTGGCTGACCGCCACCTCCGCCCCCGATACGGGCATCTTCAAGCCCGTCTTTTTCGGGCCGGGCTTCAAAGACGCAGCGCTTCCCGACTTTGGGCCCGCGCCCACCGACATATATGACGCGCGAACCCGCTGGTGGCGGCATGAGCGGCTCCACCGGGCGGTGCTCAGAAACTACCCGGAGCGAATGGCCGCCTACGGCCCCGAGCGCGACCGGCTCGAAGCCTCCTTCATAGAGCGGGTGGAGGCGCTTCTCGCGCGGGGTGGAGGCGCGGCGGAGGCCGGTGCCCTTGCCTGCGAAATCTGGCGCGAGGCGGATGCCGCCGAAGCGCGCTGGTATGAAAAAGTGAGGAAAATCCCGGAAAATCCGGCGCATCTCCCCTCGTCCTTCATGGCCGCGCATTGGGGCCATCTCGGCCTGCAGGCGCGGATGCGGGACTGAGGCGCGGCTCTTTGGTTAACGCTTTTGCAAGAGGCTCCCCCTTAGGGTGAAGGACAGATGAATTTCGTCCGGGCCCGCAACGCTTCTTTCGGGGGAAGGGCCCGCGAGACCTCGGGGAAAATGCGCCATGCCGATGCCCTTGCCACTCAAGCATCTTGCCGCGACGCTGATCTATGCCGTGCCGTCCATCGGGCTTGCCTATGGCCTCATCCATCTTTTCGGCTTCGACCCCAAGCTCGCGACACTTGGCGGGCTCATTGCCGCGCTGCTCGGCGCGGAAGCCCATGCCGCGATCTCGCGCAATATCGAGCGCAAGGCGGTGCGCAAGGAACTTCAGGAACTGACGAGCCTTGCCGCGGGCCTCTCGCGCGATCTCGACGATGCGGCGGACAAGATCGTCGAACTGGAAGAACGCTTCGAGCGCGAGACGACAGAGCGGATGGAGCGCATCTTCTCTGAAATCCGCGTGGTGGAGAGCCTCGTGAAGCGGCTCGCCGAGACGCGCGAATTCGGCAATGCCATCGCGAAACCCGCCGTGGCGGAGACGCCCGCGCCGGAAGCGCAGGCGGATGACGGCGAGACCGCCGTCGCCGAAAGCGACGTGCCGCCGCCCAAGCCCGAGAAGCGTCTTGAAGACATGAACGACACCGAACTGCTGGACACGATCCGCCGGTCGCTCGAAACGAACCGCGTGGACCTCTACCTGCAGCCGGTGGTGAGCCTGCCGCAGCGCAAGACGCTTTATTACGAGGGCCTGTCGCGGCTCAGGACCGACAAGGGCGAGCTCATCATGCCGCGCGACTACATGCGCGTGGCCGAGCCCGCGGGCATGATGCCGACCGTCGACAACATCCTGCTCTTCCGCTGCATCCAGGTTGTGCGCAAGCTCGCCCAGCGGAACAGCAAGGCCGGCGTTTTCTGCAACATCTCCGCCTTCTCGCTGCTCGACGAGGACTTCTTCCCGCAATTCATCGAATACATGCAGCATAATACGGATCTCGCGCAGCACCTCATCTTCGAGTTCAGCCAGATGACGGTGAACGGCGCGGGGCCCGTCGAGCGCGCAAGCCTCGAGGCGCTGGCCGATCTCGGCTTCCGCTTCTCGATGGACCAAGTGACGAATCTCCGCTTCGACGCCGCCTCGCTCCACGACCGCAACTTCCGCTTCATCAAGGTTTCGGCCGCGACGATGCTCGAAGGCACGCATACGGCAGGCGACATCCACGCCGCCGACCTGAAGGAACTCCTCAAGCGCAACGGCATCCAGCTCATCGTCGACAAGATCGAGCAGGAGCGCGAGGTGGTGGACGTTCTCGATTTCGACGTCGAACTCGGCCAGGGCTATCTCTTCGGCGAGCCGCGCCCCGTGCGCGAAAGCGTGCTGAAAGAGGAGCCCGCCAGCGCCCCGAAAGCGCCGGAACTGCCGCTCGCGGCGGATTGAGCTTCCAAGCAGCCCTAAACCCTTTTTCCCTTGCCTCCCCCTCGCGGGGAGGCCGGATCGCCCTCTTGATCTGAATAAGGCGATCCGGGTGGGGGGCGCTGCTCCGAAAAACCCCCCCGTCATTGGTGCGTGGTTCACCCCCACCCGAAAATCCGCGTTCCGCGAATTTTCGACCTCCCCACAAGGGGGAGGTGAGAAGGCCTGAATGCCCGCTCGTTGCTTCGGTTGACAGGGGTGCCCCCCCGGCTATCTTGCCCCGGCAAAACAAGCCGAGAGAGCCACACCCATGAACCTTGCCGACCTCAAGCCCGTCATCGAACAGGCCTTCGAAAACCGCGACCAGATCAACGCCCAGACGAAGGGCGAGGTTCGCGATGCCGTGAACGAGGCGCTCAACGCACTCGACAGCGGCAAGGCGCGGGTCGCCGAAAAGTTTCAGGGCAAGTGGGAAGTCCATCAGTGGCTGAAAATGGCGGTTCTCCTCTCCTTCCGCCTCAACGACATGACCACCATCGCGGGCGGCCCCGGCAAGGACACGAACTGGTGGGACAAGGTGCCGTCCAAGTTCGACGGCTGGGGCGAGGCCGAATTCCGCGCCGCGGGCTTCCGCGCCGTGCCGAACTGCGTCGTGCGCCGCTCGGCCTATATCGCGCCGAACGTCGTGCTCATGCCCTCCTTCGTCAATCTCGGCGCCTATGTGGACGAGGGCACGATGGTCGACACATGGGCGACGGTGGGCTCCTGCGCGCAGATCGGCAAGAACGTGCATATTTCGGGCGGCGCGGGCATTGGCGGCGTGCTTGAGCCGCTGCAGGCGAACCCGGTCATCATCGAGGACAACTGCTTCATCGGTGCGCGCTCGGAAGTCGCCGAAGGCGTGATCGTCGGCGAAGGCGCCGTGCTCTCCATGGGCGTCTATCTCGGCGCCTCGACCAAGATCATCGACCGGGCGACCGGCGAGGTCCATGTCGGCAAGGTGCCGCCTTACGCGGTCGTCGTGCCGGGCTCGCTGCCGGGCAGGCAGAACCCGGACGGCTCGCCCTCGCCGAGCCTCTATTGCGCCGTGATCGTGAAAACGGTGGACGCGCAGACCCGCTCCAAGACCTCGATCAACGAGCTTCTGCGGACCTAATTTTTGGGTCGCATTTTCTGCGGCGAACCGGCGGCCACTTCGCCGGAAAATGCTCCTGTCTGTCCAATTTGACGGTATGCGAGGGGCAGGGTACCAAGTTGCCCATGAACGCGCTTGCCCAACCCGCCTCGCCCTACGATCCGCTCGAGATCGCGAAGGAGCTCATCCGCTGTCCGAGCGTGACGCCGGAAGATGGGGGCGCGCTCGCCGTGCTGGAGCGCTACCTTGCGCCCCTCGGCTTCACCTGCGAGCGGATGCGCTTCTCGGCGGAGGGGACGCCCGATGTCGACAATCTCTATGCGCGCTATGGAAGCGGCAGCCCCCATTTCTGCTTCGCGGGCCACACGGATGTCGTGCCCGTGGGCGACGAGGCCGCCTGGACGACCGACCCCTTCGCGGCGCAGGTGAAGGACGGACGGCTCTATGGCCGCGGCGCCGCCGACATGAAGAGCGCAGTGGCGAGCTTTGCCGCCGCCGCCGAACGGCTGGTGCGCGACGGCTTTCAGGGCTCGATCAGCCTTCTCATCACCGGCGACGAGGAAGGTCCCGGCGTCAACGGCACGGTGAAGATGCTCGAGACGCTGGCCGCGCGCGGCGAGACGATCGACCATTGCCTTGTCGGCGAGCCGACCAGCGTCGAGAAGCTCGGCGACATGGTGAAGGTCGGGCGGCGCGGCAGCATCAATGGCTGGCTCACCGTCCATGGCACGCAGGGGCACGTCGCCTATCCGCATCTCGCCGACAACCCCCTGCCGCGCCTTCTCGAAATGCTGCGCCGCCTCGACACCCAGGTGCTGGACGAGGGAACGGATCACTTCCAGCCATCGAACCTCGAAATCACCACTATCGATGTCGGCAACACGGCGACGAACGTCATTCCGGGCGTCGCCCGCGCCGTCATCAATATCCGCTTCAACGACCTGCATACGGGCGCGGGCCTCGACAGCTGGATGCGCAAGGTGCTCGACGCGGTGACGGAAGAGATGGGCGGGCGCTACGAATTCACGACGAAGATTTCCGGCGAAGCCTTCATGACCAAGCCGGGCGATTTCTCGGCGCTCATCGCCCGCGCCATCGAAAAGGTGACCGGCATCACCCCCGAACTTTCAACCACGGGCGGCACGTCGGATGCGCGTTTCATCCGCGCCTATGCGCCGGTGATCGAGTTCGGCCTGCCCAACGCCACCATGCACAAGGCGGACGAGAATGCGGGCGTCGACGACATAACGCGTCTTGCCGATATCTACGAAGAAATCTTGCGGGGCTATTTCGCCGGGCGGGCCTCTTGAACGCGACGGACATCACCAACGGACTGACAGGCGCCTGGCGCATCACCGTCCGGGACAAGCGGGCCAAGGACTGCTTCGACCTGAGCGCCGAGGGCGCGATGCGCAGCTTCACCGCGCTGCTGCTTTCGCTGCCGGTCATCTTCTTCACATCGACGCTTTCCTGGCGCTTCGCGGGAGAAGCCTTCGATCTTGGCGAGGACATATCCTTCGGTCTTTTCATCACGACGGAGCTTCTCAGCACCATCGTCTATTGGGCGCTCTTCCTGGCCGCCATGTCGCGCATTTCGCGAATGATGAGGCTCGAAGCTTATTACACGCCCTATCTCATCACCTATAACTGGGGCACGCTCTTCACGACGCTCGCCTTCGCGCTGCCGCTCGTGCCCCATGCCGCCGGGATCTACCCGGCGACGACGGCGTTTCTGCTCGCCATGCCGGCCATCGCGCTGCTCGCCTGGTACCGCTACCAGATCGCGCGGGAAGTGCTCGGCGCCGAAGCGGGCCCGGCCGCCGGCATCGTCATCTTCGAAGTGGTGCTCAGTCTCTCCGTCGATCAGCTGCTCGGCATGCTTCTCATGCCGGGTGCCGGAGTGTCTGCATGAGCGCGAAGCAGCGGGCGAAGGAGACACGCGACAGGCCCATCGGCGTCTTCGACAGCGGCATCGGCGGCATCACCGTGCTGAAGGCGCTGCGCAAGGCGCTCCCGCATGAGGACCTCGTCTATCTGGGCGATACGGCGCGTCTTCCCTATGGCACGAAGAGCGCGGAGACGGTCACGGCCTATGCGACGCAGGCGACGAAGCATCTCCTCGGCCATGAGGTGAAGATGGTCGTGATCGCCTGCAACACGGCATCCGCCGTCGCGCTCGGCCCGCTGAAGGAGGCGCTGGCGCCCATCCCCGTCATCGGCGTGATCGAGCCGGGCGCGAAGGCCGGCGTGAAGGCGACGAAGACGGGCCGCATCGGCGTCATCGCGACGGAAGCGACGGTGAAGGGCGGCGCCTATGCCCGCGCGATCCATGCCGCGATGCCGGAGGCGCAAGTCGCGCAGGCCCCATGCGGACTTTTCGTGACGCTCGCGGAAGAAGGCTGGACGAAGGGCGAAGTGGCGGAAGCGGCGGCGAAGCGCTATCTCGCGCCGCTCTTCAAGGGGCGCGCCGCGCCCGACACGCTCGTTCTCGGCTGCACGCATTTCCCCGTGCTCGCCGGCACGATCCGGAAGATCGTCGGCAAGGGCGTCAAGCTCGTGGACTCCGCGGCGACGACGGCGAAGGCCGTGGAAGAAGCGCTTAGCCGCCAGAACCTCGCGACGGCGCGGAAGGGCAAGGGCAAGACCCGCTTCCTCGCCACCGACAGCACGGAGCGTTTCGCCCGCGTCGGCGGCATCTTCTTCGGCGAGGCGATCAGGGCGAAAGACGTCGAACTCGTCGACATCAAGCCGGACTGAGCTTCACTCGTAATCGACCTGCAGCAGGTAGAGCCCGTCCGGCGGCGCGACGGGTCCGCAGGCCGTGCGGTCCGCGGCCGCCAGCGCCTTCTCGACGCTGCGCCTCGTCCACTTGCCCTCGCCCACCTGCTTCAGCGTGCCGACAAAGGAGCGCACCTGATTGTGCAGGAAGCTCCGTGCACGGCAGACCACCTCGATCTCGTCGGCGTAGCGCGACACGGTGATCTCGTCGACCGTCTTCACCGGCGATTTCGCCTGGCACTGGACGGAACGGAAAGTCGTGAAGTCGTGGCGGCCGACCAGCGCCTGCGCCGCATCATGCATCGCCTCCGCGTCGAGCGGCTTGTGCACGAGCCATGCCTGTCCGCGATCGAGCGTCAAGGGCGCGCGGCGATTGACGATGCGGTACATGTAGTGACGCTTCACGGCGGAAAAGCGCGCCTCGAATGTATCCGGCACCGCCTCCGCCTCGACAATCGCAACCGGGTGGGGCCTCATATGCGCGTTCACCGCATCGCGCAGCGTGTCGCAGGCCACCTCGCGCGGAAGATCGACATGCGCCACCTGACCCAGAGCATGAACGCCCGCGTCGGTGCGCCCCGCGCCATTCACCTTTATGTCCTCGCCGCAAAAGCCCTTGAAGCCCGCTTCCAGCACATGCTGCACGGAAAGCCCGTTCGCCTGCGCCTGCCAGCCGACAAAGGGCGAGCCGTCATATTCGATGGTGAGTTTGTAGCGCGGCATCAGGCGAGGATCTCACCGGGTTCGAGCGGAAAGCCGCGCAGGAAATCGCGCGCGAACATGGGCGACTTGCCGGCGCGCTGCAGCTCGGAAATTTCGAGCGCGCCCTGCCCGCAGGCGACGACGATGCCGCCGAGCGTGGAGAGAACTTCGCCGGGCTTGCCGGATTTCGCGAGCGGTTTCGCGCGCAGCACCTTGATGCGCGTCGCGTTCCTGCCCTCGCCCAGCTCGAAGAAGGCGCCGGGAAAGGGCGTGAGCCCGCGAATGATGCAATCGAGTTCCTTCGCCGGGCGCGACCAGTCGATGCGGGCCTCCGCCTTCTCGATCTTCTTCGCATAGGTGACGCCTGTCTCCGGCTGCGGCGTCGGTGCGAGACCGCCGCGCGAGAGGGCGCTGAGTGCGCGCACCATGAGCGAGGCTCCGATATGCGAGAGCCGGTCGTGGAGACTGCCCGCCGTTTCCTCCGGGCCGATCTCCACACGCTCGGCGAGAAGCACGGGGCCGGTGTCGAGGCCCTCTTCCATCTGCATCACCATGACGCCCGTCTCCTTATCTCCCGCCATGATGGCGCGCTGGATGGGCGCGGCGCCGCGCCAGCGCGGCAGCAGCGAGGCATGGAGATTGAGGCAACCGAATTCCGGCGCCTCCAGCACGGGCTTGGGCAGGAGCAGCCCATAAGCGACGACCACGGCCGCATCGAGATCGAGCGAGGCGAAGGCCTGCTGCTCTTCCTCGCCCTTCAGCGAGACAGGCGTGAAAACGGGAATGCCGTGTTCTTCCGCGAAGCGGTGCACGGGCGAGGGCTGCTCGGCGAGCCCACGGCCCGCCTTTCGCGGCGGCTGCGAATAGACGGCGACCACCTCGTGACCGGCGGCGAGAATTTCGGCGAGGACGGGAACGGCGAAATCCGGCGTCCCCATGAAAGCGAGCCGGAGGCTATCCATCTTTCTTCAGCAGGCCCGAGCGGGAGCTCAAGCCGGTTCCTTCTGGAGTTTCTTCTGCTTGGTGAGCTTCTTCAGCATCATGTCGCGCTTCACGCGCGAGAGATGATCGATGAAGAGGATGCCGTTCAGGTGATCCATCTCGTGCTGGAGGCAGGTGGCGAGCATGTCGTCGCACTCCTCTTCGCGGATTTCGCCCTGATAGTCGAGATAGCGCACGCGGCAGCGGTCCGGCCGTTCGACCTCCTCGTAGAAGTCCGGCACGGAAAGGCAGCCTTCCTCGTAGACGGAGGTGTCCTCCGAGGACCAGATGATTTCCGGGTTCACGAAGTAACGCGGCTGCGGCTCCTCGCCCTCACGGGCGAGATCCATCACGATTACCTGTTTCGGTACGCCGACCTGGATGGCGGCAAGGCCGATGCCCGGCGCGTCGTACATGGTCTCCAGCATGTCGTCCATGAGCGCGCGCAGCTCGTCGTCCACCCGCTCCACGGGGGTCGAGACCTGCTTCAGCCGGGGGTCCGGCGCGGTGATGATTTCTCGTATGGCCATGGGCCTTGAGATAAGCCCGGGGCGCGGCGGGGTCAAGCCGCACCCGAAAACCGCGGGGAACGGCCAGATCCCTCCAATCCCTACTCCTCGCAGTTCGCCACGCAGACCTGGTATTCGTTGATCTGGCCGCCGCAGGAGCGGTAGCAAGTGTCGTACTGGATGCCGCACTGGCTGGACTTGTTGCAGGCGCTGTAGTCGACGCTGCGCGTGGGCTCCACCGGCATCGGGTACTTCGCCGCGTCCGCCGCATGGAGCTTGAGCGCGGTGATGTAGGCGTCGCGCGCCTTTTCATAGGCCTTGTCGGCCCGTCTCTCGGCCTTGGCCCGGCAGCGTTCCTTTTCCTTCGCCTCGGCCTTCTGGCAGGCGCCCTGCTGCTGCTGGCAGGTCTGCACGCATTTCATGCCTGCATTGCTCTGCGGCGGAATGAAGTCTCTCTTCGTCTCCATGATCGGGCCGCAGCCCGCCAGAACGAATGCCGCCGCCAGCACGGCGGCAAGACCGATTTTCATGATGAGCCCCCACTCGAAATAGCGAAACCAGACACAGCATAAGCGAGGTTTCCGGATGGGATAAGTGGGAAAATTACGACAGGAGCGAGCGCGCCGGGAATCGGCCTATAGTCGGGGCCAACCGGAGCCAGAAGAAATGAACGATCCGCTTATTCTCATCATCGTGGCGCTGGCGGCGGCCGCGCTCGGCGCGCTTGCCGTCCTGCTGCTGCGCGGCCGGAACAATGCGCCCGACCCGCAGGTGAGCGAACTCGCCCGCCAGCAGACCGAGCTCATGGGCCGCCTGGCGGCCATGGCCGAAGCCCAGCAACAGACGCGCGTCGAACTTACCCAGACGCTTCACGAGCGGCTGGAGAATGTCAGCCAGCGCATGGGACAGAGCCTGGAGACGAGCGCACAGAAGACGGCCGAAACGCTGGGCACGCTGACGACGCGGCTCAACGTGATCGACGAGGCGCAGAAGAACATCACGGAGCTTTCGACGCAGGTCGTCGGCCTTCAGGACATTCTCGCGAACCGGCAGGCGCGAGGCGCTTTCGGCGAGGTTCAACTGAACGACATCGTGACGAATGCGCTGCCGCCTTCGGCCTACAGTTTTCAGACGACGCTGGGCAACGGAACGCGGGCGGATTGCGTGATCCAGTTGCCGAACCCGCCGGGACCGATCGCCATCGACGCGAAATTTCCGCTCGATGCCTATCACGCGCTCCGCAACGCGAAGGACGATGCGGAGCGGACCGTCGCCGCGCGGCAGTTCCGCTCCGACCTCACCAAGCATGTGACGGCGATTGCCGAGAAATACATCGTACCCGGAGAAACGGCGGAATCGGCGCTCATGTTCCTGCCTTCCGAAGCAGTCTATGCCGAGCTCCATGCGAGCTTTCCGGAAGTTCTCACCAAGAGCTATCAGGCGCGCGTCTGGATCGTTTCGCCGACCACGCTCATGGCGACGCTCAACACGGTGCGCGCCGTGCTCAAGGATGTCGAGATGCGCAAGCAGGCAGGCGTCATACAGAAATATGTCGCGCTGCTGCTCGGCGACGTCGGAAGGCTCAACGACCGCGTCGGCAATCTCGAACGTCATTTTTCGCAGGCCGAGAAGGATATCGGTGAAATCCGCAAGTCTGCGGATGCGATCTCCAGCCGCGGCGAGAAGATCGAGGCGGTTGAGATGGGCGAGGAGAGCGCGGCCGACGCACTCAGCCCTCCCTCGCGTGAGAGCCGTCAGGGCTGACTTTATTCTGTCACGTCGAATGCCAATTTTTTTGAGGCGACACACGGGCTTTCTTTGCTAGGCTCGCCACAGGCAGGGATTTCCGGCGCCCCGGGGCGGGCCGTGCGGAGCAGACGGGGGCAAGACGCATGCAGGCAGTTCACGACTTCGTGGAGATGATCGACGGGTATCTGTGGGGTCCCGTGATGCTCGGCGCGCTGGCGCTCACCGGCGTCTTCCTGACCATCGGACTGCGTTTCATTCCCTGGCGGAAACTTCCGGTCGCGTTTCGTCTCGCCGTGCAGCCCTCGAAGGGCGCGGGCGACATTTCGCCCTTCCAGGCGCTGATGACGGCGCTGGCCGCCACCGTCGGCACCGGCAATATCGCGGGCGTTGCCACCGCGATCTATTTCGGCGGCCCCGGCGCCCTCTTCTATATGTGGGTGATCGCGCTGATCGGCATGGCCACGAAGTATTCGGAAGCCGTCTGCGCCGTCGCCTATCGCGAAGTCGACGAACTCGGCAACCATGTCGGCGGGCCGATGTACTACATCAAGAACGGCGTCGGCGCGAAGTTCCCCAAGGTCGCGCTCGTGCTCGCTCCCGCCTTCGCGATCTTCACCGCCTTTGCCGGTTTCGGAATCGGCAATGGCGTACAGGCAAACTCCGTAGCGCTCGCGCTGAAGGACAATTTCGCTGTTCCCGTCGAACTCACCGGCTTCATCCTCATGGTCATTGTCGGCCTGGTGCTGATCGGCGGCATCCGTCGCATTGCCGAAGTGGCGAGCGCGCTCGTTCCCTCGATGATCGTTCTCTATCTCGGGACGGGCATCGTTATTCTCGCGATGAACTACGAGGCGGTTCCCGGCGCCATCGCGCTCATCTTCCACTCCGCCTTCAATCCGGTTGCCGCGGAAGGCGGCTTCCTCGGCGCGACGGTCATGCTCGCGATCCGCTGGGGCTTCGCGCGCGGCATCTTCTCGAACGAGGCGGGCCTCGGCAGCGCGGCCATCGCCCATGCGGCGGCGAAGACCGACGATCCGATCCAGCAGGGCCTTGTCGGCATGCTCGGCACCTTCATCGATACCATCATCGTCTGCACGATCACCGGCCTCGTCATCGTCACGTCGGGTGTATGGACAAGCGGCGCCAATGGCGCCGTGATGACCAGCACCGCCTTCGACGCCGGCATTCCCTATGGCGGCGTGATCGTCGCGGTGTCGCTTGCACTCTTCGCCTTCACGACGCTGCTCGGCTGGTCCTATTACGGCGAGCGGGCGGTGGAGTTTCTCTTCGGGGTGAAGGCGATCGTGCCCTATCGCGTCATCTGGGTGCTGGCCGTTCCGGTGGGCGCGACGGTGAGCCTCGATTTCATCTGGCTGCTCGCCGATGCGCTCAACGCGATGATGGCCATTCCGAACCTGATCGCGCTTCTCATCCTCTCGCCCGCCATCTTCGCGATGACGCGGAACTACTGGGCGAAAGACAAATAGGGCCGGGAGAAGGTCAGAAAGGCCGGCGCGACTTCATGGCGGCGGCGAGCGTGCCGTCGTCGAGATAGTCGAGTTCGCCGCCCACCGGCACGCCATGCGCGAGGCGCGAGACGGAGATGCCGAGGCCGGAAATGCGGTCGGTGATGTAGTGCGCGGTCGTCTGACCGTCGACCGTCGCGTTCATGGCGAGCACGATCTCGGTAACCTCGCCGCCCGTCAGCCGCTCGACCAGCTTGCCGATATTGAGATCGTCCGGGCCCACACCGTCCAGCGCCGAGAGGACGCCGCCCAGCACGTGATAGCGGCCCTTGTGCGCGCCCGCGCGTTCGAGCGCCCAGAGGTCGCCCACTTCCTCCACGATGCAGAGCACATGGGGGTCGCGCGTCCCGTCCGTGCAGATCGCGCAGGGGTCCTGCGTATCGACATTGCCGCAGGTCGAGCAGATGCGCGCCTTCTCCGCCGCTTCCGCCATCGCCTGGGCGAGCGGCATCAGCAGCGTTTCCTTCTTCTTGATGAGCTGGAGCACGGCGCGGCGCGCCGAACGGGGACCGAGGCCGGGCAGCTTCGCGAGAAGCGCGATCAGGCGCTCGATCTCCGGACCGGTTACGGCCATGCGCTCAGAGACCGAGGCCGGGCGGGATCGGCAGACCGCCCGTGACGGCCTTCATCTTTTCGGCGGCAAGCGCCTCGGCCTTCGCCTTCGCGTCCGCGCAGGCGGCGACGACGAGATCTTCCAGCACCTCGCGCTCTTCCTCCTTCATGAGAGAGGGATCGATCGCAACCTTCTTCACCTCGCCCTTGCCCGACATGGTGACGGCGACGAGGCCGCCGCCCGCGCGGCCCTCGACTTCGGCCGATTCGAGCTCGGTCTGCAGGTCCTGCATGCGGGACTGAAGCTGCTGCGCCTGCTTCATGATGTCGAACATGTTCTTCACGTCTAATCTGGCTCCCTGCTGTCATAGTCGGCGGCCATCGCGTCGAAATCGATGCCGGGATCGTCCGGATCGGCGGGCATCACTTCCTCGCCGGCCGGCAGAACGAGGTCGGGCGAGCGCACATCGACGATCTCCGCGCCCGGAAAAGCCGCAAGCGCGGCCTTGACCAGCGGATCGGTCTTCGCCTCTTCCTTCGCCGCTTCCTCGCGCGTCATGGCCTGTTCGCGGAGCGTCGGCGCGCTCACCGGCGCCTGCCCACGCGCGACGGTCACGAACCAGCGCTGGCCCGTCGCCTTCGACAGGGCTTCGGAAAGCTCGTTCGCAACCGTGTTCGGCGTGCCCTCGAGCGGGCTGATCTCGATGCGGCCCGGCTCGAAGCGTATAATGCGTACGCCCGCTTCCAGCGCATGTTTCAGGCGGATGTTCCGCTCCCTGGCGAGCAGCGCCACCACATCCTCTATGCTGTTGAGGACGATCGACGGTGCTGCCTGCACCGCAGGCGAAGGCCGCGGCTCGGTGCGGAGCGAGGAGACGGCGCGGAGCTGCGCGCGGGGCCCATCGCCCGAAGGCGCGCCGCTACGCGAGGGCGAAGGCGCCGAACCGCCGCCGCCCTTCAATTGTTCGACGAGCTCCTCCGGGCTCGGCCCGTCCGCAACATAGGCAAGCCGCACAAGGACCATCTCGGCGGCGGCGATGGGCCGGGCAGCGCCCTGCACTTCCGTGAGCCCCTTCAGCAGCATCGACCAGCTGCGCGAGAGCACGCGGATGGGCAGGTTCTTCGCCATCTCGCTGCCGCGCTGGCGCTCCGTTTCCGACATGGCGATGTCTTCGCTCGCGCCCTCGACGAGCTTCAGCCGCGTCAGCCAGTGCGTCAGGTCGGCGAGATCGGAGAGCACGACGGCGGGGTCGGCGCCGACATCGTATTGCGCGCGAAGTTCGGTCAGCGCGCCGCCGATATCGCCCTTCATCAGGAGATCGAAGAGATCGAAGATGCGCGCGCGGTCGGCCAGGCCCAGCATGTCGCGAACATCCGCCTCGCGCACGCCGTCCTGCGCATGCGCGATGGCGCGGTCGAGCAGCGAGAGCGAATCGCGCGCCGAGCCGTCGGCCGCGCGGGCGATCAGCTTCAGCGCCGCTTCCTCCGCCTCGACATTCTCCTTCTTCGCGACGGAGCCGAGCAGGCCCGACAGTTCCTCGACGGAAAGGCGGCGCAGGTCGAAACGCTGGCAGCGCGACAACACCGTCACAGGGACTTTGCGGATTTCCGTCGTCGCGAAGATGAACTTCACATGCGCGGGCGGCTCCTCGAGCGTTTTCAGCAAGCCGTTGAAGGCCTGCTTCGAGAGCATGTGCACTTCGTCGATGATGTAGACCTTGTAGCGCGCCGAAACCGGCAGGTAGCGCACGCTGTCGATGATCTCGCGAATGTCGTCGATGCCGGTGCGGGACGCCGCGTCCATTTCCATCACGTCGACATGACGCGATTCCATGATCGCCTCGCAGTGCACCCCAAGCCCGTCCATGTGGATGGTCGGCGCGTCCACGCCCGGCTTCTCGTAGTTCAGCGCGCGGGCCAGAATGCGCGCGGTCGTCGTCTTGCCCACGCCGCGCACACCCGTCAGCATGAAGGCATGGGCGACGCGGTTCGTCTCGAAGGCGTTCTTCAAGGTGCGAACCATCGCCTCCTGCCCCACCAGATCCTCGAAGACGCGGGGGCGGTACTTGCGGGCGAGCACCTGATAGCCGGAATCGCCGGAGGCGCGAGGCGCGGGCGCGGGTTCGTCGCCGAGGTCGAAGCCCGGCTCCGTCGCCGGATCGGGCCGGTGCGGGGCCTCTTCTTCGGATGCGAGATTTTCCACGCCGTCATCCATGGAAATCGCGCGCTCCTTCAAGGCCGGGAAAAGGGATTAAGGGTGGGAGACTGGACAGCGACCCGAGCGAAACTCGTTACGGCTGCTTCCTTCCGGATCTGACCGGGTTGGCGAGGGACTCGTCCGCGCCAGCCTCCCGAGGGGACTATATCAGGGGAACGGGCCGCGGATGCAAGGTCTTGACCCCGAATCCGTGCCCCCGCCCAAGGAGATTGAGCGGATTTCCCGCCTGTGCCAGTCTGCGCCACCCCGCCATTCAACAAGACAATCCGGAAACGCCGATGGCCCTGCCCGAAAATCCCAATATTTTCGCCAACAATCCGCTCGACCGCGCGAGCTACCGCCGCACCGACAAGGCCTGGATCGAGGAGCAGCTCGCTGCGCCCACCAGCCTCTTCGTGCCCTTCCGCCGCCTGCCGAAGCGCGACTGGGAGCCTTTCGTGCTGCCGGAGGCCGCTCCCTCGCAGGGCAAGGATATCGGCTGGATTCCCGCCTCGCTCATTCCCGAACTCGCGGGCGATGGCTGCACCGTCTTTCTCGGCATCAACAAGCGCGGCAAGGCGCTCTTCGCGGCCGATGTGAGCGACACGAAGGACGCCGAGAATCACCCCGCCCTCAAGGGTCAGGGCGCCTTCGAGGATCTGCGCGGCCTCGCCATGGCCGGCGAGATCACGCCGACGGAACTCGCGATCATGGCGCAGGCGAAGTCCATGATCGACTGGCACAGCCGCCACGGCTTCTGCTCCGTCTGCGGGCACAAGAGCGAGATGGCCGAAGCCGGTTACAAGCGCCAGTGCCCCTCCTGCAAGGCGGAGCACTTCCCGCGCACGGACCCCGTGGTCATCATGCTCGCCGTCCATGGCGAGAAATGTTTTCTCGGGCGCCAGAAGATCTGGCCGAAGGGCATGCATTCGGCGCTGGCGGGCTTCGTCGAGCCCGGCGAATCGATCGAGGAGGCCGTCGCGCGCGAGCTCGACGAGGAAGCGGGCCTCAAGGTCTCGTCGGTCAGCTATCACTCGACGCAGCCCTGGCCCTATCCCTCATCGCTCATGATCGGCTGCCACGCCGTCGCGGATAGCGAGGCGTTCGAGGTCGACGGTATCGAGCTTTCGGAAGGACGCTGGTTCACGCGCGACGAGGCGAAGGCAATCCTCGATGGCAAGGGCGACGGCACGGCCTGGTTCCCCCCACCCTTCGCCATCGCGCATCAGCTCATCAAGGCCTTCGCGGAAGGCAAGGCCTGACCGTTCATTCCCCCGCGGCCACCGCCGCGCGATAGGGATGCGCCTTGTAGATGCCGAGAATGCGCAGCTCGTTCGTGAAGAACTCCAGTTCCTCAAGCGCGAGGCGGACATGGCGCGAGGCGGGATGCCCCTCGATGTCGGCATAGAACTGGCTGGCGGCGAATGTGCCTTCGAGCTGATAGCTCTCGAGCTTCGTCATATTGACGCCATTGGTCGCGAAGCCGCCCAGCGCCTTGTAGAGCGCGGCCGGTACGTTCCGTGTGCGGAAGATGAAGCTCGTGATGACGGGGCCGTCCTCCGGCGCCGCGTCGTCGGGCTCCTTCGCCATGATGATGAAGCGCGTGGTGTTGTGCTCGGCGTCTTCCACATTGGCGCGAAGGATGTCGAGATCGTAGATGCTGGCGGCGAGCGTCGAGGCGAGCGCGGCCTGCGACTTGTCTCCCGCTTCCGCGATCTGGCGCGCGGCGCCCGCCGTATCGGCGGCGACGATGGCCTTCAGCCCGAGTTCGCGGATCACGCGGCGGCATTGGCCGAGCGCATGCACATGGCTATGCACCGTCTTTATGTCTTCGAGCTTCGCGCCCCTGAGCCCAAGCAACTGGTGCCGAACGGGCAGGAAGTGCTCGCCGACAATATAAAGTCCCGTGCCGGGAATGAGATGATGAACATCCGCCACGCGGCCCGCGAGCGAGTTCTCGATCGCGATCATTGCGAGACGCGCGCGGCCCTCGTTCACCGCCGCGAACACATCCTCGAACGTGTCGCAAGGCAGGTCCATCATGTTCGGGAATGCCTCGCGGCAGGCGATATGCGAGTTCGCGCCCGGCTCGCCCTGAAAGGCGATGCAGTTTTCCGGACTGGCGGCATCCGTCATTACACTGATCTCCGGGAAAGCGCCGCTCGGGCTTTTTCGAGGTCGGCGGGAGTATCGACACCGAGCGGAACAGTGTCAACGAGCGCCACTTCTATTGTCATTCCCGCTTCGAGTGCGCGCAGCTGCTCCAGCTTCTCGCGGCTCTCCAGCGGCGAAGGCGGCAGCGAAACGAAGCGTGCCAGAGCCTCGCGGCGATATCCGTAAAGGCCGATGTGATGATAGAGCGGGCCCGCCCCCCAGGGCGCGGTCGCGCGCGTGAAATAGAGCGCGCGGGCGATGCGGCTCTCGCCGAAGGAGGTCACGACCTTCACGACATTCTCGTTGGTGCGTTCTTCCTCGTCGGAGATTTCGGCGGCAAGCGTCGAGATGTCGGCGCCGGGGCGGACAAGCGCTTCATAGGCGCGGCGGATGAGCGCCGGGTCGAGCGTCGGCAGGTCGCCCTGCACATTGATGATGATGGTATGGCGCCCTTCCGGGTCGATCTCGCAGACAGCGGCCCATACGCGGTCCGAGCCCGAGGGCAGCGCGGGATCGGTGAGCACGGCCTCGCCGCCCGCCTCGCGGATGGCATCCGCGATTTCCGCCTCCGCCGCGGCCACGACAACCCGCCCAACGCCCGCCTCCACCGCGCGGCGCCAGACCTGGACGATCATCGGCGCGCCGCAGATATCGGCGAGCGGCTTGTCCGGCAGCCGGGTGGAGGCCATGCGGGCGGGAATCACCACCAGCGGATGCCCGGCCATGTCGCTCTCCGCCCCTCTCGTCTGCCCTGTCATTGCCGCCCCTCTTCCATGCTCCGGCCTTCGACGGTGCGCTTGCCGGTCATTGGTGCGGCGGATCGCCGCAACCGGTGCCGCCGCTTGCAGCACCGTCAATGCGCCGTTGCGCCGCCGGACCTCGTTTTTCCTTGTCGCACGCGGATTTGGCGCACTTATACGGCTTGCGGCGCGGCGGCGGAAGCGGCTAATCTCCGCGCCAATTCCGCGGGGGCCTCGCTGAAGGGCGGAAATACGCGTTTTGCCCGATCAGCCTTTCTGGTCACCCGTCCATCAGAATTACGAACCGGCCGGAGCAGGAGCTAATGGACTCTTTCGAATTCAACAAGTTTGCAGGCGCGGTGCTCGGCTCCGTCCTCTTCATTCTTGCGGTGTCCATGCTTGCCGACGCCCTTTACGAGACCGAGGAAGCCAACCCGCAGGCCTATGCAGTGGCGGCGCTCGAGGAAGGCGGCGAAGGCGGCGGTGCAGCCGAAGAGGCGAAGGAAGTGCCGCTCGCAACGCTTCTCGCGCAGGCCGATGTCGCCCGCGGCGAGAAGGCTTCCAAGAAGTGCACGGCCTGCCACACCTTCGAGGAAGGCGGACCTGCGCGCATCGGTCCGAACCTCTATGCGATCGTCGGCGCGAAGCACGCGCACATGGCGGGTTTCGCCTATTCCGCGGCCATGCAGGAAAAGTCCTCCGAGATCTGGAACTTCGAGGAACTCGATCACTTCATCGCCGACCCGCGCGGCTACATTCCGGGCACGGCGATGAGCTTCGCCGGCATCAAGAAGCCGCAGGAGCGCGCCGACCTGCTCGTCTATCTGAACTCGCTCGGCTCCAACCAGCCGCTGCCCGAACCGCCCGCGGAAGAAGCGGCCCCGGCCGAAGAGGCGCCTGCCGCGGAAGAAGCTCCCGCCGCCGCCGAATAAGCGAAGCGAACAAACCGACCCAGGACGCGCCCGGAGCAATCCGGGCGCGTTTTCTTTTGCGCCCCCTGCTTGCGCCGCTCACCCGGATGACTTTGTTTTAATGGGCTAAAACGTCTAAAAGAGGTCACAATAAGAAGCCAAGCCAGTGTCCCGAATCTGAAGTTCGTTTCACTATCAGCATGTTTCGTGCGAACTTCGGATTCGACGAAGACACTGGCAAATATATGATTCCAGTGTGGTTTTGGTTTTGAAGTTCGTGTTGAGTGAGCTGCAACCGATCTAGCGAACTTCAATACCACCACATTATGGGGGCGCGGCACGGCGGCCCGATATGTCCGGTGCCCCGCGCCGGGCAAGAGGGAGAATGAGTGTGCGTGGTTTCATGACCAAGCCGGTGATTGCCGGTCTGGCCATCATCGTTCTGGTGGTGGCGGCTATCTTCTTTTTCGGGAATGGCGGCGAGAGCGGCGGAGAGACGAAATCCGCGGATATCGCCGCGAATGGCGCGGAGCCCGCGACGGAATCTCAGGACACGCCAAGCCCGGCGGATGAGGCGTCCCAGAGGCCCACGGAAATCGTCACGCCGGTTACGGAAGACCCCGATTTCGACCCCACCATCCCGCGGCACGGCTCCTCGCTCTTCGGCGAGCTGAAATATCCGCCGGATTTTGCCCATTTCGACTATGTGAACCCGGATGCGCCCAAGGGCGGCGCCGTGCGCTATGGCGCCTTCGGAACCTTCGACAGCCTCAATCCCTTCATCGTGAAGGGCCAGCCGGCGGCGGGCATCACGATCATCTACGATACGCTGATGGCCTCCAGCATGGATGAGGCCGCCTCCGAATACGGGCTCATCGCCGAAAGTGTCCGCCATCCGAAGGACTATTCCTCCGTGACCTACACGCTGCGTCCGCAGGCGAAGTGGCATGACGGGGAGCCGGTGACGCCGGAAGACGTGGTCTGGACCTTCGAGACGCTGAAGAAGAGCCACCCCTTCTACAATGCCTATTACGCGAATGTGGTGAAGGCGGAGAAGACCGCGGATCACGAAGTGACCTTCACCTTCAACCAGACGGGCAACCGCGAACTGCCGCAGATCGTCGGCCAGTTGCCCGTGCTTCCGAAGCATTACTGGACGGGCAAGAACGCGAAGGGCGAGCCTCGCGACTTTTCCCAGACGACGCTCGAACCGCCGCTCGGCAGCGGCCCCTATCGCGTCGGCAAGTTCTCGCCCGGGCGCTCCATCGCCTATGAGCGCGTGCCGGACTATTGGGGCAAGGACCTGCCGGTAAATGTCGGCGCCAATAATTTCGGGCGCATCGTCTTCGAATATTACCGCGATACGACCGTGGCGCTCGAAGCGCTGAAAGGGGACCGCGTCGATTTCCGCATCGAGAACAGCGCGAAGAACTGGGCGACCGAATACGACATTCCGGCCGTGCGCCGCGGCGACCTCAAGAAGGAAGAGATCCGCTCGCTCAATCCGGCGGGCATGCAGGCCTTCGCCTTCAATATCCGCCGCGACAAGTTCAAGGACCCGCGTGTGCGCGAAGCCTTCAACTGGGCTTTCGACTTCGAATGGATGAACCGGAACATCTTCTTCGGCGCCTATACGCGGACGGACAGCTATTTCGCGAATTCGGAACTTGCCGCCCATGGCCTCCCCGAGAGCCGCGAGCTCTCGATCCTCAGGCAGTATGAAGACGAGCTGCCGCCGGAGATATTCACCGAGCCCTACGAAAACCCGAAGACCGATGGCAGCGGCAACAACCGCGACAATCTCCGCCGCGCGGCGGCTCTGCTCAAGGAAGCGGGCTGGTCGATAAGGGATGGCAAGCTCACCAACGAACAGGGCGAGGTCATGAAGGTCGAGTTCCTGCTCGATCAGCCGACATTCGAGCGCGTGGTGGCCCCGTTCCAGCAGTCGCTGAAAAAGCTCGGGATCGAGGCGACGATACGCACCGTCGATACGCCTCAATATCAGAACCGTACCGATAACCACGATTTCGACATCATCGTCGACACGTTCCCCCAGTCTCTCTCGCCGGGCAACGAACAACGCGAGTTCTGGAGCTGCGAGGCGGCGAAGACCGTGGGGAGCCGTAATTCGATCGGCATATGCGATCCGGTGGTCGAGAAGCTCATCGACAGGATCATCTATGCGGAGAGCCGGGCGGCGCTCATTGCCGCGAGCCGGGCGCTCGACCGCGTCCTTCTTTTCGGCCACTACGTGGTGCCGCAATGGTATTCGCCGAATACGCGCATCGCCTACTGGTCGCGGCTGAAGCATCCCGAAAAGATGCCGCCCTATTCGACCGGCTTCCCGACGATCTGGTGGGCGGACCAGTCCGCGCCGCAGCCCGCTCCCAAGCCGGACGAGGCCGAATGAGGGACGCCGTGCGAGGTTTCGGCGTACTGACGCGGAGAGAGTTGCTCGCCCTTACGGGCGGCGCGGCTGCGGCTCTTTCGCTTCCTTCTTTTCCCGCCTGCGCCGCGGGCACGCGCCGGCACGGCATGTCGATTTTCGGCGAACTCAAATACGTGCCGGACTTCGCCCATTTCGACTATGTGAACCCGAACGCCCCCAAAGGCGGCAGTTTCTCGCAGATCGGGCCGACGGCCGCCTATAACGCCTCCTTCTATACGTTCGATACGCTGAACGGCTTCATCCTCAAGGGGAACGCCGCGCAGGGGCTCGCGCTCCTTTTCGACACGCTGATGAAGCGCGCCTATGACGAGCCGGACGCGATCTACGGGCTCGCCGCCGAAAGCGTGGAAATTTCGGAAGACGGCAATTCGCTCACCTTCCACATGCGCGAGGGCGCGCGCTTTCATGACGGTACGCCGCTCACGGCGGAAGATGCCGCCTTCTCCTTCAATCTCCTGAAGGAAAAGGGCCATCCGCTGATCTCGCAAAACCTGCGCGAAATGGCGTCGGCGGAAGCGAAGGACGCGGCCACGCTCGTCATCGCGCTCACGGGCAAGCAGACGCGCGACCTGCCGCTCTTCATCGCGGGCACGCTGCCCATCTTCTCCAGGGCCTTCTACACCGAACATGATTTCGCCGAGGCGTCCCTCACGCCGCCGCTCGGCAGCGGACCCTACCGCGTCGGCAATTTCCGCGCGGGCCGCGCCATCACCTATGAGCGCGTCGAGGACTACTGGGGACAAGACCTGCCCGTGAATCGCGGCCAGTGGAATTTCGGCGAGATCCGCTTCGAATATTTCCGCGACCGCACGGCGCAATTCGAGGCGTTCAAGGCGGGCGGCTATCTCTTCCGCGAGGAGTTCACCTCCAAGACCTGGGCGACGGAATACGAGTTCCCGGCGGTGAAGGACGGGCGCGTGAAGCTCCTCACCCTGCCGGACGATACGCCATCGGGCGCGCAGGGCTGGTTCCTCAATACGCGCCGCTCGAAGTTCCAGGATATTCGCGTGCGCGAGGCGATGGGCCTTGCCTTCGATTTCGGCTGGACCAACAAGAACCTCTTCTACGATCTCTACAAGCGCACCGAGAGTTACTTCGAGAATTCGCCGATGAAGGCGGAGGGCGCCCCGAGCGCGGAAGAGCTCGCGCTGCTCGAGCCCTGGCGCGGCGAGGTTCCCGAAGCCGTTTTCGGGCCCGCGGTCACGCCACCGGCAAGCGACGGGTCCGGTCAGGACCGGCAGCTTCTGCGCCGCGCCGCCGCGCTTCTCGACGAAGCGGGCTGGACCGTCCAGGACGGCAAGCGCCGCAATGCGGAGGGCGAGACCCTCTCCGTCGAATTCCTCGACAACGATCCGATGGTCGAGCGCATCGTCGCGCCGCTCGCGAAGAACCTCCGCCTTCTCGGCATCGATGCCCGCAGCCGCACCATCGACACATCGCAATACCAGCTCCGCCGCGACAATTACGATTTCGACGTGGTCATGCAACGATATCCGCTCAGCCTCACGCCTGGCGTCGAGGCTCGCAGCTACTGGTCGTCCGACTTCGCGAAGATCCCCGGCGGGCGCAATCTCTCCGGCATCTCGAACCCCGCCGTGGACGCGCTGATCGAAAAAGTCATTGCCGCGCCGACACGCGAGGAGCAGATCGTCGCCGCCCGCGCCCTCGACCGCGTGCTGCGCGCCGGGCATTACTGGATTCCGCAGTGGCACAAGAACGTCCACAACCTCGCCTTCTGGGACAAGTTCGCCTGGCCGGAAACGAAACCGAAATACCAGCGCGGCGTCGTCGCGACATGGTGGTCGAAAGACGCAGAACCCGGCCCCGCCGGCAAAGAGGACTGAGCGCGCCATGTCCGCCTATATATTGAGACGCCTCTTGCTGATGATCCCGACCATTTTCGGGATCATGCTCGTCAGCTTCATCCTCATCCAGTTCGCGCCGGGCGGCCCCATCGAGCGCATCATCGCGCAATTGCAGGGCACGGAAGTCTCCGCCACCGCGCGCATCGGCGGCTCCTCCGGCGGCGACTTCGGCAATCAGGGCCAGATGTCCGGCGCCGACAGTTCGATCAACAGCAAGTATCGCGGCGCGCAGGGCCTCGATCCGGAATTCCTGAAGGAGCTCGAAAAGCAGTTCGGCTTCGACAAGCCCGCGCATGAGCGCTTCATCAAGATGATGTGGGACTATGCGCGCTTCGATTTCGGCGAAAGCTATTTCCGCGACGTGAGCGTGCTGAGCCTCGTCGCCGAAAAGATGCCCGTCTCGATCTCGCTCGGCCTCTGGACGACGCTTCTCACCTATCTCATCTCGATCCCGCTCGGCATCCGCAAGGCGATCCGCGACGGCAGCTCCTTCGACACATGGACGAGCGGCGTCATCATCATCGGCTATGCCGTGCCCGGCTTCCTCTTCGCCGTCTTCCTGATCGTGCTTTTCGCGGGCGGCTCCTACTGGTCGATCTTCCCGCTGCGCGGCCTCACTTCCGACAACTGGGAGAGCTTGAGCCTCTTCGGCAAAGCGCTCGACTATCTCTGGCACATCGTCCTGCCGGTGACCGCGCTCGTCATCGGCTCCTTCGCGACGACGACGCTGCTCACCAAGAATTCCTTCCTCGACGAGATCAAGAAACAATATGTGATGACCGCGCGCGCGAAGGGACTTTCGGAACGGCAGGTGCTCTACGGCCATGTCTTCCGCAACGCCATGCTCATCATCATCGCGGGCTTCCCCGGCGCCTTTGTCGGCGCCTTCTTTACCGGCTCGCTCCTCATCGAGCAGATCTTCTCGCTGGACGGGCTCGGCCTTCTCTCCTTCGAGTCGATCGTGAACCGCGACTATCCGGTCGTCTTCGCGACGCTTTATATCTTCGGGTTGCTCGGCCTCGTGATGACGCTCATTTCCGATCTCACCTATACATGGGTCGATCCCAGGATCGACTTCGAGACGAGGGAGGTCTGAGATGCGCCTTCCTTTCCTCAACTTCCCCTTCCCCGGTTTCCGTTCAAAGCCGATGAGCCCCATCAACCAGCGCCGCTGGCGGAACTTCAAGTCGAACAAGCGCGGCTACTGGAGCCTCTGGATTTTCGCCGTTCTCTTCTTCGTCTCGCTCTTCGCGGAGTTCATCGCGAACGACAAGCCGCTCCTCGTCACCTATCGGGGCGAGGCCTATTTCCCGGTCTTCGTCTCCTATCCGGAAACGGAATTCGGCGGCTTCTTCGAAACGGAAGCGGATTACCGCGACCCCTTCGTGCAGGATCTCATTCACGATGCGGACGGTACGATCGTCTGGCCGCTCATCGAATATTCCTACCGCACCATCAATCTCGACAGGCAGGCGCTCTCGCCGCCATCGGCCGATAACTGGCTCGGCACGGACGATCAGGGCCGCGACGTCGCCGCGCGCCTCATCTACGGTTTCCGCATTTCCGTTCTCTTCGGGCTCATCCTGACCATCCTCTCCTCGATCATCGGCGTCGCGGCGGGCGCGGTGCAGGGCTATTTCGGCGGCTGGACGGACCTCATCTTCCAGCGCTTCATCGAAATCTGGACGAGCGTGCCGCAACTCTACCTGCTCATCATCATCGCGGCGATCATCGAGCCGAATTTCTGGATTCTGCTCGGCATCATGCTGCTCTTTTCCTGGGTGGCGCTTGTCGGCGTGGTCCGCGCGGAGTTCCTGCGCGCGCGCAACTTCGAATATGTGAACGCCGCGCGCGCCTTCGGCCTTTCCAACACGAAGATCATGTTCCGCCACCTGTTGCCCAATGCGATGGTGGCGACGCTCACCTTCATTCCCTTCATCCTCAATTCGTCGATCACGACGCTCACCGCGCTCGACTTTCTCGGCTTCGGCCTGCCGCCCGGCTCTCCCTCGCTCGGTGAACTTCTCCAGCAGGGCAAGGCGAACCTGCAGGCGCCCTGGCTCGGCTTCACCGGCTTCTTCGCCATCGCGATCATGCTGAGCCTTCTCATCTTCATCGGCGAGGCCGTGCGCGACGCCTTCGATCCAAGGAAGGTGCTGCGATGAGCGCGCCCCTCGTTTCCGTGAACAACCTTTCCGTCGGCTTCCGCATGGACGGGCAGGAGACCATTGCCGTCGACAAGGTCTCCTTCGACATCCGCCCCGGCGAAACGGTGGCGCTGGTGGGCGAGTCCGGTTCCGGCAAGTCCGTCTCTGCCCTTTCCATCATGCAGCTTCTCTCCTATCCGCAGGCTTTTCATCCCTCGGGCGAAATCCTCTTCGAGGGAAAGAACCTCATCGGCGCGGACGAAAAGACGATGCGCCAGATCCGCGGCAACAAGATCACCATGGTCTTTCAGGAGCCGCTCACCTCGCTCAACCCGCTGCACACGATCGAGCGGCAGGTCGGCGAAGTGCTGATCGAGCACAAGGGAATGCGCGGGCCCGCCGTCCGCGCTCGTGTGCTCGATCTTCTGAAGCGCGTCGGCATCCCGAATGCGGAGACACGTCTCGATTCCTATCCGCATCAGCTTTCGGGCGGCCAGCGCCAGCGCGTCATCATCGCCATGGCGCTCGCGAACGAACCGGACCTGCTGATCGCCGACGAACCGACCACCGCGCTCGACGTAACGGTGCAGGCGCAAATCCTCGAACTCCTCGCCGAACTCAAGCGCGAAATGGGCATGGCCCTTCTTCTCATCACGCATGATCTCGGCGTCGTCCGGAAGATGGCCGACCGCGTCAATGTGATGACCAAGGGCAAGATCGTCGAGCACGGGCCCACGGAAGAGGTCTTCACCGCGCCGAAGCACGACTACACGAAGCATCTCCTCGCCTCCGAGCCCAAGGGCCGTTCGCTGGGCGCGCCGAAGGACGGGCCCGTCGTCATGGAGACGGACGGCCTCAAGGTCTGGTTCCCGATCAAGCGCGGGCTTCTCCGCCGCACGGTCGGCTACGTCAAGGCCGTGGACGGCGTCTCGCTCTCGCTCCGCCGGGGCCGCACGCTCGGCGTCGTCGGCGAATCCGGTTCGGGCAAGACGACGCTCGGCCTTGCCATGATGCGGCTTCTTTCGAGCGAAGGTGCGATCCGTTTCGAGGGCCGGGACATTCAGGACCTGAAGTCGAAGGAGCTTCGTCCTCTCCGCCGCGACATGCAGATCGTCTTTCAGGACCCTTACGGCTCGCTCTCCCCGCGCATGTCCGTGTCGGAGATCGTGGGCGAGGGATTGAAGATCCAGCAGCCGGAACTCACGGCGGAAGAGCGCCGCGCCCGCGTCGCGCAGGCGCTTTCCGATGTCGGTCTCGATCCTTCGATGCAGGACCGCTATCCGCATGAATTTTCCGGCGGCCAGCGCCAGCGCATCGCGATTGCGCGCGCCATGGCGCTCGGTCCCCGCTTCGTCATGCTGGACGAGCCGACATCCGCACTCGACATGTCGGTGCAGGCGCAGATCGTCGATCTCCTCCGCGAGCTGCAGCGCAAGAACGACCTCGCCTATCTCTTCATCAGCCATGACCTGAAAGTGGTCCGCGCGCTTGCGGACGACATCATCGTGATGAAGGACGGAAAGGTGATGGAGGCGGGCAGCGCCGACGAGGTCTTCGACCATCCGAAGACGGACTATACGAAGGCCCTCATGGCCGCCGCCTTCGACCTCGAAGCCGCGCCTGCGGGTGTCGTGTCGGAGTAGGAAGGCTGCCGCGCCCCCGCCCCGAAATTTGATGAGCTTCGCTTTCAAATTTCGACCCTCCCCAAGGGGAGGGTAAGCGGGCAATCTTGCGCCCTGGTGTCTTCCGTCCACAACTTACAGCGCCTGCATGAAGGGACACGACAATCCTCTCTTCCCACCCGCCCTTGGGGGCGGGTCGAGAAATTCGAGCATGCGAAGAATTTCTCGGGGCGGGGGCAGCGGCGTTAGTTCCCCGCGATGACGAAGAAATAAAATCTACCTCTTCACCAGTCTCTTGATGCTCGTCACATGGCCAGCATCGGAGCGCGCGATGCGCGACATGGCGATGTCGAGCCGCTCCACGGCCACGCGCATGTGATGGGCATTCGCATGGATCATGCGTTCCGCATCCACCATGATGCCGACATGCCCCTTCCAGAAAACGAGATCGCCGCGGGCGAGCTTCGTGAAGTCGATGGGCTCCGGCAGCGCCTCACCGAGCGTCGCCTCCTGCATGTCCGTGTCGCGGAGCGAGGCGATGCCCGCCCTTTCAAGCGACATCTGCACGAGGCCCGAGCAGTCGAGGCCCATGCTGTCGCGCCCGCCCCAGAGATAGGGAACGCCGGTGAATTCCTCGGCGACGGAAACGAAGTCGCGCACATGCGATCCAATAGGTGCGAGATGTGCGGAGAAGACCCAGCCGCCCGTCTCGAGCTCGCTATAGGAGCCGCGCGCACCGCCGACCTTCACTTTCGCGTTCATGGATAGCGGCGTCGCGGGCCGCGTCTTCAGGTCCGGTTTCGGATAGACGAAAGTCCGCAGCGCGGCGACCGTGTGCGTCGGCGTCAGCGCGCGCGGCGAAAGCTCCTTCGCCTCGACATAGCCGACATAATCGTCCAGCAGCGACTGGCCCCAGGCCCAGCCGTTCTTCTCCTCGAAGACGCGGAACGTCTCGCCGAAGAGAAGCTGCGTATCCATCGGCGCATTGGCTTCCGGGCGGCGCAGCAGCGGCAGCACGGATGCCCGCACCAGCCGGTCGACACCTTCGGCGAAACGCGAGGCTTTCACCTCCCCACGCAGATGCGCGGCCGCGAGATCTTCTCGATAGGCATTCAGGCGAGGATCGGGACCGCGCTCGCGGTTCATGCAACAAGGCCTCGCGATGAACGAATGATGAGGTCGGCGAATTCCTCGATGAAGAGCGAACCCTTCACCGTCCGCTGTACAAGCACGTTGCGCCGGTCCGCCTCGTCGCGCGAGCGCTTCAGCAGATCGAGACTGCCAAGCGTGTCGAGCGCCCGCGTGATGGCGGGTTTCGAAACGCCGAGAGCGGCGGCGAGACCTCTCACCGTGTGCGGCGGCGCATCGAGATAGACCGTGAACATGATCGCCAGTTGCCTCGACGAAAGGTCCGGCCCGTCATTGCGGACCGATTGAAGTACGACGTCGTGCCACAGAGACAAAGCCTCGACGGGCTTCAGCTCCGTGATTCCCCCATTGATTCCCGGCATGGCCTCCCCCAGCGCTGCCATGGTCCCCGCCCGTCATCTCCGTTACGGGCCCGGATCAGTCTAGCTTGGGATTGCGCCGGGGCAAGGGTTAGACCGCTCGGCGGGACTGCCGATTGCATAGGTCGAGTGGAGAGGCCCGGTCACACTGCCCTATCGCAATCTGCCCTAGGCGCCATAGCGCCGCTGGAGAAGGTGATAAAGCGCGCGGATGCCCTGCGCCTCGCCGCCCACGGGCCGGCCGGGCTTTGCCTTGGGCGCCCAGCCATATATGTCGAAATGCACATGGGCCTTCGCCTTTTCGACGAAGCGGCGCAGGAAGAGCGCGGCGGTTATGGAACCGGCGAAGGGTCCGTCCGCGACGTGGTTCACATCCGCGATCTTGCTTTCGAGCCAGGCGTCATAAGGCTTCCAGAGCGGCATGCGCCACAGGGGATCGGACATGGCCTCCGCCGAGGTCGCGATCTCTTCGGCGAGCCCGTCATCATCCGTGTAGAAGGGCGGCAGGTCGGGCCCGAGCGCCGTGCGCGCCGCGCCCGTCAGCGTCGCCATGTCGATGATGAGGTCGGGCGCCTCGCTGTCGGCTTCGGCGAGCGCGTCGCCGAGAACAAGGCGTCCTTCCGCATCCGTATTGCCGATCTCGACGGTCAGCCCCTTGCGGCTCTGGAGCACGTCGCCCGGACGGAAGGCATTGCCCGAAACGCTGTTCTCGACCGCGGGAATGAGAAGGCGCAGGCGAATGTCGAGTTTCGCCTCCATCAGCGCCTGTGCGAGCGCGAGCGTGCAGGCCGCGCCGCCCATGTCCTTCTTCATCAGCAGCATGGCGCTTGCGGGCTTGGGGTCGAGGCCGCCCGTGTCGAAGCAGACGCCCTTGCCGACCAGCGTCACCTTCGGCGCATCCTCGCGGCCCCAGCGCATGTCGATGAGGCGCGGTGCGATGGCGGCGGCGCGGCCAACCGCATGCACCATCGGATAGTTTTCCGCGAGGAGGTCGTCACCCTCGATCACCGAGAAGGAAGCACCATGCGCCTTCGCCACTTCTTCCGCCGCTGCGGCGAGATCGGCGGGCCCCATGTCGCCCGCGGGCGTGTTGATCAGGTCGCGCGCAAGGAAGGTCGCGCGGGCGAGCCGGCTCACCTCTTCGCCATCGACGCCCTTCGGCAGCACGAGGCGCGGCCATTCGCGCTTCGCGCCCGAATAGCGCGTGAAGCGATAGGTGCCGAGCGCGAAGGCGAAGACGGCCTTCGACACGTCGCCATGAATTTCGCCCGCGAGCCTGTAGTCGCCCGCGGGAAGCGACGCGGGCAGCGCGCCGGCGGTGAAGGGATCGCTTCCGTCGCCAAGGCCGAGCAGCACGCCCGCAAGGCCGCCGGAGCCGTCCGGCAGCAGCAGCACCTTTCCCGCCTCGCCCTTGAAGCCGGAGGTCGCGACCCATGCCGCGCCGGGCCCCGCATGCGTCTCGCACCAGGCTTCCGCCTCGTTCGCGCGGATCTGCCAGACGGGCGTTGCGGCCGCGTCCTTGTCGGTGATGAAGATATCGAGCACGAGGGAAGGCTCCTTTGATTTTGCTGGGCCGAAACCTTATAGAGAGGCCGTCAGGCCCGCAACGCCAGGGCTTTTGGCGGGCAAGCAACGAGGGCGCCTCATGGCTCAGCAGGAATTCGAACTCGTCATCGGCGACAAGAACTGGTCGAGCTGGAGCCTTCGCCCCTGGCTCCTGATGCGGCAGGCGGGAATCCCCTTCGTGGAGACCTCGATCCGGCTCCGCCAGACGGACACCAAGGAACAGATCCTCGCCCATTCGCCCACGGGCTACGTGCCCGCGCTCAAGTGGCGCGATGCGGTGATCGGAGACTCGCTCGCGATCTGCGAGACCATCGCCGATCTCTATCCGGCGAAGAAACTCTGGCCCGCCGATCCGCTTGCCCGCGCGATGGCGCGCAGCGCGGCGGCGGAGATGCATTCGGGCTTCCAGAACCTCCGCCGCGAAATGCCGATGGCCGTCCTCGAGAAGCACCCGGGCGAAGGCCAGACGGAGGAGGCGCTGGCGGACGCGCGGCGCGTGGTTTCGCTCTGGCGCGAATGCCGGGTACGCTTCGGACGGCAGGCGGTCGAGGATCAGGGATTTCTTTTCGGCCTCTTCAGCGTCGCCGATGCCATGTATGCGCCGGTGGTCACCCGCTTCCTCACCTACGACGTCGACCTTGCCGCTCTGGGCGATGACGGCACGGCGCGCACCTACATGGACGCGATCATGACGCTGCCCGCGATGCAGGACTGGGTCCGGGGGGCGGAGATCGAAGAAGCGGCGAAATCCCCTGTGTGACGTTTAGATGACGTTTTGATGACGGTCAGGGCGAGTTGTCCCCGTCTTCATCCGCCGGGAGCACGCCCTCCTCGCGGTAATAGCGCGCCGCGCCCTCATGCAGCGGCACGGGGAGCGAGGCGATGGCGAGCCATTCCTCCTCTTTTCCTTCCTCGCCCGGCAAGAGACCGGGCAGCATGGGGCCGCTCAGCAGTACGCGATTTCCCTTGTAAAACAATGCCTTGGTAATCCGGTAGACGAGCTCCGCGTCGGTCGCCTCGTTCACCACCCAGATCATCGAGACGCCGAGCGTCTTCGTCGCGGGCACGAAGCGATAGGTGTCCTCGGGGATTTCGAGCGGCAGGAAGTTCGCGCCCGCCCTTGTCAGCTGTCCCACGCTCTCCCCTTCAAGCGGCACAATCACGATCGAGCCCCTGTCCGCAAGGCTCGCAATCTCCGCTGACGGCAATGCGTCGACGAGAAAAAACGCATCGAGCTGGCCGCGCAACATGAGTTCGATCGCCGCCGTCGCGTCATAGTCGAATAGCGTCACGGTTCGCCGCCCGAGGCCGTTCACGGCAAGAACGGGGAGCGCCGCCTCGCGCGTGCCCGAGCCAGGCGTTCCTACGGAGACACGCTTTCCTTCGAGATCGGCAACCGTCGCAACATTCGCATTGCGGCTTGCAACGAGATAGAGCGCCTCACGATAGACGCCTGCAATGGCGCGCAGATTGGTGATCGGCTTCTCGCCCCGGAAGGGCGTTTCCGCGCGCGTCGCAAGGTCGAGGACCGGCGCGGCGACAAGCGCCGAGTCGTAGTTCCCTGCGCTCACCGCGCGTACATTCGCAACCGGTCCGGCGGAAGATTTCGCGACGGCTACCAGGCCGGCGACACCGCAAGGCAGATCGCCCTCACATGGCGGCGTTCCGGGCGGACGGCTGATCGCGGCAGCAAGGCGCTCACCGACGGCGAAATATTCATCTCCGGCGCTACCCGTCCCTATCTGGAAAAAGGCAACGGTCTCGGGCGGCTCCTCGAGACTTACGGGCGGGCGCAGGTACAAGAGGAGTGCGAGCGCCGCAATCACGCCCAGCCCGAGTCCGACGGCCAGCATGCGCGCGGAAATTCGCGAGGCGAGCTCGCGGCCCTTTTCCGCCAACCGGACGGCCCATACCTTCAAATCACCAGTCTCCATAAACAGATTCCAGCAAGGCTCGGCGAACCTAAAATGGCCGATTATCCGGAAAATCCGCCAGATCCAACCAACCTTATAATTAATCTTTTCTTGACGGGTCTCCCGGAAAATCGATCCCGATGCCCTCCCAAAAGACGCTTGAGGGGGTCGGAAGCCAGGTACCGGGAATCCGCCGTCATGAAATCATTCGCTGAACAGGCTTTGCCGCCAGCCGCGCGCCGGCGCAGTCGCATCGTTGCGGTTACCCTTTGTTCCGTTCTTGCGCTTGCAGGCTGCGCCTCCACAGGCGCGGCGCCCAAGACGGAACTGGGGCCCAGGGAAGCGGCCCAGGCACAGATCGATGAGCCGGCGCTCAAGGAAGCGGCAATCGAGAGCACCAAGACACAGGACTATGTCGCCGCGGCAGCCTATTGGGGCGCTCTATACGAACGCTCACCGGACGATGCGTCCATCGCCGTTCACTATTCAAAGGCTCTTCGCCAGATCGGCTCTATCGAGCAGTCGCTGAGCGTGATGCAGCGTGCACAAATCAAGGCGCCCGAGAATGCAGACGTTCTTTCCGAATTCGGCAAGGCACTGACCGCGAGCGGAAGGCCCGATCAGGCCTTTGCCATATTGAACCAGGCGGCCAAATCCTCTCCGCGCGACTGGACGATCCAGTCGGCTCTCGGCGTCGCTCTCGACCAGATGGGCCGCTATGAGGAAGCGAAGGCCCACTACAACAACGCTCTTGGCCTGTCGCCGGACAATCCCTCTGTGCTGACAAATCTGGGGCTTTCCTATGCGCTTACAGGCGATCTCAACATGGCGGAGCGCACGCTGCGCCGCGCGGTCGCCGACCAGAAGGCAGATGCCTATGCGAGACAGAATCTCGCTATCGTTCTCGGCCTGAAGGGCAATTTCGACGAAGCGGAGCGGCTCGCCCGGGCAGATCTTCCCGCGAATGTCGCCGACAGCAATATGGCTTATCTTCGCGCCATGCTCTCACAGCCGGCTCTCTGGAAACAGATGGAAGAGCTCGACCGGAAACCGGCAGCCGAACGGCCGGAAAGCAAGACGGCTGTCCCCAACGCCGATCAGGTTTCTTCTCTGCCGCCCGAAACCGACTTGTCTCTGTAACCGAATACCGGAACCTTCTCCGCCGTTAGACGAAAAGGCGCCTCGCAGAGATGCGAGGCGCCTTTCTCGTTCGAAGAGAGGAAAGCTACAACCGGTTCAGAACGTCGATGTTGCCTTGATGATGGCCGGGCCAAGGATGACGCCGAACAGGGCCGGCAGGAAGAAGACGATCATCGGCACTGTCAGTTTCGGCGGCAGGCTTGCTGCCTTCTTTTCGGCTTCGGACATGCGCATGTCACGATTTTCCTGCGCCATGACACGGAGCGCCTGACCGAGTGGCGTACCATAGCGCTCGGCCTGAATAAGGCTCGTGGAAACCGCCTTGACCCCCGGAAGCCCAGTGCGCTTGCTCAGATTTTCGTAAGCCATCCGGCGTTCCTGCAGATAGGAAAGCTCGGCAGTCGTCAGTCCGAGTTCCTCGGCCAGTTCGACCGACTGATCGCCAATTTCCGCCGCGACTTTCTGGAATGCCGCTTCGATGGACATGCCCGATTCGACGCAGATCAGCAGCAGGTCGAGCGCGTCGGGAAAAGCCTTGCGTATTGAATCCTGGCGGCGGGCGATCACATTTTCGACGAAGACATTGGGCACGTAGAAGCCGAAGAAGGCCGCCGCGCAGGACGCCGCGAAACGTGCCATCGGCTCCAATCCGAAATCGTTCAGCAGGACGAGATAAAGCAGCGTGAATACGAAAAGGATCGGCGGCATCACGAAGCGGAAGAAGATGAAAGTGTACATCGGGCCCGGACCCCGGAAGCCGGCCTGCCGAAGCTTGGCCTTGATCTCCGCGTTTTCGAGCATGTTGCCTCGGGCAAACATCTCGACGACCTTCTTCTTGAAGCCGACGGTCGGCGCCTGACGAAGTCTTGTCCTTTCCTGCGCTAGCGCCTCGCGCGCACGGGCGCGCATTGCTTCGCGCTCCGTCGATACGAGCTTCATGCGTGTACCGAGCTTGTCCGAGCTCATGAGCGGCGCGGTCAGCGTGACAATGGTCGCAAACGCAGCCAGCGCCGTGAGAAGCATCACGACATTTTCCACACTGAACATGCTCTCAATGAACTCGAAAATGGCCACTTGCCGTATCCCTAGAACTTGAAGTCGATCATCTTCTTCATGACGAGAACGCCGATACTCATCCACAAGAGACCGGCGACTATGATGATGTTGCCCGCCGTCGTCGTGAACAGCACATTCATGTATTCCGGCGAAACGAAATAGATCATCAGCATCACGCCCGGCGGCAGGGATCCGATGATACCGGCGGAGGCCTTTGCCTCCTGTGACATCGCCTGGATCTTTGCGCGCATCTTCTTGCGCTCACGGAGCACCTTGGACAGATTGCTCAGAGCTTCGGAGAGATTGCCGCCTGTCTTCTGTTGAATCGCCAGAACGATCTGGAAGAAGTTCACTTCAGGCAGCGGCATGCGTTCGTAAATCTTCTCCAACCCCTGTTCCAGCGTCACACCGACGCGCTGTCCTTCCACGATGCCCTGGAACTCGGAGCGGATGGGCTCGGGTGACTCCGTTGCAATGAGCTTGAGACAGTCGTTCACCGGCAAACCCGACTTCACACCGCGAACGATCACGTCGATCGTATTCGCGAACTCCTCGGCGAACGCGTTCTGACGGCGTTTCATGAGAAAGGAAAGGACCCAGCGAGGTAGTCCGAAAGCCGCGGCGAAACCGCCCAGCAAAGCTATGAAGAAGGAAAGGCCGGAAAGCATCATGAAGAGCATGACAGTGAGACCGCAGACCGCACTGGCGAGATAGAAGGTCCGCATCTCGATCTCGAGTCCGGCCCGTTCAATACGTGTCTTGACCGGAATGCTCTTCTTTTGTTTTGCCTGCTTTTCCTCAAGGCTCTTCAGCGTTTCCTGCATCTGCTTTCGACGCTTTTCGCTGTTGTCCACTTCGTCATCGGCAGCAGGCGCAAGCCGGGCATTGCCCGCGCGCGCAACACGCGCGACACGCTTCTGGGACTGTGTTTCCCTTCCAACGAAAAGAAAGCCGATGGCGCCGATGCACAGCGCTGCAAGAAGGGCAATCGCGAAGATGATCAGAGTGGACTGGTCCATACCGGCCCCCTACCCCTGAGCACGGTCGAGCGCGGCCGCCAGAGCATGATGCTGATTGTAATAGCGCGCACGGTCCCAGAAAGAGGGACGCGCGATACCCGTGGACTTGTGCTTGCCGATGATACGCCCGGTTTCGTCCTCGCCCTCGATATCGTAAACGAAGAGATCCTGGGTGATGATGACATCACCCTCGGTACCCAGCACCTCGGTGATGTGCGTGATGCGGCGTGAGCCGTCGCGCAGACGCGCCGCCTGCACGACCACATCGATCGAGCCGCAGATCATCTCGCGAATCGTCTTTGAAGGAAGCTGGTAGCCGCCCATGGTGATCATGCTCTCCAGACGCGAGAGCGCCTCCCGCGGACTGTTCGCGTGAAGCGTACCCATGGATCCGTCATGACCGGTGTTCATCGCCTGGAGGAGGTCGAAGGCCTCCGGACCGCGCACCTCACCGACAATGATACGCTCGGGACGCATGCGCAGACAGTTGCGCACGAGTTCGGTCATCGTGATCTGACCCTGCCCTTCCAGGTTCGGGGGACGCGTCTCCAGACGCACCACGTGCGGCTGCTGAAGCTGAAGCTCGGCTGCGTCCTCGCAGGTGATCACACGCTCGTCTGCCTCGATGAAACCCGTGAGACAATTGAGCAGCGTCGTCTTGCCCGAGCCCGTACCACCGGAGATGAGGACGTTGCAGCGTACCTTGCCGATGATACCGAGAACCTCGGCTCCTTCCTGCGAAATGGAATTGTATTCCACCAGATCGCGCATGGTGAGCTTGTCGCGGCGAAACTTACGAATGGTCAGGGCAGGGCCGTCGATCGAAAGCGGCGGCACGATGACGTTCACACGGCTGCCATCGGGAAGACGCGCGTCGCAGATCGGACTCGATTCGTCCACGCGACGGCCGACCTGACTCACGATCCGCTGACAGATATTCATCAACTGGCTGTTGTCGCGGAAACGGATATTGGTCAGCTCGACCTTGCCGTTCACTTCGATGAAGGTGCGTTCGCAACCGTTCACCATGATATCGGCAATGTCGTCTCGGGCCAGAAGCGGCTCCAGCGGGCCGTAGCCCAGTACGTCGTTGCAGATGTCCTGCAGGAGCGCTTCCTGCTCGGAGATCGACATGACGACGTTCTTGATCGAAAGGATTTCGTTGACGATGTCGCGGATTTCCTCGCGCGCGCTTTCCGCGTCGAGCTGGGCGAGCTGCGTCAGATCGATCGTGTCGATCAGCGCATTGAAGATCGTCGTCTTGATCTGATAGTAGTTTTCCGATCGATGATCGCTCGCGCGCGCCGGCGCGGCCGGCTTCGCCGGAACAGGCTTGGCTGGCGCGGGTTTCTGAGGCCCGGCTTTGGGCATAGCGGCGCTGGCCGGCGGCGGCGGAGCATCCTGTCTCGACGGGGATGCGGGCGCCGATGCGGGCTTGCGGGGGACTGCCTGACCTTCGGTCCGCCTTCCAAACACGTTAGCTACCTCCGATTATCCCTTGCGCGAGAGAAAGCTGAAAAGGGACGATTTTGCTGCCTTGGGCGCTCTCGATTCACGGCCGCAGAGCTGCTGGGAGAGAAAGCGGAAGCCTTCCGCCGTCTTTCCCTTGGGCTCCAGCTCCTCGATCATCTGTCCGTTGTTTGCCGCTGTGCCGAAGAGACCCGGATTGAACGGCAGAACAAGCGTTGCTTCCGAGCCGACAGCTTCAGCGAAATCCTTGACCGGAATTTCAGGACGCTTGGGCATGCCGACCTGATTGAGGACGATATGCGCCGGGTTGTCGTTGGGCCTTGCCTGACGGGTCAGGTCGAGGATGTTCTTCGCATTACGCAGGCTGGCGAGGTCCGGCGTCGCCGTGATGACGATCTCGTCGGCGGCGAGCAGAACCTTCTTCGTCCAGGGAGCCCATACATGCGGCAGGTCGACGATCACGCAGGGCACACCTTCGCGCACGATCTCGAGCACGCTTTCGCAACTTTCGGCATCCATTTCGAAATCGCGGTCGAGGACCGCCGGTGCAGCGAAAAGGCTCAACCGTTCCGTGCACTTGACGAGCAGGCGGTCGAGAAGGACATCGTCCAGCCGCTCCGGCGCGGTCAGCGCATCGGCGATGCCCTGTGCCGGGTCCTGATTGAAATCGAGACCGGCGGTGCCGAAAGGCAAATCCATATCGGTGATGACGACATCCTCATCCATACCCGACGAGATGCACCAGCCGACATTATGCGCGATGGTGCTTGAGCCCGTGCCGCCCTTCGCCCCGATGAAGGCTATAGTCCGGCCGATCGGCGGTGCGTCCGGGTCGATATAAAGACGCGAAATAGCCTCGATGACGCCAATGGGCCGAAGCGGCGCGACGAGATATTCGTTCACGCCTTGACGGATCATCTCGCGATAGAGCGAAACATCGTTCATGTGACCGATGACGACAACCTTGGTGCCCGCATCGCAGACCTCGGCCAATGCGCCGAGCTGGTTGAACAGTTCCGGGCCGCCGACCCGCGTCTCCACCATGATCAGGTTCGGCGTCGCGGTCTGCTGATAGTGTTCGATCGCCGCAGGAATACCGCCCATGTGCACGGTGAGATGCGCCTTGGCGAGGCGGCGGTCTTCACCAGCGCGCTGAATGGCGCTTCCCGTGCCGGGTTGCTCGCAAAAGGCGTGAATGGTGATCCTCGGAACCGGCTTCATCACGGCCAAGCCGTCCGTATCGCCTTGAACGGAGACCGACGCCTCTGCGAGCGGCGGCGCTTCCGGCACCGTCTCCCTGACCGTATCGACAGTAGGTTCGGGCATCGGCGGAGCCTCCACTGAAGGTTCCTTGCGTGCGAGATTGCTCATCATTCCACCTCACTCACAGCGCCCGAGTCCTGCTCGCTGCGCTGGGTCGCTGTCGGTTCGCCAGCCCGATATTTCTCAAGCACCGTGTTCCGGCGCTCCGCATCGGCGGGCGTCATCCTGCGCGGGCCGGCAAGATCGGCCGGATCGGCGATCATCGCCGCCAGGTTGTTCTGGGTCGCACAGCCGTGATTGGGCGGCAGACCGTTCGAAGGATCGAAGGCGTAATCCATGCTCCAGTCACCACAGGCTGTGGGTGTGGCCACGTAATGCTTGAAGGAGAGGATCAGGGGCGCACCGCTATCGGCACCCGATGCGCGGTAGGGCGTATAGGAAAGATCGGTTACACCGTTCTCCGCAAGAATGTCGCGAACATCGCTGAGAGCGACTGTCGCCGCACCCGCGTTGGGGGAACCGGAGGGCGTCGAAATGGTCAGAGGTCCGTGACCGCGCTGACGGTAGGCCGCAGCGAAATTCTCGATTGCCGCACGATCCGAAGGAGCGAGACCGGGCTGTCCCGCCACCACGCCGACATTCAAGGTCGCCACATCGGCCTCTACGGAGATCGGATGCGTGTAGTTCGCGTCGTACTGAGCGTTCTCGATGCCGTTGAATCCGGCGCATCCCGCAAGCGCCACGGTCAATGCGAAGACGACGCCCCCGGCGGCGCTTTTTGCTATCGGCTTTGCCATTTCATTCACCCTTCGCATTCTCAATCCACAACGAAGCCGACGGGCCCCTGCAGCGACTTGTCGCCAGGAGTTGCGCCGCGCGCACCGTAGGTTGCGTTCAAACGTCCCATGAGGATCGTGTCCATGTCGCTTGCAGGCGCAAAGCCATCCGTTGGCAGAACGAGATTCTTGCGGGAGGTCGGGTCGACGAGGTAAGGCGTCACGATCACGACCAGTTCCGTTTCGTTCTTCTGGTAGTCGCGGCTGCGGAAGAGTTGCCCGAGAACCGGCATATCCTTTGCGCCAGGCACGCCGTCGATATTCTGGCGCGTGGTGTCCGACAGAAGACCCGCCATGACGAGCGACCCGCCGCTTGGCAGTTCCAGCGTCGTTTCCGCGCGGCGCACCTTCAAGCCCGGCACGGTAACGCCCGTGCTGCTGGAGCCCTGAAGCACGAAGGCGCCGTCCGACGAAAGTTCGCTCACCTCCGTCGAGATCTTGAGGCTGATACGGCCTTCGCTGAGAACGACCGGCGTGAAGTTCAGCCCGACACCGAACGGCTTGAACTCAAGCTGCACGTTGCCATCCCGGTCGCGCGAGGTCGGCACAGGGAATTCGCCGCCCGCGAGAAACTTCGCGGATTCGCCGGAAATTGCGGTCAGGTTCGGTTCGGCCAATGTGCGCAGAATGCCATCGCGCTCAAGCGCGCGCAGGGCGGCACCGATATCGTCGCCGTTATAAGACGTACCCTCGGTGGAGAGTCCGCCGAGCGATTGCCCCTGAACACTGAAAGCATTCGATGTGGCCAGGCGCAGCGCAAAATCGCCAAAGCTCGCCGCGCTCGAAAGGTCGACGCCAAGCTGCTTGATGACGCTGCGCTGCATTTCAGCGACGGTCACCTTGAGCATCACCTGTTCCTTGCCCTCGATGCCGAGCATGTTGAGGACGTTTTCCTTGTCGACGCCGATATAGCGCGCCGCAAGATCCTGAGCCTTGCTTGCCTCGCTGGCGCTCGCGACCATTCCGGAAAGAACGACATGATCGTTGATCGACTCGACGTCGATGCGGGCGGAGGGGAAATACTGGCGCAGGGAATCGCGAAGACCGCTGAGATCGCGCGCGACGCGTATCTCGAGATTCAGGATCTGCTGACCGCTCTCGTTGAAGAAGAAGGCGTTGGTCTGGCCGACGGCAAGGCCGATCAAATAGGTGCGCTTGCTGGTCCGCACCACGGCATCGACGATGGCCGGGTTCGAAACGAGCACGTCACGCGCGGCAACCGGCAGCTCGACGATCGCGGCCTTGTTGAGACCGAGCACAATGCTTCGCGACGCCTGGCCCGCTCCACCCTGGTCGATTTTCACGAGGCGGGCATCTCCCGCATGCAGCGTGCCGCCAACCGGAGCGAGGGTCAGCGAGATCGCGCAGAGAATCGCGGAAGCCACCCGCAGGGGACGGACAATCCGCGCGGTGCGAACCGCCTTCAATTTGTTCCACATCCTGTTCATGCCCGCTTCCTCGCCTACTTCACACGCACTGACTGCGTGGTGCCGTAGCGCACGATTTTCACTACCGACCCGCCAGCTTCCTTGACCCGGTCTTCCGTTCCCGCCAGATCGCGATCTCCCATGCTGCGCAGCGAGAGCGAAAGCTGACCGTCGGCCTGCGCGACCGAAACAAGTTCGACCTGCGAGGGCGTCAACTCGAGCGTCGCGGTGCGGCCCACGGCCACCTGCTCGCCCGCCTTCTCGTTGAAGCGCTGATCGATGGCGAGAACGCGGATATTGCGAAGAATGGTCTGCCCCTTCTCAACATCCACGACATCGACGCGATCATTGGGGAGAATAAACCCACCGGCACTGGTCTCCGGCGTAATGGTGATTGCGGCGGCGCGCATGCCCGGCTCGATCAGTGCGGACATGAAGCCCGCGCCGGAAAGCGTCACCAGCTTTTCCATCGTGACCGGCTCGCCGCTGAGCATCGCCGTGCGGGTAACCGCATCGGCGAACTCCTCTATCGCCGTCGGCTTCTGAGCTCTCGTGACATATGCCGGATTGAGGGAAGTTTCAGGCCAGCGCTGCCAGCGCAGGTCCGAGGTGGAAACGCGCTGACCGACATCGAGGTTGTTGACGGCAACGAGAACTTCGGCGGTCGGCTCTTCGACGACCTGCTTGACGGGCTGATCCTTGTCGGAAGATACGAGTCCGCGCGCGAGCAACGCTGCGAGGCCCGCGGCGACGATCGCCAGAACCAGAACTCCAATGCGTGCGGCGTTCACTTGCCCAATCCTTTCGTTTCGCGCCGCCGGCCCAACCGGGCGGCGCTACGTTCAACTCACGCGGCGTGAGCCGCAGCTGCAAACCAGACGGTCTGCGGAAAAATCATCAGCCCGCCGATAGCGAGCGCCACTCCGTAGGGAATGCCTTCCTTCGGGTTGTGCAGCCTTGCAATCCAGTTCCTCCGCATCATGAAGAGCGGCAGCGGCATTCGCCTGAAGACCAGAATGAGCAGCGTAAGCACGCCGCCGATGACGGAAGCCCAGATGAGATAGGGAAGAAGATTGCCCATCCCAGCCCAGAGCGCGGTTGCTGCCACGAACTTCGCATCGCCGCCCCCGATCCAGCCCAGCGCGAACAACGCCATCCCGACCAGCAGCATCAGCAAGCCCGCAGCGACATGAAGGCCGATTTCCTGAAGCGTGAGCCCCAGGAAAGGCACGAGAATCGCGAATGCAGCGGCAAGCGCGATCGTCAGCACGTTCGGGATTGTCATCGTCGTCAAATCCCACAGCGCGCCAAAGATCATGGCGAGCGGAAAGACGGCGAGGAAGAGCATGCTCATCACGGCAGACGCCCGGTTTCCCTCGGGCCGGAATGACCCCGGGCGGGAGGCCCCATGCCTTCCCGCGCCATCGGATAGTGGGCGGGGGACCGTAAATTTGGAGTAAATGGAGGTTCAAAATGAGCCGAAATGCCCCCGCCTGGGCTGCTTGCCATTGCAGGTCGCCAACGGAAAAAGCCGCCATGCAGTGAATGCATGACGGCTTTCCAGATTGTCTTCCGGCCATAGGCCAGTACGCGGAGATCGGGATCAGGCGAGTTCGCCGGCGATCTCTTCGAACTTGGCGATGATGGCATCGCCCACAGAAGCCACCGCACCGATGATCACAACCGCGATACCGGCAGCGATGAGCGCGTATTCGATCGCGGTCGCGCCCGACTCATTCTTCGCAAAAGTCTTCAGAAACTGGCCCATTGCAAGCCTCCTTCAAGTATTGACTGTCGACAGCACCAACCCTTGCGGACATGCGAGCCGCCGGGCGCCCTTTCGGACTGGTGAGAAGATTAGCCGGGCACCCTTACTCAAACCCTAACGAATACTCTAAAGAATCCCTTATCTTTACTCACACTTTCAGTATATTTTATGTATTTGACTACACTTCATTGTTTCCAAACAAGATTTTCAGTCCAGTTTGATTTAGCCCCGCAAAATCGCGCGGGAAAAAGCCTAAGAGTGAGGTTAATTCCGGGTTAAAGCGTTCTGGAGACTTGCCACGGAAATGCGGAGAATCCAGCGGGATGAGAGATTTACGTCCCGACTACTGCAACCACGCCAGCGGCGGCGGCCGCAAATTCCTTCACTCTCCCTCACACAGCGCGCGAAACGCCGCCTCATCCGTAACGACGAGGCCGGGATAATCGCGCGCAGCAACGCCGCTGCGCACCAGTTCGGCGATGGCGCGAGCGACGACTTCCTCCGTCGTGTCGACGCGGGCCGCCAATATCCTGTGCCTCGGGAGACGATCGATGCGCAGGCATTCCACCCCGTTAGCGTCGCGCCGAGGTTCGGCGAGCGCCAGAAGCTCCCTATAGACTCTCTGTACGCCAGTCCCCTCACCCGCTTGCCCCTCGCTATCCGGCGGCGGCGAGGACGCCTCACGCGCCCTTAGAAGGCGCGCATACTGGCAAAGAAGCGCCCTTGAAACGGATTCTTCCCGTGAAAGAAGGTCGAGAAAGCGGGATTCGCTCAGAGTAGCAATGAGGCCATCATCACGGGCGACGGCCATGAGTTCCGTTTCCGACACGCCGAAGACCGCCATTTCGCCGAATTGTCCGCCCGCATCTATATCGGTATAGGCAATCCGCCCGGCGCTCCCGAGACTTCGCGCCAGGCGGACAGAGCCTTCAACGACGAAAATGACGCCGTCGAGTTCATCGCCCTGTGCCTGATTGAGAATGATCTCGTTGCGGGAGAGAGAGCGCCACCGGCACTCGACCGCGAGAAGCGCGAGTTCGCGCGGCGTCAACGAAGAGAGAATATGGATGCTCGCGAGAGAACCCGTGTGACTGCCGGTGTGACTGGACGTGACATTCTGCCCGTCTTGCGCCTCGCGTTTCATCAGCCGCTGCTCTCCTTCTTGGTCCGGAGAAGCCTAGGCGAGGTCGTTTAATCCGCCGTTAAATTCCTGCCGCGCCCGCTACGGTCAACATATCCTTTACTCCTTGGACCTAGTGTCGAAGCTATGCGGCGCGTGATGCGCCCCCGACCCATGCCACGACCGACGCCAAGGAAGGCAATCAGGAAGATGCTTGCATACCGGACAAGGAAAATGGCCAGACGGCAGATGCTGGGCGCCTTTGTGGGCGCGGGATGTGCCGCGCTTATGGCAGGCGCCGCTCAAGCCAGCGACTTCAAGGTGGAACTGAACGAAACAAAGGCTCTCCATCTGGCCAAGCCTGTTTCGACAATCGTCGTCGGCAACCCGCTGATAGCGGATGTGACGGTCGAAGGTTCGCAGCTCGTCTATGTCATGGGCAGGAGTTTCGGGACGACCAACCTCGTTGCAACCGACAGCGAAGGCAATGCCGTTCTCAATCTCGACGTCAGCGTTGTTTCGCAGGGCGAGTCCACCGTGACACTCACGCGCGGCCCCAGCGGCCAGCTTTCCTATAACTGTACGCCGCGCTGCGAACGCATTCCCGGCGTCGGTGACAATCCGGATTCATACGACGCGCTCATGAAGCAGGTCGCCGGCGCTCTCAGTGCAGGTGCGGGTGCGAATCCCGCAGCAGGCGGCATGCCGCAAGCGCCGTCCGAATAGACCACGCCGGGCGCGATGTAACAAAAGGCCGCTCCCGAGAGCGGCCTTTTTCGTTTGCAGAATTACGGATTTCTCTCGCAGCCCTATTGGCTGATACGCAGGTTCGAAAGTGCCATCGCAATCGAGGTGAACACCTCCGTGAGCTGACTCGTCTGCGTCACATCGAAGTACATCTCCGGCTTTGTGGCGCAATTTCTCAGCAGAGTCGCGTTCCCGTTGATCGTCCTGATCGTATAGATCTTGATCCCCGTCGCCTTGATATTGGTACAGACGGCCTCCGTTCGCGCATCGATCGAGTTGCCGGAGTAGGTCCAGCGATTCTCGGTATTGTCGCCGTCCGTCAAAAAGACGATCACCTTGTCGAGATCGTCCGCGGGAGCCGTTGCGAGGGAAAGAGGATGACTTTGGGTCAGCATATTCCAGCCCCAGGCGAGACCGATCGTCGTGTTGGTGTTGCCGTTGGGATCCAGTTCGTCGATCTTGTCGCGCAGGTCGTCCCAGTCATCGGTGAGCGCGAGAATCTCGGGTATGTTGCAGTTGCCGGAGGCGCCGGGATATTTGGTGCTGTCGCTCGATGTCGGGATCGTGTTCTGGACATCGTAATTCTGGTCGCGATCGACCACACAGCCCTTCCAGCTGTTCTTGCTCACGTTGACCGTCGAGATCGTTTGCCACCACCACACCGTGGTCAGCGCCTCATAGCTCCATTTGAGCCAGGACGCATTCTTGTTGCTCTTGCCGACATTGACTTCGGTGTCGAAGGGAACGATCGAAACCTTGATGTCGCCCGGCACGGCACCCGAGGTCTCGAGAATATCGAGGAGCATCTCGGATGCGTCCTTCAATGCCGTCATGCGGCCACCACTCGCCATCGAGCCCGTCACGTCCAGAACGAGGGCAAGTTCGAGCTTCCGCCCTTGCCTGGTCACCTGGGAGGAGGCGCCGATATCCAGCGTATTGATACCGACGATACCCATCAGCGAGGTTGGCAATTCCGCCGTGGCGGCCAGGGTAACCGTATTTCCGTTCTGCAGGACGCTGACCGCGCCAGGCACACCAAGTTTTTCACCGGGGTAGTTCGCGTCGAAATAGGCCTGAGCGATTTCCTCAAGCTGTGCCTGCGTCTTGCCGGTGGCTCCGCCGACGGCAAGCGCCGCCGCATCGAGCGCTGCCTTGAGGCGATTTTCGACGATATAGGCGCGGGAGATATCGACGGCGGCGCCGGCGGCTATGACCAGCGGGATGGCGGCGAGCGCGAAGATCATCGCGAAGTTACCGCGGCGGTCCGTGAAGAATTTCCGGAGAAAACGCTGAATGGGCCTCATGGATGCAGGTCCGCCCTGGAAAGCCGGGGCAGAAAGTCACACCCGCCCGCGGCAGAACTAATGTGCACCCAGCCGTTTTAGGCTCGGGCCGTTAAGAAGGAATGAATCCTCGCGTCTCGCCCAAAGGCCGCAGTTACCTTTTGGTAAGGAGCGGGCGCTATCAAGAATGCTGCGCCAGAGCGGCGTTTCGGCGCGAGGGCAGCTCGATGAGCAAGCAACAGACAGATCGAACGAACCGCCTACGTTCCCTCCGCAGGTGCCGGCGTTTTGCGGGCGCCGAGGAAGGTGCGACGGCGGTCGAATTCGCCCTGCTCGGACTTCCTTTCTTTGCGCTTCTCTTTGCGCTGGTCGAAGTCTGCGTGCTCTATTTCGCGACGGCCAATCTTGATAGCGTAGTTGCAGATGCCGGACGCCTCATTCGCACGGGCCAGGTTCAGTCCACCGGCATGTCGCAGGCGCAGTTCAAGGATTTCATCTGCGGCGAACTGACGGTCATCAGCGATTGCCAGTCGAAGCTTTACGTCGATGTCCGCAATTTTACGTCCTTCGGCAATCTGGCTTATCCATCCTTCATCGACGAGGACGGCAATCTCGTCGAGAACACGGTCTTCCAACCGGGAACGGCGGGCGACATCGTTCTGGTGAATGTCTATTACAGCTTCGGTATCGTCAGCCCCGGCATGGTCGGACTTTCCAACCTTGCAGGTGGAGGGCGCGTGATTTCCGCTGCCGTCGCGTTTCGGAACGAGCCTTTTGGTTCGATCCTGCCGACAAGCTGAGGCGAGGGGCATGAGCAGGACATTGCCTTTTCGGAGCAAAGACGAAAGCCGGACGAATTTCTTTCCGCGGTTTCTGCGCGATCCGCGCGGCCTCGCCGCTGTCGAGTTCGCGCTCATCTTCCCGCTGATGATCGCCTTTTATCTGGGTGCCGTCGAAACCTCGAACATGCTGACGGCGAACCGCCGGGTAACATCCGTCGCCTACACTGCGGCAGACATCACCGCTCAGGCGATCTCGATCAGCGATGCGGACATGACGGATATCTTCGCGGCGAGTTCAGCGATCCTTCGCCCTTTCAGCGTGACGCCTCTGTCGATCCGCGTTTCGAGCGTCGTCGCCAATTCGAGCGGTGTGAACAAGGTCTCGTGGAGCGACGGTTTCCAGACGGCCGGTCTGGCGGAGAACTCGACCGTAACGCTTCCCGCCGGCCTCACCAGTCCGGGCACCAGCGTGATCATGGCTGAAGTTACCTATGAATATTCCTCGCCGATCAGCGAAACGGTCACCGAGACGATCACCTTTACCGACACGGCCTATCTCAAGCCGCGCCGCACCAGCGCCGTCAGCCGCACCAACTGACGGCGCGCCGGGAACGCCCTGCAATCACCCCAACCCGCCGTTAACCATGATTCGAGCCGATGCTGTAGCAGATTTGCCGCAGTCTCGCCCGGCGCATGAATGAACCAACAGCCTGCGCGTAGCGACCATTGCGGCCATGCGGCCGCTTCCTTGCGCGGGGCCGGGCCACCGGCGCTTAAGTCCATAATTCAAAAGGAAAATCTGGCTGGCGGAGGGAGAGGGATTCGAACCCTCGATACGGTTTCCCGTATACACGCTTTCCAAGCGTGCGCCTTCAGCCACTCGGCCACCCCTCCGGAGCGCCTGCTCAGCAGGCGAACGCGGCGGCACTATACGCAACAAAAGCCCTGAATCAACCGGAGAAAGTCTTCCTAGCTCATTGATACGCCAATCTTCTTCTTACAACTGTGCTTGTTTGGCACACTCGATCCGGCTACCGTTCCGGCGTTCGTTTCTACAACACCGCGTTGGGCTGGGGGGCTCGTACCATGGTCGTTTTCAGGCTGATTGGACTTCTTTTCATCGTCGCCGCCTTGATGGCGCTTGGGTCGGATGCATTGCTCTCGCTCGAAAACGGCGAAGTCACCATGCGTTCGTTCAGCGAGCTTTGGGCGCTGATCCATGAGGGAAGCCGCGACGCTTTCACCGGCTGGGCAGGTTCGGGCGCACCCGAAGGCCTCAAGGGGCCGATCGATACGGTTATGGGCTTCCCTGCCTGGGGTGTGCTCGGCGTCATCGGTATCGTGCTTGCGGGCCTGATCGCGCTGCTTCGCCGCGGCGACTAAGACAGGCAGAAAAGCCGAAAGCAAAAGGCCGCTCCGGGGAGGGAGCGGCCTTTTCTTTTTCCGAGCCCGGGAAAATATGCGTCTAGTTCGCGTCCATCTTGAGCGCGGAGATGAAGGCGTCCTGCGGAATCTCGACGCGGCCGAACTGCCGCATCTTCTTCTTGCCTTCCTTCTGTTTCTCCAGAAGCTTGCGCTTTCGGGTGATATCACCACCATAGCATTTCGCGGTCACGTCCTTGCGCATGGCCGAGATCGTCTCGCGCGCGACGACGCGGCCGCCGATCGCCGCCTGAATCGGAATCTTGAAGAGGTGCTTCGGGATCAGTTCCTTCAGCTTCTCGCACATGACGCGACCGCGCTGCTCGGCGCGTGAGCGATGCACGATGGTGGCAAGCGCATCCACCGGCTCCTCATTGACGAGGATAGACATCTTCACCAGTTCGCCCGGCTCGTAACCTTCGATCTGGTAGTCGAAGCTGGCATAGCCGCGGCTCACCGATTTCAGCCGGTCGTAGAAATCGAGCACGACCTCGTTCAGCGGCAGGCGATAGACGAGCATGGCGCGCGAGCCGGCATAGGTGAGGTCGATCTGCGTTCCGCGCCGGTCCTCGCAGAGTTTCAGCACCGCGCCGAGAAACTCGTCCGGTACGAGGATCGTCGCCTTGATCCAGGGTTCCTCGATATGGTCGATGCGCGTCGGGTCGGGCATGTCGGCGGGGTTGTGCATCTCCTTCACCGAACCATCCACCATATGAAGCTGATAGATGACCGAGGGCGCCGTCGTGATCAGATCGATGTTGAATTCGCGCTCGAGACGTTCGCGCACGATTTCGAGATGAAGGAGGCCGAGAAAACCGCAGCGGAAGCCGAAGCCAAGCGCGGCGGAAGTCTCCATCTCGTATTCGAAGCTCGCATCGTTGAGGCGGAGCTTGCCCATCGCATCGCGCAGGTCCTCGAAGTCCGCCGCATCGACCGGGAAGAGACCGCAGAAGACGACAGGCTGCGCGGGCTGGAAGCCGGGAAGCGCGGCGGCGCAGGGCCGCTTTTCCTCGGTCACCGTGTCGCCGACGCGCGTATCGGCGACTTCCTTGATCGAGGCCGTGAAGTAGCCGATTTCGCCGGGCGTGAGGCTCGCGACCGCTTCCTTCTTCGGCTTGAAGATGCCGACCTGATCGATCGTGTAGGTGCCGCCCGTCTTCATCATCTTGACGCGCTGGCCCTTCTTGAGCTCGCCATCGATGACACGCACGAGCACGACGACGCCGAGATAAGGATCGTACCAGCTATCGACCAGCATCGCCTTCAAGGGCGCAGCAAGGTCGCCCTTCGGCGGCGGGAGACGATGCACGATCGCTTCCAGCACATCGGGAATGCCGATACCGCTCTTCGCCGAAATCTCGACCGCGTCTGAAGCATCCAGACCGATCACATCCTCGATCTGCTGGCGCGTCCGTTCAGGGTCTGCGGCGGGGAGGTCGATCTTGTTCAGGACGGGCACGATCTCGTGGTTCACGTCGAGCGCGTGATAGACGTTGGCCAGCGTCTGCGCTTCCACGCCCTGGCTCGCATCGACGACGAGGAGCGAGCCCTCGCAGGCGGCGAGCGAACGGTTCACCTCATAGGCGAAGTCGACATGGCCAGGCGTGTCGATGAGGTTCAGTTCATAGGTCTCGCCGTTATTCGCCTTGTATTCGAGACGGACCGTCTGGGCCTTGATGGTGATGCCGCGCTCGCGCTCGATATCCATCGAGTCGAGCACCTGCTCCTTCATCTCGCGCTCGCTCAGCCCGCCGCAGAGCTGGATGAGGCGGTCGGCGAGGGTCGATTTCCCGTGGTCGATATGGGCGATGATCGAGAAATTGCGGATATGGGAGAGGTCGGTCATGGGGCCTACTGGTGCTCGGACGGGCCCATATAGCATTGGCCGGGAGTGAAGCCAATTGGGGCGAGTTCAATCCGTTTTCGGCTCCGGACGCTTCTCCCTTCGGCCCGCAAGGTCATCGATGAGCCTTTCGGCCAGTTCAGGGGAGAGATCCACGGAACATTTCCGGCCTAGCGGTTCCCGGATCTCGCCAACCCAGTAAAGGCGAGGTTTTTGGCCCGTCCCGGTCAGCCTCATCGTGATCGTCAAGGCGGGAACCGGCGGCGCCTCCGGTACGTCCCCCTGAAAGGGGGCCGCCACTCTCGCATTTACGTCGATATCGGTGCTTACGCCATGTTCGGTCGCAAGCACCCCAACCCCGATACCGAGCTTCTTATCCGAAGCGGGCGGCAGAAGGCACTCCCGCGTAAAAAAGAGCAGAAGGCCATCTTCAGCCTCTTCCTCCACCACCGTAAATCCGCGCGCCTGCAAGATGGTCCCGATACGCTGGGCGAGTTCGATATCATCGAGCGAACGGTCGGGACCGAGAACCGCAACGGGCAAGTCCTCCGGTATCGGCGCATAGCTTGAGGTCCTGAAATCTTCCTCCGCCGACACCGCTGTTGCCGTGAGCAGGAAACCCAGAAACAGGAGGGTTGAAGCGCGCAAGCGTCTATCCTCGCCACTCGGCTTTGCGTTTCTCCATCCAGGCCTTCACCCCTTCCTTGTAGTCGGGGTGCCTGATCATCTCCTCAAGGAGGCGCTCCGCCTCGGTGACCGCGGTCGCCGTGTCCCGGTGGAGGTCCAGATAAATCTGGCGTTTCGTTTCACGGAGCGATCCCGGCGAGACGCCGTCCGCAAGCTTCCGGGCATAGCCCATTACATGGGGCATGAGTTCATCGGGCGGCAGCAGCTTGTTGAGGAAGCCCATTTCCATCGCCTCTTCCGAGGTGAACACACGGCTCGACAGCAGGATGTCGTTTGCATGGGTGAGGCCGACGATCCGGGGCAGCACCCATGAGAGGCCGAACTCGGCCGGAAAGTTGAAACGGCCATGGGCGGCGGTGAATTTCGCGCCGGGCACGCAGAAGCGGAGGTCGGCATAGGCCGCAAGCACGAGGCCGATGCCTGCCGCCGCGCCATTGATCGCGGCGATGACGGGTTTCGTCAGCCCGAAATGGTAGGCGAAAGTCGCGTCGAATTCCTGCGCCACGCCGAAGCCCGGCTTCGCGATATCGTCCGCCGTGCCGCTGTCATAGCGGCCTTTCTCCGAATGGCCTTCAAGCGCCGCCATGTCGGCGCCCGCACAGAAAGCCTGCCCCTCCGGGTCGCCCGTCACGACGATGACGCGGACGGCAGGGTCCTTGTTCGCTTCCGCCAGCACCCAGCGATATTCGGTGTGCATGCGCCCCGTCCAGGCATTGCGCCGCTTTGGGCGCGACAGCATCACCGTCGCGATGCCGTCCTTGAGGCTGTACCGGATGGTCTTCAGTTCCATCTCACGTCCCCGTTTCCTCGATATAGGACCGGATCACCGAAACGATCCGTCCCGGCTGCTCCGGCAGCATGGCATGGCCCGCATTCGGCAGTTCAACCAGTGTCGCGCGCTCGCCAAGACGCTCCTTGAGGTCATGCGCGTTCGCGGGAAGCGCGATGGTGTCTTCCAATGCCTGCACAACGAGGATCGGCTGGCCGCCCGCTTCCCACCAGTCCTCGACCGGCGTCCGGCGCACGGCGGAGGACTGCATCCGCATCACTTGCGGATACCAGCCGCCACGCCAGACTTCGGGGTCGTTGCCCTTGGCGAAGAAGCCGTAGCGCACGCATTCGATATGTTCTTCGGGCGAGAGGCTTTCATCGAAGCAGCCGATCAGCGCCTCGCGCGCCTTTTCCGGCATTTCGATGAGGCCGCCACAAGCAAGAAGGCCCACATGGGAAACAAGTTCGGGCCTGTCCGCCGCCGTCGTCCGCGCAAGGCGATTGCCGAAGGCATGGCCGATCAGTACGACCGGCGCCTTGGCGACTTGCTCGATCACTGCGGCAACGTCTTCGGCGAGATCATGCAGCGTGAGTTTTTCCATCGGCCCTTCGCTGCCGCCGATGCCTCTCGGCTCCGGCAGCGTGACGCGGTAGCCGGCATCAGCCAGCGCGATGGCGACTTCATCGAAGTCGCCGCCGGGCCGACCCAGCGAAGCAATCATGACGATCTGGCGCCCGTCTTCCGGGCCGATCACGCGCCCCCTCAAGGTGACGGCGCGGCCGAGACCATCGGTTCGTTCTATCTCATAAGAAGAAAATCCCACCCTCGCGCTCTCGCCCTTTCTTGTCCTTGCGGCCATCATGCGACAGGTGAGAGGGTGGCGGCAAATTCCGTCAGTTTTCGTGATCGGCTCGCGGCCTGATCCGGCGTCCCGCCTGCCTTACGCGCTCGGCCTGCAGCCTTTCCATGAACGCCCCGGCGATGATGCCGGTGGGGAGTGCGATGATGCCAACGCCAATGATCGCCAGGACTCCCGCAACGATCCTGCCGAGAACCGTCACCGGGTAGACATCGCCATATCCGACCGTCGTCAGCGTAATGACGCTCCACCAGAGCGAACGCCCCACGCTACCGAAATGTTCGGGACTCACGCCGCCTTCGGCATAGTAGATCAAAACGGCGGCAAGATAGATGAGGCCAAGAGCGGCAATCAGCGTCGCGAGCAGTTGCGGCGCAACATCGGTCAATACTTCCGACATGAGCCTGCCACCCGGCATGTAGTGGATGAGCTTCACGAGACGAAGCAACCTGATAGCCCGGAGCCCCGCCAGCGTGAGCGGAATGTCGGCGCCTGCATAGAGCAACGCGAGGAGAATGAGTTCGGGCCCGAAAGCGAGAAAATCCAGCAGTAGCCAGAAACGCCCGGCATAGGCTGTGCGGGCGGACAGCCCCTTCAATCCACGGGTTTCCCCCGCCGAGAATAGTCTCAGCGCAAACTCGAGGGCAAAGACCGTGAGAATGGCCAGATTCGCTGCCTGCAAGACAAGAGGGTAGCGCGCAACGGCAAGCGGCTCCGTCTCCGCCGCGAAAAGCACCGCACTGAAAAGGATGACCGCGAGGATGAACCAGTTGAGAGGCGAGAAGCCGCGATAAGGCCAGGACTCCTCGATGAGTTGCCTGTCCAGCCACAGTCTCAACCGATGCATCGCTGCTCCCTTCGGCCGGGCGCCTGCCTCAGCTCCTCAACGTGCCGCCTGTCGCCTTTTCAACCGCCGCCACGATCCGCTTCGACACGGCTTCGATTTCCTCGTCCGTCAGCGTCTTCTCGACCGGCTGAAGCGTCACCTCGATGGCGAGCGACTTCTGTCCCTCGCCAAGCGAACCGCCCTCGAAGACATCGAAGAGCGACACGTCGGCGATGAGCTTCTTCTCCGCGCCGCGCGCCGCACGCATGAGTTGATCCGCCGTCACGCTTTCGGCAACGACGAAAGCGAAGTCGCGCCGCAGCGGCTGAAGGTCGGACATGTCGAGCGGTGGCTTGGCGCGCGTCGGTTTGCGCTTCGGCTCGGGGATCGCATCCGGGAAAATCTCGAAGGCGACGATGGGCCCCGCGACATCCATTTCGTCGAGGACGCGCGGATGAAGTTCGCCGAAATAGCCGATGACATTCTTCGGACCGAGGCGGAAGACGCCGGAGCGGCCCGGGTGATACCAGGAGGGCGCATCCGCCGCGATCTGGAAGCTCGCGACCGGCGCGCCGAGCGCCGAGAGCAGCGCCACCGCATCGTCCTTCGCATCCATCGCCTCGACGGGCCCTGCCTTGCCCTGCCAGTGGCGGCCGCTGCCGTGCGGCCGGGCCGTGCCCCGGCGAAGGCCGGTCGCGGCCAGCACCTGGCCCGAGGGCTCGTCGTTCTCGAACTGCTGCCCAACCTCGAACATCGCGATGTCGGGATTACCCCGCGCCATGTTGCGGCCCGCCGCCGCGATCAGGCCCGCAAGCAGGCTCGGCCGCATATGGCTCATCTCGGCGGAAATGGGATTGGCGAGCTTCAGCGCAGGCGTGGCGTTGCCTCCGCCGAAGAGGTCGGCTTCGCGCGCCGAAATGAAGGACCAGTTGACGGCCTCCACCATGCCTCTCGCGGCAAGCGCGCGGCGCGCGGTTCGTTCGCGGCGCTGGCGGGCGGAGAGAACGGGCTTCGCCACCGCGTGGAGGCGCGGCAGGGCAACGGACTTCACTTCCGAAAGCCCATGCACGCGCACGACTTCTTCCACGAGGTCCGCCTCACCATCGACATCCGGGCGCCATGACGGCACGGAAACGGAAAGCTTCGCCCCCGCCTCCGATACGCCGAAGCCGAGCGCGGAGAGGATCGTCACCGCTTCCGATTTCGGCAGCGAAAGCCCCGTGAGCTTCTCGATCCGCGCGGGATCGAACTCGATTCCCTTCTTCGTGTCCGGCACCCTACCCGCCACGACGACATTGGACGGCTCGCCGCCGCACATGCCGATGATCATCTTCGTCGCGAGTTCGAGGCCGGGCAGAACGAATTCGGGATCGACGCCGCGCTCGAAACGGTAGCGCGCATCCGACACGATGCCGGTGTCGCGGCCCGTGCGCGCCGTGCGGTAGGGATCGAAGTAGGCACTTTCGACGAAGACGTCGACGGTCTCATCCGTCGAGCCGCTCGCCTCGCCACCCATCACGCCGCCAAGGCCGAGCACTTTCTCGTCATCGGCGATGACGGTGTAGTGCTCTTCCATCTCATAGGTCTTGCCATCGAGCGCTAGGAAGCTTTCGCCCTTCTTTCCGAGCCGCGCGCGGATGTTTCCCTTGAGTTTCGATGCGTCATAGACGTGGAGCGGGCGCGCGCGGTCGAGCGAGATGAAATTCGTGATATCGACCAGCGCGTTGATCGGGCGAAGGCCCACCGCCTTCAGATATGTCTGCAGCCATTCGGGCGAAGGGCCGTTCTTCACGCCGCGAATGAGACGGCCCGCGAAGACGGGGCAGGCATGCGCCGCGTCAGCCGGGAAATCGAGCTCGATGCCGATGGGGCTTTCATACTTGCCCTCGACCGGCGAGAGATCGCCTTCGAGGAGACGGCCAAGGCCCGCCGCCGCGAGATCGCGCGCGACGCCGTAGACGCCGAGGCAGTCGGGCCGGTTCGGCGTGATCGCGATCTCGATCACCGGGTCGTTCCGCCCCAGCACTTCCGCCGCGGGCGTGCCCACGGCGAAATCGCCTTTCAGATCGATGATGCCGACATGATCGTCGGAGAGTTCGAGCTCGCGCTCCGAACACATCATGCCGTTCGACTCGACGCCGCGGATCTTGGTCGGCTTCAGCACCATGCCGTTCACGGGGATCGTCGCGCCGGGCGGTGCGAAGATGCCCGTCATGCCGGCGCGCGCATTCGGCGCGCCGCATACGACCTGCAGCTGCTTCACTTCGCCATCGACAAGCGCTTCGACCTTCAAGACCTGCAGCTTGTCGGCGTCGGGATGGGGCCCGGCTTCCAGCACTTTCGCAACCGAGAAGACGGAAAGCTTCTTCGCCGGGTCTTCCACGCCCTCGACCTCGAGGCCGAGCATGGTGAGCTTCTCGACGATCTCGTCGAGCGTCGCATTGGTTTCGAGCGGGTTCTTCAACCAGGAAAGGGTGAATTTCACGACGAGAGCCCTCCCGCAAGCGTCGGCACGTCGAGCGCCGCGAAGCCGTAGTGACGAAGCCAGCGCAAATCGCTTTCGAAGAAGGCACGTAGATCGGGGATGCCGTATTTCAGCATCGCAATGCGGTCGAGGCCCATGCCGAAAGCGAAGCCCTGATACTTATCGGGATCGATGCCGGACGAGCGCAGCACGTTCGGATGCACCATGCCGCAGCCGAGAATCTCCAGCCAGTCGTCGCCCTCGCCGATGCGGATCTCGTTGCCGAGACGCGCGCAGCGCACATCGACTTCCATCGAGGGTTCGGTGAAGGGGAAGAAGGAGGGGCGCATGCGAAGCTCGACGCCGTCCACCTCGAAGAAGGCACGCAGGAATTCTTCCAGCGTCCATTTGAGGTGCCCCAGATGCGTCGTCTCGTCGATGACGAGACCCTCGATCTGGTGGAATTGCGGCGTATGCGTCTGGTCGCTGTCGCAGCGATAGGTGCGGCCGGGGCAGATGAAGCGGAAAGGCGGTTCGCCCGCTTCCATGGTGCGCACCTGCACGGGGCTCGTATGCGTGCGGAGCAGCATGCGCGAACCATCGGCCTTCGGTTCGAAATAGAAGGTGTCGTGCATCTCGCGCGCGGGGTGCCCTTCGGGGAAATTCAGCGCGCCGAAATTGTAATGGTCGGTCTCGATATCCGGGCCCTGCTCCACGGCGAAGCCCATATCGGCGAAGATCGCGACGACTTCGTCCCAGACCTGGCTCAAGGGATGGATGCGGCCCGTCTCCAGCGCCGAAGCACGGACGGGCAGCGTCACATCGATCTTCTCGCTCGCGAGACGCGCATCGAGCGCCGCTTGATGCAGCGCATCCTTTCGTGCGGCCAGCGCGTCCGTCAGCCGGTCCTTGAGGCCGTTGAGCTTCGGCCCCATCTCCTTGCGCTCCTCGGGCGACATGCCGCCCAAGCCCTTCATCAGCTCGGAGACGCGGCCCTTCTTGCCAAGCGCGGCGACGCGCACGGCTTCGAGCGTGTCCATATCCACCGCATCGGCAATCGCCGCGGCGAATTCCGCTTCGAGTTTTTCGAGATCGGCGCTGTCCGTCATCTTTCCACCGGCTTCTGATCCTGTTCGCACATGACTATTCGCTCAAATCGCCCGGACCTGCCTTTCGGCGGGCTCTCGGGCGACATGAGGGAAACGGCGTGCGAACGAAGATATCGACCGGCGATCCGCCTCACCCCCGAGAGCGGCACGCGCATCCTCGCGCGGGCCCCGGGCGGGTGACCGGCTCTGGTGTCGGTTCGGACAGCCCTTACTTCAGGGCAGCCTGCGCCTGGGCGACCAGAGCCTTGAAGGCCTCGGGCTCATGGATGGCGAGATCGGAGAGAACCTTGCGGTCCACCTCGACGCCAGCCTTGGCGAGGCCGTCGATAAATCGCGAATAGGTCAGGCCGTGCTCGCGGACACCGGCGTTGATGCGCTGGATCCACAAAGCGCGGAAATTGCGCTTCCGCGTGCGGCGGTCGCGATAGGCATACTGGCCGGCCTTCTCCACCGCCTGGTTGGCGACGCGGAAGACGTTTTTGCGGCGGCCGTAATAGCCTTTCGCCTTCTTGATGATCTTGCGGTGCCGGGCATGGGCGGTAACGCCCCGTTTGACGCGCGACATGAGACTTCTCCTTGGAATAGCTGGGAGTAGATGGACCTATTTCAGGCCGTAAGGCGCGAAAATCTTCACAATCCGCTTGGTATCCGGCTCGGCGACGAGGGTCGTGCCGCGCAGGTTGCGGATCTGCTTGTTGGTCCGTTTGATCATGCCGTGACGCTTGCCGGTCTGGCCGCGCTTCACCTTGCCCGTGGCGGTGAAGCTGAAACGCTTCTTCACACCACTCTTGGTCTTCAGCTTGGGCATTTTGCTCTCCGTGTTTTGTAGAACCCGCCATTGAAGACCTTGAATTCATTGAAGAATTCGAGAGGTTGCGGGTCCGGGTCTTGGCATTACGGGCGTCCACGGCATGCCCTACAGGCCGGGCCGCCCCGAAGCCGCGGATTTATAAGGGAAAAGCCGGGCTCGTCAAGCGCCGGGCGGGCATTTCAAGCAATGCGCAGGCTTGATGCGCATGAATAATGCGCATAGGCTATGCGCATGGCAAAGAAAGCGGTCAATCTCTCCATCGACGCGGAGCTCCTCGCGAGAGCGAAGGCGGCGCGTCTGAACCTGTCGGCGCTCCTCGAGCAAGCCCTGTCCGAGCAGGTGCGGGCCGAGCAGGAAAGGCGTTGGCGGCAAGAGAACAAATCCGCCATCGAGGCCGCCAATGGCTTCGCGGAAGAGCATGGCGTCTTCGGCGAGGATTACCGGTCCTTCTGATGGCGGCCTTGGACATCCATGCCAATCCGGAGCCGCGAACGCGGGGCGCGATGCCCTATGTCATCGAACTTCAGGCAAACCTTCTCAGCGATCTGAATACCAGGCTTGTCGCCCCGCTCGCGCCGGCGCGGCTTTACAAGGGCGCGATACCACACCTCAATCCCGTTATAGACATTGCGGGCGAGCCGCATGTGCTGCTCACGCATCAGATGGCGGCGCTGCCCGCCCGGCTCTTCGCGGCACCGCCCGTTGCCAATGCGGAGGAGCATCGCTACGAGATCGTCGCCGCTGTCGACTTCCTCGTGACAGGAATCTGAAAGGGAAAAGCATGAGCCGTTTTTTCGGGAAGGTCTGCCAGAACGGCTATGTCGTGCGCGACATCGAGGCCGCACTGAAACACTGGACGGAAGTCCTCGGCGTCGGCCCCTTCTATTACATCGACCGGGTGAAATGCGACTGGTTCACCTACAGGGGCGAGCCCTCGCCGGTCGAAATGAGCATCGCGCTCGGCAATACGGGCGATCTCCAGATCGAGCTCATCCAGCAGCGCAACGACGCGCCCTCCATGTATATGGATTTCCTGAATTCAGGCCGCGAAGGCCTGCAGCACATGTCCTACTGGACGACGGATTATCAGGCCGCCTATGACCGCGCATTGGCAGCAGGCTACCAGGTCGGACATGAGGGGCAGATCGGCGGCGAACAGGGCCGCTTCGTCTATTTCGACACCGAGACCCATCCGGGCACGGTGATCGAGATGTCGGATATTTCCGGCGCGAAGGGGAAGTTCTTCGAGCATATCCGTAATGCCGCCATCGGCTGGGACGGCAAGGACCCGGTGAGGCCCGTGCGTTAGGACACACGGACCTCACCCGCGCTCGGGTCAGCCGCAATAGACGCGCGTAACCTTGCCTTCCTCATCGAGTTCGACATTCAGCCGATCGGGACGGAAGTCCTTCGTCACAGCCTCTCCCGGACGGATCACGCGAATGCTCGCGACCTCCTGACCGGCCTCGAGCTCGCCCTTCGCCTCTTCATAGGGCTTGCCGGTCCATACGCCCAGCGCATCCGCCGCGGCCTGGCAACCCGCCGCCGCGCTGTCGTCCGCGCCGGCAATCGTTCCGGCGTCGGCGCCCTCCGCCGCGGCTTCCTCGCCCATGGACATGTCGTTTTCGTCCATATCGCTCCCGGCGCTATCCGCCGCGCCGGGTTCCGCCGTCATCGGCACGGCATTGTCCACCGCCGGGGCTTCTTCCGCCGTTGCATCGGCGGCCTTGTCCTCTTCGTTCTGGTCGCAGGCCGCAACCGTCACCAGCGCCGCAATCGCCACCGAACCGAGAAGGTGCTTCAGCGAAAAACTCATGTCTCTCTCCCGTTGGTCGTGAACGTCATCCGGCGTTTTCGCCGGAAAGAGAAGAACCCGGCATTCCGGCTTTTCCGTGGCGCCACCGCCATACCCTCAATGCATGCGGGCGGAAGAGGTTCCACGAGGGCCGGTTCGCACGGCCTCTCCCTTTTCCTCTCCCGCCCCGATTTTCGCCCTGCGGAAGTTCAGCCCGCCGAGGTCTTCTCTTCATACATTTCGTCGTAGCCGCGCTGCCAGATGAGCTTCGAGCCGTCCTCGCGGCCGAGCATGGCGATGGGATCCCGGTTGTCGACATGGCCGTAAAGCCCCCGATAGACCGAGTAGCCGCAAAGCTCCTGCAGGCGGCGCGGGAATTTCCGCGCCTCCTCGAGCGGGATGCCGAGCTGCTGGTTCTCCTGCTGGCGGATGAAGCCCGCGCAGTAATAGTTCGCGACGGCGAAGCGCCGGTCCTGCGAGCGGTTGGTGCCGCCCGCATGCCAGAGACTTCCATGCCAGAAGAGTATGGAACCCGCCGGCATCTCCCCCGGCACCGTGTCCATCTCGATGTCGTAGTCCGGCATGCCGCTCGCCTTGTGACTGCCGGGCACGAGCCGCGTCGCGCCGTTTTCTTCGGTGAAGTCGGAAATCGCCCAGACGCAGTTCAGGGTGAAGGGCTGATGCGGCTTCGGCACGGGGATCAATTGGTCGTCCGCATGCAGAGGCTGCGCGCCCTGCCCCGGACAGAGCGTGATGGCGCTGACGGACGAAACCTGCAGTTCCGGGTCCAGAACCTTCTCGGCGAAAGGCAGAGCCGCGCCGTGTATCGGAATCTTCCAGAAGGTCGGCCCGTGCGCGAGCAGGTTGTAGATGCGCACCGTGCGCTTGCCCTCGAAGTCCGTATCGCGAAAGCCGATATCCTGCTCGCGCTCGACCCGGAGCAGTTCCTCCCTGATCTCCGCGACGAGGTCCGGCTCGATCGCATTCTCGAAGATCACATAGCCGTCGCGTTCGAAGTCCGCATATTTGGCGTCCAGATCGATCTTTCCATTCGGCATCTCTCCCCCTTTTTCGATTGCCTCTTGGCTGCGGCACGGCTCCTCCCTGCCACGTCCCCAGACCCTAACTCCGCTTATCTCGCCTGCCAAGTTTTGCGTAGTTTAAATACGCACTATTCCGTCCGGACCGGCCCTTGCGCGGAAAGCTTCGGCCTCTTATAGTGTATATACACTATAAGACGGGGCAGCGGAGAGCAGGAGGCTGAAGATGGCGCATGATCTCGCAACCGGCGGTGAACATCCCGATGTGCTGCGCTGGCGCGGCGAAGCGGAGAGGCAGGAGCGGGTCTCTCTCACCGCTGAGAGCCTCCGCGCGCTGATGCTCGACTGCGGCGCGGACGATTGCGGCTTCGTCGCGGTTGCCGATCCCGCCATTGCCGACCAGCAGGCCTGGATCTCGGCGCTCCTGCCAAACGCACAGACGCTGGTGAGCTTCGTCTGCCGCATGAACCGCGACACGGTCAGGACCTCCGTCCGTTCCGTGGCGAATGAGGAATTCCACCAGACCTATGACGATGTGAATCATGTCGCGCGCCGTGCTGTCCGCCGTCTCGAGGAAATGGGCATCGGCGCCGTGAACCCCGCCGCCGCCTTCCCCATGGAAGCGCAGGCCTATCCCGCCGGCATGCGCGTCATCTCGCACAAGCCCATCGCCGAGGCTGCGGGGCTCGGCAGGATGGGCCTCCACCGCAATGTGATCCATCCGCGTTTCGGCAGCTTCGTCCTGCTCGGCACCATCGTCATCGACCGCGCGCTCGATGAGGTTTCCGCCCCGCTCGACTATGCGCCCTGTCTCGACTGCAAGCTCTGTGTCGCCGCCTGTCCGGTCGAGGCCATAGGCATGGACGGCACGTTCAATTTCTCCGCCTGTTACACGCATAACTACCGCGAGTTCATGGGCGGCTTTACCGACTGGGTGCATGAGGTCGTGGAAGCGAAGGACGCCGACGACTACGACGCCCGCGTGCCTCCCGGCGAGAGCGTCTCCATGTGGCAGAGCCTTTCCTTCAAGCCGGGCTACAAGGCGGCCTATTGCCTCAGCGTCTGTCCGGCGGGCTCCGATGTTCTCGGGCCCTACATGGAAGACAAGGTCGAGTATCGCAAACGCATCCTCGATCCGCTGCTCGCAAAGCCCGAGACGGTCTATGTGTTGAAGAATTCCGACGCTGAAGAGAGCGTGCCGAAGCGGCTCAAGACCAAGGAAGTCCGGATCGTCGACTACAATATTCCGTCCGACAACCCCTTCTCCTTCCTCTTCGGCCTCACGCTCACTTTCCAGCGCAGAAAGGCGCGCGGGCTCGATGCAACGCTTGCCCTCACCGTCACCGATCACGGCCCGCTTAACGCAACGCTGCGCGTCCGCAACTCGAAACTCGAAGTGGACTTCAAGGCGCCCGAGAAATGCGATGCCTCGCTCGCGCTCGACTGGCAAACGCTCCACGCGATCTTCCGTGACGATCTTCCGCTCGCCCGCGCCATTGCCGACCGTGGGGCGGTCCTGGAAGGCGACAGGGAAAAGGCCGAAGCGATCCGCAAATGCTTCCCGGTCTACAGGATCGGCTAGCCCATCGCGATCAACTGGTGGAGCGATTTCTTCACCGAAGGCCAGTTTGGTCCAAGCGCTCCCTCGACCTCGTCCTGCGCCTTGCGCCAAAGGGGGAGCGCCTGGGTAAGCTTCCGGCGCCCCGCCCTGGTAAGCCGGAGCCCCAGCGAGCGGCCTTCGCCGCTCGGCGCGGCCTCGATCAATCCTTCGTCTTCCAGCAGCTTCACATTGCGCACGAGGCTCGAGCGTTCGAGCGCCAGCATGTCGGCAAGAGCGGTGAGCGACTTCGCGCTTCCCTCCTCCACCGCGATCAGCAGCGTGAACTGCGTGATCTTGAGACCGACGGGCCTGAGCGCCTTGTCATAGGCCCGCGTCAGCTTGCGCGCCGCCATGCGCGTCCTCAGCGCCGCGCAATTCTCGCGCACTTCCTTTTCGGTGACTGTCTGGCTCATGCCCAACCCGTTTTTCGTGTAGATACACGATATGGGGAGAAAAACGGCCGCGCAAGACGGTTGGCGTCGTATCTATTTCTTCCGGAGCTATTCAGTAGCTCCAATTCCATTCCACGCCCGAAGGTGCTGAACGATCTCGACAATTCTTTCGTTCAGGTCGACCGATAGACTTCCGAGCGAAGTCATATTCTTTACGATCTCAGCCGCGAATTGTGGCTTTTGCTTTGAGAGCTTCTCACCCAACCCTGGAGTTGTGGCATCAATGGCATCCCATACAGATTCCCACTTCTCGCCTAACTGAACCTTCTCTCCGGAAAGCACTTTCTCCAGCACCGAGCCAGGAATGTAGTTCTCGATTTCTCGACCGGATGTTACCCAGCCGTATCCGCCCATCCCCTTTACTTCCTTAAGCACCCTGGCCTTAGTTTCGTTTATTTCCCCACCTGCTTGCTTTATGTCGCTATCCATTATCACAATGCAGTTTCTGTTGACGCTAAGCAGCTTAACAAAAGCATCATCATCCGTGATCGGATCAGAAGCACTGAGATGAGACAACAATTTTCCGCCGTAGAACACGCATTGATAGTGGACCGATTCTTTTAGTGAATTGCCTGATGCGAGACTAATCCAGTGATTGATATATGTTCTGTCGGAGGGTCCCTCCACCCAAATTACAGCGTTAGCTTGAAGTAAATCGCTCGCGCGCACACCGAGATCATCTAACAGCCGATATCGACTTGAGGAACTGGAGACACTTTCAACAGAAGAAACATTTCCATGTTGAGTGACATGCAAAAATTGCACATCGTCCTCCTTGTGAAACATATCGATGCAAACGCTGGAATGCGTGGTCATAAAGATTAGGCAGCCAGTTTCTTGCGAAAAGCGGTTGATCAAATTCAACAATCTACGCTGCATATCGGGATGTAGATTATTCTCAAGCTCTTCAAACAAAAAAATGTAGTCTGCGGCACGCTTCGCGCTTATTGCAGGCACGATAAAGAGATGACACAACACAAGCAGAATAGTTTTCAAGCCACTTCCGGAGGCAGAGAGGGGAATTGCTCCCTTCCCTCGCTCGTTTAGATAAACCTCCCAGAGTTCTGTTCCTTCATCATGTTTGAGGGTTATGTCCTCCAAAACCACAGACGGCCCGAGCACCTCGTTAAATCCCTCAATAATCTTTCGTCTTAGCTCATCATTAGAGTGTTCTTTGGTGAGCAAGATTCTCCGCAAAACATTTGTCGCCCCTCGCCCGGTTGATGAAAGATGAAAGTCCTTGCTCTGCCCTTCCGAGTTGATATCTCGTTCAGAGCTAAGCCGACTGGTTTTCATCCCGTTAAATGGCTCCTCCACATTCGACGACAAACTCCTCAGATAATCTTCGGAGTCTTGGAGATTAAAGGGAGGTTCAACTTGAAGAAATGAACGATCCTTACCCGAACGAACATATGAAAACGGCTTTCCTACCCACTGGCACCCAAACTCCCAGTGATTGTTGCCTGGCACCGAACCGCCATGCGTGTTCTTTGGGAATGTGTTTCTTAGAGCCTGCTCGGATAAGGCTTGACGCACGCGAATCTGAGCAGATTTTCCGGCGCGAGTTGCTGCATCAAGAATGGCAGTACCGCTCACCAATGCCTCGATAAGATCCAAAAGCGCAGACTTCCCGCTATTGTTCTTACCGATGACAAGATTCATTCTCTGAATTCTCTCGAACCCAGCAAAATCATCAAAGCACTTGAACCCCGAAACCTCCAAGGAAGTCTCTGACAACCTTTTCGCGCGCCGTTTGACCTCGTCTTTCATTCATCCCCCGCAAGATTGTCATTCCGCCGCGCTGGTGCCCTGGTTGACCTGCGCCTTTTTCACCGAGGCCTGCACCACGGGGATTTCGTGGTCTTCCAGCGGCTTCATCCAGTTCTTCCGCTTCAGCGCCGCCTCGATATAGGGCGCGAGTTCTTCTCTCTTTCTCGCCTCACGGGCGGCGACCTCCGCCTTGAACTCGGGCATCACTTCCTTCGCGAAGAGTTCGAGCGACTCGCAGATATGCTCATGCTTGTTGCGGCCCGCCTGCTGCATGAAGATCACCTGATCGACACCCGCATCCTGGAAGGCCCTGAGATGCGCGCGCATGTCGTCCGGTGTGCCGATGCCGGTCGCGATCGCTTCGGCGCGCTTCGCCGCATCGATCACTTCCTGCGTGCGGTTGCCGCGCGCCTTGATGTAGTCGCCCCACATGTCGGTGCGGCCGGGCACCGTGTCATGCGCGACGAGTGCGTTCAGCGCATAGCCGAAGAATTCGAAGCCCTCATGGCCGCGGCGGATCGCCTCCTCGCGGTCATGATGCAGCGAGAAGTTCGACACCATGGCGATATTCGCGTTCACGCTATGACCGATGGGGCGGCATTCCTCAGACTTGATGATGCCGTAATAGATGTCGGACCAGTTCTTCGCCTCTTCCGGATCGACGAAGGAAAAGGCCAGCGCGCCGACACCGAGCGACGCCGCAACGCGGATCGTGTCGCGGTTCGTGCAGGCCATCCACATGGGCGGATGCGGGTGCTGCACCGGCTTCGGCAGCACGTTGCGGCAGGGCATCGAGAAATACTTGCCCTCGAAACCCGGATAGGGATCGAGCACCATCATGTTTGCGATCTGCTCGCCCGCCTCGATCGCCATGGCGCGCTTTTCCTTCGCGGGGATATTGAAGCCGCCCAGTTCGAGCCGCGTCGCGCCTTCGCCGATGCCGAATTCCACACGGCCGTTCGACATGATGTCGAGTGTCGCGAGGCCCTCCGCCGTGCGGGCGGGATGGTTGTAGTTCGGGATCACCTGGCGGATGCCGTGGCCGAGGCGAATGTTCTTCGTGACCGAAGCGGCGGCGGCGAGGAAGACTTCCGGCGCCGAGGAATGCGAATACTCGTCCAGGAAATGATGCTCCACCTCCCAGGCGTGGTCGTAACCGAGCCTGTCGGCCAGCACGATCTGTTCAAGCGCTTCGTGAAACAGCCTGTGTTCGTCGCCCTCGTTCCAGGGCTTCGGCAGTTGCAGCTCGTAGAAGACTCCGAATTTCATGGACCGCTCTCCCCGTTTCCGTTCGACGTCCTCGCTACTCCGGCGGGACGTTCGTTTTTCGATGGGGAGAGTGTAGTCGCCAATGCGGCGGCCCGCGACCTCTGCCGCAGACCGGCGCCGCCTTCCGTCGCGTCAGCCTCGATTCCTGTCTTTTTCGCGCGGGCTAGTGGAGGCCGTTCCGCAGGGACCCGTCATGATGATGCTGACGGCGCGCGGCGCGGAGCCCGAGTTCCTTCTCGGCCGCCTGGCGGCGAAGCACGCTTCTCTCCGTTTGAAGGATATGGCGCAGCTCCTCGTCGGAGTGCAACCGCACGTCGATCGGCCCCGTCAGTTCCACCGCACGCCGCATCACCTCCTGCGATTCGTAGAAGGAGCGCTTGCGCCGCGAGCGGCTCATCAGCCGCCGCCAGATATCAGTAATCGACATTTGCTCACCGGTCATGGTCGCGGACACACAGTGCCTTCGAGTTCCGGCGTTTCGCCCCAATCGCAAAGCGCCTTCAAGCGGCGCTTTTTCGGCTTCGTCATTTTCGAGACTATACCAGGCGACGGGACCGCACCAGACGACTCACACTATGAAGGCCCGGCAAACCTATGATGACGGCTCCGGCGCGAGCGAGCGGGGATGAAACCGCTCTGGAGAGAAAACACCGCCCCGGACGGTGTTTCTCAGCCTTCCTGTAGCTTTCCCGCCATCTTCGATGCACCATTGTGGAGAGTATTTAATGGGGGCAATCAAATGAGGAAGCCACTACATGTGGCCCATCGCGGCGGCGCGGGTCTCTGGCCGGAAAACACCATGGCCGCCTTCACGCGCGCAATTGCCGCGGGCGCGGACGGCATCGAACTGGACGTCCATCTGTCGAAGGACGGCAAACTCGTCGTCCATCACGACGAAAGCCTCAAGCCTTCCATTGCGCGCGGGGCTGGCGGCGAATGGCTCACCCGCCCGACGCCGCTCCTGAAGGACCTCACCTTCGAGGAAATGCAGGCCTACGACATCGGCCGTCTCCGCCCCGGTGCGCGCTATGCCGGGCGCTATCCAGACCAGGTGCCTGCCGATGGTGAGCGCATTCCGCTTCTCTCCGACGTCTATCGCCTTGTGAAGGAGAAGACGAAGCCCGGCTTCCGCCTCTATGTGGAACTGAAGACGTCGCTGCTCGACCTCTCGCAATCGGCCGATCCGGTGGAACTCGCCGATGCCGCCGTCGCCCTTACCCGCGATCACGAGCTCGATGAGACCGTCACCTTCGTTTCCTTCGACTGGCGCGCGCTCGCCCGCGCGAAGGAGAAGGCGCCCCATATTCTCAATGCCTTCACGACGCTGCCCTTCTTCCAGCTCGACCCGGCAGACGCTTCCGCCGCGCGCGACGTACCGGGTTCGGAAGACGATCTCATCCGCAAGGCGTCGGCCGCCGGCGCGCCCTGGGCGGCGGGCTTCGACTGGCGAAACGAGAAGGGCGCGACTTTCGCCGAACGAATGCTCAAGGCCATAGCCTCGGGCCCGGCCGATGGCTGGTTCTCCTGGCATGGCGACGTGACGCCGGAGACCGCGGCGAAGGCGAAGGAACTAGGCCTTGCCGTCTCCTGCTGGACGGTCGACGAAGAAGAGGAAATGAAGCGGCTCGCCGCGCTCGGCGTCGAGGCGATCCTTACCGACCGCCCGGACCGGCTCGCGAAAGCACTTCCCCAATGAGAAAAGGCCCGGTCGCGAAACCGGGCCTTCTTTCCTTCGATATGCGGCGGCCTCAGCGCGGCGCCAGCACCATGATCATCTGACGGCCTTCGAGGCGGGGATAGAGTTCGACCTTCGCGATCTCCTCTACCTGTTCCTTGACCTTGTTCAGGAGCTGCATGCCGAGTTCCTGATGCGCCATCTCGCGTCCGCGGAAGCGAAGCGTGACCTTCACCTTGTCGCCCTCTTCGAAGAAGCGAAGCATGGAGCGCATCTTCACGTCGTAGTCATGCGTGTCGATGTTCGGGCGCATCTTGATTTCCTTGACCTCGACGGTCTTCTGCTTCTTGCGCGCCTCGTTGGCCTTTTTCTGGGCCTGATACTTGTATTTCCCGTAGTCGAGGAGTTTGCACACGGGAGGCTTCGCATTCGGCGATACCTCGACCAGATCCAGCCCGGCCTCCTCGGCCATGCGGATCGCCTCGTCGGTTGGGATAACGCCGCGCTTTTCGCCCTCGGCGTCAATGAGCAACACGGTCGGCTCATCGATCATGTCGTTTATGCGCGGGCCCTCTTTCGTGGGCGGCGCCTGCATCGGTCTGCGAGCTATGAACACTTCTCCTTCTATTGATCCGGCCGCAGGATCGCGCCCGGGAAACGGGAAGATACCGCAAATGACGCCTTCCCGGCGTTTGCGTTCCCTGTCCGCCTCCCGGTGGTGCCCAACCCGGACACCCTCCGGAAAAATCCAGCACAGCTATAGATTTGAAGCCAGCCGCCCGCAAGTCAAGAAAGGGACGGCGCGGGATCGTCGAAAGCGTCTTCCGGCGCTCTTTCGTGCCATTGTGGCCTCGGCCACACACAGAAACGCATGAAACGCGTCATCCGGCTGCCTTCGAGGTCGTAGATATGAGCGGGAGAGGCCCAGGACAAGCGCCGTGCCCGCGCGAGAAAGGCCGATGCGCTCCGTATCGCGCCGTCTTCCCAGCAGATATCGGCGATATCTCCCGCCTTGCGGCGGCCTTCAGGCGTCGTCAGCAGGATCAGACGGGCCCCGGAATGCGCCGCGCGGATCGCCCCCAGCGCCTTCCTTGCAGGTCCGGGCCCGCCGCGGCCGAGCCAGATCGCGACGATTCTTTCGCCCGCTTCAGCCACGGCGCTTCGCGATGAGCTGGGCATAGATGCCGAGCGTCGTCTCGCACATGACGCCGACCGAATAATGCGCCACGGCGTTCTCATGGCCCCTCGCGCCCATGGCCGCCCGCGCCTCGGGCCCCATCTCGACCGCCTTCTTCATGGCTTCCGCCAGCGCGGCCGCATCGCCGGGGGCAACGCGAAAACCCGTCTCGCCCTCGATCACCGTTTCCTGCTGCCCGCCCGCATCCGACACGATGACAGGGCGGGACGCGGCCTGCGCCTCCACTGCCGTCCGCCCGAAGGGTTCCGGCTCAATCGAGGGCGACAGCACCACATCCGCCAGTGCATAACCCGCCGCCATGTCCTCGCCATGTCCGACGAGCCGCGCGCGGCCCTGCAAACCCGCCGCCGCGATCGCGCTTTCAAGTTCGCTCACGTAATTGTCGCGGCCCTGCGCATCGCCTGCCAGCAGCAGAGTGAAATCGCGAATGCCGCTTTCCGCGAGAAGCCGCGACGCCTCGATGGAGACGAGCTGCCCCTTCCAGCGCGTCAGCCGCGCGGCATGAACGAAGACGGTTCCCGATGTCTCGCCGATGCCCCATCGCCGCGCCAGCGCCTCGATGCGGGGCGGCGTCACGCTCGCATAGGCTTCGATGTCGATGCCCCGCGGCACGGTGAAGATGCGGCCATCCTGCGGCGCATGAACCTTGCGGATATTTCCGGCGGTGTAGGCGGAGTTCGCGATCACGGCGTCGCCGCGCACCATCACCGAATTGTAGAAGACCTTGAGGCGCGGCTTTTCATGCACACGCGAATGATAGGTCGTGATGAAGGGCACGTTCGCGCGCCGCGCCGCCGCGAGCGCGCTCCATGCGGGCGCCCGCGAACGCGCATGGACGAGATCGACGCCCTCGCGCGCGATCACGCGCGCCAGACGCTCCACATTCAGCGCCATGATGACCGGGTTCTTCGAATGGACGGCCATGTCGATATGTTCGGCGCCCGACACCGCAAGCTCCGGCACCATGCGCCCGCCCCGGCTCGCAACGATGGCGCGCCCTCCCGCCGCCACGACCGCGCGCGCGACATCGACCGTCGTGCGTTCCGCGCCGCCCGTTTCGAGCGCGGGCACGACCTGCAAGATTGTCGGACGCGGCGAAAGGTTTTCGAATGGGTTGGCCAAGCCGGGGAATCCCTGTTGGATGAGCTGAAACACAAGTCAGAGAAGCACCAGACAATGACCGACAGCCCCTCTCCCCGCAAGCTCGCGCGCCCCGGATATGAAGGCAGCGAAGCCGAGGAACTCGCCTATATGCTGGAGACGCCGGAGAAGCCTTCCGGCCCCACCGGCCTCACCTGGCTTGGCGGCTTCAAGTCCGACATGACCGGCACCAAGGCATCCGCCCTCGCGGACTGGGCTAAGGCTTCAAACCGTCATTTCCTGCGCTTCGACTATTACGCGCATGGCGCATCGAGCGGCGATTTTCGCAAGGCCACGATCGGCCGCTGGCTGGACGATGCGCTCGCCGCCATCGACCAGCTCGCCGAAGGTCCGCAGGTGCTGATCGGCTCCAGCATGGGCGGCTGGATGGCGCTTCTCGCCGCACTGGCGCGGCCCGAACGCGTGAAAGGCCTCGTCCTCATCGCGCCCGCGCCGGACTTCACGGAAGAACTCATGTGGAAGACATTTTCGGGCGAGATCCGGGAAACGCTGACGCGCGACGGCATCTATTGCGAGCCCTCGGATTATGACGACGAGCCCTACGAGATCACGATGAAGCTGATCGAGGAGGGCCGAAATCACCTGATCCTCGGCAAGCCCATTCCTCTCGCCTGTCCCGTGCGCATCCTTCAGGGCATGAAGGACCCGGACGTACCGTGGGCACACGCCATGCGCCTCGTCGAAACGCTGAAGAGCGACGACGTCACCATCAATCTGTCGAAATCGGGCGATCACAGGCTTTCGACGCCGAAAGACATCGCGTGTCTCACTCAGACGATCGAGATGCTGCTGGAGGAGGTCGAGGGGTAGGAGGTCAACCCTCCGTCCGCTCCACGTCATTGCGAGTAGGCGAAGGGAGCGAAGCAATCCAGGAGCCACAAGCTCCGTGCCTGCCGCCCCTGGATTGCTTCGCTCCCTTCGGTCGCTCGCAATGACGAAGGAGTAGAAGCCTCAATCCACCTGCGGCAGCATGCGGTCGGCCTTGCGGAAATAGGCGCGGGCAAAGTTCAGCAACTGGCCATCCGTCGGGTGATCGACCGTCTCGATGCCGACGACATTTTCGGCGATGGACGCATGCTTCTTCTGCAAACGCTTGAGGAAGCCGAATTTCGCATTGGCCGGCCCGACGATCAGGATTTCGCCCGCCCCGGCCAGCTTTTCCGCCACCTCGTCGAAGAAAGCCGCATCTTCCGACTCCCGCCAGCTCGCCCGGCCGCTGAACTGCGCGTGTTTACGCATGGCGTGTTCCTTGGGCGTCACCTTGTCGGCATTCGCATCGTCGGCATTGAAGTCGAGAATGCGCGCAGCATGGTGATCGATCCAGACGACGGCGTGGAAGTGTTTGGTCATGGAGGCCTCCGCATGAGTTTCCCGCATTATAGCGCCGCTCTCCCCCGCCGCTCTGCGGCAGAATGGCCTGCGTCATAGCGCCCTTCCGCCGGATCAAACCCGCTCAGAGCGTCGCAAGCAACGCCTTCAATCCCTCACGATAGGTCGGGTAGGAAAGCTCGACGCCGAGTTCCTCGTGCATCCGAGCATTGGAGACGCGGCGCGACGCCATATAGAAGCTCCGCGCCATGGGCGAGAGGTCCGCCTCCTCGAAAGGGATTTCGGGCGGCGGCGGCCGGCCCAGAAGCTCCGCCGCATAGGCGACGACTTCAGGCGCGGGCGCCGGCTCGTCGTCGCAGACATTGTAGATCGCACCGGGGTTCGGCTTCGCCATCGAGGCTTCCAGCACATTCGCGATGTCCTCGACATGGATGCGCGAGAATATCTGCCCTTCCTTCACGATGCGCTTGGCCGTGCCGTCCATCACGCCCTTGAGCTGGTTGCGCCCTGGCCCATAGATTCCGGCGAGACGAAAAATATGAAGCGGCAGACCGCTTTCGCCTGCGAGTTCCTGCCATTCGCGCTCGGCGGAAGCGCGCCTGTCGCTTCTCGCGACGTTCGGATCGAGCGGCGTCTCCTCGCTCACCCATTCTCCCTGCCTGTCGCCATAGACGCCGGTTGTCGAAAGATAGCCCGCCCAACGGATTTCCGGCGCTGCAGCCTTCACCGCCTCGCGATGCGCGGCAAGAACGGGATCGCCCGCTTCGGTTGGCGGCGTCGAAATCAGGAGATGCGTCGTGCCGGAAAGCGCGGCGGCGGGATCGGCAAGCGGATGATCGTTGCCAAAGATGAAAGGCTCGATGCCTTCCGCCCTCAGCCGCGCCGCGCCCTCCGCCGTGCGGCAGGTGCCCGCCACCTCGAAGCCTTGTGCCTTCAGGCGGGACGCAAGGACCCGGGCGCTGTAGCCGCAGCCGAAGCAGAAGAGCCTTCCCTTGCCGCCCATCTTTTCCTCTTTCTTTCACTTGCAAGAAGGATGCGCCGGGGCGAGGCTGTGCGCCATGAAAAACCCGTCCGTCCTTCCTCTGATCCTGTCCCTCCTTCTCGCACCCGGCATGGCTGCAGCGCAAGCGGCGCCCGAAAGCCCGATAAATTATGACGCGTGCGTCGCGCTTGTCGAAAGCGATGCTTCGGCGGCGCTCGACATGGCCGGATCGCTGAAACGTCGGCGCGGCGATGCGGAAGCGGGCGGCGTTCATTGCGAGGCGCTGGCGCTGATGGAGCTTGGCCGCCCGGCGGAAGCGGGAGACGCCTTTTTCGATCTCGCGGAGCGCCTCCTTCGCGCCGACGATGCGCTGCGTTCCGACGTCTATGCGCAGGCGGGCGATGCCTGGGCGCTCGGCGGCGAGTTCAAGCCCGCGATCCGCGCCTATGACAATGCGATTGCTCGCATGCCGGAAAGCGCTCCCTTCTATCAGGGGCGCGCACGCGTCAAGGCGCTTGCCGGCGAATGGGAAGGCGCGCGCGAGGATGCAGCCGAGGCGCTCGCCATCGATCCGAATTTTCCCGCAGCCATGCTGATCCGCGCCGCCGCGAACAGAACGCTCGGCTATCTGCGCGCTGCGCTTGTCGACGCCAATAACGCCGTCGAACTCAATCCGCATAATCTGGATGCGCTGCTCGAACGCGGTCTCGTTCACAAGGCACTAGGCGACAAGGCAAGCGCCTGGGCCGACTGGCAGGCGGCGGTGAAATACGCGAAGGACACGGGCCGCGAAGACGATCCCGCCGCGCTTGCCGCCGCGCATTACCTCAGCCAGTAGCGCCACTCGCTTCGGACGTCCTCGTCCTCTTCCGTTTCGAGCGCGGCGGGGGCCAGCCCTTTCGTCTCTTCCGGGACGAGACGCCCGAGCGCCCAGACCGCCATGGCGCGCACCAGCGGCGAGGAATCGCCGAGAAGCGCGCGGGCTTCCTGCGCAAGCCTTGTCTCTTCCGAATTTCCGATGGCGATCAGGACGTTCCGCACGAAGCGGTCGCGCCCGATCCTCTTGACGGGCGAACCCGAGAAGAGCGCGCGGAAGGAAGGATCGTCGAGCTTCGCGAGATCGGCGAGCAGCGGGCCTTTCAGTTCCTCGCGCGCATGGAAGGCTTCCTCCCGCGTCCGGCTCGCGAACTTGTTCCAGGGACAGACCGCGAGACAGTCGTCGCAGCCATAGATGCGGTTCCCCATCGGCTCGCGAAATTCGAGCGGGATGTGTCCCTTGTTCTCGATGGTGAGATAGGAAATACAGCGCCGCGCATCGAGTTCGTAAGGCGCGGGAAAGGCTTTCGTCGGGCATATGTCGAGGCAGCGGCGGCATTCGCCGCAGCGATCGTCATGGGGTGCGTCCGCCGCGAGGTCGAGCGTCGTGAAGATCGCGCCGAGAAAGAACCAGGAGCCGAGCTTGCGCGAAACGAGATTCGTGTGCTTGCCCTGCCAGCCGAGCCCGGCTGCTTCCGCGAAGGGCTTTTCCATCACGGGCGCGGTGTCGACAAAGACCTTCACTTCCGCGCCCGATGTTTCGGCAAGCCAGCGCGCGACCTGCTTCAGCCGCTTCTTCACGAGGTCATGGTAGTCGCGGTTCTGCGCATAAACGGAAATTGCCGCGCGGTCGCGCTCCTCCAGCGCGTCCAGCGGATCGCTCTCCGGCCCGTAATTCATCGCCAGCATGATGACGGATTTCGCATCCGGCCAGAGGGTTTGCGGGCTTGCGCGCCGCGCCGCCGTTTCTTCCATCCAGCCCATTTGCCCGTGCCGTCCGAGGCCGAGCCAGTGCTGCAACCGTGCGGGCAGGTCGGCGCGGGCATCGGCGCGCGCGATGCCGATATCGTCGAAACCCGCCTCATTCGCGCGGAGGATGAGCGCCTCGCGCAATGCCGTCTTGTCTGCCGTCCGTTCAGAAGTCGAGATTGGCATAGAGTTTCGGCGGCGGCATGCCGGGCACATGGTCGGCGAGGATGCCCCTGAAGGCCGGGCGCGACTTGATGCGCACATACCAGTCCTTCGCGCCCTGATACTGCGCCCAGGGCACGTCGCCCACATAGTCGAGGCAGGAAAGATGCGCGGCGGCCGTAAGATCGGCCAGCGTCATCGTCTCCCCGGCGAGCCAGTTCCGCTCCTCCATCAGGTAGCAGATATAGTCGAGATGGTAGCGCAGATTGTGGAGCGCCGCGCGCACCACCGTCATGTCGGGTGCGCCACCGCCTTCCGATGCGCCAAGAAAGCGCCGCGTCACCTTTTCGAAGATCAGCCCTTCGGAGACCTCGGCCGCGAACTTCCTGTCGAACCAGTCGACGAGGCGGCGCACTTCCGCCCGCTCGGCCGGATCTTCCGGCAGGAGCTTCACGTCGCCCGAGGTCTCTTCGAGATATTCCGCGATGGGCGTCGCGCCGCAAACGGGCTCGCCGCCATCCTCCACCAGCACGGGCACTTCGCCCGCCGGGTTCAGCATCAGGAATTCGCGCCGCCGCTCCCAGTCGCGCTCCTCGACCAGTTCGAAGTCGAGCCCCTTCTCGGCCATGACGAGGCGCACCTTGCGGCAGGCGGGAGAGATCGGCAGATGATAGAGCTGGCGCATGGGGCTCGCGGGGGCTTGGAGGACTTTGTCGTTTCTTTTATTTCGCGTCGGTTTCGGGGGCGGCGCCCGAGGCAAGTTCCTCGATGATCGGGCAGTCGGGCCGTTCGTCGCCGTGGCATTTGCGCATGAGCGTCGAAAGCGTCGCCCGCATGGCGCGCAGGCTTTCGATCTTCTCGTCGATCTCGGCGACATGGTTCGCCGCGATGGCCTTCACGTCCGCGCTGGAGCGTTCCCGGTCGCGATAAAGCGCGAGGAGGTCGCGGCATTGCGCCACCGTGAAGCCCAGCGAACGCGCGCTCGCGATGAAGCGCAGCGTATGCACGTCCTCGTCCGAATAGGCCCGGTAGCCATTCGCATTCCGGTCCGCGCTTTCGATCAGCGCGATGTCCTCGTAATAGCGAATGGTCTTGGCTGGCACGCCGGAGCGGGCCGCCGCCTCTCCGATGTTCATCGCTCTCAGCTCGCGTTGATGCGCTCGAACTGTCCGCTCCGCCGGAAGCGGTAGAGATAGGTCGGCAGCACGATCTCGAGCGCGGTCGGCGTCACGCCGAGGCCCTGCAGCGTGCGTCCTTCCTTTTCCGCCGCCTCGCTCACCACATTGTCGATGCCGAGCAGGCGCACCTGATCGGGCGTCAGCGGGGGGTTGGGCAGGAACTGCGTGAAGAAGGCCATGATCTTCGCCGCGAAGACGGGCAGCGGCAGCAGGATGCGCTTGCGCCCGATATTCCGCAGCAGATCTTCCATCAGCTCACGGAAGGTCTTCTTTTCCGGGCCGCCGAATTCGAACGTCTTGCGCTCGAAGCCGTGGTTCTCGACGAGGCGCACCACGCCTTCGGCCAGGTCCTTCACATAGACGGGCTGGAGCTTCATCGTACCGCCGCCGATGAGCGGCAGCGCGGGCGAAAGCCGCGCCATTGCGGCGAAGCGGTTGAAGAAATCGTCTTCCGGGCCGAAGACGATGGAAGGCCGCACGATCGTCGCCGCGGGGAAAGCCTGGCGCACCGCCTTCTCGCCCGCGGCCTTGGCACGGCCATAGTCCGACGGGCTGTCCTCGTCCGCGCCGATCGCGGAAACATGGACAAGCTTCTTCACGCCCGCTTCCGAGCAGGCACGCGCGACGCGGCCAGCCCCTTCATGCATCACCGCATCGAAGGTCTGCTTGCCGCTTTCATGAAGCAGGCCGACGAGATTGATGACCGCGGCCGCGCCCGCGACCGCCGCCTTCACCGAGGCTTCGTCGCGGATATTCGCCTGCACGGGCTCGACCTGTCCGACCACGCCCATGGGCCTGAGATAATGCGCCTCGTTCGGGCGGCGCACCGCAACGCGCACCCGGTAGCCGCGCCGCGCCAGCGCGTGAACGATGTGACGCCCGAGAAAGCCCGAACCGCCGAAGACCGTCACCATGCCGCCCACCGGCAGCGCGCTCACCATCATTTCCCGGTCTGCGCTATCCACGCTCATCTCGCCTCGCCTTTCGCTCCTGACGCCCGCCGGGCGCAAGCCGCCCTTCGGAACCCCGAATTCGCTCCCTTGATAGCCTATGCGGGCGGCGCGGCAAAGAGCAGCCAAACGCCTCCGCCGCCGCGCTCTTCCATTGACATTGTTGCGGCCCCTATTTAAGCAACTGCGCACGTGCCCAGGTGGCGGAATTGGTAGACGCACCAGCTTCAGGTGCTGGCGCTCGCAAGGGCGTGGAAGTTCGAGTCTTCTCCTGGGCACCATTCCTTTCCCGCGGCGGTTCCCGCCCGCCGCATAGAAGCCCCCTCGCGGGGCAAAGCGGAGCCCGAACATGGCGGTCACGCTGCACAGGGGCGATCTTCCGGCAGACCTCGACTTCGGCTCGAGCGTCGCGGTCGATACCGAGACGATGGGCCTCAATCCCGAGCGCGACCAGCTCTGCGTGGTCCAGCTTTCGGCGGGCGACGGCAATGCCCATATCGTGCAGCTCGACCGGGGCACCTACAGCGCGCCCAACCTGCGCGCGCTGATGGGCAATCAGGACGTCCTCAAGATCTTCCATTTCGCGCGTTTCGACGTCGCCATGATCCAGCGCTATCTCGGCGTCGTCACCTCGCCCGTCTATTGCACCAAGATCGCCTCGAAGCTCGTGCGCACCTATACGGACCGCCACGGCCTCAAGGATCTCGTCAAGGAACTGGCGAATGTCGACCTCTCCAAGCAGCAGCAGAGCTCGGACTGGGGCGCGCGCGACCTCACCGAGGCGCAGCTTGCCTATGCCGCGTCCGACGTTCTCCATCTCCATGAGGTGAAGGCCGTGCTCGACGGCATGCTCGCCCGCGAAGGGCGCATGGAACTTGCCAAGGCCTGCTTCGCCTTCCTGCCGGTGCGCGCCGCGCTCGATCTCGCGGGCTGGCCGGAAGAAGACATCTTCGCGCATTGATCTCGCCCGTTCGGGCAGCCCGCCAGCCCCGCCGGCAGCATTAATTGACGCATTATGGCGCTTCCGCGCATACTGGCTGCCCGCCCCCGGCGGGCTTTTTCGTGCCCGCAGGGCGGGCGATTCTGGAGCTGTGACGGCATGAGCGAGCGACCCGGCGACGACAGGGCCCGCGCGGGAGAGGCCCGCAGAAGGCCGGCGCCGCAGGCCGCGGGGGCCACCCCCTTGCGCGGGCGCACCGAACGCCGCGAAGGCCGCTACAGCCGCTTCGTCTCGCTCATGAAAATCGCGCTGCCGCTCGGCGCCTTCCTGCTTCTTGGCATCGTCCTTTTCTATTCGGGCGTCTTCAGCGGCCGCGACAATCTCGATACGGCCTTCCGCGACATCGACAGGCAGCCGACGGACCTGCGCATGGTCAGTCCGCGCGTCGCCGGCGTCACGGGCGACGGCTCTCCTTATGTCGTCACCGCCGACAATGCGACGCAGGACCCCGCCGAGCCCAATTTCGTCACCTTCGACAACATCCAGGCCGATGTGAAGACCAATGGCGAGCAGGACTGGCTTTCGCTGACAGCCTCGCGCGGCCGCTACAATTCCGAAACGCAGACGCTCGACCTCACGCAGAAGATCGATATCTTCACGACCTGGGGCTACGAAATGCATGGAGAGCAGGCCACCGTCGATTTCGACCAGGGCAAGCTCAGAAGCGATTCCGAGGTACAGGGGCATGGGCCCCTCGGTACGCTGCGGGCCGACAGCATGAGTGCCGACCATGCGACGCAGGTGCTGCGTTTCGACGGCAACGTGAAGATGCTGATCCTGCCGGATCAGCCGAGCCAGGGGGTAGAAGAGTGAAAGTGCAGCCAAAAACCGCGTTCGGGGCCGCCGCGGCATCCGCGCTTCTCCTCGCCGGTCTCCTCCTGGGCCATCCCGCTTCCGCGCAGGAAGGCGGCATGCTGGGCGGCTTCCGCAGCGATCCCGGCAAGCCGATCGAGGTCGAGGCCGACGCGCTCGAGGTTCAGGACGGCGATAACACCGCCACCTTCATCGGCAATGTCCGCGTGGTTCAGGGCGATATCCGCATGAAGGCCGACCGGATCACCGTCTTCTATTCAAGCGCGCAGGGCGGCTCGCGTATCGGCAAGATTGCCGCTTCCGGCAATGTCCTTGTCTCCGCCCCCGACAATCAGACCGCCAGCGGCGACTGGGCCAATTATCTCGTCGCCACGCGGCAGATTGAAATGGGCAATTCAGTCGTTCTCCGCCAGGGCGAAAACGTGATCCGCGGCTCGCGGCTCACGGTCGACCTCGCCAGCGGCCATGCAAGGGTCAGCGGCAGCGAAAATGGCGGAACCGGGCGGGTAAAAGGCCTGTTCCAGCCTCCCTCGGACCCCTCCGCCGAGTAAAAATCCGAAAGAAGTCTTGGTTAATCCCTTCACTTCATACAATTTTAATGCCAAGTGACGTTTCATGGCATTAATGAAGTGACGGGGACCTGATGACGGGCGAAACGGGGACAATCGGCAGAAACGAAGCCGCCGGGGCCGAAGGCCGGGAAGGCCCGCGCCTCGTCGCGGACAATCCGGGGCTCTGGGTCGAAAAGATCGGCAAGAGCTTCAAGGGCCGTCCCGTGGTCCGGGGCGTCAGCTTCCATGTCCAGCGCGGCGAAGCGGTCGGCCTGCTCGGCCCCAACGGCGCGGGCAAGACCACCGTCTTCTACATGATTACCGGGCTCATCCCGCCGGATTACGGCACGATCCTGCTCGACGGGCATGATGTGACCGACCTTCCGATGTATCGCCGCGCGCGCCGCGGCGTCGGCTATCTGCCCCAGGAAGCCTCGATCTTTCGCGGCCTCACCGTGGAACAGAATATCCGCGCCGTGCTCGAGGTCGTCGAACCCGACCGCGACCGCCGCGAGGCCGAACTCGACGATCTTCTGGCCGAATTCTCGATCACGCATCTTCGCCGCACGCCCGCCATCGCACTGTCCGGCGGCGAGCGCCGCCGCGTCGAGATTGCGCGCGCGCTGGCGACGCAGCCTTCCTTCATGCTGCTCGACGAACCCTTTGCGGGCATCGATCCGATCGCCATCGGCGATATCCGCGATCTCGTCGCCCATCTGAAGGATCGCGGCATCGGCGTGCTCATCACCGATCACAATGTGCGCGAGACGCTCGAACTCATAGACCACGCCGTCATCATTCATGACGGCACGGTGCTGATGGAGGGCGAGCCTTCCGACATCGTCGGCAACGAGGATGTCAGGCGGCTCTATCTCGGCGAACGGTTCAGCCTGTAGTGAGTGAGCGTAGGGGGCTGACAGAGGCATGGCACTAGCACCGAGACTCGAGCTTCGCCAGGGGCAATCCCTGGTCATGACGCCTCAGCTCCAGCAGGCCATCAAACTGCTGCAGCTGTCGAATCTCGAACTTGCCGAATATGTCGAACAGGAACTCGAGCGCAATCCGCTGCTCGAAGCCGGCAGCGCCGAGCCCGCCGAACGCGCGGAAGAGCGCGACGCCCATGAGGGCGAACGCGAACAGGTGATCTCGTCGGAAACCTCGCTCTCCCTCAGCGAAGACGGGCCGCTGCCCGGCCGCGACGGCGATCTCGATACGGATTACGACAACGTCTATGCGGATGAGAGCCGCTCCGACGCGCAGAACGATGCCGCCGCGAGCGCGCCGGGCCAGACATCGTCGGACTGGCAGAACGTGAAGGGCGGCGGCGGCGGAAACGCCGATGGCGATTTCAGCTTCGAGGCGACGCTGACGCGCGAGGCCACGCTTGCCGAACATCTCACCGAACAGATGAACATGGCGCTGAAGACGGCGGGCGACCGCATGATCGGTGCCTATCTGATCGACCAGGTGAACGAGGCGGGCTACATGACCGCCGATACCGCGGAAGTGGCGGAACGTCTCGGCACGGATGTCGAGGATGTGGAAGCGGTGCTGCAGGTGCTGCAGACCTTCGAACCCACCGGCATCTGCGCGCGCAACCTCAAGGAGTGCCTCGCGCTGCAGCTTGCCGAGCGCGACCGGCTCGATCCCGCGATGCAGCTCTTTCTCGACAATCTCGAGCTTTTCGCGAAGCGCGACTTCGATCAGCTCATGAAGATCACGGGCGCCGACCGCGAGGACATCGCGAGCATGGTGGAGGATATCCGCCTCTGCAATCCCAAGCCCGGCCTCGCCTTTGGCGGTGAGCCCGTCGTGCCCGTCGTGCCGGACGTCTTCGTGCGCGCGCGCGCCGATGGAAGCTGGGCCGTCGAGATCAATTCGGAAACGCTGCCCCGCGTTCTCGTGAACCAGCAATATTACGCCGAAGTCTCGAAGCTTTCGGGCGATGCAAGCGCCAAGGCCTATATCTCCGAGTGTCTCAACAATGCGAACTGGCTGGTGAAGAGCCTCGACCAGCGCGCCCGCACCATCCTCAAGGTCGCGTCAGAGATCGTGCGCCAGCAGGACGGCTTCCTCGTCCACGGCATCCAGCATCTGAAACCGCTCAACCTGAAGACCATCGCCGAAGCGATCTCGATGCATGAGTCGACGGTCAGCCGCGTCACCGCGAACAAATATGTCGCGACGCCGCGCGGCATCTTCGAGATGAAGTATTTCTTCACCTCCTCCATCGCCTCCTCTTCCGGCGGCGCGGCGCATTCGGCCGAGGCCGTGCGTCACCGGATCAAGGAACTCATCGATGTCGAGCGCCCCGATGCGGTCCTCTCCGACGACAACATCGTCGATATCCTGAAAAGCCAGGGCGTGGATATCGCGCGGCGAACCGTCGCCAAGTACCGGGAAGCGCTCAATATTCCCTCTTCGGTGCAGAGAAGGCGCGAGAAGAAGGCCTATGCCTGAGTCTCGCCGGGGCCCTTTTCAAGACCCCGCACGCGCCCCATATCCTGTTGAAAGATAAGGCTTTTAACGCTTTCTCAGGCATGCGGTTGACACCCATGATGGGTCCAACTAGTTTCCACGCGCTCAAACGCCCCCGGGACTTCGAACCCGGCGGTGAGGCGGTGGGTTGGGCCGCCGAGGCGGCATGTACAATGGCAAATTCGGACGCCCCGATTCGACGACCGGGGACGTTATAGGAAGTGCAGCCGTCCCGTGCGGACGGTAGTCAGGCCGAACCGTTCGGCAACCGTCTGTTGTAGCGTAGTGGGCCCAGGAAGGTCTTTCATGCAGGTTCAGGTAAGCGGCCATCATCTCGATGTAGGAGATGCTCTCCGCACCCACGCGACCGAACGGCTCGAAGCCGCGGTCACCAAGTATTTCGACCGTCCCGTGGACGGCACGGTCACCTTCACCAAGGAAGGTCACGAGTTCCGCGCCGATTGCTCGGCGCATCTGAGCTCGGGTCTGCGCGTGAATGCGCAGGGCGCCGCGAACGAGGTCTATGCCTCCTTCGAGGCCGCGCTGGAGCGCCTCGAGAAGCGGCTTCGCCGCTACAAGCGCAGGCTCAAGAACCACAACAATAACAACAAGGCGGAACTGCCTGCCGAGGCCTATCCCTCCTTCGTCATCGAAGCCGGCGACGAACATGAGGAAGTCTCCGAGGATGCGCAGCCCGTCATTATCGCCGAAGGTACGACCGCTATTCCCGTCCTCAGCGTCGGCGATGCCGTGATGCAGATGGACCTGAGCGATGCGCCCTTCATTGTCTTCCGCAATGGCGGCAAGGGCGGCATCAACCTCGTCTATCGCCGCGCCGACGGAAATATCGGCTGGATCGACACGGGCCGCGATGCTCAGAAGGCTTGAAACTCTGAAGGCGAAACCACGGCACCGCGCGGATAGCGTGGCGGCCGGAGAGCCCCGGACGGAAGCGCGGAAAGGTTCCGTGCGTCTGGCGGCTTCGCAGAACAGGATTCGGATTATGGAGCTTGAAGATCTGGTGCAGCCGGAGGGTGTCGTTGCCCATCTGAAAGTCACCAGCAAGAAGCAGGCGCTGCAGGAGCTTTCCGAGCGCGCCGCGAAAATTACCGGGCTCTCCGAGCGGGCGATCTTCGAGACGTTGCTCGAGCGCGAGCGCCTTGGCTCCACGGGCGTCGGTCAGGGCATCGCCATTCCGCATGGCAAGCTGCCGGAGATCGACCGTCTCCATGGGCTGTTCGCCCGTCTGGACACGCCGATCGACTTCGAGTCGGTGGACGATCAGCCGGTCGACCTCATCTTCCTTCTGCTCGCGCCGGAAACGGCGGGCGCCGACCATCTGAAGGCGCTTGCCCGCATTTCGCGGCTGCTGCGCAATCCTTCCGTGGTCGAGAAGCTCCGCGCTTCGGAAGACGCATCCGCCCTCTTCGCGATCCTCACCGAGCCCGCCGCCACCAACGCGGCGTGACGCTCACCTCGCCCGAAAACAGAAAGCCCCGCGCGGAAACGCGCGGGGCTTTGTCTTTTTGACCTGACGCTCGAATTGAGCCGGCGCTCGAATTGATCTGGCGCTCGAAACTCAGTGCGCGCTGACAGGCTCTAGATCGTACTGGCGCGCGCCCGCGAAGGCCGCGTCGCGATTGTCGAGCACGGCCATGCGCTGGCCGTTCGCGGCATGCACCGCATAGAGGCGCGTATCGGCGGGCAGGTCGAGTTCGGAGCCGAGTTCACCCGCAAGTTCTCCGGCGAGGATCTCGCGCACATAGACGATGTTCGGCATGCCGGCATTCGCGAACATTTCCGGCGTCAGCTTGCGGAAGTCGCTCACGCCCCAGCCGGTCTTCTCGCTACCTGCCGCGTCGAAATCGGATTCGTTCTGCATCTCACTTACTCCTTTCCGGCTCTTCCTCCTTCTCGAAGCGAAGAGCGCTTTCCGTCGCCCGGGGTTCAGACCGCGTCGCGGGTGACGCGGCGGGACGGATTTGCGGGTTCGCTGCTCTCGATCTCGATGGTGCGGACCGTTCGCGACGGTTCCGGCCTTTCCAGATCGATCATCAGGAGCCCGTTCTCGAGCCGCGCCCCTTTCACCTCCATGCCGTCGGCCAGCACGAAAGAGCGCTGGAACTGGCGTGCGGCGATGCCGCGATGGAGATAGGTGCGCTCCTCGTCCTCAAGCTGACGGCCGCGGATGACGAGCTGGTTTTCCTCGACCGTGACCGAAAGCTCGTCACGGGAGAAACCGGCGACAGCGAGCGTGATCCTCAGCGCCTCGCCCTTCTCGCCGCCGAGCTGTTCGACGTTGTAGGGCGGGTATCCGTCCGAGGCCTTGGCGGCTCTTTCGAGCAGCCTTTCCAATCCGTCGAAACCCAGCAGAAAAGGGCTGTTGAACTGCATCACGCGGGTCATGTCCCAAAGTCCCGTTATCCGAGCGACTTTGCCTTTTGCGGCCCGCCAGGCGGCACCGCTTCCGTAAACATGTGGGGATCGCGCTGCCCCCTTGCAAGGCATTCGCAGGACCCGGGCTTTCCGCGCTTTTTTGCATATTTCTCCATGAGTTATCCCGGAAAAACCATGTCCTCAGCCTTGAAATGTGCGGCTTCCCGGTCAAATTGAACTGGGGGAGGCGGAACGCAAGAAAAGGAAGAGATTGTCATGCTTGAACTCCCACCCCTTCCCTATGGGCAGGACGCCCTGGAGCCGCATATCTCGGAGAAGACGCTGTCGTTCCACTACGGCAAGCATCACAAGGGTTATGTCGACAAGGCGAACTCGATGATCGAGGGGACGGAGCTCGACAAGCTCGGCCTCGTCGAGCTCATCCGCAAGGTCGCGGGCGACAGCTCGAAGAAGGGCCTCTTCAACAATGCCGCGCAGGTCTGGAACCACGACTTCTACTGGCATTCCATGAGCCCGAAGGGCGGCGGCGAGCCGAAGGGCGCGCTCGCGAAGAAGATCGCCGAGGATTTCGGCTCCTTCGACGAATTCAAGAAGACCTTCAAGGAAGCGGGCGCGGGCCAGTTCGGCTCGGGCTATTGCTGGCTCGTGCTTTCGGGCGGCAAGCTCAAGGTCTATGGCACGCCGAATGCCGAGACGCCCATCGCCGATACGAAGGACGTGCCGCTGCTCACCACCGATGTCTGGGAGCATACCTATTACCTCGACTACCAGAACCGGCGTCCGGACTATCTCGACGTCTTTCTCGACAAGCTCGTGAACTGGGAATTCGCGGAAGCGAATTTCGAGAAGGCCCTCCAGGCGGCCTGATCCCTCTCAAGCCGTGAGGCGCGGCGGCGCGGCAAAATGCCCGCCGCCGCCCCGGCGCCCGCCCCCGAATCCAGCCCTTTCTCCGCCTCTTCCGCTGGCAAAAATGTCACGCGGAAATACCCCTACTTTTATTGCGGGAAAATAGGAGTTGCAGACGCTAGTTGCGCATGCTACTGCGAGTCATTCTCATGACACTGGGGTCATGGTTTGGGGCTCATAGTTGGGTCACGGGGGCTGCAGACAGCATTCGCATGGATATGACCGCCACAGACAGGACGATCCGCGTGACGAAGGAGGGCCCGACGCCCGCCATCGACAGCGCCGAACTCTTTGGCGGCACCCGCGAAATCGTCATCCGCCACGGGGCGGAGCTCTACCGGCTCCGGCTCACCAACAGCAACAAGCTGATCCTGATCAAGTGAGGAGAGCCGGCCGCAAGCCGGAATGCACATAACCCGAAGGCAACCGAGCCAGCCAGACCCGCCCGCGCGCGGGGGCCAGCCAGCCAGGAATGCTTCATTCACGCATCACTGGGACTGGCAATGACAAGACTTGCGGGACATCGATCCCTCCACACAATCCTCCTCGCGACGGCCTCCGCCTTCGCGCTTTCCACAGCGATCTCCTCCGCCTCCGCGCAGGAAGCCGCCACCACCGAAGAGCAGCCGGCGCAAGAACAGACCGCCGCTCCGAAGGCGACGCAGCTCGACGCCGTCACCTCCACCGCGACGCGCACGCCGACCGCGATCCGGGATGTCGCGGGCACCGTCTCCGTCATCACGGCGGAAGAACTCGAGCGCCGCAACGCGCATCGCATGCAGGACATCGTGCGGTACGAGCCCGGCGTGTCGGTCGGCGACAATTCGAGCCGCGCCGGATCGGGCAATTTCACCATTCGCGGCATCGGCGGCAACCGCGTGCTCGTTCTCGTGGATGGCCTGCCCACTCCCGACTTCCCCGTTACGTCGACCGCTTCGGGCAGCTACACGCGCGACTTCGTCGACCTCGAAAGCATGAAACGGGTCGAGATCATCCGCGGCCCCTCCTCCGCGCTTTACGGCTCGGACGGCCTCGGCGGCACGGTCGCCTATGTCACGAAGGACCCGGCCGACTATCTCGAAGGTCTCGACAAGGACTGGTATGCGAGCATCAAGGGCGCCTATGACAGCGCCGACGAGAGCTTTTCGGAAGCGCTCACCGGCGTGAAGCGCGCGGGCAATGTCGAAATGCTCGGCATCTACACGCGCCGCGACGGCCATGAAGTCGAGCCGAATTCGAGCGCGGTCTACAACACGCAGGACTACTCGTCGAACTCCTTCCTCGGAAAGCTCGTCTTCAACGGGCTCTGGGGCAACTCGCTGAAGTTCACCGGCCAGTTCGACCAGGACGAAACGGATACCGACCTGCTCACCGATGTGGGCGGCGCGGTTCCCTCGACCTCGCCCTTCTTCTTCTCGACCGTCACCGGTTCCTGGGGCACGGACGATACTCGGCGCACGCTTCTCAGCGCCGCCTATTCGCACAACACGCCCTTCCTCGTCGCGGACAATCTCGAAGCCAAGATCTTCTACACGCGGATCGACCGCACCGAGCATACGACACAGACGCTCACCGACGGTCTGACCAACTACTACCGCGTAACCGATCTCGAATTCGAGCAGGACATCCTCGGCGCGGACCTGCAGTTCGGCCTTTCCCGCGACTGGTCGGGCGTGGTTCACAACTTCACCTATGGCGGCACGGTCGACTACACGAAGACGACCCGTCCGCGCTTCCGCACGGAAACGAACCTCACGACGAATACGAGTTCGTCCTACTTCCCGTTCAACAACGAAACCTTCCCGAACAAGAACTTCCCGGACACGACCACGATCAAGGCCGGCATCTATGTTCAGGACAGCATCGAACTCGGACGTCTCGGCATCGTCCCTGCGCTGCGTTTCGACTATTTCAAGCTGCACCCGGAAGTGGACCAGCTCTTCCTGAACTCGACGGCGGGCGCGATCCCGGTTCACGACCAGGAAGAGACGGAAGTCTCGCCGAAGCTCGGCCTCACCTATGACGTGACGGACGAATACACGCTGTTCGGCCAGTATGCGCATGGCTTCCGCGCACCGCCCTACGACAATGCGAACTTCGCCTACTCCAATCCGGGCTATGGCTACGAAATCCTGCCGAACCCGGACCTCAAGCCCGAAACCTCGGACGGTTTCGAGGCGGGTCTGCGCGGCGGCTTCGCCGACGGATCGAGCTTCTCGCTGTCGGGCTTCTACAATCAGTATGAGGACTTCATCGACACCGTGCTCGTCGGCTTCGGCGGCGGCGGCATCATGCAGTTCCAGTACCAGAATCTGTCGGAAGTCACGATCTACGGCGCGGAAGCCAAGGGCGAGTACCGCTTCCTGCCGGATTGGGCACTGCGCGGCAGCTTCGCCTATGCGCGTGGCGAGGATGACCAGACGGGCGCGCCGATCGACTCGGTCGATCCGATGAAGGGTGTTCTCGGCATTGCCTATGAAGGCGAAGTCTGGGGCTCGCAACTCGTCGCAACCCATGGCTGGCGTGACGACCGCAACTCGGCGCCCGGCAACTTCGAAGCGCCGTCCTACACACTGGTCGACTTCATGGCCTATTACGAAGTGTCGGACCGCTTCACGCTGAATGCCGGCATCTTCAACATCTTCGACGAGGAATATTACAACTCGCAGGATGTTGCCGGTCTCGCCGCGGCCAGCCCGATCGTCGGCCGCTTCGCGCAGCCGGGCCGCAATTTCGGCGTCAATGCGACGCTGAAGTTCTGAGGCAGCACATGAGCATGACCGCCACCGCAACCGGACCGATGATGAAAGGCATGAGCGACCGTTCCTCCGCTCTCGCCTGGAACCATCGCGCGCTCGGCAAGCCGGTGGCGGTCTCGCTTCTTCTTCACGCCACTGTCTTCGCGAGTCTTTTCGCCTGGTGGCAGGCGCAAGGCGCTCCCGCGCCGCGCGGACTTCCCGACGGTCTTTCCGTCACTTTCATTGAGCTTTCCGAACCTTCGCCCGCTCCCGCAGCGCCCCAAATAGCCGCGCCGGTCGAGCCGAAGCCGCAAATCGAACCGAAACCCGAACCCGTCATCGAGCGCGTGCCCGAGCCCGCGCCCGTGAAGCCGGAAGCCGTTCTCGAAACGAAGCCGGAGCCCCGCCCCGAGGTGAAGCCGAAGCCCGTGGAAGCCGCGAAGCCCCAGCCCGCAGCCCCGCAGGAAACCGCGCTTCGCCAGACCGCCTCTCTCGCCCCCAGCACGCAGCATGGCACCGGCCAAGCTGCGCCAAAGGGCTTCGAGGAGACGAAGGGCCGGCACACGGACGAGGTTCTCGTCCTCAATCCGCGCTACCGCGACCGGCCTCTTCCGCCGCGCTATCCCGATCGCGCCCGCTCCCTCAACCAGCAGGGCGTGGTGAAGATTCGCATCAAGCTCGATTACAGGGGCGATCCGATGGATGTCGCCGTGTTGTCGAGTTCCGGCTATGCGCTGCTCGATCACGCCGCCATTCGCGCCGCGCGCAAATGGCGTTTCGAGCCGGAAATCCGTAACGGAAGGCCGGTCATCGCCTTCGTTGAAATGCCTGTCGAGTTCGTTCTTACCGATGCCAGATAAAAGCCAGCTCTATCCGGGCAGATGAAAGGAAGCACCATGTCTGTCGATTCAACCATCGCCTCCCTCGTGGAACGCCGCGCCGCCATTCTTGCCGCCGAGCCCAATCTGCGCGCGCGCAATCTCGCCGAAAAACTCGGCATCAGCGAAGCCGAGCTCGTCGCGCTCGGCAACGAGAAGTCGGAGGTCACGCGGCTCCGTCCGGAATGGAACGGCATCATCGGCTCGGTCGGCGCGCTCGGCCGCGTCATGGCGCTGACGCGCAACGAATCCGTGGTGCATGAGCGCAAGGGCGTCTATGGCGAGCTCGAAGGCGGCGCTCATGTCGGCCTCATCGTCGGCGACGACATCGACCTGCGCATTTTCTTCACCCACTGGAAGTTCGGCTTCGCTGTTGTGGAGAGGATGGAAGACGGGAGCCTGCGCCGCAGCCTGCAGTTCTTCGACGCGCATGGCACGGCGATCCACAAGATCTACCAGACGCCCGAAGCCGATGCCGACGCCTTCGATGCGCTGATCGAACGCTTCGCGACCGAGGCAAGCCCCGTCGAGGTCACCGCGCGGCCCGCGCCGAAGAGGGCGCTGCCCGACTCGGAGATCGACGTCGCGGGTTTCCGCGCCGCCTGGGATGCGCTCAAAGACACGCATGAGTTCCACGGCCTCATCAACAAGTTCAAGGTCGAGCGCCTGCAGGGCCTGCGCCTCGCGGGCGAAGGCCGCGCGGCCCGCGTTCCCGCTTCATCGCTCCGCGCGACGCTCGAGGCCGCGAAGTCGGGCGAGGTTCCGATCATGGTCTTTGTCGGCAATCCCGGCATGATCCAGATCCATACCGGCCCGGTCGACAATCTTCAGCCCATGGGCCCCTGGTTCAATGTGATGGACGAGAAGTTCAACCTGCATCTCAGGGAAGACCATATCGACAGCGCCTGGATCGTCTGGAAGCCGACCGAGGACGGCACCGTCACCTCGCTCGAACTCTTCGACAAGGAAGGCACGCTCATCGCAACGCTTTTCGGCAAGCGCAAGCCCGGCGTTCCGGAAGACGAAGCCTGGCGCGCCATCGTCAACGGCCTTCCGGAAAGGGAAGCGGCGTAAGGCGCCGCTGTCATTCACAGCCTCTCTTGTCTATCCCACCCTCCCCCTGTGGGAGGGTCGAAAAATTCAAACGCAGTGCGGAATTTTTCGGGGAGGGGTAGGCGAGGGAAACGGAGAGCGCATCACTGCCGATAGCGGAGTCCCCCCTCCCCTGAAAATTCTTCCGGATTTTCAGACCCTCCCACAGGGGGAGGGTGATCCCGGCGGCAGATGCAGTAGCACCGCGCTCTTCTACATTCTTTCAAGGCAAGGAAACCAATGAGCCTTCTCAACTTCCGCCACCACGTCTTCGCTGGCGCGCTTCTCGCAACGGCGGCGCTCACCTCCCCCGCCCATGCGCAAGACAACCGCATCGTCAGCGTCGGCGGCTCGACCACCGAAATCGTCTATGCGCTCGGCGCGGAAGCGGAACTCGTCGGCGTCGATGCGACGAGCCTTTACCCCTCCGCCGCCGATGCGCTTCCCGATATCGGCTATGTCCGTCAGCTTTCGGCGGAAGGTCTCCTCTCGCTCAAGCCGACGCTCATTCTCGCGGGCGCGGAAGCCGGGCCCGAAGCCGCGCTCACGCAGACCGAATCCGCGGGCGTGAGGATCGTGAAGCTCGAGGAAGGTTACACGCCCGAAGAAGTCGCCGAACATATCGAAACCGTCGGCGCGGCGCTCGGCCGCGAGGAAAGGGCTGCCGAAATCGCGCAGACCTTTCGCGGCGACATCGAAACCGTCCTCGCGGAAGTCGCGAAGGTAAAGAGCCGTCCCCGCGTCCTCTTCATGCTGCAGGCGGGCCGCGGGCCGATGCTCGTTTCCGGCAAGCACACGGCGGCCGATGCGATGATCGCGCTTGCGGGCGGCGTCAATGCCGTCAGCGAATTCAACGGCTACAAGCCCTTCTCGCCGGAAGCCGCGACGCTCGCCGCGCCCGACGTCATTCTCATGACCACGGATACGCTTGCCGCGCTTGGCGGCGCGGACAAGGTTCTCTCGCAGTCCGCCCTCGCGCCAACGCCTGCGGCGCAGAATGGCCGCCTCGTTTCGATGGACGCGCTCTATCTCGCGGGCTTCGGGCCGCGTCTTGCCCATGCGATCCACGATCTCGCGGCAAAGCTCCATCCCGAACATGAATTCGCGCCTCTCCCGCCGCGCTCCTGGACGGAAGCCGAATGACCGAGATCGCCGAAAGCGAGGTTCGCGTCTCCCGCGCGATGAAGCGTCCGGCGATCCTCGCCGGTCTTGGCGCGCTGCTAGCCGCGACCTTCATTCTCTCTCTCGTTACGGGCGCGGTGCCGGTGAGTGTCGGCGATGTGCTGCGCTCTCTTTTCGGCTTCGAGGTGGATGGGCAGACCGCCGCCGTCATCCAGATGATCCGGCTGCCGCGCGCGCTTCTCGCCGTTGTCGTTGGCGGCGCGCTGGCGGGCGCGGGTGCGGCCTTTCAGGGCCTCTTCCGCAATCCGCTCGCCGATCCGAGCCTCATCGGCGTTTCGAGCGGCGCAGCCTTCGGCGCGGTATTCGTCATCGTTTTCGGCGGTCTCGTCGCCGCCGCCATTCCTGCCTTCGCCTCGCCCTTCCTCCTTCCCTTCTTCGCCTTCGCGGGCGGCATCGGCGCGACCTTCGCCATTCAGGGCCTTGCGCAATCGCGCGGCCAGGCGGCGACGGCGACGCTCCTCCTTGCGGGCATCGCCATCAACGCGCTGACCTGGGCGCTCACCGGCGTCACGATCTATGTCGCGAATGACGCGCAGATCCGCGACTTCACCTTCTGGAGCATGGGAAGCCTCGCGTCGGGCGGCTGGCAGGCGCTCTGGCTCGCGACCGTTCCGATTGCGCTTGCGCTCGGCGTCATTCTCACCCGCGCCCGCGCGCTCGACGCCATGCTGCTCGGCGAGCGCGAGGCGCTGCATCTCGGCGTTCCCGTCCATCGTCTGAAACACATCATCATGATCGCCGCCGCGCTTGCGGTCAGTTCTGCCGTCGCGGTCAGCGGCGTCATCTCCTTTGTCGGCATCGTCGTGCCGCATGTCGTGCGCATGCTCGCCGGTCCCGATCACCGCATCGTGCTGCCGGGCTCGATCCTTGCCGGTGCGACGCTCCTTCTCGCCGCCGACAGTTTCGCACGCATCGTCGTTGCGCCTGCAGAGCTTCCCATCGGTCTCGTCACCGCGGCCATCGGCAGCCCCTTCTTCCTCTGGCTTCTCATGAACAGGAAGAGGTCGCTGTGATCGAGGCGCGCGACATCACGGTCCTTGCGGGCCGCAAGCATCTGCTCGACGGCGCGGGCGCCCGGGTCGTGCCGGGCCACGTCACCGCGCTCATCGGTCCCAACGGGGCAGGCAAGTCGACGCTCATCTCCGTCCTTGCGGGCGAGCGCCGTCCCGATGCCGGCACTCTCCTTCTCGAAGGCGCGCCCCTCGCCACCTATCCCGGCCGCGCGCTGGCGCAGCGCCGCGCCGTGCTGCTGCAGGACTCCGCGCTCGATTTCGCCTTTACCGCCGAAGAGGTCGTGGAGCTCGGCCGTCTCCCCTTTTCCGGCACGCCCGAACAGATGGACGACGAAGCGGCCATTGCCGCCGCGTGCGGCCTTGCGGGCATCGGCGCCTTCCGTCACCGCTCCTACCAGACGCTTTCGGGCGGCGAGAAGCAGCGCGTCCAGTTCGCGCGCTCCATTGCGCAGATCTGGCGCCGTCCGGGCAAGTCCCAGTCCCTGCCGCGCTACCTGCTGCTCGACGAACCCACTTCCGCGCTCGACCTGCGCCATCAGCGCATGGTGCTCGACATCGCGCGCCGTCTCGCCGGTGACGGGGTCGGCGTTCTCGCCGCCATTCACGATCTCAATCTCGCCATCGCCTATGCGGATGACGTGATCCTGCTGCGCGAGGGCCGCGTGCTCGCCTCCGGGCCCGTCGACGAGGTGATGACGAGTGCCGGTCTTGGCGCCTGTTTCGAGGTCGAGGTGGAAATCCTCACCCGCGAAAACGGCTCGCGCGCCGTTCTCGTCTAGTTATCCCCGTTTCGCATCTCGTCCGGGGATAAGCAGGTCACCTTACGGGCATGAAAAAGCCGGGCGCGGATTGCTCCGTACCCGGCTCTTTTTTCGTTTGTGACGGTTCGATGACGTTCGTGTGACAGTCGACCTCTTTCAAGGCCGGTTTATCCCCGCTTACTGCCAGCCGGCACGGTCGAAAATGCGCACTGCTTCTGCCTGGTTCTCGCCCAGCGCGCTCGCATTGATCTCGTCTTCCTTGAAGGAACCCGTGCCCTTGACGGGCGAAGTCTTCATCGCGCCCGGCACCGCCGTATATTCATGGTTGCTTTCCGTGAACAGGTTCTGCGCCCAGTCGCTCGTCAGGAACTCCATGAATTTAATGGCGTTTTCGCGGTTCGGCGCATATTTCAGCACGCCCGCGCCGGAGATGTTTACATGCGTACCGCGGTCGTCCTGGTTCGGAAAGATGAGGCCGACCTTCTCCGCCGCCGCAACATCCTCCGCCTTGTCCGAGCCGAGCATCCGGCCCACATAATAGGTGTTCACCAGCGATATGCGGCATTCGCCCGCCGCCACCGCCTCGATATTCGAGGTGTCGTTGCCCTGCGGCGGCCGCGCGAGGTTCGCCACCACGCCTTTTGCCCAGTTTTCTGCGGTTTTCTGACCCTCATGCTCGATCAGCGAGGCGAGCAGCGAGATATTGTAGATATTCGACGAGGAGCGCATGCAGATCTCGCCCTTGTGGGAGGGATCGGCAAGATCGTCATAGGTTTCGAGCTTTTCCGGACGCCCCATCGCCTTGTTGTAGATGATGATGCGCGCGCGCTTCGACAGGCCGAACCAGAGTCCGTCGGGATGACGAAGATGCGCGGGAATCCTTGTTTCCAGCACTTCCGACTTCACGGGCGAGAAGAGGCCCTTCTCCTCCGCGCGCCACAGCCGGCCGGCATCGACCGTCACCAGAATGTCCGCCGGGCTCTGCTTTCCCTCGCGCTCGATCCGCGCAATGAGCTCATCGCTCCCCCCTTCGATGAGGTTCACGCGGATGCCCGTCTCCTCGGTGAAGCGGTCATATAGCTTCAGGTCCGTGTCGTAGTGACGGGCCGAATAGATGTTGACCTCCTGCGTCTCGGCTTTCGCGCCGACGACGGCGGCGATACCCGAGGCGAGAACGAGGGCGGCGGCGAAGAAACGAAACATGGAGAGACCGTAATTTTCTGATAACGAGTTGCAATCGCAGAGGGAGCCTAACCGGCGGAGCGGCGTCCCGCAAGGCAGCTATGCGGGGCGTTTGGTCGCGTCAGGCCGCGAAGATGAAGGTTCCGCCGGGGTCGAAGCGCACCGAAACCAGTTCCCCCACCTTGAATCCGTCACGTTCGGAAACGCGGGCGCGGAGGGGCTCCAGCGCCGGGAACGTCTCGCTCGCGAGCAGGATCAGCCAGTCGCGCCCCAGAAAACGAATATCTCCGATCCGGAAGGCGTCGTTTTTTCCTTCGGCGAGATCGAGGGTCACGGCTTCGGGCCGCACGATCACCTCGACAAGCGCTCCCTCCTCGAAACTCTCCGCCGGAACGGGGCCATACGCCGTCATGGCCGCCCCCTGATCGATCACGGCAGGAAAGCGCTGCGCCTCGCCGAAAAGCGAGGCCACCAGCGCACTCGCCGGATTTGCGTAGAGCTCTTCCGGAATCGCGCATTGAGCAATGCGGCCGCCTTCCATCACAGCGATCCGGTCGGCGATTTCCATTGCCTCCACCGGATCATGCGTCACGACGAGCGTCACGACACCGGCTTCCTTCAGCGCGCGCCGTGCCTCCTCGCGTAGCGACCGGCGGAGCGTGATATCGACACTGGCAAAGGGTTCGTCGAGAAGGACAGCCGCAGGCGAGGGGGCCAGCGCCCTTGCAAGCGCAACGCGTTGCTGCTGTCCGCCCGACAGCGTGTGGGGATAACGGCTTTCGAAACCGGCGAGGCCCACCGAAGCGAGGCGGTCCACGACAATGCTGCGGATTTCCTCCCGCGGTTTGCCAGCAAGGCCGAATGCGATGTTTTCCGCCACCGTCAAATGCGGAAAAAGCGCATGGTCCTGAAAGACCATGCCGAAAGAACGCCGTTCCGGCGGTACGTCCCTGCCGGGCGCCGCAAGCCGCGCTCCACCCAGATCGATGCTTCCCTCCTGGAGCGCCTCGAGCCCTGCGGCGAGCCGCAGCAAGGTCGTCTTGCCGCTTCCCGACGGCCCGAGAAGGCACAGAATCTCGCCAGGGCGCGCCTCCAGCGAAACGCCGGACAGCACCCGATGACCGCTATAGCTGTGACCCACGTTCCTGAAGGCAAGGGACATCAAGAATACCTTTCGCGGGGGACTTTTTGCCGCATCACGTGCGAATGCGTAGCAAAATTACTTTGCCGCCCGTCGCGGTATTTGTCACAACAAGCCCATGTCAGTCACGGAAAAAGATCGCCGCCCCGGGGGCTTGCGTCTCGGGGAGAGGATAAGGCTGCAGCTCGACTCGGGCTGGACGCTTGCCGCATTGGGCATCGCGCTTGTCCTCCTCGCGCCGTCTCTTACGGTCCTGTGGAGCCTGACTGCACCAGCGAGCGAAAACTGGGCACATCTGAGATCGACGGTTATCCCCGGCTATATTTCCAACACGCTGCAGCTCATGGCACTCGTTGCCGCGATAACCGCAGTGGTCGGCGTCGGCACAGCCTGGCTGACGGTCTCCGCCGAGTTTCCGGGAAGGCACATCTTCAATTGGGCGCTGGTGCTGCCGCTGGCGACGCCTGCCTATATCGTCGCCTATGTCTATACCGACCTCCTCTCCTTTGCAGGGCCGGTGCAGACAGCCCTGCGCGGCGTAACGGGATGGCAAGTCGGCGACTATCACTTTCCGGCCGTCCGTTCGCTGCCCGGGGCCGCGGTGATGCTCAGCCTCGTTCTCTATCCTTACGTCTATCTGCTGGCGCGAACCTCGTTCGAGCGTCAGTCGGCTGCGCTGTTCGATGCCGCGCGCATTCTCGGCGCAGGCCCCATGCGCGCCTTTCTTCGCGTTACCCTGCCCTGCGCGCGTCCCGCAATCGCCGGGGGGCTTGCGCTGGTTTTGATGGAAACGATCTCGGATTTCGGCGTCGTCGACTATTTTGCCGTGCCGACCCTCACCGCGGGAATATTCCGGACATGGTTCAACCTGGGCGATGCGGTTTCCGCTGCGCAGATTGCAGCCTGGCTCTTCATCTTCGCCATCGCGCTCGTATTCATCGAGTTCGCGGGAAGACGCGGACGAGTGGCCAACCCTCTCGCCCGGGACATGACGGCCGAGCCTCGCAAACTGGGGTGGCTGGCGGGACTTGCAGCGGCTTTCGCATGCGCCCTCCCTATCGTTCTCGGCTTTCTCGTGCCGGTCTCGGTCCTCGCACATTATGCGTTGATCGAAGGCGACCCGATGCTCGGCAGGAACTTCATCGCGTTTGCGAGGAACAGCCTCGTCGTTGCTGTCATTGCCGCATCTCTCGCCACTGCGTTTGCACTTCTGCTCGCTTATGGCGAGCGCCTGCATCCAACCCGCTTTAACCGCATTTCAATAAGGCTCGCCACGCTTGGCTATGCGCTACCCGGGGCGATGATTGCCATCGGCATATTGACGCTTACCACCGGTATCGATCACGCCCTGTCTGATACGGCGGAAGAGTTCGGCTTCTCTCCCGGTCTCATTCTCACCGGATCGATTGCCGGCCTTGTCTTTGCCTATGTCGCCCGCTTTCTCACTGCCGCCTACAACGCAACACACAGCGGACTTGAAAAGATCCACCCGACCCTCGATGCCGCGGCCAGGAGTCTCGGCGCGCAGCCCCGCCGCGTCCTCTCGGCGATACATATGCCTTTGCTGCGCGGTGCGCTCGCCAGCGCCGCGCTTATCGTTTTCATCGACGTCATGAAGGAGCTGCCGGCAACACTGCTGCTTCGCCCCTTCAATTTCGAAACGCTTGCGACGCGGACGTATCGCCTTGCCTCGGATGAGAAACTTGGTGAAGCAAGCACGGCGGCTCTCATGATCGTGCTGCTGGGTCTTATCCCGACAATCCTTCTCAGCCTGTCCATTTCAAAAAGTGGGGCAAGGGCGGCAATCGTGCCGCCCTACACGGAAAAGTGAGCGCTTTTTCCCCGATTGCCAGGTTCAGCAAAGGCGAAAACGCCAGACTCGGCGGGAAGTTGACGTTATTGTCATTGAAACGTCGAAACTTCGCGCAATTGTCATCAGTCTGAATCCTGTATTTTTTGGGGGAGCCCATGCGCCCTCTGATTTTCGCTTGTCTTGCAGCCCTGCTTTCCATCGCTCCGGCGCTTGCGGAAGAAAAACCTCAGAACGTCATCGTCGCGCCCGTCGTCAAAGGACAGTTCGTCGATACAGTGGAAGCGCTCGGCACAACCATCGCCAATGAAAGCGTATCCGTGACGGCGAGCGTTTCGGACAAGATCACCGAAATAAATTTCGAAGACGGACAAGAGGTCGAAGAGGGTGACCTCCTTGCAGCCCTGAAGCGTGACGAGCAACGAGCCGCTCTTGCTGCTGCCGAAGCCGTACTCGCCGAGCGGCGGACTGCCTATCGGCGTGCCAGACAACTCGAAAGCCGCCAGTTCACCGCGACTGCGCAACTCGAGGAACGTCTTGCGGCCCTGCGCGAGGCCGAAGCCAATCGCGATGCAGCAGCCGCACGCCTCGCAGACAGGGAAATCCGCGCGCCCTTCGGCGGCATCGTGGGACTTCGGAACATAAGCGTAGGTACCCTGGTGACGCCCGGCAGCGTCATCACGACGCTTGACGACCTCGATCCCATCAAGCTCGATTTCACGGTTCCCGCGGCCTATCTCTCCACAATCCAGCCCGGGCTCGACATCGTGGCGGCGACAACCGCCCTCCCCGACACGGAATTCCGAGGCGAGATTCGCAGCGTTTCAAGCAAGGTCGATCCCGTAACGCGATCGCTCACCGCGCGCGCCCTTATCGACAATCCGGATCACCTGCTCAAGCCGGGCCTTCTCATGACGGTCAAGCTTCTTCGCAACCCCCGCGAGGCGCTCATCATTCCGGAAGAGGCTCTTGTGCCGGTTGGCACGAAGAACTTCGCATTCGTCGTGAGTGGAGACGAACCTCCCACTGCGCTCCGCCAGGAAGTGAGCATTGGAGCCAGACGGCCTGGCGAAGTCGAAGTGCTTGGCGGTCTGCGCGAAGGCGATCGCGTCGTTACGCACGGCACGATGCGGCTTCGCGACGGACAGCCGTTGCACATCATGGAGGAACAAACCCCGGGGCGGACGCTCGGAAAGCTGATCGACGAAGACACGGCCGTGCGCTGAAGGGGCACCTTATGAAGCTCTCGGACATATCAGTCACTCGACCGGTCTTTGCAGCAGTTATCAGCCTTCTTCTGGTGGCCTTCGGACTCGTCGCCTTCGATCGCTTGCCGCTGCGCGAGTATCCCGACATCGACCCTCCCATCGTTTCCATCACCACCGACTACCGTGGGGCGGCGGCGGCTGTCATCGAAACCCGCATCACGGAGCCTATCGAAGAGCGGATAGCGGGTATCGAGGGTATTTCCTACATAGAATCCTCAAGCGAAGACGGCCGCTCGCGCATCACCATCGAGTTCAATCCAGGCCGCGACGTCGATGCGGCCGCCAATGACATCCGGGATCGCGTCTCGGGTATCGTCGACGACCTGCCTGCAGAGGCCGATCCCCCGGACATTCGCAAGGAAGATTCGAGCGACGACGTCATCATGTGGCTCAATCTCGTGAGCGACCGGATGAGCGTTCTCGAAATGACGGACTACGCCGAACGATACCTCGTCGACAGATTTTCGACGCTGGACGGTGTCGCCCGTGTGCGTCTGAGCGGCGAACGCAGCTATGCCATGCGAGTATGGCTTGACCGCAATGCTCTGGCAGCGAGGCGCCTCACCGTGGAGGATGTCGAGCGCGCGCTGATCGCGGAGAATGTCGAGCTTCCAGCCGGCAACATCGAATCCGTGCAACGCCAGTTTACCGCGCGCGTTGAACGCAGCTTCCGCACACCCGAGGACTTTCGCGAGCTCGTCCTGGGACAAGGGGATAGCGGCCACCTCATCCGCCTTGGCGATGTCGCGCGTGTAGAACGTATGGCAGCCGAGGACAGGACCTTTTTCCGTGGCAACAAGGTGACGATGATCGGCCTCGGCATCATCAAGCAATCGACGGCCAACACGATCACCGTGACCGACGGAGTGAAGGCGGAGGCCGCTCGTCTTGCTCCCTCGCTACCGGAGGGCATGGCTCTCAAACAGAGTTACGACACCAGCGTCTTCATCGAGTCCGCGATCAATGAAGTCTACAAGACGCTGGGTATTGCAATCTTTCTCGTCGTCCTGACGATCTTCGTGTTTCTAGGAAGCGCAAGGGCGACACTGGTACCCGCAGTCACCGTTCCCGTATCCATCATCGCCACCTTCCTGGTTCTTTTCATACTCGGCTTCTCCATCAACCTCCTGACCCTGCTTGCTCTCGTTCTGGCGATCGGACTCGTGGTCGACGACACGATCGTTGTGCTCGAAAACATCTACCGGCGTATGGAGGAAGGGGAAACGCCTCTCGTCGCCGCCTTCAACGGCGCCAGGCAAGTCGGGTTCGCCGTTATCGCGACCACCATTGTCCTGATTGCCGTCTTTCTGCCGCTCGCCTTTATTGAAGGGGCTGTTGGCCGACTTTTCTCCGAGTTCGCAATTACCATGTCGGCGGCGGTCGCGTTCTCCAGCCTTGTCGCTCTCAGTTTGTCGCCCATGCTTTCCTCGAAGGTGTTGAGGCCTACCTCCAATCACACGCGTTTCAATATAGCTGTCGATAAGGCATTCGAGAGGACCAGCGCGTGGTACGCCGCCGCACTTGACAAGAGTCTGCGTCATCCCTTGCCAACCTTCGGGGCGTTGGGCGGCCTCGCGATTCTGGCCTTTGCGCTCTTCACAATTCTTCCGTCCGAATATGCGCCGGAAGAAGACAGGGGTGCCTTCTTCGTCATGGTGAATGCACCCGAAGGGTCTTCCTACAAATATATCGAGACATATATGGACGAAATCGAGGAGCGGATGATGCCGCTCGTCGAGAATGGAGAAATCAGCCGCTTGCTCGTTCGCGCGCCCCGCTCGTTCGGAGGAGGCGCCAACTTCAATTCAGGCATCGTGATCGCGGTGCTGAGCGACTGGAGCCAGAGACGTTCCGCCTGGGACATCATGGATGATGTCCGGGCGCGGACGTCGGATCTTCCGGGCGTCACCGCCTCGCCCATCATGCGGCGCGGCTTCGGCGGAGGCACATCCAAACCCGTCCAGTTCGTGATCGGCGGAGGCACCTACGAGGAACTGCGCGAATGGCGCGACATCCTGCTTGCCGCCATCGCGGAAGATAATCCCGGCCTGACCAACATCGACAACGACTACAAGGAAACCAAGCCTCAGCTTCGCGTGGAAATCGACCGCGACAATGCCGGCGATCTCGGTGTGACGGTCAACAATATAGGCAGAACGCTCGAAACAGTGTTCGGCTCACGCCGCGTAACTACTTTCATAGACGACGGCGAGGAATACGACGTCATCCTCGAAGGCGAGCGCTCCTCACAAAGTACACCGAGCGACATGAGCAACCTCTTCGTCCGTTCGGAGCGATCAGGCGAGCTCATTCCGCTGGCGAACCTCGTTGCGGTCAGCGAGATGGCCGGCCCTTCGAGCCTCAACCGCTATAACCGCGTCCGGGCAATCACCATCGAGGCCGGTCTGGCGAATGGCTACACGCTTGGTGAAGCGCTCGACTACCTCGAAGAACTAGCAAGAGAAAAATTACCATCCGGCGTGAGCATCGACTATCGAGGCCAATCACTCGACTTCGTCAAATCAGGCAGCGCGCTCGCTTTCATCTTCGTGCTCGGGATCGTCGTTGTTTTCCTTGTTCTGGCCGCGCAGTTCGAGAGTTTCGTCCATCCGGTTGTCATCATCACGACCGTTCCGCTGGCCATCGCAGGCGGAATGCTTGGCATCTGGCTTACCGGAGGAACGATCAATCTCTACACGCAGATCGGGCTCATCATGCTGATCGGTCTTGCCGCGAAGAACGGCATCCTGATCGTCGAATTCGCGAACCAGCTTCGCGACGAAGGCCGGGAATTTCGTGAAGCGCTGATCGAAGCGGCGGGCATCCGGCTTCGGCCCATTCTGATGACCGCAATCACGACAGTCGCGGGTGCCGTACCGCTTATCCTCTCTTTCGGGGCGGGAGCCGAAACGCGCGCAGCCATCGGTGTCGTCATTTTCTCCGGCGTTATAGCCACCACGGCCTTCACCCTCTTCATCGTGCCTGCGGCCTACCAGTTGCTTGCGCAACGGACGGGCTCGCCCGGCGATACGAAGCGGCGCCTTGAAAACGAAATGCAGGCGGGATCGCGCGAAACCCGGCATGCAGGGCCATTCGAGGGAGCGGAATAGAAGCTCTTCCGCGCCTTGACTTTCGATACCCGCGAACGAATTCATGACTATGGACTGGCAAGAAACACGTCAAAAATGGCTCACCCGGCCGATTTTCGGCTGGGCGAAGCGCGCCCTCCCGACGATGTCGGAAACGGAGCAAGAGGCGCTCGAGGCGGGAGACGTCTGGTGGGAGGCCGACCTCTTCACCGGCAATCCCGACTGGCAGCAACTTCTCAACACCCCCAAACCAGAGCTGACGGCGGAAGAACAGGCCTTCATGGATGGCCCGGTCGAAGAGCTATGCAACATGCTCGACGAGTGGAAGATCACCTGGGAAGACGGTGACCTGCCGCCCGAAGTTTGGGATTTCATTCGCCAGAACCGCTTCTTCGGCATGATCGTGCCCAAGAAATATGGCGGCCTCGAATTTTCGGCCTTCGCCCATTCGGAGGTGGTTCGCAAGATTTCCAGCCGCTCCGCTACCGCAGCCGTTACCGTCATGGTGCCGAATTCGCTTGGCCCCGGCGAGCTGCTCATGCAGTTCGGGACGGACGAGCAGCGCGAATACTGGTTACCTCGCCTCGCACGTGGCGAGGAGGTTCCCTGCTTCGGATTGACGAGCCCCGAAGCCGGCTCGGATGCAGCCTCCATGGTCGATAGCGGCGTTCTCTGCCGCGGTACGTGGAAGGGCGAGGAAGTTCTCGGCATCCGCCTCAACTGGCACAAGCGCTACATTACTCTTTCGCCGGTGGCGACCGTGCTCGGCCTCGCCTTCAAGTTGCACGATCCCGATCATCTTCTCGGCGATGAGGAAAATCTTGGCATCACCGTCGCCCTCGTGCCGACAGACCTGCCCGGCGTCACCACGGGGAGACGCCATCTTCCCTCCTTCCAGATGTTCCAGAACGGCCCGACGGAAGGAAAGGACGTCTTCATCCCGCTCGAAAACGTCATCGGTGGCGAAGCGCAGGTCGGTAAGGGCTGGAAGATGCTGATGGCGGCGCTTGCAGCCGGCCGCGGCATTTCGCTCCCCTCGCTGTCGGCCGCGGCGGCCGCCTTTTCCGCCCGTACCACAGGTGCCTATGCCCGCATCCGCGAGCAATTCGGCATTCCCATCGGCAAGTTCGAGGGCGTGCAGGAGCGCATGGGCGCGATCGCGGCGACGGCCTACCAACTCGATGCCGCGCGCAGGCTTACCTGTGCCGGGCTCGATAGCGGCCGGAAGCTCGCCGTCATTTCCGCGATCATGAAGTCCCATGCAACGGATCGTATGCGTCAGGCCGTGAACGACGCGATGGACGTTCACGCGGGCAAGGCGGTGATCGACGGGCCGAACAACTATCTTGGCAATCTCTATCGTGCCGTCCCCGTTGGCATCACGGTGGAAGGCGCGAATATCCTCACGCGCAACCTCATCATTTTCGGGCAGGGCGCGATCCGGGCTCATCCCTACCTCCTCAAGGAGATGGAAGCGCTCGAAGAAGAAGACCGTGACGCCGCAATAGCGAAGTTCGACAAGGTCTTCTGGGCGCATGTCGGGCACGGGCTGAAAACGGCGGGCCGCGCTTTCGTGCGCAACTGGTCGGGCGGCCTCGTCGCGCCTGCGCCTCGCGCAGGCAAAGCGAGCCGGTATTACCGCCAGCTCTCACGCCGTGCGGCGGGCTTCGCGCTTCTATCTGACTTCGCCTTGTTGACGCTTGGCGGGGCGTTGAAGCGCAAGGAAATGCTTTCCGCCCGTCTCGGGGACATCCTTTCCGAACTCTATTTCCTCTCTGCCGCGTTGAAGCGCTGGGAGGACGAAGGCCGCCAAAAGGAAGACCTTCCTCTGCTCGCCTACTGCATGGAAGCGGGTCTCGCAAACATCGACCGTCGCTTCGCTGAACTTTTTTCCAACATGCCGAACCGCCTGGTTGCCGGGCTTTGCAAGTTCATCATCCAGCCGCTCGGCGCGCGTCGCCATGGTCCGAAAGACAAGACGACGACGGAGTGCGCCGAAATCCTCATGTCGCCGTCCGCGACACGGGACCGCCTCACCGCAGGGCTTCATTGGGGTCATGAGGGCGACGCGGTGGCGAAGCTCGAGCGCGCCTTCAGCCTGTCGGTCCTCACAGAACGGCCACGCGAAGCGATGAAGAAGGCGCGTATCGATGATCCGCAGGCCGCCTTGGCCACTGGTGATATCACTTCCGCTGAAGCAGACCAGATCGCGGAGTACCGAAAGGCCGTTGCCGAAGTGATCGCTGTCGATGATTTTTCCCCGAAGGAACTCGCGCTTCATCGGGAAAAGGATGACGGCGACGAAGGGCAGACCGCGCGGGCAGCAAACTTCTGACCATGACGGGAAGGGGTGCGATCCCGCCGGGCGGCTGATAAGCTCCGAGAAAAGCCGAAACGCCCCCTAAACCCGGTGACCGTGCGATCTTGCCCAGCTCCCCGCAGATATTCGACAATGCCGCAACCATAGCCGATGCGATCATTTCGCGGGTCGGGCGAAAGATCGTCATGGCCTTGCCTCTCGGCCTTGGCAAGCCAAATCACATCGTCAACGCTCTGGTGCACCAGGCGATGGACGATCCCTCCATATCGCTGCAGATTTTTACCGCGCTCACTCTCGAGGTGCCACGCCCCTCTAGCGACATCGAGAAGCGGTTCATGGGCCCTGTGCTCGACCGCCTGTTCGAGGGCTACCCCGCACTCACCTATGCGACCGAGCTGCACAAGGGAACGCTGCCGCCGAATATTCAGGTGAACGAGTTCTTCATGCAGGCCGGGCGCTGGCTCGGATCGCCGCGCCAGCAACAAAATTATATTTCCGCAAACTACACTCATGCCCTGCGGTACGTGCTGGAGACAAAGGTCAACGTCGTCGGCCAACTCGTCGCGCCCTCGCCTTCACGGCAACAATTCAGCCTGAGCTGCAATCCCGATATAACTCTCGACCTTCTGGATGCGAGACGTGCCGGGAAGGCGGACTTCATGTTTGTCGGCGAAACGAATGAAGAGCTGCCTTACATGGCGGGCGGCGCGGAAGTCGGTGCCGATGAATTCCAGCTTCTTCTCGACAACAAGGAACTGCAGTTTCCGCTCTTTGCGCCGCCGCGTGAGCCCGTCTCACTCGCCGACCATGCGATAGGCCTTCATGTCGCGAGCCTCATTCCCGATGGCGGCACACTACAGATCGGCATTGGCTCCATCGGCGATGCCGTGGGCCAGGCGCTGGTGCTACGCCACAAGGAAAATGACGCCTTCCAGAAGCTGATGGCCGCTCTCGACGCACGGGGCAATGACCGGAGACCTTTCCGAGAAGGTCTCTACGGCGCGAGCGAAATGCTTGTCGAATGTTTCATCGATCTTATCGAGGCAGGCGTCTTGAAACGCGAGGTGGAGGGCGTTCTCGTTCACGGCGGCTTCTTCCTTGGATCGAGAACCCTCTACAGCCGGCTGAGAAACATGACACCGGAGGAACGGGCTCGCATCTCCATGGTGCCCGTCGCTTTCGTGAATGATCTTCATGGCGAAGAAGAGAAAAAGCGCGCCGCGCGAAAGGATGCGCGCTTCGTCAATACGGCGATGATGGCAACGCTGCTGGGCTCCGTCGTCTCGGACGGACTCGAGGACGGGCGCGTGGTGAGCGGTGTCGGCGGACAATACAACTTCGTCGCTCAGGCCTTTGCGCTGGAGGATGCCCGCTCCATCATCACGGTTCGAGCGACAAGGAACAAGGACGGCAAGACGATGTCGAACATCGTCTTCTCCTATGGCCATACGACGATCCCTCGTCACCTTCGCGATATCGTGGTCACGGAATACGGCGTTGCTGATCTTCGCGGAAAGACGGACGGCGAGGTCATCGCCGAAATGCTTTCCATTGCCGATTCCCGCTTTCAGGATGAACTTCTTGAACAGGCAAAGAAGACCGGCAAGATCGCTTCGAACTACGAGATCCCCGAGAAGAGGCGGCACAACACGCCCGAGCGGCTTCTGGGTGCACTCGCCGACGCACGAGAGGCGGGGCATCTACCGCTCTTTCCCTTCGGGAGCGACTTCACCGAGGTCGAGGTCTCCCTCATGCCGGCTCTCTCCCGGCTTCGCCATGCAACGCGAAGCGATCTCGCAAAGATGCTCCTGCGCGGCGGCCCCGAGACAGACGAGGCACGGCGCGGCCTTGAACGCATGGCTCTCGCCAAACCCGAGGGCCTCAAGGAGCGGGCTTACCGGCGGATCATTCTCGCCGCCCTCTCCTCCTGACTCTGGCCTCCTGACTCTGGAAATACAGGGATTCTTCGCGAAATGCTCCGGCCACCCTTGATACGGGCGGTGAGCGAACCTTATTTACAGCCGGACTGAGGGTTATGGAGTTTTGCAAGGAGATCAGCCCCGTGTGACTTCCCTGCCGCACTGCACAAAAATATCTTTACGCAGGGAAAACAAAGAGTTCCGGCATTGGATTCCGGCCGGCAGACAACATATATAGCTCCGATATATCGCTTCTATATATCTTCGGCGGAGGCCGGAGTAAGGGCCCCGTTCAATGCAGGTCACGACGCTATGTCTCGGCGCGCTCGTCTTCGGTGACGCGACCGGCTACGAAATCAACAAGATGTTCGAGGATGGTCCCTTCAGCCATTTCCTCGATGCGAGCTATGGGTCGATCTATCCGGCGCTGACACGGTTGACGGATGAAGGCCTCGTGACTTGCAAGGCCGAACCCCAGGAGCGTCGGCCCGACAAGAAAATCTACTCCCTGACGGAAAAAGGCCGGCTGAAGCTCAGAGATGCACTGCAGCAGCCCGTTGCCGACGACAAATTTCGTTCGGAGTTCCTATTCACTCTCCTTTTCGCTCACCTGCTGCCGCGTGATCGCGTGCGCGGCATGGTCGATGCGCGCCTTGCTGCGATGAAGAAGAAGCTCGCAGAGCTGGCCCATCCGGACGAAGAGGATACGCCCGGGATGGATTTCGCCCGCCAGTATGGCCACGCCGTCTATTCCGCCTCCATCGACTTCCTTGAGAACAACCGACACCTGATCGAAGAGATCGCAACCGAAGAAGAAGCGCATGTTTGACCGGCTTAAAAACACTGTTGAAAAGGCATCCGGCGGACGCCTTCACCGTTCGCACATGATTGCGATCGGCACTGCGATCGCAATCATACTCTGGTTCGCCACCGGCCTTTTCAATGGCGATGGCAATAACGGTCCGGAGCTGACCGCTGCTGAGCAGGAAGCGGCGAACGCAACGGTAGCGCGCGTCAGGGTTTCCGAATCCGTGGCGACGATGCGACGGGGTTCGATCATCATTCGTGGGCGCACCGAGGCGAAGCGCGCGGTGGAGGTACGTGCCGAAACGCAAGGCACGATCGCCAAGCTGCCTGTTGAGAAGGGGCAGCGCATCTCGGAAGGCGACGTGCTTTGCGAATTGGCACCCAACGCCCGAGGCGCTCAGCTTGCCGAAGCACAAGCATTGGTGAAGCAGCGGCAGCTGGAATATGACGCTTCGCGCCAACTCGCAGAAAAAGGATACCGCGCGCCCACGGTCGCGGCGGGGTCGAAAGCGGCGTATGATGCTGCGCAGGCCCGTCTGAAGCAGATGGAAGTCGAAATGGGGCAAACCAAGATCCGCGCCCCCTTCGACGGCATTTTCGACGAACGCCCGGTTGAAGTCGGCGACTATATGCGCGTAGGCGATGTGTGCGGCCTGGTCGTCGAACTCGATCCGCTCCTCATTGTCGGACAAGTTGCAGAGGATCGCGTGTCGGCGCTTCAGATAGGAGAGGCAGGACGGGCGCGGCTCGTCACCGGCGAGACGGCGGAGGGCCAGATCCGGTTCGTGGCCAAGACCGCCGATCCCGCCACCCGGACCTTCCGCGTGGAACTCGAAGTGCCAAATCCGGATCTTTCGATGCGGTCCGGCGTAACCGCGGAGATCATCGTTCCCGGCAAGGAAGTCCTTGCTCACAAGATTCCGAGCGGCGTCATCTCGCTTGACGACAACGGCGTCATTGGCGTTCGTACCGTCAATTCGGAGAAGAAAGTCGAATTCAGGCGCGTGACGCTTGTCGACGACACTCCGGACGGTCTTTGGGTAACCGGACTGCCGGAAAAAATCACACTTATAACCGTCGGCCAGGATTACGTTCGCGAAGGACAGACGGTCGAAGCCGTACCAGGCAACCAGGTAGGAGCGTCACTGTGAACTCCTTTATCGAAGCCGCTCTCGGTCATTCGCGCACCGTCCTGACTTCGATGGTGCTGCTGGTTGCAGCCGGCATCATCTCCTTCATCTCGATTCCGAAGGAAGCCGATCCGGACATTCCGATTCCGATCTTCTATGTGTCGATCGTCCATCAGGGCATATCACCGGAGGATGCCGAACGGCTCCTCATTCGTCCGATGGAGACCGAGCTTCGCTCGCTCGAAGGCCTTGAGGACATCACGGCTATCGCCTCGCAGGGTCATGCCGGCATTCTTCTGGAATTCGATGTGAACTTCGACAAGGATGCCGCGCTGCAGGATGTGCGCGAAAAGGTAGACCTGGCGCGAGCAAAACTGCCGAGCGATTCCGAGGAGCCCGTCGTGCGCGAGTTCAACGCCGCGCTCTTTCCGGTTCTTATCGTGACCCTTTCAGGCGACGTTCCGGAACGTACGCTCTATACGGCTGCGCGACGCCTGAAAGACGAGATAGAGGCGGTTCCGACCGTACTTCAGGCGGAGCTTGTAGGTCATCGCGAGGAACTGCTGGAGGTCGTGATCGACCCCGCCAAACTCGAGTCCTACAACGTCTCTCAAAACGAGCTCATCAATGTCGTCTCTCTGAACAACCGGCTGGTGGCCGCAGGCAATATCGATACCGGGCAGGGACGCTTCTCCGTGAAGGTACCCGGTCTCTTCGAAGACCGGGAAGACGTTCTCAACCTGCCGGTCAAGGTTTCGGGAGAAGGCGTTGTAACCTTGTCGGATATTGCCGACATCAGACGAACCTTCAAGGATGCGGACGGCTATGCGCGCTTCAACGGGCACCCGGCTATCGCCATCGAGATCACAAAGCGCATCGGCACGAATATCATCGAAAACAATCAGCAGGTTCGCAAGGTCGTTGCCGAGTACACCGCCGACTGGCCGGAAGCTGTCCATGTGAATTTCACGCTTGATGCCTCTGACTGGATCTATCGCTCCCTCGGCTCTCTCCAATCGTCCATTGCCACGGCGATCGTTCTCGTGATGATCGTTGTGGTGGCCGCTCTTGGCTTGCGCTCGGCGATGCTGGTTGGCATCGCCATTCCGACATCCTTCATGATCGGCTTCTTCTTCCTTGCCTCCGCCGGATACACCATCAACATGATGGTCATGTTCGGCATGCTTCTGGCTGTCGGCATGCTGGTGGACGGCGCGATCGTCGTGGTCGAATACGCCGACCGCAAGATGTCGGAAGGGCTCGATCGTCGCGAAGCTTACACGCTTGCCTCAAAGCGCATGTTCTGGCCGGTCGCCTCCTCGACGGCAACTACTCTTGCCGCCTTCCTGCCCATGCTCCTGTGGCCCGGCGTCAGCGGCAAGTTCATGAGTTATCTGCCGATCACGCTTATCGTCGTTCTGTCGGCCTCGCTTCTGACCGCGCTGATCTTTGTTCCCGCCATGGGAACGGTTTTCGGCAAGGCAGAAACCGAGAATGACGAGGTGCTGAAACAGCTCGCCGGCGCCGAAACGGGAGATATCCGGAATTTGTCCGGTCTCACTGGATCCTATGTGCGCCTTCTCGACCGTCTGATTCAGTATCCCGGTCGCGTCCTCGCCGTAACGGGCGTCGTTCTTTTCAGTACGATCGTTCTCTTTTCAACATTCAACAACGGCGTCGAGTTCTTCGTGGATACGGAACCGGAACGCGCCATCGTTCTTGTCAGCGCGCGGGGCAATCTATCCGCCCAGGATACGCTCACGCTTGCCCGCGACGTCGAACAGATCGTACTGGATACCGAAGGTGTGAAGACGGTTTTCACGCGCACCGGACCAGGTCTCGGCAGCGGCGCTTCAGGCCGAAACGACGTGCCGAAAGACCTCATCGCGCAAATGATGATCGAGTTGAAACCCTATGAAGAAAGGCGAAAGGGCGCGATCATCCTTGAGGAAATTCGCCAGAAGACGAAATCCATTCCCGGCCTGAAGGTGGAATTGCGCAAGCAGGAGGACGGTCCGCCGACGGGTAAGGATATCCAGATCGAGCTGACCTCGACGGACTATCAGAAATTGCTCGAAACGACGGCGATGATCCGCTCGCATCTCGACAATGAGGTTTCCGGCCTGATCGATATCGAGGATGGGCGTCCGCTGCCCGGCGTCGAATGGGTCATGACGGTCGACCGCGAGATGGCCGGGCGCTTCGGTGCGGATGTCACGTCCGTCGGTGCCGTCATTCAGCTCGTGACCAACGGCATCATGATCGGCGAATACCGGCCCGACGACGCGCAGGATGAAGTCGATATTCGGGCACGCTTCCCCGACGATTATCGTGTGATCGATCAGCTGGATCAGTTGCGCGTACAGACAACATCCGGCCTCGTTCCGATCTCAAATTTCGTTCATCGCGAAGCTCAGCCGCAAGTGAGCACCATCGAACGCATCAATGGCTATCGCCGCATCATGCTAAAGGCGAATACGGCCATCGATCCGGCAACTGGTGAGAAGATCAATGTCGACGAAAAGGTCAGGGAGATTTCCGAGTGGATTTCTCAGCAGGCTATCGATCCGAGCGTGAGGGTGAAGTTCCGTGGCGCCAATGAGGAACAGGCGGAATCCGCTTCATTTCTCGGTGGCGCGCTCATTGCGGCCCTGTTCCTCATGTTCATCATCCTGTTGACGCAGTTCAACAGCTTCTACCATTCCATCCTCACTCTCTCGACGGTTGTCCTTTCGACCGTCGGCGTGCTGATCGGCATGGTTGTGACGGGACAGGCTTTCTCGGTGATCATGACCGGTACCGGTATCGTCGCGCTTGCCGGTATCGTTGTGAACAACTCCATCGTGCTGATCGATACGTTTCAGCGTCTCCGGGAAGATGCAATGGACGCCGTCGAAGCGGTGCTGCGGACGGCGGGTCAGCGGCTTCGGCCCATCATGCTGACGACGATCACGACGATGCTCGGACTTTTGCCGATGGCGATGCAGATCAATCTCGACTTCGTGACGAGAGAAATCGTCATCGGTGGTCCGGTGTCAGTCTGGTGGGTTCAGCTATCGACCGCAATCATCTTCGGTCTTGGTTTCTCGACCCTGATTACACTGGTTCTTGTGCCCGTGCTGCTGGCGGCCCCGTCGGTGATCCGGGCCCGGCGCGCGGCAAGGCGCGCGGACACCCAGGAATGGGGCAACTCAAGCGACGCCAGACGAGCCGCCGAATAGGAGGTCAGGCTTCATCCATAACGGGGTTCGAGAGAAGGCCGACGCCTTCAATCTCGACCTCGATCGTGTCTCCGTTCTTCATCCACAAAGGCGGCGTACGCGCAAACCCCACACCTGCGGGCGTCCCCATCACGAGCACATCGCCCGCCTCGAGCGTCATGCACTGACTCAGCAGCATGATCGTCTCGTCCACAGGAAAGATCATGTCTTGCGTGTTCGCGCTCTGCATGACCGAACCGTTCAGGCGGGATTCTATTTTAAGTCCCGCAGCGCCTGCCGGGAGCTCGTCGGCGGAGACGAAGAAGGGGCCGAAGGGGCCGGTGGCGTCGAAATTCTTTCCGATCGTCCATTGTGGTGTGCGCCTCTGATAGTCGCGCACGGAGCCATCGTTGAAGCAGGAGTAGCCGGCGACAAAGGAAAGCGCATCCGCCTTCGACGTATGGCGAGGCACGCGACGTCCGATGATTGCGGCGAGTTCCGCCTCGAAGTCAAGTTGCTCAGAAATCCGTGGACGGATCATATCCGCCCGATGGCCGATCAGGGAGGTGGCGCTGCGCATGAAGAAATTCGGATAGTCGGGTTTCTCCCGGCCACCTTCGGCAGCGTGCTCGGCATAGTTCAGGCCGAGGCAGACGATCTTGCCGGGGCGTGGAATGACGGGGAGGAAATCGATATCGCCGAGCGGAAGGCGCGGCGCCGCGGACAGCGCCCCGGCAACCGCCGCACGGCCATCATCACCCGCCCGGAGCATTTCGAGCAGGGACGACGGAACGCCGGAAACCCCTGAAATATCAACGACTTCGTTACCATCGAGGCAGCCGAATTTCTCCCTGCCTTCATGCCGGAACGTCAGCAGCCGCATCGTCTTTCCCCACCGGTTTTGCTTGCGTGAATGGGCGATCTAGGCGCGAAGCCAGCCGCAAGTCAACGCGGTGACCGGGGATAAACAGCCCCCACCGTCATCGAAACGTCATCATAACGTCACAAATGGATTCCGCCGGTTCGATGCCGGCCAGGAATATCCCCGGATCACTCGACGACCGGATTGTAGAGTTCGCCCATCCGGGCTACCGAAATGACGACACGTTCCCCCGGCTGGAGATAACGGCGCGCGGCGCGCTCCTTCGCGATCTGGCGTTCGACGACATGCGAGACGACAGAACGGCCCCAGCCGCCCGCGAGCCAGTCCCAGGCGCCGAGCGCCATGGACGATTTGTCGACGCCCTGGAAGACGGTGCCGTCCGGCGTGCCGGCAAGAATGGCCGTGCGAGCGGGGACGATGCCGCCGTCGATGGGGAGCCCCACTTCGCGGCCCTCGAAATCCCAGAGTACGTCCTGACGGGCGGCGGACTGGCGGACGAGCTCGTCGAAATCCCAGATCGCTTCGGACTGGCGGGCCGACTGCTTCAGCTCCTCGTTCCGCCAGAGCCGCAATTCGACAGCGGCGGCGAAGACGCGCAGGTTGCGCGGAATCACGAAGAGGTTGCCGACGGGCAGGAAGCCCGGCGCGCTCTTGCCGGTGGTGAAACCCTTGCCGGAGGTGACATCGGAGGCATCGATGTTGCGCATGAGTTTGGCGCGGTCTGTGACGTCGTTGCAGAGTATGAGACCTGCCTCCGCAGGCGCCTGCGAAATATCGAAGGGCTCGAGCGCGACGAAGCAGAGCTCGACCTCATAGTCGAGAAGCGCGTCGCCCGCCGGGATGGGCGCGTCGAAGGGCGTCGGCGCGACTTCCTTCGCGAAGAGGAAGGGACCGTCCTCGACGGTCGCTTCTTCCGCATGTTCGGGGAAGTTGGTACCGGCGGCGATGTGCGAGGCGGCGAGACCGACCGGGAGCCCAAGTTCGCTTAACGAAAGCGTCACAGCCTCCCCGGAGGCGGCGGCGGCGATCGCGTCATAGCCTTTCTCGTTATAGAGATCGACTGGATCGGACAAGCCGAAGGCGGCAGTGAGGTCGATGCCTGTCACCTGCTTTCCTTCGTAGGACGAAACGAGCAGGAGGCGCGTGCCCGCCTTGTCGCGCGCGAAGGTGAGCGCCTCCCCGACGGGCGCGATTTCGACGGTGCCGAAGCTGCCGGCATGTGCCGTTCCCGATGCGACGACCGTCACCAGCAGAACTCCAATCCAGCGCAGGAACATCTTTCCTCCATCTTCTTCAGTTCGCGAGCAGGAACACGCCGATGGTGTTCACGATCAGGAGTATGACGCTACCGAAGAGATTCGTATCCACGAGGTAAATCTTCCCGAAGATATTGAAACGGAATGGCTTGATGCCATTCACGTCCTTCAGCGCACCGCCATAAAGCGGCATGGAGACGAGCGTCGCATAGAAGCTCGCAATCCAGACATAGTTGAGGATTGCCGCGACCCAGATGTGGACCCGATAATCGGCCGCACCGGACCAGAGCAGCCAGAGGATAACAAGCGAGACGCCCGTCTGGCTCAGCACCTGCCAGACGACATGAAAGCGCGCATGAGGCGTCCAGAGCGGGTTCGTCGCATGGGTCTTGTTGAAGTCGGCAAAGATCGGGCCGACGGAGATCATCACGGCGACGACGGTGAAAAGCAGCCGGGGAACGAGAAGCGCGTCGAAAGTCGTTTCCATTGTCTGTTTCCTCAGATGAGACCGGGATAGGTGCCGCCGTCGAGCTGGAGGTTCTGCCCGGAAATGAAGCCTGCCTGCGCACTGCAGAGAAAGGCGCAGGCATCGCCGAACTCCGATGGATCGCCCATGCGCTTCGCCGCGATCGATTCCGCGATTTCGGCTCGCGCTTCTTCCATCGATATCTTTTTGAAGGCCATGGCGAGCTCGGCCATCTTCTTCTGGCGATCCGTGTCGAAGCGCTCGGGCAGCATGTTGTTGATGGTGACGTTGAAGGGCGCGAGATCCGTTGCGAGGCCCTTGCACATTGCCGTGAGGCCGGAGCGCGCCGCCGTGGACAGGCCCATGACCGAACGGGGCGCCTTCACCATTGCGGAGGTGATGTTGACGATCCGCCCGAAGCGCCTTTCCTTCATGCCTTCCATCAACGCCCTGATCATGAAGAGAGGCGCCAGCATGTTGGCATCGAGCGCGGCACGCCATTCGGCCTCGCCCCATTGAGCGAAATTGCCGGGAGGCGGACCATCATTGTTGTTCACGAGGATGTCGGCATCGGGGCAGGCGGAGACGAGCTTGTCCCTTCCTGCCTGCGTATTGAGATCGGCAACGACAGGCATGACCGATCCTTTCGCGCCGTTCGAGATATCGAAGGCCGCCCTGTCGAGCGTGTCGGCGCTCCGGCCATTGATGACGACATGGACGCCCTCGCGCGCGAGCGCGGCGGCGCAGGCCTTGCCGAGGCCGCGCGAGGAGGCGCAGACGATCGCCTTTTTCCCGTTCAGGCCGAGATCCATGAGAGGTTTCCTTTGCTAGATGGCGTGAGCGGGGAGCGCGAGCGCGGGAAGGCCGAGCAGCAAAGCCTTGCGGCGGAGCAGCTCGCGGGGTGCATCTATCGGCGCGCCGAAGCGGCAGGCGATGTGGCCGTCGGGCCGGAGAAGCAGGGCGCCTTCGGGCGACAGGCCCGTGAGAGCCTCCCAGTCCTCGCTGTCGGCAAAGTCCTCACCCGCGACGAGGCAATGCATGCCCCGCGCGCGGGCGGCGCCTGCCCAGGCGGCAGCCGCCGGACCGGCGAGGAGCGTGAAGCCCGCAGGATCGCGCAAGGAGAGAAGAGAGACCGTCTTTCCCCCGCGTGAGACCCAGCGATGCGGCAGATGCGCACCGACATCCCAGGAAGGTTCGTAGCGGCTGATGTCGATTTCCGAAGCGGGAACAAGCGGCGGCGCATCGGACAGCGCGGCGGAGCAGTAGCGGTAGCCAAGCTGCAGGTTGAAGCTGTCGAAATGGGGACGCTGCGCCTCGATCGCGGCGGGCAGTTCCGCGCTGCCGGCGGGGGCCGCGGCGAGCGCCGTGTAATGCTCCATCATGCGGGCGGGGTCCGGCCCGTAGAGCACGCCGAAAATGTCGAAGAGTTTCGAGGCATTCATGAGGCTCTGCTCGCTATTCGCGATGGCGACCGGACGGCGCTCGGCCTCATATGTGTCGAGAAGAGCCGGGCCCGCCTCGCCCTTCAGCACGGCGGCGAGCTTCCAGGCGAGATTCTGGGCATCGACCGCGCCGGTGTTGAGGCCGAGGCCGCCGGTCGGCGGAAAACGATGCGCGGCGTCGCCTGCGAGGAAGATGCGGCCCTTGCGATAGCGCTCCGCGATCTGCGCCGACATGGCCCAGGGGCTGATATTGCGGATGGAGAAGGAGACCGGCGCGGCGATGGCCGCCTCGACCAATGGGCGGCATTTTGCTTCGTCGAAGCTCTCCGGCGTTGTGGCCGCCGGATCGTAGGGATGCATGAGCACCCAGGTCTTCGCACGGTCATAGGCGATCAGAACGCCGCTCGTTCCCGGATCGAAGAGGAAATAGAGGACGCCCGGCCGCGCATCCGTGAGGTCGCGCAGATCGGCCTCGAAATGGATCATGATGTAGTGCTGAAGCGCCTCCGGCCCCTCCATCGCAATGCAGAGCGCTTCACGCAGGCGGGAATTCGCACCGTCGGCGGCTATGACATAGCTGCATTCGAGCCGCGAGGTTCCGTTCTCGCCATGGAGCGTCGCCGCGACTCCGCCGGCGTTTTCTTCCAGCCCGGTGCAGGCGACGCCGCGCGCGAAGGAAATAAGCGGTTCGGCGGCGATGGCCTCGAACAGAGCCGCCTCGAAAACCGGTTGCGGAATATTGGTGAGGGGAAAGGGCGTGTAGACGAGCGCCGCATCGTCCTGCCGCTCGTAAGGCAAGGCGCCGAATTCCGGGCCCGCGAGCCTGCCCATGAAACGGACGAAGCCTGCATCGTTGGCGCCGGCTCCTGCCCGCCTCAAAGCCGCGGCGGAGACGCCGATGCTGTCGCAGATTTCCAGTGTGCGCGGATTTACGGCATGCGCCTTTGGAGCCGTGCCCGGCGAATGGCGGCGATCGACGAGGCAGGACGCCACGCCCTGCCGCGCGAGGAGAAGGGCCGCAAGGCAGCCAACCGGGCCTGCGCCGGCGACGAGAACGGGGTGGCGGGACATGCGCGCTCCATAAATGAGATTACTCTCATAATTGAGATATCTCTCATAAATGACTTTTGTCAAGCCCGCTCCCGCGCTATCCTTCGCCCATGAGAGAGAGCGGCGTGCAGCAAGGCTATTTCCAGGGGCAGACGGCGGGCGGCAGCAAGCGGGAACGAACCCGCTCGGCGCTGCTCGATGCGACGGTCAGCGTTGTCGCGGCGAAGGGCATGGAGGCCGCGAAGATCCTCGACATCACGGAGGCGGCGGGGCTCGCGAACGGAACCTTCTACAACTACTTCGATGACAAGGAATCGATCCTGCGCGAGGCTGCCTACGGCATCGCTTTGGCGGTGGGCCGGCAGCTCGACGAGGAGATGAGCAGCATCGGGGATGCGGGGCGGCGCGTCGTGACCGCGACGACCCGCTTCATCGAGATCGTCGTGCGCGAACCCGACTGGGCGCATGTGCTGCTTGGCAGCGCCGAAGTGATGCCCGAAATGCGGAAGGACATCTACCGCTATCTGCGCAGCGACATCGAACTGGGCGTTGAACAGGGCAAGTTCGATGTGGAGGTGACGGGCTTCCTTCTCGATCAGGTGGCTTCGCTGATCGGTGTTTCAATCCGCACACAGATAAGCACAGGACCCAATGCCGCGCTTACACGACAGACCTGCGAGAGCATTCTCCGGCTTCTGGGAATGAGCCCGGCAAAGGCAAGAAAGCTCGCCGCGACGGGATGAAACTCCGTCAGAAATAAAGCGCGACGTTGAGATTGACCCGGCTCGACCAGTCACCGCCATTGCCACCCGAGGCGAGGGCCTGCGTGAACTCGGGCCCGATATAGGCATTGTTCCGGCCAAGCGCCCAGTCGAGCGTCACGTAGAGGGGCCCATCGAAATCCATCCCCGCGCCGAGCACGTTCTGCTGGCTGCCCGCGTAGCTCTCTTCCGCCTTATCGAGATAGGAATAGTCGTTGTAGAAGGTGACGGTCTTCAACAAGCCGCCCGTTTCTTCTTCCGTGTTCCATGCATAGGCGAGCCCCGCAACATAGATCCAGCCGCGCGAGGCGACCCGATAGGGATAGTCGAAGGCGCCCATCGTCACATAGCGGCCATCCTGGCCCGGCGGGTTTTCGAGATCGAACTCATAGCGGATGACTTCAGTCTTGAAATTCCAGGGCCCGCGATCGAAACGCGCATGAAGCGCCTGCGCATTGCGCTCTCCATCGCGGCCGGTCGTATCGTTCGGGATGAGGCCGTATTGAAGCGAGGCGCCCGCCTCACCGGTTATGCCATGGCCGATGACGAAGCTTCGAGCGGCGCGCAGATTGAACTGATGCCGCTCGCCATTCTGCCGCGCACCATCGGAGACGATGTCGTAGGAATAGCGGGCGCTGTCCTCGCTGTCGCCTGCCCAGCTTCCTTCATCGCTCGGGAACCAGGCCGCATCGAAGGTCCAGGGGCCCATCTCGCGGGTGTAGCGGAAGCCGAGATCGTAGTCGTCTTCCAGGCCCGCATAAAAGGCGAGCGAAAAGAAGAAATTGTTGGAGGCGAAAGGGAGAAGGCCAAAAGGCACTTTCTGGATACCCGCCTGAATCTTCTGCCGCGCGTCGGGCCGGTAGCCGATCCATGCATGGTGAGGGAAGTGCGTGAGGATGCCGTCATCGCTGTAATAGTAGAAGCGATACTGCATGGAGCCGTCCCAGCGGCCGGCCTCGAAGGAAGCATCGAGCATCACCGTATCGAGGCGGATATTCTCAGGGAGATTGCGGCGCTTGCGGCCCGCTTCCCAGCTCTTGTGATAGACGTTCGCGCGAATGGCGCCGCCGAAATGGAAATCCGGTCCGGATTCCTCCGGTTCGGCCGGCTCGACGCCGCTGGCGGGTTCGCAAAATGCATCGCCCGCGGGACAGGTCTCCCCGCCCTCTTCCGCGCGCACGGGCAAGGCCGCAAGCGCGCAACACGCCGCGCCCGCAGCAGCCATGGTAACCGGCTTTCCGAACACTTGGCTTCCCCCTGGCAGATTTATCTTTCTCCAAAATCACCTAGAGGGATGGAAGGCGAGGTCAACAGCAGCTCTCTCACACGGGTCTGAGAGCCCGGCGAAGAAGCGGCATGGCGAGAAGAACCGCCAGAATATCGACCGAAAGAATCGGCAGCGCCGCGAAGGCACCGGGCCCCGCGACAAGAAGAGTGGTGAGGGGGAAGGCGAGAAGCAGAACCGCCGTTATCCCGCTGAACCGGTGAGCTTGCGACGCAGAGGCAAGGGCAAGGAGAATCGCAACACAAAGCACACCGAGCAGGACGGCAACCATCCAGCCATATGAGGTGACGACGGCAAGAGGCATGAGCCGTCCTGCCAGCAGCAGCGCCGCCGTCGCAAGCGGAAGGCCATGCACGATGCCATCGGAAAAGGCGAGGAAGAGGCGATTGCCGCGGCTTGCCATGGCGGCCGGGCGAGCCCGCCAGACCGAGAGACCAGAGAGGACGAGGAGGCAGGAACCGAGACCGAGAACGGCATAAAGAAGTTTCAGTGCGATGCCGCCAAAGTTGCCGTAGTGAAGCGGCGTGACCATCGCATAGATGCGCTTGCCAATGCCTTCGCGGCTCCAGTCGACAATGCCCTCAAGCTGTCCCGTTTCGCCTTGCATGACGACGGCCGGAAAATAAATGAGGCGGCCGGGAACAGTTCCATAGACCGTGACGAGGCCGCCCTTACGGCCCCAACCGTCGAAGACGATCTGTTCCGGTTCGAGATCCGGCATGGCGCGAAGCGCGTTCGCCACGATAAGGCCCGGCGTCACCATCTGCGCCGCCTCGCCCGGCGATGCGGAAATCGCGCCTGACATTGCCTCCGACGCGGCGCCCGCATCACCCCTGAAGGAGAGAAAGGCAGCGGCGAGAAGAAAGACGCCGATAAAGCCGAGGACGCAGCCGGTCAGCGCCATCATGAAATGAAAGGGCAATCCCCAGATGCCTACCGACTTGTGCATATCCGTCCATTTGAGACGGACGCTGCGCCGCAGCCGCAACGTGAAGAGTTCGGCCAGCATCTTCCGGTGCAGGAAGACGCCGGAGACCAGCGACAGCAACATGACGAAGCCGAAGAAGCCAACCAGATAGCGCCCCCAAGGCAGGGGCAGCAGCAAATCTGTATGAAGACGATTCAATACTTCGCCAGTGCGGCTTCTCCCGTCCCTGACCTCCCCTGCTTCCTCGCCTGTTGCCGCATCGAGGACAAGCTCTCCCCCGCGCGCCTGCAGAGAGATGAGGGAATCGTAGTAGCCGGGCAGGTATATCGAGAAGTTTGCAGGGATCTCGTCCCACCTCGCTTCCGCCTCTGCATAGAGAGTGTCCGCCGCCTTCGCGTGATCGGTATAGGCCGGCTGGTAGGTTCCACGTTCCCATGGACCAAGTTCAATCTCGAAAAGAGCGACGACGCCGGAGAACGAAACCACATAGAGGACGAGACCGAGGAGAAGGCCCGTCCATGAGTGAAGTTCATAAAGCGCCTTCATGCTTCCCTGACGCATCACCCCTCCCCTCCCGAGAGAAAGGAAATGGCGGCAAGGCCGAACAGGACGAAGGCAGCAAGCAACGTCAGGAGATGGGAACGGAGAACCGCACCGGAGGCAAAGAGCCATAGCGTTATGCCCGTCCAGACAATCGGCCAAAGCACCGTGGCGAGCGCCGCGCGGCCCGCAGGCTCCATCGGCAGCAAGAGGGAGAGCGAGAAAAGCGCGGCGACGGAAAAGAGAAAGCCCGTCAGCAGAGACATTGCGGAGCGGCGGAGGCTCAGAACACCGTCCGCTCTTCGCACTTCATCGACGGCACTCCGCCGCAGCGGCGCCGGCCTCGCCGCCTTGCCGCGTTCTCCAAGGCTGCGCGCGAGAGCAGTGCCAAAGCCTGCGAGCATGATAAAGGCGAGAAAAACCGGGATGCCCGCATCCCAACCCATGCCGCGGCCCGAAAGATAAAAGCCGCCCGCCACGAGCGTGGCAGACAGGAGATACAGGGGAAGACGCCTCGCACCGCCCACGGACGATGCACGAGCGCCAGCAAGCGCGGCTACGCCGCCGAGGCTTGCCGCCAGGGCGGCGATCACGAAAATCGGACTGGCTATCGTTTCCATGAGGCCATGGACGAGGGAGAGATTGTGCCCCTCCCTCGCCTGTTGGATCAGAATTCCACTTCGAGGCTTACGCCGACAAGCTGGCGCGGCCCGAGCGTCGCGGCGACGGGAACACCGCCCGCCGTGTCGATATAGGTGTAGTAGCGTTCGTCGAAGAGGTTCTCGGCGAAGACCGTCACCTTCCAGCCATCCATCTTGTAGCCGGCCTGCGCATTCGACACCCAATAGGCATCGACGTCTTCCTGCGGCGCGCCATCGATGCGTGTCATGTAGCTCGATGTGTATTTCGTGTCGCCGCCGAAGAAGAAGCCTGTATCGCTCTCATAGAAGGCGCCAAGGGCAAAGGACCACTCCGGCGCTTCGGGGAAGGGCATGCCGGAAAGATTGCCCGTGCTCACGCTGCTGAAGTTTTCGAACTCGCTTTGGACATGACCGAGGGAGACGAAAGTCGAAAGCTCAGGCGTCACCGCGTAGCGGCCCTCGATCTCGAAACCGTAGAGCTCGGAACTGGCGGCATTCACGATAATGCCGGAGGTGAAGTCGAGCGGGTTCTGCAAGATCTCGACCTGCTGATCCTTCCAGTCCGTGTAGAAGGCATTGGCGCTCAGCTGGAGCCGCCGGTCGAAGAACGCGCCCTTGTATGAAACTTCGTAGTTCCAGGTCTCTTCCGGATCATAGGTGAAGGGAGTGCCGGACGAGGTCTGCACACCCGAGCCGCCATTGCGGAAGCCCTGCTGAACGGTGAAGCCGAGCGTATGTTCCGGCGCAAGTTCCTTGATCAACCCGGCCTTGGGCAGGAAGACGGTCTCCTCGAAAGAACTGCTCTGATTGGTGGTCACCGCACCATTGCGGGAGAAGAAGTTCGTGCTCTCCTGGTCCGTGTAATCGAGACGGCCGCCCGCCACCACTTTCCAGGTGGGAATGAACTCGTATGTCGCTTCGCCGAACAAGGCGGCGTTGGAGGAATCCGTGCTCGCCCGGCTGACATCGAAATTGCCGAAATAGTCGGGGCGAACATAGCCGGAGTTCATTTCCTCGTCGGCGAGATAGATGCCCGCCACAGCCTTCCAGCGGCCCGCCTCGTAGTTCACGCGGAATTCCTGCGTGAGGATCGAGCGGTCATCCCCGCCGCTCAGCACATTGGTCTCACCCGCCGTTCCCTCGTTGATCGAAGGACGCTCCATGTCCGAACGGGAAAAGGAGGTGAGCGACGTCAGAAGAAGCGACGAGGTGAGATCGTGCTTCACCTCGAAGGAGACATTGTTCACCTCCGTCGTACGCGACTCGGCGAAGACGGGCAGGTTGAAATCGCCTCTGTCGGCGTCAAGCGGGAAGCCGAGGACCGGGCCTGCAATGTCGTCCGAATAAGGCGAGTCGTGCGAGAAGGAGTAAGTGAGCAGGGCCGACGTGTCCGGCATACCGTTCGGCAACAGCAGGAGCTTGCCGCGAATGTTGTAATATTCGTTCTCTACGAACTCGTCGTAGCGGTCGAAGCCGGTATAGGCCGGATAGTTGATGTCGTTTTCGCTGATGTTGTATTCGGCGGAGACGCGCATGGCGAGCTGGTCCTCGACGAGCGGCGCATTGACCATGAAGGCCGTGCCGCGCGTGTCCATCGTGCCGATGGTCGCCTTGCCCTTTGCTTCCCAATCAAAGGTCGGGTCCTTCGTCTTGACATAGACCGCACCCGCAAGCGCCGCGCGGCCCGTGAGCGTGGACTGGGGGCCGCGATAGACCTCGACCTGCTCGACATCCCAGAGGCCGCGCGCACCACGGCGCGCGCCCATGACGGTCTGCTGCGCGCCGTCGATATAGAGGCTAGCAAGCGGCGCGCCGCCGGGCGTGAGACCTTCGGAGTTCACGCCGCGAATGACGAAACCGGCATCCGGCCAGTCGCCGTCCATGACGTTGCCCATCATGCGGAACGCGCCACGGAAACTCTGGATCTGATGGTCCTCGATTTCCTCCGCAGTGACGATGCCGACGCTCGCCGTGGTGTCTTCGAGCGTGGTGGTGTTCTTCGCGCCGTAGACGACGAGGGAAGGAAGCGTGGTGGTGCCGCCGACTTCCGCCACGCGGCGGAGCGCAACGACATTGGCGCCCGTGAACTCGTAGGTAAGACCCGTGCCCGCGAGAAGCGTGGCAAGCGCCTCGCTGGCGGTGTAGCTGCCAGAGAGGCCGCCGGTCGACAGGCCCGCGACTTCATCCGAGGTGAAAAGGATCTGCAGGTTCGCCTGATCGGCAAGCGCAGTGAGCGCGCCATCAAGGCTCTGGGGGGCGATGGAAAGCGAGACGGGAACTGCCGCAACGCTTTCAGCCGGTTGGGCCACTGCCCCAAGGGGCGCGAGCCCGCACATCAAGGCGGCAACGGCGACACCCGCCGCCAGACGCTTCAGCCCGTTCCTGCCGGAAACCCCAGAATTCATCGAAACCCCCTTCGCTCATCGACACGCAAAACGACGGGAAGCGGCGCAGCCGCGCCCCGTTTCAGAGATGACGAACGGGAAGAAGGAATCTTGCAGGGCTTGCGCGAAAAAAATCGCGTGGGGAGAAAATCAGCTAACCAGCGTGACAAAGGGGAGACGGGTGACGCTGATCGGCAGGATGAGTTCCATGGCGGGCAGCAGCTCTTCCGGCCTTTCGAGATCGAAGACGCCCGTGACTTCGAGACGCCGAAGATCATCCGAGAGGACAAGGATGCGTTCGGGCACGAAGCGGGAGACCTCCTCCACCACGGCGCCGAAGGGACGCCGGTTGAAGATGAGCTTGCCGCGCCGCCAGGCAAGCTCCGAGCCGGCATCGGCCGCGGCGAGGCGGAAGGGGCCCTTGCCCGCCGGCACGAGGAGCGCCTCGTCCGGCCCGACCATGGCGGAGCGGCCGCCGGGGGCCTCGGCCTCGACCTTGCCGGAGGCGACGGTGAGGCGGGCGGCCATGCCATCCTTGTGGAGGCAGCGAAGCGCGAAGACGGCGCTGGCCGAGCGTGCGGTGCAGCCTTCCGCGACGACGGTGAAGGGCCGGGCAGGAACCGGCGCGACCTCGAAGAAAGCCTCTCCGCGATGGAGCGTCACGCGGCGCTCCGCGTCATCGAAATTCAGGGAGACGGCACTGCCGGTGTTCAGCCAGAGGCGCGACCCGTCAGGCAGGTCGGCGCGGCGGCGCTCGCCCTTCGCGGTTTCGAGATCGGCATGAGGGGCGAGGAACTCCTGCGCGCCGAGGCCGCCAAGGGCCAGCACGGCGGAAGCAGCAAGGCCGCCCGCAAGAAAGTGACGGCGGGAAAGCGAGAGGCCGCGCCCCGCGCGAAAGGAGCCGGCCGCGGCGGAGCGCGCCCTTTCAAGACGGTGGAGGGCGGCTGCTTCCGTCCGGCCCAGATCCTCCCAGAGGGCTTCCGCCCTGGCGGCGGCCGCCTCATGCAGCGGGCTTTCGGCGCGCCAGGCCGCGAAGGCATTACGAAGCTCAGGCGAAGGCTCGCCGCCGCTCAGCCGCGCGACCCAATCGAAGGCTTCGTCCTCCAGCGCTGCCTGTTTTTCCCGTTCGGAAGACAAAAGCCCCTCATCGTCCATGCCCGAGCCGCCCTGCCCCCAAGGGAGCGGCGGCATCGTACAATAATGTCCGTCAGAGGATAGACGATGCGGGGAGGCAAAGCTTGCAGCGCGCCATGCGCATTTCAGCCTTCGGCATCCATCGCGGCGCGGCAATGCCTCAATCCGCGGGCGAGATATTTCGCAACCATGCTTTCCGAAACGCCAAGCTCCGCGGCGATGCGCGCATGGCTCAACCCGTCGACACGGGCGAGAAGAAGCGCGCGGCGGACATTCGCCGGAAGTTCGGCGAGCGCGGCATCAAGCTGATGAAGGCGCTGGCGGCCCTGAAGCGCGGCCTCGGGCGAGGGAGCCTCGTCGCGAATATCCTCGGTGAGGCCATCGCCAAGGAGCGGCGCGCCAAGACGGCGCTCGCGGCGGAGGAGATCTATCGCAATGTTGGAGGCGACGCGGAAGACATAGGCGCGGGGATTTTCGACCGGGGAAGCGGGGCGTCCGAGCGAGGCAAGGCGCAGCCAAGTGTCGTGCACGACCTCGCTGGCGCGGTGCAGGTCGCCCAGGCGGCCCGCAAGCGTGCCGAGCAGGCTGTCGTAATGCTCGTGAAATGCCCCCATCAAGGGCGATGCTTCGTCCCGCGCCATTGCGCCAATCCTGAAACTCGTACCGGCGCGAGGCGCCCCCGGAGCGGAAGATTATTTCAAATGCAACTCACTCGCAAGTGCAGAGCAGGATGAGGGTTTGCCGGACATTTTCGGGAGCCGGGGCGTCATGCGCGGTTTGACAGGGGTCGCACACCTCCCTACTCAAATTGACAAAAGAAATTGAAGGGCGAGGGAGGCCCTGATCCATGAAAAGCCTGTTGATCGCCAATCGCGGCGAGATTGCCGTGCGCATTGCGCGCGCCGGTTCGGAACTCGGCCTGAGAACGGTCGCCATCTTTGCGGAGGACGATGCGCTGTCGCTGCATGTGCGGGCCGCCGACGAGGCGCTGCCGCTGACGGGCACGGGCGCGGCCGCCTATCTCGACATCAAGCAGATCGTCGCCGAGGCCAAAAAGGCGGGATGCGACGCGATCCATCCGGGCTACGGGTTCCTGAGCGAGAATGCGGCTTTCGCCGAAGAATGCGCGAAGGAAGGCATCACCTTTGTCGGCCCCTCGCCCGAGGCGCTCAGGCTCTTCGGCGACAAGGCGAAGGCCCGCGCGCTCGCCGAGAAGGAGGGCGTGGCCCTCTTCCCCGGCACGAACGGCGCGACGAGCCTCGAGGAAGCGCGCGTCTTCATGGAGAAGCTCGGAGATGGCGGCGCGGTGATGCTGAAGGCGCTGGCGGGCGGTGGCGGACGCGGCATGCGCGCCGTCACCGACATCAAGGACCTGCCCCAGGCCTATGAACGCTGCCAGTCGGAAGCGAAGGCGGCCTTCGGCAGCGGCGACATCTATGTCGAAAAGCTGGTGCGGCAGGCGCGGCACATCGAAATCCAGATCGTGGGCGACGGCGAACATGTCATCGATCTCGGCGAGCGCGAATGCACGCTGCAACGGCGGAACCAGAAGGTTGTGGAAATCGCGCCGAGCCCGACCCTCGACAGCGACACGCGCAAGCGCCTGACGGATGCGGCGCGAAAGCTCGCAAGCGCGGCGAGCTACAAGGGGCTTGGCACGTTCGAATTCCTGATCGACATGGAGGCGAAGGACGGGACAAGCGCCATCGCCTTCATGGAGGCGAATCCGAGACTGCAGGTGGAACACACCGTCACGGAAGAAGTGACGGGTGTCGACCTCGTGAAGACGCAGCTGCGGATCGCGGGCGGCGCGACGCTGAAGGAGGTGGGGCTGGCGGAAACGCCCGCGCCCCGCGGCTATGCGATCCAGCTTCGCGTGAACATGGAGCGGATGGACGAGAAGGGAGAGGCCGTGCCGACCGGCGGCACGCTCACCGCCTTTGCGCCGCCATCGGGGCCCGGCATCCGCGTCGATACGTTCGGCTATTCGGGCTATCGCACGAGTCCCAACTACGACTCGCTCATCGCGAAGCTCATCGCGCATTCGCCCACGCCTTCTTATGGCGATGCGGTGGCGCGGGCGCGGCGTGCGCTCAGCGAGTTCCAGATCGAGGGCGTGACGACGAACCTTTCATTCCTGCAGGCGCTTCTCGCGCGCGAGGATGTGCAGGCGAACAGGGTTCACACGAACTTCATCGCCGAACATGCGAGCGAACTCGTAAAGGTGCATGCGGAACCCGGCCGATACTTCACCGGCGGAAACGGCGGCGGCGCGGCGCAGGCGGCGAAGCATGTGGAAGGACCGGCGGGGACAACGCCCGTGCCATCCACCATGCAGGGCAAGGTCATCTCCATCGACGTGGAAGAAGGCGCGAGCGTGGCGAAGGGCCAGCAGATCGCCGTGCTCGAAGCGATGAAGATGGAACATACGATCGCCGCGCCCTTCGGCGGCACGGTGCGCAAGGTGGCGGCCGTTCCCAACGCGACGCTGATGGAAGGCGAGCCGCTGCTCTTCATCGAGGAGGGCGCGGGCGGCGACCAGCTCGCGGTGGCGGAAGAAGCGGTCGACCCCGACTATATCCGTCCCGACCTTCAGCACGTCATCGACCGGCACGCAATCGGCCTCGACGAGAACCGGCCCGACGCCGTGGCGCGGCGGCGCAAGCGCAACCAGCGCACCGTGCGCGAGAACATCGCGCATCTCTGCGACGAGGGAAGCTTCATCGAATATGGCGCGCTGGCGCTTGCCGCGCAGCGCCGCCGACGCTCGATGGAAGAGCTGCTGAAGATGAGCCCGGCGGACGGGCTCGTCTCCGGCGTGGGCACGGTGAATGCGGATCTCTTTGGCGAAGAGAAGGCGCGCGCGCTGGTGATGGGTTACGACTTCACCGTCTTCGCGGGCACGCAGGGCGCAATGAACCACAAGAAGATGGACCGCATGCTCTTCCTCGCGCGGGACCAGAAGCTGCCCATCGTGCTGCTGGCGGAAGGCGGCGGCGGACGGCCGGGCGACACGGACACGGCGGGCGTCGCCGGTCTCGACACGCCGACCTTCCACACCTTCGCGACGCTTTCGGGTAAGGTGCCGCTTGTCGGCATGACCGCGGGGCGCTGCTTCGCGGGCAATGCGGCGCTGCTCGGCTGCTGCGACGTCATCATCGCGACGGCAGATTCCAATATCGGCATGGGCGGCCCGGCAATGATCGAAGGCGGCGGGCTCGGCGTCTACGCACCGGAAGATGTCGGCCCGGCGGAGGTCCACCGCAAGAACGGCGTGATCGACATCTTCGTGAAGGACGAGGAAGAGGCGATCGACGCCTGCAAGAAATATCTCTCCTATTTCCAGGGACCGACCGAAAACTGGGAAGCGAGCGACCAGAGGTTGCTGCGCCACATGATCCCCGAGAACCGCTTGCGCGCCTATGACATCGACAGGGTGATCGAAGGCGTGGCGGACAAGGGCTCGGTGCTCGAACTCCGCAAGGAATTCGGCATCGGCATCAAGACGGCGCTCATCCGCATGGAAGGGCGGCCGATGGGGCTGATGGCGAACAATCCCTATCACCTAGGCGGCGCCATCGACGCGGAGGCGGAGGACAAGGCCGCGCGCTTCATGCAGCTCTGCGACGCCTTCGGCCTGCCGATCCTGTCGCTTTGCGACACGCCGGGTTTCATGGTCGGGCCGGAAATCGAGAAGGATGCGCAGGTGCGGCATGTAAGCCGCATGTTCGTGACGGCGGCGAATATGAGCGTGCCGCTTTTCGCGGTGGTCTTGCGCAAGGGCTACGGGCTCGGCGCGCAGGCGATGACGGCGGGGAGCTTCCACGCGCCCTTCTTCAACATCTCCTGGCCGACCGGCGAGTTCGGCGGCATGGGGCTCGAAGGGGCCGTGCGTCTCGGCTATCGCCGGGAAATGGAGGCGATAGAAGACCCGGAAGAGCGAGACGCCTTCTACCGCAAGATGGTCGACCGCTATTACGAGAACGGGAAGGCGACCAACATGGCCTCCTTCCTCGAAATCGACGCGGTGATCGACCCGGCCGGTACACGGCACTGGGTGACGCGGGGGCTGAAATCGCTGCCCCCGGCCGAACACCGCCCTGCCCGCGCCTTCATCGATACCTGGTGAGGGCCATGTGAACCTCGCAGGCGGGAGAGACGTATGAAGGAAAACGACGTCTTTCCCGCGAGCGAAGATGACCGGCGATACGGCACCTGAACTTGAATCATTCCCGCAAGGCGGGGTCGCAGCCATTGCCGGTGCGACCGGCGCCATCGGCCATGCGCTTCTGACCGCCATCGAGGCGAGCGGGCGCTTTCGCGAGGTCATCGGCCTTTCGCGGAACGGCAGGCCGAAACTCGACCTGACCGACGAAGCGAGCATCGAGGCGGCGGCGCAGCACATCGCCGGAAGGGGGGGCGAGCTCCGTCTTTTCATCGATGCGACGGGCTTTCTGCATGACGGGAATTTCTCGCCGGAGAAGAGCCTGAAGCAGATTTCGCCCGCGCAGATGGCGCATGCCTTCGCCATCAACGCGACGGGGCCAGCGCTGCTGATGAAGCATTTTCTGCCGCTGCTGCCACGGGAGGGGAAATCCGTCTTTGCCACGCTTTCGGCACGCGTTGGCAGCATCACCGACAACAAGGCGGGCGGCTGGTACGGCTACCGCGCCTCCAAGGCGGCGCTGAACCAGATCCTCCGCAGCGCCGCCATCGAGACCGCGCGACGGAAGCCCGCCGCCATCTGCCTCGCGCTTCACCCCGGCACCGTGATGAGCCCGCTTTCTGCTCCCTTCGAGAAGAAGGGGCTCGATGTCCGCGCACCGGAAGCGGCAGCGCGAGACCTTCTGACCGTGATCGAGCGCGCGAATGCGCAGAGCAATGGCTCCTTCCTCGACTACAGGGGAGAGGCATTACCTTGGTGACGGGTAAGGAAATGGAGGCCAGAACGGAGGGTGCGTGCCGTGTCTATTACGACGGCTCCTGTCCGCTTTGCCGAAGGGAAATCGGCTTCTACCGCCGCCGCGAGGGCGCGGAGGAAATCGAATGGATCGACGTCAGCGCCGAGGACTATCGCGGCGGCGAGGGCGCACCGGAGCCGGACGCGGCGATGAAGCGGTTTCATGTCGTGGGCGCGGACGGGAAGCTCGTCTCCGGAGGCGCGGCCTTTGCGCAGCTCTGGACGGCGTTGCCCGGATTTCGTGCCGCCGGGCGTCTGTTTCTCATGCCGCCCTTTTCCTGGGCGATTGCGTTCGGCTACCGGCTCTTCCTTCCGTTGCGGCCCTTGCTGCAGAAGCTTGCCGCGAAGGGCGAGTGACGCCATGCCGCGCATGCGCAGGAAAGCCGATCTGCCCACGAAAACCTGCGAAGCCTGCGGAAGGGTCTTCGCATGGCGAAAGAAGTGGCGTGACGACTGGAACGAGGTGAAGACCTGCTCGGAGCGCTGCAAGCGCGAATTGCGCGCGCGGAAGCGGAGCGCCTGAGCCATGGGCACTCTCCGGCTCGTTCTCGGCGACCAGCTCACGCGCGATATTTCCGCCCTTCGCGGATTGGACAAGAAGCGCGACGTCGTCCTCATGGCGGAAGTGCGCGAGGAAGGCACCTATGTGCGCCATCACAAGCAGAAGATCGCGCTGATCCTTTCCGCCATGCGTCATTTCGCGGAAGCGTTAAAACAGGAAGGGATCAAGGTCGACTACGTGAAGCTGGACGACCCCGGCAATACCGGGTCGCTCATCGGCGAACTTGAACGCGCGCTTGAAAGACACAAGGCGGAGAGAGCCGTGGTGACGGAGCCCGGCGAATGGCGTCTGCGCGCCACATTCGACGCATGGCGGCAGGCGCATGATGGTGTGTTCGACATATGCGACGATGACCGCTTCTTCGCCAGCCATGAGCGCTTTCACGAATGGGCGAAAGGACGCAAGAGCTTCCGCATGGAGTTTTTCTACCGGGAGCTGCGGCGCGAGACGGGCTTCCTGATGGAAGGCGACGAGCCCGCGGGCGGCAAATGGAATTTCGACAGCGACAACAGGAAGGCGCTGCCAAAGAAACTGGCGGCGCCGGAGCGACGGCGCTTTGCGCCCGATGAAACAAGCTGCGAGGTGATGGCGCTCGTCGAGCGCGAATTCTCCGGACATTTCGGCACGCTGGACGAGTTCGACTGGCCGGTGACGCGCGAGGAAGCATTGTCGGCACTCGCCCATTTCATCGAGGACGCGCTGCCTCTTTTCGGCGACTATCAGGACGCGATGCGGGAGGGGGAACCCTTTCTCTTTCACTCGCTGCTTTCGACATCACTCAATATCGGGTTGCTGACGCCGCGAGAGGTCTGTCTTGCGGCGGAGAAGGCCTGGCGCGAGGTCCATGTGCCGCTGAATGCGGTGGAAGGCTTTATCCGGCAGATACTCGGCTGGCGCGAATATGTGCGCGGCATCTACTGGCTGAAGATGCCGGACTATGCGGAAACGAATTTCCTCGATGCGCGCGAGCCGCTTCCCGATTTCTACTGGACGGGCGAGACGAAGATGCGCTGCATCTCCGATGTCGTGACACAGACGCGAGACCACGCCTACTCGCATCACATCCAGCGGCTGATGGTGACGGGGAATTTTGCGCTGCTGGCGGGCATCGATCCGAAGGAAATATGCGAGTGGTATCTTGCCGTTTACGCCGATGCCTTCGACTGGGTGGAGCTGCCGAATACGCATGGCATGGCGATCTTCGCGGATGGCGGTCTTCTTGCGTCGAAGCCCTATGCCGCGTCGGGCGCCTATATCAGCCGGATGTCGAATTTCTGCGAGGGTTGCAGCTATGATCCGAAAGCGCGGGCGGGAAAGGAGCCCTGTCCTTTCAACGCGCTCTACTGGGCGTTCCTGATGCGCAACGAGAAGAAGCTCTCGAAGAACCCCAGGCTCGCCATGCCCTACCGCACACTTGCCAAATGGGACGGCAAGCGGCGGGAGAGCATTGCGAAGGAAGCGGCCTCGTTCATCGAGAAGATGAAGGAGGGAAAGGCGTGAGGCTTCGCTCCGGCCTCAGCTTTCCTTGGCGACCTTGTCGAAGTCCGATGCATCATGACGCTCGGGAAGCTGGCTCGACTTATCGCCCCAGGTGCGATTGACCATGCGGCCACGCTTCACGGCCGGGCGCACGGCGATTTCTTCCGTCCAGCGGTTCACATTCTTGTACTCGTGGACGCTGAGGAATTCGGCCGCCTCATAAAGCAGGCCCTTTGCGAGCGCGCCGTACCAGGGCCAGATTGCCATATCGGCGATGGTGTAGTCGTCGCCCGCGATGAAACGGCTTTCGGCAAGGCGCCTGTCCAGCACATCGAGCTGGCGCTTCACTTCCATCGCGAAACGGTCGATCGCATATTCGATCTTCACCGGCGCATAGGCATAGAAGTGGCCGAATCCGCCGCCGAGATAGGGCGCGGAGCCCATCTGCCACATGAGCCAGGACCAGCACTCGGCGCGCTTCGTCAGATCCTTCGGCTGGAAGGCGCCGCCGAATTTTTCCGAAAGATAGAGAAGGATGGCGCCGCTTTCGAAGATGCGGGTGGGCGGATTGGTGCTGCGGTCCATCAGCGCCGGGATCTTGGAATTCGGATTGACCGAGACGAAGCCCGAGCCGAACTGATTGCCCTCGCCGATATTGATGAGCCAGGCGTCGTATTCCGCTTCCTTGATGCCGAGCTCCAGCAGTTCTTCCAGCATCACCGTCACCTTGACGCCATTCGGCGTCGCCAGCGAATAGAGCTGGAAGGGATGCTTGCCGACGGGCAGCTCCTTCTCATGCGTCGGACCGGCGATGGGCCGGTTGATATTCGAGAAGCGGTTCGTATTCTTGTCCTGGTTCCAGGTCCAGACCTTTGGCGGCGTGTAGTCGGACATTTGGCGTCTCCCTTTTTCGGATTTGCTTTCGACCGTTCTTTGGATCAGGCGGCTTCCTCGGCGACGAAGCCCTTCCAGCCGCGCATATAGGTGAGGAAGGCATCGCCGAGACCTTCGTCGCGCAGATGCTGCTCGGTGACAGGCAGCGCGGGCGAGCGATAGGCCGCATCGGCGAGGACGCGGTTCGGGAAATCGTGGCGCAGGATCGCGGCGCGGCCGATGACGGCGAAATCGCAACCGGCATCGATGACGGCGGCCGCATCCGCGCCGCTCATGATCTTGCCCGCGGCGCCGAGGCGGACCTGCCCGCGCGGGAGCGAAGTGAAATATTCCATCAGCGACTTGCCCTGGAACTCCTCTTCCGCCGGTTCCTTGTTCACGTCCCAGAGCGACATGTCGAGGAAGTCGATCTTTGCCTTGCCGAGAAGTTCGGATGCGACGTCGATCACCTCGGCAAGCTTCAGGCCGAACCGTTCCGGCGAAAGGCGAATGCCGAGCTGGAAATCCGGCCCGCAGGCGGCACGGATACCATCGACGATTTCAAAGGTGAGACGGGCGCGATTTTCGAGCGAGCCGCCATAGGCATCGCTGCGACGATTGGTTTCCGCAGAGAGGAACTGCGCGAGGAGATAGCCATGCGCGCCATGAACCTCGACGCCGTCGAAGCCAGCCTTTTCCGCACGCTTCGCGGCGGCGATGAAGGCATCGCGAGCGGCTTCCACTTCCGCGGTCGTCATGGCGCGTGCGCCTGTATCCGCATCGTCGGACGCGCCGACCACTTCGCCGACCAGTTCCTTTGGCGAGCGGATGCCCGCGTGATGAAGCTGGACGGAAGAGACCGAGCCCCTGGTCTTGATGGCGGCCGCAAGCCGCGTCAGCCCTTCGAGATGGCGATCATCCCAGATGCCGAGCTGGCCCGGAAAGCCCTGCCCGCCCGCCTGCACATGGGCAGCGCAGGTCATGGTGAGACCGAAGCCGCCTTCGGCGCGCATGGTGAGCCAGCGGAATTCGTCATCGGAAAGACGGCCGTCCTCGTGGCTCTGCAGATTGGTGAGCGGCGCGAGCATGAAGCGGTTTTTCCAGGCAGGGCCGTGGGCGAGGGAAAGCGGCTCCGCGAGCCTATTCGTTTTGGTCATTGGAATTCCCGGAGATGAAGTTGAATTCGGATAACCGCCTATATAGGCCCTTGAGAGGCGATCTTCCATCGGGGAGGCCGATCACAAACCGTTGTTCGCCGGAAGGTGGACCGGAATGGCGGGAAACCGCGCGGATGAAATCGGCGCGAGACAAGGCCGGATTCCACGGCACCAGGAAGGAAAATGCGCGGAAGCGGGGTGAGGAACGGCCTCAGCGCTCCGTCAGCGCACGGTCCTTCAGCTTGAGCACGGGCTTCAGCAGATAGGCAAGGACCGTTCTGTCACCGGTGATCACGCTTACTTCCGAAATCATGCCCGGGATGATCGGCAGGTTCGCCTGACGGCCTTCGAGCGCCGCATGGTCGACGCTTACCGTCACGGGGAAGTAGTGCACGCCTTCCTGTGTGACCTGCGTGTCGGCGCCGACGCGCTCGACGCGGCCAGGCAGTGCGCCATAGACAGAGAAGTCATAGGCGGTGATGCGGACTTTCGCCTCCTGGCCCGGGTGGATGAAAGCGATGTCGGAAGGGTTCATGCGCGCCTCGATGAAGAGCGTGTCGTCGAGCGGCACGATTTCCATGATGGTGCCGCCGGGCTCGATGACGGCGCCCTGCGTCAATGTCGCGACGCGCTTCACGACGCCGTTCGCGGGCGCACGAACTTCGCGGCGGCCGACGCGGTCGCGATGAGCGACGAGGCGGGCGGAAAGCGCGGCAAGTTCGGCACTCGACTTGCTCAGTTCCTCCCGAGCCTCACTGACGAAGGAGGAGCGGCGCTCGTCAATGCGGGAGGCAAGTTCGTCGAGTTCGATTTCGGCGGCGCGGATATCGGCACGCGCCTTTGAGAGCGCCTCATCCGTTTCGGCGAGCATGCGCTCGAGCTTGAGCTTCTCGACGACGGACATCAGCCCGTCCCGCACCTGACGGGCGACGAGGCCATGTTCGGCGGCAAGCGAGCGGCGCTTCTCGTCGAGATGGACGATCCGTTCCTTCGCCTCTGCGATGGTCTGGCGAGCCTGCTCTTCCTGCCGCCCAAAAACGGCTACCGCATCGTCGAGGCCCTGAATCTTGCTCCGATAAAGCGCGGTTTCGGCGGCAATCAGGGCCGGTCCCTCCGGCGTATCGGAAAGCTCTTCGGGAAAGGAGAGCGGTTCGCCCGACGCCTCGGCGGAAAGGCGGGAGACCGCAGCCTGCAGGGCACGATAGGTGCTGAGATCCTCGCGATAGGAAGAGAGCGCGCCGGTATTGTCGATCTGGGCGACGACATCGCCTTCCGCCACACGGTCGCCTTCGCGGACGAGGACCTTTCGCAGAATGCCGCCTTCGAGGTTCTGAACGACCTGAATATGGCTCGAAGGAACGACCGAACCTTCGCCATTCGCCGTCACATCGATATGCGCGAAGGCGGCCCAGACGAGCAGGAAGAAGATGAGCCCCGAGATGACGGAGAGCAGGACGATCACCGCGCGCTCCGGCCCCCTGACGGGATCGAGCAGGGCCGGTCCGGCATTCATGAGGAAGCGCGCGTTCATTCCTTCACGCCTCCCGTCACGACATTGAGAGGTCCGCGCGGTTCCTTGCCGCTCAGGGCAGCGAGCACCTTGTCGCGCGGACCGTCCATGACGACGCGGCCGCGCTCCAGCACGATAATGCGCGAGACGAGCGGCAGCAGCGCGGGCTTGTGCGTGACGATGACGGTTGTGAGTCCCGCACGTTCGCGCGCGAGGCCCGCGATCACGCGCTGCTCGGTCGTGTTGTCCATCGCGGAAGTCGGCTCGTCGAGCAGCAGAACGGGCGGACGCCCGGCAATCGCGCGGGCGAGCGACACGGCCTGGCGCTCACCGCCGGAAAGCCTCATGCCGCCTTCGCCCACCTGCGTCTGCAGGCCGAGCACGGAGCGGGAGAGAAGTTCATCGAGACCAGCCGCATGAACGACTTCGAGGAGACGCCCGTCATCGAGACCGGGATGCGCGGCGAGAATATTGTCGCGAATGGTACCGTGAAAGAGGACCGCTTCCTGTCCCGCATAACCGATGGCGGTGCGGAGTGCGGCGGGATGGATCTGGCGCACATCGACGCCATCGAGCAGCACATGGCCCGCATCCGGCGCGTTGAGATTGAGCGCGAGGCGTAGCGCGGTGCTCTTTCCGGAGCCGACGCGGCCCAGAATGGCAACCGAGGTGCCCGCCTCCACATGGATGTCGATGCCGTCCAGCGCAACGACAGGCGGGATATCCTCCGACAGCGAGGGGTAGGAAAAGCGCACTTCCCGGAAAGTGAGCGCGCCCTTCGCCCGCACCTTCTGAATCTGCCCCGGCACTTCTTCTACCGGCGCCTGCATGAAGCGGTCGAGCCCCGCCACGGCGAGCTTCGTCTGCTGCCAGCGCGCCATGAGGTTGGCGACCTGCGCGAAGGGAGAAACGGCGCGGCCCGACAATATGACGGCAGCGATGAGCGCGCCGGACGTGATGTCTCCCGCGCCGACGAGCAGCGCGCCGAAGATCACGATGAAGATTGTCACGAAGCTGGCCGCGCCAGCGGTGACGGAGCCCGAGAGGCTCGACCATTGACGCGACTGGATCGCCGTCTCGGCATTCTGCGCGATCATCGCTTCCCAGTGGCGGCGTGCCCAGGCCTGTGCGTTAACGGCCTTGATCGTGTCGATGCCCGCCATGGTTTCGTGCAGGAAGGCGGACTTGTGCGCGGCCTCGCGATGGGCGCGGGAAACGGCGCGCGAAATCGGCTTCTGCAGCAGAAGTCCTGTGCCGACCACCAGCGCGATGCCCGCGACCGGCACGAGAACCAGAACGCCTGCGATCCACCAGATGATCGCGAGGAAAATGAGGACGAAAGGAAGATCGCCGAGGCCGACCAGCGTTGCGGAGGTGAAGAAGTCGCGCACCGTCTCGAACTCGCGAACCGTATTCGCAAGCGTGCCCGCGCTTTGCGGCCGCGCCGTGCCCCGCAGTGCGAGAAGCTGGCGGAAGATGCGCGCGCCGACGGAAACGTCGAAACGCCGCCCGCCCACATCCACGAGATAACCGCGGATGATGCGCATGAAGACATCGGTGAGAACCACCACGCCGATGCCGATGCCGAGCGCGGCAAGGCTTGCCGTCGCATTGTTCGGAATGACGCGGTCATAGACCGCCATGGTGAAGAGCGAGATGGCGATTGCCGCGAGATTGACGAAGAGGCCCGCGAGGATCGCAAAGCCGTAAAGCCGCTTGTTCGCGAAGAGCGCGCCCTTGAACCAGTCCTTTTCCGGCTCGACATCGAGCAGGTTGCTGCGCTGGTCGAAATAGAAGGCGGGGCGAAGCTGCCAGACGGCCGCACCGGTTTCGAGTTCATGGTCCGGCACCCAGATGGGCTCGCCCTCGCCCTGCGCCGCCATGAAGCCCGAACCGCGGCGCATGAGAAGTGCGACCGGCCCCTCCACGACGGAGACCGCGAGAGCTGGCATCTCGGTGCGCGTGAGTTCGGAGGCGGGCTTCGCCGCTTCGACCGCGATGATCTCGGCGCGCGAGGCCGCCTCCGCGACATGCGCAGTGTCGAGCCGCCCGCGCTTCAGCGGAAGGCCCGCAAGCATCGCCTCCCGGTCCATGCCCTTGCCGAAATAGCGCAGCGCCGCCTCGAGCGCGGGGAGGTAGTCGGCCTCCCCTGCTTCCGGCGTTTCCTGATGCGCTGTTTCGGCCATGGCGGCTACCTCACGCAACCGCCGGAAGCGTGCCGGTCTCGCTGGCAGGGTCCTGCACGAAGAGCTGCTGTGTGCCGCTGTCGAAGAAGGAGAAAGCGTCGCCGCCTTCTCCACCGGTGCTGCCGCCATCTCCGGCACCGTCATCGTTCGACAGGCCCGGAATCTCTCCCGATGTGTCGAGCAGGCTCTCCGCATCCGGGACGTAGCTCATGGACATCATGGAGAAGCCGGACATCTCGTCCCTTCCGGCAACCTCGATATTGACGGTGGCAGTGGCCCCGCCGGCGAGCGTGTAGGTGAAGCTATCGGTTGCCGTCTGCCCGCCACCAAGCGCCTGAATGGAAGCGGCGCCGGTGGGGTCGTAGGTGATTTCGCCCGTGCCTGCATTATAGGTCAGGCTTGCGCCCATCGTGCTCGTGGCGGCGACGGAGGAAATCGCCGCGCCGTCGCCGTCGTTCTGCAGAAGGACATTCCCGGAGAAAGTATAGGGTGCGTCCTCGTTCACATCCTCGGCGTAGTTCTGACCGTTGCCGCCAATTTCGGCGAGCGCCCGCGCCTGGAAGAAGGCATCGTAGACGAGGGAGTCGTTCCATTGCTCCGAAGAGTTACGGATCAGATAGTCTTCTTCGGCGCCCAGCTCGTCCAGGACGCTCGGCTGGCCGGGTGCCCAGTTGGTATAGGCGCCATCGACCGCGCTTCCGCCGGAGTTGCCGTTCCAGAATGCCGTTCCCGCCTCGGGCCCCGTCTGCCAGACCCAGTTGCCCTCGGAGGCAAGATCGTTGGCGCCCAGCCAGAGGCGGCCGCTATAGATAGTCGTGGCGAAGTCGTTTTCCTCCGCGCTGGTGATGGTCAGAAGGTAGCTCTCGCCGGGCAGAGCATCCGCGGCCGCGTCCCTTGCGTCGGTCCAGTAATTCTCGGCACCGACCAGCTGATACGCATGACCATTGCCTTCGAAGACCGTCCAGCCGTCGGGCACCGAGCTGATCGTATCGTTCGCCGCCGCAACAAACGGCACCGTCTGAACAGTAACGTCGAGGGCAGCAGAGGACGCGCTCTCATTGCCCGCGCCGTCAATGGCCACCACGGTAAAGCTGTGATCGCCGTCCGGTAGTGCCGCCGTCGTGAAGGACCAGGTGCCGCTTCCGTTCACGACAGTTCCGAGCAGCGTTCCGTTGTCATAAACGGCCACAAGCGTCGACGTGGGACGCGTACCCGAAAGGGTGATGGTGTTGTCGTCCGTAACCCCGTCGCCGACTGCGCCGGTGTCCGAACCCCAGCTATCGATGGTAGCGGCGGCGGGAGGAGTCGTATCCACCCAGACGACCTGGATGTTCGACTCGGCGCTCTGGTTGCCCGCGTCGTCGACCGCTCTCGCCGTCAGGTAGTGATAGCCTTCCGGCAGGGCGGAGGTCGTCACCGACCAGTCGCCATTGCCGTCGGCGGTCGTAACCGCAATCTGGCTGCCCTGGAAGTAGATGCGGACTTCCTCGCCGGCTCCCGCGGTGCCCGTCAGTGTCGGCGTCGTGTCCGACGTCTGGTTGGTCGTGGTGCCGGTGTCATTCGTGAACCCACTGATGACGGGAGCGTCCGGGGCGGTATTGTCGAGCGTGATCGTCCTCGTCGCCGACGAAGACTGGTTGCCCGCGCCATCCACCGCATAGGCGCTGACGGTGATGTTGCCGTTCTCGAGACCGGAAATATTCGCGCCTGAAAGCGTCCAGGAGGTCCCGTTCACTGTCGCCGTTCCGTTGACCGTGCCGCCCAGGCTGTCCGTGAATGTGACATAGACCGTGCGCGCACCGCCCACTGCCGTGCCCGACACGTTGAAGTAGTTGTCCTCGTTTCCGTTCACGACATTGTCGCCAGCAATCGTCCCGGCGATCGAGACGGTTGGCGCGGACGTATCGATATTGATCGGGAAGCTATTGCTCTGACCGCTCAGATTGCCCGCCTCGTCCAGTTGACGTGCCGAGAGGTACTGATACCCGTCGCTCAGCGTTCCCGTGGTGAAGGACCAGTTTCCGTCGCCATCCGCCGTGGTCTCGCCGATATAGCCACCACCGCGATAGATTCTGACCGTGGCGTTGGCCTCCGCCGTTCCAGTGAGCGTCGGCGTATTGTCGGAGGTGGTTCCGCTCACCGTTCCCGTGTCGTTCGAGAACCCGGTAATGGCGGGAGCATCGGGAAGGACGTTGTCGAGGGTGATCGTCCTCGTCGCCGTCGATGACTGATTGCCCGCGCCGTCCACCGCATAGGCGCTGACGGTGATCTCGCCGTTCGCGAGACCCGAAATATCCATGTTGGAGAGCGTCCAGGACGACCCGCTTGGCACCGCCGTTCCGGTGACCGTGCCGCCGAGGCTGTCGGTAAAGGTGACATGGACGGCGGAGCTCCCCGCCGTGACCGTTCCCGAAACGCTCAGGAAATTGTCCTCGGCGCCACTCACAAAATTGTCCGAGGAAATGGGCGCCGAGATAGCAACATTGGGCGCCACGGTGTCGACCCACACCGCACGTGTCGCGCTTTGCGCGCTCTGATTGCCGGCTGCATCTACCGCGGCCGCAGTGAAGTAATAATAACCATCGGGCACGGTATCGGCCGTGTAGGTCCAGTTGCCGTCGCCATCGGCCGTGACTTCACCGACAAGACCACCGCCCCTGTAGATACGGACCGTGATGTTCGCCTCTGCCGTACCGCTGAGCGTCGGTGTATTGTCGCTTGTGTGGTTATCCGAGCCGGAACTGCCGGTATCCTCCGACATCCCCGTGATCGTGGGTGTCGCAGGGGCGCTCGTGTCGACGGTCACTTCCAGCACCGCGGAAGGATCGCTCGGCGGATATCCGCCCAGCGCGGTCGCAACCGCGCTGAACTCATAGTCGCCGTCCGCAAGGACCGAGGTCGTGAAGCTCCAGTTCCCCGCGCCGTTCGCCGTCACCGTGCCGAGCGAGGCTCCACCATCGAATATCTCGACGGTGGCGTTCGCCACTGAGGTGCCGCTGATCACGAGCTCATTGTCGTTCGTGATGCCGTCCCCGGCGACGCCGGAATCTTCCGTGTAGGAGACGATGACGGGCGTCTCCGTGGCGGGTGGCGGCGCACTGCTGATCACAATATCAAGCGGTGCGGATTCGTCGCTCTGATTGCCCGCGGCGTCGGTCGCACGAGCGGTGAAGCTGTAGCTCGCCTCGGCAAGTTCTGCCGTCGTGAAGCTCCAGACGCCAGAGCCGTTTGCCGTCACCGTGCCGAGAGACGAACCATTGGCGAAGCCTTCGACGGTGCTGTTCGCCTCGGCCGTTCCCGAAAGCGTCGGCGTCGTGTCGCTCGTATAGCCGTCCCCCGTGGGCAGGCTGTCGTCGCTGAAGCCCGTGATGACCGGCGCGCCGGGAGCCGCGGTATCGATCACGACATTCTGTGCGCTGCTATAGGCGCTTTCACGGCCAGCGAGATCGGTCGCCTTCACCGTGATGGTGTGGATGCCGTCAGTGAGGCTGCCCGTCGTGAACGACCAGTTGCCATCGCCATCCGCTATCGCCGTTCCAAGCATCGTGGTGCCGTCCCGGATCGTCACGGTCGCGTCCGCTTCAGCGGTACCTGTCAGCGTCGGCGTTACGTCGGAGGTGCGGAAGTCTCCGGCTGTGCCGGTGTCATCCGACAGGCCGGTGATGACCGGCACAGAAGGCGGCGTCAGGTCGACGGTGAATTCGACCGTGTTGCTCTCGCCGCTTTCATTGCCGACATAGTCGAGACCCACGGCGGTGAATTCATGTGAACCTTCCGCCAATGAGGAGACGAGAAGCGTCCAGGTTCCTCCGCTGACGAAAGCTGTCCCTGCCTCCACGCCATTATTGTAGACGACGACTCGCGTCGTGCCTGCAGCAGCCGTGCCCGAGAGCTGCGTCCAGTTGTAGGAACTGACGCCATCGTCCGTCGCCACGCCATTGTCGTTCGTGGGGCCGGTGATTTCCGGCGCACCCGGCGGCGTCGTATCGATGTTGATGGCAATCGTGTCCGTGCGCGCGCTTGTGTTGCCTGCCTCATCGACGGCACTGGCGTAGAAGTAGGTGAAGCCATCCGGCATCGTGCCGGTCGTGACCGTCCAGTTGCCATCGCCATCGGTTGTCGTCGTCGCAACGACACTCGCACCGACATGGATGTTTATCGTGGTGTTCGCTTCGGCCGTACCGTTGAAGGTGATCGTGTTGTCTGTCGTCTGGTTGTCGGCGTTGCCCGTATCCTCGGACCAGCCGGCAATCACAGGAACGGCCGGCGCCGACCTATCGACTTCGATATCGATTGCGGCCGTTTCGTCACTTGTGTTCCCGGCGCCGTCGCGGGCGGCAGCCGTGAAGCTGTAGTCGCCATCGGCGAGCGGCGCGGTGGTGAAGGACCAGGTGCCGCTGCCGCCGATATAGGCCGTGCCGAGTTCCACGCCGCCTTCCATGATGACGACGGTCGATCCGACCTGTCCGGTGCCGGTGAAGGTGATCGTGTTGTCGTTCGTCAACCCGTCGCCCGGCGTTCCGCTGTCGTTGGACCATCCGGTGATCGCGGGCGTGGCCGGCGCCGTCGTGTCGATGCCGATCGTGACGGCGTTGGACCAGCCGCTCCTGTTTCCGGCTTCGTCGGTCGCGCGGGCCTCGAAGGCGGCATAGCCCTCGCCGAGCTCACTCGTCGTTACCATCCAGTTGCCGTCGCCATCGGCTGTCGTCGTGGCGACAAGGCCGCCGCCGCGATAGACCTGAACCGTCGCGCCTGCTTCCGCCGTGCCGGTGAAAGTGATCGTGGTGTCGGAGGTCGTCCCGTCGGCTATACCCGTATCGTCGGACCAGCCGGTGATGACCGGCGCCGCGGGCGCCGTCTTGTCGAACTCGAAGTCATGCGTCGCGGTCAGCGAGCGATTACCCGCCGCATCCGTCGTATGGGCCTCGATGGTGATCGTACCCTGCGCCAAAGAGGAAATATCGGTCCCCGCCAGCACCCAGTTACCGGCACCATCAATTGTCGCCTGTCCCGTGACGGTCGCATCGAGGCTGTCGCGGAACGTGACCTCGACGAACTGGCCTTCCGTCGCATGACCGGAGACCGTGAGCGCCGCGGCGCCCGAATTGCCGACCAGATCGTCGCCCGAAACGGGATTCGCAATCGTGACGACAGGCGCCGTGGTATCGACGGTGATGGTGACCGTGGCGGAGGCCTCACCCTGGCTGCCGAACGGCGCTGTTGCCCGCGCCGTGAATTCATGCGCGCCGGGATCGATTTCGCCGGTATCGAAGCTCCAGATGCCTGCTCCGTCCGCTGTGGCCGTGCCGAGAGACAAGCCGTCCATGAAAATCTCGACCGTGGCGTCGGCCACGCTGGTGCCGCTCAGCGAAAGATTCGTATCGCTGGTCCGGAAGTCTCCGGCCGTGCCGGTGTCTTCGGAGAAGCCCGTGATAACGGGAGCTTCCGTCGGCGGCAGGCTGACCGTCACGCCGAGCGCTTGGCTCTCGTCCGAAGTGTTCCCGGCGGCATCGGTCGCGCGCGCCGTGAAGCTGTGCGCCGCTTCGGGAAGTTCGCCCGTATCATAGGTCCAGTTGCCGTCGCCATCCGCCGTCGCTGTGCCGACCTGCGAACCGTTGTTGTAGATCGCGATTTCCGCGCCGGCTTCTGCGGTACCGGAAAGCGTCAGCGTCGTGTCGCCGGTGACGCCATCTCCCGGCGTCCCCGTATCGTCGCCGAAGCCCGTGATGACGGGCGCATCGGGGGCTTGCGTATCGATGATGACGTCGAGCGGCGCCGTTTCCGCGCTCTCATTGCCCGCCGCATCGCGCGAGGCTGCCGTGAAGCTGTGGTCGCCGTCGTCGAGTTCGCCCGTCAAGAAGGTCCAGGTACCGCCGCTCGGGGTCGCCGTGCCGATTTCGACGCCGTTGTCGTAGATCACGACACGCATGACACCCGCCGGGGCAGTGCCACTCAGCGTGAGATTCGAGTCCGAGGTAATGTCGTCGGCCGCGCCGGTATCCTGGGAATAGCCCGTTATCGCCGGTACGCCCGGCGCTTCCGTGTCGATTATCACAACATAGGAATCGGAACTGCCGCTCCTGTTTCCCGCGTCGTCGGTCGCGCGGGCCGTGAAGCTCGAATAGCCATCGGCGAGCGTGCCCGTGGTCGCGGACCAGTTGCCATCGCCATCCGCTGTGCCCGTGGCGACGATGCTCCCGCCCAGATAGACGTTCACCGTCGCGCCTGCTTCCGCCGTGCCGGTAAAGGTCAGCGTATTGTCGTATGTCTGCCGGTCGCCCGGGGTGCCCGTGTCCTCGGAGAAGCCGGTGATGACCGGCGCCGCCGGGACGATGTTGTCAAGCTCGATAACCGTGCTCTCAGTGCCGGACTGGTTGCCCGCCTGATCGACCGAATAAGCCTCCAGCGTGATGCTTCCATTCTGAAGGCCGGAAATGTCGATGCCCGTCGCCGTCCATGCGCCGGTGCCGGAGACGACCGCCTCAGCCGTCGCCGTCGCCCCGGTGCCATCGGTGAACACGAGGTAGACGCGCTGGCCGCCCGATGCCGTGCCGGAGACGGAAAGCGATCCATCCTCCGCCGCATTAACGACGCTGTCTGTGGCAATCGGCGTATCGATCGCAATACCCGGCGCCGTCGTATCGATGACGAGCGTCAGGTCTGCGGAGGGGCCTCGATTGCCTGCATCGTCCACCACGCGCACGGTCAGGCTATGCGTCCCCTCCGCAAGGGTACCCGTCGTGAAGCTCCAATTGCCGTCTGCATCGACATCCGCCGTACCGAGAAGCGTTGCGCCATCGCGGATTTCGACGGTCGTATTCGCTTCCACCGTGCCGGCAAGCGTCGGCGTGTCGTCATTGGTGCGGTTGTCGCCCGTGTTTCCGCTGTCATCGGAGAAGCCGGTGATGACGGGGGCCTCGGGGGGGGCATTGTCGAGCGTCGCTGTCGTGTCGGCCGTCACGGAGCGGTTGCCCGCCTGGTCGACGGCATAGGCCTCGACCGCGATCGCGCCGTTCTGAAGGCCGGAAATATCGATGCCCGTGAGCGTCCAGTCGCCCGTGCCCGACACGGATGCCTCGCGCGAAACATATGCGCCGAGGCCGTCCGTCAACGTCACGAAGACGCGCTGGCCGCCTTCCGCCGTGCCGGAGATGGCGAGCGTATTGTCCTCGCTCGCGTTCACATAACCATCGCCGGATATGGGTCCGGTGATCGTGATGCCCGGCGCGTTCGTGTCGATTGCGAGGTTCAGCGCCCCGGAGAGCGCGCTCGGGTTTCCGGCCGCATCTTCGGCGCGCGCCGTGAAGGAGTGATTGCCGTCGGCAAGCGCTGCGCTCGTGAAACTCCAGTCGCCGTTCCCGTCCGCCGTCGCGGTGCCAAGGGATGTGAGGCCGTCGAAGATTTCGATCGTCGCGTTCGCAACAGCCGTGCCGGCAAGCGTTACCGTATTGTCATTGGTTCGGAAGTCGCCTTGCGCCCCCGTATCGTCGGAAAAGCCGGTGATCGCGGGCGCGGCGGGCGCGATGCTGTCATGCGTGACATCTGCCGTCACCACATTCGACTGGTTGCCCGCCATGTCCTCGGCATAGGCCTCGACAGTGATCGTACCCTCGTCGAGCGACGAAATATCGACATGCTGCAGGAGCCAGTTGCCCGCACCGTCCACGAAGGCGATGCCGTCAACTTCCGCTCCACTGCCATCCCTGAAGGTCACGAAGACGCGCTGGCCGCCCGGCGCCGTGCCGGAAACCGATACGTCGTCCGCTTCTGCTGCATTGATCCAGCCATCGCCGGAGATCGGCGATATGATGGCGATCCCCGGCGCTTGCGTATCGATGGCGAGATCGAACGCCGCGGAGAGCCCGCTCTCGTTTCCGGCCGCGTCTTCGGCGCGCGCCGTGAAGGAATGATCGCCATCGGCAAGCGCCGAAGTGGTGAAGCTCCATTCGCCGGTAACGTCTGCCGTCGCCGTCCCGAGCAGCGTCGCTCCGTCATAGATCGAAACCTCTGCGCCCGCTTCGGCGGTGCCCGTTAGGGTGGGCGTGTTATCGGCTGTCAGGTTGCCGCGGGCATGTCCCGTATCGTCGGCATAGCCCGTGATGACGGGCGCATCGGGGACCACATTATCGAGCTCGAAGGTCTCCGACGTTGTCGTGGACTGGTTCCCCGCCGCATCGACCGCATAGGCCTCCAGGGTGATCGTCCCGTTGTCGAGACCGGAAATATCCGCGCCCGTCAGCACCCAGTTTCCATTGCCGTCGACAGCCACGCTGCCCGTCACCGTCGCGCCGCTGCCGTCGCGAAACGTCACGAAGACCTCGCTGCCGCCTGCTGCCGTGCCCGAAACGGTGAGCGCCCCGTCATCGGCGCTCCCCACGATGCCGTCCGCCGAAACAGGCGCCGCAATCGTGATGCCCGGCGCGAGCGTATCCACGATCACGTCAACCGGTTCCGACGCGGCGCCCGTCCCCCCCTCATTCGTCGCCGTGGCGGTGAAGCGGTATGCCCCATCGGCAAGCACATCCGTTGTGAAGCTCCAGTTACCGTCGGCATCCGCCGTCACGGAGCCGAGTTCCGTTTCGCCGTCGAAGATCGTGACGGTCGCATTCGCTTCCGCCTCACCTGACAGCGCGATCGTGTTGTCCGCGGTGATGCCATCGCCCGAAACACCCGTATCCTCGGAGAAGGAGGAAATCGAAGGCGCCTCCGGCGCTGGCGTCAGTATCTCGTTCGAGCTGTCGAGCGGCGGCGGCAGATTATCGGCGCCCGGTGTGAAGCCGTCCTGGCCTTCGGAAGTTTCACCGAAGCTTGTTCCGTTGGCGCTCCGGTCCGATGTGTCTGCCCAGCTGAAGAAGCGCGCAAAGCCCGCGGGCAGCGGTCCGTCGATTCCGACACCATCGATGGAGGCCGTCTCGGCGAGGAAGTCCGCTCCAAGGCCCGCCACGCGGATCGTGCCGCCGGGACCGCTCAGCACGAGCTCGCCCCCCTCTGCGTTCAGGTCACTCACACCTTCAAGCAGGACGATTTCCACCGTCATGCCTTCGGGGACCGTGAAACTTTCACTCGCCACGATCGTGACGAGTTCAACATCTCCGCCGGCGCTAGTCAGTTGCAGGACGATCTTCATCGGTCGTTACTCCACTTGAACCTGTTGCGCGCGCCCCTTACAGGGCTCTTTCCGGCGGGGGGCCATTCGGGGTTGTGTCAGCGATCTGCGCTGGCAGCGGCAGGTGCGAGTTCGCCCATGGCCGCGACCACGCCATAGGCGGAACGCAGCCTGGCGAAGCGCGCATCGAGTTCGGCACGGCTGGCGGCACGCTCCTCGTTCAGCACGAAGAAAAGATCGAGAAGGTCGCGCTGGCCGCCGATGAACTGTGCCTCATAAACACGGACGAGTTCGCTCGCCGCGGCCTCTCGGCGCAACAGAACCTGATGCGTGTCGCGGGCGGAACGGTAGTTCTCAAGCGCTTCGAGTACGCCGAGACGTATCTCGCGAGCAACATCGTGGACGCGGATGGCTGCCGCCTGCTCGCGATAGTTGGCGGCGCTGACATCGTAGAAGTCGCGGCCGCCGGTGGCGAAGTTGTAGGTGAGGCGAAGACCGACATAGTAGTCGTCGTCCGGTCCCGAGATGCCCTCGATGTTGCGGCCATTCCGCGCCCTCACCTCGGCATCGAGCCGGGGGAGAAGCCCGGCCTTCGTCGCATCGCGCTCCCCGTCTGCCGCCTCGGCCCGGGCGCGCGCCGCTGCGAGCGCCGGATGACGATTTTCCGCTCCTGAGACTGCTTCGTCCGGCGTCAGTTCGAGAAGACCCGCAGGCTCGACCGGCGGTTCGAGCCCTTCCGGCTCCGCGCCAATCAACTCACGGTAACGCGTCTCCGCAAGCGCAAGTTCGCGTTCCGAGTTGAGGACGAGATAGCGTGCTTCCTCTGTCTGGCTACCGCCAACGACGGTGAGAGAACGCAGGCCCGGGTCCACCTCGGCGCGCCGCTCGATCCGGGTCGCGATCTCCCGGGCGCGCGCTTCGTGATTCCTGAGCAGCGCGAGCCGCTGCCTCGCTTCCAGCACCGCAAGATAGGCATAGGCCGCGTCGAGCGCCACATCGTTGAGCTTGGATTGCGCGGTGAGGTTTTCCGCTTTCGCGTCTGCCTCCGCGGCCGAAACGCGAGAGGGGGTGCGCATGCCGTCGAAGATCGGCTGCGTCAGCGTCAGCGAATATTCTTCCGCCGTCATGGTCCGCTCGAAAGTCGGACGGTCGGTCTTTTCCCGCCGCACCGAGCCGTCGAGCGAAATCGTCGGGAAGTAGCCCGACCGAGCGGAACCGATTTCCCGCTCCGCCGCTTCCGCCTCGAGCTGTGCCGCCTTCGCGCCCGGGTGCTCGCTCACGGCGAGGCTCATCGCGTCCTCAAGCGTAAGTGCCTGCGTGTCCGGTACCGCCACGAGCATCGCCGCTAGCGCCACTGCCACGCCGATGCCGGGAAACATTTTCCCCCGCCGCATGTCGCGCCGGACATGAGTTCCAGTCTTCATCTCGGATTCCCCTTGAGCCGCCCTGCCTGCAAGAGCTGCATCAGAATGGGAATTCCGCAGATATTCAACGAATTTTACTTATAATGATTAATATAACACCGTAAATTCATCGAAATTATAAGAACAAGATTCTTATGAATATTGTATTCATTTTTCAAATCAGGATTATTCACGAAACGAATAATGAGGCGGTGGCGGTCCGCGCCGGACAAAAGAACAACAAGGTGCAAGATGCGGTTTTGGGAATCTGCAATTTATGTAATGTGACCGCCGTTCAAGCGAGTCGAGGGAGCAGTACACGTGAACATCCGCGAACTGGATCTGAATCTGCTGCTTGTGTTCAACGCAATCTATATCGAGCGAAGCATCAGCAAGGCAGCGCGCAAACTTGGCATGTCTCAGCCGGCGGTGAGCAACGCATTGCGGCGCCTGCGGCATTTCACGGGCGATACTCTCTTCTACAAGGCAGGCACCGGCGTTTCGCCGACGCGCGCCGCCATGACACTTTCCGTTCCCATCAGTCACGCGCTCGACACGGTGGAGCGAGGCCTTTCGTCGGTTCGCAGCTTCGATCCGGCCACCTCGGCGCGAACCTTTCGTATCGGCGTGAACGATCTCATTCACGATGTGCTGGTGCCGGCACTGGTCGGGCTGACGCGGCGAGAAGCACCGAATATCATGCTCGAATTCGTGTTGCAGGACAGCGAGCGGTCAGCCGAACTTGTGAAAGGCGGCGAAATCGATCTCGCCCTGCTCCCTCACTTCGCGGTGAGCGAGGACCTTGCTTCGCAAAAAGTCTGGGACGAACGCTTCGTCGTCATCATGTCCCGCTCACACCCCTATGCGAAGCGCGAGCGGCTGACCAAGGACGATCTGCGCGAGCTAAATTTCGTCGCAACGACCCACGTCAAGCGCCTGCGCAGCTTTATCGACGACATCTTCCGTTCACATGGCATTGATCGAAAGGTGGCCTGCGCGGTCGCTGACACGCATAACGTCTATCCCCTTGTCTCCGTCTCGGATCTTGTCGCCGTCGCGGGTCTCATCTTTGTCGAGCGCTACAACACGGATGAGAGCCTCGTGATATTCGACACGCCCTTTCCGCTCCCGAAGATCGATGTGCATGTCGCCTGGACGAAGGAAGCCGATGCGGATGAAGGCCACAAATGGATTCGAGATCACGTGATTGAAATACTCACCAGCGCCTTCAGGATGCACGACCGCGTCAAACCTTCCGGCTCTCACTGAAGCGATCATGCCGGAACCTTGTTCCGAACGGCGGCAATGTCACAGGCATCATCTGTGCGCAGGGAAAATCCGGGCCCGCAACCTACATGCGCTCCGGGACGTCTCACGCTTGGCTAGCGACGAAACAAGGCGTCCGCTCTGAAGTCCCAAAGAGACCCTCGAGCGTCGATATATTGGCTGCGGAAATGAGGGGGGATTGGTGGTGTGCGCAGTCACCACCTCAACCGCCTCCGCCAAATTTCCCTGTTAACAGGGAAAATACAGGGAATTTCGTCCATTTTCGTTCTTATCGGGGGGTTCGCCCTCCGAAGAACGGCTGATTTCTGCGCTTTTGGGGCGAATTTCCCTACTCATGAGAACAGGGAATTTTTCCACCAAAACAGGGAATTCTGCCGCTGAAACAGGGAGCCCTGGAGCGCCAATCTCACGCACAGATTGGGCTCGAAATCCTGACGATGCGTCACCTTGCCGGAGTAATACCAGTCACCTGTCACGCCTGAAACATGCGCGCAGCATTTGGATGGGACTATCTCGCCTAGGGCCGATTCGCAGACTCTGTGGCAGCACATGAGCGACCAACAACTCTCGCGCATGATGACCGACTTCTGCCAGCAAAGGCTGCCTGAAGTCCTGACGGCACATGAGATCGCGCTCATGCAGCGCTACCTGGCTCTCCTTGTGAGCCGTCGTCAATTGCCGCCTTATGTGGGCCATCGGCCGAACTGGCCGCGGATGGCGGAGGAAAGCGGCATCGAAGTCGCCCGACTGCGCGCCGTAAGCCGCCAGTTGAAGCATGCGCTAGAGGCCCTGATCCGCGAGATACCCAAACTCCCTCCCCCTGAGCCGCACCTGTGCCGCCCCCCGAAACCACTCGGCCGAGGCAAAAGAACGCGAGAGCGAAATTCGGCCGACGCCTTAGCTCCCATCCCTCGGACAACCCGCTCAAGGGCACGTCGTGGCTCGTCTAAGACAAAGCCAGGCCCCAAGCCACGACCAATCATTGAGTTTCCGCCAGCAGACCCTGGCCCCTGGCAAGACCTTTCCGACTTCCCTACCGCTCTTGCGCTCCATATGCAGAGACATGGGGATAGCTGCTGGCAGCTATGTCGGAGTACTGTCAAACCCCACGAAGCGTTTGACAGGAAGACAATACAATCTTGGGTCAGCGGCGATAATTGTCCTGCTACCCTCGAAAGTTTTGAGATTCTTCGGCGTATCGAACTTCGATACCGTCTCCCCATCGGCTACATCCGGTCGAAGCTCTCTGTCACCAATCGGTCGACGAGGTCCCTGAGGAAACTTGAGGGTGTCTCAACAGCAGAGCGACGGCGTCTTGCCTGGCACCTTCCTGAGGACTTCGACTTACGATCAAGGGAAGAAAGGCAAGAGATCATCGATTGGGTTCGGCGCGTCATCATCTCGGGAACGACGGACTACAGGAAGTACCAGGCAGCGGCGATGAAACATCGGTTCGCGGTGCAATTTCCTGGCCTTCTTGACCAACGCGACAGGCGCAAACCTGATCTGTCCGGCGCTCAGGTGTCCCGCTGCGCAGGAGGCAACATATGCGCCCCTCCCTCTCTGATGGCGGAGATGCGTGACCTTATAGCCTTCAAGATGTCGACTCTGACGGCCGTCGGCTATCAGCGCATCGGGGCGTGGGGGCACGAGACCGCATCCCAGAAACTGGAGCACGTTGGTCTGATGCTGGGAGCCTTGGCAGCGGCGCCTGACAGCCCCATCAAAGGATATGGTGTTCCTATCCCCAATCTCACCTTGGCCTTACTGGCCTTTCCTGCCGTCTGGGACTGGTACCTGCGTTGGCGCGAACGCAAACGCGGGCTGTTCACGGCATGGGAGGTAGACATGCTTCGAACAGCTCTTGCGCTAACGCGGAAGGAAACCGGATGGCTTCGACAGAGCCCAGAGCTAGCGAAACGGCTCGGCACTATACCAGGGCTGATTTCGAAGGAGGATGTTTCCAGGGCCAACAACAATTGGGACCTCATTTGCGACGAGATGCACACGTGTGCATCTCGTCTTGTGAAAGAGATCGAGCGCGTAGCTCGCGTCCATCGCGATCCTTTCGAGCCCATACTGGTAGTGTTGGAAGCCGAAAGCCCTCTCGGGGAATATCGCAAGATCACTGAAGAAATCTCACAATCGATTCCCGACGAGCGCCGCTATCCGGTGGCAGCCGCTGAAGCACTCCGTTCATTTCTTATGCTGCGCATCGGGCTGCACTCAGGCCTTCGGCAGAAGAACCTCAGGCAAATGCTTTATTGCTCGCCGGGAGAGATACCTGCGTCGGAACGCAGTCTAAATGACCTTCGTCGAGGTCAGTTGCGTTGGAGTACTCGAGAGAACGCTTGGGAGCTCTTCATCCCATCCTCCGCGTTCAAGAATGCCAATTCATCCCACTTCGGGAGCAAGCCCTATCAGCTCCGGCTGCCGGATCTCGGCGGCCTGTACGAGGCTATCGAGCGATATACCTTTTCGCGGCCGCGTTTTCTTCACAGCGCAACGGATTCGCAAACATTCTTCGTGAAGACCGTGAAGAAGACATCAGCGGATGCAGCCTATGATCAGACCACCTTCTATGAGGCATGGCGCCTCACAATTCAGCGGTACGGTATCTACAACCCATACACAGGGCGAGGAGCTATAGACGGCCTACTTCCCCACGGGCCCCACAATGTCAGAGACGTGCTCGCGACACATATCCTGAAGAAAACAGGTTCTTACGAGCAGGCGAGCTATGCGATCCAGGACACGCCTGAGATGGTCGCCAAGCACTACGGACGGTTTTTACCGCAAGACAAAGCGGCACTCGCGGCACAAGTCCTCAACAAGGTGTGGGAAGCGTCATCACACAAATAGTGCAACATGATTTGCTACAAACTAGCCGCCTATTCGACCCAATTGGTGGCTGCAGCTAGACGCCCAATGGCTGTGACGACACCGTCTATACGGTGAGGGTCGAGCTCCTTTCTCGCGGGAACAATGTAGAACGTCTTGCCGTGAAAGTTCGGGCGGGACCACGGGCGATGCATTGACATTTCCGGATCGCTGAAAGGGTCTCCTTTTGTCCACACATTGATTTGTGAGGCCTGTGACGCTGCGTAAGCAAGAGGTCTAGCATCTCTCCAGAGCTTGCGCGGGGCGTTAAACGTATAGGTGTGCCAAGCCATATGATTGCCAATATGGTTGGCAAGCGCTCCACCAAGCGAGTGTCCGGTTACGGAGAATTTCGTGCGCGGTGGAAAGGTGCGCGCGATTGCCTCCGCGAAGCTTCGGGCAGCTTCAAGTTGTCCGATCTCTAGGCCTAAGAAGGCACCTACATCGGTATGCAGGTCTTTGGTCGTCTCGATCAGGACTTTCGGCGTCTCGGTCAAGCTGCTCGGCACCTCGGTACCGCGAAACGCGATGACTACTTCGTGATCGAGGGTGCCGGTTTGACCTTTTGCAAAAATCGCAGCACTAAAGCCGGATCGATGAAACGCCATGATGTCGCTTTCATCAACTCCCCGCTGACGAAGGAAGGCAACCCAATCACCGACTCTTCGGTATCCTCCTCGCGAGAGAAATGATCCACCGTCGCCGTAGCTGTCCCTAGCCATTAGCGCGTAGGGGTAGATTGCCCGCGCCGTGACACTATCAAGAAATTCCGCGCCGGCGATCGACGGCTTGCGACCCACCCATTCGTCCGACCGGCCATTTCCAAGCCAGTCACTAATTGCACTACTTTCCGATTCTACCGGTGGCGTTGCGACGCGCGGTTCGGATGAGCTTGTCGCAGGTGGCCGCTCCTCAGTTTCCTGATGAGATTGTTGTGAGTTTGGCGGATCGCCTCCAGCATTATGAGCTTGCTGGTTGAGTTCGTCCGCCTTGGACAAACATCCGTCCGTCGAATTCGCTCCGCCGACTACGGCATCTTCTCTAGTTCGTCTTAGGGCTTCATCCCAACTGCGCTGTATACGTTGTCGATCCTCGGCATTTTTAACCCCTTCCAACAAAGCTCTATAATAATCTGACCACAGCTCTTCCTGAGCTCGTACTCCCTCCGGAGACAAACCCGATACAGAGCTTGTTGCATCACATGATGCCATGGAAGGCTCTGCATACAACGCAGCCACAGGCGACAATGCTGCCGCCAATAGCGATACGCGAAGAGGCCTAGCGGAGGCCCGACACAAGAAGGGCGAAGTCAGAAGAAAGGGCACTGGAGTCCTTCTCCAATTTTAAGCAATCATCCCTCACACGGTCAGACGCGCCGCAGCTACATCGGCCGACTTTGCGTCCCTAGTCTGAGAGGAGCTGACATCCGACGTCGATACAAGCGCGCAAACTAGCCCTGGTCATCCGATCGAGACTTCCGTTTATTTCTCCGGTGTAAAAGTTCTTCTGACGCAGGGCCTTCTGCATTTCCCTAATCCTGGCGGCGCCCCCCAACTCGGCTGCTTTTTCGAATTCAGCGAATGCCTCTACGGTCAAACCAAGTTGCACTAGGATGTGGGCGAGTGTGTCCCTGACCTCCATGCTGTCCGGTGCCAATTCGACCGCCCGACGCGCCAAAGGCAAACCCTCGCCCGCTTTTCCTGAAGCATACAGGGTCCACGCCAGGCCATTTATGGCACTGACATCCCTCGCGTTCATTTCGACCGCTCGCGAGAAAGTCTCAGTTGAAGCGTGATAGTCACCATTTCGTAGAAGAGCTGCGCCGAGAGCTCTGTAAGCCGGTTGGAATTCCGGATTTAGCTGTATTGCATGCGACAAATCCGAAATCGCAGCGGGGTACCTTCCCGTTTCACCGTAGCAGCTTCCTCTCAGCCAATAGGCCATAGAAAAACCGGGGTCGAGGACGATATATTCCTCAATATCCGAGACACAATCAGAAAACCGGCCTAACTCCGCATAGGCTAGCGCCCTGTTGTAGAGAGCTTCTTTGCTGTTTTGATTTCTTCGAAGGACTGCAGAGAAATCCTGAACGGCTTCCCTCTTTCGACCCGTAGCCGCCAGGGCTGCGCCCCTTTCAAATCTTGGGACACGCTCCGGCTCCGCTGCATAAACAATCTGAAAATCCGATAACGCCTGTTCGTACTCTCCTATCTGGACAAGACATATGCCCCGCAATTGAAAGTGTACCGGCTCCGGATTGGTGGTGAGTTGGATCGCTTTGGAAAAGTCTTCAACCGCCTGCCCGCACTCATCCAGCTCAAAATAGGCAACGCCACGTAAAGCGTGAACGTCAGCATTTGGTGGACCGGCGCGAATAATGACATCATAGTCCCCAACCGCCGCACGATAATCTTCAAGTTTCAGGTGCGCTGATGCGCGGCGAGCAAACGTATCTATTATGTCATGCCTGTCGATCAGGCCTCTCTCGATCAGCTTTGTGCACCCAAGAATAGCCGAATGCGGATCCTCAGAATCGCATAGCAATTCCAAGGTATCCGGCGACTCTGCTGCATGCGTTGCCAATGGAAAGAGCACCACAAGCAGCAGGACCAAGCTGAAGACGGAGTTAGCGTAGCCCCGACGCCAGAAGGTCGAATTCAGAGGAAAGGGCATCGGAATCTTTCTCCAATTCTGCCAATTCATCCTCGACACCCGACGCAGACTTCGTCGTCGAATAAGCGTCCATACGGTCGGCCCTCTCCCGAAGGTCCTTCGCCCGTGACGACAGGCGGGAGAGCTTTTCCTTCTGCTCCACGGTCGCGGACGAACTCTGTGCCAGTTGTTGTGCGAAGCTCGATATTCGAGCGTTCTGGTCAGCGATACGCTTCCGAGCCTTGGATATCTCCACAGATAACTGGTCTCTCTCGGCCTTCAGCGCACTACTCCTCGCCTCCAGATCGGCGTTCCGCATGGCCAGCTGGTCTGCTTCCGCCTCGCGCTGCTCCAATCGTTCCTCGTATTGACCTCCAACAACACCGGAGATCGCATTTCCGAATCCGCCTTGCGCCGGATCGTTCTCGGCCGCCGAGGTGGCACAACCCGCTAGGGTCACTGCCATGCAAGTCGCTATCAGGGCATTCTTCATCTCGTCCTCCCTAAACGGCGCCGCGAGTAGCCGCCAGTTCGTCGTTGAGCGCGGCCAGGCGATCTGTATTCGCCTGCATCTCTGCAAGTTCGGCGTCCATTTCGGACAAATCCGTCTGCGGCTTCTGCTGCGCGATCAGCGTACGAGTTTCCTTGAACGTATCGAGCTGCTTGTTGGCGGAGGTAATCGAGTCCTGGACGATCTCCCGGTCTGCCTCGATCTGCGCAACCTTGCGCCGGTACGCGGATTCGTCCACTGTTCCTGCCTTGTACTTCGCGTCCAGCTCGGCCATCTCAAGGCGATGTTCGGCGACAACCGTTTCCAGCGAAGCGACAAGACGTTGCTCTTCGTCATTCTTCTGCCGGAGATCCGCGATCACCGCATCGAGTTGAGCTTCAGAGGTTGCGTACTGTTGCTGCTTCGTCGCGAGGTAGTTACCGGCGAGCCCGCCCGCCAACGCGCCGATACCCGCACCTATGAGCATGTTCTGCGCCCTGTTGTCGCTGTTCCCGACAACCGCGCCGAGCAGACCACCGACGATCGCTCCGGCTGCTACGCCTTGCCACAAGGTTTTGTTAAAAGCCGACGCGCTGGAGCGCATCTCCTGTTGCGCCGGTGTCATCGTGGCTGACTGGCTGCCATAGGATCCGGTTCCACCGGAATAATTCCCACCAGTTGTCTGGCAACCAGAAAGAGTGATAGCGACCCCCGCAGCCAGAACTACCGGATAGCTGGCTGTCCTTCGAATGAACCCACGTGCATTAGCGACCATCTTCCCCTCCCACTTTCCTGAGTTCCTGTGACCATGTCTCGCGATCGATATTGCCGGTCGAGCGGAGCGCCTCGACATGACCGACAAACAGCTGAGCAAACGGGATCAGGTACTCGAATCCCTTCGCTCTGTAGTCGACAACCAGAGCCTCGAGTTGCGGCGCGATCAGATTGAGCGAATAGTCGGATGAAACGCTGTAGACGAGATCGCTATAGCTTGCGACCGTTGTCTGACTATCTGCCCGCAAGGCTTCGATACGCCTTTCGCGGGTTTCCATTTCGCTCTGCAATTTCGCAATGACGGTGCGGGCCCGCTGCGCCCGGGCGGCATCACCCGCGCTCTCAGCCTGGGAGAGAAGCTCATTGGCCCGGGCCAGGTTCTCTCCCATTTCCTGCAGGACGATTTCCGTGCGCGTAATTAGAACGGGATCGGTCTTCACCTTGTTACCGATAATGGCACCTGACTGAAGCAACGCCCTAATTGCGCGGTCGCGAACGTCGTTCTGTTCCGTACGAGCTGTCTCAAGCTGCTGTATCGCCCGCTCCAATTGCTGACGGGCAAGCTTGTCATCGGTTTGTTCCGTTACGTTGCTGAGCCGTGCAAGTGCTTCACGCTGAGCCGAAGATGCATCGGCTTCAAGATCGGGAGCAGGTAAAGCCTTCCACTCTGACTGGATTGCCTGAAGCCTGTCTGCCGAAACAACGACCGGTACAGACAGAACAAAGCGGACACCCATGTTGGCGACCTTGAGTGCCCCGCCAGTTCTAGAATCGAAGAATTGGTTCTCGTTTCGCAGCGAACTCCTCATCTCCTTTTGGGAGGTGGCAATATCCCCACCTTTCGACACGAAGCCACCCGACTGTCCGTGAAGACGTCCGCGGCGATTGAGGTGGAACAGGTCGAAAGTGATCTCCGAAGCATTGCCAAGCATGTCGTATAGGCCGAGGGGGTTCGGCTTCAGGAGGCCTACGGGGCGTAGTTTGCCGCCCGCGGACTGACTCCCCTGGAACCACACATATTCGGACAACTGGCCATCAGGCATGGGAAAGGCGCGCGCCGAAAAGTCGGCCTCATCTACTGCCAGACCGCCACGCGCGGCAAACTCCCATTCGATCTCGGTTGGCAGGCGGACGAAGGCGCTTACACTGCCCTGCTTTGGGAGGATGTTTGCCGCGTTCTGCAAGAGCCACTCGGAATAGAGTCGGCTCGCATCCACCGCGTCGAACCATGAAAGCTCAGTCGCTGGGAGCCGCAACGCCGTTGACGGCTTTTCGCATTCACCGAGCAACGCGGCATATTGCAATCGCGTCAGCTCGTACTTCCCAATGTAGTAGTACCGGGCGCTCTCCTCGCCGGAAAGCACGAAGCTCCCTGAAACATAGTCGAAGCGCGGGTCCTCCTTATAGGCGACGTTCTCCTGACGGAGACCGACGCGCACGCGCCGGTCATCCAGAAAGCCGGTGCTCTCCACGGCGATGCGGCGGAAGACATAAGATCCCCCGCAAGGCATTGGGAGGATGAGATCGTCCTCTGCCGCCTTCGGGTTGTAGTCGCGCTCCTGCCATGCGGCATCCTGTGCACCAGCGGTAGAGGTGCCCAATCCCATGATCAGCAGAGCAGCAAACGCAAATGAGGTCGCCTTGCTTCTATACATCCGCCAGTCCTTCCGCAGGTTCTATGCGGAGTATCGCCGCACCAGCCCAAAGCGAGGAGAGGATTGCAAAACCTGTGGTGGCCAAGCCTGCAATGAGAATGTGCAGAGGGGTAAGCCGGCTAATCGACTCGCCTGCGCGGACAGTGTGCGCGAAGATGTCGTTCAAACTTCCCGAGATGGCAGCGAATATCGCCAGCGAAGTGACGAATCCACCGATGGCCACAATGAGAGCTTGAGTCACGGGAAAGGCGACAATCCTACTCATAGGCGCACCAATGAGACGAAGAACGCTGAGTTCGCGACGTTTCCGCTGAATGTTCGCGGCCAGAATGGAAGCCAGCGCCAAAGCAAACCCGGTGCATCCTACAGCGGCTATAATTCCGAACACGGTGGAAAGACTGCGATCGAGCGCCCGCATGGACTCGATCGCCGCAGCTTGGGTGCGGATATCCAATCTTTCATTCACAAGCACATCCCGAAGCCCGGGAACGTCGTAGATCGATCTGGCGTAGAGACGAAAGCGGGGGAAGACGCGTTCCTCTGCAGCAGCTTGCCTGCCCGGCCAGCCGTAGCTCTCGACTGCGAGGCCATCCCGGTATTCCTCGGTTGCAATCAGAAGATCGAGATCGACGAAAGCAGCAGGCTCTGTCTCCGCCCAGGGTTCGGCTATACCGACGACCTCGAGCATTATGAACTGGGCTTCCGCAGTATTGTCCCTGGTTCGCTGAACGCGCGCGCGCAGCGACTGGCCGACCGAGGCCTTCAGACGTTCCGCGGCCAGCGAGCTCAATACGATCTGCGTCGGTTCGGCGATACGATCCGCGAGATCTCCGAGAAGCGGATCCCCGGACGCCGTCGGAATCATCGATAACCCACGCACCGTTTTGCGCTCGTCACGGTTCTGTACCGTGTTGAAGCTCGCAGCGATCGTCCGGGTATTCGGCACGACAAACTCGACGTCGTTCCGATTTCGCATGCGGTCGAACCAGTCCAAGGACAATTTGGCGCTGCTAAGGATCACGATTTCCCGATTGCGAACATCTTCGATGAGACGCTGCGCCATTGTATCGATCAGCCCAAATTTTAGGCTGAAGAGAATGAGGAGAGGCGCGAGCACGGCTATCAGCGCCAGAACCGTGCAGGCTGTCATCAGGAATTCACTTGCTGTGTCCCGCGCGGCGATCCAAACGATGGTGCGGCCAGCTGACCTGCTCATGCCGCCACCCTCAGCGTGGAGATAACCGACTCTCCGGCTGCCTCGAGTTGGTGGTGCAGGCTGGTGAAACCAGATCGCGCCATTCGACTCCAGTCGTGGCTTGCCACCAAGAGAGCTGCCCCTGTCTCGTTGACCAGCTCGACGAGGAGGTCGAATATTCCATCTGCCGTAAGAGGGTCGACCGAAGCGGTGGGCTCGTCCGCCAGAATCAGCGCAGGGGTGTTCACAAGGGCACGCGCAATGGCAACGCGCTGCCGTTGTCCGACAGAGATTTGTCCCGGCCGGCGGTGCAATATGCCTCCTATGCCCAACCTCTCCGCCAGCAAAACGGCATGATCGCTCGCCTCGCGGCCCGCGAGCGACGCAGGGAGAAGAATATTCTCCCTGACGGACAGAGACGAAACCAATCCCCCTTGTTGCAGAACAATCCCGACATGCTGCAACCGGAGCGCGGCCATCCTGTCTGCATTCCGGCCTCGCCACAGATCGACGACGTTCACGGCCTCATCGTCCGGACGAAAAACAAATTGGCTGGCCCCGTCCGGCCGCAAGGCCATCGCAGCCAACGCAAGGAAAGTGCTTTTGCCGCTGCCGCTCGCTCCGATCAGGGCATATGCCTGTCCGCTCCGAATTTCCAAATGCGGCACGCGCAGCACGAAGCTACGTCCCTTCTCAGCCGATCGTCGCGTCTTTTCCAGACCTTCCATGATGAACAAGCGGCCGGTACCGGCCTGCCCCTCCGTCATGGCAGGGAGGATAGAGAGACCGGATAGACCGCGTCACCCGGGATACGCCCGCCGTCGAGGGCGACCCATAGCGTTACCTCATCGCTCAAGCGCTCATAGAGTTCAATTTTCTGACGGAGTTCATCCAGAAACTCGCGCTGACGATCGAAACCCCAACTCAGCCAGTCGTCCTCGGTGACCTCAAGAATACGGCTTCTGTAGGGGAGGTCCTCCAGGTACTCGCCGATGATGCCGACTTGCGCCAGTCTCTTCACTGAGCCGACCTGATCGGGCGTTCGACTGAGCAGGGCGGCGGCCGTCTGCAATTGACTGAAGAAATCCCGCGGCGTCATTCGCGTGCGTTCAGCCGTCTCGAGAATTGTCCGCAAAGCAAGCGTCAGGTCGGAGAGCTGGTTGCGGGACAGAAGTACCCGTACGTCAAACGTTGCAAGCGCGGGGTTTTCGAGATCCCGGTCAGCTGCCCACGCCTCGAAGAAAGAAGGAGCCTGTGTTCCAGCTTCCCGCCCGAGATAAGCGAGCTGCATAGCCCGGCCAGCTAGCATCACCTGGCGCTGGAATTCTGCCAGATCCTCCTGATACTGAGCCTCCGCCTCTGCAGCTTGTGCCTCAGCTTTCTGCGCGGCAGTCTCAGCCTGTTCGGCACGATTACGTGCTTCCTCTGCGGCTTGCTTGCGAAGTTCATCCCGGCGACGCGACACTTCCGCCTGTGCTTCCGCTAGCGCTTCGTCTCGAATTTCAATAAGACGTCCGTCGCTCGCCACCTCAACTTGGAGCGCAATGCTCTGGGCAATCGTTTCAACAAACGACGTGAACTGCTGAACATCGCCCGCCTCAACACCATGATAGAGCGTTTCGTTAGCCCCTGGCATGCGCGTCAGCAACTGGTATTGCAGCTTAGCATGCTCGTGGTTAGAGACTCCGGCCTCAGTCAGCAGGTGCAATGTCGAAAGCATGATGCCCTGCTCTTCAGCAAGGCTGTTGATCTCAACGGGCCCTAGGCGAGTTGAGGATAGCGGATCGGACCCACTTCGAGCACCCGCATCTGTAATCAGAACGACCCACTTACCTTGATACTTGCCCCACTCAATTTCATTGAGTGCGGACGAAATACCTGCGAACGCATCCTCATCGAAACCCTTGCTGGACGCCTTCGCCGCAGCCGCGCCACGAACGCGATCGAAAAATTCCTCCTCGGTACTTGCCTCACCTAAGTTGGCGTAGACGCGGGTCAAATACTCAAGATCGGGCGCTGCTGTCAGGTTGTCACGATAGCCGATGAGTCCGAAGTCGATTTTGCCACCATACTTTGACTGGGCGAGCTGCCGGTACATGAGCTTAACTGCTTCGCGGACGCGATCGATGTAGGGATCCATCGACGTTGTCGTGTCGATGACGAAAACGACACCAGCGCTGTAGTCGTTGTGAACTCGGCTCAGAACTTCCGCAGGATCAACGTCGGGAATGGTGGTCACCGGTTCGGAAGCAGGCGCTGGCGCTTGAACAGAATCTGTTTCAATGGCGGCCGGCCGAGACGGCGCCTCCGGAACAGCAAACCCTGCTTCTTCATCGGCATTGACCGCGGCCACCTTGACGAGCTGCGTGGTGAAGCCGCTCGCAAAGTAAGTCTCATCGAAGTCGAGAATAGGGAGCAGATAGAAATTTTCGGAAAGATCGATGTAGGTGTCTGGTTCGACCGTCACAACCGGAAAGTTCGCCGGAACCTCTCCAGACAGAGCTGTAGAGCGTAGTCCCGCCGCTTTTGCGTCCGGACGATCGGCCTCTACGAGATTTTGCAGGGCGTCATACTCACGGAAAAATAAGGTCTGCTTACGGCCGGCGGGATTGGTAAAAGCGAGGGTCATCGCCTGTTTCCATTCGACGGTCCTGTCAGCGTTTAACCAGCCGTCGGTCGGGCCTTGGTTTGCACGGCCAACCTCGAACCAAGTGCGGCCGTTGAGGTCTACGCGCTTGTAAACATATAGGGGGGTAAGAGGCGGGAGAGGTTCTGCATTAGCGTCTGCTTCTTCCCCTGGGTTTTCAACCAGCGGTGTCCCAGGCCGTGTAAGCACACGTTGATAGAGGCTTGTCTTGCCCTCCATAACGAGCGGCGAGCGATCTGCTACTGCGTGTTGGGGAGCTGAGAATGCTGCAATTGCCCCGATCAAAAAACCAAGCAATATCCTCTTGTGCAGATTGCCGTTCATGTATCCCCCCGGATAACTAGCTGGCTGAAATGAGAGGTCGATGACCTTTTGCCCTGAAATCAAATGGTCCAAAAGCTATTGAGCTTCTTCCCAGGCACTTAGAGACGCCATCAATTCGGCCGCTCTGGGATCGCCGAGTTCTGTCGCCTTGGCATACCAGCGCCGTGCTTCGATGGGATCGGGTTTGGTGAAGGGCGAAGGTATCTCGCCCCAACGGGCGGGGTCATACATTTCGCCAATGGCTGTTGCAGAGCGGGCATGATCTCGCTGTGCCGCTCCTTCTAGAATAACCAGGGCCATGTTGAGTTCGCCTGCAGCAATTCTGTCCTGCGCCTCTGCATACATTTCAGAGACCGGGAGCGTCGCAATGGTTTCCAACGATTTTTCTTGTCTGGCGGAGGATTTTTCGCCGAAGCGCAGCCAATTGACGATGTCGGAGCCATAGACGGCTCCAACCGCTCCAGCGCCTATCAGAATGATCAGCGCAACGCCCGCAACCATCACTTTATTCACGCTAAATCCCCCCACTAGCAGCAAAACCACCCAAGCCAAGACTGGACCAACTTCTAGTCGGTCTCATCTCATCGGTCGGCAGGACACTTGAATATTGCGTATCCGAAATAATTATTGGCCATAACGCTGTTCAATCATTATTGTTCTCTTGAACATGAATGGCAACCATTGGGGCCATTTTCCGGGGGGAAAATTCATGCGAACACTGCTGCTTCTTTGTTTTGCTTTGGCGCTGCTCCTGCAGAGCGGGCAAAATGCTTCAGCGATGATTAGTCCGATGGCAGGTTTAACCACCAAAGAGCTGATCGATCTCGCATGGACCTTCGACAGTGGAAGTCGCGGTGATAAAGGGGCCGCTCTTGCGCGATGTCGTGCGCTGCCAGCCGATAGGCTGGTACTCTTACGCGGCGACGCCTTGGGCAACTACAATCGAAACAGGCAACAGCTAGATCGTCTGAGTAAGCAAATAGCCCGGCAATCCCAGACGACGGCAGAGGCACTCTACACGGCCTCCGCTGACCTTTATGACGTTGCCGGGTTGCGGAAAAATCTCGTTAGACAGGTGCGCCATTTGGATTCCAGCACTGCCAATCTGGCGAGGCGCCTCGACCGCTGGTTTGCGCCGGGTCAAACAGCAGGCCGGGCAACCGGCTTTGCTCGAGACTTTATCGGCGCCACTAAGGATGCAGCAGAGATTGTTGCTGCTTCGAACGAGATCGTGGATTCGACGACGAGCTGGTTCAAGACCTCAACCGCTTCAGTGGAGAACTTTCACGGCCAGGTGAAAAGCCTGACAGAACTGGTGGTCCAGCAGCGGCATGTGACGGAATCGATGAAGACCTATTCCGGACGCTATGCATTTTTCGAGATCTGCGTTCGCTTCGGCAAGCTCGAACGTCCAGAGGATATCGACGCTGCCGAAGCAAAATTCCGTTTGGGAACTGGCAACAACGCAGATCAAACCTTCGTTATTTCGTCGGAAGACTTCGCCCGTGCAAGGGATGCTGTGCGACGTTCCTTTGATTCTAGCTGCTATGTCGATTGCGAATGTGTCGCCTCCATCATCGAAGGGGAGCAACCAGAGTACGTTCGTGCTTCATTTGACTTCTTCGCCAGAGCTCCGATGAGAACCGAAATTGGAATGGTGTCCTGCACAGATCTGACAGGAGAATCGGGGTTCGCAAGAAATGTTGCGGGCCAACATTCGGCGCCGAGTTACTCGGGCTTCCTCGCACGACTTCGCCATTTAAGTACAACGATGGTCGATCAGTGCCCCAACCTGGTTTGGATGGATTCTTTCGGCAAGCCCGGCTCCAGCTGTTGGTCCAATTGAGTGGCGCTTGCGCGCATTAGTAATTCGGTGAGCAGCTTCTCATCCCGTGGTTAAAGGCGAAGCTCCGCTAACATCCAATATGGAAAACCGAACCAGATGTTGGCCGGACCGACTTTGTCAATCATCTCGTGGCCGCCGAATCTGTGCATAGTGTGGCTAGTGATGGAACAGTTTGGGAAGCGCCGCTTGCCTCAGGTAACATATGAGAACTATTCGACGACCGCGCCGAGCTCATTCGTAGTCCCTGCGGTCAAGCCCCAGATGTTTGGTTGTGAAATGGCGTATTGAGACGAAGGTCCCCTCCGGTTCCATCATGACACCTAAACTTCGTGTCCGTGAAACCGGCAGCAGCCCATATGACGTGCCTCACAGCATCTCCTTGTCCAGAGAGAGGTCAGCCACCAGCTTTTTCAGCCGCTGGTTCTCCTCCTCAAGCTGCTTCAGGCGCTTCATCTCCGATGGCATCAGACCGCCATACTTCTTGCGCCAGTTGTAGTAGGTCGCCTCGGAAATCCCCGCCTTCCGGCAGACCTCCCCGACCGTCGCGCCTTCCTCCGCCTGTCGCAGGATGAAGGCAATCTGCTGCTCGCTGAACTTCGTCTTCTTCATGGAAAATCCTCCGCCCGGCCAGGGACGGTAAATTAGAATTTTCCAGCTTCAAACGGTCCAGTTTCCGGGGAGCAGGTCACCCCGTTTATCCTTGATCGACAGTCGGCTACCTCTGGTCCGTGGCTACGCACGAACGGCGCTGGGGGAACCGAATCTCATCTGGTTAAAAAAAGCAAAAGGGCAGGCCGAAGCCCACCCTTTGATTTTGTGCCCTGAAGGCTTGTTAACGGCTGCTAGACCCGGAGGTCTTCGCTGACGGTCCACGATTTCCTATCGGCTAAATATTCAATCGATTGACGGTTTATCCTAACCAATATTGATTCCCATAACAACATCGTTTTGACTGAGATGGTGGGGGATCACTCATGCGCTACAGACTTGGACTCGACCTCGGCACTAATTCCATCGGCTGGTGGATGGTGAAGCTGGACCAAGAGGGGCGCGCGTGTGGGTCCCTAGGGGGCGGTGTCCGCATCTTCAGCGACGGCCGTAACCCGAAAGACGGCACGTCTCTTGCCGTGCAGCGGCGCGTCCCCCGCGGCATGAGACGCCGGCGGGACCGCTTTATAGGCCGCCGTTCCGATCTTATGAACCACCTCATCGCCTTCGGTCTAATGCCTGGCGACGAGGGCGAACGAAAGGCGCTCGAAGCGCTGGACCCCTACGAGCTTCGCGCTGTGGCTCTCGACCGCGCTCTCACGCCTCATGAACTCGGCAGGGCTCTCTTCCATCTCAATCAGCGCCGCGGCTTCAAATCGAACCGCAAGACAGACAGCGACGACAACGAAACCGGCGTTGTGAAGGAGCGGATCGGCGAGTTGCGAACGCGGATCGAAAAGTCCGGAGCTCGGACGCTCGGTGAATTTCTGCACAAAAGGCGACTAAAGGGACGCATGGTTCGGGCGCGGCCGGAAGCCGGCTTCTACCCCGAACGTGCGATGTACGAGGATGAGTTCGACCTAATCCGCCAGCAGCAGAACTCGCACCACTCCCTCACCGCCGAACAATGGGACACGCTGAAAGACATCATTTTCTTCCAGCGTCCCCTGAAGCCAGTCGACCCCGGCTGGTGCCTCTTTGAAGCGGGGGAAAAGCGGGCACATCGCGCGCTTCCACTCACCCAGGAATTCCGCATGGTGCAGGAGGCCAACAATCTCCGCGTGACATCCCCCGGATCACCGGCACGGCGGCTGACGCTCGAAGAGCGAGACAAGGTTCTCGGCCATTTGCGGAAAAAGAAGGAGCTGAAGCTCGATACCATGCTCAAGCTCCTTAAGCTGCCTTCCGGCTCAACTGTCAATCTGTTCGACGATCACAGAAGCACCATTAAAGGTGAAGAGACGGCGGCAAGGCTGGCGCACAAGGAGATCTTCGGAGACGCATGGTTCAACCTGTCCGCTGAAGAGCGCACGGGCATTGTGCGCACCCTCCTCGACACAGAAAAACCGGAAGAGATTGAACGAATTGCTCAGCGCCAATGGGGGCTCTCGGAGGCTGCCGCAAAGAAACTCGCCGGCAAATCGCTGCCGGAAGGCTATTCCCGCCTCAGCGAAAAGGCCATCGCAAAGCTGCTGCCAATCATGGAAGACCAAGGGCTGAACTATGCCGAAGCTGTGGAGCAAGTGCCTGAATATGGTCACCATTCAGACTTCCGGCCGGACGAGGCACGCGACGCCCTCCCCTACTATGGCGAAGTGCTAGCGCGGCACTGCGTAGGCGCAGACCCGTCAGCACCCAAGATAGACGAAGTGGCGCATTGGGGCCGCCTTGCCAACCCGACGGTTCATATCGGCCTTAACCAAATACGCCGTCTGGTCAATCGTTTGATCGAGGTTCACGGCAAGCCGGAAGAGATCGTGATCGAACTCGCTCGCGAACTAAAAATGAGCAAGGAAGGCAAGGACAAGGAGCGCAAAAAGAACAGCGAGAACGAAGCAGCAAACCGCCGGCGAGAGGAGCAGATCCGGGCTGCAGGAACAGCACCTTCACCCCACCTGTTGCGCAAGCTGCGCCTTTGGGAAGAGCAGAAGGTGGGAACAGCCAATCTTTGTCCTTTTACCGGCCAACCAATCTCCTTCGAAATGGCAATCTCCGCAGCGACCGAAATCGAACACATTCTTCCCTTTTCCAAGACACTCGACGACTCGATGGCAAACAAGGTCCTCTGTCTGATTGAAGCGAACCGCGCCAAACGCGACCGTTCACCCTACGATGCATTTCACACAGACCCGACACTCGCCGGCAGGAAATACGTCTATGACGACATCCTATTTCGGGCAGACAACCTCCCGGCAAACAAGCGTTGGCGCTTCTACCCGGATGCGATGGACCGCTTTAATAACGACGAGCGGGACTTCCTCGACCGGCAGCTCAACGAGACGAAATATCTGTCCAGAATTGCGCGGAGCTATCTGTCAAACCTCTACAATGAAAAGGAAGAGGGACGAATGCGGGTCCGCGCCATCCCAGGCAAGCTCACCGCAATGCTGCGGGGAAAGTGGGGTCTATCCGCTTTGCTTCCGGGCCACAACCTGTCCGGCGGCGAAGAAGCGCCGAGAAAGAACAGAAACGATCACCGGCATCACGCAATCGACGCCTTCGTCGTAGCGAACACAACGCAAGGACTTTTGAAGCGCCTCGCCGATCTCAATGACGATGCGGATCGTCAGCGTCTTGTCGACGCCGTCCCCGACCCTTGGGACAACTTCGACCGTGAAGAGCTTCGTCAGCAGCTCGCACGCCTAACTGTGTCGCACAAGGCCGATCATGGCACCCCCGGTAGCAAGGGCAAGACGACTGGCGCGCTGCACAATGACACTGCCTACGGAATAGTAGGACCGGGCAAGAACGGCAACACAATCGTCGTCTCTCGCACGCCGCTCTCTCGCTTCACCACGCCTAAAGATATGGACAAGGGGTTGGAGGGCATCCGAGACGCGGCGCTGCGTGAGGCTTTAACTACTGCCTGGAACACGTTTAAGGCCGCTCCACCTGAAGCCTCAAACTCGGACGACAAGGATAGCAGGCGCAAGCCGAAGAACCCTGCAATGGCCTTTGCCGAAATGGTCGCCACAAAAGGCATTGAGATCGGAGGGAGAAAGGTGACGGTGCGGCGCGTGCGGATGTGCGAAGAGCTTGGCGTCGTTCCCATCAAGGACAGGAAAACTGGGAAACCCTACAAGGCGTACAAACCCGACGGCAACGCATTCAACGAAGTTTACGAACTGCCGAACGGAAACTGGATCTCGGTGGTCATTCGCCGATTTGACGCCAACCAGCCTGATTTCAGCTCGGCAGATTTCCGGCCGCACCCGGCCGCACGGAAAGTGATGAGGCTCCATATCGACGACCTTGTTGCGGTCGATGACGGCGGGCAACGTCGGGTGCTGAGAGTGGTGAAGCTCAGCGGACAGAAAATTACCCTTGCAGACCACTTTGAAGCCGGTGCGCTCAAGTCCCGTGATGCCGACAAAGAGGACCCTTTCAAGTATCTCGAAAAATCCGCAAATGTTCTGAAATCGATGGGGCTGAGGAAAGTCGGCATTGACGAGATCGGCCGACTGACCGACCCGGGGCCGCAGCAGGCCAAATCCGGAGGAAAAGCCGCGTGATCGGTCGGGTGGTCGAGATCGCTGCGGATGACCGGCACCTCGCCGTCTCTCGTGGCTTTCTGACCGTCTCGACGAAAGGTGAGGAAGTGGGGCGTGTACCACTCGACGATATCGGCGTCCTTCTCGCGCATGCACATGGATTGACCTATTCCAATAATCTGATGGTCGAGCTTGCGCAGAGAGGCGCGGCCGTTGTCCTCTGCGGTCCAAACCACATGCCTGTCGCCTGGCTCTGGCCGATGGACGGCCACCATGTCCAAAGCCTCAGAATGCGCCAACAGCTGGAGGCAGGGGCGCCGCTCCGCAAAAGGCTTTGGCAGGTGCTTGTTCGCGCGAAGATCGAGCAACAACGCGCTGTGCTTGAACGGCTCGGAAAGCCAGACGGCGCATTCGACCTGCTCTCAAGAAAAGTAAAATCGGGTGATCCCGATAACATCGAGGCACAGGCGGCGCGGCGCTACTGGCCGCTGCTCATGGGCGATGACTTCCGTCGCGATCGTAGCGCCGGCGGCGCCAACGCGATGCTCAACTATGGATACACAGTGTTGCGCGCCGGCGTCGCACGTGCCGTGACCTCTGCCGGGCTCCACCCCTCCGTCGGCCTACACCACAGCAATCGCAATAATCCGATGTGCCTGGTCGACGACCTGATGGAGCCCTTCCGCCCAATAGTCGACTACATTGTGTCGAGGCTTATCGCGGCGGGAAAAGAAGAGGTGAACCCAGAGACGAAGGCCGTTCTGGCGCAGATACTCGCCTTCGATATGGCGACCGATCAGGGCACAACACCTGTGTCGACCTGTGTTGAACGTCTCGCCTTTTCGCTCGCGCAGTCATACGAAACGGGAAAACCTTCTCTCACCCTCCCCCGCACTCTCCTGCCGCTCGAAATGCCTGGCTTCGAACCGCGGTCTGACAGCGGCTAGATCGATGCTGACCGGGTACAGGCTCATGTGGATGATGGTCATTTTCGATCTGCCGGTAGGCACCAAAAAGGAGCGGCGAGCTGCAACGCGCTTCCGAAACGACCTTTTGGATCAGGGTTTCGAGATGTGCCAGTTCTCAGTCTATATGCGCTTCTGCGGCGGCAAGGAGCAGGTTGAGACCTATACAAGGCGGATCGAAAGGGCTTTGCCGAAGACCGGGCTCGTCCAGATTCTCTGTTTTACCGACCGCCAATATGAGACCATCGTGTCCTTCGATGGGCGAACCCGCGAAAAAGCCAAGGAGAATCCGAACCAATATGTGCTGTTTTGAAAGACATTCAGCGTCAAATCCGGCTGGAAATTGCGCCAAATCTCTTTACAAATCAGAGACTTGGCGCAACACCAAGTTTAGCCGATAGGAAATCGCGGACCAGCCGCAACGCACTGGCCGCGTTGCCGTCATCGTCTTCCAGTTTAGCCGATAGGAAATCGCGGACCAGCCGCAACCAAAGCTCTTGTCACGCCGGGAAGCTCGTCGAGTTTAGCCGATAGGAAATCGCGGACCAGCCGCAACGAAAGGTTCCTTACAATCCAACTCACGAAGAGTTTAGCCGATAGGAAATCGCGGACCAGCCGCAACCGAAGGATGGTCATGCCGCAAGCGTGCGGAAGTTTAGCCGATAGGAAATCGCGGACCAGCCGCAACGTTTCGGGCCTTACGATGCTTGGGCAATTTAGTTTAGCCGATAGGAAATCGCGGACCAGCCGCAACTGAATTTTCGCGCATGTCATTGCGTCCGGGAGTTTAGCCGATAGGAAATCGCGGACCAGCCGCAACCCACGCTGCGGCCTGCTACTCAAGCTCAAACAGTTTAGCCGATAGGAAATCGCGGACCAGCCGCAACGAAGAAACCGGACGCCATACAGCATCAAAAGTTTAGCCGATAGGAAATCGCGGACCAGCCGCAACTTCGCAGGAGGCTGGTGCGGTCAGTGATGTAGTTTAGCCGATAGGAAATCGCGGACCAGCCGCAACATGGCCCACTCGTTGCCTTCCGTCACGACCAGTTTAGCCGATAGGAAATCGCGGACCAGCCGCAACGATCCCGGCTGCCTCAACATGCGGGCGTTAGTTTAGCCGATAGGAAATCGCGGACCAGCCGCAACTCGACAAGAACGTGGCCTATAAGGAGGTCAAGTTTAGCCGATAGGAAATCGCGGACCAGCCGCAACGTATCCGGATCGTGTATCCAGCCCGGTCCGAGTTTAGCCGATAGGAAATCGCGGACCAGCCGCAACTAATCGGATAGCAGATCGGCCTTGCGATGCAGTTTAGCCGATAGGAAATCGCGGACCAGCCGCAACGATGCGTGACTATCAAACCAAGGCTAATCAAGTTTAGCCGATAGGAAATCGCGGACCAGCCGCAACGGAAAGCCCTGACCGATAGTCGCGACGTAGAGTTTAGCCGATAGGAAATCGCGGACCAGCCGCAACGAAATACGCCGATCATTCTGGCGGCATGGCAGTTTAGCCGATAGGAAATCGCGGACCAGCCGCAACATGACGCCCGCGAGCACCGGCATATCAGTAGTTTAGCCGATAGGAAATCGCGGACCAGCCGCAACGGATCGTACTGACACGATGCCGCGAGCTCGAGTTTAGCCGATAGGAAATCGCGGACCAGCCGCAACTGCTTAAGCCCAATCCCTACCGTGTAGCCTAGTTTAGCCGATAGGAAATCGCGGACCAGCCGCAACATATCGTTCGCGCTGTCGGAATAGACGAAGAGTTTAGCCGATAGGAAATCGCGGACCAGCCGCAACCCTGAAGGGTGACTAGCCGGAAGCGTTCCAAGTTTAGCCGATAGGAAATCGCGGACCAGCCGCAACTTGATACAGACCACGCCCTGCGTCGCGAAGAGTTTAGCCGATAGGAAATCGCGGACCAGCCGCAACTCTGCTGCCGCGGGGCCCGAAAGACTTGGCAGTTTAGCCGATAGGAAATCGCGGACCAGCCGCAACGTGCTGACGCCGCCGCCCAACAGGCCGCCAAGTTTAGCCGATAGGAAATCGCGGACCAGCCGCAACCCCGTCATCAAGGTGAACCCACGTGCCATAAGTTTAGCCGATAGGAAATCGCGGACCAGCCGCAACTGGGCGCGAAGGGCTTCGGCGGTGTGCCGGAGTTTAGCCGATAGGAAATCGCGGACCAGCCGCAACTCGCCAGCGAGACGAAACATCTCTGGAACGAGTTTAGCCGATAGGAAATCGCGGACCAGCCGCAACGCACTCCGGATGCGATATGAAGCCGCGCTAAGTTTAGCCGATAGGAAATCGCGGACCAGCCGCAACATTCTCCGCCGAATAAACATCCGGCTATCTAGTTTAGCCGATAGGAAATCGCGGACCAGCCGCAACTGCGAGAATGCCGCAGACGGTCCCGATAACAGTTTAGCCGATAGGAAATCGCGGACCAGCCGCAACTCTTCGGCCTTGTAGGCGTCGTAGAGGTCGAGTTTAGCCGATAGGAAATCGCGGACCAGCCGCAACGAAGCGGCCATGCGGCTGATCGACGGCTCGAGTTTAGCCGATAGGAAATCGCGGACCAGCCGCAACCGCGCCATACCGCCGTAGCGGCTCCCCCGAAGTTTAGCCGATAGGAAATCGCGGACCAGCCGCAACGTGACGATGTTGCGCGATGCAACGCTTTTGAGTTTAGCCGATAGGAAATCGCGGACCAGCCGCAACACCTTCTCCTTCTTTCCCCTCGCTCCCTGAAGTTTAGCCGATAGGAAATCGCGGACCAGCCGCAACTGTCCGCCGCTGCCGTGGCCTTCGCGCGTCAGTTTAGCCGATAGGAAATCGCGGACCAGCCGCAACTCTTTCGCCCACGCCCCCACCCCTTGGGGAAGTTTAGCCGATAGGAAATCGCGGACCAGCCGCAACTTTGTGCGATGAACGCCGCAAGCCTTTCTGAGTTTAGCCGATAGGAAATCGCGGACCAGCCGCAACTTTCTGACGCGGTTTTAATGTTGTGGGCCGAGTTTAGCCGATAGGAAATCGCGGACCAGCCGCAACCGTTTGAACAGTGCGGACTTTCGCATCTTTAGTTTAGCCGATAGGAAATCGCGGACCAGCCGCAACGCGCCGGGATTGTAGGCGAAGCCTGGGGCGAGTTTAGCCGATAGGAAATCGCGGACCAGCCGCAACTCAAGCCTTCTGCATCCCGACGCAGGACTTAGTTTAGCCGATAGGAAATCGCGGACCAGCCGCAACTTGGCATCTTCTTGCCAAAGAGGGCGAGAGAGTTTAGCCGATAGGAAATCGCGGACCAGCCGCAACCTGATTCTCGGATTAATCTTTCAACCAACTAGTTTAGCCGATAGGAAATCGCGGACCAGCCGCAACGACTGGTCGGCAATGGCGGGAACGGTTTGCAGTTTAGCCGATAGGAAATCGCGGACCAGCCGCAACGTGCTTGCCACAGTTGACCCAAGCTGGGGAGTTTAGCCGATAGGAAATCGCGGACCAGCCGCAACCTCTTGCGCGTGGGCCGACATAGTGCTTGTAGTTTAGCCGATAGGAAATCGCGGACCAGCCGCAACATGAATGGATCGAGGAGCATTTCCTGTTTCAGTTTAGCCGATAGGAAATCGCGGCCCAGCCGCAACCATTGCCTCGAAGGCGGCCACGTTCCTTCAAGTTTAGCCGATAGGAAATCGCGGACCAGCCGCAACGCGGATAGAGGCGTGGAGGCTATGGCTTTTAGTTTAGCCGATAGGAAATCGCGGACCAGCCGCAACGTGCCCAGGCGGCGGCGATGCAGCTCACCGAGTTTAGCCGATAGGAAATCGCGGACCAGCCGCAACGCGACGTAACGCCGAAGCATGCCCCCTCAGAGTTTAGCCGATAGGAAATCGCGGACCAGCCGCAACATGTCGCGCGACTTCTCGATCAGGCCGGAAAGTTTAGCCGATAGGAAATCGCGGACCAGCCGCAACCCCCTCGATGCCGTCGAGAATTGTCGTAAGAGTTTAGCCGATAGGAAATCGCGGACCAGCCGCAACCTTTTGGTGCGGGAGCGTTGAGCCGACCAAAGTTTAGCCGATAGGAAATCGCGGACCAGCCGCAACTGTTCAAGCACGTTGCCGACAATGGCCCATAGTTTAGCCGATAGGAAATCGCGGACCAGCCGCAACGGCGGTAAGGTGCGCGTCAAGGTTGACCGCAGTTTAGCCGATAGGAAATCGCGGACCAGCCGCAACGCGAAGCCGGGAGGGTGACGGGGAAGCCAGAGTTTAGCCGATAGGAAATCGCGGACCAGCCGCAACCGCAACCCTTCGGCAATCTGAAGCCCTCCCAGATCGAGTTTAGCCGATAGGAAATCGCGGACCAGCCGCAACCGCTCAGACAGCGCCCGGAGCCCGTCACGAGTTTAGCCGATAGGAAATCGCGGACCAGCCGCAACGTTCTGGATTTGCGACGCCTGCGGCAACTTAGTTTAGCCGATAGGAAATCGCGGACCAGCCGCAACTCTCGTCATCTGGCCGTCGCGTCGGTTCTAGTTTAGCCGATAGGAAATCGCGGACCAGCCGCAACTAAACCGCCAGCCTCTCAAGCGGGCCGTTAGTTTAGCCGATAGGAAATCGCGGACCAGCCGCAACCCCAATCGACTTCTTTCATTGTCTCGCCTTAGTTTAGCCGATAGGAAATCGCGGACCAGCCGCAACGATCAACCTGCGGTCAAGTTCCACAACCGGAGTTTAGCCGATAGGAAATCGCGGACCAGCCGCAACCGGCAGTAAGAACATTCGCGCTGGCAGGGCAGTTTAGCCGATAGGAAATCGCGGACCAGCCGCAACCACTTGAGTTTGGTTATGGTGGCGGCGTTGAGTTTAGCCGATAGGAAATCGCGGACCAGCCGCAACTTAATTATTGCGGTCGGTACAATTACAGAAAGTTTAGCCGATAGGAAATCGCGGACCAGCCGCAACGTGTCCGCGCCGCCCTCTCCTCTCTCGGGAAGTTTAGCCGATAGGAAATCGCGGACCAGCCGCAACATCCGGAAGGGCAGACGCAAGCTCATCTGAAGTTTAGCCGATAGGAAATCGCGGACCAGCCGCAACATGATGATTGACGCGAAACAAAGCCAATAGAGTTTAGCCGATAGGAAATCGCGGACCAGCCGCAACGGGAGATGAAGTCGTTTCGCGCGTTTATGAGTTTAGCCGATAGGAAATCGCGGACCAGCCGCAACCCGCCGAGCTTCTCGGTCGCACGCTCCGCGAGTTTAGCCGATAGGAAATCGCGGACCAGCCGCAACTGCCCCGGATATCCGGTAAAAACAGAAAGAGTTTAGCCGATAGGAAATCGCGGACCAGCCGCAACGTTTTCGTCCCGGTCGCAATGCCGAGAACGAGTTTAGCCGATAGGAAATCGCGGACCAGCCGCAACATGGGCAAATCCGCGCAATGGCCGATGAGCAGTTTAGCCGATAGGAAATCGCGGACCAGCCGCAACTCAGCTTCGCGATGGTGAGCGCATGCGGCTAGTTTAGCCGATAGGAAATCGCGGACCAGCCGCAACCCTGTGACAAACACCGCGATAGCGCCGCGAGTTTAGCCGATAGGAAATCGCGGACCAGCCGCAACACGGTCGGAACAGCCCAATACATTGTGTTTAGTTTAGCCGATAGGAAATCGCGGACCAGCCGCAACGTGATCGTCCCGCCGGTCAGGATTTGCTCGAGTTTAGCCGATAGGAAATCGCGGACCAGCCGCAACACTGGCCGATTGGCTGTGCGGCGGTGTATTAGTTTAGCCGATAGGAAATCGCGGACCAGCCGCAACTTGTTCCATTTTGTTGATGGATCCAGACCGAGTTTAGCCGATAGGAAATCGCGGACCAGCCGCAACACTGTTGCAGCGCTGTTTTCTCGTTAAGCGAGTTTAGCCGATAGGAAATCGCGGACCAGCCGCAACGATGGGGCTCGACGTGGTTGCAGATATGAAGTTTAGCCGATAGGAAATCGCGGACCAGCCGCAACCTGTTTGCCGCAGGCCCCGTCAATCGTCCGAGTTTAGCCGATAGGAAATCGCGGACCAGCCGCAACTACGAAGTCATAGCCGCGTGGCATGAGCAGAGTTTAGCCGATAGGAAATCGCGGACCAGCCGCAACTGCGCCGCAGACTTGTCGTTACCGCGTCGAAGTTTAGCCGATAGGAAATCGCGGACCAGCCGCAACTCACTCCTTTCCTTCGGTGGTGCCGGGCACAGTTTAGCCGATAGGAAATCGCGGCCCAGCCGCAACTATCGGATATCAAACTTGAAAAGAATTTCGAGTTTAGCCGATAGGAAATCGCGGACCAGCCGCAACTCTGTGGGCGGACGACGTGCCGCCCGGACGAGTTTAGCCGATAGGAAATCGCGGACCGGCCGAGATGAGCAACGGCTGCTTCTGGCGCTAAGCAGATGAATCGTCCGGACTCATCGGTTCAAAGGCGGATTCTGACCCGAAGCGGCTAAGAGTCAGCTGGACGCCTCTCGGTGGGCACACTCGTATCAGTCAAACTTTGGCCTGACCTCTTTGGACCAAACCATACGCGAATACGCGTCGTTATCCAGGGCTCAGGCGCTTCATTCACGGCCGCTGTGTCTGGGGCTACTGAAGACGCCATTTTGCGGCACGCCACTTCCTTCAGGCGTGCCAGCGACCGCGCCAACGCTGCTTCCGCTTCGTCGGGGGACATATCGCTACCTCGCGTCCAAAATGTAAAAGTACCCCTCCACCGTTCGGCGCAAGTTCTTGTACCGCTCGCGGCCGCCAGTATCGAATCCATCATACAAGCGCACGTAAAAGCGGCATTCGTGTTCGTCGCTCCATTTTAGCAGAGGCTGAGATGCTGACGCGAAACGTTCATGCTCCATGCCTTCGCCATACGTCATACTGCTGAGTGGAAGAGCCGCTTGGTCTTCTTCTCGACCTGGCACTTTGTTGTCCTTCAGAACGATACCTCCGTCAGTCAGAACAGCATCGAAAATATACTGGATGCGGCCGTTCTCGTCCGCCCAGCATGGCGGCAGGCCGAATCCGCCTATTTGCTCGTTCAGACGCCGGTTGAGATAGGCTGCTTGTCCCTGACAGCTAGACAGCTCGGTCCTGCACACCGCGGCCGATTCAAGAAGCTTTTCTGCGGAGCCTCCCGACTGCTCGACCGCGCGGCCAAGAAGCGCGTCCTTGCGAAAACTCTCAATGACTTCCGATACGGGCGTTTCCGGATCGTGCTGTTCGCGCGCCTCCTCGACTAGCGCGAGTGCGGCTTCGGCGTCCTCAAGGCGCTTGTTCGCCATTGCCAGATCTTTCTCCGCGCGCACATATTCTTTTGTTATGTCCAGCGCGCCGGCACCCATGCGCTGAATAAGTTCAGCGACAGGACGAAGTTGTTCGAGTTCTTCTGCGGCGTTGGCGGCACGAATCTCAGCCTCCTCTTTTGCTTCACGCTCTTTGGTGATCTGCGAGGCGAGCAAAAGCATGAGAAGAAAGGTGAGCAGCAGCAGAATTTCGGCCATCGTTAGACCGAGGACGACACCTCGCCTGAAATGACGGTCATCCCTGGAAGGTGTGACGCTCATCCGATTCGTTCGACCACCGAGTCCGCAAGTTCGCTCAACGCGGCTCCCGTTTGGGCGACCATGCGCCGCGAGCGCTCAAGCTCCTTCGCGAATTCTTCGTTATGTGCCTTGAGAGTGCCCGTAACCTCCGAGAGCGACTTGTCCAGAGCGCCCACCAAGGCTCTCTGCTGGGCTAGGAGTTCCTCAACCAGATTGCGGATACTCTCTTTGGCCTCAGCGGCTCCGCGAAGCTGCCCGTCGATCATGTCGCCCGTCTGCTCGAGCGCCTTCGTCGTGTTATGAGCTGCGCTTTCCGCTGCCTTCGTCGCCCCCTCCATGCGCATGGCGGTATCGGCTAACATATTCGTTACCGTCGCAATTTTCTCTATGACCTGCTCGATCCTTTCGGTGGTTGCGAGACTCCTGTCCGCCGCCTTGGACCGAATTTCCTCCTCTTTGCGTAGGAGCCCGTCCATCTGCTCGATAGCCTGGGCCGCCTTTTCCATGGCCGGTTCGAAACGGCGACTCACAAGATCAGGCGGCGCTTCGATCTTGTCGATCTTCTTCACCAAGCTGCCAAGGCCTTTTACCGTTTGAGCTGAGGCTTCGTTTAGCTGCGCGGAATGGCTCGAGAATTGTCCGAACGCCTCATCGATACGCCCCAATACGCGATCGGTGGAGCTTCCGACCTTCTCTACTGCTTGGTCGAGGGCGCTTGCAGCGTGATTTGCCGATGCATTTATCTGCTCCTCGATGGTCTGGCGCGCGATGTGGAAGAACCCGTCCAATGCAAGAACTGTGTCGTCTATCTTCGCGCGCAAGCGCATGACCGCCTGCGCGAGTTCCATCCGCGCATCCTCCTCCGTTTCGAGGACGTCTTTTCGCACCTGATTGATCGTAACGCGCAGCAGAACACCGGCGATGGTCGAACCAAGAGCAAGTCCGAAGTTGGAAATGATGACGGCAACATCCGGCTTTTCGGCAAATTCGTAGAGCGCGAAGGAGAGACTTGCCAGCGTAAAAAGAAACCCGAGGTAATAGCAGTTATCTCCCGCAACATCATCGCGTAGCCGTAGTTGGGGAACGCCAACGACAGCCGCCAGATAGCCCACAATGATGGCGACTGCAGCAATGGTTACCCATAGTTGCGGCACTCCAAAAACCTTCATCGCGATTAGGATACCGCCGCCACCAAGTGCGGCGAGCAAGAACGGTACGCGCGCGAACCAGACGTATTGGGTCGGAGTGAGCCAGTCGCGGAGTCGGGAGTCGAAAGAGGTCATGCGTTACCCTGGCAGCGGTGAATAGTGATCGATGACGGCACCCTGGTCCTCGAGCCATCTCATCCAAAACTCGACGAGATCCACAGATTGCCTGCTTCGTTCCGATTTCCGATGAAGAAGGTGAAGCTCAATCCCGACACCAGAGAGGTCCGCCATTCTGGAGACACCGTAGGCACTCCGGCGGAACGTCTCATACTCGGGTATTCCTCGATAAAGGCTGAACTCCGGAACGTATTGGAGAAAGTCACTGACGATAATGAGTTTGCGCTCATGCGCAGAAGTATCCGGACCGAAGTTCGTGACCGCGATTGACTGGACGGCCTCAAAAATGGGTGAACGGTCTGCCTCCGTGTCGGTGCGCATTCGGGCGAGCATTTCACGCACGGGATCTTCGAAATTTTTCTTATATCGCTTCTTCGCCATTTCCGGATTTGCGGTCAACATCGACAGATCCGAGCCATCACCGGGGTTGCACAGCGCCACTACCGGTTTCAAAAGAATGCCGTCCCCGCTCACTTCATAAATCTCAAAGAGCCCTTGCTTCGGCACTTGTTTCGCCCACATGACGATACGGCGATGGAGCGCCTCGGCCTGTATAGGCCCGAGGCCATCCGTCCGGTCGATGAGCACAGCATGAATAGCGGTTGGCCCTTCCTTCGGACAGAAGGTCTCAGAATTGAGCCCTGCTTGTTCGGCCTTCTGTTCACGGGACAGCAACAAGATGCCGCCTAAAGTGAGAAGAACGGCGGCGACAACAATTCCCGCGACAAGCTTCGATACAAACCCGCTATACCCATCATCGTATTTGGAACGGCGCGAGCGTTGCCGCCGCCTTTGCGAACGGCTCATTCTGCACTCCCCGCCTCGACAGCACGCTTTTCAATCCAAGCGATACCCTCGCTGTAAGCGTCCTGGAGCTTCTGCGTGGCCGCTCTGAGCGCCTCGTCCGCTGCCCTGAAATCTTCGTCAGGAAAGCTGTAGGACGAGTCATCGAGCGCAGGCACCTCGAAACCATCAAGGATCCAGCTATCCGAGAAATGCGCGGGCGGTGGTGTCTTGCGTACTTTCCGGTTCGCCTCCCTGTAGATGGCAAGAAGCGCACGGCCCGTCTCCTGAACATGGGCGCGGAAACTTGCATAGCGCTGCACCAGGCGTTTCCGTCCCTCCAGTATGCGTGGTACCTGTTGCCGGCGATCGCGAAGCGAGGAGCGTTCGTTGTTCACCTTCTCGATGAACTCTTCCTCCAGATCCTTCAGATCCGCCAAGCTGTCTTCGATCATGCGGTGAAAGTTCTTCGCTGCACGGCGTCGTGCCTCAGCCGCAGTCTCATATCCAGGATAGGGGTCTCTCCAGGCGCGGCCCTCCAGCAGCGCTCCGAAGGCGAAGAGCATGCCGAGACCTGCCATCAGCACTGAATTGATGTCGCCGAGATTGAAGGGATCGGATATCAGCGAGGGCAGTGTCTGTGCGGCTGCCTCGATCGATGTTGCGCCGGCGATGACGGCTGCGCGGAAATGCGCGAGCGAGAGATTTATGCCAAGCACGAGACAAATCAGAGCGGCCGAGACCATCCATCCAACAACACGAAGCGCAACTTTCCTGTGACCCGTGTATGGCAGGCTGAGCAGTCCGGTTAGAAATCCGAGCGTCATGCTGAGAAGGGTGAAGATGACGGCGCTCGCGAAACCGCCCAGCAGTCCGCCTTCGTCGCCCGGCGCTATCATGAAAGCACTCGGAACCACCTCGACAAGAGCCATGACAGCCAGGCCTGCGAGCAGCCAATGTTTCGGCTTCTTCGGTTGTGGCGGACGTCTTAGCTCATTGGCTTCCTTGAACTCCACGAGAGCCGTTTCTGCATCCGTGAGGTCGCGGCGAGCGTCTGTTAGTCGTCCCTTCCATTCGACAAGACGAGCCCTGAAGTTGGCTTCCGCTTGGGTGCCGAGAGAATCCATGTTGGCTGCCGCACCCGACGGATCGACCGATGCCAGCCGCTCCTCAAATACGGCGAGTTGATCTATTGTCCTGCTATGTGCCCGAGCGGCCTCATCCCGCATTCGCGTGACGATCTCGCCTTCTACGGAGTCGAGAGCAGTGTGGTCCTGCTCCGGCTGATCCGCCTGCCCGTTCTCGCGGCCTCGCTTTTCGAGATCCATTTTCTCTGCAAGATTATCGATACGCAGAGACAGAAACTCGTCCGGCGAAGATAGGAAGTCGCTTTTGAATAATTGAGCGACGGTCTTGCTCATCGACTACCCCCCATGAAGTCGAGAGACTTATACCAAAGAACTCACATTGGAATAAGTGGCAAATACCCTGCCTTTGGGCGCGACACAGGCCTCAGCGCGGTGCTCGGTACCAGCCGGCCGCCTCGGCATCGAATGCCGAACAAAACCAGCGCTCACCCCTAGAGGGATCTATGCGGGTTGCCTCATAATATTGATCGCCAGGCATGTGGTAAGTAAAGTTTCCAGACCTTCCGATATTACCTTTGACGACGCATTCATTCGGAGCGCTTCCCTCTGACGCCCCGTCGCCGAGGCGTCTTCCGCGTCGATAGTCCCAAGGCATCACGAACGAGCCGGACCACATACCGCGCTTCTCTCGTTTCGCTTCTTCCTCTGCACTGACGTAATCGGTGGAGTAAAGACGGTAGGCAACCGCATTGCCATTCACGACCATTGACTCGTTGAGGCTGATACCGCCAGCGAAGCACACCGCGATCGCTCGGCCGTACCTATCGGTCTCGCTACTCTCGCAGGAAACACTCCGACGACCGATCATATCGGCGAGGAAGTTGGCCGAGACCTGTCCGCAGCGCCAGGGCTCGCCGTTCTCCTCCTGGCAAACCTGACTGCTCTCTGGTGCATCTATGCCATGAAGCCGAATACGAGTACCGTGGATATCAATTGTGTCGCCGTCGACCACGCTTGCGACACCCGTCAGACTTTCCGCCACCGCAACATCAATCGCAGCTACAACCGGACAAGTGATGCCTAGCATTAGGACATAAAGCTTCATTCCACCTCTCCTCCTCAGGCGTCGCCGCAAGCTCTCCATGAGTTGTTCACTGCCCGCTTCTCAACCGGATATGCAGATTGTTCTGGCTTAAAGCGCATCCCCGGGCGCGCAAAAAAAACGATCAATTAGAGCGCCCGGTACTGCTGGATGTTTCGTCCGGCATTGTGACCGTTCTTTTGCAAACCGACCCTTTGTACACCCGACAATAAGCTAGTGAGTTGATCCATCGTGGTTTCTATATCGACTGGACTTCCGCCGCAAAGGAAGCATCCATGTGCATGCGCCGCAAGGCGCAGGCCTCGACTTGACTTTAGTCCGGGGCTTTTCGGGGTGAGGGCGCCTGACTAGCACGCGCCTATTTAGAAAGGAGCCCCGATTCATGGCAAGCCAGCAGAAACCACCCAGAACGTCAGCCGCGAAGGCGTTAGCCCCCGCGGGCGGCAAGCTCGGCCAGATCATCCGATTGTTGCAACGCACCAAAGGAGCAACCATCGACGACCTTACCGAAGCCACGGGCTGGCAGGCACATTCCGTACGAGGAGCAATCAGTGGGCAGCTGCGCAAGCGTCACCGTCTTGACGTAAGCACGACGCCGGACCCAGCGCGCGGTCTTGTCTATCGTCTACCGAAGGCGGGAGGTCTCCGGTGAGTGATAGAGACCTCGACTTCAGCGAACTACCCATGAAGGAGCTTCGCCAGAGATGGCAGAAGGCCTTCGGCACCCCTCCTTCGCGCCGCGCGAGCCGCGACCTGCTGGAACTTGGCCTTGGCTGGCATATCCAGAGCAAAGGTCTCGGCGGGGTCGACCGCGCGACGAGAGAGCAGATCGCCGAACTTGTCGCTGACCTGCGGGACGGGAGGAAGCCCGGATCCATCCCGCATCGCCCCGGCCTCAACCCGGGCGTCACGCTGGTCCGGGAGTGGAACGGTCGGACCTATCAGGTCCAGGTTCTCGAGAAAGGCTACCTCTATGATCACAAAGTCTGGGGCAGCCTCTCCGAGGTTGCCCGCGAGATCACTGGCGCGCGCTGGAACGGACCGAAGTTCTTCGGCCTCCGCCAGACACAAAAGGAGGCTGCGTGATGAGTAACCGCAAACTCCGCTGCGCCATCTACACCCGCAAGTCGACCGACGAGGGTCTCGACCAAGACTTCAACTCGCTGGAGGCGCAACGAGAGTCCTGCGCAGCCTACGTCATGAGTCAGACACATGAAGGCTGGGAAGCGCTCGACACCCGATATGATGATGGCGGCTTCTCCGGTGGGAGCCTTGAGCGGCCCGCGCTCAGAGCCCTCATGGCCGATATCGAGAAGGGCCTCATAGACATCGTGGTGGTCTACAAGGTCGACCGGCTCACAAGATCGCTCGCCGACTTCGCCAAGCTCGTCGAGCTATTCGATCGGCAGAAGGTCTCTTTTGTGTCGGTGACCCAAGCCTTCAACACCACCAACTCCATGGGGCGGCTCACCCTCAATGTGCTCCTCTCCTTTGCGCAGTTCGAGCGCGAGGTGACGGCGGAGCGCATCCGGGACAAGTTCAGGGCCTCGAAGGAGAAGGGTATGTGGATGGGAGGGCAGCCACCGCTCGGCTATGACATCGACCACCGAAAGCTCGTCATCAATCAGAGCGAGGGCGAGCGCGTTCGCCTCATCTTCCAACGCTATCTCGAACTCGGCTCAGTCCTCCGTCTCATGAAGGACCTCGAGTCTCGTGGTATCCGCTCCAAGCGCTGGGTAACTCAGAAGGGGAACCTCAAAGGCGGAACTCACTTCACCCGCGGTGCGCTTTATGCGCTTCTGCAGAACCCGGTCTATGTCGGCCAGATACGGCACAAGGACAAAGTCCATGACGGCCAGCATGAGGCAATCATCGATCATGCGACTTGGGAGGCAGCTCAGGACCTCCTTGCTCGCAACAGACATGAGAGCCGAACGAAGACGAATGCCAAGGCCCCCTCTCTCCTGGCTGGGCTCTTAGTCCATGGGGACGGCGCGCCCTATCGGCCGCGCCAGGCGCACAAGAAGGGCGCGCATATTCACTACTATTTGCACCCCTCTGGTACCCTGCCAGCCCATGAGATCGACAGTTTCGTTACCGAAGAACTGATCGGCCTTCTCGGGCGACAGTCGGAGCTTTGCCAGATCGTCGGTACAGATGACCCGGCTCAGATGGACTTGATCGGCGTGAAAGCTGCATTGACCTCTGCCGAGATCGCACTCCACCCGCGCAGAGATCTCGTCCTTCAGATGGTCGACAAGGTGACGATCGGAGAGACGCAACTCTCGATCACGATCAACCGATCCGGACTGCGGAACCTCCTCACCAACGCCCAATCCCCCATGCCGAGCGATGCCCCGGGCACGACGCAGGCGTCATATCTCATCACGCGAGCATTCCAGCTCAAGCGATGTGGCCACGGCAGGAAGCTCATCATTGGTCAGAATAAGGATAGAGACAGCACTCAGCCGGATCTTTCACTCCTGCGAACTGTGGCCCGCGCTCATACCTGGTTCGATGATCTGAAGTCAGGGCTGAACTACAAGGAGATCGCTACCCGCGATGCGATCGACGAGAGACTGGTCGCCCGTACCGTTCGCCTCGCCTTCCTTGCACCCGACATCACCAAAGCGATCCTTGCCGGACGCGAACCGAGAGGCCTCACTGCGGAACGGCTCGTTCGCATCCCAAAGCTCCCTGCAAGCTGGAACGAACAGCGGAGCCTATTCGGGTTCGACTGACTACAAGCCGCCCCAAACAGTCACGCCCGCGCGAGAGCGCGGGCGTCGTCGTTCCCGAACAATTGTGGCAAACAACGCTGATGCATCGCCGCATCAGGCTGCATCATTGCGCATCGGAAATGCCTGAAGCGGACCAGTTTGCACCCGCCCGGAGAAACGGCTCTAAGATGGAGCCCAATCCCGCAACTATCAGCGTCTCTGTGCGCGCTCGCGATGCAGAACAGCGCTGCAAGCCCCCGTAAGTGCGGAGACTTTCCGGAGACGCCCTGGCGGTCGTCGGTTTGCTAGAAGAGGATTGGTGGTGGTTAAAGGCCTTCGGCAACCCGCCTCCGGCCCGCGCTAGCCGTGACCTGCTGGAACTTGGGATTAGCTGGCATATCCAAAGCAAGAAGTTCGGCGGCCTCGACCGCGCAACCCGCGAGCGGATCGCCGACCTCGTCGCAGACTTCCAGAGCGGGAGGACGCCCGGTATCACCCCTCGCCGCCCGGGCCTCAAGCCGGGCGTCGCGCTGGTCCGCGAGTGGAACGGCCGGACCTTCCAGGTGCAGGTTCTCGAGAAGGGCTTCCTCTACGACCAAAAGGTATGGGGAAGCCTCTCCGAGATCGCCCGCGAGATCACAGGCGCGCGCTGGAACGGACCGAAGTTCTTCGGTTTGCGTGAGACACAAAGGGAGGCCGCGTGATGAGCAACCGCAAGCTCCGCTGCGCCATCTATACGCGCAAGTCGACCGATGAGGGCCTCGATCAGGACTTCAACTCGCTGGAGGCCCAGAGGGAATCCTGTGCGGCATACATAATGAGCCAGACCCATGAGGGCTGGGAGGCGCTCGACGCCCGATATGATGATGGCGGCTTCTCGGGTGGGAGCCTTGGGAGGCCTGCGCTCCGTGCCCTCATGGCCGATATCGAGAAGGGCCTCATCGATATTGTGGTGGTCTACAAGGTCGACCGGCTGACAAGGTCGCTTGCCGACTTCGCCAAGCTCGTCGATCTCTTCGACCGGCAGAGGGTCTCATTCGTGTCGGTGACCCAGGCCTTCAACACTACGAACTCGATGGGGCGGCTCACCCTCAATGTACTCCTCTCCTTTGCCCAGTTTGAGCGCGAGGTGACGGCCGAGCGCATAAGGGACAAGTTCCGAGCCTCCAAGGAGAAGGGCATGTGGATGGGCGGGCTGCCTCCGCTCGGCTATGACATCGACAATCGCAAGCTCATTATCAATCAGAGCGAGGCGGAGCGGGTGCGCCTGATCTTCCAGCGCTATCTCGAACTCTGCTCGGTTCACCGCCTCATGAAGGACCTCGAGTCACGGGGCATCCGCTCCAAGTGCTGGGTTACCCAGAAGGGTAACGCAAGAGGAGGCTCAACCTTCACCCGCGGTGCGCTTTATGCGCTGCTCCAGAACCCCGTCTATATCGGCCGCATCCGCCACAAGGACAAAGTCCATGATGGCCAGCATGAAGCGATCATCGATGCCGGGACCTGGGAGGCGGTCCAGAATCTCCTTGCCCGCAACCGCCATGAGAGCCGGACTAAAACGAATGCCAAATCCCCCTCGCTCCTTGCCGGCCTGCTCTTCCATGAAGATGGCGCAGCCTATCGGCCCCGCCAGGGGCGCAAGAAGGGCTGTAATCACCACTACTACGTCCATCCCTCCGGCACCTTGCCGGTCCATGAGATCGACAGTCTGGTTGCGAACGAACTAGTCAACCTGCTTGGGCGACAGGCAGAGCTTTGCCAGATGATCGGCACGGATGATCCGGCGCAAATGGACGTGGTCGGCGCGAAGGCTCAGTTGACCTCTGCCGAGCTCAAACTCCGCCCGCGCCGGGACATTGTCCTTCAGATGATCGACAAGGTGACGGTCGGCGATAAGCAGATCTCGATTGCGCTCAACCGGCTCGGCCTCCAGGGTCTCCTCACCAACATCCCTGCTTCCACACAAATCGAAGACGGGACAACGACGCCTCATCTCATCAAACGGACATTCCAGCTCAAGCGCTGCGGCAACGGCCGGAAGCTCATCCTCGGGCAGCACGAAGCTGGCGACACGCCGCGGCCGGATCCCTCACTTCTCAGAACCATTGCCCGCGCCCATGCCTGGTTCGGCGATCTCAAGTCTGGCCTCAGCTACAAGGAGATCGCGACACGCGATGCAATCGACGAACGTCTCGTCGCGCGCAGCATGCGCCTTGCCTTCCTGGCCCCTGACATAACGAAAGCAATCCTTGCCGGGCTCGAACCTAAAGGCCTCACCGCAGAACAACTCGTTCGCATGCCCAAACTCCCGGCAGACTGGAACGAGCAGCGGAGCCTCCTACGCTTCGACTGACTACACCCACCTCAAACAGTCACGCCCGCGCGAGAGCGCGGGCGTCGTCGTTCCCGAACAATCGGGATAAACATCGCCGATGCAGCGCAGCATCACGCTGCATCATTGTGCATCGGAAACGCCGGAAGCGGACCAGTTTGCGCCCGCCCGGAGAAACGGCCCCGGAACTGCGCTGAATTCCGCAACTGTCAGCGTCTCTGTGTGCGCCTGTGATGCAGAAATGCGCCGCAAGTCCCCGTGAACGCGGGTAGATTCCGGAGACGCCCTGGCGGTCGTGGATTTGCTAGGAGAGGATTGGTGGAGCCAGACGGAATCGAACCGACGACCTCTTGCATGCCATGCAAGCGCTCTCCCAACTGAGCTATGGCCCCATCCTTGACAGGCGCGGCTTGGGCCCCGCGCCAACGGTGGCGGAACTTAGGGCGGCTCCCGCGCTCAATCAAGCGAAAGTTGGGGTGCCGCCCGACCTTTTCGATCCGGCCCGTTCGTTCGCGGCCCGGCGACGACTTGCGTCAGTCGTCGTCGCTGTTCTTGCCGCCACGAACGATGCCCGTGACATCATCGTCCCCGTCTTCGTCATCCTCGAGGAAGGCGTCATTATCGCCGTCATCGTCGACGTCGACATCGACATCATCGATATCGATATCGTCATCCTCGACATCGGAGGCGAATTCGTCATCCCGCATCGCGTCGAGCGAGACATTACCCTCGTCATCCTCCGCCACGACACGCTTCGCGGGCTTTTCTTTCGGCTTTTCAGCCGGCTTGGCGCGCTTTGCCTTCGTCCCTGTATCCGGAACGTATTCGTGCTTGCATTTCGGGCACACGACCGGGTTCTTGTTCAGGTCGTAAAACTTTGCGCCGCAGCTCGGGCAATCGCGCTTCGTTCCCAACTCCGGTTTCGACAAGCTTTACTCTCCCCCGCACCAGTTTGCGTCAGGGCCTCACGCCAGCAGGCGCGCGGCAACACGTTCAGAAGGAATTTCCCATTGCCACGTTAAATTGCTCCTGTCAAAACCTATTCGCGCCTCGTGGCGGGGCATAGAAAAGGCTCCCTTCGCCGCCGCCGGGAGCCAATCCCTCTTTCCTTCATGCATCGCCGGACGAACCTCAATTGGCCACATCTCCTTCCTCACCTGCCGCCAGCCTCACCGCGGAGCCGTCGCATGGGCTCGCCGGTCGGATTAGCGTCCCCGGCGACAAGTCGATTTCGCATCGTGCGCTGATTTTCGGGGCGCTTGCCGTAGGCGAAACCCGGATCAGCGGGCTGCTCGAGGGAGAAGACGTTCTGGCGACCGCCGAGACCATGCGCCGCCTCGGCGCGCGCGTGACGCGGCATGAGGACGGCACCTGGTCAGTCTTCGGCGTAGGCGTCGGCGGCCTCAGCGAACCGGCCGAGCCGCTCGATTTCGGCAATTCCGGCACGGGCGCCCGCCTCGTCATGGGACTTGTCGCAGGCCACCCGATCACCGCTACCTTTATCGGCGACGCCTCACTGTCGCGGCGTCCCATGGGCCGGGTCATCAACCCGCTCACCGAGATGGGCGCTCATTTTCATGCCCGCGAAGGCGGCAGGATGCCACTCACGCTTACGGGTGCGCGGCAGCCGATGCCCATTACCTACCGTTCGCCGGTTGCCTCGGCGCAGGTGAAGTCAGCCATCCTCCTGGCAGGGCTCAATACGCCCGGCATTACCACCGTGATCGAGGCTACGCCCACGCGAGACCACACCGAGCGTATGCTCAAGGCTTTCGGCGCCCATATCGCCCTTGAAACCGGAAAGGATGGCGCTCTCGCCATCAGCCTGACCGGCGAACCGGAACTCACACCCTGTCCGATCGCAGTGCCGGGCGATCCCTCGTCCGCGGCCTTTCCGGTGGTAGCGGCACTTCTTACCCCCGGATCCGAGGTGGTTGTAGAAGGCATCACGCTCAATCCGCACCGGGCCGGGCTCTACACGACGCTCATGGAAATGGGCGGCGACATAGAAGTCATGAACCAGCGCGAGGAAGGCGGCGAACCCGTAGCCGATCTTCGCGTGCGCTCGAGCAGCCTCAAGGGGATCGACGTGCCGCCGGAACGTGCGGCTTCGATGATCGACGAATATCCCGTCCTCGCCATTGCCGCCGCCTTTGCGGAAGGCGCGACACGCATGAGCGGCATTCACGAGCTTCGCGTGAAGGAAAGCGACCGCATCGCGGCGACGGCTTCGGGCCTGCGCGCAAACGGCATCAAGGTTCACGAAACCGAAGACAGCATGACGGTGGAGGGCCGTGCAGGCGAGGTTTCCGGCGGCGGCCATGTCGCCACCCATATGGATCACCGCATCGCCATGTCTTTCCTGGTGATGGGCCTCGCGGCGCAAAAGCCCGTGACCGTGGATGATGCGGCGATGATCGCGACGAGCTTCCCGGATTTCGTCAGGCTCATGAGTGGCCTCGGAGCCAGTTTCGCCAAGCAGGCGCAGTGAGAGCGGGATGAGCGGCACCACCGTCATTGCGATCGACGGCCCCGCCGCCTCGGGCAAAGGAACGCTCGCGAGGAAGCTCGCGCAGCATTATGGCTATGCCTATCTGGACACGGGCTCGCTCTATCGCGCCGTCGGTCAGGCCGTCCTCGCAGCTGGCCAGGACCCGAATGACGACGCGGCGGCGCTCGCCGCAGCGGAAAACCTCGATATTTCCCATATTGACGAGAAGACGATCCGGACCCGGGAAGCCGGCGAGGCAGCTTCCGTCGTCGCGGCAAAGCCTGCCATTCGCGCAGCTATCCTCGATTTTCAGCGAAATTTCGCAGCGAACCCCCCGGGCGGCGAGGAGGGTGCGGTTCTGGACGGGCGGGATATCGGAACGGTGGTGTGTCCGGACGCCCGGGTGAAGATTTTCGTGACCGCGAGCCCGGAGATTCGGGCTCACAGGCGCTGGCTGGAACTCAATAATTCGGGGTCGAAGGTCAACGAAGCACAAATTCTAGAGGACGTGAGGGAAAGAGACCGGCGAGATGCCGAAAGAGTCGCGAGCCCGATGAAGCCGGCAGCCGACGCATACTTGCTCGATACCTCCGATTTGAGTATAGAGGCGGCGTTCGACGCGGCCGTCGCGATCATAGACAAAGCAATGAGTTAAGTGCGTTTTCGCTCATCGAGCGGACGCGCTTTTTGCCATTGGATGGATGCGATCGCGGAGGTGGCGCCGATACTTGTGCAACCTCTAACCGACACTGCCCAAATCCACATGCTCCCGGACATACCACGATTTCGGGGGAAGACCGCCGGACCCAACCGTCGGCCGGAATAAAAGCACCGTCAGGAGACTTCACCATTGGCTAACACAGACAGCGCGCTCAATCCGAGCCGCGAAGATTTCGCCGCCCTGCTCGAACAGTCCTTCATGGACAGCGACATGCAGGAAGGTTCCGTGATCAAGGGAACCGTTGTCGGCATCGAAAACGATCTCGCCATCATCGACGTCGGCCTCAAGACAGAAGGCCGTGTGCCGCTCAAGGAATTCGGTGCCCCCGGCAAGCCGGCCGCGCTCAGCGTGGGTGACACTGTCGAGGTCTATCTCGAGCGTATCGAGAACGCGATGGGCGAAGCCGTGCTGAGCCGCGAAAAGGCCAAGCGCGAAGAAAGCTGGATTCGCCTCGAAGAGGCATTCGAAAAGCAGGAACGCGTCGACGGCCAGATCTTCGGCCGCGTGAAGGGCGGCTTCACGGTCGACCTCGACGGCGCCGTTGCGTTCCTTCCGGGCAGCCAGGTCGACATTCGCCCCGTGCGCGACGTCACCCCGCTCATGAATATTCCCCAGCCCTTCCAGATCCTGAAGATGGACAAGCGCCGCGGCAACATCGTCGTGTCGCGCCGCGCCGTCCTCGAAGAGACCCGCGCCGAACAGCGCCAGGAACTCGTCGAGAACCTCAAGGAAGGCCAGGTGCTCGAGGGCGTCGTCAAGAACATCACCGATTACGGCGCGTTCGTCGACCTCGGCGGTGTGGACGGCCTGCTCCACGTCACGGACATCGCGTGGCGCCGCGTGAACCATCCGACCGAAGTTCTCTCGATCGGCCAGACCGTCAAGGTTCAGGTCATCAAAGTGAACCACGAGACGCAGCGCATCTCGCTCGGCATGAAGCAGCTCGAAGCCGATCCCTGGGAAGGCGTCGAGGCGAAGTATCCGCTCAACGCGCGCTTCAAGGGCCGCGTCACGAACATCACCGATTACGGCGCGTTCGTTGAACTCGAGCCGGGCGTCGAAGGCCTCGTCCATGTTTCCGAAATGAGCTGGACGAAGAAGAACGTGCATCCGGGCAAGATCGTTTCCACCTCGCAGGAAGTGGAAGTGATGGTGCTGGAAGTCGATCCGGTGAAGCGCCGTATTTCGCTCGGCCTGAAGCACTGCATGGACAACCCCTGGACCACCTTCGCCGAACGCTTCCCGCCCGGCACAGTCGTCGAGGGCGAGATCAAGAACATCACCGAGTTCGGTCTCTTCATCGGCCTCGACGCCGATGTGGACGGCATGGTGCACATGTCCGATCTCGACTGGAACCGGTCCGGCGAAGAAGCCATGGCCGACTACCAGAAGGGTCAGGTCGTGAAGGCGGTGGTGCTCGACGTCGACACCGAGAAAGAGCGCATCTCGCTCGGCATCAAGCAGCTCGGCGGCGATCCGATGGAATCGCTCGGCGACAACATCCGCAAGGGCGCGGTCGTCACCTGCACGGTGACGGGCGTGACCGAGAACGGCATCGAGGTGACGGTCGGAGAAGACAATATGCCGGCCTTCATCCGCCGCGCTGAACTCGCGCGCGACCGCGGCGACCAGCGCCCCGAGCGCTTCGCCGTCGGCGACAAGGTCGATGCGCGCGTGACGCAGTTCGACCGCACGGCCCGCAAGATCCAGCTCTCGATCAAGGCGCTGGAAATTGCCGAAGAAAAGGAAGCGGTGGCGCAGTACGGCTCGTCGGACTCCGGCGCGTCGCTCGGCGACATCCTCGGTGCGGCCCTCAACAAGGCCAACACCGAAGACAAGTGATGACAGGCCGGCGGGAGGGCAGCGCCTTCCCGCCGGTGCCATTGAGGCCTCGATCCCGGCCCCGGAACGGCTCAAAGCCGTTTACGCTCGCAGGAACGCCCTCTAAGCTCCGGGCACCTGTTCGCTCCAGCCGAAGGAGAGCCTCTTGTCTCTCGATGCAGATACGCTAGCGGACAGGCGGCGCCTCAAGCGCCGCCTGTTTCTTTGGCGGGCCGGCGCCATTGTCGCCGTCCTCGCCGCCTTGATCGTCCTTGTCGCAGAAGATGGCTCCCTGCTGCCCGGTGCGCAGATCGCGCGGGTCTCGGTTACCGGCATCATCGTCGACGACCGGGCGCAACAGGAAATGCTCGAGAAGATCGCCAAGGACGACCATGTGAAGGCGGTCATTCTTTCCATCGACAGCCCGGGAGGCACGACGACCGGCGCAGAAGCTCTCTTCGCCTCGGTTCGCCAGGTAGCGGAAGAAAAGCCCGTGGTAGCAGTTCTGGGCACCGTCGCTGCGTCGGGCGGCTATATCGCCGCAATTTCCGCCGATCATATCGTGGCGCGCGGCAACACGATCACAGGCTCCATCGGCGTCCTCTTCCAGTGGACCCAGATCGAGGAACTGCTCGACAGCATCGGTGTCGAAATGAAGGAAGTGAAATCCGCGCCGCTCAAGGCGGAGCCGAATCCCTTCCACAAGACGAGTCCCGAGGCCATCAGGGCAACGCAGGCCATGCTCGACACGTCCTATGCCTGGTTCCTCCGCCTCGTCTCCGAACGCCGAGGTATGGACGAGACCAGAACCAGGGAGCTGGGCGACGGGCGCGTCTATACCGGCTGGCAAGCGATCGAGAACGGCCTTATCGATCAGGTGGGGGGCGAGGAAGAAGCCCTTGCCTGGCTGGAGAGCGAGCATGGCATTCAGCGGGACCTGCCGGTGAAAGACTGGGAACCCGTCTATCCCGAGCTTGGCATGGCCGGTTTCGCGGGGCAGGCGCTTGGAGAGGCCGCCCTCACGACCATCGAAGGCCTGAGCGGAAAAACACTGCAGACAAAACGACTTACACTTGACGGTCTTACGAGCCTTTGGCAACCTGCCCTCTGATATGGGAAGAGCTTTCGCCGCTTCCGGTGGTGCGCGGAGCCGATCGAGAAGACGCCGGGGGACGCAAGAACATGATCAAATCGGAGCTCGTCGCCCGCCTCGCCCAAGCCAATCCGCATCTTTACCAGCGTGACGTCGAGCGCATCGTCAGTACGATCTTCGATGAGATCAGCGCGGCGCTCGCGCGCGGAGACCGGGTGGAGTTGCGCGGCTTTGGCGCCTTTTCCGTGAAGAATCGGCCCGCGCGGACGGGCCGCAATCCCCGCACCGGCGAGCCCGTGCATGTCGAGGAAAAATCCGTGCCCTTCTTCAAGACGGGCAAGGAATTGCGTGAGCGGCTGAATAATGCCGATATCGCGGACGACAAGCTCATGAATGACGATGGAGACGACGACAGCGACGATTGAGCCGCTTTCGCCGCTTCACAGCCATCCTTTTGTTTGCGTTCCAAACCGGAAGTGCCGCCCCGTGAAACTCCTGCGCTGGATCGTCCTGCCCCCGGTTGTCATTCTGGTCATGGCGATTGCCATTGCGAACCGGAAGCCCGTCACGTTCAGCCTCGATCCATTCGACCCCACCTCCCCGGCCATCGGGCTCGAAATGCCGCTTTTTCTCATCATTCTCGCTTCCGTACTCATCGGCATCCTGTTCGGGGGTCTGGGGGCATGGGCTCAGGCGAGGCGAAAAGCGGCCAAATCGAAGGGATCCGCCACTATGGGCGAGACCCTGCCGGCGCTGCGCGACTGACGCGAGAAATCAGGGCCTTCCGCCGGGCGATCTGCTATAACGCCCGCGAAACCGGACCGGAGACCGGAGCAGGTACCCATGACACTCGAAAACCCCGTTTTCTGCGCACTCGACACGACCGATCTCGGCCGCGCCGAGAAACTCGCCCGGAGCCTCAAGGGTAGCGTCGGCGGCGCGAAGATCGGTATGGAGTTCTTCAACGCGCATGGGCCGCAAGGTTATCGCGCGGTGGCGGCGGCGGGACTGCCGATCTTTCTGGACCTCAAGCTCCATGACATTCCGAACACCGTCGCCGGCGGCATTCGCGCGATATTGCCGCTGAAACCAGCCATCGTGAATGTTCATGCTGCGGGGGGAGCGGCCATGATGCGGGCCGCCGCCGATGCGGCAAGGGAAGCAGGCTCCGACCGGCCGCTCGTCATCGGCGTCACCATGCTGACTAGCCTCGATGCCAGCGATCTCGCCGATACCGGTGTCTCTGGAACCCCGAGCGACCACGTCAGACGGCTTGCAGGCCTCGCGGCCTCATCCGGTCTCGACGGTGTGGTTTGCTCCGCACATGAAATCGAAGTTCTGCGGCGCGACCTTGGCAAGGAGTTCAAGCTTGTCGTCCCGGGCATCCGGCCTGCAGGCAGCGATATCGCTGACCAGAAGCGCATCATGACGCCTGCGGAAGCGCTTGCGCTCGGTGCCGATATACTGGTGATCGGCCGGCCCATCACCGGTGCAGGCGATCCGCGCGCGGCGGCCGAGGAGATCGGCCGCTTCCTCGCGGCATGAACCCGAGATGAGCGTACGCGTCAAAATCTGCGGGCTGTCCACACCGGAGACGATCGAGGCATCGGTCGCCGCGGGAGCCGATTATCTGGGCTTTGCTTTCATTCCGAAAAGCGCGCGCTACGTATCCTTCGAGACGGCTGGCGCACTCGCCCGCCACGTGCCCTCCTCGGTACTCAAAGTGGCGCTGACGGTCGATGCGGATGATGCAACGCTCGACGCCGCTGTGGCGGCACTCAACCCCGATATACTGCAGCTCCACGGATCGGAAACGCCCTCCCGCCTCAGGGAAATCAAGGCGCGTCACGGCCTGACCATCATGAAAGCCATTGGCATCGCTGAGCCGGAAGACGCCCTCAAGGCTGAAATTTACCGCGATTCCGCCGATTTGTTGCTGTTCGATGCCAAACCACCTAAATCTATGGCGGGTGCCCTTCCGGGCGGCAACGGGCTTGTCTTCGATTGGTCGCTCATCGCCGGTCACCGGCCGGAAACGCCCTGGATGCTTTCGGGCGGCCTCAATGCGGCAAATGTCGCCGAGGCGATCCGGATCACCGGCGCCGAGGCGGTCGATGTTTCGTCAGGTGTCGAGGATGCGCCTGGCCGGAAAAACCCGGAACTGATCGAAGCCTTCATTCGCGCGGCCAAGGCCGCGCGGTGAGGCGAACACGAATGAACGGAAAGTAGCGAGCGTGAGCCTGACGAAAGCAAATTCCCTGCGCGGCGGCCCGGATGAAAGGGGACGCTTCGGTATCTTCGGCGGACGGTTCGTTGCCGAAACGCTCATGCCGCTCGTGCTCGATCTCGACCAGGCCTACAAGGACGCCAAGGCGGACCCCGCCTTTCAAGCCGAAATCGAATACATGCAGCGCGACTATGTGGGTCGCGAAAGCCCGCTCTACTTCGCCGAAAGACTGACCGAACATCTACGTGAGAAGGCCGCCGCTTCCGGCGGCGAGGGCGGCGCAAAGATCTACTTCAAGCGCGATGAGCTCAACCACACGGGCAGCCACAAGATCAACAACTGCCTCGGTCAAATCCTGCTCGCGAAACGCATGGGCAAGACGCGCATCATTGCCGAGACGGGCGCAGGACAGCACGGCGTCGCCACCGCCACGGTTTGTGCACGGTTCGGCCTACCCTGCGTCGTCTATATGGGCACGACCGACATCGAGCGGCAGAAGCCGAACGTGTTCCGCATGAAACTCCTTGGCGCGGAAGTCATTCCGGTCACATCCGGCACCGGCACGCTGAAAGATGCGATGAACGAGGCGCTGCGTGACTGGGTGACGAATGTCGAGAGCACCTATTACCTTATCGGCACCGTCGCAGGGCCTCATCCCTATCCCGCCATGGTTCGCGACTTCCAGTCGGTGATCGGCGAGGAGACGAAACGCCAGATGATGGAGCGCGAAGGCCGTCTTCCCGACAGCGTGGTCGCCTGTATCGGCGGCGGATCCAATGCGATGGGTCTCTTCCATCCTTTCCTCGACGATCCGTCGGTGAAGATCTATGGCGTCGAAGCTGCCGGACGGGGCATCGAGACGGGCGAACATTGCGCCTCGCTGAAAGGCGGTTCCCCCGGCGTGCTGCATGGTAATCGCACCTATCTGCTGCAGGACGAGGACGGGCAGATCAAGGACGGGCATTCGATTTCCGCTGGCCTCGACTATCCGGGCATCGGCCCCGAGCATGCGTGGCTGCACGAGTCAGGCCGCGCCGAATATGTTTCGGCGACGGACAAGGAGGCGCTCGAGGCCTTCCAGCTCTGCTCGCGCCTCGAAGGCATCATTCCCGCGCTCGAACCTGCGCACGCTCTCGCCTTCGTGACGAAGATCGCTCCCACCCTGCCACGCGACCACCTCATGGTGATGAACATGTGCGGACGTGGAGACAAGGATGTGTTCGCTGTCGCCGACCATCTGGGAGTGACGCTGTGACAACGAGACTCGACAAGCGTTTCGCCCAGCTGAAGCAAATAGGGCGTGCCGGTTTCGTGACCTTCATCACTGCGGGAGATCCCGATTTCGACACGACGCTCGGCATTCTGAAGGGGTTGCCCGGCGCAGGCGCCGACGTAATCGAACTGGGCATGCCCTTTACGGACCCCATGGCGGATGGACCTTCTATCCAGGCCTCTTCCCAGCGCGCGCTTCGCAATGGCGCAAGCATGAAGAAGACGCTGGAACTCGTGCGCCGCTTCCGCGAAAGCGATAACGAAACACCGATCGTTCTGATGGGATACTACAACCCGATCTATCATATGGGGGTCGAGACCTTTCTCGGCCGCGCCATAGAGGCGGGTGTCGATGGGCTCATCGTGGTGGACCTTCCACCCGAAGAAGACGACGAGCTTTGCGTGCCCGCCATGAAGGCGGGCCTCAACTTCATCCGTCTTGCAACGCCGACGACCGACGACAAGCGCCTTCCGGCCGTTCTCGCGAACACCTCCGGCTTCGTCTATTACGTCTCGATCACCGGGATCACCGGCTCGGCCAGCCCGCAAGCCCGCAATGTCGAAGCCGCAGTGAAGAGGATCAAGGGACATACCGATCTTCCGGTCGCAGTCGGCTTCGGAATCAAGACACCGGAACAAGCCGCGGAGATCGCACGTGCCGCCGACGGCGCCGTCGTCGGCTCCGCCATCGTCGATGCAATCGCGAGAGAGATCGGCGAGGACGGGAAGGTCAGAAATGGCGCCGTGGAGCGCGTTCTCGAATTTGTGGGCAAGCTTGCAGCGGGCGTTCACGCCGCGCGGGCAGCCGCCGCTGAATAGGGAGTTCAGCCGATGAACTGGATCAACAATGTCGTCCGGCCGAAAATCCAGCGTGTCTTCAACAAGAAGCAGCAAACGCCGGACAATCTGTGGCACAAATGCTCGAACTGCGGGGAGATGATCTTCCACCGCGATCTTGAGGCGGCGATGCGGGTCTGCCCAAGCTGCGACCACCATATGCGCCTCGGCACGAAGGAGCGCTTCGCCTCGCTTTTCGACAATGCCGAGTATCAGATCGTGCCCGTCGATGCCGTCGCTATCGATCCGCTGAAATTCCGCGATCAGAAGAAGTATCCCGACCGCCTCAAGGAGGCGCGCTCCAAGACCGGGCGCGACGACTCGGTTACCGTTGCTCACGGACCGCTGGACGGCGTCGAGACGGTTATCGCCATAGAAGATTTCTCCTTCATGGGCGGCTCCCTCGGCATGGCGGCTGGCGAGGCGATCATTCGCGGCGCGGAAACGGCGCTTGAGAAGAAGGCGCCCTATGTCCTCTTTGCTGCAGCGGGCGGTGCACGCATGCAGGAAGGCATTCTGTCGCTCATGCAGATGCCTCGCACGACCGTATCACTGCAGCTTCTGCGCGAAGCGAGCCTTCCTTTCATCGTGGTGCTAACGGACCCTACCACCGGCGGCGTTCTCGCTTCCTATGCGATGCTTGGCGACATCCAGATTGCGGAGCCCAAGGCGCTGATCGGCTTCTCCGGCCGCCGCGTCATCGAACAGACCATCCGCGAGAAGCTGCCCGACGACTTCCAGTCCGCGGAGTTCCAGCTTGAACACGGAATGATCGACATGATCGTTCACCGTCACAAGATGAAGGATACGCTGGCGCGCATCATAAGGCTCATGACGCACCGGCCGCGCAGCCCCCGTCAACAGAGCGCCAACGTACCGGCGAAGGTCACCGCACAGACGGCATCGTGAACGACAGCGTTTCAACCAGCGATGTCATTCTCGAAAGGCTGACGAAACTCCATCCGAAGCTGATCGATCTCTCGCTCGACAGAACATGGCGCCTGCTTGGGGCGCTTGGGCATCCCGAGCGTGCTCTTCCACCGGTCTTCCACATTGCGGGTACGAACGGCAAGGGCTCCGTTTCCGCCTATCTGCGGGCTGCGCTCGAGGCGGGCGGGTATGCCGTTCACAGCTATACATCGCCGCATCTCGTTCGTTTCCACGAGCGCATTCGTCTCGCGGGAAAGAGCGGGAGCGCACCCATTTCCGAGGAGCGCCTCTCCGCCATTCTCGATGAGTGCGAAAAGGCAAATGCAGGCGCGCCCATTACATTCTTCGAAATAACGACAGCAGCGGCCCTATTGGCCTTTTCGCGGACACCTGCCGACGCGCTCATACTCGAGGTCGGCATGGGCGGAAGGCTCGACACGACGAATGTCGTCGACAAGCCAGCTGTCACCGTCATCACGCCTGTCGATCTCGATCATCAGGCGTTTCTCGGCAACACGATCGAGCTCATCGCGACGGAGAAGGCGGGTATTCTCAAGCGTGGCGTGCCCGCGGTGATCGGACCGCAACTGGACGAAGCGCGCGTTGCCATCGAGATTGCCGCCGAGAAAGCTGGTGCACGGCTCTTCATACATGGGCAGGATTTCACCGCGCATGAAGAGGGTGGCGCACTGATCTATCAGGACGAGGATGGGCTGCTTGCCCTGCCGTTGCCGCGCCTTCCGGGGCGTCACCAGATCGACAATGCAGGCGTCGCAATCTGCGCCCTTCGCAAGTCGGGCATCCTGCATCTGGAACGGCAAGCGGTCGCGCGGGCGATGACTGAGGTCGAGTGGCCGGCAAGGTTGCAACGGTTGACGAAAGGACCGCTTTTCGAGGTCATTCCGCAGGGAGCGGAACTCTGGCTCGACGGCGGCCACAATCCGGCGGCGGGGCGTGCGGTCGCGGAAGCCATGGCGGAGCTGGCACAACGCGACAGCGACGGCCACCCCCGCCCGCTGATCCTCGTCAGCGGCATGCTCGACACCAAGGATGCAGGCGGCTTCTTCGCACCGTTCCGCGGACTGGCTTCCCATGTCGAAACAGTGACGATTCCAGGCGCACCGGCGAGCGTTCCGGCAGAGACTCTGGCCAGTGCCGCCTCGCAGGCCGGTCTCGATGCACATGCCGCTCCGTCGCTTGACGAAGCGCTGCAACGCGCATCGCTTGCTGCGGGCCGCGCGACGCCGCGCATACTCATCTGCGGCTCGCTCTACCTCGCGGGGCATGTTCTTTCGGAAAATGGCTGAAAGAAAAAGGCCGGTCACGCGGACCGGCCTTTCCAGAGAATTCCTCTAGCAGATCAGAGTGCGCTGTCGATCCACTCGACGATCTTGCCCTTCGGGAGCGCACCAACCTTGGTCGCCGCAACCTGGCCGTCCTTGAAGATCATCAGGGTCGGAATACCACGCACACCATACTTCGTGGGCACGTTCGGATTTTCGTCGATGTTGATCTTGGCGACGGTGAGCTTGCCGTCATAGTCCTTGGCGATCTCTTCAAGAGCCGGGCCAATCTGCTTGCAGGGGCCGCACCACTCCGCCCAGAAGTCGACCAAGACAGGCCCACTTGCATCGATGACATCGGTCTCGAACGATGCGTCGGTCACTTTGTTAGTCGCCATTATCCTTATCCTTTCTGGCCGCCGTCTCCGTATCGGGACGCGGCACGCGCCAAAGCGCAAAAACGGGTACTGGTTCAGTTCGCTTGAATCTAGGAACGCCCCTCCACGAGGTCAAGGTTGCCCAATCGCCGCAGGTTTCGCCTGTGTCAGTACATTCTCCAGCATTTCCACGGGTAAATCCATGAGGTGCGGGCCGTCGGTCCAGAGCAGGCCGCAGCGAATCACATGATCCGGATAGATCTGCGCGAGAACGGCGCGATAGGCCGCCATTTGCACGAGATAGGCTTCGCTGACCTGATCGAGTTCCTTTGGAGGGGGCCGATTCGTCTTGTAGTCGACAATGAAGAGCTCGTTTTCCGTCACGCAGAGGCGGTCGATCTGACCGCCGACGAGGAGCGTTCGTCCGCGAAATTCGATGGTGCCGGTGACGGGCACCTCGGCGCGGCTCGGCTTCGCGAAGACGGACGAAAAGCGCTCATCGTTGAGCACGCGGAAAACAGCACTGTTGATCTCCTCCGCCGCCTCTTGCGAGAGACCGTGAGCCGGCAGCGCGAGGAAGCGCGCCGCGGCTGCGGGCCGCGCCTCGGGAGGAAGATCGGGCAAGGTCTGAAGCAGGCGGTGGATGAGGCTGCCGCGTTTGAAACGCTTCGAGCCGTCTTCTACCAGAGGGGAGAGAACCGCAGGCTCGGCAATATCCTCCGGCGGCAGGCGCGACGGCGCTAGCGGGCGCGAGGGCGCAGGTTCTTCCAGCGCATCCTTCGAGATCCAGGCCGGCAAGGGCGGATGATCCGCGCCCGATGCAACCCTTTCCGCCTCGACCTTGCGGCGCTGCTTCCCCTCGATGCGCCAGACGGTGCGCCCATCCGGAAGCTTCACCTCCTTCGCATCCGGCAGGAGCGCCTTGCGCGCAAGTTCATACCAGCATTCTTCCGAAGGCGGATTGACCCCGCGATAGCCCGCGATATAGAGCCGGTCACGCGCGCGCGTCATCGCGACGTAGAGAAGGCGCCGGTACTCTGCCGCCTGGAGCTCCCGGCGGAAGGCGCGCGCAGCAGCGCTTACCTCGTCCTCCTCCTTCTTGCGCACCGGCCAGAGCAGAAGTTCGGGGCCATCCTTCTCGAGCCGCGGCAAAGCGAGAAGCGCCGGATCATGCGCACCGCCCGGCGCGGCGCAAGTGTCGGGCATGAAGACGATCTCGGCCTCAAGCCCCTTTGCGCCATGCACCGTCATCACGCGAACTTCGTCGCGGCCCTGATCCATGTCGCGCTTGATCTCCGCCGCACCGCGCTCCAGCCAGTGGAGGAAGGCTTCAAGCGAGGGCGCGTGATTGCGTTCGAATTCGAGTGCAAGCGAGAGGAACTCGTCGACCGGGTCGGCCGCATCGGGCCCCAGCCGCGCCAGAATGCGGCGGCGGCCTTCCTCACCCGTCAGCACATGGGCAAAGAACTCGTAAGGCGGCTCGAAGTCGGCACGAGCAAGCAACCGCGACAGAAGCACTTCGGCTTCCCTGTAGCGCCCATCTTCCGCCGACTTCGCCCGCAGCGCCCTCCAGAGCGAGCCCTCACGCTTCCATGCGAGGTCGAACAATGCATGCTCGTCGAGACCGATGAGCGGCCCCTTGAGAACGGTCGCGAGCGTCAGATCGTCTTCCGGCAGCAGTACAAAGCGGCCAAGTGCGATGAGGTCCATCACCGCCATCTGCTCGGTGAGGACCATGCGGTCCGCCCCGGCGACGGGAACGCCGCGCGCCTTCAGGTGGCGCACCATTTCGCCGACAAAGGCATTGCGGCGGCGGACGAGAATGAGGATGTCTCCCGGCCTGATCTTGCGCCCCTTGGCAGGGAGTTCCTCTTCGTTCACGAGCCAGCCCTGGATCGTATCCGCGATGCGCGATGCAAGGCGGGAGATCGGCGCTTCACCTGTCATGTAGTCGAGCGGTGCATCCCAGGGGCTCGCTTCTTCACCCTCTTCCGGCTCTTCCAGCTCCCACAGCTCCACGAGGCCCGCATCGAGATCGCGATGAGCGATATGGGGATCGAGATCACCGGAGGCCGTGAGCCCATTTCGCGCTTCCTCAAGCGCGAAGACACGGTCAACCGCACCCAACACTTCCGGCACGGAGCGGAAGGAGCGCGTGAGGGGCACATAGTCCCAGAGAAGCTCCGCCGCCCTCACGCGCTTCTCGAAATAGCGCTTCATGTCGTCGAAGCGTGCGGGGTCAGCGCCCTGAAAGGAAAAGATCGACTGCTTCTCGTCGCCTACGGCAAAGATCGTGCGGACGACATCGCGCGCGCCGCTACCGGAAAGAAACTCGTCTGCGATGCGCGCGACGACGTCCCATTGCTCGGGGCTCGTGTCCTGCGCCTCGTCCACCAGAATATGATCGATACCGCCATCGAGCTTGTAGAGCACCCAAGGCGCCATGCTGGATGTCGTCAACAGCGCGCGCGTCTTCGCGATCAGGTCGTCATAGTCGAGCAAGGCGCGCGATCGTTTCGCATTCTCGAAGGCATCGAGGATCGCGATGGCAATCGCCATGATCGCTTCGGTCGCCTCGGCGACGCGAATGGAGCGCATGCGGCCGACGAGCGAGACGATGCGCGCCTGCTCCTCCTCCAGCGCGCGTGCTGCCGCAGGGTTCGCCTCACCGAGCTTCTTCGTGATGAGCGTCTTGCGGGGCGCCATTTCCTTCGTCAGGAAGACGGCGATGTAGTCATCCACATGCTCCGCACGCGCAGGTTCCGCGAGAAAGGCATGAAGCAGCGCCGCGCGGTCGCCATCCGTCTTCGTGCCGCGGGAGAGTGTATCCGCCGCGCCGCGCATCGCGGCTTCGGGGAGGGCTGCTATTTCGGCGAGAACGTCGTCCACGCTCACGCCCGGTACCGCGGAAAGCGCAGCCCGCACCGCCTGGCAAATGCCATCGAGTCCGCCGAAACGCTCAAGCATTTTCTGGAAGTTGCTTCGCTGGCCCGTGATCTCGCGAAGGAGCTTGCCGAAGGCGAGCTCGTCCACACGGGAAACGATATGGGCAAGCGCAAGACCGAGCGGCGTTTCAGGCTCCGCACCCGCGCGAAGAAGGACCGTATCCCGCACCTCCTCCATCAGCTCATCGGCGCTGCGCTCGTCGAGAATCTCGAACTGGGGAGGTACTCCCGCCTCCAGCGGGAAGCGCCCGAGCAGCCTTTCGCAGAAGGCGTGAATGGTCTGGATCTTCAGTCCGCCGGGCGTCTCGATGGCGCGAGCGAAGAGCTTTCGCGCGACGTCAAGCACATCCTTGCCGGGCTTCCGGCCTTCGATGCCTTCAATCTCGGCGGCGAGTTCCGCGTCCGGCATCGTCGCCCAGGCGCCGAGACGCTTGTAGAGACGGCCCGCCATTTCGGCGGCAGCTGCCTTGGTGAAGGTGAGGCAGAGAATGCGCTGAGGGTCCGTGCCCGCGAGAAGGAGGCGCGCAACGCGTGTCGTCAATGCATGCGTCTTGCCGGAGCCCGCATTGGCGGAAACCCAGACCGAGGTTTCCGGATGGGAAGCACGGCGCTGCGCGTCATCGGTTCCGCTCGCCTTTTTCGAAGCGCCACTCATTCCGCGTCGTCTCCGGCAGACGACCATTCCTTCACACGCGCAAGATGATCGTAGTCGCCATAGCGGCCCCAGAACATCGGGCGGGGGCGCGACAGATAAGGCGTCTTCACATCCTCATACTGGCGCAGCAGATCGACCAGCCAGCCATAGGTTGCCTCAGCGAGATCGCCACCTTCGTCCGGCACTGTGCGCACCTCGCCCGCCGTTTCGCCGCCGGTGAGACGCAGATAGATCATGCGGCCCGTGCGCGCGGAAGGAAGAGGCGCGCCGTCGACGGATTTCTCGCGGAAGCCTCCCCGCGCGGCCATGGCGGCTTCCAGAGGCAATTGCGGCGCGAGACCAATCTCGACCTGTTTCACGCTCGGAAGCACGCCCGTCTTGTAGTCGATGATGTCGAGCGCTCCGTCCACGCGCAGGTCGATCCTGTCCGCCTTGCCGACAAGCGTGACGGGATACGCGAGTTCACCAATGGAAATTTCGCCGCGCGCTTCGGCCCAGGCGCGGCGAAGACCTTCGCGTTCCTCGCGCTCATGTTCCACGATCCAGCGCGCGATGCGCTTGAAACGCGGCCACCAGAAGGCGGCAACACCCGGACGATCCAGTGCTGCCGCAAAGACTTCTTCGCCGATGGCAATGAGCTTCCCAAACGCATCGTCCGGCAGGGAATCTGGATATGCGTCCACGAAACGCTCCAACGCCTCGTGGATGATATTGCCGCGCTCGGCGGCGGCAATGTCAGCATCGAGCGGATCAAGCACGGGAAGTTTCAGGATACGGCGCGCATAGATCGAGTAAGGGTCGCGGATCAGCGTTTCGATCTCGGTGACGGAGAGACGGCGTGGCCTCGCATCAAGCGGCGGCATGGGGCGCGGGCGGACGGGATCGAGGATTTTTTCCGGGCGGTCGATCTCCTGCGCCCATTTCCACCAGCGCGAGGCATCGCCATTCGCCTCGTGGCCAAGGCCATTGCGAATGCTTTCTAGGCGAAGCCACCATCGGGAAGCGACGGTGGGGGCGCCCTCGACTTTCAATGCGCGCGTGAGGATCGCTTCCGGGGCGGAAGCACCTTCCACAAAATCATGCGCGGCGAGACCGATACGCCGCTCGGGCGGTTCGAGGCCCATGGCGGCGCGCATGGGCCTGTTGAGCCAGGGATCGATATTCGCCTCCGCAGGCCAGGTACCTTCGTTGAGGCCTCCGAGGATCATACGATCCGCATGCTGCAGGCGCGCTTCAAGCGGACCCCAGATGAAGAGCCTCGGATGCGCGCCCCAACGCGGACGCAGAACGCGGGCGGAAGAGAGCTCATCGAAAAAATATGCATAGGCGCCGGGCTCGATCTCGCCAAAGGCGGGTGCCGCTTCCGCAAGCTCGCGGATGAAATCGGAAGCCGCTTCGCCCGCCTCGCCCTTCCAGAGACGCGCGACGCCCTTCTCTTCCGCCGTCGCGGCAAGATGCTCAGCGGCTTCAGCGTGAGCAAGGACGAGGGATGCCGCTTCCCGCCGCGCCTTCATCGCGTCAACCAGGGGCGCAACGCAACGCTCGATCCGTCCGATCAGTTTTTCGAAGCGCTGCAGACGCGCTTCCTTCCTGGTTGGGTCGTCTCCTTCCCGCAGCTCTTCCTTGCGCATCGCCTCGCAGGCTGTGCGCAAACCGGCAAGACCGGGGGCGGGACGAGGCCCGCGAAGGAGCGCCTTCTCGATGGCACGCAGTTCGGCGCGGAAGGAGGCGGGGTCGCTGCCCGCCGCCGCCAGCGGATGTTTCAGGCAGGCGAGAAACGGAACAGGCGCGAATTCCTCCGCCACCATTTCCGCGACGAGACGGAGAAAGGCAACAGGCGCGGTGTTTCTCAAGGGTTCGCCACCCGAGTCATTCACCTCGACATTCCAGCGGCGAAGCTCCATCGCGACGCGGCGCGCAAGCTTTCTGTCGGGCGTCACCAGCGCGGCCGTCTTTTCCGGCGTTTCCAATGCGTCGCGCATCATGAGCGCGATGGCGCCCGCCTCGTCGCGTTCGCCGGGCGCTTCCATCATGGTGAGACCGGAGAAGCCTTCGGCGGCATGCCCCTTCAAATCGTAGAGACGGAACAGCCATTTCTCCGTCGTCTCCGCCGGGCGGAGAGCTTCCGACATGATCTTCGCACGCATGGCCCCGCGAGCCGCACTCGCCGCGCCGGGCCATAACTCGACATCGGCACGCTCCGCGCGAAGATGCGCGAGGAGTTTCTTCAAGCCATATTGCGGATGGGAGGCGGTGCCGGGATCGCCGATCGCGTTCCAGCTCGCCTCATCAAGATCGAGATCGAGGCCCGGCAGGAGGACAGCGCCAAGCGGCAGACGCGCGACCACACGCAGAAGCTCCGCTGTCGCGGGGATCGAACCCGTTGAGCCTGCCGCAATGACGAGACCTCGCGGTGGCGCGCTTTCCCATGCGGCGGCCTGCGCGCGCAGCAGGTGATTGCGGCGTTCGGCCTGCTCCATGTAGCCAAGGCGCGCAAGCTCTTCCGGCCAGCGGGCTGTGAGCACCTTCAGGAAGTCGAGCGTGATCTGCCAATGATCGGCGAATTCCTGCGGCACGAGGGACGCAAGCTGCGTCATGTCCGCGCCTTCGGTGAGGACCATATCGAGGAAGCGTCCGAGATCTGCGGCGAGCCCGAGGGCGCGCACTTCATCTTCACCGCCTTCGGCCGCGATCATGCGCGCGAGGCGAAGCTGGCGCTCGAGCGCAGGCATGGCGGGCGGCAGATCGAGCGCTTCCGCGCCAAGCCCCGCGGGATCGAGAACGAGTTCTTCCTCATCGACGTCGCCCAGCGCTCGGATCGCGGGCAGAACCATTGCCGCGCCGCCGCCCGCGCGGAGAAAGGCGTCACCAAGCGCGCGCACCGCACGGCGCGTGGGCAGGAGAATCGTTGCCTCCGCAAGCTCCGGCGCACCCGCGAAGCGGCCGCCGAGCGAAATATCGGCGACGAGCGCCGAGGCCAGCCGTTCGAGAAACGGCGTGCCGGGCGGCATTGAAAAAAGCGTGAGAGAATCGGCCCTCATGGGGCCATGGTAGCGCGTTGGCGCCTACAAATCCCGCAGGAAGGCTTCCGCCTCGGCAAGATCGTCCGGTGCGCCGACATGCATCCAGACGCCCGTCATGCGCTGGCCGAAAAGCGTGCCTTTTTCGATGAGGCGGTCCCAGATGAGATTGGTGGAGAAGGGACCGTCCGGCCCCTCCGCGAAGAGAGCCGGCTTGATGACCTGGACGCCCGCGAAGACATGAGGAGCGGTGGAAGAACCTTCTCGGCGCATCAGCGCGCCGAAGGGGTCCATCGTGAAATCGCCGCGGCCGACAAAGCCGATGGTGCGGGCGGCATCCGCAATCATCAACAGCGCATCCATGCGCTCGGGATCGAAGCCATCGATCAGGTTGCGCAGGTTGGAGCCGAAACCCTCCACCCAGACCGAATCCGAATTGAAGGTGACGATGGGATCGTCGCCGAGGAGACCGAGCGCCTTCTTCGTTCCGCCGCCGGTGTCGAGCAGCTCGGCACGCTCGTCCGAGATAACGATGCGCGGGCCGCCCTTTCTCCGGGCGAGATGCTCTTCCAGCATGTTGGCGAAGTGATGGACGTTTACCACCGCCTCCTCGATGCCCGCTTCTTCCAGGCGGTCGAGAACATGATCGATGAGCGGGCGGCCGGCGAAGGAGACGAGCGGCTTTGGCCGCGTATCCGTGAGGGGGCGCATGCGCGTTCCCTTGCCCGCCGCCATGACCATTGCGCGTTTGATCTTCATGAGCGCACCGGAATATGCCTGTCGAGCCAGGCGCGCAAGAGCGCAAGGACGGGATGCGCGAGATTTCGATCCAGATAATCCATGGTACGCGGCATATGCGCCATGTATTGCGGCTTGCCGTCGCGCTTGAGAAGGCGCGGCCAGAGGCCGATGAGGCGGAGCGCGCGCTCCGCGCCGAGGACGGCATATGACGCGCGGAATTCTTCTTCATCGAAGCCGGCGAGCTCGCCCTTCGCGCGCGAGACATATAAGGCGAGCATGGCCTCCTCGCGCGCCACCGGCACATCCTTGCGCGCATCCTGCAGGAAGGAGACGACGTCATAGGCGCGGTTGCCGATCAGCGCATCCTGATAGTCGATGAGGCCGACGCGAGCAGCCCCGGCGCGCGCGCCGAGCCAGAGCATGTTGGGTGAGTGATAGTCGCGCAGGAAGAGCGTTTCGACTCCGGCATCGACATGCGGGCGGAGGGACGTCCAGATCGCGTGATATTCCTCGCGCATTTCCGGCGTCGCCTCGCAGCCGAGCACGACCGGAAAATACCAGTCGAGAAAGACATCGAGTTCGGCACGGAAGACGCTATCGTCGAAGCGCGGCATCTCGTGCATCGTGCCGTCGCCGACGGGAAGCGAGCGCGGCGCGGGCACGGATTGAAGACGCAGCAGCGTTTCAATGCCCGCGCGGTAAAGCTCGTCGAGCGGCTCGCCGGAGGGCCCCTCGCCCTTCTCTATCAATGCGCCGTAAACATGATCGCCGAGATCTTCGAGCAGCAGCAGGCCATGCGCGAGATCCTTTGCGATGATTTCCGGCGCGGCGAGACCGAGCGAACGGAGATGCTCACCGATGGCGACGAAGGGACGGACATCTTCGGCGAGATGCGCGATGCGGCTATAGGCGGCGCGGCCTTCGATGACGGGTGCGTCGGGACCGGAGGGCCAGTCCATAAGCACGGCGGGGCGGTCATCGAGAGAGAGACGCTCGTAGCGGCGCGAAGAGGCATCGCCCGCAAGCGGACGGCGCTCGGCCTTTTCCCAGCCTGCCTCTTTCAGGAACGCCCGGATCGTTTCTTCGCGCGGCTTCAAATCGTCAATCCTTCGAGACGCGCGGCCCAGCTTCCAAAACCCTCAAGGCGCGCATGACGCATGCCTTCTCTCACGAGAGTGAGGGAGATGTCGAGACGGTCGTGGGAGAGGCGGCGCATCTCATTTTCCGCGCGGGAGGGCCATTCCACGAGGACGACGCCCTCATCCACGGCTTCGGCCAGCCCCAGTTCGCGGAGCTCGGACACGTCCTCGATGCGGTAGAGATCGACATGGGTGATGAGGAGCGCGGGGCTCTCATAGGTCTGGACGAGGGTGAAGGTGGGCGACGGCACATCGTCGGCAAGGCCGTGCTCCCCGAGGTGCGATTGCACGAGCGCGCGGGCGAGCGTCGTCTTGCCGGCACCGAGATCGCCGCTCAGCAGGATGAGATCGCCGGGCGCAACGAGACGCGCGAGCGCCGCCCCGAGGCGCATGGCCGCCGCCTCGTCGGGGAGCTCGAAATCAAGGATTGCCGCCGCTTTTTCGTCCATCAGGACTTGTAGCGCGGCGGCAATCCTGGCGGCAAGTGCCTTCGATCAGGCGGCCTTGTGCTTCTGATCTTCCGTAACCGGATGAACCAGGCGGAAGGAAATGGCGAGCCTGTTCCAGACATTGATCATGCCGATAGCAACGGTGAGATTGACGAGTTCTCCTTCCGAAAACTCGGCTTTCGCGGCTTCGTAGACCTCGTCCGGCACTTCCGTTTCGCTCACCAGCGTGACGGCTTCCGTCCATTCGAGCGCCGCCCGCTCACGCGCCGAATAGAGCGGCGACTCGCGCCAGGCATTCAGAAGATAAAGGCGCGCCTCGCTTTCGCCGAGCTCGCGAGCCTCGCGCGAATGCATTTCGAGGCAGAAGGCACAGCCATTGATCTGCGAGGCCCGCATCTTCACCAGTTCGAGGAGGGAGCGTTCGAGGCCGCATTGGTCGGTATAGGCCTGGAGATCGAGAAGGGGCTTGTAGGCGGCGGGGGCAGCCTTGTGAGGGACGAGACGGGGGACGAAATGCGCGCTCATGGGAGGGCTCCTTGGCGGTAAGGGATGGTCGCTTCTGGAGACAAGACGGAAGAGAGGCGGCGCCTGTGACAGGGGCTCTTTTTATCCCCGCCCCCGGGGACAAAGGAGCCTCAAAAGAGGCCGACCGTCATCGAAACGTCATCAAACCGTTACATGACCCGCCAGTCAGGGAGATCCGGGGAAAACCGGGGACAAGCCGCCCCTGCCGCCTTCCCGGCCGCCCGCCACATTCACCATAATCACCCTCCCCACACCGGCGGGACAGATCGCCGCGCGGCCCACAAAAAAGTTGACGCTGGCGTCATTTTTTGGCGTGTTAGAGGCCGAGGATCATGGACATGAGCGGCCTTGCGCGCGACCGCGGCCTGCGCGTATGGAGGGAGCCAAATCCCTCAAAAGCGGGTATAAATTGCCCGATTGCGTAGTTTGTCTCCGCATAATTTGCGGGGAGGCTGCGCGAGGGGGAGAATGCCGCGGCGACAAGGCAGCATCCCGATTTGCCGGGAGGCCCATGGGCCCCGGTCTCTTTGAGTTCAAAGGGGGCCGGGGTGACAAACAATTATCGGAACGGCCCGTTCCATATCGAGACCATCCGTATAGAGATGAATTCGACGGGGCAAGGGAGGAAGATGGCGGACGACATTCTCATCATCGGCGCGGGCCAGGCGGCGGCGCAGGCCGTGCAGAGCCTTCGCGCGGAAGGCTTCGAGGGGCCGATCAGACTTTTCGGCGACGAGCCCTACGCGCCCTATCAGCGCCCGCCCTTGAGCAAGAAGTTCCTTGCCGGCGAGATCGGCTATGACCGCGTGGAGCTGAAAAGCCAGGACTTCTACGAGCAAGCCAATGTGGAAACGCATTGGGGCACGCGGGTGACGGAGATCGACCGCAAGAACAAGCGCGTGCTCACCGGCGACGGGCGCGAATTTCCTTACGGCAAGCTCATTCTCGCGACGGGAAGCCGCGTGCGCGAATTGAACGTGCCGGGCTTCGAACTCGAAGGCGTTCACTATCTGCGCAATATCGAGGATGTGAAGTCGATCCAGTCGCATTTCCGGGAAGGCGCGAAGATGGTCGTCGTGGGCGGCGGCTATATCGGTCTCGAGGTCGCGGCCGTGGCGGCGAAACGCGGCATCGACGTGACCGTTCTCGAAACGGCCGACCGCGTGCTCGCGCGCGTGGTGGACCCCATCGTCTCTCATTTCTACGAGCGCGTACACCGCGAGGAAGGCGTGAAGATCGAGACGGGCGTGACCGTTTCGGGCTTCGAAGGAAAGGACCGGATCACCGCCGTCACTTCCGGCGAGGGCAAGAGCTATCCCTGCGACTTCGTGGTGGTCGGCATCGGCATCATTCCGAACACGGAGCTTGCGGCGGAAGCGGGCCTCGAGGTTTCGAACGGCATCGTGGTGGACGAGTTCTGCCGCACGTCGGACCCCGATATATGCGCGGCGGGCGACTGCACCAGCCATCCCAACGCGATCTACGGACACAGGCTCCGCCTCGAAAGCGTTCACAACGCAATCGAGCAGGGGAAGACGGCGGCGGCGACGCTGGCCGGCAAGGAAAAGCCCTATAACCAGGTGCCCTGGTTCTGGTCGGACCAGTATGACCTGAAGCTGCAGATCGTGGGGCTCTCGCAGGGCTATACGGAAGCGGTGGTGCGCGGCGACCCGGAGAACACGCGCAGCTTCGCCGTGTTCTATCTCAAGGACGGCGCGCTTGTGGCGGTGGACGCGGTGAACCGCGCGCCGGAATTCATGATGTCGAAGATGCTGACGCAGAAGAAGGCGAAGCTCGACCCTGCACGCATCCGCGACGAGAGCATCAATGTGAAGGAGATCGCGGGCTGAACCCGCGGCATAACGATAACAAGGAAAGGCGCGGAGGCGTTTCAGTTCAATGGCGAAGGTTACCTATATCGAAGACAACGGCACCGAACACACGATCGACGTGCCGAACGGAACGACGCTGATGGAAGCGGCGGTGAAACAGGGCATTCCCGGCATCGACGGCGATTGCGGCGGGGCCTGCGCGTGTGCCACCTGCATGGTCTATGTGCCGGAGGAATGGCTGGGCAAGCTGCCGGAAGTCGAGACGATGGAAGAGACCATGCTCGATTTCTGCGAGCGGCGCGAAGACAATTCGCGGCTCTCCTGCCAGCTCGTCGCGAGCGACGAGCTCGACGGCATCCGCGTGAAGATGCCGGAAAGCCAGCACTAGGGTTCACGCAGAGGCGCAGAGCCGCAGAGAAGGCTCACGCGAAGCCGCAACGAAGAAATCCAGAAAGCGTCAGACATAAAGTCTGACGCTTTTTTGATTCACGCCCCCTTGTATCGTCTCCTACGATCCCGAGGACGGGGTCCGGCGAGGAAACGTGGAGAAGAAGACTATCCAAGTCAGAATAAAAGACTATGAACCTGCGGAGGCGGTCGCTTACGGATCATCGTCGTATATGCTTGCCGAGAAGCATCATTCCTTGGGGAGGGGGAAATGGCGTGGGAAGCTTTTCCGCAATCAATTCCAGACTGGATTGAGATTCTCGACGACACCAACACCAAGTTCTTTCTGGGGCTGGCGTTTTCCTGGTACGCCATCGAACGCGTCGTGAGCATCATCAAGAAGATCCGGAACTACGGCCAGATCCCCTTCCACAAGGGCTACGGTGTAACATCTGCCATGCAATGTTCCATGAACATGGCGATAGCACTTATGATTTCTGTCGCTGTGTTTGAGGCTGTCGTTAACGGGGCCGAATTCACCGGGCGGGCACTGGGTGTGGCGCAAGCGCAGATCGTCGCCGACGCCTATACGCCACTCATCATCACCGCGAGCCTCGCTTCACTATCACTTATCATTTCCGTCTACTGGTCTCTATTCGTTCGTCACCGAAATCACGAAGCGTTCAAGCTGGACTTTCGCACCAAACTGGCAAGGTTCAGAACAATGTTGAAGGATCGCGGTGTATCCGATGTGGAGGTGCTGGCCATTCCAACCTTTTCACTCGGCTCCACCTTGTTCGTCTGGGTTGGGCCTCATGTTCTCGGCCTATCTTAGTATTCGCCTCCGCGGAAGCAGGTGAAGCAATCCATCGGACCTCGTCACCCGTAGCAGCCTTCCTCTGGATTGCCGCGTCGCGGCTGCGCCGCTCCTCGCAATGAGGAGGGGAGAAGCGCGGCGGACATTCTCGTATGCTGCGGCAAGGGGCGCGGCGACCTGCCTGCGCGAAGCCGGAGTTTCGCTTCGGCGAAGACAGGGTGGGTCCCGGCCTTCCCCCTCCGCTCCTTCGGAGCTTCGGAGGACAGGCGCCGGGGTGACACCGAGCTTACGTTTGGAGTTTGCGAGAGACGCCGCGCGCCGCCTAGACGAGTTGCAGCGTGACGGCGGCGAGGGCTGCGTAGCGTCCGAACTTCGCGAGGGCGACGAGGAGGAGGAAGCTCCAGAGCGGTTCGCGCAGGACGCCCGCCGCGACGGTGAGCGGATCGCCGATGAAGGGCGCCCAGCTGAGCAGCAGCGACCAGCGCCCGTAGCGGCCATACCAGCGGGAGGCGCGCTCCAGCGCGGCGGGACCGGCCGGGAACCAGCGGCGGTCGCGAAAACGGAGCGCGACGCGGCCCAGCGCATAATTCACGAGGGAACCCAGCACATTGCCCACCCCCGCAACGAGGACGAGCGCGAGCGCCGGCTGTTCGCCCGCGAGAAGAAGACCCACGAGCACGGCTTCGGACTGGGCGGGAAGCAGCGTCGCGGCGACGAAGGCGGCGAGGAACAAGGCTGTATAGGCGGAAAATCCGGGCACGCATGAACTCCGGCGGGAGGGCTGCGCGGTTTTCCCACGGGTAGCGGCGCGGGAAAAGGGGGAAAGACGGAGGGCGGGGCCCAGGCTGGTGCAGCGGCGAGAGGCCGCAGGGCCTCATCGTGTGAGCGAGCTTTGATCCGCGGGTGTGTCATATAAGATGTATCCATGATACATCTTTGAACGGGCATCATTGGCAGCGGGGCGCGGATGGGTTTAGGATTCGCCGCATCGGCACGGAAGGCGTGGGGGGCGCCCGGCGAGGCCAGAGGCCCGGCAGGAGGAAGCGCGGTGGCACGCATTCCGGCGCGGGAAGCAGAGGCGGGACGGCATTTGCCGCGCAAAGGCGCGGCGGCGGGAAGCCGCGCGGCCATCGATCTATTCAGCACGAACAAATGGAACCCCGGGGCCGACGCCCCGACGGGCGCGCAGGCGCGCGCCGCCATCGCCGCCGCATGACAAGGCGGCTTACAGAGAGGGGAGAGAGATGAGCGACACCCGGAAATTGTGGACGCTGCTCGGCGTTCTGCTTGTCGTTTCGTTCAGCGTGCTGCTGTGGAGCGGGACACGCATCTACGAAGCGGCACCGCCCATGCCCGAACGCGTGGTGGCGGCGGACGGCACGGAGATCTATAGCCGCGCCGAAATCGAGAAGGGGCGGCAGGTCTGGCAATCCATGGGCGGGATGCAGCTCGGCTCGATCTGGGGCCATGGCGGCTATGTGGCGCCGGACTGGAGCGCGGACTGGCTGCACCGCGAGGCGCTGGCCGTGCTCGACGGCTGGGCGCGGGCGGAAGACGGCGTTCCGTATACGGAGCTTGGCGCGGAGCGGCAGGCGGCGCTGCAGGGGCGGCTTCGCCCCCTCATGCGGACCAACACATATGACGCGGAGACGGGGACGATCACGCTGGCCAGCGAGCGGGCGCAGGCGATCCGCGAAGTTTCCGCTCACTACGAGAGCCTTTTCGGCGACGACCCGGCGACGGCGGAGCTGCGCGAGAACTACGCGATGAAGAACGGCACCGTGCCCGACGCGGAAAACCGGCGCGTGCTTTCGGCCTTTTTCTGGTGGACGGCCTGGGCGGCGGGAACGGAACGCCCGAACGACACGATCACCTATACGAACAACTGGCCGCACGAACCGCTGATCGGCAACAAGCCGCCGGCCAGCACCTTTCTCTGGTCGGCCTTCAGCGTGACCTTCCTGCTGGCGGGGATCGGCCTTCTGGGCTGGCACTACGCGGTGACGCATGACCGCGAGGAGGCGCGCGTGCCGCTGCCGGAGTTCGACCCGATGCGGCATGTGAAGGCGACGCCCTCCATGCTCGCGACGGCAAAATATTTCTGGGTGCTGCTCGCGCTCTTCCTGGTGCAGATCCTGTTCGGCGCGATGACGGCGCATTACCAGGTGGAAGGACAGCTCGTCTATGGCTACGAGATGGCCGAAATACTGCCCTATTCCATCACGCGGACATGGCACACGCAGCTCGCGGTGCTGTGGATCGCGGTGGCCTGGCTCGGCACGGGGCTCTATATCGGGCCGGCTGTATCGGGCCACGAACCGCGCTTCCAGCGGCTCGGCGTCAACTTCCTCTGGGTCTGCCTTCTCGTCATCGTGGTCGGCTCCTTCGCGGGGCAGTGGTTCGCGGTGATGCAGACGCTGGGGCTCGAGAACAATTTCTGGTTCGGACATCAGGGCTGGGAATATGCCGATATGGGCCGCTTCTGGCAGTGGTTCCTGTTCATCGGGCTGATGCTCTGGCTCGTGCTTGTGGGCCGCGCGCTCTGGCCGACGCTGACGCAGAAATCCGAGATGCGCTCGATCATCGGGCTGCTGTTTCTCTCCACCGTCGCCATCGGCCTCTTCTTCGCGGCGGCGCTGATGTGGGGCGAGCACACGCATATCTCGATGGTCGAATACTGGCGCTGGTGGCTGGTGCATCTGTGGGTGGAAGGCTTCTTCGAGGTCTTCGCGACCGCGGTGATCGCCTTCCTGTTCACGCGGCTAGGGCTGCTGCAGGCGAAGACGGCGACCGTCGCGGTGCTCTTCGCGACGATCATCTTCATGGCGGGCGGCGTGCTCGGCACGCTGCACCATCTCTACTTCGCGGGCTCGCCGACGCCGGTGCTCGCGCTCGGGGCCAGCTTCTCCGCGCTCGAGGTGGTGCCGCTCGCCTATATCGGCTTCGAGGCCTATCACACCTACCGCCTCGGCGGGGCAACGCCCTGGATGAGGCGCTATCGCTGGCCGGTGATGTTCTTCATCGCGGTCGCGTTCTGGAACCTTGTCGGCGCGGGGCTGTTCGGCTTCCTCATCAATCCGCCGCTCTCGCTCTACTACATGCAGGGGCTGAACCTGACGCCGCTGCACGGGCACACGGCGCTCTTCGGCGTCTATGGCATGCTCGGTATCGGGCTCGTGCTCTTCTGCCTGCGCGGGATGAAGCCCGAACTCTCCTGGCATGAGGGCATACTGAAGACGAGCTTCTGGTGCCTGAATATCGGGCTGGCGCTGATGGCGCTGCTCACGCTGCTGCCGCTCGGGACGATGCAGCTTTTCGCCTCGCTCGAACATGGCTATGCCTATGCGCGCTCGGCGGAGTTCATGCAGCAACCCTTCGTGGACCTGCTGGTGTGGATGCGCGTGCCGGGCGACACGATCTTCTCGATCGGGGCGCTCGCGCTCGTCGTCTTCGTGGCGGGGCTCTGGCTCTTCCCGAAGCGCGAGGACGAAGTGCCGGTGCGCAGCGAGAAGGAGAGCCGCCTCGGCGCCCGCGCGGGCGAGTAAGGCGGAACGGGCGACAGGGAAAGGGCGAGCCGGATGATCGAGTTCTATGCCGAGATCCGGCTCGTCCATATCTGGAGCGTGATCCTGAGCGGCTCGCTCTTCTTCCTGCGGGGGGCGGCGCTTCTCGCAGGGGAGAGGGCGATGCCCGGCCGCATCGCCCTGTCGATGCCGGTGAAACTCGCGAGCTATACGATCGACACGGTGCTGCTGACCGCCGCGCTGATGCTGATGACGGTGGTACAGCAATATCCCTTCATCGATCACTGGCTGACCGTGAAAGTGGTGCTGCTCTTCGTCTATGTGGGGCTCGGCATCGCGGCCTTCCGCTTCGCGCGGACGAGAGCGGAACGGGCCGGGCTCTGGGCGGCGGCGCTTCTCATCTTCCTCTACATCGTCAGCGTGGCGCGGGCGCATGACCCGGCCGGCATCTTCGCGGGGTAGCGATGGACGATCTGACGCTTGCGCGCGTGCTTCACATTCTCGCGCTGGTCCACTGGATCGGCGGCGTCTTCTTCGTGACGGCGGTGGTGCTGCCCTCGGTGCGCCGCCTCGCGCAGGCGGAGAAACGCGCGGCGACTTTCGAGGAGATCGAGGGGCGGTTCGCGCCGCAGGCGAAAATCTCGGTGACGCTGGCGGGCCTCAGCGGCTTCTACATGACGTGGAAGCTCGATGCCTGGTACCGCTTCGCGGAAGCGGATTATTGGTGGATGCAAGCGATGGTGGCGGTCTGGGCGATCTTCACCGTCGTGCTCTTCATCGCCGAACCGCTCTTCCTGCATGACTGGTTCCGCACCCGGGCCGCTCGCGACCCCGAGGGCACCTTCGCCTTCGTGCAACGCGCGCATGCCGTGCTGCTGACGGCGAGCCTCGTCACCATCGCGGGCGCCATGGCCGGCGCCCATGGCTGGTTCGTCTTCTAGAAGCCGGGCGCCGGGCAGCGCGAGGTCAGTCCGCCGCCGTCTTAATCAGCAGCCTGGGCGAACTTGTCCGATACCTGGCTGAGGTCGTGCAGCTTGAAGGGGAGCTGGCGGATACGGGTGCCGGTGGCGGCGAAGATCGCATTCGACACGGCGGCGGAGACGACGGGCGTTGCCGGTTCGCCGAGGCCGCCGATGGGCGCATCGCTATCCACGAAATGGACCTCGATCTCCGGGCATTCGGAGAGATGCAGCATCTCGTAGTCGGTGAAGTTCGTCTGCACGACGGCACCGTTCTCGATGCTGATTTCGCCATAGAGAGCGGCGGTGAGCCCGTAGATGATGCCCGATTCCACCTGCTGTGCGGCGGTGTCCGGATGGACGACGAGGCCGCAATCGACAGCGGCCACCACGCGGTGGATGCGGGGAGAGCCATCCTCGATCGAGACTTCCGCCACTTCCGCAACGATGGAGCCGAAGCTCTGCTGCACGGCGATACCGTGGTAGTGGCCTTGCGGCAGTTTCTTTCCCCAGCCGGCCTTTTCCGCCGCGAGCTTCAGCACGGCGGCATGACGCGGCTGATCCTTCAGGAGCGCGAGGCGGTATTCGAGCGGATCTTTCCCCGCTCGATGCGCGAGCTCGTCGAAGAAGCTTTCGGAAAAGAAAGTGTGCTGCGTATGCGCGACGGAGCGCCAGGGCCCGCGCGGAATATGCGTCGGCACCTCGGCATAGCGGATCGACTGGTTCGCGATGCCATAGGGAATATGCGGCGCTTCCTCCGGATCGTCCTTGTAGACGTAGAGATTTTCGTAAGCCGTTGGATAGCCGTCCGGGCCGACGACCGCGCGGATGCGGCTCGTCACCGCCGGGCGGTAGGCATCGTGCTGGATATCATCCTCGCGGGAGTAGACGAGCTTCACAGGCGCATCGACTTCCTTCGCGATGATGGCCGCGAAGTCGATCTCGCTCGGGAAATCGAAGAAGCCCTCGCGAAGCGGGATGCGGCGGCCGAAACCGCCGCCCAGCAGCATCGGGTGCACGGTGACATTGTCGAAGTCGATGCCGGTGACATCGGCGATGCGGGCGCGCGTGCCGAGCGGGTCCTGCACGCCGACCCAGACATCGGCCTTGCCGTCGCGAATCCAGACGGTGCAGTTCATCGGTTCCATGCAGGCATGGGCGAGATAGGGCACGCGGTATTCGGCGGAGACGATTTCCGCGCCTTCCGTTTCAGGCGCGGAGGAGAAGACGGAGGCGGCATCGCCCACTTCCTTGTCTTCGTCCGTTTCGCGGGAAAGCGCCTCCGCTTGAGCGGCGAAGATCGTTTCCGAGGAGACGTTCACCTTGTCGCCGGCGTCGAACTCGACGTCGAGCGCGGCGGCGGCTTCCTTCGCGCGCCAGTAATTGTCGGCAACGACGGCAACGCCGCCCGGAAATTCGACCACCTTCTTCACACCACGGCGCGAAAGCACCTGCGAGGCGTCATAGGAGACGACGGTGGAGCGCGAGACGGGGCCGAGCCTCACCGCGGCATAGAGGAGGCCTTCCGGACGGGCATCGATACCGTATTTCGCGCTGCCATCGACCTTGCCCGGAATGTCGAAGCGGGGACGCGGCGTGCCGACGATCTTGTATTCGCTTCGCGATTTGAGCTTCGGCGAGGCGGAGGGCGAATATTCGGCGGCGTCGGCGGCAAGCTCGCCATAGGTGGCGGTCTCGCCCTTGGGGCCCGTGACCATGCTCATCGCGGCGGTACAGTCCGACGGCGAACAGTTCCAGCGCGAAGCGGCCGCCTTCAACAGCATTTCCTTCGCGGCGGCGCCCGTGGTGCGCATGCCGTGCTGGCCGGTGTAGCGGACCGCCATGGAGCCGCCGGTGATCTGAAGGCTCATGAATTTCGCCACCTGATACCAGGCGGCGGCATTGACACCCTTCAGCATGGGCGGCACGCCATCGCCCGGCACGAAACGGTTGCCGAGCGACTCGTTTGCGAAAGCGGATTCGGCAGGAGCCTGTTCGGCGCGCACCAGCGACCAGTCGGCATCGAGTTCCTCGGCCGCCATCATGGCGAGCGCGGTGATCGTGCCCTGCCCCATATCGGCATGGGGCACATAGACGGTGACCGTGTTGTCCGGCGCTATCTTGAGCCAGGTGGTGACGAAGCGTTCGCCGCCAGCCGAGGCGGCGGCATCGGCCTGTGCACGGCGCGAGGGGCCCGACGAGGCGTAGCCGATGAGGAGCGCGCCGCCCGCAACGGCGCCACCGGCGATGAGGAACTGACGGCGGGTGGGCTTTCCGAGTTTCATGTGTCTTTCCTCGCTCAGGCCGATGTGACTTCGCGGATCGCGGCGCGGATACGCGGATAGGTACCGCAGCGGCAGACATTCGTTATGGCGGCGTCTATATCTTCATCAGTAGGCTGAGGATTTTCGGCAAGAAGCGCCGAAACGGCCATCAGCATGCCGGACTGACAATAGCCGCATTGGGGAACCTGTTTCGCGACCCAGGCGGCCTGAAGGGCGGAAAGCTCGCCCTCGCCCGCGCCGGATGAGGCGGCAAGCGCCTCGATGGTGGTGATTTCCGCGCCGTCCACGACCTCGACCGGGGTCACGCAAGTGCGCGTCGCCACGCCATCCACATGGACGGTGCAGGCGCCGCAGGCAGCGATGCCGCAGCCGAACTTCGTGCCCGTGAGGCCGAGCTCGTCGCGGATGACCCAGAGAAGCGGCATCTCGGGCTCGACATCGAGCTCATGGCGCTTTCCGTTGACGGTGAGGGAAATGGGCATGGGCGACCTCTTCTGGCTGGTCCGGCTGGAGGCTCATATGCAGGAACTGACCAAAAATAACATTTCGGTCATTCGGTCGCCAGCGAGAAATCCCTCCTCACGGCTTCGTGAAGTCAGGCGGCGGGGTTTTCATGACCCGCGAATGGGCTAGTTTCTCTCTGGAATGCGACAGATTTTCAAAGGAGAGCCCTCATGACGCCATTTCCCCGCCTCGCGCCGCTGGCCGCCGGGAGCTGCCTTCTCGGCGCGCTTATCGCCGGGCCAGCCCTTGCCGACAACCATGCGCCGCTCGCAACCGGGACGTTCAAGGCGCAGGGCGCCGCCGACATCGGGACGGCGGACCTTGCCGAGGGACCGGACGGCGTCGTCATTCGCGTGAATGTGGAGGGGCTGACGCCAGGCTGGCATGCGATCCATTTCCACGATACGGGCGACTGCTCGGACGAAGGCTTCAAGAAATCGGGCAGCCATGTGCATCACGACGAGAAGGAACCGCACGGGCTTCTGAACCCCGAAGGGCCGGACGATGGCGACCTGCCGAACATCCATGCGGCGGAGGACGGCGCGGTGAATGCGGAACTCTATTCCGACCGCGTGACGCTGACCGCCACGGAAGCGGACGACCGCGCCTTCCTGCTGGACGAAAACGGATCGGCGCTCGTCATCCATGAAGGGCCTGACGACCACAAGAGCCAGCCGATCGGCGGCGCGGGCGGACGCGTTGCCTGCGCGGTGATCGAGAAGGTGGAGTGACCCCCTACCCGCAAGGGAGGGGCGGTTATCTGTCGAGCTCCGAATAGTGGCGGAAGATGCCGTCACCGAAAGGCTGGCGGCGCCCGCTCTTCATATAGGCGGCGATTTTCGGACGCTTGCCCACCTTTGAATGAAGCGACGAAACGAGGGGCCGGTTCTTCATGAGCCGGCCCATTGCCTTGGGGAAGGCATGCTTGAGGCCGCCGACCGTGTGGAAGAGCGAGAGGTCGGCATAGGTGAGCGACCTGCCGACAAGGTGCGGCTTTTCCTTCGTCGCGCCGTTCGCCTCCATCACCAATTCGAACCAGTCGAGAAATTTCGGGATACGCTGGCCCCGGAACTCTTCGGCTCGGCGGGCGGCTTCCTTCTTCTGATCCTCGTAATAGAGGCCGACGCCGACCGGATGATGCACGTCATGGGCTTCGGCCACGAAGTCGGTGATGGTGAGCTCGATCTGGTGCGTCCAGAGCGCGGCCACTTCGGACTTCGGCGCGAGCCGCAAGCGAGGGCCGAGATAGAAGAGGATCGCCGCGACCTGGCCGACGACGACGCGCCCGTCGCGCAGGAAGGGCGGCGCGAAGGCAGGATGCTTCGTGCCCTCCGCCTCCATGAGCGCCATCATCTCGTCCATGCCGCCCTCGCGCTCGCGGGCGACATCGACGTAAGGCGCGCCCGCCTCTTCGAGCGCGAGGCGGACATATTCGCCCCGGCCGGGAATGCCCGGCCAGTAGAAGAGTTCGTAAGGCTTTCGGCTTTTCGCTGCGGGCATGGGAGGCCTCCTTTTCAGAAGCTTTCAGGCTCCCTCCCGCAGGGGGAAAGGGCAAGAATTTCAACGCCTTACGGAATTTCTGTATTTTCGGATTGAATGATGATGATATTTTGATTATTTAAATATCCAGAACTGATGATCGCCGCTCCATGGGGGAGCGGCACGATCAGGAGGACCCTTAGATGAGCGAAGAACGGGACGGCGCGGAAGAGCGCCGGGAGGAGCCTGAAGCCGCCACGCGCTACAAGGTGGGCGTCGGCGAGGATTTTCCGCTGCTGGAAGAACCGCGGCGCGGGCGCGTGGATTTCAGCGCGGAATGGCGCTGCGGTCACGGCCGGGACGGCCGGGCGCGCGACTGGCGCGCGCATCGAGAAGGATGGCATGGCGGCTATGGCATGCCGCGCATCTTCATCCTGTTCCTGGCGATCGCCGCTCTCGTGGCGCTGGTTTCAGCGGCGGCGAGCTATCCGCTTGCCACGCTCGGCGTCATCGCGGTGCTTCTGCTGCTCGCGGGTCCGCCCCGGCGCAGGCGCCGCAGTTTCGACTATCGCGACTGGAGCCGGAACGAAGACGGCTTCGAACGCCGCCACCCGGGGAGTGACGCGGCATGAGCGACAGCGGCAAGGAAGAGATGGAAGAGGAAGCCCGCCGGGGCCGGCGCGGGCGCCGCCACGGACGCGGGCGGCGCTGCGGCCCGGAAGAGCGCGACACGACGCGCGTGCAGCTCGAACTGCCGCCGCAGGCGATGGAGCGGCTGCAGCAGCTGAAGGAAAAGACGGAGGCCGCTTCCTATGCGGAAGTGATCCGCAACGCGCTGCGGCTCTACGAGGCGCTGATCCAGGAAGCCGAGCGCGGCGCGGAGTTCCAGGTCAAGGAGCCGGACGGGACGAGCGTGCCCTACAGGATATTTTTGTGAGGGCTTTTGCCGGACTTCGCGGATCGAATGCGAAGGGGGGCGTCTCGAAAGAGGTGCCCTTTCTTGCAAACAGAGACGCTGAGGTGCGGTGGAGAATTAATTGCGCCTTTGCCCAAGGGTTCACAAAAAAACCGGCGTCATCCCGGCGAAAGCCGGGATGACATTCGTTTTGTGAAAGCGAAGGTCAGACGGATCAGCCCGCTTCCACGCGCGTCGGCGCGGGCGCGGAAGTGACGCCCGCGGCGGGCGGGGCGGCGCGGACCGGCAGGTGGCAGGTGACGCGCGTGCCGACATCGGGGGCGCTTTCGAGCGTGACCCAGCCGCCATGCAGCTCCACGAAGGAACGGACCAGCGAAAGGCCGAGGCCAGCGCCGCGGCGGCGATCCGACCCGCCATGCGCCTCGAAGCGGTCGAAAACATTGCCCTGGAATTCCGGCTTGATGCCGACCCCTGTGTCCTCGACATAGAGCTCGACCGAATTTTCATGCCGCGCGGCGCCGATGACGATGCCGTCGCCGGGGCTCGTGAAGGCGAGCGAGTTGGACAGCAGGTTGATCATGATCTGCTTGATGCGCTTTTCGTCCGCGCGGACGGTGCCGATATCCTTCGGACATTCGACCTTCAACGTCACCTTGTTCTTCTGGGCGGGGCGCTGCGCGAATTCCTCCGCCGCATAGATCACCTCCGACAATTCGACATCCGAGAGATCGAGCGTCATGGCGCCCGCCTCGATGACGGCGAGGTCGAGAATGTCGTTCACGACGTCGATCAGCGTCTCGGAGGATTCGAGAATGCCCTGCATGTATTCGTGCTGGCGCGGATTGAGCGGCCCAAACATTTCCGTCTCGAGAATTTCCCCAAAGCCGAGAATATTCGTGAGCGGCGTGCGCAACTGATAGGAGACGTGGCTGATGAATTCGGATTTCAGCCTGTCCGCCGTTTCGAGCGCGTCGTTGCGATCGCGCAGCGCCTGCTCCATGCGCGTCGAATCCGTCACGTCCACATAGGTCATGAGGGTCGCGCCATCCGGCAGCGGCACCATCGCATAATCCACCACCGTGCCGTCCGGCCGGTCGAGGCGGCCCGTCTGCGGCGTGCGCATGCCGGACATGCCGGTGACGCCGTTTCTGAGCGCTTCCCATTCGCGCTCGTCGGACATGAGCGGACGGCAGAGCGCGATCAGCTCGTTTACATGCGGCTGGCCTTCGAGCTTTTCCTCGTCCAGCGCCCAGATGTTGAGGAAGGCGGGATTGAAGAGCTTGAGGCAGCCATCGGACCCGAAGACGGCGACGCCTTCATAGAGATGGTCGATCGTCTCGCGCTGTACGCGGGCGAGCGTGTTGTAGGAACTTTCGAGATTGAGCCGCTCGGTGACGTTTTCATAAAGATAGATGACGCCGCCGAAGGGATGGGCCTGGGCGAGCAGCTTGACGGTGCGCCCGTCGGGCAGATGCCAGAACTCCTCGACCGGCTCCGTCGAAGTGTAAATCTCCATGCGGCCCTGCTTCCAGGCCTGGAAATTCGCCTGTTCCGGCAGGCGGCGGCGGGCGCGCAATTCATCGAGGATCTCGCTATCCGAGGGGCCGCCGTCGAGCCATTGCGGATCGAGACCCCAAAGCGTCTCATAGGCGCGGTTGCGGAAGGTGAGACGCTTGTCCGGACCGCAGATCGCGACCGCCGTCGTCACGCGGTCGAGGGTCGCGGCATGGCTTTCGATGTGGCGGCGGAGTTCGGCCTCGGCCTCGTCGAGCGCGGAAACGTCGATCGCGATGCCGGCGATGCCGTCGGACAGGCGCTGCTCCACGATGTCGAGCGAACGGCGCTCGCCCGCCATGATGGCGTGGCTGCGCTCGCGGGCGCGGGAGCGGTCGAAAAGGGCGCGGCGGAGCGAAGAGAGAGTTTCCTCGCCGAGAAGTTCGAGACCGCGCGTGACCGCGTCTTCCGGCGAGGCGGCATCGACCGCGCGGGCATAGGCCGCGTTCACCCAGACGAGATCGCCCCGCTCATCGCGGCGCCAGGCCGCGAAGGGGGCCTGCATCAGATGTTCCTCGAAGCGGCTGCGGCTATACTCCGCCTGGCGGAGGCGCTCCTTCAGGCGCGAGACCTCCGCGCGCTCGCCCGTGACGTCGCGCAGCCAGAGAACGGCGAGCGCGCCGGCGGGGCGGCCTTCGGCCTCGAAGGTACGTCCGTCCGTAGACTGAACATGGAGCGAGAAGCGCGCGCCGCGCGTGCGCAGGCGCTGGACCGCCGTGTTGAGGCGGCCGGCATTTTCAGGCTCGAGCCGCGTCAGCAGGTAGTTGAAATCGAGATCGCCCGACGAAGGATCGACCAGCGTCGCCGTGGAGCCGACGATACGGGGCCGGGCCTGGAAGGTGCCGGGCGCGGCGCGGAGCGATTCCGGCGTCCAGATGAAGACGGCATCGGGCTCGGCGGCGAGGATCGATTCCGCCGCGTCGAGACGCGCTTCGAGGGCGGCAAGGCTCGTCTCGCGCTCCAGCGCGACGCGGCGCGCGGCGCGGGAGGCGCGAAGGCCCGTGATGGCGGCAAGGAGACCAGCGAAGGCGAGGCCCGCGGCAATGGCGAAGGAGGTGGCGACGGCGGGTTCGGCAGCGGCTTCCGCGGGAAGGCCCAGAACGGCGAGCTGGTCCATGAGGCCGGGTGTGCTTGGCTGTTGCAGCGCTTCCTGCGCGGCGGCGGCGGATGCGGCGAAAGCGGCACCCAGGGGTAAGGCCAGGGGCAAGGCAGCCGCGCCAAGCACCGGGACAAGACCAAGCCTGCGCCGAAAAACGCCCTCTTTCCGGCTTTCTGCCGCCTTCAACACGCGCACAACCCCTTCCGCCTTGCGCACCGCCCCTTCAAGCGCGAGCGGACGCAAATCACCGGCCCCGCGGAGATATTACACCACGGGCGAGTCCAAGGCGAAACGGGTTGAACAAAAAGAAGCGCCGCAAACAAAAAGCCCGGCGTTTCCGCCGGGCTTTTATCGGATAAGTCAGTTTCGCTTAGTAGCGATAGGTGTCGGGCTTGAAGGGGCCATCGACCGGCACGCCGATATAGTCGGACTGCTTCTTGTTCATCTTTTCGAGCTTCACGCCGATCTTTTCGAGATGGAGGCGGGCCACCTTCTCGTCGAGCGACTTCGGCAGCACATAGACCTTCTTCTCGTATTCGCCCGGCTTGGTGTAGAGCTCGATCTGGGCCAGCGTCTGGTTCGTGAAGGAAGCCGACATGACGAAGCTCGGATGGCCCGTCGCGCAGCCGAGATTCACGAGGCGGCCCTCGGCGAGCAGAATGATGCGCTTGCCGTCCTGGAACTCGATCTCGTCCACCTGCGGCTTGATGTTGTGCCACTTGTAGTTCTTCAGGCCGCCGACCTGAATCTCGCTGTCGAAGTGGCCGATGTTGCAGACGATGGCGCGGTGCTTCATGGCGCGCATGTGGTCGACGGTGATGACGTCCACATTGCCGGTGGTGGTGACGAAGATGTCGCCGCGCGTCACGGCATCGTCCATGGTCGTCACTTCGTAGCCTTCCATCGCGGCCTGAAGCGCGCAGATGGGGTCGATCTCGGTGACGATGACGCGGCAGCCGGCCTGGCGCAGCGAAGCGGCGGAGCCCTTGCCCACGTCGCCGAAGCCGGCGACGACGCCGACCTTGCCCGACATCATCACGTCGGTGGCGCGGCGGATACCGTCCACGAGCGACTCGCGGCAGCCATAGAGATTGTCGAATTTCGACTTCGTCACGCTGTCATTGACGTTGATCGCCGGCCAGAGCAGCGTGCCCTTCTTCTGCATTTCATAGAGACGGTGGACACCGGTGGTGGTCTCTTCCGTCACACCCTTCACGCTCTTCGCGATCTGGTTGTACCAGCCCGGCTTGTGCTTGAGGCGGCGCTTGATCGCGGCGAAGAGAACTTCCTCTTCCTCATTGCCCGGCTTGTCGAGGAAGGCGGTGTCGCCATCCTCGGCGCGCTTGCCGAGATGGATGAGAAGCGTGGCGTCGCCGCCATCGTCGAGGATCATGTTCGGCGTGCCGCCATCGGCCCATTCGAAGATGCGGTGGGTGTATTCCCAGTATTCCTCGAGGCTCTCGCCCTTCACGGCGAAGACCGGGATGCCGCGCGCGGCGATCGCGGCCGCGGCGTGGTCCTGCGTCGAATAGATGTTGCAGGAGGCCCAGCGGATGTCGGCGCCGAGATCGGCCAGCGTCTCGATGAGCACGGCCGTCTGGATCGTCATGTGGAGGGAGCCCGCGATGCGCGCGCCCTTCAAGGGCTTCTTGGAGCCGTATTCCTCGCGCGTCGCCATGAGGCCCGGCATTTCGGTCTCGGCGATGTCGATTTCCTTGCGGCCCCAGTCGGCAAGGTTGATGTCCTTGACGACGTAATCATGCGTATCGGCTTTTGCGGCTTGGCTCATAAGGCTCTCGCGCTCCTCTCATGCGTTCGGATTGTGAGTTAGGCCACCCGCGAAAGGGGCAGCGGACCGGCGCGCAACGAGGTGCTGCGCCAGCCGGTACTGGCGTCGTGATGAAGGCCTTATAACAAGGCCGCGCCAAAGGGGCAAGGCCGATATAAAGAAATGTTTATATGTTTTTACGGCAGACCCCGGAAAGCACCCTGGCCCCGCATTTTCCCGGAAATGGCCCCATATTTCTTACCTCCGAGGTCATGGACCCGATGAAGGCCCCGAGGCAGAAGATGCAAGGTGCCCACAGTTCGGAAACGAGACCCATGACAACGCCCCTTCATCCGCTCGACCTCGCCACGCAGCTGACCCCTTCGGACGATGGCCGCCTCATGGGGCGGACCTCCGGGGCGTACTGGAACATGATGGGACCCTTCGGCGGCACAACGGCGGCGACGCTGCTCCGCGCGGCGCTGGAGGCTCCGCAGCGCCTCGGCGACCCCGTGGCGCTCACGGTCAATTTCTGCGCGCCCATCGCGGAAGGCGCGTTCGAGATCGGTCTCAGCGAGGCGCGGACCAACCGCTCGACGCAGCACTGGACGATGGTGCTGTCGCAGGAGCATGGCATCGCGGCGACGGCGAGCGCGGTCTTCGCGAAGCGGCGGGAGACCTGGGCGCATCAGCCGGCGGAGCGCCCCACCCTGCCGCCCGCCGAGACGCTGCCCCGGCTCGAAACGGAAGGGCGGAATGCATGGCTGCAGCGCTACGAGTTCCGATTCGCAGAGGGGCCGATGGTGCTCGATCCGCGCGCCGACAACGACCCGGCAAGCGCCTATTCCGAACTCCATGTTCGCGACCTGCCCGAACGGAAGCTCGATTTCGTGTCGCTTGCGGCGCTGACGGATATATTCTTTGTACGGATATTTCAGGTGCGCGGAAGGCTGGTTCCGGCGGGGACAGTATCGCTCACGAGCTATTTCCATACGGACGCGGCAGGACTCGAGGCGCAGGGAACGAAACCGCTCACCGGCACGGCGGACTCGAACGTGTTTCGTCAGGGCTTCTTCGACCAGACGGCAAAGCTCTGGGGCGCGGACGGGACGCTTCTCGCGACGACGGTACAGACAGTCTATTACAAGGAATAGTCAGACGGGGAATAGTCAGACGGGATGGTCAGTCGCGCTCGCCGAAGCCGTCGGCGACAAGCGCGACGAGCGCTTCAAGGGCGGCATCGGCGTCCGGGCCCCTCGTCTCGATGCGGATGCAGCAGCCCGGCGCAGCCGCGAGCATCATCAGGCCCATGATGGAGGTGCCGGGCACCGTCTGACCCTCGCGGGAGACGAAAATCTCCGCGTCGAATTTTTCCGCCGTCTGCACGAATTTCGCGGAAGCGCGGGCATGGAGGCCCCGGTTGTTCACGATCTCGACTTCGCGGACATGAACGTCCGGCTTTTCCTCCGCAGCCCCCACGTCTCAGGCTCCGTCACCCGCGAGGACACGGCTCGCAATGGAGATATATTTGCGGCCGGATTCCTGCGCCTGGTCGACGGCGTCGCTCAGGGTGGCGCTGTCGCGGACACTGGCGAGCTTGATCAGCATGGGCAGGTTCACGCCCGCGATCACCTCGACCCTGGCCTTGTCCATGACGGAGATGGCGAGGTTCGACGGCGTGCCGCCGAACATATCCGTCAGCAGGATGACGCCATCGCCGCTATCGGCGGCGGCGACGGCCTTGAGGATGTCCTTGCGGCGCTGCTCCATGTCGTCGTCGGGGCCGATGCTGATTGCCGCCACCTGGGGCTGCGGACCGACGACATGCTCCATCGCCGCGACGAACTGCCCGGCCAGCTGACCATGCGTTACGAGTACCAAACCGATCATCAACAGCCCTCAATGCCGCATTGAACGGGAGCGCGCGCCTTCCCTGCGCATGCCGCCGCTTTCGCCCCCGCGAAGGGGCGTATCGTGACCCCAATCGCTCGTATATGACAAGTGTTGCGATGCAACAATCGGCAGTTCACCGGGCAAATCGCACAATATCGAGGCAGAAGCGTCAGGCGCGGGGCCCCAGACGGCCATCGTCCCCCGGGAAACCGCTATCGGGCAGGGTTTCGAGCGCCAGGCGGAGCTTCGCCGTGGCGGTGCCGTCGAAGGCATGGAGAGCGATCACGGGCAAAGGGCGGCCCAGAATTTCCTCGAAGCGGGGATCGGGCAGACGCGGCACCTCCTCGCGGGGGACAAGATCGACGATGAGGGCGAGCGGCGCCTCCGAGAGGCTCGGTACGGCAACGAGGCCGAGACCGCGCAGTTCCAGCGTGCCGGCGAGCGGAGCGGGCGCGCGGGCGAGAAGCCCCTCTTCCTCGATATGAAGCACGACCTGATCGTCGGCGACGAGGCGCGTTTCACCGCTCCGGTCCTCGCGGATGAGGCGGAAGGCGAGATCCGACTTGCCCGCGCCGGAGGGTCCGCGCAGAAGCGCCGCGCGCGCGCCGCAGGCGATACAGGTTCCGTGCATGTAGAGGGAGGCTGCGTTCGCCATGTCTATCCGCGCCGCTTCACGATGCTTCGGGGAGTTCGACCGTGAAGCAGGCGCCCCGTACCTCGCCATCCTTCATGCGGTTGCCAGCGACGATCGTGCCGCCATGCGCCTCGACGATCTGGCGCGAAATGGCGAGGCCGAGGCCCGAATGCTCGCCGAAACTGTCCGGCCGGTCGGTGTGGAAACGGTCGAAGATGCGCTCGAAATTTTCCGGCGCGATACCCGGCCCCTCATCCTCCACGCGAATGAAGATGCGCCCGCGTTCACGCGACGCGGAGACGCGCACCGTTCCGCCCTCCGGACTGAAGGAGAGCGCGTTGTCGATGAGGTTGCGCACGACCTGACCGAGCCGCGTATCGAAGCCCTTGACCACCATGCCTTCGCGGCCGGGCGCGCCTGCATCGATATCGAGCTTCACACGGGCCGAGCCTGCGGCACCCGTTTCGTTGAAAAGGTCGCAGACGGTTTCGAGGAGCGTGACGACATTCACGTCTTCGAGTTCGCTGCGCGAGAGTTCCGCATCGAGTCGCGAGGCATTCGAAATGTCCGAGATGAGACGATCGATGCGGCGCACATCCTCCTGGATGATTTCCATCAGGCGGTCCTTCTGCTTCTCGTCCTTTGCGAGCCGGAAGGTCTCGATGGCGCTCCTGAGCGAGGTGAGCGGGTTCTTGATTTCATGCGCGACATCCGCCGCAAAACTCTCGATGGCGTCGATCCTGTTGTAGAGCGCGTTCGTCATGTCGCGCAGCGCGCCCGAAAGATCGCCGATCTCGTCGCGACGGCCTGTGAAATCCGGTATCTGGGCGCGCGCATTCTTGCCGCGCCGCACGATCTCGGCGGCCTGGGCGAGGCGGCGCACCGGCTCGGCGATGGTGCCCGCGAGAAGAACGGAGAGAAGAATGGTCACGCCGAGCGCAACCAGAAAGACCTGCAGGATGGCGACGCGTTCGGCACGGACGATGCGGTCGATGTCGCCGCCGCGCGTGGAAAGCATCAGCACGCCCAGCACCGCGCGATAACGCTGGATCGGCACGGCGACGGAGACGATGAGTTCGCCTCGATCGTTCACGCGTTCCTTGCTGGAGGCCTGTCCCGCCAGCGCCGCCGCCACTTCCTCATACATGGTGCCGTTCTGGCTGCCCGCTTCGCGGAAGCGTTCGAGATTGCTTCCGGGCAACATGCTGCGGCCCCATTGCAGCAAACGGTCGAGGAGGTCGCCTTCATCCGCGCCTTCGGGCGGGGGAAGCTCGAAGGCGACGATCTGGCCGGAGGCGGTCAATTGGCGGGAGTCGAGAACGAGCCAGCCCTCCTTGCCGTAGAGCCGGGCGCGGGTGCGCGTCGGCAGGACAAGGCGGCGCAGGATCGGCGCAGCGGTTTCAGGGTTGATCGGCACATCATCCTCGATTGCCGCACCATCCGCATTGCCGGGCGGCGGCGCGAGGATGACGCCCGCGGCGAGCGGATCGATGACGGTGGCGCCGGGCGCCGCGGTCGCGCCCTGCGCAATCGCGCCGGCGATGATTTCCGCCTGGGTGAGAAGGCTCTGGCGGCGGGCATCGATCAGGCCTTCGCGGAACTGGTTCAGATAGAGGATGCCGGAGAGCAGCACGAAAAGCGCAGCCACGTTGAAGGCAACGATGCGGCGGGTGAGACTCGAGAAACGGCCGCGAGCGAGAAAGCCCCGGAAATTCGCGAGAAGACGCGAGAGATCGGCCGGCAGGCGCGAAGCGAACCCCCGCAAGCCGGAGCCCCCGCGCCGCGGCGCCGGGCCGTGCTCCGCGCCGTCGCGGATCTCCTCCTCGGTGAGGCTCGCCATGTTTTTCCTACCGGCTCGCGCCAGGATCTCTCCTCTTCGATGCAGGGCGCCGCCGCTCAGGCGTCGCGATATCTATAGCCGACGCCATAGAGCGTTTCGATCGCATCGAAACTGTCGTCCACTTCCTTGAATTTCTTGCGCAGCCGCTTGATGTGGCTGTCGATGGTGCGGTCGTCCACATAGACCTGATCGTCATAGGCGGCGTCCATCAGCGAGTCGCGGCTCTTCACATAGCCGGGCCGCTGGGCCAGCGCCTGCAGGATCAGGAATTCCGTGACGGTGAGCACGACCTGCCTGCCATCCCAGGTGCAGGTATGCCGCTCGGGATCGAGCACGAGCTTGCCGCGCTCCATCACCTGATTGGCGGCACCCTCGGCCTGCGCGCCTTCGGCCCGCGGCGCGGCGCGGCGCAGCACCGCCTTGACGCGCTCGACCAGCAGGCGCTGCGAGAAGGGCTTACGGATATAGTCGTCCGCGCCCATCTTGAGGCCGAAAAGCTCGTCGATCTCATCATCCTTGGAGGTGAGGAAGATGACGGGCAGGTCCGACTTCTGACGCAGGCGGCGCAGAAGCTCCATGCCATCCATGCGCGGCATCTTGATATCGAAGACAGCCACATCCGGCGGGTTGGCGGCAAGGCCCGCAAGGGCAGCCGCGCCATCCGTGTAGGTCTGCACGTGATAGCCTTCGGATTCGAGCGCGATGCTCACCGAAGTCAGGATATTCCGGTCGTCGTCGACCAGAGCAATGGTCGGCATTGGCCCCCGTTCCTTCTCGCCCGTCTTCTCGCCCATCTGGCCGCTCTGGCCAGACTGGCCCTTCTGATCCCGGTCGTTCCGGACCTCTTGCATGACATACCCCGCTCTCAGAACGCCGCCCAGCGCGGCATCGAGGCTTAGGGTCGCTTTTGGCCCAAAATGTGGCGGCAGTATAAGCACTTGGGAGGGGCGGCGCCACGGGGAGACAACATAATCAGGGGGCGCGGGAAAAAGCGCCGGAGGAGGCCTGCCCGTTTGACAGTCCGTTTGACAGGGAGGCGCGGGCCCGCCATGAGAGAGGAAAGGCATGGGCGCCCAAAAGCCCCATGCGCATGCAGAACAAGACCCGGGGGGACATCCATGCTGAAGCGCATTCTGATAGGGGCGGGCGCCCTGATCCTCATACTCGTCGCGGTGGTGATCGGGCGGACGCTGATGGTTCCCGCGATGAACCTCGCGGAAGCGGGCAAGGCCGACAGCATCGACGCGGAACGCGCGGCCCAACATCTCGCCGAGGCGGTTCGTTTCGAGACGATTTCCCATCAGCGCGGCGCGAAGGCCGCGGATATCGCGCGTTCGAAGGCAGCCTTCGAGGGCTTCCGCAACTGGATGGACGAGACCTATCCGGCTTTCACCGCGGCCACCTCCCGGGAGATCGTCGGCGGCGCGACGCTTTTCTACACCTGGGAAGGAACGGACACCTCGCTCGATCCGGTTCTCCTGATGTCTCATATCGACGTGGTTCCCATCGCTCCGGGTACGGAGGAAAAATGGGAGCATGCGCCCTTCGGCGGCGTGATCGCGGACGGCTATGTTTGGGGGCGCGGCACGATCGACAACAAGGGGTCGCTTGTCGCGATGGTGGAAGCGGCGGAGCTGCTTGCCGCGGAAGGTTTCCGCCCGGTGCGCACCGTCATGTTCGCCTTCGGACATGACGAGGAGATCGGCGGCGGCCAGGGCAACAAGGCCCTGTCGGAACTGCTGCAGGCGCGCGGCATTCGTCTCGCCTGGGTGAAGGACGAGGGCGGCGTGCTGGGCCAGGGCCTGCTGCCCGGCGTGAACGCGCCCGTCGCGATGATCGGCGTGGCGGAAAAGGGCTCGATCTCGCTCGATATCGTCGCCTATTCGAAGGGCGGCCATTCCTCGATGCCCTCGCCCGCGGCGCAGACGGCGATCGGAAGGCTGGCGCGCGCGCTCGACCGCATCGGCAACAGCCCCTTCGAGGCACGCGTGGACGGCGCGACGCGCGGCATGATCGAAAGCCTCGCTCCCGCCGTGCCGTTTCTGCAGCGGATGGTCTATGCCAATCTCTGGCTCTTCGAACCCGTGGTGCGCGGCGTGATGGAGGGCAATCCATCGAGCGCGGCGCAGCTTCAGACAACGATCGCGCCAACCATCGTCGAAGGCGGCAACAAGGAAAACGTGCTGCCGCCGGAAGCGCGCGCCGTGGTGAATTTCCGCATTCATCCGCGCGACAATGCGGACAAGGTGATCGAGCATGTGCGCGAGGCGATCGGCGATCCGGAGGTGAGCGTGGAGCCGCTGCCCGGTATCCGCGAGGCCTCCAGCGTTTCCAACATCGAGGGGGAGGGCTTCGAGCTCATCACCCGCGTGATCGGGGAGACCTTTCCCGGCGTCATTTCGGCGCCCTATCTCGTGGTCGGCGGCACGGATTCGCGCCACTATCTGCCCATAACGGACAATGTTTTCCGCTTCATCCCCATCCGCATGGGGCCGGACGACATGGCCCGGTTCCATGGCACCAACGAGCGCGTCTCGGTCGAAAATATGGGCGAGGCGGTCGCCTTTTATGTGCGGCTGATGAAGGCGCTGAACGAGCAGGACGCAGCGGAATAGGGACGTCAGCGGCGCTTGCGGAGAGAAAGGGAGCCGCTAGCCCCCTCTAGCTGCCGCAAAAAGCGGCAGGCGGGCTTCGCCGGAGCACCGCTTCGTTAACCAAGGGCCCGTTTCGGGCAATAAAACCGGCACTTTTCCCCGGCAGGGCGAGGTGCCGCGGGGAAAGCGGGGACGCATCGCCGCACCGCTTGCAAGCGGCTCGCAAAGCGGTTGCGCCGCCCAAGGCCGGGAACTATGTTGACGCCGATTTTCCGGGGCGCCGCGGGCCCGTCCAAAAAGGGCGTGGCCCCGCTTTTGCTTCGTTTCCGGCGAAAATTCGCCGCCGGCCAGCGCAATCCTGCAGGAAGCGCGCGACCCATGATAGAGTTCGGCCCCGGCCGCGAGGCGGTCCGGCGGCGGTCAACAACTGGATGAAAGGCCCGAACGGGCCAACCAAGGACCACGAGGAGAGAAGCGTGAAACAGACCGGGCCCTACATCAGCAAACATGGCGCCGAGACAAGCGGCTTCAAGAATCTCGCAGCGACGCACTGGAACTACCGTCCGGCGGCGCTCTACGAGGAAGCGATCCGCCGGGGCGAGGGCCATGTCGCCGCCAACGGCCCGCTCGTGGTGAAGACCGGGGTCCACACCGGCCGCTCCGCCAAGGACAAGTTCATCGTCCGCGACGCCTCCACCGAAAAGACCGTCTGGTGGGACAACAACAAGTCGATGACGCCGGAAGCCTTCGACCTCCTCCACGCCGACATGCTGAAACACGCCGAGGGCAAGGAACTCTTCATCCAGGACCTCTTCGGCGGCGCCGACCCGACCCATCGCCTCGCGACCCGCGTCTACACGGAATACGCCTGGCACTCTCTCTTCATCCAGAATCTCCTCATCGAACCGAAGCCGGAAGAACTCGACGACTTCCTGCCGCAGTTCACGATCATCGACCTGCCGAGCTTCGAAGCCGATCCCGAGAAGTACGGCGTGCGCACCGGCACCGTCATCGCCTGCAACTTCGCCAAGCGCATCGTCCTCATCGGCGGCACGTCCTATGCCGGTGAAATCAAGAAGTCCGTCTTCTCGATGCTGAATTACGACCTGCCGGCGAAACGCGTCATGCCGATGCACTGCTCGGCGAATGTCGGCGAGGAAGGCGACACGGCGATCTTCTTCGGCTTGTCCGGCACCGGCAAGACGACGCTTTCGGCCGTCGCCACGCGCACGCTGATCGGCGACGACGAGCATGGCTGGTCGGAAAACGGCGTCTTCAACTTCGAAGGCGGCTGCTATGCGAAGATGATCAAGCTCTCGGCCGAGGCCGAACCGGAAATCTACGCGACGACGCAGCGCTTCGGCACCGTGCTCGAAAACGTGGTGATGGACGAGGACACGCGCACGCTCGATCTCGACAGCGCCGCGCTCGCCGAGAATTCCCGCGGCGCCTATCCGCTCTCCTTCATCCCGAACGCGAGCCCCACGGGCCGCGCGCCGCATCCCAAGAACATCATCATGCTGACGGCAGACGCCTTCTCGGTCCTGCCGCCGGTGGCACGGCTCACGCCTTCCCAGGCGATGTACCACTTCCTCTCCGGCTACACCGCGAAGGTCGCCGGCACGGAAAAGGGCGTGACGGAACCGGAAGCAACCTTCTCGACCTGCTTCGGCGCTCCCTTCATGTCGCGCCACCCGACCGAATACGGCAACCTGCTGCGCGACCTCATCGCCGAACACAAGGTGTCGTGCTGGCTCGTCAACACGGGCTGGACGGGCGGCGTCTACGGCACGGGCTCGCGCATGCCGATCAAGGCGACGCGCGCGCTGCTTGCCGCCGCGCTCGACGGATCGCTGAACAATGTCGAATTCCGCACCGATCCGAATTTCGGCTTCGAGGTTCCGGTAAGCGTTCCGGGCGTCGACAATGCGATCCTCAATCCGCGCGAAACCTGGGCCGACAAGGCGGCCTATGACGCGCAGGCGCAGAAGCTGGTGAACATGTTCATCGAGAACTTCGCAAAGTTCGAAGCGCATGTGGACCCGGATGTGCGCGCCGCGGCGCCCGCACCCGCCCGCGCCGCCGAGTAAGCGGACAGTTCAGACGAAACGGAAAAGCCCGGAGGGAAACCTCCGGGCTTTTTCAATGCCCGTCTATTTCGCGGCGACGGCAGGCATGCGCTCGCGCGCATCCGCGTAACAATCCTCGCCGGGGCGCGCGAGAAAGTCCTCCATCGTCTTTCCCTTCTCGTCCCTGAAGGTTTCTTCCGACACCTTCAGCGAGCGGATGCGCTCGATGCGGAAGGTGCGGAAGTCGCCGCGCAGTTCGCACCAGGCGGCCAGCATCCAGAAGGGCCCGAAAAAGGCGAGCCCGAGGGGCCGCACCTTGCGGTGCGTGCGATCGCCGGTCAGCGCCTCATAGTCGATCGCGAGAATGCGGCGGTCGCGGATCGCCCGGCGAACCGGCGTCAGATGCCTGCTGTAGCCATCCTTCGGGTCGGTACGGCGGGGGGCGACGGTAAGGCGCGTCGTCTCCGCGATGCGCTCCAGCCTGTCGGGCAGGACCGCACGGATCTTCGCGACGGCGGCATCGGCCGCGCCGGTGAAGGCGGCATCGCCCCAGGCGCGAACCATGCGCGCGCCGAAAACAAGCGCCTCGATCTCGTCTTCGGTGAACATGAGCGGCGGAAGCTCATAGCCCGAGCGCATCATGTAGCCGATACCCGCCTCGCCCTCGACCGGCACGCGGCTCGCCTGCAGGTCGGCGATGTCGCGATAGACGGTGCGAACCGAGACCTCCATCTCGCGGGCGAGTTCCTGCGCGGTGACCACGCGCTTCGCTCGGCGCAGATATTCGACGATATCGAAGAGGCGGTTGGCGCGGCGCATCGGCTTCTCCCTTTCAAGGAGCGGGACCATGCCACGACACTGCTGACGGCATGTTGTCAGTAGGGTGTCAGTATAAGGGAAAACGGTCAACCACGGAGATGAGCCATGATCCGCCTCTACACCTTTCCGGCGAGCCTCAAGGGCACGCCCAATCCGAGCCAGTTCTGCGTGAAACTCGAAGCGGCGCTGCGGCTTGCCGGTGTGCCGCATGAGCTCTGGTACGAGATGGACCCGGCGAAAGGCCCCAAGGGAAAGCTGCCCTTCATCGAGATCGAGGGCAAGCGCATCGGCGATTCAACGTTGATTCTCTACCACCTCAAGGAGAAGCTCGGCGTGGATCTCGACCGCGGCCTCAGCGATCTGGAGAGGGCGCAGTCGCACGTCATCGAGCGAATGGTGGAGGAGCGGCTCTACTGGGCGATCGTTCACAGCCGCTGGGCCGACAATTGGGAGGTGGTAAAGGCCATGTTCTTCACCGGACTGCCCTTCCCGCTTTCGCTCATCGTGCCGCGGATGGCGCGGCGGGACATGCTGGCGGCGCTGGGAAGCCAGGGGCTCGGCCGGCACACAAGCGAGGAGATTTACGATCTCGGCGCCAGGGATCTCGCGGCGCTCGCCATGCTGCTCGGCGACAAGCCGTTCTTTTTCGGCAATGAGCCGCATCTTGCCGATATCACCGTCTATTCCGCGCTGATCAACATCATTGGGCCGGATATCGAAACACCGCTGAAGGAGGCGGCGCTTTCCTACCCGAACCTCGTTCTGCACACAGAGCGGATGGGCGAACTTTACGCCGCAAGACGCCAGCGCCAGAAAATCACACTTACGCTCGCGGCGTGAACGACGAAACGACAAAGGCCCGGGAGGCATTCCGCCTTCCGGGCCTTTTCGTGAATCTCTTCCGGCGGCCTATTTTTTCCTGCCGCCGCCCTGATCGTGGCTATCGCCCGCATGAGTGCCCGTCCACGAGGGAGGGTCGGAAGCGGGAAAGCTTTCGTCGAGCGTTTCGTCGACGCATTCCTGCTCATGGGCGCGCTTCTTCTCGGCCTCTTCGGCCTTGCGCTCGGCACGCTTCGCATCCGCCTCAGGCGAGGCTTCGCCGCTCGTCCATGCCGGCGGATCGCTGGAGGGAAAGGATTCCTTTTCCGCCTCCGTGACCTTGTTCTTGCAGTCGGCCTGTTTCTCTTTTCCGTTGCTGGTCAAGGAACGCACCTCCAGTTTGTGGAGAAAGAACGGCTCGGGCGCCATTCCGTTCCCATGATATGGGGTACAGGACCCGACCGGGCAATGCCCGGAAATCTCAGGAAATCAGGGCTTCCAGCGCGATATTGACAATGCTGGCGCAAAACCAGGAGCCCAGCGGGATCGCGGCGTAGAGAATGAGGCGGCCGGCCGTCTGCAGATCGAGCGGCCATTCGCCGAGGCGTTCAAGCCGCGTTTCGAGTGCGATCAACGCGGGCAACATGAGCGCCGCGTCGCGCGCTACCTGCCCGCCCTCACGAAGAGCCTTTTCGTTCTCGACGATGCGGGCGCGCAACCCGGCAAGATTGCGGAGTTTCGCCTTGCGGATCACGCGATGGGCGCGGAGCATGGGCCGCGTAAAGACGAAAAAGGCGGCGGCGAGCGAGAGAATGAGCGCGGGTATCGTGATGCCGTCGGCATCCTGTCCCACGATGAGCAGGGAGAGGATGCCCGCAACCGTGAACCACGGAAGCGCACCGCGAAGAGCGACGCGGCCAAACACATCGAGGCGCGAAAGATCGGAGAGGTCGGGATCGAGTCCTTTCAGGGATTCCGAGAAGAGGCCGGTGTCGCCGCGCAGGAAATAGATACGGCGCAAGAGCTGCATGCCAAGCAGCGCCACCATGGCAAGCATCCAGACATCTACCGGATTTGCGAAAGCGGCAAGGCCCTTCCGGAGAACGTCCAGCACTGCAACGGCATGGAGCGCGCCACCCGCGACGAAGCCCAGCAGCCCCGCCAATCGGGAGCGAGACAATTCACCCGGCGTGACGCCGCTTGTGTAACTCTCGACCTTCTCCGCCGAGATGTGAGGCGCGATCCCCATAAGAGAACGCGCGTCTCGAAGATTGCCGATGACGGTGTAGCGGCCGATGCCGAGGATTGCGAACCACAGGAGCGACAGGGCGAGCGCCGCCCACGCATCGCCCGAGAGCGACACATTGCCATCGCCGACGACGACAATCCGCCCGCCAAAGACGAAAGCGGTAAAAAGGAAACTCGCGAAGAAGAGCGCAGCGGCAAGCGCCCCGGTTACAAAGGGGTTCACCGGCAGCGCGTCCGCCAGCGCGTTCTCCCAGCTTTTCCGGCGATCCTCCCCCATGATCTCGCCTCTTTGCTATGTGCCCGACTTCCTAATGCGCTTCGTCCCAGTTTTTCGCGGCGCGCGCATCGACGTCGAGCGGAACGGAAAGGTGAACCGCGGGAGCGGCCGCCGACGACATGACGCCTGCGACAGTCTCGCAGCTTTTCTTCGCCTCCTTTTCCGGAACCTCGAAGATCAGTTCGTCATGGACCTGCAGGAGCATGCGAGCGGCGAGCTTCGCATCCATCAGCGCGCGCGGCATGCGGATCATGGCGCGGCGGATGATATCCGCCGCCGAGCCCTGGATCGGCGCATTGATGGCTGCTCGCTCCATGAAGCTCTTTTCCGCCGGGTTCTTCGAATTGATCGCAGGCAGGTGGATGCGGCGGCCGAAGATCGTTTCCACATAGCCGTTCTTGTGCGCGAAATCCTTGGTGTTCTCCATATAGTCGCGGATGCCGGGAAAGCGCTTGAAATAGCGGTCGATATATTCGCCCGCCTCGCCGCGCGAAATGCCGAGCTGGTTGGCAAGACCGAAGGCGGAAATGCCGTAGATGATGCCGAAATTGATCGCCTTGGCGCGGCGGCGGACCGCCGGGTCCATGCCCTTAATGGGCGTCGAGAACATTTCCGATGCCGTCATCGCATGAATGTCGAGGCCTTCGGCAAAGGCCTTCTTCAGCGCCTCGATATCGGCGATATGCGCCAGGAGACGAAGCTCGATCTGGCTGTAGTCGGCGGAGATGAGAAGGTTGCCCTTCTCCGCGACGAAGGCCGAGCGGATCTTGCGCCCATCCTCTGTGCGAACCGGAATGTTCTGGAGGTTCGGTTCGGTGGAAGCAAGGCGGCCGGTTGAAGTCGCCGCAAGCGAATAGGATGTGTGAACGCGGCCCGTTTCAGGATCGATATATTCGGGGAGTGCGTCCGTATAGGTGCTTTTCAGCTTCGAAAGGCCGCGCCAGTCGAGGACGCGCTGCGGAAGATCGTGACCTTGGGCGGCCAGCATTTCCAGCGTGTCCGCATCGGTCGACCAGGCGCCCGTCTTCGTCTTGCGGCCGCCTTCCAGCCCCTGCTTGTCAAAGAGAATTTCGCCGAGCTGTTTCGGCGAACCGATATTGAAGCGCTCGCCCGCAAGTTCGTAGATCTCTTCCTCGTATTCCGCCATCTTCTGCGCGAAGCCGGAGGAAAGACGCGCGAGCACCGCCTTGTCGACCTTCACGCCAGCGCGCTCCATTTCCGCAAGAACGGAAACGAGCGGACGTTCCAGCATTTCGTAGACGCCGACACGGCGCTCGGCGACGAGGCGCGGCTTCAATATGTGCCAGAGGCGAAGCGTCACATCCGCATCTTCCGCGGCATAGGCGGTGGCGCGGTCGATCGGCACCTGGTCGAAGGTGATCTGCGCCTTGCCCTTGCCCGCGACTTCCGAAAAGGGAATGGGCTTGTGACCCAGATGAAGCTCGGAGAGTTCGTCCATGCCGTGGCCATGCACACCGGCATCGAGCGCATAGGACATCAGCATGGTGTCGTCATAGCCGCGCAGCTCGATACCGTGCTGACGGAAGACGATCATGTCGAATTTGAGGTTCTGACCGATCTTCAGGACCGAGCGGTCTTCAAGAAGGGGCTTCAACGCCTTCAATGCATCGCCCAGAGCTATCTGCTGCTGGCCTCCCGCGTCGGCGAAATCGAGCGAATCCCCAGCGCCATGCTGCAGCGGAATGTAGCAGGCCTCACCCGGCAGAAGCGACATCGACACGCCGACGAGGCGCGCGCGCATGGGGAAGAGACTGTCCGTTTCCGTGTCGACGGCAAGGAAGCCCTGTTCACGGGCGCGGGCGACCCATTCCTCGAGATCGGGGAGGGCCGTCACCGCGACATAATTCGCATTGGCGAAATCGGCATCGATTCCCTTCGGCGTCGCTCCGGGCATTCCCCCGCGTTCGGTGCGCGAGACGGCCTGCTTTTCCTTTTGCGGTGCCTCGTCGGGATCGGCGGGCGGGTGCGCACCGGTGGCGGGGATCGCATCCACATCGATATTGAAACGCTCGCCGACGCGGCGCGTCAGCGTGTTGAACTCCATGTCCTTGAAGAAGCCGATCAGCGTTTCCGGGTCAGGCTCGCGCACACCCATCGCCTCGAGTTTCTCCTCGACGGGAACATTCCTGTCGAGTTCCACGAGCCTCTTCGAGATGCGCGCCTGTTCGGCGAATTCGATCAGGTTCTCGCGACGCTTGTTCTGCTTGATCTCGGTGGCGCGCGAGAGAAGCGTTTCGAGATCACCATATTCCTCGATGAGCTGCGCGGCGGTCTTGATCCCGATACCGGGGACGCCCGGCACGTTGTCGGTGGAATCGCCGGCGAGCGCCTGCACGTCGACGACCTTTTCCGGCGGCACGCCGAACTTCTCGATGACCTGGTCGCGCGCAATGTTCTTGAGCTTCATCGTGTCGAGCATGTCGACGCGGTCGTTCACGAGCTGCATCAGATCCTTGTCGGAAGAAACGATGGTGACGCGCGCGCCTGCCTCATGCGCGAGCCGCGCATAGGTGGCGATGAGATCGTCCGCCTCGAAGCCGGGCTTTTCGATGCAGGGGAGGCCGAAGGCGCGGGTCGCATCGCGCACCAGCGAGAACTGCGGCACGAGATCTTCCGGCGGTTCGACCCGGTTTGCCTTGTATTCGGGATAAATGTCGTTGCGGAAAGTCTTCGAGCCCGCATCGAAAATGACGGCGAGATGGGTCGGCTCGAACTCGTCCTTCGTGTCCTCGATCAGCTTGTAAAGCATGTTGCAGAAGCCCGCGACGGCGCCGACAGGAAGCCCATCGGACTTGCGAGTGAGCGGCGGCAGCGCATGATAGGCGCGGAAGATGTAGCCCGAGCCATCGACCAGGAAGAGATGGTCGCCCTTGCCGATGGGGCGGCCTTTCTGCTTTTCCGGGGATTTTGCCGCGGATTTCCCCGCCGGTGCCTTATCTCGCGCCTTGCCGCTTGCCACGCGCCTCGCCTTTCTTATCTAAGGGGGGTCTTCTATATTTCTCTCCCCTCTCCGGGGGCCGCCACTATAGCGCGTCCCGGCCCGCGAGAAAGAACCCGCCCGCAGAAGAAAAGAGCCCGTTCATGGCCCATACGCTTGCAGACGACGAGAATGTCTATGTTTCCCGTGTGCCAGGCGAACCGGCCCCCGAGGCCGGGCGCGGTTTCGCCATCGAGGCGCGGAATCTCCGGAAAGTCTACAAGGCGAGCGGCAACCAGCCCGCAAAGGAAGCGCTGAAGGGAATCGATCTCGCCATTCCGCGCGGCTCGATCTTCGCGCTTCTCGGCCCCAACGGCGCGGGCAAATCGACCTTCATTAATATCCTTGCAGGTCTCGTTCTCAAGACGTCCGGTTCGGCCTCGATCTGGGGTTTCGATATCGATGTGAACCCGAGACAGGCCCGCGCCTCCATCGGCGTGGTGCCGCAGGAGCTGAACATCGACCCCTTCTTCACGCCGGCCGAAGTCATGGAAATGCAGGCCGGGCTTTATGGCGTGCCCAAAAGCGAGCGGCGCACCATGGAAATCCTGAAAGCCATGGGTCTCGACGACAAGGCGGACGCCTATGCGCGTACGCTTTCGGGCGGCATGCGGCGCAGGCTGCTCGTGGCCAAGGCGATGGTTCACAACCCGCCGGTGCTGATCCTCGACGAGCCGACCGCCGGTGTCGATATCGAGCTCCGGCGCCAGCTCTGGGACTATGTGAAGGGATTGCACGCGCGGGGCACAACGATCGTGCTGACGACACATTATCTGGAAGAAGCCGAAGCGCTCTGCGACACGATCGCGATCATCGACAAGGGCGAAGTCGTCGCCTGCGAGCCAAAGGAGACGCTGCTTTCGCGCATCAGCGAGAAAAAGCTGATCGTGAAGCCCTCGTCGCCCGCAACGGCGCTGCCAGCAGCGCTTGAAGGCATGAAGGCTGAACTGCGGGCGGACGGGTCGATCACCGTTCAATATAATCCGGCCGAAACGAGCGTGATGAAGATTCTCGGTGCGCTGAACGCGGAGGGCATGGAGATCGGCGACATCTCCACCGAGGAGTCCGACCTCGAAGACGTTTTCCTGCAGCTGACTTCGCGCTGATCACGCCGAGGCGCGCTTCACCAGCTCACCCATCACCATGTCGACCGCGCTTCCACCCGTCGTGAGGGGGAGGAGCACGGCTTCCACCGGCGTAAGCGCCTGGGCGCTGGCAAAGACGGCCGCGCCGTGGAGACGGAGCGGGCGGCGGAGCTGGCAGACGATGCCGAAAAGCTTGGCGACAGCAGCCGCGGATTTTTGCGGCATCTCGTCTTCAAGGGCGCGGCCAGTGAAATCACGCGCGAAGAGATCGTTGAGCGCCGTTCCCATCAGGCGAACGCGAAAATCCGCAACCCCGAGCGCCGGCGGTACCGCATCGACGAGAAAAACCGACGGCAAGTGACTGACGATGTCGGCGGGGCTCACATCGGAGCGGGCGGGAAACGGCCTTCCGGCGCGCTTGCCCTCCCAATAGGCGAGCAGTTCACGCAGGCGCGCATCCTGAAATGCGAGCAGGGGATCGATAAAGAGATCGAAAGGCGCAAGCCGCAATGGCTCCGACATGGAACGCAACACTCTCGGGTCTGGCCCTGTCGGGGCCGCGCTTGTTCCGGGGGCTCCTTCCTATAGGCCAAATCGGGACGAGCGCCAAGGCGCAAGGAATGGTTAGACCGCCGGCTCTCCGGCTTCGAAGACCGAGAGAGCCTTCCTGAAGCCATGCGGGATCGGCGCCGATCTGTGGGTGGCCTGGTCGGCATTGACCCAGATGATTTCACCCGCCGACCGGAGATCTTCCCGGCCCGCGCCGTGAATTTCGAGAAGGAAGGCGAGGCTCGACCGGCCCGGCGGCGCCGTGCGGCAGAAGACCTCGATATCCTCGTCGAAGCGGATCGGCGCGCGGTACTCGACCGTGCTCTTCACCACATGAAAATCGAAGACACCCTCCGGCGTCGTCTGTAGCGAAACGAGTCCCGCCGCACGCAGATACTCCGTGATCGCAACGTCGTAATAGGTGAGGTAATGCGCGTTGAAGACGACATTCTGGGCATCGATCTCGGAATAGCGGACACGAAGCGGCCATGAAAAGCGGAATTCGGAACGGGCCATTCAGATTTCTCCGGGGGCTGGCGTACGGCGGAAGGTAAGAGGAGATCATTTATTGGTCAATAGACCAAATATGAATTGTCGCGCGCCTCTTCCCGTGCAATCCTTGGTCATAAGACCAATTCATGGAGAAAACGATGGGCATCGAGATCGTGAAAGCGGACCGGAAACTGGCGGAGACATACGCCACACATATTCCCGGCCTTGTCCATGCAACGGGGCCGAAGTCCTACAACTACATCTTCAAAGGCCGTCAGCCACTCTATGACACCTTCATCAATGCGGCCTGGAAGGCGCCCTCCAACTTCTTCTCGCATGAGCAGGCGACGCTCGCTTTTGAGAACGACGCCTTTCTCGGCGTCCTCATTTCGCATGACGGGGCCGAGCACTACCGGCTGAAAGATGGCGTCTGGCCAATTGCGCAAGAACTCGCGGGAAAAGGAGGGATCGTGGAAAGCGACATCGTCGCCCTGGCGGAGCGTGCCGAGATCGCGAGCTTCATGAACCCCTATGTACCGAAGGACTGCAGCTACATTCTCGTCGTTTCCGTGCCGGAAACGGCGCGGGGGCGCGGGGCCGGGCGGGCGCTCATCGAACGCGAGATCGACCGGGCGCGGGAAAGAGGCTTCTCCCGTGTGCATCTCGACGTGATGTCAGACAATCCGGCCGTGGGGCTCTACGCCGCAATGGGATTCGAGCCGATGGCGGAAACCGTGACGCCCATTCCCTGCCGCAAGCACGGCCTGGCCATGGAACTGCGCATGATGCTTAGGCTTTAGCTAGCTACTCACCGCAGACAAGGCGCATGATCGCGCGCGTCGCCTCGCGGGCGCTGAAATCCACTTCTCCTTTCGGGCCCATATACGGGCGCGTCATCGACATGCCTTCGATGAGCGCCACGCATTGCCGCGCGCGGCGCGCCCGCACCCGAGGCGAAAGCGAGGGATCAAGCGTCTTCACGATGCCGGAGAAGAGGTCGAAGTAAATTTCGTAGTAGCGGGCGAGCGCCGCCGCAATGAGCGCGTTGCGTGAGGCGAAACCCGCGACCTCGATCATGAAGATGCCGCAGTCGCGCCTGTACGCCTCGTCGTTCAGGAGAAAGTCGAGTGCGCGGTAAAGACGCTCTTCGCCGGAACCGTCGCCGGAAGCGAAACGCGCCATGATCTCCTCGCCATAGCGCCTGACGAAGCGCTCCAGCAGCTCGGCAAGAATCGCGGCCGGGCTAGCGAAGTAATACTGGACATGGCTGAGCCTGAGGCCTGCCCGCGCGGCGACACCACGCGCAGAAAAACCCGCATAACCTTCTTCCAACAGAAGCGCGGAGGCGGCTTCGAGAATTTCCTCGCACCGGTTCGCGCCCTTCTCCGTGGGCGGCGCGGCGGAGGCGGTTTCTGCATCGGCTTTCATGAGGCGGAGACTACTCCTTCATCGAGTCATTGACAAAATTGGTCGATTGACCAATATCTGACAAATCGAAACAAGGGCGGAGGAGACGGATATGGCAAAGCGCATACTGCTTGCAGGCGGATATGGCGTGGTGGGGGCGCAGGTCGCAACACTTCTGAGGAAGCACCACCCGGAGACGGAGATCCTGATCGGCGGGCGGCGAGAAAAGGAAGCGGCCGCGCTTGCCGCGTCGCTTGGGCACGCGGCGGCGGCGCTCATGGACGTGACGAGGCCGGAGCCGATGCGCGGGCTCGACGGAATTGACGCGGTTGGCTGCTTCATCCACGAAACGGACGACCACCTGCTCCGCGAGGCGGCGGAGCGCGGCATTCCCTACATGGACATCACGCGCGGGCAGGAAGCGCAGATGCGGGGCCTCGCCGCGGCCGCCCTTCTCTCCCCCGCCGCGCCGATGCTTTTTACCTCGCACTGGATGGCAGGCGGGCCGGCAATCATCGCGCGGCGTCTCGCGGAGGGGCTCGACAGCGTCACCCGGATCGACATGTCGATCCTCTACTACACGGGCGACAAGATGGGCCCCGATTCCGCCAGCGCGGGCGAAGGTATGGCGCGCGGCTTTACGGCTCGCGTTGCAGGCGCCTGGCAGGCTGTCGGCCCGCTTTCCGATGACCGGATGGTGCGTTTCCCGAGCGGGGCGACGCGGCCTGTCTACCGGATGAACATGGGCGATGTGACGACGCTTGCACTTGCAAACGGCGCGCGGGATGCGGGCGTGCGGCTCGGACTCGACAAGGGCAATTCGCTTCGCAACATGCGTCGCCTGATCCGCCTCGGGTTGTGGGAGCCGCTCATGCGACTTCCCGGCATGAGCGCCATCGCGGCCACGAAGCCGGGGCCTGGCGCACCGCATGAAATCGTCATCGAGGTGGAGGGCGAAGCCGGAGGGCGCAGGATCAGCCGGCGCGCGACGATTCTCGATCCGCTCGGACAATCGCATCTCACCGCCGTCGGCGGCCTTTACGGGCTCGAACGGATTTCGGCGCTCGGCCCCTCCCCGCTCGGACCAGGCGCCGCCCTGCCCGAGACTGGTTTCAGCATGGCGGGATATGAGCGGCTCGCGAGCCTCTACCAGGCCGAGGGCATCGAACTTGGGCTCGAAGGGGGCTAGATGGCAAGGGACAGTTGTTTGGCGGGCCGCTTTGTTCTACCTTGCGGCCCGCTTCAGCCGGTTCCTTTTTTTAGGGACTTCCCGGCCTCAGGCACCCGTAGCTCAGCTGGATAGAGCGCTGCCCTCCGAAGGCAGAGGTCACACGTTCGAATCGTGTCGGGTGCGCCATTCCGCTTACCCTCGCCTTTCGAGCAATGCGACACGCCGTCAGCCGCGGCGGCGGGCGCGAGGGCGAACGCTGATCAAATCCGGTTTCACCTCGGCCTCGAACGCCTCGATCCATCTTTCCCGGCTCACCTCAGGGAAAATCGGCGACAGCATCCGGATTGCATATTCCCGGTCTTCGGCAAAGCGAGGGAAATGCATGAAGGTTGTCGGCACCTCGTGAACAGTGAGCGTATAGATGAGACGGTAGAAGATCTTTGCGAGAACGATGTCCTGTCTCTTCGGATTCCGCGTCATCCACAATCCGCCCGCGACGTCGCCCGCCTCCCCGCTTTCCGCCTGAACGCGACGGCGGCTTTCCGCCGCGGACCGCAGATCGCGCATACAGATGATCGCATGTTCGACGGCGAAGTCGCCCTTGGCCAACTCCTCTTCCAATGTGAGGGCAAGCCATGGCGATTTGACGATCCTGTTCGCGGGCCGCACGCTTTCATTGATGACCTGCTCCAGTCCCGCGCGGGCGACCTCGTCGATCTCGTCATCCGTCGAGAAGCCGGTGTCGAGGCCGACCCTTGTCAGAATCCTCATGAGCAATGTAGTGCCGGCGCGGCCCGTTCCGGAAATGATCGTGTATTTCATCCCGGTTCCTGATACGGCGTCTGCGGTAACCGGCCGAACCTACAGATCATTCAAACCGCAGGCCAGCCGGCAGACCAAGATCAGGTATCGAAACACTCGGCCACGTTCATCAACGCATCCATGTCGAGGATTGTGAGAAGCCCGTTCCCCGTTTTCAGGATGCGCGCCTGGCGCAGGCTTCTCATTACCCGGCTGACATGAACCTGGGTCAGACCGAGAGCGTCCGCGATCATCTGCTGACGCAGCGGAAAGGGGATCGTATCCCCCTGGGCGAGGCCCTTTGACGTCAGCCGCTGGTGAAGATCGAGGATGAGACGGGCAACCCGCTGTTCCGCATTGCGACGGCCAAGATCGACCAGGCGCGCTTCGCTCGCCTCACGGCCTGCAAAGCAGATCTCCACAAAGGTCCAGACGAGATCCGGGTCTTCCTTGGAAAGCCGCTTCAGATTGCCGATGTCGAATTCACAATACTCCACTGGCGTCAGGCTCAACGCCGGCGTCCGAACCTTTTCGCGTATCAGCAGCTCGCCACCAACAATGTCACCCGGAAGAAGAATCGAGAGTACCTGGCGGCGTCCGTCCGCCGCGACGACGTAGCGTATCGCCCAACCGCGCCGCAAAACGACGATGCGTCCCGGCGCTTCGCCAAACCGGTAGATGTGTTGACGAGCACGGACCCGGCCCTCGCCCTGAAGACGGCATTTGGCATCAAAGTCAGCGTCTAAAACGGCCTTGCAGAAGCCAATTCTGCGAAAGGGACATACATCGCAACCATTTGAGGATGCATCCCCTTCAAAGGCATCCTGAGCGTCTTCTTCCCTTAACTGGGCAACGCTTTCTTTTGCGATCACGTCAAACTCGCCGCCGACCGGGCACTGATTGGCCGATTCAGAACTTCGGAAACTGTCTCAGATCGAGATAGTTATCATCTCCGAACTAATTTTCCAGATAAAAGCTAACTAAAACCGATTTTTTAACTTAAGTTATAAACCCAGTATATAAGTATTTGTTATAATAATTCTTGAGAATATACAATCTAATTAACCATTTATTTCATGTCGACTATTAACCTTCGAATTATTCGCTCCAGAACGGCGATATAGTGTCGCAGTAAAGGCAGGCTGATCGTCGATGGAGCTGGCGGACGGTTGCGGCGGCAGAGCCGGGCCGTATTAACGGGGGCCATCATGACCAAAGACGAAAAATCGACCGTGGACCGGGATTCGCGCCTGCGCTTCATGGAAGTATCCGAGAAGACGGGCGCGGCGCTCCGCGATTTCTGGAAAATTCTGGAACCGCAGCTGCCGCAGATTCTCGACAGTTTCTATGCCCATCTTGGCGCCGTACCCGAGCTTTCAAAGCTCGTCGGCAATCAGACCTCACGCCTCAAGCAGGCCCAGGGGACGCATTGGGGCCGGCTTTTTTCCGGCACCTTCGACGACACCTATATGCAGAGCGTGCACACGATCGGCCTGACGCATAACCGGATCGGCCTTGAGCCGCGCTGGTATATCGGCGGTTACAAATTCGTGATGAACCGGCTCGTCGATATTGCGATCAAGAAGTATCGCTGGACGCCCGCAAAGCTTTCCGAAGTACTCTGTGCAGTGAATACTGCAGTTTGTCTTGATATGGACCTGGCCATCTCCGCCTATCAGGATGCAATGGTGGAAGAGCGGGCCGGCCGGCAGAGGGCGCTCGAAGCGGCCATCTCCGATTTCGATGTGGCAGTGAACGAGATCATCAAGTCGGTGGCCTCAGCCTCGACCGAATTGCAGGCATCGGCGCAGGCCATGTCCGTGACGGCGGAACAGACCAGTTCCAAGACGACCACCGTCGCGGCGGCATCGGAAGAAGCCTCCGCGAACGTCCAGACCGTGGCTTCCGCCAGCGAACAGCTTTCGAGCTCGATCGCCGAGATCGGGCGGCAAGCGTCGATGTCGACCAAGATCGCCGGGCAGGCAGTCCAGGAAGCGCATCGCACCGACGAGAAGGTGCAGGGCCTTGCCGACGCCGCACAGAAGATCGGCGACGTCGTGACGCTCATCAACGACATCGCCGCGCAGACGAACCTTCTCGCGCTTAACGCCACGATCGAGGCCGCCCGTGCCGGCGAAGCCGGAAAGGGGTTTGCCGTGGTCGCATCCGAGGTGAAGAGCCTCGCCAATCAGACCGCAAAGGCGACGGAAGAGATCGCCGAACAGATCAAGGCGATGCAGGGCGCGACGCATGAATCCGTCGACGCGATCAAATCGATCGAACAGACGATCACGGAGATGAACCAGATCGCCACCTCGATCGCCGCCGCCGTCGACGAACAGGACGCAGCCACCAACGAGATTGCCCGCAACGTCCAGGAAGCCGCACGCGGAACGCAGGACGTATCTTCCAACATCGTCTCCGTCGCAGAGGCGGCCGCCGAAACCGGTGCGGCGGCGGCCCAGATATCCGGATCGTCGGATATTCTGGCGCGGCAGGCGGAAACGCTTCGCCAGCAGGTCGACACTTTCCTCAGCCGCGCAAGAGCCGCCTGAGAAAGCCGGTTCAGGAGACCAAAGTGGCTTACCGCCAGACCGTGCTACCGCTCGCGCCTGCCGTGTTCGTATTCGACCCCGCAACGAGCCAGCTCGTTTCGCAGAATGCAGGCGCGGGCGAGCTGCTCGCGGCACTCGGCTGGGAGGGCGGCGAGACGCCTACGCTTTCCGCCGTCGAACGCCTGATCGTCAAGGGCGGCAGGGTATCGGTCGACCCGCAGACGGTGGTCGACGGCGAGGAGCGCAACTACGAGTTGCGCAAGCGCTGCCGCCGCCCGGACAGCAGCGAGCTGATCCTGACCCGCATCTGGACGCCGGGGTCGAGCACAACACTCATCGTCACCGACATCACACAGCAGGTTCAGGAAGAGCGTCAGCTCCGCTTCGCACAGATCATCATCGACAGGCTGATGAAAGCGGAAGCCCTGCCGGATGCGCTTCACACCATGCTCCACGCGATCCTGCTCTATGCCGGCTGGCACAAGGGGGCCGTCTGGATCGTGAAGGACGACCGCCTGATCATGCGGATGAGCCTCGTGCGCAACGGCGCAGGGGGGGAGGAGGATCGCAGGAAGGCGCGGCGGGCATCGCTGACGCTTGCCGAGCGCAGCAGGGCAAGCGGGCGGACCGCCCCTATCTTCGATGCGGATAGCGGATGCGTCGCCATACCGCTCAAAGCGAATGGTGAGGTGATCGCCGTTCTTACCTTCTGTACGGGGGAAGCCAGGGCTCGCGACCGGCTGACGCTCGAAGTTCTGGACGGGATCGCGGAACGCATCGGCATGGCGCTGAAGTGCCGGATAAATGCCGAGGAAATGGCCAATGCAAGACGGCAGCTCGACGAATTGCTCGACGCCGCCGGAGACGCAATCGTCGCTATGGATGGCGACAGATGCATTCGCCTGTTCAACAAGCGCGCCGAAGCGATCTTCGGCTACAGCTCCGAAGAAGCAATCGGCAAGAAGCTCGACATGCTCCTTCCCGAAAGCGTAAGGGCGCGGCATCGAACCCATATCGCCCGCTTTGCCCGCGATGAAGCACCGACCCGTTTCATGGGACGCCGGCCCGAGGTAAAGGGACGCCGAAAGGACGGTTCGGAATTTCCGGCGGAAGCCACAATTTCGCGCATCGTACTCGACGGCGAGACGGTGTTTACCGCTGTTGTCCGCGACCTGACGGCACTGCGCCAGGCAGAGGACGCCCTTCGCGCCCGTGAGCGGCAGATGCGCATGATCATCGAAGCAATGCCGTTCGGACTTGCCACAATCCGGCAGGCGACGGGCGAAATTCTCTTTGCCAACAGCGCTTTCGGTGCATTGGTCGATTGCGAACGCCGCAAACTGGCGGGTCGCCACATCGCCGAGTTCGCCGGTACGGAGCTCACCGAAAAACTTGTGACAGGCGAGGGAATCGACGGCCGGATGCGGGAGATCGAGGTTCCCGTCATGACTGGCGGGGGAAGCGAGATCTGGTGCGTCGTTTCCGCCGTGGCACTCAGCATGGGCGGCGAGGCGATCGTCCTGATCGGTTGCTACGACGTGACCGACAGGCATCGTGCGCAGGAAGCATTGCGCGAAAGCGCCTCCAATCTCGCCGCAGCGGAACGCATCGCGCATCTCGGTAACTGGCAGCTCGATATCGATAGCGGAACGATTACCTGCTCCGACGAAGCCTTTCGCATTTTCGGCGGCGAGCCGCAAGGCAAGGGAGTAACGCTTGAGCGATTTCTCGATCGCGTCCACCCTTCCGATCAGCTGCGGATGCGGCAGGCGACCCGCGATGCGATCGACCTCGGTCAACCCTTTCGCACCACGCATCGCATTGTTCTTGCGAATGGAGAGGTCCGATATATCCGCAGCGAGGCGGAACCCGTGCGCCGGGAAGACGGCAAGGTCCGGCAGCTCATCGGCACAGTGCTCGATATCACCGACCTACAGAAGGCAACCGAAGAGCTGCGGGCAGCGCGCAACAAGGCCGAGTATGCGAACCAGGCCAAGTCGCAATTCCTCGCGAACATGAGCCACGAGCTTCGAACACCGCTCAACGCGATCATCGGCTTTTCGGAGCTCATGGCGACTGACGTGCTCGGACCACTGACGAAAGAACAGTATCAGGGCTATGCGAAGGACATCAATGACAGCGGCATGCACCTCCTTGCCATCGTCAACGACATTCTCGACCTCAGCCGGATCGAAGTTGGCGTGACGGAACTCGAAGAAAGAGAGATCGATGTCGAGGAACTCTGTCAGTTCTGTGCCAGGACGGTGGAGGGCCGCGCCAGTAGCGCGAAACTCAAACTGACGGTCGAGCCCGGCCAGCGACTACCGATACTTTTCGCCGATCAGAGACTTACACGGCAGATTCTCATCAATCTTCTTTCCAACTCGATCAAGTTCACGCCTGCCGGCGGGACAATTACGCTTACGGCAGATATCGCCGCCGACGGCGCGCTGGTTTTTGCTGTCGAAGACACGGGAATCGGTATCGCGCCGGAAGACATCGAAAGGGTGACGGAACCCTTCATCCAGGCAGAGAGCCATCTTTCCCGGCGTTACGAAGGCGTCGGACTCGGGCTCGCACTTACCAAACAGTTCGCCCAGTTGCATGGCGCCTCGCTCTCGATCGAGAGCAGCAAAGGCAAGGGCACCCGCGTGGAGGTCCGCTTCCCTGCCTCGCGGATGCAGCCGGTGACGGAACTGCGCCTGGCGGCGAGCGACTAATCAAGTATTTATCCAAGTATTTATAAAATAATAATAACATTATTTCTTATTTTTACTTACATTTAAACAGATTTTCATAGGCTTATTCTCATAATTTTCTGATGAGGCTATGAAAATGGACGATCTCCTCAAGGATTTTCTCGCAGAGACTTGCGAATCCCTCGACGTTCTGGACAGCGAGATCGTGGAACTGGAACAGCGGCCCGGCGATCCGGCGCTTCTCGGCAGCATCTTCCGGGTGATGCACACCATCAAGGGTACGTGCGGTTTCCTGGGCCTTCCCCGGCTGGAGTCCGTGGCGCATGCGGCAGAAGACGTCCTGGGCCGTGTCCGTGATGGCGAACTTGCCGTATCGCATGGTGTGATCTCGCAGGTTCTCGCAGCGCTCGATCGCATCAAGGAACTTGTCGGTCTGCTCGGCGAGACAGGCAGCGAACCGGCAGGCGACGACACCGAAATCATCGCGGCGCTGAGGCAGATCGCAAGCGGTGAACCGGCTCCCTCCCACTCCGAGCCGGAAGACATTACGGAACGCAAAGCCGAAAAAAGCGGAACGCTTTTCGAAAGAGCCGGCGGCGCATCCGGCATCGATGCCGCCTGTGAGCTTGCCTGTAGCGGCTTCCTCGCGAAGGCGGGCGAAGGCGCAATGCGGGAACCGGAGATGCTGAAGCTTCAGTTCGCTCTGGCCAAGGGGTTCGAGGTAGCGCTCGAAAAGACACCCGGAATGGACATTGCCGATGTGGTGGGCTGTCTGATCGAGAATGGCTGGACCTCCGACGATGTGATGCTGCTCGAAAGCGAGATTGCCGCGGCTTTCCGCTCGCTCAGCATCGAGGAAGACGACATTGCGGGGCTGGTTTCGCTTCTCCATCGCAAACAGCCGGCCGCGAAGGCCGATGTGAAGAAGGAAACGCAGGAGAAAGAGGATACGAAGAAGCTCCAGCCTGCGCGGGAGACACCCCCGGCTGCTTCCGAGAGGCATGAGGCGCAGGGGCAGACCCAGACATTACGCGTCAATATCAATGTGCTCGAGGACCTGATGACGCTGGTAAGCGAGCTCGTTCTCACGCGCAATCAGCTGCTTCAGATCATGCGCAGCCATGACGAAACGCCCTTCGCCGCCCCCCTGCAGCGCCTCAATCAGGTGACAACCGAGCTGCAGGAGAGCGTGATGATGACACGCATGCAGCCCATCGGGAATGCCTGGGGCAAGCTTCCACGGCTTGTGCGCGATCTCTCGCAGGAGCTCGGAAAGAAAATCGACCTCGTGATGACCGGCGCCGACACCGAACTCGACCGGCAAATCCTGGAATCCATACGCGATCCGCTCACCCATATGGTCCGCAACTCCGCCGATCACGGTATCGAGACCGCAGGAGAGCGCCTTGCCGCGGGCAAATCCGAGCATGGCACCATCGAACTGACCGCAAGACATGAAGGCGGACATATCGTCGTCGTGGTATCCGACGACGGTCGCGGTCTTCCCACGGCGCGCATCCGGGAGAAGGTCATTGCCAACGGGCTGGCAACGGAAGCGCAGCTCGAAGGAATGAGCGAACAACAGATACAGCAATTCATATTCCGGCCCGGCTTCTCGACCGCCGCCGCAGTGACAAGTGTCTCAGGCCGCGGCGTGGGCATGGATGTGGTGCGCAACAATATCGAGAAGATCGGCGGTATCATCGAGTTCCAGTCGACCGAAGGTGCTGGTTCGCGCTTCATCATCAAGATTCCTCTCACACTGGCGATCGTCTCCGCTCTTATCGTGGAGTGCGAGGGAGAGCGCTTCGCGCTTCCACAGAACAGCGTGGTCGAACTCGTCCGCATCAACCGGGAAGCGAGCAAGGGGCTTGAAAAGATCAACGGCCGGCCGGTCTACCGGCTGCGCGACCGGCTTCTGCCGCTCGTATCGCTTGGCGAAATCCTGGGCCTGCCGGACAAGGAAAAGACAAGCCCCGAAGATAACGAGGGGCCGGAGAGCATGTATGTCGTCGTCTCCCAGGTCGGCGCCTTCGTTTTCGGCATCATCGTCGACAAGGTATTCGACACCGAAGAAATCGTGGTCAAGCCGGTGTCCCGTTGCATGCGCCACATTTCCTGCTTCTCGGGCACGACCATCCTCGGCGATGGACGTGTGATCATGATCCTCGACCCGAACGGGCTTGCATCCGCCGTTTCGGCAGCTCCTCATGCGGAAGCATCCGCGCTGGGAGGCCAGCACGAAGGTGGGGCGCGCCGGAACGAAGCCGTTTCCATGCTCGTATTCGAGGCGCGCGACGGCAGCCCCAAGGCGGTTCCGCTCTCGCTTGTGGCCCGGCTGGAGGAGACGGATCTCGCCGTCGCGGAGAAGGCTGGTTCACGCACCGTTCTCCAGTATCGGGGCGGGCTGATGCCTCTCATCGACCTGGAAGGAAAGCCGGCGGACCGGCAAGGCAGACATCCGATCCTTGTTTTCGTCGACGGACAAAGGATGCTGGGACTGGTCGTCGACCGTGTTGTGGACATCGTGGAGGCTCCGCTCGACCTCCATCTGGCTGGCGGCAGCCGACCCGGCATTCTCGGCAGCGCGATCATCGCGGGGCAGGCAACCGACATCATCGATACGGTTCACTATCTGCGCCAAAGCGATGCCGACTGGTTCGAGGTGGAGACGGAAAGCCCCTTTGGCGCCGAGCGGGAACGGCAAGTCCTGCTGGTCGAGGATAGCGCCTTCTTCCGCAATCTTCTCATACCCATGCTCACGATCGCCGGCTACTCGGTGACCGTGGCCGAACACGCCGAAGCGGCAATATCGCTCTGCGAGGACGGCGGCAAGTTCGACTTCATCGTCTCGGACATCGAGATGCCCGGTCTTTCCGGCTTCGAACTGGTGCGCAAGTTGCGGGCAGACGAAAGGCTGGCCGACGTTCCCATCGTCGCGCTGTCTTCCCATGCAAACACGAAGGACATAGAGCGCGGCATGGAAGCGGGCTTTACCGACTATGTCACGAAGCTCGATCCCAAAGCACTTCTGAACGCGCTGTCGCGTACATCCGTCAACGAAATACGCAAGGAGATTGCAGCATGAGTGCGACCCTGCAGCCGACCGGCTTCGGCAGGGCCGGAGAAACGGCAATGGAAGACTATGTGACGATGATCGTCGCCGGACAGACATTCGGCATCCCCGTGCTCAATGTGCGTGACGTCCTGAGCCCGCAGATCATTACGCGAATCCCGCTCGCTCAGGCAGAGATTGCAGGCTCGCTCAACCTGCGGGGCCGGATCGTCACGGCGATCAACATGCGTACCCGGCTCGGCCTTCCCGCCGACGGCTTCGTGGAAAGGGCGATGGCGGTGGTGGTCGAGCATGATGACGAACCATTCAGCCTGCTGGTGGATGAAGTCGGCGAAGTTCTGAGCTTGCCCACGCGACAGAAGGAAAGCGTCCCGGCGACGCTGGACGCGCGATGGCGCGAGGTTTCGCAAGGGATCTATCGCCTCGAAGACCGGCTTTTGCTGGTGCTGAGCGTCACCAGCGTTCTCGGCGCAATCGGCGTCGAGCCGGTTCATGGAATGTAACGGAGGAGATAATTATGGCTGTCGACATGAAGATGCCGATCCTGATCGTGGATGACTACAAGACGATGTTGCGCATCGTGCGGAACCTTCTTACGAAGCTCGGCTTTTCGGAGATCGACGAGGCGACGGACGGCACAGACGCCCTGGCGAAGCTCAGGACACGCAACTACGGCCTCGTCATCTCCGACTGGAACATGCAGCCGATGACGGGCTACGAGTTGCTTCAGAAGATACGCTCCGACGACGCGCTCAAGGCCTTGCCATTCGTCATGGTCACCGCCGAATCCAAGGTCGAGAATGTCATCGCGGCACGGCAGGCCGGCGTGAACAACTACATCATCAAACCCTTCAGTGCCGAAGTGCTGAAAGCAAAACTCAAGACGGTGCTGGGGGATTTTTGATGGCTGGTAGCGACAAGCTGGAACTCGTCGAACGTCTGACGAACGAATGCGTAGAGATGTGCCGGACGATCTTGCGCGGCCGGAAACGCCTGGAACCGCTGCTCGCGCCGTCATTTCGCACACAGAAGCTGCAGCGCGCCATCAACGAACAGAAGACGGCCGTTCGAGAAATGGAAACAGCCGTCGAACGGATCATGTCGGCGGTCGAGCAGATGTCCGAGATCGATTTTTCCGACGGAGGTACCGCCGGATTGAAGGTTGCAGCCTGCTGCGACCAGATCATGGAGGCCTGCTGCTTCCAGGATATTACCGGACAGCGGCTGTCACAGGTTGGCGAAACGCTCGATCTCGTGGAGCAAACATTGGCGGAGCTCGCCGGACAGGAAAGCCGATCCGCTCCCATGCCGTCGCGACCGGAAGGGCTGCTCAACGGTCCGGCCATGCCTGGTTGCGGCATGGAGCAGGATGCCGTCGACCGGCTTCTTGCGGGCGGTGAGTGAAGGCACCCGAAGAAAATGGCAATCCAGTTATCGAAGAGCAGCAAGGAAAGGCGCGAACCGTCCTGCCGGGTGATGGTAGTGGACGATTCCGCGGTCGCACGCGGGATCGTCACCCGCACGCTTGAAGAAGAGGACGGCATAAAGGTCGTTGCCTCGGTTCCCAACGGACTCATGGCGCTCAAGGCAGCCGGTAATCATGAGATCGATGTCGTGGTTCTCGATATCGAAATGCCGGAACTTGATGGGCTTGCAGCCCTTCCTCGCCTCCTTGAGCTGAAACCCGACCTGAAGGTGATCATGGTTTCTTCCGCAAGTCAGCGCGATGCGGACATTTCATTGAAAACCATGGCGATGGGGGCAGCGGATTACGTCGCCAAACCGAAGGCCGGTCTTGGAGGCGCGGAAAGCTTCAGGGCGGAACTTGTGAGCAAGGTACGCGAACATGGCACGGGTGCGGGGAAGGCCGCCGTGAGACATCCGCCATCGCCAAGGCAGAATGCCGCGAGCGCGCGGGAGGAAGAGGTGGCCCGAAACCCGGCAAGGCCAAACCGGGCGCCTTCAAAACCGGACGTCATTGCGATCGGGTCATCGACCGGCGGGCCGCAGGCGCTTGCGGAAGTCTTGCGCGATCTGGACCCCGCTCTCACGCAACCCATTCTGGTAACGCAGCATATGCCCGCGACGTTCACCGGGTTGCTCGCCGAACATATGACACGCTATTCGGGCCGCAGCGCCACGGAAGCGCGGGATGGAGAGGTGCTGGAGCCGGGTCGTATCTACATCGCTCCGGGAGGCAAACACATGCTGGTCGAACGGCGGGCGGCGGGAGGAACCATCATCCGGCTCGACGACGGACCGCCGGAGAACTCCTGCAAGCCAGCGGTCGATCCAATGTTGCGCAGTCTGGCAAAAGCTTTTCAGGACAGGCTGCTCGTCGTCATCCTGACAGGCATGGGAAGCGACGGCCTCAAGGGATGTGAAGCCGTCCAGAAGGAGGGAGGACGCATTTTCGCTCAAGATCGCGAAAGCAGCGTCGTTTGGGGGATGCCGGGCGCTGTCGCGCAGGCAGGGATCTGCGAGGAGATACTGCCTTTGCGGAAAATCGGTCCGGCCATCATTCGCATCGCCGGGGGAGAAGGGAAATGAACAATCTCGAATTCGATTATCTGAAACAGATGCTCTACGAACGCTCCGGCCTCGTGGTCACGCCCGAGAAGGGATATCTGATCGAAAGTCGGCTCGCGCCTCTGGCGCGCCGGAACGGCCTTGAAAGTGTTGGGCGCTTCATAGAGGAGATACGCCGCACACGCGATGAAGCCTTGCTGAAGCAGATCGTCGATGCGATGACGACGAACGAGACTCTTTTCTTTCGCGACTCCTGGCCATTTGAACGGTTGCGTACCAGCCTCATGCCTGAGGTAATGGCCATGACGAAAGCCTCCCGGCGCATCAGGATATGGAGCGCGGCCTGCTCCAGCGGACAGGAGCCCTACTCACTTGCAATGACGCTCGCGGAAATGGGACCGGCTCTTGCCGGCTGGCAAGTGGAGATCGTCGCCACGGATATTTCCGACGCGATGCTCGCAAGAGCCCGAGCCGGGAGATACTCCCTTTTCGAGGTCTCACGCGGACTTCCGGAACATCTACTGAGGAAGTATTTCCTGCCGGAGAATGATGGCTGGCAAGTGAAGGACAGCCTGCGCGATATGATCGAGTTCCGGCGATATAATCTGCTTGAAGATCCGCACGCGAGCGGCATGGGACCGTTCGATATCGTCTTCTGCCGAAATGTTCTCATCTATTTCGACGAGGCAACACGGCGGCGCGTCTTCTCCAGTCTCTCGAAAGTGATGCGGCCATGGGGTTATCTCTGCCTCGGAGGGGCAGAAACGGTGGTTGGTATTTCGGATGCCTTCCGCGTTCTCTCCGGGGAACGCGGGCTTTTCGGGCTCGCTAAGTAGGCAGGATGGGGACCTGACATGAACGGACCCTCCATGGAACCAGCCGCCTATTCCGGATTGCGTCTTCCGGTGAAGGCGGCTTTACTGCCAGGCACCCGCCCTGCTCCGGATTGTTTGCCGGATGGAAAGCAGGCCCGGAGGTCTCGCTTGTCCAAAACATTTTACCTGATAGGTGGTTTTCTTGCGCTCGGGCTGGGCGGGATCGGCATCGTGCTTCCTCTCTTGCCGACGGTACCTTTCGTCATTCTCGCCGCCTTCTGTTTTGCCCGCAGCAGCAAGCCCCTGGAACGCTGGCTGGTGGAGCATCCTGCATTCAGTCCGCATATTCGCATGTGGCGAGAACAGGGTGCCATTTCGCGTAAGGGAAAACAGGCCGCATTGGCCGCTTTTGCGACAAGCGCCGTCATTGCCCTCGTTTTCGTTTCCCTGCCCTACTCCCTCGCACCGCTGGGAGCAGCCCTGATTGGCGGGACATGGATCTGGACCCGACCGGAGGCATGAAGAAAGCCGCCTCCCTGTTCCGGGGGGCGGCTTCAAGACCTGAAATCAGGACAGATATTACTTGGCCATGTTGATGATCTTGAGCTGAGTGAACTCCGCAAGACCCTCCTCGCCGAGTTCGGAACCGAGACCCGACAGCCGCGCACCGCCAAAGGGAATATTCGGTGCGAGGTCAGCATGCTTGTTGATCCAGACGCTCCCCGACTCGAGCTTCGTTGCCAGCTCGTAGGCCTTGTCCTTGTCGTTCGACCAGATCGAGCCACCAAGGCCATATGGCGAGGCATTGGCTCGTGCAATCGCATCGTCCGGATCGGAATACTTGATGACGGGAAGAACGGGACCGAACTGCTCTTCATCGACGAGACGCGTACCATCCGTGATGTCGCGAACGATGGTGGGGCGGATGAAGTAGCCCTTCTCGTCCGGCGTCTCGCCACCTGCAATCACATTGCCGGTCTTCTTCGCGTCCTCGATCAGTTCCTTCACCTTCTCGAACTGCATCTTGTTCTGAAGCGGCCCGAGCTGCGTACCCTGCTTCAGACCGTCGCCAATGATAGTATTGTTGGCGATGTTCGCGAGCTCATCGCACATTTCGTCATAGATCTTTTCATGCACATAGAGCCGCTTCATGGCGATGCAAACCTGGCCCGAATTCTGGAAGGCACTCTGGAAAAGCTTCGGGGCGGCCTCCTTCGGATTCACGTCGTCGAGAACGATGCCGGCATCGTTGCCGCCGAGCTCAAGTGTGATGCGCTTCAGAAGTCCGGCCGCACCGGCCATGACCTTCTGACCGGTCGCAGTGGAACCGGTGAAGGAAATCTTGCGGACGTCGGGGTGAGCGGTGAGCGCGGCGCCCAGGTCGTTTTCATCGGCCACGATATTCACGACACCGGCAGGCACGATATCCTTGATGAGTTCGCCGAGCTTCAACGAGGTGAGCGGCGTTGTCGGCGCGGGCTTCAGCACGACCGTGTTGCCCGCAAGCAGGGCTGGCGGAAGCTTGAAGGCCATCAGGATCATCGGGAAGTTCCATGGAACGATGGCGCCGATGACACCGAGCGGACGACGATGAGCCTCGACTTTCTTGCCCTCGCTGTCCTCGATGATCTTCACCGGCAAATCGAGCATGGTGAAGTAGCGGAAGAAAGCGGCCGTACCATAGACCTCTCCGGTCGCATCGCCGATCGGCTTTCCCTGCTCCTGCGTCAGAAGGCGCGCGAGCTCGGACGCGTTCGCCTCTATCGCATCGGCTATGGCGCTCAGGACCTTCTTGCGCTCGGCAATGGGCGTCGCGCTCCAGGACGGGAAAGCAGCTTTTGCAGCGGAGACCGCCTCGTTAAGCTGCGCCTCGGACGCGCGGGGACAAGCGGCAACGGCCTCCTCCGTCGCCGGATTGAGGACCGGCGAGGATTTCGCGCCATCGACGAGCTTTCCATTGATGAGGAGCTTGTATTCGCTCATCTCTTCTCTCTCCCTGTATGCTCCGTTCTTTCGGAGCGTTTTCATAAATAAAGGCCGGGCGCAGTCTAACCCGCACCCGGCCTGTCTGACGATATGCCCGAAAGCGCTTAATGCGTGCCTGTGCGAAGGGCGGGGCCTTCATGACGAGGCCGCGATGCAACAATTGCGCTTCCTCCGAGACGTTCGCAGGCTTCTTCCAGACGATCGATCTGGCGATCAACCTGCGCGCGCTGCGCCTTGACGGCGCTGAGCCGTTTCTTGAAGAACGAGACGGCAAGACGGTTCTGCTCGTCGCAACTTCCGCCGCTCTGATAGAGATCGAGTATCTGGCGGATTTCGTAAAGCGTCAGCCCCACCTCGCGTCCACGCAGAATGAGCTGGAGTCGGGCACGGTCACGCTTCGAATAGAGGCGTGTCTGCCCCTTACGTTCCGGCTCGATCAGCCCCTTTTCCTCATAGAAGCGCAGCGTGCGGTGCGTGACGCCGAATTCATTGGAAAGGTCGGTTATCGTGTAGGTCATTTGAGAAGCAAACCTCCTACGGATAAGGCGAAGGTCGCGGCACTCCGCGACCTTCGCCGGTTCGTGGTTACTGCAGACGTTCGATGATGATGGCGGGGGCCATGCCGCCCGCAGCGCACATTGTCACAAGGCCATAGCGCTTGTCCTGACGCTCAAGCTCATCCAGCACCGTGCCGATGAGTATAGAGCCGGTGGCACCGATGGGGTGTCCGAGCGCGCAGGCGCCGCCATTCACGTTGACCTTTTCGCGATCGAGCTTGAGGTCGCGGATGAATTTTTCAGCAACGACGGCGAAGGCTTCGTTGATCTCCCAGAGATCGATATCTTCCTTCTTCAGACCGGCCTTCTCCAGCACCTTCTTCGCGGCGGGAACAGGTGCGTTGAGCATCAGCGTCGGACAGTCGCCCATATTGGCCGTCGCGACAATGCGGGCCCGGGGTTTCAGACCATTCTTCTCTGCATACTGCTTCGAAGCGAGCAGGATGGCAGCCGCCCCGTCGACGACGCCGGACGAATTCCCGGCATGATGAATATGGTTGAACTTCTCGAGCTGGGGATACTTCTGGCGGATGAGATCGCCGTAAGTCGTACCTTCGGCATCGACCGGAATGCCCGCCCAGACTTCAAAGGACGGCTTGAGGCCGGAAAGCCCCTCCATCGTGGTTTGCGGACGGGGAAATTCTTCGTGATCAAGCGCGATCGATCCATCGTCGTTGTAAACGGTGACCAGCGACTTGTTGAAACGGCCCTCTTCAAGCGCCTTTGCAGCACGCTGCTGGGAGGTCAGAGCCAATTCGTCCACCGCCTTGCGGTCAATGCCTTCGAGCGTAGCGATCGCATCCGCGCAAACGCCCTGCTGGGATTGCGGATGCTGCTTGCGCAGATGGAGATTTCCCGCATCCATCATTGGCGGGGTCTTCGGATCGGCAGTAGCGGAGGTGTAGCTCATCATCTCCGTCCCGCCTGCGATGACGAGATCTTCCATACCGGACATGATCTGCGCGGCGGCAAGATTGACGGTCGTGATGCCGGAGCCGCAGAAGCGGTCAAGCGTAACGCCCGAAGCCTTGATGGAATAGCCCGCGTCGAGCGCCGCCATTCGGCCCATGTCGCCGCCCTGTGCGCCGCGCTGGGAAGAAGTCCCCCAGATTACGTCGTCGACTTCATCGGTCTTGATGTTGTTGCGTTCGGCAAGCGCGGCAAGCACCGTGCGTGCAAGATGCTGCGGATGAAGATGGGCGAGCGAGCCCTTGCCCACCTTGCCAATGCCGCGCGGGGTGCGGCATGCGTCGATGATATATGCGTCAGACATTCACGTTTCTCCCTGTTGTCCTGTTATTCAGGTAGCCAGTTTCAATCTTGTCCCGTGAGGAGCACGACTTTCACGCACTTGCCGTCATGCTGATCGGCAATGGCGTGGTTGATGTCGTCCAAGGGATAGGTTTTGACGAGACGGTCGAAGGGAAGCTTTCCCTGACGATGGAGTTCGATCATCTCCGGAATGAATTTGTCCGGGTCGCTGTCGCCTTCGATGATGCCCTTCACCGTGTGGCCGAAGGTGACGACCGACATGAGGTCTCCCGGAACGGGCGTTCCGGGAGGAGCGATACCGACTATGCCGAGTGTGCCGTGGGGCGCGAGGCAGCCCATCGTCGCCTGCAGCAGCTCGGGAATTCCCGTGGTATCGAACGCATAGTCGACGCCAATGGGAAGAATTTCACGGATGGCGGCGGGAAGATCCTTCGCCTTGACCGGATCGAGCGCATGGGTCGCACCGAGTTCGAGCGCGAGCTTGCGGCGCTCTTCATGCGGCTCCAGGACAATGATCGTTTCGCAACCCTGGATCACAGCGCCCATCACGGCGGAAAGACCGACCGCGCCACCGCCAAGCACAAGCAGGGAGGAGCCCCTCTTGCATGCGAGCGAATTCATGATGCCGCCGGCGCCAGTCTGGATACCGCAGCCAAGGGGGCCGGCAAGCTCGAGCGGGAAATCTTCCGGCACTTTCACGACATTGCGCTCATAGGTGATGCAGTGAGTGGCGAAGGAAGACTGGCCGAAGAAATTGCTGGCGACATCCTCGCTCCCGCAGTGCAAAGCCTTGCTGCCGTCCGGCCGCATGCCCGCATAGTTGAGCATCGGCATGGTGTGGCAATAGGCAGGCAGCCCCTCCTTGCAGCGGGCGCACTCACCGCAAGAGCGGAAAGTAATCGCCACCCGATCCCCGCACGCGACTTTCTTCACCGCGCTGCCGACCTTTTCCACAATGCCTGATCCCTCATGGCCGAAGACGGCCGGGGGCGCGATGGTCGACGTTGCCTTGAAAACGAGATCGGTGTGGCAGAGGCCGACCCCGACCACGCGAACGAGGATCTCATCTTCGCGCGGTTCGTCGATCTCGAGTTCCTCGATCGTGAAATCCGCCTCGGGCGCCCTGGCGACCGCAGCCTTGACCTTCATCCTCCGCCTCCCTTATCCCGCTTTGACGGGTTATTTTTAATGGCGCATTTAAAAATTTAAATCTACATTTAAATCGAAAAAGGCAGGGAAGCAAGGAGGCCTTTGTGGAGGCTCACGAGAAGGGAAGGGCACGCGCGGCCGCGCCGCGGCCAGCAGCCAGAGAACTGCTGCTGGAGGCGGCGAGCGCGGTGATGAGCGAGCGGCAAACGATAGACGTGCCGCTGAGCGATATCGCCGCCCGGGCGGAGGTGAACGTAGCCCTTGTGAGCTACTATTTCGGCGGCAAGGACGGACTGCTGCTGGCACTCGCGAAGCGGGATGCAGCCATGGCTCTTGGCGAGCTCGACCGGCTTCTTTCCCTGAACATCAGTCCGGCGGAGAAACTCCGGCGCCATCTGGCGGGAGTGATCCGGACCTTCTTCCGATACCCTTATCTTTACCGGCTGCTGGCAGCGCTAATGCGGGACAGTTCGGAAGAGAATGCCAGGGAGATCGCGACCTTCTTCGCCGAACCCCTGGCGCGAACCGCGAAGGAATTGATGGAGGCTGGAATCGCCGACGGGACGATCAGACCGATCGACCCCGAGCTCTTCTACATGGCGGCTCTCGGTGCCTGCGAACAGATATTCGCAAACCGCTCGATCCTCAAATTCGTCCACGGCGTCGAGGAGCTCGACGAAGCACTGCAGCGGCGCTATGCCGATGTGGTGCTTGAGGTACTGATGCATGGCTACCTCGCGCCACGTCCAGCCTGACTTTTCCCCAAAAGACCTGCGACCCGCCCCCGGTTTCCCGGGAACGGGCCGCGACGCGAGGCCATGTTTTCCGGCCTCAGGTTAGAGAGTGGCCTCTCTCTTGGTCCGGTCGTATTTTCCGCAGTCAACCGGTCGCCGGTTGACCGCAGAAATTCCTAGAAGGTGTAGGAGGCCGTCATGCTGACGAAGTCCTTGTCGAAAGACCCGTTGCGATATTCCGCACCGAAATTGTTGGTGTAGTCGAGCGACAGGCGATACTGGTCGAGATAGCTCGCCGTGACGCCAAGCGTTACCGCCTTCTTGCCTTCCACGAAGCCCGGGCCGATCGGTCCGGCGGAATAGCCGCTCACATCGTGGCTCCAGATCAGCATGGGGCTCAGCGTATAGGGCGTACCGAAGGCATTCGGATACTCCATCTGAGCAAGCATGCGATATCCCCAGGAGAAGGATGTCGCATATTGCGGTGTGATCGAACACTGATTGAGGCGGATACAATTGTCGCCATAGGTGGCCGCGGAACCCGGATTGGGATGCGATTCACCCGAACGTGGGATAGCCAGCCGGTTTCCATCCGCATCCGGCAGATACTGGAAGCCGACATTCGCGACGAGGATCAGCAGATTGCCGCCAAGTGCGCTCACGATCGGGTCGGAAGGTGTGAGCGTGCTCAACGTATAGATCTGGCCGTGCAGGGCATCCATGCGGCGCGAACCGGGGATGACGGAACCGGGGGTGACAGGAGCGCCATTATAGTAGTCGGGCTCGCCCGGTCCCGGCGTGTAGCCGAAGTTCTCGATATCGGCGCCAACTATTTCCGTCGAGTCCACCTGGAACGGCATGTCGGGATAATAGGCAAGCTCACCCGAGAGCGCGGTCGCATCGCCGATGACGGGGATGGTCGTGTTGAAGCTCGCCCCGAACATTTCGATATCTTCCGGGTATTGCACGACGAGACGCTTATTGTCGCCTGCGGCCTGCGCGAAAATGCCCTGCCCATAGGAGACGGGCCGGCCTGCATCGTCGGTGAGACCGGGAACGGCGCTGGTGCAGCTCGGACCGGAGAGTGAGCCCGGCACATTCGGATTGCAGAAGACCTGCAGTACCGCGGTGGTGCCTGTCGGCATCGTCGCCGTGGTCGTGCCGAAAGGCAACTTCGAATGGAAGTTCACGAAGTAGCCCGACAGCTCCGTTCCGTGGTTGAGCCAATCGGCATAGTAGCGAAGGGCAAAACCATATTGTCCCTGGTCGCGTGCTTCTTCATCCGGTGCCCGAGGTACGAAAGCGGTGGGCGTGCCAGAGAGACCATTGCCGAAGTTGAAGACTTCACCTCCGGACAAGGCATAGCGGCAACCGGCTGCGGCCGCGTCGCTCGGCGAGAAGAAGCTGCCACAGGCGGGAAGAATCGACTCTTCCCACTGGAAGACATATTGCGCTTCGAAGGTCAGGTTGGCAGGCAGTCCGACACTGGCAAAGAGCGAGTTCTGCGGAAGGAAGACCTCCTTGAGCTCCACTCCCGGACGCACAAGCGCCGAGACATCGAGAGGAAGATAGGCGGACACGCCGCCGGGAATGAATAGGCTTTCGCCCCAGTTCACCGCCTGCCGGCCAATGCGAACCGAGGCGGGCATATCGGCAACGAGGAAGTTGCCATAGGCGAAGGCGTCCAGGAGATCGATCGAACGGCCCTGAAGGTTAAGGGCATCGTCATCGCGGAACTGGTCTTCCAGTTCGCGGCGTTGATCGTAAGGAGCAGCGATAGGGCCATATTTTCCACTACCGTGACCGAGCACCTTGTCGCCGACATAGTCGTAGAAGGCCTTGGCTCGAAGGAAGAAGCCGTAATTATCGTATTTGAAATCAGCTTCGGAAATGACCTTGACCGGCGCGGCAATGAACTCGCCTCTCTGAACGTTGACGTTGCCGTCGTCCGAGTTCACATCGTAGTCGGTTCCGCCGGGTGCATAACAGCCGCCGTTGAACACCGAGATATATTCGCAACCCTGCTCCGAGGTGCGCATGCTGGCACCCAGGGAGAACGTGGTCGCGATCGAGATGTCGACCGGCCCCGCCTCAATTTGCGCCGCATGGGATTCCGCCGCCGCGCCCATAAGGGCGACGAACGGCAGCAACAGACGCACCAGACAATTCTTCATTGATTCTTCCTCCCTCTTCGCAGCTTGCGGCACACCCCTCATGCGCCGTTACGGCATCACCGTGACCAAGACATCGCTAACCGTGCCGAGCGGGAGCGTCGCGTCGGCGACACCCGCAACCGTTCCAAAGACAACCGGGAAGACGAGGTCCGTTCCTGTCGTTCCATCCGGCAGCAGGGGCGTCGCCAGCACTTGCGTTGCAACGGCTCCGGCTGGCTCGAGAACGGGGTTGAGCTGCTCCAGAGGCAGGGCAGGCAAGGGAACGCCCTCGACCGGCCCACCGGTGCCGCCCGCGCCCAAAAGGCCGAGCAGGATCGGACTGATGACCGGCTCCAAGGCGTTGAGATTGCCGTCGCTTGAATCTGCCTGGGCGCCTTCGATAATGCCCCGGGCCAAATCGCCGACCGGCGCAAGGGGGGCGCTGCCTTCGGGGACGATGTTGCCGAGCGGAGCTTCGCTGCCTCCGGTAAGAAGTCCGGGCACAACCCCACCTTCAGTACCGACAAGGGCGCCTGTCAGGTCGTATCCGAACAGGTCCTCGCCAAGGCCACCAGTATCTGAAACACCGAGAGCCGGAACCTGCGATTCGACCTGGGCCAACCCGTCAACGAGCGCCGCCTGCGCTTCCGCCGGAAGAAGGCCGCCCTCGACCGGAAGCTGCCCAACCACCTCGCCAAGCACCGGCACAGAAGCGAGCGCGTCCGTCGAAACATTGCCGCCGAGCACGCCCTCTTTACCGCCGCCGGTTGTCGCGCCGACAAGCCCGCCGCCGCCAAGCAGGGGCGACACGACGTCGACGCCGAGCAGGGGCGACACGACGTCGACGCCGAGCAGGCTTTCCGAAACGCCCCCTTCACCAGCGAGGCCCAGCTGGGTTCCGCCAAGCGCCGAACTCGTGGGCGCAGAACCGCTCGGAATAGCTACTGGATCGCCGCTTCCACTGGAACAGCCAGCAAGGGCACCGGCAAAAATCAGGACGACTAATGGAAATCTCATGACAACTTCCTCCCGTGTGAACTTGCGTAGCAAATTCATCGAGCGAGACGGTGTAGAGAAATGTGGCGATATGTTCGGGAAGAGAGACAGTTAGATGTTTTATCCGTATACGAATGTCTGGGCGCTTCAGACACACCACCGGGAAACACTCGCTCTGCCCCGTGTGAGTGTAATTCTTTGTAATGCCGATGGACTCTGACAGAGCGCCGTTGCAAGGATCGTCGCAATCGCACTTCCATCGCGGATGGATTGGATCAGCGCCGGTTTCCCAGCTGTCATTTCGATCATGAAGATCCTTCTCGATCTCGATGCAGCATCCCTCACCCCGGGAAATTGCCGTCAAACCCCATTCCTTCCGCGAAGGAAGAAGGCGCCTGCCTTCGCTGTGAAGGCAGGCGCCACTTCTTTGCGCGCAGGAAACGACAGGGGTAATCCTCCTCTCGAAGCCAGGAGGGCGCCTTGAACACCAGGCCTGTTGAATCAGCTTCACTGAGCGACATTCGTGAAGATACGATCATGCTGACAGGCTCGATGTCGCTTGTTGCGACCGCGCTTTTCGGCAGCTCCGGCCGTCTCATGAAATTCCTGCAGACGAATATTCCCGCAAGCGCGATCCCCACCGATCAACGCTATCGGAAATGGGTTTTCGCGTTGAGCAAGGCCGGACCAATGCGCCTCGCACAACAAGTCGCCGAGAGATGCAAGGAGGACGATCACACCGCCCTGTCTTGCGTTTTCCCGACCCGGCTCCCTTCGTGGCGCGCTCATTGGCGCGGCGACAGAGCCTATCTGGTCCATCTCGACCTCGTTCCACGCATGATCGACGCCATGCGAGAGCCGGCAACAATGCGTCTCGTCAAGGACCCCTCCCTTCGCTTCGACCCGGCGATCCCATGGGAGCTGACGCTGGAAGACGGAGATAAGCTAACCGCCGTATGGCGCGATACAAATGCACAAGCGGTGCGGAAGGTGAGGCTGATACGCGAGGGAGCCGGATGGTCTCTCACCGACCGGGAGGAATTCGGACGAGAGGATTGTGCGCTTGCGGATGATGGGTCCGGAAACTGGCTGAAACATTTTCTTCAGCCAAGCTCCTGACGAAACGGAAAAGCAGAAAGCGAAAGAGGCGGGATCTGGGTCCCGCCTCTTTGCCGCTCTGCCTGCTTCGAAGGCTCTGTTACGGAGTCGGCAGGCCACCCGAGAGACCGCCGAGGAGCCCGGTCACCGGAGCGAGCGGGTCGCTGCCATCACCGCCGGGCAAGCCACCGCCCGCAAGACCACCGACGAGGTCTGTCACGGGAGCCAGCGGATCGCCGCCGTCACCGCCAGGCAAGCCGCCACCCAGCAGATCCGTCACCGGGGCTAGCGGATCGCCGCCGTCACCGCCAGGCAAGCCGCCACCCAG